>Ga0268290_100002_pt1 | contig 799463 bp, 798 predicted proteins | sample MetspRMADM_FD_191346 | JGI IMG/M metagenome (GOLD analysis project Ga0268290, IMG submission 191346) | Soil microbial communities from San-Diego area, Southern California, United States - Methylocaldum sp. RMAD-M | ecosystem: Environmental > Terrestrial > Soil > Desert | place: USA: California... | reverse complement strand
CACCACCACCCAACCCTCCTCCATCGAGGAGGAGGGCTGTGGTCCGCGGCGCCGCCGCGTGGCGGAGAGTCTCAGGGACAGGCGCCCCTTCCTCCTCGATGGAGGAAGGGTAGGGATGGTGGTGAGTGCAGGGCGCTGCGGATTTGAACGCCATTGGGCTGGGCGCCTGCACGCGCCAGCTTCGTCATCTCAGCAGACACACCACCACCCAACCCTCCTCCATCGAGGAGGAGGGCTGTGGTCCGCGGCGCCGCCGCGTGGCGGAGAGTCTCAGGGACAGGCGCCCCTTCCTCCTCGATGGAGGAAGGGTAGGGATGGTGGTGAGTGCAGGGCGCTGCGGATTTGAACGCCATTGGGCTGGGCGCCTGCACGCGCCAGCTTCGTCATCTCAGCAGACACACCACCACCCAACCCTCCTCCATCGAGGAGGAGGGCTGTCGGTCGGCTCCTCAGGGCCAGCGCGCCTTTACCTGGTCGATCACGCTGCGCCAGTCGCCGGGGGCGGGTTGGCGGAGGACCGTGGCGGAGGGATGCCAGGCGCTGCGGCCGGCGGCGTCGGCGAGCCAGCGCCATTCGGGGGGATTGTGCTGCAGGAGGACGAGGGTGGGCTTGCCCATGGCGCCGGCAAGGTGGGCGACGCTCGTGTCGATGGAGACCACGAGGTCGAGGCCGGCGATCAGGTCGGCGGTGTCCTGGAAGTCGCGGGCGCCGCTGTCCTCCGGGTGCAGGGAGATCGCGCCCGGCAGCGCCAGGAGCTCGGCGCCCAGTTCCGGCGGCAGGGAGCGGCCGGGGTCGGGCAGCGCGTTGCCGCGCCAGGCGATGCCGACGCCGCCCGACCCGCGCGGGGTTCCCGTGAAGCAGGGCGCGGTCGCGAGCTCCGGTCCGCACCAGCGCGGCAGGGACATGGGCAGGGTCCAGAAATCGTGCGGCGCGACCTCCATGCGCTCGGTCAGCGGCTGCACCGTGACGGGGAGCTGGGCCAGCAGGCGGGCCATCTGCGGCAGGCAGGCGACGGTGACCTCGGCGTCCAGGCCCGCCACGTAGCGCATCATCATGATCTGGTCGCCGAAGCCCTGCTCGGGCCAGACGAACAGCCGCCGCCCGGCCAGCGGCTCGCCCTGCCATTCGGGGAAGCTGAGGCGCCGGGCCTCGGCGCGGGCCCGCTGGGGCCGGCGCTCGAACAGCGGCCAGGCCTCGGCGAAGCGGCCCTGGGAGAGGCGGACCCGGGCGAGGTCGAAGGCGGTCTCGTCGTCGGCGGGGGCCAGCCGAAGGACCGTCCCGTAGGCCCGGGCCGCGCCGTCGAGGTCGCCCTGGTGGTGCAGCAGGTTGCCGAGGTTGCGCCACACGCCGGCGGTGTCGGGCGCGAGCGCGGCGGCGCGCTCCAGGAGGGCGCGGGCCTCGGCCGCCTCGCCGCGGCGGCGCAGGATGGACGCGAGGTTGGCCATGGCCTCCGGGACCTCGCCGGCCGCCAGCACCGCGCGGTAGGCCTGCTCGGCGGCGGGGAGGTCGCCGGCGCGGTGCAGGGCCACGGCGTCCGCCAGCGTCATGCTCAGTCCCGGTCCGCCAGCCAGTCGGCCGAGCGCATCTCCTGCAGGCGCGAGGCCGTGCGCTCGAACTCGAAGGCGCCGTCGCCGGCCGGGTAGAGCTGGATGGGCTCGGCCTCGGCGAGCACGATCAGCCGGGTCTTCGCCTCGTAGAGGGCGTCGATCAGGATCACGAACCGCCGGGCCTCCTCCCGCCGGTTGGGGGTGAGCTTCGGCACGTCCTCCAGGAAGACGGTGTGGAAGCGGTCGGCCAGCGCGATGTAGTCGTTGGGGCCCAGCGCCACCGAGCAGAGGCTGGAGAAGCCGGCGCGCAAGAGGCCGCCGGCGGCGCGCGGCAGGGTCACGTGGCGGCCCAGCACCTCGAGCGTGGCGCCGGTCTCCGCCTCGCCGTCGAGCATCTCCGTCCAGAGGCGCTCGAAGGACCGCTGGTTGTCGGGGTCGTTGGGCGAGAACCAGGTGCCGGCGGCGCGCAGGCGGTCCAGGCGATAGTCGTGGTGGCCGGCCACCTGCACCACGTCCAGCCGCTGCTTCAGCATGTCGATGAAGGGCAGGAAGAGCTGGCGGTTGATGCCGTCCTTGTAGAGCTCGTCCGGGTGGCGGTTGGAGGTGGCGACCAGGGTGACGCCGCGGGCGGTGAGCGCCTCGAACAGGCGGCCCAGGATCATGGCGTCGGCGATGTCGGTGACCTGGAACTCGTCGAAGCAGAGCAGGCGGGCCTCCTCGGCCACCGCCTCGGCCACCGGCGGGATCGGGTCGTCGCCCTTGGCGGCGCGGCCGAAGCGGGCGCGGCGGGCCACGGGATCGCCCTTGCGGAAGGCGTCGATCAGCCGGTGGACCTCGCCCATGAAGACGTGGAAGTGGGTGCGCCGCTTGCGGGCCACCGGCGCGGTCTCGAAGAACAGGTCCATGAGCATGGACTTGCCGCGGCCGACGGGGCCGTAGAGGTAGACGCCGCGCTGGGCCTCCGGCTTGCGGAACAGGGCCTTGAGCCGGCCGCCCTCGGCCTCGGCGGCGGCGAGGTCGCGCTCCAGGCGGGACAGGGCTTCCAGGCCCCGGGCCTGGGCGGCGTCGGGGCGGATCTCGCCGGCGTCGAGGCGGGCCTGGTAGGCGTCGGCGAGGGTTTCGGCCATCCCTCCCCGCCTAGCGGGCGACGCGGCGGGGCGCAAGGAACGGGGCGTCCGCGGGCGGGTTCATGACAGGCAGACGAAGGAGACCTTCCATGGCCGAAGACCCCCGCACCTACCAGCCCAGCACCCCCGAAGTGAACCGCGCCCGCATGCAGGGCGGCGGCGTCGGCCAGCAGGACATGGACATGCAGCAGGACCCCGACCGGGGGACCCACGCCACCTCCCCGCAGCGCACGGAAGGCTGGGACAACGACCCGGTCGGGACCGGCGACGACCGCGGCCAGGCGTCCAGCGACATGGGCGCGGGCGCGGTGAGCCAGGGCGGCGCGAACGCCAGCGGCGCGGCCCGCGAGGACCGCAGCTTCGAGGCCGGCCAGGGCGGCGGCGGGGGCGACCGCGACGCCGCGGGGATCGGTCAGTCGGGCGACCTGGGCGAAGGCACGCCGGCCAATGTCGACATCCACAAGCTCGGCCAGGAGGACAACCCCGAGCAGGACTGGGGCGAGCCGGCCGGCGAAGGCGCCATGCACTCCCAGACCAACACCCGCCGCGGCGAGAAGACCGAGGCCGAACGCGGCCAGGGCGCCAAGACCCGGGCGCACAACAAGGACATCATCAGCCGGCGCACGTGAGGCTTTCCCTCCCTCGCTGGGGAGGGTGGACGGCCGAAGGCCGGACGGGTGGGGAGGTATGGGTCACCTGCGGAGTCCGCAGATGATCGCGACTTCCCCACCCCGCTCGCGTTCCGCGAGTCGGCCCTCCCCATGAAGGGGAGGGAAAGGGCCGCTACCGCATGGTCGGGATGACGAAGGCGCTATCCTCGACGGCCCCTTCGGGCCAGCGGGCGGTGATGGTCTTCACCTTGGTGTAGAAGCGGACGCCTTCCATGCCGTGCTGGTTGACGTCGCCGAAGGCCGAGCGCTTCCAGCCGCCGAAGGTGTGGTAGGCGACCGGCACCGGGATCGGGACATTGATGCCGACCATGCCGACGTTGACGCGGGACGCGAACTCGCGCGCGGCGCGGCCGTTGCGGGTGAAGATGGCGACGCCGTTGCCGTACTGGTGCTCGGACGGCAGCGCCAGCGCCTCCTCGAAGGTCTCGGCGCGGACGATCTGCAGCACCGGGCCGAAGATCTCCTCCTGGTAGGTCTTCATGGTCGGCTTCACCTGGTCGAACAGGGTCGGGCCGATGAAGAAGCCCTTCTCGTAGCCCTGCAGGGCGAAGCCCCGGCCGTCGACCACGAGCTCGGCGCCCTCGTCGACGCCCAGCTGGATGTAGTCGGTGACGCGCTTCTTGTGGGCCTCGGAGACCACCGGGCCGTACTGGGCGGCCGCGTCGGTGGAGACCCCGACCTTCAGCGTCTCGAGCTCGGCCATGACCCGCTCGCGCACCTCGTCGGCGGTCTTCTTGCCCACCGGCACGACCACGGGCAGGGCCATGCAGCGCTCGCCGGCCGAGCCGTAGGCGGCGCCGATGATGTCCTTCGACGCCTGCTCCAGGTCGGCGTCGGGCAGGATGATCCCGTGGTTCTTGGCGCCGCCCATGGCCTGCACGCGCTTCCCGTTGGCCGTGCCGCGCGAGTAGACGTACTGGGCGATGTCGGAGGAGCCGACGAAGCTGACGGCCTTGATGTCCGGGTGGTCGAGGATGGCGTCGACGGCGGTCTTGTCGCCGTGCACCACGTTCAGCACGCCCTTCGGCGCGCCGGCCTCCATCATCAGCTCGGCGAGGCGGACGGGGACGGAGGGGTCCTTCTCCGAGGGCTTCAGGATGAAGGTGTTGCCGACCGCGATGGCGATGCCGAACATCCACATCGGGATCATCGCCGGGAAGTTGAACGGGGTGATGCCGGCGGCGACGCCGAGCGGCTGGCGCATGGAATAGACGTCGATCCCGGGGCCGGCGCCCTCGGTGTACTCGCCCTTCAGCGCGTGCGGGATGCCGCAGGCGAACTCGATCACCTCCAGGCCGCGCTGGATGTCGCCCTTGCTATCGGCGATGACCTTGCCGTGCTCGGAGGAGAGCAGCTCGGCGAGTTCGTCCATGCGCGCTTCGACGAGGCGCTTGAACTCGAACATGACGCGGGCGCGGCGCTGCGGATTGACCAGGGCCCAGGTCTGCTGGGCGCGGACGGCCGAGGCCACGGCGGCGTCGACCTCGGCGGTGGTCGCCAGGCCCACGCGGGCCTGGATCTCGCCGATGTTGGGGTTGAAGACGTCTCCGAACCGGCCGGAGGTCGAGGCGACGGGCGCGCCGTCGATGAAGTGGGTGATGTCACGCATGGCGGGCTTTTAGCCCTCCCGGCGCTTGCCCGCGAGTCCCGCAGCAGCGCATCCTTGGGCCATGACGCTCGCCTCGCACGCCCCGGCCGTGACGCGCCCCAGGCCGCGCGACCACATCGTGGACGTGCTGATCGCCGAGCGGGCGCCGAAGCTGTCGAGGAGCCCGCTGTGGCCGGCCGTGCGTCCGATGCTCTACCGGATGCTGGACTACGCCAAGGCCCGGCGGATGGCCGACGCGATCGCGACCATGCCGGGGGCGATGGCGCTGGAGCACGTCTCGGCGCTGCTGGCGCTGAAGGTGGCGGCGCGGGGGCTGGAGCGGATCCCGCGGACCGGGCGGCTGGTGGTGGTCTGCAACCACCCGACCGGCATCGCCGACGGGATCGCGGTCTATGACGAGCTGAAGCGGGTCCGGCCGGACCTCTGCTTCTACGCCAACTCCGACGCGCTGCGGGTCTCGCCGCCGCTCGGCGAGGTGCTGATCCCGGTGGAGTGGGTGGAGGCCAAGCGGACCCGCGAGCGCACGCGCCTGACCCTGCAGCTCACCCGCGAGGCGCTGGAGGCCGAGCGGTGCCTGGTGATCTTCCCGGCCGGGCGGCTGGCCAGGCGCCAGGCCGACGGCCTGCTGGCCGACCCGCCCTGGGCGCCGAGCGCGGTCTCGCTCGCGCGGAAGTACGCGGCCCCCGTGGTCCCGATCCATGTGAGCGGGCCCTGGTCGACGCTGTTCCACCTGTTCAACCGGTTCTCGCCGGAGCTGCGGGACATGACCCTGTTCCACGAGCTGCTGAACAAGCAGGGACGGGCGTTCTCCCTGACGGTCGGCCACGCCATCCCGCCCGAGGCCCTGGCCGGGGAGCCCGGCGAGGTGACCCTGCGGCTGAAGAGCCACGTGGAGCGGGCGCTGCCGGGCGACCCGGACGCGGCCTTCGCATGATCCTGGAAGCCGAAGGGGACTTCCGCCTGCCGGACGAGGCGGCCACGGGGCGGCTCGGCGCGGCTCTGGCGCACGAGCTGCGGCCCGGCGAGGCGGTGTGCCTCTACGGGCCGCTGGGGGCGGGCAAGTCGACGCTGGCGCGGGCGCTGGTGCGGGCGCTGACCACGCCCACCGAGGACGTGCCCTCGCCCACGTTCACGCTCGTGCAATTCTACGAGGGGGCGCGGCTGAAGGTCGCCCACTTCGACCTCTATCGCCTCTCGTCTCCGGACGAGGCCTATGAGATCGGTCTGGACGAGGCGCTGGAGGACGGCGCGGCGGTGATCGAGTGGCCCGAGCGGCTGGAGGGCCGCCTGCCGCCGGACCGACTCGATGTAGTGATTTCGCTTTCCGAAGACGATGACGGACGGCGCGTGCGGCTGACCCCGCACGGCGCCTGGGAAGGACGAGGGGTTGAGTTCGGATCGTGAGGCCCTGAAGGCCGAGTTCCTGAAGGCCGCCGGCCTCGGCGAGGCCCGGCGCGAGCTGCTGGGCGGCGACGCCTCGACGCGGCAGTACGAGCGGCTGCACACGCCGGCCGGCTCGCGGCTGATCTTCATGGACCAGCCGCCGGCGGTGGAGAGCGTGGTCTGTCCGCCGGACGCGACGCCCGAGGAACGGGTGGCGCTGGGCTACAACGCCGCCGCGCGGCTGGCGGCGGGCTCGGTGGCGGCATTCGTCACCACGGCGGCCTACCTGCGCGAGCACGGCCTCTCGGCGCCGAAGATCTACGCCCACGACGTGGCCCAGGGGCTGGCGGTGCTGGAGGACCTGGGCGACGGGCTCTACGCCACCCTGATCGCCGAGGGCCAGGACGAGGGCCCGCTCTACGAGGCGGCGGTGGACGTCCAGGTGGTGATGCAGGCGGAGCCGCCGCCGGCCGTGCTGCAGGCCGAGGGCGCGACCTGGCCGCTTTTGACCTACGACACGCTGGCGCTGAAGATCGCCACCGACACCTTCCTGGACTGGTGGCCGAAGCACGCGGGCCTCGCGCCGTTCGGCGAAACCGCGGTGGCGGAGTGGGACGCCCTGTGGGCGCCGGTCTGGGTGCAGGGCGAGGCGGGCGCCAGCGTCTTCACCCACCGCGACTACCACGCCCAGAACCTGCTCTGGCTGCCGGAGCGGCGGGGCGTGGCGCGGGTGGGGCTGATCGATTTCCAGGACGCGCTGAAGGCGCATCCGGCCTGGGACCTGCTGCACCTGCTGCAGGACGCCCGGCGCGACGTCTCGCCGGAGCTGGAGACGGCGATGCTGGACCGCTTCCTCGCCGCGCGGCCGGCGCTGGACCGGGACCAGTTCCTGGCCGAGTACCGGGCGCTGGCGGTGTCCAACGCGGCGCGGATCCTGGGCCGGGTGTTCGCCCGCCAGACCCTGCTCGGCCGGCCGCAGTACCGGGCCTTCATGCCGCGCACCTGGCGCTACCTGGAGCGCAACCTGAACGACCCGGCGCTGGCCCCGATGAAGGCCTGGTTCGACCGCCACGTGCCGCCCGAGGCGCGCGCGTGAGCCCGTCCGCCACGACGCCGACGACGGCCCCGACCACGGCCATGGTGCTGGCCGCGGGACTGGGCACGCGCATGCGGCCGCTGACCGACACCCTCCCGAAGGCGCTGGTGACGGTGGCCGGGCGGACCCTGATCGACCGGGTGCTGGACAAGCTCGTGGAGGCGGGCGTCACCAAGGCGGTCGTCAACGTCCACCATTTCGCCGACCAGATGGAGGCGCACCTCGCGACCCGGACGGACCTGGAGGTGCTGATCTCCGACGAGCGGGGCGAGCTGCTGGATTCCGGCGGCGGCATCCAGCACGCCCGGGCCAAGCTCGGCGAGGACCCGATCTTCGTGGCCAACATCGACTCGCTGTGGCTGGAGAAGGGGACGCCGGCGCTGGAGGCGCTGAAGGCGGCGTGGAATCCCACGCGGATGGACATCCTGCTCTTGCTCGTGCGGCGCGGGAACGGCCTGGGCTTCGAGGGGCCGAACGGCTTCTTCATGGACGACCAGGGCCGGCTCACCCACTCCACCGACGCCGAGCCGCCGACGCCCTACGCCAACGTCGGCTTCGGCATCCTGAAGCCCCAGGTGCTGGACGGCTCGCCGACCGCCGGGCCGTTCTCGATCCTGCCGGTCTGGAAGCGGCTGCAGGGCGAGGGCCGCCTGCACGGGGCGGTCATGGACGCCTTCTGGATGCACGTGGGCGACCCGGCGGCCAGGGAGGCGGCCGAGGCGCGGCTCAGATGAGCGGCTTCCTGCGAGGGCCGGGGCCGCGCTGGTACAACATCCCGGCGCACCGGCCGTTCGCCCAGGACCTGGCGCAGGGGCTGCACGACGCCCTGGCTCCCGAGGGGCCGGAAGCCCTGTCGCAGGCGGTCGTCCTGATCCCCACCCGCCGCGGCGCGCGGGCCATCGCCGACGCCTTCGTGGCGGCCGCCGGCGGCCGCGCCGTCCTGCCGCCGCAGATGCGGCCGCTGGGCGACCTGGAGGAGGGCGAGCCGCCGTTCGAACCGGGGGACCTGTCGCTGGACCTGCCGGCCGCCATCGAGCCGCTGAAACGAAGATTCGAGCTGACCCGGCTGGTGGCCGACAACGCCCACCTGCTACCGGGCCGCGAGCTGACCGCCTCGGGCGCCCTGGAGCTGGCCGACGCCCTGGGTGGCTTCCTGGACAGCCTGCAGATCGAGGAGGTCGAGGCCGGGGAGAAGCTGGCGGGCCTGGTGGAGGCCGAACTCGCCGAGCACTGGCGGGTCAGCCGCGACTTCCTGGAGACGGCGCTCACCCAGTGGCCGAAGCGGCTGGCGGAACTGGGCGTGGCAGACGTGAGCGAACGCCGCGTGCGGCTGCTGCGCAGGCTGGCCGAGGCCTGGACGCTGAAGCCGCCGCAGGGGGTGCTGGTGGCGGCCGGTTCGACGGGCACGGCGCCGGCGACGCGGGCCCTGCTGATCGCCGTGGCGAGCGCGCCGCAGGGCTGCGTGGTGCTGCCGGGCCTGGACCAGGACCTGGCCGAGCGGGCCTGGGACGACGTGGACGTGCAGCATCCGCAAGGGGCGCTGAAGCGGCTGCTGGACGAGGCCGGCGTGGAGCGCGGCGAGGTGGAGGCCTGGCCCGCGGCGCAGGCCTACACCGCCCAGGGCCGCTGGCGGCGGCGGGTGGTCAACGAGGCGCTCAGGCCGGCGGAGGCCACCGCCGACTGGCTGCACGCCATCGAGCGCCTGCGCCACGAGGCCGAGGCCGAGCGGATCGACCCGGTCGCCGAGGGGCTGAAGGGGCTGTCGCTGGTCAGCGCGCGCTCGGAGGAGGAGGCGGCCACCGTGGCGGCCCTGCTGCTGCGCGAGGCGCTGGAGACCCCGGAGCGGACGGCGGCCCTGGTGGCGCCCGACCAGGCGCTGGCGAGGCGGGTGGCGGCGAAGCTGGCCCGGTGGGGCGTGGTCCCGGACTCCTCCGCCGGCGAGAGTCTGGCCGGCTGCCGGTGCGGCGCGCTGGCCGGGCTGGTCGCGCGGGCGGCGGTCGACCCGCTGGACCCGGTGACCCTGCTGGCGATCCTGAAGCACCCCTATGTGCGGCTGGGCATGGCGCCCGACACGCTGGCCCGCGAGGCGGCGACCCTGGAGCGGCGCGGCCTGCGCGGACCCCGGCCGCGGGACTGGGACGAACTGCGCACGCGGCTGAAGGAGCACCCCGAGGCTCGGGCGCTATCCGAGGCGCTGGAGGCGCTGCTGGGCGCCTTCGCGGCCGAGCCGGAGACCCCGCGCGCGGCCGCCGGGGCGGTGGCGTCGGTCATGGAAACGCTGGCGCGGGACGCGCACGGCGACCTGGGCGACCTCTGGAGCGGGCACGGCGGCGAGGCCATGAGCCGGCTGCTGGCCGGGCTGATCGCCGACGGGGAGGCCCTGCCGCGGGGGAGCTGGCGCAGCTTCGCCGACCTCCTGGAGCGGCTGATGGAGGGGGAGAGCATCCGCACCGGCGGGGCCACCCATCCCCGCCTGCGGATCCTGGGCGCCATCGAGGCCCGCCTGGTGCGGGCCGACCGGCTGGTGGTGGCGGGGCTGGAGGAGGGCGTCTGGCCGAGGGGCGCGCCGCTCGACCCGTTCCTGTCGCGGCCCATGCGGGCCAGGCTCGGCCTGCCGCCGCCGGAGCGGCGCGTGGGGCTGGCGGCCCACGACTTCGCGCAGGCCGCCTGCGCGCCCGAGGTGGTGCTGCTGCACGCCGAGCGGCGGGAGGGCGCGCCCTCGATCAAGTCGCGCTGGCTGTGGCGGCTGGAGACGCTCGCCCGCGGCGCGGGCGTGGAGATCCCCGGCCGCGACGAGGTCCTGGCCTGGGCCCGGCGGCTGGACGCCCCCACCGACTACGCCCCGGCGAAGCGCCCCGCGCCCATGCCGCCCGTGGCCCACCGGCCGCGCGAGCTGTTCGTGACCCGGGTGGAGAACCTGACGCGCGACCCCTACGCCGTCTGGGCGCGGGACATCCTGAAGCTGCGCGCCCTGGAGCGGCCGGACGAGACGGTGGAGGCCCGGGCCCGCGGCACGGCGATCCACGAGGCGTTCGAGCTGTTCGCCCGCGGCTATCCGGGCGCCCTGCCGGACGATGCGGCGGCGCAGTTCGAGAAGCTGTACCTCGACGCCCTGGTGCGCCACGGCATGCCGCACGAGGCGCTCGCCCGCGAACAGGCCCTGGCGCGCGAGGCCGCCCAGTGGGTGGTGGAGCTGGAGCGCCAGCGCCGCGACGGCCGGGCGATCCATGTCGAGCTGGAAGGGGCGCTGACGGTGGACGCGCCGGCCGGCCCCTTCACCATCAAGGCGCGCGCCGACCGCATCGAGGTGACCCGCGACGGCTTCGGCCACATCCTCGACTACAAGACCGGAAAGGCGCCCTCGAAGAAGGAGGTGGCCACCGGCTTCTCCCCGCAGCTCACGCTCACCGCCGCCATCCTGGCCGGCGGCGGCTTCGAGGGCCTGGGGCGGCCGGCGCCGGGGGACCTGACCTATCTGGAGGTCACCGGCCGCAAGCCCGCCGGCAAGGTGGAGATCCGCGCCGCCGCCGGGCCCGAGAGCCAGGACGCCGCGGCGCACGCCCTGGCGGGGCTGTCCGAACTCGTCGCCCGTTTCGACCGGCCGAACCAGCCCTACCTGAGCCGGGTCGCGCCGCAGTTCGTGAAGGCGCGGATGAGCGACTACGACCACCTGGCGCGGGTGTTCGAATGGTCCACCTCCGGCGAGGAGGGCGAGGAATGACGGTGATCCCCTTCCCCGCCCGGCCCGACCCGCAGCGCACCGCGGCGGACCCGACGCTCTCGGCCTTCGTCACGGCCAACGCGGGCTCCGGCAAGACCAAGACCCTGATCGACCGGGTGGCGCGCCTGCTGCTGGCGGGCGCGGCGCCCGAGACCATCCTGTGCGTGACCTACACCAAGGCCGCCGCCGCCGAGATGCAGCGGCGGCTGTTCGACCTGCTGGGCGGCTGGTCGGTGCGGCCCGACGCCGAGCTGCGCGAGGCGCTGGCCAAGCTCGAGGGGCGGCCGGCCGACGCCTACGACCACCTGGCGCTCTCCAAGGCCCGCGCCCTGTTCGCCCGCGCCCTGGAGACGCCGGGCGGGCTGAAGATCCAGACCATCCACGCCTTCTGCGAGAAGCTGCTGCGGCGGTTCCCGCTGGAGGCGGGAGTCTCGCCGGGCTTCCGGGTGATGGACGACGCGGCCTCCGCGGCCGTGGCGAGCGCGGCGCGCAAGGCGGTGGCGCGGCAGGCGATGGGGGATGCAGGGCCGGTGGCCGACGCCTACGCCCGGTTCTCCGTGGCGCTGGACTTCGGAAGCTTCCAGGAGATGTTCGCCGCCTTCGAGACCAGGCGCGCGGCGATCGCGGCCTATATCGACCGCTGCGGCGGGCTCGCCGGCCTGCCCGGCGCCATCGCCGCCGCCTGCGGCCTGCCGGGCCTCGTGGACCCGCAGGCGGTGGAGGACACGGCGCTGTCGCCGCCGGCGATCGACGCGGCCGCCTGGCGCCGCGCGGCCGAGGCGCTGCGCCTGGGCAGCGAGAAGACCGACGTCCCCAACGGGCTGAAGGCCGCCGAGATCGCCGAGGCCGCGGCTCGCGGCGAGAGCCGGCCGGAGCTGGTCCGCGCCATGCTGTTCACCGCGACCGGCGACCCCCGGAAGACCTGCGCCACCAAGCAGGTGGACCCGGCGGTCTGCGAATGGCTGACGGCGGAACAGGAGCGGCTCTGCGAGGCGTTCCGCACCGCCAAGGCCGCGCGGGTGGCCTGGGACACGGTCTATGCCCTGACGCTGGCGGCGGCCTATGTCGAGGCCTACGACGCGGAGAAGCGGCGGGCCGGGACGCTCGACTTCGCCGACCTGATCGAGAAGACCTGCGCGCTGCTGGCCAGCCGGCCGGCGGCGGCCTGGGTGCTCTACAAGCTGGACGGCGGCATCGACCACATCCTGGTCGACGAGGCGCAGGACACCGCGCCCGACCAGTGGACCATCGTCCGCGCGCTCACCGGCGAGTTCTTCTCCGGCGAGGGGGTGCGCGACGACCGCGGCCTCGACCGCAACATGTTCGTGGTCGGCGACGAGAAGCAGTCGATCTACTCCTTCCAGGGCGCCCAGCCGGAGCTGCTGATCCACGAGTTCGAGTTCCACCGGGAGCGGGCGACCGGCGCGGGCTTCCGCTTCGAGCGGGTGGACCTGCTGGCCTCCTGGCGCTCGACCCCGCAGGTGCTGTCGTTCGTGGACTCGGCCTTCGCCCCGCCGGAGCTCTCCACGGCCATCCTGCCGCGCGTGGAGGCCGAGCGGATCGTCCACCAGCCGATGCGCACCGACCACGACGGCTGCGTCGACCTGTGGCCGCTGGAGCGGGAGGAGAAGGGCGCCGAGCGCGACGCCTGGGACGCGCCGCTGGACGCCGAGCCGGAACTGTCCGCCAACCGGCGGCTGGCCGAGAAGATCGCCTGCGAGATCGAGGCGCTGATCGCCCGGGGCGACCGGGTCTGGGACAAGGACGCCGCAGGCTGGCGGGCGGCCACGCCCGGCGATGTGCTGATCCTGGTCCGGCGGCGCAAGGCGCTGTTCGAGGAGATCCTGCGGGCGCTGAAGCGGCGGAAGATCCCGGTGGCCGGCGCCGACCGGCTGGCGCTGTCCGAGCACATCGTCTTCGACGACCTGCTGGCGCTGGCCCGGTTCGTGCTGTTCCCCGGCGACGAGCTGACGCTGGCGGCCCTGCTGCGGAGCCCGTTCTGCGACGTCTCCGACGACACCCTCTACGAACTGGCCCACGGCCGGGGCGGCGAGCGGCTGTGGGACCGGCTGGTCCGGCGCGCCGAGGAGCGGGAGGAGTGGCGCGAGGCGCACGCCTTCCTGTCGGCCGCCCGCGAGGCCGGGGTGGCCTTGAGGCCCTTCGAGTTCTACGCCCGGGTGCTGGGCCTGGCCGACGGCGCGGGGCGCTCCATGCGCCGGCGGCTGCTGACCCGGCTGGGGGCCGAGGCCGAGGACGCGCTGGACGAGTTCCTGGCGCAGGTGCTGGCGGCGGAGGGCCGCGGCGCGCACGAGCTGGAGAGCCTGGCCGCAGCCTTCGCCAGCCTCGACATCACGGTGAAGCGCGAGATGGAGGCGGCCCGCGACGAGGTGCGGGTGATGACCGCCCACGGCGCCAAGGGGCTGGAGGCGCCGATCGTCTTCCTGCCGGAGACCACGCTGTCGCGCACCGCGCGGGGCTCGCCGCTGCTGGAGACCGAGGACGGCGGCTTCCTATGGTGTCCGTCGAAGGACGGCGACTGCGAGGCCTCGGCGGCGGCGCGCGAGCGGCGGGGCAGGCGCGACGAGGAGGAGGCCTACCGCCTGCTCTATGTGGCGCTGACCCGGGCGCGGGACCGGCTGGTGCTGTGCGGCCGGATCTCGTCCACCGCCAAGGAGGAGAACCTGAAGGGCTGGTGGGGCGCGCTGGCCGCCGCCTTCCGCCACGCCGACATCGCGCCCAAGGTGCGCGAGACCGAGTGCGGCGGGGTCCCGATCCTGCGCTTCGGACCGGATCCCGTGCCGGTGGCCCGCCCCGCGGCTGTGACCGCCGAGGCCGCGCCCCTGCCCGGCTGGACCGCCGTCGCGCCGAAGGCCGAGGCCTTCGCCCGCTACGCCTCGCCCTCGGACCTGGGCGAGGGGGCCAAGGCGCCGGCGCCCTCGCCGCTGGCCGAGGCCGGCGGGCTGGGACGGTTCCGCCGTGGCGACCTGATCCACCGGCTGCTGCAGATCCTGCCCGACCTGCCGCCGCCGGAGCGAGCGGAAGGGGCCCGGGCCCTGCTGGCCCGGGAGCGCGACCTTTCCGAGGCCCAGCGGGCGGAGATGACCGCCGCGGCCCTGTCGGTGCTGGAGGACGCCCGTTTCGCCGAGGTGTTCGGGCCGGGCAGCCGGCCGGAGGTGGGGATCGCCGGGACGGCGGCGGCGCTGCCGGCGGGCCTGAAGATCTCCGGCCGGATCGACCGGCTGGTGGTGCTGCCCGACCGGGTGCTGGTGGCCGACTTCAAGACCAACCGCCCCTCGCCGGCGCGGATCGAGGACGCCGATCCGGCCTATCTGCGCCAGATGGCGGTCTATGCGGCGGTGCTGGGCGAGGTGTTCCCGGGGCGGGCTGTCGAGGCGGCGCTGGTCTGGACCGACGGGCCGAAGCTGATGCCGATCCCAGAAATCCTGTTGGCCCGGACCCTTGCCGAGCTGCGCCGGAGCGGTTGATAGGATGGCAAGCCCCGCCTACATCGGCGGATCAAGAGGCGTGAGGCCGCGTTTCCAACCTGGGCCCACGCAGAAGGAGCTACCCATGGCCACTGTGAAGGTCACCGACGAGTCGTTCGAGAAGGACGTGCTGCAGGCCGAGCGCCCGGTGCTCGTCGATTTCTGGGCGGAATGGTGCGGCCCCTGCAAGCAGATCGCGCCCGCCCTGGAGCAGATCTCGGACGAGCTCGGCGGCCAGGTCACGGTCGCCAAGCTGAACATCGAGGAAAGCCCGACGACGCCCTCGCGCTACGGCGTGCGCGGCATCCCGACCATGATGCTCTTCAAGGGCGGCCAGATGGCCTCCATGAAGGTCGGCGCCATGCCCAAGCAGAAGATCCTGGAGTGGCTGAACGAAGCCGGGGTCGCGGCTTAGGGCTTCCACGCGGGCGGTCCTGCGCTCCAGCCCTCCTCCTCGATGGAGGAGGGTTGGGTGGTGGTGGGGCTGCCGAGCCGAAGCGAATGGCGCAGGTGGGCGCCGGCGCCATGCGGCGCCCATTCCTTCACCGCCCTGCAAACACCACCATCCCCGCCCTTCCTCCATCGAGGAGGAAGGGAGCCGTCCGAACCCGGCAGCGCTAGACATGAGGCGGGCGCGCCGCGTTCCGGCCCGCGTCTCCCCCACCCGGCGAGGCTGCGCCTCGTCCTCACTCCCCCGAAGGGGAGGAATATCTAAACCGGCCAGGTCTCCGGGCTCATGGCCAGGACCTCGCCGGCGAAGTGCAGGCCGCCGCAGACCAGGACGTGGGGCGGCAGGCCGTCGGCGGAGAGCGCGCGGCGCACGCCGGCCTCCACGTCCCCCACCTCCTCCACCTCCAGGCCATTGGCGCGGGCGGCTTCGGCGATCTCGGCGGCCGGGGCGGCGTTGGGCGAATCGAAGGTGGTGGCGAAGACCTTCGGGTGCATCTCGGCGAAGGGCTCGAAGAAGCCGCGGGCGTCCTTGCGGGCGAACATGCCGACGACCAGCGCCAGCGGGCGGCCGTCGCGGTCGGTGAGGCGCGAGGCGGCCTCGGCGAGCGCGCGGCCGGCGTGCGGGTTGTGGCCGCCGTCGAGCCAGAGGTCGGAGCTGCGCGAGCGGGCGAGGTCGGCCAGCGGCCCCTTCGTCAGGCGCTGGAAGCGGGCCGGCCAGACGGCGGAGGCGACGCCCTGGCCGATGGCGTCCTCGCTGAGGCCGGGGTCGAAGGTGAGCGCCGCGGCCACCGCCAGGCCGGCGTTGGCGAACTGGTAGCCGCCGAACAGGCTGGGCGGCGGCAGGTCGAGCAGGCGCTCGGGCATCTGCACCAGCAGGCGGCCGCGCTCCTCCCAGGCGTCGAAGTCGCGGCCCATCAGCAGCATGGGGGCCATGCGCGCGTCGGCCTCGCGCTCGATGATGTCGAGCGCCTCGTCCTGCTGGCGGGCGACCACCACCGGGCGGCGGGGCTTGATGATGCCGGCCTTCTCCCAGGCGATCTTGGCGAGGCCGGGGCCCAGCATCTCCAGGTGGTCGTAGTCGACGGGGGTGATGACGCTGACCGCGGGCGCGTCGAAGATGTTGGTGGCGTCGAACCGGCCGCCCAGGCCCACCTCGACGATGCAGATGTCGGCCGGCGTGTCGGCGAAGGCCTCGAAGGCCAGGACGGTGGTGATCTCGAAGAAGCTGATCGGCTCGCCGGCGTTGGCCGCCTCCAGCCGCTCGGTGAGCTCCATCAGGCGGGCGTCGCTGATCAGCTCGCCGGCCACGCGGATCCGTTCGGCGAAGCGGACGAGGTGGGGCGAGGTGAGCGCGTGGACCTTCAGCCCCTGGGCCTCGGCGATGGCGCGCAGGTAGGCGACCGTCGAGCCCTTGCCGTTGGTGCCGGCCACGTGGATCACCGGCGGCAGGCGCTTCTCAGGATGGCCGAGGGCGGCCAGCAGGCGCTCGACGCGGCCGGTGGTGAGGTCGATCAGGCTCGGATGGTTGGCGCGCAGGCGCTGGATCACCGCGTCCGAGGCGCGGATCGGGTCGTGGTCGATCGCGGGGAGCTTCACATCAGGCGGCGGAGGGAAGTCGCTCGCGCCCCAGCATGAGGGTCTTCAGGATCGAGCCCAGCACCGAGGGCAGCTCGGCGCGGGGGACCACCTTGTCGACCATGCCGCGCTCCACCAGGAACTCGGACTTCTGGAAGCCCGGCGGCAGGGTCTCGCGGATGGTCTGCTCGATGACCCGCCGGCCGGAGAAGCCGAGGGTGGCGTTGGGCTCGGCCAGGTGGACGTCGCCCAGCATGGCGTAGGAGGCGAGCACCCCGCCCGTGGTCGGGTCGGTGAGCACCACCACATAGGGCAGGCCCGCGGCCTTCACCTCGTTCAGCGCCAGGGTCGTGCGGGCCATCTGCATCAGGGAGAGCGTGCCCTCCTGCATGCGCGCGCCGCCCGAGGCGGTGAAGATCACGAATGGGACCTCGCGCTTCACGGCCTCCTGCGCGGCCTTGATGAAGGTCTCGCCGGCGCCCATGCCGAGCGAGCCGCCCATGAAGCTGAAGTCCTGGACCACGACCACGGCCGGCTGGCCCTGGATGTTCCCGTAGCCGATGGCCATGGAGTCCTGCTCGCCGGTGGCCTTGCGGGCGGCCTTCAGGCGCTCGTGGTAGGGCCGCTCGTCGGGGAACTTCAGCGGGTCGTCGGCGACCACCGGGGAGGCGATCTTCTCGAAGACGCCGTCGTCGAAGGTGATGCGCAGGCGCTGGGCCGCGCCGATCCGCATGTGGCTGCCCGAGGGCGTCACCCACAGCGCGGCCTCCAGGTCGGGCCGGTAGATCATCTCCCCGGTGTCGGGGCACTTGACCCAGAGGTTCTCGGGCGTCTCGCGCTTGGCGAAGGCGTTGCGCACGCCGGGCGCGATCCGGGACAGCCAGCCGCGGCGCTCGCGCCCGCCCTGTGTCCGTCCGGGCTTGTCGTTTCTCTGCTCAGCCATCGCCATAGGTTCTAGACCGCCGTCGTTTGGCCATTTCGCGCGAAGCGCACAGACTTAGCCAAGGATTCAGCTTTGGAAAGAACTCGCTGGGTCACGTCTTCGTTTCTCTCCACCGCTTCGGCCACTTCATCCACAAGCGCGGAGCCAACGACAACCGCATCGGCCACGCGTGCTACCGCCGCGGCCCTTTCCGGAGTCTTGATGCCGAAGCCGACGGCGACGGGCAGGCCGGAGGCCTGGCGCACCCGCTCGACGTTGGGGGCGACCGCCTGGGCGTCCGCTTCCTTCACCCCGGTCACGCCGGCCACGGAGACGTAGTAGACGAAACCGGAGGTGCGCCGGACGATGGTCTGCAGGCGGTGGTCGTCGCTGGTGGGGGTGGCCAGCCGGACCAGCGAGACGCCGGCGGCGTCCAGGGCGTCGGCCAGGGGATCGGCCTCCTCGGGCGGGCAGTCCACGACGATGAGGCCGTCGATGCCGGCCTCGGCCGCGTCACGGGCGAAGGCCGCAAAGCCCCAGGTGAGCAGGGGGTTCATGTAGCCCATGAGGATCAGCGGGGTCGTGTCGTCGCCCTCGCGGAAGGCGCGGGCGAGGTCCAGCGTGCCCCTCAGCGTCATGCCCTTGGCCAGGGCCCGCTGGGCGGCGCGCTGGATCGGCGGGCCCTCGGCCATGGGGTCGGAGAAGGGGAAGCCCAGCTCGATAAGGTCGGCGCCGGCGGCGGGCAGGCCCCGGAGGATATTGAGCGCGGTGTCGCGGTCGGGGTCGCCGGCCATCACATAGGCGACGAAGGCCGCGCGGCCTTCCTGCTTCAGCGCGGCGAAGCGGGCGTCGATACGGGCTGTCGTCAAATCTGGCGTCCCAGGTGGGCGGCCACCGTGCCCACGTCCTTGTCGCCGCGGCCGGAGAGGTTCAGCACCACGATGCCGTCCTTGCCGACCTCGCGCACCACCTCGGGGAGGCGGGCGAGCGCATGGCTGGACTCGATGGCCGGCAGGATGCCCTCGAGCTTCGAGAGCAGCATGAAGGCCTCCAGCGACTCGGCGTCGGTGGCGGTGAGGTAGGTGGCGCGGCCCACGTCGTGCAGCCAGGAATGCTCCGGGCCGATGCCGGGATAGTCGAGGCCGGCGGAGATCGAGTGGGCCTCCTCGATCTGCCCCTCGCGGTCCTGCAGCAGGTAGGTGAGGTTGCCGTGCAGCACGCCGGGGCGGCCGCCGTTGATGGCCGCGGCGTGGCGGCCGGTGTCCATCCCCTCGCCCGCCGCCTCGACGCCGATCAGCCTGACCTCGGCGTCGTTGAGGAAGGGGTGGAAGATGCCGATGGCGTTGGAGCCGCCGCCGACGCAGGCGACCACGGCGTCGGGCAGCCGGCCCTCCAGCTCCAGGATCTGCTCGCGCACCTCGCGGCCGATCACCGCCTGGAAGTCGCGGACCATGGCCGGATACGGGTGCATGCCGGCGGCGGTGCCGATCAGGTAGTAGGTGTCGTGGACGTTGGTGACCCAGTCGCGCAGGGCCTCGTTCATGGCGTCCTTGAGCGTCGCCGAGCCGGAGGTGACCGGCCGGACGTCCGCGCCCAGGAGGTTCATCCGGAAGACGTTGGGCTTCTGCCGCTCCACGTCGACGGCGCCCATGTAGACCACGCAGGGCAGGCCGAAGCGGGCGCAGACGGTGGCGGTGGCCACGCCGTGCTGGCCGGCCCCGGTCTCGGCGATGATCCGGGTCTTGCCCATCCGCATGGCCAGCAGGATCTGGCCCATGCAGTTGTTGATCTTGTGCGAGCCGGTGTGATTCAGCTCCTCGCGCTTCAGATAGATCTTCGCCCCGCCGTAGTGGGCGGTGAGCCGCTCGGCGAAATAGAGCGGGCTGGGCCGGCCGACGTAGTGCTTCAGGAAACCGTCGAGCTCGGCCTGGAACGCCGGGTCCGCCTTGGCCGCGGCGTAGGCGGCGTCCAGCTCGTGGACCAGCGGCATCAGGGTTTCGGGCACGTAGCGGCCGCCGAACTCGCCGAAGCGGCCGGCCGCGTCGGGATAGGCCGAGTAGTCGTTGGGACGGGCGGGCGGGTGAGGCGCGTTCACGAGGCGGTTCAGGCTCGTCTGGCGGCGTCGAGGAACGCCGTGATCAAGGCGGGGTCCTTTAGGCCGGGACCGCGCTCCACGCCAGAGGAAACGTCCACCATCGGGGCGCCGGACTGCTGCACGGCGTCCGCCAGGTTCCAGGGATCGAGCCCCCCGGCCAGGAACCAGGGCCGCCGGAAGCGGCGGCCGGACATGAGGGTCCAGTCGAAGCTGTGGCCCGTGCCGCCGGGGCGGGGGGAGTCCTTCGGCGGCTTGGTGTCGAACATCAGGTGCTCGGCCACGGTCTCGTAGTCGGCGGCCGGCGCGAGGTCGGCGGCCTCGGCGACCGGCAGGACCTTGACGATCCCGGTCCCGGCGCGGCCGGCGATCTCCCGCACCCGGGCGGGCGACTCGGCGCCGTGCAGCTGGATCAGGTCGGGCGCGAGGCCCCGGGCCACCTCGTCCACCTGGGCGTCGGTGGGATCGACCAGCAGGGCCACGACCCGGGCGCGGTTGCGGACGGGTTCGGCCAGCCGGCGGGCGGCGTCGATCGCCAGGTTGCGGGGGCTCTTCGGGAAGAAGACGAAGCCCAGGAAGCCCGCCCCGCCCTGCAGGGCGGCGCTGACCGCCTCGGGGGTCGAGACCCCGCAGATCTTGGCGCTGACGCTCATGGCCCCGGATTAGGGGATGAAGCGGAACGGGGGCAAGGCCCGGCCCGTTCTTCGCCCGACTCCAGGGAGAACCTCCAATGCCCCACACGTCCGGAAACTTCGGCCGTCTCGCCACCGGCGCGGCCCTCGGCCTGATGGCCGGCCTCGCCATTCCCCACGCCAAGAAGGCGGTGATGCAGGGCCCCTCCCTCGCCGCCGGCGACTGGGTGGCGGCGCTCACCGCCGAGCACCGGATGGTGGAGAAGATGTTCACCCAGCTGCTCGCCACCCACGACGACGAGATGCTGAAGCGCGAGATGCTGCTGACCAAGATCGCCTATGCGCTGACCAAGCACGCGATCGAGGAGGAGAACGTCATCTATCCGGCCCTGGCCGAGAACGCCCGCACCGACCAGTCGCACCACCTCACCGAGGACCACGCCGAGGTGAAGACCTTCATCTACGACCTGCGCCGCACCTCCTCCACGGACCCGCGCTGGCTGATCAAGGCGCGGGCCTTCTGGACCCAGCTGCAGGAGCACATGCGCGAGGAGGAGGAGGAGATCTTCCCGGCCTTCCGTGACGCCCTGCCGCCGGAGGAGAACGCCAAGCTCTTCAAGATGCTGAACTGGGAAGGCTTCAAGGTCGCCTAGACCGGAGGCCCGATCACGGCCAAGCTGTCCCCGGGTTCTGGGGGGCGGCGCATGGCCGAGCGACTGGACAGCGATGGCCTCTGGCGCGTGTGGCGCCAGATGGTCCGCGCCATGACCGTGCACGGCCTGGTGTGGGACAGCCTCTTCGGGCGCAGCGCCTGGACCCAGTGGGGCGTCGACTATGTGAGCGGCCTGCGGCGCAACCGGTCGAGCCGCAAGGTGGCCGAGATCGTCCGGGCGCTCGCCCCCGCCGACCAGCGGCGCCTGCACGCCCTCGCCGCCATCAACCACCGGCGGCTGGAATCGGTGGCGCGCTGGAGCGGCGTGGCCTTCCTGACCGTGCCGGCGTCGACCGCCCTGGTGCTGAACCAGCTCGCGCCGGAGGTCCTGGACCGCCTCGACTGGGACGCGGGCGACGTGTTCTTCGCCGGCGTCGGGGTGGCCTGGATCGGCTGGATCATGATGGCCGCCTGGCGCGCGCGGCAGATGGTGGTCGTCACCGAGCTGACGATGATCGAGCTCGACCTGCTGCCGGACGCGGGCGAGGCGGAGGGCGCGGAGGCCCTGATCGAGGCCCCCGTCGGCGCCTAGGGCGCCAGCCTTCGCAGTCCGCCGCGGGTGCGTGGCTCCCGAGCCCTCCTCCTCGATGGAGGAGGGTTGGGTGGTGGTGTGTCCGCGGAGATGAAGTGAAAGGCTCCGTTGGGCGCCGAGCCGAGAGCGACCTCACCGCATCACCCTGCACTCACCACCATCCCTACCCTTCCTCCATCGAGGAGGAAGGGGCGCGCCATCGGCTAGGGCGGCCCCGGGCGCTCGGCCTGGGCCTTCAGGAGGTCGCGGATCTCGATGAGCAGGGCTTCCTGCGGGGTCGGCGCAGGCGGCGTCTTCGGGCCCTGTTCCGCGTCGTGACGGCGGATGACGTTGATCATCTTCACCAGCAGGAACACCGCCCAGGCGACGATCACGAACTTGATGCCGGCGTTGATCAGGGCGCCGTAGTGGATGGCGACGAGCTCGTCGACCTTGGTGGCCGGGTTGTCCGGCTTCAGCACCCAGGCCAGGTGCGAGAAGTCGATGCCGGAGAGCAGCAGGCCGATCGGCGGCATGATCACCTGGTCGACCAGCGTCTTGACGATGTCGTTGAAGGCCGCGCCGATGATCACGCCGACCGCGAGGTCGATCACGTTGCCGCGGGCGATGAACTCGCGGAATTCGCCGAGGATGGGGGCGCGCTTTTCGATCTTGGACTCGAGCTTCTTCAGCCCCTCCTGGACGTTCGTCACGTCGGAACTCTCGGGTACGCCTACTCGTCTACGGCGTTGAGCCGCTCGCGCAGCTCCTTGCCGCTCTTGAAGAAGGGCACGTGCTTGGCGCGCACGTCCACCGGCTCGCCGGTGCGCGGATTGCGTCCGGCGCGGGCGTCGCGGGAGCGCACGGAGAGCGCGCCGAAGCCGCGCAGCTCCACCCGGCCGCCGTCCTCCAGCGCCAGGATCATCCGCTCGAGGATCACGCCCACGACGCGCTCGATGTCGCGCTGCGTCAGGTGCGGATTCTCTTCCGCAAGCTTTGCGATGAGCTCAGACTTGATCATGCGGCCCTTCGGGGAGTGGGGAGCGGCGCGACCATGGAAGACTCCGCCTGTGGATTCAAGGCGGAATGACGGTTTACGGGCCCGTATGGCAAAGCTTGGGCGCAACCGTGGCGTGAGCCGCACATCCCATCAAATGAAAACGGCGGCCCGGTTTCCCGGGCCGCCGCTCATGTTCAGCGATGACGCTGAAACTACTCCTTCTGGGCCTTCTCGCGGAGAGCCGCGCCCAGGATGTCGCCCAGCGAGGCGCCGGAGTCGGAGGAGCCGAACTTCTCGATGGCTTCCTTCTCCTCGACCATTTCGAGCGCCTTGATCGACAGCGAGACGCGGCGGGCGGCCTTGTCCACGTTGGTGATCTGGGCGTCGACGCGGTCACCCACGGCGAAGCGCTCGGGGCGCTGGTCGGCGCGGTCGCGCGACAGGTCCGACTTGCGGATGAAGGCCGTCATCGGCGCTTCGTCCTCGCCGAACCGGACCTCGATGCCGCCCGAGGTGACCTCGGTGACGGTCGCGGTGACGGTCTGGCCCTTGCGGAAGCTGTCGCCCTGCATCGGGTCGCCGGCCAGCTGCTTGATGCCGAGGGAGATGCGTTCCTTCTCCACGTCGACGTCGAGCACGCGGGCCTTCACCACGTCGCCCTTGTTGTACTTGGCGATGGCTTCCTCGCCGGAAATCGCCCAGTCGAGGTCGGACAGGTGCACCATGCCGTCGATGTCGTTGTCGAGGCCGATGAACAGGCCGAACTCGGTGGCGTTCTTGACCTCGCCTTCCACGGTCGAACCGATCGGGTGGGCCTCCAGGAAGGCCTCCCACGGGTTGGCCATGGCCTGCTTGAGGCCGAGCGACACGCGGCGCTTGGACGGATCGACGTCCAGGACGACCACTTCCACTTCCTGGGAGGTGGAGACGATCTTGCCCGGGTGGACGTTCTTCTTGGTCCAGGACATCTCGGAGACGTGCACCAGGCCTTCCACGCCCGGCTCCAGCTCCACGAAGGCGCCGTAGTCGGTGATGTTGGTGATGCGGCCGGTGAACTTGGCGCCCACCGGGTACTTGGCTTCCACGCCGTCCCACGGGTCGGACTGCAGCTGCTTCATGCCGAGCGAGATGCGCTGGGTCTCGGGGTTGATCTTGACGATCTGCACCTTGACCGTGTCGCCCACCGCCAGGACCTGGCTCGGGTGGTTGACGCGCTTCCAGCTCATGTCGGTGACGTGCAGCAGGCCGTCGATGCCGCCGAGGTCCACGAACGCGCCGTAGTCGGTGATGTTCTTGACCACGCCTTCGCGGACTTCGCCTTCCTGCAGCTGGCTGACCAGCTCGGTGCGCTGTTCGGCGCGGGCTTCTTCCAGGATGGCGCGGCGGGAGACGACGATGTTGCCGCGCGGACGGTCCATCTTGAGGATGGCGAACGGCTGCTCGCGGCCCATGAGCGGGCCGACGTCGCGCACCGGGCGGATGTCGACCTGCGAGCCCGGCAGGAAGGCCGAGGCGCCGCCGAGGTCGACGGTGAAGCCGCCCTTCACGCGGCCGACGATGGCGCCCATCACCGGCTCGTTGCGCTCGTAGACGGCTTCCAGGCGGGTCCAGGCTTCCTCGCGGCGGGCCTTGTCGCGGCTGATGACCGCCTCGCCCATGGCGTTCTCGACGCGCTCGAGGAACACCTCGACGGTGTCGCCGACCTTCAGGGCGGGCTTGTCCTCGCCGGGGTTGGCGAATTCCTTCAGGAGCACGCGGCCTTCGGTCTTCAGACCGACGTCGATGATCGCGAAGTCCTTCTCGATCGCCACGACCTTGCCGTGGACAACCTGGCCTTCCATGAAGTCACGCCCGCCGAGGGACTCGTCGAGCAGCGCGGAGAAGTCGTCCCGCGTCGGGTTCAGGCTCATATCGTCAGCCATATGTATCTTTCGTCTCGAATGACGCGCGGCCCGCGCAGCTTTGGGCTGTCGGACGGAGTCCCCGCGTCGGGTTAAGGGTTGCAACCGAAGGCGCCAGGGATACCCGGCGCTTATGTGGATCTGCCCGCAGCCGTCCGAGGGTGAGGCGCGGTTGGATTTGCCCAGGAAGACTAGGAAGCTTCCCAGCGGGCGCGCGCCGCCTCGACGATGCGGCGGGCCGCATCGGCGGCCTGCTCTATAGTCATTTCGGTGGTGTCCAGCAAGACGGCGTCGGGCGCGGGGCGCATGGGCGAGTCGGCGCGGCCGCCGTCCCGCTCGTCGCGCTTCACGATGTCGGCGAGGATCTCGGCGTAGGCCACGTCCTCGCCCTGGGCGGTGAGCTGCTTCCAGCGGCGCTCGGCGCGGACCTCCGGCGTGGCGGTCACGTAGAGCTTGGCCGGGGCCTCCGGGCAGATCACCGTCCCCTGGTCGCGCCCGTCGAGGACCGCGCCGCCGGGGCGCCGGGCGAAGGCGAGCTGCAGGTCGCGGAGCGCCAGGCGCACGGCGGGGTGCACGGCCACCCGGCTCGCCGCCTCGCCGGCCCCGCGGGTGCGGAACTCCGGATCGGAGAGGTCCTCGGCGGTCAGGCGGCGCGCGACGGCGGCGGCCGCTTCCGCGTCGTCCAGGTCGTGGCCGGCGCGGGCGGCGAGCACGCCGGCCGCCCGGTAGAGCAGGCCGGAATCCAGCATCGGCAGGCCGTAGACCGCCGCCAGGCCGCTGGCGATCGTGCCCTTGCCGGAGGCGGCGGGGCCGTCGACGGTGATGACGAACGGCGGCTTCACGCGGCCTGCGGGGCGTCTTCGCCGATCTGCGCGCCGAGGCCGGTCATCAGCTCCACGAAGCCCGGGAAGCTGGTGGCGATCATGCCGGGCTCGTCGACGGCGACGGGGCGTTCCGAAGCGAGGCCCATGACCAGGTGGGACATGGCGATACGGTGGTCGCCGTGGGTCGTGACCCGCGCGCCGCCGGCCACGGGATGGTTGCCCCGCCCGGTCCCGATCACGGTGAGGGCCTCGGGCTCCTCCTCCACGCCCACGCCGCAGGCGGCGAGGCCGGCGGCCATGAGCGCGATCCGGTCGCTCTCCTTCACCCGCATCTCGCCGATGCCGAGCATCCGGGTGGGCCCGTCGGCGAAGGCCGCGGCGACCGCGAGGATCGGGTATTCGTCGATCATCGAGGGCGCCCGCTCGGGCGGCACCTCGACGCCCGTGAGCTGCGAGTGGCGGGCGGTGACGTCGGCCACCGTCTCGCCGCCCTCGTCGCGGACGTTGGTGACGGAGAGGTCGGCGCCCATGTCGCCGAGCGTCTCCAGGAGGCCGATCCGCAGGGGGTTCAGGAGCATGCCCTGGACGGTGACCTCCGAGCCCGGGGTGATCAGGGCCGCGACCAGCGGGAAGGCCGCCGACGACGGGTCGCCGGGGACGCGGATGGCCGTGCCCCGCAGGCGCTGGCCGGGCGGCAGGACGATGCGGCGCGCGGCGCCCTCCTCGCTCACCAGCACCTCCGCGCCGAAGCCGCGCAGCATGCGCTCGGTGTGGTCGCGGGTGGCCTCGGGCTCGATCACCTCGGCGCCGCCGGCGGCGCTAAGGCCGGCCAGCAGGACGGCGGACTTCACCTGGGCCGAGGGCTCCGGCAGGCGGTAGGCGATGCGCTTGAGGTTTCCGCCCTTCAGCGTGAGCGGCAGGCGCCCGCCCGAGCGGCAGATCCAGCTCGCGCCCATCTCGCCCAGCGGCTTCAGCACCCGGTTCATCGGCCGGCCGCGCAGGGAGGCGTCGCCGGTGAAGGTGACGGCGAGGTCGAAGCCGGCGGCGGCGCCCATGATCAGGCGCACGCCAGTGCCGGCGTTGCCGCAGTCGACCACGTCGGCCGGCTCGGCGAAGCCGCCGCGGCCCTCGACGCGCCAGCGGCCCTCGCCCAGGCGTTCGACGCCGGCGCCGAAGGCCGCCATGGCGGCCGCCGTGCGCTTGACGTCGTCGCCTTCCAGCAGGCCCTCGATCTCGGTGACGCCGTCGGCCAGGGCGCCCAGGATCAGCGCCCGGTGGGAGATCGACTTGTCCCCCGGCGCCCGCACCACGCCCTTCAGGGGACCGCTCCGCCTGGCGCTCAAACCCGCCGCCGCCATGCCTGAAATCCGCGCCTCCGCACACCTGGGTTCCCGAGAGGGGGATTGCTTTGACAGCCGCGTTCCACCGTGGCAAGGGAGCCCGCTTCTCAAGAACCCCCCGTCTAAAGAGGGTCGCCTCCTTTGGCCAATCCCGAGCTCGGCACCAAGCAGATCTGCCCGACCTGCCAAGCGAAATTCTACGATCTCAACAAGCGCCCCGCGCACTGTCCGAAGTGCGGCAGCGACTTCGATCCTGACGAGGCGGTGCGCAACCGCCGCGTCCGCGCGCGCGCCATCGTGCCGGACACCGACGCGGACGAAGAGGCCGAGGACCAGGTCGTCGCCAAGGCCGACGAGGCCGAGGACGAGGAAGAGGACGTCGTCACGCCGGAACTGGACGAGGTGGTCGACGAGCCGCCGCTGGCCGGCGACGACGACGAGGACGCCGCCGAGCCGGGCGTCAGCCCGGTCGCCGACGACCTGGGCGAGTTCTCCGACGACGAGGAAGTCGAGGACGACGCCGACGTGCCGTTCCTCGAGGAAGAGGACGACGATTTCGACGATTCCGAGATCGAAGGCCTGCCCGACGAGGGCGACGTCGACGACCGGTAACCGGGACCGGTGAAGCCTGCGGCGAAAAAGGTCGAAAGACCCGCTTGATCGCCGCCAAGGCTTTGACTAGGTTCCGCGCCTCGCCGGGGGGCGTGCCCTCCGGCGACCCGAGACCTCGGGGCTATAGCTCAGTTGGTAGAGCGCTTGAATGGCATTCAAGAGGTCAGCGGTTCGACTCCGCTTAGCTCCACCATGAGGGCCCGCCGGTAACGCCGGCGGGCCTTCGCCTTTTCCGGACAGGCTCTTCCGCTCAGGCCGGCGCCAGGGCCTTCAGGGCGTGCAGCCGGCGGCGCAGCTTCGGCGGCAGCCAGGACAGGGCGTGGCGCGGCCGGCGCATCAGCACCGCGTCCTGGGTGCGGTTGAGGTCGTGCGAGCCGATGTGCAGGACGTCGAAGTAGGCGCCCCAGACGCGGCGGACGTAGTCGTCGGTGTGGTAGGCCAGGCGGTAGACGTCCGGCAGCCCCTCGGTAATGTCGGCCTCCCCCCAGAAGACGAAGCCGTCGCGGGCGAAGGCCTGCTTCACGGGCTCCGGCACATAGTCGTAGCCGGCGGCGTCGAGCTTGGTGGTCAGCAGGGTCCCGCCCGGCTTCAGCACGCGGCGCAGCTCGAACAGCCAGGCGTTCTGCAGGTCCTCCGGCAGGTGGGTGAAGACCGAGATCCCGTAGATCAGGTCGAAGCTCTCGTCCTCGAACGGCAGCGGCGGCTCGAGGCCGTTGACGCGGAAGTCGGCGACCTCGCCCAGGGCGCCCGCCGCCCAGGCGATCGCCTCGCCGTCGATGTCGCAGCCGAACAGCTCGGCCTGCGGGTGCATGTCGTGGACGCAGTCGATCACCCGGCCGGGGCCGCAGCCGAAGTCGAGGATGCGCCGGTGCTGGTCGAGGGGCCGGCCGCCGCGGGCCAGGATGCCGGCGATCTGCTCGGCCGTGGTCCGGCCGGTGCGGTGGAACTCGCCGGCCGCCGCGCCGGTGACCCGGATCTGCAGGGGCTCGGGCGGGATCGCCCGGGCCCGCACGGGCCGGCCGTAGACCCTGCGCAGCCAGGCCTCGGAGACGGCGTACTCGAAGACCCGGGACCGGCCGTCGCTGACCACCGCCACCTCCAGCAGGAACGGCTCCGGCGGCGGCGGCGCGGCGCGCAGCAGGTCCACGAGGTGCACGCGCTGGAAGAAGGTCAGCGCCTCCACGTCCTTGTAATAGAGGTGGAGGTTCGGCGGCCGCTCGCCGAGGCGGACCGGGACCTCCACCCCGTTGACGGTCATCCGGACGTCGGGCGCGGCCGGGTCGTCCACCTGCGCCCATCCCAGGAAGACGAACTCCGTGGCGTCGTCCGCGATCCGGTAGGGCGGGTCGAGGCTGATCAGCACCTGGGCGGGCGTGGCTTCCATGCGGCGTAGCGCTCCTCTCGGACGATGGCGCTAGCGCACCGTGAACTTCACCGGGACCGATTCCTGGTAGCCGGCGCCGTCGGCGGAGACGACGCGCAGGACCAGGGTGTGGTCGCCGGGCGCGACCGTCCCGGCGGGAATGGTGACGGCGTAGCCGACGTTCACCAGGGCGTCGGTCTTGTGGAACCTGGCCACGTCCGACCGCGGCGCGCCGTAGGCGGCGGGATAGGCCGCGCCGTCGATGACGACGTCCACCGCCCTGGCCGGCTGCTTGCCCGCCGCGTCGAAGGCGAAGCCGCCGACCGTCAGCGGCTTGTCGGCCGCCACCACGGCGGGCTGGCGGTTCAGGGGGTCGGGCGCGGCGCCGATGTAGTCCACGTAGAAGCCGGCCAGGCCCTCGCGCTTGGGAAGCCCGGCGCTGGCGGCGGCGCCGGCGGCCGGGGCGGCGGCCGGGGCGGCGGCCGGAGCAGCCGCGTCGGCGGCCGGCGGCGCGGGCGCCGCGGCCTCGGGCGGCGGGGGATTGCGCGGCTTGGGCTCGTCGCAGGCGGCGAGCGCCAGGGCCGCGGCGGCGGCGATGCAGGCGGAGGCGACGGGCTTCATGGACAACTCCTGGTCACGGTGATGAGCGTCGGGCCAAACCGGGCGCGGGTCCAGCGAGGTGCGACGAGCGGGGCAATGAAACCGCCCTGCGTTGCAGAGGCAACCGCCAGACCCCATATGCGGACGGTCCGGCCGAGCCGCGCCGCTGCCGGGCGGCCCGGCCGGAGAGTCGCTTCTATCGAGGACTCTTCGAGAATGAACCGGTCGATCCTATTCGACAGCCCGTTCCTGCTGGGCTTCGAGCACACCCGCAGCCTCATCGAGCGCGCCGCCAAGGCCGCCGCGGAGAGCTACCCGCCGTACAATGTGGAGGACCGCGGCGACGGGGGCCTGCGCATCACCCTGGCGGTGGCGGGGTTCACGCCCGAACAGCTGAACGTCAGCGTCGAGGACCGGCAGCTCACCGTCACCGGAAAACGGGACGGGGGCGGAAAGCCCGAAGAGGCCTACCTGCACCGCGGCATCGCCGCCCGGGGCTTCGCGAGGAGCTTCGTGCTGGCCGACGGCATGGTGGTGGAAGGGGCGAGCCTGGAGCACGGACTCCTCCATATCGACCTGGCCCGGCCCGAGCCGGAGATGCGGATCCAGCAGATCCCGATCCGCACCGCCGGATGAGGGCCAGGGTCGTCACAATCGGGGCGTGCGAGCCGTTCGGCGCCTCTTACGTCGGAGGTCGGCTGAACCGGCGTCCATCCGACGCGTTGAGTTTTCGGAGGTGGTCATGATGACACCGGTATTGACAACTGAAGCGTTTGCCGCTCTCGGCGCTCCGAGCCTGGTCTATGTGCGGCCTGTGAAGGCGGCGGAGATCCTGGCGAGCGTCCCCAGCGCGAGCATCCAGGGGTTCGAGCTCGACCCCGAGCAGACCCTTTATGCGGTGCACCGCGCCGACGGCGAGCGGCTGGCCGTGCTGACCGATCGCGAGTCGGCCATGGCCGCGGCCCTCGCCCACGAGCTGGCGCCGGTTTCCGTGCACTAGCTGTCACGCCGAAGTTGTCCCTCCCCTGGTCCAGGGGAGGGCGAAGCCGGCGGAAGGCCGGCTTTTTTCTTGCCTGAAGGAGGCCTAGGCGGCGGAGGAGCGCGGGTGGGCCCCGCCGTCCTGCACCAGCAGGGCGTGGATGGCGTCCGCGGTGCGGGCCTGGCGCAGCTGCTCGCGCAGGTCGGCCTGGCGCAGCAGCCGCGAGACGCGGGCCAGCGCCCGCAGGTGCTCGGCGCCGGCGTCCTTGGGGGCGAACAGGGCGAAGATCAGGTCGACGGGCTTGTCGTCCACCGCGTCGAACTCCACGGGCTGCTCCAGGCGCACGAAGACGCCGCGCATGCGCGACAGGCCCTCGAGCCGGGCGTGCGGGGCCGCGACGCCGTAGCCCACGCCGGTGGAGCCGGCCTGCTCGCGCTCGGCCAGCGCGTCGAGGATCACCCCGGCCTCCAGGCCGAGGTTGCGGGCGGCGATCTCGGCCACCACCGCCAGGGCCTGGCGCTTGTTGGCCGCGCTCACGCGCAGGGAGATCGCGTTGCGATCGAGGAATTCGCCGATATGCATCTGTCTTCTAAAGCGCCCGCAACTTCACGGCCGGTCCCTAGCGAAACCATATGACGGTCTGGCGAAGCGCGGTCAGGCCTCGCCGGTTCCGTCGCCATTCCCATTCCTGGTCCGCTCGGGGTCGATCCAGCCGATGTTCCCGTCGGGGCGGCGATATACCACCGACAATCCGCCGTGGGCAGCGTTCCGGAACACGATTGTTTGAGATTCGGTCAGGTCCAGCTCCATGACCGCCATCGAAACGGTCATGGTCCGCACGGGCCTCTCGGTCTCGGCGATGACCATGGGTTCGGGGAAGGCTCCGGACGAGTCGTCGTCCAGATCGTCGCCCTCCTCCTCCTCGTCCGGCGAGCGCAGGACGAAGTAAGCGGCGGTCTCGGCCTGTTTGGCGAGCGCCTGGATGTGGTGGTCCTTCAGCCGGTTCTTGTACCGGCGGATACGCTTGGCCATCTTGGCCATGGCCGCATCGAACGCCAGGTGGGCGTCGCCGCCGACACCGTGGGTGGTCAGCTGCTGGCCGGAGGCCAGGGTGACCGCGCAGTCCACCTTGAAGGCCTGGCCCTCTCGGCTGACCACCACGTCGGCGCCGCCGCCGCGGTCGAAATACTTCCCTATGCTGGTGGAGAGCTCGTCGGAGACTCGCGTACGCAGAGCCTCGCCGACATCGACGTGTTTGCCGGTGACTTGAACTTGCATCACCCATCAACGCGCCCGCCGCCGGATGGTGTCAAGCGTGCGAAAATAGTCCGAGCAGCTGGTGGAATCCGTGCGTCAGCAGGCTGCCGGCGAGCACCAGAACGCCGAAGCTGGCGGCCGTCAGCGCATAGCCGAACAGGGCCAGGAGACCGTCGCGCTGGATGAGCGCCAGCGACAGCACGCTGACCGCCGCGGCGGGCAGCATGTTGCCGAGCGGGATCGGCAGGATGAGGATCGCCGCCAGGAGGGTGCAGGTGACCCCGATCACCCGTTCGCCGACCCCGCCGAACAGGAAGCCGAACCGGGGCCGGGAGACCGCCTCCACCCGCCGCACCCAGGGCAGGATGCGCGGCAGGCCCTTCTTCAGGTCGGCGGTGGCCACCGAGCCGCGCCGCACCTTGGCCGGAAGCCAGGGATGGCGCGCGCCGATCACCAGCTGGGGCGCGAGCAGCAGGAGCGGCGCGCCGAAGATGGTGGTGCCGCCGGGCGGCAGCGGCAGGGAACAGGCGAGGCCGAAGATCAGCAGGAGGCCGCCCAGCGCCCGGCCCCCGAACCGCTCCACCATCTGGGCGACCGAGATCTGCGGCTCCTCGTGATCGGCGAGGGCCTTCAGGATGTCCGACAGGGACTGATGGGTCTCGGAGCGGTCATGCATCGACCGCTTCATCTGGGGTCTGGAGATCGGCCCGCCAAGGCGTTTTTTGGCAACACACCGGCGCAATCGACCGGCGGCTAGACGGCGTCCTTCAAAAGCCTGCGGCGCTCCACCGAAGACGGGATGCGCATGGCCTCGCGATACTTGGCGACGGTGCGCCGGGCGATGTCGACGCCGGCCTGCTTGAGGATCTCCACGATGCGGTCGTCGGAGTGCACGTCGCTCTCGCTGGCCTCGGCGTCGATGAGCTGGCGGATACGGTGGCGGACGCTCTCGGCCGAGTGCGCCTCGCCCCCCTCGGTGGCCTGGATCGCCGAGGTGAAGAAGAATTTCATCTCGAACACGCCGCGCGGCGTGGCGATGTACTTGTTGGAGGTGACCCGGCTCACGGTGGATTCGTGCATGCCGATGGCGTCGGCGACGGTCTTCAGGTTCAGCGGCCGCAGGTGCTCCACGCCATAGGCCAGGAAGGCGTCCTGCTGGCGCACGATCTCGGACGACACCTTGAGGATGGTCCTGGCCCGCTGGTCGAGGCTCTTCACCAGCCAGTTGGCCTGGGCCAGGCAGTCGGAGACGAAGGTCTTCTCCTGGTCGGAGCGCGCCGCGCCGGCGACGCGGGCGTGGTAGCGCTGGTCCACCAGCAGGCGCGGCAGGGTGTCGGAGTTGAGCTCCACGTGCCACAGGCCGCCCAGGCTCTCGCGCACGAAGACATCGGGCGCCACCGGCTGGACGGGCTCGGCCCCGAAGGCGGCGCCCGGGCGGGGCGTCAGCGCCTTCAGCTCGGCGACCATCTCCTTCAGGTCCTCGTCGTCGACGCCGCAGGCCTTCTTCAGCGCGGCCATGTCGCGCCGGGCGAGCAGCGGCAGGTTCTCCAGCAGGGCGTCCATGGCCGGGTCGAACCGGTTGCGGTCCTTGAGCTGCAGCATCAGGCACTCGCGCACGTCGCGGGCGGCGACGCCGGTGGGCTCGAAGCCCTGGACGACGCCCAGCACCTGCTCGACGAAGGCCAGTTCGCAGCCCAGCCGCTCGGCGATCTCCCAGAGATCGGCGCGCAGGTAGCCGCCCTCGTCGACGGAATCGATCAGCACGCTGGCCACCGCCGATTCGGCCGCCGACAGGCCGGCCACCGCCAGCTGGTCGTAGAGGTGCTCGGCGAGCGTCTTCTCGCGGCTGAGCGCGCTTTCCATGGCGTCGGGGTCGCCGTCAAAGCCGGTGGAGCCGCCGTTGCCGGCGCGCGACCAGTCGATGGCCCCGCCGGCGTCGGCGGCCGGCGCGTCCGGGGCGTCGCCGGTGGCGCGCTCGCCGGGCGAGGCCTCGTCGTGGCTGACGTCCATCTCGGCGCGGGCGCCGGCGTCGTCGATCCGGTCGGCGGAAAAGTCCTGGGCCGCCTCGGCCGGGGCCTCGGGCTCGGCCTCGCCCTCGCGGTCCTCCCGCTGCAGCAGCGGGTTGCGCTCCAGTTCGCCCTCGACGAACGCCTCCAGCTCGATGTTGGAAAGCTGCAGCAGCTTGATGGCCTGCTGCAGCTGGGGCGTGATGACCAGCCCCTGTCCCTGCCGGATCTCGAGTCGCGCGCCGAGCGCCAAGGAAGCCCCCTCTGGCCTGTTTCTTGCTGGAGGCTAGGGGCGCTTTCCCAACCGATTGGTTAACCGGCCGGGAAATTCAGCAGACGGTCAGGCGGCGAGCGGCTCGGCGGCCTCCGCCCGCCACGGAAATTCCGGATAGAACAGGGCCATCAGCCGGTCGGCGTAGTCGACCAGGTTGCCGAATCCCAGCGCCCGGTCCCGCAGTTCGCAGGGGAAGAACGGCGTGTAGAGCGCCGCCAGCATGCCGAGCGCCGTGGCGTCGGTCCCGCAGGGGCGGTCGCCGAACAGGAAGGGCTGATCGCCGAGGATCTCCGAGAGTGCGGCGAGAGACCGCAGGCCGAGCTCGACGATCTCCGCGTCCGAATGGCGGGCGACGCCCTGGGCGCGCATGGCGGCGCGCACCTCAGCCAGCACCTCCGCGCGGATGGCGTCCTGCAGGCCGGCGGGCGCGTCGTCGAAGAAGTGGGCCGGGCCCTTCTCGAAGTTCTCGGGCGTCAGCCAGCGGAAGTAGCCGATCACCCAGCCGAGCTGATTCTCCAGCATCCGCTCCACCGCCCAGGCCTCGGCGCGCTGGCGGGGGCTGAGCCCCTCGTCGAAGTCGACGCCGTAGGTCCGCTCCAGGTGCAGGCGGATGAAGGTCGAATCGGCCACCCGCACGTCGCCGTCGTCGATGAACGGGATCTGGCCCTTGGGCGATTCGTCGGGCATGGCGTCGCTCGGCTCGTAAGCGAGCCCCGCCATCTTCAGCTGCACCTCCGTCTTGGTGACGTAGGGGCTGACCTGCGGCAGGCCGAAGGCCGCCTGGGCGCCGTAGAGGGTGATCATCGGGGCTCTCCGTCCGTGCGAGTTGACACGGCGGCAGACTAGGGGCCCCCTGCTGCCAACATTCTGTCAGCAGCTTGGCGGGAGAGGCGATGCGGCGGGCGGACCGGCTGTTCCAGATCATCCAGGTGCTGCGGCGTCACCGCGGGCCGGTGACCGCCGACGCCATCGCCGCGGAGCTGGAGACCTCCAAGCGCACGGTCTACCGCGACATCGCCGACCTGATCGGCCAGCAGGTGCCGATCCGCGGCGAGGCCGGCGTCGGCTATGTGCTCGAGGGCGGGTACGACCTGCCGCCGCTGATGCTGACGCCGGACGAGGTGGAGGCGGCGGTGCTGGGCGCGCAGTGGGTGGCGCGGCGGGGCGACCCGGAGCTGGCGCGCGCGGCGATGGACCTGATCGCCAAGATCGGCGTGGCGGTGCCCGAACGGCTGCGTCCCCTGGTGCTGGAGCCCGCGACCCGCGCCGCGCCCAACTGGAACGCCATGCCCGACCGGATCGACATGGCCCAGGCGCGGCGCGCCATCCATGCCGGACGCAAGATCCGGCTGGTCTACCGCGACGAGCAGGATCGCGAGACCGAGCGCAGGATCTGGCCCTTCGCGGTGGGCTATCACGAGACGGTCCGGCTGCTGGTGGCCTGGTGCGAGCTGCGCAGCGACTTCCGCAGCTTCCGCACCGACCGGGTGTCGGAGGCGGAATTCCTGGAGGACCGCTATCCGGAGCGGCCGGCGGCGCTGCGGGCGCGCTGGCGGAAGTACTGCGCCGAGGAGGGCCAGCGGATGCGGGCCATGCGGGAGGCTAGTTGAAGCGGTCGCCCAGGTAGACGCGGCGCACTTCCGGATCGTCGACGATCTCGTCCGGGCTGCCCTCGAAGAGCACCTCGCCGGCGTGGATGATCGAGGCGCGGTCGATGATGTCCAGCGTCTCGCGCACGTTGTGGTCGGTGATCAGGATGCCGATGCCGCGCTTCTTGAGGTAGCTGATCACCTCGCGGATGTCGGCGATGGCGAGCGGGTCGATGCCGGCGAACGGCTCGTCCAGCAGCATGAAGGACGGCTCCGAGGCCAGCGCCCGGGCGATCTCCACCCGGCGCCGCTCGCCGCCCGACAGCGAGATGGCCGGTGCGTTGCGCAGGTGCTCGATGTGCAGCTCCTCGAGGAGCTCGGTGACCATGGCGCGGGCCTTCTTGCGGTCGCGCTCGCGCAGCTCGACCACGGCCATGACGTTCTCGCCCACGGTCATCCCGCGGAAGATCGAGGTCTCCTGCGGCAGGTAGCCGACGCCCATGCGGGCGCGCTGGTACATCGGCTGGGCGGTGATGTTCTCGCCGTCCAGGTAGATGGCGCCGTAGTCGGCCGGGATCAGGCCGGTGATCATGTAGAAGCAGGTGGTCTTGCCCGCGCCGTTGGGGCCGAGCAGGCCCGCCACCTCGCCGCGGCACAGCCGCAGGGAGACGCCCTTCACCACCGGCCGCCCGCGATAGGACTTGCCGATGTTGTCGACGACCAGCCCCTCGCCCGCGAGATCCGGCAGGGTCGTCGCGACCTGTTCGCGCTTGAGGGCCACGGCTAGGGACGCGCCTGGTTGGGCTGCTGGTTGGGATAGAAGACCCCGCGCACCCGGCCCGTCTTGTTCCGGCCGGTGGCGGCGCCCTGCATCGTCCCCTGGCCGGTGCGCGTGTTGATGACCATGCGCGTGCCGCGCAGCACGTTCTGGCCCTGAACGGCGACCACGTCGCCGGTCATGGTGAGGGTCTCGCCGACGGCCTCGTAGATGGCGTTGTCGGCCCGCACCCGCTGCTGCGGGGTGGCGTAGTAGACCTGGCCCTGGGCCTCCATGCGCTGCAGGTCGCCGCAGTCGCCGGCGCCGCCGGCGGTGGTGGCGGCCTTGGTCTGGAAGCGGGCGGTGAGGACGTTGGCGCGCAGGCGCGCGTCGGCCTGCAGGGCCTCTGCGTTGCCGCGCCAGATCGACACGCACTCGGTGTTGATGACCTCCAGCTCGTCGGCGGTGATGTCCACCGGCGCATTGGTGTCCCGCGCGAGCTGGGCCACGGCCGGGGCGGCCGCGAGGGCCAGGGCCGCCGCCGTGATCGTGGAAAGGAGCTTCATCCGCATCGCCTGCTACTTCGTCTGGAGCCGCGTCCGCACGCCGCCCTTGAACACCATGCGCTCGCCTCTGCCGTAGACGGCATAGGACTTCGCGGTGATTTCTCCAAGGGACCCTGACCCCTGAATAGGACCTGAACCCACCAGTTCCCCGGTCTTGGTGTCGAACATGGAACTGGCCGTCTCGAACGCCTGCCGGGCGCCGGCGAGCCGCACGCCGCCGGAGAGCTGCAGCTTTCGGTTCCCCTCGTGGTAGACGCCCGCGCCGCCGGAGATCCGCAAGGGGTCGGGCCCCTCTTCGTCCATCACCAGGGCCGGCTTGTCGAGGATGACGCGCTGATAGTCCTTCGGATCGCGGGTGGCCGAGGCGGCGGTGAGCACGAAGGCGCGGCCCTTGTCGTCGCGGCCCACGAAGCGGGGATTCACCAGGCGGATCGGGGCGTCGGGGTCGCCGGCCTCGGCCGGCTTGGCGCGCAGGGCGTTCCACGCCACCGTCCCGGCCATCACCGCCAGGATCAGCACGATGGCCGCGGGCAGGCCGAACCTGAGCAGGCGCAGGACCCGAGAGCGGCGGCGCCAGCGCACGATCTCCGGACGCCGGCCCGGGGTCGCCATCGTGGAGGGGTCCGCCGCGCTCATGCCCGATCCCGTCAGGAGTGCGCGAAGATGTCGACGTCTTCCCAGCCGGCGACGTCCAGGAGGGCGCGGTGGGGCAGGAAGTCGAAACAGGCCCTGGCCAGGCCATCGCGGCCCTCGCGGACCAGCATCCGGTCCAGGCGCTCGCGCAGGGCGTGCAGGTGCATGACGTCGGAGGCGGCGTAGGCCAGCTGCTCCTCGGAGAGGTCGGCGGCGCCCCAGTCCGAGCTCTGCTGGACCTTGGAGAGCTCGATGTTGAGCAGCTCCCGGGTCACGTCCTTCAGGCCGTGACGGTCGGTGTAGGTGCGCGCGAGCTTGGAGGCGATCTTGGTGCAGTAGACGGGGGCGGTCACCACCCCCAGATGCAGCCAGAACATGGCGATATCGAAGCGGCCGAAGTGGAAGAGCTTCAGCACCGCCGGATCGGCCAGCAGCCGCTTCAGGTTCGGGGCGTCGTAGGTGGCGCGGTCGAGCTGCACCAGATGGGCGTCGCCGCCGCCGTCGGAGAGCTGCACCACGCACAGCGGATCGCGGCCGAGCCGCAGGCCCATGGTCTCCGAGTCGATGGCGACCACCGAAGCGCCCGCCAGGGCGTCTGCGGGCAGGTCGCCCCTGTGCGTATAGGTCGTCACTTAAAAGCGCTCGCTCCGGCGATCCATCCCGGCTCTCCACTATAGAGAGAGGGATGGTGCCCAGGAAAGGACTCGAACCTTCACGGCCGTTAAGCCACTGGCACCTGAAGCCAGCGCGTCTACCAATTCCGCCACCTGGGCCCGACCCACCGGATCGCGCGAGGGCGGTTCCTTAGGGCGCCGGCCGGGCCGGGTCAACGGCGTCGCAGCAGGTTTGCGAACCTGGCCTCACCGTCGCATTGCGGCGGAGGGCCGCATCGTCTATCCGCAGGCGCAGTTTCGAGCTCTCCGGAAGAAACCGCGCGGCCATGCAGAACCTAGTCACCGTCTTCGGCGGATCGGGCTTCATCGGGACCCAGGCCGTGCGGCAGCTGGCCAAGGCCGGCTGGCGGATCCGGGTGGCGGTGCGCAATCCGAACCTCGGCTACGCCATGCGCCTGCACGGCGACGTGGGCCAGATCGACGTGGTGCAGGCCAACATCCGAAACCCGGACTCGATCCGCCGCGCCCTGGAGGGCGCCACCGCCTCGCTCAACCTGGTGGGCGTGCTCTACGAGACCGGCCGCCAGGGCTTCCAGGCGGTGCATGTGATGGGGGCCCGCAACGTCGCCGAGGCGGCCCGGGCCGAGGGCGTGACCCGCGTGGTGCAGATGTCGGCGCTGGGCGCCGACGAGGCCTCTGAATCCAAGTACGCCCGCACCAAGGCCGAGGGCGAGCTGGCCGTGCGCGAGATCTATCCGGACGCGGTGGTCGCCCGGCCCTCGATCGTGTTCGGCCAGGAGGACGACTTCTTCAACCGCTTCGCGGCCATGGCGGGGATGAGCCCGGCCCTGCCGCTGTTCGGCGGCGGCACCAACAGCTTCCAGCCGGTGTTCGTGGGCGACGTGGGCAAGGCGCTGGCCAAGATGGTCACCCTGGAGGAGTGCGCGGCCCAGACCTACGAGCTCGGCGGGCCGGCGGTGTTCACCTTCCGCGAGCTCATGGAGATGATCCTGGCCGAGACCGGCCGCCGGCGCCTGCTGCTGCCGCTGCCGGGCGTCGCCGCGGAGCTGCTGGGCTCGGCCTTCGACCTGGTGAAGGGGATCGTGCCGCCGCCGATCACGGCCGACCAGGCGAAGCTGCTGAAGACCGACAATGTGGTGAGCGGCGCCTATCCGGGGCTCGAGGAGCTGGGGATCACGCCCACCACGCTGGAGGCCGTGCTGCCGACCTACCTCTACCGCTACCGCAAGGGCGGCCAGTACGCCGACCAGGACGACCGGGCCTACGCCGCGGTCCGCTAGGCGAACTGCAGGGCCGCCAGGCCCACCGCGCCGATCGCGATCCGCAGCCAGCCGAACGGGGCGAAGCCCCGCCGGGTGACGATCGCCAGCATCAGCTTGATCACCACCACCGCCACCACGAAGGCGGTGACGAAGCCGATCGCCAGCAGGCTGAGGTTCTCGCCGGCCATCAGCTGGTCGCGGCTCTCGACGGCGTCGAGCACGAAGGCGCCGAGCATGGTCGGGATCGCCAGGAAGAAGGTGAACTCGGCGGCGGCGCGCTTCTCCACCTTGTTCAGCATGCCACCGACGATGGTCGCGCCCGAGCGCGAGACGCCGGGGATCATGGCCAGCACCTGGAAGAGGCCGATGATGAAGGCGGTCTTCAGCGGCAGCTGGTCCGGCTCCCGATGCACGGGCGCCGGGGCCCTGCGGTCGATGAGCAGCAGGACGACGCCGCCGATGATCAGCGAGATGCACTGCACCGTCGGGCTATCGAACAGCACCCCCTTGATGAAGTCGTGCAGCAGCAGGCCGAGCACGATCGAGGGGATGAAGGCGACGATCACCGTCAGGGCGAAGTGCCGGCTGGCCGGGTCGCTCGGCAGGGTGATCACCGCCCGCCACAGCTTGCCGAAGTAGAGCACGACCACCGCCAGGATCGCGCCCAGCTGGATCATCACCGCGAAGGTGTTCCAGAAGGGGTCGGTCAGCCCCATGCCGTGCTTGGCGAGCAGCATCATGCCCGTCGACGAGACCGGGATGAACTCCGTCAGGCCTTCGATGACGCCCAGGATGACGGCGTAGACCCAATCCGGCACGGCGGAACTCCAGCTCAAGGGGGAAGACGGCAAAGGGCGGCACTATGGTGAACATCGGGTTCATCTCAAAATTGGACTATCTTGCTGCGAAGCGATCGCAGAGCCTGGCCTTCGCGCAATCTGACGCAGGAACATGGTCCCCTTTTTGGATGATCGACTTTTCCACAGCCGCGCCGTCGCCTATGTGGGCCGCTCTGGAAGGAGCGATCGCCCATGGCCGAACGCATGCTGAAGTTCACGACCACGCCCCGGGCGACGCCGCCGAAGCGGGACGCGGCCGCGCGGAAGGGCGACTTCCACGAGATCTATGCGGAGTTCATCGACGCCAAGGCCGCCGAGCAGGCCTCGCGCTGCTCGCAGTGCGGCGTGCCGTTCTGCCAGACCCACTGCCCGCTGCATAACAACATCCCCGACTGGCTGAGGATGACCGCCGAGGGCCGGCTGCAGGAGGCCTATGCGCTGTCGCAGGCGACCAACTCCATGCCGGAGATCTGCGGCCGGATCTGCCCGCAGGACCGGCTGTGCGAGGGCAACTGCGTCATCGAGCAGTCCGGCCACGGCACCGTCACCATCGGGGCGGTGGAGAAGTACCTGACCGACAAGGCCTGGGAAGAAGGCTGGGTCCAGCCGCTGGTCCCCGGTCCCGACCGGGGCCAGTCGGTGGGGGTGATCGGCGCGGGGCCGGCGGGCCTGGCGGCGGCCGAGCGCCTGCGCGAGCAGGGCTACGCCGTCACCGTCTACGACCGCCACGACCGGCCGGGCGGCCTGCTGATCTACGGCATTCCCGGCTTCAAGCTGGAGAAGGACGTGGTCGCGCGCCGCACCCAGCGGCTGGCCGACGGCGGGATCGAGTTCCGCCTGGGCTTCGAGGTCGGCCGCGACGCGACCCTGGCGGACCTGCGTGGCGCGCACGACGCCGTCCTGGTCGCCACCGGCGTCTACAAGGCCCGCGACCTGGCCACCCCCGGCGCGGGGTCCGAGGGCGTGGTCGCCGCGCTCGACTACCTGATCGCCGAGAACCGCCTCGACCTGGGCGACGAGGTCGCCGAACTCGCCGACGGGCGGCTGCACGCGGCCGGCAAGAACGTCGTGGTGGTGGGCGGCGGCGACACCGCCATGGACTGCGTGCGCACGGCGATCCGCCAGGGCGCGGCCTCGGTGACCTGCCTCTACCGCCGCGACCGGGCCAACATGCCGGGCTCGGCGCGCGAGGTGATGAACGCCGAGGAGGAGGGCGTGGTCTTCGAATGGCTGGCCGCGCCGCGGGCGGTCACCGGGGAGGCGCTGCAGGCGGCCGGCGTGCGCGCCGCGCGCATGCGGCTGGGCCCGCCCGACGCCTCGGGTCGGCAGTCGCCGGAGGAGGTCGAGGGCGCCGACTTCGACCTGAGGGCCGACCTGGTCATCCAGGCCCTGGGCTTCGACCCCGAGAACCTGCCCGCGGCCTTCGAGGCGCCGGAGCTGGCCACCACCCGCTGGGGCACGCTGAAAGCCGACTTCCGGACCATGATGACCTCGATCCCGGGCGTCTTCGCCGCCGGCGACATCGTGCGCGGCGCGAGCCTGGTCGTCTGGGCCATCCGCGACGGCCGCGACAGCGCCGACGCCATCCACCGCTACCTGGCGGCCCACAAGAGCGCCGATGCGCTCATGGCCGCGGAGTGACCGCCATGACCGATACCCTCCGCACGTCATCCCCGGGCTTGTCCCGGGGATCCATGATCTCCGCGTCCTCCGCGCAAGGCTCTGACCATCGGGCGTTCATGGATGGCCGGGACAAGCCCGGCCATGACGGTCAGGTGGGGGGCGAAGAGTACGTCGAACACTACCTGTCCGAGCGCGGGCGGCTGCTGGAGGCCAACGGCGGCTACGACATCACCGAGCAGCACGACGCCTGCGGCGTCGGCCTGGTCTGCGCCATCGACGGGCGGCCGCGCCGGGAGGTGGTGGAGCTGGCGATCCGGGCGCTGAAGGCCGTCTGGCACCGCGGCGCCGTCGACGCCGACGGCAAGACCGGCGACGGCGCGGGCGTGCTGGTCTCGGTGCCGCGCGACTTCTTCGCCGCCCACGTGGAGCGGATCGGCCACAAGGTGCGTCCGGGCCCGATCGCCGTGGGCCAGGTCTTCCTGCCGCGCACGGACCTCGCCGCCCAGGAGACCTGCCGGACCATCGTCGAGGCGGAGGCGCTGCGCTTCGGCTTCTACATCTACGGCTGGCGGCAGGTGCCGACCGACACCTCGGTGATCGGCGAGAAGGCCAACGCCACCCGCCCCGAGATCGAGCAGATCATGCTCTCCCCGCCCAAGGGCCTGGAGGGCGAGGCGCTGGAGCGCGCGCTGTTCCTGTGCCGCAAGCGGATCGAGAAGCAGGTCGCCCAGGCCAACATCCAGCACTTCTACATCTGCTCGCTGTCGGCCCGGTCGCTGATCTACAAGGGGATGTTCCTGGCCGAGCACATCGACGAGTTCTATCCGGACCTCACCGACCCGCGCTTCCAGGCGGCGGTGGCGATCTTCCACCAGCGCTATTCGACGAACACCTTCCCGGAGTGGCGGCTGGCCCAGCCGTTCCGGATGCTGGCCCACAACGGCGAGATCAACACCCTGAAGGGCAACCGCAACTGGATGCGGAGCCACGAGATCCGCATGGCCGCCGGCGCCTTCGGCGACTACCAGGAGGACGTGAAGCCGGTGATCCAGCCGGGCGGATCGGACTCGGCCGCGCTCGACAACACCTTCGAGGTGCTGGTCCGCGCCGGACGCGACGCGCCCATGGCCAAGACCCTGCTGATCCCCGAGGCCTGGAACGCCCGCACCGAGGGGCAGATCAAGCCGGCGCACCGGGCGCTCTACGCCTACGCCAATGCGGTGATGGAGCCCTGGGACGGGCCGGCCGCGGTCTGCGCCACGGACGGCCGCTGGGTGGTGGCCGGCAAGGACCGCAACGGGCTTCGCCCCCTGCGCGTCACCGAGACCGACGACGGCCTGCTGATCGTGGGCTCCGAGGCCGGCATGTGCCGGATCGAGGAGGCGCGGATCACCAGGAAGTCGCACATCGCGCCCGGCCGCATGCTGGCCGTCGACCTGGTGGAGGGACGGCTCTACGGCGAGGAGGCGATCATCGACCGCCTGGCCGCCCAGCACCCCTACGACCGCTGGCTCGGCAACATGGTCGAGCTGGAGGAGAAGATCGGCCCCGGCGCGGAAGAGCGCCTGTTCAGCCGCGAGGAGCTGGTCCGCCGGCAGGCGGCCGCCGGGATGAGCCTTGAGGACCTGGAGCTGATCCTCGCCCCCATGGTCGAGGAGGCCAAGGAGGCGGTGGGCTCCATGGGCGACGACACCCCGCTGGCGGTGCTGTCCAACGAGTACCGGCCGCTCAGCCACTTCTTCCGGCAGAACTTCAGCCAGGTGACCAACCCGCCGATCGACTCGCTCCGCGAGACGGCGGTGATGTCGCTGAAGACCCGCTTCAAGAACCTCGGCAACATCCTGGCCGAGGATGAGACCCAGACGGACGTCTTCGTCCTCGACAGCCCCGTGCTGACCACCGGCATGTACGCGCGCCTGGTGGAGGCGATCGGCGAAAAGAACGTGGCGGTGGTGGACTGCACCATGCCGCTGCCGGCCGAGGAGTCGCGGGCGGGCGACGCGCTCAGGGCGAACCTCGAGCGGATCCGCATGGAGGCCGAGGACGCGGCGCTGCGCGGCTGCTCGACCATCGTGCTGTCGGACCTGAACACCGGGCCCGACCGGGTGGCCCTGCCGATGATCCTGGCCACCGGCGGGGTGCACGCCTGGCTGGTGGCCAAGGGGCTGCGGTCCTACGTCTCGATCGTCGTGCGTTCGGCCGAGTGCCTGGACACCCACTACTTCGCGGTCCTGGTGGGCTGCGGGGCGACGGCGGTGAACGCCTACCTGGCGCAGGAGAGCTTCCTGGACCGCCAGGACCGCGGGCTGACCGGCGAGCTGACGCTGCGCGAGCTGTGCCTGAACTTCAAGAAGGCCATCGAGGGCGGCCTGCTGAAGATCATCGCCAAGATGGGCATCTCGGTGATCTCGTCCTACCGCGGCGGGCTGAACTTCGAGGCCGTGGGCCTGTCGCGCAGCCTGGTGGCGGAGTTCTTCCCGGGCATGCCGTCGCGCATCTCGGGCATCGGCCTGGCGGGCCTGGAGGCCAAGGCCGTCGAACTGCACCGCCGCGCCTGGGACCCGGCGGCGCTCTCCCTGCCGGTGGGCGGCTTCTACAAGTCGCGCCGGGCGGGCGAGGCCCACGCCTTCGAGGCGCGGATGATCCACACCCTGCAGACCGCCTGCGACCGGGGCGACTACCAGCTCTACCGGCGATTCTCGGAAGGGATGCGCAAGCAGCCGGCGATCCAGCTGCGCGACCTGCTGGACGTGCGGCCGGACGGCAAGGCCGTGGCCATCGACGAGGTCGAGAGCGTCAACGAGATCCGCAAGCGGTTCGTCACGCCCGGCATGAGCCTGGGGGCGCTGTCCCCCGAGGCGCACGGGGCGCTGAACATCGCCATGAACCGGATCGGGGCGAAGAGCGTCTCCGGCGAGGGCGGCGAGGACCGCGCGCGCTACACGCCGCTGCCGAACGGCGACAACCCCAACTCGGCGGTGAAGCAGATCGCGTCGGGCCGGTTCGGGGTGACCGCCGAGTACCTGAACCAGTGCCGCGAGATCGAGATCAAGGTCAGCCAGGGCGCCAAGCCGGGCGAAGGCGGCCAGCTGCCCGGCTTCAAGGTCACCGAGCTGATCGCCAAGCTGCGCCACTCCACGCCGGGGGTGATGCTGATCAGCCCGCCGCCGCACCACGACATCTATTCGATCGAGGACCTGGCCCAGCTCATCTACGACCTGAAGCAGATCAACCCGGACGCCCGGGTCTGCGTGAAGCTCGTGGCCATGACCGGCATCGGCGCGATCGCGGCGGGGGTGGCCAAGGCCAAGGCCGACGTGATCCTGATCTCCGGCAACGTCGGCGGCACGGGCGCCTCGCCCCAGACCTCGATCAAGTACGCCGGCGGGCCTTGGGAGATGGGCCTCTCCGAAGCCAATCAGGTCCTCACACTGAACAATCTGCGACATTCCGTCCGTCTACGGACGGACGGCGGGATCCGCACCGGCCGCGACGTGGTGATCGCCGCCATGCTGGGGGCCGAGGAGTTCGGCATCGGCACGGCCAGCCTGATCGCCATGGGCTGCATCATGGTGCGCCAGTGCCATTCCAACACCTGCCCGGTGGGGGTCTGCACCCAGGACGAGGCGCTGCGCGCCAAGTTCACCGGCACGCCGGACAAGGTGATCAACCTCTTCACCTTCATCGCCGAGGAGGTGCGCGAGATCCTGGCTTCGCTGGGCGCGAAATCGCTGCAGGAGATCGTCGGGCGCACGGACCTTCTGATGCAGGTCTCGCGCGGCGGCGAGCACCTGGACGACCTCGACCTGAACCCGCTGCTGGTGAAGGCCGACCCCGGCCAGAACCGGCCCTATTGCACGGTCATGGGCCGCAACGAGGTGCCCGACACCCTGGACGCCCAGATCGTCCGCGACGCCGCCCCCGTCTTCGAACGCGGCGAGAAGATGCAGCTCACCTACACGGTGGCGTCGACCGCCCGCTCGATCGGGGCCCGGACCAGCTCGCACATCGTGCGCAAGTTCGGGATGGAGGGACTCGCCCCCGGCCACCTGACAGTGCAGCTGAAGGGTTCGGCCGGCCAGAGCCTGGGCGCCTTCGCGGTCCAGGGCCTGCGCATCGAGCTCACCGGGGAGGCCAACGACTATGTGGGCAAGGGGCTGTCGGGCGCGACCATCGCCATCCGGCCCTCGCCGCACCTGGCGCGGCCGGAGAAGAACGCCATCCTCGGCAACACCGTGCTCTACGGGGCCACGTCCGGGCGGCTGTTCGCGGCCGGCTTGGCCGGCGAGCGGTTCGCGGTGCGCAACTCCGGCGCCACCACCGTGGTCGAGGGCTGCGGCGCCAACGGGCTGGAGTACATGACCGGCGGCGTGGCGGTGATCCTGGGGCCCGTGGGCTTCAACTTCGCCGCCGGCATGACCGGCGGCATGGCCTTCGTCTACGACGCCGACGACAGCTTCCAGACCGCGCTGAACCGCGAGAGCGTGATCACCTGCCGGATCGGCAGCCCGCACTGGGAAGGGGTGCTGAAGGCGCTCGTCGAGGAGCACGCCCGGGAGACCGGATCGGGCCTCGCCCAGGCGCTGCTGCGCGACTGGGACCGGGCGCTGGAGCGGTTCTGGCAGGTCTGCCCCAAGGAGATGGTCGGCCGCCTCGACCACGCCCTCGAAGCCGAGGAGGCCGTGCACCGGCGGGCGTGAGCCTGCGGCGCGAGGCCGCACGGGGTTCTTCTACTCTGCTGCTGTTCTTAGGCGAACCGGGTTATATTCCGTCGTTACCCCACAATGGGGCGAGGATGGCAAGTGATCGAGGTTGCGGGCGAGGCGGATGACCTGAGCGGGCGGGCGCTCGACGCGTTCCGTCGGGGCGACGCGGCCAGGGCCCTGGCCCTGCTGGCGGAGGCCGAGCGCGCGCAGCCGCAGAACCCGGCCCTGCGTCACCAGAAGGCGATGGTGCGGCGCGCGGCCGGCGACCTGACGGGCGCGCTGGAGGCGCTGGACGAGGCGCTGGCCATCGATCCCTACGACTACGTCGCCCTGCTCTCGAAGGGCCACCTCCTGGAAAGGCTGAGCGGCGAGCGCGCCGCGACCCCGATCTATCGCGCCGCCCTGAAGGTTGCGCCCTCTGAGCAGGCGATGGCGCCCGCGCTCGCGGCGCCCACCGAGCGGGCCCGGGCCGTGGTCGGGCGCAGCCTCAAGGGGCTCGAAGACTATCTGCGGGACCGCACCGCCGAGCGGGCGACGGACTGCTCCGCGGCGGCGCGGCGGCGCTTCGACGAGGCTATCGGCCTGTGCGCCGGGACCCGGCGGGCCTATGTCCAGGAACCGCTCACGCTGCACTATCCGAGGCTGCCGGCGATCCCGTTCTACGAGCGCGAGCAGTTCCCGTGGCTGGGCGAGCTGGAGGCCGCCACCGAGGTGATCCGCGAGGAGCTCCAAGGCGCCCTGGCCGTGGCCGGGGACAGCTTCGCGCCCTACATCGCCTATCCGCCCGGCGCGCCGCTGAACCAGTGGGAGGAGCTGAACCACTCCCGGCGATGGACCGCCTTCTTCCTGTGGAAGGACGGTGAGGCCCAGGCCGGCGCCCAGGCCCTGTGCCCGCGCACCACCGCCGTGCTGGAATCGCTGCCGATGGTCGCCCAGCCGGGGTTCGCGCCCACCGCCATGTTCTCGGCGCTCGAGCCCCATGCGCACATCCCGCCGCACACGGGCGCGACCAATGTGCGGCTGCTCTGCCACCTGCCGCTGGTGCTGCCCGGCCCCGCCCGCTTCCGCGTGGGGAACGAGACCCGCGAGTGGCGGATGGGCGAGGCCTGGGTGTTCGACGACACCATCGAGCACGAGGCCTGGAACGAGGCCGACGAGACGCGGTTCATCCTGATCTTCGACATCTGGAACCCGCTGCTGGAGCCGGCGGAACGCGACCTCGTCACCACCCTGCTGCAGGCGCGCAACGACTTCTTCGCGATCGGCTAGCCGAGCTCCGGCTCGGGGCCCACGTAGCGCGCCCGGGGGCGGATGAGGGCGTCGGTCTGGCCCTGCTCGATGGCGTGGGCGATCCAGCCGGCGCAGCGGGCGACGGTGAACAGGGCGAAGGCCGCGTCGGCCGGCAGCCGGAGCGCCTCGCAGACCGCCACCAGGGCGAAATCGATGTTGGGCGCGAGGCCCGTGACCTCGCGCGCCGCCTCGCGCAGGGCCGCGAGCTCCGGCGGCGCGCGGAAGCGGTCCAGGAGCGCGGCGGCCCGCGGATCGTCCTCGGGATAGAGCGGATGGCCGAAGCCCGGCAGGGCGCGGTCCTCCACCAGGCGGTCGGCGATCGCCTGGCGCGGACCGAGACGGGCCGCCTCGGCGGCGAAGGTGCGCACGGCCGCGGTCGCGCCGCCGTGGCGGGGGCCGGAGAGGGTGGACAGGCCGGCGAGCGCCGCCGCCGACAGCGAGGCGCCGGTCGACGCCGCCACCCGGGCGGCGAAGGCCGAGGCGTTCAGCTCGTGGTCGGCCACCAGCACCAGGGTGCGGCGAATGAGATCGGCGCCGGGGCCGCCTGGCCCCTGCCCCCAGGCCAGCGCCAGACGGTTGTGGATCGCCCCGCCGCCCACCTCGCCGGCGATGGCGTCGGCGATCACGTCGAGCAGGGTGGCGGCCTCCACGGCCAGCGCCAGGGGCTGGCGCCCGCGGGCCGGCGGATCGGTCCCGGCGCGCAGGGCGAGCGCCAGGAAGGCGCGGGTGCGCATGTCGGGCGCCTGAGGCGGAGCGGGACGCTCGGTGCGCTTCAGGGCCGCCCCGTGGCCGCCGCGCAGCAGGCGGGCCACCGCCTCCAGGGTCTCGGTCTCGGCCAGGCGGATGGCGTCGCGGCCGCGGTAGAACAGCCGCCCGCCCGCGACCGTGGTGATCTCCGAGGCCAGCACCGGCTCGCCCCAGGCGATGGCGCCGGCGGCCACATCGGAGACCTTGCGGCTGCGCGACTTGCGCTGGCTGAGCGCGGCGATGTCGGCGGCGCGGTAGAGGCTGCGGCGCGGATCGCCCGGATCGGGGCGGACCTGGACCCGGCCGCGGCTGACATAGGCATAGAGCGTCTGCGCGCGCACCCCCAGGCGGTCGCGGGCTTCCTCGGCGGCGATCCAGTCTCGTGGAGACATATGTTGATCACATTGATCAAGATTGACCACTCCAGCTTGCGGGCAAATGTTGCGGGCCGCAAGACAGTTGATGGAGACCCGCCATGTCCGATGGCCTCGAAGACGTCGTCGCCGCCGAAACCGTGCTGTCCGAGGTGGACGGCCGGGCCGGCCGCCTGATCATCCGCGGCCGCTCTCTGGACGAGCTGGCCGGCCGCACGCGGTTCGAGGGCGTCGCCCACCTGCTGTGGGACGGTTTCTTCGACGACCTGCCCGACGACCTGACCGCCCCGCTCGCCACGGCCCGCGCCGAGGTGTTCGCCGAGGTGGCGGCGCTGGACACCGGCCTCCTGGACCGCACCCCGGTGGAGGCCATGCGGGCGCTGACGGCGCGGCTGGCGGACGGCGACGACCTGGCCACGGCGCTGCGGCTGGCCGCCGCGCCGGCGGTGTTCACCGCCGCGGTGGTTCGCGCCCAGGCGGGCGAGGCGCCGGTGCGGCCGGACCCCTCGCTCGGGCATTCGGCCGACGTGCTGCAGATGATCACCGGGCGCGCGCCGGAGCGGGCGAAGGCGGCGGCGCTGGACACCTACCTCGTCACGGTCAGCGACCACGGGCTGAACGCCTCCACCTTCGCGGCGCGGGTGATCGCCTCGACGCGGGCCGGGCTGACCTCGGCGGTGCTGGGCGGGATCAGCGCGCTGAAGGGGCCGCTGCACGGTGGGGCGCCGGGCCCGGTGATCGAGATGCTGGACGCCATCGGCGAGCCGGCCAACGCGCGGGCCTGGCTGGAGGGCGCCGTGGCGCGCGGCGACCGGCTGATGGGCTTCGGCCACCGGATCTACCGGGTGCGCGATCCCCGTGCCGACGCCCTGAAGGGTGCGGTCCGGCGGCTGAGCGAGGGGTCGAACGCCGGCCGGCTGGAATTCGCCGAGGCGGTCGAGCAGGCCGCGCTGGCCATCCTGCGCGAGAAGAAGCCGGACCGGCCGCTGGACACCAATGTGGAGTTCTACACCGCCCTCCTTCTGGAGGCGCTGGGCCTGCCGCCGTCGGCCTTCACCTGCGTCTTCGCCATGGGCCGGGTGACGGGCTGGATCGCCCACGCCCGCGAGCAGCTGGCCGGCGGCCGGCTGATCCGCCCGCAGTCGAGGTATGTGGGGCCGTTGCCGCGGCAGGCGGCGTAGGGCGAAGCTGAGAGTCGTTTGCGCTCCAGCGACGGAGCGGAGCGCGCTATCTACCGGCCATGAACACGGTCCATGGCCTGAGCCCCGCCGAGACCGCCGCCCTGACGCGGCGGGTCACCCTGCTGTCGGTGGTGACGGCGGCCGTGCTGGTGACGCTCAAGACCGGGGTCTGGCTGGTCTCCGGCTCCATGGCGCTGCTGGCCTCGGCGGCGGACTCCGGGCTCGACCTGGTGGCCAGCCTGGTGACCTTCTTCGCCGTCCGCTATGCGGTCGCCCCGCCCGACGCCGAGCACCGGTTCGGTCACGGCAAGGCCGAGGCCTTCGCGAGCCTGGTGCAGGCGGGCCTGGTGTTCGCCTCGGCGGCGCTGATCGCCCGCGAGGCAGTGGGCGACCTGCTGGACCCGCATCCGCTGCGGTCGGAAGGCTGGGCGGTGGGGGTGATGATCGTGTCCACCGCCCTGACCGGCCTCCTGATCATGGCCCAGACGCGGGTGCTCAGGCAGACATCCTCGGTGGCGGTGTCGGGCGACCGGGCGCACTACGCCTCGGACCTGGCCTCCAACGTCATCGCCCTGGTCGGCATCGCCGCCTCCGCCTGGCTCGGCGTGAATGGCCTCGACGCGGCGGCGGCCATGGTCATCGCGGCCCTGCTGCTGTGGGGCGCGGTGGGGGTGTTCCGCGAGGCCGCCAACCAGCTGATGGACCACGAGCTGCCGGACGAGCAGCGGGCGCGGATCGTCGAGCTGGTGAGCCAGGACCGGCGGCTGACCGGCGTGCACCAGCTCAGGACCCGCGCGTCGGGGCCCTATGTGCACATGCAGATGCACGTGGACCTGGATCCCGACCTGACGCTGGAGGCGGCCCACGAGGTGATCGTGGCGGCGGAGAAGCGGCTGCTGGAGGTCTTCCCGCAGGCCGACATCATCATCCACGCCGATCCGCGTGGCCGGGCCGAGCCGCACGGCGGCGCCTTCGCCGAAGCCGCGGCACAGTAAACGGGACCTTAAGGGGTGGGGGCTCACTTGGGCCGAAGCGATTCTCTTCCTGAATCGCCTGCCCGCCTCGCGCGTTAGCCGGTCATGAGCGTCGAACGCACCCTCCACCACTTCCCGCTCGATCCCGCCTCGCGGCAGGTGCGCCTGGCGCTGGGCGAGAAGCGGCTGCCGTTCGCCGAGGCGCAGGTGAAGTACTGGGAGCGGCCGAAGGAGCTGGCCGCGCTCAACCCCTCCGGCGTGGTGCCCGTGCTGGTGGTCACCGACGGCGCCGAGCGCCTGGTGCTGTGCGAGGCCCGCGCCATCCTCGACTACCTGGAGGAGGCCCATCCCGAGCCGGCCCTGCTGGCGCAGGACGCCGCCGAGCGGGCCGAGGCGCGCCGGCTTCTGCAGTGGTTCGACCGCAAGTTCGAGTTCGAGGCCGGCGGCTACATCCTGCACGAGAAGATGGAGAAGCGGCTGCTGGGCCTGGGCGCGCCCGAGCTCGCCAACCTGCGCCAGGGGCGCGAGGGGGTGAAGAGCCATCTCTTCTACCTGGACGGCCTGCTGCAGGCCCGCGACTGGCTGGCCGGCAAGCGGCTGTCCCTGGCGGATTTCGCCGCGGCCGCCCATCTGTCGGTCATCGACTATTTCGGCGACGTCCCCTGGGCCGACTTCCCCGCGGTGAAGACCTGGTACATGAAGCTGAAATCCCGGCCGTGTTTCCGGCCCCTGCTCCTGGACCGCTGGCCGGGCCTGACGCCCGCCAGGCATTATGACGATCTCGACTTCTAGACCCGAAGACCTGATCCGCGCCGAGGCCAAGGCCCTCGGCTTCGACCTCTGCCGCTTCACCGACCTGGACGACGCCTGGCCCGCCGCCGCGCGGCTGGAGGCCTATGTGGCGGCCGGCCGGCACGGCGAGATGGGCTGGATGGAAGAGACGCTGGAGCGGCGGCGCCACCCCCGGGGCATGTGGCCCGACGCGCGCTCGGCCATCGTGCTGGGCGTCAACTACGGACCCGACGCCGACCCGCTGGAGGTCCTGAGCCACCCCGACCGGGGCGCGATCAGCGTCTACGCGCAGGGCGACGACTACCACGACCTGATCAAGTCGCGGCTGAAGGCGCTGGGCCGCTGGATACAGGCGAGGTTCGGCGGCGAGCTGAAGGTGTTCGTGGACACCGCACCCCTGATGGAGAAGCCGCTGGCCGAGCGGGCCGGCGTCGGCTGGCAGGGCCGGCACACCAACCTGGTCAGCCGCGAGTTCGGCTCCTGGCTGTTCCTGGGCTCGATCCTGACGACGCTGGAGCTCGCGCCCGACGCGGCCGAGCCGGCGCACTGCGGCTCCTGCACGGCCTGCCTGGAGGTCTGCCCGACCAACGCCTTCCCGGCGCCGTTCCAGCTCGATGCGCGGCGCTGCATCTCCTACCTGACCATAGAGTTGAAGGGCCCGATCCCGCTCGAGTTCCGCGAAGCGCTGGGCAACCGGATCTACGGCTGCGACGACTGCCTGGCGGTCTGTCCCTGGAACAAGTTCGCGCAGGCCGGGCGGGAGCAGAAGCTGGCGGCGCGCGAGGCGCTGCGCGCGCCGCCGCTGGCGGAGCTCGCGCGGCTCGACGACCCGGCCTTCCGGACGCTGTTCTCGAAGAGCCCGGTCAAGCGGCTGGGCCGCGACCGGTTCCTGCGCAACGTGCTCTACGCGATCGGCAACTCGGGCGACCGGGCGCTGGCGGTCGAGGCCCGGCGGCTGCTGGACGACGCCTCGCCGCTGGTGCGCGGGGCGGCGGTGTGGGCGCTGGCCCAGCTCACCAGCTACGCCGAGTTCGAGCGGCTGCGGGCCGAGCGGATGATCGACGAGCCGGACTCGGAGGTCCGCACGGAGTGGTTCGACCCGCCCGACCTCGACTAAAAGGCGACCTCGACTAGAACGCGACCGGCGCCAGGTCCCTCAGCCGCGGCAGGACCTTGTCCTTGTCGGAGAGCATAGGCTCGCCGTCCAGCGGCCAGGCGATGGCGAGGTCGGGGTCGTTCCACAGGACGCCGCCCTCGGTCTGCGGCGCATAGAGGCCGTCGACCTTGTAGAACAGCTCGGTGTCGTCGGTGAGCGTGCAGTAGCCGTGGGCGAAGCCGCGGGGCACGAAGAGCTGCTCGCCGACCTCGGCGGTGAGGGTCGCCCCGGCCCACTGCCCGTAGGTGGGCGAGCCCGGCCGGATGTCCACCGCCACGTCGAAGATCGCGCCCCGCAGCACGCGGACCAGCTTGGCCTGGGCGTGCGGCGCGGCCTGGAAGTGCAGGCCGCGGATGGTGCCCTTCCGGGCGCTAAAGGCCTGGTTGTCCTGCACGAAGTCGACGGTGAGGCCGGCGGCCTCGAAGGCCCGGCGGCTCCAGGTCTCGGAGAACCAGCCGCGCGCATCGCCATGGCGCTTGGGCGTGATAAGCAGGAGGTCGGGAAGCGCGAGCGGCGTGATCGTGGTCATGGCGCCTGAAGGACTGGAAAACCGCCACCGCATGGACGAGCCCGCGCCGGAAGACAAGACGCAAGCGCCGGCGCTCAGCGTCTGCGTGATCGCCTACAACTCCGGCCCGACGCTCCGGGCCTGCCTGGCCAGCCTGGCGGCGCAGACCTTCAGCGACTTCGAGACGCTGGTGATCGACAACGCCTCGCCCGACCCCGGCGACGCGGCGATCGCGGCGGAATTCCCCGGCGTGCGGCTGGTCCGAAACGCCGAGAACCTGGGCTTCGCCGGCGCGGGCAACCAGGGCGCGAGGCTCGCCCGCGGCCGCTGGTTCGTGCTGCTGAACCCCGACGCCGACGCCGATCCCGACTGGCTGGCGGAGCTGGTCGCGGCGTCGCGGCGGCATCCGGGCGTGAAGGCGTTCACCTCGCGCCAGCTGATGGCCGACCAGCCCGGCGTGCTGGACGGCCTGGGCGACGTGATGAGCGGCTACGGCATCCCCTACCGCGGCGGCTATCTCGGCCGGGACCCCGGCGACACGGCCGAGGGCGAGGTCTTCTCGCCGTGCGGGGCGGCGATGATGATCGACCGGGCGCTGTTCCTGGCCCTGGACGGTTTCGACGAGCAGTTCTTCTGCTACGGCGAGGACGTGGACCTGGGCTACCGCCTGCAGCTGGCCGGGGAGCCGACGGTGGTGGTCCCGCGCGCGGTGGTGCGCCACGTGGGCTCGGCCTCGTCGGGCGGGCGCAAGTCGGAGTTCGCCGTCTTCCACGGCACCCGCAACCGTTTCTGGGTGGTGGCCAAGGACACCCCGGCCCTGCTCCTGCCGCTGGTCGTCCCGCTGCACCTGGCGGCGGTTCTCTACATCGCGCTCCGGCGGCCGAACCGGCCCTACGCCGGCATCGTCTGGCGGGCCTTCCTGGCGGCGATGAAAGGCCTGCCGCAGGTGATGAGGAGCCGCGCGAAGGTGCAGCGGGACCGCCGCGTCTCGGCCTGGCGGATCGCCCGGGCGATGACCTGGGACCCGCGGGACCTCTCGGGACGTCGGCCGGTGATCAGGCCCCTGCGGCCCATTCCACCAGGCGGCGCATGAAGGCCGCGCCGCGCTCGAGCTGGCTGACCTCCAGGAACTCGTCGGGCTGGTGAGCCTGGGCGATGGAGCCCGGGCCGCAGATCACCGTGGAGAAGCCGCCCCGCTGGAACTGGCCGGCCTCGGCGGCGAAGGCCACCACGCGCGGCGGGCCGTTGTCGCCGGTGAGCCGCCGGGCGAAGGCCTCGGCCGCGCCGCCGGGCTCGGGGGCGAAGGGCGGGACGTCGGTCTTCTTCTCGACCACCACGCCGGCCTCCGGCGCCCGGGCCTTGAGCGCGGCGTCCAGGGCGCGGGCCTCGGCATGGAAGGGGGCCAGGACCTCGTCCACCTCGAAGCCCGGCGGGCAGCGCAGGTCGAAGGTGAAGCCGCACTCGCGGGCGATGATGTTGTGCGCCGTGCCGCCGCTGACCATGCCGATGGTCAGCGTCGCGCCCTTGGGCGTGAAGGGCGAGGCGGGGTCGGCTTCGCGGTCCAGCCGCTGGGCGAGGTCGCCCAGATAGCTCATCAGCTTCACCGCCTCCATGATCGCCGAGACGCCCTGCTGGGTCTGGCTGGAGTGGGCCTCCCGGCCGGTGACGGTGACGCGGAAGGTGGCGATGCCCTTGTGGCCGTTGACCGCCTCCATGTCGGTGGGCTCGCCGACCACCACGACGGCGGGCTTCGGCAGCTCGCGGCGGATCACCTCGATCATCGCCGGCGCGCCCAGGCAGCCGATCTCCTCGTCGTAGGAGAAGGCGAGATGCACGGGCTTCTTCGGCCCGGCGGCGACGAGGTCCGGCACGGCGGCGAGGGCAAGGGCCAGGAAGGCCTTCATGTCGCAGGTCCCGCGCCCGTAGAGCCGCCCGTCCTTCTCGGTGAGCGTCCAGGGGTCGGTCGACCAGGGCTGGCCGTCCACCGGCACTACGTCGGTGTGGCCGGAGAGCACGACGCCGCCGGGCTCGGCCGGGCCGATGGTGGCCAGGAGGTTGGACTTGTCGCCCTCGGCGTTCGGCACCCGGCGGTGCGGCACGCCGTGCCGATCGAGGTAGGCCTCCACCCAGCCGACCAGCTCGAGGTTGGAGCCGCGCGAGGTGGTGTCGAAGCCGACCAGGGTCTGAAGGATCTCGAGCGCGGCGGGGGTGAGGTCTCGGGCCATGGGGCAGTGGTAGACCGGCTGGGACGCCGGCCCAACCCCAAGTGTCATCCCGGAAGCCGCGCAGCGGCTATCCCAGCGGCGGCGCCCAGCGGGAAGGCAGCACGCCCTCTCCCTAGCCCATCCCCGTGCGGCCGGGGCCTTCGAGGACGGCGATGAGCTGGATGCGGAAGACCAGGGCGGCGTTGGGCGGGATCGGACCCTTGCCCTCGGGGCCGTAGCCCTGCTCCGGCGGGACGTAGAGGATCCACTCGTCCCCCGGCCGCATGAGCTGCAGGGCCTCCTGCCAGGCGGGGATCAGGGCCCGCAGCGGCATGGCGGCCGGCTGGCCGCGCTCGAAGGACGAGTCGAAGACCGTCCCGTCGATCAGCTTGCCCTCGTAGTGGACCTTCACCTCGTCGGAGAGCTGCGGGCGCACGCCGCCTTCGGGGCCGGACGCGACGACCTTGTACATCACGCCCGACGCCAGCTTCTGCACGCCTGGCTCCTTGGCGGTCTTCTCGAGGAAGGCCTTGGAGGGGGCGGCCTGGTCGGGGAGCGCGGCCGGCTTCTGGCCGCAGGCGGCGAGCGACAGGGCGGCGGCGGCGATGATCAGGATACGGAACATGTCTTACACAGCCCTCGGCGGATAGCCGCGCTCGCGCAGCGCATCCATGATCTCCTGGGTGTGCTGGGCGTCGCGCGTCTCGATCATGATGTCGAATTCGGCGCCCTTGGCCGGCACGTCCAGCGCCAGGCGGTTGTGCGCCACCTCGATGATGTTGGCCCCCATCTGGCCGATCACGGCCGAGACGGTGGCGAGCAGGCCCGGCCGGTCGTCGCCGATGATCCGGAGACTGACGAGTCGCTGGTCGCGGACCAGCTCGCGGGTCAGCACCGACGCCAGGAGCCGGGTGTCGATGTTGCCGCCGGTGATCACCAAGCCGCACTTCTTGCCGCGGAACTTCTCCGGATAGGCCAGCAGGGCGGCGAGCGCCGCGGCGCCCGCGCCCTCGGTGACGGTCTTCTCGACGTTGCAGTAGAGGGCCACGGCGCGCTCGAAGAACGGCTCCTCGATCAGCAGGACCTCGTCGATCAGCGGCCGGGCGACGGCGTAGCTGATGTCGCCCACCTGCTTGACCGCGATGCCCTCGGCGATGGTCGCGCCGCCGGTGGCCACGCCCGCGTTCACGCCGCGCATCTTGGCGGTGAAGGACGGGTACATGGCGGGCTCAAGGCCCACGATGCGCAGGTCGGACTTCAGCTGCTTGGCCGCCGTCGCCATGCCGGCGATCAGGCCGCCGCCACCGATCGGGATCGGCAGGACCTCGAGGTCCGGCACGTCCTCCAGCATCTCCAGCGCCACCGTGCCCTGGCCCGCCATGACGTCCAGGTCGTTGAAGGGGTGGACGAAGACCAGGTCGCGCTCGTCGCAGAGCTTGCGGGCGAACGACGAGGCCTCGTCGTAACCGTCGCCGTCGATCACCACCTCGGCGCCGTGGGCGCGGGTCTGCTGCACCTTCACGAAGGGGGTGCCGCGGGGCATGACGATGGTCACCGGGATGCCCAGGCGCGCGGCGTGATAGGCGAGGCCCTGGCTGTGGTTGCCGGCGGACGCGGCGATGACGCCGCGCTTCTTCTCGGCCTCGGTGAGCTGCAGCAGCTTGTTGAGCGCCCCGCGCTCCTTGTAGGCGGCCGTGAACTGCAGGTTCTCGAACTTCACCCACACTTCGGCGCCCGTAATCTCCGACAGGGTCTTCGACGGACGGCAGGGGGTGCGCTCGATGTGACCCTGCAACCGCTCTTTGGCGGCGAGGATGGCGTCGAAGGAAAGGCTCATTGTCGGAAACGCCGGGCGGAGAAAGGCGGGCAACCTAACGGCCGCGCGCCTCTACCGCAACGCAACATGTTCCGGTGACCCTCAGGCAGGATCGAACTCGGCGACGAGGTGGCCGGGGGCGACCTCCTTGAGCTCGGGCGCGAGGATCGGGGCGTTGGGGTCGGCCGGCAGGCGCGAGGGCAGGAAGCGCAGGGCCGCCCGCGGGTCCATGGGGCTCGGCGGCTCGCCCGCCAGCTTCAGGCGCTGGCGGTTGCGTTCGATGGCGGGGTCCGGGATCGGGGCGGCCGAGAGCAGGGCCCGGGTGTAGGGGTGCTCGGCGGCGGCGTAGAGCCGGTCGCGGTCGGCCAGCTCCACCACGCGGCCCAGGTAGAGCACCAGCACCCGGTGGCTGATCTCGCGCACCACGGCCAGGTCGTGGCTGATGAAGATCATCGCCAGGCCCATGTCCTTCTGCAGGTTGATCAGGAGGTCGATGATCTGCGCGCGGATGGAGACGTCGAGGGCGGACACCGCCTCGTCGCAGATCACCAGCCGCGGCTTCAGGATCATGGCGCGCGCGATGCCGACGCGCTGGTTCTGACCGCCGGAGAGCTCGTGCGGGTAGCGGTTGATCAGGGCCGGATCGAGCTCGACGCGACCCATCATGGCCCGCACCTCGGCCTCGCGCGCCTCACGGCCCAAGTGCGACTGGAAGACCTGCAGCGGCTCGGCGATGGAGTCGCCGATGGTCATGCGCGGGTCGAGGCTGGCCAGCGGATCCTGGAAGACGATCTGCAGGTCCTTGCGGGCGGCCCGCCAGGTCTCGCGGTCGGCGTGGGTGATGTCGCGGCCCAGCAGGGTGACCGCGCCCTCGGTGGCCGGCAGCAGGTTCAGCACCGCCCGGGCGAGGGTGGACTTGCCCGAGCCGCTCTCGCCCACCACGCCCAGGGTCTCGCCCTGGCGCACGGCGAAGGAGACGCCGTCGACGGCGCGCAAGGTCTTCTGCCGCCCGAACAGGCCTTCGTGGATCGGGAAGTGGACCTTGATGTCGCGGCCTTCGACAACCACCGGGGAATCCGCCGGCACCGGCGAGAGCGTGGGCCGTCCCCCGCGGTCGGAGCGGTCCAGCCGCGGCACGGCGGCCAGCAGGGCCCGGGTGTAGTCGGTCTGCGGATCGGAGAAGATCTGGCCCACCGGGCCCTCTTCCACATAGGCGCCGTCCTTCATCACGCAGACCCGGTCGGCGAGGCGGGCGATGACGCCCATGTCGTGGGTGATCAGCACCATGGCCGTGCCGGTCTCGCGCTGCAGCTCGGCCATCAGGTCGAGGATCTCGGCCTGGACGGTGACGTCGAGCGCGGTGGTGGGCTCGTCGGCGATCAGCAGCTCCGGCCCGCCGGCCATGGCCGCGGCGATCATCACCCGCTGGCGCATGCCGCCGGAGAGTTCGTGCGGGTACTGGCGCATGCGCCGCGCGGCGTCGGGGATGCGGACGTGCTCCAGCCACTCGCGGGCGCGCTTGCTGGCGTCGGCGGCGGACAGGCCGTCGTGCAGGCGCAGCGGCTCGGCGATCTGCTCGCCGATGCGCACGTGGGGGGTCAGCGCGGTCAGCGGGTCCTGGAAGATCATGGTCATCTTCGAGCCGCGGATGCGGTTCAGCGCCCGGGGCTTCAGACCCAGCAGCTCCTGGCCCAGGAACTTCGCCGAGCCCGTGGCGCGGCCGTTCCGCGCGAGGAGGCCCATGACCGCCATGAAGGTCTGGCTCTTGCCCGAGCCGCTCTCGCCCACCACCCCGAGGGTTTCGCCGCGGGGAATGGACAGGGAGACGCCGCGCACCGCGCGCACCGCCCCGTCGTGGGTCTCGAAGTCGACCTTGAGGTCATCCAGGGTGAGCACGGCGGGCGGGGTTTCGGACAAGCGGGGCCTCTGGGGCGAAGGCGGAAACGGCGACCCTAGACCGCAATCGGGTCTTTTTGAAATCGCGCCGCCGACGGGTTTGTTGTAACCGCGAACCGTGCCCAGCGACGACGCCGACCAGCCGCTCAAGCCCGCCCTGTTCCTCGACCGCGACGGGGTGCTGAACGAGGACCGCGGCTATGTGGCCCGCTGGGAGGATTTCCAGTGGATCCCCGGCGCGCGCGAGACGGTGGCGGCCTTCAACCGCGCCGGCTGGCTGGTGATCGTGGTGACCAACCAGTCTGGCGTCGGGCGCGGCTACTACACCGAGGACGACATGCACGCCCTGCACGCGCGCATGCTGGAGGAGCTGGCGGCGGCCGGCGGCCACATCGACGGCTTCTACTTCGCCCCGCACCATCCGGAGTCCAAGCTGGAGCGCTACCGCCACCCGGACCCTCCGGACCGCAAGCCCAACCCCGGGATGATCCTGAAGGCGCTGCAGGAGTGGCCGATCGACCGGGAGGCCTCCTTCCTGGTGGGCGACAAGACCTCCGACCTGGACGCCGCGCTGCGGGCCGGCGTGCGCGGCGTGCTGTTCACGGGCGGGGACCTGCACGCGTTCCTGGCGCGCGAGGGGCTGCTGCCCTAGCGGCCCTCCATCCGCTCCAGCATGCGCTCGAGGGTGGCGAGCTCGTCGGCTTCGCCGGGGGGCTTGTCCCAGCGGATGCGGTTGATGCGCGGGAAGCGCATGGCGACCCCGGACTTGTGGCGGCCGGACCGCTGCAGGCCCTCGAAGGCCACTTCGAACACCAGGCCGAAGTGCGGCTCGGCGCGGACGGAGCGGACCGGGCCGAAGCGCTCCACGGTGTTGTCGCGGACGAACTTGTCGATCTGCTTCAGCTCCTCGTCGGTGAAGCCGAAGTAGGCCTTGCCGACCGGGGTGAGCATGCGGCCGCCTGCAGGGGCCTCGGTCCAGGTCCCGAAGGTGTAGTCGGAGTAGAAGCTGGAGCGCTTGCCGTGGCCGCGCTGGGCGTACATCAGCACCGCGTCGATGAGGAACGGGTCGCGCTTCCACTTGAACCACGGACCCTTGGGCCGCCCGGCCTCGTAGAGCGAGTCCCAGCGCTTCAGCATCAGCCCCTCGGCCACCTGCGGATCGCCGGGCGGCGGCTGGCTGCGGAGTTCGGCGAGCTCGGCCCAGGTTTCGAACGGCTGCATGGGCGACAGGTCGATCCGCGGGCTGTGCTCCTTGGCGACGAAAGCCTCCAGCCGCCGGCGGCGCTCGGCGAAGGGAAGCGTGCGGGTGTCCTCGCGTCCCTCGACCAGGATGTCATAGGCGCGGATCGCGGCCGGATAGGCGGCCATCAGCTTGGCGTCGACCGCCTTCCGGTTCAGCCGCTGCTGGAGGTCGGCGAAGGGCGCCACCTGGCCGTCGCGGATCACGAGCAGCTCGCCGTCGAGGACGCCCTCGTCCTGCAGGGCGTCGAGGATGTCCGGGAAGGTGCGGGAGATGTCGTCGCCGGTGCGGGTGTAGAGCCGCCGGACCCCGCCCTCGTGGACGGCCTGGACGCGGATGCCGTCCCACTTCCACTCGGCGGCGTAGTCGGCCGGGTCGAGCTTGCCGAAGTCGACCTCCTCGTCGATCGCCTGGGCCAGCATCACCGGCCGGAAGCGGCCGGGGTTCTCGCTCGACGGCTTCTCGGAGCGGCCCTCCAGCCAGGCGAACAGGTCCTCGTAGGGCGGGTGGAGCGCATGCCACAGCTCCTCGATCTCGGCGGGCTCGACGCCGCCCATCTCGGCGGCGGCGCGCTTGGCGAGGCGGGCGGTCAGGCCGACGCGCAGCTCGCGGGTCATCAGCTTGAGCAGCGCCCAGCGCTCGCGGGGCTCGTCCATGGCGTCCAGCCAGCCCTCGATCAGCCGCTGGACCTCGGCCCGGGTGGCGGTGCGCAGGCCCTCGACGACCTCGTTCAGCTCCGGCTCGCGGTTGGCGCCGGGGCGCCTCGGCCAGACCAGGGCGACGGTCTCGGCCAGGTCGCCCACATAGTCGTAGGACCACCAGAAGAGCTGCGGGTCCACGCGCTCCTCCACCGCCTTGCGGATGAAGGTGGGCTTGGCCGCGTCGAAGGTGAGGTCGCCGGTGAGCGCCGCCAGCGCCCAGCCGCGGTCGGGGTCGGGGGTGTCGCGCAGATAGTCGCGCACCAGGGTGAGCTTGGCGTTCCGCGACGGTGTCAGCGACAGCCGGTCCAGGAGCTCGGCGAAGGCGCGCATGGGCTCAAGACGTAGGCGCGTCGCGGCCGAGCTTCAAATCAGCCCTCGCCGATCATGCCGCCGCCGGTGTCGCGGCCGGTGTCGCGGCCGCGGTCGCCGTCCACCTCGCCGGACGGGTCGGGCACGTCATCGCCGCCCGGATGGGTGCTCCCCGTGCCGGTCTTGGGCGGCAGGCCGTCGCCGTCGGGGCGGGAGGCGGGACCGCCCATGCCGTCGCCGCCGGTCATGCCGCCGGCGCTGCCGGGATTGAGGGGTTCGGACATGGTGGGGCTCCTCTTCGGCAGGGCGAACGTGCGGCGTAGAGGTCGGTTCAGTCGTCCCCCTCCTCCTCGTAGCCGACGAGGGCGAGCGCGCGGGCCGGGACGCCGTGGAGCTCGGCCCAGCGGGCCAGCGCCTCCTCGCGGCCGTGGGTGATCCAGAGCTCGCCCGGGCGGATCTCGTCCACCGTCGCGGTGAGTTCGTCCCAGTCGGCGTGGTCGGAGATGACCAGCGGCAGCTCGACGCCGCGCTGGCGGGCGCGGGCGCGGACCTGCATCCAGCCCGAGGCGAATGCCGCCACCGGATCGGGGAAGCGGCGGCTCCAGCGGTCCTGCATGGCCGAGGGCGGGGCGATGACGATGCAGCCGGCGAAGTCCTTCTTCGCCGCCGTGGTGGCCGGCTCCAGGGGCCCCAGGTTCACGCCGTGCTTCTCGTAGAGTGCGTTGAGGCGCTCGAGCGCGCCGTGGACGTAGAGGGTCTGGTCCCAGCCGGCCTCGCGCAGCAGGCGGATGATCCGCTGCGCCTTGCCGAGCGCGTAGGCGCCGACGATGTGGCTGCGGGCCGGAAACTGGGCCACCGAGCGCAGCAGGCGCGCGATCTCGTCCTTGTCGTCGGGGTGGCGGAAGACCGGCAGGCCGAAGGTGGCCTCGGAGATGAAGACGTCGCAGGGGACCGGCTCGAAGGCCGGGCAGGTGGGATCGCGCCGGCGCTTGTAGTCGCCGGAGACCACCATGGTGAGCCCCTTCCAGCGCACCACCGCCTGGGCCGAGCCCAGGACGTGGCCGGCGGGGACCAGGGTCACCTCCACGTCGTCGCGGGCCACGACCTCGCCGTAGGCCGCCGCCTGCTTGGCCTCGGCGAAGGCCAGGCCGTAACGCTCGGCCATGATGTCGAGGGTCTCGGGGGTGGCGAGCACCGCCCCGTGGCCTGAGCGGGCGTGGTCGGAATGGCCGTGGGTGATCACCGCGCGCGCCACCGGGCGCACGGGATCGATGTAGAAGTCGCCGGGGGCGCAGTAGAGCCCCTCGGGCCTCGGGCAGAGCAGGTCCTGGGGCCGGATCATCACGGGAAATATAAGCGCGGCAGCCGCCCGCGCGATCCCCGGAAAGGGTGATCAGAATATTACCGGCGCTTCATGTTGTTAATTCGGCGTCATGACTGAAGCTTAACGTGTATTCAAGGAAGCGCTTTCATATACCCGCCCTCGTCGAACACGGCGCTTCCGCCAATACTCAAATCACACGAGGGTCACCATGTCGAATTCCATGTCTCCGCTTCTCGGCGTCTTCAACATCGCCATGGCCGCCGTGCCGCTTCTGGCCGTCGTCGCCTGGATGGGCACGCTCGCCTTCTGATGATCGCCCCGCGGCCCGCGGATTGACCGCGGGCCGGGTCGGCCCTACCCGCTTGAGGGGATGAGCGCCGACACCCCCGACCTGCGCCAGATGGCCGAGCTGATGGCCATAGGCGCCCCCCAGGCCGCGGCCCTTGGCTTCCGCCTGGTCTCCGTCGAACCCGCGCGGGGCGCCATCGCCGTCCCCTGGCGCGAGGACCTGGTGGGCGATCCCGCGACCGGCGTCATCGCCGGCGGGGTGGTCACCACCCTCCTGGACCACGTCTGCGGCCTGGCGATCATGAGCCGGGCGGGCGAGCGGACCCCCACCGCCACCCTGGACCTGCGCATCGACTACATGCGCGCGGCCCGGCCGCGGGCCGGCATCACCGCCGAGGCGCACTGCTACAAGGTCACCCGCACCATCGCCTTCGTCCGCGCCCAGGCCTGGGACGAGGACCCGGCCGACCCGATCGCGACGGCCCAGGCGGCGTTCGTGCTGGTGGGAGCGACGAAATGAGCGCGGCCGAGAAGCGGCTGGAAGCCTTCCTCCAGACGGTCCCCTACATCCGGTTCCTCGGCATGCGCGCGGAGCTTGCCGGCGACGAGATGACGGCCGTGCTGCCGTTCTCGGAGCACCTGGTGGGCAACGTCATGCTGCCGGCCCTGCACGGCGGGGTGCTGGGCGCCTTCCTGGAGGCCACGGCGCTGGCCCAACTGGCGGTGGTCCAGAAGTCCGAGAAGCCGCCCAAGACCATCGACGTCACCATCGAGTACCTGCGCCCGGGCCGGGCCATGACCACCTACGCCCGGGCCGACCTGCGCAAGGTCGGCCGCCGGATCGCCAACATCCACGTGGAGGCCTGGCAGGAGGCGCGCAGCCATCCGGTGGCGGCCCTGCGCGGCCACTTCCTGCTGGCGCAGGACGACTAGCCCCCGGCCGCGGCCTTCTCACGCTGAATCTTCGCGAGCTCGGCCTTGGCGGCGGCCTCGGCCGCGGCGTCGCCCTTGGACCTTGCCTGCAGCATGGCGCTGGTGGCTTCCATCTCGCGCACCGGGATCAGGTGGCGGTCATCGGCCGGCTTGAACGGCAGGGTCTGGATGCGGACCAGGATGGCCCGCTGGCGGGCCGCCTCCGCCGTGTCGCCGACCCCGTAGGAGAACATGAAGTCGGCGATCTTCTTCTTCAGCGCCGGATCGAGGTCCTTGCGCCAGACCATCGGGTCCTCGGGAATGCGCGGCGAGCGCCAGACGACCTCGACGTTTTCCAGGGTGCGGCGGGCGGCGTCCGAGTCCAGCATCGACATCCGCTCCATGGAGGCGGTGTTGTTGGTCGAGGCGTCGAGCACATTGTTGCCGACCGCGAACAGGTTGGCGTCGTGGGCGGCCGACTTCACCGTCTTGAAGCAGGCGTTCGGGTCGATGCCGCGTGGCGCGAAGAGGTAGGTCATGGGCGCGAGCGTGCCGGAGGTGGACTTGGCGTCGCCCATGCCGAAGTTCAGCGTCCGGTCGCACTTCAGCACGTCCTCGAGCGTCAGGCCCGAGCCCTTACGGACGATGATCACCGCCTCATAGCCGTCGACGCCGGAGGGGTTCACGGACCGGGCGAAGACCTCGCCGCCGGCCCGGCGGACGGCTTCCAGCCCCGACTGGTTGGTGAACCAGCCCACGTCGGTCTGCTTGAAGCGCATGGCCTCGATCAGGCCGGTGTAGTTGGTCCCGAAGAACGGCCGGACCTCCATGCCCGTGGCCTTCTCCATGTCCTCCAGGAAGGGCTTCCACTCGACCTCGGCGGTCTGGCGGGCCTCGGCCGAGAGAATCGAGAAGTTGATGACGGTCTTGTCCGTCTTCGCTCCGTCGGCCTGGCCGCAGGCGGCGAGCGCGAGGCCGAGCGAGAGCGCGAGCGTGAGGCGGCGCGTGATCATGATGGTCTCCCCTGGCCGGGGAGCTTAGCCGCCCGGCGGCCGGCTTGTCGCGCGGCCGCGTGACAGTCCGGTGTCAGTCCGTCGGTGTCAGGCCGCCGCGCGTGCGTTGGCGCGGCGGTCGCGCAGGGCCTGCACGGCGACCACCACGTCGATCACGGTGATGGCCGCCACCGTCGCGCCGGCGAGCATCGCCATGCGGCGGCGGGGATTGTCGCGGCCGAGCGCGCCGCGCAGGGCGACGAGGTCCATGGCGTCGCCGACCACCCGCATCCAGAACCAGGGGCCGGGCTTCACCGGCGACAGCAGGCCCGCGCCGGCGGCGATCTCACGCGCCCCGAAGGCGCTGACCGCCTGCTCGTCGGCCTGCAGCCCCAGCCTGCGGGACATGCCCCGCGGCGCGGCCACGGCGACCACGCCCAGGCCGATGGAGAGGAGGCCCAGCGCGCGCTTGGCGACGAGGAGGTTCATGGCTGCCGTCCCGGTTCTTTCGTGAACCCGTAGGACGCCTACGGCGCCGCTTTGTTCCCGAATTGCCTTGAGGAACCGGCCATAGGGCATTACCTGCGCGGCCCATGCTGCAAGGTCTCTCCCAACCGGCCCGCGAGGCGAAGAGCTGGCCCTTCGAACAGGCGCGCGTCCTGCTGGACCGCATCCTGCGCCTGCGCCTCGACGACGCCGAGCGCGACCTGGCCGCGACGCTGATCGCCCAGGGCAAGTTCGACGAGCTGGTCCGCACCCTGCCGGCGCTGACCGCGCCGGTGGTCTTCCAGTGCGGCTACGGGGCCTCGGGCCTGCCGCACATGGGCACCTTCGGCGAGGCCGCGCGCCCGACCATGGTGCGCAACGCCTTCCGGGCGCTCACCGAGGACGCCATCCCGACCCAGCTGATCGTCTTCTCGGACGACATGGACGGCCTGCGGAAGATCCCGGACAACGTGCCCAACCGGGAGATGCTTGAGGAGGACCGCGACAAGCCGGTCACATCCGTCCGCGACCCGTTCGGCGAGCACGAGAGCTTCGGCGCCCACAACAACGCCCGCCTGCGCGCCTTCCTGGACGGCTTCGGCTTCGACTACACCTTCATGTCGTCGACCGAGACCTACAGGTCCGGCCGGTTCGACGAGGTGCTGCTGCGCATCCTCGAGCGGTTCGACGCGGTGATGGCGATCATGCTGCCGACGCTGGGCGAGGAGCGGCGGGCGACCTACTCCCCGTTCCTGCCGATCAGCCCGAAGAGCGGACGGGTGCTGCAGGCGCCGACGCTCGAGCGCAACGTCGAGAAGGGCACGATCGTCTTCGCCGACGAGGACGGCGAGCGCACGGAGGTCCCGGTGACCGGCGGCCACGTGAAGCTGCAGTGGCGCCCCGACTGGGCGGCCCGCTGGACGGCGCTGAAGGTGGACTTCGAGGCCTCGGGCAAGGACCTCGTGGACTCCGTGCGGGTGTCCAACAAGATCGTGCGCGCCCTGGGCGGCGAGCCGCCGGAGGCGTTCCACTACGAGCTCTTCATGGACGAGAACAACCAGAAGATCTCGAAGTCCAAGGGCAACGGCCTGACCATGGAGGAGTGGCTGCGCTACGGCACGCCCGAGAGCCTGGCCTACTACATGTACCAGTCGCCGAAGTCGGCGAAGCGGCTGTTCTTCGACGTGATCCCGAAGGCGACCGACGAGTACCTGAGCCACCTGGACGCCTTCCACCGGACCGCGGCCGAGAAGAACGCGCCGGCCATCGACAACCCGGCCTGGCACGTCCATCGCGGCGCGCCGCCGGCCAAGGGCTCGCCGGTGTCGTTCTCGCTGCTCCTGAACCTGGTGTCGGCGGCGGACGCCTCGACCAAGGAGATCCTCTGGGGCTTCCTGGAGCGCTATATCCCCGGCGCGACGCCGGAGAGCGAACCGCTGCTCGACAAGCTCGCGGGCTATGCGATCAACTACTACGAGGACTTCGTGAAGCCCTCGAAGACGTTCCGGTCGCCCACCGACCAGGAACGTGCGGCCATGCAGGACCTGGTGGCGCGGCTGAAGGCCCTGCCCGCGGGCGCCGACGCCGAGGCGATCCAGCACGAGGTGTTCGAGGCCGGCAAGCAGGCGGGCTTCGAGCCGCTGCGCGCCTGGTTCGGCGCCCTCTACGAGGTGCTGCTCGGCCAGTCCACCGGCCCGCGCTTCGGCTCCTTCGTGGCGATCTTCGGCGTGGAGCGGACGATCGCGCTGATCGAGCGGGCGCTGGCCGGCGAACTGGTCGCCGCCTAGAACACCGCCATCGCCGCGCGTACGGCCAGGACGACCAGCACGACGCTGGCGGCCATGAACAGGGCCCAGCGCAGCATGATCACGTTGACCGTCGCCTGCACCAGGCTGTGGGCGACGCGGAGGCCCACATAGCCCCAGGCCAGGCTGGCGTTCAGGCCCGCGCCCTCGCCCAGCACCGCGAGCGCCAGGGCGGTCGCGTAGAAGATCGTCGGCTGCTCCATCAGGTGATTGTAGTTGTCCGCCTTCCAGCGGACGTTCGGCGGCAGCTGGGCGGTGAGGTCGGCGGTGGTGCGGTTGGGATCGAGCGCGATCCCCGCCTTCTGCATGGCCGGAATGCGGGTGGCGTAGAGCCAGGCCCACATCACCAGGGACCAGAGCACCAGGACGACCACCGGCTGCAGGATCGGTGCGGACATGACGAATTCCCCCCTCGTCGTTGACTGGCCGCCTCGCCGAACGGCGATTCGCCAGACGATCCGCATCCTAGCGGCGGCGGCGCGCTCAAGCTTGAGTGATCACCAATCACCTTGACGTAAACGGAAACGAAGCTTTACGCTGTCAGCCGTAGATCCCCAGGGAGCACGCCATGCCGACGGACCTGCGACGCCCGAGCCGGACCTTCTCGATCCGGCAGCTCTGCCAGGAGTTCAAGTGCACGCCCCGCGCGCTGCGCTTCTATGAGGACAAGGGTCTCCTCACCCCCGCCCGCGACGGGATGAACCGCGTCTATTCCTACCGCGACCGGGCCCGCCTCCAGCTCATCCTGCGCGGCAAGCGCGTGGGCCTGGCGCTCGCCGAGATCGGCGAGATCCTCGACCTCTACGAGGTCGGCGACGGCGGCGCCCAGCAGGCCGCCAAGTCGCTGCGCAAGTTCAAGGAGCGCATCGTCGCCCTGGAGCACCAGAAGGTGGACATCGACAACGCCATCGCCGAGCTGCGGGCGGGCTGCGATGCGCTGGAGAAGCAGCTGTCCGAGACCCGCCCCGACCTGCTGCCGAGGGCCGAGGCCTATGACCAGATGCTGCGCCATCGCCTCGATGGCCTGGAGCGCAGCGAGGCCTGACCGGCCGCGCCCCCGCTTGCCGGGCATGCGCCACAAGCTCTAGTTCTAACCATCGCGCGTGAGGGGCGGCCCAGCCGGGCGGCCCCCGGCGGCGCGCCACGAGACCGGGACCCCAGATGACCTTCCAGCCCCCTGTGCGGGACTACCAGTTCCTGCTGCGCGACGTCCTGCAGCTGGAGCGCTACGCCAACCTGCCCGCGTTCGCCGACGCGTCCATGGACACGGTCGACCAGATCCTGGAGGAGGCCGGCCGGTTCACCGGCGAGGTGCTCGCCCCGATCAATGGCGCGGGCGACAAGGAGGGCTGCGTCTGGAGCCCCGACTTCACGGTCAAGACGCCCACCGGCTTCAAGGAGGCCTACGCCCAGCTGGTCGAGGCCGGCTGGCCCGCCCTGGGCGCGGACCCGAACTACGGCGGCCAGGGGCTCCCGCACGTGGTCAACCTCGCCTTCTCCGAGATGAGCTCGGCGGCGAACATGGCGTTTTCCATGTACCCGGGCCTGACCCACGGCGCCTATTCGGCGATCCACGTGGGCGGCACGCCGGAGCAGAAGCAGCTCTACCTGCCCAAGCTGGCGTCCGGCCAGTGGGCGGGCACCATGAACCTGACGGAGCCGCACTGCGGCACCGACCTCGGCCTCCTGCGCACCAAGGCGGTCCCGCAGGCGGACGGCACCTACCGGATCTCGGGCCAGAAAATCTGGATCTCGGGCGGCGAGCAGGACCTGACGGAGAACATCGTCCACCTGGTGCTGGCCCGGATCGAGGGCGCGCCGGCCGGGGTGCGCGGCATCAGCCTGTTCATCGTGCCCAAGTACATCCCCGACGCCGACGGCAATCCGGGCGAGCGCAACAGCGTGAAGTGCCTGGGGCTCGAGGAGAAGATGGGCATCCACGGCAACGCCACCTGCGTGATCAGCCACGAGGAGGCCACCGGCTGGCTGATCGGCGAGGAGAACCGCGGCCTGCCGATCATGTTCGTGATGATGAACGAGGCGCGCATCGGCGTCGGCATGCAGGGCATCGCCCAGGCCGAGGCCGCCTACCAGGCCGCCGCCGCCTTCGCCAAGGACCGGCTGCAGGGCCGCTCGCTGACCGGGCCGAAGAACCCGGACGGCCCGGCCGACCCGATCATCGTCCACCCCGACGTGCGGCGGATGCTGATGGACGCCCGGGCGATCATCGAGGGCGGCCGCGCCTTCCTGTTCTGGACCGCCCTGCACGGCGACCTGGCGCACGCCAGCCCCGACGAGGCCGTTCAGCAGAAGGGCCGCGACTACATGGCGCTGATGACCCCGGTCCTGAAGGCCTTCCTCACCGACCGCGGCTTCAAGGTCTGCTCCGACGCCATGCAGGTGCACGGCGGCTCGGGCTTCACCGAGCACTTCCCGGTCAGCCAGTACCTGCGCGACGTGCGCATCGCCCTGATCTACGAGGGCACCAACGGGGTCCAGGCCCTGGACCTGGTGGGCCGCAAGCTCGCCGCCGACGGCGGCCGGGCGGTGATGAGCTTCTTCGCCGAGCTGGACGGCTTCATCGAGGCCAACGAGGGCGACGAGGGGCTGAAGCCGTTCCTGACCGGGCTGGCCAAGGCCAAGGCCGAGCTGCAGGAGGCCACCATGTGGCTGATGCAGAACGGCCTGGCCAATCCCGACAACGCCGGCGCCGCCTCCACCGACTACCTGCACCTCTTCGGCCTGACCGGCCTGGCCTACATGTGGACCCTGATGGCCCAGGCGGCGCAGGCGAAGATCGCCGCGGGCGAGACCGACCCGCTCTACCAGCAGAAGGTGACGGTGGGGCGGTACTACATCGAGCGCATCCTGCCGGAGACCTCGGCGCACCTGGCGAAGCTGAAGACCGGCTCGGAGCTGATGATGGCGCTGCCGGCGGAGGCCTTCTGATGGCCAGGCACCGGGCGGTCATCGAATGGGCGCTGACCGACGCTGCGCCTGAGGACTTCCTGAAGGGCCGCTACAGCCGCGGCCACACGGTCACCTTCGAGGGCGGCCACGAGGTCCCGGCCACGGCGTCGCGCCACGTGGTCGGCAACCGCTGGGCGGTCGAGGGGTCGGTGGATCCGGAGGAGATGCTGGTGGCGGCGCTCTCCAACTGCCACATGCTGACCTTCCTGCACGTGGCCCGCGAGGCCGGCTTCGCGGTCACCCGCTACCGCGACGCGGCCGAGGGGGTGATGGAGAAGTCGCCGGCCGGGCGCATGGCGGTCACCCGCGTATGGCTGCGGCCGGAAATCACCTGGGCGGGCCCCGAACCCTCCGCGGCCGAGCTCGACCGCCTGCACCACGAGGCCCACGAGCAGTGCTTCATCGCCAACTCGGTGACCACCGAGGTGGTGGTGGAAGCAGCGGCGCCGGCGGCTTAGTTCCCCTTTCGTTCTTGACCTGCCGCGGAGCTTCGCCTTAGCTTCCGGCAGGAGGAACGCGCATGGGTCTTTCGCTCGCCTGGATCGCCGTAAAGGGCGTCACGCCCGAGGCCGTCATGGAGGCGCTTGGCCTAGAGCCCGGCGACGGCGGACGTCGCAAACAGGCGCAGGTCGGCGCCCTGCCGGGCGGCTGGACGCTCTACGTCGATCCGGATTTCGAGCGCGGCTTCGGCCAGCCGCTCGACCGGCTCGCCGCCCTGGGCGCCGCCACCGTGGCGGCCCGCCAGGAAGATCACGTGGTGTACGCGGAGGCCCGCGGCTACGAAGCGGGCCGGGAAGTCTGGCGCGTCGTGCGGGACAGCGAACAGGAGCCCTACATGCATGTCGCCGTCACCGGCGAGCCGCCGCCGCAGTTCGAGGCCATCCGGGCGAAGGCCTTCGCCGAGCAGGAGGCCGAAGGCGGCGAGGAGGCCGGGGTCGACCTGATCTACGAGATCCCGCTCGAGCTCGCCCGATCGCTCTGCGGCTTCAAGGCGGACGAGGAATGGCCGGACCTGACGCCCGTCGGCGCCGCCGGCGCGGCCAAGGGCGGCGGGTTCTTCGCCCGGCTGTTCGGCAAGCGCTAGGGCGCGGGCCCAGCCAGCAGGCGCCGGAGCCGGGCTTCCAGGGCGGCGGGGTCCTTGAGCTCGCATTCCCAGAGGGTCTCCACCCGCCAGTCCTGCGCCGCGAGCTCGGCGCGGGTGCGTTCGTCGCGGGCGACGTTGCGGGCGACCTTGGCGATCCAGTAGTCGCGGTTCTGCTTGGGCACGCGGGCGCCGCGGGCGCAGTCGTGGCCGTGCCAGAAGCAGCCGTGAACGAAGAGCGCGAGCCGGCGCCCCGGCAGCACGATGTCCGGATTGCCCGGCAGGTCCTTGCGGTGGAGACGGTAGCGCGTCCCCAGCCGCGTCAGGGCCTTGCGGACCTTCATCTCCGGCGTGGTGTCGCGCCCCTTGACCCGCCGCATGACGGCGGAGCGCTTCTCCGGCGGGTAGACGTCGGTCACGGCGTGTCCTCCCCCGCTGCGCAGGGGAGGAACATCACAGCCCTTCGAACAGGGCCGTGGAGACGTAGCGCTCGGCGAAGCTCGGGATGATGGCGACGATCAGCTTGCCGGCCATGTCGTCGCGCATGGCGACGTCGAAGGCCGCGGTCAGCGCCGCGCCGGAGGAGATGCCGACCGGGATGCCTTCCTCGGCCGCCGCCCGCCGGGCCATGCTGAAGCTGTCGTCGTTGGACACCTGGACGACCTCGTCGATGGTCCCGCGGTCGAGGATCGAGGGCACGAAGCCGGCGCCAATGCCCTGGATCTTGTGCGGGCCGGGCGTGCCGCCGGACAGCACGGGCGAGTTCTCCGGCTCCACCGCGATCATCCTCACCGAGGGCTTGCGGGCCTTCAGCACCTGGCCGACGCCGGTGATGGTGCCGCCGGTGCCGACGCCGGACACCACCGCGTCGACGCGGCCGTCGGTGTCGTTCCAGATCTCGTTGGCGGTGGAGACCCGGTGGATCAGCGGGTTGGCGACGTTGTCGAACTGCTGCGGCATCACCGCGCCGGGGGTGGCCTCGACGATCTCGCGGGCCCGGGCGACGGCGCCGGCCATGCCGCGCTCGGCGGGGGTCAGCTCCAGCTTGGCGCCCAGGAGGAGGAGCATCTTGCGCCGTTCGATGGACATGCTCTCGGGCATGACGAGCGTCAGCTTGTAGCCCTTGGCGGCGGCCACGAAGGCCAGCGCGATGCCGGTGTTGCCGGAGGTGGGCTCGACGATCTGGCCGCCCGGCTTCAGGACGCCCTTGGCCTCCAGGTACTCGATCATCGCCACGCCGATGCGGTCCTTCACCGAGGCGATCGGGTTGAAGAACTCGAGCTTGGCGACGACCTCGGCCTTGGGCTTCAGCGCCGCGGTGAGCCTCGGCAGGCGCACCAGCGGCGTGTCGCCGATCGTGTCGATGATGCTGTCGTAGATCTTGCCGCGGCCGGCGCGCTCGAAGCGGGCGGCGTCGTAGATCTTGTCGGGGGTGGAGTCCATGGAAGCCCCTCGCGTTCCTGCGGTGTGACCGGTTGTCGCGAAACCTAAGGCTTTCGGTGGGGATTGGAAGCGGCCAGGCGCCCAGGATTCGTCGAGGCGCGTTGAGGCGCGCTCTCAGGCCGTCCGCGCCGTCACCCCGGGCGCGCCGGCCAGCAGCGGCTCCAGGAGCTCGCGGCCCAGCCAGCGCACGACCGGGACGGCCACCCCGTCGCCGGCCACGTGCAAGGCGGCGGTGGCGGCCTTCGGCAGGGCGTAGGCGTCGGGCAGGCCCATCAGCCGGGCGGCCTCGCGGGGGCTCAGCAGGCGGGAGCGGACGGCGCCTTCGTCCACCACCACGATCGACTGGCGCGAGGAGCCGCCGCGCGGGGTGCGCAGGCAGCCCGCCAGGCCATCGAAGCGCACCTCGGCGCGCTGCACGCGGCGGCCGTCCTCGTCCCGGGTCCGCCGGAAGACGGCGCCCACGGCCCGCTCGCCTCTGGCCTGCATGGCCTCCAGGCGGGCGCGATGGAGCGGGGCCATGAGCGCCAGCAGGGCCGCCGTGCGCTCCGGCGAATGCCAGGCGACCGCCGCGTCGGGCTCCAGCAGGGCGGCGAGGTCGGTGTTGCGGGCGGGCGGCGCGGCGAGCCGCCACCAGATCCAGCGCTCCGCCAGGTGCGGCGGCAGGGCGGCGTGGGCGGCGGCCACGGCGCGGGTGTGGAAGGGGCTGGCGCCGGTGAGGACCGCGGGCGGCGCCTCGCGCGTGGCCACCACGAAGACCCGCGGACGCGACTGCGGCAGGAAGCCGGCGGCGTCGATCTCCAGGGCGCCGAAGGCGTAGCCGCGGGCGGCGAGCGCCTCGCCGAGCGCGGCGAAGTCGGCGCCGCCGTGGGAGGTGAGCAGGCCCGAGACGTTCTCGATGACGACCGTCCGCGGCGCCCGGCCCTCGGCGGCCAGGGCCTCAACGAGCCGCCAGAAGCCGAAGAAGGCCGAGGAGCGGCCGCCGGAGAGACCGGCCCGCGCGCCGGCCAGGCTGAAGTCCTGGCAGGGCGAGGAGGCCCAGGCGAGGTCGGCCCGGCCGGGCAGGTCGGCGGCGTCCAGCTTCCAGACGTCGCCCTCGTGGAAGTGCTGCGCCGCGTCGGGGAAGTTCCGGCGGTAGGTGGCGGCCTTGACCGGATCGAAGTCGTTGGCGAAGGCGCAGGCCCAGGCCTCCCCCAGGCCGAGCCGGGCCATGCCGCCGCCGGCGAAGAATTCGTAGAAGCTGTAGGGCGCGCTCACGAAGGAGACGCTAAGCTGATTTGCGCCGGCCTTGCAGGCGGACCCCAGGAGAAACATCGATGCGGCTGCTGATCGGGACGCTCGCCCTCCTCCTCGCCGCCTGTCAGCCACAGGATCCCGACGGAACCCCCGCCCCGCCGCCGGCCGACGCGCCGGCCGCGGCGGCGGCGGCTCCGCCGGCCCAGCCCGGGTTGGTGATGGACCTGTCGCAGCCCCTGCTGGCGCGCGGCAACGAGCCCTTCTGGGCGGTGCGGATCGACGGCACGACGCTCACCCTGATGCAGCCGGGCGTCCCCGAGGTCGCCTATACGGCGCCGGGGGCCCAGGTCACGCCGGGCAAGGCGGTCTGGCAGGCCAGGACCGCCGACGGCCAGGAACTGGCGGTCACGATCTATTCAAGCGAATGCTCCGACGGCATGAGCGACATGCGCTATTCGATGTCGGCGGAGGCCACCTTCGCGGGGCGGACGGTGACCGGCTGCGCGGGCAAGGCCTCGGAGCTGACGCGTCCCGCCGGGAGCTAGCCCCGGCCGAGGTCCATCATCTCGACCTGCGACTGGGCCGCAGCCTCGGTCTTGTGGGGGACGGGGAGCAGAAGCCCCACGCCCACCGCGATCGCCGCGGCGGCGGCGAGAAATGCCTTGAGCGGCATCACGGGTCCCTCATCCGTTCTGCGCATTTGGTCCCTACAGCCTAGCTTTCCTGCGGTTAACAGCCGGGCAAAGAACAGGCTGAATATTCAGTGAGTTCCCACGGCCACGTCTGCTGGCCGCTTGCCTGCCGTGGCGTCCGGCCCGCAAAGTCGGCGGCAACCAGAACAACATCGCCTTCAGGGAGGCGCAGCGCCATGGAACGAGCCTATGACCTTGTGGTCCGCGGCGGGACCGTCGTGGACGGGACCGGCGGGGCGGCCTTCGAGGCGGACGTGGCGGTCAAGGACGGCCGGATCGCCGCCGTCGGCCGGGTCTCCGGCGCCGGGGCCGAGGAGATCGACGCCCGCGGCAGGCTGGTGACGCCCGGCTTCGTGGACATCCACACCCATTACGACGGCCAGGCGACCTGGGACGAACGCATGCAGCCCTCGTCCTGGCACGGCGTGACGACCGTGGTGATGGGCAACTGCGGCGTGGGCTTCGCCCCCTGCCGGCCGGAGGATCACGATCGCCTGATCCGCCTGATGGAAGGCGTCGAGGACATCCCCTTCCCCGTGCTCAGCCAGGGCCTGCCGTGGAGCTGGGAGAGCTATCCCGACTATCTCGACCGGCTGGCCGAGCGGCGCTTCGACGTGGACGTGGGCAGCCAGCTGCCGCACGCGGCGCTCAGGGTCTTCGTGATGGGCGAGCGCGGGGCGAACCGCGAGCCGGCCACGGACGCCGACATCCACGCCATGGCGGCGCTGGCCAGGCGCGCGGCGGAGGCCGGGGCCCTGGGCTTCGCCACCTCCCGGACGCTGAACCACCGCACCTCGGACGGCCAGCCGACGCCGACGCTGACCGCCGGCGAGGACGAGCTGACCGGCATCGCGCTCGGGCTCGCCGCGGCGGGACGCGGCGTGCTGCAGGTGGTCTCCGACTTCGCCGACCCCGAGGCGGAATGGGCCATGCTGCGGCGGATCGTCGAGCGCTCGGGCCGGCCGCTGTCGTTCAGCCTGGTGCAGAGCCCGCGCGCGCCGGAGAGCTACAAGGTGCTGCTGCAGCGGCTGGAGGAGGCCAACGCCGCCGGCCTGCCGATGCGGGCGCAGGTGGCCAGCCGGCCGGTGGGCGTGCTGTTCGGCTTCGAGCTGACCATGAACCCGTTCAGCCAGCACCCGGCCTACCAGGAGATCAAGGCCCTGCCGCTGGAGGGCAAGGTCGCCCGCCTCTCCGACCCGGCGTTCCGGGCCCGGCTGCTGCACGAGGAGAGCGAGGCCCAGCGCGGCTTCGCAGGCACCCAGCCCCGGGCCTGGGGCAACATGTTCCTGCTTTCCCAGCAGCCGGACTACGAGCCGACCCGCGACACCACCGTGGCGGCCATCGCCGAGCGGACGGGCAAGGATCCGGCCGAGGTGGCGCTGGACCACATGCTGACCAACGGCGGGCGCGGCATGCTCTACCTGCCGTTCCTGAACTACGCCGACGGCAACCTCGACCCGGCCTACGAGATGCTGAGCCATCCCGACTGCGTGCCGGGGCTCTCCGACGGCGGGGCGCACGTGGGGATGATCTGCGACGGCAGCTTCCCGACCACCAACCTGGTGCACTGGACGCGGGACCGGACGCGGGGGCCGAAGCTCTCCATCGAGCACATGGTGGCCGGCCAGACGCGCCGGACGGCGGAGACGGTGGGGCTGTTCGACCGCGGCCTGGTGGCGGCCGGCTACCGCGCCGACCTCAACGTCATCGACTACGACCGGCTGACCCTGAAGGCGCCCGAGGTGGCCTACGACCTGCCGGCCGGCGGGCGCCGGCTGATCCAGCGGGCGCAGGGCTATGTGGCGACCATCGTGGCCGGCGAGGTCACCTACCGCGACGGCGAGCCCACCGGCGCCCTGCCGGGACGGCTGCTGCGCGGGGCCCAGGCCAGGCCCCAGGCGATGGCGGCGGAATGACCTCCCTCCCTTAAGGGGGAGGGAAAGACGCATCGCGTTTCGGGTGAGTCGGGGTCATAAGGACCCGATGCCCGCCGCCGTCGCCGAAGCCGAACACGCGCCCCTCGACCGCGCCCGGGAGATCCTGCGCCGGACGTTCGGGCACCAGGAGTTCCGGGGGCTGCAGGCCGAGGTGATCGGCGAGATCCTGGCCGGGCGCAGCGCCATGGCGGTGCTGCCGACCGGCGGGGGCAAGAGCCTCTGCTACCAGATCCCCAGCCTGATGCGGCCGGGCCTCGGCCTGGTGGTCTCGCCGCTGATCGCCCTGATGTCGGACCAGGTGGCGGGGCTGATCCAGTCGGGTGTCGCCGCGGCCCGGCTGGATTCCAACATCGAGCCTTCCGAGAAGGCCGAGACCTGGCGGCGGATCGAGGCCGGCGAGCTCGACCTGCTCTACGTCTCGCCCGAGGGGCTGATGCAGCCCTGGATGCTGGAGCGGCTGTCCCGCACGCCGCTGGCCATGGTGGCCATCGACGAGGCCCACTGCGTGAGCCAGTGGGGCCACGACTTCCGGCCCGAGTACCGGATGCTCGGCAAGCTCGCCGAGCTGTTCCCCACCGTCCCCCGGCTGGCGGTCACCGCCACCGCCGACGCGCGGACCCGGGAGGATATCCGCGCCGAGCTGCGCCTGCAGGACAGCCGCGAGTTCGTGGCGAGCTTCGCGCGGCCGGAGCTGATCCTGTCGGCCGAGCGCAAGCGGGGCGGCAAGGACAAGCGGGTGGTGGAGCTGGTCACCGCGCGGCCGGACCGGTCGGGCGTGGTCTACGCCGGCTCGCGCGACGGGACCGAGAAGCTCGCCCAGGCGCTGCGCGACGCGGGCGTGCCGGCGCTGGCCTACCACGCCGGGCTCGAGCGGCGGCTGCGCACGGAGCGGCTGGAGCAGTTCCTGGAGGCGGACGCCGCCGTGATGGTGGCGACCATCGCGTTCGGCATGGGCGTCGACAAGCCGGACGTGCGCTTCGTGATCCACGCCGACCCGCCGGCCTCCATCGAGGCCTACTGGCAGGAGATCGGCCGGGCCGGCCGCGACGGCGACCCGGCGGAGGGGATCACCCTCTACGGCGCCGCCGACATGGCCTGGGCGCTGCGCAGGATCTCCGAGCGCGACGTGGACGACACGGTCAAGCAGGTGCAGGCGCGCAAGGTGCGCCAGCTCTACGCCCTGCTGGACGGGACCGGCTGCCGGGCGGCCGCCGTCCGGCGCTACTTCGGCGAGGAGGGCGTGAAGCCCTGCGGCCAGTGCGACCTCTGCACCGGGGCGGTGGAGACCACCGACGCCACCGAGGCCGCCCAGAAGGCGCTGTCGGCGGCGCACCGGCTGGGCGGCCGGTTCGGGCGCGGGCGGCTCGTGGACCACCTGCTCGGCAAGACCAAGGACGCCTCGGCCCAGGAGCAGAGCCTGTCGACCTGGGGGATCGGGACCGAGCTGTCGGTGGCCCAGTGGCGTGACCTGACCGAGCAGCTGCTGTTCGAGGGCCTCTTACGCGAGGACCCCAACGACGGGCGGCCGCTGGTGGGGATCGGCGACGCCGACGCGGTGCGGGCGGTGTTCCGCGGCGAGCGGCGGGTGGCGATGCGCAAGCCCGCGGAGGGCTATGACGACTCCACCCGCTCCGGCCGGCCGCGCAAGCGCAGCCGCGAGGCGATGGCGGCGCTGTCGCCCGCCGACCAGCCGCTGTTCGAGGCGCTCCGGGCCTGGCGCAGCCGCGAGGCCAAGGCCCAGCACGTGCCGCCCTATGTGATCTTCAACGACCGCACCCTGGTGGAGATCGCCGGGGCGAAGCCCGGCAGCCGCGCGGCGCTCGCCCGGCTGAACGGCGTGGGCGAGGCCAAGCTCGCCCACTACGGCGAGGCGGTGCTGGAGATCGTCGGCGGCTTCGCGGGCTAGGCCGGGGCGGCCTCCCAGCCGCCGCCGAGCGCCTTGTAGACGGCCACCACCCAGGTGTTCAGCTCGGTGCGCGCGGCGCTCGCCTGGTCCTCGGCGGCGAGCAGCGAGCGTTCGGCGTCGAGCAGGGTGAGGAAGTCCACCGCGCCCTCGCGGTAGCGGATCCGGGCGAGCTCGGCGGCGCGGCGGGCGGCGGCCTCGCGGTCGACCAGGCTGCGCAGGCGGGCCTGCTGCTGGGCGTAGCCGACGAAGGCGTTCTCCACGTCCTCCAGCGCCACGAGCACGGTGCGCTCGTACTCGGCGAGGGCGGCGTCGCCGCGGGCCTCCTGGGCGCGCAGCCGGGCCCGCGCGCCGGCGAAGTCCAGCGCCGGCCAGGTGATGGTCGGCGCGACGCTCCAGGCGCGGCTGGCGCCGTCGCCCAGGCTGTCGAAGTCGCCCGCCAGGAAGCCTAGGAAGCCCCCGACCCGCACCCGCGGGAAGAGGTCGGCCGTGGCGACGCCCACCCGGGCGGTCTGGGCCGCGAGGCGCCGCTCCGCGGCCTGCACGTCGGGGCGGCGGCGCAGCAGCTCGCCCGCGTCGCCGATCGGCAGCGCCTGGACGCGGGGCGGGACCTCGCGGACGGGCGCGAGCAGGGCGTCGAGGTTCCCCGGCCGCTCGCCCACGAGGACCGCCAGCCGGTGGGCGGCGGCCTGCGCCTGGATGGTCAGGGACGGGATGGTGGCCTCGGTGCCGCTGAGCTCGCCCTGGGCGCGGGCCACGTCGACGGCGTCGCCGGAGCCCACGTCGAAGCGGGCGCGGGTGAGCCGGAGCGTCTCGCGCTGGGTGTCGAGGTTGCGGCGGGCGACCTGCAGCCGGTCCTGGGCGCCGCGCAGCTCGAGGTAGGTGCGGGCGACCTCTGCGGCGACGGTCACCTGGGCGGCGTGCAGCTCGGCGCGGGCGGCGCCGGCGTCGGCGGAGGCCGCCTCGACGCCCCGGCGGACGCGGCCGAACAGGTCGATCTCCCAGGCCGCGTCGAAGCCGGTCTCGAAGGTCTCGCCGGTCAGCGGCGGGCCGCCGGGCTGCGGGGTCCGTCCGTCGCGGTAGGCGGCCGCGGCGGTGACGCGGGGGAGCTGGTCGAGGCGGGTGTCGCGCAGGATGGCGCGGGCCTCGCGAACCCGGGCCTCGGCGATGCGCAGGTCGAGGTTGCCGGCGAGCGCGCGATCCACGAGGTCGTCCAGCACCGGATCGCCGAACTGCCGCCACCAGGCCGCCTCCGCCTGGCCGGAGGTGAAGGCGGCGGGGTCGGCCTTGCGGAACTCGGCCGGAGGCGTGGCCGGCGCCTCGTAGCGGGGCCCCACGGCGCAGGCGGAGAGGAGCAGGAGGGCGGCGAGCGGGGCCGCCCGGAGAGGCAGGGTGTGTCGCATGGGGATCGTCCTCATTCCGCCGGCGCGGGCACGGCCGAGGTCGCGCGCGACCGGCCGCCGAGCCTGCGGATCACCAGGTAGAAGACCGGGGTCAGCATCAGGCCGAAGAGGGTGACGCCGAGCATGCCGGAGAACACCGCCACGCCCATGGCCCGGCGCATCTCGGCGCCCGCGCCATGCGACCAGACCAGCGGCGCCACGCCCATGATGAAGGCGAGCGAGGTCATCAGGATCGGCCGCAGGCGCAGGCGGCAGGCCTCCAGCACCGCGTCCCAGGTGGACGCCCCGTGGGCCTCCCGGTCGCGGGCGAACTCGACGATCAGGATGGCGTTCTTGCACGCCAGCCCCACCAGCACGATCAGCCCGATCTGGGTGAAGATGTTGTTGTCGCCGCCGGCCAGGTTCACGCCCACGAGCGCCGAGAGCAGGCACATGGGCACGATCAGGATGACCACGAGCGGCAGGGTCCAGCTCTCGTACTGGGCGGCCAGCACCAGGAAGGCCAGCAGCACGCAGAGCGGGAAGATGTAGATCGCCGTGTTGCCCGCCAGGATCTGCTGGTAGGTCAGGTCGGTCCATTCCCAGCTCATGCCGTTGGGCAGGGTCTCGCTGGCGATCCGCTCCATGGCCTTCTCGGCCTGGCCCGACGAGAAGCCGGGCGCGGCGCCGCCGTTGATCTCGGCCGAGAGGTAGCCGTTGTAGTGCGGCACGCGGTCGGGGCCGGTGGTCTGCTCCAGCCGCACGAAGGCGCCCAGCGGGATCATCTGGCCCGCGCCGTTGCGGGTCTGCAGGCGCAGCACGTCCTCGGGATCGGTGCGGTAGGTCTGGTCGGCCTGCACATGGACCTCGTAGGTGCGGCCGAAGCGGTTGAAGTCGTTGACGTAGAGCGAGCCCAGATAGACCTGCATGGTCTCGAAGAGGTCGGTCAGGTTCATGCCCTGGGCGCGGGCCTTCTCGCGGTCGATGTCGGCGCGCACCTGGGGCACGTTGATCTGGAAGCCGGAGAAGACGCCGGCGAGCGCCGGCTCCTTCTGGGCCGCGGCCACCAGGGCCTGGGTCTGGCGGTAGACCTCCTCGGAGCCAAGGCCCGCGCGGTCCTCGATCTGCATCTTGAAGCCGCCGATGGTGCCCAGCCCCATGACCGGCGGCGGCGGGAAGACGGCGATCGAGCCGTCCTGGATGGCCGCGAACTTGCCGTTCAGCTCGCCGGCGATGGCGCCGGCCGAGAGCTCGTGGCTCGTCCGCTCCTCGAAGGGCTTGAGGGTGACGAAGACGATCCCGGCGTTGGGGGCGTTGGTGAAGCCGTTGATGGAGAGGCCCGGGAAGGCCACGGCGCTCTCCACGCCGGGGGTCTTGAGCGCGATGTCGCTCATCTGGCGGATCACCGCCTCGCTGCGGTCGAGGGAGGCGGCTTCAGGGAGCTGGGCCGCGGCGATCAGGTACTGCTTGTCCTGGCCGGGCACGAAGCCGCCGGGCGTCTTCATGAAGGCGAAGGCGGTGATGGCGATCAGGCCGGCGTAGACGAGGAGCGCCGCCGGCGAGCGCCCGAGCAGCCGCCGCACCCCGCCGACGTAGTTGTCGGAGCCGCGGGCGAAGAGGCGGTTGAACGGCCGGAACAGCCAGCCGAACAGCCGGTCGATGACCTGCTGCAGGCGGTCCTTCGGCGCGCCGTGCGGCTTCAGCAGCACGGCCGCGAGCGCGGGCGACAGGGTGAGCGAGTTGAAGGCCGAGATCAGGGTGCTGATGGCGATGGTCAGCGCGAACTGGCGGTAGAACTGGCCGGTCAGGCCGCTGATGAAGGCGGTGGGGATGAAGACCGCGCAGAGCACGAGCGCCGTCGAGACGATCGGTCCGGTGACCTCGCGCATGGCCTGGCGGGCGGCGTCTGGCGGGGACAGACCCAGCTCGATGTTGCGCTCCACGTTCTCGACCACGACGATGGCGTCGTCGACGACCACGCCGATCGCCAGCACCAGGCCGAACAGGGTGAGGGTGTTGAGGCCGAAGCCCATCATCAGCATCACGGCGAAGGTGCCGATCAGCGAGACGGGCACGGCGATCAGCGGGATCACCGAGGCGCGCCAGCTCTGCAGGAACAGCACCACCACGAGCACCACCAGCAGGATGGCCTCGAACAGGGTGTGCACCACCGCGTCGATGGAGCCGCGGACGAAGACGGTGGGGTCGTAGACGATCTTGTAGTCCACGCCCTCGGGGAAGTCCTTCTTCAGCTCGGCCATGGTGGCCCGGACATCCGAGGAGAGCTGCAGGGCGTTGGAGCCGGGCCGCTGGAAGATCGGCAGGGCCACGGCCGGGCGGTTGTCCAGCAGCGAGCGCAGGGCGTAGCTGCTGGAGCCCAACTCCACGCGGGCCACGTCGCGCAGGCGGGTGACCTCGCCGTGCTCGCCGGTGCGGATGATGATCTCGCCGAACTCCTCCTCGGTGGAGAGCCGGCCCTGGGAGTTGATCGCCACCTGGAAGTCGGCGGCGCCGGGCGCGGGCGGGGCGCCGAGCTGGCCGGCGACGACCTGGACGTTCTGCTCGCGCACGGCGCGGATCACGTCGCCGGCGGTCAGCCCGCGGGCGGCCACCTGCTCGGGGTCCAGCCAGATGCGCATGGCGTAGGGGCCCGAGCCGAACATCTGCACGTCGCCGACGCCGTCGACCCGGGCCAGCTGGTCGCGCACCCGCAGCTGGGCGTAGTTCGACAGGTAGAGCATGTCGTAGCGTTGATCGGGGCTGATCAGGTGGACGACCATGGTCAGGTCGGGCGAGGCCTTGTTGGTGGTGACGCCCGAGCGCTGCACCTCCTGGGGCAGCCTGGGCAGCACCTGGGCCACCCGGTTCTGGACCTGCACCTGGGCCTTATCCAGGTCGACGCCGAGGCGGAAGGTGACGGTGATCGTCACCACCCCGTCGCTGGTCGCCTGGGAGGACTGGTAGAGCATCCCCTCGACGCCGTTGATGGCCTGCTCGATGGGCGAGGCGACCGTCTCGGCGATGGTTTCGGGGTTGGCGCCCGGATAGACGGCGCGGACCACCACGGTGGGCGGCACGACCTCGGGATATTCGGCGATCGGCAGCCTCGGCAGGGCGATCAGCCCGACCACGAAGATGATGATCGAGAGCACCGCCGCGAAGCGCGGGCGGTTCACGAAGAACTGCGAGAAATTCATGGGGGACTCGTCCGGGGAGGAGGGGACGAGGCCGTCCGGCGGCTACTGCGCCGAACGGCCCGTGTCGGCCTGGGCGACACGCAGGGGCGCGCCGGTGAGCTGGGCCAGTTCGGCCTCAGGGAGCTTGATGGCGGAGAGGGTGGGACGGACCGCCTGGCCGGGCTTCACCCGCTGGCCGCCGCTGATGATGACGACGTCGCCCGGCTTGAGGCCGGTCCGCACGATCCGCAGATCTCCGACCCGCGGGCCCACCGTCACCGCCCGGTACCGGGCGACGCGGTCGGCGCCGACCACCAGGACGAAGCGCTTGCCGAGGTCGGCGGCGATCGCCCGGTCGGGGACCAGGGCCACGGTGTCGGAGTCGGAGTCCACCAGCTTGACCCGGGCGAACAGGCCCGGCGTGAACCGGCTGTCGGGATTCCTGAAGATCGCGCGGCCCTGGATGGTGCCGCTCTGCGGATCGACGACGTTGTCGACGAAGACCAGGCTGCCTTCGTGCGGATGCCCCTCCTCGTCCATCAGGCCCATGTAGACCGGCCCCGGCCGCGTGCGGGCGGTGTCGACGTACTTGAGATAGGTCTGCTCGTCGGCGTTGAAGGTGGCGTAGACGGGATCGTCCGAGACCACGGTCGTCAGCACGTCGGAGCTCGTGACGAGGTTGCCCTCGGTGATCGCGGCCCGGGAGACGCGGCCGGAGATCGGCGAGGTGATCCGGGTGAACTCCAGGTTCAGCTTGGCCGAGGCCAGCGTCGCGGCGGCGGCGTCGAGGGCGGCGCGGGCCGCCTTCTCCTCGGAGACCAGCCGGTCGTACTCGCTGCGGGCCAGCGCGTTCTGCTCCACGAGGCGCTCGCCGCGGGCGCGGTTGACGCTGGCCAGCTCGAGCTTGGCGCGGCCGGCGGCGACTTCGGCCGTCAGGCGCGCCACCTCGGCCTGGAACGGGCGCGGATCGATCTGGAAGAGCACCTCGCCCTTGCGGACCACCGCGCCCTCCCGGAACCGGATGCTGTCGATGTAGCCGCCGACCCGCGGGCGGACCTGCACCGTGTCCACCGCCTCCAGCCGGCCGGTGAACTCGTCCCAGGCGGGCAGCTCGCGGACCACCACCGGGGCGGCGGTGACCGCCGGCGGCGGGGCCTCGGCCGGACCCTGCTGGGCCCGGGCGCCGCAGCCGGCGACGAAGAGGGAAAGGGCCACCACGGCGCCAAGAGGCGCAATCGAACGCACACGCATGACTGGGACTCCGGGCTTTCAGTTTGGGCCGGCCCCGCCTTGAAGTCGGGGTCCGGAAGGCGCACATTGAAGAAATGTGACGATACCGTTCGGTATCATTCCGATAGATACTGACCGGTCACTCTCACGTCAATGACGGGGCTCGTAAAAAGACGTGGCTCGATAAGATTGGGAGGGAGGGCGATGAAGGCGGAAGCCAAGGCGAAGGTGGGTAGCGCTACCGTGGGTGGCAAGGGGACAACCGCAAAAAAGTCGGCGCGCGACCGGATCTTCGAGACGGCGTGCGAGCTGTTCTACGAGCGCGGGATCCGCGCCGTGGGCGTCGAGACGATCGCCAGCGAGGCGGGCGCGACGAAGATGACGCTCTACCGGAACTTCCCGTCGAAGGACGAGCTGGTCGCCGAATGCCTGCGCGAGCAGGCGCGCGACGCCTGGACCTGGTGGGACGAGGCCATCGCCCCGCACGCCGGCGACCCGCGCCGGCAGCTGGAGGCGCTGTTCGACGCCTTCGGCCAGAAGACCTGCGACGACACCCGCGGCTGCGCCATTTCCAACGCCGCCATCGAGCTGCACGAGCCCGAGCACCCGGCGCGGATCGTGGCGCTCGACTACAAGCGCGAGACCCGCAAGCGGCTGGGCGCCCTGTGCAAGGCCGCCGGGGCGAAGGACGAGGCCCTGGCCGACACCCTCTTCCTGCTGCTGGAGGGCGCTTACGTCGCTCGGGTCACGCTCGGCCAGGGCGGGCCGGTGGCGAGCCTGAGCCAAGCGGCCCGGACCCTGATCTCCTGCCACCTGGACGGCTAGCGCCCGGCCGCGCTCAGCCGTCGATGTCGAGGCCCAGCGCCAGCCGTCCGGCGTAGCGGAGCTGGGGCTTCTCCTGCAGCGGATGGAACCGGGCGCCCTGCACGTCGCGGAAGGCCCGCTCCAGACCGACGCTGCGGTAGAAGGACGCCCCGCCCGCCACCTCCATGGCCCGCTCCACCGTGCGGATCGCCGCCTGGCCGGCGAGCGTGCGGCCCATCATGGCGCGGTGGGTGGTCTCGGGACCGGGCTTCGCCGTCTCGGCGTTGCGGATCATCGCCGCCACCGCCGTCTCGCAGGCGAACAAGGCGGTCTCCATCTCGCCGGCGAGCTGGGCCAGCGCCTCGTCGGCGGGCTTGCGCCGCGCGACCTCCAGCGCCCGGGCCCGCGCCGCCTCGGCGACGCCGAGGTAGGCCGAATAGATGATCGGGAAGGCGATCATGCTGATGCCGTGGAACAGCGGGTGCCACCGGCCCTGCGGCCGGCGGCCGGAGACTGCCGCCTCCGGCACGAAGACCTGCTCGAGCTGCAGGTCGTGCGAGCCGGTGCCGCGCATGCCCATGGCCTTCCAGGTGTCGAGGCGGGTGACGCCCGGGGCGGCGAGCGGCACGGCGAAGTGCAGCACCGTCGGCCCCGCCTCGGGATCGTCGTAGACCGCGCTGGTCATCAGGAGGTCGCCGGCCGGCGAGCCGCTGGAGAACACCTTGCGGGCGGTGATGCTGTAGCCGCCGTCGACCTTCTCCGCCGTGCCGGCGCTCTGCAGCCAGTCGGAGCCGCCGCTGGAGACCAGGACCAGGTCCTCGGCCGCGACCCGCTTCAGGAGGCCCTCGGTGGGCGCCCCCTCATTCCGCCAGCGCCAGGCGGCGAGCGCCACGAGGTGGGTGTGCATGGAGAAGGCCAGCCCCGTGGACCCACAGGCCCGGGCCAGCCGGCGCACCACGGCGCAGATCTCGGCGTAGGCGGCGCCGCCGCCGCCGAGCTCGGCCGGGACGTGGGCCTTGAAGAAGCCCTCGCGCTTCAGGAGATCGTAGGCGTCGGCCACGAAGCTGTCGTCGGCGTCGTGCCGGGCGGCGTCCAGGGCGATCTGGGCGGCGGCCGCGTCGGCGCGCGCGGCCCAGTCGAGGGTGGCGGGGGTCAGGATGGCGTCGTCGGGCATGGGGAGGTCCTCTGGCGCGGCGCATTGAACGCCGTTCTGCGAGACTGATCCCACTGGACGGGAGGCGCGGCCAGTTCAGGAACTGAATCGCGCCGGTACAGGAACTGAACTAGCCGCCGGCGGGGCCGAAGCTTAGCATGCCAACGTTATCCGAAAGGGATCGCGCATGCCGCAAGCCGGATACGGCCAGTTCTGTCCCGTGGCCATGGCCGCCGAGGTCCTCTGCACCCGCTGGACCCTGCTGATCCTGCGCGAGCTGGTGGCGGGGACCCGCCGGTTCAACGACCTGCGCCGCGGCGTGCCCAGGATGTCGCCCGCCCTGCTCTCCCAGCGACTGAAGGAGCTGGAGGCCGCAGGCGTGGTCCGCCGCGTGCCCGCGCCCGGCGAGCGGGCGGCGTTCGAGTACGAGCTCACCGCGGCCGGCCAGGAGGTGGCGCCGATCGTCGAGGCGGTGGGGGCCTGGGGCCAGCGCTGGGTGGACCCGGAGCTGTCGCTGCAGCAGCTCGATGCGCAGCTCCTGATGTGGGACATGCGCCGCAACCTCGACCTGTCGCCCATGCCGCAGCGGCGCAGCGTGATCCAGTTCCAGTATCCGGAGCAGCCCGCCGGCCTGCGGTCCTGGTGGCTGGTGGTGACGCCCGGCGAGGCGGTGGACCTCTGCGGGGTCGACCCGGGCTTCGACGTGGACCTCTACGTCGCCTGCGAGCTGCGCACCATGACGGCGGTCTGGATGGGCGTCGACAACCTGCGCATCGCCATGGCGCAGGATCGCCTGCGCGTGGTCGGCGACCGGCAGCTCGCCTCGCAGATGCAGACCTGGCTGGGCCTCAGCCCCTTCGCCCGCCAGCAGAAGCTGGCGAGCTGAGGCGGCGGCCTTACGGCGGCGACGCCGTGCGTTATGAAGGCGGCATGCGCGCCCTCGCCCTCGCCCTGACCGCCACCCTGCTGGCCACCTCGGCCGCGGCCCAGCCCGACCGCCGCTTCGCCGACATCCTGCCGCCGGCGCCGGCCTGGCGCGGGGCCAGCGAGAAGCTGGTCGCCCCGGCCGGCGACCCGTGGATCACCCCGGCCGAGAAGGCGGGATTCCGCACGACGCCGTCCTATGCCGAGACCCTGGACTACCTGCGCCGGATGGCCGGGGCCTCCGACCTGATCCGGCTCGAGCGGTTCGGCGAGACGCCCGAGGGCCGCGAACTGGTCGTGGCGATCGTCAGCAAGGACAAGGGCCGGCTGGACCCCGCCAAGCCCCTCGTGCTCGCGCAGGCCGGCATCCACTCGGGCGAGATCGACGGCAAGGATGCGGGCCTGATGCTGATCCGGGACATCGCGTTCCGTGGCAAGGCGGGGCTGCTGGACGGGGCGAACCTGCTGTTCGTGCCGGTGTTCAACGCCGACGGCCACGAGAACACCTCGCCCTACAGCCGGCCGAACCAGCGGGGGCCGGAGAGCCAGGGTTTCCGGACCACCGCCCAGAACCTCAACCTGAACCGCGACTACGCCAAGCTCGACGCGCCCGAGATGCGCGCCATGCTGGACCTGATCGGGCGCTACGACCCCGACCTCTACCTCGACCTGCACGTCACCGACGGCGTCGACTATGTGCACGACATCACCTTCTCCTTCCCCGGCTGGGGCGGGCGCCACGCCCGCAGCCCCCGCTCGGGCCAGTGGCTGGACAAGGTGCTGCGGCCCAGGATGGAGCAGGCGCTGAGCCGCAACGGCCACTTCCCCGCGCCCTACCTGGATCCCGTCGACCCGCGGGCGCCGGAGAAGGGCTTCAACGTCGGCGCCGACACCGCGCGGTTCTCCACCGGCTTCGGGGACCTGCGGCGGACGCCGACGGTGCTGGTGGAGACCCATTCCCTGAAGCCCTACCGCCAGCGGGTGCTGGGGACCTACGTCCTCATCGAGGCCGCGCTGCGCGCCGCCGCGGACGGCGCCGACGGTCTGGCGGCGGCGCGGGCCGCCGACCGAGCGCTGCGGCCCGACAGGGTGGTGCTGACCTGGAAGCCGCTGGCGGAGCCGGTGGATTCCATCCTCTTCCGCCCGGTCCAGCGGGAGACCTGGCGCTCCGAAGCTTCCGGCCGCGACGAGGTTCGCTGGCTGGGCCGGCCAGGCAAGCCCGTGCAGGCGCCGGTGTTCGGCTCGACGCCCGACGTGGTGGTCCAGCGGCCCGCCGCCTACTGGGTGCCGGCGCACAAGGCCGAAGTGATCGACCGGCTGCGGCGCCACGGCCTGGCCATGGAGATCCTGAAGGCGCCGCGCACCGTGGAGGTCGAGGTGGCCCGCCTGGTCGAGCCGAAGGCCGGGACCGCGATCGAGGGCCGCTTCCCGGTCAGCGCCGCCGACTATACGTCCGAGCGGCGGCGGGTGACCTATGCGCCGGGCTCGGTGCGGATCTCCACCGACCAGCCGCTGGGCGAGCTGGCCAGCATCCTGCTGGAGGCCCGCAGCCCCGACAGCTTCCTGGCCTGGGGATTCTTCCCGGAGATCCTGCAGCGCACCGAGTACATGGAAGGCTACGTCATCGCGCCGCTGGCGGAGCGGATGATGAAGGAGGATCCCGCGCTGGCGGCCGAGTTCCGGGCGAAGCTCGCCGCCGAACCGGCTTTCGCCGCCGACGGCGACGCGCGGCTGCGCTGGTTCTACGAGAAGACGCCCTACTACGACCGCCGCTACCTGATCTATCCCGTGGGCCGGGAGACGGCGGGCTGAGGCTCAGGCCTTGCGCAAGGCCGCCCCGAGCGCGCGGCGCGTCCATGCCTCGGCCACTTCGGGGTCTTCCCAGATCTCGTCCGGCGCGCGGCGGTAGGAGATCTCGCGCAGGTCGCCGTGCTTCGTCCCGTAGCGGAACGGCTCCAGACCGAGCGCGTCGAAGTCCGCCGCGGTTTCGGCGTCGCTCTTGAGGTAGAGCGTGTCGCTGATCGCGAGCGCGAACATCCGGTCGCCGGAGAACACGCCCACGCCGCCGAACATCCGCCGCGTGCGCAGGTCCGGAGCGGCGGCGAGCGTCTCCCGGATCTGCTCGAGGAAGGACCCGCCGACGGCCACGGTCGCCCCGCGCTAGACGTCCACCTCGGCGTCCAGGGCGTTTTCCTGGATGAACTCCCGGCGCGGCTCGACGAGATCGCCCATCAGGCGGGTGAACATGTCGTCGGCGTCGTCGGCGTGGTTGACCTTCACCTGCAGCAGGGTGCGGGCGTCGGCGTCCAGGGTGGTCTCCCAGAGCTGGTCGGGGTTCATCTCGCCCAGGCCCTTGTAGCGCTGGATCTTCAGGCCCTGGCGGCCGGCGTCCATGATCGCATTGACCAGGTCGATGGGGCCGCGGACGGTGGTGGTCTTGTCCCGGCGGGTGAAGGTGGCGACGCCGGAGAACACCTGCGCCAGCTCCTTCGAGCGCTCCGCCAGGCGACGCGCGTCGGCGGCGTGCAGCAGGAGGTCGTCGAGGACGATGCGCTCGGAGACGCCGCGCTTCACGCGCACGAAGACGAAGCCGCCGAGCTCTCCCTTGTCGCCGCTCCAGGCGCCGTCGCCCTCCTCGGCGTAGAGGTCGAGGCGCCGGGCCGCCGCTGCGGGATCGCCGCCTTCGGCCAGCAGGCCCGCCAGCGCGGACTGCTCGATGGCGAAGGCCGGCGCGCGGGCGGCGAGCCGCTCCACATTGGCCTTGGCGCCGCGCGAGGTGGTGACCAGGGCCAGCAGGTCCTTGCCCGTCAGGCGCTCGCCGGAGGCGAGGTCCAGCGTCGCGCCCTCGACGCCCTCATCGATGAGGTAGGCCTCGAGCTCGCTGTCGTCCTTGAGGTAGCGGGAGGACTTGCCCTTGGCCGCCTTATAGAGCGGCGGCTGGGCGATATAGAGATAGCCGCGGTCGATCACCTCCGGCATCTGCCGGTAGAAGAAGGTGAGCAGGAGCGTCCGGATGTGGGCGCCGTCGACGTCGGCGTCCGTCATGATGACGATCTTGTGGTAGCGCAGCTTCTCGATGTCGAAGTCGTCGCGGCCGATGCCGGCGCCCAGCGCCGTGATCAGGGTGCCGACCTGGTCCGACGACAGCATCTTGTCGAAGCGCGCGCGCTCCACGTTCAGGATCTTGCCGCGCAGGGGCAGGATCGCCTGGTTCTCGCGGTTGCGGGCCTGCTTGGCCGAGCCGCCGGCGGAATCGCCCTCGACGAGGAAGATCTCGGACTTGGCCGGGTCCTTCTCCGAGCAGTCGGCGAGCTTGCCCGGCAGGGAGGTGATGTCGAGGGCCGACTTGCGGCGGGTGAGCTCGCGCGCCTTGCGCGCGGCGTCGCGGGCGGCGGCGGCCTCGGCGATCTTCTGGACGATCATCCGCGCCTCGTTCGGATGCTCCTCGAACCAGCTCCCGAGGCCTTCGGAGACCAGGCCCTCCACGGCGGGGCGCACCTCGGAGGAGACCAGCTTGTCCTTGGTCTGGGACGAGAACTTGGGGTCGGGCACCTTCACCGAGAGCACGCAGGTCAGGCCCTCGCGGGCGTCCTCGCCGGTGACCGAGACCTTCTCGCGCTTCGCCGCGCCCGAGCTCTCGGCATAGCCGGTGATGATCCGGGTGAGCGCCGAGCGGAAGGCGGCCAGGTGGGTGCCGCCGTCGCGCTGCGGGATGTTGTTGGTGAAGCAGAGGACGTTCTCGTGGTAGCCGTCGTTCCACCAGAGCGACAGGTCCACCTCGACGTTCTCGCGCTTGCCGCGGATGACGATGGGCTGCTTGATCAGCGGGGTCTTGGCCTTGTCGAGGTGGCGCACGAAGGCCTCGATGCCGCCGTCGTAGTGCATGACCTCCTCGAACGGCTCGGCGCCGCGGTGGTCCTTCAGCCAGATGGTCACGCCCGAGTTCAGGAAGGCGAGCTCGCGCAGCCGGTGCTCCAGCGTCTTCAGGTCGAACTCGATGAAGCTGAAGGTCTCGAGCGACGGCAGGAAGGTGACCTCGGTGCCGGTCAGCGGCTGGCCGTTCTCGCGCAGCGGCGAGGTCCCGGTGATCACCAGGGGCGAGACCGCGTCGCCGCGCCGGAACTCCATCTCGTGGACCTGGCCGTTGCGGTGGATCTTCAGCTTCAGGAAGTCCGAGAGCGCGTTCACCACCGAGACGCCCACGCCGTGCAGGCCGCCGGAGACCTTGTAGGAGTTCTGGTCGAACTTACCGCCGGCGTGCAGCTGGGTCATGATGACCTCGGCCGCCGAGACGCCCTCGCCCTCGTGGATGTCGGTGGGGATGCCGCGCCCGTCGTCGGTGACGGTGCAGGAGCCGTCGGCGTTGAGGATCACCTCGACGCGCGTCGCCCAGCCGGCCAGGGTTTCGTCGATGGCGTTGTCGACCACCTCGTAGACCATGTGGTGCAGGCCCGAGCCGTCGTCGGTGTCGCCGATGTACATCCCCGGCCGCTTGCGCACCGCGTCCAGGCCCTTGAGGACCTTGATCGACTCCGCGCCGTACTCGTCGGCGCCGTTGCCGTTGGTCACGGGGATCTCGTTGTCTTCGCTCATCACACGTCCAGTTGAATCGGGCCCCTGACCTCGAAGGAGGCCCAGGCCCGCATTCCATTGCAGAGGGTCCGGCGCAGGCGCGCGCCCGGCGGCCGCAGCCGGCCGAATCTGTCAACTGCAATATAGGGGTTAAGCGCGCCCAGCGCACCTGCCCGCGTGCGCGCACGTATGTACGTGCGCGTGAGAGGGGGACCACGGTGGTACGGAGGGTGTTCCGACGGCCGAGACTGTGCTGCTAAGGTCCGGCGGACATGCGTGTGCCCCATCTCGCCGCCGCCCTCCTGATGATCGCGTCCCCTGTGTCGGCCCAACCCTCGCAGAGCGTGATCACCCAGCCCGACTGGCTGCGCCGACCGACGGGCGAGGACCTGGCGCTGGTCTTCCCGCCGCTGGCTGAGAAGTTCGAGATGGAGGGGCAGGCCACCCTCTCCTGCGTGGTGAACGACGTCGGCCAGATGGAAGGCTGCAAAGTCGCCTACGAGGAGCCACCGGGCATCGGCTTCGCTCAAGCGGCGCTCGAACTCTCGAAGCTGTTCCAGATGCGGCCCCAAACGATAGATGGTCGTCCGGTGAACGGCGGCACTGTCCGCGTCCCCATCCGCTTCCGCCTTCCCAGTGACGAGCTGACGTCCCTTCCCCCGCCACGGTCCGCTGGCGCCTTGGCCGAAGCGCGCAAGCTGGTCGACATCACGGGCGAGCCTCTGCGGGCGCTCGAAGAATACGAACGGCTGGCGCGCGAGATCGACTTTCTCGACCAGGACGGTGCGACTGAGGCGGCACGCACCGCCGCCGCCCAGGCGCTGCGCGAGGCCGCCAAAGGAAGGTTGGGCGAGTTTCGTGAGCGCTTCGCACAGGTCTATGCAGCCAACTTCAGCGAGACTGAACTCCGCCAGCTGATTGAGGCCGCCCCCACCACGAAGGACGTCCTGCTCGCCCAGCCAACCGACGTGGGAGTGATGGAGCGGGCGCTGCTCGGCGAATGGTTACGGCGCGTCCAGGAGCGGGCGCGGACCGAGTTCTGCCGCGCTCGCGACTGCTCAGGGAGGCTCCCCTCATCCACCCCGGACAACGCTACCCTCAAGACACCGCGTTGGGTTGAGCAGCCCGAGTCATCGGCGTTCGGCGTGCGCCGTCCTCAGATTGCCAACGCGCTGGGGTTGAGGAGTGCGGTGAGGCTCACCTGCAGGGTCACCGCGGAGGGCCTCTTGGAAGCGTGCCAGCCTGTCGCGGAGACGCCTGCAGGGCTCGGCTTTCGCGAGGCAGCGATCGACCTGACGCGCCGCTACCGATTGAGCCCACTGCAGGTGTCCCAAGGCGCGCAGGGTGAAACCGTCACCGTCGATCAGTTCACCTGGTCGAGCCCTCCGCCGACGGAATTTGCTGCGCTGCCGCCAAGGTCCGAATCGGCCCAGGCCCTGGCGCGTACCCTGATGCAGACCCCCGCAGAGGCCGGCGTGCTGACGCGCATGACTGAGAGATGGCTCGCCCTCGCCACGGCCGAGCCGGCCACTGGGGCTGATCCCACCGTCTTCGCAGCGGCCGTGAGCGCGTTCCGCGCTGCCGAGGCGCAGACCACGCCGGAGATCAACGCCCTGCGCGCGGACATCTACGCCGCCTTGTTCGATGAGGCGAAGCTGGAGGCGGCGGTCGCGTTGATCCGCAGTCCCGTAGGACGCAAGCTCCTGGCACAGCGAGAGAAGCTCTCCAGTGAGTTTCTCGTAGCGCAGCTCATGGTCACCCGCGGGGTCACCGCTGACGCCCATCGGATCTACTGCGGCCTGCAGTCCTGCAAACCCGTAAGCACTAAATTGGACTGAGCTCAGCCCCGTCCACGCGGACGCCCTGAGCGCGGCCCTTCAGCTCGTCGAACAGGTGCTCGTCGGCGCCGGTGAGGAAGGCCTGGAGACCCAGGGCGGTGATCTCGTCGAACAGGGCGGCTCTCCGCCGCCGGTCGAGGTGGGCGGCGACCTCGTCGAGGAGCAGGAGGGGGCTGGGCGCGTCCGCCGCGCGGGCCAGGCGGGCGGCCTGGGCGAGCACCAGGTTGAGGATCAGGGCCTTCTGCTCGCCGGTGGAGCACTCGGCGGCGGGGCGGTCCTTCTCGGCGTGGATCACCGAGAGGTCGCCGCGGTGCGGGCCGGTGAGGGCCCGGCCGGCGGCGGCGTCGCGCTCGCGGGCGCGGCGCAGGGCCTCGGCGAGCTTCCCCTCGACGTCGGCGATTGCCGCACCCTCGCCCGCCATCTGCTCCCATTCGCCGGTCAGGCTGAGCAGGGCCTGCGGGAACGGCCGCTCGCCGCGGGTGTCGATCTCGGCCTGCAGGGCGGCCAGGGTGCGGGCGCGGGCGTCGGCCATCAGGGCGCCGGCCTCGGCGAGGCGGGCCTCCAGGGCGTCGAGCCAGGCGGTGTCGGGCGGACCGTCGGTGAGCAGGCGCATGCGCTCGCGCTGAGCCTTCTCGTAGGCGTTGGCGTGGGCGGCGTGGCGCGGCTCGCCGGCGAACACGAGGCGGTCGAAGAAGCGGCGCCGGTCGCCGGCCCCCTCCAGGAACAGGCGGTCCTGGGCGGGCGTCAGCCAGACCTGCCGGACGTGCTCGGCGAGACGGCCGGGCGGCACGGTCTCGCCCTCGATCCGCACCGTGCGGCGCGCGGCCCCGGCCTGCTCGACGCCCGTGCCGAGCCGCGTCTCCCCGTCGGCGGCCGTCACGACGGCGGCGACCGCCCAGGCGCGTCCGAAGGTCTCGCCCGGCAGCCGGCGGCCGACCTCGGCGAGGCTTGCGCCGCGCAGGCCGCGGCCGGGCGTGAAGAAGCTGACCGCCTCGAGCAGGTTGGTCTTGCCCGCCCCGTTCGGACCCACCAGGAAGACCGAGCGGCCGTCCAGCGCCAGCTCCGCCCGGGCATAGGAGCGGAAGTCGGTCAGGGTCAGGCGGGAGAGGGCCGTGGCGGTCACCGCCGGGTCATAGCCGGTTTCGCCGGGCTGGGCGAAGGGCGCCGATCAGGTCCGGAATCCGCGAGCGGCTTGTCACACGGCTCCCCATGTGGCCGTCAAAGCTCAAGCTGAACCGGAGGGGACCAGATGACCCAGACCCAAGCCGCCGAGACCTTGCACGCCCTGCACCGGGGGGCTGAGATCCTGGTCCTGCCCAACGCCTGGGACGCGGCCAGCGCCGCCCTGATGGCGGACGCAGGCGCGAAGGCGGTGGCCACCTCCTCGGCGGCGGTCGCCTGGGCGCACGGCTATCCCGACGGGGACGCCCTGCCGATGGAGAAGGTGGTGGCGACCGTCGCGGAGATCGCCCGGGTGGTCGACGTCCCCGTCACCTGCGACTTCGAGGGCGGCTACACCGACGACCTCGCCGCGCTCGCCGGCAACATCGCCCGGGTGATCGAGGCCGGGGCCGTCGGAATCAACTTCGAGGACGGCGGCCGCGACCCGGACCTGCACGCCCGCAAGGTCGAGGCGGCGCGCAAGGCGGCCGAAAAGGCCGGCGTCGACCTGTTCATCAACGCCCGCACCGACGTCTACCTGAAGGGGCTGGCGGAGGGCGAGGCGGCGGAGGCGGAGACCGTGCGGCGCGCCGGGCTCTATGCGGCGGCCGGGGCGAGCGGGATCTTCGTGCCCGGCCCCTCCGACGAGGCGCTGATCGGGCGGCTGGCGCAGGCCATCGCCCTGCCGCTGAACATCATGCTGCTGCCGGCCCTGCCGCCGGCGGCGCGACTGCAGGCGCTGGGCGTGCGCCGGCTGAGCTCGGCCACCGCGCCGTTCCGGCTGGCCTACGCCACCCTGGCGAAGGGCGTCGCGGCCTATCTGGAGACCGGCGAGGCGGGGGCGTTCGCCGCCGAGGGGCTGCCGAACCTCAACGCGCGCTTCACGCGGTAAGCGCCACGTCGCCCATGTGGGTGAGGCCGGCGCGGGTGTCGGCCCAGACGTCGCCGCCCAGGTCGCGCCAGCGGCGGGCGAAGGCCTGCCAGTCGTTGAGATAGCGGCGGGTCTCCGGCTCCACGAAGCTGTCGAAAACCATCAGCGCCTGGCCCGGGCCCGCGCCGTGGACGTCGCCGAGCTTGGCGCGGAGCTGGCCGTAGGCCTCGGCCATCCGCTCGGCGGCCGGCCGGGCGATCAGCAGGAAGCCCGCGCCCACCGCGGCCATCCGGCGGAAGCCGTCGGCGCCGGTCTCCTCGCCCGGCAACTCGTCGGCCTCCCAGGCGAGCGGGGCGCCGGCGCGGACCGCCGTCCAGTCCTGGGCGCGCCGGGGATAGAGGCCGCCGACCACGTCATGGCCGCTGTCGAGCAGGCGGAACACGGCCTGTGGCGGAAAGCCCACGTCGGCGTCGACGAACAGCAGGTGGGTCGCCTCCGAGCGCAGGAACTTGGCGAGGTAGCCGCCGCGGCCGCGGCCGATCAGAGCCTCGCCGCCGCCGGCGTCGGGCCAGAGCGCGATCCCGCGCGCGGCGCAGGCCGGGCGCAGCGCCAGCAGCGAGCGCATGTAGACGACATGGGCCTGGCCGCCGTAGCAGGGGGTCGCCAGGTGGAGGAACGTCGTGGCCATGCCGAACCCTATAGCCGACCTCCTGGCGCGCGCCACGGCGCTGCGCGACCAGGGCCGGCTGGACGAGGCCGCCGCGCTCTACCGGCAGGCGGCGGCGCGCGACCCGAAGGCGGCCGAGCCGCACCACCACCTGGGTTGGATCCTGGCCCGGCAGGGGGACCTCGCCGGGGCCGAGGCCGCCTACCGCAAGGCGCTCGCGCTCTCGCCCGGCGCGCCGGCCAGCGCGGCGGCGCTGGGCGCGCTGCTGCTCGGCCAGGGGCGGCACGCGGAGGGGTTTGCGCTCTACGACGCCCGCCACGCCATCGGCCGCATGGCCAAGCCGCCCCTGCCCTTCCCCGAGTGGCAGGGCGAGGATCTCGCCGGCAAGCGCCTGCTGATCTGGCCCGAGCAGGGCTTCGGCGACCAGATCCAGTTCGCCCGCTTCGCGCCGATCCTGCAGACGCGCGGCGCCGACGTGACCCTGATCTGCCTGCCGCCGCTGGCCAGGCTGTTCGAGGCCTCGCTGCCGGTGCGGGTGCTGGCGGCGGCCGGGGCGGTGGACTTCCCCGACCCCGACTACTGGGTGATGACCTGTTCGATCGCCGGCCGCATGGGACTGGCGCTCGACGCGATCCCGGGCGCGCCCTACCTGCGGGCGCCGGGGCCGCCGCCGGCCCTGCCGCCGGGCTTCCGGGTCGGGCTGATGGCGGCGGGCAATCCCTCGCACCCCAACGACGCCAACCGCTCGCTGCCGGCCGCCGAGGCCGCGCGGCTCGCGGCGCAGCTGCCCGGCGCGGTGATCGACCTCCGCCCCGAGCAAACGGGAGCGAAGGACTTCGCCGACACGGCCGACCTGATTGCGGGGCTCGACCTGGTGGTCACCGTCGACACCTCGGTCGCGCACCTGGCCGGGGCCATGGGCAAGCCGTGCTTCGTGATGCTGTCGGCGGTGGACACCGACTGGCGCTGGCTGCGGGATCGCCCCGATTCCCCCTGGTATCCCTCGGCGAGGCTCTACCGGCAGGAGGCGCCCGGCGCCTGGGCGGGCGTGGTCGACCGGGTGGCGGCCGACGCCGCGGTTTTCGCGAACGGTCGCAGATGACCTTGCGGGCTCCCGCGCCTATGTTCCGCCCATGACCGATACCCTCGACGCCATCCCCGAAACCCTGGCCGAGATTCCACGCGAGACGACGCAGGACGGCCCCAAGGTCCGGCTCTACCTGGTGGACGGCTCGGGCTTCATCTTCCGCGCCTTCCATGCCCTGCCGCCGCTGACCCGCAAGTCCGACGGCCTGCCGGTGGGCGCGGTCTCCGGCTTCTGCAGCATGCTCTGGAAGCTGCTCGTGGAGATGCGCAGCCAGGCCGACGCGCCGACCCACCTGGCGGTGGTCTTCGACCATTCCGAGGACACCTTCCGCAACAAGCTCTACGACAAGTACAAGGCCCACCGGCCGCCGCCGCCGGAGGATCTCGTCCCGCAGTTCCCGCTGGTGCGGGAGGCCACGCGGGCCTTCGGCGTGCCCTGCCTGGAGCTGCCCGGCTACGAGGCCGACGACCTGATCGCCGCCTACGCCTGCAAGGTCCGCGACCTGGGCGGCGAGGTGATGATCGTCTCTTCCGACAAGGACCTGATGCAGCTGGTGGGTCCGCAGGTCTTCATGCTCGACACCATGAAGAACCTGAAGATCGGCATCGAGCAGGTGATCGAGAAGTTCGGCGTTCCGCCGGAGAAGGTCGTCGATGTGCAGGCGCTCTGCGGCGATTCGGTGGACAACGTCCCCGGCGCGCCGGGCATCGGCATCAAGACCGCCTCGCAGCTGATCAACGAGTTCGGCGACCTCGACACGCTGCTGTCGCGGGCCTCCGAGATCAAGCAGCCGAAGCGGCGCGAGACCCTGATCGAGTACGCCGACCAGATCCGGCTCTCCCGCGAACTGGTGAAGCTGGACTGCGACACCCCGCTGCCCTCGCCCATCGACGAGCTGGCGGTGGACGATCCCGACCCCGCGGTGCTGGCCGAGTTCCTGGAGCGGATGGAGTTCCGCACGCTGGCCCGCCGGATCGGCGACGGCAAGGCGGGCGGCCAGCCGGCGGTGGCGACGCCGGCCCCCGAGGTGCGCGCCAAGGCGCCGCCGCAGCACGGCGCCGTCGACGTGAACGCCTACCAGTGCGTGCGCGACGTGGAGACCCTCGACGCCTGGATCGCGCGGGCCCGGGCCGCCGGGATCGTCGCCTTCGACACCGAAACCGACGCGCTCTCGGCGACCAGCGCCAACCTCTGCGGCGTCTCGCTGGCGGTGGCGCCCGGCGAGGCCTGCTACATCCCGGTGGGTCACGAACACGAGCACGAGGGCGACGGCGGCCTGAACTTCGACGGGAAGGAGGAGCTGGTGCAGATCCCCTGCGAGCAGGTGATCGCACGGCTCAAGCCGCTGCTGGAGGACCCGTCGGTCCTGAAGGTCGCCCAGAACGGCAAGTACGACCTGGCCGTCCTGTCCCGCTACGGCATCGACGTGGGGCCCATCGAGGACACCATGCTGATCTCGTTCACCCTCGAGGGCGGGCTGCACAAGAGCCACGGCATGGACGAGCTCTCCAAGCTGTGGCTGGGCCACGAGCCGATCAGCTTCAAGACCGTGGCCGGGACCGGCAAGAGCCAGAAGAGCTTCAAGCACGTCGAGCTGGGGGCGGCGACCTGCTACGCCGCCGAGGACGCCGACGTGACGCTCAGGCTCTACGAGCACCTGCGGCCGAGGCTCGCGCACGAGGGCCTGCTCACCGTCTACGAGACCGTCGAGCGGCCGATGCCGAAGGTCCTGGTCGAGATGGAGCTCGCCGGGGTGAAGGTCGATCCCGAGCGCCTGCGCCAGCTCTCCAACGACTTCTCGGTCAGGATGGGCGAGCTGGAGACTGAGGCCCACCGGCTGGCCGGACGGCCGTTCAACCTGGGCAGCCCCAAGCAGATCGGCGAGGTGCTGTTCAAGGAGATGGGGCTGGGCTCGGGCAAGTTCACCGCAACGGGCCAGCTCTCCACCGACGCCTCCATGCTGGAGGACCTGGCCGCCCAGGGCCATGAGCTGCCGCGGGTGCTGCTCGACTGGCGCCAGCTCTCCAAGCTGAAGGGCACCTACACCGACAACCTGGTGGCCGCGATCGACCCGAAGACGGGCCGGGTGCACACCTCCTATTCGCTGGCGGCGGCGACCACCGGGCGGCTCGCCTCCAGCGACCCCAACCTGCAGAACATCCCCATCCGCACGGAGGAGGGGCGCAAGATCCGCCGCTGCTTCATCGCCGAGCCGGGCAATGTCCTGATCAGCGCCGACTACAGCCAGATCGAGCTGCGCCTGCTCGCCCACATCGGCGACATCCCGCAGCTCAAGCGGGCCTTCAAGGAGGGCCTCGACATCCACGCCATGACGGCGTCCGAGATGTTCGGCGTGCCGGTGGAGGGGATGCCGGCCGAGACGCGGCGGCGCGCCAAGGCGATCAACTTCGGCATCGTCTACGGCATCTCGGCCTTCGGCCTCTCCAACCAGCTGGGCATCAGCCGCGAGGAGGCCGGGGCCTACATCAAGACCTACTTCGAGCGCTTCCCCGGCATCCGGACCTACATGGACCGCATGCAGCAGCAGGTGCGCAGCCAGGCCTTCGTGACCACCATCTTCGGCCGCAAGGTCCACATCCCCGCCGCGCGCGGGAAGAGCCAGGCCGAGCGCGGCTTCGCCGACCGTGCGGCGATCAACGCCCCGATCCAGGGGGCGGCGGCCGATGTGATCCGGCGCGCCATGATCCGCATGCCGGACGCGCTGCGCGAGGCCGGCCTGACGGCGAAGATGCTGCTGCAGGTGCACGACGAACTCGTCTTCGAGGCGCCCGAGGCCGAGGCCGATCGGGTGATCGCGGTGGCGCGCGAAATCATGGAGAGCGCCCACGAGCCGGCGGTGTCGCTGTCCGTGCCGCTGGTGGTCGAGGCCCGCGCCGCGGCCAACTGGGACGACGCCCACTAGGAGGAAAGGGAACCTCCCCCACGGCCGAGCCTTGTGGCAGGCGATGTCGGTCGCCTTCCTCTCCAGATCCCCGGTGTTCCGCCGCCTGAGCGGGCGCTTCGCCCGCTGGCCATGGGCGACCCTGGCCGAGGTGGCGGCGCGCGCGGGCTATGCGGCGCGCGGCGCGGTCTATCTCAGCATCGGGGCGATCGGGCTGATGGCCGCAGCGGACCTGACCCCGCGCGCGGAGGGCGCGCTCGGCGCGCTGGAGGCCTGGGGGAAGTGGCCGCCGGGCGTGGTCCTGCTCTGGCTGACCGGCCTCGGCCTCTACGGCTTCGCCGGCTGGCGCGCGCTGCAGGCGCTGTTCGATCCCGACCGGCTGGGCCGGTCGCCCAAGGCGCTGGCCTGCCGCGCGGGCCAGGCGGTCAGCGGCGCGGTGCACGCCGGCCTGGCGATCTCGGTCTTCGGCCTCCTGGACGCCATCGAGGACCTGCACGAGGCGGACGACAGGGCCGCCACCCGCGAGGCGGTGGCCAAGGCGCTCGAACTGCCGGCCGGCGAGTTCCTGGTGATGGCCGTGGGCCTGTTCGTCGCCGGCGTCGCCGTGGGCAACATCCTGCGGGCCGGCTTCGACCATTTCGGCCGCGATCTGAAGGGCGACAGCGAGACCAAGCGCCTCGCCGGCTGGCTGGGGCGGCTGGGCTACCTGGCCCGCGGGTTCGCCTTCCTGCCCGGCGGCGTCTTCCTCATCCTGGCGGGCTGGCGGGCGCGGACCGCGGAGGCCCGCGGCCTCGGCAGCACCCTGGACGCGCTGGAGGACCTGCCGCTGGGGGACGCCGCCCTGGCGCTGCTGGCGCTGGGCCTGATGGCGTTCGGCGCCTTCGCGCTGATGGAAGCCTGGCGCCGCCCGATCCGGACCGAGCGGGCCATCCACGCCTAGCCGAAGCGGCGCTCGGCCTTCACCTGAATCAGCCGCTGGTCGGCGTCCTGCAGGCGCACGGCGGTGAGCACGCCGGTGGCGTAGCAGCCGGTGTCGATGCCCAGCCGGTGACGGGTGAGCTGCGCCTCCTCCATCGGCGTATGCCCGTGGACGATGACCTTCCCGAAGGGGCCCTTCTCCTGCAGGAACTCCTGGCGGATCCACAGGAGGTCGCGCTCGGCCTGCTGGTCCCAGGCGATGCCCGGCCGGACGCCGGCGTGGACGAAGGCGTAGTCGCCGACGTCCAGCATCAGCTCGAGGTTCTCGTAGAAAGCGCGGTGCTCGGCGGGCAGCACGCGCTCCAGCTCGTCGCGAGCCCGGGCCCAGGCGTCGTTGTCGGTGCGGGTGGGCGGCGGCTGCACGCCGTAGGAGACCAGGGTCGGCCCGCCGCCGTGCTCCATCCAGGTGGCGCCGAAGGAGGGCTCGGCCAGGAACTGCAGCAGGGCCTCCTCGTGGTTGCCCTTCAGCGCCCGGGTCTCGAGGCCGGCCGTGGCCCGCATCTTCAGCACCAGGTCGACCACGCCCTTGGACTCGGGCCCGCGATCCACATAGTCGCCCAGGAAGACCAGCAGCGCCGGCTCCGGCGGCGGCGCGGCCTCCAGGTCGTCGGCGATGGCGCGGATCAGGGGCTGCAGCGCGTCCAGCCGTCCGTGCACGTCGCCCACCGCATAGACGCGGCGGCCGCCCGTGGTGGGCAGGATGTCCTGTTTGCGGTGGCGGCCGAGGAGGCGGTCGAGGAACAGGGGGATCGTCCGGGTTTGTGGAACCGCAAGATAGGCTGCGCGGGCGACCGCTTCAACGAACACGAACGAATGGCGCGAATTCACCGCCGCCGATGGACAATACCGGCCGAAGGAGGGCCGCCGACGATGCCCCCGGCGCGCGTTAATCTGGAATATGGATGAACAATCACGATATGAACATGTATTCACCTTGGAGATATACTAGTTTTATTTAGCGCAAGACGGAACCTTGGCCTTGACGATGCGTTTACACATCGAGGAAGGGAGCGAATCCTTTCCAGGAGCCAACTTCCAATGCGTAAACACCTGATCGTCGCCGGCTTTGCCGCAGCGACCCTGATCCCCTCGTTCGCCGCCGCCCAGACCTGCGAGCAGCAGCGCAACCAACGCACCATGGGCACCGTGGCCGGAGCCGGCATCGGCGCCCTGCTGGGCGGCGCGGTGGCCGGCAAGGACGACCGCACCAAGGGCGCCGTGATCGGCGGTCTGGGCGGAGCCCTGCTGGGCAACCAGCTCTCCAAGTCCAAGGCCGACTGCGCCCACGCCTATGGCTACTACGACGCCAACGGCGCCTGGCACGCCAACGATGTCCGCCGCGCCGACGCGCGGGGCTACTTCGACCGCAGCGGCGACTGGGTCGAGGGCGCGCCCAACGGCCACTACGACAGCCAGGGCCGCTGGGTCACCGCCTCCACCAACGCCCAGGCCGCCGGCTATTACGACCGCAACGGCCGGTGGGTGCCGGCGTCCGCCAGCGGCTACTACGACACCAGCGGCCAGTGGGTGGCCGGCGCCGCGCCGGGCTACTACGACAGCCGCGGCCGCTGGGTGGCCGGTCCCGCCACCGGCCGCTACGACGCGAACGGCCGCTGGATTCCCGGCCAGGCCGCCGGCCGCCGCGACGCCAACGGCGTCTGGGTCGCCGACGCCCAGCCCGGCTACTACGACGCCAACGGCCGCTGGCGGGCCGGTCCGGCCCAGGGCTACTACGACGCCCGCGGCCGCTGGATCGCCACCGCCCCGGCCGCCGCCGGCTACGGCTCGAACGCCAGCTACGGCGACACCCGCGACGAGTGGCGCAATGCGCCCACCGACTTCCGCGGACGCATGGCCTGGATCGAGCAGCGCATCCAGCGCGACGCCAGCCGCGACGTCCTGAGCCCCCGCGAGGCGAACCGCGCCACCCGCACCCTGCAGGCGATCCGCTACGACGAGAGCCGCATGCCGCACCGCCGCGGCCAGGTGAGCCCGCAGAACCAGGCCTCGCTGGACGCGCGGCTCGACGCGCTGAGCGACAGCCTGCGCCGGCAGCGGCAGGACAACCGCAGCCAGTACTGAGTTTCCCCTGTCCGCGTAGCGTCTGGACCCCCGCCGGAGCGATCCGGCGGGGATTTCCTTGCGCGCACAGCGGCGCCGGCCCCGCCGAGCCGCTGCGCATTTCTGATGTGCGGAAGGTTCCTGGTGGAGCCGAGGGGAGTCGAACCCCTGACCTCCTCATTGCGAACGAGGCGCTCTACCAACTGAGCTACGGCCCCAGGAAGGCGCGGAATAGCCCTATCGCCCGGCCCCCTGTCAAGCGCCCGCCGCGCGGTGCGGCGCCTTGCCAGCGGGCGAAAGCGGGTTAGAAGCCGAGTCCAGGTAACGGGACAGGGCCATGGTCGCGATCATCCAGTTCATCTTCTTCATCCTGAGCAGCCTGCTCGGCCTGCTCGTCTGGGCGATCATCATCAGCGCGATCCTGTCCTGGCTGGTGGTCTTCGACGTGATCAACCTGCGCAACCGCTTCGTCTACAATGTCAGCCGGTTCCTCGACGCGGTGACAGACCCGGTGCTGCGGCCGTTCCGCCGGATCATCCCGCCGCTGGGCACCGTCGACATCAGCCCGATCATCGTGATCCTCGTGATCTTCGGGCTGCAGCGGTACATCCTGCCGGCGCTCGAGGGCTTCCTGATCCGCATGGTCAGCTTCTGAGCCCGTGCGGCTGACCGTCCGGGTGACGCCCCGGGGCGGCCGCGACGCCGTCGAGGGCTGGACGCAGGACGAGGCGGGCCGCCCGGTCCTGAAGGTCAGGGTCGCCGCCGCCGCCGCCGACGGCCAGGCCAACGCCGCGGTCGTTGCGGTGCTGGCCAAGGCGCTCGGCCGGCCGAAGTCCGCCCTGCGGATCCTGCGGGGGGACACCGCCCGAACCAAGCAGATCGAGGTGGAGGGCCTGGAGCCCGCCGCCCTCGCCGCCGCCGTGGGCGCTCCGCCCGGCTGAGCGGGGAACATCGGGCCGAGTCCGGGCCTTCCTCTCCCGAACCCAAGAGGAGACGGCCATGCCCGAGAACCAGAGCCAGCCCAACATCTCCGGCAATCCCGCCAACCCGGGCGGCGAGCCGCGGGTGATCCCGCAGCCGGACGCGCCCGCGCCCGACCGCCCGTCCGACACCGAGGCCGCGCACAACCCGGAGGAAGGCGGCGCCGTGCGCGATCCGCGCGCCGACACGGCCGACTCCGCCGACCAGAACTACGGCAGCCTGGACGGACACCCGGCGAAGGACCCGCGCGGCGACGCTCAGGCCGGCGAACGGCTCGGAGATCGGGGGAACCGGCTGGGGAGCTGATTAAATTCGCCGCCGCCCGGAACTTGCTTTTTGACAGTGGGTTGAGAGGGCGTCGCTCAACGGCTTGCCTGCCGGAAACGAGCGGCGAGCGACCGGCCCGGCCCACACCCCTGGCATCCCCCGACCATGGCCGGGCCGGTCGCCCCCTTCCCCTCCGCATCCACCCACACCGCGTCGCCGCCGCCCGGAACGCGGGGGCGGCTGACCTGTTACGCCCACGAACCCAGACGAAGGAGCGAACCATGGCGGATCGGGACACGACCCCGCGCGACGGCGGACAGGCGGGATTCGGGCAGGCCGGATTCCAGGGCGGTGAGCTCGGCGGCGGCGTCCGCAAGCCCGGCTACGGGCGCGGTTACGGCCGCGACTTCGGCGCCGGCGGGCTGAACCAGGGCTTCGACGGCAGCTGGGGCCAGGGCTACGGCGGCAGCGTCAGCCCCTCGGACTACCGCGAGGGGTTCGGCGGCGAGGCCTACGGCGGCGGCATGTCGGGCGCCGACTACGAGCGCAGCTTCGGCCCGCGCGGGGAGGACTTCGGGGCCGACGACCGCAACTGGATGGACCAGCGCGCCGACGAGCGCTCCGGTCCGCACGCCGGCCGCGGGCCGCGCGGCTGGAGCCGCACGGACGCGCGCATCCGGGAGGCGGTCTCCGAGGCTCTGATGGAGGACCCGCTGATCGACGCCCGCGAGATCGAGGTGCAGGTGGACGGCGGCGTCGTCACCCTCTCCGGCGAGGTCCCCGGCGCATCGGACGTGCATCGCGCCGAACAGCTGGCCCGCCGCTGCGGCGGCGTGGGCGAGGTGCGCAACGACCTGCAGGTCCACGGCCGGGCCCGCCGCGACCTCACCCTGCACGGCGAGGCCGGCGAGGCGCCGAACGCCTTCCATCCGCCGGGGCAGGACCACGCGGTGACCGCCGACCAGCGCAACGCCGCGCTCGGCAAGGGCGGCGACGCGACGCGCTAGGGACTGGCGCGCCAGCGGCGGGGGCCCCAAATTCGGCGCATGCCCAGCCGCGCCGACCTCGCCCGCCTGATCGCCCGTTCCGAACGCGCCGTGGTGTTCACCGGCGCGGGCATCTCCACGGAGTCCGGCATCCCCGACTTCCGCTCGCCCGGCGGCGTCTGGAGCAAGATGAAGCCGATCTACTTCCAGGACTTCGTCTCCGACCCCGCCAAGCGGCGCGAAGCCTGGGAGCGGGCCTTCACCGGCCGCGCCGGCTGGACGGGCCGCCAGCCCAACACAGGCCACCACGCGGTGGCCCGCCTGGTGGCCCAGGGCCGGGTGAGCGCGGTGATCACCCAGAACGTCGACAACCTGCACCAGGAGTCGGGCGTGCCGGCCGAGCGGGTGATCGAGCTGCACGGCAACGCCACCTACGCCACCTGCCTGGAGTGCGCCGAGCGGCACGAGCTGGCGGAGCTGAAAGACAGCTTCCTGAAGGCCGGGGAGATTCCCTACTGCCGCCGCTGCGGCGGCCTGGTGAAGACCGCCACCATCTCCTTCGGCCAGTCGATGCCGGAGGCGCCGATGCTGCGGGCCGAGGAGGAGACCCTGGCCTGCGACCTGTTCATCGTCCTGGGCTCGTCGCTGGTGGTCTATCCGGCCGCGGGCTTTCCGCTGCTGGCCAAGCGCAACGGCGCGACGCTGGCGATCGTCAACCGGGAGCCCACCGATCTCGACCCCTACGCCGACCTCGTGCTGCACGACGAGCTGGGCGAGGTGCTCTCCGAGGTGGTCCCCGCCCCCTAGAAGTAGCTGAGGACGCCGCCCGGGTTGCGCCGCTTCACGCCGGCGAACCAGCGGCATGGCAGGTAGAGGGCCGCGGCCACCGCGAGCCAGACGCCGTAGACCGCCGGCAGCGGATAGCCGAAGCCCTGCAGGACCTGGCCGTTGCGGAAGATGTCGTCGAGGCCCCAGACAGGATAGTCGGTGGCGAGGCTGGCCAGGGCCGAGAGGGCGTGCACGACATAGATGTGGGCGATGTAGAAGAAGAACGGCACGGCCCCGAAGGTGGCCCACGGCTCCGCCCAGCGGCCCTGCAGCTTTTCGAGCAGCGGCAGGAGCAGCAGCGCCGGGCCCAGCGTCATGCAGGCGTAGAGCAGCGAAGGCGGGTACTTGGTGGTCGACAGGAAGTCCATGACGGTGCGCGCCGGCGAGGCCTGGCTCGTCCAGCCGTCGGCGTCGCCGTAGGCGCCGGCGGCGCGCAGTATCAGGAACAGCACGAGCATGCCGCCGCCCACGGCGCAGAGCAGGAACCGGCGGCGCGCCTCGGGCTGGCTGAAGATCGGCCCGAGCCCGAAGCCGAGCGCCATAACCCCGATCCAGGGCAGCACCGGATAGGCGACGAAGCCCAGGAGCCGACCGTCGGCCAGGATCGGACCGGGGACGTGCAGCACGGACCACAGCGGCGCCAGGGCCCCGAGGTCCGCGGGGCGCACGGGGTCGAGCAGGTTGTGGCCGGCGACGATCACCACCCCGATCGCCAGGACGGCGCGCCAGGGCAGCCAGACCAGGGCCGCGAGCGCCACCATCGACCATCCGATCGCCCAGATGACCTGCAGGAACAGGAAGTCGAGGCCGAAGCTCCAGCCGAAGCTGATCACCGTCAGCTCCATCAGCACGAGCCACAGGCCGCGGGTCGCCAGGAAGCGCGACAGCTCCGGTCGGCTCTTCCCGCGGGCGAACTGCAGCCAGGCCGAAACGCCGGCCAGCATGACGAACACGGGGGCGCAGAAGTGGGTGATCCAGCGGGTGGCGAAGAGCAGCGGGTAGGTGCGCTCCAGGTCCAGCGGATCGAACAGGAAGGCCTGGCTGTGCAGATAGTCGCGCACATGGTCCAGCACCATCAGCACCATCACCCCGCCGCGCAGGATGTCGACGGACGCGAGACGCCGTGAGGCCGGCGCAGGCTCGGCGGCGGTCTCGGGGGTGAAGTCCAGGAGGGATGTAGGCCGGTTCATGGGCCCCGGACCCTAGCCGGGGACCAGCCTTGATCAACCGTTGTTCGGCGACCTGGCGCCTGGAATTGCGGCGCCGTGACCGCGGTCACACCGCAGCCCGAGGCGGGATTGCGCGTTCTGCCCCTGAAAGTGCGAGCGTCACGCCAGCGCCACGATTGATCGGATAAGCCGCTCCGATCACGATTTCCGGAGCATCCTTGGTGAAGACCCTTTCCGCCGCCGCCATCCTGTCCCTGGCCCTCCTGGGCGCCTGCAGCAGCGGCGGCGACGCCGCGGGCGGCGGCTCGGGCGAGGACCCGCGGTTCGCCGGCCTGGACCAGCAGATCCTGGCCTGGCGGACGGAGATCGAGGCCTCCAACCCCGCCTGCGCGACCAAGACGGACGGCGCGGGCTGCGAGTCCTTCCAGGTCATGTGCAAGGCCGAGCGGACGATCACGCCGGAGGAACAGGCCAAGGGCGTCACCGCCAAGCTGGTGGCGGCCATGACCTTCACGGGCAAGGGCGTCGACGGGAAGCCCGGCTCGGCCTTCGCCGAGTTCGCCAAGGCGGGCGACACCTGGACCCGCACGGAGACCAGCTCGGTCAACCTGTCCACCTGCGCGGGCTAGTTGCCAGCGCGCCCCGCCGGCCCGAAAAGACGGGCGGGAGGGGAAGGCTTGCCCAACATCACCGTCACCGAAAGCCTGCTGGAGCTGCTGCGGGCGCGGACCATCGCCCACCGCTTCGGCGGCGGCGCCCGCTGGCGCGTGGGCGAGGTCCTGCAGGCGGAGCCGGGCTGCCGGATCGAGCGGTTCAGTCACATCCTGGCGGGCCACGCCCTGCCGGCGGCCCTGGGCGCGTTCAGCTACAGCTTCAGCCCGCTGCAGCCCACCATGCGCGTCGGCCGCTACTGCTCCGTCGCCCACGACGTGGGGGTGATGGCCTCGCAGCATCCCACCGACTGGGCCACCAGCTCGCCCTTCTCCTACTCCCCCTGGGGGCTGGAGGGCTTCTCCCGCTACCTCACCGAGGAGAAGCGGCTGACCTCGTTCATGCTGTTCCCGTCAGAGGAGTTCCGCTCGGCGCCCGTCACCGTCGGCCACGACGTGTGGATCGGCGAGGGCGCTCTGCTGAAGGGCGGGGTGACCATCGGCGACGGGGCCATCGTCGCCGCCCGCGCGGTGGTGACCCGGGACGTGCCGCCCTACGCCATCGTCGGCGGCGTCCCGGCCAAGGTGATCCGCATGCGCTTCCCCGACGCCGTCGTGGCGCGCCTGCACGCCCTGCGATGGTGGCGGTTCGGGCCGGATGTCCTGCACCCGCTCGACGTGCGCGACACCGAGCGGTTCATGGACAGGTTCGAGGAACGCCTGGCGAAGGACCCGCCCGCGCCGGTGGACGACCCGCCGCTGACCTACGACGAGATCTTGGCCGCCGCGGCGGCCTGAGCCGCCGGGCCTGGACCGTGCGCCGCGCGCGTCAGAACTCCTCCCAGCTGTCGGCGTCCGGCGCGGGCTCCGCCTTGCGCAGGGCCCCCCCGCCGCCGGCGTGGGCGGAGACCGTCTTCATGGCCGGCGCGGGCCGTGCGACGCGCGCAGAGCCGCCGTCCTGCCCCACCTGGAAGCGGCTGATCAGCCGGGCCAGCTCCTCGGCCTCCTGGGCCAGGCTGTGACTGGCGGCGGTGGACTGCTCCACCATGGCCGCGTTCTGCTGGGTGACCTGGTCCATCTGGTTCACGGCGGTGTTCACCTCGTGCAGGCCGGTGGCCTGTTCCTGGGCTGACGCGGCGATTTCCGAGACGACGGTGGTGATGTCCGCCACCTGCTCGACGATGCGGCTCAGCGCCTGGCCGGTCTCCCCGACCAGGGACACCCCCTGTTCCACCTGTTCCGTCGAGGCGGAGATCAGGGTCTTGATCTCCTTGGCGGCGTCGGCGGAGCGCTGGGCGAGCGCCCGGACTTCCGAAGCCACGACCGCGAAGCCGCGGCCGGCGTCGCCGGCGCGGGCCGCCTCGACGCCGGCGTTCAGGGCCAGGAGGTTGGTCTGGAAGGCGATCTCGTCGATCACGCCGATGATCTGGCTGATCTGCGAGGAGGACCTCTCGATCCCGCCCATCGCTTCGACCGCCTGACGCACCACCTCGCCCGACCGCTCGGCGTCGGACTTGGCGGTGGAGACCACGTCGCGGGCATGGTTGGCGCCCTCGGCGGTCTTGCGCACGGTGGCGGTGATCTCGTCGAGCGCCGCGGCCGTCTGCTCGAGGCTGGCGGCCTGCTGCTCGGTGCGGCGGGACAGGTCGTCGGCCGCCTGGCTGATCTCGCCGGCGCCGGAGCGCATGCTGCGCACATTGCCCGCGACCACCTTCATGGTCTCCTGCAGCTGGTCCATAGCGCCGTTGAAGTCGGCCCGCAGCTTCTCGTACTCGCCCGCGAAGGGAGCGTTCAGGCGGAACAGGAGGTCGCCGGCCGCGAGCTTCTCCAGACCGGCGGCGATGCCGTCGACCACCTCCTGCTGCTGGCGGGCCGCCTCGGCCTTCGCAGCTTCCTGGCGGCGGCGTTCGTCCTCGGCGGCCTTGGCCTGCTCCGCCGTCATCCCTTCGAGACGCAGCTTCTCCACGGCCGCATCCTTGAACGTCTGCACCGCCTCGGCCATCTCGCCGATCTCGTCGCCGCGGCCGACCCCGGGCACCTCCACGGTGTTGTCCCCGTCGGCGAGCTTGCGCATCGTCGCCGTCATCCGCGCCACCGGGGCGGCGATCAGCCGGGACATCAGCCAGGCGAGCGCCAACGCCGCCACGAGGGTCAGTCCGCCGCAGATGGCCAGCGCCAGCTTGGCGAGCTTGGTCTGGTGCTGCACCGCGGCCGCGGCCTGGTCCTGCGCCGCCGCGCCGTCCTCGCCGATCTCCTCGATCAGCTCCCGGATGGGCCCCAGGTCGGCCTGGGCGAGCAGGACCCCCGCCTCGCCGCGGGTGGCCGGGTCGCCCGCGAGCGCGATGATCGGGTCGGCGTACTGGCTCCGCCACGCCGCCATCATCTTCTGGACCTGGCGGGCGTCGTCCTTGAATTCCTCGTTCGGGGCCCCGGCGACGTAGGCGCGGGCGGCCTCCTCGGTGATTCCCGTCTGCTTGCGGTAGGTCTCCAGCAGCGCGGGATCCTGGCTCAGCACATAGCCTCGCAGGGCGCTCTGCTGCTCGATCACCCCCTGCGCGATGTGGTCGGCGTTCTTCACCAGATCGGCGCTGGCGTCGCTCACATCTGCGTTGAGGTCGATCTGCTGCAGGTTCCAGAGCGCGAGCCCGTTGCCCGTGAGGCCGAGTAGTAAGAGGCAGACGTTTGCAACCAGGAGTTTGCGCGATATCTTTATATTTTGAAGAAACATAGTTCGCCCCGAAATCATCAGGGCCACAGGACATGATAAGATCGTTAATTGGCTGTGAAGCTCGGCCCTTACCCGAAGTAAGACTTAGATAGTCGCCAGCTCGTTAGCTAGCTAACTAGGTCGCGATCATTTGCCTAGACTCCAGACGCGCCGCGCACAACCTCTCAGGATCAGGAATACCCGCTCTCGAGCGGGCGGATGCGGCGGCGGCCGCAGCCGCCACCGTCCGATCGGTGGATCGCCGGACGCGCCGGCGCGCAAGGAGGGCTTCTGGGGTCCCGCCCCGGCCGGCCGGCGACCGGCCGCTCAGTAGAAGGTCAGGTCGTTGGACGTGAAGCCGGTGAAGCCCACCAGCACCAGGCCGTCGCCCTGGCCGAAGTCGATCAGGGTGTCGCCGTCCCGCACCTCGACCGTGTAGTCGGTGGTGCCGGAGCTCTTCACCATGATCCGGTCCCCCTGGTCGCTGTGGTAGTCGTAGATGATCTCCCAGCCGCTGTTCGCGCCGACGATGAAGTAGTCGCCGCCGAGGCCGCCGGTCAGGTAGTCGGTGCCGGTGCCGCCCTGCAGCGTGTCGTCGCCATCCCCGCCGTCGAGGATGTCGGTGCCGTGCACGCCGTCCGCGCGGTCGTCGCCCCCATTGGCGTAGATGGTGTCATCGGACGAATAGCCCGTCAGCCATTCCCCCTGGTCGGTCCCATAGAGCGTGTGCTTCCAGTCCCCTTGCTTGGGTTCCCACTTGGCCATTTCCTCATCCCGTCATCAAAGAAGTCCCTCCGTGGGCTGAGACTTTTTGAACACACGGTTTGTTCCGGCGGGCCAGCGGGCGACCATCACGACTGGGTGAGCGCCGGCACGGCGCGAGCCACGCCGCCCCGCCGGCCGGCCCCCCAAGACTCCGAGGCGACGCTTTACTCAAATTAGGGCGACCCGCACGTCACTTGTCGGCCGAAACGCAAGTCTAATTTCAGGATAGCCGCAGACGAACACCTGGACCGTGGGAACCTAGATCTTTCGCGAGGGTTCGAAGATCAACGCGCCGGCGGCGCCCGGCCCCTCCAGAAAGCTTTCCTCATGTTCATGCACAATAAAAGACTGCAATACACCGTGCGCGTCTCGGAACCCAATCCGGTGCTCGCAAGCCTGCTGCTGGAGCAGTTCGGCGGGCCCGACGGCGAGCTCGCGGCCGCGATGCGCTACTTCACCCAGGGCCTTGCGGAGGACGATCCCGGCCGCAAGGACCTGCTGCTCGACATTGCCACGGAGGAGTTGAGCCACCTCGAGGTGATCGGCTCCATCGTCGCCATGCTCAACAAGGGCGCCAAGGGCCAGCTCGCCGAAGCGGCCATGAGCGAGGCCGAGCTCTATCTGTCGCTGACCAAGGGCGGCGACAGCCACACCCAGGCGATCCTCTACGGCGGCGGCCCTGCGCTGACCAACTCCTCGGGCGTGCCGTGGACGGCCGCCTATGTGGACAGCCGCGGCGACCCGACCTGCGACCTGCGCTCGAACATCGCCGCCGAGAGCCGCGCGAAGATCATCTACGAGCGGCTGATCAACATCACCGACGATCCCGGAATCAAGGACGCGCTCGGCTTCCTGATGACCCGCGAGGTCGCCCACCAGAAGTCCTTCGAGAAGGCGCTCTACGCCATCGAGCCCAACTTCCCGCCCGGCAAGCTGCCCGGGAAGCCGGAGTTCACCGACGTCTATTACGACATGTCGCAGGGCGACGGTGACATGAACGGTCCGTGGAACGCGGGCGAGAACTGGGAGGTCGTCAGCGAGCGCGAAGACCAGGCCGCGGTCGACGGCGGCGACGGCACGGCGTCGGTCAAGCTTCCCACGGCGGACGCCAAGGTGCTCGCCAAGCTGGCGGCGCGGACGGAGTCGGCGCCCGACGTGGATCCGATCACCGGCGCGGACCTGGGCGCGGGCCCCGGCGCCGGCGCCACCACGCCGGTCGGCTAGCGGGGGCGAAGGCGATGAACAGGACGCTGGCCAAGACGTGCACCTACTCGCTCATGCACCTCACCGTGGCGATCATCGTCGCCTTCGCGCTCACCCGCGACTGGCGGATCGCGCTGGCCGTGGGCCTGGTCGAGCCGATCGTCCAGACCTTCGCCTTCGCCATCCACGAGCGGCTGTGGTCCCGCCAGGGGCCGCACCGTTCCTGGCTCGCGGGGTGCGGCCATGCTCGCGCCCCGGCGCCCGGACCGGGCCAAGCGGCGCTGCCCTAGGGCGGGCGCGGCGGCCGCGCTAGCCGGCGGGGATGGCCGCCTCCGGAAGCTCGATGTCGATCTCCAGCGTCGAGACCTGCCGACCGCGGTCGAGGCGCACCGTGACCTTGTCGCGGTCGATGGGCACGTGACGGCCGATGACCTCGAGGATCTCCCGCTCCAGGACGGCGGCCAGGTCCCTACGGCTGGCGAAGGTGCGCTCGTGCGCGAGCAGGACCTGAAGCCGGTCGCGCGCCACCGGCGCCGAGCGGCTGCGGTTGAAGAAGTTGAGGATGCTCATGCGGTAGCCGCCTTGCGCCCGAACAGGCGCCCGATGAGGCTCCGCCGCTCGGTCGGCGTGCGGATCGCGACCGCCTCGCCCATCAGCCGGCGCGCGGCGTCGGCGTACGCCCGCGCCACGGGCGAGGCGGGATTGTGCAGGGTGACGGGGGAGCCGACGTTGGAGGCGGTCAGCACGTCCGCGCTCTCCTGAACGATGCCGAGCAGCGGGATGGCGAGGATCTCCAGGACATCCTCCACCTTCAGCATCTCGCCACGCGCCGCGCGGGCCGCGTCGTAGCGGGTCAGGAGGAGGTGCTTCTCCACCCGCTCGCCGTGCTCGGCGCGCCGGGTCTTCGAATCCAGCAGGCCGATGATCCGGTCGGAGTCGCGCACCGAGGACACCTCGGGATTGGCCACCACCACGGCGACGTCGGCGAACCGCATCGCCAGGGTGGCGCCCTTCTCGATCCCCGCGGGGCTGTCGCAGAGAACCCAGTCGAACCGCTCCCGCAGCTCGGCGATCACGGTTTCGATCCCCGCCTCGGTGAGCGCGTCCTTGTCCCGCGTCTGGGACGCCGGCAGCAGCCACAGGTTCTCGAGCCGCTTGTCGCGGATGAGCGCCTGGTTGAGCTTCGCGTCGCCCTGCACGACGTTGACCAGGTCGAAGATCACCCGGCGCTCGGCGCCCATGACAAGGTCGAGATTCCGCAGGCCGACGTCGAAGTCGACCACGACGACGCTCTGGCCGGCCTGGGCCAGGGCGGCGCCGAGCGCGGCCGAGGACGTCGTCTTGCCGACGCCGCCCTTTCCCGACGTGACCACGATAACTTTGGACATCAGACGCACTCCTTCTCGCCGCCGGGCGAGATCCGATCTTCAAGCCAGCGGGCTCAGCCTCAGGGTCCCGCGGTCGCACAGGACCTGGGCGGGCCGGCCCTGCAACCCGGCGCCCCAGTGCTCGGCGGTCCGGTAGAGCCGGTCGATCCCGACCAGCTCGGCCTCCAGCCGGCTGCAGAAGATGCGGCATCCGGGGCCGGAGCGCAGGCCGGCGATGGCCCGGCCGCGGAGCGGGCCGTAGACATGGATCGAGCCGCCGGCGAGCACCTCGGCGCCGGACGCGACGGCCCCGAGGACAGTGACGTCGCCGGCGTCGAAGACGATCGACTGCCCGGAGCGCACCGGGCGGTCGACGAGCAGCGAAGGGGCGGCCGGCGTGGCGGCCGGCTCGGGCTCCGGCGCGAGGTCGCGCCCAGCGAGCCCCACCGCGAGCCCCACCGCGAGCCTGGCCCACGGCGTGCCGAACAGCACGCCTGCCTCGACGCCCTCCACCCCGACCAGCCGCAGGCGACGCGCCTCCAGCCCCTCCAGGATGATCGGAACGTTGGCCGGGCCGTCGTCGGCGACGGCCTCCGCGAGATCGGCCACCACCGGACGGCTCCCGAAGAAGCCGGGCGCGCGGGCGAGCTCCCGGTCGAGGGCCGCGAACCAGTCGCCCATCGGAAAGCGCGGCGTGACCACCAGCGCCATGAAGCTGCGGTTGAGGAAGCGGATCTTGGGGAGGGGGCGGACCTGGGCGGCGGCCTTCATCGGTCCGACGCCAGCCATTCGGTGATGAAGGCGTGGGTCTTCCTCACCAGGCGCGCCGGCCCGGAGAAGTGGAACTCGCTGCCGAACCACCGGCGCTTCTCGACCCAGCGGAGCGGGCCCGTATCCTCGGTCGTGAGGACCGACCGCAGCCTGGCCCGCTTGGACCTCGGCACGAAGGAGACGTAGGTCAGATTGCTCATGGCGGCCCCCGTGCGGCGTCCGAGAAGCCGATCAGCCGGTGAGTCTGAGGCGCTGAAGCGGACAAATCAGGGCTGTTCCATGGCAGCCCACAGGCGCGATGCGGCCGTGAGGGCGCGCGGCCCGGCCCGCCTGGGGACGGCCTGGCCGCGAAACACGTGAAGAGGGGAAGAAGTGGTGCCGCCTAGGTGACTCGAACACCTGACCTACGCATTACGAACGGCCCCAGGGTACCTTTTCTTCGATATCCGAAAGCGCGCCAAAACACGCCTTAGCCATTGATGTGCTTGTGCTTTTGTCGCTCACGAGCACGCTAGGCCGCGACGCCGATTTCGCGTCATTTGCTTCCCATATGCTTCCCAGCGCCCCGCCAGGGTGGCTGGGAAGCAGCTGCGTCTACTCCTGGGAAGCAGGAGTGCGGAATGCCGAAGATCACTAAGCGGGTTGTCGATGCGCTGAAGCCGCAGGAGGGGCGCGACCTCTTCCTCTGGGACGAAGAGCTGCGCGGGTTTGGGGTGCGGGTGCGCAGCGGCTCAAAGACCTATCTGGTCCAGTATCGCAACGCCGATGGCCTCACCCGCCGCATGGCGCTCGGCAAGCACGGGGTCATCGCACCCGACCAGGCGCGGAAGCTTGCGCTCAAGGAGCTCGGGGCGGTGGCGGGCGGCGCCGATCCGGCAGGCGATCGGAAGCGCATCCGCGCGGGCAAGACGGTCGCCGAGATCTGCGACTGGTACCTTGAGGAAGCGAGCTCGGGTCGCCTGCTGGGGCGCAGCCGGCGACCGATAAAGCCCTCCACACTCAAGAACGACCGCACCCGCATCGAGCGTCACATCCGCCCGCTCTTGGGCGGACGCGCGGTGCGCACGCTCACGCTTGGGGACGTCGAGCGGATGCAGGCGCAGATCGCTACAGGCTCCACCAGGGCGACCAAGAAGCGGAAGGGGCGTGGAGCCAACACCAAGGGCGGCGAAGGGGTCGCAGGCCGTACCGTCGCGACACTCCGCACGGTCCTGGGTCACGCCAGGCGGTGGGAGTTGATCGACCGGAACCCGGCCCTAGGCGTCCGCCAGATCGCGAGCCAGAAGCGCACGCGGCGGCTCTCGGAAGAGGAGATCGCCGCGCTCGGCGCGGCGATGCGGGAGGCGGAGAGGCTGGGTGAGAGCCCCGTCGCCCTGGCAGCGGTGACGCTGATGCTGATGACGGGCTTTCGGCGGGGTGAAGCGCTCGGCCTGCAATTTGCCTGGGTGTCCGCTGACTCGGTGCGCTTCCCCGACACGAAGACGGGACCTCAGACAAGGCCCATCGGGCGGGCGGCGCGGGCGCTGATCGAGTCGCAGCGGCGGCGGGAGGGGCAGGTGTTCGTTTTCCCCAGCGACCGCGCGGAGACGCATTTCGTGGCTGCGGATAAGACGATCGCGCGCCTGTGCGCCTTAGCCAGGATCGAGGGCGTCACCCTTCACACCCTCAGGCACACCTTCGCCAGCGTGGCCGCCGACATGGGCTATTCGGAGCTCACAATCGCTGGGCTTCTGGGCCATGCATCGATGGGCGTGACCCAACGCTATGTGCACCTCGACAAGGCGCTCATCGGTGCGGCTGGCGAGGTCAGCGCTCAGATTATGGGCCTGCTGCACGATGGCTTGAGCGCCGGCAACGGAGCTACTCCAAAGATTAGAAGTGATGGATGCCCACAGCGGACCTGCTGATGTGGGAAGGCGCTCCGCCAAGGATCTAAATAGAACGTCGGCAGTGGGCGTGACGCGGGGTTGACTACGCGCGCTCCGTGCACTGCCATTAGCAAGCAACCTGGGGAGGGGGCGAATGGCTGACGCAACAAGTATTTTGAACGAGATTGCAGGGGGGCTGGACGGCTTAGCGAATACCGTTATCCAACAGTCCGGCGACGACCGGGCGTACATGGAATGGACCGGTGTCTGGCACAATCCAGCGGGCAGCCGGCATGACCTCCATGACATCATCACTCGAGCGAAAGAGCTTGCACAGAAAGTAGCATCGGACGGTGGCGAAATCGGCGACGCCGACTTGCAACGAATCTCGCAGATTCCGTCGCGGATCGGCTTCATTGCGAGCCAGGTCCTGGCCCATCTTAACGGAGGCAACTCTTTCCATGCCTATTTTGTAGTGGAGACGCTCGCTGAATCTATTCATCTGATCCTAGACAAGTACGTCGCACCCCCCTTCGATGTCCAGGCGCTCAAGGACAAGAAGATCTTGCCCGCGCCGCAGCTCCAGCAGCTGCGGAACATCGAAGCGGGCATCCAGCAGCTCGGCGTCGAGAGCGCGGAGCTGGCGAAGAAAGTCACCTCAATCAACGAAGCGCACGCGATAGCCGAGGCACTGCCGGCCGACATTCGCACACTGGAAGATGCTCGCGAGCGCTATCAGCACGCCAAGGCTGAGCTAGAGAAGATCACAGAGAATGCACAAAATGCGGAGGCCGAGATTGAGGCGGCCAAGAGACGTCTAATCGAGGCAGACGGCGAGGCGCAAAAAATCATCAAGCGTGCGAACGACGCGTTTAGCGCCGCCACAACCATCGGACTCGGCAAGGCATTCGCCGAGAGAGCAAATGGCCTTAACTCCAGTACGATCATCTTGGCAGTTTTGTTGGTGCTTGCACTTGGCGCGGGGGGTTGGATTACTTTCCTGCGCGTCGAATACGTCCACCGCCTCATGGAGAAGCCGGACATCGATTTTCGGGTGCTGTGGCTGAACGTGACGCTCACTGCCTTGAGCATATCGGCGCCGGTGTGGGCGGCATGGCTAATAACGCGACAAATCGGACAGCGGTTTAGGCTCGCGGAAGATTACGGATTCAAGGCGAGCGTTGCGAAGGCCTATGAAGGCTACCGGGCTCAGGCGGCCTACATTGACCCCGAAGCCCAGAAGAAGCTGTTCTCAATCGCGTTGGACCGGCTGGCAGAGGCACCGCTTCGGCTCGTTGAAAAGGATAGCCCCGGATCACCAGTGCATGAGGGAGGCCGGGGAGCAATGGGCTGGCTGTTCGGCGGCGGGGGCGGCCCTAAGCAGCCTCCGGCGGAGAAGGTCGACGCCTAAGCGGTCGCGTTGACCCCCGCAGCCTCCCAGATGTTAAGCTGAGCCGTGGCAAACCAACGACCTTCTTGGAGCGGATTGGTCCAGGGTTTGGGCCCGGTGGCTCGGATGAAGTTCGGGCCGGGGACCAACGGACGCATCGGCACCGTCGTCATCGCTCTCGCCATCATCTGTGGGATTGTGGCGCTCCCGCTGGCTTTCCGGGAGCCGCCTCTCGCGCTTGTCGCCCTCGGAATGGCAATCGTGCTGGCGCTCAGTTATTTGGGCGCCGCTTACTGGTACGCCGACCGCCACCCAGAATTGTCGGCAATGGATAGTGTCCATGTCGCCAAAGTGCTGATCGACGGGGCCATGCGGGCTCCGCCCGGAAGTCAGATTGACGCTGTACAAGCGACTTACATCGACGTCCGACCTGTGCCCAACCCGGCCGCCCCCCCTGAGCCTGAAGGGGGACACGATGCATAGGTACGCCCACATTACGGTGATCTACTCCAGCGACATGACCCATCCGACGGCCCTGGAACCTGCGATCACCGCCGTCGCCACCGACTGGATCCGCTACACGCCAAACACATGGGTCCTCTGGTCAGACAAGCCGCTAGGAGTCATCACGGGGCAATTGCGGTCCCACCTCCTTGCGGCCGATCACGTGCTCGCAGTGGGGCTAAACCCCTACGATATACCGGCCGGATTCATGCCGCAGTGGGTGTGGGATTGGTTCAATCGGGCACGCGATCCCCAGACGGGCCAAGTGAATTGGCCACCTCCACCCTTGCCCCCGCCCGGGCCGGCCACACGCAATATTTTCGCCAACGCGCTGGTGCCACACGCTCCGATCACCATGACGAGCAACCCCCTGACGGACTTGAGCAAGAAGTAGCGTGGCCTGCTGCCTCGGCGACGGAACCGTCGCCAGCGGGTTAGAGACGATCATAACTCCGCTGTCTCGCTAGTCAGTACGCCGGCCAGCGGGTCGCCCTTGCCAGGTGTCTTGTCTCACACCCGAGAGCAGCCACTCTCAAGCTCAACTCAGAAGCCGTCCTGCGTCGCCAGCGCTTTTGCGCAGAGCTTCAGGGCTTTGGACATGCGCCATTCGATTGTTTTCAACGCCACACCTTCCCGTGCGGCGATTTCCTCGTATGTGAGCCCCGCGCCCCTGCTCAGAAGGAACGTTTCTCTGAGCTGCACGGGAAGGCCGAGAATGACCTGCTTGAGCAGCAGAAGCTCGGCCTGAGCGGCTTCGTCCACAACGTCCGGCGTGCCGCATGAGGTCATCGACACATTGCTGCGTACCGCGCGCCGCCTCTCCTGGTCGATCGCGACCCTTGTAGCGACCTGCATGAGGAAGGCCTTGGGATTGCGGACAGCAACGCCCTGTGAGGCGGCGACGCGGGCGTAGGTCTCCTGCACGAGGTCCTCTGCCTGGTCGCGCCCAAACCGGTGCCGAACAGCTCGCATCAGCCAGTTGAAGTGGCGACGGTAGAGCAGCTCGAGGGAAAGGGATCCGCTCTCGCTGACAGAGGGGGCTTGTTCGGGCTTGAGGCCTGTCATTTGGCCGTCTCAGCTCACGTCGAAAGGCGGCCCCACAGGCGACGATCGCGACGGAGCGGCTGGATATATACTATAGTGGATAAACCTCGCAGTGTGTAGCTTGCCAGCTTGGCCGCATGGACATGCGGAAGCTGGTGGGCAGGAACGTCAGGCGCATTCGCCTCGCCCGCGGCCTCACGCAGGAGCGCTTCTCCGAACTTTCGGGCTTCACGCAGCACTACATCAGCGGCCTAGAGCGAGGGCGTCGGAACCCGACCGTCGTGTCACTGTACGAACTCGCCCAGGCGCTGGGAGTCACCCCCGTCGAGCTGATCACTCCCGACGATCTGGAGGATCGCTAGGAGGTTTTCGCTCGCCGCGCGAGCGTGCCGGCCGGCTCTGCGAGCGCGTCAAGGCCGGCTTCGCCGCCGCTTTCGCGGTGCGGCCTGGCGGCCGCAGCCCTGACCCGCTCCCGCCGGCCGGCCTGCGCTCGGCGTGTCGCGAAAGCCTTTTCCCCTTCGTGAACGAAGCGGCGTGTCAGGGGATGGTCCCGCGATCGCCGTTGATGCGGCTGGCGTTTTCGTCCGGCGCGGGACCATGGCTGCCCGCTAGGTCCCGCGAAATCCCCAGCACCTACAAGCGCCAAGGACCACCAGGTCCCGCGCCTTTTATCTTGCACTCGATCCTTTCGTTCAGGCGCAATCTACCACCGTCAGCTTTTCCCATGGATGCGCAACTGGACACGACAACGTCGAGGCAGCCGGTCTACGTGGACGAAAGTATCCACGATCGAGCCGGTTTCATTCTGACCGCCTTGGTGATCCCCGCTGCGCCCGTGCATGAGTCGGTGGATGCCGCACTGACGCGAGCCGGGCTCGCGCCAGGATCGGATGAATTCAAGAGCTCGGCCTCTATGGCCGGGCAACCACATCTGCAGCAGCTGCGCTCCGACCTCCTCCACGTGCTGCTCAACGCCGGCAGTAAGGTTGCACTAGTGATTTCCGACCGATCGGAACGTCACCTGATCGTTGATCATGTCGGTCTCCTTCTGGACGCAATGATTGTCCGCGGTCGCTTTGATAATCGTCCCTTGGACGTTTTTCTCGACCGCGGCATCGCCGCGCCTGGAACAGTCGGACGCTGGCGACAGCATCAGTCGCTACGGCGCGCCAAGCTTAGCCCCGGACAGGATTCAAGGGCGGTCCGGGGAATTCAGTTGGCAGACATGTGCGCGCATAACGCCGCTACAATCCTGCTCTCGGACCTGGGGATAGTTAGGCGCACGGTATTGGCTGGCGAGGGCTCGCCGTTCGACCCTGACGAGGAACTCGAACTGGAGTGGACGCTGTGGGCCTCGCTCCGGCACTGCTTTACGTCGGACGAGCGGGCCTATCCGGGCGATAGTCGTGAGCCAACTGAGTTCACTGAGTTTGACGCCTTCGGGCTATTTGTGAGCGATCTATGCGCGCCTAAGGTAAAGCGCGCCGCTCTGGATCGGTTCGCCCACGTCTATATGGGCTGCATCTTCTGATGCGCGCACCGGAATATCTTCGTAGGAGAGCCGGAATGATTCTCGGGGAGCACGAACTACTCTTCGGATCCGTACCTTATGAGAATCGTCTTTGCGTTTACTTCGATATCCTCGGGTGGCGTTCGCACATCGAAGAGGCGGGGAGCGATCCAAGGCGAATTGCCCGACTGAGAGCAGCGCTTGCGAACTTCTCAGCCTTCGCACAGCCAAGCGGTTCACAGGGTCACGCCGGCCGCATTTCCACTTTCTCGGACAACGTCATTCTCTCCATTGGCTGGGAGCCCAGCATCTATGCCTCATGGACAGAGGGCCTAGCCCAGCTGGTGTTCGGCTCAGCGCTTCAAGGGTTTTTTCTCAGGGGCGCGGTTACAACAGGCTTGCTCCATCACTCGGAAGCGGGAGTGTTCGGGCCCGCACTGAATAGAGCCTACGAGCTTGAACAAAAGCTCGCCTTCGGCCCCCGAGTCATTCTTGATCCTGAACGGCCGGAACTCATTCGGGAGGACCTGCCGTGGGTGCGCCGCGCCGGCGACGCCGCGATGATTGATCCCTACGTAACCGGCTTCATCGATCGCATCCGACGACGCCCGGTCGATGCAGGTCCCTACCTCGAGACCTACCAAGAGCTCACGGGCGTGGCGGTCGGGACTACACTAGTCGACATCCCAGCCGCCGCTTTGATGGGGTCAATCCTGGAACGACTTTCTGCAGAGCTGCGCCGGCCACTGCCGGCCCGAGCTCAGCAGCAACTTTCGTGGCTCTTCGACCATGTCGCGCAGGCCACTGGCGTCGAAGCGCGGGCGGCGGACCTTGGACTGCCGGAGCCTCTAGCGAACTAAGGCTATGAACACCGCGGCCGCGAGGGGCCGCGCATCGAGCACGCACCCTCTGTCAGCTGTTGAGCTTGGAGCCGTGCCCCTGCTTAGATCGCGCCCAGCCAGAGGCAGTACTGTGATCGATCGCACCTTTCGAGACATCGCCCAGGGTCTCAGCATCTCGGAAGAGGTCCTGAGCTATCCAGAGCGATTTCTGCGGGGCGGCGACCTGGGCTGGAGTGAGTTACTCAGGTCAGAGCGGATACTGATCTATTCGGAAGCCGGCCTGGGCAAGACGTACGAATGTCAGTCGCAGCAGAGGGCTCTCTACCAGTTGGGAGAGCCGGCCTTCTTCGTCGAGCTAGCACAGCTCGCTCGAAGCCCGCTGCAGTTGATGTTGTCACCTGATGAGGAAGTGCGCTTCGAGGCCTGGCTTCAGTCGCCAACCCAACACGCCACATTCTTCTTGGACTCATATGACGAGCTGCGACTGACGCAGGGCTCGTTCAAACAAGCGTTGCTAAATTTGGCTAAGGCAGTGCCCGGCCGCCTCGGACGCGTTCGCCTTGTGCTCACGTCGCGGCCCATTCCGCTGGATGAGCAGCAAATGCGCGAAATCCTGCCTGTACCTCCCCGTGCGGAAGACCGCGGCACAGCCGCGGAGTTCGCTGAGATCGCCATGGGGGAAGCGAAGAGGGCGCAGGAACATGAGGACCAGGCTTGGCGACGCGTTCTGCTCGTGCCTCTCTCCGATGGCCAGATTGCCGAATTCGCTGCGGCTCAGGGGGTCGTCGACGCCGAGCAGATGATCGCGGATTTGCGGCGCCGGAACGCTCTCGACTTCGCTCGTCGGCCTCAGGATTTGATCGAACTCTGTGCCGATTGGCGCGAGCAACGGCGGATCAGAACACACTCCGCTCAGGTCCTCGCGAACATTGAGATCAAGCTGGCTGCGAGGGAAGACCGCGCTGAAAAGGTGCCGCTGTCGCTGGATCAAGCGAAGGAGGGCGCCGCCCGATTGGCGCTGGCCGCCGTACTTTCCCGCAAGCTTACCATTCGGCACAGCGCAGAGGCCGACCGGAATGAGGGCGCCACGCCAGCACTCGACCCTGCGACCATCCTTTCCGATTGGACGGCCCAACAGAGACAGACGCTTCTAGAGCGGCCCCTATTTGGCTTCTCGTCTTACGGGAGGGTCAGGTTCCATCATAGATCAGTAATCGAGTTCCTGGCCGCCCAGCAGCTCAAGCGCCTTAGCGATCGGGGCATGTCGTGGAGCGCAATGAGGCGGCTCCTTTTCGCGACCACTGCCGCCGGCGAACGGGTAGTGAAACCCTCGTTGCGTCCTATTGCGGCATGGCTTGCAGGCCAGGATGAACGTGTATTTGCGGAAGTCCTCGGCCGCGAGCCGGACCTCCTGTTGACCGAAGGCGACCCTGAAGCGCTCTTGCCTGCGCAGCGGAGGCAGGCCCTTTCGGAGTACTTTCGCCGTTTTGGGGCAGGCGGATGGCAGGGCCTGCAAGTTCCCGCGATCCAAATTCACCGCTTCGCGTCAGCAGATCTTGGCGGTGTCATAGCGGTGGCCTGGCGCGCTGGGATCGAGAACCCAGAGGTCAAAGAGGTGGCGCTTGCCTTGATCGGCGCCGGCCAGATCAGCGAGTGCGCTGACCTGGCCTACGACGTCGCGTTGGACAGCGGCTCCTCTGTTTCCGTTCGTATGCACGCGATCGATGCCTTGAGTGACCTCAAGGACGGCCGCCTGGCGGCCCTATCTGAGCGAATGGGCGCCGACCCAATACTTTGGCCGGATCGCTTAGCGCGATGGTCGGCCGTCCGCCTCTTCCCCGAGCACCTCAGCGTAGGAGGTCTCAAGGCCATTTTGGGGAGGGTTGCCGAAAGGCGCTCGGCGCTTGGCGAAATCAGCTGGCAGTTCCCAAGAGCAATAGCCGGCATGCAGAGCGGATCCGCCGATTTTGACCGCCTGCGGTCAGCGCTTTTCGACCTTGTGACCGAGGGACTGCAATGGCGAAAGGAGTGGCCGCCACTTGTAACCATGCGCGGGTTTTTGGTTCCGGCGCTGGCCGCGACCTGCACGCGACAGCTCAAGGAAGGGGTCAGCTCGCCGGACGTGCTTCGGTCCGCGGCTGTGGCCCTACGACTCACCAAACCAGAGCACGGCAACGACGAGCCATCGCGTGAGCTTCGCGAATTGTTGGCGGCATCGTCATCGGAAACGCGGGAGCGCACTTTTTTGGCAGAGGCTGCCCTCCTTGAGGAACTCTCGCCAGCGGCCGATGCTCGAAACCGCCTATTCGAACTTACTCATCGAGGTGCGCTCGCTCTGAACGACCTACAGGATGGCGAGTGGGTTCGCAGGATGCTTTGTCTCAAGGACAAGGACCCCAAGCTCCGGGCACTGCTCCTTGAAGCCGCCCTCGTGGTCCCACCGGCCGGGAGCGAGTGGGCCTCGTACCTGACCTCTCTGAGACCGTTAGTAGCTGATAATGTGGCCTTGAGCGCGGTCATCGATGACCGCAGCAAGCCACCCGCCAGGAACAGAGACGTCGAAAGGTGGGAAGTTCAAGCAGCCAAACAGAAGAGGCAGCGGGAGCGTCGGCAAGCAAAGGCCCGGGCAAGTTGGCTAGCCTTTTGGCGGCAGATCTCTGAGCGGCCTGCTGAGGTATTTGGGGTCGAGCGCGCCGACAACACGGCCTGGAACCTCTGGCGCGCCATGCAGCGAACGGGGAATGAAAGCCGCTCCTCGGGCTGGAACCGAGCTTTTGTAGAAAGCCATTTCGGTTCGCAGGCGGCAGACCGTCTCCGACATACATTGATGGGATATTGGCGCGCAGAACGGCCGACGGTTCGAAGCGAGCGCGCGCCAGAAGAACGCAACACTTACCTCACCAAGTGGCAGCTCGGCCTAGCCGGGATATCGGCAGAAGCGGAAGACCGAAACTGGGCTGCAAAGCTGAGCCCCGATGAGGCGGAGCTCGCCGTCCGTTACGCTCCGGTACAGCTCAACGGTTATCCCGGCTGGCTCGTAGATGTCGCTCGCGCTCACCCAGGAGCGATCACCCGTGTGCTCGGCGCGGAAGTCGCGTGGGAGCTCGCCGAGCCAGCGTCGTCGGCATTTCATGCGTCGACCCTTCAGAACGTCGAGTACGCGGCGACCGAAATAGCCGCTCTATTTGTGCCGGGGCTCCTGAGCTGGCTGCAGCAGGGCGGTTTTGCTGCAAGTCACAACGAGGATGCGTATGCGGCCGCCCTCCGATTAGAGCGGGTCGTCGCCGTTATTCTTCGGCACGGTGACGAGAAGGACAAACAGCAGCTGCTACGGGCGGCGCTAGGTTCACTCGGCGGCGACCACGGCGACCCGTTCCTACGTGTATGGCTTCCAACCGTGATGCGGCTCTCGCCACCTGACGGAGTGGTCGCGCTTGAGCGGCTGCTCGCCTCCGCCCCAATCGAGGTCGAGGGGCCGGGCGTCCAATGGTTCGGCACCCTATTCGGTGATCGCCTGGGTGGGCGGCTCGTCGACCTGAAGCAGGAAACCTTCACGCCGGATCTTCTCTTGCGCCTTGTGAAGTTGGCCTACGAGCATGTCCGCCTCAGGGATGACGTCGACCATGAAGGCTCCTATACGCCCGGGGCCCGCGACCACGCCGAGTGGGGCCGCAATGCCGCGCTTTCAGCCCTGCTGGAAAGACAGGGTTCCCACGCTTGGGCAGCAAAGATCGAGTTGGCCAACGACCCCCTGCTGTCACACATCGGCGACCGCATCATTCGGTTGGCGCGCGAGCGGGCGGCGGAAGAGGTGGACACTGAGGCGGCGAGCGAAGCCGCGATTGTTCAGCTGAATCGGAAGGGCGAGCTTCCGCCGAGTTCTCGTGACGAGATGTTTGAGCTGATGCGCGACCGGCTCGGAGATCTGGAGGACATTCTGCTTCGCGATGACTCTCCAAGGGCGGCGTGGGCCCTTATTCAGGACGAGACTGTGATGCGCCAGATGATCGCGCACGAACTGCGGGGCTTGGCCCGCGGCGCGTATAAAATAGATCAGGAGGCTGTGACCGCCGACAATAAGGAGACTGATATCCGCCTCCTTTCTGTCCGGTCGGACCATCAAGCCGTCATCGAACTTAAGGTCGGCGAGAAGGATAGGTCGGCCAACGAGCTCAGGGTCGCACTGCATGATCAGCTCGTCAGGAAGTACATGGGCCCCGAATCCAGCAGAGCTGGATGCCTGCTGATCACGGTGGCCTCCGAGCGGCGTTGGCGACATCCCGAAACCAACGATGAGATGGATTTCGTCGGCCTCATTCAGATGCTCAATGAAGAGGCGCGGAGCATTGTTGAGCGTATGGGTGGTGAGCTACGGCTCATGGTGAAGGGCCTCGACCTGCGTCCGAGGCTGCCTACCGAAAAAGAAGCGAAGAAGCGCTCTTAGCGGGTCTCTTGAAACCGACGGCGGTCCGTCTTCCGGCCTGCCCGCGTCGGAGGTAGCGAGCGAATTCGCCGGCGGTCAGAAGGTGCTGAAGAGGAACAGCACGTCCCCAGGATTCATGCGGGCCTGCTTTGCGGTGCCTTCCGGAAATACGGTATGAACGAGCACGATCTCGTCTTTGAGCTTCCCTGCCATATGAGTTTCGAGCGTTTGGACCGCCAGGTCATTGCTGTCGACGTTGACGGCGTAGAAGTTGCGGATCGGCCTGCCGCCTTCCGTCATTGGCCGCGTGATGACCTCCAAAACACGACCATCAGCCATCTTCGGTTCCCCCTTAAAGTCAGGCTCCAACGTCATCTACTGCCGTCGGGCAAGCCGAAGCGAACGTTGCCTTCGACCATTTGGGTTTGAAATATTTCGAATGGAAATGTGAGTCCATTCGGGCACTCGACGAACACCGGCCCGTTCTTCTGCCATGCCGCCCCAAAGGTGAGCACTTCCTCCGGCGAGCCGACTTGGAGGCGGTCCTCGCTGCCGGAGAGGCCCAGTTGTTTGATCGTGTACATTTTCCCTTCGTGTGCAGTTTCCGGCGAGAGGTAAGGCCGCGGTCCGCTGAGCGGACCAGGGGCCAGGTTCATCGCGCGGCGCCAGGATGGCGACGCCATGTGGAATATCTACTTCCCGGCCGCTTCCCAAGTGCTTCCCAGCACCGTTTTCGACCGCGGGAAGCAGCAGAAAGCGCGCCAAGTCATTGAAAAGATGGTGCCGCCTAGGTGACTCGAACACCTGACCTACGCATTACGAATGCGCCGCTCTACCGGCTGAGCTAAGGCGGCCCACGGAGCGGCGCGGAGAGGCCCGGCCGCCGAGGAGGCGCCTATTTAGCGGCTCTCGGCGCGCTCGCCAAGCGCCGCCTCGCAGGGGCGCGGCGTTGCGGCGCCGCAGGGGGCTCGGGCGCGGGCGGCGGCTCCTCGGCGAAGGGGTGTTCCTCGATCGGATAGAGCAGCGGCTCCTGGGCGTCGGCCCCGAGCAGCGCCGCGCCGTCGGCGTAGGACAGCGGCAGTTCGGGGAGCTCGCTGAGCGAGCGCTCCTGGCGCTCCAGCCGCGGGTGGATCAGCTCGCCGGTCTCGGCGAAGGTCGCCACCAGCCGCGCCCAGTCCGAGGCGTGGTAGGCGAAGGCCCGCCCCTCGGGATCGAGGTCCGACCAGTCGGGCTCGTGCGGGGCGCTCATGCCCCGGGCCATCCAGAGGCGGGCGTCGTCCGGCCGGGCGCCGGCGTAGGCCACCCGGGCCATCAGGCCGGCGATGCGGGCGGTGACCGGCTCGCCGTCCAGGGCGCGCGCGGCCTCGGCGGCGGCCGCGGCGTCGCCGGCGATCAGCGCCTGCTCCACGTAGAGGATCAGGCTCTCGCGATGGGTGGGGTTCTGGGCGGAGAGCTCCATCAGCCGCGCGGCGCGGGCCCTGGGCGTCTCGTCGGTCTTCAGGTCGCGGTACGCCAGGTAGAGGGCCGGGTGCGGCGCGACCTTCCAGGCGTGCTCCAGGCTGGCGGCGGCGCGCTGGACCTTGCCGTCCTTGGCGAGCAGGCGGGCGGCCATGACCACGCCCGGCGCAAAGCCGGGCTGCAGCCGGGCGGCCTCCACGGCGCAGTCGAGCGCCTGGGCGCGGGCCTTGGGCTCGGGGGCGTGCTCCAGCTGGGCGGCGGTGGCGGCCAGAAGCGCGGCGCGAGCGCGCTCGGCGACCAGCGGGCTCACCACCTTGCGGTCCAGCGCGCTCTTCACGAGGTCCAGGGCGACCTCCCACTGGCCGGCCTCCAGCTTGGCCTCGAGCAGCGCGCGCCAGGCCCAGCGGGCGGTGCGCGCCTGGCCGAAGGCCTCCTCGGCGTGGCGGAGCGCGGCGTCGCGGTCGCCCTGGGCCAGGGCGAGCTGCATCAGGCCCTTGTGGCCGGCCAGCCGCATCTCCGGAAAGCCCAGCATGGCGGTGTAGGCGGCGTGCACCGCGGCCGGGTCGCCGGCCGCCTCCGCCGCCTGGGCGGCGAGCACGCGGGCGAGACCGGGCGTCTCCACGGCCAGGTCCACGGCCTTGCCGGCCAGCCGGCGGGCCTCCGAGCCGTCGCCGGCGGCCACGGCCAGGAAGCCGCGGGTCAGCACCTCGTTGGCCTGCCGGCGGCGCGACTCCGCACGGGCCCGCTCGGCGCGCTGCGGGGCCTCCAGGATCCAGATGAGGGTGCGCCAGACGAGGGTGGCGAGGAGGGCCCCGAGCCCGGTGATCAGCACGGCCGCCGCGGCGGTCATGTCCGCCCGCCAGCCCAGCCAGACGATGCTGGCGCGGCCGGGGTCGCCGGTCAGCGCCAGGATGGCGACCGCCGCGGCGAGGACGAGGAAGACGACGAGGCCGACACGGATCATGCGCCGCTCCGCGCCGACAGGCCGAGGTCGCGAAGGGCGCGGGCGCGCAGGGCGGCGGCCTGGCGGTCGATCTCGGCGCGGCGCTCGGCCCGGATGCGCCAGGGCGCCAGCGCCTCGCGGGCGGCGGGCGACAGGCCGTCGAGGACGCGCAGCGCCCCGTCGAGGTCGCCGTCCTCCACCAGCCGCTCGGCGCGCGCCAGGCGGGCGTCGACGCCCTCCCCGGTCACCTCGCCCACCCGGCGGATGCTGACCACGCGCGCGAGGGCGTAGCCCACCCGGTCGGAGAGGCCTGCGCCTTCGCCAGGCGCCCGGCTGGCGGTGGCCGCGCGGGCCGCATAGTCGGGGAAGCTGGCGGCCAGGGCCGCGCGGGTCGGGGCGCCGACCTCGGCCAGACGGCTGAGGGCGGCCAGTTCCGGAAGCGCGGGAGCGGCGGCGCGCAGGCTCGCCAGTTCGTCGGAGAAGGGACGCGCGCCCTGGGTCGCCTCGACGAGGGCTGCGGCGGCGAGCGCCGCGGCCGCGGCCCGGCTGGTGCTCTTCTCCTGGCTTTCCAGGGCGGCGATGCGCGCCGTCAGCCGCTCGATCTCGGCCGAGGAGGCGGCCGGTGTCGCCAGCGAAGTCTCCGGCGTGGCGGGGGGCGCGGCGGCGGAGAGAGCGGGCTCGGCCGCCAGCGGCGCCTCGGCCGCGGCTGGGGGCGCTGGCCGTGCGGCGAGCATCCGCGGCGCCAGGACGCCGACGGCGGCCCCGGCGAGCACGCAGACGACGCCGAGCGCGATCACCGCCCATCGGGCAGATCCGGAGGCGGGCTGACGCCGATACTCGGCGGGATCCTTGGGCGCCGAGAGGTCGGCGGGCTCGGGCGGCGCGGTCATGGATTGCGGTCGATCAGGTTGAGCAGGGCCGCCTCCAGCGGGAACGGCGGGTAGACCTTCGCGGCCATGGCGGTGCGCGAGAGCGGCTGGATCACCGCCTTGGAGAGGCCGAGCGCGCGCAACTTGGGCGCGGGGTGGGCCTTCAGCACCTTGGCCAGCACCTGGGCGGCGCGGGGCGAATGCAGGAGGGCGGCGTCGGCCTTGGTCAGCATCTCGGCCTGGGCTTCGGAGAGGGTCACCGGGCCGGTCTCGTAGAGGATCAGCCGACGGGCCTCGACGCCGTGCTTCTCGAGCGCCCCGGCGAGGTCGCCGGCCGGCTCGGCGGCGCCGGGATGCAGGACCACGCCCTTAAGTTCGGTGCGGCGCATGCCGATGCCGTCCGCCAGGGCGTCCACGTCGCCATCGGCGGAGAGCACCGAGCGGAAGCCCGCGGCGCGCGCCGCCTGCGCGGTGGCGGCGCCGACGGCGAACACCTTCAGGGACCGGTCGCCGGACTTGTCCGCGAAGGCGCGCACGCCGTTGGCGCTGGTGAAGGCGAGCGCGGCCACGCCGGTGAGGTCGATGTCCACGTCGTCCAGGGTCTTCACGGCGAGCAGGGGCGCGACCAGCGCCTCGTGGCCCAGCGCCCGGACGCGCTCGGCGGTCGCGTCGGCCCCCGGCTGGGCGCGGGTGATCCAGATTCGCTGACGACGGACGGGCATCCGCGGACCTTATAATGGCGGAGCTTAACCTTTGACGACTGCCGGAAAGGTGAGCGCGCTAAGGGCCCGGATCAATCTCCGGCCCGCCAGGTGCGGCAAGAGCCCACAGCCCCTCAGACGAAGAGGGCGTCGCCGGCCTCGTCCTTCACCGCCAGGCCCAGCGACCAGCCGAGGTCGCGCGCGGAGGCGGCCGGGTCGGCCAGCTGGGAGATCTCGGTCTCGCCGGCGTGCCGGAAGCGGCGCGCGCCGTCGGAGGTCAGGGCCTCGACGATCAGCTTCAGCGCGCCGCCCTCGAAACGCGCGTGGGCGCCGATGGCGGTCTTGCAGGAGCCTTCCAGCGCGGCCAGCGCGCCGCGCTCGGCGGCCACGGCGATCATGGTGGGTTCGTGGCGCAGGGCCCGCACCCAGGGGGCGTCGCGGTCCTCGACGCGGGTCTCGATGGCCAGCGCCCCCTGGCCGGGGGCCGGCGGGCATTCCACCGGGTCGATCAGGCTCTTGGGCAGGTGGCCGAGCCCCAGGCGACGGAGACCCGAGTAGGCGAGCAGGATGGCGTCGGCCTCGCCGGCCTGCAGCTTGGCCAGGCGGGTGTCGACATTGCCGCGCAGCATGGAGACCTTCAGGTCCGGCCGGCGGTGCAGCATCTGGGCCTGGCGGCGCAGGCTGGCGGTGCCGAGGTGGGCGCCCTCCGACAGGTCCTCCAGGCGCTCCGGCCCGCGGGTCAGGAAGGCGTCGCGGGGGTCCTCGCGCTCGGGGATGGCGGCGATGCACAGGCCGGGCGGCAGCTCGGCGGGCATGTCCTTCAGCGAGTGGACGGCGCAGTCGATCCGCCCCTCCAGCATCGCCTCCTCGATCTCCTTGGTGAACAGGCCCTTGCCGCCGATCTCCAGCAGGCGGCGGTCCTGCACCCGGTCGCCTGTGGTGGTGATGACGATCAGCGGGGCGACGCGCTCCACCTCGGCGGCGTTCTCGGGGTCGGCGCCGAGGGCGGCGGCGATCCGGCGCTGCATCATGCCGGCCTGGGCGAGCGACAGCTTGGAGCCTCGGGCGCCGATCCGCACGGGTCCGGAGGGGGCGGGCGGTTGCGTGGGCACGGTGGGCGGTCTACCTGCAAGCCTGAAGACGAGAAGGGCCTGCTACAGGAGCAGGCGCCCCCCGGCAACCGATGAGCCCCGCCCAAACCGTCCCCCACACCGTCCTCGGCCTGGAGACGAGCTGCGACGAGACCGCCGCGGCCGTCGTGCGCCTGGACGGGGAGACGGTGGAGGTGCTGTCGTCGGTGGTGGGCTCGCAGATCGCCGAGCACGCCCCCTACGGCGGCGTGGTGCCGGAGATCGCCGCCCGCGCCCATGTGGAGAGCATTGACGCCATCGCCGCGGCCGCGCTGAAGGAGGCGGGCCTGGGCTATGGCGACCTCACGGGCGTGGCCGCCACCGCCGGACCCGGCCTGGTGGGCGGGGTGATGGTCGGGTTGTCGTTCGGCAAGGCGGTGGCGTTGGCCCGCGGCCTGCCGCTGGTGGCGGTGAACCACCTGGAGGGCCATGCCGTCTCGGCCCGGCTGGGCGCGCACCTGCCCTACCCGTTCCTGCTGCTGCTGGTGTCCGGCGGCCACTGCCAGCTGCTGGCGGTGGACGGGGTGGGCGCCTGCCGCAGGCTGGGTTCCACCATCGACGACGCGGCCGGCGAGGCCTTCGACAAGATCGCCAAGACGCTGGGCTTGCCCTACCCCGGCGGGCCGGCGCTGGAGAAGCTGGCGGAAGGCGGCGATCCCGAGCGCTTCCCGCTGCCGCGCATGCTGCTGGGCCGCAAGGACTGCGACTTCTCCTTCTCCGGCCTGAAGACCGCCGCCGCGCGGATCGCCGAGGGGCTGGAGAGCGAGGCGGACAGACGCGACCTGGCCGCCGCCGTGCAGGAGGCCATCGCCCGGCAGCTCGCCGAGAAGAGCGACCGGGCCATGCAGGCCTACGCCGCCGGCCACCCGGGCGAGGGGCTGCGGTTCGTGGTGGCCGGCGGGGTGGCCGCCAACCGCGCGGTCCGCGCGCGGTTACAGGCGGCGGCCGCCACGCGCGGCTTTTCCTTCGCGGCGCCGCCGCTCGCCTACTGCACCGACAACGCGGCGATGATCGCCCTGGCCGGCGCCGAGCGCCTGGCGCTGGGCATGACCGATCCGCTGGACGCCGCCGCCCGTCCGCGCTGGCCGCTGGACGCGACCGCGGCGGCCGCCAACCCCACCCACGTTCCCGGCCGAAAGGGCGCCAAGGCATGAAGACGGCCGGAGTCATCGGCGGCGGGGCCTGGGGGACGGCCCTGGCCCAGGTCTGCGCCCGGGCGGGCCTAGACGTGATCCTGTGGGCCCGCGAGCCGGAGGTGGTCGAGGCGGTGAACGCTCGCCACGAGAACAGCCTGTTCCTGCCCGGCGTGCCGCTGGAGACGGGGGTCCGCGCCACAGGCGACTTCGCCGACCTCGCCGACCGCGACCTGATCCTGGCCGTCGCGCCGGCCCAGCACCTGCGCGCCAGCCTGACCGCCTTCGCGCCGCACGTGCGCGCCGGCCTGCCGATCGTGCTCTGCTCCAAGGGCGTCGAGCAGGGCTCGCTGAAGCTGATGACCGAGGTGCTGGCGGAGGCCGCGCCGCAGGCCGCCCCCGCCGTCCTGTCGGGCCCGAGCTTCGCCGGCGAGGTGGCGCGCGGCCTGCCCACCGCCGTCACCCTCGCCTGTCCGGACGAGGACCTCGGCTGGGCCCTCGCCGAAGCCATCGCCACCCCGACCTTCCGGCCCTACTTCGCCACCGACATGATCGGCGCCGAGGCGGGCGGGGCGGTGAAGAACGTGCTGGCCATCGCCACGGGCATCGTGGAGGGCCGTGGCCTCGGCCGCTCCGCGCACGCGGCCCTGATCACCCGCGGCTTTTCCGAGCTCACCCGCATCGCCGTGGCGCTGGGGGGCGAGGCCGAGACGGTGGCCGGGCTCTGCGGCCTGGGCGACCTGGTGCTCACCTGCTCCAGCCCGCAGTCGCGCAACATGAGCGTCGGCCTGGCGCTGGGCGGCGGCCAGACGCTGGAGCAGGCGCTGGCCGGCAAGCTCTCGGTCGCCGAGGGTGTGGCCTCCGCCCCGGCCGTCCGCCAGCTCGCCCGCAAGCTGGGCGTCGACGTGCCGATCTGCGAAGCCGTGGCCGCCATCCTGGCCGGCGAGGTCGGCGTCGACGACGCCATCCGCGGCCTGCTCTCCCGTCCCCTTCGCGAGGAACGCTGAATGCCGCTCTACGTCCTGGCCTGCTTCGACAAGGAAAACGCGCTCGACCTGCGCATGGCGACCCGCGAGGCCCACCTCGCCTGGGCCCGCGACCAGCACGGGAAGATCCGCATGGCCGGGCCGATGCTGAGCGAGAGCGACGCCATGGCGGGCTCGCTGTTCTTCCTCGAGGCGGAGAACGAGGCCGAGGTGCGCGCCTTCAACGCCGAGGACCCCTACACCAAGGCCGGCCTCTGGGACCGCGTCGAGATCAAGCGGTTCCGGTCCACCCTTGGCCAGCCGCTCTGAAGCCAATCCGGCGCGGCCGCCGCCGGGCGCCCGCCTCTGCGCGCTCGACGAGATCCCCGATCCCGGCGGCAAGGGCTTCCGCTTCCGCGCCGACACGCGGCTGTTCGCCGGCTTCGTGGTCCGGCGCGGCGAGACCGTCGCCGGCTATGTGGATTCCTGTCCGCACGCCGGCTGGCCGCTGGCGGCGCTGGACGACCGCTATCTGACGAGATCCGGCGAACACATCCTGTGCTCCGGCCACGGGGCGCTCTTCACCCTGGACGGCCGTTGCGTGGCCGGGCCTTGCCTGGGCGATGTGCTGACGCCCTGGGCGGTGACGGTCCGCGACGGCGGGGTCTTCACCGCCTGAGCCGTTCACGCAACCGCGTTCGGCCCGTTAACGATCTGATTTTGCACCGGTTCGCCCCGGGAAGGTTAACCACGGATTAAAGAAATGACTCGCCTTGCGCGCGTCTTTCCCCTATCGGGTCGCCGCTCAAGCCGAAGCTGCTAGAGGCCTGGGGCGCAGTGATCTCCCGTATCCGTGACCAGTTGCGACGCCTGCCGACCGACGGCGCCCAGCTGGGCCTCGCCGCCGGCGTGGCCGTGGTGGTCGCCCTGTCGGCCCTGGCCCTGTCCGGTTTCACCTTCGCCCGCGTGACGCCGGCCGCCGCCGTCGGCCAGCCGCCGCCCGCCGGCCTGCAGCGCACCGCCGTGGCGCTCACCGCCGCGCCGATCGGCGCGGAGGCCGAGACCGGCCTCATCCGCTTGCAGGACCTGAGCCCCGAGGCCGCGCGCATCTGGAACGCCTCCAATCCGGTCTCCGACCTGCCGAACCCGGCGGCCCGGCCGTTCCACCTGAAGACCGAGGGCATGCTGGACGAGGCCCGCGCCATCGACTGCATGACCGCCGCCATCTACTACGAGGCGGCCTACGAGAGCACCGACGGCCAGCGCGCCGTGGCCCAGGTGGTGCTGAACCGCATGCGCCACCCGGCCTTCCCGAAGACCGTCTGCGGCGTCGTCTTCCAGGGCTCCGAGCGCACGACCGGCTGCCAGTTCACCTTCACCTGCGACGGCGCCCTGGCGCGCAAGCCCAACGAGGAAGGCTGGGCCCGCGCCCGCAAGGTCGCCGAGGCCGCCCTCAACGGCTACGTGATGAAGAAGGTCGGCAACGCCACCCACTACCACGCCGAGTACGTGGCCCCGTACTGGAGCCCGAGCCTGGTGAAGGTGGGGACCATCGGCGCGCACATCTTCTACCGCTGGACCGGCGCCTCGGGCATGCCGCCCGCGTTCGGCGGCCGCTATGCCGGCGGCGAGGCCAGGGGCGTGCAGATGGCCGCGATCGACAACCTGTCGGCCCCCGAGGCCAAGCTTTCGCTGGTCTCGAACGTCTCGGAAGTCACCCACGCCGTGGCCCCGGACGCGGTGGAGGAAGCCGCCCCCGAGGCGGTGGCCCCCGAGGCGGAGCCGGAGCTGCTGGTCGCCGCAGAGTCGGTCGGCGTGAACGCCCAGGCGATCACCAGGCCGGAAGATCTCGACTGGCAGGGCCGCCCCCGGCAGAAGACCGCGCCGCGCATCGCCGCGCCGTCGGCCATGGGCCCGCCGAAGTTCTAGACACCGGGATCGGGTCCCGCCGTCAGAAGTCGACGGCGATACCCTTGCGTTCCCAATCGCCGAAGCGGGTGGGCTCCGGGCCCCTCGGGCCGCCCTCCTCGGGCGCGCGGGCGGCGGCTTCGGCCGCCTGGCGTCGGGATTCCGCTTCCTCGAGGGCGCGGCGGGCTTCCGGGCTGAGCGCCTTTCCGGGCGCGGCGTTGGGCGGGGTCTCGTCCATGCCGCCTTCTACGCCGTGACCGGGGTCACGTCCAAGCCTCGCAAATTCCGGAGAACGCGGGTACACCGCAACCCACGTTTTCGGGGGAAAACAACAATGTCTCGTCTCGCTACCGCTTTCTTCGGCGCAGCCGTCCTCTATGCGCTGGCCGGCATGGTGCTCGGCATGGTCATGGGCGCCAGCGGCGACCACACCTTCCGGCCGCTGCACGCCCACATCAACCTGCTCGGCTGGGCCACGCTCGGCCTGATGGGCGCCTTCTTCGGCATCGCCGGAGCGCGGGCCCCGCAAAAGCTGGGCTGGACCATCTTCGGCATGATGAACCTCGGCAACCTCATGCTGCTCTCGATGCTGGCCATCCTGCTGCAGGGAAAGCCGCCGATCCTGCCGATCCTGATCGGCGGGGAGGCCCTGGTCGTGCTGTCCATGGGGCTGTTCGGCGCCTCGGTGCTGATGTCCGCCCGGCGTCCCGCCGCGGCGGCCGCCGACATCGAGCCCTTGCGCCGGGCCGCGTAAGGGGGCAACCCCGCGCGGGTGAACGACATCCGATCCCAGGACGCCCCCGGGCGTCCCGCCCGCGCCGCCGCCCTCGACCTGCTCGCCGCCGCGCTCTCGCGCCGCGCCGGCCTCGACGAGGGGCTGGCGCATCCGGCGCTCAAGGCGCTGTCGCCCCGCGACCGCGCCTTCGCCCGCGCGCTCGTGATGGCCACGCTGCGCCGGCTGGGGCCCATCGACTCCGCCCTGCAGGCGAAGCTCCAGAAGCCGCCCCCGGAGCGGGTGGTGAATCTGCTGCGCCTGGGCGCCGCCCAGCTCTTCGTGCTGCAGACGCCGGCGCACGCGGCCGTGGACGCGACGGTGGACCTGGCGGCGTCGGACAACGCCACGCGGCCGTTCAAGAACCTGGTCAACGCCGTGCTCCGCGGCCTGACCCGCGAGCCGCCCGAGCTCGGGGACCCCGACCTGCTGGCGCCGAGCTGGCTCCACGCCCGCTGGCGCGCGGCCTACGGCGAGGCCGAGGCGCGCGCCATCGCCGCCCAGATCGCCGAGGAGCCGGCCACCGACCTGACCCTCAAGGACCCCGCCGCGGCGGCCGAGCTCGCCGCCGGCCTCGAGGCCGAGGTCCTGCCGGGCGGCAGCCTGCGCACGGCGCTGAAGGGCGAGGTCTCGGCCTGGCCCGGTTTCGCGGAGGGGCTCTGGTGGGTGCAGGACGCCTCGGCCGCCATCCCGGCGCGGCTGTTCGGGATCGAGGCCGGCCAGTCCGCGCTCGACCTGTGCGCCGCGCCCGGCGGCAAGACCCTGCAGCTGGCGGCCATGGGGGCGCGGACCACCGCGGTCGACAAGTCGCCGGGTCGGGTCAAGCGGGTCTCCGAGAACCTGGCCCGCACCGGGCTCTCCGCCGAGGTGGTGGTGGCCGACGCCGCCCAGTGGGCCGACCGCCGCCGCTTCGACGCGGTGCTGCTGGACGCCCCCTGCTCGGCCACCGGCACCTTCCGCCGCCATCCCGACGTGCTGTGGGCGGCGAAGCCCGGCGACATCGCCAGCCTCGCGGCCCTGCAGAGCCGGCTGCTCGACGCCGCCGGCCGGCGGGTGAAGGCCGGCGGGCGCCTCGTCTACTGCGTCTGCTCCCTGGAGCCCGAGGAGGGCCAGCCGCAGGTGGACGCCTTCCTGGCCCGCACGCCGGAGTTCGAGCTGGAGCCGATCGCGCCCGGCGAGGCCGGCGCGCCGGAGGCCAGCCTGACGGAGCAGGGAACCCTGCGCATCCTGCCCCACCATCGGGCTGGCGGGACCGACGGCTTCTTCATCGCGCGGCTGCGTCGGAAGGCCGACATGCCGCAGGGGGCCCCCTAGCCCGTCGAGCCGCATCAGATTAAGTCCGGGTTCCATGGCGGGCACCAAGACCATCATCGCGCCTTCGATCCTGGCGTCGGACTTCTCCCGGCTCGGCGAGGAGGTCCGCGCGATCGAGGCGGCCGGCGCCGACTGGGTGCACGTCGACGTCATGGACGGCCACTTCGTGCCGAACATCACCATCGGCCCCGACGTGGTGAAGGCGCTCCGCCCGCATTCGAAGCTGCCCTTCGACGTCCACCTGATGATCTCGCCGGCCGACCCCTATCTGGAGGCCTTCCGCGCCGCCGGCGCCGACCTGATCAGCGTGCACCCGGAGGCCGGGCCGCACCTGAACCGGACGCTGCGACGGATCCGGGAGCTGGGCGCGAAGGCCGGCGTGGTCTTCAACCCCTCCACCGACCCCTCCGTCATCCAGTGGATGATGGACGACATCGACCTGGTCCTGGTGATGAGCGTGAACCCCGGCTTCGGCGGTCAGAGCTTCCTCACCTCCCAACTGAAGAAGGTGCAGCGCCTGCGGCAGATGATCGAGGCCTCCGGGCGCGACATCATCCTCGAGGTGGACGGCGGCGTGACCCCGGAAACCGCGCCGCTGTGCATCGCGGCCGGCGCCACGGCGCTGGTGGCCGGCAGCGCCGTGTTCCGCGGCGGACCGGGCTCCTACGCGACCAACATCTCGGCCCTTCGCGGCGGCTGAGGGGAAGGACGGGGGCATGGCCGGGCCGATCGCCAGCCTCCCCGGCCGCAATGCCGCCGTGGCGATCGGCGTCGCCGCGCGGCGCCAGCTGGTCACCGAATGGCGCGGCACCGCCCTGCATCGCTGGACGCTGGCGCGGCCGAAGCCGGAGGGCCTGGGCGCCGCGCCGCGCGACCTGCGCCCCGTGGACGCGGAGAACGGCGCGCGCATCCTGGCCGGCGCCTTCGTGCTGGCCGGCGCAACCCTGACCACCGGCCCGCGCGGCGATCCCTGGGACCGGCCGAGCCCCGACCGCGCCTTCGCCGTGGCCCTGCACCGGATGGGCTGGCTGCGCGACGTGGTCGCGGCCGGCGCGCCGGGCCCCTCGGAAGGCCTGCGGCTCGTCCTCGAATGGCGCCGGGCCTTCGGCCGCTGGAACGGCTTCTCCTGGAGCCCGGACGTCCTGGAGCGGCGGGTGTTCAACCTGGCCTGCGCCGTCCGCACCATCTGCACCCGCGCCTCGGAGGCGGAGACCGCCAACGTCGCCCTCGACCTCGCCCGCCAGGCGCGGTTCCTGCTGCAGGCCGAGGAGGGGCCGGTGCGCGCCGCCGAGCGGGCCTGCGCCGCGGCCGTAGCGGCGACCGCCCTCGGCGGCCGGCCGGGCGAGCGCCTGCTCGCCGAGGCGCTGGCCAAGCTGGAGCGGGCCCTTCCCGCCACCGTCGACCCGGACGGCGGCCACGCCACGCGCAGCCCGCAGGCGGCGCTGGAGCTGCTGTTCGACCTGCGCACCCTGGACGACGCGCTGGTGCAGCGCGGTGTCGCCCCGCCCGACGAGGTGATGCGGGCGATCGACCGTCTGGCCGGGGCGGTGCGGTTCTTCACCCTTGCCGACGGCCGGCTCGCCGCCTTCCAAGGGGGCGAGGAGTTGCACCCGGCCTATGTCGCCGCCGCCCGCGCGCGCGACGAGGCCGAGGAGCGCGCCGTGCCCGCGGCCCGCAACGGCTACCAGCGGCTGGAGGCCCGCTCGTTGCAGGTGGTGGCCGACGCCGCGCCGCCGGCCAGCGGCGCGTGGAGCACGGCCGCCTGCGCCCAGCCCCTGGCCATCGAGGTGCTGGCCGGCGCCAAGCGGCTGATCGTCGGCGCGGGCTGGTCGCCGGACGCCCAGGGGCCCCAGGCCATGCGGCTGGTGGACGCCGCCTCCACCGCCTCGATCGGCGACGCCTCCTGCGGCGAACCCCTGCGGGGGTTTCCCGCCCAGGTGCTGGGCCCGCGGCTGACGGGGGCGGTGGACGCCGTCGAGGCGCGCCGCCATGAAGCGCCCGGGGCGCTCTGGCTGGAGCTGGCCCACGAGGGCTGGGCCAGGCGCTTCGGCCTGCGGCACGAGCGGCGCCTCTACATCGACGTGGCGGCCGACGAGCTGCGCGGCGAGGACCGCTTCACCCCGGCCGGCGGCAAGGGCGCCGGCGGCGGGCGCAAGTTCGTGCCCTTCATGGTCCGCTTCCACCTGCACCCGCAGGTCAACGCGCTGATCGCCCGCGACAAGAAGAGCGTGCTGCTCAAGCCCGAGGGCCAGGAGCAGGGCTGGTGGCTGCGCAACGACGCCATCGAGGTCGCCATCGAACCCTCGGTCCACTACCAGGACGGCCACCCGCGCCGCTCGCAGCAGATCGTGCTGCGCGGCCAGGCCCGGCTGGAGACCGGCGCGCGCATCCGCTGGAAGCTGAGCGCCGCGGAGTCGCGTTGACGTCGCGCGGCGGCGCGCGTAGCACCACCGCCATCTCCGCGTGACTGGCGAATGAGGTGGGAAACCACCGGGGAGCGCGGAGCCCATATCCTGCCGCTCGCCTGGGCATCCCTCCGACTCTCACCCGAGGAGAATGCCGTGCCTGCCGCCCCCGACTTCCCGCCCGCTCCCGACCAGGTCCGGATTCGCCGCGCCCTGGTCTCGGTCTCCGACAAGACCGGTCTCGTGGACGCCGCCCGCGTGCTCGCGGAGATGGGCGTGGAGCTGGTCTCCACCGGCGGCACCCGCAAGGCGATCGCCGACGCCGGCCTGGCCGTGAAGGACATCTCCGAGCTGACCGGCTTCCCGGAGATGATGGACGGGCGGGTGAAGACCCTGCACCCGGTGGTGCACGGGGGGCTGCTGGGGGTGCGCGACGCGCCCGAGCACAAGCGGGCCATGGACGAGCACGGCATCGGCGCCATCGATCTCGTCTACGTGAACCTCTACCCGTTCGAGAGCACGGTGGCCGCGGGCGCGGACTACGAGACCGCGGTGGAGAACATCGACATCGGCGGGCCGGCGATGATCCGCTCGGCGGCCAAGAACCACGGCTACGTCGCGGTCTGCACCGAGCCTTCGGACGTCGCCGAGGTGCTGGAGGCGCTGAAGGCCGACGGCGCGACCTCGCTCGACCTGCGCAAGCGGCTGGCGGCCCGCGCCTACGCCCGCACCGCGGCCTATGACGCGGCGATCTCCGGCTGGTTCGCCGCCCAGCTCGGGGAGGACGCCCCCCGGCGGATGAGCATCGCCGGCGAGCTCGCCCAGACCATGCGCTACGGCGAGAATCCGCACCAGAAGGCGGCCTTCTACCGCTTCCCCAATCCCCGCACCGGCGTGGCCACCGCCCGCCAGCTGCAGGGCAAGGAGCTCAGCTACAACAACATCAACGACACCGACGCAGCGTTCGAGCTGATCGCGGAGTTCGCGCCGGAGGCGGGCCCCGCCTGCGCGATCATCAAGCACGCCAACCCCTGCGGCGTGGCCACCGGCGCGACGCTCGCCGAGGCCTACGCCCGGGCCCTGGCCTGCGATCCCACCAGCGCCTTCGGCGGCATCGTCGCCCTGAACTCGAAGCTGGACGCGGCCACCGCCCAGCAGGTGCTGGAGGTGTTCACCGAGGTGGTGATCGCCCCCGACGCCGACGAGGACGCGGTCGCCCTGTTCCGCAAGAAGAAGAACGTCCGGCTGCTGGTCACCGGCGGCCTGCCCGACCCGCGCGAGCCCGGCGTGACCTTCAAGTCGGTGTCCGGCGGATTCCTGGTGCAGTCCCGCGACGACGCCCGCCTGACGCCCGCCGACCTGAAGGTGGTGACGAAGCGCGCGCCCACAGATGCGGAGGTGCGCGACATGCTGTTCGCCTTCACCATCGCCAAGCACGTGAAGTCGAACGCCATCGTCTACGCCAAGGCGGGCCAGACCCTGGGGGTCGGCGCGGGCCAGATGAACCGCAAGGACTCGGCCCGGATCGCCGCCCTGCGCGCCGCCGACTTCGGCCTGGACCTGACGGGCTCGGCCTGCGCGTCGGAGGCCTTCTTCCCCTTCGCCGACGGCCTGATCCAGGCCGCCGACGCCGGCTGCACCGCGGTGATCCAGCCCGGCGGCTCGGTGCGCGACGAGGAGGTCATCGCCGCTGCCGACGAGCGGGGCCTGGCCATGGTGTTCACCGGCGTGCGGGTGTTCCGGCACTAGGGACGGGCGCCTTCCCTCCCTTGATGGGGAGGGACAGCCCGCGCAGCGGGCAGGGTGGGGCAGTCGCGGTCAGGCGCCGAGTCTGCGCCCGACCTCCCCACCCCGCTCGCCTTCCGCGAGTCGGCCCTCCCCATAAAGGGGAGGGAAACGCATCACGCCCGCTTCCGCCGCCCCGCCGCCTCCGTCGCCAGCTCCCGCAGGGCGGCGTTGGCGATGGTGAGCTTGGCGAAGGTCCAGGCGCCGCCGGCGGCCTCGATCTCCTCGATCACCTTCAGGGCCGCGCCGGCCTGGTCGCGGCGGAGCGCCGCCCAGGAGGCGACCGCCTCGCGGGCGTGCTCGGCGTCGTCGCCGGCCTGCTTGCCGCCCGTGAAGTCCATGATCGCGCGGGTGAGCTGGGCCTGCTCGGCCAGCATGTCCTCGATCAGCCGGCGCAGCGCCGTCCGCTCGAAGGCGTCGCCCACGGCATAGCCGCCCGCGGCTGCCCGCAGGCGGTCGAAGGCGAAGGCCGCGCCGGCCGCGTTGTAGAGCCGCGAGACGTTCGGCAGCGGCCAGCTGGAGGCCTCGGCCAGGTCCACGAGGTCGGCGGCCGTGGTCAGGGACTGCAGGATGGCCACCGCGCGGGCCAGCTCGGCCGGCGCGCCGGCCTCGGTGAGCTGGCCTATGCGGTGCTCGATGCCGGCCTTCTCCACCGCCGAGACGGCGGCCGGCGTCAGGCCCTTCAGCGCCCGGAATCCCGGGGCGTACTGGCGGATCAGGCCGTCGACGTCCAGCCGCTCGCGGGCCGCGCGGCGGGCCAGCCAGAAGGTCGCGCCGCGCAGGGCGGCGACCATGCGGCGGTAGAGCGCCATCTGGCCGGCGGCCGGGATCTTGCCGTCCAGCTCGCCCACCGCGTCCCAGAGGGGCTCGATCTCCAGCACGGCCTTGGCGGCCTCGTAGCCGGCCACGAAGGCGGCGACGTCGCAGCCCGCCGCCGCCATCAGCCGCGACGGGAAGCTCGGCCCGCAGCGGTTGATCACGTCGTTGGCGACGACGGTGGCGATGATCTCGCGCCGCAGCCGGTGGCGGCGCATGGGCTCCGCCCATTTGCGCAGCGGCTTGGGGAAATAGCCCTCCAGCCGGGCCTCGAAGAAGGCGTCGTCCGGCGCGTGGCTGGCCACCAGCTCGCGCTTCAGCTCCAGCTTGCCGTAGGCCAGCAGCACCGCCAGCTCCGGCCGGGTCAGGCCGCGGCCCGCCGCCAGCCGCTCGGCGACGGCGGCGGCGTCGGGCAGGCCCTCCACCGTGCGGTCGAGGCGGCCCGCCTGCTCCAGCTCGGTCATGAACCGGGCGTGCGGCTCCAGCTCGCCGACGGCGTCCATCTCCAGCAGGGAGAGGGCGAGCGTCTGGTCATAGTTGTGGGCCAGCACGTGGGCCGCCACGTCGTCGACCATCGACCTCAGCAGGGTGTCGCGCTTCTTGCGCGTCAGCTCGCCGGTGCGCTCCAGCATGCCGGTGAGGATCTTGATGTTCACCTCGTGGTCGGAGGAGTCGACGCCGGCCGAGTTGTCGATCGCGTCGGTGTTGATCCGCCCGCCCAGGCCCGCGAACTCGATGCGCCCGGCCTGGGTCAGGCCGAGATTGGCGCCCTCGCCCACCACCTGCACCCGCAGGTCCGAACCGTTCACCCGGATGGCGTCGTTGCCCTTGTCGCCCACCTCGGCGTTGGCCTCGTGACGGGCCTTCACGTAGGTGCCGATGCCGCCCAGGTAGAGGAGCTCCGCGGGGGCCTTGAGGATGGCGTTGATCAGTTCGGCAGGAGCCAGGGCCTCGGCGGCGACGCCCAGCATGGCGCGCACCTGCGGCGTCAGCGGGATCTCCTTCTGGCTGCGCGGGAAGACCCCGCCGCCCTTCGAGATCAGCTTTCGGTCGTAGTCGTCCCACGAGGAGCGCGGCAGCTCGAACATCCGCTTGCGCTCGGCCCAGGACTTCGCCGGGTCCGGATCGGGATCGAGGAAGATGTGGCGGTGGTCGAACGCGGCCAGCAGTCGGGTCTGCTGCGACAGCAGCATGCCGTTGCCGAACACGTCGCCCGACATGTCCCCGCAGCCCACCACGGTGAAGGGCTCGGACTGGATATCCTTGCCGAGCTCGCGGAAGTGGCGCTTCACCGCCTCCCAGGCGCCGCGGGCGGTGATGCCCATGACCTTGTGGTCGTAGCCGGCCGAGCCGCCGCTGGCGAAGGCGTCGCCCAGCCAGAAGCCGTAGGACTCCGCGATGCCGTTGGCGATGTCGGAGAAGGTGGCCGTGCCCTTGTCCGCGGCCACGACGAGGTAGGGATCGTCGCCGTCGTGGGCGATCACGGCCTCCGGACGGATCACCTTGCCCGTCGGGCTGAGGTTGTCGGTGATGTCCAGCAGGCCGGAGAGGAAGGTGGTGTAGGCGCGGATCCCCTCGGCGCGCACGGCCTCCACCGAGCCGCCCTTCGGCAGCTGCTTGGGATAGAAGCCACCCTTGGAGCCCACGGGCACGATGACGGCGTTCTTCACCTGCTGGGCCTTCACCAGGCCCAGGACCTCGGTGCGGAAGTCGTCGCGCCGGTCCGACCAGCGCAGGCCCCCGCGCGCCACCGGGCCGAAGCGCAGGTGCACGCCCTCGACGTTGACGCCCCAGACGAAGATCTCGCGGTAGGGCTTCGGCAGCGGCAGGTCCGCCAGCTCGCCGCTGGCCACCTTGAAGGAGATGTAGGGCTTCACCGCTCCGCCCTCGGCCGGCTGGTAGAAGTTGGTCCGCTGGATGGCGCCGACCAGCAGCGCCAGGCGGCGCAGCACGCGGTCGTCGTCCAGGCTCTCCACCAGCTGGAGGGCGTCGGTGATCTTCTTCATCACCGCCTCGGCCTGCGTCGTGCGGGCGGCCAGGTCGGCGTTGATGGCCGGGTCGAACTTGGTGCGGAAGAGGTCGAGGATCAGGCGCGCCACGCCCGGATGGTTGGACAGCGCCTCCTCCTGAACCCGCTGGGTGGGGTCGAGGCCGGACTGCTGGCGGTAGCGGGCGAGCGCGCGGACCAGCGCAGCCTGGCGCCAGGGAATGGAGAGCTCGAGCACCAGGCGGTTGAAGCCGTCGTTCTCGGTGAGGCCGGTCCAGACCGCGGCGACGGCGTCCTCGAAGGCGTCCTTCACCTCCGCGAACACCAGGTGCGCGCCGCGCGGGTCGGTGAGCTCGAAGTCGTGCACCCAGACCGGCGGCCGGCCCTCGCGGACGATCTCGAAGCCCGCCTCGGCCATGGCCTTGAGGCCCATGTTCTCGAGGATCGGCAGGACGTCGGCCAGCGGCGCCGGCTCCCCCTGCCGGTACAGCTTGAAACGGAACTCCAGCGGGCCGTCCTCGGCCGTGCGGTAGGCGCGCACACGGACGGCCTCGTCGCCGAACGCTTCGATCTCGGCCACGTCGGCCAAGGCCTCCGAGGCGTCGAAGCGGTCGCGGTAGCCGGCCGGGAAGGCCTCGCGGTAGCGCGCCACGGTCTCGGCGACCTCCTCGGGCGTCCGGCCGCTGGCGCGGACGGCTGCGTCGAACAGGTCCTCCCAGGTGCGCGCCGCCTCGGTGATCTCCTTCTCGAGGTCACGCAGGTCGGGCCAGGCGTGCTGCCCGGGCGTGAAGCCGATGATGTAGTGGACGCGGGCGAGGGGCGCGTCGGGGAAGTTCGGATAGTAGGCGGAGAGCCGCCCGCCGTAGGCCTGGGCCAAGATCGCGCCGGCCTTGCGGCGGAGCTCGGAATCGTAGCGCTCGCGCGGCACGAACAGCAGCACCGAGGCGAAGCGGTCGAACGGGTCGCGCCGCTCGAACAGCCGCACGCGCGGCCGGTCGTATAGGTGGAGCACGCCCAGCGCCTGATCGAGGAGGTCGTCCTCGGTCATCTGGAAGAGCTCGTCGCGAGGATGGTTCTCGACGATGTTCTTCAGCCGCTTGGCGTTGTGGCTGCCGGGCGCCGCCCCGGCGCGCTCCAGCACATTGGCGAGCTTCTGGCGGATCAGCGGGACGTTGCTGGCCGGCTGGTCGTAGGCGTCGGCGGTGAACAGGCCCACGAAGCGGACCTCGCCATGGGGGCGGCCGTCCCTGTCGTAGCGCTTGACCCCCACGTAATCCATGTAGCCGCGGCGGTGGACGCGGCTGCGCACGTTGGACTTGGCCACGGTCAGCGCCGGGTCGACCACCAGCCGGTCCTTCACCTGGCCCATCAGCAGCGCCGGCTCGTGGGCGCGGCGCAGCACGGTGCGGGCGGGGTCGCGCAGGACGCCCAGGCCGTCCGTCGGCTGGTAGAGCGGCTCCTCGGGCGCGTAGTCGCCGTTCGGCAGCCTCGGGTACTCGTAGGCCCGGGCGCCAAGGAAGACGAAGTGCTCCTTGTGCAGCCAGGAGAGGAAGGCGAGGTCCTCGTCGGTGGCCTTTTCGCCGTGCTCGCGCAGCTCCGCGAGTGTCCGGCCCATCAGCTCGAGCATGGCCGGGAAGTCGTCCACGGCGGCGCGGACGTCGGTCAGGGTCTCCTTCACGCCGCGGATCAGGGCGGCCTCACGGTCGGCCCCGATGGGGTCGAGGATCACCTGGATCATGGATTCCCGGCGCGGGGTCCCGGTCTCGCCGCGCAGACCCGCGCGGTCGCGCTGCACCGTCACCAGGGGGTGGAACATCGCCCGGACCGAGAGGCCCTGGTCGGCGATCTCGCCCATGATGGAATCCACCAGGAAGGGCGCATCGTCCTGCACGATCTCCAGCCGGTCGAGACCGGCGTGGCGGGTCCCGACGACGGGGGCGATGCGGATGGAGGCGGCGCGGCCGCGACGTCGTTCGCCGAAGCGCCAGAAGTCGGCGAGGTTCTCGGCCAGTTCGGCGGCGGAGAGCTCGGGGACCTCGTCGGTCATGGCGTCGGCGGCGGCCTGCTCGGCGAAGGCGCGGGCCGCGTCGGCCTGCGGCGCCTCGCCGATGGCGGACATCACCGCGCGCACGAGGCGCGGATTGGGTCGAAGGGAACCGGCGCGAGGCGTCTTGCTCATCACGCAACCCCCGCGCCGGACGCGAGGACGCCGCCGGAGGAGAGTGTCCGGCGGCGTGTGGCCCCGCCGTGGGGGGGCGGCGGGACGCTGGGTGCTCGCTGCGTCCGCGGGCTTGGGGGACGGACGCACCAGCCGAGGAGTTGGGGGCCTCGGCCAACCTTAGATAGGAACGAGAAGCTCAAGTTTAAGTCCTCTGGGAACGTTTCCGTCGTTGGACCGCCGGCTCCGAGGCGATCGCCTGGTCCAGGGCCTCGGTAGGCTTCTTGTCGCTGCGCAGGCGCAGCGGATCCCCGTCCTCGGAGAGCAGGACCGCGATCCAGCGCGACGTGGGGAACTGGGCCAGGATCACCATGGCCATGACCGTCAGCGGGGTGGACAGGAAGGCGCCCGCCAGGCCCCAGATCGCCGTCCAGAAGGCCAGCGACAGCAGCACCATCACCGGGTCGATGTTCAGGCTGCGGCCCTGCATCCGCGGATAGATGACGTTGCCGACCACCAGGGTGACGGTCTGCAGCACGGCGAACAGCGCGGCGGCCTGCCACAGGGTGTCGAACTGGACGAGGGCCATCACCGGCGGCGCGGCGACGCCCACGACGCCGCCCACCACCGGGATGTAGGAGGCGATGAAGATCACGAAGGTCCAGAAGATCGCGTTATCGAGGCCGACCGCCACCATGGTCGCCCAGGAGGCGGCGGCGATCATCAGCCCGGTCACCGTCTGGACCCACAGGTACTGCTCCACCCCGTCGCGGATGCGCAGGAAGGCGGCCACCGCCTCCTGCCGCTCCTCGCGCTGGGGGAACAGGTTGACCACCTTGCGCTCCCAGCCGCGGCGCGAGGCGATGATGAAGCCGAGGTAGACCAGGACGAAGGCGGCGGTGGAGGCGAAGTCCTGCAGCCCCTTGGCCACGAGGCCCAGGTAGCGGGTCGGATTGAGCTGCTGGACCAGGGTGTCGATGGTCGGCGGCACGTCCATGCCCACGAGGCCGGCCATGCGGGCCAGGAGGCCGTTCAGGCGCGGGGCGTAGCCGGCGAGCTGGCTGGCGAAGGAGGTGGCGTTGTCGGCGATGACATAGGCCGAGCCGCCGAAGATCAGGATCGACAGGACCACGGCCAGCGGCAGGGCGGCGCGGCGGCCGACGCCCGGCAGGCGGTGGTGCAGCACGCGGGCGAAGCCGTCGATCATGACGGCCAGGAACATGGCGAGGGCCAGCGGCGTCAGGATCGACGAGAGCCAGTAGAGGGCGGCGCCGGTGGCGATGGCCGCCAGGATGGCGAGCGATACGCGGATAAGCGGCGACTCGAAGGCGCGGGCGGGCATGGAGAGCTTTCGCGAGGGAGCGGAGGCTTCGACTGTCCCCGGCGGGGGAGCCGCCGTCAACGTAGGTAACCCCTACCGGGCTTTGCTTAAGATTGGGAGTAGATTTGCCCTTTCCGCCGGAATTTTCGGCACGAACATGACTTCTCCCGCGGGGCGAGTCCCGACTGGCGCGGCCCGGCGTGGCTGGGTAGCCTTCGCCTCCCTAGGGCAGAGGAGCTCCGCATGGCCGACGACGGCGTCCTGATCGGCATCGCCGACCACCACCCGCAGAGTCTGCGCCTCGACCGCGCGAACCGGCACGGCCTGGTGGCCGGCGCGACCGGCACCGGCAAGACGGTGACCCTGCAGGTGCTGGCCCAGGGCCTCTCCGACGCCGGGGTGCCAGTGTTCGCCGCGGACGTGAAGGGTGACCTGTCCGGCATCTGCCAGCCGGGCCAGCCCGGCGAGAAGATGCTGGCCCGGGCCGAGGCCATGGGGCTGACCCTGCAACCGGCCGGCGCGCCGGTGGTCTTCTGGGACCTGTTCGGGGAGCAGGGCCATCCGGTCCGCACCACCGTCTCCGAGATGGGCCCGCTGCTGATCGCCCGCATGCTCGAGCTGAACGAGGTGCAGGAAGGCGTGCTGACGGTGGTGTTCCGCGCCGCCGACGAGGAGGGCCTGCTGCTCCTGGACCTGAAGGACCTGCAGGCCGCCCTCACCTATGCCGCCGAGAACGCCAAGGCGCTGGGGGCCCGGTACGGCAACGTCTCCCCGGCCACCGTGGCGACCATCCAGCGCAAGCTCCTGATGCTGGAGGACCAGGGCGGGGCCAACCTGTTCGGCGAGCCGGCCCTGCAGCTCTCCGACCTGATGCGCACCGACGGCTCGGGCCGCGGCTATGTGAACCTGCTGGCCGCCGACCGGCTGATCGCCGCGCCCCGGCTCTACGCGACCTTCCTGCTCTGGCTGCTGTCGGAACTGTTCGAGGAGCTGCCGGAGGTGGGCGATCCGGAGAAGCCCCGGCTGGCCTTCTTCTTCGACGAGGCGCACCTGCTGTTCCGCGACGCGCCCAAGGCCCTGCTGGAGAAGGTGGAGCAGGTGGTGCGGCTGATCCGCTCCAAGGGCGTGGGCGTCTATTTCGTCACCCAGAACCCGGCCGATATTCCGGAGACCGTACTGGGCCAGCTCGGCAACCGGGTGCAGCACGCGCTGCGCGCCTACACGCCCGTGGAGCAGCGCGGCCTGCGCGCCGCCGCCGGCAGCTTCCGCGCCAACCCCGCCTTCGACACCGCCGAGGCCATCCAGGCGTTGGGCGTCGGCGAGGCCCTGGTCTCGGTGCTGGACGAGAAGGGCGCCCCGACCATGGTGGCCCGCACGCTCGTGCGTCCGCCGGTGTCGCGCCTGGGGCCGGTGACGCCCGCCGAGCGGGCGGCGGTCATGGCGGCCAGTCCCGTGCGCGGCCTCTACGACCAGCTCCGCGACCGCCAGTCGGCCTACGAGATGCTGCAGGCCAAGACGGTGGAGACGGCGGCCGCGCCGGAGCCTGCGGCCAAGCCTACGAGGGCCGCGCGCGAGAAGCCCTCGGAGCTGCAGTCCATGGGCGAGGCCTTCGCCAAGTCGATGCTGCGCAGCGTCGGCAGCCAGATCGGCCGCGAGATCATGCGCGGCCTGCTGGGCGGTGTCCGCCGGCGGCGCTGACGAACAACAAGGAACAACCGCACCCCCCCGCGAGTCTCCAGCCGGCAAGCAGGACCTTGCTGGGGAGTGCCGCTCTTGGCCTTTGTCGTCTTCGCCGGTCAGTCGAACACCGGCGGCGCCTATATGAACGCGTCCACGCTTCCGGCCGCCTGGAAGCCCGACCCGCTCACCCTGATCTGGGACCCTGACGACAAGGCCTGGGTCCAGATGCAGCCGGGCGTGAACACCGGCTTCGGCCAGATGCCCGACGCCTGGGGGCCCGAGGTGCAGTTCGCGCTCGCCTTCCGCGCCGCCCACCCGGATGAGGTACTGCGGATCGTGAAGTCCGCCTGGGGCGGCACGCGGCTGGATGTCGACCCCGGTGAGTGGCGCTACGACTGGTCGCCGCGCAGCGACAATGAGGTGTTCGACCTCACCACCCAGATGATCCGCGACGCCGGCGCGGCGGCCGGCGGGATCCGGCCGGAGGCGGTGTTCTGGGGACAGGGCGAGGAAGACGCGAACCACGCCGACACCGCGGCGGCCTATGACGAGAACCTGCCCGCGTTCTTCACGGCGGTCCGCACGGAATGGCTGCAGGACCCGGAAGGCAAGATCGGCTTCTTCCGCATCGGCGGCACGCCCACCTACGGGGCCGAGGTGCGCCACGCCCAGCTCGTCACCGACGAGGCCGACGCCCATGCGGTGAGCTTCGATTCCCGGCCATTCCCGCTGATGGGCGACAACGTCCACTTCACCGCCGAGGCCCACCGGATGTCCGGCGACGAGTTCTTCGCCCTCTATCGCGCCTTCCGCGCGGGCGGTGCGCCGGACGGCGGCGACGGCGGCCAGGTGCTGACCTCGGCGGGGCCCGGCGACGCCCTGGTGGGGGGAGCCGGCGCCGACACCCTGAACGCCAGCCGCGGCTCCGACGTGCTCACCGGCGGCGGCGGGGCCGACGTGTTCGCCTGGGCGGGGGAGCCGTGGTCGCCGGCCCGGGTCACCGACTTCGCGCCGGGCCAGGACCGGCTGGACCTCTCCGACCTGCTCGACGCGGCGGGCTATACGGGCTCCGACCCGATCGCCGACCGCTACGTCCTGCTGTTCGATGACGGCGAGGGCGGGACCAAGGTGCTGTTCGACGACGATGGGGCCGCCCAGGGTGGCGCCTGGCCCAACTGGATCATCCACCTGCAGGGAACGCCAGGCGCGGGGCTGACCTGGGCGCAGCTCTCCGGCGCGGGCGCGTCCCCGCCGCCGCCTCCGCCACCCCCGCCGCCGGGCGACGGCGGACAGCCGGGCGTGGTGCTGACCTCGAGCGGACCGGGCGCCGTGCTGACGGGCGGCGCCGGGAACGACACCCTGAACGCCAGCCGCGGTCCCGACCGGCTGACCGGCGGCGGCGGCGCGGACCGCTTCGTGTTCGGGGCCGAGCCGTGGGACCCGCCGCACATCACGGACTTCACGCCGGGCGCGGACCGGATCGACCTGCGCGCGCTGTTCGACGCCGCGGGTTACGCGGGAGCCGACCCTTTCGCGGACGGTTATCTAAGGCTGATCGACGACGGGGCGGGCGGGACCAAGGTGCTCTTCGACCGCGATGCGGCCGGGCCGGCCCCGCAGTGGGCCAACTACGTCATCCACCTGGAAGGAACGCCGCCGGGGCGCCTCGGCCCCGGCGACTGGATCTTCCAGTAGGTCTTAGCGCGGCGCCATGCGGATGGCGCCGTCCAGGCGGACGTCCTCGCCGTTGAAGTAGCCGCACTCGATCATGGTCAGCGCGAGCTGGGCGTACTCTTCCGGCTTGCCGAGCCGCTTGGGGAAGGGCACCGACGCGGCCAGGCCCTGCTTCACCGCTTCCGGCGCGAACTGCATCAGGGGCGTGTTGAAGATGCCCGGCAGGATGGTGTTCACGCGGATGCCGTCGCCCGACAGGTCACGGGCGATGGGCAGCGTCATGCCGACCACGCCGCCCTTGGAGGCGGAGTAGGCCGCCTGGCCCATCTGGCCGTCCTCGGCCGCGACGGAGGCCGTGTTGATGATCACGCCGCGCTCGCCGTCTTCCATCGGCTCCAGGTCCAGCATGCCCTTCGCCGACTTGGCGATGCAGCGGAAGGTGCCGACGAGGTTGATCTGGATGATGAAGTTGAAGGCATCCAGCGGGAAATGCTTGGTCTCGCCGGTGTTCTTGTCCCGGCTGGCGGTCTTGATGGCGTTGCCGGTGCCGGCGCAGTTCACCAGGATGCGCTCCTGGCCGTGCGCTTCGCGGGCCTTGGCGAAGGCCGCATCGACCTCTTCCTCGGAGGTGACGTTGCACTTGCAGAAGACGCCGCCGACTTCACCGGCCACCTTCTGGCCCTTCTCTTCGTTCATGTCGAAGATGGCGACCTTGACGCCCTTGGCGGCCAGGATCCGGACGGTGGCCTCGCCGAGGCCGGAGGCGCCGCCGGTGACGACCGCTGCGACGGATGAGTTGAGTTCCATGGACGCTTTGCTCCCGCTCCCGTTAGATGGGGTGACTTCAGCGAAGGCATTAGCCCGATGAGCGGAAGCGAAAAAGTGTCACCCGACGTCAACGGCTTCGATCCCCACGCGCCGCTGGATCCGAGCCGCGCGCTCGTGCCCTCCGTGGTGAAGCTGAACGAGCAGCGGGTGGCCCGCGGTTTCTGGCCGAAGATTCGCAAGGTGGCGGCCAAGGTGCCGTTCGCCGCCGAGGCGCTCAGCGTCTGGTACTGCGCGAAGGACGAGGAGACGCCGACCGCGGCCAAGGGGATGATGCTGGCGGCGCTGGCCTACTTCGTCCTGCCCACCGACGTGGTCCCCGACTTCATCGCGGGCCTCGGCTACACCGACGACGCGGCGGTCTTCGCGACCCTGATGACGCTCGTGGGGCGCAACCTGAAGCCCCGGCACCGGGAAGCGGCGAAACGCTCGATCCTGCGCCTGCGGCGGGACGACTAGGCCCGCTTGGCGAGCTGCTGCTCGCGCCAGGTGATGAACAGGGTCGAGCCCACCACGACGGCCGCGCCGGACAGCGTCCAGACGCTCGGGACCTCGTGGAACAGGAAGAAGCCGGCGGCCACCGTGAACACCAGCCGCGAATAGTCGATCGGGGCCATGGCCGCGGCGTCGCCGATCTGCATGCCCTTGATGTAGCAGCCCTGGGTGATGGTGCCGAAGACGCCCATCACCGCCAGCAGGGCGAGGTCGACGAGCGTCGGCCACTTCCAGTCGATGATCGCCCCCGGGATCGACAGCACCAGGCCCAGGGTCACCGCCCAGACCAGCAGGACCGTGGGGGAGTGGTCCCGCGTCATCACCTTCATGCCGGTGATGGTGAGCGCGAACAGGAAGGACGAGGCCAGCATGGCGAGCGCCGGCAGGCCGATGGCGAACTCGCCGCCGGCCCCGGGGCGGACCATCAGCAGCACGCCGAGGAAGCCCACGAGCGCCGCGCCGATCCGCAAGGGGCCGACCTTCTCGCGGACCACGAAGGCGGCGAGCGGCACGAGCCAAAGCGTGCGCGTGAACGACAGGGCGTTGGCGTCGGCCAGCGGCATCTTCTGGAACGCGTAGAAGGAGAGGATCAGGCCCACCGTTCCCGCCGCCGAGCGGAAGAACAGTATGCCCGGCCGGGTCGTGCGGTAGGCCGCCCGCCCCTGCCTCAGGATCAGGGGCAGGAGGACCAGGAAGCCGGCGAGCTGGCGGTAGAAGGTCTGCAGCGCCGCCGAATAGTCCCCGCCCAGGTACTTGATGAGCGTCATCATCACCGTGAAGCCCACGGCGGAGGCGAGCATCCACAGCGCGCCGTGGACGTTGGGGGCCAGCCCCCGGCGCGGCTTGGCTGGGGCCAGGCCCGGCTCGTCGGTCATTCGCCGGCGGGCTGCGGCGCGAACTCTCCAAAGAGCTCGAGGAACGGCGACTGGGCGGCCACGTCCCAGGCGTGGCGGCCGCCCACGGTGATGCCGCCGTCGACCACCAGGTGCGTGCCGGAGACGAAGGCCGAGGCTTCGGAGGCCAGGTAGAGCGCAGCCTGGGCGATGTCGTCGGGCATGCCGGCCTTGGGCACGGGCTGGACCCGGGGCGCGAACTCCACGACGCGGGCGGCCATCTGGTCGGCCACCTCGCGCGGCAGGCCCAGCGAGGCGCCGAAGATCGAGGTGGCGATCAGGCCCGGGCAGATGGCGTTCACCCGGATCTTCTGCGGCGAGAGCTGGGCGGCGGCGACCTTGCTCATGTGGATCACCGCGGCCTTGGCCGAGGAGTAGGCGATCGGGCCCCAGCCCGCCTGCAGGCCGGCGATGGAGGCGGTGTTGATGATCGAGCCGCCGCCGCGCTCCAGCATCAGGGGCACGGCGTGCTTCATGCCGAGCGCCGGCCCGCGCACCAGGACGTCGTAGATCCAGGTCCAGCGCTCCGCCTCGATCTCGGGGATGGTGCGCATGGCGTCGGAGATGCCGGCGTTGTTGAACAGGATGTCGAGGCCGCCGAACTCCGCCTTGGCCAGCTGCATGGCCGCGGCGATCTCGTCCTCGACCGTCACGTCGCAGCGCGCGTAGCGCAGGCGGCCGGGGAACCGCTTCTCCAGCATGACGCCCTTCTCGTCCTGGATGTCGGCGGCGACCACGCGGGCGCCCTCCGCCAGGAACAGCTCCACCGTGCCCAGGCCGATCCCCGAGACGCCGCCGGTGATGACGGCGACCTTGCCTTCCAGACGTCCAGCCATACGGCCCTCTCCCCGTGTTCTTTGGTTATCGGCGTTCAGTAGCGCAAACCCTCTCCCCTTGGGAGAGGGAAGGGTGAGGGCGGCGGAGGACGTCGGCGTGGCGCTCTGGAGGGGTCGGCGCGACCCGGCCCCTCGGCGGCTCTGGACCCAGAGTCCGAGCCGCCCTCACCCCAACCCTCTCCCCATGGGAGAGGGAGAAACTAGTCGATGGTGACCACGACCTTGCCCATGGCCTTGCGGCTGGCGAGGTGGCGGATGGCGTCGGCGGCGCGCTCGAGCGGGAAGCGTTCGGAGACGTACGGCTTGATCTTGCCGTCCTCGTAGAGCTTCAGCAGCTCCTGCACGCTCTGCTGGTGGCGCTGCGGGTTCTTGCCCACCCAGGACCCCCAGAAGACGCCGACGATGTCGCAGCCCTTCAGGAGCGCGAGGTTCAGCGGGATCTTCGGGATGTCGCCGGCGGCGAAGCCCACCACCAGGTACTTGCCCTCCCAGGCGATGGAACGCAGCGCGGGCTCGGCGTAGTCGCCGCCGATGGCGTCGTAGATCACGTCGGCGCCGTTCGGCTGGGTGGCGTCCTTGAAGAGGGCCGCCAGCTCCTTCTGGCCGTCGCGGTCGAAGGGCCCGCGGCCGTAGACCACGCCGCCGTCCGCGCCGTGGCGGCGGCAGAGCTCGACCTTCTCCTCCGAGGAGGCCGCCGCGATCACCCGCGCGCCCATCACCTTGCCGAGCTCGACGGCCGCGAGGCCGACGCCGCCGGCCGCGCCCAGCACCAGCAGGGTCTGCCCCGGCTGCAGGTCGGCCCGGTCCTTCAGGGCGTGGTAGCTCGTGCCGTAGGTCATGATGAAGGCCGCCGCGTCGTCGAACGGCATGGAGTCGGGGATCTTCACCAGCCGGGCCGCCTCGAGCGCCAGCTCCTCGGCCATGCCGCCCCAGCCGGTGTTGCCCAGCACCCGGTCGCCCGGCTTCACATGGGTCACGCCCTCGCCGACCGACTTGACGATCCCGGCGATCTCGCCGCCCGGCGCGAACGGCCGCTGCGGCTTGAACTGGTACTTGTCCTCGATGATCAGCACGTCGGGGAAGTTCACCCCCACCGCCTTCACCTCCACCACCGCGAAGCCCGGCTTCGCCTCGGGCGAGGGCACGTCCTCCAGCACGAGGCTGTCGGGTCCGCCGACTTCCTTGCTGAGCAGCGCTTTCATGGGACGTCCCTCCGGTGCGGTCTGATTGAGCGGGCGACGCTATCCCAGTCGAACGGATGTTTGAAGTGTCGCCCGGGAGCGATTTGGTAAGCGGACGCCCGTCACCTATATTCCGCGGCCTCCAGAAGGACTTTCCCTTGGGCGTGACCCTCGACCTCTCGCGCGCGCCGGCCCAGCCGCTCGCGCCGTCGCTGACGAACCTCACCGGCCTGTCGCGGGCCGAGCTCGCCCTGGCCCTGGTCGAGGCCGACGTCGTGCGCCCGGAGAAGGCGAAGATGCGCGCCAGCCAGCTCTGGCGCTGGATGCACCACTACGGCGTCACCGATTTCGCGCAGATGACCGATGTGGCCAAGGAGACCCGCGCGGCGCTCGCCGAGAAGTTCTCCCTCACGCGGCCCGAAGTGGTGGAACGGCAGGTGTCGAAGGACGGCACCCGCAAGTGGCTGATCCGCATGGCGCCGGGGATCGAGGTCGAAACCGTCTACATCCCCGACGTGGGCCGGGCGGGCGCCCTGTGCGTGTCGAGCCAGGTGGGCTGCACGCTGAACTGCACCTTCTGCCACACGGGCACCCAGGCCCTGGTGCGCAATCTGACGGCCGCGGAGATCGTGGCCCAGGTGCAGGTGGCCCGCGACGACCTCGGCGAATGGCCGTCGCCCAAGGAGGACCGCCGGCTCTCCAACATCGTCTTCATGGGCATGGGCGAGCCGCTCTACAACCTCGACCACGTGGCGAGCGCCATCGACATCATCGCCGACAACGAGGGCATCGCCATCTCGCGGCGGCGGATCACCGTCTCCACGTCGGGCGTGGTCCCGCAGCTCGAGGCGCTGGGGACCAAGACCCAGGCCATGCTGGCAATCTCCCTGCACGCCACCAACGATGAGCTGCGCGAGAAGCTGGTGCCGCTCAACAGGAAGTACCCGCTGCAGGAGCTGATGGCCGCGATCCGGGCTTATCCCGGCCTGTCCAACGCCCGGCGGGTGACCTTCGAGTACGTGATGCTGAAGGGCGTCAACGACAGCCCGGCCGAGGCCAAGGCGCTGGTCCAGCTGCTGCGCGGCATCCCGGCCAAGATCAACCTGATCCCGTTCAACCCGTGGCCCGGGACCGAGTACGAGTGCTCGGACTGGAAGACCATCGAGGCCTTCGCCGCGATCCTGAACCGCGCCGGCTACGCCTCGCCGATCCGCACGCCGCGGGGCCGGGACATCCTGGCCGCCTGCGGCCAGCTGAAGAGCGAGAGCGAGAAGCTGCGCGCCAGCGCCCGCCGCAAGATCGCCGAGACCGATCCCGGCGAGGCTGCGTAACTGCGTCCACTGCCCTAAGCCCGGGCAGCCGTGCTATGGGGGCGGCAGTAGTCGAGGGGCCGGCGTCACACATGCCTACACCGATCCAGTCGCCTGAGATCCAGGCGTTCGCGCAGGGCTTTCCGATCACCCTGCTGCACGCCGGCGTCACCGTGCTCATCCTGCTGGCGGCCGCGACGCTCTATGTGCTGCTGACCCCGCACCGGGAGATCACCCTGATCCGCGAGGGCAACACCGCCGCGGCGGTGTCCCTGGGCGGCGTTCTGGTCGGCCTGGCCGTGCCGCTGGGCGTGTCGCTGAACGCGTCGACCAACCTCATCGAGATCGGCCTCTGGGGCGTGGCCACGGTGATCGTCCAGCTGCTGGTCTTCCGCCTGGTGGACATCGTGCTGCGCGGCCTGCCGCGGCGGATCCAGGACGGCGAGATGTCGGCCGCCGCCATGCTGGTGGGGGCCAAGCTCGCCACCGCCATCATCATCGGAGCCGCGGTCTCGGGCTGACATGCATTTCCCCCGGCTTCCCGACTGGCTGATCTACGCCTGCGTGGTGGTGGCGCTGCTGATCGCCGCCGTGGGCCGGCAGGAGCGCGCCGACGCGCCCGAGCCGCCGCCGCCGGCGCCGGAGGTCGAGGGCGAGGTTCTCGGCCCCGCCTCGCCGTTCGACCCCTCGGTGGTCGTCGACGTGCCGGACGAGGCCGGTCCGGCCACCGGCACCGCCTTCTCCATCGCCGAATCGGGCGTCTGGCTGACCGCCCGCCACGTGGTGGACGGCTGCGGGACCACGGCCATCGTCGTCGGCGACGGGCGCGGCGTGGCCGCCCGCGTCAGCATCGACCCGCGCGGCGAGGCCGCGATCCTGACCACCGACGGCGGCGCGCCGTCCCTGCCCCTGGCGCTGGCCACCGAGCTGCACCGCGGCGCGCGCGCCTATCACCCCGGCTATCCGCAGGGCGAGCCCGGCGAGGCGACCTCCAAGCTGATCGGCCGCGAGACCCTGGTGGTGCGCGGCCGCGGCGCCCGTTCCGAGCCGGTGCTGGTCTGGGCCGAGACCGGGCGGACGGAGGGCCTGCGCGGCACGCTGGGCGGCCTCTCCGGCGCGCCCGCCCTGGACGGTCAGGGCCGGGTGATCGGCGTCACCATCGCGGAGAGCCCCCGCCGGGGCCGGATCTACACCACGGCGCCTGAGACGGTGGAGGCGACGCTGGCCAGCACGCGCCGTCGCTATGCGGGCTCCCCGGCCGCGCCGGCCATCACGCCCGACAACTACTTCCGGGTCGCCGACAGCCTGCGCCGCGACCTGCGCGTGGCCCAGGTGGTCTGCCTCAGCGCCTAGGGCTCCGCGGCGGGCTTCGGCTGCCGGGCCGCGACGATGAAGGCCAGGACGATGGCCACGACGCCGATCACCGCCGAGTAGAGGAAGAAGACGACGTAGCCTGAGCCCAGGGCCGCGGGCGTCACCGCCGACTTCGCCGCGCCTTGCGCATAGGCCTCCGGCGGCAGGGCGGTGAACAGGCCCTTGAGCGGGGCGAACACCCCACCGGCGTCGGCGCCGGCCGCCGAGCTTTCCACGATCCGCCCGGACTGCGAGGCGATCAGCTTGCCCGGCAGGGCGTAGAGCGAGGAGAACAGGGCGTACTGGGTCGCGGTGAACCCGGCCGAGGTCAGGCTCGACATGTAGGCGATCAGGCAGGTGCCGGAGAAGCCGGAGGCCACGTTGTCGACGCCGATGGCGATGAACAGGGCCGGCAGGTCCGCGCCCTGCAGGGCGAGCCAGGCGAACACCAGGTTGGACAGGGGCCCTGCGAAGGCCCCGACCACCAGCGCGCGCATCAGCCCGAGCTGGGCCACCGCCCAGCCGCCGAGCCCGACGCCGAAGACGGTCATGATCACGCCGAACACCTTCCGCACCTCGGCGATCTCGGTCTTCGAATAGCCGAGGTCGGCATAGAACGGGTTCATGATGTTCAGCACGAAGTCCGACAGCCGGTAGACGCAGATCAGAGCCAGGATCAGGGCCGCCACCCCGCGGTAGCGCACGAAGAAGTCCCGCAGCGGATCGCCCAGCGCCGCGGCGAGATAGACACCCGGCCGGGTGCGGACGCCCGGCAGGGGGCAGGCGGCGAGGACGATGATCCCCAGGCCGAGCGCGACCGCGACGAGCTGGGCGTAGACCCCCTGCGGCTTCATCTCCCACAGCGCCGTCAGGGCTTCGCCCGCGCCGGTCATCCCGAGGCCGCCGAGCACGCTCGCCAGCACAGAGGCGTTGGCGGCCAGGCCGGAGCCGAGGACGAGGGCGCCGACGGCGAACAGCGCCAGCCGGGCCAGCCATTCGGGAATCTCCAGCGCGGGCCGGGACGGCGTGCCTTCGGCGTGGATCGGGCGGACGATGTGCTCCTTCTCCTTCGGCGCGGCGAGTGCGCCGCCGACGCCCACCGCCATGAGGGCTGCCATCACGGCGTAGGAGATGTTCCAGTTGAACTGTTCGGCCAGGATCAGCGGCGCGGCGCCCGCGGTGATCATGGCGATCCGGTAGCCCCACTGGTAGGCGGCCGCCATGGCGCCCTGCTTCTCCACGGAAGCCGCCTCGATGCGCCAGGCGTCGATCACGATGTCCTGGGTCGCGGCCGTGAAGCCGACGAAGACCGCGAAGGCGGCCATCAGGCCAAGACTGGCCGCCGGGTTGGTCCCGGAGATCAGCCACAGGCCGAACATCACCAAAAGCTGGGTGGCGATCATCCAGGAGCGGCGGTGGCCGAGCCAGCGGGTGAGTAGGGGGACGCGGGTGCGGTCCACCAGCGGCGCCCAGAGGAACTTCATGGAATAGGCCAGCGTCGCCAGGGCGAAGACCGAGATCACGCTGAGCGACAGGCCCGCCTCGCGCAGCCACAGCGACAGGGTGTCGAAGATCAGCAGATTGGGCAGGCCGGAGGCGAAGCCCAGCGCCAGCATCACCAGCGCGCGTCGTTCGAAGAAGACCCGGACGCCGGCCAGCGCTCCTTTGCGGGGCTCAGTGGCTTCGGCGCTCATTCAAGTCTCCGCTGCGAACGCCCCCGCGCCCGTCGTCAGCCCCGGACCTTGGCGCGCGCCGCGAATTCCGTCCAGCCGCCGCGGGTCCATCGCGTCAACGCGGCGCGCAGGGCGTCCGGCGACAGCGGCTTCACCAGGAAGTCGTCCATGCCGGCGGCCAGGCAGGCCTGGCGGTCGTCGTCGAAGGCGTTGGCGGTGAGCGCCACGATCGGCGTGCGCAGGCCGTCGGCCCGCAGCCGCCGCGAGGTCTCCTCGCCGGAGAGGCCGGGCATGCGCATGTCCATCAGGATCAGGTCGTAGGCGGTCACCTTGACCGCCGAGAGCGCCTCGGATCCGTCGATGGCGTGGTCCACCTCGCAGCCCTCGCGGGTGAGCAGGGCCTTGGCCAGCAGGGCGTTGATCGGATTGTCCTCCACCAGGAGGATGCGGGCGCCGGGGGCGGCGGCCTCGGCGATCCGCTCGTCCTCGGGCGCGGCCGCGGCCTCGGTTTCGACGCCGGCGGCGATCAGCACCCGTTCGGCCAGCGAGGCGCGGCGCAGCGGCTTGATCAGGTAGCCCGCGAAGCCCGCCTTCCGGTAGCGGTCCATGCGGTCGCGCTCCTCCGGCGCGAGCAGGACGATCGACGGCCGGCGCTCGACCTTCTTGAGGATCGCGCCCTCGTCGGCGAGCGCGTGGTCCAGCAGCAGGACGTCGCCCGGCTTGGTGCGCTGCGCGAGGCCCGCCACGTCGGGCGCGCTCACGGCGCGGCCGCCGCAGGCCTGCACCTGCCGCCGTGCGGCGTCGCGCGCGACCGGGTTGGGCGAGGCGATTCCGACGGTTCGGCCGGCCAGGGGCGCGGCGTCGCCGGCCGCCGAGACGCTCGGGAAGGCGGCCTCGAACCAGAAGAGCGCGCCGCCGCCGCGGGATTTGTCCACGCCCACGTCGCCGTCCATCGCCTGCGCCAGCCGGCGGGCGATGGCGAGGCCGAGGCCCGCGCCGCCGACGTCGGCGTGGCCGACCTCGGTCTGGGTGAACGCCTCGAAGATGCGGTCCCGGTCGTGCGCGGCGACGCCCGGGCCGGTGTCCTCGACCGTGAACCGGACGCGTCCGCCCTCGACCGGCGTGGCGCTCAGCAGGACGCCGCCCTCGGGCGTGAACTTCACGGCGTTGCCGGCGAAGTTGAGCAGGACCTGGCGCACGCGGCTCTCGTCGGCGCGGATGCGGCCGGCGTCGGCCGGCGCGGCCCAGGCGATCTCCAGGCCCTTCTCGCGGGCCCTGGGCGACAGCAGTTCGCAAACGCCCTGCAACAGGGCCTCCACGTCGACCGGAGAGGGATGGAGATCGACTGCGCCCTCGCCCAGTTTGGCGAAGTCGAGCACGTCGTTGACCAGGTTGAGCAGGTGCTCGCCGCTCTCGCGCAAGGCGGCGGCGTAGGCGCGCTGCTCGGCGGTCAGCTGGGTGCCCTCCAGCAGCCGCGCCATGCCCAGCACGCCGTTGAGGGGCGTGCGGAACTCGTGACTCAGGGAGGCGAGCTGCTCGGCGCTGATGTGCGTCCGCTTGGGACGCCGGGTCGACAGGGGGCGGGGCGGTCGGCGCATCGGGCGCCTGTTATCGCGCCAACCCTTTAACGTGAGGTCAAACGCCGCAGGGCCGATCAGCGACCCGAGGCCATCTCGCGTGCGAGCGCCACCAGGGCGGCGCGGGCGCGGCCGTCGGGAATGCCGTCGAACGCCTGCAGCAGCTCCAGCGCGCCCGGCCTGGCGAGCGCACGGAACACCTCGTCGTCGTCCTCGCGCGTCCCGCCGTCCTCGCCCACCAGCCAGGCGACCGTGGTGCTGAGCGCCTGGGCCGTGGCGATCAGGGTCGAGGCGGCGACGCGGTTCGCGCCGCGCTCGTATTTCTGGACCTGCTGGAACGAGACGCCCAGCGCATGGGCGAGGTCGGATTGGGAAAGGCCGAGCTGCCGGCGCCGCGCACGGATCCGGCCTCCGATCGCCAGCTCCAGGGCGGCCGTGCGGCCGGCGTCCTTGGGTTGCATTGCAACGCCTCCCGTGACGGGAGAATAACCTTAACGGCAAAAGGCTTTCGCCTTAAAGTAGACGCCGTCCGAAAGCCGTCGTTTACTCATTTTCCCATGCCGCCACGCGCCGACATCGCCCAGGATCCCGTCGAGCTGCTTACGCAGCGCGAGCGCGAATGCCTGCGCCTCGTCGACCAGCATCTGAGCTCCAAGCAGATCGCCCGCGAGCTCGGCATGTCGAAGACCTCCGTCGACACCTACTGCGACCGGGCCCGCCGCAAGCTCGGCGTCCCCGACCGCTACGAGGCGGCCCGGCTGCTGCGCGGCCACGACGTTAACCCTGTCCTGATCGCGTCAGGACACGACACGATCAGGACAGACGGCAGCCCCGAAGCTTGGCTCGATGAGCCGGCAACGAGGGAGGCGGCCTATGGGCGACTGGCAGAACTTCGACAACCGCGCGGTGATCGGCCGGGCGCTGAGACTGCGCCGGGAGATCGACGACTTCGAAGCCCGCTGGCCGACGCCGGCGACGCGGGACGAGGGGATTCCGGGCTTCACCTGGGATCAGCTGGAACGGCAGCTCGTCGACCTGGCGGCGACGCCGCAACAGGCTTCGATGGCCCGGCACCTGGTGTCCGCGACCCGCAAGCTGGCGCCTTTCAAGCCTTCCGAGATGGTCCTGCGGGAAATCCTCTGCATGACCTGGGTTCTCCTCGACGAGAACTTCAAGCCCGAGCCCGAGGGGTCGGCCGAAATGATCTGAGCCCCGTCGCCCGTATCGGGGCGATCGTCGGCGTCGCGATCATCACCGCCCTGGCCTTCGGGGCGATGCTGGCCGGTCTCCACGCGCTCCAGGATCTGGCGACGAATTTCGTCCGGGCCTGAACGGTCCCGAAACCATAACCCTGCTATCCAATTCGCCCGCGCCCGGCAGAAGGCGCGTGCAGGAGACATCTCATGCTCAAACAACGTCGTATGGTGGCGGAAAAAATCGCCGGTGCGCTCTTCGAGGCCGAGGCGGCCATCGACGCGGCCATCGCCAAGACCGCTACGCTCACCGGCGTCATGCCGTCGCTCCGCCGGGAAGCCGGCGCCTCGGCCCTGATCGGCCAGGACGCCGTCGAACGCGCCAGCCAGGCCATCATGGCGCTCGCCGAGGCCCGCCGGGCGATCGTCGAGACCCACAAGGAGCTCAGCATCGCCCAGGGCCAGATCGGACTCGGCGCGGTGGCGATCGGCGACGACATGGGCGACAAGCCTGCGCCGACCGCTGGTTCGGCCCGTCGCGCCCTCCGCGCCGTCTCGGCCGCCTGAGGCGCGGCGTCCGGGTTTTCCCGGCCCGACAAACCTGCCACCCTGGCTCAGCACTCTTCGGAGCCTCGGACAGGTTGGTGTCGATACCCCATTGGGTCTGGCTCGCCGTGATGTCGGCGATTCTCGGGGCCGCTCTGTGGAAGGGCGGCCCCGATGAACGTTTTGCGGCAGTCGCCTTCCTGGCCGCCTGGGCCGCGACCGTGGTGTTCCGCGACGACCAGCGGAACAACCCGCAGTGGGGGATACTGTTCGCCGATATCGGACTCTTCGTGGCCCTTGTCGTGCTGGTCCTGAGAACAGACCGGTTCTGGCCCATCTGGATGGCCGGTTTCGAGCTGCTCAGCGTCATCACGCACGCAGGCCGTATCGTGGATCGGAACGTCGGCGCCTGGGCTTACATCACGGCCGGTCAGATCTGGGGGTATCTCACCCTGTTCGCCCTCGCCTGGGGAACATGGGCCGCCTGGCGCGAGCGTCAACTCATCGACAAGGCCGACCCCGCCAGGGCCGCCGGCGCCACCCGCCGGTAGATCAGGGCCTCGGCCACGTGGACGCGGCGGACCGCGTCGGAGCCTTCCAGGTCGGCGATGGTGCGCGCCAGCCTGAGGGTGCGCGTCCAGCCCCGGGCGGTCAGGCCGCCGGTCTCCGCCGCCCGGGCGAGCAGGGCGCGGGCCGGGGCGTCGAGGGCGGCGATCTTCTCCAGCCAGTCCCCGTCGGCGAGCGCGTTCAGCACCGGCGTCTCGGCGCCTTCCGCCCGGCCCGCCTGCAGCCCGCGGGCCCGCATCACCCGGGCCGAGGCCTCGGGGGTGCCCTCGGCCGGCGGCGGCAGGGCGAGGTCGGCCGGCGTCACCGGCGGGACCTCCACCTGCAGGTCGATGCGGTCCATCAGCGGGCCGGAGATCTTCGCCTGGTAGCTGGTCTGGCAGAGCGGCGCGCGCCCGCAGGCGCCGCGGCCCGCGCCGCCGTGGCCGCAGCGGCAGGGGTTCATCGCCGCCACCAGCTGCACGCGGGCGGGATAGCGCACGTGGGCGTTGGCCCGGGCGACGATCACCTCCCCCGTTTCCAGGGGCTGGCGCAGCGAATCCAGCGCCTGGGCGCCGAACTCCGGCAGCTCGTCGAGGAACAGCACGCCGTTGTGCGCGAGGGAGACCTCGCCGGGCTTGGCCTTCAGCCCGCCGCCGGTGAGCGCCGCCATGCTCGCGGAGTGGTGGGGCGCGCGGAACGGCCGGGCGCGGGTGAGCTGGCCCTTCGCGATCAGCCCCGCCACGGAGTGGATCATGGACGTCTCGAGCAGCTCCTCCGAGGTGAGCGGCGGCAGGAGGCCCGGCAGCCGCTGGGCCATCATCGACTTGCCGGAGCCCGGCGGCCCCACGAACAGGAGGTTGTGGCCGCCGGCCGCGGCGATCTCCAGCGCCCGCTTGGCGTTCTCCTGGCCCTTCACGTCGCGCAGGTCGGGGACGCGTTCGCCGTCCAGCATGGGCCCGGGCTTCGGCGGCGACAGCACCTGGGTCCCGCGGAAGTGGTTGACGAGGGCGATGAGGGAGGGCGCCGCCAGGATGCGGGTCTCGCCCGCCCAGGCCGCCTCCGCCCCGCAGGCCTCCGGGCAGATCAGGCCCAGCCCCATGCCGCCGGCCGCCACCGCCGCGGGCAGGGCGCCGGCCACGGCGGTGATCCGTCCGTCCAGCGACAGCTCGCCCACCGCGGCCCAGTCGGCGAGCGCCTCGGGCGGTATGACCCCCATCCCGGCCATGATCGCGAGCGCGATTGGCAGGTCGTAGTGCGAGCCTTCCTTGGGCAGGTCCGCCGGGGCGAGGTTGGCGATGATCCGACGCGCAGGCAGGGCGAGGCCCAGCCCTGCGAAGGCGGCGCGCACGCGCTCCCGGCTCTCCGAGATCGCTTTGTCGCCCATGCCGACCAGGATGAAGTTCTTTTCCCCGCCGGTGAACTGGACCTGCACGTCGACGCGCATCGCCTCGACGCCCCGGAACGCCACCGTCACCACCCGCGCGGCCATGACCCCAGCCCTTGTGCCTGGACAGAGTTTATCCACAAGGCCTCGCACATGGCGAAGGCTGGATCAAGAACAAATGTAGAACATAGGGGGAAAGCGTAACCGCGCCGTGACAAACGCCAGCGGAGTTATCCCCGCAAGCTAAGCCGTAGCGCGGAGGGTTTCAATCCGTTCCCAGAGCACTTCGGCCGCATCGACGCCGGTGAAGCGCTTCAGCGCCACCGCGCCCGTGGGCGAGGTGACATTGATCTCGGTGAGCCACTCGCCGATCACGTCGATGCCGACGAACAGCAGGCCGCGGGCCTTCAGCTCAGGGCCGATCGTGGCGCAGATCTCCCGGTCGCGGGCGGTCAGTTCGACGGCCTCGGCCTTGCCGCCGACGGCGAGGTTGGACCGGATCTGGCCCTTCGCCGGCACTCGGTTGATGGCCCCCACCGGCTCGCCGTCGACCAGCAGGATGCGCTTGTCGCCCTTCACCACGCCGGGCAGGAACTTCTGGACGATCACCGGCTCTCGGTCGATCTGGGCGTGCAGCTCCAGCATGGCGTCGATGTTGGGATCGTCCGCCAGGTGACGGGTGACGCCGGAGCCGCCGCGGCCGTTCAGCGGCTTCATGACGATGTCGCCGTGCCGGGCCCGGAAGTCGTAGATCGCCTCGCGGTCCGCGGTGATCAGGGTCGGCGGCTGCAGGCCAGGGAATTTGGTGACGAACAGCTTCTCCGGGGCGTTCCTCACCTCCACCGGATTGTTCACCACCAGGGTCTTCGGGTGCACGGCCTCCAGGAAGAAGGTCGTGTCGATGTAGTGCATGTCGAAGGGCGGATCCTGGCGCAGCAGGACGACGTCGAACTCGGTGAGCTCCGCCTTCCGGAAGTCCGACAGGGTGGCGTGGCCGCCCGTCACCCGCTGCACCGTCACGTCCCGGCCGCGGGCGAAGACGCGGCCGTCCTCCATGGCCAGGGTGTCGGTGGTGTAGACGAAGAGGCTGTGCCCGCGGGCCTGGGCGTTCTCCATCATCAGGAAGGTGGTGTCGCCCTCGATGTTGATCCCCTCGATGGGATCCATCTGCACCGCAACCTTCAGCGACATCGCGCCCCTCCCGACAGCTCAGGTGAGGGAAATAGGCGGTGCGGGGGACGGGCGCTAGTTCAGCCTGAGGCGGACCCGCTCGCGCTGGGCGCGGGCGGCGAGCGCCGCGCCGCCGTCCAGGGTGGTGGCGCGGGCCAGCGCCTCCAGGGCGCCGGCGAGAGCGCCCTGGCCCTCGCGGGCGGCGGCCACGTCCAGCCAGGGGCGGTGGTCGGCGGGATCCAACAGGGCCCGGCGCAGGGCGGCGCGCTCGGCCCGGGGGAAGTCGCGCACGGCCGAGGCCCGGGCGTAGATGGTGTTCTGCAGGCGGACGAGCACCGCCCGGTCGCTGACCGGCGCCATCAGACGGTCCAGCCGGTCGGCGACGTTGGGGGTGAGGCCCGCGTGCAGGGCCCGCCGGGTCAGTTCCGAGGGCAGGACCACCCGGCCCTCCGAGAACGGATCGAGCGCCAGCGGCCCCTCCTCCGTCTCGATCCGCAGCAGGAAGTGGCCCGGGAAGTCGACCCCCTGCACGGTCAGGCCGGAGCGGCGGGCGGCGTGCAGGTAGAAGACCCCCAACGCCACGGCCAGGCCCTTGCGCCGCTCGGCCACCGCGATGATGTCGGCGTTGCCGGGATCCTCGTAGGTGAAGAGGTCGCCGCCCAGCCGCAGGTCCCCGGCCATGGCCTCGGCCAGCGCCTCCTCGGCGCTCTCGCGCTTCAGCCGCTGGGACAGCCGCTCCACGGCGGCGGCGCCCATGTCGCGGGCTACCTGTGGATCACGGGTCGGGTCCTCGTGGATGGCGCAGGCGATCGCCGCCTCGAGGAGCGGGAAATCGCCGTCCGTCGCGGCCCCGGCGTCCAGCAGGAAATCCTCGGCGTCCTCTCGCGTCATCGGCAACCCGTCCGCGGCGCCCCCGTCAGGCGCCCTTCCATGCGTCCGGAATATGCACAGGAAGCCGCTTCGGTGCGAGCGCCACCAGGTCGAGACGAACCGTCGCATCCGCCAGCGCCGGCCGCCGCGCCGCGATCAGCGCCCCCGCCCGCCGCAGACGGTCGCGCTGGTCGAAGGTCACGGTCTCCAGCGCGTTGGCGAGGCTGGTGCGGCGCTTGACCTCCACCACCGCCAAGGTCCGGCCCCGCAGCGCCAGGAGGTCGATCTCGGCGATCGGGGTCTTCAGGCGGAAGCCCAGGATCCGGTAGCCCTTCAGCATCAGCCAGATGGCCGCCACCACCTCGCCCCGCCGGCCCGACAGCCGCGCCGCCGCGCCGCGGGTCGAGCGGACCTGGCTCACTTGCCGGCCCTCATCTCCATGGCCCGCCGATAGAGGTCGCGGCGAGAGAGGCCCAGCGCCCTGGCCACCTCGGCGGCGGCGTCGGCGGGCTTCAGGCGGGTGAGCGCGTCGGCCAGCGCCGTATCGGCGTCGGCGGCGCTCGCCTCCGCCTCGCGTCCGGGTCCGACCAGGACGACGATCTCGCCCTTCGGGGCCTCGAAGCGCGGATCGGCGGCGAGCTCCGACAGCCGCCCGCGGATCACCGTCTCGTAGAGCTTGGTCAGCTCCCGGCAGACCACCGCCTCCCGGTCGCCCAGCACCGCGGCCATGTCGGCGAGGCTGGCCGCCAGCCGCGAGCCGCCCTCGAAGAAGACCAGGGTGGCGCGCACGGCGGCCAGCTCCTCCAGGAAGGTGCGCCGTGCGGCGCTCTTCGACGGCGGGAAGCCCGCGAACAGGAAGCGGTCGGTGGGAAGTCCGGCCACGGACAGTCCGGCAAGCAGGGCGGAGGCCCCGGGGATCGGGAACACCGGGAATCCCGCCTCGGCCGCGGCCTTCACCAGCCGGTAGCCGGGGTCGGAGACCAGCGGGGTGCCGGCGTCGGACACCAGCGCGACGCGCTTCCCCTCGGCCAGGGCGGCCATGGCCTTGGGCCGCGTGCGCTCCGCGCCATGCTCGTCGTAGCGCTCCAGCTTTGCCGACAATCCGTAGGCGGAGAGCAGCTTGCCGGCCACCCGGGTGTCCTCGGCGAGCACCAGGTCCGCGGCGTGCAGCACGTCCAGCGCCCGGAGCGTGATGTCGCGCAGATTGCCGATCGGGGTCGCCACCACATAGAGGCCCGGCGCCAGCGGCGCGTCATCGAGGGCGGGCGGAGGGAAGGCTCGGGCCATGGCGGAGGGTTCGCCGCTCGCGCGTCGAAAGGCAAGGGCGCTAAGATCGCCCACCAAGAACGAGGAAAGGGAGGAGCCCATGCGCAGGGCGCTGCCGAAGGTCGGTCGCGACTGGCCGGCCGTGAAGGCCGAGATGCTGGGCTACGCGTCGGGCGACGTCCGCTGGCGGGAGGGCAAGACCGCCGTCTACGTCTTCAACGCCGGCGCCGACGTGGAGCAGGTGCAGAAGGAGGCCTACGTCCTCTTCATGAGCGAAAACGGCCTGGGGCCGGCCGCCTTCCCGAGCCTGAAGCGGATGGAGGAGGAGGTGACGGGCTTCGGCCTGGAGCTGTTCCATGCGCCCGAGGACGCGCGGGCGACGATCACCTCCGGCGGCACGGATTCCATCACCATGGCGGTGAAGGCGGCCCGCGACTTCGCCCGGAAGAAGAGGGGCGTGACCGGTCCGCTCAACATCGTCCTGCCACGCTCAGCCCATCCTGCGTTCGACAAGGCCTGCGCCCTGATGGAGATCGAGGTCCGGCGCACGCCGCTGAAGGACTACCTCGCTGATCCCGCCGCCATGGCCGAGGCCGCCGACGCCGCCACGGTGATGATCGTGGGCTCGGCGCCCAACTTCCCCTACGGCCTGATCGACCCGATCGGGGCGCTCTCCGACCTCGCCGTGGCGCGGGACCTGTGGCTGCACGTGGACGCCTGCGTCGGCGGCTACATGGCGCCCTTCGTGCGGATGGACGGGGCGGACATCCCGCCGTTCGACTTCGAGTTGTCCGGCGTCCGTTCGATGTCGGCGGACCTGCACAAGTACGGCTACTGCGCGAAGGGCGCCTCGACGGTATTCTTCCGCTCCGGCGAGCTGCACGAGCTGATGGTCTTCGACGTCCGCAACTGGCCGGGCGGGCGGATGGTGACGCCGACGCTGGCCGGCACCCGCCCCGGTGGGGCGATCGCCGCGGCCTGGGCGGTGATGAACTTCCTGGGCGAGGCCGGCTACCGCCGGAAGCACGCGCTGGTGACCGAGGCGCGGGAGCGGATCGCGGCGGGCGTCGAGGCTCTGGGTTTCACCGTGCTGGGCAAGCCGCAGCTCGGCATCCTGGCCTTCACCCGGGCCGACGCGGACTGCGTGGCGCTCTGGGCGAAGCTGCGCGAGCGCGGCTGGTTCACCGGCGTCACCACCGAGCCCAAGAGCCTGCACCTGATGCTCTCCCCGATCCACGCCGAGGTCGCCGACGCCTACCTCGCCGACCTGAAGTGGGCGCTCGAGGGCTCGCCCGCCGCCGCGGGCGTCGAGGCGCGCTATTCCTAGGTGAGCAGGGCGCGGGTGACCGCGTCCAGCACGAGCCGGCCGGCCGGGGTGGCGCGCAGGCGCTGCGGATCGTCGGCGAGCAGGCCGAGCTCCACGAGCTCCGCCACCTTGGCCGTGGGCAGGTCCAGGACGGCGACCTCGTCGCGGCCGACCCCCTCGGCGATGCGCAGGCCCGACAGCACGCGCTCCTCGGCGGCCTCGACGGGGCTCAGGGCCTCGCGGCTCTCGAAGCCGAAGCCGGTCTCGGCCACCCGGGCGATGTAGTCGGCGGGCCTGGCGGCGGCCACCGTCGCCTCCCGGCCGGCCGACGAACCGATGCGGCCATGGGCCCCCGGGCCTGCGCCCACATAGTCGTGGCCGCGCCAGTAGACGAGGTTGTGCCGCGAACGGGCGCCCTCGCCGCGGGCGTGGTTGGAGACCTCGTAGGCCGTGAAGCCCAGGCCCTCCAGGACCTCCTGGGTGAGGTCGAAGAGCTGTGCGCCCGTCTCGGCGTCCACAGGCGTGATCCGCCCCCGCCGCACGGCCCGGTCGAAGGCCGTGCCGCTCTCGATGGTGAGCTGGTAGGGGGAGACGTGCTCGGCGCCGAGGTCCACGGCCGCGCGCAGCTCGGCCGCCCAGGCCTCGGGCGCCTGGCCGGGCCGGGCGTAGATCAGGTCCACCGAAAGCCGCGGAAAGGCGCTCGCCGCCGTCCGCGCCGCGCGGATCGCCTGGGCGGCGTCGTGGTTGCGGCCAAGGAAGGCCAGCGCCTCGTCGTGCAGCGACTGCAGTCCGAGCGACAGGCGGTTCACCCCGGCGTCGGCGAAGGCCGCGAAGCGGGCGGCCTCGGCGTCCGTGGGATTGGCCTCCAGCGAGACCTCCAGGTCCGGCGCGGGCGTCCAGAGCCGGGTGGCCGCCGCGACGATCTCCGCCGCCCAGACCGGATCCATCAGCGAGGGTGTGCCGCCGCCGAAGAAGACCGAGGTGAGCGTCCGCGGGCCGGTCAGGGCTCGCTGGGCCTCCAGGTCGGCGACGATGGCCCGGGCGAGCGCGGCCTGCTCGACCGTGCGGCCCCGGTCCTTGAAGACGTTGAAGTCGCAGTAGGGGCAGATGCGCGCGCAGTAGGGCCAGTGGACATAGACCCCCAGCGGCGGCGCCGGCGTGGTCACAAGAGCGCCGCCTTCAGCTTGGCGAACGCCCGGGCGCGGTGGCTCATGCCGTCCTTCTCCTCGGGGGCCATCTCGCCGAAGGTCCGATCGTGGCCCTCCGGGGTGAAGATCGGGTCGTAGCCGAAGCCCCGGTCGCCACGCGGCGGGAAGCTCAGCGTCCCGTCCACCCGGCCCTCCACGACCACGGCCGGGCCGTTCGGCCAGGCGACGGCGAGCGCGCAGGTGAACCAGGCCGAGAAGTCCTCGGCGCCCGCCTCCTCCAGCCGCGCCTCGACCTTGCGCATGGCCACGGCGAAGTCCTTGCCCGGCCCGGCCCAGCGGGCCGAATAGATCCCCGGCTGCCCCTCCAGCGCCGTCACCGACAGGCCGGAGTCGTCGGCCAGCGCCACGAAGCCGCTGGCGTCGGCCGCGGCGCGGGCTTTCAGCAGCGCGTTGCCGACGAAGGTGGTCTCGGTCTCGTCCGGCTCGGCCAGGCCGAGCTCGCCCGCGGTCACCAGTTCGAAGCGGTTGTCGAGGATCTCGGCGAGTTCGCGCGCCTTGCCGGGGTTGTGGGTGGCGACCACCAGCCGCGCGCCGGGCTCCAGCTTCAGGGCCATGCGTATGCTCCAAGAGGGTTCGGCCGCGGACCATAGCGCCGGGCGGCCCTGTTGCATTGCGAAAGTTTAATATCGTTACTCGATATTCATTTGATCGAGAAACGATGCGGCCATATCGTTATTCACATCGGGACGGGCAACCCGCCCCACCAACCTCGCTGCAGCGCAGCATGAAATGGAGATGTGAGATGTCGGCTTCGATGATGTTCCTGGACCGGATCGCCCTGACCTTCTTCGTGGCGCTCGCCGCCACCCCCCTGCTGGCGGTCGCCGCCGGCGTCGCGATCTAATAGGCTCCGCCCAGATGGGGTTCGCCCGACCCGCTCCGGCCCGGCACGAGGGCCGGACGGGCTTCGGCGGAGGAGGGGTGAAGATGCGCGCGCTTGGACCTGGATCGGTTTCCAGCTTCCTGAAGATCATCCTCGACGTGGTGTTCGTGGCCCTCTGGATCACCCTGGGCGCCGTGACCCTGGCGCTGCTGGCCGCCCTCCTGTTCAGCTTCAATCCCAGCCTGCTGCTCTCCTCGATCCGCTCGCCCGACGCGGCCGAGCTGGTCGCCCGCGGCCCGCTGTTCGCCGGCATGCTGTTCGCCTTCGGCCTCTCCGTGGCGGGCGTGCTGGTCATCGTCCATTCCCTGCGCCGGATCTTCGTGACGCTCACCGCCGGCGACCCCTTCCATCCGGACAACGTCGGGCGCCTGCGCCTGATCGGCGTCATGCTGGCCGCCCTCGAGCTTGGCCGCTACGCCGTCTGGGGCATCTCCTCCTGGGCGCCGCTGGTCGACCGGGTGGAGCCCAACTTCAGCCTCACCGCCTGGTTCTCGGTCCTCGTGGTCTTCGTCCTGGCCGAGGTGTTCCGCGAGGGCGCCCGCCTGCGCCGTGAAGCCGAGCTGACCATCTGATGCCCATCCGCGTGCACCTGGACCGCGTCCTCCTCGAGCGGCGCATGTCCCTGACCGAGCTCGCCGACCGCGTCGGCGTGACCATCGCCAACCTGTCGATCCTCAAGACCGGCAAGGCGCGGGCGGTGCGGTTCTCGACGCTGGCGGCGCTCTGCCGGGAGCTGGACTGCCAGCCCGGCGACCTCCTGCTCTACGAGCCCGGCCCCGACGACGCGCCGACCGACGACGAGGAGACGTAGCTTGCCCATGTTGCGGCGCACACACACCGCTGCGCCAAAGTGACGCCCGACCGGCGCTCGGGCGCGCAATTCCTTGAACGATGAAATGGACGCTCTTATATGCACTGCAGCAATGCACCTCCCCGCATTGCAGCAGAGGAGTGTCGACCCATGTGGGCGAAGATCGAACGCTTCCTGGACGCCATGTTCGCGCCGCTGGCGCGCGAGCTCGGCCGGCTGCCGCCGCAGGCGGTGCGCGGCCTGTTCGGCGGCTTCTGAGGAAGAAACGGGACGTGCGGGCGGCTGGCTAGCCGCCCGTCGCCTGCCTTTGCATCACCACCAGCTCGCCGATCCCCTTGCGGGCCAGGCTGAACAGCGCCTCGAACTCGGCTTCCGAGAAGCCACGCTTCTCGCCGGTGGCCTGAATCTCCACGATGTCCCCGTTGCCGGTCAGCACGAAGTTGGCGTCGGCCTCCGCGGTGGAGTCCTCCTCGTAGTCGAGGTCGAGCACCGGCGTGCCGGAGAACACCCCGCAGCTGATCGCCGCCACCTGGTCGAGGATCGGGTCCGTCGTGATCAGCCCCTCGTCCAGCAGGTAGCGCGTCGCCATCCTGAGCGCGACCCAGGCCCCGGTGATCGCCGCCGTGCGCGTGCCGCCGTCGGCCTGGACCACGTCGCAGTCCAGCGTGATCTGCCGTTCGCCCAGCGCCTTCATGTCCACCACAGCGCGCATCGAGCGGCCGATCAGGCGCTGGATCTCCTGGGTGCGGCCCGACTGCTTGCCCTGGGCGGCTTCGCGCCGGCCGCGGGTGTGGGTGGCGCGGGGCAGCATGCCGTACTCGGCCGTCACCCAGCCCTGGCCGCGGCCGCGCAGGAACGGCGGCACGCCCTCCTCCAGGCTCGCCGTGACCAGCACCTTGGTGTGGCCGAAGCTCGCCAGGCACGAGCCCTCCGCATAGCGGTTGACGCCGGTCTCCAGCGTCACGGGGCGAAGCAGGTCGGGGGCGCGCTCGGACGGACGCATGGTCGGGGAACTCCTTGGACCCGTCCGGCGTCTTGCGCGGACGGAGGTCGCGCTTATCCTAGATCGGATAGGTCCAGTCCATGGGCGCAGTCAGAGCACAGCCGCAAGCCGACGTGACCAGTCCCTTCCTCGCCCGCGGGCCCTCGCTGGCCGAACTCGACGAGCGCGCGCGGGACATCTTCCGTCGCATCGTCGAAAGCTATCTCGAGACCGGCGAGCCCGTGGGGTCGCGCACCCTCTCGAAGAGCGGCATCACCCTCTCTCCCGCCTCGATCCGCAACACCATGCAGGACCTGACCCAGCTCGGCCTGCTGGGGGCCCCGCACGTCAGCGCCGGCCGGCTGCCGACGCACGCCGGCCTGCGGCTGTTCGTGGACGGCCTGCTGGAGGTGGGCGACGTGGCCGAGGAAGAGCGCCGCTCCATCGAGGCCCGTCTGCGCGCCCACGGCCGCAACTTCGAGGACGCGCTGAACGAGGCCTCGGCCATCCTCTCCGGCCTGGCCGGCGGGGCGGGCGTGGTGGTGACGCCGATCCGCGACGCCGGCGTCAAGCACGTGGAGTTCGTCTCGCTCGGCGTCGAACGGACGCTGGCGATCATGGTCTTCGAGGACGGCACGGTGGAGAACCGGCTGATCCGCCTGCCGGCCGGGGTCACCCCCTCGGCGCTGACCGAGGCCGCCAACTTCCTGAACGCCCGCCTGCGCGGCCGCACGCTCGCCGAGGCCAAGGCCGACCTGCGCCAGGACCTGGAGCGCGCCCGCCGGGAGCTGGACGAAACCGCCGCGCGCCTGGTGGAGGACGGCCTCGCCGCCTGGGGTGGGGGCGACGACGACGAGCGGGCCCTGATCGTCCGCGGCCGGGCCAACCTGCTGGAGACGCGCGAGGCCGCCGACGACCTGGAGCGCGTCCGCTCGCTGTTCGAGGATCTGGAGCACAAGGAGCAGCTCATCCAGCTGCTCGACGGCGTGCGCGATGGCCAGGGCGTGCGCATCTTCATCGGCGCGGAGACCCGGCTGTTCTCGCTTTCGGGTTCCGCCGTGATCGCCGCGCCCTATATGACGGGGTCCCAGCGGGTGCTCGGCGCGATCGGGGTGATCGGGCCCGCCCGACTGAACTATGCCCGGGTCATTCCGTTGGTGGACTACACCGCCCGCGTGCTTGGCCAGGTGATGAACGCGTAAGAGAGAGCAGCCAGACAGACATGTCCGAAGACAAGACGCCCGCCGAAGAGGCGGAAGCGCTCGCGGCCGACGCGGCGGTGGACCAGATCGAAGCCCTGAAGGCCGAAACCGCCGCCCTCAAGGAGCAGGTGCTCCGCTACGCCGCCGACATGGAGAACACCCGCCGGCGCGCCGAGCGCGAGGCCAACGACGCCCGGGCCTACGCCATCCAGAAGTTCGCCAAGGACCTGCTGGCCGCCGCCGACTACCTGGCCATGGCCACCAACCACGCACCGGCCGACCACGCCGACAGCGTGGTGAAGAACTTCGTCGTCGGCGTGCAGATGACCGAGAAGGAGCTGCAGGCCGCCTTCGAGCGCAACGGGCTGAAGAAGATCGACCCGAAGAAGGGCGACCGGTTCGACCCGCACAAGCACGAGGCCATGGCCGAGCAGCCGGCCGAGGCGGGCGTGGCGCCCGGCGCGATCCTGCAGGTGATGCAGCCGGGCTATGAGCTCCTGGGCCGCCTCGTGCGCCCCGCCACCGTGGTGGTCGCGGCGAAGTCGGCCGGCGCGGCCCCGGGCGGCGACGGCGGCGCCAACCCCTACGCCGCCAACGACGAAGGCCAGGGCGGTGGCGGCTCGGTGGACACGCGGGCCTAGAATCCTCCCCTAGCCGGAGGGGGATCGGCTCACGCGCCGCCCTCCTCCCGCCGGGTTCGGCGTCAGAGGTGTGGAAGGCGCCCGAACGTGCCTCCCCGCCTCTTCCCCGGCCCACGAAAATGACTAATGTCGCAGGTCCCTTCCTGTCGGGGGCGCCGGGCGAGATTCGCCCGGGCGCAATGAGGTCCGGGACTAAGGCATGAAGCTGACGATCGAGCGGGCGGCGCTCCTGAAGGCGCTGGGGCACGTGCAGAGCGCCGTGGAACGGCGCAACACCATCCCCATCCTGTCGAACGTGCTGCTGTCGGCCGAGCGCGACCGGCTGACCTTCTCGGCCACCGACCTCGACATGGAGATCATCGACGAGGCCATGGCCCAGGTGGACCAGCCCGGCCAGATCACCGCGCCCGCCCACACCCTCTACGAGATCGTCCGCAAGCTGCCCGAGGGCGCCGACGTCTCGCTGTCGTTCACCGGCGAGGACCCGCGCCTGACGGTCGCCGCCGGCCGCTCGCGCTTCAACCTGCCGGTGCTGCCGGCGGGGGATTTCCCGGTGATGTCCTCGGAGGGCCTTTCGGGCCAGATGACCGTCGACGTCACCGACCTGATCCGCCTGATCGACAAGACCCGCTTCGCCATCTCGGCGGAAGAGACCCGCTACTACCTGAACGGCCTCTACCTCCACACCGTCTCCGAGGGCGGCGCGCTCAAGCTGCGCGCGGTCGCCACCGACGGCTCGCGGCTGGCGCTGGCCGAGATGCCGGCGCCGGAAGGCGCGGCCGGCATCCCGGGCGTGATCGTGCCCCGCAAGACCGTGGGCGAGGCCCGCCGGCTGCTGGACGACGCCGGCGAGAACGTCGAGCTGCAGATCAGCCCCCAGAAGGTCCGCTTCGACCTGAACGGCGCGGCCCTGACCTCCAAGGTCATCGACGGCAACTTCCCGGACTACGGGCGCGTCATCCCCAAGGACAACAACCGCACGGTCATGGTCGACGCCAAGCTGTTCGCCCAGGCCGTGGACCGGGTGGCGACCATCTCGGCGGAGAAGAGCCGCTCGGTGCGCATGGCCATCGAGCCGGGGCGGGTGGTGCTGACGGTCCGCAACATGGAGGCCGGGCAGGCGGTCGAGGAGCTGGAGATCGAGTACGACGGCGAGCCGTTCGAGCTCTCCTTCAACGCCCGCTACCTGCTGGACATCACCGACCAGATCTCCGGCGAGGCGGCCGAGCTGCGCTTCGGCGGCCCCAACGACCCGGCCCTGGTCCTCGACCCGGGCGATCCGGACGTCCAGTACATCCTGATGCCGCTTCGGGTCTGACGGCGCTCACCGCGCGCGGCGATAGGTGAAGTCGAAGCTCGGGCCCCAGGTCCGTCCGCCGTCGCGGCTCTCCTCGCCGAGCTGCCGGACCGAGCCGTCGGCGCCCGACGTATAGGTCATCCGCACGGTCCGCGGCCGCCCGTCCGGCCAGTCGCCGGTCAGCACCATGGCCTGGCCGGTCCAGCCGCCGCGGAACTCCACCCATTCGCCGTCCTTGCCGACCCACGCCTGCCGCCAGCCGGGGTCGGCGGGGACATAGGCGCTGAGGCTGCCCCCGCCGCCCCCCTTCTTCGGCATCCAGTTCTCGCGGATCGCGCAGCCGTCGTAGAGCCGCTCGATCAGGCTCTCGGCCACCACGCGGTTCTGGGCGGTGGGCGTCACCTGCCAGCGCCCGACCCAGAAGTCGAACTGCCCGCGCTCGGGCGTGGCGCAGGCGCCCTGCGCGAACGCGGCGGCCGGCGAGGCGAGCAGCGCGCCGGCGATGAGGATCCTGATCATGCGGGGCAGGCTAGGCCGCGGCCCGGCCGGTCGCCATCGCCGTGCGGCGAGCGCGCCTGCGCCCGCGACGGACGTCAGTGCCCGTGCGGGCCCTCGTAGACGCCGGGGGCGAGTCGCTCGTCCTCTGGGCCTTCCGAGCCCGCAGCCAGGACGAAGCGGCGGTCGCAGTAGGGACATTCCACGAAGGTGGCCTCGCCCATCTCCAGATAGACCCGCGGGTGGCCGAGCGCGCCGCCGACGCCGTCGCAGGCCACGCGGCCCGAGCGGACGGTGATCACTTCCGGCGCGGGCAGGTCGGGCGTCAGCGCCGGGCGGGCCGGCGCGGGCTCGGGACGGGACTGGGCCTCGGCGCCCTTGTTGCGGACTCGGCGAGCCATAAGCGGGACCTCTCATTGCCGCGACCGCGGCGCGCGCTTAGGTACGGGATCACGGCTTTCGCCGTCAATCGAATGGACGGGCATGGACCTCCCCAAGTACGCGATCGAGGCGAAGGGTCTCATCAAGACCTACGCCGCCACCAAGACCACGCCGGAGATGCGCGCCCTGAAAGGGATCGACCTGGCCATCCCGCGCGGCTCGATCTTCGGCCTGCTGGGACCGAACGGGGCGGGGAAATCCACCTTCATCAACATCCTGGCGGGCCTGACGAAGAAGACCTCCGGCTCGGTCAGCATCTGGGGCCGCGACATCGACGAGCGGCCCAGGGACGCGCGCGCCGCCATCGGCGTGGTGCCCCAGGAGATCGCCGCGGACCCCTTCTTCACGCCCCGGGAGGCGCTGGAGGTGGCCGCCGGCATGTACGCCGTGCCGCCGAAGGAGCGCCGCACCACCGAACTGCTCACCGCTCTGGGCCTCGCCGACAAGGAGAAGGCCTACGTCCGCCAGCTCTCCGGCGGGATGAAGCGCCGGCTGATGGTCGCCAAGGCCATGGTCCACAACCCGCCGGTGCTGATCCTCGACGAGCCCACCGCCGGCGTCGACGTGGAGCTCCGCCGCCAGCTCTGGAACTATGTCGTCGAACTGAACCGCAAGGGGGTGACCATCGTGCTCACCACCCACTACCTCGAGGAGGCCGAGGAGCTCTGCGACCAGATCGCGATCATCAACCGCGGCCAGGTGGTGGCCTGCGAGCCGACGCCCCGGCTGCTGGCCCGCATGGACACCCGCAAGGTGCTGGTGACGCCGGTGGAGCCGCTGACCGATGCGCCCGCGCTTCCCGGCTTCGAGACCCATCCCACTAAGGCCGGCGGCTTCTCGGTGAGCTACCGCACGGGCCAGTCCAGCGTCGAGCAGGTGCTGGCCGCGATCCGCGCCGCGGGCCTGCACATCAAGGACATCTCCACCGAGGATCCGGATCTGGAGGACGTGTTCGTCAGCCTCACCTACGCGGCGGAGGAGGCGGCGGAGATCTAGCCGCCTAGCCCGTCACCGCCCGGATGTCGTCCCAGCGGTAGGCCACCTCCCACAGGAGCGCGCCGCCCGGGCCGGGCTCCCGGCGCGCGGGCTCGGCGACCCCGCCGAGGTGCTCGTAGAAGCCGCGGGCGTGGAAGTTCTCGCGCAGCACCGAGATCATCAGCGACCGCGCGCCCTGGTCGCGCAGCGCCCGCGCCGTGCGGGTCAGGAGCTCGCGTCCGACGCCGCGGCCCTGCGACGGGCGCAGCACATAGAGCACGGCGATCTCCGCCTCCCCCTCGATCCCGCGCCGCGACGGCCCGCCCGAGGCGTAGCCCACCAGGCCGAAGCGGTCGGCGGCGGCCAGCGTCAGCGGCCCGTCGGGTCGGGTGAGGTCGCGGCGGAAGCGGCGCGCGAAGCCCGGCTCGCTCATCCGCGCCAGGAAGGCGTCGGGCAGCAGGCCCCGGTAGGTCTCCCGCCAGCTCGCGACGTGGACGTGGGCGAGCGCCTCCGCGTCGGCCGGGCCGGGCGGGAAGATCAGCGCTGCGGACGCTCCACGGGCCTGCGTCATCCATCCACAGCTTGGGACCAAGGGGCGCACGGTCAAGGGCTCCCGATTAGTGATTCGTTAAGCTAGCGTCCCCCGTTCCATGAACGCGCCCGCTCCCATAGCCACGCCCGATCCCGCCGCCGGCGCCTCGCCGGTCATGGCGCAGTTCTTCGAGGCCAAGGCCCGCCAGCCGGACGCGCTGGTGTTCTTCCGGATGGGCGACTTCTACGAGCTGTTCTTCGAGGACGCCCAGAAGGCCGCCGCGGCGCTCGGCATCACGCTCACCGCCCGCGGCCAGCACGCCGGAAACCCGATCCCCATGGCCGGGGTGCCGGCCCACGCCATGGAGGCCTATCTCGCCAAGCTGGTCCGCGCCGGCTTCAAGGTGGCGCTCTGCGAGCAGATGGAGGACCCCGCCGAGGCGAAGAAGCGGGGCTCCAAGTCGGTGGTGCGCCGCGACGTCGTCCGCGTGGTCACGCCCGGCACGCTCACCGAGGACGGCCTGCTCGACGCCCGCGGCGCCAACCGCCTGGCCGCCGTGGCGGTGCGGGCCGGCGCGGCGGCCGTGGCCTCGGTGGAGCTCTCCACCGGGGAGGTCGAGGTGCTGGCCACGAGCGTCTCGGGCCTCGCCTCCGCCCTCGCCGCCCTCGGCCCCTCCGAGATCCTGGTCCCCGACCGGCTGTTCTCCGACGAGGCCGTCAACGTCGCGCTGAAGGCGGCCGGCGGCTTCGTCCAGCCCCTGCCCCAGGCGCTCGCCGAGCCCGCCGCCTCCGAGGCCCGGCTCAAGCGCCTCTACGGCGTGGAGACCCTCGACGGCTTCGGGACGCTCACCGGCGCGGAGGTCGCGGCGCTCGGGCTGATCGCCGCCCATCTGGAGACCACCCAGGCCGGCCGCCTGCCGGCGCTGTCGGCCCCCCGCCGCGCCGGCGAGGCCGACGTCATGGCCATCGATCCGGCCACCCGCGCCAGCCTGGAGATCGAGAAGGCCCAGTCCGGCGGCCGCGACGGCTCCCTGCTCTCGGCGATCGACCGCACGGTCACGGCGCCCGGCGCGCGCCTGCTCGCCGCCCGCCTCGCCCGGCCGCTGCTGGACCCCGCCGCCATCGACGCCCGCCTCGACGCGGTGGCCTGGTTCTGCGAGCAGCGCGGCCAGCGCCAGCGCCTGCGCGAGCAGCTGAAGGGTCTGGGCGACATGGCCCGGGCGCTCTCCCGCCTGGCGCTGGGCCGCGGCGGCCCGCGCGACCTCGGCTGCCTGCGCGACGGCCTGGTGGCCGCCGAGGCCATCGTCGCCCTCTTCGCCCAGACCCGCGATCCGCTGGTCAATCCGCCGGCCGAGATCGCCAGCGCGCTCGCCGCCCTCAACCCGGACCTGCACGCCGACCTGCTGGCCTTCCGCGACCGGCTCTGCCGGGGCCTCGGGACGGACCTCCCGGCGCTGGCCCGCGACGGCGGCTTCGTGGCCGCAGGCGTGCGCCCCGAGCTCGACCAGGCCCGCGCCCTGCGCGACGACAGCCGCAGGGTGATCGCCCAGCTCGAGGCCCGCCTCGCCCAGGAGAGCGGCGTGGCGCTGAAGGTCCGCCACAACGCCGTCCTCGGCTACTTCGTGGAGACCACCGCCAAGGCGGCCGAGCCGCTGATGGCCGCGCCGCTGAACGCCACCTTCATCCACCGCCAGACGCTCGCCAACCAGGTGCGCTTCACCACCGTCGAGCTCGCCGAGCTGGACGCCAAGATCGCCCAGGCCGCCGAGCGGGCGCTGGCCATCGAGCTGGAGACCTTCGAGGCCTGGCGCGCGGCCGCCTGCGAGGTGGCGCCCGCCATCCAGGCCGCCGCCGAGGCCGCCGCCCGCCTGGACGTGGCCGCCGCCTGCGCCGAATGGGCCGACGACGTGGGTGCGAGCCGCCCGGTGGTCGACCGCTCCACCGCCTTCGAGGCCGAGGCCGCCCGCCACCCGGTCGTGGAGAGCGCCGTCCGCCGGGCCGGCGAGGCCTTCACCCCCAACGACTGCCGCCTGGACGGGGCGGGCGCCGGCGGACCCCGGCTGTCGATCGTCACCGGCCCGAACATGGCGGGTAAGTCGACGTTCCTGCGCCAGAACGCGATCCTGGCGGTGCTGGCCCAGGCCGGCTGCTTCGTGCCCGCGAAACGCCTGCGCCTCGGCGTCGTCGACCGGCTGTTCAGCCGCGTGGGCGCCGGCGACGACCTCGCCCGCGGCCGCTCGACCTTCATGCTGGAGATGGTGGAGACCGCCGCCATCCTCACCCAGGCCACCCCGCGCAGCCTGGTCATCCTCGACGAGATCGGCCGCGGCACCGCCACCTACGACGGCCTGGCCATCGCCTGGGCCTGCGCCGAGGCCCTGCACGAGGTGAACCGCTGCCGGGCGCTGTTCGCCACCCACTACCATGAGCTCGCCGTGCTGGAGGGCCGGCTGGCCTATGTCGCCAACCTCAGCCTGCGGGCCAAGGAGTGGAACGGCGACCTGATCTTCCTGCACGAGGCGGGTCCCGGGCCCGCGGACCGCTCCTACGGCGTGCAGGTGGCGAAGCTGGCCGGCGTGCCGCCCGCCGTGGTGGCCCGGGCCAAGGACGTGCTGGAGCGCCTGGAGCGCGAGGCCGGCGCCCCCGCCCACCTCGAGGACCTGCCCCTCTTCGCCGCCGTCGCCGAGCCGGCCCCCGGCCGCCTCGGCCCGAGCCCCGTCGAGGAGGCGCTGAAGGCCCTGGACCCCGACGGCATGAGCCCCCGCGAGGCCATGGACGCCCTCTACAAACTCAAGGGCCTGCTGGCCTAGGCTTCACCCGCCGCGCGACGCCCACCTTGTTGGCGGGCCTGCGGCGCTTGAGTTTCACCACCACCGGCGCGCTGGTGCGGGTCAGTTTGCGGAGTTTCTGCTTCTGCTCGACCTTGGCCTGCTCCTTGGCGCGCAGGTCCGGCTTGCGCGGGGTGAGGCCGTGTTTCCTGCGGGCCAGCTCGTCGCGGGCGGCGCTCTCGCCCGTGCTCTGGGCGGTGCGGCCCTTCGCCTTCAGCTTCCGGGACGGCGAGACGTAGCCGTTGGCGTTCCAGCCCGTCAGGGTGGAGCCGCCGCGATAGCCGCCTTTGGTCATGTCCGGGCCGGAGTGCGCATGGGGCGGGCAACATAGTCAGTGCGCGGGTTCGCGGAAGCCCGTGGCCAGAACCCAGGCGCGAAAAGGCGAGAACCGTCCTATATCGGGGGCCAGCCATGCCCCCGCGCCTTCGCCCGACCCGCCTGGAATACGTCGTCGACGGCGTGAAGCTGCGCTCGCAGCTCTCCACCGCCGCGCTCGAGCATCTTGGCAACGAGGCCGCCCAGCGGAGGGCGGCGCTGGAGATCCTGAAGGCGGCCCTGTTCCGTGGCCGGATGATCGCCAAGGAGCGGCTGGAGAACGGGGCCGGCGGCATCGAGACCGCCCGCCTGCTGTCCGGCGTCACCGACGAGGTTGTCCAGGCGCTCTGGGACTTCACCACCGTCCACGTGTTCCGCGCCCGCAATCCCACCGAGGGCGAGCGCCTGGCGCTGATGGCGGTGGGCGGCTACGGGCGCGGGACGCTGGCGCCCTTTTCCGACATCGATCTGCTCTTCGTGCGGCCCTACAAGCAGACGGCGCACGCCGAGAGCGTCATCGAGTACATGCTCTATGCGCTGTGGGACCTGGGCTTCAAGGTCGGCCACGCCTCGCGGACCATCGAGGAGTGCGTGAAGCTCTCGCGCGAGGACTTCACGATCCGCACCTCGATCCTGGAGGCCCGCCGCCTGGCCGGCGACGAGAGCCTGGCCGCCGAACTGATCCGGCGCTTCCAGCACGACGTGGTCAAGGGCACCGGGGCCGAGTTCGTCGCCGCCAAGCTCAAGGAGCGCGACGACCGCCACGCCCGCGCCGGGGCCAGCCGCTACATGGTCGAGCCCAACGTCAAGGAGGGGAAGGGGGGCCTGCGCGACCTCAACACCCTGTTCTGGATCGCCCAGTACCTGCACCCCGGCGAGAACATCGAGAAGGTGCTGCAGCTGGAGATGTTCGAAGGCCGCGACGTGCGCACCTTCGTCCGCGCCTTCGACTTCCTCTGGGCGGTGCGCTGCCACCTGCACTTCACCACCGGCCGGCCCGAGGAGCGGCTGACCTTCGACCTGCAGCCGGAGATCGCCCGGCGGATGGGCTATGGCGACCGGGCCGACAACCCCGCCGTCGAGCGCTTCATGCGGCGCTACTTCCTGATCGCCAAGGAGGTGGGCGCGCTGACCCGGGTGTTCGCCGCCAAGCTCGAGGCCGAGAAGGTGAAGAGCCGGCCGACCGGCATCTCCCGCCTCTTGCCGGCCCGACGGCCGAAGAAGAAGCCGCTGGACGAGCCCGGCTTCCACGAGGTCGGCGGCCGCCTGGCCGTAGAGGGCCCCGAGACCTTCGAGAAGGACCCGGTCAACCTGCTGCGGCTGTTCCGGATCGCCGACCAGCGCAACCTCGACCTGCACCCGGACGCCTTCACCGCCGCCACCCGCTGCGCGCACCTGATCACCTCGGCGGTGCGGCGCGACCGCCACGCGGCCAAGGTGTTCCTCGACATCCTCGCGCGAGGCCGCGACCCGCAGCGGACGCTGGGCCTGATGACCGAGGCCGGGGTGCTCGGCCGGTTCATCCCGGAGTTCGGGCGCATCGTCGCCCAGATGCAGTTCAACATGTACCACTCGTACACGGTGGACGAGCACACCCTGCGGGCGGTCGGCGTCATCGCGGACATCGCCGAGGGCCGCCTGGCCGAGGACCATCCGCTGTCGGCCCAGATCATGCCGCTGATCGACGACCGCGAGGCCCTGTTCCTGGCCATGCTGCTGCACGACACCGGCAAGGGCGGGGCCGGCGGCCAGGAGAAGGCCGGCGCCCGGGCCGCGCGCCAGGCCTGCGAACGGCTGGGCCTGGAGCGCTCAAAGATCGAGCTGGTCGCCTGGCTGGTGGAGCACCACCTGGTCATGAGCGACTACGCCCAGAAGCGGGACGTTTCTGACCCGCGCACCGTCGCCGACTTCGCCCGCATCGTGGAGACGCCCGAGCGCCTGCGGCTGCTGCTGGTGCTCACCGTCGCCGACATCCGCGCCGTGGGGCCCGGGGTCTGGAACGGCTGGAAGGGCCAGCTGATGCGCGAGCTCTATGGGGCCACCGAGGCGGTGTTCCGCGGCGGCCGGGGCTCCGACGCCGCCGCCGCGCTCAAGCGACATTACGAGAACGCCGCCTACGACGCCCGGGTGGCGCTGGCCCGGACCGACCCGGAAGCCGAGCCCTGGGCCGACGCCATGGAGGACGCCTACTTCTCGGCGTTCAGCGAGGCCGAGGTGCGCGCGCACGCCGCCCTCGCCCGACGCGCCCAGGGCGGCGCGGCCGCCGAGGGCCGCATCCGCGCCGAGCGCAACGCGGCCGAGGTGGCGGTGGCCGCCGCCGACCGCCCGCGCCTGTTCGTGGACCTGGCCGCCGCGATCACTGCGGCGGGCGCCAACGTCGTGGGCGCACGGGTCTTCACCTCGCGCACCGGCCAGGCGCTCGACGTCTTCTACGTGCAGGACGTCACCGGCCAGCCGTACGGCGCCCAGAACCCGCGCGCGCTGGCCAAGCTGGCCGAGTCCCTGGAGGCGGCCGCTCGCGGCGAGCCGGTGCGCCAGGAGCCGGGCCGCAAGGCCGACCTCGGCCGCGCCGCCGCCTTCTCCATCACGCCGACCGTGATGCTGGATAACGACGCCTCCGAAACCTCCACCGTGGTCGAAGCCTCCGGGCGCGACCGCCCCGGCCTGCTGGCGGCTCTGGCCCGCGTGCTCGCCGACGCCGGCCTCTCGATCCTGTCGGCCCACATCGACAGCTACGGCGAGCGGGCGGTGGACGCCTTCTATGTGGTCGACGCCGAGGGCCGGAAGCTCACCGACGCGCGGCGGCGCAATGCGCTGAAGACCGCGCTGATGGCCGCGCTGACCGTCGGCGAGGAGGAGACCTCCCGCCGGGCGCACCTGCAGCGGGCGCGCGCGAGCGTGGCGCGCTAGCCATGGACGCGTTCATGCGCGCCGCGATCGAGGAGGCCCGGCAGGGCTTCGCCGAGGGTGGGATCCCCATCGGCTCGGTCATCGTCCATCAGGGGCGGATCATCGGCCGCGGCCACAACCGGCGGGTCCAGAAGGGCAGCGCCATCCTGCACGGCGAGATGGACGCTTTCGAGAACGCCGGCCGGCAGCCGGCCCAGGTCTATCGCGAGGCGGTGCTCTACACGACGCTCTCGCCCTGCCCGATGTGCAGCGGGGCGATCCTGCTCTACGGGATTCCCAGGGTAGTTGTGGGCGAGAACCAGACGTTCCTTGGCGAGGAGGCCCTGCTGCGGTCGCGCGGCGTGGAGGTCGAGGTGCTGCAGGATCCCGAATGCGTCGCGCTGATGCACCGGTTCATCGCCGAGCGGCCGGAACTGTGGAACGAGGACATCGGCGTCCCGTCCTGAGGCGCTGCACGCGAAACGCGCCGGAAGGCCGCGTGCGCGGCGCCGCGGACGCTTGACGCCGGCGGCCACTCAGCCGACCAACGCCTCCGTGACCGACAATCCCGCCACCAGACCCAGGCCCAAGCGCGGCGGATTGATCCGGTCCTCGGCCATCTTCGCGGCCCTGACCATGGTCAGCCGCATCATGGGCCTGGCCCGCGACCTGGTGATCACCGCAAGGCTCGGCGCCAGCCAGACCATCGCGGCGGACGCCTACTACACGGCGCTGGCCTTCCCGAACCTGTTCCGCCGGATCTTTGCGGAGGGCGCCTTCGCCGCGGCCTTCGTGCCCGGCTACTCCCGCAAGCTCGCCGCCGAGGGCGAGGACGCCGCCGACAACTACGCCGCCGACGCGCTGGCCACCGTCGCGGCCGCCACCGTGGCGCTGACCCTAGCCTGCCAGCTCGCCATGCCGTGGCTGATGTACCTCATCAACCCGGGCTTCGCGGACGATCCGGCCAAGTTCAAGCTGGCGGTGATCCTCACCCAGATCACCATGCCCTACCTGCCCTGCATGGCGATCGCGGCCCTGTTCTCGGGCGTGCTGAACGCGCACGGCCGGTTCATCATCTCCGGCTTCTACCCGACAGTGCTCAATGTGGTGATGCTGGCCGTGGTGATCCCGCAGAAGGATCCGGTGCAGGCCGCCTACGCCGCCTCCTGGGGCGTCATCGTCGCCGGCGTCGGTCAGGCGGCGCTCTGCTGGTGGGGCGCGCGGCGCTCCGGCGGCCGCATCCGCCTCGTGCGGCCGAGGCTCACCCCCGAGATGAAGGCGCTGATCCGGCTGGCCGTGCCGGCGGCCATCGCCAACAGCGCCACCCAGATCAATATCTTCATCTCCGGCATCCTGGCGTCCCAGGTGGACGGCCTGCGGGTGTGGATGAACGTCGCCGACCGCCTGTACCAGCTGCCCATGAGCCTGGTGGGGGTGGCCATCGGGGTGGCGCTGCTGCCCCGCCTCTCGGCTGCCCTGCAGAAGGACGACCACGGCGACGCGCAGATGGCGATGGACCAGGGCCTGGTCTGGTCGCTGGCGCTCAGCCTGCCCGCCGCGGCGGCGCTGATGGCCATGCCGTTCTACCTGATCGACGGCTTCTTCACCCGGGCCGAGTTCGTCCGGGCCGACGCGGTCGCCACTGGCCAGCTGCTCTTCCACTACGGCTGGGGCGTGCCGGCCTTCGTGCTGCTGCGGGTCCTGCAGCCGGCGTTCTTCGCCCGGCAGGACACCAGGACGCCCATGCGCTTCTCGCTGATCAGCGTGGGCGTGAACATCGCGCTCGGCGTCGCCCTCTTCTACACCGTCGGCTTCTGGGGGATCGCCGCGGCGACCTCGATCGCCGCCTGGATCACGGTGCTCCAGATGTGGGTGGCCCTTGGCCGCCGCGGCGTCTACCGCCCCTCCGCCACCGCCCTGTTCAAGATCGGCCGGGTGGCCGCCGCCAGCCTGATCCTCGGCGGCCTGCTGGCCGTCGCCGTCCACTACCGCGCTCTCCTGGAGGCGCCGATCGCCGCCGCCGGCCTGCCGGCCAAGGAGGTGGGCGTCCTGCTGCTGAGCGCGGCGGGCCTCGGCCTCTATCCGGTGCTGCTGTTCGCCTTCGGCGGGGTGACCCCGGCCGAGGCCAAGGCCCTGCTGCGCCGCCGCAAGGGCGACCCCGCCCCGCCGGCGGACTTGCTCTGAGACCCGGCGGCCTGTATCGGCTGCCGCATGACGATGAACACCTGGCGATGGCGCTGACCGCCTGACCCGTCACCTCGGGCCTTGCGCCCGCCTGTCCGTTCCGTCCAGAAGCCTCACATCATGACCGACCAAGCTCCGGCCCCCTACGCGGGCCCGCAACGCGTGCTCTCCGGCGTGCAGCCGTCCGGCGACCTGCACCTGGGCAACTATCTCGGCGCCCTGGTGAAGTTCGCGCGCCTGCAGCACGAGATCCCGACCTTCATCTTCGTGGCCGACCTGCACGCCATCACCGTCTGGCAGGACCCGAAGCTCCTGAAGACCCAGGTCCGCGAGATCGCCGCGGCCTACCTGGCCACCGGCCTGGACCCGAAGGTCGCCACCATCTTCCCGCAGTCGGCGGTGCCGGAGCACGCCGAGCTGGCGTGGGTGTTCAACTGCGTGGCCCGCCTCGGCTGGCTCGACCGGATGACCCAGTTCAAGGAGAAGAGCGGCAAGCACAAGGAGCGGGCCAGCGTCGGGCTCTACACCTACCCCGTGCTGCAGGCGGCCGACATCCTGGTCTACAAGGCCACCCAGGTGCCGGTCGGCGAGGATCAGAAGCAGCACCTGGAGCTGACCCGCGACATCGCCGGCAAGTTCAACCACGACTACGAGGCGCCGGGCTTCTTCCCCCTGCCCGAGCCGCTGACCCAGGGCCCCGGCGCGCGGATCATGAGCCTGCGCGACGGCACGGCGAAGATGTCGAAGTCGGACCCCTCCGACAATTCCCGGATCAACCTGACCGACGACGCCGACGCCATCGCCCAGAAGATTCGCAAGGCCAAGACCGACCCCGAGCCGCTGCCGGAGACGATGGAGGCGCTTTCCGAGCGTCCTGAGGCCCGTAACCTGGTGGGAATCTACGCCGCGCTGGCCGGGCGAACCGAGGCCGAGGTGCTGGCCGAGTTCGCCGGCCAGGGTTTCGGCGCGTTCAAGCCGAAGCTGGCCGACCTCGCCGTCTCCGTGATGGGTCCGATCGGCGGCGAGATGCGCCGCCTGCTGTCCGATCCCGCCGAGATCGACCGCATTCTGGCCGACGGCGCAGCCCGCGCCCGCGAGGTGGCGACCCCCACCATGGCGGAGGTCCGCCGGCTGGTGGGCTTCTGGGCGGGGTGAGCTTGCCTCCCGCCCGACTTGGCCGCACCGTCCGCCCATGAGCGCACGCAAGTTCCTGGTCGTCGCCGACGACACGCCGGAGTTCATGGCGGCGCTGAAGTTCGCCTGCCGCCGGGCCCGCTCCACCAGCGGGCACGTGGCGATCCTGCGTGTGATCGAGCCGGCCGTCTTCGAGCACTGGAGCGGCGTGCGCGAGGAGATCGAGCGCCAGGCGCGCGACGAGGCCGAGGCCCTGCTGCAGGAGGTCGCCGGCTTCGTTCAGGCGGAGACCGGCTATCCGCCGGAGTTCCTGATCGTCAACGCCGACAACGCCCGCGTCGGCCTGAAGAAGGTCATCGGCGACGATCCCGACATCAAAATCCTGGTGCTGGCCTCCGCCTCGGGCGGCCGCGGGCCCGGCCCGCTCGTGGCGTCCATCGCCAAGGACGGGGTGAAGTGGGGCGCCCGCAAGGTGCCGGTCACCCTGGTGCCCGGCGACCTGACCGACGAGGAAATCGCAGACCTGGCCTAGGCCTGCCGGGGAGCGAAAAGTTGCGTTTCGGGCCTTCCGGGCCCACATCTCGCCCATGTTCATCCAGACCGAACCGACCCCGAACCCCGAGGTCCTGAAGTTCCTGCCCGGCCGCGAGGTCATGGCCGACGGGACGCGCGACTTCCGCGAGGCCGAGGAGGCGCAGGCCTCCCCGCTGGCCGCCGACCTGTTCGACATCGAGGGGGTCACCCGGGTCTACTTCGGGCCGGACTTCATCACCGTGGGCAAGCACCCGTCGTTCGACTGGCCGCACCTGAAGGCGCCGGTCCTGGCGGCGATCATGGACCACTTCACCTCCGGGCGGCCGCTGTTCGCGGGCGAGGCGGAGGCCCAGTCCGGCGGGCATGACGAGGGCGTCTACGAGGGCGAGACCGCCCAGATCGTCGCCGAGATCAAGGACCTGCTGGACACCCGCATCCGGCCGGCCGTAGCCCAGGACGGCGGCGACATCCTGTTCGCCAGGTTCGAGGCGGACACCGGCGTCGTCTGGCTCAACATGCGCGGCGCCTGCTCCGGCTGCCCCTCCTCGACCGCCACGCTCAAGGCCGGCGTCGAGAACATGCTCAAGCACTACGTCCCGGAAGTGACCCGGGTCGAGCAGACCCTGGGCTGACGCTTTCCGGCGCCCGCCGGATCGTCTAACCGCCACCCGTGATCGTCCTTGGCCTCGACACCTGCCTGACCGCCTGCTCGGTCGCCGTCACCGATGGCGGCCGCGTGCTGGCGTACGCCTCCGAAGTCATGGCCCGCGGCCACCAGGAGCGGCTCGCGCCCATGGCCGAGCGGGTGATGGCCGAGGCGGGCCTTTCCTTCGACCGGCTGGACCGCATCGGGGTCACCGTGGGCCCCGGCTCCTTCACCGGGCTACGGGTCGGCGTCGCCTTCGCCAAAGGCCTAGGCGCGGCGCTCGGCGTCCCCACCGCCGGGGTCGGCACCCTGGAGGCCCTGGGCGCCGAGGCCGAGGGCCTAGCGTTCGCGGCCATCGATGCGCGCCGCGACCAGGTCTATCTGCAGGCCTTCGAGGACGGCCGCCCCCTGATGGCGCCCGACGTCCTGCCGGTGTCGGTGGCCGCCGCCCGCCTGGCGGAGCTGGCCATGGGACGTCCGCTGACCCTGGTGGGCTCCGGCGCGCCGCTGCTGGCGGACGTGTCGCCGGGCGCACGGATCCTCGCGGCGGAGGGCGCCGACGCCCGTCACGTGGCGCGGATCGCGGGCGGCAAGGCCGCGGCCCCGCTCCGCCCGCTCTATCTGCGAGCGCCCGATGCGCGGCTGCCGGCGTGAGGCGGGCGGGATGAAGCTCGAATGGGCCACGGCCGAGGACGCCCCGGCGCTGGCCACGGCCCACGCCGCCGGTTTTGCGCAGCCCTGGGACGCCGAGGCCTTCGCCGGCCTGCTGGCCGGTCCCGGCGTGTTCGGCTTCCTGGCGCTCGACGAGGAGACGCCGGCGGGCCTCGTCCTCTGCCGCGCCGTGGCGGGGGAGGCGGAGGTGCTCACCATCGCGGTCGATCCCGCGCTGCGCCGGCGGGGGCTGGCCAAGGCGCTGATGGCTGCGGCCCTGGGCGCGGCCCGGCAGGCGGGCGCGGACCAGGCCTTCCTGGAGGTCGCCGCCGACAATGCGCCGGCCGCGGCGCTCTACGCCGGCCTCGGTTTCCGCCGCGCGGGCCTGCGGCGCGGCTATTATGACCGCGGGCCCGAAGGCCGCGCCGACGCGCTCGTGATGCGGCTCGACCTTACGCCCGCGTCCTCTTAGACCTATCCTCCGCAACGTAAGGAGCCTGGAGCCTTGGCCGTGCCGGACCGTATCGAGAAGCTGTGCGTCGACAAGGGCATGCGCATGACCGAGCAGCGCCGGATCATCGCGCGCGTGCTGTCCGAGGCCCACGACCATCCGGATGTCGAGGAACTGCACCGCCGGGCGCACGCCATCGACCCGCACATCTCCATCGCCACCGTCTACCGGACCGTCCGCCTGTTCGAGGAAGCCGGGATCATCCAGCGCCACGACTTCCGCGACGGCCGCTCCCGCTACGAGGAGCACCAGGACGAGCACCACGACCACCTGATCGACATGAAGACCGGCAAGGTCGTGGAGTTCATGGACCCCGAGATCGAGGCCCTGCAGGAGGCCATCGCCCGCAAGCTCGGCTACCGCCTGGTGGACCACCGCCTCGAGCTCTACGGCATGCCGATCGAGGAGTGAAGCGCCCTCCCCATGAAGGGGAGGGAAACTTGCGCCCGCCCGCGTGCGTGCCCATAACGCGGGCCATGTCCGAGACCGCGCCCCGCAAGCGCCTCTACATCAAGACCTACGGCTGTCAGATGAACGTCTACGACAGCGAGCGGATGGCTGATGTCCTCAGCCCCCTGGGCTACGGCATGACCGACAGCCCGGAGGGCGCGGACCTGGTGGTGCTGAACACCTGTCACATCCGCGAGAAGGCCACCGAGAAGGTCTACTCGGAACTCGGCAAGCTCAAGGAGCTGCGCCAGGAGCAGGCCGAGGCCGGCGGCCCCCGCCTCGGCATCGTCGTCGCCGGCTGCGTCGCCCAGGCCGAGGGCGAGGAGATCATGCGCCGCCAGCCCGCGGTCGACCTCGTGGTGGGGCCGCAGGCCTACCACCAGCTGCCGGAGCTGATCGCCCGCGCCCACCGGGCCCGCGGCGAGCGCCTGGCGGCCGACTTCGCGCCCGAGGAGAAGTTCGACGCCCTGTCCACCGCGCGGCGGCCGACGGGCGTCACCGCCTTCCTCACCGTGCAGGAGGGCTGCGACAAGTTCTGCACCTTCTGCGTGGTTCCCTACACCCGCGGCGGGGAGTGGTCGCGGTCGGTCGAGGCCGTCGAGGCGGAGGCCCGCGCCCTGGCGGAGAAGGGGGTCCGCGAGGTCACCCTGCTGGGCCAGAACGTCAACGCCTACACGGGCGAGGGCGGGCTCGCCGGGCTCGTGCGGCGCCTGGCGAAGATCCCCGGCCTGGACCGCATCCGCTACACGACCAGCCACCCGCGCGACATGGACGAGGCCCTCATCGCCGCCCATGGCGAGGTGGAGGAGCTGATGCCCTACCTGCACCTGCCGGTGCAGTCGGGCTCGGACCGGATCCTGCGCGCCATGAACCGGGCGCACACCGCCGAGAGCTACCTGCGGCTGATCGAGAAGATCCGCGCCGCGCGGCCGGACATCGCGATCTCCGGCGACTTCATCGTGGGCTTCCCGGGCGAACGCGACGCCGACTTCGAGGCCACCCTGCAGCTCGTCCGCGAGGTGGGCCACGCCGGCGCCTTCTCCTTCAAGTATTCCCGCCGTCCGGGCACCCCGGCCGCGGCCATGCCTGGCCAGGTGGCGGAAGAGGTCAAGGACGAGCGGCTGGCCCGCCTCAACGCGCTGCTCGAAGAGCAGCAGATGGCGTTCAACGCCGCCCAGACGGGCAAGGACCTGCCCGTTCTGTTCGAGAAGCGCGGCCGCCATCCGGGCCAGCTGATCGGCCGCAGCCCCTATCTGCAGTCGGTGCACGTCAGCGCGCCGGATCGTCTGATCGGCCAGATCGTTACAGTGAAGATCGAGGACGCCGCGCGGAACAGCCTGGCGGGCGCCCTCGCGTCCACCGGGGAACTGGAGCCCGCTTGAGCCGAGCGCCTGAATTCATCACCCTTTCCGACGCCGCCGCCCGCGCGGTGGCGGGGGCCAACAGCCGTCACGCCGCCCTCATCGAGGACGCCTTCGGGGTCCTCGTGGAGACGCCCGGCGGCGGGGTTTCGCTCTCCGGCGACTCCAAGAGTCGCGCCCAGGCGAAGAAGGCCGTCCAGGCCATCGCCGACCGGGCCGACCAGGGGCTGGAGATCTCCGAAGCCGACGTCCGCGTCGCCATCGGCCAGGCGCGCACCGGGACGGGCGGCCCGCCCGGTTCGCTGCCCGTCGGGCGCCGGGGCCAGGTCGCGCCGAAGACCGCCACCCAGGCCGAGTACCTGCAGGCGCTCTCGCAGTGCGAGCTGGTCTTCGGCCTCGGGCCCGCCGGCACCGGCAAGACCTTCCTCGCTGTGGCGCACGGCGCCGGCCTCCTGCTGCGCGGGGAGGTGGACCGCCTGATCGTCTCGCGCCCGGCCGTCGAGGCCGGGGAGCGCCTGGGCTTCCTGCCCGGCGACATGAACGAGAAGGTCGACCCCTACATGGCGCCGGTCTGGGAGGCGCTGACCGATATCCTGGGGGCCGAGCAGCTCCGTCGCCGGCGCGAGAAGGGCGAGATCGAGGTGGCTCCGATCGCCTTCCTGCGCGGCCGCACCCTGTCCCACGCCTTCGTCATCGTGGACGAGGCGCAGAACGCCACCCGCCTGCAGATGAAGATGGTTCTGACCCGTCTGGGCGAAGGCGCCCGGATGGTGGTGACCGGCGATCCGAGCCAGGTGGACCTGGTCAACGCCCGCGACTCCGGCCTGGCCCATGCGGTCAGCCTGCTCGACGGCGTGAAGGGCATCGGCGTGGTCCGCTTCTCCACCGCCGACGTGGTGCGTCACCCGCTCGTGGAGCGGATCGTTCGCGCCTACGACGCCGACGCCGCCCGCAGCCGCGGCGACAAGGGCCCTGACGACCGGTGACCCGGTGATCGACATCGAGATCGAGGACGAGGCCTGGACCCGCAGCCTGGCGGACGCGGAGGTCCTGGCCGTGCGCGCCGCCCAGGCGGTGCTGGACTCCGAGGGGGCCGTGGGCGAGGGGGTGACCCTGCTGCTCACCGACGACGACGCCGTCCAGGAGCTGAACGCCCGCTTCCGCCACAAGGACGGGGCCACCAACGTGCTGTCGTTTCCGGCGCCGCCGAACCCGGAGAAGCACCTTGGCGACGTGGCCCTGGCCTACGGCGTCTGCGTGCGCGAGGCTGCCGAGCAGGGGAAGCCGCTGGCGCATCACCTGCAGCATCTGGTGGCGCACGGGGTGCTCCACCTACTAGGATACGACCACATGACCGAAGCGGAGGCCGAAGCGATGGAAGGCCTCGAGCGCGTCGTCCTGGCCGGACTGGGGATTCCTGACCCCTACGCGGCCGGCGAGGGAGACCATGACCGACCCTGACCCTCCGAGTAGTCCCGAGCCCCGCCGTCGGGGACTGATGGGGCTCTTCAACCTCTTCCGGGGGCCGGCCGCGCCGCCGGAACCCGGCCCGTCCGAGCCGATCGCCCAGGCGACTGGCGAGCTGGTCAGCCAGGCGCGCGCCTTCCAGGACCTGCGCGTCGAGGACGTGATGAAGCCGCGCGCGGACATCGTGGCCATCGACCGCTCCTGCAGCTTCGCCGAGGTGGTCGCACGTTTCGTGGAGGCCGAGCACAGCCGCATGCCGGTCTACAAGGAGACGATCGACGAGCCCGTGGGCGTGATCCACGTGAAGGACGTCTTCAAGCTGCTGGCTCGCAAGACCCGCCGGCCGAAGCCCGAGGACCAGATCCTGATGGGCCGCTATCACCTCGTCCGCCCGCTGCTCTACGTCCCGCCGTCCATGCGGGCGGCCGAACTGCTGGCGATGATGCGCAGCCGGCACAGCCACATGGCGCTGGTGATCGACGAGTTCGGCGGCGCCGACGGCCTGGTCACCCTCGAGGACCTGCTGGAGACCCTGGTGGGCGAGATCGAGGACGAGCATGACGAGGAGGGGGACGACGGCGTGGCGGCCATCGTCGAGGACGAACAGGGCTGGGTGGTCGACGCCCGCACCCCGCTCGAGGACCTGGAGGCGGCCATCGGCGACGGCGTCGACCTGGCGCCCGAGGAGGTGGACGAGGAGATCGACACGGTGGCCGGCCTGGTGAACACCCTGGCCGGCCGCGTGCCGCAGCGCGGCGAACGCATCGAGCACCCGGGCGGCTTCATGATCGACGTCCTCTCCGCCGATCCGCGCCGGGTGAAGCGCGTCCGCGTCCGTCGCGCCGTCGCCGCGCAGGCCTGAGCCCGTGGCCAGCCGACTCTCGCCCTGGATGGTGCGTCTGTGGGCGCTGAGCGCCGGCCTCGCCGCCGGTCTCGCGCACCCGCCCTTCGGGCTCCTGCCGGGGCTGCTGGGCTATGCGCTAATCCTCAACATGCTGGACGCCGAGACGCCCAGGCCGCTGCGCTCGGCCTTCTTCCGCGGCTGGCTGGCCGGCGTCGGCTATTTCGCGATCGGCGTCTGGTGGGTGGTGGAGGCCTTCCTGGTGGACGCCGCCGTCCACGGCTGGATGGCGCCCTTCGCCCTGATCCTGATGGCCGGCGGACTGGCGCTGTTCTGGGGCCTGGCCGCCCTGCTCTACCGCCTGCTCGGCCCCCGGCCGGAGGCCCGCTGGCGGCTGTCGCGGGTGTTCGTCTTCGCCGGCGCCTTCTCGCTTCTGGAGTGGGTGCGCGGCCACGTCTTCACGGGCTTCCCCTGGAACCTGCCGGGTGAGACCTGGGCCGCGGGCTCGCCGCCGTCCCAGGCCGCCGCCGTCGTGGGCGCCTACGGCCTCACCTGGCTGACCCTCGCCATCGCCGCCGCGCCCGCCGTGCTGTTCGACCCCCTCGACCGCAAGGTCCGGGCGCTCGCCGCCTCCGTCTTTGTGGGCGCGCTGGCCTGCCTCTACGCCTTCGGGCTGGGACGGCTCTCGCATGCGGTAAAACCGGCCGCCGACGCGCCGCTGATCCGCATCGTCCAGGCCGACATCGACCAGAAGGACAAGTGGCGGCCGGAGAACCTCGGCCTGATCTTCGACGCCTACCTGCGCCTGTCGCAGAAGCCGGCCGCACGCCCCCCGCAGATCGTGGTCTGGCCCGAGGGCGCGCTGCCGGCGGTGATCGACGAACTGCTGGCGCCGGGCTCCCCCTACGGTTCGCGGCTGGTGGCCGGCTTCACCGAGGGCCAGACCCTGCTGATGGGGGCCAACCGCGCCGAGATCACGGCCGAGGGCGACGCACGCTACTTCAACGCCCTGGTCGCGCTGCGACGAGAGGCCGACGGGCTGCGGGTCACCGGCGTCTACGACAAGCACCGCCTGGTGCCGTTCGGCGAGTACATCCCGCTGGGCGAGCTCGCCACAAAGGTGGGCTTCCGCAGCCTCGTGCACATGCCCGAGGACTTCACCGCCGGGCCGCCGCCCGCGCCCATCGCACCCTGGGGCGTGCCCGCGGTCCAGCCGCTGATCTGCTACGAGGCCCTGTTCCCGGGGTTCACCCGATCGGGCGCCCTGAAGAGCGGCGTGCGGCCGGCCTGGATCCTCAACGTCTCCAACGACGCGTGGTTCGGCCAGACCAGCGGACCGTTGCAGCACCTGAACCTCGCCAGCTACCGGGCGATCGAGGAGGGGCTGCCGATCGTCCGCTCCACGCCCACCGGCGTTTCCGCCGTGATCGACGCCTACGGACGGATCCAGCCCGGCGCCCGGCTGGGGCTCGCCGAACTGGGCGTGATCGACGCCCAGCTTCCGCCCCCTTTGAAACCCACAGTCTACGGACGGGTTGGAGACCTGCCGTTCGTCCTGTTGCTGCTGGCGTCGGCGCTTCCTGCTCTCGCGTACCGCGTTCGCCGACCGAAATGAGGTGACCGGGCCGTCAACCTGTTTCCCTTCGCCAGAAGCTTGGGTAATGAGCCGCATGGACAAGCTTGCCGACTTCGACCGCGGGCCCAATCCCGTGGATCGTCACGTGGGGCTGCGCATCCGCATGCGCCGCAAGGAACTGGGCGTCAGCCAGGAGAAGCTGGCCGAGTCCATCGGCCTGACGTTCCAGCAGGTGCAGAAATACGAGCGGGCGGCCAACCGGGTGAGCGCCTCCAAGTTGTGGGAGATGGCGCGCGCCCTCGACACCTCCGTCGCCTATTTCTACGAGGGCCTGGCCGAGGGGACGGTCGCCCGCGGCTCGAACAGCCAGCCCGGCGAGACGGTGCAGGACTTCCTGCTGACGCCGGAGGGCATGGAGCTGGCGCAGGTATTCCCGCGGATCAGCCATCCGCGGGTGCGCCGCAAGATCCTGGAACTGGTCCGCATCATGGTCGACGATCCGGGCGTCGACGCCTGAGCGCCTGTGGCGGCGGCTTCCGGTTGGGGCGCGACGCCGCGCCGCCGACGGGGCGCTTGGCGGGACATAAAGATTTCTTTATAGGCTTTCGGACCTCGTAGCCGGGCGCCCGCCGGGGGGCGGCGCCTCAGTTCCTTTCCGGAGCCCGTCCTTGAGCCGTTCCAACTACATCTTCACCAGCGAGAGCGTGTCCGAAGGCCACCCGGACAAGGTCGCCGACCGGATCTCCGACACCGTGGTCGACGCCTTCCTGAGCGTGGAGCCTGAGGCCCGCGTGGCCTGCGAGACGCTGGTGACCACCAACCGGATCGTGCTGGCGGGCGAAGTCCGCGCCGGCCGTCCCGGCGGCTCGAAAGCCGAGAACAAGGCGCTCACCAAGGAGATCGTCCGCAGCCTGGAGCCCAAGGTCCGGGCCGCGGTGAAGGACATCGGCTACGAGCAGAAGGGCTTCCACTGGCAGAAGGCGAAGTTCGCCTGCCACCTGCACGAGCAGTCCGCCCACATCGCCCAGGGCGTCGACGCCTCCGACAAGAAGGACGAGGGCGCCGGCGACCAGGGCATCATGTTCGGCTACGCCTGCGACGAGACGCCGGAGCTGATGCCGGCCACCCTGCAGTTCTCGCACAACATCCTGCGCCGCCTGGCCGAGGTCCGTCACTCCGGCGAGTGCGGCGTGCTGGAGCCGGACGCCAAGAGCCAGGTGACCCTGCGCTACGAGAACGGCCGTCCGGTGGAGGTGCTGCAGATCGTCGTCTCCACCCAGCACAAGAAGCGCATCGGCCTGCACATGGCCACGCCCAAGCGCATCGAGGCGGAGATCCGGCCCTATGTGGAGAGCATCTTCCCGACGGGCCTGATCACCAAGAAGACCAAGTGGCACGTGAACCCCACCGGCCGCTTCGAGATCGGCGGGCCGGACGGCGACGCGGGCCTCACCGGCCGCAAGATCATCGTCGACACCTACGGCGGCGCGGCGCCGCACGGCGGCGGCGCCTTCTCGGGCAAGGACCCGACCAAGGTGGACCGCTCGGCCGCCTACGCCTGCCGCTACCTGGCCAAGAACGTGGTCGCCGCGGGCCTCGCGCGCCGCTGCACCATCCAGATCAGCTACGCCATCGGCGTGGCCGAGCCGCTCAGCTTCTATGTCGACCTGCACGAGACCGGCGAGATCGACCCCACCAAGCTGGAGCTGGCGCTGCCGGAGCTGATCGGCGGGGCCACGCCGCGCGCGATCCGCGAGCACCTGGGCCTCAACCGCCCGATCTACGCCCGCACCGCGGCCTACGGCCACTTCGGCCGCACGCCCGACAACGAGGGGGGCTTCTCCTGGGAGAAGACCGACCTCGTGGACGCCCTGAAGGGCCTGGCCTGATCCAGGCCTTGCGGCGCTGGGCGCGCGCCCTCAAGCGCGACGCCCACGCCGTCTGGCTCGCCGCCCGCGACCCGCGCACGCCCTGGTACGCCAAGGTGGTCGCGGTCGCCGTGGCGGCCTACGCCTTCTCGCCCATCGACGTGATTCCGGATTTCATTCCGGTGCTGGGCTACGTCGACGACCTGCTGCTCGTGCCGCTCGGCCTGTGGCTGGCGCTCCGGCTGATCCCGCGCGACGTGCTGGCCGAGCACCGCGCCGCGGCCGAGGCCGCCGCCGACCGCCCGGTGAGCCGCCGGGCCGCCGCGGCCGTCATCCTCGTCTGGATCGCCGTCGCGGCCATCGCGGCCCTCGCCGTGGCCCGCGCGCTGCGCTAGAGCGCACGCCCATGTCCGACCCCCACCCGCCGCTCCGGTCCTTCGGCCGCATCAAGTCGCGCACCATCAAGCCGCGGCAGGCGGCCCTGATGGACACCCTGCTGCCGCAGATCCGCGTCCCCGCCGAGCCGTTCGACCCGCGCGCGCTGATGCCGGAGGCGCGCGAGGTCTGGCTGGAGATCGGCTTCGGTGGCGGCGAGCACATGGCCGCCCAGGCGGCGAAGCATCCCGACGTCCTGATCCTCGGCGCCGAACCCTTCCAGAACGGCGTCGCCAGCGCGCTCCGCCACATCGACGAGCAGGGTCTGAAGAACGTGCGGGTGAAGGACGGCGACGCCCGCGAGCTCCTGTCCCACCTGCCGGACGGGAGCCTGGAGCGGGTGTTCATCCTGTTTCCCGACCCCTGGCCCAAGGCGCGCCACCACAAGCGCCGCCTGGTGCAGGCCGACGTCGCCGCCGAGCTGGCGCGCGTGCTCAAGCCCGGCGGCAGGCTGCGCTTCGCCAGCGACTGGGCCGACTATGTGGATTGGAGCCTGGAGCGGCTGACGGCGAACCCCGCCTTCCGCTGGACCGCGGAGCGCGCGGCCGGCTGGCGGGCCCCGCCGGCCGACCACGTCACCACCCGCTACGAGGAAAAGCGCCTGGGCGACTGCGCCCCGGTGTTCCTGGATTTCGTCAGGGGCTGAGGGGCCTCAGCCCTTGTAGGCCTCGATCGACGCCTTGATCAGCTCGGCGGCCTCGGCGGCGTCGGCCCAGCGGACGATCTCGACGCTCTTGCCCTTCTCCAGGTCCTTGTAGTGCTTGAAGAAGTGGGCGATCTGCTCGGTCAGGATGGTGGGCAGCGCCCGCCAGGAGTCCACGCCCAGATAGAAGGGGTGGAGCTTGTCCACCGGCACGGCCAGGATCTTCTCGTCGCCGCCGGCCTCGTCGCGCATGATCAGCGCGCCCACCGGACGGCAGCGGATGATGGCCCCAGGCACCACAGGCGTCGGCCCCACCACGATGACGTCCATCGGGTCGCCGTCGTCGGCCAGGGTGTGCGGGATGAAGCCGTAGTTGCCGGGATAGAACATCGCCGTGTGCAGGAAGCGGTCGACGAAGATCGCGCCGGACTCCTTGTCCAGCTCGTACTTCACCGGTTCGCCGCCCTGCGGGATCTCGATGACGGCGTTGACGTCGTACGGCGGGTTCTCGCCGACGGGGATCTTGGAGAGGTCCATGGGGAGGAGGCCTTTCGGGACGGCACACAAAGTCGGCGCGCTCTGTGGACCAAGACGCGCCGACAGGAAAGGGGCAGGCTCGATCAGGCCGCCATCACATGCACAACGCGGTGGCGAACGCCCGAGTCGCAACAGGGCTGACAAACCCCTGATCCCCCGCTATATTCCCCTCCAACATCGCTGATAGCGCTGGATGGCGCTTTCAAGCGGCGGGCTCCGGCCCGGCCGCTTTTTTCTTTGCCGGAGGCCAAGCTCGGCCATGCGCGGGAAGACCGCAGAAGACCTGAGGCTCCTGGAGCTGCTCGACCCCGTCGCCGAGGCCGCGGGCTACGACATCGTCCGCCTGCGCCTGATGGGCGGCAGCGAGCAACGGCGCCTGCAGATCATGGCCGAGCGGCCGCAGGACGGCGACATGAACGTCGAGGACTGCGCCCGCCTCTCGCGCGCGATCTCCGAGGTGATGGACGCGGCCGACCCGATCTCCGGCGAATACGTCCTCGAGGTCTCCTCGCCGGGCGTGGACCGGCCGCTCACCCGGCTGAAGGACTTCGAGACCTTCGAGGGCTACGAGGCCCGCCTCGAGCTCGACCGCCTCGCCGAGGGCCGCAAGCGCTTCAAGGGCGTGCTGGCCGGCGTCGAGGGCGACCAGGTGGCCATCGACCTCGATGGCGAGGCGGAGACGGCGCTCGTCCCCTTCGCCTGGATCACCGAGGCCAAGCTGGTGCTTTCCGACGAGCTGATGAAGCGGGGCGCCGACATCCGCGCCGCCCGCCTCGCGGCCGAACAACAACAGACGACTTCCGAGTAGAAGGACCCTCCCATGAGCCTGACCGGCATTTCCGCCAACCGGCTTGAACTCCTGCAGATCGCCGAAGCGGTCGCCCGCGAAAAGTCGATCGACAAGGAGATCGTCATCGAGGCGATCGAGGAGGCGATCCAGAAGGGCGCCCGCTCGCGCTACGGCGCCGAGCACGACATCCGGGTGAAGATCGATCCCAAGACGGGCGAGACGACCGTGAAGCGCGTCGTCACCGTCGTGGCCGACGACGCCACGTTCGGGGTGACGGAAGGCGAGGACGGCGAGGAGATCCCGGTCGAGGAGCCGGCCGGCGTGATCCGCCTGTCGGACGCCAAGCGCACCGACAAGGACGCCTTCGTGGGCAAGACCTACGAGGAGATCCTGCCGCCCTTCGAGTTCGGCCGGGTGCAGACCCAGATGGCCCGCCAGGTGGTGACCGGGAAGGTCCGCGAGGCCGAGCGCGAGCGCCAGTACGAGGAGTACAAGGACCGCGTCGGCGAGATCGTCAACGGCACGGTCAAGCGCGTCGAATACGGCAACGTCGTCGTGGACCTCGGCCGCGGCGAGGGCATCATGCGCCGCGACCAGTCGATCCCGCGCGAGAACTTCAACATCGGCGACCGGATCCGCTGCTACATCTACGACGTCCGCCGCGAGACCAAGGGCCCGCAGATCCTGCTGTCCCGCGCGCACGGCGGCTTCATGGCCAAGCTGTTCGCCCAGGAAGTGCCGGAGGTCTACGACGGGGTCATCGAGATCCGCGCCGTGGCCCGCGACCCCGGCAGCCGCGCCAAGATGGCCGTGGTCTCCAACGACAGCTCCATCGACCCCGTCGGCGCCTGCGTCGGCATGCGCGGCTCTCGCGTGCAGGCCGTCGTGGCCGAGCTGCAGGGCGAGAAGATCGACATCATCCAGTGGAGCCAGGACGAGGCGACCTTCATCGTCAACGCCCTGGCCCCGGCCGAGGTCTCCAAGGTCGTCATGGACGAGGAGGACGAGCGCGTCGAAGTCGTGGTGCCGGACGAGCAGCTCTCGCTCGCCATCGGCCGCCGCGGCCAGAACGTCCGCCTGGCCTCGCAGCTGACCGGCTGGCAGATCGACATCATGACCGAGAGCCAGGAGAGCGAGCGCCGCCAGCGCGAGTTCGCCGAGCGCACCGCCCTGTTCCAGGAAGCCCTGGACGTGGATGAGGTCATCGCCCAGCTGCTGGTCACCGAAGGCTTCGCCACCGTCGAGGACGTGGCCTACGTGGAGAACTCGGAAGTCGCCGCCATCGAGGGCTTCGACGAGGACACCGCCGAGGAGATCCAGGCCCGCGCCCGGGACTACCTCGAGAAGGAAGCCGCCGAGTACGACTCCAAGCGCCGCGAGCTCGGCGTCGAGGACGCCGTGCTGGAGATCGAAGGCGTCACCCTGCCCATGGCCGTGGCCCTGGGCGAGGGCGGCATCAAGACGGTCGAGGACTTCGCCGGCCTGGTGCCCGACGACCTGCGCGGCTGGTTCGAGACCAAGAACGGCGAGCGCGTGCGCGAGCCTGGGATCCTGGAGAGCTTCGCCCTCGATCCGCAGGACGCCGAGACCCTGATCATGCGCGCCCGCGTGGCCATGGGTTGGGTCGAGGCCCCGCCCGAGCCGGAGATCGAAGAGGAGCCCATCGAGGACTCCGAAGCCTACGCCGAAGCCGAAATGGCCGGTGAGGCGCGCGACGCCTGACGGAGACCGATCTTGGCCGCCTCCCCCGCCACGCTAGCCGAAGCCGCCCGTGAGCGGCGGGACATCGTCTCCGGCGAGGTGATGGAGGAGGCGCGCCTGATCCGGTTCGTTCCGGGGCCCGACGGCCTCGTCGTCCCGGATCTGGCGCGAAAGCTGCCCGGCCGCGGCCTGTGGGTCGCGGCCGACCGCGCGTCGGTGGAGACCGCGGCGAAGAAGGGCCTGTTCAGCCGCGCCGCCAAGGCGAAGCTCCAGGCGGGCCCGGATCTCGCCGACCAGGTAGAATCCTTGCTCCGGCGGCGGGTTTTATCGTCGCTGGGCCTTGCACGGAAGGCCGGCGACCTTACCTCGGGCTTCGAGAAGGTCTCCGCGGCCGTCCAGTCCGGCAAGGTCGCCTGGCTGATCGAGGCCTCGGACGGCGCCGCCGACGGCCGCCGCAAGCTTTGGGCGCAAGCCCGCAGACAATCCCGACCGCCCGGCCTGCTCGGCGTCTTCACGGCGTCCGAATTGGGTTTGGCCTTGGGACTGGAGAATGTGATACACACCGCCTTCCTTGCGGGGCGAGCCGCCGATCGTTGGGCGCAGGACGTCCATCGGCTGGCGGGCTTTAGTCCGCTCCTTCCTGAGAGTTGGCGCGAGGAGCCTTGAGGCGAACGGGGCCCCCAAGCCCCGGGCGCCTCTATTCGATTATCCGTTTGGCCGGATCCGCCGGCCGGTAAGTAAAGCGAGCGCATGAGCGACGAGAACAACAACGGCCGACCCTCCGCCCCGGGCGGACGCCAGCCCCTGACCCTCAAGCCCCGCGGGGCCGGATCGGTCAGCGCCGGCACGGTGAAGCAGAGCTTCAGCCACGGCCGTTCGAAGACAGTGGTCGTCGAGACCAAGCGGCCGCGCACACATGTGCAGCCCGGCGGGAACCTCGCTGCGCCGTCGTCCGCCGAGAAGCGCGTCTTCGACAACCGCGGGCCGCAAGGCCCCTCCGCGCCGCGTCCGCAGGGCGGTTCCGCCGGCGGAGCGGGCGACGGGCTGTCGCCGGAGGAGCGCGCCGCGCGCGCCCGGGCGATCGAACTCGCCCGCCAGCAGCAGGCCGCCCAGGAGGCCGAGCGCCGCGCCCGTGAGGAGCGCGCCCGGGCCGAGGCCGAAGCGGCCGCCCGCGCCCGCGCCGCCGAACAGCAGGCCGCCGCGCCCCCGCCGGCTCCCGCGCCGACCCCGGCTCCGGCCGCGCCCGTGACGCCGCCTCCGGCCGCCGCCGCGCCCACGCCTCCCGCCGCCGCGCCGACCCCGGCGCCCACGCCCCGCCCCGCGGCCCCGCCGCCGCAGGCCGCCGCTCCGCGCCCCGAGGCGCCGCGCGGCCCCACCGGCGGTGGGCAGACCCGCACCTATCAGCCTTCGCCCGAGCGTCGCGACGACCGGCCGAGCACCACCACCTATCGTCCGCCGTCGAGCGGCCGCTTCGAAGGCGCCAGCTTCAACCAGCGCGCGCCGCGCCCCGACGCGCGTCCGCAGCGCGACGACCGCGGCCCGCGGCCCGGCGGCGATGCCCGCCCGCCGCGCGACGGCGACCGCGGCCCGCGTCCGGAAGGCGGCGGCACCGTCCGCTACTCGGCGCTCGCGCCGCGTCCGGCCGGCCCCCGCGACGGCCCCCGTGGCCCCGGCGCCGGCCCTCGCGGCCCGCGTGTCGGCCCGGCGGCGCCGCCGGCCACGCCGGAAGTGCAACGCGCCACTCGCCAGGCCCCGCGGCCCGGCGGGGCGGTCATGGATCGCCGTCCCGATGACGACGACCGTCGCCGCGACGCCGGCCCCGGCAAGGCGATCAGCCGCGCCAAGGGCGCCCCGACCCGCCGCGAAGGCCGCCTGACCATCCAGACCGTCGCCGGCGACGCCGAGGGCGCCGAGCGGATGCGCTCGCTCGCTTCCGTCCGCCGCGCCCGCGAGCGTGAGCGCGAGAAGCGCAAGGGCGGCGTCCAGGAAGTGGCCCGCGTGGCCCGCGAGGTCGTCATCCCCGACGTCATCACGGTCAGCGAACTGGCCAACCGGATGGCCATCCGCGGCGTCGAGATCATCAAGTTCCTGATGCGTCAGGGCGTGATGCTGAAGATCAACGACGTCATCGACAACGACACCGCCGAACTGGTGGCCACCGAGTTCGGCCACACCGTGAGGCGCGTGTCGGAAGCCGATGTCGAAGAGGGCTTCATCGGCGCCGAGGACCTCGACGACCACCTGGAGCCGCGGCCCCCGGTCGTCACCGTCATGGGCCACGTCGACCACGGCAAGACCTCGCTGCTCGACGCCCTGCGCTCCACCGACGTGGTGTCGGGCGAGCACGGCGGCATCACCCAGCACATCGGCGCCTATCAGGTGCGGCTGGAGAACGGCCAGAAGGTCACCTTCCTCGACACCCCCGGCCACGCCGCCTTCTCCGCCATGCGCATGCGCGGCGCGACCGTGACCGACATCGTGATCCTGGTGGTGGCCGCCGACGACGGCGTCATGCCGCAGACCATCGAGGCCATCAATCACGCCAAGGCCGCCGGCGCGCCGATCATCGTGGCGATCAACAAGATCGACAAGCCGGACGCCGACCCGACCCGGGTGATCAACGAGCTCCTGCAGCACGAGATCGTGGTCGAGAGCCTGGGCGGCGACACCCAGGTGGTCGAGGTCTCCGCGACCCAGAAGATGGGCCTCGACGACCTGATCGAGAACATCCTGGTGCAGGCCGAGATCCTCGACCTGAAGGCCAACCCCGACCGCACCGCCGACGGCGTGGTGATCGAGGCGAAGCTGGATCGCGGCCGCGGCGCCGTCTCCACGGTGCTCGTCAAGCGCGGCACCCTGAAGCGCGGCGACATCGTCGTGGCGGGCGCCAACTTCGGCCGTGTGCGCGCCCTGCTCAACGAGCGCGGCGAACAACTCGACGCCGCAGGCCCCTCGGTGCCGGTGGAGATCCTCGGCCTCGACGGCACGCCCGATCCGGGCGAGCCCTTCGCGGTCGTGGAGAACGAGGCCCGCGCCCGCGAGCTGACCGAATACCGCACCCGCGTGAAGCGCGAGAAGACCGGCTCCCCGGTCCAGGGCGCCTCGCTCGCCGACATGATGGCCAAGCTTGCCGACAAGAAGGTCTCCGAGCTGCCGGTCATCATCAAGGCCGACGTGCAGGGCTCGGCCGAAGCCATCGTCGGCTCGCTCGACAAGCTGGCCACCGACGAGGTCCGCGCGCGGATCATCCTGTCGGGCGCCGGAGCGATCAGCGAGAGCGACGTGATGCTGGCCAAGGGCGCCGGCTCGCCGATCCTCGGCTTCAACGTCCGCGCCTCCAAGCAGGCCCGCGACCTGGCCGAGCGCGAGGGCGTGGAGATCCGGTACTACGCGATCATCTACGACCTGATCGACGACATCAAAGGCGTGCTCTCGGGCATGCTGGCGCCGATCCAGCGCGAAACCTTCCTGGGCAACGCCGAAGTCCTGCAGGTCTTCGACATCACCAAGGTGGGCCGCGTGGCCGGCTGCCGCGTCACCGACGGCGTGGTCCGCAAGGGCGCCCGCGTCCGGATCATCCGTCAGGACGTGGTGGTGCTCGAACTCGGCACCCTGCAGACGCTCAAGCGCTTCAAGGACGAGGTCAACGAGGTCCAGTCGGGCCAGGAGTGCGGCATGCACTTCGCCGGCTTCCAGGACATCAAGGCGGGCGACACCATCGAGTGCTTCACCCTCGAGGAGGTCAAGCGGAGCCTCTAGGCCGCCGCTTCACCGCCGAGAAGTTCGAAGCCCCGGAGCGCCCCTCCGGGGCTTCCTGCTGTCAGGGGCACGGGAGCCGTGATGTGGCCGCGTTTGTTTCCTATGTAGGGACCTGAAGCGACGGAGTTGGACATGCGTGCGATCGTTCTCGGGATGGCGGCCCTCGCCCTGACCGGCTGCGCCACGGGCAAGAAACTCGACGCCGCCGGCGACGTGCACGCCCTGCTGCTGTCCATCCGCGACAACGACCAGGCCGCCTTCGACGCCCACGTGGACCGGGCCGCGCTGAAGCGCGAGATCCAGGCCAAGCTGGTCGCGGAAGGCGGCAAGGACCAGCGCTTCGGCGGCCTCGCCGCGGCGCTGGCGCCCAGCCTCGCCGAGCTGGCCGGCGAGACCCTTGTCCAGCCGCAGGTCTTCCGCCTGGTGGCCGAACGCTACGGATATACGCCCCGGACCAAGATCCCCGGCCCCGTCGCCATCTCCAGCGCCTTGAAGCCCCTGCCGGACGGGCGGGTCTGCGCCACCCGCGAGAAGGACGGTCCCTGCCTGCTCACCTTCACCAAGGTCGAGGGCACCTGGAAGCTCACCGGCTTCGAGGGCGGGCTTTCGGAGCTGCGCATCTAGGGTCTAGGCTCTCCCCCGGGCGGGGAGGCCGGCATGGGCTACGAGGCGGCGCTTTCGGAGTACGAGCGTTTCGAGTTCGCCGACGGACCGTGGACGCGCGCGGTCTACCGGCGCGGCGCGGGTCCGGCCGTCATCGTCATCCACGAGATGCCCGGCCTGCACCCGGACGTGATCGGCTTCGCGGACCGCGTGGCGGCGGCCGGGATGACCGTCTACTGCCCCAGCCTGTTCGGCGTCCCGGGCCGGCCCGCCACGCATCCGGGCGCCGTCGCCACCATGATCGGCGGACTCTGCATCCGCCGGGAGTTCAACGTCTGGGCCGGTGGCCGCTCCAGCCCGATCGTAGACTGGCTGCGCGCGCTCGCCCGCCGCGCGCACGAGGACTGCGGCGGCAAGGGTGTGGGCGCGGTCGGCATGTGCTTCACCGGCGGCTTCGCGCTGGCGATGATGACCGAACCCGCCGTCGTCGCCCCGGTGCTCTCCCAACCGTCCCTGCCGATGACGCTCGGGCCCGGCGGAAAGGCCCGGCGGGACCAGATCGACGCCTCGCCCGCCGAGGTCGCCTGCGCCCGCAGGCGCCTGGAGACGGAGGACCTCACCGTCCTCGGCCTGCGCTTCGCCGGTGACCCACACGTTCCGGACGCGCGCTTCGCCGCCTATGCCCAGGCCCTCGGCCCGCGCTTCGAGGGCCGCACGATCGATCCCGCCGAGGCCCGGCCCGGCGGCCTGCCGCACCCGCATTCGGTGCTGACCATCAACCTGCGTGAGGAGGGCGAAACCAAGCGCGCCGAGCAGGACGTCATCGCCTTCTTCCGGGCGCGCACCGGCGCGTGACCCGAACAGGGGTGGACGCCGGCTCCCGCGGGCACTAGAAGCGCGCCCTTCCCCTGAGGCGGCGCGTCCGATCCGCGCCCCAGGCACTCGAAAGCACGCCATGTCACGTCATTCCCACACCAACCGCGGGGCGCCCCAGGGCCCGTCCCAGCGCCAGCTGCGCGCGGGCGAGCTCGTCCGCCACGCCCTAGTCGAGATCCTGCGCGAGGAAGACATCACCGATCCGGCCCTGGAGGGCGTCTCGGTGACCGTCACCGAGGTGCGCATGAGCCCCGACCTGCGCCACGCCACCATCTTCGTGGAGCCGCTGGGCGGCGGCCACGCGGAGGAGGTGGTGGGCGGGCTCAACCGGCACGCCAAGTTCATCCGAGGGCGGCTGGGCCGGCACATCGAGCTGAAGTTCACCCCGGACCTGAAGTTCCTGCACGACGAGAGCTTCAACGAGGCGGCGCGGATGAGCCGGCTGTTCGACGACCCGCGCGTGCGCCGCGACCTGACGCCCGACGAGCCTTCGGACAGCTGGAAGGACGAGGACTGATGGCCCGCCGCAGGAAGGGCGACGCGGTCTCCGGCTGGGTGAACCTCGACAAGCCGTACGACCTCACCTCCACCCATGCGGTGAGCCGGATCCGGCGGATCTTCAACGCCCAGAAGGCGGGCCACGCCGGCACCCTGGACCCGCTGGCCACCGGCGTCCTGCCGATCGCGCTGGGCGAGGCCACCAAGACCGTCCCCTTCCTGATGGACGCCGACAAGGCCTACCGCTTCACCATCGCCTGGGGCCGCACCACGGCCACCTACGATCGCGAGGGCGAGACCATCGCCGAATCCGACGTGCGCCCGACGCTCGCCCAGGTGGAGGCGGTTCTGCCGCGCTTCGTGGGCGAGATCGAGCAGGTGCCGCCGGCCTATTCGGCCATCAAGGTGGACGGCGAGCGCGCCTACGACCTGGCCCGCGCCGGGGAGACGGTGGAGCTGAAGTCCCGCATCGTGGTGATCCACGAGGCCCGGGTGGTGGACGCCGCCGACCCCGACCACGTCATCCTGGAGATCGCCTGCGGCAAGGGCACCTATGTCCGCGCGATCGTCCGCGACCTGGCCGAGGCGCTGGGCGCCTGCGGCCACGTGAGCGAGCTGCGGCGCACCCGCGTAGGGTCGTTCACCGAGCAGTCCGCGGTGACGCTGGAATTGCTTGAGGATTTAGGGCATAAGGCCCGCCATTCGGAGGCATTGCTTCCGGTCGAGACCGCGCTGGACGACATCCCGGCGCTGGCCGTGACCGATGAAGACGCCTTCCGATTGAAGCAGGGACGGTCGATCGTTCTCGTTCCCCGACAGGTCGAAGCGGTGAAAGCCAGGCTCAAGCCGGGCTCACGCACCGTTTCAGCCATGTCGGGCGGCTCGGTCGTCGCCCTCTGCGAGATGCGCGCGGGCCGGCTCGAACCCTCGCGGGTCTTCCATCTTGAAAAGAGCGGAGACGAACCCGATGTCGATTACGGCCGAACGCAAGGCTGAAGTGATCAAGACCCATGCCCGCGGCGAAGCGGACACGGGCAGCGCTGAAGTCCAGGTGGCGATCATGTCCGAACGGATCGCGAACCTGACCGAGCACTTCAAGACGCACAAGAAGGACAACCACTCGCGTCGCGGGCTGCTGAAGCTCGTGTCCGCGCGTCGGTCCCTCCTGGACCACCTGAAGAAGTCCGATCCGGCCCGCTACCAGGCGCTGATCGAGACCCTCGGCCTGCGCCGCTAGAGCGTGAAAGTCTCGAGCCTGATCGGACCGGTCAGGCTCGGGGGCTCACGCCAAGTTGCCCGCAGGCCCGGTTGCGAAAGCCGGGCCGGCGGGTCTTAAGAGACTTGCCGCTCCTCCGAAAACAGGCCGGGGGACGCATGCGGCGCCCGGGTCGTCCTTCTCCAGGGACACCCGAACCATACGCCGAGGGTTCGACAGAAATCCTCACCCCGCCTGTTCATTGGAGAGGATTTCGGAAGACCGATCCCCTGTCCGCCCCCGCCCGGGAATACGCCCGCGGGATGAGAAAGAAGCCCAAATGTTCGACATCAAAAGAAAGACCATCGAGTGGGGCGGCAAGACGCTGACGCTCGAAACCGGCCGCATGGCCCGTCAGGCTGACGGCGCGGTGCTGGCCACCTACGGGGAGACCATGGTGCTGGCCACCGCCGTCTTCGCCAAGCAGGCGAAGCCGGGCCAGGACTTCTTCCCCCTGACCGTCAACTACCAGGAGAAGTTCTACGCCGCGGGCAAGATCCCGGGCAGCTTCCCCCGCCGCGAGGGCGCCCCCTCGCAGAAGGAGACCCTGACCAGCCGCCTGATCGACCGTCCGATCCGCCCGCTGTTCGTCAAGGGTTTCAAGAATGAAGTTCAGGTCGTCACCACGGTGCTGGCCCACGACCTCGAGAATGATCCCGACATCGTCGCCATGGTCGCGGCCTCCGCCGCCCTGGTGATCTCCGGCGCCCCGTTCATGGGCCCGATCGCCGGCGCCCGCGTCGGGTATGTCGACGGCCAGTACATCCTCAACCCGACCCTCGACGAGATGAAGGAAAGCCGGATGGACCTGGTGGTCGCCGGCACCCATGACGCCGTCATGATGGTCGAATCCGAGATCAAGGAGATGTCGGAGGACGAGGTCCTGAAGGGTGTGATGTTCGCCCACGCGGGTATGCAGCCGGTGATCGACGCGATCATCGAGCTGGCCGAACACGCCGCCAAGGAGCCCTTCGACTTCCAGCCGGAAGACACCGACGCCCTGAAGGCGGAAGTGAAGAAGGCGATCGGCGCCGATCTGGCCGCCGCCTACAAGATCATGGGCAAGACCGAGCGCCACGCCGCGCTCTCCGCCGCCAAGGACAAGGCCGTCAAGACCTTCGCCAAGTCGGACGAGAACCCGGCCGGCATCGACCCGCTGAAGCTGATCAGCGTGTTCAAGGAACTCGAGGCGGACATCGTCCGCCGCTCGATCCTCGACACCGGCGTGCGCATCGACGGCCGCAAGGTCGACCAGGTCCGCCAGATCGTCGGCGAAGTGGGCGTCCTGCCCCGCGCCCACGGCTCGGCGCTGTTCACCCGCGGCGAGACCCAGGCCCTGGTGGTCGCCACGCTCGGCACCGGCGACGACGAGCAGCTGATCGACGCCCTCGAAGGCAAGTACTTCGAGAAGTTCATGCTGCACTACAACTTCCCGCCGTTCTCGGTGGGCGAGACGGGCCGCATGGGCGCTCCGGGCCGGCGTGAAGTCGGCCACGGCAAGCTCGCCTGGCGGGCCATCCGCCCGATGCTGCCGAGCGCCGAGGAGTTCCCCTACACGATCCGCCTGGTCTCGGAGATCTTCGAGTCCAACGGCTCGTCCTCCATGGCCTCGGTCTGCGGCTCGTCGCTGGCGCTCATGGACGCGGGCGTGCCCCTGAAGAAGCCGGTGTCCGGCATCGCCATGGGCCTGATCCTCGAGAAGGACGGCTTCGCGGTCCTGTCGGACATCCTGGGCGACGAGGACCACCTCGGCGACATGGACTTCAAGGTGGCCGGCACCGCCGACGGCATCACCTCGCTGCAGATGGACATCAAGATCGCCGGCATCACCGAGGAGATCATGCGCAAGGCCCTCGAACAGGCGAAGGGCGGCCGTGATCACATCCTTGGCGAGATGAACAAGGCCATGGAGGCGCCCCGCGCCGAGCTGGGCGAGTTCGCGCCGAAGATCGAGACCATCAAGATCCCCGTCGACAAGATCCGGGAAGTGATCGGCTCGGGCGGCAAGGTGATCCGCGAGATCGTGGAGAAGACCGGCGCCAAGATCGACATCGGCGAGGACGGCACGATCAAGATCGCAGCCGCCGAGGCCACCAGGATCGAAGCCGCCAAGGACTGGATCAAGTCGATCGCCTCGGAGCCCGAGGTCGGCCAGATCTACACCGGCAAGGTCGTGAAGATCGTCGACTTCGGCGCCTTCGTGAACTTCTTCGGCGCCAAGGACGGCCTGGTCCACGTGAGCCAGATCTCCAACGAGCGCGTCGGCAAGGTCTCGGACGTGCTGCAGGAAGGCCAGCAGGTGAAGGTGAAGCTGCTGGGCTTCGACGACCGCGGCAAGACCCGCCTCTCCATGAAGGTCGTCGACCAGGAGACCGGCGAAGACCTGTCGAAGAACGAGAAGGCCGAAGAGACCGCCGACGCCTAAGGCGCCGCGGCCTCGGGCTGAACGATGAGGGGCGGCCGGAGCGATCCGGCCGCCCTTTTCTTTGCCTACAGCTCCAGGTGCAGGAACTGGCTGAAGCCGGAGGGGGCGTAGTCGGCGAAGGGCTCGCCGTCCCGGAAGCCCCGGCGGCGGTAGAGCGCCAGGGCCGGCTCGAACGCCGGCCCGCGGCCCGTCTCCAGGCTCAGGCGGGTGTGGCCGCGGGCGCGGGCCGTCTCGATGATCCGCTCCAGCAGGGCGGCGGCCACGCCTTTGCGCAGGTGGTCGGGGTGCGTGCGCATGGACTTCACCTCGCCCGTTCCATCGGCATGCGCCTTCAGCGCCCCGACGCCGGCGATGGCGGGACCCTCCCACGCGGTCCAGACGGTGATCTCCGGCCGCTGCAGACCCGAGAGGTCGAGGGCGAAGACATGCTCCGGCGGGGTGTTGGCGTGCATCCCGGCCAGATGCAGGGCGAGCAGGGCCCGCACGGGCTCCCCCGACAGGTCGTCTTCCCGGATCTCCAGCACGCCTTGCCTCGCCCCTGTCCGTCCCGGGCGCAGCCTAACGGCTGGAGCGGAGACGGCGTACTCCCCGCCGCGGCCGGCTCGAAGTTCCGGCCGCCCTGCACATCGAGGAGGCGCCGTGGCCCGCCTCAGGCCAGGAAGTCGCCCGCCACCACATCCCAGGCGCCGGTCAGCGAGACGATCTGGGCGTAGGCGAAGTCCACCATGCCGTCGCCGTTGACGTCGCCGCGGTTGGTGCCGACCCAGCCGTCCGAGAACAGCAGGTCCGCATCGCCGTCGCCGTCGAAGTCGGAGACCGCGATCCCGTCGCCGCCCCGGCCCAGGCTGACCACCCGGAAGTTTGTCACGCCGTCGCCGTTGGTGTCACCGAGGTTCAACGCCAGCTCCGAACTGCTGGTGCGGTCCCCGAACAGCACGTCCAGGTCTCCGTCGCCGTCCATGTCGGCGAAGACGGTCCCCATGTAGGCCGACGAGGCGATGGTCCCGCTGGACGCGAAGTCCGGAGCCCCGTCGCCGTCGACGTCGCCGCGGCCCTGGAGCACGTAGGAGCCGCCCGTGTAGGCAGCCACGGCGATGTCGGGCCGGCCGTCGCCGTTCATGTCGGCGATGTCGATCCCGGCCAGGGTGGTGTCGGCGGTGGAGAGGGTCACGGTCCGGAAATCGGGCGTTCCGTCGCCGTTCGCGTCGCCGAGGTTCAGCAGCATGGCCAGCGTGGTCTGGCCGGTGGCCGCCCCATAGGTCGTGAGCACGATGTCCTGGCGTCCGTCGCCGTTCAGGTCGGCCACGTCGACGCCGTAGCTGTACGACTTGGAGGCCACGCCCGGCAGCAGGCGGGTGGTGAAGTCGACGACCCCGTCGCCGTTCACATCGCCGCGGTTGAGGTGAAGGCGGTCGGAGCTCCGGCCGCCCTCCACGATGTCGAGGTCGCCGTCGCCATCGATGTCGGCGAACTTGGCGTCCTGCCACTGGTTCACGCCGTCCGCCGCCAGGGCGAGATAGGCGACGGTGAAATCGGCCTGGCCGTCGCCGTTCGGGTCGCCGGCGTTCAGCAGGAGGGCGCTGCGGCCCGAGAAGTTGCTCACCACCGCGTCGAGGTCGCCATCGCCGTCGACGTCGGCGACGTCGCCACCCCGGGCGCTGAAGCCGCTGAGAAGGGTCCGGGCCGACGAGACGGTGGCGGTGTCGAGCACCCCGTCGCCGTTGGCGTCGCGCACGTCGCCCAGCAGGCGATAGGTCGAGCCGACGAAGGCCATGACGTCCGGCTCGGCGGGAGGCGGGATGGGCCGGGCGGCGCCCGCGGCGGGCGCCTGCATCGGCGGTGGCGGTGGCGGGGGCGGCGGCGGATCGGCCGCGCCAGTGAGGGTGACGGTGATCGTCTGGCTGGCCATGCCGCCGCGGCCGTCGGACAGCTGGACCGCATAGGTCTGGGTGCGGACTTCGCCGGCCGCCAGCCCATCCAGGGCGCTGTCGGGCGCCTGGAAGGTCCAGTCGACGCGGTTGGCCGCCTGGTCGACGGCGCCGAGCGTGAGCGTGCCGAGGTAGCCGGTCCCGGCGGGGCTCACCGTGGCGGAATGGACGTCGGCGAGATCAAGGTCCGCGAACGCCACCGCGCCCGCCGCGGTGTGCAGGGCGGTGCTCTCGTCGGCGGCGCCGTCGGGGCGCTCGGTCACCGCGCCGCTGGCCGTGGTGGCGGCGAGGATCGCCGGCGCGTCGTTGGCGCCGGTGACGGTCACCACCACCGAAGCGGTGGAGGTCGCGCCGTGCTCGTCCCTCATCACATAGGTGAGGGTGACGTCCTGGGTTTCGCCCTGGGCCAGCCCATCGAAGGCCGTCCCCGGGGTGAACACGACCTTGCCGTCGACCACGGCGGCCGAGCCCTTCGGCGCCTCGACCGAGACCAGCGTCTTCAGCGCGCCCGCGTCCACATCGGTGTCGTTGGCCAGCACGTCGATGACGACGGCCTGGTTCTCGCCCGTCGCCGCGCCGTCCGCGACGGCGACGGGGACATCGTTGGCGCCGGTGACGGTCACCACCACCGAGGCGGTGGAGGTCGCGCCGTGCTCGTCCCTCATCACATAGGTGAGGGTGACGTCCTGGGTTTCGCCCTGGGCCAGCCCATCGAAGGCCGTCCCCGGCGTGAACACCACCTTGCCGTCGACCACCGCGGCCGAACCCTTCGGCGCGTCCACGGACACCAGCGTCTTCACCGCGCCGGCGTCCACATCGGTGTCGTTGGCGAGCACATCGATCACCACGCCCTGGTTCTCGCCGGTCGACGCCCGGTCGGCGACCGCCACGGGGCCGTCGTTGGCGCCGGTGACGGTCACGACCACGGACGCGGTGGAGGTCGCGCCGTGCTCGTCCCTCATCACATAGGTGAGGGTGACGTCCTGGGTTTCGCCCTGGGCCAGCCCGTCGAACGCCGCGCCCGGCGTAAACACCACCTTGCCGTCGACAACCGCGGCGGAGCCTTTCGGCGCGTCCACGGACACCAGCGTCTTCACCGCGCCCGCGTCCACATCGGTGTCGTTGGCGAGCACGTCGACGGTCACGGCCTGGTTCTCGCCGGTCGACGCCCAGTCGGCGACGGCCACGGGGCCGTCGTTCGTCCCGGTGAGGGTGACGGTGACGGTCGCCGTGCTGAGCGCGCCGTTCTTCCCCATCTGGAGGGTGTAGGTGAAGGTGTCGGTGAGCGTCTCGCCGGCGCCTAGCGCGTTGGCCCTGGCGCTGTCGGCCAGATAGACGACGCGGCCGCCCACGATGCTGAGCTGCGCGCCCGCCGCGGTGACCCCGCTGGCAGCGGGCTGCGCCGGGGCGGTCTGGCTGACCGAGTAGAGCGACTTGCCGCCCCCGCCCAAGTCGTTCGCCAGGACGTCGATCGTCAGCGACACGGCCTCCGTGGCCGTGGCGGCGTCGTCCCGCGCTTGGGGCGTGTTGTCGATATTCTTGTCCTGACCAGCCATCACCGCTCTTCTGGATTGCGCCGACGTTCGCCGCCGGTCTGCCCCACGTGATCCGCATCCTTGCGCGCGGCACGGTTAAGCCACTGAAAAGCGTTATGGTTTAACAACTCAGGGGCGCAGGAATTCCGCCCGGAGCCTCCGCCAGGGTTGCGCGGCCAAGAAGAAGGCCCGCCACGCGGCAGGCCCTCGGGATTCGTCTCTCCTCGAAGCCCTGCCTAGCCGCGGAGCTTGCGCAGCAGCACGTCCAGGTCGCGGGCGATGCTCGCATCCTCCGCCTTCACGGACTCGATGCGGCGAACGGCATGCCTTGGATCGAGGGCGGCCACTGAGCCGCAAAGCAAAAGGCCCGCCGTCACCGGCGGGCCTCCTGGTCTTGTTCGCCTCGAGGCGGGTGGCGGCCGGGGCGGGGACGCCGCGGCCGCGCCCGATTAGAAGGCGTAGCGCAGCGTCGCCGAGGCGGTCCGCCCGGCGTAGGCGCGTCCGAGGACGACGCCGCTGGCCGGGATGGTGGCCTGTTCGACGTCCGACAGGGCCAGCTTGTTGAACACGTTGTTGACGTTGACCATCAGCTGAACCCGCTCCGTGGGGCGGATTTGAAGGAACGCGTTCACCAGGGTGTAGCCCGGCAGCTTCAGCTGGTTCGTGTCCTGCGCGTAGCTGCTGGTCGTCCCGATCAGGTTCGCGCCGAAGCTGGCGTACTTCAGATCGACCTGCGGCGTGACGGCGAAGATCAGGTCGGCCTGGTGGCGCGGCGTGTTGCCGACGAACTCGGGATGGGTCGCGTCGCTGGTGATCTCGGCTTTCGTGTAGGTGGCACCGCCGGTGACGCTGAACGGGCCGTGGCTGACCGCCGCTTCCAGTTCCACGCCCTTGGCTTCGTAGCCCCGGATAATGTTCTCGACCTGGATCGAGCCGTCCGGCTTGCTGTTCACTTGGACGTTCTGTTCCCCGGTCTTCGCCGAGAAGCCCGTGACGTTGAAGGTGACGCCGGAGATCCGGTACTTCAGGCCCAGCTCCGCCTGCTTCACGGTGTCGTAGGCGCTGTCGCTGTCGACGAGCTTACCGGTCGAATAGTTCACGGCCGGGGTGAAGAGGATCTTGTCGGCCGAGGCCCGGCCGCCGCGGCTGTAGCGACCGAAGACGGCCAGCTGTTCGGCGATACGGTAGTTCACGCCGGCCGAGTAGCTCACGTAGTCGTAGTCGTAGTCCACGCGGCCCGGGGCGCCGAGCGGCAGGGTGGCGACCTGCGTCTCCGGCCGCGAGATCTGACCGTTGCGGTTCATGTCGACCGTGGTCACGCCGACGCGGCCACCGCCGAGCTCGGCGCCGTACAGCGTGCCCTTCACGTCGCCCATGTCCCAGCGGACGCTGCCGCCGATCGCGATCTTGCCGACGTGGTAGTTGACCGAGGCGTAAGGGGCGGTGACGCCGTAGTTCACGTCATAGCTGCGGTGATAGAGGGGGCCGCCGATCCCGTAGGACAGATAACCGCCCTGGGACGTCGGGACGCCGGCCGCCGTCTTGACGTCGATCAGCGCGGAGCCGCCGTCGCCGCGAACATCGGTCAGCGCGTTCACGAACGACCAGAAGGCGTTGTAGTCCTGGGACGACATGTAGAGGCCTGCCGTCGTCGTCAGATTGCCGCCGCCGATCTTCCAGACGCGGCTGGCGCGCAGGTCGTTGGTCATGTTGTCCAGGCTGTCGAGATCGGTGTCGATCAGGACGTCCGAGGTGAGCAGACCGTTGCCGTTCAGTGCGGACGCACTGGGTATGGCCTGGCCAGCCTGCGGGCCGGTGGCGTAGCTGAGGGAGCCGCCGGGGCCGCCGTAGGCGAAGGCGAGCGCCGCCGCCGGCGCGACCGCGATCGGTCTGACCGTCATGTGGCCGCCGGAGATCGCGGCGAAGCGGAACTTCTCGCTGATCGTCCAGCCGCTGACGTCCAACTGACCTTCGAGCCCCACCGACTTGACGATGGCATGCTGGCCCTCGCGGATGTCCTCGGTGGTGATGCTGTTGTCGCGGCCGAGGGTCAGGATGCCGCTGTTGGCGGCCGACAGCAGCGAGTCGGTCTTCAGGTTGAAGTTGGCCGGAGCCACGAACGTCGGATCGGAGTTGGTCCCGGTCACACGGATCGGTACGAACTGGTATGACGGGGTCCGATCGTCCAGGTATTTCCCGTAGATCCGCACGAAGCCGTTATCGAGCTGCTTCGTGAGGTTGGCCTTGATCTGACCGCCCTTGTACGCGGTATAGCCGACGTCCCGCGGGCCTTCGCCTTGGCGATAGAAGCCGCCGACGTGGAAGCGAAGCGTGTCGGTGAGCTTGTAGCCGTAGTCGGCATCCACCCGCTTCTCGTCATAGTCGAGGCCATAGGTGCCCTGGATGGCGCCGCCTTCCACGTCGCCGGTCTTGGAGATCAGGTTGATCACGCCGCCCGGGGAGTTGGAGGCGAAGGTCGACGCCGAGCCGCCGCGAATGGCCTCGATCTGCGCAAGGTTGAGGTCGTTGCGCATGAACATGTCGGACGTGAACTGCGAGAGGTCGCCGAACTCGAGGACCGGCAGGCCGTCTTCCTGCAGCTGCATGAACTTCGAACCGGTGCCGGAAAGCGGCAGGCCGCGGATCGAGTAGTTCGCATTGCCTTCGCCGCCCGCGTACTCGACGCGGATCCCGGGGATGTTGCGCAGGACTTCGCCCAGCGAACGGGCCCCGAAGGTTTCCGCGTCGGTGCCGCGCAACGCGCTGGTGGACGTTGCGCTGTCCAGCCGGTCACGGCCCTTGGCGACGCCCGTCGAGAAGACCGCTTCGCCGCGGCCCTTCGCCCCCGCGGTCGGCATGGCCTTGTCGGCGGCAGGCTTGGCCACTTCGACGGCGTCAGCGCTCGGCGTCTGGGCCAGGGCCGGCGAGAACATCAGGAGCGGCGCAATCGCCGTCGTCATAAGGAAGCGTTTCATGGGAGGATCTCTGGTGGTCCTATGCATTAATGAAGCGTCGACCGTCATCATGTGCCGTTGAACCTAGATATTTGGTAAATGACGCTAGGTGCAGTCGGGGTTGGGAGTGCGGCATTCTGTCCATAATACTTGCAGTCTGCATCATTCTATCTGTCATTATTGCACATATCGAAGCTGTTGACGCCGCGGGAGCTGCGGGATCTGTCGGCGTTCTTTGAACTGACGGAGCTGTCCAGGCATAGACGCTGCCGCATCTGTCGACGCTATCGATGTCGGCGAAGCTCTCGACGCTGCTGACGCAACGCAAAAACGCGGCGCCCAGCCGGGCGCCGCGTTCTCGATCTTGCGAACTCTCTCGGAAGTTTGTGTAGGCCGAGCGCTAGGCGCGGCCGCCGCTGGCGCGTCTCAGCGGGACCGCGTCGGTTTCGTATGCGGTCGACACGTCGTCCGTGTCGGCCGCCCCACGCAGGCGGAACCGCGCGACCAGAGTGGCCAGTTCGTCGGCTTCCGAAGCCAGGCTTCGCGCGGCGGCTGTCGCTTCCCGCACCATGGCCGCGTTCTGCTGGGTCATGCTGTCCATGCTGGCGACGGCGCTGCTGACCTGCTTGAGGTTATCCGCCTGGGTCTCGGTGCTCTGCGCGATCTCGTTGATCAGCGTGTTGGTGTCGCCGATCTTCGTTCCGATGAGCGTGAGCATCTGCCCGGTGTCGCCGACGCGACCCACCCCGCTCTGAACCTGCTCGGACGAAGTGTTGATGAGGGTCTTGATGTCGCGCGCCGCGTCGGAGGAACGCTGGGCGAGCGCGCGGACTTCCGACGCGACCACGGCGAAGCCCTTGCCGGCGTCCCCGGCCCGGGCGGCTTCGACGCCGGCGTTCAGCGCCAGCAGATTGGTCTGGAAGGTGATGCTGTCGATCAGATTGATGATCTGGCTGATCTCTTCCGAGCTCGCCTGGATGGCGTCCATGGCCGTGATCGCCTCGGTGACGATCGCGCCGCCCTCCATCGCGTTGCCGTTGGCCACCTCGATCGCCGTCCGCGCATCGGAGGCCCTTTGCGCGGTCTCGCCGACCATGGCGCTGACCTGCTGCGTGGCGGCGCTGGTTTCCTGGAGGCGCGACGCCTGCTGTTCCGTCCGGCGGTAGAGGTCCTCGGACGCGGCGTAGATCTCGGCGGCGCCGGAATGCACGCTCTTGGCCGAGCGCGCGACGCCGGAGATGCTTTCATCGAGACCTTCGACGGCGCTGTTGAAGGACTGCCGAAGGCGTTCGTACTCGGGCTCGAACGGCGTGGTGATCGTGTGCGTCAGATCGCCCGAGGCGAGGGCGGCCAGCGCCGTGTCGAGGGTTTCCACCACGCGCCGCTGGGCCGCCTCGGCGCCGAGCCTCGCGCGGTCCGCCTCAGCCTTCGCCTGGTCGGCGGCCGCCTTGGCGCGATCGGCCTCCGCCTTGGCCAGCGCCGCGTCGCGGAAGACGAGAACGGCGCGGGCCATGTCGCCCAGTTCGTCGGTCCGCTCGGAGTCGACCGCGATCTCATTGTCGCCGGCGGCCAGCTGGGTCATCGCCTCGGTGAGCGTCGTGATGGGTTTCGCGATGGAGCGGCTCAGCATCCGCGACAGGGTCATGGCGATCGCGATCAGCGCGATCCCGCCGATCACCAACGCGGCGATGGCCGTGACGATGGCGGTCTGCTGGCGCGCGCCGTTCTTTGCGATGTTCTCCGCCTCGGCGCTACGGACGTCCCGGAGCGGAAGCACCGCGTCGCTGACCAGCACCTTCTTGCCGGCGTCCCGGACTTCCTGCTGCGCTTCATCGCGCCGCCCCGCCTTGACCACTTCGATCAGCCGGTCACCCCAGTCCTTGCGCCACGCAAGCGTCGCCGCGCGGGACTTGGCGATGTGCTCGAGCATGGCGGGGTCGGTGAGGGTCGAGGAGAGCCTCTGCGAGACCTCGTCGTACTCGTCGCGGCCCTCGTAGTAGGACTTGAGATAGCTCTGGTCGCCGGTGACCAAGTAGCCACGGAGCTGGCTGTTCTGTCGGAGGATCGCGGTTTCCAGCGCGAGCGCATCGGCGTGGATGGCCTGACTGCGGTTGTTGCTCTCCGTGGAGGCGCGGATCATCAGGATCGTCGCCAGGAAGACGACCATCATGACGGCTGCGGACACGCAGATAAAAACGAATGACAGGCTAAGCTTCTTGGGAATATTCATCGCAGTCGCCATCGTTCCAGTAGCCAGTGACCGAATAGCGCCGCGGTCGCGGCGTGGAAGTCGTTTCGCCCGGAATAGTTATCAAGCGAACTTATTGCGTCTTCCGAAGTCAAGGACGAGAGCTAAATGACAGTGATTGCCTGAGGATTAATGCTGTCGGCGCGCCTAAACCTGCGTAGCGCGACAAATAGTCTCCCTCCGGACGATCGGGAATTTAGACCGCTTTAAGAGGCGGCGCCGTTCAGTGCCCGCCAACGCAGGGGCGAGAATACTCCTGGGCGTCAGGCAAAGGCGTTTTCTTCGCACTGACAGACACAACCCGGCCTCTTCCCAATTTCTGGGACGCGTTGCTCGTTCGGAATGTAGTTTCATGAAGATGCTTGTGAGGTCTGGCGCCAGTCACGCGTTCGTGCGCCAGGCCGAAACCTGCCGCTCTACAGGCTCGTCGTTCATCGCGTCCGTGCTCGAAGCCGTGGACCGCCAGATTTCGCTCGCACCGCTCACCAGCGGACTGGTGCGCGCATGGACAGGCGATCCGGCCGCGGCGGCGCTGGCGCTGCGCGTGAACGGCGCGCTGCACGCCCTTGCCCGGCGCGGAAGTCTTCCGCACCTGACCGACCTCTACCGGGGCGACCACGAAGACTTCGACGGGGCGATCGCCGAGGCGCTGTCGCAGCAGGACGCGTTCATCGCGGAGTGGATGCGCTATCCGACCCAGACCAACGAGGTCGCCCGGGGCGCGGCGATCATCTCGGCGCTGATGGCGGTCGCCGCGCGACGCCCGATGCCGTTCGAACTCCTGGAGCTGGGCGCCAGCTGCGGCCTCAATCTCAACCTTGCCCGCTATGGCTATCGGTTGGGCTCCGTAAAGGCCGGCGACGCCTCGTCGGCCGTGCAGATCGAGCCAGAGTGGCGCGGCGCGGATCCGCCGAGCGCGCCCGTGTCGGTGGTCTCCGCGCGTGGCGTCGACCTCAATCCGCTGAGCGCCGCCGATCCAATGCATCGCGAGCGGCTGCTGTCCTTCACCTGGGCCGACCAGCCCGCGCGCTCGCAGCGCCTCGAGGCGGCCCTTCAGATCGCCATCGCGCATCCGCCCCAAGTCCATCGGGGCGACGCCAAGCTGTGGCTCGCACAGCGTCTCGCCGAACGGCAGCCGGACGGCCTGTGTCGGGCCGTGGTGCACACGATGTTCCTTCAGTACCTGAGCGATCGGGACCGCCAGGATATCGCTACGATGATGGCGGCGGCCGGGGGCGGCGCGACCGCCGAGCGCCCGCTCGTCGAAATCGGTCTGGAATGGACGACGGATCGCCGCGAGGTCCAGTTGCGCTGCACGCGTTGGCCGGACGGCGAAAGCGCCGTGCTGGCGATCTGCCACCCCTATGGCGACTGGATGGAGTGGCGCGGCTTCTGAACCGCCGGGCCCGACAGGAAAAGGCCCGCCGTCGCCGGTGGCCCTCCGAGCCTCGTCTCTCCTCGAAGCCCGGAGCGGCCGAAGTCGCCTGTCGGTCGCTGTCCTAGCCGCGCAGCTTGCGCAGCAGGACGTCCAGGTCGCGCGCGATGCTCGCGTCCTCGCCCTTCAGGGACTCGATGCGGCGCACAGCGTGCAGGACGGTGGTGTGGTCGCGCCCGCCGAACCGGCGGCCGATGTCCGGCAGGGAGCGGGTGGTGATCTGCTTGGCGAGCCACATAGCCACCTGCCGCGGTCGGGCCACGGCGCGGGCGCGGCGCTCGCTGATCAGGTCGGCCTGCTTGAGGTTGTAGTGTTCGGCGACGGTCTTCTGGATCATGTCCACCGTCACCTTGCGCTCGTTGCACGACAGGTGCGGCCGCAGGATCGACTGCGCGTCGTCGAGGGTCAGGCGGGCCACGTCGGCGCCGACGCGGGCGACGAGGGTGTTCAGGGCGCCCTCCAGTTCGCGGACGCTGTCGGTGAAGCGGTCGGCGAGGAACTGCAGCACGTCGGGCCGAGCGGAGGGCAGGAAGCGGCCCTGCTGGGCGAGGGTGGCCAGCTTGCGCTCCAGGATGCCCAGGCGCAGCGTCCGGTCGGCCGGCTCGATACCGCAGACCAGGCCGGCCTGCAGGTGCGAGCGCAGGCGCGGCTCCATCTCCGACAGTTCGGTGGGCGAGCGGTCGGCCGTCATCACCACGCGGCGGCCGTCCTCCACGAGGGCGATGAGGGTGTGGAACAGCTCTTCCTGGGTGGTCGGCTTGCCCGCCACGAAGTGGACGTCGTCGATCAGCAGCAGGTCGGCGTTGCGCAGCTCGTCCTTGAACGCCTGGGTCTGGCGATCCTGCAGGGCTTTCACGAAGGTCGTCGTGAAGCGCTCGGCGGTCAGGTAGACGACCCGCTTCTCCGGCGCGTTGCGCATGGCTTCCCAGGCGAGCGCGTTCAGGAGGTGGGTCTTCCCGAAGCCGTAGGGACCGTGGAAGAGCACCGGGTTGAAGTGGCCATCGGCCCAGGAGGCCACGCGACGGGCCACGGCGAAGGCGAACTCGTTGGCCGGGCCGGACACGAAGGTGTCGAAGGAGAAGCGCTCCTGCAGGCCGAGCAGGCGGCCCTGGCGGGCGGCCACGGGCGCGGCCTCGGCTTCCACCTCGAAGACTTCCGGCGTGATCATCGGGGCATTGGCGGCCAGCGGGGCCGCGGCGGGCGGCCGCGACACCGTGCCGGCGGAGTCCATCTCCATGCGCGACTTCAGGTCGAGCCGGCGACCCAGCGGGTCGTTCTGCGCCCACAGTTCGCCGATGCGCCGCCAGGCGTGCCGGCGGATCCAGTCGCGCGCGACCCCCGTCGCGGCCACCAGGCACACCTCGTCCCCGGTCTCCCGCAGAGCAGCCTGACCCAGCCACGAGCCGAAGGTCGCTTCGCCGAGTTCGCGCTTGAGAACCTGGCAGGTCTTCGTCCAGACCGCACCGACCGGCGCTTCAGCCATAGCTCCCGCAGCCCCCCCGTTCATCATCCTCTTCAACCCCGCCCTCTCGGCCCAGGCCCCACGCCTTGGCCGGCCCTTTTTTCTCAACAGACACAAGCTCTTACCCGGCGAATGCATGAGCTCCGCCGGCGTCTCGATTATCCCGAGATCAAGTGGAAGACGCCTGTAAGACGCTTGAGATTAGTCGGGGGCATCGGGGGGTCAACGGCGATTCTTCGCGCCTTTTGCGGATATTTTCGTTGACTCGCGGGGACCCCCTGAAGGGCCTAGGGAAACCCGGATTTGACGGCCAAGCCTTGAGCGAATCTGCCGCAGGAGTCGCATATCCGACTAAGATTCAGGCACGAAAAAGCAGCGCCCGCGGGGGCGCTGCTTTGGGTATTCCGATCGGAAAACTGGGTTTGCCGGAGGCCCCTCGAGACCCTCGGGAAGCCGCTCTCTAGGCCGAGAGCTTCTTCAGCCGGGCGGCCAGGCGCGAGACCTTCCGCGAGCCGGTGTTCTTGTGCACGACGCCCTTGGAGACCGCCCGCATCAGCTCCGACTGGGCCACCACGAAGGCGGCCTTGGCGGCGGCGGCGTCACCCGAGGTGACGGCTTCCTCGAACTTGCGGAGGAAGGTGCGCACGCGCGAGCGGCGCGCCGTGTTGATTTCGGTGCGGCGGGCGATCTTGCGGACCGCCTTCTTGGCGCCGGGCGTGTTGGCCATTCGTAAAGCTCTTCAAAACGGATCGCGCCCGGCCGGGAGCCGGGCGGGCAAATTGGAGGCGCGGATATACGGGGTCGGCGGCCGTGGGTCAATGCCGCGGGAGGCGCAAATCCGCCTTCGCGGGATCAGTCTCCGCCGGTGAGGCTCCGCCAGGCCGGATGCGCGGCGATCAGCTCGGCCATCCGCTGGTAGCCGCCGGCCCCCGGGTGGGCCCCGTCCAGCATCTCGGCTTCGCGGTTCCACAGGCCGTCGGCGAACAGCGGGCGGAAGACGTCGATGAAGGGGACCTGCAGGCGCCCGGCCAGGGTCTTCAGGTGCTCGTTGAGGGTCTCCAGCCGGGCGCAGACCCCCGGGTCCGGCATCGGCGGGGGACCCACCAGCAGCACGGGCCCCAGCCCCGCAGCCTCGGTCAGCACCGCGCGCGCGTTCAGCAGGGTCTGGGCCGTCGCCACCCGCGGGGCGCCGGCCTCCAGGTGGCAGTCATTGGCCCCGAAGGAGAAGACGACCGCCGTCTCGCCGGCCACCCGCCGGGGTTCGGCCTCGGCCCGCCAGCGCCGGGCGATGTCGGCGCTCGTCTCGCCACGGATCCCCAGGTTGTAGAGGGTGACGTCGGCCCGCTCGCGCAGGGCGCGGCCGACCCAGCCCAGGTGCTCGGGGTCGCCCTGGCCCAGGACGAAGCTGTCGCCGAAGGCGAGGATCCGCACCCGTCAGCGCCCGGTGAAGTTCGGCTTCCGCTTCTCCACGAAGGCCGCCATGCCCTCCTTCTGGTCCTCGAAGGCGAAGAGCGAGTGGAACAGGCGCCGCTCCAGGGCCACGCCGGCGGTGAGCGTCGTCTCGTAGGCGGCGTCCACCAGCTCCTTGGCCATGGAGACGGCGAGCGGCGACTGGCCGGCGATCTTCGTCGCGGCGGCCATGGCCTCCTCGATCAGCTTGTCGGCGGGGACCACGCGGGAGACCAGGCCGGCGCGCTCGGCTTCCGCCGCATCCATCATCCGGGCGGTCAGGATCATGTCCATGGCCTTGGACTTGCCCACGAAGCGGGTCAGTCGCTGGGTGCCGCCGATGCCCGGCACCACGCCCAGGTTGATCTCCGGCTGGCCGAACTTGGCGGTGTCGGCGGCGATGATGAAGTCGCAGAGCATGGCCAGTTCGCAGCCGCCGCCCAGGGCGTAGCCGGCGACGGCGGCGACGATGGGCTTGCGGAAGGTCTCGATCCGGCGGGCGGCCGCAGCGAAGAAGTTCTGGCTGAACATCTCCGCATAGGACTTGTCGCTCATCTCCTTGATGTCGGCGCCGGCGGCGAACGCCCGCTCCGAGCCGGTGATCACCACGCAGCGGACGGAGTCGTCGGCCTCGGCCGCGTCCAGCGCCTGCGCGAGCTCGCCCAGAAGGATGGAGTTCAGCGCGTTCAGGGCGTCCGGGCGGTTCAGCCGGACGAGGCTCACGCCGTCCTTAACTTCGACGATCAGGGTCTCGTAGCTCATGCGCGCCTCCGCTTCTCAAGGACGGCGGCTTAAGGCCCCTTCACGGAATAGCCAAGCGCGCGGAGGCGCTCGGGCAGGCCTTCGGGTCCGATCAGGTGGCCGACGCCCACCACGACCACCGTGCGGCCCCGCCCCTTCAGCCGCTGGTCGAGCGTGGCGGCCCAGCGGGCGTTGCGCTCCGTCACGAGCCGCCGGAACAGGGTCGGCGCGACGCGGCGCAACGGGGTCAGCGCCTGGCGGTCGATCGCCTCGAGATCGCCGGACGCCCAGGCCTCCACCAGGAGCGCGAACTCGTCCGGCTCGCCCTCCATCTCGCGCACCGTCTGGTTCAGGGCGGCGACCTGCTCGGCCATGGGCGCGCCGACGAAGAAGCCGATCTGCTCGGCTGCGGTCTCGAAGGCCCGGCGCTGTGCGGAGGCGGGCGCGGCGGCGGAAACCGCCTCCTCCACCCCGTTCTCGTCGGTGGCCTTGGCCCGCCGGAAGGCGGCGCCGGCGAGCGCCATCTCCGCCAGCCACGGCTGGAAGGCCTCCAGCATGGCCGGGTCGACGTCGTAGGCCTGGGCGACCCGCGCCATGCGCTGGGCGTCCTCCGGCTTCAGGAGCTTGGAGAGGCTCTGGCCCTGCGGCAGGAGGCCAAGCCTCAGCGCGGTGCGCGAACTCTCCTCCGCCACCGCCGGGTCCACCGGCAGTTCGAACCACAGATCGTCCGCCTGCTTCAGGGTCCGCTCCAGCACTGGCGAGGCCCAGTCGACGTCCGGCGGCAGAACGTGAACCGAGCCGAACAGGACGAGCTCGGAATCCTTGTCCGACACCACCCACACCGGCGGCTCGGCGCGGGCGCAGCCGCCGGCGAGCGCGGCGGCGAGCGCGAAGGCGGCGACCTGCAGGCGGGCCATCACTTCTGGCAGACCGGGCAGAAGAAGGTGGAGCGGCCGGCCTGGACCTGGCGGTCGATGGTCCCCTTGCAGCCTGCGTTCGGGCACGGCCGGCCCTCGCGGTCGTAGACCCGGAAGCTGTGCTGGAAGTAGCCCAGGGCCCCGTCGGCCTGGGCATAGTCGCGAAGGGTGGAACCGCCCGCGGTGATCGCCTCCGCCAGCACCGCCCTGATGGCCTCCACCAGCCCGACGAGTCGGGGCTTCGAGATGCGCCCCGCCGGCCTGAACGGCGAGATCCGCGCCCGGTGCAGGGCCTCGCAGACATAGATGTTGCCGAGCCCCGCCACGACCCGCTGGTCCAGCAGCAGGGTCTTGGGTCCCTGCCTGCGCCCGGCGAAGGCCGCCTTCAGGTGGTCGGCGTCGAAATCCCCGGAGAGCGGCTCCGGCCCCAGGCCCGCGAACCAGGGATGCAGGTCGATGAGCGCGGTGTTGACCAGGCCCATGTACCCGAACCGGCGCGGGTCGTAGTAGGTCACCCGGGTCCCCGCCTCGGTCTCGAAGACGATGTGGGCGTGCTTGGGGTCCGGGTCCGGCGCGTAGTGGAACTGGCCCGGGCGCGACGCGCCGTCCGGCCGGGCGATCTCGAAGCGGCCGCTCATGCCCAGGTGCATGACGAGCGTGTCCTCGCGGTCCAGCCGCGCCATCAGGTATTTGGCGCGGCGCGTCAGGGCGACGACGGTCGCCCCGGTGAGCGCCTGGACGAAGTTCTCGGGCAGGGGGAAGCGCAGGTCCGGACGGCGGGCTTCCACCCGGGCCAGCCGGTGGCCCTCCAGCACGGGCGCCAGGCCCCCGCGCACCGTCTCGACCTCGGGAAGTTCGGGCATGGCCAACGCTTGGCACGGGCGGGATGGCGCGCCAAGGCCTTGGCGTCTAATAGGCAGGCCATGACCGGATCCGCCACCTTCGGCTTCAGGGACGTCGATCCCGCCGCCAAGCCCGGGCTCGTGCGCGGCGTGTTCGACCGCGTCGCCCGCCGCTACGACCTGATGAACGACCTGATGAGCGCGGGCGTGCACCGGCTCTGGAAGGACGCCGTGGCGGCCCGGCTGAACCCGCAGCCCGGCGAGACCATCATCGACTGCGCCGGCGGCACCGGCGACATGGCGCGCCGGTTCGCGCGCATGGCGCGCCGGGCCCAGGAGCGTCGCGGCGGCGAGGACGCGAAGGTCTTCGTCATCGACTACAACGCCGAGATGATCGCCGCCGGCCGCGAGCGGGAGTTCGAGCCGGAGATCGCCTGGGCCGTGGGCGACGCCCAGGCCTTGCCGCTGCCGGACCGCTGCGCCGACGCCTATGTGATCGCGTTCGGGATCCGCAACGTCACCGACGTCTCCAAGGCCCTGCGGGAAGCGCGCCGGGTGCTGAAGCCGGGCGGCCGGTTCCTGTGCCTGGAGTTCTCCCGGCCGGTGACCGAGGCCCTGCAGAAGGCCTATGACGCCTACTCCTTCAAGGTGATCCCCGAGATCGGCCGGCTGGTCGCCCAGGACCGTGACTCCTACCAGTACCTGGTGGAGAGCATCCGCCGCTTCCCCGACCAGCGCCGGTTCGCGGCGATGATCGGCGAGGCCGGCTTCTCCCAGGTGGGCTACACCAACTTCACCGGCGGGGTGGCGGCGCTGCACACGGCGCGGGCCATCTGAGCGGGCGATGAGCGGACCTGGAGCCTTCGGGCGGCTGATCGGCGCAGCCTGGATGCTGGTGCGCAACGACGCGCTCCTGCCGCGCGAGCTCGACCCGCTTTACGACGGCGGCGTGCGGCCCCTTTCCCGGGCCCTGCGCCTGCTCTCCGGCCGCGGCGCGCGCCAGGGGCGGCCCGGCGAGCGGCTGGCCCGCTCCCTGGAACGCCTGGGGCCCGTGGCCATCAAGCTCGGCCAGCTGCTCTCGACCCGCGCCGACATCTTCGGCGGCCAGTTCGCCGAGGACCTGTCACGCCTGAAGGACCGGCTGGAACCCTTCCCCACCGCCGTGGCCCGCGCCGAGGTGGAATACGCCCTCGGCCGGCCGGTGGAGAGCCTGTTCGCGAGCTTCGACGAACCGGTGGCCGCCGCCTCGCTCGCCCAGGCGCACGGGGCCGTGCTGCTCGACGGGCGCAAGGTGGCGGTGAAGGTGCTCAGGCCGGCCATCGCCCGGCGGGTCGCCGACGACGCCGAGGTGCTGGCCCTCGCCGCGCGGCTGGTGGACCGCTGGGTCCCGCCGGCCCGCCGTCTGGAGCCCCGCGGCTTCGCCGCCACGGTGATCCGCGCCACCGAGCTGGAGCTGGATTTGCGCCTGGAGGCGGCCGGCGCCGACGAGCTCGGCGAGGTCATGGCCAAGGACGGCTACATGCGCGTCCCCGCCGTCGTCTGGGAGGGCGTCGGCAAGCGGGTGCTGACCATGGAGTGGGCCCAGGGCTGGCCGCTCTCCGAGGCGGAGGCGCTGACCCAGCCCAACCTCGACCGCAAGCAGCTGGCCGACAACCTGATCCGCGCCTTCCTGGCCCAGGCCCTCGACCACGGAGTCTTCCACGCCGACCTGCACGAGGGGAACCTGTTCGTGGCCGCGCCGGCCCAGGTCACCGCCGTCGACTTCGGCATCATCGGCCGGCTGGGGGCGCCGGAGCGCCGCTACCTGGCGCAGATCCTGTGGGGCTTCCTGCAGCGCGACTACGAGCAGGTGGCCCGGGTCCACTTCGACGCCGGCTATGTGCCGCCCCACCACAGCGTACAGGCCTTCGCCCAGGCGCTGCGGGCGGTGGGCGAGCCGATCTTCGGGCGGGCGGCGGCGGACGTGCCCATGAGCCGGGTGCTGACCCAGCTCTTCGAGATCACCGCCCTGTTCGACATGCGCCTGCGGCCCGAGCTGGTGCTGCTGCAGAAGACCATGATGACCGTGGAGGGCGTGGCCCGCCGGATCGATCCGGACCACGACATCTGGGCCGCCGCCGACCCGGTCGTGCGCCGCTGGATGACGCGCGAGCTGTCGCCGGCCACCCGGGTTCGCCGGCTCGCCGAGGATGCCGAGATCGCCATCCGCAACCTCGCCCGCCTGGCCGAGCACCCGCCCGCGCCCACTGCGGTGGCGGTGGTGGAAGAGCGGCGCGAGGGCGGCGCCCTCCTGTGGTTCGCCCTGGGCGCGCTGGCCTCCGGCGCGGCCTTCCTCGCGGGCCTCCTGCTGCGCTAGTCCTCGACGGCCGTGCGGGCCATCCATTCCGCGAGGGTGAGGTGGGTGACGCCGTCCTCGCCGAAGAGGCTCATGCGGCCGTCCCGGAAGACGGTGGTCTTGCCGATGGAGGGCATCTCCGCCACCTCCACCGCGCTGCGCTCGCCGGCGGTGAGGTAGACGAGATCACCCGGTCCCAGGCAGCGCAGCGAATGGACCACCCCGTCGGTCGGGAAGCCCACGAAGTCGCCCGGGCCGACCGGATGGGGGACCCCGTCCAGCACCACCTCGCCCGAGCCCTCCAGGACGAAGACGAATTCCTCCTGCACCGCGTGGGCATGCGGGATGAAGCTCTCCTTGCCCGGCGGGATGCGGATCAGGCTGGCGCCGAGCCGCTGCATCCTGGCGGCGTCGCCCAGCGGGACCAGCCGCATCTCCGAGGCCGGGTTGAACGGATGCCGGCCGCGCCAGGCCTGGGACCAGTCGAGCCCGCCGGTGCGGACGATGTGCTTCGGCTCCGCCACCCGGTCAGGCCTCGTCGTCGCGCTCGCGGCGCTCGCGGCTGGCGGTCTGGCGGCGCGCCTCGCGGGCCTTCTGCTCTTCCCAGTAGGCCAGGCCCTCGTCGGGCTTGAACATGGTGCGCGGCGCGCCGGCCTTGCTGGCCACCGCGAAGACATTGCCCTTGGGGTCGTAGAGCAGGATGTCGCCATTGGCCCGCGTCAGCGTCTGGGTGCCGGCCGGCGGATGCTCCACGAAGGCGTGGGCCTTGCGCACGAACTGGTCGAGGTTCCGCGCGCCGAACGCCTCGCCGTTGCGCTCGAAGGCGCGGCGGGCGTTCTCCTCGGCCGAATAGCGCCGGCTCGCCGACCACATGGGCTTGCCGTCCACCAGCTTCACCGGCTCGTCGCGGCGGTCCGCCCGCGGCGTCTCCGCCCTCGACGCCGGCGGCGGCGTGGCGGTGGCCATCTGCGTGCCGGCCGCCTGTGACGGGTCGGCCACGGCGGAGGGGCCGTTGTCGCAGCCGGCCAGCAGGGCCAGAGCCGCGGAGGTCCCGAGCGCCGTCGTCAGCGCCCGCTTCAACCCAGCCATCCTCTCATCTCCTCGTAAGGTCGAGCTGGAACAAAGAATGAACACAGGTCTGCGGGTTTGTCGAGTCCCGCCGCTTGCCCTAAATCGGAGCCCTCTTTCACGGGGTGCGGGCGCTTGGCCGAGAAGCGGATTCTCCTGATCGTCGGCGGCGGCATCGCGGCCTACAAGGCGCTCGAGCTCACGCGGCTGCTCCGCAAGGCCGGCGTCGGCGTGCGGCCGATCCTCACCCAGGCGGGGGCGCAGTTCGTCACCCCCCTGTCGCTGTCGGCTTTGGCCGAGGACAAGGTCTACGGCGACCTGTTCTCGCTGACCGACGAGGCGGAGATGGGCCACATCGAGCTCTCCCGCTCCGCCGACCTGGTGGTGGTCGCCCCGGCGACGGCCGACCTGATGGCCAAGGCGGCGAACGGCCTGGCGAACGACCTCGCCTCCACCACCCTGCTGGCCACCGACAAGCCGGTGCTGATGGCGCCGGCCATGAACGTGCGCATGTGGGAGCACCCGGCGACCCGGCGGAACCTGGAGACCCTGAAGCGCGACGGCGTGCTGTTCGTCGGTCCGGACGAGGGCGCCATGGCCTGCGGCGAGTACGGGCCGGGCCGAATGGCGGAGCCGGCGGCGATCTTCGAGGCGGTCATGGCGGCCCTCGGCTCCGGCGCCCGGCCGCTCGCCGGCAAGCGGGCCATCGTCACCGCGGGGCCGACGGCCGAGCCCATCGATCCCGTGCGGCTGATCACCAACCGGTCGTCCGGCAAGCAGGGCTACGCCATCGCCGCCGCGCTCGCGGCCCTAGGCGCCGAGGTCACCCTGGTGAGCGGCCCCACCGCCCTGCCCGCCCCGGCCGGGGTGAAGCGCGTCGACGTCGAGACGGCGCGCGAGATGCTGGCCGCCTGCGAGTCGGCCCTTCCCGCCGACATCGCCGTCTGCGTGGCCGCCGTGGCCGACTGGCGGCCGGAGAGCCAGGGCGACCGGAAGATCAAGAAGGGCGATGGCGGGCCGCCGCCGATCGCGCTCGTGGAGAACCCCGACATCCTCGCCACCCTGTCGAAGGCCGCGACCCGGCCGAGGCTGGTGGTGGGCTTCGCCGCCGAGACCAACGACGTGGAGGCCCACGCCCGCGCCAAGCTCGCGAAAAAGGGCTGCGACTGGATCGTCGCCAACGACGTCAGCGTCGAAGGCACGATGGGCGGGGACGAGAACGCCGTGGCCATCGTCACCCGGGCCGGAATCGAGCGATGGGAGCGGATGGCCAAGGGCGAGGTGGCCCGCCGGCTCGCCCAGCGCATCGCCGAGGAACTCCAGTGACCCCGACCATCCCGATCGTTCGCCTGCCCCACGCCGAGGGCCTGCCGCTGCCGGCCTACGAGACCGCCCAGGCGGCGGGCATGGACCTGCGCGCCGCCGTCCCGGACGACGCGCCCCTGACTCTGAAGCCCGGCGCGCGGTTCGCCGTCCCCACCGGCCTCGCCTTCGCCCTGCCGGAGGGCTTCGAGGGCCAGGTGCGGCCGCGCTCGGGCCTGGCGGCCAAGCAGGGCGTCACCTGCCTGAACACGCCGGGCACCATCGACGCCGACTACCGCGGCGAGGTGAAGGTCATCCTGATCAACCTGGGCGAAGAGGACGTCCACATCCGCCGCGGCGACCGCATCGCCCAGCTGGTCATCGCCCCGGTCGTGCAGGGGCGCTGGCAGGAGGTCCGGAGCCTCGAAGAGACCGCCCGCGGGGCCGGCGGCTTCGGCAGCACCGGCGCCAGCTAGGGACCCGCTCCGGCGGCAGGCGCCTCAGCCGGCCGTGAAGCCCAGCACGTCCTGCATGTCGTACTGGCCGGCGGGCCGGCCGGCGACCCAACGGGCGGCGGCCACCGCGCCCCGGGCGAACAGGCTGCGGTCGCGGGCGGAGTGCGACAGGGTGAGGATCTCGTCCTCGGCGGCGAAGGTGACGCTGTGCTCGCCGACGACGCCGCCGCCGCGCGCCACGGAGAAGCCGATCTCGCCCACCGGCCGCTCGCCCGTGATCCCGTCGCGGGCGCGCCGGGCGACCTGCGCCAGGCCCACGCCCCGCCCCTCGGCGGCCGCCTCGCCCAGCATGAGCGCGGTGCCGGAGGGGGCGTCCACCTTGCGCCGATGGTGCGCCTCGAAGACCTCGATGTCCCAGGCCTCGGCCGGCAGCGCCCGGGCCGCCTGGCGCACGAGGCCCATGAGCATGTTCACGCCGAGCGAGAAGTTGCCGGCCCGGACGATGGCGATACGACGCGCCGCTCCGGCGATCTGCCGAAGCTCGTCGTCCGAAAAGCCGGTGGAGCCTACCACCAGGGCGGGGCCGCCGCGCGTCGCGCAGTGGGCGGCGAGCTCGGCCGAGGCCGCGGCGGTCGTGAAGTCGATGACCACGTCGGCGGCGGCCAGGGCCTCGTCCTGTGGGACGAGCCCCTCCCCAGTCGCGCCCGGACGGTCGAAGCGGGCGGCGAGCACGAGCGCCGGGTCGGCCTCCACGGCGGCGGCCACGGCGCGGCCCATGCGGCCGTTGGCGCCGGCGATGGCGATCCGGATCAGGCTGGTCAGGGGGAACTCTCCGGCGGGCAAGCGGGGCCGCTAGTCTCGCGACCGGCCGCCTTTGGTCAATGGCCGTGGCGACTGCGCCGGTTTTCGGCGCGTCTGCAGTCGTCTTCGACTGAAGTCGGCGTGAAGCGTGGCCTAGGTTCCCGGTGGGTGGGCGTAAGGAGCTTAGATGCGCACATATCTGCTGGCCGCGGTCGCGGCCGTCTCCATCCTGCTGGGCTCGCCCGGCCAGGCCGCCCAGCCGCGGGAGGTGGTCGGCCGCGTGGCCGACCAGATCGAAGCCAACTTCTACGATCCGACGCGCGGCGCGCAGATCGCCGCCGAGCTGAAGGCCGAGGTCGCCCGCGGCGCCTACGACCGCCACACCGCGCCGCTCGATCTCGCCGAGGTCCTGACGGCCCGGCTGCGGCCGCTCGACGGCCACTTCCAGGTGCAGTGGCAGGCGCCGCAGGGCGCCCCGGCCGGGGCCGGCGCGGCGCAGGCCGTCCTGGCCGACCCCGACGGCGACCGGCGGGCCAACTACGGCTTCCGCGCCGTCGAGGTGCTGCCGGGGAACATCGGCCTGATCGACCTGCGCTACTTCGCGGGATTCCGCAGCGAGGACGCGCCCGCCCGCGCCCGCGCCGACGCGGCCATGGCCATGATCGCCGGCGCCGACGCGGTGATCGTCGACCTGCGCGACAACGGCGGGGGCTCGCCGGCCATGGTCGGCTATCTCGCCAGCTACTTCGTCCCGAAGAACGCGGACATCTACAACACCTTCAAGAGCCGGGGCCCGGACGCCTACGAGAAGCCGCCCTTCGAGGTGCGCGGCGCCCGCGTGCTGGAGCGGCCGCTCTACGTCCTGACCAGCGCCCGCACGGGCTCCGCCGCCGAGAGCTTCGCCTACACCCTGAAGGCGGCGAAGCGGGCCGTGGTCGTCGGCGAGGCGAGCGGCGGGGCGGCCAACCCGGGCGACTTCGCCCCGGCCGGCGACGGCTTCCGGGTGTTCGTGGCCACCGGGCGGCCGGTGAACCCCATCACGAAGGCGAACTGGGAGGGGACCGGCGTCGCGCCCGACGTGACGGTCCCGGCCGGCGAGGCCCTGACCCGCGCCCGGGCCCTGGCGCTGGCCGAGATCCGCAAGTCCGCCTCCGGCGTCGCGGCCATCGAGGCGGAATGGGCGGCCGCGGCGCTCAGCCCCGCCACGGTCGAGGCCGGTGCGCTCGCGGCCTACGCCGGCGACTACGGCGCGCGCCGCGTGGCGGTGGAGGACGGCCGGCTGGTGGTCCGCAACGAGCGGCGGCCGCCGCTGGTGCTGGTCCCGCTGGCGCGCGACCTGTTCTTCGTCGAGGGCGCGGCCACCCCGCTCCGGATGCGCTTCGAGCGGGACGGCGCGGGCGGGGTCACCGGGCTCCTCCTGCTGACCCCGGAGGGCCGCACGAGCCGGTTCGCCCGATCCGGCTGACCCGCGCCGCTCACGCGGCCTGGTAGAGGGCGAACTCCTCGCCAAGCGCGCGGGCCACCGCCGGGCGGGCCCGGACGCGGTCGCGGTAGGCCACGACGTTGGGATAGGGCGCCAGGTCGAACTTCACCGCCTGGGCCCAGTTCAGCACCGCGGCCATGTAGGCGTCGGCGACCGTGAAGCTGTCCAGCAGGTACTCGCGGCCGTCGAGCTGTTCGTCGAGGTAGGCGAAGCGCTCGGCGGCGGCCTCCCGGGCCAAGGCCTTGGCGGCCTCGTCGAACTTCGGGCTGAGCAGGAGCGTGAAGACGTACTTGTGCAGCTCCGAGCCGATGAAGCTCAGCCACTGCTGCAGCCGGTAGCGCTCGAAGCCCTGCGGCGCGAGCCCGGCCTCGGGGAAGCGGTCGGCGAGGTACTGCAGGATGGCCGCGTTCTCGGTCAGCACCTCGCCCTCGTCCGTCCGCAGCGCGGGGACCAGGCCCTTGGGATTGATCCGGCGGTAGTCGGCGCCGTCGGCCGTGCGGCCGGCCTTGGTGTCCACGCGGTGGAAGGCGGCGTCGGCGCCGGCCTCGTAGACCACGATGCGGCTGGCCAGAGAGCAGGCGAGGGGCGAGAAATAGAGGTCCATGGGGGGAAGCTCCCGTCGGTTGATATTCATACCGTTCCGCACAAAACCGGGACGGTCAAGGATTGTTTGCGAATTGGTACAGAAAGAAGAGCTGAAGCGGCCCCGCGGCCGGCCCCGCAGCTTCGATCCCGACGCGGCGCTCGACCAGGCGCGGGCGGTGTTCTGGAACCTGGGCTATGCGGCGACGTCGCTGGACGACATCGCCAAGGCGACCGGCCTGAACCGGCCGAGCCTCTACGGCGCCTTCGGCGACAAGCACGCGCTCTACATGGCCGCCCTGCAGCGCACCGCCGACCAGTCCGTGGCCGCGATCACCCGCGGCCTGGCCGCCGAGGGGCCGCTGCGGCAGGTCCTGGCCGCCTTCTACGCCGCCGCGATCGCGGTCTACCGGGCCGGGGACGCGGGCCCCCGCGGCTGTTTCGTCGTCGGCACGGCGGTGACCCAGGCCGTGGACGACGCCGAGGTCCGGGCCCTGCTCAGCCGCTACCTCGCCGACTGCGACGCCCTGTTCGCCGCCCGGTTCGAGACGGCCAGGACGGCCGGCGACTTCCCCGCCGGGCTCGACCCCGCCGCCGCGGCCCCGATCGCGGCGGCGGCCATGCATACGCTCGCCATCCGGGCCCGGGCCGGCGACAGCCCCGAGGCCCTCGAGGCCGTCGGCGAGGCGGCCGTGGCGATGATCTGCGGCCCCACCTAGGCGCCTGCCGCTACGGCAAAGGTTGTTTGTGGGATTTCGGGTGGGTAGGTTGCGCGCCCTCTTACCCCCGCCTCAGGACACCTCGCCGGCCATGAGCGACGACAGACGCACCTTCACGGACGAGGAGGCGCTGAGCTTCCACCGCGAGCCCCGGCCCGGGAAGATCGCCATCGCGGCCACCAAGCCGATGGCGACGCAGCGCGACCTCTCCCTCGCCTATTCGCCCGGCGTCGCCGTGCCGGTGCTGAAGATCGCCGAGGATCCGGAGAGCGCCTACGACTACACGTCCAAGGGCAACCTGGTGGCGGTGATCTCCAACGGCACCGCCATCCTGGGCCTGGGCAACCTCGGCGCGCTGGCGTCCAAGCCGGTGATGGAAGGCAAGGGCGTCCTCTTCAAGCGCTTCGCCGACGTCGACGCCATCGACATCGAGGTCTCGGCCACCGACCCGGACGAGATCATCACCGTGGTGAAGAACATCGGGGTCACCTTCGGCGGCATCAACCTCGAGGACATCAAGAGCCCCGAGTGCTTCCGGATCGAGACCGAGCTGCAGGAGCTGCTCGACATCCCGGTCTTCCACGACGACCAGCACGGCACGGCGATCATCACCGCCGCGGGCCTGATCAACGCCTGCCACATCACCGGCCGCGACATCGCCGACGTGAAGGTGGTGCTGAACGGCCCGGGCGCGGCGGGGATCGCGACCCTGGAGCTGATCAAGTCCATGGGCGTGCGGCACGAGAACGTTCTGGCCGTGGACTCCAAGGGCGTGCTCTGGCGCGGCCGGACCGACGGCATGAACCAGTGGAAGAGCGCGCACGCGGTCGACACCGACAAGCGCACCCTCGCCGAGGCGCTCCAGGGCGCCGACGTGTTCATCGGGCTGTCCACCAAGGGCGCGCTGGACGGCGAACTGGTGAAGACCATGGCGCCGAAGCCGATTATCTTCGCCATGGCCAATCCGGACCCGGAGATCACGCCGGAGGAGGTCTACAAGGTCCGCCCCGACGCCATCGTCGCCACCGGCCGGTCGGACTATCCCAACCAGGTCAACAACGTCCTGGGCTTCCCCTACATCTTCCGCGGCGCGCTCGACGTGCGGGCCCGCCGGGTGAACATGGAGATGAAGATCGCCTGCGCGAACGCGCTGGCCCAGCTCGCTCGGGAGGACGTCCCTGACGAGGTGGCCGCCGCCTACCACGGCACCCAGCTGAAGTTCGGGCCCGAGTACATCATCCCGACGCCCTTCGACCCGCGGCTGATCTGGTACATCCCGCCCTTCGTGGCCCAGGCGGCCATGGACACCGGCGTGGCCCGCAAGCCGATCGAGGACATGGACGCCTACCGGGCGGCGCTGGCCCAGCGGCTCGACCCCACGGCGGCCTTCCTGCAGAAGCTGCAGGGCGCGGTGCTGGCGGGGCCGAGGAAGAAGATCGTCTTCGCCGAGGGGGAGGAGCCGAGCGTGATCCGCGCCGCCTACGCCTTCCAGACCGGGGGCCTGGGCGAGGCGATCCTCGTCGGCCGCGAGGAGCTGGTGCACGAGAACATGCGGCTCGTGGGCCTCGATCCCGCCGAGGCCAAGCTATCCATCGTCAACGCCCGCTCCTCCCACTGGAACGAGGAGTTCGTCGACCACCTCTACGAACGCCTGCAGCGCGAGGGCTACCTGCGCCGCGACGTGCAGCGGCTGATCAACCAGGACCGCAACTCCTTCGCCGCCTCCATGGTCGCACTGGGCCACGCCGACGGCATGGTCACCGGCGTCACCCGCAACTTCGACCAGGCGCTGGAGGAGGTGCTGCGGGTGATCGATCCGGCCGAGGGCGGCCGGGTGATGGGCATGAGCGTGGTCCTGGCCAAGGGCCGCACCCTGTTCATCGCCGACACCAACGTCACCGAGATGCCCGAGGCCGAGGACCTCGTGGAGATCGCCATCGAGGCGGCCAACGCGGTCCGCACCCTGGGCTATACGCCGCGCGTCGCCTTCATGAGCTACTCCACCTTCGGCAATCCCATGGGCGAGCGTTCCGAGAAGGTGCGCGAGGCCGTGGCCATGCTGGACGAGTACGACGGCGTCGACTTCGAGTACGAGGGCGAGATGCCGCCGGAGATCGCCCTGGAGCCGGCCCGGCGCGGCAACTACCCCTTCATGCGGCTGTCCGGCCCGGCCAATGTGCTGATCATGCCGGCCATCCACTCGGCGGCGATCTCGACGCAGCTCCTGAAGTCGCTCGGCGGGGCGACGGTGATCGGGCCGATCCTGCTGGGCCTCGACAAGGCGGTGCAGATCACCCCGCTGTCGGCTTCCGTCTCGCGGATCCTGCACATGGCCACCGTCGCCGCCTACGACCGCGCGCTGGACGTGGACGAGGACTAGCCCGCCCTCGCTTCCGCCGGGGCGCGGGTTCTGGTACTTGGCGCGCCCCCCAACGAACAGGCGGAAGCCCGGAGCGCGCGATGACGGCCGCCCTATCGCTCGGCATCGACTTCGGCACCACCAACACGGTGGTGGCGTTGGCCGACGGCGCCGGCCCCGCCCACCTGGTGAGGTTCCCCGCGACGGAAGGCGAGCTCTTCGCCTTCCGCTCCTGCCTGTCGTTCCACGCCCCGCCCGAGCATCCCTCGGAGCGCACCGTGGAGGCCGGACCCTGGGCGATCGAAGCCTATGTGGAGGACCCGGCCGAGACCCGGTTCATCCAGTCGTTCAAGAGCTTCGCCGCCCAGGAGAGCTTCACCGAAACCCAGGTGCTGGGCCGCCGCTACCGGTTCGAGGACCTGCTCTCCACCTTCCTCCTGAAGCTGCGCGACCATGCGGGCGCGGAGATGGCGGACCTGCCGAGCCGGGTGATCGTCGGCCGGCCGGTGACCTTCGCCGGCGGGTCGCCGAACGAGGCGCTGGCGCTCGAGCGGTACGAGACCGCCTTCCGGCGCATGGGCTTCACCGAGATCCTCTACGCCTACGAGCCCGTGGGGGCGGCCTTCTTCTTCGCCCGTGAGCTGGACCACGACGCCACGGTCCTGGTGGGCGACTTCGGCGGCGGCACCAGCGACTTCTCGATCATCCGCTTCGAGCGCGAGGGCGGCGAGATCCGCTCCACCCCGCTCGGCCGCTCCGGCGTCGGCGTGGCGGGCGACGCCTTCGACTACCGGATCATCGACCAGCTGGTGTCGCCCGAGCTCGGCAAGGGCTCCAGCTACGAGAGCTTCGGCAAGATCCTGCCGATCCCCAACCGCTACTATTCGGCCTTCGCCCGCTGGGACCAGCTCGCCCTGATGCGCGCCAGCCGCGACATGCGCGAGATCCGCAAGCTGGTGCGCGAGGCCACCGAGCCCGAGAAGATCGCCCGGCTCGTGGAGACGCTCGACGAGAACTACGGCTACCGCCTCTACCGTTCGGTCTCGGACCTGAAGGTGGCGCTGTCCTCGCGGGAGAGCGCCGAGTTCCGCTTCGAGGCGGGCTCCATCGCCATCCGCCGTCCCGTTGCGCGGGCCGAGTTCGAGGGCTGGATCGCCCCCGAGCTCGCCCAGATCGAGGCCGCCGTCGACCGCGCCCTGGAGGCGGCGGGCCTGCTGCCCGAGGGGATCGACCGCATCTTCCTCACGGGGGGCTCCTCTCTCGTCCCGGCTGTGCGCGACATCTTCCACCGCCGCTTCCGCCGCGAGCGGATCGAGACCGGCGCCGAGCTGGAATCCATCGCCTCGGGCCTGGCGCTGATGGGCCGCGAGCGCGACCTTGCCCGCTGGACGCAGAAGAACTCCTGATCGTCCGGGCGGCTAGTCGCCCTTCTTCAGGCCGGCCGAGTCCAGGTCGAGCCGGTCCACCGGGATGACCTCGAGCGCGGGCAGCTTGGCCTTCAACGGTCCGGAGAAGGCCTTGGCGTCGCCGGCGACGATGACGCTGGCCTTGGCCGGGTCCAGCACGCGGCCGGCGAAGCCCTGCACCTGGGGCGCGGTCACCGCCTCGACCTTGGTCGTGTAGAGGGTGATCTCGTCCAGCGGCACGCCGTAGAGTGCGAGGTTGCCCAGGATGTCGGCCAGGCCGTCGGTGGTGGCGAGCTCGCGGCCGAAGCCGCCCACCAGCACCGACTTGCGCGCCTTCAGCTCCTCGGCCGTGGCGGGCTCGGCGGCGAGCTTGGTCAGCTCGGCCTTGATCAGGTCCAGCACCTCGGGCGCGGACTCGTTCTTGGTCTGGGCGCTGGCCGAGAAGGAACCGGTCGTGCGTCCCGTCGAGAGCCGCGCCCGGGCGCCGTACGAGAGGCCCCGCTTGATGCGGATCTCCTGGTTCAGCCGCGCCGAGTAGCCGCCGCCCAGCACCGTCGCGGCGACCATGCCCTGATAGTATTCCGGGTCGCTGCGGGCGATGGCGGGGCCGACGACTGTCACCGCCGCCTGGCCGGTGCCCGGCAGGTCGATGGCCACGGCGCGGGGCCGGACCACCGGCCGCACGGCCGGGGCGGCGGCCAGCGGAGCCGACGGCTTCGCCCAGTCGCCGAACGCCCGCTCGGCGAGCGCGAAGCCCTGTTCGGGCGTGATGGCGCCGGTCAGCACGAGGATGGCGTTGTCCGGCCGGAACCAGGCGCGGTGGATCGCCGACAGGTGCTCCGGCTTCAGCTTGCCGATCGACGCCGGCGTGCCCGTCGGGACGTGGCCGAATGGCGTGCCGCCGAACACCACCGGGGCGGCGGCGAAGCCCGCCACGCTGCCCGGCTCCTGATAGGCGACGGCCAGGCCGTCCAGCGCCTGCTGGCGCTGGCGTTCCAGCTCCTCGGCCGCGAAGGCCGGGTTGCGGGCGACGTCGGCCATGATCGCCATGGCGGCGTCCAGCTTGTCGGGCATGACGTTGAGGGTGACCGAGGATGCCTCGAGCGCCGCCCCCGAGGCGAGCGTGGCGCCCAGCGCCTCCACCTGGCTCGCCACCTGCTGCGCGGACCGGGTTTTCGTACCCTCGGTCAGCATGTTGGCGGTCATGGCGGCGGAGCCCGCCAGCCCGGCGGGATCGGCCCAGGCGCCGACCTTCACCGTCAGGTCGGCGGTGACCAACGGCAGCTCGGAGGACTGGGCGACGATGACCCGCAGCCCGTTCGGCAGGGTCCGCTCCACCGGCTTCGGCAGCACGGGCGCGACCGGTTCGGCGAGCGGCGGCGGGGCGACGCGCTGGCCCTCCGGCGCGAGCGCGAACACCGGGCCCGAGTACTTGGCGACCGTCTTCGGCGGCGCGGGCGGCGCGGGCGCGGTCTCGCCGGCCGGGCGCTCGCTCTCTGCGCGGTAGCGGATCACCATGCGGCCGTTGTCGGCCAGGTACTTGCGCGCGACCCGCTGCACGTCGGCGGCGGTCACCGCGGCGAGTTCGGCGACCTCGGTGTTGGCCTTGGCCGCATCGCCGTCCACCAGCAGGGCGTAGCCCAGGGCGAAGCCGCGGCCGTCGATGGTCTCGCGCTCGCGCAGCTTGGCCGCGATCAGCTCGTTCTTGGCCTCCGCCAGCTCGGCGGCGGTGGGCGGAGCCTCGCGCAGGCGCTTCACCTCGGCCATCAGGGCCGCCTCGCCGGCCTCCAGCGTCTTGCCGCTGGCCATGATGGCGCCGACCCCGAACATGCCGGGCTGAGCCGGCAGGTCGGCGGTGGAGAAGGCTTCCGCGGCGATCTGCTGCTCGTAGACCAGGCTGTTGTAGAGCCTCGACGACTTGCCGCCCGACAGGATGGTGTCGAGTACGGTCAGCGCCGGGGCGTCCGGATGCGAGGCGGCCGGACCCTTCCAGGTAATGGCCAGGGCCGGCAGGGGCACGTTGGGGCCATAGCCGTTGAACACGCCGGGCTGCGTCCGCGGCGGCTCCACGGCGGTGACCCGGGCGATCGGCTGGGCCGGCCGCTTCAGCGGGCCGAAGTACCTGTCGATCCAGGCGTTGAGCTTCGCCTCGTCGAAGTTGCCGACCACGATCAGGGCGGCGTTGTCCGGCCGGTAGTAAGCCTGATGGAAGGCCCGGACGTCGTCGATGGTGGCGGCGTCCAGCTCCTCGATCGAGCCGATGCCGGGCCGCTTGTAAGGGTGGGTCGTGTAGGTGGCCTGCGGCAGGTAGAGCCCGAACAGCCGGCCGTAGGGGCTGGCGAGGATCCGCTGGCGCAGCTCCTCCTTCACCACGTCGCGCTCCGACTTGAACACCGCCTCGTCGACCACGAGCGAGCCCAGCCGCTCCGCCTCGACCCAGAGCAGGCGCTCCAGGTGATTGGCCGGGACCACCTCGTAGTAGTTGGTGAAGTCGTCGTAGGTGGAGGCGTTGTTGAAGCCGCCCACGTCCTCGGTCATGCGGTCGATGCTCTCGGCCGGCAGGTTCTTCGTGGCCTTGAACATCATGTGTTCGAAGAGGTGGGCGAACCCAGAGCGGCCCTGCGGGTCGTCCTTGGAGCCCACGCCGTACCAGACCTGCACCGAGACGTTCGGCGTCGTGCGGTCGAGCGAGGTGAACACCTTCAGCCCGTTCGGCAGGGTGCGCTGCTTGTAGACGATCGGCGGCGCCTCGGTCCGCACGGCCGCCGGCGCGGCCTGGGCGAAGGCGGCGCCGGAGAGCGCGGTCGTGGCGAGGAAGAAGGCGAGGCCGGCGGCCCGGGCGGTGCGGAGCATGGAGGCTTCCCGAAAGGACGATCGGGGAACCTGTAGCACCCGCCGGGCGCCGGGGAAGCTTACGGGAATGTCATCTCAGGCCGCCGCCTTCTGGCCGGCGAGGAAGCCCACGAGTCCGCGGAAGCCGGCGAAGGTGGGTTCGAACGCCGGGCGGGTCTGCATCCGGGCGATCCAGCGGGCGATGTTCGGATAGGGGCTGAAGTCGAAGTCGGCCAGTTCGCCCAGCAGGACGAACGACAGGCCCAGGTAGTCGGCGAGGCTGATCTCGTCGCCGCAGACGAAGTCGCGGCCGGCCAGCATGTGGCGGTCGAGAACGGTGAGCCAGCGCGGCGCGTGCTCCCGGCCGTAGGCCATCAGGCCCTGGGCGAGCGCCGGGTCGAGCCCGTGCGGCACGCCCATGTTGGGGTAGCAGACGAAGAGGCAGAAATACTCGTGGAACTGGGTGTTGAACCAGTCCAGCGCCTCGTTGACCCGCGCCCGGCCCTTCAGGTCGGCGGGGTAGGCGGACGAGCCGGTCTTCTCCGCGAGGTACTTCAGGATCGCCGACGACTCGCCCAGGCCGAAGTCGCCGTCGACGAGGTAGGGCACGACGCCGTTGGGGTTCAGGGCCAGGTAGGCCGGATCCCGGTTCGCGCCGCTCATCAGGTCCACATGGACGATCTCCACGGGCAGGCCCGCCTCGGCGATGAACATCAGCACGGGCCGGGACGTGGTGGAGATCGGGTCGCAGTAGAGCTTCATCAGGGTCTTGCCTCTTCTCGTGCCGCGCCGTTTCGGCGATCGCCGGTCTGGGGGAGCGGAGGCGGGCTGATACGGGCGAAGCTTGGCCGCTGCAATCAGCGCTCTTGCAGCCCGGTTCTGCAGAACTGCAGAATGGAACGATGTTCGATTGGGACGACCTCAAGGCCTTCCTGGCCGTGGCGCGCGGCGGCTCCACCCTGGCGGCGGCCAAGGCCTTGGGCGTCAACCAGACCACCGTGGCCCGGCGCATCGAGGGCCTGGAGGCCGACCTGGGGCTACGGCTGTTCGACCGCGGCCAGACCGGCAGCCGGCTCACCGAGGCCGGCCGCGACCTGATGGCCGAGGCCGAGAAGGTGGAGCGGGCGAGCGAGACCTTCGGCGCCCGCGCCCAGGCGCACCGGCGCGGCCTGGCCGGGGCCATCCGCCTGACCGCCACCGAGATCGTCGCCAACAACAGCCTGATGCCGGCGCTCGCCGAGTTCCGGAAGCTCTATCCGGAGGTCCAGGTGGACCTGGTGATCAGCGACAAGGCGCTCGACATCCAGGGCGGCGAGGCCGACGTGGCGATCCGGTCCGGCCAGGTCCTGCCGCCCTCGGACCTCATCGCGCGCAAGCTGCACGACTACGACTTCGCCCTCTACTGCAGCCGCGACTACGCCCGGCGGCGCGGCGCCCCCGCGCGCCTGGACGACCTGAAGGACCATGATCTGATCGGCGGGGAGGCCGAGCTGGCCGACTGGGCCGGGATGGTGTGGATGTTCCGCCAGGCCGGCGGCAAGGCGCCGGCCGCGCGCTCCAACACCATGGGCAACCTGTTCCACGCCGTGCGGGCCGGCCTGGGCATCGCGCCCCTGGCCACCCTGCTGGGCGACGTCAGCCGCGAGCTGGTGCGCTGCTCGGACACCATCGCCGAGGCGGCCGGCTCCTCCTGGATCGTCACCCGCCGCGAGCTGAAGGACACGCCCCGGATGCGCGCCTTCCTGGATTTTCTAACCCCTTACTTCCAGCAGCAGATGCGCGAGCTGGAGGCCCGGGCGAAGCTCATGCGCGAGCGGGCCGCGGACAACGACGGCGACGCCGCGGAGCTGGACGCGAGCGCCTAGCCTCAGCCCTCGAACACGTCCCCCCAGCCGAGGCGGCGCGCGGCGGCGTGGCCGGGCTTGTCGCGGCGCGGCACGTGGCGCGCCTCCAGTCCCTGTGACCCGCAGAGCCTGAGGTCGATGCCGGGCTTGCCCGCCCGGGGGTGGCCCAGCACCCGGGGCGCGCGCGCCGTCGCGGCGAGGCCCGGCCGGGCCGCGATGAGGTAGGCGAACTTCTCGTCCTCGAACGGCGCCTCGGCGCCCTTGGCCAGGCGGTGGTCGCGGCTGCGCGGCAGGCGCACGGAGAAGTGGCACCAGTCCGGCGCGGCCAGCGGGCAGTCGCGCGCGTGGGGGCACGGCGCGAGGATGTCGGCGCCGGCGGCGATCAGCGCCTGGCGGGCGGCCAGCAGGCGGGCGAAGCCGGCGGGCGTCCCCGGCTCCACGAGCGCCAGCACCCCGTCGCAGGCCGCCCACAGGCTCGCGACCACCTCGGCCTGGCGCGCCGGCGGGATCTCGGCGAGGGCGTAGCTGGCCGCCACCAGGTCCGCATGCGGCCACCCCGCGCCCGGGGCCGCGAGGTCGGCCCGGCGGCGGTCCGAGGCGCGCAGCGGGGCAGGCGCGTCCGAAGCCAGGCGCCCGGCGAGGTCCAGGAAAGGCGGGCTCTCGTCCAGCCAGGTGATGTGCTCGACGCGCGGCCAGGCCTCCAGCGCCGCCCAGCTCGCCGCGGCCGGACCGGAGCCGGCGTCCAACAGGGTGCGGGGCGCGAAGCCCGGCGCCATGCGGGCGGCTTCCGCGAACACGGTGGCGCAGGCGGCGTAGGTGGCCGGCAACCGGGCGAGCGCATAGGCCAGCGCGTCCTCCAGCCCGCGCACCACGCCGGCCGAGCCCTGGCCCGACCGGTAGGCGGCCGAGGTGCGCGCGGCCCGTTCCGCCAGGCCGCGGCGGGAGACGCCCTCGAGCTCCCGGTCAAGCGCCGCGCGCAGGGCGGCGGGAAGCTCGACGCCCACCTCAGGCGCCCGCGTCAGACATCCGCGCCGGCCCGGTTCTTCACCAGGTCGTCGACCACGCCGGGGTCGGCGAGGGTGGAGGTGTCGCCGAGATTGCCGAGGTCGTCCTCGGCGATCTTGCGCAGGATCCGGCGCATGATCTTGCCGGAACGGGTCTTCGGCAGGCCCGGCGCGAACTGCACCACGTCGGGCGCGGCGAACGGCCCGATCTCCCGACGGATCCAGCCCTTCAGCTCCGCCTGCAGGATGTCGGTAGGCGTCACGTCGGCCTTCAGCGTGACGTAGCAGTAGATGCCCTGCCCCTTCACCTCGTGCGGGTAACCCACCACCGCGGCCTCGGCGACCGCCTCGTGCGCCACGAGCGCGCTCTCGATCTCGGCGGTGCCCAGCCGGTGGCCCGACACGTTGATGACGTCGTCCACCCGGCCGGTGATCCAGTAGTAGCCGTCCTCGTCGCGACGGGCGCCGTCGCCCGTGAAGTACTTGCCCGGATAGGTGGTGAAGTAGGTGGCGATGAACCGCTCATGGTCGCCGTAGACGGTGCGCATCTGGCCCGGCCAGCTGTCGGTGATGCAGAGGTTGCCGGAGACGGCGCCCTCCAGGACCTTGCCCTCGGCGTCGACAAGCTGCGGCTTGATGCCCGGCAGGGGCTTGGCGCAGGAGCCGGGCTTCAGCGGGGTGGCGCCCGGGAGCGGGCTCATCAGGCAAGCGCCGGTCTCGGTCTGCCACCAGGTGTCGACAATCGGGCAGCGGCCCTCGCCCACCACGCGGTGGTACCAGAGCCAGGCTTCGGGATTGATCGGCTCCCCAACCGTGCCCAAGAGGCGGATCGACTTGCGCGAGGTGCGCGTCACCGGCGCCTCGCCCTCGCGCATCAGGGCGCGTATCGCGGTGGGGGCGGTGTAGAAGATCTCGACGTTGTGCTTGTCGCAGACCTCCCAGAACCTCGATGACGTCGGATAGTTCGGCACCCCCTCGAACATCACGGTCGTCGCGGCGTTGGCCAGAGGACCGTAGACCACATAGCTGTGGCCGGTGACCCAGCCGATGTCGGCGGTGCACCAGAAGACCTCGCCGGGCCGGTAGTCGAACACCAGCTCGTGCGTGTGGGCGGCCCAGGTGAGGTAGCCGCCGGTGGTGTGCAGCACGCCCTTCGGCTTCCCCGTGGAGCCGGAGGTGTAGAGGATGAACAGCGGATCCTCGGCGTTCATCGGCTCCGGGGCGCACTCGTCGGAGACCTCCTTCTTCAGGTCCGAGAAGTAGGCGTCGCGTCCCGCGGTCATCGGCACGTCGGCGCGGGTGCGGCGCACGACGATCACGTCGGTGACGCCCGGACAGGTCTTCAGCGCCTCGTCTACATTGAGCTTCAGCGGCACGATCCGGCCGCCGCGCACGCCCTCGTCGGCGGTGATGACGATCCTGGAGTCGCAGTCCTGGATGCGGCCCGCCAGGCTGTCGGGCGAGAAGCCGCCGAACACCACCGAGTGGACGGCGCCGATCCGCGCGCAGGCGAGCATCACCGCGGCCGCCGCGGGGATCATCGGCAGGTAGACGGTGACCCGGTCGCCCTTCTTCACCCCCCGGGCCTTCAGGACATTGGCCCAGCGGCAGACCTCGGCGTGGAGCTGGCGGTAGGTGAGGGTGTCGTAGACCTCGGGGTCGTCGCTCTCCCAGATGATCGCCGTCTGGTCGCCGCGGGTCTCCAGGTGACGGTCCAGGCAGTTCACCGAGACGTTCAGCACCCCGTCGGCGTACCAGCGGATGCGGAAGTCGGCCTTGTTGAAGGAGACGTCGCGGATCTGGCCGGGCGGCGTGATCCAGTCGAGCCGGCTGGCCACGTCGCGCCAGTATCCCTCCGGGTCGATGTCGGCGCGCCGGCAGGCCCCCTCGTACGCCTCGGCGTCCATGCGGGTCCGCTTGGCCCATTCCTCGGGCACCGGGAAAACCTCGCTCTCCGACATGGCTGCACTCCCTGCAAAAGGTTGTGGATCACTATGCGGTCAGGGCGGGGTGGCGCAACACGCCGCAGCATCGGCGGTTGCCGGAACTCAAGGCGCCGGCCATGTTCGCCCGATGCTTCGGATAGGCAAGACGCTGCTGGCCGTGGCGCTGGTCGCGGCGCTCGGCGGCTGCGAGGCCGGCGTGCGCAAGGACGCCGCCAAGGGCGCGGAGCGGCTGTTCGCCGCCGTGGTCGCCCGGGATCGCGTGGCCTTCGAGGCCGCCGTGGACCGCCGCGCGGTGCGCGAGGACCTGCGCGGCCAGCTGATCGAGGTCGCCCGGGAGCAGGGGCTGGAGGTCGACGGCGGCCCCTCCGAGTTCGCCCTCGACCGGATGATCGGACCGGAGGCCTTCCGCCTGGTCGACGAGCGCGGCGAGCGCCTGGCGCAGGCCCCGAACGCCGAGCAGATCGCCGGGATGATCGAGGTCCAGGACCGCCAGCGCGCCTGCGTCCAGGACAAGGCCGAGCGCTGCCTGCTGACCTTCGCCAAGCAGAAGGCGGAGGACGGGCCCCAATGGCGGCTGGTCGGCATGGTCGCCAACGACCTCATCATCCGCGTGCCGGAAACGGATACGCCCGGCGTGACGGCTCGCCGGGCGCAGGGTCAGTCTCCCGAAGGCTAAGGGCCCGGCTCGAAGACAGGCCAGGACGCGAGCGCGGAACGCCTACCGGTCGCGGCTCCGAGCGGCTATCGGAGGGTGAGAAGAGGAGCCCCGCATGCTGCTTCACCTGTCCACCTGGGCCGAGATCGAGGACCACCTGAAGCGTTCGAAGACCGTGGTCATCCCGATCGGCTCCAACGAGCAGCACGGGCCCACCGGCCTGCTGGGCACCGACTGGCTCTGCCCGGAGATCATCGCCCACGAGGCGCAGAGGAAGGCGCCCGACCTCCTCGTGGCCCCCACCTTCAACATCGGCATGGCCCAGCATCACCTGGACTTCCCCGGCACCATCGCGCTTCGGCCGTCCACCTTCATGCTGGCGATCGGCGACTGGTGCCGCAGCCTCGCGCACCATGGGTTCGAGAAACTATATTTCCTCAACGGCCACGGCGGGAACGTCGCCACCATCGAGGCGGCCTTCTCCGAGCTCTATGCGGAAGCGAGCTACGCCGGGAAGAACCGCGGCTTCGCCTGCCGGCTGAAGAACTGGTGGGAGCTGAAGGGGGTCATGGCCATCGCCAACCGCCAGTTCCCCACCGGCCACGGCAGCCACGCCACTCCGTCGGAGATCGCGGTGACCCAGTGGGCCTATCCCGACAGCATCAAGGCGGCCAACTACGCGCCCCAGGTGGCGCCCACCGGGCCGATCCGCGAGGCCATGGACTTCCGCGCCCGCTACGCCGACGGCCGCATGGGCTCGGATCCCGCGCAGGCGACCCCGGAGAAGGGCGGCGAGCTGGTGGCCGCCGCCGCCGCCGCGCTGATCGAGGAGGTGGCCGAGTTCGGCGCCGAGACCGCGCCGGCCTAGCCCGCCTTCGCCATCTCGGCGGCGACGCGCAGGGCCGCGGCCTGGGGATCGTTGGCCGCCGTGATCGGCCGGCCGCAGACGATGTGCGAGGCGCCGGCCTTCAGCGCCTCCAGCGGCGTCGCCGCGCGGGCCTGGTCGTTCTTCGCCGACCACTCGGGCCTGACCCCCGGCGTCACCACCAGGAAGTCGCGGCCGCCGAGGCTGCGGGCCAGCGCCGCCTCGTGCGGGCTGGCGATCACGCCGTCGCAGCCGGCCGCGATGGCCTGGTGGATGCGTCGCTCCACGAGCGCGCGCGAGGTCTCGGCGTAGCCCATTTCCTCGAGGTCCGCGTCGTTCAGGCTGGTCAGTACCGTCACGGCCAGGATCTTCAGGCTCGAGCTCCCCCGCCCGCGCACCGCAGAGGCCATCACCTGCGGCTCGCCGTGCACCGTCAGGAAGTCGCAGCCGGACTGGGCGAGCACGGCGGCGGCGCGCTGCACCGTGGTGCCGATGTCGTGCAGCTTCCAGTCGAGGAAGACCTGCTTGCCCCGGGCCTTCAGCTCGCGGGCGAGCGCCATGCCCTCGCCGCCGGCGAACAGCTCCAGGCCCACCTTGTAGAAGCTCACCGTGGGGCCCAGCGCCTCGACCATCGCCCGGGCCTCGTCGGCGCTGGGCAGGTCGAGCGGCACGATCAGACGGGCATCTGCGGCGGCGGAGGCGTGTGCGAGCGCGGCGGCGGCCATGACGAAGGCTCCGGGCAAGCGGGACCGCGGGTGGTCCGCGCTGGGTGATTTGGGCTAAGACGCCTGCATGAGCCAGTGGGACTTCGCGGTCAACTTCTTCGTAGCGCTGTTCGCGCTGCTGGATCCGATCGGCAACGTGCCGGTGTTCGCCGCCGCCACGGCCGGGGTGATGAGCCGCGACCGGGCGCGGATCGCCCTCTACATCAGCCTGTTCGTGGTGGGCTTCCTCACCTTCTTCTACTTCTCGGGCCTGAGCCTGCTGACCTTCTTCGGCATCTCCCAGCCGGCCTTCCGCATCGCCGGCGGGGTCATCCTGTTCATGCTGGGGCTGGAGATGGCGCGCGACGACTTCACCGCCACCTACGCCGACGCCGCCGACCCCGAGGAGGCCGCCAAGGGCGGCCGCACCTACGCCCGCAAGCGCTTCGAGCGGATGATCGTGCCGTTCGCCATGCCGCTGCTGATCGGGCCGGGGGCGATCTCCACGGTGGTGATCTACGCCGACCAGGCGCGGACGTACGGGCTGGCCGGCGCGGCCGTCGGCGTGGCGGTGATCACCGCGGTTTCGATCGCCACCCTGCTGGCCTTCCTGGCGACGCCGGTCATCACCCGGATCCTCGGCCGCATCGGCCTCACGATCGTGGTGCGGGTGCTGGGCCTGATCCTCTGCGCGCTCGCCGTGCAGTTCATCATGGCGGGCCTGGCCGACTCCACCATCGGCATCATCCAGCCCGAGGCGGCCGCCCCTTACGAGAACGGCCACTAGGTCTTCCGGAAGCGGCTCCCCTGGCTGGCCATCAGGGCCAGGCCCCAGTCGTCGGGGACCAGCTTGGCGAAGGCCGCAACGGCCTTGTTGGGCGCGCCGGGCACGCAGACGGCGCGGTTGGCCTCCACCGCCTCGTAGCCGGCCGCCGCCACCTCGTCGGCCCCCAGCCAGGCCCAGGCCGGCGTGGACTGGCTGACCATCGCCCGCGTGCCGTTGACGTCGTGGAACTCGGAATAGGTGAAGCCGGGGCAGAGCGCGCTCACGTGCACGCCCTCGTCGCGGGTCTCCAGGTGCAGGCTCTGGGAGAACTTGATCAGGAAGCTCTTGCTGGCGCCATAGAGGGTGTGGCCGGCCGCCCCCGGGATCAGGCCGGCCAGCGAGGCCACGTTGACGATCCGCCCGAACCGGCGGGCGACCATGCCGGGCAGCACCCGGTGGGCGAGCTCGCAGGGGGCGTGCAGCATCACCTGCAGGAAGGCGGCCTGGTCGGCCCAGCGGGTCTCGGCGTAGACGCCCGGCAGGCCGTAGCCGGCGTTGTTCACCAGGAAGTCGACCGTGCGGCCGTGGGCGGTCAGGGTGTCGAGGATCTGGCCCGGCCCCTCGGGGTCGGCGAGGTCGGCGGCGACCGTCAGGGTCTCCACGCCGGAGCGCAGGCGGATCTCCTCGGCCAGCTTATCCAGCCGGTCGGTCCGCCGGGCGGTCAGCGCCAGGTCGTAGCCGTGGCTCGCCAGGATGCGGGCGAAAGCGGCCCCGATCCCGGCCGAGGCGCCGGTCACCAGCGCCAGTCTGCGATCCATGGGCCCCTCCCGGTCAGGCCTGCGAAACTACGGCCCCGCCACGATCGTTCAAGCGCCGAGATGCTGCGCCGCAGCGTCGGCGCCGGTGCGCGTCATTGAACACCGTCCGGTTTGGGTGTATCGCGCCGGCCGCGTGACGGCATGGGGCCGCCCAAGGGGACCTACTACACCGTGTCCCCGGAGAAGATGGATGGCTGATCCGGCCGGCGCCCTCGCCGAGGGGGCGGAGGGAACGCATCACGCGCCCAAGGACAAGTTCTGGGCCCTGGCCCTGGGCTCCGTCGGCGTCGTCTTCGGCGACATCGGCACCAGCCCGCTGTACGCGATGCGCGAGGCGCTGGCCCACAGCCGCAGCGGCGGCACGGCCGAGCTGGCCGTCCTGGGCGTGGTCTCGCTCGTCACGTGGGCGCTGATCCTCATCGTGACGGTGAAGTACGTCGTCTTCCTGATGAACGCCGACAACAAGGGCGAGGGCGGCACGCTCGCGCTCATGGCGCTGGCCCAGCGGGTGAGCCCCGGCCGGCGCTCGACCATCATCTTCCTGCTGGGCGTGTTCGGCGCGGCCCTGTTCTACGCCGACGGCATCATCACCCCGGCGGTGTCGGTGCTGGGCTCCATGGAGGGGATGAAGGAGATCCCGGGCATGGGCTCGCGGCTCTCTCCGCTCGTCCTGCCGCTCACCGCGATCATCCTGATCGCCCTGTTCCTGGTTCAGTCGCGGGGCACCGCCAGCGTCGCCAAGCTGTTCGGGCCGATCACCGCGCTGTGGTTCCTGGTGCTGGCCGGCCTCGGACTCTTCCACATCGCCGACGACTTCTCGGTGCTGAAGGGCCTCCTGCCGCACTACGGCGTCATGTTCCTGCTGGACAACGGCTTCCTCGGCTTCGTCATCCTGGGCAGCGTCTTCCTGGCGGTGACCGGGGCCGAGGCGCTCTACGCCGACATGGGCCACTTCGGTAAGGCGCCGATCCGCGCCGCCTGGGTGGCGCTGGTGCTGCCCTCCCTGGTGCTCAACTACCTGGGACAGGGCGCCCTGGTGCTCTCGAAGCCGGAGACCCGCACCAATCCCTTCTTCGAGATGATCCCCGAGGTCGTCTACTGGCCCGTCTGGCTGCTCTCGATCGCCGCCACCGTCATCGCCTCCCAGGCGGTGATCACCGGGGCCTTCTCCATGACCCAGCAGGCGGTGCAGCTCGGCCTCTTCCCGCGCATCGATATCCGGCGGACCAGCGAGACCCAGGCCGGCCAGATCTATGTGCCGCAGGTCAACATGTTCCTGCTGGTCGGCGTGCTGGTGCTCCTGGTGATGTTCCGCACCTCGTCGAACCTCGCCGCCGCCTACGGCATCGCGGTGACCGGGGCGATGTTCGTCGACACCCTGCTGTTCTTCTACATCGTCCGCTACATGTGGAAGCGGCCGGTCTGGCAGGCTGCCGCGGCCTCGGCGGCCTTCGGCTTCCTGGACGTGATCTTCATCTCATCGAACCTGCTCAAGATCCCGCAGGGCGCCTGGCTGCCGCTCGTCCTGGGCGCGGGCCTCGTGCTGGTCATGTGGACCTGGTCGCGCGGGACCCAGATCCTCGCGGAGAAGACCCGGCGTGACAGCGTCCCCCTGCTCGAGCTCACCGACATCCTGAAGGCGCGTGCGCCGCACCGGGCGCCCGGGACGGCCATCTTCCTGACCTCCGACCCGGATACCGCGCCCGTCGCCCTGATGCACAACCTCAAGCACAACAAGGTGCTGCACGAGAAGAACATCATCCTGACCGTCGAGACCACCGAGACGCCGCGCGTCGACGACGAGAGGCGGATCCGCATCGAGCCGGTGAACGACGACTTCAAGAAGGTGGTGATCGCCTACGGCTTCATGGAGAGCCCCAACGTGCCCAAGGCGCTGGGCCTGTGCCGCAAGCTCGGCCTGAAGTTCGACATCATGGCCACGAGCTTCTTCCTGGGCCGCCGCTCCGTGGTGCCGTCGGCCCAGTCCGGCATGCCGCTCTGGCAGGACAAGCTGTTCATCTTCCTGATGAAGAACGCCGCCAACCCCACCGACTTCTACAAGATACCCCCCGGCCGCGTGGTCGAGATGGGCACGCAGGTGACGGTCTAGGTGGTCCAGATCCTCGCCTACGTCGGGGACGCCCTGTCGGTCCTGGCGCTGTCCATCATGTTCAGCCTGGCGCTGGCCATCCACCGGGCGGACGCGAAGGCCGACCGGTTCCGAACGTGGGGCCTGCCGGTGCTGGCGGTGCTGGTCAGCTTCCCGCTGGGCTATGTGGCGCGGACCTGGCCCGTCGAGGCGGTGCAGGCCGGACTGGTGGTCGGCGCCCGCGCACTGCTCGCCTCCACCCTGGCCATCGCGCACCTAAGCCTGGTCCAGCGGCGCGGTTAGGCCTTGAACCCCGCGGCCTTAGGCCCTTTAAGGCCCGCGACACCCGTTCTCCCTTATCGAAAGCTACGCCCCGACATGGCCGACAAGTCCGTCAAGAAGGTCGTGCTCGCCTATTCCGGCGGCCTGGACACCTCGATCATCCTGAAGTGGCTGCAGACCGAGTACGGCGCGGAGGTGGTCACCTTCACCGCCGACCTGGGCCAGGGCGAGGAGCTGGGCCCGGCGCGCGAGAAGGCGCTGATGCTCGGCATCAAGCCCGAGAACATCTTCATCGACGACCTGCGCGAGGAGTTCGTCCGCGACTTCGTCTTCCCGATGTTCCGCGCCAACACCGTCTACGAGGGCCAGTACCTGCTCGGCACCTCGATCGCCCGGCCGCTGATCGCCAAGCGCCAGATCGAGATCGCCCGCCAGGTGGGCGCCGACGCCGTCTGCCACGGGGCCACCGGCAAGGGCAACGACCAGGTCCGCTTCGAGCTGGGCTACTACGCCCTGGAGCCGGACATCCGGGTGATCGCGCCCTGGCGGGAGTGGGACTTCAAGAGCCGCGAGGCGCTGATCGACTTCGCCGAGAAGCACCAGATCCCGATCAGCAAGGACAAGCGCGGCGAGGCGCCGTTCAGCGTCGACGCCAACCTCCTGCACTCATCCTCCGAGGGCAAGGTGCTGGAGGACCCCGCGGTGGAGGCGCCCGAGTTCGTGCACATGCGCACGATCTCCCCCGAGGATGCGCCCGACAAGCCGACCGTGATCACCATCGATTTCGAGGCCGGCGACCCGGTGGCCATCGACGGCCAGAAGCTGTCGCCCGCCGCCCTGCTGACGCGGCTGAACGAGCTCGGCCACGACAACGGGATCGGCCGCCTGGACCTGGTGGAGAACCGCTTCGTCGGCATGAAGTCGCGCGGCGTCTACGAGACGCCCGGCGGAACCATCCTGCTGGCCGCCCACCGCGGCATCGAGAGCATCACGCTGGACCGCGGGGCCATGCACCTGAAGGACGAGCTGATGCCGAAGTACGCGTCGCTCATCTACAACGGCTTCTGGTTCTCGGCCGAGCGGGAGATGCTGCAGGCCGCCATCGACCATTCGCAGAAGCCGGTCACCGGCCAGGTGCGGGTGAAGCTCTACAAGGGCAACGTGACGGTCATCGGGCGCACGAGCCCATGGTCGCTCTACGACCAGGAGCTGGTCACCTTCGAGGAGGGCGCGGTCGCCTACGACCACCGCGACGCGGCGGGCTTCATCAAGCTCAACGCGCTGCGCCTGCGGGTGACGGCCAACCGCGACAAGCGGGTGAAGGGCTAGCTGTCCAGCTTCCGGTAGGGGTAGCGGTCGCGGATCTTCGCCTGGAAGAACCGCCCCTTCGAGCCGGACTCCCGGAACGAGCGGCAGACCTCCGCGGGCACGCCGTCATAGGCGTAGCGCTGGCCGCTGACGAAGCGGACCAGGAGTCTCTGGTGCTCCTCGTCGTAGTCGATGGCGCGGATGGCGGTCGACGGCATGACCGGAAAACGCGCCTGGCCACGGCCCCGGTTCCCTAGGCGGCCGCAACCGTGGCAACCTGCCGCCCACGGCGAAGCCTGTTCGCCGCACGGGGGGAAGTCCAATGCAGCCTCACAGCCTGGTGGCGATCGTCACCCTGCTCTCGCTCATCCTGTATTTTTCGCTGGGGATCGGGGTCGCCCGGGCGCGCCGCAAGACGGGCATCAACGCGCCGCAGATGACCGGCGACCCGATCCTGGAGCGGGCGGTGCGGGTGCACCACAACACGCTCGAGTGGCTGCCCATCTACCTGCCGTCACTCTGGCTCTTCGCCCTCTACTGGAACGACCAGGTGGCCGCGGCCGCCGGCGTCGTCTGGATGGTCGGGCGAGTGATCTATGCCGTCGGCTACATGCAGGACCCGTCCAAGCGCGAGCTGGGCTTCCTGATCCAGACCCTGGCCTGCGCGGTCCTGCTGTTCGGGGCGCTCGGGCGGGCGATCTGGATGTACGCCACCCTGGGCGCCTAGGTTTTCGCGGCGCGGCTTTGCGAAACCTCAATTGCCGCTGGGAGTTCTCCGGAATAGACCTCATGTCGAGGGACGTTTCCGTTCGTTCGAGAACATCAAATGCCAAAGAGATCAGCCGCTATCGCCGCCGTCCTGGCCTTGGCGGCCGGGCTGGCGGCCTGCGCCACCGCCACGCCTTACCAGCCGAACCTGCCCGGCCAGCAGACCTCGGGCGGCTATTCCGAGATGCGCCTGGAGCAGAACCGCTTCCGGGTGAACTTCGCCGGCAACAGCCTGACCTCGCGCGAGACCGTGGAGGGCTACCTCCTGTTCCGCGCGGCCGAGCTCACCGTGCAGAACGGGTATGACTGGTTCTCCATCGTGGACCGCCATACCGACCGCAACGCCCGCACCTACGTCGAGCCCGATCCGTTCTACCGGCCCTGGTATGGCCCGTCCTACGGCTTCTGGCGCCCGTCCTGGCGCTACTATGGCCGCGGCTTCGGCTGGCGGACCTGGGATCCGTTCTGGGGCGACCCGTTCTGGGCCGACCGGGTGGACGTGCGCACGGTGGAGCGCTTCGAGGCCTCGGCCGAGATCGTCATGGGCCGCGGTCCCAAGCCCGCCGACGACACCCGCGCCTTCGACGCGCGGGCCGTCATCGACAACCTGCGGCCGCGCATCCAGTACCCCACGCCGCGGTAGCCGCGAGGCGGCCGGCGCGGACGCCCGCGCCGGTCGCTCAGGCGGTCTCCAGCCGCGAGCCGCGGGTGAGGTCGTCCACGACCGAGGGATCGGCGAGCGTCGAGGTGTCGCCCAGGTTCGAGGTCTCGCCCTCGGCGATCTTGCGCAGGATCCGCCGCATGATCTTGCCCGAGCGGGTCTTCGGCAGGCCCGGCGCCCACTGGATGACGTCCGGCGTGGCGATCGGACCGATCTCGCGCCGGACCCAGGCCACCAGCTCCTTGCGCAGCGACTCGGTCGGCTCTTCGCCGGCCGTCAGGGTCACATAGCACCAGAGACCCTGGCCCTTGATGTCGTGCGGGTAGCCCACGACCGCGGCCTCGGCCACCTTCGGGTGGGCCACCAGGGCGCTTTCGACCTCGGCCGTGCCCAGCCGGTGGCCGGAGATGTTCAGCACATCGTCCACCCGTCCGGTGATCCAGTAGTCGCCGTCCTCGTCGCGCCGGCAGCCGTCGCCGGTGAAGTACTTGCCGGGATAGGTGGTGAAGTAGGTGGCGATGAAGCGCTCGTGGTCGCCCCACAGGGTGCGCGCCTGCCCGGGCCAGCTGTCGGTCAGGCAGAGGTTGCCCTCCGTCGCCCCCTCCAGCACCCGGCCCTCCGGGTCCACCAGCGCCACGTGCACGCCGGGCAGCGGCCGGGTGGCTGAGCCGGGCTTCAGCGTCGTCGCGCCCGGCAGGGGCGCGATCAGGATGCCGCCGGTCTCTGTCTGCCACCAGGTGTCGACGATCGGGCAGCGGCCCTCGCCCACCACGCGGTGGTACCAGAGCCAGGCCTCGGGATTGATCGGCTCGCCCACCGAGCCCAGCAGGCGCAGGCTGCGCCGCGAGGTCCTTCGCACCGGGTCCTCGCCCTCGCGCATCAGGGCGCGGATGGCGGTGGGGGCGGTGTAGAAGATCTCCACCCGGTGCTTGTCGCAGACCTCCCAGAAGCGGGAGGAGGTGGGATGGTTCGGCACGCCCTCGAACATCAGGCTCGTCGCCCCGTTCGCGAGGGGGCCGTAGACCAGGTAGCTGTGGCCGGTCACCCAGCCCACGTCGGCCGTGCACCAGTAGACCTGGCCCGGCCGGTAGTCGAACACCGCCTCGTGGGTCCAGGCGGCCCAGGCCAGGTAGCCGCCGGTGGCGTGAACCACCCCCTTCGGCTTTCCCGTGGAACCGGAGGTGTAGAGGATGAACAGCGGATCCTCGGCGCCCATCTCCTCGACCGGACAGTCGTCGGCCACTTGCGCGGCCTCCGCCGCATAGGCGAAGTCGCGGCCCGGCACCATGGCGACCTCGGCTCCCGTGCGGGCGACCACGAGGACGGTGTCGACGCCCGGCGCCTGGGCCAGGGCCTCGTCCACATTGGCCTTCAGCGGCGCCCGCCGGCCGCCGCGCAGGCCCTCGTCGGCGGTGACCACGACGCGGGAGCCGCAGTCATTGATCCGGCCGGCCAGGCTGTCGGGCGAGAAGCCGGCGAACACCACCGAATGGACCGCGCCGATGCGCGCGCAGGCCAGCATGGCGTAGGCGGCCTCCGGTATCATCGGCAGGTAGAGGGTCACGCGGTCGCCTCGCCCGACCCCGCGCCGCTTGAGCACATTGGCCATGCGGCAGACCTCGCGGTGCAGCTCGCGGTAGCTGATCCGCCGCGACTGCGCAGGATCGTCACCCTCCCAGATGATCGCCGTCTCGTCGCCACGGGCGGCCAGGTGGCGGTCGATGCAGTTGTGGGCGGCGTTCAGCCGGCCGTCCGCGTACCAGCGGATGCGGAAGTCCTCGCGGGCGAAGCTGACGTCCTTCACCTCGGTGAACGGCGCCGACCAGTCCAGCCGCCGGCCGATGGCCGCCCAGAAGGCGTCCGGGTCGCGGGCCTCCTGGTCGAGCAGCGCCGCCAGTATGCTTCCGTCGATCAGCGCCTTGCCGCCCGATGGCGGCGGGAACCGCGTTTCCTGGACCATGTCGTCACCTGTCAGAACGTGTACTTGGCGAAGGCCTGCAGGCGGCGGATCTCGCCGGAGACGCCCGACTCCAGCTCGCGGTCCGCCCGCATGATCTCGGCCCCCACGTCGAGGCCGCGCACCGGCGACCAGATGATGTTGAAGTGGATGCTCTCGGAGCTCTTGTTGACCGCAGTCCCGGTGAGCGAGACCGGGTTGTCCACCCGCTGCAGGCCGTACATCAGGTTCGACCGCAGCCCCTCGGCCCAGACATGGCGGAACGAGGCGAAGCCCGCCGTCAGCGGCACCGCCTCCAGGTCGCCGTCGGCGGTCACCACCGCGTCGTTGACGAGGTTCAGGCCCACATAGCGGCCGATCCCTTCGCCGTGGGTGACCATGAACCGCAGGTCGTCGCGGGAGCCGACCTTGAGCTTGCCCGACAGAGAAACGCCCCAGCCGGTCGTGTCCGCGTCGATGACGCCTTCGTCGACGGCAAGCTGGCGGACGAGACCGGCCAGGGCGAGGTCGCCGAACGGCCGCTTCAGCTCGAACTTGGCGGCGACGTCCGGCATCACGGAGTCGTCGGCCAGGATCCGAGCGCCTCCGCGGAACGGGGTGATGGTGGTCTCCGGGTTCTCCAGCGCGATCGCGAACGGCCCGCGCGTGTAGCGGACCTGCGCCTGGCGCACGAAGATGGTGCCGGCCGTGGGGCCGATGTAGTCGGCCGTCTCCGGCAGGACCGCCGTGTTCTGGAAGGTCGACCACTCCTGTCCGAACAGCCAGTTGTCGACCGTGATGTAGGCCCGCCGCAGCGACAGGTTCGAGGGACTGGTGGTCCGCTGGTCGCCGGCGCCCGGCAAGGTCTGGAAGTCCATCTCCACTCGGGTGCCGACCTTGTGGCCCGCGACCACACCGTCGGTGGTGAACCACAGCCTCGTCTGGCGGGCGTTGAAGTGGACGTCGCGGTCGCCCGCCCCGCCAACGGGGATGGTGCCCGGCAGCAGGAAGTCACGGCCCAGGTCGCTGTTGGCCAGGTCGCCGTCGCGGTAGTCGGTGGCGAGCGCATCGAGTTTCACCCAGCCGCCGTACTTCACGACATGCGGGCCGATCCGGAAGCCGTCGGCCGGCGCAGGCGCCGCGGCGGGCGCGGGCGCCGCCTGCGGGATCTGGATGACCGGCGGCGGGGCGGCCCTGGACGCGGCCAGCTCCGCGCGCACGGCGGCGAGCGCCTCCTCGAGCTGGCGGACGCGCGCCTCCAGATCGGTCGTGGAGGCCTGGGCGCTGGCGACGCCGGGCGCGAGCGACAGGAGCGCGGCGGCGGAAATGCCCCCGAACAGGCGCGTTCGCATCTCGTTTCCCCCTTGTTCGTTGGTGTGTGGGGGAAGACACGCACAGGCCTCGCGGCCGCCGCTACTAGCCGATGGTCGAAACTAGACGAAAGTCGGAGGCCCCACCCGCTGGACGACGCCGGGGCCGGGGCGCAAGCTGTATACTGAAGGTCGCCGTCAGTGCGGCCGGGGAGGAAGTGCGGAAATGACCGGCGTCCTGCTCGTGGACGACCATCCCCTGTTCCGTGCCGCCCTGACCACGGCTGTGCGCCGCATCGGAGGGGCCCGCACGGTCCTCGAAGCCGCGAGCCTGAAGGAGGCGGTGGCGCTCCTGCGCGACCGGCCGGACATCGCCGTCGTGCTCCTCGACCTGCGCATGCCCGACTGCCAGGGCTTCAGCGGCCTGCTGGAGCTGCGCGGCGCGTTTCCGGACGCGCGCATCGTGATCGTCTCGGCCAGCGAGGACCCCGACACCGTCCGCAGGGCGCTCGCCTTCGGGGCGGCGGGCTTCATCCCCAAGTCGGCGCCGCTCGACGTGATGATGGCGGCGCTGGAGGCGGTGATGGCCGGGGCGGTCTGGACGCCGCCCGGCTACGAGGCCGAGCAGGATGACGAGGCGGTGCAGCGGTTCGCCTCGCTCACCCCCGCGCAGCTCCGCATCCTGGTCAGCATGCGCAAGGGCCTGCTCAACAAGCAGATCGCCTTCGACATGGGGATCACCGAGGCGACGGTGAAGTCGCACATCACCCTGATCTTCCGGAAGCTCGGGGTGATGAACCGCACCCAGGCGGTGGTCGCCGCCGAGCCCATGCTGCTGGACCTCGACGCGGCCTGACTATTCGGCGGCTATCCGCCGCGACTGCGCCAGGAAGGCCTTCAGGGCGCCCGGCTGCACCGGCTTGGCCACCAGCTTCACGCCGAGCCGCCGGGCTTCGTCGCGGACTTGGGCGCCGGATTCCGCCGTCACCAGCGCGGTGCGGCCGAGCCGCGGGCCGAGCCGGGCGATAAGGTCGAGGCCCGTCTCCGCCTCGCGCAGGTGGTAGTCGATGAGGGCCGCGTCCCAGGGCCCTTCCAGCTCGTCCACCGCCTGGCCGGAGAGCGCGGTGTCCACCCGCGCGCCCCAGCGGCGCAGCAGGGCGGTGAGGCTGCGCAGGATGGCTTCCTCGTTGTCGACGCACAGGATGCGCATGCCGGTGAGCGCCCGGGCGCCCGAGCCCGCCGGGGCGACCGCGGCTTTCTGCGGTGCGCGGGCGAGCGGGGTGGTCACCGTGAAGACGCTGCCGCGGCCCACCGCCGAGCGCACGCCCACCGAATGGTCGAGCAGCCGGCCCAGCCGGTCGACGATGGCCAGGCCCAGCCCGATCCCCTGCCCCGAGCCGCCGCCCAGGCGGATGAACTCGTGGAAGATCGTCTCGCGGCTCTCCTCCGGGATGCCGTGGCCGGTGTCCCAGACCTCGAAACGCAGGGCCTCCCCGCGCCGGCGGGCGCCCACCAGTATGCCGCCCGCCTCCGTGTAGCGGACGGCGTTGCTGATCAGGTTCTGCAGCATGGAGCGCAGCAGGTCGCGGTCGGAACTGACCCAGGCGGCGCAGGGGCGAACGCGCAGGCTCAGGCCCTTCTCGGCGGCCATGGGCGCGAACTCCCGCTCCAGCTCGGCGAACAGGGCGGCGACCGAGACTGGCCGGACCGTCGGCCGGACCCCGCCCGCCTCCAGCTTCGACAGGTTGAGCAGGGCGCGCAGCAGGCTGTCGGCCGTGGCGATCGCGCGGTCGGCGTCGCGGGCCAGGGCCTGGGCGTCCGGGTCGCCCTCGCGGAGGTCCTCGCCGAGCGCCGCCACGAAGATCCGCGCCGCATGCAGGGGCTGCAGCAGGTCGTGGCTCGCGGCCGCCAGGAAGCGGGTCTTGGACGCCGTGGCCGCCTCCGCCTGCGCCTTGGCCGCGGCGAGCTCGCGGGTGCGCTCCTCGACCCGCGCCTCCAGGCGCTCGTTGACCTCCTCGAGCGCGGCGGCCGTGGTCTCCAGCGAGGCCTGCCGGCGCTTGTCCTCGGTGATGTCGGTGTAGGTGGTGACATAGCCGCCGCCCGGCATCGGCGCGCCCACCGATCGGATCACCCGGCCGTCGGGGCGCAGGCGCTCGAAGGTGTGCGGCGTGCGGCGCTTCAGGTGCTCCAGCCGGCGCTCCACATGGGCGTCGATCTCGCCCGGCCCGCACTCGCCGCGCTCGGCGTTCAGACGGATCACCTCGGCGATCGGCTTGCCCACGTGGATGAAGCCGCCGGGGAAGCGGAAGAGCTTCAGGTAGGGGGTGTTCCAGGCGATCAGCCGCAGGTCGGCGTCCACCACGCTCACCGCCTGGCTCATGTTGTCGAGCGTGGCCTGCAGGAGCTCGCGGTTGAACTGGATCGCCTGGGCCGCCTCGTCGAGCAGGCGGGTGATGTCGTCGGGCCCCCTCGCCCCTTCCGACAGCGCCGCGGCTATGACGCCGCGCGCCGAGGTCGCGCCCACGGCCCCGGCGAGGCGGCGCTCCACGGCGCGGGCGAGCGTCGCGTCCACCGGCTCGTGGTCGCGCAGGGGACGGCCGAGCTCTCGCGAAAGGTCGGCGAAGGCGCGCTCGGCGGCGGCCTCGCCCATGAACCGGGCCACCAGGTCGCGCAGGTCGGCGACCCGTGCGCCCAGGCCGTGGCCGGGCGCCTCCGCCAGGAACTCGGCGTCCTCCACGAATGCCGCGGCCTGGATCCGCTCGATCAGCCGCGGCCGGGTGGCCAGCGAGACGCCGATGAACAGGGCGACGTTGAGCGCCAGGCTCCAGAGCACGCCCACCACCAGCGGGTCGCCCCGGCCCATCCAGCCCGGCGGATCGAGGAAGCCCAGTTGCGGCAGGGCGATGCTGTAGATCCAGGTGGCGAACCCCGCCGAGAGTCCGGCGATGGCCCCCGCCGCCGTGCCGCGCTTCCACAGCACCGCGCCCATCAGGATCGGGGCGAGCTGGGCCAGGGCCGCGAAGGCTGTCAGGCCGATGGAGGCCAGCGCCTCGCTGTGGTCCATGGCCAGGAAATAGGCCCACGCCAGCAGCAGCACCGCGACGATCGCGACCCGCCGCACGATGAGGATGGTGCGGCCGAAGTCGGCCCGGCGGCCCGCCTCACGCCAGCTCCGCTTGGCGGCGATCGGCAGGATCAGTTCGTTGGAGACCATCGCCGACAGCGCGACCGTCTCCACGATCACCATGGCCGTGGCCGCCGAGAAGCCGCCCAGGAAGACGAACAGCGTCAGCGGCGCGCCACCGAACTCTAGCGGCAGGTCGAGCACGAACAGGTCGGGGTTGGTGTAGGCGGCCGGCAGCAGCGCCCCCGCCGCCACGATCGGCACGACCGCCACCGTGGTGAGCACCAGATAGAGGGTGAAGGTCCGCCGCGCCTCGCGCGCGTCGGCGACGTCGGCCAGCTCGACGAAGCCCATGTGGAACTGGCGGGGCAGGCAGAACACCGCCGCGGCGGACAGCAGGGTCATGATCAGGAAGCGGGCGTCCAGGGTCGGCGGCGCCCCGAGCGGTCCGAGCGCCGAGCCCAGCGGGACCGAGCCGCCCGCCAGCAGGGCCACCGCCAGCAGGGCGGCGGCGAGCAGCGCGACCAGCTTCACCAGCGACTCGAAGGCGATGGCGTGCACGAGGCCTCGGTTGTGCTCGGTGAGGTCCGCGCGCCGCGCCCCGAACAGGATGGCGAACCCGGCCAGGACCGCGGCGATGGCGAGCACCGTGTTCTGCGGCGGCGCCGCGCCGGCCGGCCCGGCGGTGAGCACCGCCCACCCGGTGGCCAGCGACTTCAGCTGCAGGGCGATGTAGGGCAGCGAGCCGGTCACCGCGACGATGGCGGCGAGGCCGCCCAACACCCGGCTCTTGCCGTAGCGGGCGGCCACGAAGTCGGCGATCGAGCCCACGTTCTCCCGCTTGGCCGCCGTGGCGATCCGCCGCCACAGCGGGAAGAGCAGGGTCACCGCCAGCACGGGCCCGAGGTAGATGGTGACGTACTCCCAGCCGGACCGCGCCGCCGTGCCCACCGCGCCGAAATAGGTCCAGCTCGTGCAGTAGACGGCCAACGACAGGCCGTAGATCACCGCGCGGCGCCGGGGCTGGGCGGAACCGGCGCTGCGGCGGTCGCCCCGCCAGGCGACGTTGAACAGCGCGGCCATGTAGGCCGCGACCACGAGGATGACCAGCCAGGCGCTCACGTGCCCTCCGCGACGTCACCGGCGATCAGACGCCCGCGGGGGCGGTTTCGCAACCCGACCAAAGTCGCACCGCAGAACGGAAGCGGGCGGCCACAAGGGCCGCCCGCGCCACGTCCTGCCGTATTGGGGAGGAGGTCAGGCGTGGAGGTCGACGTCCTTGGTCTCGCGCACCAGCAGCACCCCGACCACGAAGGTCACGGCGGCGACCACCACCGGGTACCAGAGGCCGTAGTAGATGTTGCCCGTCGCCGCGACCATGGCGAAGGCGGTGGTGGGCAGGAAGCCGCCGAACCAGCCGTTGCCGATATGGTAGGGGAGGCTCATCGAGGTGTAGCGGATCCGCGTCGGGAACAGCTCCACCAGCATGGCGGCGATCGGCCCGTAGACCATGGTCACGTAGAGCACCAGGACCCACAGGATGGCCACCACGGCGACGTGGTTGACCCGCGCCGGGTCGGCCTTGGCGGGATAGCCCGCCGTGCTGAGCACCGCGCCCATGCTTTTTTCCCAGGCCGTCCGCTGGGCGGTGAACTCGGCCTTCGGCATGCGCTCTCCGGCGAAGGAGGCGATCACCTGGTCGCCGACCTTCACCTGCGCCACGCTGCCCGCCGGGGCGGCCTGGTTGGTGTAGGTGACGCCCGCCTTGGCCAGGTACGACTTGGCGATGTCGCAGCTCTTGTTGAACACCGTCTTGCCGACGGGGTCGAACTGGACCGAGCAGTCGGCGGGATCGGCGATCACCGTCACCGGGCTGGTGGCCGCGGCCTGGGCCAGCTGCGGGTTCGCCGACCAGGTCAGCGCCTTGAACAGCGGGAAGTAGGTCAGCGCGGCCAGCAGGCAGCCGGCCATGATGATCTTCTTGCGTCCGATCTTGTCCGACAGCCAGCCGAACAGGATGAAGAACGGCGTGCCGAGCAGCAGGGCGAGAGCCACCAGGGTGTTGGTGGTCGCCCCGTCCACCTTCAGCATCTTCTCCAGGAAGAACAGGGCGTAGAACTGGCCGGTGTACCAGACCACCGCCTGGCCGGCGGTGAGGCCCACCAGCGCCAGGATTACGATCTTCAGGTTGCCCCAGCGCGCGAAGCTCTCCTTCAGCGGCTGGGTCGAGCCCTTGCCCTCGGCCTTCATCCGCTGGAACGCCGGGCTCTCCTGAAGCTTCAGCCGAATCCACATGGAGATGCCGAGCAGGAAGATCGACACCAGGAACGGCACCCGCCAGCCCCAGTCGGCGAACGCCTCCTCGCCCATCCCCTTGCGGGTGATCAGGATGATCGCGAGGCTCATGAACAGGCCCATGGTGGCGGTGGTCTGGATCCAGCTCGTGTAGAGCCCGCGCTTTCCGGGCGGCGCGTGCTCGGCCACGTAGGTCGCCGCCCCCCCGTACTCGCCGCCGAGCGCCAGGCCCTGGATGAGCCGCAGGGCGATCAGGATGGCCGGCGCGGCGACCCCGATCTGGGCGTAGGAGGGCAGCAGGCCCACCGTGAAGGTGGAAAGCCCCATCAGGAGCATGGTCACGAGGAAGGTGTTCTTCCGTCCCCAGAGGTCGCCCAGCCGGCCGAACACCAGGGCCCCGAAGGGCCGCACCGCGAAGCCGGCGGCGAAAGCCAGCAGGGCGAAGATGTAGCCCGTCGTCTCGTTCACGCCCGAGAAGAAGTGGCCGGTGATGTATGTCGCCAGCGAGCCGTACAGGTAGAAGTCGTACCACTCGAAGACGGTGCCGACGGACGAGGCCCCGATCACGAGCCGATCGTTGCGATCGACGGTGTGCTCGGCCTGTCCGGCGGACGCGGGAATGCTCGCGTTGGTCATGGGCGCCCTCCGATGCTCCCCCTTGTTGGCGGGGCTGTTTTCGTCGCGCGGAGGCTGGTCCTCCGCACGCTCGCAGCGAAATTGCATGGAAGCGGTCGCCTGGGGGAGATCGACCTTCGTCTAGGCCGCAGCGGCGGGCGGCTCAGGTCGGCGGGGCGTCGGTGGCCACCGCGGGCCCGCGACGGGTGGACGACCAGGCCGAGCCCGCGGCCGCCACGATCACCGCCGCCACGCCGAGCAGCTGGGCCGCCGCCATGCGCTCGTGCAGCACCAGGAAGCCGAACAGCGCCCCGAACGCCGGCTCGGTGCTGGTCAGCACCGCGAAGGTGCGGGCCGGCAGCCGCGGCAGGGCGAAGATCTCCAGCGAGAAGGGGATGGCCACCGAGATCAGGGCCACCAGCGCCGCGAGCGGCAGGAGGTGCGGAGCCAGCATGGCCGAGCCGGCGTGCTGCACGCCGACGGGCAGCACCAGCACCGCCGCGATGGTCGCCGCCAGGGCCGGGGTGGAGCGCCCGAACGCCTGCGCCGCCACCCGCCCGAAGAGGATGTAGCCGGCCCAGCAGGCCGCCGCGGCGAGCGCCGCCGCCAGTCCCAGCGGGTCCAGCCGGTCGGCCGCGAGGTCCGCGCCCACCAGGTTCCAGACGCCGAGGCCCGCCAGCGCCGCCCAGAGCACGTCCACCGGCCGACGCGAGCCCAGCACCGCCACGGCCAGCGGGCCGAGGAACTGCAGGGCGATGGCCATGCCGAGCGGCAGGCGCGCGATCGCCAGGTAGAAGAACAGGATGGCGCCCGCCGAGGCGGCGCCCAGGCCCAGCAGCGGAATCCAGGCGGGCTTCGCCGGCCAGTCGCGCCACGGCCTGAGCCACGCCAGCAGCATGGCCGAACCCAGCACCAGGCGCATGGCCGCCGCGCCCTGCGCGCCGACCTCGGGGAACAGGCCCTTGGCGATCGCCGCGCCGATCTGGAAGGCCGCGGTCGCGGCGACGCACGCCGCGACCGGCAGCAGCCGCCCGATCGTCCCTGTCGCCGCCGTCGCCGTCACCCGCTCGTCCCCCGCCGGTCCACATGGCCAGGCCGTCCGGGAAACTCAAGGCTGCGGCGGGGCCCGAAACGCAAAACGCCGCCCCGAAGGGCGGCGTCTGGTGTCCGTCGAATAATGGAGCGGGCGATGAGATTCGAACTCACGACCCCAACCTTGGCAAGGTTGTGCTCTACCCCTGAGCTACGCCCGCGCTCCGCGGAGAAGGCCGGTTCAGGCCGCCCCCGAAATTCGAGAGGCCGGCTTATGGCAGACGGCCCTCAGGTTTGCAAGCGGCCCGATCAGCCGAATTTCGGGGCCTTGAGGCGCCGCTTGTTCACGTGGCCTTCGGGCGCCGGGGCGTCGACCTCTTCGGGGAACTCGCCCTTGAAGTAGTAGCGCTGCCAGGCCTCCTTGGTGGCCTCCGGATCGTTACGGAAGATCTTCTGGTTGAACTCCGAGCGATGCTTCTCCCAGACGTCGTACTGGTGGCGCAGCTCCGGGTCGGAATCCATCCGCCGGATCACCGGCTGGATCTCGTGCAGGGTGTGGTCCTGCAGGAGGGTGATGAAGCAGAACGGCTCGCCCTTCTCGAAGCGCACCTTGCCCGGCCGGGTGAAGATCCAGTTCATCGTGAAGGGGAAGGGCAGCCAGTCGGTCTCCACCACGCCGGCCAGCGGCTGGATGCCGTCCTTCACATGGTTCGGCGGCCCCATCACCCACATCGACCAGCCCGGCGGCGTGCGGAACAGGTAGCCGGCGTGGAAGGTCAGCACCCCATGGCTGAAGTGGGTCTGGGCGATCTTGTGGAAGTCCGGGTGCGGGTTGTCGGGCCGGAGCGTGATGTCCTGCTGGTGCGTGCCGCCGTTCCACTCGGCGGTGAAGCCGACCGGGCTGAGCAGCTCCCAGCCCGAGGAGTTGGCCATGGCCAGCGGCAGGCAGCGGTAGGGGTGGCGGGCGGCGAACCGGTCCATCCAGGCCCGTTGCGGGCGGCCGGGGACGAGCTCCGGCGGGCGCTCGGTGACGGGAAAGCACTGCAGTTCCATCGGGGTTCTCGGGTCTGGAGGTCCCGCGACCCTTAGAGCGCAGGTGGCCTCCCCGTCCAGTTCCGCTATCAGGAAGCCCATGACGGACGTGAAGCCCAAGGACCCTGCCGCCCTGCTGGCCTTCCTGCGCGAGATCGGGGTGGACGCCACGAACCACGAGCACCCGGCGGTGTTCCGCGTCGAGGAGGGCGAGGAGATCAAGGCCCGCATTCCCGGCGCCCACACCAAGAACCTGTTCCTGAAGGACGCCAAGGACCAGCTCTGGCTGATCTCGGCCGAGGGCCATGCCGAGATCGACCTGAAGCGCCTGCACAAGGTGATCGGCTCGGCGCGGCTCTCGTTCGCCAACGCGGCCCTGATGGCCCAGACGCTCGGCGTCTCGCCGGGCTCGGTCACCGCCTTCGGCCTGGTCAACGACCGGGAGCGCCGCGTGCGCTTCGTGCTGGACCGCACCCTGGCGGAGGCCGACCAGGTGAATTTCCACCCGCTGACCAACACCGCCACCACCACCGTGTCCCGGGACGGCTTCCGGCGTTTCCTCGCCGCGATCGGCATCGAGCCCCAGGTCGTGGACTTCGAGGCCATGGCGATCGTGGAGCCGGTGCGTTGAAGCTGTCGCCTGGTGCGACCATCTTGGCGGCAAGGCGTTTTTAGGAATGACGAGGCGAGGGACGCGCGGATGACGCTCATCGGGGAAACCGCCGGCAAGCCGGCCGGCGACATCATCAAGGACGGCACGGACGCGAGCTTCGTGGCCGATGTCGTCGAGGCGTCGAAGACGACGCCGGTGATCGTCGACTTCTGGGCGACCTGGTGCGGCCCCTGCCGCCAGCTCGGCCCGGCGCTCGAGAAGGCGGTCACCGCCGCCAAGGGCGCGGTGAAGCTGGTCAAGATCGACATCGACAAGAACCCGGCCTTCGCCGGCCAGCTGCGCGTGCAGTCGATCCCGGCCGTGTTCGCCTTCGTCGACGGACGGCCCGTGGACGGCTTCATGGGCGCCCTGCCCGACAGCCAGGTGAAGCAGTTCGTCGACCGCCTGGCCAAGCAGGGCGAGGGCGGCGCCTCGCCGGTGGACGACATCCTGGACATGGCCCGCGAGTCCCTCGAGCTCGGCGACCTCGGCGGCGCGGCCCAGGCCTTCGCCGAGGCGCTGCGCCACGATCCGCAGAACGTGAAGGCCATGGCCGGCCTGGCGCGGGTCTATCTGTCGTCGGGCGACACCGAGCGGGCGCAGGAGATCCTGGGCATGGTCCCGGAAGGCGCCAAGGACCCAGAGCTCGACAGCGTCCGCGCCGCCCTGGCGCTGGCGGCGGAGGGCGATTCCGAGACCGCCGAGTTCGAGCAGCGCCTGGCCAGCCACCCCGGCGACCACGAGGCGCGCTTCGAGCTCGCCCGGGCGCTCGCGGGCCGCGGCCGCATGGAAGAGGCCGTCGACCACCTCCTGACCATCATCGAGGCCGACCGCGACTGGAACGACCAGGCGGCGCGCAAGCAGCTGCTGACCATCTTCGAGGCCGCGGGCCACACGTCCGAGGTCGCCAAGCAGGGCCGGCGCAGGCTGTCGGCGATCCTCTTCAGTTGACGCGCAAGGGCAAGACCATGGCGCCTTACCGGCGGACCGCCGACCTGCCGCAGGTCATCCCGGTGTTCCCGCTGGACGGGGCCCTGCTGCTGCCGGGCGGCGACCTGCCGCTGCAGATCTTCGAGCCGCGCTATCTCAACATGATCGACGACGTCATGGCCGGCGACCGGATCGTCGGCATGATCCAGAGCAAGGCCGGCGGCGACCGCACGCGGCCGAAGCTGGCCGACGTCGGCTGCGCGGGCCGGATCACCAGCTACGCCGAGACCTCCGACGGCCGCTACCTGATCACCCTGACCGGCATCTGCCGCTTCGAGGCCGGCGAGGAGCTGAACCTGCGCACGCCCTACCGCCAGCTGCGGGCCCACTACGACAAGTTCGAGGCGGACCTCAGCGAGGACGAAGACGCCGTGGCCGAGGAGGGCGCGCGCAGCCGCTTCGCCAAGGCGCTCAAGCGGTACCTGAACCGCCGGGAGCTGGACATCGACTGGGAGACGGCCAGCGGCGCCCCGCTGGAGGCCCTGGTCAACAGCCTGGCTATGGGCCTGCCGTTCGACCCCGCCGAGAAGCAGGCCCTGCTGGAGGCGCCCGACCTGAACGGCCGCTTCGACGCGCTGACCACCCTGCTGGAGATCGACGCCCTCGAGGACGGCGATGACGGCGGTCATTCGGTGCAGTAGAAACCGCAGCCATGAGCGAACCTGACGCGCCCGAGACGGCTGTTCCGGAAACCCCGACCATCGAGGTCGACGTCGACCCGCGCCTGCTGGAGGTCCTGGTCTGCCCGGTGACCCACGGGCCGCTGGAGTTCGACCGCGCCAGGGGCGAGCTGGTCAGCCGCCGTGCGAAGCTCGCCTACCCGATCCGCGACGGCGTGCCGATCATGCTGCCGGAAGAGGCCCGCGAGCTCACGGACTAGGCCTACAGCGCTTCTCCGCGCAGCAGCCGCGGCAGGTCGCCCACCGCGCCGCCCGCCTCCTGCATGAAGAACCGGCGCGCCGGGCCGATGCGGTTGACCGCCGCCATGCCGACCCCGCGGGCCAGCCGCGCCACCGGGTTGTCGTTCGAGAACAGCCGCACGAAGAGGTCCATGCCCGCCGAGAGCGTGACGGTGTCGAACCGGCGCCAGGCGGCGTAGCGCTCCAGGACGGCTTCCGAGCCGAAGTCCTCGCCCAGCCGGCAGGCCTCGACGACCACCTCCGCCAGGGCGGCTGCGCCCTTCAGCCCCAGGTTCAGCCCCTGCCCCGCGATCGGGTGCACGCCGTGGGCGGCGTCGCCCAGCAGGGCCACGCGCGGGGCGACCAGCCGCTCGGCCAGCTGCAGGCTCAGCGGATAGGTGAACACCGGCCCCTCCACCACCGCCTCGCCCAGGTGGTCGCCGAACCGCCGCTGCAGGTGGGCGTGGAAGACCTCCGGCCGGGCCGCCTTGAGCGCCGCGGCGCGCGCCGTGCTCTCGGTCCAGACCAGGCTGGCGCGGTTGTCGGTCAGCGGCAGGATGGCGAACGGCCCGCCGGGCAGGAAATACTCGTGGGCCACGCCATGGTGCGGGCGGGCCAGCCGCACGGTGGCGACGACGCCGGTCTGCCGGTAGTCCCAGCCCAAGACGCCGATCCCCGCCGCCTCGCGGATCACCGACCCGCGGCCCTCCGCCCCCACCACGAGCGGCGCGGTCAGCGTGCGGCCGTCGGCCAGGGTCACCGTCGCGGCGCGCGCGTCGAAGGTCGCGGAGACCACGCGGGCGGGCGCCAGCACCGGGATGCCCGCCGCCTCGACGCCGGCGGCGAGCGCCGCGCGGGTGTGGCGGTTCTCCACGAGGTAGCCCAGCGGCTCGCCGTCCGCCCGGTCGGCGATCTCGGCGGCGTCGAAGCGCAGGAAGAAGGCGGTGGGCCCGCTGGCGGCCGCGCCAGGGGTGCGGCCGTCGGTGACCAGGATCTGCTCGATCCGCTGGGCGTGCGGCTCGAGGCTTTCCGCGAGGCCCAGGGCCCGCCACTGCCGGAAGGCGGCGAAGGCGATGGCCGAGGCCCGGCCGTCGAAAGTGGGCGCAAGCTGGCTGTCGAAGGCCACGGGATCGACCAGCACGACCTTGAGGCCGGCCTGGTGGAGGGCCAGGGCCAGGGTGGCGCCGGCCATGCCGGCCCCGGCGATGATCACATCGGCGTCGTAGGCGCTCATGCGGCGGATAGGCCACGGGCCGGGCCTTTCGTCCAGCCGCCGCAGGAATTCTGGACGCCTGCGTCCATTCTTCACTTGCGCTTTACCCGGGCCGGTCCTAGCTGAATCGAACGGTGGACTCCGACGTCCATCTTTGGCTTGCCGGGGTGCGGGTATGGCGGGGCTCACGAGAAAACGACTGGTTCCCCTTGTGGTCGGCGGCGTGGCCGCCGTGGCGGTTGCGGCGGGGGGCGCGGTCTGGTGGACGGACAAGCAGCGCTTCGAGACCACCGACAACGCCTTCATCCAGGCCGACAAGGTGTCGGTCGCCCCGCTGGTCGACGGCTACGTCGCCGAGGTGCTGGTGGAGGACAACCAGCCGGTCCAGGCCGGCCAGGTGCTGGTGCGGATCGACCCGGCGACCATCAAGGCGCGGCTCGCCCAGGCCGAGGCCAACGCCGCGGCCCTCGAGGCCGCCGTCGCCCAGGTGGACGACAAGGCCCGCCTCGAGCAGGCGATGATCGCCCAGAAGGCGGCCGGGGTGGAAAGCGCCCGCGCCCAGGCGAGCCTCGCCCAGGCCGAGCTCTCCCGCTACGGCTCGCTCGCCCAGTCCGGCTGGGTCTCGGCCCAGCGCGCCCAGACCGCCCGCGCGGCCCAGCAGCAGGCGGCGGCGGGTGTGGCCCAGGCCCAGGCGACGCTGGAGGCGGAGCGGCGCACCGCCGAGTCCCTCGGCTCGGCCCGCGCCCAGACCCTCGCCCAGGCCGCCGCCGCGCGCGCGGCCGTGGAGCAGGCCCGCATCGACCTGTCCCGCACCGAGATCCGCGCGCCGGTGAACGGCGTGGTCGGCGCCCGCGGCGTGCGGCCCGGCCAGTACGTCCGGCCCGGCGGCACGCTGATGAGCGTTGTGCCGCTCGGCGAGGCCTTCGTGGTGGCGAACTTCAAGGAGACCCAGGTCTCGCGCCTGCGGATCGGCCAGCCGGTGGAGATCCGCGCCGACGCCTTCGGCAAGCAGACGCTCACCGGCCGCATCGACAGCTTCGCGCCCGCCACGGGCTCGGAGTTCGCCCTCATCCCGGTGGAGAACGCCGTCGGCAACTTCACCAAGATCACCCAGCGCCTGCCGGTGAAGATCGCCGTGGACCGCACCCAGCCGCTGGCCGGCGCCCTGCGACCCGGCCTCTCGGTGGCGGTCAAGGTGGACGTGACCAAGGACACCGGCCCGAGCTTCGCCGAATCCGGCCAGCAGCCCGCCCGCTTCGCCCGCCGCGGAACCCAGCAGTAGACGCGCGCCGTGAGCGACGCCGCCATCCCTTCGGGCAAGCGGCCGCCGGCGGCGGCCGAGTCCCACGCCTTCATGGGCGCGGACGGCCAGCCCGTGGACTGGGTGAAGGTCTTCCTGGGCTTCGGCGGCATGGTCATCGGCCAGTTCATGGCCATGCTGGACATCCAGATCGTCGCCAGCTCCCTGGTGCAGATCCAGTCCGGCATCGGCGCCACGGCCGACGAGATCAGCTGGGTTCAGACCATCTACCTGCTGGCCGAGGTCGTGATCATGCCGCTCACGGCCTACCTGACGAAGATGTGGGGGACGCGGTCCTTCTACGTCATCGCGGTGATCGGCTTCATCGTCACCTCCGTGGCGGTGGGCCTCTCCTCCAGCGTCGGCATGATGATCTTCTTCCGCGCGCTGCAGGGCGTCTTCGCCGGCGCGATGATCCCGCCGATCTTCGCCACCGCCATGACCGTCTTCCCGCCCGAGCGGCGGATCACCGCCAACGTCATCGTCGGCCTGATCGTGACCCTCGCGCCGACGGTGGGCCCGACGCTGGGCGGCCACCTGACCGACGCGCTCAACTGGCGCTGGCTGTTCTTCATCAACGTGCCGGTGGGCTTCCTGGTGGTCTTCCTGGTCGGCCGCTACGCCAACTTCGACAAGGGCGACCCGAGCCTCGCCAAGGGCATCGACTGGACCGGCCTCGTCCTGATGACGGTCTTCCTGCTCTCCCTGCAGTACGTGCTGGAGGAGGGCGCGAGCGAGAGCTGGTTCCAGGACGACGTGATCCTGTGGCTCTCGGTCCTGGCCCTGCTGACCGGCGCGGCCTTCATCTGGCGTCAGCTCACCTACTGGCAGCCGATCGTGTCGCTGAAGCCCTTCCGCGACCGCAACTTCGCCCTGGGCGCCCTGATGACCTTCGTCACCGGGGTCAGCCTGTTCGGCGGCACCTTCCTGCTGCCGATCTTCCTGGGCCAGGTGCGCGGCTACTCCTCGGCCGAGGTCGGCAACACCATGCTGGTGTCCGGCCTGACGATGTTCCTCTCGGCTCCGATCGCCGGGCGGGTGGTCAGGATGGTCGACGCCCGCATCGCCATGGTGCTGGGCTTCGCGCTCGCCGCCTGGGGCATCCAGCTCGGGGTTAGGGTGACGGACCAGTGGGGCTTCTGGGAGTTCTTCACCCTGCAGGTCGCCCGCGGGCTCGGCACCATGATCGCCATGATCGCCTCCCAGCAGATGAGCGTCTCCACCCTGCCGATCAGCATGATGAAGGACGCCTCGGGGCTGATTAACCTGCTGCGCAACGTGGCCGGGGCCATGGGCCTGGCCGTGATCACCACCATCCTGACCCAGCAGACCGCCGTCCACTACGCCGACATCGCCGCCGCCGCGAACACCGCCAACCCGGCCAGTTCCGCCATGCTGGAGGGGCTGACGCAGATGATGGCCGCCAGCGGCATGGCCGACCCGGAGGGCGGCGCGGCCAAGGCCTTCTCCATGATGCTCCACCGCCAGGCCTCGGTGCTGAGCTTCGGGGACGCCTTCATGTTCCTGGCGGCGGGCTGCTGGCTCGCCGTGGTGCTGGCCTTCTTCGCCAAGCCGGGGAAGGCCATGGCCTCCGGCGGATCGGGAGGCCACTGAATGCCGCGGATCGCCGGCCAGATCGACCTCGCCAAGAGCGAAGCCATCCTCGACGCCGCCGTCGAGGTCCTGGCCGAGCGCGGCGCCGCAGCCTCGCTGGAGGAGATCGCCCGCCGGGCCTGCGTCTCGAAGCAGACGATCTACAACCACTACGGCTCCAAGGCCGAGCTGGTGCGGGCGCTCACCGAGCGGCGGGTGCACGAGATCATCGCCGCCCTGGAAGCCCCGGGCGCCGTGGAGCATCCCGCCGAGGCGCTGGCGGACTTCGGGCGGGCGCTGCTGGGCGGCATCACCCGCGCGCAGAGCATCGCCTTCATGCGCGCGGCCATGGCCTCGGCGGTGGACCTGCCCGACGTCGGCCAGGCCCTGTTCGAGGCCGGTCCGCGCACCAGCCGGCGGCGGCTGGCCTCGTTCCTGGAACTGGAGACGGTGGCCGGGCGGCTGAACTGCCCCGACCCCATGGAGGCGGCCGAGTTCTTCGCCGGGATGGTGCTGGGCTCCTACCAGACCGCCGCCCTGCTGGGCGTCGACAAGAACCTCGACGAGGCGAAGATCGACCGCATCGCCACCGAGGCGGCGACGCGGTTCCTGAAGGCCTACGCGCCCTAGCCTTCCTCGTCGTCGGTGAAGCCCATGATGTGGAAGCCGGCGTCCACGTGGATCACCTCGCCGGTGGTGGACTTGCCGAGGTCCGACATCAGCCACAGCGCGCAGCCGGCGACGCCCTCCATGGAGGTGTCCTCCTTCATGGCGCTGAGCGAGCGGCCCTTCGCCAGCATGCCGCGGCCGCCCTGGATGCCGGCCAGCGACAGGGTGCGCATGGCCCCCGGCGACACGGCGTTCACCCGGATACCCTTCGGCCCCAGGTCGCGGGCGGCGTAGCGGGTCGCCGCCTCCAGCGCCGCCTTCGCCACGCCCATCGTGTTGTAGTTCGGGATCGCCCGCTCCGAGCCCATGTAGGTCAGGGTGACGATCGAGCCGCCGGTCTCCGGCATCAGGGCCGCGGCGCGCCGGGCGCAGTCCACGAAGCTGAAAGCCGAGATGTTCAGCGCCCGCAGGAAGCCCTCGCGGGTGGTGTTCTCCACGAACGAGCCCTTCAACTCGTCCTTGTTGGCGAAGGCGATGGCGTGGAGGAAGAAGTCGATCTGGCCGAAGGCGTCCTTCACGGTGGCGAAGGCCGCATCCATCGAGGCGTCGTCGGTGACGTCCACGGGGGCCAGCGTCTTGACCCCGATGCTCTCGGCGAGCGGCTGCACGCGCCGCTCCATGCCCGGCAGGTGGAGGAAGGCCATCTCCGCGCCCTGGGCGGCCAGCTGGCTGGCGATCCCCCAGGCGATGGACTGGTGGTTGGCCACGCCGGTGATCACCCCGCGCTTGCCCTTCATCAGCTCGCCCTTCGGCATCTGATAGTCGTCGGCCACTTGGCGTTCTCCCGTAGGTTCTGTCGGGTGGGTTGTGGCGGATCAGGCCTTCGGTGTCACCCCCGCGGCGGCGGCCGGGAGGGCCTCGGGATCCAGTCCCATCGCCCGGACGCGGGCCTCCCAGCGATCGAGGGCGCGCTCGTAATAGTCGAAGATGCAGGGATCGCAGCCGCGCCGGCAGCACATCTCCTCGTCGGGCCGCTCGGGCCGGCGCGGGATCGGCTCCGACAGGACTCAGCCCCGCCGGGCGCCGAGGCCGGCGACCACCGCCAGGACCAGGAACCCCAGGGACAGCCCCATCACCACGCCGGTCAGCACGTCGCCGGACAGGCCGAAGGTCCCGGCCGCCAGTTGCTCGCGCGTGGTCACCCCGATCACCAGCAGGGCCATGCCGGCCGCCACCAGGGCGCCGACGTTCGCGGCGGGCTTGCCGGCCATCAGACGCGCGCCATCACCAGGCAGCCGTTCGTCCCGCCGAAGCCGAAGGAGTTGCTCATCACCGTCTCGAGCTCGCGGTCGACGCGCTTGCGCACGATCGGCAGGTCCTCGAACGCGGGATCCAGGTTCTCGATGTGGGCGCTCTCGCAGGCGAAGCCGTTGTTGAGCATCAGCAGCGAATAGATCGCCTCCTGCGCGCCGGCCGCACCCAGGCTGTGGCCGGTCAGCGACTTGGTCGACGAGATCAGGGGAGCCTTGTCGCCGAACACGGCGCGGACCGCCTCCATCTCCTTGATGTCGCCCACCGGCGTCGAGGTGCCGTGGGGGTTGAGGTAGTCGATGGTCCGGCCGCCGGTGGTGGACATGGCCAGCTTCATGCAGCGCGCCGCGCCCTCGCCGGACGGGGCCACCATGTCGTAGCCGTCGGAATTGGCCGCATAGCCGACGATCTCGCCGTAGATCTTCGCGCCGCGGGCCTTGGCGTGCTCGTACTCCTCGAGCACCAGGATCCCCGAGCCGCCGGCGATCACGAAGCCGTCGCGGTCACGATCATAGGCGCGGCTGGCCACGGCCGGCCGGTCGTTGAAGTTCGAGCTCATGGCGCCCATGGCGTCGAACAGGTTCGAGAGCGACCAGTCGAGCTCCTCGACCCCGCCGGCGAACACCAGGTCCTGCTTGCCCATCAGGATCTGCTCGTAGCCGTTGCCGATGCAGTGCGCGCTCGTCGCACAGGCCGAGCTGATCGAATAGTTGATCCCGCGGATCTTGAACCAGGTCGCGAGCACCGCCGAGGGGCCCGAGCTCATCGCCTTGGGCACCGCGAACGGGCCGATCCGCTTGGGACCCTTGGTGCGGGTGGTCTCCGCCGCCTCGACGATCACCCGCGTGGACGGGCCGCCGGAGCCGACCACCAGGCCGGTGCGCTCGTTGGAGACCTCGGCCTCCTCGAGGCCGGCGTCGGCGATCGCCTGCTCCATGGCGATGTGGCCATAGGCCGTGCCCTGGGCGAGGAAGCGGGCCGCGCGGCGGTCCACCAGGCTCTCCCAGTCGATCTGCGGCGCGGCGTGCACCTGGCAGCGGAATCCCAGCTCGGCGTACTCTGGCGCCGCCGAGATCCCGGAGCGGGCCTCCCGCAGCGACGCCAGAACCTCGTTGGCGTTGTTGCCGATGGACGAGACCACGCCCATTCCGGTGACGACGACGCGACGCATGTGTCCTTCCTCGAAGCTTTGCGGATCTACGCCCGCTGATAGAGCCCGACGCGCAGGTCCTGCGCCGTGTAGATGGCCTTGCCGTCGGCTTCCAGCACGCCGTCGCCGATGCCCATGACCAGGCGCCGGTTGATCACTCGCTTCATCTCGACCTTGTAGGTGACCTTCTTGATGTCCGGCGTCACCTCGCCGGCGAACTTCACCTCGCCGCAGCCGAGCGCGCGGCCCCGGCCCTTGCCGCCGATCCAGCCCAGGTAGAAGCCGACGAGCTGCCACAGCGCGTCCAGGCCGAGGCTGCCGGGCATGACCGGGTCCCTGATGAAGTGGCAGGCGAAGAACCAGAGGTCCGGATTGATGTCGAACTCGGCCTCGATGTAGCCCAGGCCGTGCTGGCCGCCGGTATCGTCGATGTGGGTGATGCGGTCGAACAGCAGCATCGGCGGCGCCGGGAGCTGGGCGTTGCCCGGCCCGAACATCTCGCCGCGAGCGCAGGCCATGAGCTCTTCGAAGCTGTAGTGGTCCTTCGCCTTGACGCTCGACATTTCGACTTCCGTTTCAAATGGAGGGTCTGGGCCTAGCAGAGCCCGACCGGCCGCTCAACGGCCCAGTCTGAACGCGCCCGGCCGGCTCAGCGGCATTGTGGCCTGGACGCCGTGCCCCAGAGCTCGCCTTCGCGGACCCAGCCGGAGGCGCCCTCCGCGCGCACGCGGCACCAACCCTTGTCGCAGCGGACCAACGCGGCGAGGGCGCGGGAGTTCAAATAGGCGCCCACCTTGGCGGTCGGCTTGGGCTTGCGCCGCAGGGCCACCGGCTGGGGCTTCACGTTCATCAGCGCACGCCGGCCGTCGGTGGTCCGCTTGTGCACCCAGGCCAGTCCGCCGTCGGGATCGCAGACGCGGCGCCACTCGGCCGTCTCGGCCACCACCTGCACCGGCAGGCCCCGCGCCCGGTAGACCCACAGCAGGCGATGATCGTCGCCGGGCCCCTTGCGGGCGTTCACCTTGTCGAATTTCAGCGTCACCCAGCGGGGCACCGGCAGGCCCGACGGGGTCGGCCGATCGGCGGCCGCCACAGGTCCGCCCACGGTCAGGGCGGCCAGCAGGACGAGCGCCAGCCTTTTCGGCGCCCGCAGCTTCGCCCCCACCATTCGTATCGCCTCGCCTTGGCCGCCCATGGACCCTTTGCTACAGGTCATCGCAACAGGAACGCGCCGGCGAAGCGGCGCAGCCGGAAACGTCCCCTTTTCAGTTCGCACATGCCCACCCGCAAGCCGAAAGTCGTCGTCACGCGCAAACTTCCGGACTCGGTGGAGACCCGGATGCGCGAGCTGTTCGACACCGAGTTGAACCTGACCGACGAGCCGTTGTCGCGCGAGGCGCTGATCGACGCAGTCGGCCGCGCCGACGTGCTCGCCCCCACCATCACCGACCGGATCGACGCGGCGCTTCTGGAAAAGGCCGGCGAGCGGCTGAAGCTGATCGCCAACTTCGGGGCCGGGGTGGACCACATCGACGTGGCCGCCGCCAACGCCCGGGGGATCACCGTCACCAACACCCCGGGCGTGCTCACCGAGGACACCGCCGACCTGACCATGGCCCTGATGATGACGGTCTCCCGCCGGATCGTTGAGGGGGCCAACGTCGTCCAGGCCGGCGGCTTCAAGGGCTGGACCCCCACCTGGATGATGGGCCGGCGGGTCAACGGCAAGCGGCTGGGGATCATCGGCATGGGCCGGATCGGCACGGCCGTGGCCCGCCGCGCCAAGGCGTTCGGCATGCAGGTGCACTACCACAACCGCAAGCCGGTCAGCCCCCGCATCGCCGAGGAGCTGCAGGCCACCTACTGGGAGAGCCTCGACCAGATGCTGGCCCGGATGGACATCATCACCGTCCACTCGCCGCACACGCCCGCCACCTACCACCTGCTGTCCGCCCGCAGGCTGAAGCTGCTGCAGCCGCACGCCATCGTCATCAACACCGCCCGCGGCGAGATCATCGACGAGGACTCGCTCGCCGACATGCTGAAGAGCGGGGCCATCGCCGGGGCCGGCCTCGACGTGTTCGAGCACGAGCCGACGGTGAACCCGAAGCTCATCGGCATGCCCAACATCGTCCTCCTGCCCCACCTGGGCTCGGCGACGGTCGAGGCGCGGGTGGAGATGGGCGAGAAGGTGGTCATCAACATCAAGACCTGGATGGACGGCCACCGGCCGCCCGACCGGGTCCTGCCGCAGATGCTCTGAGGCGCGCCATCCGCGTGCCGGATTGACGCCCCGCGCCGGGAAGGCGAAAGCTTCGCCGAACGACGTCACCGGAAGGCCCATGTTGGCGCCAACCCGCCGATCCGTGCTGGCCGCGGCCCTCGCCCTTCCGGGGCTGGCTCCCCCTGCGGGAGCCTGGGCCGCCGACCAGCCGCCCAGGCCGCACACCCTCGACGAGCTGCTGCGCGCGCCCGTGGTGCGCGACGCGGCCATCTCGCCGGACGGCCGGCAGCTGGCGGTGCTGCGCGAGCGGGGCGAGGGCGACGACCGCACCACCCTGGTGATGATCAGCCGGATGGACGCGCTGGAGGCGACGCCGGCCCCCGTCAGCCTGGGGGAGTACCAGGTGGACCAGGTGGAGTGGGCCTCCAACGACCGGCTGCTGATCTGGGTCACCGTGCGCAAGGACGACCGCGGACGACCCACGGGCGTCTGGGTCAGCGGGGTGCTGATCCCCATGCCGGTGCGCCGGGTGATCTCCGTGGGCGTGGACGGGCGCGATCCGGTCGTGCTGTTCGCCGAGCAGAAGGCCGTCCTGCGCCGTAGCTTCGACGCGGCCCGCATCGTCGACCTGATGCACGACGACCCGCGGCACGTGCTGATGCAGACCTGGGACGCCTTCCGCGGCGCCTTCAGCCTCTATCAGGTGGACGTCTACACCGGCCGGGCCACGGTCATCGAGCGCGGGCCGCCCACCACGGACTTCTGGCTGACGCAGCGGGGCGTGCCCATGCTGCGGATGGATTCCAACCGCCGCGGCACGGTGGTCTCGGTGTTCGCCCGCGCGCCCGGCCAGACGGAATGGAAGCTGATCCGCAAGTCGCGCCGCGACGAGCTGAAGAAGCTGCCCGACTTCGACGTGGTCGGCCCGACGCCCGAGCCCGGCGTCTTCCTGGTCGCCATGCGCGCCGAGGACGAGGACACCCGGGCGATCCGCACCTTCGACATCCGCACCCTGGAATTCGGCCCGGTGGTCGGTGACCGCCCGCCGGTCGACATGGAGACGGCGGTCATCGACGAAAACCTGCGGCTGGTGGCCACCTCCACCCGCACCGACCGCCTCGACTACCAGTTCGCCGACCCGGCGCTCGCGCCCCACTACCGGGCGATCAACGCCGCGCTCGGCAACACCGCCAATGTGCGCCTCTACGACATCAGCCTCGACCACAGGCGGCTGCTGCTGAAGGCCACGGGCCCGCGGGAGCCGGGGGCCTTCCACGTCTACGACTGCGAGACGCGGCGGCTGCATCTCGTCGCGACCACCCGGCCCTGGCTCGACCCCGCCCGGCTGGCGCGGATGGAGACCCTGAAGGTCCGCACCCGCGACGGCGCCGACATCACCGCCTACCTCAGCGTGCCCGCCGGCGCGAAGCCGGGGCCGCTGCCGATGGTGGTCATGCCGCACGGCGGGCCGGAGATCCGCGACTACTACGACTACGACCTGATGGTGCAGGCGCTGGCCGCCCGGGGCTGGCTGGTGCTGCAGCCGAACTTCCGCGGCTCCGGCGGCTACGGCCGCGCCTTCGCCGACCAGGGCCGTCGCCGCTGGGGCGACCGCATGCAGGAGGACGTGGAGGACGCCGTCGCCCAGGTGGTCGCCCTCGGCTGGGCCGACCCGCACCGGATCGCCATCTGCGGCGCCAGCTACGGCGGCTATGCGGCCCTGCAGGGCGCCGTGCGCCGGCCGGACCTCTACCGGGCTGTGGTGGCCATCGCGCCCGTCTCCGACCTCCTCGAGATGCTGAAGGACGAGCGCGCGGACGGCGAGGACTCGCCGTCCTACCGCTACTGGGTGCGGACCGTGGGCGATCCCTCCCGGGACGCCGTCCGGCTGCGCGCCGCCTCGCCCCGGCAGCAGGCCGCCGCCTTCGCCGCGCCCGTGCTGCTGCTGCACGGCGCCGACGACCAGGTCGTCCCGCCCCGCCAGTCGAAGCTGATGCAGGACGCCCTGGTGGCGGCCGGCAAGCCCGTCGAGCGCCTGGAGATCCCCGGCGCCGGCCACACCAGCTGGTCCTCCGAGAACTGGAAGGTGGTCCTGGAGAAGACCACCGCCTTCATCTCCACCTCGCTGGCCTAGGCGCCGCCTCCGCACACCGGGCACTCGGGATCGGCCCCTACCCGCACGGTGCGGCTTTCCCCCGCCAGGCCGTCGTAGAGCGTCAGCCGCCCGACCAGGGGCTCGCCCGCGCCGGTGATCAGCTTGATCGCCTCCAGCGCCATCATCGAACCGATCACCCCGGCCAGCGCGCCGACCACGCCGACGGCGACGCAGGTCTCGGCCTCGGGCGGGATCTCCGGCACCAGGCAGCGGTAGCAGGGCCGGCCAGCGAACACCCCCACCTGCCCCGTCCAGCGGCCGATGGCCCCGGAGACCAGGGTCTTGCCGTGGCGCACGCAGGCGGCGTTGACGCAGAACCGGGTGGCGAAGTCGTCGGTGCCGTCCAGCACCAGGTCCACGTCCGTGACCAGTTCGTCGGCCGACTCCGCGTCGAAGGCGCCGGTGTAGCCGGCCACGAAGACGTGCGGGTTGAGCGCGTGCAGCCGGTCGGCGGCGGCCTCGGCCTTCGGCAGGCCCACGTCATCCTCGGTGTAGATCACCTGCCGCTGCAGGTTGGAGGCGTCCACGGTGTCGGGGTCGGCCAGGAAGATCGAGCCCACCCCCGCCGCGGCCAGATACATCGACACCGGCGCGCCCAGCCCGCCCGCGCCGACGATCAGGCAGCGCGCGCCCTTCAGCTTCTGCTGGCCCGGGCCGCCCACCTCGCGCAGCACCAGATGGCGGGCGTAACGCTCGACCTCCTCGTCGGTGAAGCTCATCCGGCTTGACCTCGCCCCGCCCGCTGGCCACATCGCAGGCCATGTCGACCCATACAGCGCCGTTTCCCGATTGGCACGGCACCACCATCCTCGCCGTGCGCAAAGGCGGCAAGACGGTGATCGCCGGCGACGGCCAGGTCTCGATGGGCCAGACCGTCGTCAAGGGCAACGCCCGCAAGGTGCGCACCCTGGCCGGCGGCCGGGTGGTGGCGGGCTTCGCCGGCGCGACGGCGGACGCCTTCACTCTCATCGAGCGCCTCGAGGCCAAGCTGGAGCAGTATCCCGAGCAGCTCGCCCGGGCCTGCGTGGACCTGGCGAAGGACTGGCGGACCGACCGCTACCTGCGCCGGCTGGAGGCCATGCTGATCGTCGCCGATAAGGACGCGATCTTCACCGTCACCGGCGTCGGCGACGTCCTGGAGCCGGAGGGCGGCGTGGCCGCCATCGGCTCCGGCGGGAACTATGCGCTCGCCGCGGCCCGCGCGCTCATGGACACCGACCTCGACGCCGAAGCGGTGGCGCGCAAGGCCATGGCCATCGCCGCGGAGATCTGCGTCTACACCAACGGGAGCCTGACGGTTGAAGTGCTCTAGCCTGGCGCTCGCCGCCGCCCTGCTGGCGACCGCCTTCCCGGCCGCCGCCGCGGTCGATCCGGCGCCGGTCGTGGCCGCCGAGCGGGCGTTCGCCGCCGACGGCCTGGCCATGGGGGTGCGCGACAGCTTCCTGAAGCACTCCGCGCCCGAGGGCATCGTGCTGACGCCCGACCCGACGCTGGCCAAGGCCGCCTTCGAGAAGCCGGCGCCGAAGGGTCCGGACCTCGTCTGGTGGCCGCTGTGGGCCGGCATCGCGCGGTCGGCCGATCTCGGCTTCACCACCGGGCCCTACACCCTCGGCGGCAAGCCGGCCGCCTGGTACTTCACCGTCTGGGCGAAGCAGCCGGACGGCTCGTGGAAGTGGCTCTTCGACGGCGGCCCGCCCAGCGACACCACCGGGGCCGCGCCGAAGGACTCGCCCGTCGCCTACGCCCGCCTCGCCGCCCGGCAGGCCGGCTCGCCCGCCAAGGCCATGACCGAGGTCTCCCGCGCCGAAAGCGCGCTGGCCGCCGCCGCGCGCAAGGACGTGAAGGGCGCCTACCTCGCCCACATCGCCCCCGACGCCCGCGTGGTGGGCTCCAAGGCGAAGCCGCCCGTGGACCGAGCCGGCCTCGAGGCCGAGCTCGACACCCGGCCACAGGTGATCCTGTTCTCGCCGCTCGGCGGCAGCGCCTCGGCCGCCGGCGACCTCGCCTGGACCTACGGCGCCGCGCACTGGACCACCGCCGAGGGCCAGGATCGCCGCGGCCACTATGTGCGCATCTGGCGCAACGACGCCGAGGGCTGGCGCCTGCTCTACGACCAGCTCCTGGCCGTTCCGCCCCCGAAGACGTCGTAAGCGGCCGGCCCCTTCCCTATCTACGAGCGGACATGACCGAGTTTTCCCCCCGCGAGATCGTCTCCGAGCTCGACCGCTACATCGTCGGCCACGCCGAGGCGAAGCGCGCCGTCGCCGTGGCGCTGCGCAACCGCTGGCGCCGCAAGCGCGTGCCCGACGACCTGCGCGACGAGGTGACGCCGAAGAACATCCTGATGATCGGCCCCACCGGGGTCGGCAAGACGGAGATCGCGCGCCGGCTGGCGAAGCTCGCCCAGGCGCCCTTCCTCAAGGTCGAGGCCACCAAGTTCACCGAGGTCGGCTACGTCGGCCGCGACGTCGACCAGATCGTCCGCGACCTGGTGGAGGGCGCCATCGGCATGGTCCGCGAGAAGCGCCGGGCCGGCGTCCGCGCCCGCGCCGAGGCCGCCGCCGAGGAGCGCATCCTCGACGCCCTGACCGGCCCGGGCTCCACCGCCGCACGCGAGAGCTTCCGCAAGAAGCTGCGGGCCGGCGAGCTGGACGACAAGGAGGTCGAGCTGCAGGTGGCCGACTCGGGCCCCGCCCTGCCGATGATGGACCTGCCAGGCCAGCCGGGCGCCTCCATGGGCATGCTCAATCTCGGCGACATGTTCGGCAAGGCGTTCGGCGGCCGCACCAAGGTCCACAAGACCACCGTCGCCGGCGCCTGGGTCCCGCTGATCGCCGAGGAGAGCGACAAGCTGCTCGACCAGGAGGCGCTGACCCAGGAGGCTCTGGAGCTCGCCGAGAACCAGGGCATCGTCTTCCTCGACGAGATCGACAAGGTGGCCTCCAGCCGCGACCGCGCCGGGGCCGACGTGTCCCGCGAGGGCGTGCAGCGCGACCTGCTGCCGCTCATCGAGGGCACCACCGTCTCCACCAAGTACGGGCCGGTGAAGACCGACCACATCCTGTTCATCGCCTCGGGCGCCTTCCACGTGGCCAAGCCCTCGGACCTGCTGCCCGAGCTGCAGGGCCGCCTGCCGATCCGCGTGGAGCTGAAGGCGCTGACCCGCGACGACTTCCGCCGCATCCTCACCGAGCCCGAGGCGAACCTGATCCGCCAGCACCAGGCGCTGCTGGCCACCGAGGGCGTGACGCTGGAGTTCACCGCCGAGGCCGTGGAGGCGCTGGCCGACGCCGCCGTCACCGTCAACGGCGCGGTGGAGAACATCGGCGCCCGCCGGCTGCAGACCGTGCTCGAGAAGGTGCTGGAGGACGTCAGCTTCAACGCCGCCGACCGCACCGGTGAGACCGTGACGGTGGACGCCGACTACGTCACCAGCCGGATCGGCGAGCTCAGCCACAACACCGACCTCTCCAGGTTCATCCTCTAGCCTATGTGCGCCGCCTGCTTCTCCCGGCGGAGCTTTCTCGCGCTCGGCGCGGCCGCCGGGCTCGCCGCCTGCACCGACAACGCCGAGACCGGCCGCAGCCAGTTCGTGCTGGTCTCCGACGATCAGTTGAAGGAGATGGCCGACCGGGCCTGGGCCCAGGTCACTGCCGAGTTCCGCCGGGTTCGCGACCCGGCGGTCCATGAGCGCCTCGCCCGTATCGGCCGGCCCTTGGCCACGGCCTCCGGCCGCGCCGACCTCGACTGGGAGTTCGTGGTCCTCGACAGCCCCGAGTTCAACGCCTTCGTCCTGCCGAACGGCAAGGTGGGCTTCTTCCGCGGCCTCCTGGAGTTCGCCCGCTCCGACGACGAGGTGGGCTCGGTGCTGGGCCACGAGGTCGGCCACATCATCGCCCGCCATCCGGCCGAGCGGGTCAGCCAGGAGCTGGCGGTCCAGGCCGGCGTCAGCATCGCCCAGATCCTGCTCTCCAACGGCGAGGACGGCGGCCAGTACGCCGGCGAGATCGCCGCTGCGCTCGGCATGGGGGCCATGTTCGGGGTGCTGCTGCCCTATTCCCGCAAGCACGAGCTGGAGGCCGACCGGGTCGGGGTCGGCCTGATGCGGGAGGCGGGGCTCGATCCCGCCGCCGCCGTCACCTTCTGGGAGCGCATGATCGCCCGCCAGGCCCGCCAGCCCAAGCCGCTGGAGGCGCTCTCCACCCACCCGGCCGACGAACGGCGGCTCAGCGAACTGAAGGCGGTGGTGCAGGCGGCCTAGAACCGCTCGCGCCGGGCTTCCCAGATCGCCCGCTCCAAGGCCTGGGCGAACTCGGCGCGTTCGCGGGGACTCAGCGCCACCGCGACCGGCAGTTCGCGGCCGGAGAGCGCCAGCTTCAGCTCCGCCACCCGGTCGTCGTCCTTCTCCACCGCCACGCGGGTGAAGGCCGTGGGGCTTTCCCAGACCACGACGGAGTGCTTCGGCGTCTCGCGCACCACCCGCACCTCGCGGGCGGAGACCTGCACGCGCTCGATGTTCTTCACCGCCTGGAAGCTCACCAGGAAGGCCACGACGATGGCCAGCAGGTCGACGCCCAGGAAGATCGGGACCAGGGTCGCGCCCAGGCTCAGGAACACCGCCGCCGAGGCGAGGTTGGCGAGCGTCACCACCGAGATCAGCACGACGAACCCCCGCTCGGACAGCGAGCGGTGCGGCGTGATCACGGCGTCCATGTACAGCGGCCGGCCCATGCTGGCTGGGAAGATAAGCCCGGAAACCGCCTTGGCGAAGCAAAAGGCGCAGGCCATGTTCGCCGCCCCATGGCCAAGCCCGCGAAGACTGCAAGGAAGCCCCGCCTGACGCCGGCCGAACAGGCGCGCATCGCCGAGATCTTCCACCGGTTCGAGGCGCTGGAGAGCGACCCGCGCACCGAGCTGGACTACGACAGCCCCTTCACCCTGGTGGTCGCCGTGGCGCTCTCGGCCCAGGCGACGGACGTCTCGGTCAACAAGGCCACCGCCCGCCTGTTCGAGGTCGCCGACACGCCGCAGAAGATGCTGGCGCTCGGCGAGGAGGGCCTGAAGCCGTTCATCTCCTCCATCGGCCTCTTCAACACCAAGGCCAAGAACGTCATCGCGCTGTCCCGCATCCTGGTGGAGCAGTACGGCGGCGAGGTCCCCCTGGAGCGCGAGAAGCTGCAGGCCCTGCCCGGCGTCGGCCGCAAGACCGCCTCGGTGGTGCTGAACGAGCTTCGGGTGGAGCCGGCGATCGCGGTGGACACCCACGTCTTCCGCGTCTCGCACCGGCTCGGCCTCTCCACCGGCAAGACGCCGGACGCGGTCGAGCTCGAGCTGATGGGCAAGATCCCGGAACCCCTGCTCACCCGCGCCCACCACTGGCTGATCCTGCACGGCCGCTACACCTGCGTCGCGCGCCGCCCGAAGTGCGAGGAGTGTCCGGTCGCGGACCTCTGCCCCAGCCGGCATCTGTTCGTGGGGAAGTAGCGCCCCGGCCCGAATTCCGCTAAGCGGCGGGCCTCTCGCGCTGCCGGAAAGCCCTTAGATGCCAGACCTCTACGACGTCGCCGCCATCGGCAACGCCATCGTCGACGTGATCGGACCGGTGCAGGAGTCCTTCCTGACGGAGAACGGCCTGGACAAGGGCGCGATGATGCTGGTGGACCAGCAGCGCTCGCAGCAGCTCTATTCGCGGATGACGCCCGAGATCCAGGCGTCCGGCGGCTCGGCGGCCAACACCATCGCCGGCCTGGCCTCGTTCGGCGGCAAGGGCGCCTTCATGGGCAAGGTGGCCGACGACGCCCTGGGCGAGCTGTTCGCCCGCGACATGCGCGATATCGGCGCCCGCTTCGAGAACGCCCCCCTGGCCGGTGGCCCGGCCACGGCGGTGTCGATGATCAACGTCACCCCCGACGGCCAGCGCACCATGTGCACCTTCCTCGGCGCCTCGGTGCAGTTCACCGACGACGACGTGGAGAAGGACACCATCGAGGCGGCCAAGATCGTCTATCTCGAGGGCTACCTGTTCGACGCCGAGGCGGCCCGCCGGGCCTTCGCCAAGGCCGCCGCCCTGGCCCACGGCTCGGGCAGGATGATCGCGCTGACCCTCTCCGACAGCTTCGTGGTCGAGCGCCACCGCGGCGCCCTGCTGGGCTTCATCGAGGGCCAGGTCGACCTGCTGTTCGCCAACGAGGCCGAGCTGAAGTCGCTGTTCGAGACGGAGAGCTTCGACGAGGCGGCCGAGGCCCTGCGCCAGCGGGTCAAGCTCGCCGCCGTCACCCGCTCGGAGAAGGGCTCGGTGATCCTCTCGCAGGGCGAGCGCCTCGCGGTGGCCGCCGAGCCTGTGGAAAAAGTCGTGGACACGACCGGCGCGGGCGACCAATACGCGGCCGGGTTCATGTTCGGCCTGGCGCGGGGGCGTCCGCTGCAGCAGTGCGGCAAGCTGGCCTCGCTCGCCGCGGCCGAGGTGATCTCGCACTACGGCCCCCGGCCGCAGGTCCCGCTGAAGGATCTCGCGGCCTCGAAGGGATACTGAGCGCATGAGCCGCGTCGGCGAGGTGGTCCGCAACACCAAGGAAACCCAGATCCGCGTCCTCGTGGACCTGGACGGGACCGGCGTGTCCAAGGTCTCCACCGGCGTCGGCTTCTTCGATCACATGCTGGAGAGCTTCGCCCGGCACGGCGGCATCGACCTCGAGATCGAGACCAAGGGCGACCTGCACATCGACATGCACCACACCGTCGAGGACACCGGCATCGTACTGGGCCAGGCGGTGAACAAGGCGCTGGACGGCTTCAAGGGCGTCCGCCGCTTCGGCCACGCCTACGTCCCCATGGACGAGACGCTGACCCGCTGCGCCATCGACCTCTCCAACCGGCCCTACCTGATCTGGAAGGTCGGCTTCTCGCGGCCGAAGGTCGGCGACATGGACACCGAGCTCTTCAAGGAGTTCCACCACGCCTTCGCCATGAACGCGGGCGCGTGCGTGCACCTGGAGACCCTCTACGGGGACAACTCCCACCACATCGCCGAGAGCGGCTTCAAGGCGCTGGCGCGCGCCCTGCGACAGGCCGTCGAGCTCGACCCCAAGACCCACGGCCACGCCCCCTCCACCAAGGGCGTGCTGTAAGGAAACTCCGATGCAGCGTGTCGCCCTGATCGACTACGGGTCGGGCAACCTGCGCTCGGCCGAAAAGGCCCTCGTCCGCGCCGCCGACGGGAAGAGCGAGATCGTGGTCACCTGCGATCCCGAAAGCGTGGCCGCCGCCGACCGCGTGGTGCTGCCGGGCGTGGGCGCCTTCGCCGCCTGCATGTCGGCCCTGGAGGCCCGGCCCGGCCTGGTCGAGGCGATGACCGAGGCGGTCCGTACCCGCGGCGCGCCCTTCCTCGGCGTCTGCGTCGGCATGCAGCTGATGGCCACCCGGGGCCTCGAGTTCGGCGTCACGCCGGGCCTCGACTGGATCCCTGGCGAGGTCCGCCGCCTGGAGCCCGCCGATCCGGCCGCCAAGATCCCGCACATGGGCTGGAACGCGCTCACGGACGTGGCCGACCATCCCCTGTTCGCCGAGCTGAAGGACGGGCGGGCGGTGTATTTCACCCACTCCTTCGCCTTCTATCCGGACGATCCCGCCGACGTGGCCGCCTGGGCCGAGCACGGCGGGCGGTTCCCTGCCGCCGTCGCGCGCGGCAACATGGCCGGCGTCCAGTTCCACCCCGAGAAGTCGCAACATTCGGGGCTCAACCTTCTGGCCAGCTTCCTGGAGTGGCGCCCTTGATCCTCTATCCCGCCATCGACCTGAAGGACGGCCAGTGCGTGCGCGTGCTGCACGGCGACCTGTCCACCGCCACCGTCTTCAACAACAGCCCCGCCGACCAGGCCCGCGCCTGGGCCGACGGCGGCTTCCACTGGATCCATGTGGTCGACCTGAACGGCGCGGTCTCCGGCAAGGCCGTCAACGAGGCCGCCGTGGAGCAGATCCTGGGCGCGGTCTCGGTGCCGGTGCAGCTCGGCGGCGGCATCCGCTCCATGGCCGACATCGAGCGCTGGATCGAGGCGGGCGTCAGCCGGGTGATCCTCGGCACCCTGGCGGTGCGCGAGCCCGAGGTGGTCCGCCAGGCCGCCCGCAAGTGGCCCGAGCAGATCGCGGTCAGCGTCGATGTCCGCGCCGGCAAGGTCGCCGTCCAGGGCTGGACCGAGGATTCCGACCTCGACGCCGTCACCGTCGCCCGCCGGTTCGAGGACGCCGGCGTGGGCGCCCTGATCGTCACCGACATCGACCGCGACGGCACCACCATGGGCTTCAACGTCGAGGCCTTCGGGGCCATCGCCGACGCCGTCTCGATCCCGGTGATCGCCGCGGGCGGCCTGGCTTCGGTGGACGACATCGTCCGCCTGAAGGCCCGCAAGGGCGCCCCGATCGCCGGGGCGGTGCTCGGGCGCGCGCTGTACAACGGCGACATCACCCCGGCCGAAGCCCTGAAGGTCGCCGCCTGATGCTGAACGTCCCCCAATGCTGAACGTAAGGGTCATCCCGTGCCTCGACGTGAAGGACGGGCGCGTGGTGAAGGGCGTGCAGTTCGTCGCCCTGCGCGACGCCGGCGATCCGGTCGAGCAGGCCCGCGCCTACGATGCCGCCGGGGCGGACGAGCTGATGTTCCTCGACATCACCGCCAGCCACGAGAACCGCGACACCATCCTCGACGTGGTGGCCCGCACCGCCGACGTCTGCTTCATGCCGCTCTCGGTGGGCGGCGGCATCCGCACGGTCGCGGACGCCCGGCGCCTGCTGCTGGCCGGCGCCGACAAGATCAGCGTCAACACCGCCGCCGTGAAGGATCGCACCCTGATCTCCGGCTGCGCCGACGCCTTCGGCAGCCAGGCGACCGTGGTCGCCATCGACGCCAAGAAGGTGGGCGACCGCTGGCGGGTGTTCGTCATGGGCGGCCGCGAGGACACCGGCCTCGACGTGGTGGACTATGCCGTGGACGCCGTGAAGCACGGGGCTGGCGAGATCCTGCTCACCTCCATGGACCGCGACGGCGCCAAGACTGGCTACGACCTCGAGCTCCTGAAGGCGGTGACCTCGGCGGTGAACGTGCCGGTGATCGCCTCGGGCGGCGCGGGCAACGCGCAGCACATGGTGGACGCGGTGAAGATCGGCGGCGCCGACGCCGTGCTCGCCGCCTCGATCTTCCACTTCGGCGAGGTCTCGGTCGCCGAGGTGAAGCGCGCCATGGCCGCCGAGGGCCTGCCGGTCCGCATCACGGAGGTCGCCGCATGAGCCGGTTCACCGAGGTCATCGAGCGTCTCGCCGCCACCATCGAGGCGCGCAAGGGCGCCGACGCCCAGGCGTCCTACACCGCCCAGCTGCTGGCCGACCGCGTCCGCGCCGCGAAGAAGCTCGGCGAGGAGGCCGTCGAGACCGTCATCGCCGCGACCCAGGCCGACGACAAGGCGCTCGCCGCGGAGAGCGCCGACCTGATCTACCACTGGCTCGTCGTCCTCGCCGCCGCCGGCGTCACCCTCGACGACGTCGCCGCGAAGCTCGAGGCCCGCGAAGGAACCAGCGGCCTGGTGGAGAAGGCGGGACGGTCCCTCCCTTGATGGGGAGGGTCGACTCGCCGAAAGGCGAGCGGGGTGGGGAGATCACGTTCAGGCCCCGACTCGGCGCCTGGCCCACCCTTCCCCACCCTGGCCGCTGGCGCGGCCTGTCCCTCCCCCTCAAGGGAGGGAAGAGCTTCTCTCAGCCCCGCGGCTTGCGCTTCAGCGCCACGTAGAGCGCCCCCTCCCCGCCGTGGTGGCGGGCGGCTTCCGAGATGCCGGCGACGATGTGCGCCAGGTGAGGGGCGGCGAGCCATTCGGGCGTCCGCCGGCGCAGAATTCCGTCGCCCTGCACGCCCTTGCCGGTGATCACGAGGACGGCGCGGTAGCCCTCGTCCCAGGCGCGGCCGAGGAAGCCCTCCAGCACGGATCGCGCCCGGTCCTGGTCGAGGCCGTGCAGGTCGAGCCGGGCCCCGATCGGCTCGCGCTCGCGGGCGATGCGGTGCTTCCGGCGGGGCTCGATGGGGTCCCGCCCCTCCCCCTTCGGCAGAACGGGACGCTTCGGGGCAAGCTGGGAGATCGGCACCCGCGCCGGGACCTCGGTCGCCTTCGCCTCGGCGGAGGGCTTGGGCGCGGCGCGGCCCGGGAGCGGGTGGACGGTGCCCGCCACCAGATGCCAGACCTTCAGCTCCTCCGGCCGGAGCGGGCGCTTCACGGCTGGCTCTCGCGGGGGATCAGCCGGTGCATGCGAAGCGTGTGGCGCACCCGGCCGGCTTCCGCCCCGGCGGCCGGGCCGAGGCCCAGGTAGAGGTCGGCGCGCACCTCGCCCTTGATCGCGCCCCCGGTGTCCAGCGCGGTGACCAGGCGGCGATAGATGGGGAAGGCGCCCTTCAGCACCGGGGCCTCGGCGTCGATCCAGTGCAGTTCGCCGGGCTGGTGGTAGGCGAGGTCCACGGCGATGGCGCGGCCGGGCGGTAGGGGCACATTGGCCGCGCCCACGGGCTGTTTGCCGTCGTCCGGAGCGAGCCGGAAGAAGGCGTAGCGCGGGTTCAGCCGCATGATCTCCTCGGCCGCCGGGCCGCGGTTGTCGGCCAGCCACCGGCGGATCGCCTCGCCCGAGGTGTTGTCCCGGGCCAGGAGGCCGCGCTCGCGCATGGGATTGGCGATGGCGACGAAGGGCTGGCCGTTGTTGGCGGCGTAGAGCGCCTTCATCCGCCGGCCGCCCTCGAAGGTCAGCACGCCCGAGCCCTGGATCTGCAGGAAGAACAGGTCCTCCGGCCGCATCCAGGCGAGTGCGTCGTCCGCCGGCCGGGCCTCGATCTCGGTGCGGGGCGCGTAGGCCCCGCCGTTCAGGTCGGCGGGCTTCGGCCGCACGGGGGCGGAGAACTCCGCATCGGGCCGCGCGCGGGCCTCGTACTCGGGGGCGAAATAGGCGGTGAGCACCCCCTCCCCCGGCGTGCCCAGCGCCCGGAAGCGGGCCTCGAAGAACTGGCGGGCCTCGGTCGCGCCGAGCGGAGGCGCAGCCTTCGCCTCGCGGCAGACGCGGGCGAGGCCGGGATCCCTGGCCACATGGCAGGTGGCGCGGAAGCCGGCGAAGGCCTCGGCGTGGTTGTCGGCGCGCCAGCCGGGGAGTTCGGACAGCTCCATCACCCGGAGCGGCGGCGCGGGCCTCGGCGGTTCAGGGCGCGGGAACGGGCCCGGCCCGGGCTGCGGGCCCGGGGCGTATTGCGGCGTGGCGCAGGCGGTCGCGATCAGGGCGAACAGGCTCGCCCCGGCAGCACGCAGCTTCAAGGAACCTCAAGCCTCCGCGGCGTCGACGTGGACGAGCGTCCAGTTGGGGTCGCGGCTGTTAAGATTGCGTTCGAAGGTCCACAGCTCGGCGGTGCGCTTGTCGTCCACCGCCTCGCCTTCGGGCCCCTTGGAGCGGCTGCGGAACTCGGCGAGGAAGCGGACCGTGACGCGCGCCAGGTCGCTCTGGCCGACGACCTCGGCCTTCTCCAGGTCGGCGCGGGGGCTGTGCAGGAACTCCACCGTCTCCGTGCGGCCCTCGGCCTCGCGCTGGGCGATGGCGGTGTCGAAGCTCGCCATGACGCTCGGCCCCAGCAGGTTGCGCAGGGTCGCCCGGTCGCCGGCCGCGAAGGCCTTCACCGTCATCTCGTAGGCGCTCTTCGCCCCACCCAGGAAGCGGCTGACGTCGAAGGCGGGATCCTTGGCCTTGACGGCGGCCAGGCCGGTTAGGGCGACGCCCTCGTCCAGCGGCTCCGGCGGGCGGTCGGGGGCGCGCACGGCGGGCCGGGCGGCCTCGGCGGCGGCGTTGTCCTCCGGCTGGCGGCCCACGCGCCGGCCCAGCACCGAGTAGAGCTGGTACAGCACGATGGCGGCGAGACCCGCGAAGATGATCAGTTCCAGGACTTGCAAGACGGCCTTCTGACGTTCGAGACGGGGCTTTACCGCCTAATATAGGACGAGGGAACGTCCCCGTCAGGGGCGGCGTTGCATCGGCCGGGGCGCCATGATAGCCGCTCGCCCCGACAAGACGCGACTACCCCGCGTTCTCACCACGGATTCAAGCCGAAACCATGACCGACATCGACGCCGGCGCCGGCGCGCAGGACCAAGCGGGCGAAGGCCCGGGCATCCGCATCCTCGCCCAGTTCATCCGCGACCTCTCCTTCGAGAACCCGCGTGCGCCGGAGACCCTGCGCGGCGGCGCGGCCCAGCCGCAGATCGACCTCGGCGTCGAGATGAACGCCCGCGGGCGCGAAGACGGCCTGTTCGAGGTGGACCTGAAGCTGTCGGCCCGCGCCCAGCGCGACGACGGCCCGCTGTTCGTGGTTGAGCTGCTGTACGGCGGCGTGTTCCAGATCGGCGGCGTGCCGGCCGAGGAGATCGAGCCGGTGCTGCTCATCGAGTGCCCGCGCTACCTCTTCCCCTTCGCCCGCCGGATCATCGCCGACGTCTCGTCGGAAGGCGGCTATCCGCCCTTCCTACTGGATCCGATCGACTTCGCCGGCGTCTACGCCGCCCGCAAGGCCCAGGACGGCCAGGTCGGCCACGCCTGAGATGGTTTTCCCTCCCTTGATGGGGAGGGACGACTCGCCGCAGGCGAGCGGGGTGGGGGTCCAAGGTCCAGGCGCGGCGCCTGATCGTGGCCTCCCCACCCGTCCGGCGCTGACGCGCCGTCCACCCTCCCCATCAAGGGAGGGAAATCAGATGCCGAACTTCTTCCAGAGGTCTTCCGACTTCACCACGTCGCGGATGAAGCTGGCGTGGACCGCGCGCTCTTCGTCGGTGGAGCGCGGCGCGAGCGGGCGCGGGCGCTGCCCGTACTCGTTCTGCTTGGCCGCCGCCACCGCGGTGATCATGGAGGCGCTGGTCAGCTCCAGACGGCGTTCGCGGCCGCCCTTCAGTTCCAGGTAGACGGCCGCCAGCAGCTTGGCGTCGATCAGCGCCCCGTGCTTCTCCCGCTCCGAGAGCGAGATCTTGAAGCGCTTGCAGAGCGCATCCAGCGAGTTGTGCATTCCCGGGAAGCGCTGCTTGGCCAGGGCAAGCGTGTCGACCCAGCGGTGCTCGTGCAGGTGCTGGCGGCTGCACAGCTGCAGCTCGTAGTTCACGAAGTTGCGGTCGAAGCCGGCATTGTGGGCGACGATCGGCGCGTCGGCGACGAAGTCGAGGAACTCCTCGACCACCTCGGGGTGCTCGAACCGCGGCTTGCCGCGCAGGAAGGCGCTCGACAGGCCGTGCACCTTCTCGGCCTCGGGCGGCATGTCGCGGCACGGGTCGATGTAGCGGTGGAAGCTCCGCCCCGTGGGGATGAAGTCCTCTATCTCCAGGCAGGCGATTTCCACCAGCCGGTCGCCGGTCAGCGGGTCGAAGCCCGTGGTCTCGGTGTCGAGGACGATCTCGCGCGCCATGGCCTTCTAATGCCCTGCGTCGGGGCCATCGCTCAACCCGGCGATCGGTCGCGGGCCGGACGTTTCTGGGGATCGCGCATCACGGTGATGATCTCCTCCACCTGCGCGCGGGCCGCCTCGAGGCCCCGGCTGGTGTCGACCACGAAGTGGGCGCGGGCCCGCTTCTCGGCGTCGGCCATCTGCTGGGCGAGGATGGCGTCCAGCCGCTCGGGCGTCATGCCGGGGCGGGCGAGCACGCGCTCGCGCTGCATCTCCGGCGGAGCGGTGACCACCACGACCGCGTCCATGTTCAGGTGCCCGCCGGTCTCGAACAGCAGCGGGATATCGAGCACGACCATGTCGGCGCCGTCCGCCTTCGCCTGGTCGAAGAAACCGATCCGGTCCTTGCCGACCAGCGGGTGGACGATGGCGTTCAGCCGCTTGAGCGCCTCCGGCTGGCCCAGCACGCGCTGGCGCAGCGCCTCGCGGTCCACCTTCCCGTCCTTCACCACGCCGGGGAAGGCCTCGCCCACCGGCCCCACGGCCGCGCCGCCCTCGTCGTAGAGGTCGTGCACGGCGGCGTCGGCGTCGTAGACCGGCACGCCCGCCTCGCGGAACATGGCCGCGGTCGTCGACTTGCCCATGCCGATGGATCCCGTCAGCCCGATCAGCAGCATGGTCAGGCCTCCAGCGCCTTGAGCGCCACGGCGCGCACGTCGACCTCGGTGGGCGGGGCCCGTCCGAAGAAAGCCTCGAACGACGGGACGGCCTGACGCACCAGCATCTCCAGCCCGTCCACGGTGGGGCGCCCGAGCCTCCGGGCCTCGGCGAGGAAAGGCGTGAGGAGCGGCTTGTAGACCATGTCCATGACCACCGCCGTGGCCGGCGTGGCGTCGAGCGGGACGTCGAGGCTCTCGGTGCCGGAAAGCCCGGCCGAGGTGGCGTTGATCACGGCGGTGACGCCGTCGAAGGCCTTGGCCGCGGCGGCCAGCGGGCAGGCGACCACCGAACCCTGCAGCGCGCCCGCCACGGCTTCCGCCTTGGCGAGGGTCCGATTGACGATCCGCACCTGCGGGCAGCCGGCGGTCAGCAGGGCCGAGGCTGCGCCGCGCGCCGCGCCGCCGGCCCCCAGGATGGCGATCGGTCCGGCGGCCGGATCGAACCCCGGCGCCTGGGCTTTCAGGGCCGCGATCAGCCCCACCCCGTCGGTGTTGTCGGCCACCACCGTGCCGTCGCGCTCGAAGATCAAGAGGTTGGCCGCCGCCGCGCCGCGCGCGCGGGCGCTCGCCTCGTCGGCCATGGAGAGCGCCACCTCCTTGAAGGGGATGGTGACGTTGACGCCGCGCACCGCCCCGCCGCGCATCCCTTCCACGAACCGGTCGAAGCGGTCCGCCCCCGGGGCGAACGCCACATAGACCCCGTCGATCCCGGCCGCCTCCAGCCAGGCGTTGTGGATCAGCGGGCTCAGGGAATGGTCGACGGGATTGCCGGCGACGCCGGCCACCACCGTTCGCCCCGTGATCGTCCGGCTCATGTGGCGAGCACCCGATGCTGGCGGAGAAGGTCGAGCAGCCCCAGCAGCGGCAGGCCGAGGATGGCGAAGTAGTCGCCCTCGATGCGGGAGAACAGCTGCGCGCCGGGACCTTCCAGGCGGTAGCAGCCGACCGAGCCCAGGGCTTCGTCGCCCTCCAGGGCCAGGTAGTCCTCGAGGAAGGCGTCGGAGAAGTCGCGCATGGTGAGCCTGGCGGTGACCACCTCGCGCCAGATCGGCGACCCGTCCTTGGCGACGACCACGGCGGAATGCAGCTTGTGGGCCTTGCCGCGCAGCGCCCTCAGGCGCTCCCGCGCCTCCTCGAGCGTGCCTGCCTTGTCGTAGAGCTTACCCTCAAACTCCAGGGTCTGGTCGGCGCCGACCACGAAGTCCGGGCGGGCGCGGGAGATGCGGATCGCCTTCAGCTCGGCGAGCGCATCGGCCACGTCGCGGGGCGTGGCGCCCCCGGCCAGCAGGGAGGCCTTCACCGCGTCCTCGTCGACGCCGGCCACCGCCGTCTCGAACGGCACGCCCGCGCCTTCCAGCACCGCGCGCCGGGCGGCGCTCTTCGACGCCAGCACAACCTTGGCCATCAGCCGAGCACCTCCACCTGGCCGTGCCCGCCGTGCAGCAGGTTGAGCACGGCGGCGGCCGTCTCCTCCACCGAGCGGCGGGTGACGTCGATCACGGGCCAGCCTTGCCGCTCGTAGAGCCGGCGCGCCTGGACGATCTCGTCGCGCACCGTGTCGGTGTCGATGTAGCTGCTCTCCCGGTTCTCCTTGAGCGACAGCAGCCGGTTGCGCCGGATCTGGATCAGCCGGTCCGGCGCGATGGTCAGGCCGACGACGAGCGCGCTCTTCAGCTGGAACAGCCGCTCGGGCAGGGGCCGGCCCGGCACCAGGGGCACGTTGGCCGCCCGCACGCCGCGATGGGCGAGATAGATGCAGGTCGGCGTCTTGGACGTTCGCGACACGCCCACCAGGACGACGTCGGCCTGGTCGAGGTCCTGGCCGCCCTGGCCGTCGTCGTGGCCGATGGCGTAGTTCAGGGCGTCCATGCGGTTGAAGTAGTCATTGTCGAGCCGCAGGTGGGCGCCGATCTTCGAGGTGGTGGAGGCGCCCAGATAGCGGCTCATGGCGCTGACCAGCGGGTCGAGGGCGGCGATGCACGGCATGTCCAGTCGCCGGCAGCCCTCCTCCAGGATGCTGCGCAGGTTCGGGTCGACGATGGTGTGGATGACGACGCCCGGCGCCTCCTCGATGTCGCCCAGCGCGCGGTCGAGCTGCCGCTGCGAACGCACCAGGGCGTAGATGTGCTCGATCGGCAGGACGTTGTCGAAGCGGGCGCAGACGGCCCGCGCCATGGCGTTCAGCGTCTCCCCGGTCGAGTCCGACACGAGATGGACGTGGAAGTAGGTGGCCAGGCGGGTCTGGGCGGTGCTGGGCAAGGTCGCGGCCTGCGTCAAAAGATACCTGGGGACGTAATCTGTGGACCCCCTCTTAGCGAACCCCGGCGCGGATGGGGATAGATCGCGTGGATCTGGGACGGCCGCCGGGGACCGGTGGAGCAGCTGTATGGATCGGGCCGTTTACGCCTCCTTAACCAACAGGCCCGGATCGGCGGCCCCAAAACCGGCCCGCATGTCGACAGGGCCGGTATGGCCGCCGGTCGGACCCGGTCCGTCCGCCTGGAAGTTAATGAAATCTTAAGGGCCCAGGGCCGGTTAGGCGGCCGTCCCCGCTATCCACAGGGGCGGGAGAACCGGGCCGGCGGGCGTGCATGGTCTGGGGACAAGGTGGGAGGTGTCGCAGGCGCCGTCGAGTTGTCCACGTCCTCGACAGGCCCAACCTCCTTCTTCCCCAATCCTTTTTAAGATTCTTAAGGATTGAAGGAGGGCAGACGGGACGTGAGCGGATCGCCCGGGCTTGAGCCTGGAAGGCCTACGGGCTTTAAGGCCCCCATGAGCACCGTCCAGAACGTCCTGCCCGAGACGCCCCGGCTCCTCCGCGCGCTGGCCGGCGAGACGCTGGAGCGGCCGCCGATCTGGTTCATGCGCCAGGCCGGCCGCTCGCTGCCCGAGTACCGGGAGCTGCGCACCCGGGCGAAGGACTTCATCGCCTTCTGCCACAACCCCGAGATGGCCGCCGAGGCGACGCTGCAGCCCATGCGCCGCTTCCCGCTCGACGCCGCGATCGTCTTCGCCGACATCCTGCTGATCCCCCGGGCGCTTGGGCAGGAGGTGTGGTTCGAGGCGGGCGAGGGACCCAGGCTCGGCGAGCTGCCGCCCGTCGAGGCCCTGCGCGATCAGATCGAAGCCTCCACCGGCCGGCTGTCCGAGATCGGGGAGACGCTCAGCCGGGTGCGGGCCGAGCTCGAGCCCGACCGGGCGCTGATCGGCTTCGCCGGCGGGCCGTGGACGGTGGCCACCTACATGATCGAGGGGCGCGGCTCGAACCGCGAGGCGGCGCGGACCTTCGCCTACGAGAACCCCGAGACCCTCGACGCCCTGCTGGACGTCCTGGTGGAGTCGACCGCCCGCTACCTGGTCATGCAGGCCCGCTCGGGCGCCCAGGCGCTGAAGCTGTTCGAAAGCTGGGCGGAAGGGCTTTCCGAGGACGTGTTCGAGCGCATCGTGGTGCGGCCGCACGCCGCCATCGTGGAGAAGGTGAGGGCGGCCGGCGTCGACGTGCCGTTCATCGGCTTCCCGCGCGGGGCCGGCGCCCAGGTCTACAACTACGCCGAGGCCGTGCCGGTGGAGGGCGTGGCGCTCGACACCCAGGCCACCGCCCAGCTCGGCCGGACCCTGCAGGCCCAGGGCAAGACCATCCAGGGCGCGCTCGACAACCTGCTGCTGCGGGCCGGCGGTCCGGTGCTGGACGCCCGCGTCGACCAGCTGCTCGAGCAGTGGGGGCAGGGGCCGTGGATTTTCAACCTCGGCCACGGGATCATGCCCGACACCCCGATCCCCCACATCGCCCGCGTGGTCGAGCGCGTGACGGGGTGGCGGAGAAGCGCGTGAAGGTCGCCGTCGTCCTCTTCAACCTCGGTGGGCCCGACGGGCCGGACGCGGTGCGGCCGTTCCTGTTCAACCTGTTCCGGGACCCGGCGATCATCGGCCTGCCGGCGATCGCCCGCTATCCGCTCGCCACCCTGATCTCGCGCACCCGCGAGAAGACCGCCCAGGCCAACTACGCGATCATGGGCGGCCGCTCGCCGCTGCTGCCCGAGACCGAGGCCCAGGCCGCGGCGCTGGAGGCCAGGCTGGCCGGGCAGGGCGTCGAGGCCCGGGTCTTCATCGCCATGCGCTACTGGAAGCCCTTCGCCGCCGAGACGGCGCGCGAGGTGGCGGCCTTCGCCCCCGACGAGATCGTGCTCCTGCCGCTCTATCCGCAGTACTCCACCACCACCACCGCGAGCTCGGTGAAGGACTGGGAGCGCGCCTACAGGGGTCCCGGCCGCACCCGCACCGTGTGCTGCTATCCCAATGCGCCGGGCCTGATCGAGGCCCATGCCGAGGCTATCCGGCAGACCTGGGAGACGGCCGGAAAGCCCAGCAATGTCAGGTTGTTGTTCTCGGCCCACGGCCTGCCGCAGAAGGTGGTGGACGCCGGCGACCCCTACCAGGCGCAGGTCGAGGCCACAGCCGCCGCGGTCGCCGCCCGCCTGCCGGAGCTGGCGGACTGGAACGTCTGCTACCAGAGCCGGGTGGGGCCGCTGAAATGGCTAGGCCCGGCCACCGACGACGAGATCCGCCGCGCAGGCGCCGAGGGGAAGGGCGTGCTGATCTCGCCCATCGCCTTCGTGTCCGAGCATGTGGAGACGCTGGTCGAGCTGGACCACGAATATCACGAGCTCGCCCGGGAGGCGTTGGCGCTGCCCTATCTGCGCGCGCCCACGCCCGGGGTCCGGGAGGGCTTCATCGGGACGCTGGCCAAGGCCGTGCTCGACGCTCTAGGGAAGGACGGGGTGGCCCCCGAGGGGCCGTGGATGTGCCCGGCGGGCCTGGCGGCCTGCGCCTGCAGGCGAGGGGAGGCGGGATGAACTGGTACGATCTGCTGCGCGGACTGCACATCATCGCGGTCATCGCCTGGATGGCCGGCATGCTCTACCTGCCCCGGCTCTACGCCTACCACACCGAGACCGCGCCCCCCGGCAGCGAGTTCGACGCCCACTTCCAGGTCTGGGAGCGGAAGCTCCTGCGGATCATCATCAATCCGGCGATGAGCATCACCTGGCTGCTGGGCCTGGGGCTGCTCTACTTCCACATCTTCGCCCTGCAGCGCGGCTGGGACTTCCTGCTGCAGCCGTGGATCCTCGTGAAGCTCGCCCTGGTCATCTTCCTCTCCGGCTGGCACGGCTTCCTCTCCGGCGCGCGCAAGAAGCTGGCCGCCGGCGAACGGCCGAAGTCGGCGAAGTTCTGGCGGGCCACCAACGAGATCCCCTTCCTGGTCGCCGTTGTCGCCGTCCTGGCCGTGACCCTGGAATTCGGCGCCCGCTGATCCCACATAGGCGGAGGCGAGGGGCCGCGACCCCGGCTCCGCTTGACCGGGACCCGTGTTCGTGGTTCCGATCGCCTACGCGTCGGGGCTCCCGGCGCGCCCCGCCTTATCTCCGGCCGCGTGCGCATCGCCCGGCCGGCTCCCGAGACGAAAACCCATCCGGCGCGCCGCCTGTCTTCTGGCCGCGCCCACATCGCTTCCAAGCCCGCGCCCGGGGTCCGTCCGGCCGCGGACGCACACGAGTAGACCTATGCAAGACGACACCAACACCGAGACCCCTGAAGACGTGCTGGAGCCCACCGTGGCCGAGACGCCGGCGGACGATGCGGCGGCCGAGGCCGGCGACGACGCCGACGAGTCCTCCGAACTGGCCGCCGCCATCGCGGCCATGGGGCTCACCCGCATGAGCCTGCAGGAGCTGAAGGACAAGTCGCCCGCCGACCTCCTGGCGCTCGCGGAGACGCTGGAGATCGAGAACGCGAACTCCATGCGCAAGCAGGACATGATGTTCGGCATCCTGAAGACCCTCGCCGAGGAAGGCGTGGAGATCTCCGGGTCCGGCACCCTGGAGGTCGTCCAGGACGGCTTCGGCTTCCTGCGCAGCCCCGAGGCCAACTATCTCCCGGGTCCCGACGACATCTATGTGAGCCCCTCGCAGATCCGGAAGTTCGGCCTGCGCACCGGCGACTCCGTGGACGGCGGCATCCGCGCCCCGCGCGAGGGCGAGCGCTATTTCGCCCTGGTCAAGGTCGACCAGATCAACTTCGAGCCGCCGGAGAACGTCCGGCACAAGGTGCTGTTCGACAACCTGACGCCGCTCTATCCCGACGAGCGGCTGATCATGGAGCTGCCGGACCCGACCGTGAAGGACCGCTCCGGCCGGGTCATCGACATCGTCGCCCCGCTCGGCAAGGGCCAGCGCTGCCTGATCACCGCCCCGCCGCGCGTCGGCAAGACGGTGATGCTGCAGAACATCGCCAAGTCGATCGAGACCAACCACCCCGAGTGCTATCTCATCGTGCTGCTGATCGATGAGCGGCCCGAGGAAGTCACCGACATGCAGCGCACGGTGAAGGGCGAGGTGATCTCCTCGACCTTCGACGAGCCGGCGACGCGCCACGTGCAGGTGGCCGAGATGGTCATCGAGAAGGCCAAGCGCCTGGTGGAGCACAAGCGAGACGTCGTCATCCTGCTGGACTCCGTCACCCGCCTCGGCCGCGCCTACAACACCGTGGTCCCGTCGTCGGGCAAGGTGCTGACCGGCGGTGTCGACGCCAACGCCCTGCAGCGCCCCAAGCGCTTCTTCGGCGCGGCGCGGAACATCGAGGAGGGCGGCTCGCTGACGATCATCGCCACGGCCCTGATCGACACCGGTAGCCGGATGGACGAAGTCATCTTCGAAGAGTTCAAGGGCACCGGTAACTCGGAGATCGTGCTCGACCGGAAGGTGGCGGACAAGCGGATCTATCCGGCCATCGACGTGCTCAAGTCCGGCACCCGGAAGGAAGAGCTGATCACGCCCAAGGAAAACCTGCAGAAGACCTATATCCTGCGGCGGATCCTCAACCCGATGGGCGCTCAGGACGCCATCGAGTTCCTGCTGGACAAGCTCCGCCAGTCGAAGACCAACGACGACTTCTTCCAGTCGATGAACACCTGACGCCTGGCGTTTGCTGGCAGTACAGAGGGCCGGCCGTCCTCCTCAGCAGGGCGGCCGGCTTTTCTTTGTTTCATCAGTAACGTCGAACGGCGTTGTTTCACGTGAAACATTGCCGCGCAGACGGAGCGCGGGGGCTCCCAGGTCGGCGCGGGCGGCGGCCTTACCGAGGGGAAGTGGTGCGGCTACCGCTCCGGTGGAGCCTGTGGGAAGGCTCGCCTCTCAGGCGAAAAATTAGCGCGCTAAGTAGGCCGCTGAACAGCTTCCGCAGGACCAGACCGCCCCGGTAATCCTTCCGGTAGGGCCTGGGGCCCACCGGTCTCGCGGTTTTTCTCTGTGAATTCAGTATAGGCGGATTTTCGGTGTTTCACGTGAAACACTACCGTGTCTCACGCGTTAGGCGCCGCCATTCAAGGCGCACCGTGCGGGGGCTCGCGCCGGCCTGAACCCCCGCCACCGCCTCGGCCTAGGGGATCAGCAGGCTCGCCCCGATGGTCGACCGCCCCTCCAGGGCCTCGTGGGCCCGGCGGGCGTCGGCGAGCGGGAAGGTTTGGCCGATCTCCACCGTCACTTGGCCGGTCGAGATCATCCTGAACAGCGCGCCGGCGCTGTCGTCCAGCTCCTCGGTGGTGACGATGTAGTCGAACAGGGTCGGCCGGGTGAAGAACAGGGAGCCGCCCCGGGCCAGCCGCGGCGGATCGACCGGCGGGGCCGGGCCCGAGGCGTTGCCGAAGCTGACGAACATGCCGCGCCGCGCCAGGCTGGCCAGAGTGCCCTCGAAGGTGGCCCTGCCCACCGAGTCGTAGGCCACCGGCACGCCGCGACCGCCGGTGATCCGCTTGACCTCCGCGGCCACGTCCTGGTCCCGGTAGAGGATGACGTGGTCGGCGCCGAGCGACCGGGCCCGCTCCGCCTTGTCCACCGAGCCGACGGTGGCGATCACCTCCGCCCCGATGGCCTTGGCCCACTGCACCAGGATCTGGCCCACGCCGCCGGCCGCCGCATGGATCAGCGCGGTCTGGCCGGCCTGCAGCGGGTAGCAGCGCCGCAGCAGGAACTCGGCGGTCATGCCCTTCAGCAGGGCGGCCGCGGCGAGCCGCGCGTCGACGCCCGGCGGCGGCTTCACCGCCCGCGCGGCCGGCAGCACGGCATAGTCCGCGTAGGCGCCCATGACGCCGCCGGCGTAGGCGGCGAGGTCGCCCACCTGGAAGCGGGTGACGCCTTCGCCCACCGCCTCCACCACGCCGGCCGCCTCGCCGCCCAGGCCGGACGGCAGCTTCACCGGGTAGAGGCCCGTGCGGTGGTAGGTGTCGATGAAGTTGACGCCGATGGCCTCGTGGCGGACCAGGATCTGGCCGGGCCCGGGGGCGGGGGTGTCGACCTCGACGAGCTGGAGAACCTCCGGCCCGCCGGTCTGTTCGAAACGGATCGCGCGCATCAGCCCAGGTTCGCCTTGAAGAACGCCAGGGAGCGTTCGCCCGCCGTGCGGGCGTCGCCTTCGTGGTAGTGCGCCCCGCCCATGCGGGCGAAGGCGTGGTCGCGACCCGGATAGGTGTGGATCTGCACCTGCGGATGCCCGCCCAGCGCCTGGCGGATCGCCGCCTGCGCCTCCCTGGGCACGAACTGGTCCTCCTCGGCGATGTGCAGCATCAGCGGCCGGGTGATCTTCGAGGCCTCGCCGGTGCGGTTCTCGAGGCCGACGCCGTAGTAGGCGACGCTGGCGTCCGCGTCGGTGCGGGCTGCGGTGAGGAAGGCCAGCAGCCCGCCCAGGCAGAAGCCCACCGCCCCCACCTTGCCGGTGCAGTCGGGGCGGCCGCGCACCGCGTCGATGGTCGCCTGGATGTCCTTCATCCCGGCGTCGACGTCGAACGCGTTGAAGAGTTCGAAGGCCCGCTTCCACTCGGCGTCCGACTGGTCGGTGATGTCGATTCCGGGCTCGATGCGCCAGAAGAGGTCGGGGCAGACGGCGAGATAGCCCTGGCCCGCCAGGCCGTCGGTGATGTCTCGCATCACCTGGTTCACGCCGAAGATCTCCTGGATCACCACGACGGCGGGGGCGGGGGACCGGTCCGGTCTGGCCACATAGGCCTCGAAGGAGCCGTCTCCGGTCGTGATGGTGATGCGTTCGCCCATGGCGCTCTCCGATTTCCGTGCAGCCGGTCCCTGCGCTACTAGCGCGCACCCCCGCCGCGGGGCCATAACTTTCGCCTGATCAGAAGGGCCCGGCCATGAAGATGACGATCGAGGTGGACTGCACGCCGGAGGAGGCCCGCCGCTTCCTGGGCCTGCCGGACGTGAGCGGCCTCAACGACCACCTGGTCGGCGAGATGACCAAGCGCATCGACGCCAACATCTCCCTGCTCTCGCCCGAGGAGTTCATGAAGAACTGGATGGCCTTCGGCAGCGGCGCGCAGGAGCAGTTCCGCAAGATGATGGAAGCCGGCATGGGCGGCGCCAAGCCAAAGGCATGACGGACACCATCTTCGCCCCGGCCACCGCGGCGGGCCGGGCGGCGGTGGCGGTTGTGCGGGTGACCGGGCCCCGCACCGACGTGGCGGTGCGCACCTTCGCCGGCGACCTGCCGGAGCCGCGGCGCGCCAGCCTGCGCCGGCTCTACGACGCGGCCGGCGTGGAGATCGACCATGGCCTGGTGCTGTGGTTCCCCGGTCCGGCCAGCTACACCGGCGAGGATTCCGCCGAGTTCCATGTGCATGGGGGCCAGGCCGTGGTGGCCGCCGTCGTGGACGGTCTGGCGGCGCTCGGCCTGCGGCTGGCCGATCCCGGCGAGTTCACCCGCCGGGCCTTCGAGAACGGCAAGCTGGACCTCGCCCAGGCGGAGGGCGTCGCCGATCTCGTGGATGCGGAGACCGAGCAGCAACGCCGCCAGGCGCTGGAGCAGTTGGGGGGCCGGCTCTCGCAGGTCCAGGCGCGCTGGCGCGAGGCCCTGACCGAGGCCCTGGCGATGTTCGAGGCGGCCGTCGACTTTCCCGATGAGGAGCTGCCGGAGAATGTCGCGGCCCGCGCCCGCCCGATCCTCGAGGGGCTGGTGGCGGAGCTGGACGCGGCCGCAGCCGACGCCGAGCGCGGCGAGCGCGTCCGCGAGGGGTTCCGCATCGCCCTGATCGGCGCGCCCAACGCCGGCAAGAGCACCCTGCTCAACGCGCTCGCCGGGCGGGACGCCGCCATCGTCACCGCGACGCCCGGGACCACGCGCGACATCATCGAGGTCCCCGTCGTGCTGGCCGGCTACAAGGCGCTGCTGGCCGACACCGCCGGCCTGCGGGAGACCGGCGACGAGATCGAGGCCGAGGGCGTGCGCCGGGCGCGGGCGTGGGCCGCAGCGGCCGATCTCAGGCTCTGGCTGGTGGACGGCTCGACCGACGTCACGCCCGGCGTCCCGATGGAGCTGCGGCCCGGCGACATCTGCCTCATCACCAAGCGGGACCAGCCGAGTGGCCCGGCCGGAGCGTGGGCGGCGCAGCAGGCGAAGCGGCTTGAGCTGTCCTCCGCCGAGGTCACGGCCAAGGGGCCCAGCGATCTCGCCTGGCTGATCACGACCCTTGCCGAGAAGGTGGTGGAGGCGCTGAGCGGCGCGGAGCCGCCCGCCGCCACGCGTCTCCGGCACCAGGAGCTGCTCACCGAGGCCGCAGACCGGCTGAGACAGGCGCTGGCGGAAGAGGACTCCCTCGAGCTCGCGGCCGAGGACGTGCGCCTGGCGGCCCGGGCGCTCGACCGGATCACCGGGCGGATCGATCCCGAGGCGGTGCTCGGCAAGATCTTCGCGAGCTTCTGCATCGGAAAATGACCCGCGGCGCCCCGCGACTGCCGGAAATGGCGGCCGAACCGTCTTGGGGGACAGTCCGGCCGCAGGCGGCGATCCCCGTTGGGGCCGGGGACGCCAGGCAAAGCCGCCCCGGCTTGGAGAGGGGAAGGGCGGCGGCCTTTGTGCATCTGACCACCGGGTCACCGTGCCGGCTGGAGGGCTCGGTCGGGCGGCGGCCTCACTGGGCCAGTTGATCCTTTCAACCACCGGTTCTGGTCGAGCCTGTGGCGGAACGGTGTCTATTCCTAGGAGTGGACTAGGAAAAGAGCGGACATTCGTTAGCTGCGACACTGTTTCACGTGAAACACGCGCGAGCCCCCGATCTCGCACTCGCGTTCGGCATGCGCTATATGAGGAGCCCTCGCCCCCGGCCCGCCGGGGGCGTCTGCACTTGAGGCCCGAGCGTCAGTGACCAGCTGGGATGTCATCGTGATCGGCGGCGGACACGCCGGGTGCGAGGCGGCCGCCGCGGCCGCCCGCGTCGGCGCGCGCACCCTGCTGCTCACCCACAAGGTCGAGACTATCGGGGAGATGAGCTGCAATCCGGCCATCGGCGGCCTGGGCAAGGGCCACCTGGTGCGCGAGATCGACGCGCTCGACGGCCTGATGGGCCGGTTGGCGGACAAGGCCGGCATCCAGTTCCGCCTGCTCAACCGCTCCAAGGGCGCGGCCGTGCGCGGGCCGCGTTCGCAGATCGACCGCCGGCTCTATCGCGAGGCCATGCAGGCCGAGCTCGCCGCCACGCCGAACCTGGAAAACCGCGCCGAGGCGGTCGAGGACCTGATCGTCCAGGACGGCCGGGTGGCCGGCGCCGTGGGCGCGAGCGGCGAGGCCTACCGCGCCGGCCGCGTGGTGCTGACCACCGGCACCTTCCTGAAGGGCGTCATCCACCGGGGCGAGGAGCGGATCCCCGCCGGTCGCGTGGGCGATCAGCCGGCGATCGGTCTGTCCGATCGGCTCTATGCGCTCGGTCTGCGCATGGGCCGGCTGAAGACCGGCACTCCGGCGCGGCTCGACGGCTCGACCATCGCCTGGGACCGGCTGGAGATGCAGGCGGCCGACGAGACGCCCGTGCCGTTCTCCTTCCTGACCCGGGAGATCACCGTCCCGCAGATCGCCTGCGGCATCACCTACACGACGGAAGAGACCCACCGGATCATCGCCGAGCGGCTGACGGAATCGGCGGTCTATGGCGGCAGGCTCACCGGCCGCGGCCCGCGCTACTGTCCGTCCATCGAGGACAAGGTGGTCCGCTTCGCCGATAAGACGAGCCACCAGATCTTCCTGGAGCCGGAGGGGCTGGACGATGACACCGTCTATCCGAACGGCATCTCCACCTCGGTGTCCGAGGAGACCCAGGACCTGTTCCTGCGGACCATCCCTGGGCTCGAACAGGTGAAAGTCCGCCGCTACGGCTACGCGATCGAATACGACTATGTGGACCCCCGCGAGCTCTTCCCGACCCTGGAGGTGAAGGCGCTGCCGGGGCTCTATCTGGCGGGCCAGATTAACGGCACGACGGGCTACGAGGAGGCGGGCGCCCAGGGCTTGGTGGCCGGGCTGAACGCCGCGCGGGCGGCGTCCGGGCTCGAGGCCGCGCAGTTCGCCCGCGACGAAGCCTACATCGGCGTGCTGATCGACGACCTCGTCACCCGCGGGGTCACCGAGCCCTATCGCATGTTCACCAGCCGGGCGGAGTTCCGCCTGACGCTGCGCGCCGACAACGCCGACCAGCGGCTGACGGGGAAGGGGATCGAGCTTGGCGTGGTGGGACCGGCGCGCGCCGCCGCCTTCACGGCGAAGGCCTCGGCCCTGGCGGAGGCGCGCGCGACCGCCGCGGCCCTGCAGCTCACCCCGGCCGAGGCGATGCGCGCGGGCCTTCCGGTGAAGGCCGACGGCCAGCGCCGCGACGTGGTCCAGCTGCTCGCCTATCCGGACATCACCTTCGAGAAGCTCACCACCATCTGGCCGCAGATCGCCGCCTGGACGCCGGAGGTCCGCGAGCAGATCGAGATCGATGCGTCCTACGCCGGCTACCTCGACCGCCAAGCGGCCGACGCCGCCGCCTTCCGCCGCGACGAGGACCTGCGCCTGCCGGCTGATCTCGACTATGCCGCTGTGGGCGGGCTCTCCAACGAGGTGCGCGAGAAGCTCGCCGCCGTGCGCCCGCTCACGCTTGGCCAGGCCGCCCGCATCGAGGGCGTCACCCCCGGCGCGCTGACCGCCCTCCTGGCCCATGTCCGTCGCCGCGCGGCCTGATCCCGTCCCGCCCGTCACGGTGACGGACGCGGAGAGCTTCGCGCGCGCCGCCGGCGCCACGCCGGAGCAGGTGAGGGACCTCGAGCGGTTCCTGGCGATGCTCGAGGCCGGCAATGCGGTGATGAATCTTGTGGGGCCCAAAACACTGCCGGAGTTCTGGAACCGCCACGCCTGGGATTCCGCCCAGCTCCTGGCGCTGGCGCCGGAGGCCAGGACCTGGGCCGACCTCGGCGCCGGCGCCGGCTTCCCAGGCCTGGTGCTGGCGATCCTGGGCAAGGGCCGAGAGGGTTTCCACGTCCACCTGGTGGAGAGCATGGCCAAGCGCTGCCGGTTCCTGCAGCAGGTGGTCGATGAACTGGCCCTGCCGGCCACGGTGCACAACGACCGTGCGGAAAACCTCAAGCTTGCTGTGGACGTCGTCACCGCGCGGGCTTGCGCGCCGCTCTCGCGCCTGCTCGGGTATGCCCGGCCCTACTTCAAGGCGGGCGCCGTGGGCCTCTTCCTGAAGGGCCAAGATGTTGCGTCTGACCTGGAAGAGGCTACAAGATCTTGGGAGTACGAGGCGGACGTTGTCCCCTCGCGCAGTGACGAGAGAGGCCGCATCGTGCGGGTGAGGAGGCTCGGTCGTGCCAGGAAAGTCTGACCGGCCCCTGCGCGTCCTGGTCATCGCCAACCAGAAGGGCGGGGTGGGCAAGACCACCACGGCGATCAACCTGGGCACCGCCCTGGCCGCCGTGGGCGAGCGCGTGCTGCTGATCGATTCCGACCCGCAGGGCAACGCCTCCACCGGCCTGGGCGTCGGCCGGGCGCAACGCAAGACCACCCTCTACGACGTCCTGATGGGCGAGCACACGATCGACGACGCCGTGGTGCACACCCAGCTCCCGGGCCTCGACCTCGTGCCGGCCGACCCGGACCTGTCGGGCGTGGAGCTGGAGCTCGGCCAGCAGGCCCGCCGCTCCTTCAAGCTGCGCGACGCGCTGCATCCGCTGCGCGAGAGCGGCCGCTACACCTACGTCCTGATCGACTGCCCGCCGTCGCTGAACCTGCTGACGGTCAACGCCATGGCGGCGGCCGACGCCGTGCTGGTGCCGCTGCAGTGCGAGTTCTTCGCGCTGGAGGGCCTGACCCAGCTCATGCGCACCATCGACCTGGTGCGCGGTAGCCTGAACCCGAACCTGGAGATCCAGGGCGTGGTGCTGACCATGTACGACCGCCGCAACAGCCTGTCGGAGCAGGTGGCCAGCGACGTGCGCGGCCATTTCGGCGAGACGGTCTACCAGACGGTGATCCCGCGCAACGTGCGGGTCTCCGAGGCCCCGTCCTTCGGCAAGCCGGCGCTGGTGTATGATCTGAAGTGTGCGGGCAGCCAGGCCTATCTGAAGCTCGCCCGCGAGGTGGTGTTGCGCGAGCGCGCGCGGCGCGCCCAGGCTGCATAAGGAAGACGCCATGGCCGAGGGCCGCAGGGGATTGGGACGGGGGCTGTCGGCCCTGCTGGGCGAGGCGGAGGAGGGCGAGGCCCGCCCCGACGCCGCCGGCCGCGCGCCCGAGGGCGCCCGCGAGATCCCCATCGAGCTGATCCACCGCAACCTCGAGCAGCCGCGCCAGCACTTCGGCGAGGACGAGCTGGCGGAGCTGGAGGCCTCGATCCGGGCGTCCGGCGTGCTGCAGCCGATCCTGGTCCGCCCGTCGCCGCACAAGGACGGCGAGTTCGAGATCGTCGCCGGCGAACGCCGCTGGCGCGCGGCCCAGCGGGCGGGACTGACCGCCATTCCGGCCCTGGTGCGCCAGCTCGGCGACAACCAGGCCTTCGAGATCGCCATCGTCGAGAACGTCCAGCGCGAGGACCTCAACGCGATGGAGGAGGCGCGCGCCTACTCCGCCCTGATGGGCCGGATGCAGTACACCCAGGACCAGGCCGCCCAGGCGGTGGGCAAGAGCCGCAGCCACGTGGCCAACACCCTTCGCCTGCTGCAGCTTCCCGGAACCGTGCAGGAGCATGTGCTGCACGGCCGCCTGACGGCCGGCCACGCGCGCGCCATCCTCGCCTCCGACGACCAGGAGGCCGTGGCCAGCCAGATCCTCTCGCGCGGCCTCTCCGTCCGCGACGCCGAGGCCCTGGTCCGCGCCAAGGCGGCGGGGCCGAAGAAGAGCTCGGGCCCGCGCAAGGCGGCCAAGGACACCGACACGGCGGCCCTGGAGGCCGACCTCGAGGACGTGCTGGGCATGAGCGTCGACATCGCCGACCGCGGCGGCGCCGGCGAGGTGCGCATCAAGTACGCCAGCCTCGAGCAGCTCGACGAGATCTGCCGCCGCCTGACGCGGATCTGAGGCCCGTCTACAGCCCGAGCCTTCTCGCCCGGCCGGCGATGGTCAGGGCCAGGCGCTGGGCGATGAGCTGGTCGGGGGACCCGGCGGTCTTGCAGGCCTTGTCGGCGGCCAGGATCTCGGGCTGCAGCCGGTCGAGCTCGTCCAGCGTCCAGGTGCGGGCCTGGCGCAGGAACTCCCGCTCCTGTTTCCAGAACACCCCGGAGGCCTTGGCCGCCTCCTGCAGCCCCGCGCCGGACTTGGCGAGGGTCAGGGTCCGCCGAAGGCGGCCCAGGTGCATGCCGATGGCCCGCACGGCCGCGGGGCCGGCCTCGCCCTCCTGGGCGGCGCGGCGCAACCCGGCCTGGGCCTCGGCGAGACGGCCCCCGAAGGCGTCCGCGGCGGCGTCGAGCAGGGAGGCCTCGGGCTCCACCCCCAGGAACGGCTCCAGGTCGGCGGGCGTCGCCACGGTGTTGCTGCCAGGGCCGAGGTAGAGGGCGAGTCGCTCGATCTCGGCGCGGGCGACGCCGCGCTCCTTCGGCATGCGGGCGACGAAGAGGGCCAGGGCGTCGGCGTTCAGGCTGAGGTTGTCGCGCGCCAGGGTCTCACGGACCAGCCGGGCCACGTCCCCGGGTTCGTCCTCGTAGCAGGGGATGATCGCCGCGCCGTTCGCCTTCTCGGCGGCCTTCCGCAGGGCCGAGTTGCGGTCGAGATTGCCCGCCTCGATCAGCAGGAAGGCGTCGGGGTTGAGCTCGCCGGCGGCATGGCGGGTGAGCGCCTCGGCGGCCAGCTTGTCCGGACCGGCCTTGTCGGAGGTGAGCCGCAGCCGCACGAGCCGGCGGCCGCCCATCAGCGACTGGGCGGCGAGCTCGCCCTCCAGGCGGCCCGCGTCGGCGTCGAGGTCGCCGTCGGTGAGCTGGGAAACGTCGAACGGATCGTCCGGATTGGCGGCCACCTTCGCGGCGAGCTGATGGCCGCGGTCGCGCACCACGCCGATGTCGCGGCCGTAGATCACCGCGGCGCGGATCTGGGGGTCGGGAGCCTTGAGGAAACGCTCGACGTCGGGGCGCTTGGAGAGGATCACCCCTCAGCTCCCCGTCTTGGCCTCGTTGGCGAGCCAGACGGCCAGTTCCAGCTCGATCCGCCGGGCCGCCTCCTCGGCGGCGCGGTCCTGGGCGTCCTGCTGGGCGGCGATCGAGGCGTAGGGCTGGTCGGCGCTGTCGTAGGTGAGCTCCACCCGCACCCGGCCGCGCTTGGCCTGGGCGCCGGAGGGCAGGGCCGCCAGCACATAGTCGGCGGTCAGCACGTATTCGTAGCGCGTGGCGACGTTGTCGATCCGCACGCCGCGGGGATAGCGGGTCTCGGAGACCGCCAGCGCCATGCGGTAGGCGGGGGCCGCCCCGTGGTTCTTGGCGAAGGCGTCGTCCAGGTGCTGGCGCATCAGGTAGCCGGTGCGGCCCTCGGGGGCGACCACTTCGATGGCGGCGAGGTTCGAGACCACGCCGGCGTCGCCGTAGAGCGGCGTGAAGCCCGCGCAGCCGGACAGGGCTCCGGCCGCCAGCGACAGGGCGAGGACGAGGGCTTTGCGCATCAGGCGGCCACGATGTTCACGATGCGATCCTTCACCACGATCACCTTGCGGATGGTCAGGCCCTCAAGGCGCCGTGCGATCTCGGGATCGTCAAGCACGATCTTCTCCACCTCGGCGGGCTCGGCGCCGGCCGGGGCGGAGATTTCGCCGCGGCGCTTGCCGTTCACCTGCACCGGCAGGACCTTCACCGCGTCCTCGGTGAGCGCCGGATCGAAGGCCGGCCACTCCGCCTCCACGACCATTCCCTGGCCGCCGATGCGGGTCCAGCACTCCTCCGCCAGGTGCGGCGTGAAGGGCCCGATCAGCCGGGCGAAGGCGGAGAGCGCCTCCTGGCGGGCCGCCAGCAGGGCGGGGCTCGCGTCCTTGGCCGGATTGGCCTTCAGCAGGTTGAGGAATTCGTACAGGCGGGCGATGCCGGAGTTGAAGCGGAAGGTGTCGATCGCCTCGGTCACCTGCTTCACCAGCTTGTGGGTGGCGACGCGCAGGGCCTGGGCGGCCTCGTCGCCGTCGACCGCCCCGCCGGCGGCGGTTTCGGGCTGGCTGTCGAACTCGTCCCAGACGCGGTTGACGAAGCGCCAGGCGCCCTGGACGCCCGCCGTCGACCACTGGGTGTCCCGCTCGGGCGGGCTGTCGGACAGCACGAACAGGCGCGCGGCGTCCACGCCGTAGACGTCGAAGATCTCCTCCGGCGCCACCGTGTTCTTCTTGGACTTCGACATCTTCTCGACGTCGCCGATCACCAGGGGCTCGCCGGAGCCAACTCGGACGGCGCGGCGGGTGCTTCCCTCCGTCACCAGTTCCACCTCGTTGGGCTCCACCCACTCGCCGCTCTGGCGGCGATAGGTCTCGTGCGTGACCATGCCCTGGGTGAACAGGCCCGCGAACGGTTCGCGCACGCCCAGCATGCCGTCGTCGGCGAGGGCCTTGGTGACGAAGCGGGCGTAGAGCAGGTGCAGGACGGCGTGTTCGATGCCGCCGATGTACTGGTCCACCGGCATCCAGTAGTCGCAGGCCTCCCGGTCGACGGGCTCGCCGGCGTCCGGATTGGCGAAGCGGGCGAAGTACCAGGACGAGTCCACGAAGGTGTCGAGGGTGTCGGTCTCGCGCTCGGCCGGGCCGCCGCAGGCGGGGCAGGTGGTGTGCTTCCAGGTCGGGTGGCGGGCGAGCGCGTTGCCGGGCTTGCCGAACTCCAGGTCCTGCGGCAGCGCCACCGGCAGCTCCGACCGGGGCAGGGGGACGACGCCGTCCTTCTGGCAGTGGACCACCGGGATCGGGCAGCCCCAGCCGCGCTGGCGGGCCACGCCCCAGTCGCGCAGGCGGAACACCACCGCGCCCTCGCCGTCGTCCTGCGCCTCGACGCGGTCGATGGCGGCGGACTTGGCGGCCTCCACGTCCAGGCCGTCCAGGAAGTCGGAATTGAAGATCACGCCGGGGCCCGTGTAGGCCTCGGTGGCCTCCCTCGCCATGAAGGCGGTGAAGGCGGCGGGGTCCTCGCCGGGCGGCAGGACCACGGCGCGCACCGGCAGGCCGTACTTGCGGGCGAAGTCCAGGTCGCGCTGGTCGTGCGCCGGGCAGCCGAAGATGGCGCCGGTGCCGTAGTCCATGAGGATGAAGTTGGCGATCCAGACCGGCAGCTCGATGGAGGGGTCGAAGGGGTGCTTCACCTTGAGCCCGGTGTCGAAGCCCTGCTTCTCGGCGGTGTCGATCTCCGCCTGGGAGGCGCCGCCCTTCTTGCACTCGGCCACGAAGGCGGCCGCGGCAGGGTTCTTCGCCGCGATCTGTTCGGCCAGCGGATGGTCGGCGGCCACGCCCACGAAGGACGCGCCGTAGAGGGTGTCCGGACGGGTGGTGTAGACCTCGACCCCGTCCTCCTGGCCCGCCGGCGCGACGCCGCCCGCCCAGCGGAAGGTCATCCGCAGGCCCTTGGAGCGCCCGATCCAGTTCTCCTGCATCACGCGGACCTTCTCGGGCCAGCGGTCCAGGGTGGCGAGGTCGTCGGTGAGCTGGTCGGCGTAGTCGGTGATGCGCAGGAACCACTGGTTCAGCTTGCGCTTCTCGACCACCGCGCCGGAGCGCCAGCCGCGGCCGTCGACCACCTGCTCGTTGGCCAGCACGGTCTGGTCGACCGGATCCCAGTTCACCGTGGCTTCCCGGCGGTAGACCAGGCCGCGCTTGTAGAGCTCCAGGAACAGCGCCTGCTGCTGGCCGTAGTATTCCACGTCGCAGGTGGCGAACTCGCGGCTCCAGTCGATGGACAGGCCCAGCTGCTTCAGCTCGTCCCGCATCCGGGCGATGTTGTCGTAGGTCCAGCCCTTGGGGTCGACGCCGCGCTCCATGGCGGCGTTCTCGGCGGGCAGGCCGAAGGCGTCCCAGCCCATGGGATGCAGCACGGAAAAACCGCGGGCGCGCTTGAAGCGGGCGATCACGTCGCCCAGCGAATAGTTGCGCACATGGCCCATGTGCAGCCGTCCCGACGGGTACGGGAACATCTCCAGCACGTAGTACTTGGGCTTGTCGCGGTCGATGACGGCGCGGAACGAGTCGGCGTCGGCCCAGGCCTTACGCCATCTGGGCTCGGTTTCCTTGGGATTGTAGCGGGCCATGCGGCGGCCTTTGGACTGGAGTGGCAGGTCCGGTCAACGGCCGATCATGGTCCGGCGCCGCCGACCTTCGAATTCGGGGAGCGTCAGCCCCGGATGTTCGAAAGTCGGAGCTGGCGCGCGCGCGTCAGGATGGCGTTCTCGATGTCCGTCTCGGTCTGGGTGGCCGGCGCGGCGTCGATCCAGTTTCCGCCGGCGTCGCGGTTCTGCTTGAAGACGGCGACGTTCAGGCCGTCGGCGCGCAGGCGCGAGTCCAGGATGTAGACGGTCGCCTTGAAGCGCTCGTCGGGCTTTTCCGGGTTGGTGTACCAGTCGGTGATCACCACGCCGCCGTAGGGATCGGCGGAGGCCAGCGGCATGAAGGACAGCGTGTCCAGCGTCGCGCGCCAGAGGTAGCCGTTCACGCCGATGCCGGTTTCGGCGGCGGCGGCCTGCCGCTCCTGCCCGCGGCCGAACAGACGCGGGCCGCTGGAGCAGGCGGCGAGGCCCGTCAGGGTCAGCACCAGCACGCCCGTCGAGACGCCACGCATCCAAGATCCGCGCACAAACGGCATATTCACCCGCTCCAATGGTTTCCGTCGCGCGTCACAGCGCTACGGCGCCGCCCCGCGCCGGGCCCTCTATAACAACGGCCCCGCCGGCGCCAAACAGGAATCGCGTGGCCCTGCAGACACAGGCGCCGGACGAACTGCGTCCGCCGGGACCTTCTGTCGCAGACTCACGATTGACCAGGCGGTACGCGGACTTTTAATCGACCTCGACCGTGGCGGTCTTCGTGGAAGCGGGGGCTGCAACTGCGGGGCGCAGGGGCTATATGTTGGTTATGTCGGGTCGTCGGATCATCGGAGTGATCGCCACGGCCGCGCTTCTGGGCGCGGCTGCGGGCGCCGCCGAGGCCGCCGACAAGAAGGTGGATTTCACCGTCCGGCAGGAGCTGGCCTCCCCGATATCCCCCGACGCCAAGACCATGAAGTGGGACGCGCGCCGCGGCCGCTGGGGCCTGACCCTGAACCTCGAGCAGCCGAACAGCCGTCCCTCGACGCTGAACGACGTCGAGGCGGGCGCCTACTACCGGATCACCCCGTCCCTGCGGGTGGGCGGCGCGGTGGCCCTGGGCGAACAGCAGGTCGCCCCCGGCCCGAAGAAGCCGGACCCCACCGAAGGCCAGCCGCGCGTGCGGCTCGAGACCAACTTCAAGTTCTAGGCTCCCGCGAGCCCTTCCACCGCCGCCAGACCGACCAGGCCCGCGTCCTTCAGACGGCGGGCCGTTTCATTGTTGATCCCCCCCAGCGCATAGACCGGCCCGCCCGCCGCGCGGACGAGCCTGGCCAGCCGCACCGGCCCAAGCGGACGACCGGCCGAGGGGCTGTTGCTGGCGAAGGCCACGGAGACCACCGCGGCGTCCGCGCCTGCGGCCAGCGCGGCGCGCGCGGCCCGCAGGGAATGGGCCGCGGCGGTGACGGTCCAGTGCGGCTGGCCCGTCTTCATGGCGCCGGCGCGGTGCGCCAGCCGCTCGGGCAGGTGCACACCGTGCGCCCCGACCCGCCGGGCGAGACCCCAGTCGGCGCCGATCAGCAGCCGCAGCCGGCGCTGCCGGGCGATCGCCAGCAGCTTCACGGCCTGGGCCTCGGCGTCCGGACCCCCGAAGGCCCGGAAGACCACCGCCGAGCCCGCCGGCAGCGTCCGGGCGACCGCGGCCGGATCGGGCGTGCGCACGGGGTCGGTGAAGAACAGCAGGGGCGGCAGGGCCTTCCGCGACGGCGCGGCGGGCTTTAAGAGCGCCGCAGTCCTGCGCAAGGTCCAGAAACCCGTCGAAATGGCCGCCGCTCCCTCAGATCCCGCCGCCGCTTACCACGAGGTGGTGGCCCGGATCGCGCGCGCCGCGCAAGCGGCGGGTCGCGATCCCGCCGACGTGACCCTGGTCGCGGTCTCCAAGCAGCAGCCCTGGGAGGCCATAGAGCCGGTCCTGGCGGCCGGCCAGACGGTGTTCGGCGAGAACCGCGTGCAGGAGGCCATGGCCCGCTGGGCGGGCAAGGCGGCCGGCCTGGAGCTGCACCTGATCGGGCCCCTGCAAAGCAACAAGGCGAAGGAGGCCGTCGCCTTCTTCGACGTCATCGAGAGCCTGGACCGCGAGAAGCTTGCCCGGGCGCTGGCGGAGGAAGCGCAGAAGCAGGGCCGCACGCCCCGCCTCTACGTCCAGGTGAACACCGGCGAGGAGCCGCAGAAGGCCGGGATCCTCCCCGCCGAGGCCGACGCCTTCCTCGCCGCCTGCCGCGGGACCTACGGGCTCACGATCGAGGGGCTGATGTGCATCCCGCCGGTGGACGAGCCGCCCGGCCCGCACTTCGCCCTGCTGCGCAAGATCGCGGGGCGCAACGGGCTGGCGAAGCTCTCCATGGGCATGAGCGGCGACTTCGAGACCGCCATCCGCTTCGGCGCCACCAGCGTGCGCGTCGGCTCGGCGGTGTTCGGCGCGCGCGGCTAGAGCCGGATCTCGAGCAGGTCCCCTGGCTCGGCGGCCTTCAGCAAGGCGGCCATGTCCTCGGGCGCGAGCGCCACGCAGCCCTCGGTGGGCAGGTAGCCCGGCCGGCGCAGGTGGGCGAAGATGCAGGAGCCCATGGCGTCCACGACCGGGTCATCGTTGTGGCCCAGCACCACCACCACGTCGTAGACATCGTCGTCGCGCCACATCCGCTCCGCGCTGGCCGGGTAGGGCAGCTTCACAGGCCGGTTGTAGGCCGGGTCCCCCGGGGCGTCGCACCAGCCGTCGTCCGGAGCGATCGGGGCGACCGGCAGCTCGGTCTCCGGCGGCGGCCCCTTGTCCGGCCGGTAGAGCACCCGGCGGATCGGCCAGGCGCCGGCGGGCGAGAAGCCGTCGCCCTCGCGCTTGTCGGCGGCGGGCGTCACGCCGGAGCGGCCGAGCGCGCAGCGGACCCGGCGGCCGTCGCCGAGGTCGAGGAAGCCGTCAGGCGTGGCGGTGAAGATCACGAAGGCTCCGGAAAGTTTGCCCCTGGGCCACATTACGGTGCATGGTCTTGCCCATGCCTCAACGCAAGACCCTCCTCATCGTCGACGATGACGCGGACCTGCGCGGCGCGGTCGCCGAACAGCTCCAGGCCGAAGACTTCACAACCCTCGAAGCGGACACCGCCGGCGACGGCGTCAGGCTGGCGGTCGAGAAGCGCCCCGACCTGATCCTGCTGGACGTGGACCTGCCCGACATGGACGGCCGCGAGGCCTGTCGGCAGATGCGCGGCAAGGGCGTGGCCGCCCCGGTGATCATGCTGACCGCCGCGGCCGGCGACGACGACACCGTCCAGGGCCTCGACGCCGGGGCCAACGACTACGTCACCAAGCCCTACAAGTTCGCTGTCCTCCTGGCCAGGATCCGCGCCCAGCTGCGCAGCGCCGAGCATTCCGAGGGCGCGGTCTTCCGGCTGGGGGCCTACGAGTTCCGTCCCGCCGCCAAGCTGCTGGTGGACGACCACCAGAAGAAGATCCGGCTGACGGAGAAGGAAACCAACATCCTGAAGTACCTCTACCGCGCCGGCGAGAAGCCGGTGTCGCGCGAGGAGCTTCTGGCCGAGGTCTGGGGCTACAACGCCGGCGTCACCACGCACACGCTGGAGACCCACGTCTACCGCCTGCGCCAGAAGATCGAGCCCGATCCGGCCAACGCCCGGCTGCTGCTGACCGAGGCGGGCGGCTACAAGCTCGCGCCCTGAGGCCCTAGAGGACGAGGTCGGCCGTCACCGGCGCGTGGTCGCTGGGGCGGTCCCAGGCGCGAACGTCGCCGTGGACGCGGGCTGCGGCCGAGCCCAGGCGGAAAGCCGCCTCCCGAAGGCCGGGCGTGACCAGGATGTGGTCCAGCCGCAGGCCGCGGTTCGACACCCGGAAGTCCTGCGCCCGGTAGCTCCACCAGGAGGCCAGCTTCTGCGGCTCGGGGGTGGTCTCGCGCAGCAGGTCGATGAAGTCGAGCGACCCCATCAGCGCGGCGAAGGCTTCCACCTCGACGGGCGTGTGGCTGACGATCTTCGACATGTATTTGTGGTTCCAGACGTCGAACTCGCCGGGCGCCACGTTGAGGTCGCCGACGATGGCCAGCGGCGCCTTGCGCTCGCGGCGGGCGAGCTCGGCGGTCAGCTTCTCGTAGAAGTCCAGCTTGTGGTCGAACTTCGGGTTCGCCTCTCGGTCGGGGACGTCGCCGCCGGCCGGGATGTAGAAGTTGTGGACCTCGACCCCGGCCACCGTCGCGCCCACGCACCGGGCGTGGCCCTCGCGGCAGACATCGAGCGGTGGGGCGTCCTCCAGCGGCAGGGCCGAGGCGATGGCCACGCCGTGCCAGCCCTTCTGGCCAGCGATCTTCAGGTGCGGCAGGCCCATCTCGACGAAGGCCTCGCGGGGGAACTCGCCCTCGCGGCACTTGATCTCCTGCAGGCAAAGCACGTCCGGCGCCTGCTCGCGCACGAAGCGCGCCACCTGCTCGTGCCGCAGGCGGACGGAGTTGACGTTCCAGGTGCAGATCCGAAGGCGCATGCCGCCTACCTAAGCGCCGCCGGCCCGTTCGCCAACGCGGCAAAAGAAAACGCCCGGGCACTGGAGAAGCCCGGGCGTTTAAGTGGTCTCTCATGCCGCCGCCGGGAGGGGATAGGTTCCGGCACGGAATCGGCCGCGCGAGCGTCGCGCATCCGACATAGTGATATTATGGTCACGGCCCGTAAAAAATTCAAGGGCCCAAACGTTAACGCTTGTCTGTTGCGCGAATGTCACGCCCGGTTTCGGTAGGGGTTCTTCAGCACGAAGAGGTCCGCCGACAGACCGGGCGCGCGCTGCAGGCCCGCGAGGCGGACGCGGGTGGCCCGGCCCTGGGCGTCGGTCACCGTCCAGCCGACCAGCGCCAGCGGGCTGTTGGAGAAGCTGAGCGTGATCTGGCCGGCGGTCTTGCGCGTGGCGTCGCGGGCGGTGATCGAGAAGCCGTCGGCCATGCGCGACACCCGGGTGACGGTCACGCCCTTGTCGAGGCGGATGTTGCGGGCGAGGAACAGCGACAGCGGCGTCGACTGCAGCGGATAGCGGTCGAAGGTCTTCAGCCGGCTGTCCTGCACGGCCACGTTGCCCCCGTCGGACACCACGAGCAGGCCGGACGGCGGGTCGTAGGCGAAGCGGGCCTTGCCCGGGCGCTTGAGGTAGACGGTGCCCTGGCTGGTGGCGCCGCGCGCGTCGGTCTGCACGAAGCGGGCGCGGGCTTCGGTGACGCCCTGCAGATAGGCGGTGGCGCGGTCCACCAGCGCCTTGTCGGCGGCGGACAGGCCCGGCGTCTGGGCGGCGGCGACGCCGGCCAGCGGCGTGGCGGCGAGCGCGAGCGCGAGGGATCGGCGGGTGAGGCTCATCTTGGGCTCCGGCATGGGATCAGGCTACCCCGGACGCGGGGCGTCATTAGGGCGCGAAGATGTCGGGCGGCAACGCCCAAGCTTGCGGAGGCGTTCCCATGGCCATGATCGAGGAGCTGGAAGCCCGCCTGGCGAAGGCCGTGGCCGAAGAGGACTTCGAGACCGCCGCCCTGCTGCGCGACGCCATCCACCGCATCCGCCGCGGCGAGAGCAACCTCGTCGAGCAGAAGCCCGGCCGCATGGGCCTGGGCTCCAGCCAGGAGCGCTACGCCTCCGAGGGGACGAAGCCCCTGCCGAAGAAGCCCGACCCGATGACCAGGGGGCACAGGCCCGGAGGGCGGCGGAAGGGCTAGAAGCCGGTCACGGCGGCGCGGAGGCGAGGATCTCGCGCTTCCCGGCGTGGTTGGCGGGCCCCACCACGCCCTCCTGCTCCATCCGCTCGATGAGCGAGGCGGCGCGGTTGTAGCCGATCTGCAGGCGGCGCTGGACGTAGGAGGTGGAGGCCTTGCCGTCGCGCGTCACGATGGCCACGGCGCGGTCGTAGAGGTCGTTGGCGTCGCCCGTGTCCCCGCCGAAGCCGAGGTTGGGGCCCTCGTCGCCGTCCTCGTCGCCGCCGGCCGTGACCTCCTCGAGGTACTGCGGCGTCCCCTGCTCGCGCAGGAACTTGGCCACCGCCTCCACCTCGCCGTCGGAGACGAACGGCCCGTGCAGGCGGGTGATGCGGCCGCCGCCGGCCATGTAGAGCTGGTCGCCCTGGCCCAGCAGCTGCTCGGCGCCCTGCTCGCCCAGGATGGTGCGGCTGTCGATCTTGGAGGTGACCTGGAAGGAGATCCGGGTCGGGAAGTTGGCCTTGATCGTGCCGGTGATGACGTCCACCGAGGGACGCTGGGTGGCCATGATCACGTGGATGCCGGCGGCCCGCGCCATCTGCGCCAGGCGCTGGACGGCGCCTTCGATGTCCTTGCCGGCGACCATCATCAGGTCGGCGACCTCGTCGATGATCACGACGAGGTAGGGCATCGGCTCGGGCAGGATCTTCTCGCTCTCGTACATCGGCCGGCCGGTCTCGTCGAAACCCGTCTGGACGGTGCGCTCGAAGTGCTCGCCCTTGGCGAGCGCCTCCTTGGCGCGCTCGTTGTAGGAGGCGACGTTGCGGACCCCGATCTTGGACATCCGCCGGTAGCGGTCCTCCATCTCGCGGACCGCCCACTTCAGCGCCACGATCGCCTTCTTCGGCTCGGTGACCACCGGGGCCAGCAGGTGCGGGATGCCGTCGTAGACCGAAAGCTCCAGCATCTTCGGGTCGATCATGATCATCCGGCACTGCTCGGGCGGCAGCTTGTAGAGGATCGACAGGATCATGGCGTTGACGCCCACCGACTTGCCCGAGCCGGTGGTGCCGGCGATCAGCAGGTGGGGCATCTTGGCCAGGTCGGCGATGTAGGGCTCGCCGCCGATCGTCTCGCCGAGCGCCATCGGCAGGGTCTGGCCGCCCTTCTCGTACTCGGGCGCGGCCAGCAGGTCGCGCAGGTAGACGGTCTCGCGCCGGGCGTTGGGCAGCTCGATGCCGATGGCGTTGCGGCCCGGCACCACCGAGACGCGGCAGGCGGCGACGCTCATGGAGCGGGCGATGTCGTCGGCCAGGGCCACGACGCGCGCCGACTTCACGCCGGCGGCCGGCACCAGCTCGTAGAGGGTGACCACGGGGCCCGGACGGATCTGGTCCACCGCGCCGCGGACGCCGAACTCGGCCAGCACGCTCTCCAGCAGCTGGGCGTTCTGGCGCAGCGCGCCCTCGTCGAACTGGGACGCCCGCGGCTTGGGCTTGGCCAGCATCGAGAGCTCCGGCAGGCGGAAGCCGCCCGGCTGCACGAAGTCGAAGGTGGCCTGGGCCTCCCGCTGCTCGCGGGTGCTCTCCTTGGGCGCGAGCTTGGGCGCCTTGACCTTCAGCTGCGGCGCCGGGCTCGGCAGGGCGTCGTCGTCCTCCTCGTCGTCGGCGAGCATGGCGGGCGCCGGATCGAGGGCGGCGGCCGGGATGCCGGCCTCCCGCTTCGGCCGCTTCGGCGGCTTCGGAGCCTTCTCGGGCTTCAGCGCCAGCGCCACCCTGGGCTTCGGCTGCAGCGCGGCCTGCAGCCATTCGCCGGCCCCGCGCAGGTCGCGGCGGGAGAGGCCGACGCCGTAGCCCAGGGCCACCGCCGCGCCCGTGGCCAGCATGATCCCGGCGATCAGCCTGGCGAGCGGGATGTGCGCCCAGGCGATCAGGCCGGCCAGCCCCTGCAGCAGGGCGTCGCCCCAGAAGCCGCCGAGGCCCTTGGCCAGCGGCCAGGCGGCCGGCGGCGCGGGCAGGGCGAGCGCCCCGGCGAGCGCCAGCACGCCGAGCGCGCCGACGAGGGCCCGCAGGCGGATGTGGCCGCGGGTGAGGTCGGGCTCGGGCGCGGTGACCCGGGACAGGCCCAGCACCACCATCAAGAGGGCGGCGAGCGCCACGCCGAGGCCCAGGGACTGGACGCCGATGTCTGCCAGGGTCGCGCCGACGCCGCCCAGGGCGTTCTGCGGTGCGCCCGGTCCGGCGGCGTTCAGGCTGGGGTCGGCGGCGTTGTAGGTCGCAAACGCGATCGCCGCGGCGACGCCGACGGCCGCAGTCAGCCCGCCGCGCAGCCGGGCGGTCGAGGGATGCGTCCAGGCGAGCCCGGCGATGTGCCAGAAGAGCTCCATGCCCGTCTTCCGCGCCGCCCGCGCCATGCCGTCCCCTCAGCCTCCGGTGTGATCGAGGGGCATCTTTGGCGCGCCGGGGGTTAACGGCCATTTACCCTGACGCGCCATTTGCCCGGGGCGGTTGCGGCGCGATGGCGCTTCCGAACGACGGCGCGGCGCATTAGGGTCCGCCTCCATGAACTGGTCCATGCCCCGTCCGGTGCTGCAGGTGGTCGCCGGCGGCCTCGTCCTGATCGCCGTCGGCTCCTTCTCGCTCGGCGTCGCCAACGCCCCGTCGCGGGGCCGCCTGCCCGGCGAGCGGGCCGACGGCAGCAAGACGGCGCCGATCGAGGCCGTCGAGGCGGTCCCGCTCAGCCAGGAGCGCATCGAGGGCCCGCCGCCGCCGCCGGAGCCCACGCCCGAGGAGCTGGCGAAGCTCGAGGCAGACAAGAAGGCGAAGGAAGAAGCCGCCGCGGCCGCCAGGCTCGCCGAGCAGGCCGCCCAGCCGAAGGTCGACGCGGCCGCGCCCACGACCCAGGCTCCGCAGCCCGACAGGGTCGGCGACCTCCTGGCCAACCCGCCGCCCCCGCCGGCCGCCGAAGACCCGCCGTTCTAGCGCCCGTTTTCCGAGGCGCGGACGCGCGTCTCGTGCGTTGAGGCGTCATGTCCGCCAAGCCGCTCAGCCTCAGACGCCTGACGCCCGGCGAGCGGGCCCTGGCCAACGAGATGTTCGGCGACGGCCTGGACGCGGAGCGCGTGCGGATCGCGACGATCCCCTTGTGGAACCGAGCCTTCGTGGCCGGCCCCGGCCTGATCGTCTGGCCCGCCAGGGGGCTCCCGGACGACTTCAGCTTCGCCCCGCTCGGCCTCCAGGCGGTCTTCGTCCACGAGCTGACCCACGTCTGGCAGGCGCAGAACGGAATCCGGCTGCTGTTGGCGAAGATCAAAGCCGGCGACAGCCACGCCAGCTACGCCTATGACCTCTCCGGCGGCCCGGACTTCGCGGGCCTCAACATCGAGCAGCAGGCGATGGTCGTGCAGCACGCCTTCCTGGCCTCACGGGGCGCCAAGACGCCGCACCCGCCGGAGCTCTATGCCAACGCACAGCGCGCCTGGCGGCGGGGGTGAGGGCATGTCCTTGTCCGGATTGAGGACATTCACCCTTGCAGGGCCTGCGATTTTCCCCATATCGGCTGGCGACGCGGGGCTTCCGTTAAAGGAAACCTCGCGGCGAGTGATCGACCGGGGGCGTCGCACCCAGGGCGCTTCAATCGAAGGCCAACCCGCGGCGTCCGCCAACTAGGAGCGAGCAAGACTCTCAATGAGCAAGATCATCGGCATCGACCTCGGCACCACGAACTCGTGCGTCGCCATCATGGACGGCAAGACGCCCAAGGTGATCGAGAACGCCGAAGGCGCGCGCACCACGCCTTCCGTCGTGGCCTTCCTGGAGGACGGCGAGCGCCTCGTGGGCCAGCCGGCCAAGCGCCAGGCCGTCACCAATCCCTCCAACACCCTCTTCGCGATCAAGCGCCTGATCGGCCGCAACTTCTCCGACCCGATGGTCGAGAAGGACCGGGGCATGGTGCCCTATGAGATCGTGAAGGGCCCGACCGGCGACGCCTGGGTCAAAGCCCAGGGCAAGGACTACTCCCCCCAGCAGGTCTCCGCCTTCATCCTGCAGAAGATGAAGGAAGCCGCCGAGCAGCACCTCGGCGAGAAGGTCGAGAAGGCGGTCATCACCGTCCCGGCCTACTTCAACGACGCCCAGCGGCAGGCGACCAAGGACGCCGGCAAGATCGCGGGCCTCGAAGTCCTGCGGATCATCAACGAGCCGACGGCCGCGGCGCTCGCCTACGGCCTCGAGAAGAACGACGGCAAGAAGATCGCCGTCTACGACCTCGGCGGCGGCACCTTCGACGTCTCGATCCTGGAGATCGGTGACGGGGTGTTCGAGGTGAAGTCGACCAACGGCGACACCTTCCTGGGCGGCGAGGACTTCGACCTGCGGGTCGTCGACTACCTGGCCGACGAGTTCCGCAAGGAGACCTCGGTCGACCTGCGCAAGGACAAGCTGGCCCTGCAGCGCCTGAAGGAAGAGGCCGAGAAGGCCAAGAAGGAGCTCTCCAGCGTCACCCAGTACGAGGTGAACCTGCCCTTCATCTCGATGAACGCCTCGGGCCCGCTGCACCTCAACATCAAGCTGTCCCGCGCCAAGCTGGAAGCCCTGGTCGAGGATCTGATCACCAAGACGATCGGCCCCTGCGAGCAGGCGCTGAAGGACGCGGGCCTGAAGAAGTCCGACATCGACGAGGTGATCCTGGTCGGCGGCATGACCCGCATGCCGAAGGTCGTGGACACCGTGAAGGAGTTCTTCGGCCGCGAGCCCCACAAGGGCGTGAACCCGGACGAGGTCGTGGCCCTGGGCGCCGCGGTCCAGGCGGGCGTCCTGCAGGGCGACGTCAAGGACGTGCTGCTGCTGGACGTGACGCCGCTGACGCTGGGCATCGAGACCCTGGGCGGCGTGTTCACCCCGCTGATCGAGCGTAACACGACGATCCCGACCAAGCGGTCCCAGACCTTCTCGACCGCGGACGACAACCAGTCGGCCGTGACGATCCGGGTCTTCCAGGGCGAACGCCCGATGGCGCAGGACAACAAGATGCTCGGCCAGTTCGACCTGGTGGGCATCCCCCCGGCGCCGCGCGGCGTGCCGCAGGTCGAGGTCACCTTCGACATCGACGCCAACGGCATCGTCAACGTCTCGGCCCGCGACAAGGCCACGTCCAAGGAACAGTCGATCCGCATCCAGGCCAACGGCGGCCTCTCCGACGCGGACATCGACGCCATGGTCAAGGAGGCCGAGTCCAACAAGGCCGAGGACGAGAAGCGCAAGGCGGTCGTCGACGCCAAGAACCAGGCCGACTCCGCGGTGCACACCGCCGAGAAGGCCCTGAAGGAGCACGGCGACAAGGTGGGCGAAGCCGACCGGACCGCCATCCAGACGGCCCTCGACGAGCTGAAGTCGGCCATGGAGGGCGACGACGCCGAGGCGATCTCGTCCAAGACCCAGGCGCTGATCCAGGCGTCGATGAAGCTCGGCGAGGCCATGTACAAGGCCCAGCAGGAGTCCGGCCAGGAGGGCGCCGAGGCGGCCTCGGACGCCGGCGGCTCGGACGACGTGGTCGACGCGGAGTTCGAGGAAGTCGACGACCAGAAGAAGTCGGCGTGACATCGCGCCCCATGGCGGCGTCCCGCAGTCAGTGCGAGAACGCCGTCACTGGGGACGTCGCCGCCGCTTCTGCAGCACGACAAAGAGGCCCCCGCCCGCTCGGCCACAAGCCTTGCAGCCGGGCGGGGGCCATCCCACCTTCCCTACAACAGAACCTTGAGCGCCTGAGCCTCTGATGCGGGACTATTACGAGATCCTGGGCGTCGAGCGCGGCTGCGACGGGGCGGCCCTGAAATCCGCCTTCCGCAAGCTCGCCATGGAACACCACCCCGACCGCAACGGCGGGTGCGAGGAAGCGGCGGGCCGCTTCAAGGAACTCAACGAAGCCTATTCCGTCCTGTCCGACCCGCAGAAGCGGGCCGCCTACGACCGCTTCGGCCACGCCGGCGTGAACGGCATGGGCGGCGGCGCGGGCGGGGCCCAGTTCCACGACGTGCACGACATCTTCAACGAGGTGTTCGGCGACGTCTTCGGCGACATGTTCGGCGGCCGCCGCGGCGGCGGCCAGCAGAGCCGGGGCCCGGCGCGGGGCCAGGACCTCCGCTACGACCTGGAGATCACGCTGGAGCAGGCCTACGCCGGCGCCGACGTGGAGATCACCGTCCCGGCGGCCATGACCTGCGAGACCTGCGAGGGCTCGGGGGCCAAGCCGGGCACCAGCCCCACCACCTGCAACGCCTGCGGCGGCGCCGGCCGGGTGCGGGCGACCCAGGGCTTCTTCTCCATCGAGCGCGCCTGCCCCCGCTGCGGCGGCTCGGGCACGCTGATCCTCGACCCGTGCTCGGATTGCCGCGGCCAGGGCCAGGTGCGCAAGGAGCGCACGCTCTCGGTCCGCATCCCCTCGGGCGTCGACGACGGCGCGCGCATCCGGCTGGCCGGCGAGGGCGACTCCGGCGCCCGCGGCGGCCCGCGCGGCGACCTCTACATCTTCCTGTCGGTGCGCCCGCACGAGCTCTTCGAGCGCGACGGGCTGGACCTGCTCTGCACCGTGCCCGTCCCCATGGCCGTGGCGGCCCTGGGCGGCGAGATCGAGGCCCCCTGCCTGCTCGGCGGCGACAACTGCGACGGCGAGTGCAAGATCCCGGTGAAGGTCCCGGAAGGCGCCCAGACCGGCAAGACGGTGCGCGTGAAGGGCCGCGGCATGCCCTCGCTCCGCTCGCGCGAGCGCGGCGACCTCGTGGTCGAGCTGTTCGTGGAGACGCCGACCCGGCTCACCGCGCGCCAGAAGGAGCTGCTGCGGGAGTTCGCCGGGACCTGCTCGGAACAGCAGCATCCCAAGCAGGCCAACTTCCTCGGCAAGGCCAAGCGGTTCTGGGACGAGATGACGGGAGCCTGAGGCTCCCGCCCCGCTCGAAGCCCTACTTCGCGCCCTTCGGCCGGTAGGCCACCAGCACGTTGCCGCCCGCCTGGCCGAAGCTGGCGTAGCCCGAGTTCACGAACAGCATCCCGTCGCCGGCGAACACGCCCGCCGCGTCGATCGAGCCCCCCGCGCCCGGGATCTTGTTCACCGGCTGGTAGGCGGTGGTCGCGGTGTCGTGCATGGCCAGCACCTTGCCGGTCGCCGCGTCGAACACCCAAAGCCGCCCGTCGAGGGAGCCCGCCACCACCGCGCCGTCCACCACCAGCGGCGCCGCCGACAGGCCATAGCGGTTGCCGCAGATCGTCACCTTGGCCCGGGCGCCCGTGCAGTCGGGTTCTGCCCGCCACTGCCAGGCGACCTTGCCGGTGGCGACGTCCACGGCGTGCATCCCGGCCGCCGAGCGGTCCTTGGGCACGTTCGGGTCGCTGATCGGGGCGAACACGCGGACCCCGTCGGTGGCGATGCCCCAGTGGACGCCGCCCAGCGGACTGCCCTTGCCGAACTGCTGGCGCCACAGGACCTTGCCGGTGGCCGCGTCCAGCGCCCAGACGTCGCCGGACTTCTGGCCGCCCAGGATCACGTCCTTGCCAGTCTTGCCGCGGAACACCACCGGGCCGGCTCCGAAGTCGTGGTCGAGCAGCACGCTGCCGTCCTTGGCGAAGTAGCAGTTGGCGCCCGGCGGCCGGCTGCCGTCCGCGCCCACCGGGCACGACATGTTCCAGATGTCGTTCTCCAGCGCCTGGAAGACCCAGTTCTGCTTGCCGGTGGCGAGATCGATGGAGGCGATGGCGTCGCTGGTCTTGGTGGCCGGCGGGGAGGTGTTCTCGCCGGTGGAGGCGAAGACCACCCCGCGCTTCACGTCGATCGCCGGGCTGGACCACACCGGCGCGCCGGAGGGGCCGAAGGCCGCCACGCCCTGCGCATTGGTCCGGCCGAGCGGCTTGGCGTCCTCCATGGTGTGCCAGGTCCAGAGCACCTTGCCGGTCGCGCCGTCGACCGCGGCCACGGCCCCGTGGCCCTTGCAGCACTCGTAAGCCGGGCGCATGGCCGCGCCCACGTCGCTGCCCGAGATCGGCACGATGATCCGGCCGTCGTGGATCAGCGGCGAGCCGGACAGCGGCGCGGTCCTGTCGTGCCGCGGGTCGGCCCGCCAGAGGAGCTTGCCGGTCGCGGCGTCCAGCGCCACGAGGTTTCCCTGGGCGTCGCCGCCCACCAGGCCGAGCGGCCCGTCCTTGCCGAGCCGACCGTAGGCCAGGCTGTTGCGGACCTGGGACTGGGTGGGGGTCGCCCACTTTACGCAGCCGGTCCGGGTGTCCAGCGCCAGGATGTGGTTCGCCTGCCCCGCCGGATAGAACACGGTGTCGCCCACGACGACGCCCTGGCCCCGAAGGCCCGAGGTCTTCGGCATGGCGAAGGCCCAGGCGACCTCCAGGTTGGCGAGGTCCTTGGTCTTCAGCCCCGCCTGGGCGGCGCTCATCCGCCGCGTGTTCTCCAGGTCGACCCCGAAGCCGATCTGGGCGGGCCTGGCGGACAGGTCCACCTTGCGGCGGTCGGCCGGGCACATGGCCTCGTCGATCCAGGCCGTGCCCACCGGCGCCTCGGGCGCCGCGAGATAGCCCACCACCTGCCGCAGCTGCTCGCGGGTGAGCTGGTCGCCGATCGGCTTCATCACGCCGGAGGTCAGGGTCGTGGAGAGCGTCTGGGCGCTCATCCTGCGCAGCGAGGCCACGGGCGCGGCGCGGCTGCCGGCGTCGGGCGCATTGTGGCAGGCGCCGCAGTACTGGTCGTAGACCGCCTTGCCGGGATGGCTCTCCCGGTCGTCCTGGCCGTGGGCGACCTGCGCCAGCGCCAGGCCTGCGGCCAGCGCCGCCGCCGCCGCCGTGGCTATGCCGGCGGCCAGCCGCAGTTGTCGGGACGCGGTGACCATGTGTTCCCCCTGATCGAGCGCGCCGCCTCGTGCCGGGCGGCTTCGTCGGGGAAGCTAACCGTACCGGGCCTTCGGAAAATTGCCCGCCTGAAATCTGGAAGGCCGTTTGCGGCCGGCGAGGCTTTCGGCTAGAGACACCCTCCCGCTGGAATGCACCCGTAGCTCAGCTGGATAGAGCGTTGCCCTCCGAAGGCAAAGGTCACACGTTCGAATCGTGTCGGGTGCGCCAGCGTTTTCAGCCACATAGGCCGAGACGCACGCCGCGCCGGAGCTAGTTCTCCGGCTTGCCGTCCACCGTGCGGGCGATCCGGGCGGCGAGGCTCGGGTGGTAGGTGGCCTTCGCCTCGGCGAAGTACTGCCGGGCGAGCGCCTGGCCCCAGTCGCCCTGCCTCATCAGGCCCGTGTAGAGCGGGTTGACGAACAGCCCGCGGCCGACGCTGGCCAGGAAGGCCCGCAGGGACGGCAGGCCCGGCTCGTAGCGGTTGGCGATCACCAGCTCCAGCCAGGCCGACCGGACGTAGCCGTTCGTCGAGGCCGAGAGGCTGAAGGCCCGGTCGAGGTCGGCGAGCTGGGCGGCGGTGAGCTTGCGCGGCAGGTTGTTGAGGAAGCGCTGCCACTCCTGGGTGGTCCAGGCCGTGGCCGGCAGGGACGCGGCGGGGGCGCCCTCGGCGAAGGCCTTCACCGAGCGGTCGACCTCCGCCAGCTTCGGCGAGCTCAGGTGGACGGCGTTGTCCGGCAGGCCGGGCCCGTAGGCCCAGGCGTCGAGCTGCAGCTTCGCCTCGAGCGCGGCGTCGCCCTTCACCAGGTGCTTGCGCAGGTCGGCGAGGAAGCCCGCCGTGGTCTGCGGCTGGAAGGCGTGGCGGTCGAAGTAGCCGCGCAGGTAGGCGTCCCAGCGGGCGCGGCCGACCAGGGTCTCCAGGGTGCGCAGGAAGGTCTCGCCCTTGAAGTAGTCGATCTGGCCGCCGGGCTCGCCGTAGAGCCGGGTGCGCGGGTCCGTGGGCCCGCCCAGCTCGGCGATGTCCGCCTGCAGCCCGTCCCAGGCGAGGTCGGCCTCGATCACGGCGCGCTCGCGGCCGTAGATCGCTTCCATGATCCGGTTCTCGACGTAGCTGGTGAAGCCCTCGTTGAGCCAGACGTCCGGCCAGGTGGCGTTGGTGACGAGGTTGCCCGACCAGCTGTGCGCCAGCTCGTGGGCCACGAGGCCGACGTTGGCGCGGTCGCCGGTGATGAAGGTCGGCGTCAGGAAGGTGAGCGTGGTGTTCTCCATCCCGCCGTACGGGAAGGCGGGCGGCAGGACCAGCACGTCGTAGCGCCCCCAGCGGTAGGGCCCGTAGAGCGCCTCGGCGGCCTCGACCATCTTCTCGGTGTCGGCGAGCTCGAAGGCGGCCCGGTCCAGCATGGCGGGCTCGGCGTAGACGCCGGTGCGGCGGCCGAGGTCCCGGAAGGCGAGGTCGCCCACGGCGAGCGCCACCAGATAGGTCGGGACGGGATGGACCATGCGGAAGCGGTAGGCGCGCTTGCCGGCGCCCGCCGGCTCGCCGTTCGGCGTCAGCCGCTCGCCGCTCATCACGGCCATCAGGTCCTCGGGAACCACGAGCCGCGCCGTCCAGGTCTGGCGCACGCCGGGGCTGTCCTGGGTCGGGAACCAGCTGCGGTTCAGGGTCGGCTGGCCCTGGCTGTAGAGGAACGGCCTGGCCTTGCCGGCGGTGAGCTCCGGCGGCAGCCACTGCAGCGCGCTGGCCTCCGGGGCGGCGGCGTAGGTGACGACGATCCGCTTCGCGCCGCCCAGCTGCACGGTGAGCGGCGCGCCCTTGTCGCCGTCCTTGGCCCCCAGCCGCCAGGCCAGCGGCTTGCCGGCGGGCGTGGTGACCTTCTCGATCCTGAGGTCCAGGGCGTCCAGGACCACCTCGTCCACGCCCGGCTGGGCCAGCACGTCCAGGGCCGCGGTCCCGCTGAGGGTGCGGCCGGCGAAGTCCACCGCCAGGTCGAGGTCCACGTGGGTGACCCGCGCCTTGCGCGGCTCGGCGTAGGACTGCGTATCCACCGCATCGGGGGTCGTCAGGATCGGCGCGACCGGGCGGACCTTGGCCAGGGCCGGGGCGGCGCCGAGCGACAGGGCGGCGGCCAGGAGCAGAACGCGCCGCGTGAGACGAGCCATGGTTTCGGGACCTCCGGAAGATGAGCCGCCTGCTTAGCGGCGGCCCGTCGCGAAGGCCAGTGCGGCGCCGTCAGGCCCGGCGGAGGACCCGCCGACCTCGCGACGGACGGCGGGAACAGGACCGAGACCGTACCGATTCTTCGATTGACGGTGGGGTATGATTGGGGCTTGCTGGGCCAAGAGCGCCGCCCGCCCGAGAGACGGCGCCGGGAGGAAGACGAGTGGCCACAGCCTCACCCGCGGGGGCCGAGCGCCTCACGCTGAAGACCAAGCTGGCGTTCGGCGTCGGCAGCGCCGCCGAGACCATCGCCCTCTACGCCGTCTCCAGCTACGCGCTCCTGTTCTACAACCAGGTCCTGGGCGTCAGCGCCGCCTGGGTCGGCCTGGCGATCTCCGTCAGCCTGGTGTTCGACGGCCTGACCGAGCCGATCGTCGGCTCCTGGTCGGACCGCACCCACTCCAAGTGGGGCCGCCGGCATCCCTGGATGTTCGCCGCCCCGATCCCGATCGCGCTGACCTTCTTCGCCATCTTCAGCCCGCCGGCCTCGCTGGGTGAGCTGGGCCTCGCCATCTGGTGCGGGGTCTCGGTGTCCCTGCTGCGGCAGGTGATGACCTTCTTCCACACGCCCCATCTGGCGCTGGGCGGCGAGCTGTCGCCCAACTACGTGGAGCGCTCGAAGGTGATGGCCTACAATAGCTTCTTCCAGTGGGCCGGCGGCTCGGCCATGGCCTACATCGCGCTGACCTTCTTCTTCCCGAAGACGCCGGAGTTCCACAACGGCCTGCTCAACCCGGAGCCGTGGAACGAGTTCGCCGCCGTCATGGCCGGCGTGGTGATCGTGGTGCTGTTCGCCTCGGCCTGGTTCACCCGGGACCGAATCCCCTACCTGCCGAAGCCGGCCGCCGACACGCCGAAGTTCAGCCCCGCCGAGTTCTTCAAGGACGTGGCCAAGGCGCTGACCAACGTGAACTACGTCTGGCTGCTGGTGGCCTATTTCTTCCTGTCGATGATGATCGGCCTGCGCGAGGGCCTGAGGCTCTACACCTACAGCTTCTACTGGGAGATCTCCTCCAGCGACATGCGGCTGTTCATCATCGGCAGCTTCGTGGGCTACGCCGCGGCCTTCGCCTTCGCCGCCCGCATGCACGGCCGGTTCGACAAGAAGGGAACGGCGATCTGGTCGGCGCTGACCTATGCGGCGGTGCCGGCGATCCCGATCGTGCTGGGCCAGATGGGGATCCTCAGGCCCGACACGCCCGGCCTGCTGCCGATCCTGATCGCCTTCGCCGCGGTCGCCTATTCGGCGGTGAGCGTGCTGCAGATCAGCATCATGTCGGCGCTTGCCGACATCGCCGACGAGAACGAGCTGAAGCACGGGGTGCGCCAGGAGGGCATCCTCTACTCCACCCGCGCGCTCGCCGCGAAGTTCGACCAGGCGATCGGCATGGCGCTGGCCGGCTTCGTGATCACCATCATCGCCTTCCCCGACAAGGCGCAGCCGGGGCAGGTGGCCCCGGAGATCCTGCACAACCTGGCCCTCTGGGACGGAATCCTGTCGGCCATCCCGGGTGTCATCGCCGCCTGGTGCTACGGCCGCTACCGCATCGACCGGCAGGCCTATGAGGTGACCCGCGAGGCCCTGGCCAAGCGGCGGGCGGACGCCATCGTGGTGGCTGCGGCGCCGGCCGAATAGGTCAGCCGCGGCGCATGGCCTGGACCAGGCTGCCCGTGTAGGCCGCATGGCCCACATGGGTGAGCCTGGCCTCCACGTCAGCCCAGATCTCGCCGCCCAGGTCGCGCCAGCGGCGGCAGAAGGCGTAGTCCTCGGAGAGGTATTCGCCGGTCTCCGGCTCCAGCAGAGTGTCGAACACCATCACCGCCTCGGAGCCGTCGTCGAGGACGGCGCGCAGCTCGGGATGGGCGTCGGCGATCCGCTGCAGGGCCTCGCGGCGGATCATCAGGAAGCCGGTGCCGCCGTAGGCCACCTTCGCGATCCCATTCTCCACCTCCACCGAGCTGTCGGGCGTCGGGATGAAGCGCACCACATAGCCGATGGAGGCCGCCTGCAGGTCCTCGACCCCGGCCTTGGCCGCGGCGCGGGCCTTCTCCCAGTCGATGTGCTTCAGCGGGCAGACGGCGGCGACCACGTCCTTGCCGCTCTCCAGCAGGCGGAAGACGTTCTCCGGCGCGAAGCCGATGTCGGCGTCCACGAACAGGATGTGGGTCGCCTCCGGATGGGCGAGGAAGCCCGCCGCCAGGCGGCTGCGGGCGCGGGTGATCAGGGCGTCGCTGGCCAGCAACTCCACGTGCAGGCCGATCCCCCGCGCCTCGCAGGCCTCCTGCAGGCGCAGCACCGCGCCCATGAAGTAGAGGTTCACCTGGCCGCCGAAGCAGGGGGCGGCGAGATAGATGAACGGCCGGTCGGTCATGGCCCCAGCCTAGGCGTCCGCCCGGGCCGGGTCGAGCCGCCGGCGGAGCGGCAGCCACATCGCGACGGCCAGGGCCACCCCGAGGCCGTCGGCGAGGAGGTCGCGCCAGTCGCCGTGGCGGCCGGAGGGGAGGGTCGCCTGCAGGACCTCCACGGCCGCGCCAAGGAGCAGTCCGAAGGCGATGATGGCGCGCCACCTGCGGGGGGCGAGGACGAGGCCGCTCGCGGTCAGCACGAACCAGGCGATGGCGTGCTCCCACTTGTCGCTGAGGCCCTCCGGCTGCGGCAGGGTCTCGCTGGGCGCCAGGCACAGCCAGAGCAGCACGGCGACGGCCAAGGCATACAGGCCGATCCGGACCGGCCGGGCCAGCCGCCAGGGGGCCAGCCTCAAAGCTTCAGGCCCAGGCGCGGGCCGGCCCACACCATCAGCAGGTAGAGTCCCACCGTCAGGGCGCAGCCGCAGAGCAGGGCCGGCCAGAAGGGCAGGCCGCGACGGATCAGCGCCGGAACCACCAGGAACATCGGCAGCGACGGCAGGACGAACCAGAACGTCGCCTCGGCGTGCGCCGCCAGCCGCTCCGGCTCGCGGGTGTCGCGCCACAGCCAGATCATGCCCAGGATGGAGACCAGCGGCAGGGAGGCCACCAGCGCGGCGAACCCCGGGCTGCGCCGGGCGATCTCCGAGACCGCGGCGATGATCACGCCGGAGAGGCCGGCCTTGAGCAGGAGGTAGAGCATTGCGCCTCGATAGCAGATGCCCGCCGCCCTTGCAGGGCCGCGCCGGCCTCTCTAGCGTCCGCGCCCGGCAACAGGAGCGCGCGGATGGCGGTCGAGGCGGTGATCTGGGATTTCGGCGGGGTGTTCACGACCTCGCCCTTCGAAGCCTTCAACCGCTACGAGGCCGAGGCGGGCCTGCCGAAGGACCTGATCCGGCGGGTGAACGCCACCAATCCCGACCACAACGCCTGGGCCCTGTTCGAGCGCAACGAGATCGACGCGGCGCGCTTCGACGCCCTGTTCCTCGAGGAATCCACCGCGCTCGGCCACCCGGTGCGCGGCGCCGACGTCCTGCCGCTGCTGTCGGGCCGGCTGCGGCCGCGGATGGTGGCGGCGCTGAAGGCCTGCAAGGCGGCCGGCTACAAGGTGGGCTGCATCACCAACAACGTCGTGTCCGAGCACAGCCCGGGCCAGGACGAGGGGCAGAAGATGGCCGGCGCCATGGCCCAGGTGATGCCGCTGTTCGACGCCATCATCGAGAGCTCCAAGGCGGGCGTCCGCAAGCCCGACCCGCGCATCTACCTGATGATGTGCGACCTGCTCGCCGTGCAGCCGGACCAATGCGTCTACCTCGACGACCTGGGGATCAACTGCAAGCCGGCCGCGGGCCTGGGCATGAAGGCGATCAAGGTGGTGGACGTCGACCAGACGCTGGCCGAGCTCTCCGCCGCCACGGGCCTCGACTTCGCGCCCGAGGAGGTCGCATGAGCCGGCCCGCGAAGATCGGCGCCACCGAGGCGCTGAAGAACCTGCCGGACTGGTGGTCGCCCGAGGGCGAGCGCGACGCCATCTGCCGGACCTTCCGCTTCCGCGACTTCAACGCCGCCTTCGGCTTCATGAGCCGCGTGGCGATGATGGCCGAGAAGCTCGACCACCATCCGGAGTGGTTCAACGTCTACAACCGCGTGGAGGTGACGCTGGCCACCCACGACGCCGACGGCGTCACCGAGCTCGACGTGACGCTTGCCCGGTTCATGGACGAGGCGGCGCGCGCCACCGGCGCGGACTGAACGAGAACAACCAGGGGAGAACGGACATGGCGGGACGCGTCGCGGGCAAGAAGGCCTTCATCTCGGGCGGGGCGCAGGGGCTGGGCGCGGCAATGGCCCGCCGGCTGGCGGAGGAGGGGGCCAAGGTCTCCCTGGGCGACATCAACCTGCCGGGCGCGGAGGCCGTGGCCGCGGAGATCAACGCCGCACACGGGGCGGGGACCGCCTTCGCCTTCCCGCTGGACGTCACCAAGGAGGACCAGTGGATCTTCGCCCTCGAGGAGGCCGACGCGGCCATGGGCGGGATCTCGGTGCTGGTGAACAACGCCGGCATCAGCCGCGGCGGCAACATCGAGGAGCTCAGCTTCGAGGACTGGAAGCTGGTGATGGGCGTCAACACCGACTCGGTGTTCCTCGGGACCAAGCACGCGCTCAAGTACATGCGCCAGAATCAGCCCGGCTCGATCGTCAACATCAGCTCGATCGCGGGCCTGATCGCGGCCCACAACACGCCGGTCTACAACGCCTCGAAGGCGGCGGTCTGGCTGCTCTCCAAGGGCATCGCCCTGCACTGCGCCAAGCAGGGGCTCGACATCCGTTCGAACTCCATCCACCCGACCTTCATCGACACCCCGATCCTCGACCCGCTGCGCCAGCGGTTCGGCAAGGAGGAGGCGGAGGCCAAGCTGGCCCGCCAGGTGCCGCTCGGCCGGATCGGCCAGCCCGCCGACATCGCCAATGCGGTGCTCTACCTGGCCTCGGACGAGAGCCGGTTCATGACCGGCGCCGAGCTGAAGCTCGATGGCGGCATCAGCGCGATGTGATCAGTTGACGAGGATGGCGCCCAGCAGGAGCTTCGCGCCCGGCTTGCCGACGATGGCGTCGGTCTGGCGCTGCAGGTTCTGGGCGAGGAAGTCGGCGTTGGGCGCCGTCGCCGGCGGCAGGCCCGCGGCGTAGGTCTGGACGGTCTGGTAGTAGGCGGCCCGGAGCCTCGGCAGGCTCTGCTCCACCCGGCCCCGCAGCGCGGCGTCCGGCACGTCGAGCCCGCATTCCACGGTCAGCACGCCCCGGCGCCCGCCGCCCTTGTTGGTGGTCGCCGCCAGCGTCTGGATGACGATGTAGGAGGCCCCGCCGGCGCGCTTCTTCTCGCCCTCTGGGGCGCTGGAGGCCATTGCGGTCGCGGGCGCCGCGGCGGCGAGGACCAGGCCAAGGAAGCTGCGGCGTCTCATGGCCGCAGACCCTGCCCGATTATGGTTAGCGCTCTCTTTACGCCCGGGGCGGAAGCTGGGGCGGATCTGGAGATTCGCTGCCTGTGGAGCCCCGCATTTGGGCCGATTTGCGCCGACCACCCTCGACCTCGACGGCAAGGTCATCCTCGTCACCGGCGCCACCGGCTCCTTCGGCCGCCGCTTCGTCGAGACCGTGCTGACGCGGGGCCGCCCCCGCAAGCTGATCGTCTATTCTCGCGACGAGCTGAAGCAGAGCGAGATGCAGATCGACCTGGCCGATCGCTTCCCGCCCGAGAAGCTCGCCTGCATGCGCTTCTTCCTGGGCGACGTGCGCGACCGCGAGCGCCTGACGCTGGCCCTGCGCGGGGTGGACATCGTCATCCACGCCGCGGCCCTGAAGCAGGTGCCCGCCGCCGAGTACAATCCCTCCGAATGCATCCACACCAATGTGCTGGGCGCGGAGAACGTGGTCTGGGCCTGCCTGACCAACCGGGTGAAGCAGGTGGTGGCGCTGTCCACCGACAAGGCCTGCAACCCGATCAACCTCTACGGCGCCACCAAGCTCGCCTCCGACAAGACCTTCGTGGCGGCCAACAACCTGTCGGGCGACATCGGCACGCGGTTCTCGGTGGTGCGCTACGGCAACGTGGTGGGCTCCCGCGGCTCGGTGGCCCCGCTGTTCGAGCGGCTGATCGCCAGGGGCGCGACCGAGCTGCCGATCACCGACCCGCGGATGACCCGCTTCCTGATCACCCTCGATGAGGGCGTGGAGTTCGTGCTCTCGTCGCTTTCCATGATGCGCGGCGGCGAGATCTTCGTGCCCAAGATCCCGTCCATGAAGGTGGTCGACATGGCCGCCGCCATGGCCCCGGGCCTGGCCACCCGGGTGATCGGCATCCGCCCCGGCGAGAAGCTGCACGAGATGATGATCTCGGCCGACGACGCGCGCTCCACCGTCGACCTCGGCGACCGCTACGCCATCGAACCGGCCTTCGTGGACTACACCCGCGAGCCGCTGCAGGGCGGCCGGCTGGCGGAGGGCTTCTCCTACGCCTCCGACACCAACGACGAGTGGCTGGGCGGCGAAGCCCTGCTGGCGATGCTTGGGGCCGCCGCGCCCGTCGCCCGCCGCCGCCGGGCGACCGACTGACATGGTCCTGCCCTACGGCCGCCAGACGATCGAGGACGACGACATCGCCGCGGTGGTCGAGGCGCTGAAGGGCGACTTCCTGACCACCGGCCCGACGGTCGACGCCTTCGAGGCCGCCTTCGCCCAGGCCGTGGGCGCGGCGCACGCCGTGGCCTGCGCCAACGGCACGGCGGCCCTGCACCTGGCCATGCTGGCGCTTCGCCTCCAGCCCGGGGAGCGGGTGGTGGCGCCGGCCATCACCTTCCTGGCGACCGCCAACTGCGCCCGCTACGTGGGGGCCGAGGTGGTGTTCGCCGACGTCGATCCCGACAGCGGCCTGATGACGCCCGCGACGCTGCAGGACGCCCTCGCCCGCGCCGACGGGCCGGTGCGCGCCGTCCTCCCGGTGCACCTGCGCGGCGACGCCTGCGACCTGCCGGCGCTGGAGGCCCTCGCCCGCGAGGCGGGCGCCGTCCTGGTGGAGGACGCGCCGCACGCGCTCGGAACCACGGCGACCTTCGGCAATGTGGCGGAGACCATCGGCGACGTCCGCCACTCGGCCATGGCCACCTTCTCCTTCCACCCGGTGAAGACCATCGCCACCGGCGAAGGGGGCATGGTCGTCACCAACGACCCGGCGCTGGCCGCCCGCCTGAAGACGCTGCGCAGTCACGGCATGGTGCGGCCCGAGGGCTCGGACCCGTGGTGGTACGAGATGCCGGAGCCGGGCTTCAACTACCGCCTGCCCGACATCCTCTGCGCGCTCGGCCTCTCGCAGCTCGGCAAGCTGGACCGCTTCGTGGCGCGCCGGCGCGCCCTGGCCGCGGCCTATCTGCAGGCTCTGCAGCCGCTCGCGCCGCTGGTGCGCCCTGCGGTGTCGCCGGCCTGGAGCGACCCGGCGCTGCATCTGATGACGGTGCTGATCGACTTCGAGGCGGCCGGGCGCTGCCGGCGCGAGGTGGTGGACGCGCTCAGGGCCCGCGGCGTCGGCAGCCAGGTCCACTACATCCCGGTGCACCGCCAGCCCTACTACCGCGAGCGGTACGGGCCGCTGGACCTGCCGGGCGCGGAGGCCTGGTACGCGCGCTGCCTCTCCCTGCCGCTCTATCCGGGCATGGCCGATGCGGACGTGGACCTGGTCGTGCGGTCGCTTGCGGAAGCGCTCGGCGTCTAGGCGGCGAGCTGGGCCTTTTCCACGAGGTCGCGGACGGCGGCCATCTGGTCCGGCGCCTGGGCGAGCTCCGAGCGCAGGCCGTCGTCGCGGACCAGGCGCATGGCCTCGCTGCGGGCGCGGTCGGCGGCGGGGCCGAGCGGCGCGGTCTCGCCGCTGGCCAGGCGCAGCAGGAACGTCAGCTTCTGCACCGCCGGCGCGGTCGCCTTGGTGAGCGCCGCGATCAGCCGGGCCTCGGCCTCCACCTTGCCGCCGACGATGCCCAGGTGCTCCTGCACGGGGCCGGCGTCCTCGGGGGCGAGGCCGCAGCGGCCCACGGAGCGTTGCAGCGCGGCGAGCGCCGCCAGCCGCACCGGCGGGGTCTCGATGGAGGCCAGGGTCTCCTTCTCGAGCCGGTTGTTGGTGACCAGCGCCTTCAGCCAGCGGGCGGCATGGCGCTTGTTCTGCGGGCCGATCACGTTCTCGGTCAGCCAGACGAGCGCCTCGGCCTCCTCGCGGGCGGTCTTGCCCTGCCCGAGGTAGCTTTCCACGAAATCGCCGGTGACCAGCATCTTGGAGCGCACGGAAAAGGCGGCCTGCACGTCTTCCAGCGGCAGGAGCTTGCCGGCCGCCGCGGTCAGCGACATGGCCAGCGCCCGCAGCACGTCGATCTCCAGGGCCGCGTCGCCCGGCACCAGGCGGCGCGGGCCATTCAGCTCGGTGAGGATGCGCTTGCCGAGCGCGGTGCGGACCTCGACGAAGTCCTCGCCGCCCAGCCAGCGGCCGAGCCGCTTGGCCTCGGTGGAGAGCTCCGGCATCACCTTGGCGACCGACTTCTCGACCTTGATCAGCATGTCCACCGAGTCGGCGGCGGCCAGGCGGGTGAGGGCGGCCAGGGAGGCGCCCAGGTGCGGCGTCTTGCCGACGATGCCCTCCAGGCCCGCCCGCGATTCCAGGATCTCGGCGATCGGCTGCTGCAGGACCGTGATGGCCAGCCGCCGGGCCGGGCCCGCGGCCGGCGGCGCGGCGGCGGCGAAGTCCATCAGCCGCGACAGCTTCTCGGTCCAGTCGCGGCCGCCGGCGATGCCCATGGCGACGCCGCAGCCCAGCAGGTAGGGGCCGTCCGGATCGCCGGCCAGCCGCTCGGCGGCGACGGCGAAGGTCTCCTTGGAGAGGTCCGGGAGGGCCCCGCGGCGCCAGTCCTTCATCAGCCGGTCGACCGTGCGGTCGATCAGGCCGTGGAAGGTGCGCATCATCTCGTGGACGTTGCCGCCCCGGGCCTGGGCCTCGGGCACGGCGATCTTCTGCACGGCGTGCTGCAGCTCGTTGCCGGAGGCCTCCAGGTGCTCGACGAGGTCGGGCCGGTGCAGGAGTTCGAACGGCGTCGCCGACTTGCGCGCCAGCCAGCCCTCCAGAAGCCGGCCGATGCGGTCACGGGCGTGCAGGCTGTAGAGATCCTGCGGCGTCACGCAGAGCGGCTCGAGGTTCTCGGGCGGAGCGCGGCGCTTGGTCAGCGGCTCGGGCATGCCGAGGTTGAGGATCGAGACCGTCTGGAATTCGCCGGTTTCGGGGTCCTGCGTCTCCTTCGTAACCTTGACCGCGTGGACGCCGCCGTCCTTGAAGGTGTCCTCCGCGTTCGAGATCGCGAGCGCACGGTTTTCCGTCGCCAGTTCCAGCGTCCAGCTTGCGCCGGGCTTGCGCCGGACGAAGACCTCGAAATGTACGCGTGCGCCGCCCATCTATGACTCAACCCCCGGGATGGCGCTTAACGTGAGGGAACAACCTTAAGGGCGCGTTGCCGGGAACGGCATTCTCGCCGCCCCATTGAGGCCACGGTGCGCGGCGACTAGCTTCACCACTTCGCGAAGGAGACCACGAGCTCAAATGGCCAAGATCACCCTGGTGGACGACGACGAAAACATCGTGACGTCGGTCAGCCTGGCGCTGGAAAGCCACGGCCACACCGTGAAGGCCTATTTCGACGGCGCCGCCGGCCTGGCCGCGCTGGAGAACGATCCGCCGGATCTCGCCATCCTCGACGTGAAGATGCCTCGCATGGACGGCATGGAGGTGCTGCGCCGCCTCCGCCGGACCTCGGACCTGCCGGTGATCATCCTCACCTCCAAGGACGAGGAGATCGACGAGATCCTGGGCTTCAACCTCGGCGCCGACGACTACATGCACAAGCCGTTCAGCCAGCGCCTGCTGATCGAGCGGGTGAAGGCGGTGCTGCGCCGCGCGGGGATCGACGGCGAGGACACCGGCGTGGCCGGCCCCGCGCCCACCGCCGAAGGCGGCGCCCGGGCCATCAAGCGGGGCAAGCTGACGCTCGACCCGGCGCGCCACGACTGCCTGTGGGACGGCAAGCCGGTGAAGCTCACCGTCACCGAGTTCCTGCTGCTGCAGTCGCTCGCCCAGCGGCCCGGCTTCGTGAAGAGCCGCGACAACCTGATGGACGCCGCCTACGACGATCAGGTCTATGTCGACGACCGCACGATCGACAGCCACATCAAGCGCATGCGCAAGAAGTTCCGCGACGTGGACCCCGAGTTCGACGCGATCGAAACCCTCTATGGCGTCGGCTACCGATACCGCGAGAGCTGAGCGGCCCAAACGCCGCTCCAGCCTCTCGTGGCTGCCGGGCACCCGCCTCGGCCGGCTGATCATCGCACTGAACGTGCTGGGCCTGGCGATCCTCGTCTCCGGGGCCCTGGTGCTGAACGAGCTTCGCCGCGGCCTCGTGGAGGCGCGGATCGACAGCCTGACGACCCAGGGCGAGCTGATGGCCTCGATCATCGAGCAGGCCGCCACGGTGGGCGAGCCGGCGCCCGCGATGGACGCCGCCTACGCCAACGACATCGTGCTGCAGCTCCTGGCCAATCCGAAGGGCCAGCGCGCCCGGCTGTTCGACGCCCAGGGCAATGTGGTCGCCGACAGCGACTGGGTGCTCGACCGGGTGGAGATGAAGATCCTGCCGCCGGCCCGCAGCCGCGGCGAGGACAAGGGCGGCCTGCGACTGGACCTGCAGATGCCCCGGCAGGAGCAGCCGACGCCGGAGTCCGCCCGCCGGGCGCTGGACGCCGAGCTGCGGCGGGCCTTGCGGGGCGAGCACGTGTCCGGGCTGCGCCGCACCGGCGGCGGCGACCGCGTGGTCTCGGTCTCGATCCCGATCCAGCACGTCCAGGCGGTGCTGGGGGTCCTGACGCTGGAGGCCCGCGACGTGGACGAGATCATCGCCCGCGAGCGCATGGCGCTGATCCCGTTCATCCTGATCGCCGTGGCGGTGACGCTGATCTCGTCGCTGCTGCTCAACCGCCTCATCGCCCAGCCGGTCCGCCGGCTGGCGCGGGCCGCCGACCGGGTGCGCCAGGCGCGCGCCCGGGCCATCTCGCTGCCGGACCTCGCCGACCGGGACGACGAGCTGGGCGACCTCACCCGCAGCCTGGAGGACATGACCCACGCCCTCTCGGAGCGGATGGACGCCATCGAGAGCTTCGCCGCCGACGTGGCCCACGAAATCCGCAACCCGCTGACCTCCCTGCGCTCGGCCGTGGAGACCCTGGAGCTGGTCAAGGACCCCGCCGCCCGCGACCGGCTGCTGGGCATCCTGAAGAACGATGTCCAGCGTCTGGACCGGCTGGTCACCGACATCTCCAACGCCTCGCGGCTCGACGCCGAGCTCTCGCGCGACCAGCCGAAGCTGGTGGACCTGGAGCGGCTGATCTTCGACGTCGTGGCGCTCTACGACGCCACCCTGAAGCCCGGCGACGTCCGCGTCCGCTTCCAGTCGGCCGGCGGCATGGAGCCGGTGACGGTCATGGGCCGCGAGGGGCCGCTCGGGCAGATCTTCCGCAACCTCATCGACAACGCCCGCTCCTTCTCGCCGCCGGGCGACGAGGTGACGGTCTCGCTCTACCGGCTGAAGGACGAAGTGCTGGCCACCGTCTCCGACAACGGGCCCGGCATCCCGCCGGAGAACCTGGAGACCGTCTTCGAGCGGTTCTACACCTCCAGGCCCAAGGGGGCGGCCTTCGGCGGCAACTCCGGCCTCGGCCTCTCGATCGCGCGCCAGATCGCCGAGGCGCACGGCGGGACGCTGCGCGCCGAGAACCGCCTGGGGGCCGGCGACAAGGTGATCGGCGCCCTCTTCAGCCTCACCCTGCCGGGCGCCGGCTCGTGATCGTCCACGCCGGCCTGATCGCCACCCGCCGCGACGGCGCCTGGCGGGGCGTGCTCGTCGAGGGCCCGTCCGGCGCGGGCAAGAGCGACCTGATGCTGCGGGCGATGCAGGCGGGTTTCCGGCTGGTGGCCGACGACCGGGTGCTGCTCTGGATCTCGGGCGGGCGGCTGTTCGGCCGCGCGCCCGACACCCTCGCCGGGCTCATGGAGGTGCGCGGCGTCGGCGTGGTCCGCCTCGATCCCCTGCCGCTCGCCGAGGTCGCCCTCGTGGTCCGGCCGGGAACGCCCGAGCGCGTGCCGGACCCGGCCCTTGCCGACATCCTCGGGTTGCAGGTCCCGCTGGCGGTTCTCGGGCTAGGCGAATCCTCGGCGCCTGCGAAACTGAGTCACGCGCTCGCCGCCTTTGACGCCGTCGCCAAGAGGCGTATTTAGCACGGCTCGCGGACCGCCGCGGCCGGGTGGGGATACCCCTTGAGAGAGTTTCTATGATCGGGCTCGTGATCGTCACGCACGGGCGGCTGGCGGAAGAGTTCATCTTCGCCATGGAGCATGTGGTGGGGCCGCAGACGGCGGTCGAGGCCATCTGCATCGGGCCGGAAGACGACATGGAGCGCCGGCGTCAGGACATCCTGGAGGCCTGCGGACGCGTCGATTCCGGCGGCGGCGTGATCCTGCTCACCGACATGTTCGGCGGCACCCCGTCGAACCTCGCCATCTCGGTGATGGAGCAGACCAAGGCCGAGGTGATCGCCGGCCTGAACCTGCCCATGCTGATCAAGCTCGCCAGCGTGCGCACCCGCCAGAGCCTGGAGGACGCGGTCGCCTGCGCCCAGGAGGCGGGCCGCAAGTACATCTCCGTCGCGTCCTACGTGCTCGCCGGGGAAAAGTGAGCGAAGCCGCCTCCCGCACGGTCGAGATCTGCAACAAGCGGGGGCTGCACGCCCGCGCCTCGGCCAAGTTCGTCAAGACCGCGGCCGCCTTCGACGCCGAGGTGCGGGTGACCAAGGACGGCCAGACCGTCGACGCCCGCTCGATCATGGGCCTGATGATGCTGGCCGCCGGCCCGGGCAGCGAGATCGCCATCGAGGCCGAGGGCGCCGAGGCCGAGCAGGCCCTGCAGGCGCTGTGCGCCCTCGTCGAGTGCCGCTTCGACGAAGGCGAGTAGCCCCTAGGACAGGAACCGCGGCACGCGAGCCTCCAGGAGGCGGACGAGTTCGGGGTCCATGAACTCGTAGTCGTCCGGAATGCCTAGGACGATCACGCGGGCCTTCCGGAGAGATTCCCGAAACTGCCTGGTGAGCTTGTTTCGGTGCGCCTGCTCCATCACGAAGATGATGTCGGCCCACTCGACTAGCTCCGCCGTCAGCGGGTTTCCGCACGTCCGGTCGAGCCCAGCTGACAGCACCTCGATATCGGCCAGGGTTGAGAACACCTGCTCGGCAGTCGGGCTTCGCAGCCGGTTCTGGCTGCAGACGAACAGAACGTTTTTCAACGCCCTACGTCTTCAGCCGCCAGCCGGTGCGGAAGATCCAGGCCACCGCCGCCAGGCAGAGCACCAGGAAGCCCAGCGTGGCCATGAGGCTGACGCCCACGCCCACGTCCGAGACGCCGTAGAAGGCCCAGCGGAAGCCGCTCACCAGATAGACCACCGGGTTGAACAGGGCGACCGTGCGCCAGAACTCCGGCAGCATGTCGATGGAATAGAAGCTGCCGCCCAGGAAGGTGAGCGGCGTCACCACCATCATCGGGATGATCGACAGCTTCTCCCAGCCGTCGGCCCAGATGCCGGTCAGGAACCCGAACAGGCTGAAGGTCACGCTGGTCAGCACCAGGAAGGCCAGCATCACCAGCGGATGGGCGATGGAATAGTCCACGAACACCCGGGCGGTGAGCATGATCACCAGGCCCAGCACCACCGACTTGGTGGCCGCCGCGCCGACGTAGCCCAGGACGATCTCCACCACCGAGATCGGCGCGGAGAGCACCTCGTAGATCGTGCCCGCGAACTTCGGCATGTAGATCCCGAAGGAGCCGTTGGAGATGCTCTCGGTCAGGATCGACAGCATGATCAGGCCCGGGATGATGAAGGCGCCGTAGCTGACGCCGTCGATCTCCGGCATCCGGCGGCCGATCGCGGCCCCGAAGACGATGAAGTAGAGGCTGGTGGTGATCACCGGGGCGGCGACGCTCTGCACGATGGTGCGGAACCAGCGGTGCATCTCGAAGAGATAGATGGCCCGGACGGCGTGCAGGTTCATTGGCGGCCTCCGCGCACCAGGCTGACGAAGATCTCCTCCAGAGAGCTCTGGCTGGTCTGCAGGTCCTTGAAGTCGACGCCCCGCTTCGACAGCTCCCGGAGCAGCTCGGCGATGCCGGTGTGGTCGGCCTGGGTGTCGAAGGTGTAGATCAGCTCCTGCCCCTCGTTGGCGAGCTCCAGGTGATAGGCGCCCAGGCCCTCGGGCAGGGCGGCCAGCGGCTCCTGCAGCTGCAGGGTGAGCTGCTTGCGGCCCAGCTTCTGCATCAGGGCCCGCTTCTCCTCCACGAGGATCAGCTCGCCCTTGGAGATCACGCCGATCCGGTCGGCCATCTCCTCGGCTTCCTCGATGTAGTGGGTGGTCAGGATGATGGTGACGCCGCTCTCGCGGAGCCCCCGCACCATCTCCCACATGTCGCGGCGCAGCTCGACGTCGACGCCGGCGGTGGGCTCGTCGAGGAACAGGATCTGCGGCTCGTGGGAGAGCGCCTTGGCGATCATCACCCGGCGCTTCATGCCCCCGGACAGCGCCATGATCTTGGCGTCCTTCTTGTCCCAGAGGCTGAGGTCCTTCAGCACCTTCTCCAGGTAGGCCGGGTCCGGCCGTTTGCCGAACAGGCCGCGGGAGAAGTTGACCGTCGCCCACACCGTCTCGAAGGCGTCGGTGGAGAGCTCCTGCGGGACCAGGCCGATCTTCGAGCGCGCGGCGCGGTAGTCGCGGACCACGTCGTGGCCGTCGGCCAGCACCTTGCCGCCCGTCGGATTGACGATGCCGCAGGTGATCCCGATCAGGGTGGTCTTGCCCGCGCCGTTGGGACCCAGGAGGGCGAAGATCTCGCCCTTCCGGATCTCCAGGTCGACGTTCTTCAGGGCCTGGAACCCGCCGGCATAGGTCTTCGACAGGCCTTCGATGCGAATGATCGGCTGCACGCGTCCCCCTCTGAAGCCCCCGAGATAGGGTCCCTAGGACGGTTAAGCTAGGCCGGCTCCGACACCTTCGGCGACATCGGCCGCATCTTCAGGTCGGCCAGCAGGGCGGCGTCGGAATCCTTGTCCGGATTGGCGGTGGTCAGCAGGCGGCCGCCCACGAAGATCGAGTTGGCGCCGGCCAGGAAGCACAGCGCCTGCAGCTCCTTCGTCATGTGCTCGCGCCCGGCGGCGATGCGCACCATGGACTTCGGGCAGACCAGGCGGGCGACGGCGATCATCCGCACGAACTCCAGCGGGTCCACCGCCTCGGAGCCGGCCAGCGGCGTGCCGGGGATCGGCATCAGGTCGTTGACCGGCAGGCTGTCGGGATGGGCCGGCAGGATGGCCAGCTGGTGCAGCAGGCCCGCGCGGTCGCGCCGCGTCTCGCCCATGCCGACGATCCCGCCGCAGCAGGTGGCCATGCCGGCGTCGCGCACGGCGGCGAGCGTGTCGAGCCGGTCCTGGTAGGTGCGGGTGGTGACCACCTGGTCGTAGTAGTCGGGGCCGGTGTCGAGGTTGTGGTTGTAGTAGTCGAGGCCGGCGGTCTTCAGGGCCTTGGCCTGCTCCGGCGTTAGCATGCCGAGCGTCGCGCAGGTCTCCAGGCCGAGCGCCTTCACCCCGCTGATCATCGCGGCGACCTTCGGCAGGTCGCGGTCCTTCAGGTCGCGCCAGGCCGCGCCCATGCAGAAGCGCTGGGCGCCGCCATCCCTCGCCTCGCGGGCGGCGTCGATCACCGTCTGCGCGTCCATCAGCTTGGAGGCGGCAAGGCCGGTCTTGAAGTGCTGAGACTGGGCGCAGTAGCCGCAGTTCTCCGGGCACCCGCCGGTCTTCACGGAGAGCAGCTGGCTGATCTGCAACTCGGTGGGGTCGAACCAGCGCCGGTGGACCTCCGCGGCGCGGAACACCAGCTCCGTGAACGGCAGGTCGAATAGAGCCTCCACCTCGTCCAGCGTCCAGTCGTGGCGGGGCTGCGCGGGGTCGGCGGGACGGAAGGGGGCGTTCATCGCGGGGCGGCTCCTCGGATCTTGGGGGGCCCGGCGCTTAGAGCGCGGCGTCGCGCGCGGGGCAAGCCGATCAAATTTCATCCAATGTTGATCCCGCGCATGTTCGCCGCCGCCGAAAGTGCTAGGCGCGCTGGGGGACAACGGAGAGCGCGCCGATGAGCGGGTCTCACGAGATCGAGCTGAAGTTCCTGTGTGCGCCCGAGGACCTCGGCTCCGTGCTGGCCGCGGCGCCGGCCGGCGATGACGACACCCGCGAGCTGATCAGCGTCTATTTCGACACCCCCGACCTGGCGCTGCAGAAGGCCGGCGTCTCTCTGCGTGTCCGCGAGAGCAAGGGCCGCAAGGTGCAGACCCTGAAGCGCGGTGACGGCCTCGCCCGGGAGGAGCACGAGGAGCCGGTCGAGGGCGACCGTCCGACCCCGGACCTAGGTCCCTTGCGCGAGCTGCTGCCGGACGGCGGCGCCGATGCGCTGAAGCCGGCGTTCAACGTCCACGTCACCCGTCGCCAGCGGCTGGTGCGCTACCACGAGGCCGAGATCGAGCTGGCGCTCGACCAGGGGGAGGTGCGCGGCGGGCAGCGCGCCTCGCCGATCAGCGAGGTGGAGCTGGAGCTGAAGTCGGGCCGGCCGGAGGCGCTGTTCGAGCTGGCCCGGGAGCTGGGCGAGGCCGCCCCCCTCTACCTCTCCTTCGACGGCAAGGCCTCCCGCGGCCAGGCCCTGGTGGCCGGCGCCCCGTTGCAGGCGCGGCGCAAGGAGCGGGTGGAGCTGGCGTCCGACGCCTCCACCGCCGCGGCCTTCCAGGCCGTGGCCCGCAATGCGCTGGGCCAGATCGCCGCCAACGCCGTGGTCCTGCGCGAGAGCCCCGATCCCGAGGCCGTCCACCAGCTGCGGGTGGCCGTCCGGCGGCTGAGGAGCGCGCTCTCCACCTTCGCGCCGGTGGTCCGCGACGACACCTCGGACTCGATCCGGGCCGAGCTGCGCTGGCTGGCGCACGCCTGCAACGACGCCCGCGACCTCGACGTCTTCGCCCAGCGGATGGGCGACACGGCGCGCGGCATGGATCCGCCGCCGGCCGGTCTGCCCGCCCTCCAGGAGGCCGTCCAGGCCGCCCGCGGCCGGGCCTCCGCCGCCGCCGCCGAGGCCGTGGCCTCGGCCCGGTTCCGCACCCTGATGATCGACGTCACAGCCTGGCTGGAGACCGGCGCCTGGCTGTCCGACCCGGCGCGCGCGGCGCTGCGCGGGACCCCGGCCCGCACCTTCGCCGACGAGGCGCTGGAAGCGCGGCGCCGCAAGCTGCTGAAGCGCGGCCGGGACCTGAAGCACGCGGACGACACCGCCCGCCACGACACGCGGCTCGAGGCCAAGAAGCTCCGCTATACCGGCGAGGCCTTCGCCAGCCTCTATCCGGACAAGGCCACGGGGCGGTTCCTGCGGGCGCTGAAGGACCTGCAGGAGGAGCTGGGCGCGCTGAACGACCTCGCCGTCGCCGAGCCGCTCGTGGCCCGCCTCACCCTCGCGCAGGACGCCGCGGTGGCGGCCGGCGAGCTGATCGGGGTGCAGGCCTGCGAGAAGCCCCGCCGCATCGAGGCGGCGGACCGGGCGCTCAGGCGCCTCGCCAAGGTCGACCGCTTCTGGCGGTAGGGATATAAAGAAATCTTTATATGATGGTTGCGGCTGGCGGCGTCCGCCGGTATAGAGCGGCAAACCCGAAATCCCGCATCAGGACTTGAAGACCCCATGACCGACTACGTCGTGAAGGACATCTCGCTGGCCGAATGGGGCCGCAAGGAACTCGACATCGCCGAAACCGAGATGCCCGGCCTGATGGCCGTGCGCGCCGAGTTCGGCAAGGACCAGCCGCTGAAGGGCGCCCGCATCGCGGGCTCCCTGCACATGACGATCCAGACCGGCGTCCTGATCGAGACCCTGCAGGCCCTGGGCGCGGAGGTCCGCTGGGCCTCGTGCAATATCTTCTCCACCCAGGACCACGCCGCCGCGGCCATCGCCGTGAAGGGCACGCCGGTGTTCGCCATCAAGGGCGAGACCCTGATCGAGTACTGGGAGTACGCCCACAAGATCTTCGAGTGGCACGACGGCGGCTACCCGAACCTGATCCTCGACGACGGCGGCGACGCCACCCTGCTGTGCGTGCTCGGCCCCAAGGCCGAGAAGGACCCGAGCGTCCTGAACAACCCGCAGAACGAGGAGGAGGAAGCCCTCTTCACCGTCATGAAGCGGTACCTGAAGGAGAAGCCCGGCTTCTATTCGGCCATCCGCGACGCCTGCAAGGGCGTCTCCGAAGAGACCACCACGGGCGTGCACCGCCTCTACCAGATGGCCGAGCGCGGCGAGCTGCCGTTCCCGGCGATCAACGTCAACGACAGCGTCACCAAGTCGAAGTTCGACAACCTCTACGGCTGCCGCGAGAGCCTGGTGGACGCCATCCGCCGCGGCACCGACGTGATGCTGGCGGGCAAGGTGGCGGTGGTCCTGGGCTACGGCGACGTGGGCAAGGGCTCGGCGGCCTCGCTGCGCAACGGCGGCGCCCGCGTGATCGTCACCGAGATCGACCCGATCTGCGCCCTGCAGGCGGCCATGGAGGGCTATGAGGTCCAGACCATGGACGACGTGGCCGACAAGGCCGACATCTTCGTCACCGCCACCGGCAACAAGGACGTGCTCACCGTCGACCACATGCGGCGGATGAAGAACAACGCCATCGTCTGCAACATCGGCCACTTCGATTCCGAGATCCAGATCGCCGGCCTGCGGAACTTCAAGTGGGACAAGATCAAGGACCAGGTCCACCACGTGGAGTTCCCGGACGGCAAGAAGATCATCGTGCTGTCGGAAGGCCGCCTGGTGAACCTCGGCAACGCCACCGGCCACCCGTCCTTCGTCATGTCGGCGTCCTTCACCAACCAGACGCTCGCCCAGATCGAGCTGTGGCAGAACGGCGCGAAGTACGAGACCAAGGTCTACACCCTGCCCAAGCACCTCGACGAGAAGGTGGCCATGCTCCACCTCGAGAAGCTCGGCGCCAAGCTGACCACCCTCTCCAAGGAACAGGCCGACTACATCGGCGTGACCCCGCAGGGCCCGTTCAAGCCGGACCACTACCGGTACTAGGTTTCCATCTCTCCAGGTGGACCAGGGCCTCGCGGCGAAAGCTGCGGGGCCCTTCTTCGTCCTGGGCGAGCGGCGGCGCTCCCGCCGCGGGTGAGAAGGGTGGTTGCTCCCGGGAACCTCCGCTAAACCTCCGCCATGCCGCTGGCGCTGATCATGTCGTCCTTCGTGGCCGCCTCGCGGATCGGCGGGGCGGCGCAGCAGTACGTGCTGGCGGGCCACAGGATCGATCCGGTGCTGGCGCCCACCGTCATGTTCGGCCGCAGCCCGGCGAAAGGCGCGACCGGCGAGGTGACCTCGCCCGAGGTGTTCCGCCGGATGCTCGGCGACATCGAGGCCGACGCCCTGTTCGGCCTCGTGGACCTCGTCATCACCGGCCACTTCTCCCTGCCCGAGCAGGTGGAGATCGCCGCCGGGGTGCTGGAGCGCGTGCGCGCCGCCACCCGCGGCAAGGCCTACGCCGGCCGGCCGACGGTGGTGGTCGACCCGATCATGGGCGACGAGCCCAAGGGCCTCTATGTGACGCCGGCGGTCGCCGAGGCGGTGGCCAGGCGCCTCGTGCCGCTGGCCGACTGGATCACGCCGAACGTCTGGGAGCTGTCGCACCTCGTGGGTCGGCATGTGGCCGACGCCGCCGACGCCGCGGCCGCCGTGCGCGAGCTGGGGGCCCGCGCGCTGGTGACCTCGGTCCCGGCGGGGCCCGACCGCATCGGCCTGCTGCTGGTCGACGGCGAGGCCGCCACGCTCTTCACCCACGGCCGGCTCGAGCGCGCCCCCAACGGCACCGGCGACCTCGTGGCCGCCAGCTTCGGGGCGGGGCTGGTGCAGGGCCTGAGCCCCCTGGACGCCGCCGAGCGCGCGTCCCGGGCGGCGGCGGAGACCGTCAAGGCCGGCGACGCCTGGAATTCGCCGGAGCTGCCGATCGTGGCCCTCGGCGACCGGCTCGTGCGCCCGACCGCCGAGGTGCGTATAGAGACCCTCTGATGCGTCGCGCCGAAAGCTTCCGGATCGAGGGCCGCGTGCAGGGCGTGGGCTACCGCTGGTGGGCGGTGACGGCCGCGCGTGAGATCGGCCTGGCCGGCTGGGTGCGCAACCGCGCCGACGGCTCGGTGGAGCTCCTGGCGATCGGCGATCCCGAGGCGCTCGACGAACTGGCCGCCGCCTGCGCCAAGGGCCCGCCCAGCGCCCGGGTCAGCGCCGTGACCCGGTCCGCGGCGCAGGACGACGGCAGCGCCGGCTTCGGCGAACGGCCCACCGCGTAGACAGCCCTAGGGAATGTTGGGGCAACCCATAGCCACCATCTCGTTCCGGGTCTTCTTCATGGCCGCGATCTCCTCGCCGCCCGACACCCAGGTGGACGGGGCCCAGGACACCTCAGCCGCCCTCTTGAAGCCGTCATAGGCCTGCCTCAAGCCAACGCAGGCCTCCGCCTTGGCCGCAGCGTCGGCGACCGCCTGGGGGCAGTAGTTGTACGCCATGGACGAGAAGCCCAGCAGGCTGGTGGCCATCCGGATGTTGCCCAGCGCCAGCAAGGACGCCTCGGAAAGGTGCAGGCAGGCCATCGTCATCGCCTGGGCGGGGTCCCTGCAGTTGTTCGCGTCCAGCTTGGCGCCGATCCCGTTCTGCACCCCGATTGTCTGATCCAGCGCGGCGAGGCCGCTGTTCATGTTCTGCCGCCAGACGGCTTGGCATTGCTGGACGGTCTGCGGCTGCGCCTGGGCGGCCTGAGAGGTCGCGGTCGCGAGCGCGACCGCCGCAACGGCCAGGGCCGTTGCGCGGTATTGGTGTCTGTTCATGGTGGTTCCCCCGCTTCCCGCCAGCGTTAACAGACCCGCGTTCTTCTAGATACAGCCCTGTGCGCCGGGGACCCGCGGCGGCTATAGAGGCCTGTCAGACCCGAGGCCCGACGAATGATTGAGATCAACGGCTTCGCGCCCGCCCGCTTCGCCGCCGTCAGGGACGCCTTCGCCGCCAACTTCGCCGCGGGCGACGAGCTCGGCGCGCGGTTCACCCTGGTGGAGGCCGGCGAGACGGTGCTGGACCTCTGGGCGGGCTCGGCCGACCGAAAGGGGACGCGAGCCTTCGACGAACGCACCCTGGTCCCGGTCTTCTCCACCACGAAGGCCATGGCCTCCCTGCTGATCGCCCGGCTGGTGGACCAGGGGAAGCTCGACTACCGCCAGACCGTCGCCAGCGTCTGGACTGAGTTCGGCCAGGCCGGGAAGGACGCCGTCACCGTCGAGCAGGCGATCTCGCACCAGGCCGGCCTCTCCGGCTTCCCGGACGAGATGGACCCGGTCACCTGGTTCGACTGGGACGCGATCTGCACGAAGCTCGCCGCCATGACCCCCCTGTGGCCGCCGGGGACCGCCAGCGGCTACCATCCGATCACCGTCGGCTACATCGTGGGCGAGATCTTCCGGCGCGTGGACGGCCGCACCATGGGCCAGGCGCTCCGCGAGGATATCGCCGCCCCGTTCGGCCTCGACCTCTGGATAGGCGTGCCGGAGTCGGAGTTCGGCCGCATCGCCGAGCTGCAGCGGCCGAACGCCCTGCCGGACTTCGGCGAGGTCAACGAACCCACCCGCGCCGCCTTCCTCACCCCGTGGTCCGCGGCGGCCGGCAAGCCGCAGGCGGAGTGGCGGGCGCTGCCGATCCCCTCAACCAACGGCCACGCCACCGCCGAGGCCCTGGCCCGGCTGATGGGCGCGCTCGCCAACGACGGCTGGCTCGACGGCGAACAGATCCTCTCCCCGGCCCTGATCGCCGAAGCGGCCCGGGAGCGCATCCGCGGCCAGGACCTCGTCCTGCCCTTCGTGATGAGCTGGGGCGCCGGCTTCATGCGCAACGAGACCGAGCACCCCTGGGGGCCTGGGAACCAGACCTTCGGCCACTCGGGCTGGGGGGGCTCCTGCGCCTTCGCCGACCCGGAACGGAAGCTCGGCGGCGCCTACGCCATGAACAAGCAGGGCGTCGCCCTGATGGGCGATCTCCGCCCCAAGCGGCTGATCGAGGCGGCCTACGCGGCGCTCTGACCAGGGGCTTCAGCCCTGCGCGGGCGCCTCGGCGATCACCTTCTCGGCCATGGCCACCGAGCGGGTCCGGCGCCAGGCGCCGTAGCAGAACACCGCCGCCCCGCCCCAGATGAAGCCGAAGGAGAGCGCCCTGAGCGGCGTGAACGGCTCGCCCTGCATCAGGCCGATCATGAAGCTGATGGTCGGCGCCATGAACTGCAGGAAGCCCATCGCCGACAGCGGCATCCGGCGCGCCGCCCAGGCGAACAGCACCAGCGGGATGGCGGTGATCGGCCCTGCTGCGATCAGCCAGGCGACGGTGGCCGTGCTGTCGGCGAAATGGCCGGTCCCCTGCGCCTGCAGCCAGGCGATGAAGGCGAGGCTCGGCAGGCCCAGCAGCAGGCATTCCACGAACAGGCCCGTCTGGGCGTCGGCCGCCACCTGCTTGCGCACCACGCCGTAGCCGCCGAACGACAGGGCGAGCGCCAGCGAGACCCAGGGCAGGTGGCCGAGCGCCACGGCCTGGACGACCACGCCCACGGCGGCCAGCGCCATGGCCGCCTTGCCGATCCGGTCGATCCGCTCGCGGAACAGCAGCGCCCCGGCCGCCATGTTGACCAGCGGGTTGATGTAATACCCGAGCGAGGTCTCGAGCAGCCGCCCCGAGTTCACCGCCCAGATGAACACGATCCAGTTGATGGCGATGAGCACCGAGGACAGCGCCAGCCAGCCCAGCACCTTCGGCCGGCGCAGCACGTCCAGCACCTGCCGGCCCTGGCGCGCGGCCAGGACGAAGACGAGCGCGGTGGGCACGCTCCAGACGATGCGGTGGACGAGGATCTCGGCCGCGCCCACGCCCAGCGCGCCGATGGCCTGCATGGCCAGCGGCACGAAGCCCCAGATGAGGTAGCAGGCGATACCCGCCGTCAGCGCCAGGCGGGCTTCCCCACCCGGCGTCGACGGTGAGGACATCGCTTAGGCCAGCGCCTTCTGGCGGATCAGGCCGCGTTCGTGGAGGAGCTCGGCGATCTGCACCGCGTTGAGCGCCGCGCCCTTGCGCAGGTTGTCGGCCACGACCCAGAGGTTCAGGCCGTTCTCCACGGTCGGGTCGCGGCGGATGCGCGACACGAAGACCGGGAACTCGCCCTGGGCCTCCTTGGGCGTCATGTAGCCCTTGTCGTCCCGCTTATCGATGACGATCAGGCCGGGGCTCTCGCGCAGCAGGTCGCGGGCCTCGTCCTCGTCCACCGGATCGTGGAACTCCAGGTTCACGCTCTCGGAGTGGCCGACCATCACCGGCACGCGCACGCAGGTGACCGTGAGCTTGATCTCCGGGTCGATCATCTTGTGGGTCTCGTTCCACATCTTGGCCTCCTCGTCGGTGTAGCCGTCGTCACGGAACGAGCCGATGAAGGGGATGACGTTGAACGCGATCTGCTTGGGGAACTTGTTCGGCGGCGTCGCGCCCAGGACGAAGACGTTCTTCGTCTGGTCGAACAGCTCGTCCATGCCTTCCTTGCCCGCGCCGGAGACCGACTGGTAGGTCGAGACCACCGCGCGCTTGATCCGGAAGCGCTCGTGCAGCGGCTTCAGGGCCACGACCAGCTGGGCCGTCGAGCAGTTCGGGTTGGCGATGATGTTCTTGCGGTCGGCGAAGGACACGTCGTCCGGGTTCACCTCCGGCACGATCAGCGGCACGTCCGGGTCCATCCGCCAGGCCGACGAATTGTCGATGACGATGGGGCCGGCGGCGCCGATCTTCGGGGCCCACTCCTTCGAGAACGAGCCGGAGACGCTCATCAGCACGAGATCGACGCTCGAGAAGTCGAACTGCTCGACGTCCTCGCACTTGATGATCTGATTGCCGAACGAGACTTCGACGCCGATGGATTTGCGCGACGCGATCGCGTGAATTTTCTCCACGGGGAAGTTCACTTCCTCGAGGATGTTCAGCATCTCGCGGCCCACATTGCCCGTGGCGCCGACAACGGCCACCCGGTAACCCATCGCAATTCTCCTGATACTGGGGAGGGTTCCCGTACCCCTCGGGAGCCTCCGACGCAAGGCGAGCAGAACTCACAGCCGGCCCAGATCGGCTGGCGGCCCCGCCCCTGCGACAGATGGCGCGCGGGGGCCCGGCCCGCAAGTTGGCGTTCCGTGGATTTGTCGTGCAGGCCGGGTCTTGCCGCCCATGACGCGGGAGGGAATTGACCCGGGGCGGTTTCCGCGGGTCAGCTGGGCCGAAAGGAGCCGCGCCATGTCCGAAGCCACCGAGACTGGGATGCCGTTCGCCAACCTGATGGGCGTGGAGATCCTGGAGCGGTCGAAGGACCGGGTGCGCGGCCGGCTGGTGGTGCGCGAGGACCTCTGCACGGCCGGCGGCATCCTGCACGGCGGCGCCTACATGGCCTTCGCCGATGCGCTCGGGGCCATCGCCGGCTTCATGAACCTGCCGCCCGGCGCGCGGACCACGACCCTGGAATCCAAGACCAATTTCCTGGGCTCCGCGCGGGTGGGCACGGAGGTGTTCGGGGAGGCGACGCCCCTGCACGTGGGCCGCCGCTCCAGCGTCTGGCAGACGCGCATCACCGCGCCGGAGGGCAAGCTCCTGGCCCTGGTCGTCCAGACCCAGATGACGATCGAAAACCCCTAGGCCGCGTAGCGGGCGCTGACCTTGCGCAGGCCGTCGATGACCGCCGCGGCGCCGGGCTGCTCGCCCATGGCCATCAGCATGCGCCAGGCGCGCACGTGCACGGCGATGGCCTCGCGGTCGTAGCGGCGGGCCGTGCGCAGGTGGTCCAAGAGGTCGCAGAGGCTGGTCAGCGCCAGGTCCACCGCCGGCGCCCGGCAGACCTCGCCGCCGCCGATGCCGCGCACCGCCACGGCGTAGAGGTCGGCCAGCTGCTGGTCGTCGAACGCCTGGCCCATGGCCTCGAACCGCGCCTCGGTGAGCTCCAGGAGCGCCTGCAGCTCGGCGAGGCAGGTGGGGCGGATGGTGTCGAGGTTCGCCTGCGCCCGCTCCAGCGCCTCGGCCACCGGCACGCCGCCGGGCATCTTCAGCAGCTTGGCGAGCCTGGGCTTGGGGAAGACGAACCGGACGTTGGTCATGACGCGAGCCTGGGCTGGAGTTGCGCATCCGGCTCGGCGTCGACCAGGACGGCGTTGGCGGACTGGTCCTCGCGCCGGCGGCCGGCCCCGCCGGGAGGCCCCTCGTCGCGGAACCGGCGGTCGGGACCCACATAGTCGCCGGAGAACAGGAACGGCCGGCCCTCCTTGGCCACCCAGATGATGCGCTCCAGCATGACGATCGGGGCGAAGGGCTTCTTGACGATGATGTGCCCGCCGCAGTCGCGGGCGCGGACCACGTCGGTGGCCGGGGTGTGGGCGGTGGTGATGATCACCGGGGTGTAGCAGTTCGGCTCCTGGCAGCTCGTCCGCATCCACTTGACGAAGTCGTAGCCCATGCCCGACGGGGCCATGCCGTCGACGATGGCCAGGTCGATCTCGTGCTTCAGGGCGACCTGCTGGGCCATCTCCACGGTGGTGCAGCGGTACAGCTTCTTGGCGCCGAGGCCGGTGACGATCTGCACGAGGATCGCCATCCCCATGGTCGTGTCGTCCAGGAGCAGGACGGAAGCGTCCTCGAGGTTGTAGCGGGACCGTGAGGCGGGATCGAGCGCCATGGGTTCGAAGGTCCGTCGGCTGCTACGGCTAAGCTTCCGCCGATCATGCTTGCCCGACGCGGTTAACGGAGCCTTTCCGCCGCAACGATTAGCCGGCGAACCTCACGCCCGCCCCGCCAGGATAGTTGACTCCGTCAAGTAACCGCCGTTCCATGAGGGGAGGGAGGCTTCGCCATGTCCGAGAGCGCCGACACCGCCGCCACGATCGCCGCCGTCCGCCGGTTCAACCGCTTCTACACCCGCGCCATCGGGGTGCTGGACCGGGGCCACCTGGGCGGCCCCTACACCCTGGCCGAATCCCGCGTGCTCTACGAGATCGCCAGCGCCGACGGCGTCACCCCCACCGAGGTGATCGCCGCCACCGGCCTCGACGCCGGCTATCTCAGCCGGATCGTCAAGCGCTTCGAGCGCGAGGGCCTGGTCGCCCGGGAGCCCTCCGCCCGGGACGGCCGCAGCGTGGTGCTGCGGATCACCGGGCCGGGGCGCACCGCCTACGCCGAGCTGCACCGCCGCACCATCGCCCAGGTGGAGGGCCTGATCTCGCCCTTGGGCGCCCGGGAGCAGGCGCGGCTGACCGGCGCCCTGGGCGAGGTGGAGCGGCTGCTCCACGCCCCGGCCGAGCCGCCCGGCTGCATCCTGCGGCCGCACCGCCTCGGCGACATCGGCTGGGTCACCCAGGCGCACGGGCTGATCTACGGCCGCGAGTACGGCTGGGACCACCGCTTCGAGGCCCTGGTCGCGCGCATCGCCGCCGACCTGGTGGAGAATTTCGATCCCGACTGGGAGGGCAGCTGGATCGCGGAGCGGGCGGGGACCAACGTCGGCTGCGTCTTCCTGGAGAAGCAGGACGAGACCACCGCCAAGCTGCGCCTGCTGCTGGTCGATCCCGCCGCGCGCGGCCTGGGCCTCGGCCGGCGGCTGGTGGACGCCTGCGTCGCCCGCGCCCGGGACGTCGGCTACCGCGAGATCACCCTGTGGACCCAGAGCGTGCTCACCGCCGCCCGCCGGATCTACGAGGCGGCCGGCTTCGAGCTGGAGGAGAGCTGGCCCAACCAGGACTTCGGCGGCCTGGGCCTGATCAGCGAACGCTGGCGGCTGCGGCTGTAGGCTCCGGGGCGGGACCTAGTCCCCCGCCATCCGCAGGATCGCGGCCCACTCCGCGTCGGTGACCGGCGAGACCGACAGGCGCGACTGGCGGACCATGGCCATCTCGGCGAGCGGCGGCTCGGCCTTCATCTGCCCAAGGCTCACCGGCGCCTTCAGCGGCCGGACAGGCTCCAGCTCGACCGCCACGAAGCGGCCCGACGGGTCGCTGGCGTCGGGGAAGGCTTCCTTCGACACCCGCGCGACGCCGACGACCGCCAGGCCTTCCTGCGAGTGGTAGAACAGCACCTCGTCGCCGGTCTTCATGGCCTTCAGGTGCAGGGCCGCGGCGTTGTTGCGCACGCCGTCCCAGACGGTGCGGCCGTCGCGCCGCAGATCCTCGAAGCTGTAGGTGTTGGGCTCCGACTTCACCAGCCAGTGGGCCATGGCCTCCCCCGTCCGTTCGGCGGCTAGAGGGCCGCGACCACCGCGTCGCCCATCTGCGCCGTCGACAGCTTACCGCCAAGGTCCGGCGTGCGCGCGCCCCCTTCCAGCGCCCGGTTCACGGCGGCGAACAGCCGGTCGGCGAGGTCGGTGCGCTCCAGCGACCAGCGCAGCGCCATCTCGAAGGAGAGGATCGCCGCCAGCGGGTTGGCGATCCCCTGGCCCGCGATGTCCGGCGCCGAGCCGTGGATCGGCTCGTAGAGCCCCGGCGTCCCCGGCGCGCCCAGGGCGGCCGACGGCAGCATGCCGAGCGAGCCGGTGAGCTGGGCCGCGGCGTCCGACAGGATGTCGCCGAACAGGTTGTCGGTGACCATGACGTCGAACTGCTTGGGGTTCTTGACGATCTGCATGGCCGCGTTGTCGGCCAGGATGTGTTCCAGGGCGACGTCGCTGAACTCGCGCCTGTGCAGGTCGGTGACGACCTCGCGCCACAGCAGGCCGGAATCCATCACGTTGGACTTCTCGGCGCTGGTGACCTTGTTGCGCCGGCCCCGCGCCAGCTCGAAGGCGACCCGGGCCACCCGCTCGATCTCGGCGGTGGTGTAGACCTGGGTGTCCACGGCGCGCTTCCCGCCCCCCGGCAGGTCCTCGATGTAGCGCGGCTCGCCGAAATAGATGCCGCCGGTCAGCTCGCGCACGATCATGAAGTCGAGCCCCTCCACCACCTCCCGCTTCAGAGAGGAGGCGTCGGCCAGCGGCTGGAAGCAGAGCGCGGGCCGCAGGTTGGCGAACACGCCCATGCCGGCGCGCAGGGCCAGCAGCCCCGCCTCCGGGCGCTTGTCACGCGGGACGCTGGCCCACTTCGGCCCGCCCACCGCGCCCATCAGCACGGCGCGCGCCGACCTCGCGGCAGCCAGGGTCTCGTCGGTCAGTGGAACGCCGGCCAGGTCGTAGCTCTTGCCGCCGAACGGCCGCTCGTCGATGGCGAGCTCCGGCGCGAGCGCCGCGGCCACCTTGCGGACCTCGGCCGTCACTTCGGGCCCGATGCCGTCGCCGGGCAGGAGAAGCAGGTCGGTCACGATGGGTCCCCCGGAGCTTGGTTGGTCGTGCGGTGGCGACCTCCTAGGCGAAGAGGGCCGGCGCGCAAAGCCCGTAGCGGCCTCGCCGGGGCCACGGCGAGGCCGTTTTGTCGCCCCAACTCGTGGTCAAGTCTCACGGCGCAGTCGGTGGGGACCACTGGGCGACCAAGGGAGACGGTCGCCGAACGGAGGATTACTCATGACGCGAACCCTTACCGCAATCGTGGCCCTGGCGGGCGGTCTGGCGCTTGCCGCGCCTGCGGCGGCCCAGGTCAGCCTGGGCGGCGGCGGCCAGGTGGGCGGCCAGATCGGCGCCACGACGGGAGCCCTCGGGGGCGTGACCAGTGGCGTGACCGGTACGGTCGACTCCACGGTCCGCGGCTCGACCCGGATCGCCCAGGACACCACCCAGACCGCCCGTGGCGCCGCCAAGTCCGCCAAGGACAAGGCGAAGACCAAGGCGGCGGAGACCACCGGGGCCGCCCGCGACGCGGCCGGCACGGCCACCCAGGCGGCCGGCTCGGCGGCTGACGAGGCCACGACGTCCGGCGCCTCGGCCTCCGGCTCTCTCGACGCGGCCGGCTCGGCCACGGCCAGCCCGTCGGGCGCGAGCGCCGGCGCTTCCGGCAGCGCGAGCGGCGCGGCCGGCGCCGGCGACACGACCGGCGCGTCCGCGGGCGCGACCGCCAGCGGCGGCGTGGGCGCCGAAGTGAAGACCGAGGACGAGCGCCGCTAAGGCGGGGGATGCCCGCCGCCGGGCGCTCCCTTCAGAGGGGGCGCTCGGCGGCGACCTCGTAGATGCTGAGCCGGCGGTCGGAGACCCCGTGCTCGACGCCGGCGGCCCGCCATGCGGCCAGGTGGGCGGTGGCGAAATGGGCGTCCAGCGCCGCCTGGTCGCGCCAGGCCTCGAACACCCGCACCAGGCCGGGCTCCAGCACATCGAAGGCGTAGGAATAGGTGAGGCAGCCGTCCTCGGCGCGGCTCTTGCCCAGCATGGTCTCCATGTGCGGCCGGAACCGCTCCACGGCCTCGGGCGGCAGGCGGAACGTGCCGCCGATCAGGACGGTCATGCGCCCTCCGTCCAGGGCTGGGCGAGCGCGCGCTTCATCTCGAAGACGTCGATGGCGGCGGCCTTCTGCAGGGTCTCGCCGATCGCATCGAGGCCCTTCAGCATCTTCTCCTTGCGCTGCGGGTCGATCTCGAAGCGGAAGCTGGCGCCCGATGGCGAGGTGACCGTCTGGGTCTCCAGGTCGACGCTGACCACGTGGTTGCCGCCGCGCGCCTCGTCCATCAGCTGCTGCACCTCGTCGGCCTTCAGCACCACGGGCAAGAGGCCGTTCTGGAAGCAGTTGTTGTAGAAGATGTCCGCGAAGCTGGTGGAGACCACGCAGCGGATCCCGAAGTCCATCAGCGCCCACGGCGCGTGCTCGCGGCTCGAGCCGCAGCCGAAGTTGTCGCCGGTGACCAGCACGCCCGCGCCCCGGTACTCCGGGCGGTTCAGCACGAAGTCGGGCTTCTCGCGGCCCTGCTCGTCGAAGCGGAAGTCGTAGAACAGCCCCCGGCCAAGCCCCTCGCGCTCCACGGTCTTCAGGAACTGCTTGGGGATGATCTGGTCGGTGTCGATGTTGGCCAGCGGCAGCGGCGCGGCCTTGGCGTCCAGTCGGGTGAAGGCTTGCATCAGGCGCTCTCCAGGGCGGCGGACGGCTGGATCATGAGGGTCGGGACGCCGCCGGGGGCGTCGCGGACGGTGAAGACCTGGGTGCCGGGCTTGCGGCCCTTGCGCAGCTCCGAGACGTCGAAGCCGGCGGCGGCCATGCGGGCCCGGGCGGCCGCGGGGTCGGCGACGCGCCAAGCCAGCCCGCCGAACCGGTCGGGGGCCTCGGAGACCGGCGCCTTCAGGCTGGCGCCCACCTCCACCACCGCGCCGCCGCAGCGGAAGAACAGCTGGCGCGCGCCCCATTGGGCGTTCTCGCGGTCGAGCCGCAGGTCGAGGCCGAGCTTGGCGCCGAAGACGGCCAGCGCCCGGTCCGGGTTGGCGGTGTGCACGACCACGTGATCCAGGGCGTCCACCGGACCCTCCGCCGTCGCTGGCGAGGGCGGCCGGTCCCGCACCTCGCGCAGGGTGAAGCTCAGGCCGGCGGCGCGGACGAGGGTGACGCCGGCGACCGGCTCGACCTCGAGCCCACGGCGCTCCAGCAGGCGGGTGGCGGCGGCCAGGTCGTCCACCGCGAACGACACGATCCAGAGCCCTTCGCCGGCCTCGTCGAGCCGGGCGCGCACCCGGTCCCCGGCCAAGCCGGCTCCGTCGGCGCTGATCACCTCCAGGGCGGCGTTGGGGAAGCGGAACCAGGCCCGCCGTGCGCCATCGCCCGGCTCCAGCTCCGGCTCGCGCGCGAACAGCCGGCGATAGCCGTCGACCGCGGCGTCGAAGTCGCGGACGGCGACCGCGACGTGGTCGAGGCCGGTGATCACCCGAGGAAATCCCGCACGTCGGCGATGTGGCCGGCGATGGCGGCGGCGGCGGCCATGGGCGGGCTCATCAGGTGGGTTCGCCCGCCGCGGCCCTGGCGGCCCTCGAAGTTGCGGTTGGACGTGGACGCGCAGCGCTCGCCCGGCTGCAGCCGGTCGGGGTTCATGCCCAGGCACATGGAGCAACCCGGCTCGCGCCATTCGAAGCCGGCGGCCTTGAAGATCGCGTCCAGCCCCTCGGCCTCGGCCTGCTCCTTCACCAGGCCCGAGCCCGGCACCACCATGGCGCGGACGTGCGGCGCCACGAGGCGGCCGTGGACGAAGGCGTGCTGCACCACCTGGGCGGCGGCGCGCAGGTCCTCGATGCGGCTGTTGGTGCACGAGCCGATGAACACCACGTCGACCTTGGCCTCGGTGATCGGCTGCCCGGCCGAAAGCCCCATGTAGTCGAGCGCCCGCTCGGCCGCCGCGCGCTTGTCCGGCGTGCCGAAGGACGCGGGGTCCGGCGTCCGGTCGGTCACCGCGATCACGTCCTCGGGGCTGGTGCCCCAGGTGACCAGCGGGGCGATCTTCGCGGCGTCGATCACGATCTCGCGGTCGAAGACGGCGTCCTCGTCGGTGAAGAAGGTCTTCCAGTATTCCAGCGCCATCTCCCAGGCGCCGCCCTTGGGCGCGGCCGGCCGGCCCTTCATGTAGTCGAAGGTCGTCTCGTCCGGCGCCACCAGCCCCGCCCGGGCGCCGGCCTCGATGGTCAGGTTGCAGAGCGTCATGCGGCCTTCCATGGAGAGGCCGCGGACCGCGGAGCCGGCGTACTCGATGACATAGCCGGTGCCGCCGGCGGTGCCGATCTGGCCGATCACCGCCAGCGCGAAGTCCTTGGCGCCGACGCCCGGCGCGGCTTCGCCCTCGATGCGGACGCGGAAGTTCTTGGCCTTCTTCTGGCGAAGGGTCTGGGTGGCCAGCACATGCTCCACCTCCGACGTGCCGATGCCGTGGGCGAGCGCTCCGAACGCGCCGTGGGTGGAGGTGTGGCTGTCGCCGCAGACGATGGTCATCCCCGGCTGGGTGCGGCCCTGCTCGGGCCCGACCACGTGGACGATGCCGTTGCGCGGATCGCCCATCGGGAAGAATTCGATGCCGTTGTCGGCGACGTTGCGGGCCAGCGTCTGCAGCTGCAGGCGGGCCTCCTCGTCGGCGACGGCGCCGACGCCCAGCTCCTGGTTCTCGGTGGGCACATTGTGGTCGGCCACCGCCAGCGTGCGGTCGGGGCGGCGCACCTTGCGGCCCTCGGCGCGGAGGCCGGCGAAGGCCTGCGGCGTGGTCACCTCGTGGATCAGGTGCAGGTCGATGTAGAGGATCGCCTCCTCGCCGGCCACTTGGTCGACGACGTGGGCGTCCCAGATCTTGTCGTAAAGGGTCTTGCCGGGCATGGCTCGCATGTAGGTCTGCGGATACGCGCACGTCTAGTGCTGCGTCGCCGCATAGCCGGTGCGGTTGCAGCAATTTTCTTGCTCAGCCTCGGCTTCGCGCCGGCTACGGATGGAGCTATTCATGGCCGCATGGCCTCCTACGCCGACTGGGACCTTCTGCAGAGCCTGCACGCCGTGCTGGAGGCGGGCAGCCTGTCGGCGGCGGCCAAGTCGCGGCGGCTGACCCAGCCGACGCTGGGGCGCCACATCGACCAGCTGGAGCGCCAGCTCGGCGCCCCGCTGTTCCTGCGCAGCCCGCGCGGCATCCAGCCTACCGACCTGGCGCTCTCGCTGAAGCCGCACCTGGCGGACATGGCCGCGGCCGCAGGCGCGGCCATGCGCGACGCCTCGGGCGCCGCCGACAGCGCGGGCGGCGTGGTCCGCGTCACCGCCTCGGAGATCATGAGCATCGAGGTCCTGCCGGTGGTCCTCGCCCGCTTCCGCCAGGCGCATCCGGCCGTCGACGTGGAGCTGGTCACCTCCAACCGCAACGAGGACCTCTCGCGCCGCGACGCCGACATCGCCGTGCGCATGGCGCGGCCGACCCAGAACAACCTGGTGGCCCGCAAGGTGGGGGAGGTGGCCTTCGGCTTCTACGCCACGCCCGACTACATCGCCCGCTCAGGGACGCCGTCGAGCCTCGACGACCTCGAGCGCCACACCCTGATCGGCTACGACAGCCGACCGCCCTCGGTGCCCGGCGGGATCGACATCGGCCGGCCGATCACCCGCGACCTCTTCGCGCTCCGCACCGACAACGACGCCGCCCAGCTGGCCGCGCTGAAGGCCGGTTTCGGCATCGGGGTCTGCCAGCACCAGATCGCGCGGCGCAACGGCCTCGTGCAGGTCCTGCCCGGGACCTTCCAGTTCAAGCTCGACGTCTGGATCTGCATGCACGAGAACCTGAAGGGCAGCCGCCGCATGCGCCTGATGTTCGACCACCTGGCCGCCGAGCTCGCCGAGGTCTGCGCCCAGGGTTAGCGCCTGGGCGTGTGCAGCAGGTTCGAGCCGCCGGTGGCCACGAGGCGCCCGTCCTCGGTCCACAGCCGGCTGTGGCCGTGGATTAGCCCCGCCCGGGCGGTGTCGGCCACCCCGTCCACCAGCAGCCACTCGGCCGCGCCCGGCGGATCGTGGAACCACACCGTCAGGTCGAGGCTGGGCGCGATGTAGTCCGGCGCCTCCGGCAGCCCGCGGTGGTGGGTCGGCCAGATCAGGGTATCGAGCAGGATCACCGCCCGGCCGAAGTCGAGGAAGGGGTCGTCCCCCGGCTGGAAGCCGCGGAAGCGGAACCACTCCGAAAGCTGCGCCGGACCCGGCTGGCGCGGCCCGTCGAACGGCTGCCACTTCAGCGGCTTGCCGTCGAAATTGCTCCAGAACACGTGCGGCGGCGGGGCCTGGTCGCCGTAGTGGCGGCGCGCATGCTCCTCGAAGGTGAGGAGGGTCTCGTGTCCGGGGACCTCGGGCATGACCGCCTCGGCCGTGACCGGCCCATCGGTGCGGCTGGTGGTCCAGACCTGGGCCTGCAGGAACACCTTCCCCGCCTGCGCCAGCTCCACGTTCAGCAGCCAGGCGCTGCGGCCCTGCTTCACCGGGACCACCCGGCACTCGGTCTCGCCGAACCCGCCGACGCCGACGTACTGCACGCTCAGCGTCGCGGGGCGGTGGCCCTCCGGGACCACGGCGCCGGCCGCCCGCAGGGCGACGGCCGAGACATAGCCGCCGTTCGGTCCCCAGATCTCCCAGTCGCGCGAAAGGTCGGCGACCAGCCGCTCCCCGTCGCGGCGCACCGCGGTGTCCAGATGCAGCCGTCCCATGCTCACCTCCCCCGAAGCGGACCGCGTACGTAGGCAAGCTCGGCCTTGCGCGCTAGGTCTGGAAGAACACAGGTCGGCGGGATTCTGGTGTGGCGGGAGCCTGATCGACGCCTAGCGGGGGGTCGCGGGGATGTGCGTCAGGGGCTTCGGCAGCGGCGCGTTGGGCGCCAAGCCGAGCGCCTGGCGGAGGCCGCCGCCCGGCGTCGCGGGCGCCCTCGGGGGCGCGGCGCCGGGCAGGCCGACGGCGTTGGACGCCGCCTTCTGGGCCGCGCAGCGCGCCACCAGCTGGGGATCGTTGGCGTCCCACGGGTAGACGTCGACGCCGCCGCCGTTCTTGTAGACGCCCGTGACCGCGCCGCTCACCGTCACCCAGTCCGGCCCGGCGCCCGCAGCGTCCCGGGCGAAGGTCACGGGCACGGGAATGTTCAGGCCGGGGGTCGTCGCCGTGCCGGTCGCGGGACGGATCTGGGCGACGACGGTCGCGCCGTCCTGCGACAGCCAGTAGATGTTGCCCACCGGCGCGAGGATCCGCGCCTCGCCCTCCTTCAGCTGCAGGGGGACGGGGACCTGGAACGTCTGGAGCCGGCCCTCCAGGGTCGCGCCGCCGGGGGACTGCAGGGCCTGGGCCAGCGCCTGGGAGGTCACGTCCGCGCCGCCGGTGGCGGCGATCCCGCCGAAGTCCTTCACCCCCAGCGGTTCGTAACTGTCCATCCAGAGGATCGCGACGACCGGCAGGGTCATGTTGATCGGCCCGGCCCCGGGGCAGGCGATGATCTTGATGCTGGCGTCGTACGGGGATCCCATCGGCCAGCGGTCGGGCTCGGGCAGGGTGATCGACACCGCCCCGACGAGCACGCTGTCCACCTCGCGGAGCTTCGCGCCCGTGCTGTTGCTGGCGGCCATGTAGCGCTGGGCGGACGCCTCGAGCGCGGCCTTGGCCTGGCCGATCGGGACCGTCGGCCCCGCGCCCTGCGCCCCCGCGGGCGCAGCCGCCGCGGCCGTCAGTCCCAGCCCCAGCGCCAGCGCGCGCGCCGTCGCCCCGATCGATCCGAAGTTCGACATTCCACCCCCCGCAGGATTCTACGGCCAAGCTTTTGGCGCGGTCGCGGGTGTCCTGCAAGCTGGCGGCGACGGCCGGGCCTGACCGGGCCGGCGGCATACGAAAACGGCGGCCGCATCGCTGCGGCCGCCGCTCGAAATCCGTGGTGTCGGGAGCGCTTAGGCTTCCGGAGTCTCGCTGGGCTCGTCGGCCGCGGCGCGGGACATCTGGCGCTCGGCGATCCGGGCCGACTTCCCGCGACGGTCGCGCAGGTAGTACAGCTTGGCGCGACGGACGACGCCGCGGCGCTTCACCTCGATCGACTCGATCATCGGGGACAGGACCGGGAACACCCGCTCCACGCCCTCGCCGAAGGAGATCTTGCGCACGGTGAAGGACTCGTCGACGCCCTGGCCCTGGCGGGCGATGCAGACGCCCTCGTAGGCCTGGACGCGCTCGCGCTCGCCTTCCTTGATGCGGACGTTCACGCGGACGGTGTCGCCCGGCTGGAACACGGGCACCTTGCGGGCGGCGAGGAGGCGGTCGGCCTCTTCCTTGCGGAGTTGTTCGATCACGTTCATCGGTCTGGTCCTTACTGGGCTTTACCCGCCCTTTGCCTGTTGATTGGCGGAGAGCTTCGCCCAGAGGTCCGGACGCCGCTCCCGCGTGGTCTTCTCGCGCTGCTCCTGGCGCCACCGGCGGATCGCCGCATGGTTGCCGCTGAGCAGCACCTCGGGGATGTCGAGGCCTTCGAACGTCCGCGGCCTGGTATACTGCGGACCCTCGAGGAGCCCGTCCTCGAAGCTTTCTTCACTCAAGCTCTCGGCCTGGCCCAACACACCCGGGACAAGCCGTACGCACGCCTCGATCGCCACCAGGGCCGCCGCCTCGCCGCCGGCGAGGACCGCGTCTCCGACCGCGATCTCCTCGAACCCGCGGGCGTCGAGCACCCGCTGGTCCACCCCCTCGAACCGTCCGGCGAGGACGATCAGTCCCGGCCCGGCGGCCCATTCCTTCACGCGCGCCTGGGTGAGGGGGCGGCCCCTGGCGCTCATGTACAAAAGCGGCCGCCCGCGCCGCTCCACGCTGTCCAGCGCGGAGGCGATCACGTCCGCCCGCATCACCTGTCCCGGACCGCCACCCGCGGGGGTGTCGTCGAGGAAGCCGCGCTTATCTGTGGAAAAGGCCCGGATGTCCACCGTTTCCAGCGTCCACAGGCCGTGCTCGCGCCACGCCGTGCCGATCAGCGACACGCCGAGCGGCCCCGGAAAGGCTTCGGGGAACATGGTCAGGACGGTGGCGTCGAAGGACATGCGTCCTTGAAGCGCGGCTTCAGGGCGGCTCGTCAAGCGCGGCCGCGCGGTTTAAGCCCGCTCCCGATGCTGCGCGCCCTCGCCGTTCTCCTCCTCGCCCTGGTCCTCTCCCCGGCGCCCGCCCTGGCCCAGGCGCCGGAGCCGGCGCAGGCGACGGTGGCCCACGCCACACGGTTCGAGTTCCTGCAGGACCGGCAGATCCTGTTCCCGATCGCCATCAACGGCCGCCCCGCCGAGGCCTGGCTGGATTCCGGCGCGAGCTCGACGGTGATCGACGCGGAGTTCGCCGCCAGCCTGGGCCTCCGCCTCGGCCGGGGCCTGCGCGCCCAGGGCGTGGCCGGTCGCGTCGACGGCGTGCGGCTGGCCCGCGCGGACCTGCGGCTTGGCGGCCTCCTGCTGCCGCGCCGCAATGTGGCGGTGATGGACCTGAGCGTGCTCGAGGCGGTGGTGCCGCGGCCGGTGCAGGTGATCCTGGGCCGCGACATCTTCGACGGCGCCGTGGTCGACATCGACTTCCAGGCCCGCCAGATCGCCTTCCTCGCCCGCCACGACTTCCGCCCCCCGCCGGTGGCGTCGCTGCCGCTCACCGCCTCGGGCAACCTGCGCAGCCTGCCCATCGTGATCGCCGGCCAGCCCGTGGAGGCGGTCCTCGACCTCGGCAACTCCGGCGCCCTGCTGGTCGACCGCGACTACGCCGACGCCCGCGGCCTGCTCGCCGGCCGGCCGGTCTCCACCCAACTGGCCGTGGGCGTCGACGGCCCGCGGGAGAGCGCGGTGACGAGCCTGGACGACATCGCGGTGGGCGGCGTCACCTTCCAGGGCGTCCCCACCTCGGCCACGGCCGACCTGGTCGCCGCCGCGCCCGCCAACGTCGGCCTGGCGCTCCTCAGCCGCTTCCACGTGACCATCGACTTCGCGGGCGACCGGCTGTGGCTGCAGCCCTATCCCGGCGCGGCGGAGGCCGCCTTCCGCAAGAACCGGGCGGGCCTGTCCGTGGCGGTGGAGGGCGACCACCTGCGGGTCACCCACGTGGCCCGCGGCAGCCCGGCCGAGGCGGCGGGCTGGCGGCCGCAGACGGTGATCACCGCCGTGGACGGCCAGCCGATCACCCCCGACTATGCCGAGAGCCCGCTGTTCCGCTGGGCGAACGGTCCGGCGGGCCGCGTCGTGGCGCTGACCCTCGCCGACGGCAGCCGCCGCCTCCTGCGGCTCGCCGACTACTACTGACCTTGCCGCGCCGGAGGCTTCGGCTTAAGCGGATCGGCTTCGCAGTTGCAGCATCGCCGGGACCACGATGGACACCCAGACCCTGATCGAGACGCTCCAGCTCGAGCGGCTCGAGGTGAACCTGTTCCGCGGCATCACGCCCGAGGAGGAGGCGCGCGAGCGCATCTACGGCGGCCAGGTGATCGCCCAGTCGCTGCTCGCCGCCTATGAGACGGTCGAGGACCGGGTCTGCCACTCCCTGCACTGCTACTTCATCCGCCCGGGCGATCCGAACGTGCCGATCGTCTTCGACGTGGACCGGTCGCGCGACGGCGGCAGCTTCACGACGCGGCGGGTGATCGCCGTGCAGCACGGCAAGCAGATCTTCAACCTCGCCGCCTCCTTCCAGGCGGCCGAGGAGGGGTTCGAGCACCAGTCGGACATGCCCGAGGCGCCGCCGCCGGAGGAGGTCGAGGACGACCTGGAGCGCGAGAAGGCCCAGATGAAGGACGCGCCGCCGCAGGTCCGCGCCTGGCTCGACCGGCCCCGGCCGATCGAGATGCGCACCGTGGGCGGCCGCTGGGACCACGCGCCGCGGCCGAGCGAGCCGCGCCAGCAGGTCTGGTTCCGGGCCCGCGACCCGATCGGCGGCGACGACCGCATGCAGCAGGTGATCCTGGCCTACGCCTCGGACATGAGCCTGCTGGGGACGGGGGTGAAGCCGCACGGGGTGAGCTGGCGCACGCCGGGCTTCCAGTCGGCGAGCCTGGACCACGCCATGTGGTTCCACCGGCCGACCGACTTCAACGAATGGCACCTGTACCACCAGGAGAGCCCCTCGGCCTCCGGCGGCCGTGGCTTCAACCTCGGCCAGATCTACCGCGCCTCCGACGGCGCCCTGGTCGCGTCCTGCGCCCAGGAAGGCCTGATGCGGATGCGCAAGCCGAAATAGCGATTTCCCTCCCTTGATGGAGAGGGTCGACTCGCCAAAGGCGAGCGGGGTGGGGAAGTGGGGGCTGGACTGAGAGTCCGTCGTCGAGCGTGACAGCCCCACCCTGACCGCTGCGCGGTCTGTCCCTCCCCATCAAGGGAGGGACGAGGTCACTCCGTCTCCTCCGGCCGCACGCCGATCACCTTGCCCTCGGCGAGGCGGACTTCCGGCACCGCCTCGCGCGTGAACGGCAGCCACCAGCTCGCGCCCTCGGGCGGCTGGACCTCCAGGAGGTCGCCGGCGCCGAAGTCGTGGACGGTGCGGACCTTGCCCAGCACCTCGCCCTCAGGCGTCTCCACCGTCAGGCCGATGAGGTCGGTGACGTAGAACTCGTCCTCCTCCGGCTCGGGGAGGAGGTCGCGGGGGATGAACAGCTTCAGCCCGCGCAGGGCCACGGCCTGCTCTCGGGTCTCGATCTCGGCGGCGCGCACGATGACACCGCCCTTCTGGTCGGGCCGGCCGCCGGACAGGGTCAGGCCCGGCGAGCCGTCCTCGCGCAGCAGGCTGCGGTACTCGACGAGCGACATCGGGTCGGCGGTGAAGGCGGTGATGCGCACATCCCCCTTCACGCCGAACGCGCCCGCTACCCGGCCCACGAGGATGAGGTTGGCTCTGTCCATTGGCCGCGAACCCTGTGCCGCTCACCCCGGCGAAAGCCGGGGCCCAAGCTGAAACGCCGCTTGGGTTCCGGCTTTCGCCGGAATGAGCGGAGGATGGGTGTCCTTAGGACGCCTGCTCTTCGCCTTCGGCGGCGGGAGCCTCGGCGGCCGGGGCTTCCTCGGCGGCGGGGGCCTCTTCGGCCGGAGCGGCCTCGGCGGTCGCTTCCTCGGCGGCCGGAGCGGCCTCTTCAGCCGGAGCGGCTTCGGCGGCCGGAGCCTCTTCCACGGCGGGCTCTTCGGCCGGCGGCGGCGGGTTGGCGGCGGCTTCGGCCGCGGCGGCGGCGCGATCGGCTTCCTTCTGGGCCTTCTCCTCGGCGCGTTCCTTGGCCTTCTCGCCCGGGAGGCCCTTCTTCGGGTTGTTGCTGTTGGTCCAGGTCCCGATGCCCTGCTTGGCCAGCTCGCGCTGCACGCGGTCGGTCGGCTGGGCGCCCTTGGCCATCCATTCCTGGATGCGCTCGGCCTTCAGGACGACGCGGTTCGGGTCGTCCTTCTTCAGCAGCGGGTTGTAGGAGCCCACCTTCTCGATGAAGCGGCCGTCGCGGGGCGAGTGGCTGTCGGCGACGACGATCGAGTAGTAGGGGCGCTTCTTGGCGCCGCCACGGGCGAGACGGATTTTCAGCATTGTCTAGGTCCTTGGTCTTTCAGTCTATTTCTTGAAGGGATTGAAGCCGGGCGGCAGGCCGCCGCCCAGGCCGGGAAGTCTCGGAGCGCCGGGGCCGCCCAGCTTGGCGGCCATCTCCTCCATCTGTTCGGGGGTCGGCGCCTTGCCGCCGCCGAGCGCCTTGAGGCGGTCCATGCCGCCGCCGCCGCCGAGCATCTGGGCCATCTGGGCGAAGCCCTTGCCGCCGCCCTTGCTCATCATCTTGAAGGCGTCGGCCATCTGGCGGTGCTGCTTCAGGAGCCGGTTGACCTCGGCCACGTCGACGCCCGCGCCGGCGGCGATGCGGCGCTTGCGCGACGCCTGCAGGATGTCGGGCTTCTTCCGCTCGGCCTTGGTCATCGACGACAGGATGGCGACCTGGCGGTCGAACACCTTGTCGCTGATTCCGCTCTCGGCGATCTGCTTCTTGACCTTCTGGACGCCCGGCAGGAGGCCCATCAGCCCCTCCATGCCGCCCATCTTCTTCATCTGGGCGAGCTGGTCGGCCATCATGTCGAGGTCGAACTGGCCCTTGGCCAGCTTGCGGGCCATGGCCTCGGCCTTGGCCTGGTCGATGTCCTGGGCGGCCTTCTCGACGAGGGCGACGACGTCGCCCTGGCCGAGGATCCGGCCTGCCACGCGCCGGGCGTCGAAGGCGTCCAGGCCCTCGATCTTCTCCGAGACGCCGAGGAACTTGATCGGCAGGCCGGTGACCGCGCGCATCGACAGCGCCGCCCCGCCGCGGCCGTCGCCGTCGGCCCGGGTCAGCACCAGGCCGGTCAGCGGCAGGCGCTCGTGGAAGGCCTTGGCGGTGCGCACCGCGTCCTGGCCGGTCAGGCTGTCGGCGACCAGCAGGGTCTCGGACGGCGAGCTGATGCGGGCGATCTCGGCCGCCTCGCTCATCATCGCCTCGTCCAGGGTCGTTCGGCCGGCGGTGTCGAGGATCAGGACGTCGTAGCCCTGCAGCCGGGCCGAGCTCATCGCCCGCTTGGCGATGTCGGGCGCCGCCTGGCCGGCGACGATCGGCAGGCTGTCGACCCCGGCCTGCTTGGCCAGCATCGCCAGCTGCTCCATGGCGGCCGGGCGGCGGGTGTCGAGGGAGGCGACGAGGACCTTCTTGCGGTCCTTGGCCAGGCGCAGCGCGAGCTTGCCGGCGGTGGTCGTCTTGCCCGAGCCCTGCAGGCCGGCCATCAGGATCACGGTCGGCGGGTTCAGCGAGAGGTTCAGCCCCTCGGGCTCGCCCTCGCCGCCCAGCATCTCGACGAGGCCGTCGTAGGTGATCTTGACCACCTGGTCGGCCGGCCGCACCGAGCGGATGACGGCCTCGCCGGTCGCCCGCTCCTTGGCCTTGGCGATGAAGTCGCGCACGACCGGCAGCGCGACGTCGGCCTCCAGCAGCGCGATGCGGACCTCGCGCAGCGCCTCGTCCACGTCCTTCTCGGACAGCACGCCCTTGCCGCCGAGGCGGTCGAAGACGGTGGACAGCCGATCTGTAAGTGCGTCGAACAAAACCTACTCCTGTGGCCCAAACGCGATCGACCCCCGTGGACGATTGCGTCGACGGGGGGCCTCGCCGCCCTCGTCCCATATGGTGATGGGGGTCGTGGCGGTGGAGGGCGCTGATCGAGATCAGGCCGGAAGGGCGCGCTTATGCGCTCAAGGGACGGTCAGGTCAAGAAATCGGCTGCGGAGGTGATGAGGGCGTAGGCGGCCGCGAGGGCGACGGCGATCAGATTGAGGCGGTTCGCCCTCGCCTCGTGTGCTCGGGCTTCCGGCGAGAAGCGAAGATCGTCCGTCTTCAATCCGAGGAAGACGCGCCAGTATCCCACCTTCCCGGTGAGCTCATTCAGGAGGGCGCGTCGAGCGAACATGGTGCGAAATACGTAGATGACGGCCGCTCCGAGGAGCAGCATTTGAATAGCGCCGACGAAGGTGTGGAGCATCCTCGAGATGCCTTCCCGCCCTTGAAGCTCATGGTCAGATGCGAGCCTGCGGGGTCCGGCGTGTCAAGGACGCGCCTCCGGCGCGCCGCGCCGCGGCCGGCCTGCGGCCGGTCCTTGAGACGCCGGGCCCCGCAGGCAGACTGGCCGCCATGAGTTTCAGGCCGCAGACCGCCGCCACATCTTCCCGTGTCACCTCCTGGGCGACCGCTCATGCGTGTCCGAAAGCCGCCAGCGGGGCGCGGCGAACGGCGCTATCTTGACGCCATGACCCGCTACGCCCTCTTCGAGACCGCCATCGGCTGGGCCGGCGTCGCCTGGAACGACGCGGGCCTCGTCGCCTGCCACCTGCCGGAGCCGGAGGCGGAGACCGCGCGCGCCGGCTTCCTGCGCCGCTTCCCCGGGGCGGTCGAGGCCGCGCCGCCCGAGCGCCTCGCGCCGACCCTCGCCGGCATCCAGGCCCTGATGCGCGGCGAGAAGGCGGACCTGTCCGACGCCCCGCTCGACCTCTCCCGCACGCCGGACTTCAACGCCCGGGTCTACGAAATCGCGCGCGCCATCCCGCCCGGCGAGACCCTGACCTACGGCGAAATCGCGGTGAGGCTCGGCGACAAGCTGCTGGCCCAGCAGGTCGGCCAGGCGCTCGGCGCGAACCCCTGGCCGATCGTCGTGCCCTGTCACCGGGTGACGGCGGCGGGCGGCAGGCTCGGCGGCTTCTCGGCCCGCGGCGGCGCCCAGACGAAGCTGAGGCTGCTCGCCATCGAGGGCGCGCCGATTGCGGTCGTTGGGGCCGCCGCCCAGGGCGATCTCTTCAGCTAGGCAGGCCACGCCCGAGGAACTGGCCCACGTAGACGACGCAGAGCCCGGCGAGCACCGCGGTGTGGACCCAGCGATTGCGCACAAAGACCATCGTAAGCGCCAGCGGCCCGAGCAGCAGGACAAGGGAGAGCGGCGAGAGCCTCGCGTGGGCGATCTGCATCTGCGCCCAGACGCTGACCCCGTTCATCAGCAGCCAGTGGCCGACGAAGAGGGTCCAGAAGCGGCGGCGCACCGCCTCGTAGTGAGCGGCGAGATCGACCTCGCCGGCCTCGTCCGGCAGGGCCGCGGCCGCCATCAGGAACAGCAGCACCGTGGCGACGAGCACGCCCAGGAACATCTCGAAGGTGAAGCCGCCCGCCATGGAGGCGGCGGCCCGCCAGCTCCACCACTGGGTCACGATCTTGAGGAAGGCCACCATGGCGGCCAGCGGCGCGAGCCAGTCCCATTTCACGCGGCCGCCCGCCGCCAGCAGGCGGTGAAGGCTTGTCGCAAGGTCGGTGACCGCCAGCCCCAGCACGACCGAGGCAAGGATCAGCAGGTATTCGAACGACTCCATGCCACGCCCCCCGACGTCATGGTCGGGGGACGATGGCGCCGTCTCAGGTCGTCGGGAAGCCCTTGTCGCGCAGGTAGGCCTTCACGTCCGGGTCGCGGCCCCGGAAGGCGCGGTAGCCCTCGCGCGGGTCGATGGAGTTGCCGACGCTCATCACCGTGTCGTGCAGCCGCTTGGCGACGGCCTTGTCGTAGAGCCCGCCCGGCGCCTCGCGGAACGCCTCGACGGCGTCGAGCGCCATCACCTCCGACCACAGGTAGGAGTAGTAGCCGGCCGAATAGCCGTCGGACGAGAAGATGTGGCCGAACTGCGGGGTCCGGTGGCGCATGGGCAGCTCGGCCGGCATGCCGAGCTTCGTGAGCTCCTCGCGCTCGAAGGCGTCCGGGTCGATGTCGGCGTCGCCGGCCAGGTGCAGCTTCATGTCGATCAGCGCCGAGGCCAGGTACTCGGTCACGTCGAAGCCCTGCCGGAAGGTCGAGGCCTTCTCGATCTTGGCGACCAGTTCGGCCGGGATCGGCTTGCCGGTCTGATAGTGCAGGGCGAAGCGGTTCAGCACCTGCGGCGTCCGCAGCCAGTGCTCGTTGATCTGCGAGGGGAACTCCACGTAGTCGCGGAACACCCGCGTGCCCGACAGCGACGGGTAGGTGACCTTGGAGTTCAGGCCGTGCAGGGCGTGGCCGAACTCGTGGAACATGGTCTCCGCGTCGTCCCAGGAGATCAGCACCGGCTCGCCCGGCGCGCCCTTCACGAAGTTGGAGTTGTTGGAGACGATCGTCGTGACCTTGCCGTCGAAGGTCTCCTGGCTGCGGTAGGCGTTCATCCAGGCGCCGGAGCGCTTGCCGGCCCGGGCATAGGGGTCGAAGTACCAGAGGCCGACGTGCTCGGGCCCGCGCTTCACCTCCCAGACGCGCACGTCGGGATGCTGCACGGGCACGTTGGTCACGGGGACGAACTCGAAGCCGTAGAGCTGGCCGGCGGCCCAGAACATGCCCTCGCGCAGTTTCTCGAGCTGCATGTACGGCTTGGCCTCGTTCATATCGAGGTCGTAGCGGGCCTTGCGCACCTTCTCGGCGTAGAAGCGGTAGTCCCAGGGCGCGATCCTGATCTTCGCGCCTTCCTTGTCCGCGATGGCCTGCATCTCGGCCACCTCTTCGCGGACCCGGGCGATGGCCGAGGGCCACACCCGCAGCATCAGCTCCATGGCGGCCTCCGGCTTGTCGGCCATGGAGTTGTTGGCGAGGCGCCAGTGGGCGTGGGTCGGGAAGCCGAACAGCTTCGCCCGCTCGGACCGCAGCTTCAGGATTTTCTTGATGACGGCGTTGTTGTCCCAGGCATCGCCGTTGTCGCCGCGGCTGTAGAAGTTCTTCCAGACCTGCTCGCGCAGGTCGCGGCGCGCCGAATAGGTCAGGAACGGATCCACCGACGAGCGGGTGTTGACGATGACGTACTCGCCCGGCCGGTTCTTGCCGTTGGCGGCCGCGGCCATGGCGGCGCGCACGTCATCGGGCAGGCCGTCGAGGTCGGTCGCCTTCAGGTAGATGTCCCGCTCGGTCTCGTCGTGCAGCAGGTTCTGGCTGAAGGTCGTGAAGTGGCCGGCCAGCTCCTCGTTGATCTGGGCCACGCGGGCCTTGGCGGCGCTGTCCAGCTTCGCGCCATTGCGCACGAAGGTGTTCCAGCGCAGCACCGACAGCCGCTTCTGCTCCGGCGTCAGGTTCAGGTGGTCGCGGTGCTCGTGGACCGCGTCGATGCGGCGGAACAGCTTCTCGTTCTGCAGGATGCGGTCGGAGTGCGCCGAGAGCTTGGGCTCGATCTCCTTCTCGATGGCCCGCACCTCGGGCGTCGAAAGCGTGCCGCCCCAGATCGAATAGATGATCTCCGCCCGCTCCAGCGCCTCGCCCGAGCGCTCCATGGCCGCCAGCGTGTTCTCGAAGGTGGCCGGCGCCGTGGCGTTGGCGATCGCCTCCACGTCGCGCAGCTCGAGCGCCATGCCGGTCTCCAGCGCCGGCTTGAAGTCGGCGACCTTCACCTTGTCGAACGGCGGGACGCCGCCGTAGGGGCCGGTCCACGGGGCCAGCAGCGGGTTGGTCGCCTGGGCCTGCGCGGCGGCCGGAAGCAAGGACGTGGCGGCCAGGGCCGAGGAAGCGGCAAGGAACGTGCGCCGGCGCATGAGGTCTCCAGACGAAAATGCGAAAAGCTGCGGGACCTTAGGCACGTCCGTCCTGAACGTCACATGACAGGGCGGTAATGTTACGCCTGCATCGAAAACCCACCGGCCCGCCCCTAGCCGACCTCGGCGACGCCCGCTAACACCAGCGGATGGCCATCGGCGTGTTCGACTCCGGCGTGGGCGGGCTGACCGTCCACCACAAGCTCGTCGAGCGGTTCCCAACCGCCGACTTCGTCTATCTCGCCGACCAGGCGAACGCCCCCTACGGCGGCAAGACCGGGGAGGAGATCGTCGCCCTGACGAGGGCCGGCTGCGAGCGGCTGTTCGAGGAGGGCTGCAACCTCGTCGTCCTGGCCTGCAACACGGCCGCCAGCGTGGCGCTGCGGCGCCTGCAGCAGACCTGGCTGCCGGGCTACCGCAAGCAGATCGGCCGGCCGGTCAACGTGCTGGGCATCGTGGTGCCCACCATCGAGGCCGCGACGGGCCTGCCATGGGAGCACGAGGCCGAGCGGCGCGGCGAGAAGGTTGAGAAGCTCGACATCCTGGGCGTCTTCTCCACGCCCGCCACCGCCGGCAGCCGGGTCTATGAGATCGAAGTCGACAAGCGCCGGCAGGACGTCGCCGTCTTCTCCGAGCCCTGTCCGGAGCTCGCCCGGATGATCGAGCAGGGCGCCAGCCGAGAAGAGCTGAAGGCGGTGATCGAACGCCACGTCCAGGCGCTGAAGACCCGCATCGGCCGCTGGCCTGACCGGGCGATCCTCGGCTGCACCCACTACGAGATCGTCGCCGACCTGTTCCGCGAGGCCCTGCCGCCGGGCACGCCGCTGATCCACCAGCCGGACGCCACCGCCGACGCCCTCGCCCGCTACTTCGAGCGGCACCCGGAAATCGATCCCGGCCAGAGCTCGGTCCGCCGGTTCCTCACCACCGGCCAGCCTGGCGCGCAGCACAGCCTCGTGGAGACCTTCTGGGGCGGTCCCCTGAGCTTCGAGCAGGCCTGAGGAAGGGATCCGGGAGGAGCGGCAAGGGGGGAGGAGCGCTCCTCCCGGACCGCTGAAGGCCTCGGTCGGGGCCACCTTCAGCGCGTCGCTGGAGCGATCGTGGGTCACACCTACGGCTCCACCTGACCACAGGCAAATCGATTGCTTTTGGAATTGAAATAGAGACTATCTATCGGCTTCCGGAGGACGCCGATGCTGCCGACCCTGCGCCAGCTGCAGTACCTGAAGCTGCTCGCCGAGAACGGCAGCTTCGGCCGCGCCGCCGAGGCGGCCCACGTCACCCAGCCGACGCTCTCGGCGGGCATCCAGGAACTCGAGCGCACGCTCGGCGCCAACGTCGTGGACCGCGCCCGCTCGGGCGTGATCCTGACCTCGGTCGGCGAGGAGGCGCTGCGCCGGGCCACGGTGATCCTCAACGAGGCCGAGGAGCTGGTGGAGGCCGCCAAGAACGCCGGCCAGCCGCTCACCGGCCGTTTCCGGCTGGGCGTGATCCCGACCATCGCGCCCTTCCTGCTGCCCAAGGCCCTGCCGGCGCTGCGGGACCGCTTCCCGAAGCTGCGGCTGTTCCTGCGCGAGGACCTGACACACCGGCTGATCGCGCTCCTGAAGGCCGGTCAGCTCGACGCCGCCCTCATCGCCCTGCCCTACGACATGAGCGGGCTGCAGTGGGCCCACGTCGCCGACGACACCCTGCTGGCCGCCATGCCGGCCAACCATCCGCTGGCCCGGCAGACGTCGGTGACCCCCGAGGCGCTGGAGCACGAGGGGCTGATCCTGCTGGAGGACGGTCACTGCCTGCGCGAACACGCGCTCTCCGCCTGCGGCCTGAAGCCGCCGAAGGCGAGCGACGAGGAGACCTTCGCGGCCACGTCGCTGCCGACGCTGGTGCAGATGGTGGGCTCCGGCCTCGGCGTGACCTTCCTGCCGAAGATGGCGGTGAGCGCCGGCCTCGCCGAAGCCGCACCCGTGGCGGTCCGGCCGATCGACGCGGACCATCCCAGCCGCGAGATCGTGATCGCCTGGCGCGCCGGCTCCAACCGCGCGGTCGAGGGCCGGCTGCTGGCGGAGGTCCTGAGGGACGTCCAGCCGGCGGGAAAGGCTTAACGCCGCAACCGTTCCTTAAGCGGCGCGGCGCACGGTGGCGGGGCAAGCAAGGTCGCCATGTCCACCCAGGCTGTCCCCCATCATGTGGCGCTCGACGCCAATGCGCTGCGCGAGGCCGTGGAGGCGCACCAGCGCTACCTGGCCGGGCGTTCCGGCGGGCGCAGGCTGTCGCTGACCTACGCGGACCTGTCCAACTGCTCCCTGGAGGGTCTCGACCTGCGCGAGGCTGATCTCGCCGGCGCCAAGCTCGAGGGCGCGATGCTCGCCCGCACCAATCTCTCGCGGGCCATCCTGTTCGGAGCCGACCTGCGCGAGGCCGACCTGCGGCGGGCGAACCTGCGGCGCGCCGACCTGCGCGGCGCCTGCCTGCGGGGGGCGAACCTGGCCAGCGCCGACCTCGCCGGCTGCGACCTGCGCGAGGGCCGTATCGCCCTGCAGGACAAGCTCGACGGCTTCCGCGTGCTGCGCCACGAGCACCGGCCGGGCGAGCTGAACTACGCCGTCCTCACCGGCGCCAACCTCGCCGGGGCCCAGATGGCCGGCGCGATCGCCATGGCCGTGGACTTCACCGACGCCAGCCTGGCCGGCGCCGTGCTGTCGGGCGCGCGCCTGCACCGGGCGGTGCTGGACGGGGCGGACCTCTCCGGCGCCGACCTCGGCGGCGCGGACCTCACCGGAGCCTCCATGAAGCGCGCCGTGCTGGCCGGGGTGAACCTGGAGCACGCCCGCCTCGACGACGCCGACCTGACCGACGTGCTGCGCGCGCCCGCGCCGCTCGCCTATGTGGACGACCGGCCGCTCGACGAAATCCTCGCCGAGCACGAAGCCTATTGCGAAACCGACGGCGCTCGGGGCCGGGTGGTCAGCCTGCCCGAGGTGGACTTCCGCCCGCTCCGCAGCCTGCGGGGCCGCAAGCTCACCGCGCTGGTGGCGCCCCGCTCGATCCTGTTCGGCCTGGACATGCAGGGGGTGGAGCTGCAGGGCGCCGACCTCTCGGGCTGCGACCTGCGCGGGGTGAACCTGCAGGGCGCGGACCTGCGCGGGGCCAAGCTCACCGACGCCCAGCTCGCCCGCGCCGACCTGCGCGGCGCGCGGATGGGTCCGCTGATGATCGCCGAGGGGCGCTATGTGCGCACCGACTTCACCCGCGCCTCGCTGCACAACACCGACTTCCGCGGCGCGTCTGCGCCGCGCGCGCGCTTCCTCGACGCCGACGTCAGCCAGGCCCGCATGGCCGGCTGCGACCTCACGGCCGCCGAGTTCGACGCCGCTGACCGCGAAAAGCTGGCCTGGATCGCGCCACAGGCCGCAGCCGCCAGCTAGGGTCACATCTCGTGGCGCAGCGGCGCGAGGTCGGGGAAATCCGCCTCGCGCTTCTCGGCCTTGGCCTTGAACGCCTCGGCCATGTGCGGGCCGGAGAACATCGAGGTCTGCCAGACGGCGATATAGTCGAGCGCGTCCTTGATGGAGTGATCGCGGGCGTAGTTGATCATCACCTTGGAGCCGGTGACGGCGAGCGGCGCCTTGGAGGCGATCTCGCGGGCGGTGGCCAGGGCATGGGCCACCACCTCCTCGTGGGTGTCGAACACCTCGTTGACCAGGCCGATCTCGCGGGCCCGGAGCGCCGGCAGCCTACGGCCCGTATAGGCGAGCTCGCGGACCCACCCCTCGGGGATCAGCTTGCAGAGCCTGGGGAAGGTGCCGACGTCGGCGGTCATGCCGATGTTGATCTCCTGGATCACGAAGAAGGCGTCGCTGGTGCAGTAGCGGATGTCGCAGGCGCTGGTCATGTCCACCGCCCCGCCGACGCAGCCGCCCTGGATGGCGGCGATCACCGGCATGCGGGCCTCGTCCAGGCAGGAGAAGCTGTCCTGCAGCAGCTTCACGTGGAAGCGCATGGCCTCGGCGTTGACGTAGCGGTCGTCCGAGGCCGCCGACGAGGTGGAGCCGCCGCCGCCGAACACCGCCAGGTCCATGCCGGCGCAGAAGTGCTTGCCGGTGGAGGAGATGACGATGCAGCGAGCGCGCGCATTGTCGTTGATGTCGCGCACGATGGCCGGCAGCTCGTTCCAGAACGCCCGGACCATGGTGTTCATCGCCTCCGGCCGCTTCAGCCGGATGTGGGCGACGTGGCCCTCGATGACGACGTCGAAACAGGTCCAGGCCTGGGCCGTGCAGTCGAACTGGGCTGGGGCGTTCATGGCGGTCTCCTCCCGAAGGCCGGCATCATCGTCCCCTTACGCGAGGGACGCCAAGCTCAGAGGTTCTCGATCTCGCAGCCAAGGGCCTCGCAGATGCGGTCGGCGACGATGGCCCGGTGGCAGCCGCGATGGTCGGCCTCGTAGCAGAGCAAGGCGGCCTTCTTCTCCCGCGCGATCTCCGTGGCCTTGGCGAGCTCCAGCTGGGCGCCGGGCTCGGCAAGGTGGCCCTCGAAGATCGCCCGCATCTCGGCAATGTGGCCCTTGCGCGCGGCGTCCCGGCCCGGCTTGGGGGTGCCGAGCTGGCGGAGATGCACGTAGTCGATGCCGGCGTCCTTCAGGCTTGCCGCCAGCAGGGTCTTGGAGAAGCCCGCCCGGCGCGAGGCCGCCACCGCGCGGACGTCGATCAGCACTTCGACCCCCGCCTGCTTCAGCCGGTCGATCACGGCGCCTTGCGTCTCGCTCTCGTAGCCGATGGTCGCGAGCTTCATGTCTTCTCCTGAGGTGATCGGCGGTTATATGGGGGCGGTCGGAGGGCGTTCATGGACACCGAGGTCGAGTTCGAGCCGCGCGCGCGGAACGTGGAGCTGCCCTCGCGCGGCGGCGCGATGGCGGTCCTCGACTTCGGGCCGCAAGAGCGGCCGGTGGACATCGTCTTCTCCCATGCCAACGGTTTCAACGCCCGCACCTACCGCTCGATCCTCGCGCCGCTGGGCGAGCGGCTGCGGATCCTGGCCCTCGACCTGCGCGGCCATGGGGCGAGCACGCTTCCGGCGGTGATCGAGGGCCGCGACGGCTGGAGCGAATTCCGCGACGACCTGCGCGCCCTGCTGGCGGCGGCGACCGAGGGTCCGGTGGTGCTGGCGGGCCACTCCATGGGCGCAACCGCCAGCCTGCTGGCGGCGGCCGCGGAGCCTGGCCGGGCCAAGGCCCTGGTGCTGTTCGACCCGGTGCTGATCCACACCCCGGGGCGCCGCTCGGAAGACGATCCTGCGGTGGCGGAGTCGCCCCTGGCGCAGGGCGCGCTGCGCCGCCGCGCCGACTTCCCGGACAAACGCGCGGCGCTCGAGGCCTATCGCGGTCGCGGCGCCTTCCGCACCTGGAACGACGCCCAACTCGCCGACTATGTGGAGGCGGGCTTCCAGGTCGACGGCGCGGGCGGCGTGACGCTTACCTGCCGGCCGGAATGGGAGGCGTCGAACTTCCGCTCTCACAACTACGATCCGTGGGCCGCCTTCCGGGCGACGCGCTGCCCGATCCGCATCCTACGGGCCGAGGTGGGCTCCACCGCCCGCCTGGACGACCACCTGCCGGAGCTCCTGGGGACCGGCCGGATCAGGGTCGAGACGGTCGCCGGCGCGAGCCATTTCTTGCCCATGGAGCGGCCGGAACTGGTGCGCCAGGCGCTCCGCGAGGCGGCGGCCTAGAGCGTCAGGCCCGGCACGGCGCCGGCGTTCGCCTGGGCCAGCGCCTCGTCCGACAGGGTGATGATCTTGCGCGTCTCCAGGTCGAAGGAGACGGCGATGGCCTCCGCCACGCCCCACGCCTGGCCGGTCGCGGGATCCAGCAGCCAGTGGATGAGCCGCCGGAAGCGCGCGTCCCCGCCGGCCGGGCCGGAGCGGAGCTCCACCCGATCGCCCGCCCGCGGCCAGTCCAGGTGGACCAGCCGGTATTCCAAGGCCGCCCCACCGACCCGCGCACCGCCCTCGGCCGCGCCGGGCCGTTGGCCGTCGAAGAAGTGGGGGATGCCGTCCGAGATCCGCGCCATCATCAGCTCGGTGCGCATCCGGCCGAACGCGTCGCAGTCGCCGGCGCGGACGGCGCCCAGGGCCGTGCGCTTCAGTCCCAGCGCCTCGGCACGCGCCAGGCTGGCCTGGCTCTCGATCGGCTCAAGCCCGATGCTCTTGGGGGCCGCCTGGGGCGGGACCTCCACGGCGAGCGCCTCGGCCCGGCGGCGGACGCGCTCGGGCCAGGGAAAGACGCGACCCTCCCCGGCGGTGGCGTGGGCCACGACGGTCTGGAAGCAGGCCGCGAGTTCCCCGGTGCGGTGACGCAGCAGGAGGAGCAGGCGGGCCTCGTCCTCGCCCATCTCCACCACGCCGCCGGTCATGTGCAGAGGCGCGCCGGGATGGGCTTCCCTGAGGAAGCGGATGTGCTGCTCGCGGACGATCAGGGTGGCGGGCGCGTCGGGCGCGAAGGCCTGCGGCATGCCGAGTTCGGCGGCCAGGCCGATCAGGCCCTCCATGCTCCTGGCCACGTAGAAGCCGACGTTCAGGTGGCCCATGGCGTCGCATTCCCAGGTCGCGACGCTGCCCCGCCAGACCTCCACACCCTCGCCGCTCAAGCGCGCCTCTCCCCCATCGAATGGCCGGGGAGCTTAGGGGCGCCCGGGCGCGGCGGCTAGCGCTTGCCCTCGGCGGGATCTGCGCCCGGCCCGAGCCGACCCTCGTTCGCCGAGGTGGGCGAGGTGTCGCCGGCCCCCTGCCGCGGGGTGGGCGCGTCGGCGCTCGGATCGAAGCTGCGCGTTTCGCCGGAGGCCTCGACCGAGTCGTCGCGGCGGGCGGGCGGATAGCGTTCAGCGCCGGCGTTGTCGTCGGCAGCGTTCAGCGGCTGGGCGGCGTTGGCCTTGCGGCCCTCGGTGTTGATCTTGTCGTCGCGCTCTTGCGGCATGGGCCTGCTCCTCTGGTCTGCAGGAGAAGCGCCGGGGAGACGGGGGCGTTCCCGCGCATCCGGGGCCCTGTCGATCCCGTACCCTGGCTGTGGCAGGATCGTCGCCGCATCGGGGGAAGGAGCGGCCATGGGCGGGAAGGCCCGACCGACCAGGGTTCTCGTGCGGCGCCACTCGGGCGTCACGCGGGCGACCCACTGGATCAATGTGCTGGCCGTCAGCCTGCTGCTGATGAGCGGGCTGCAGATCTTCAACGCCCACCCGGCGCTCTACTGGGGGCAGAAGTCGACCTTCGCCGCGCCGTGGCTGTCCATGTCGATGCAGGAGCGGAGCGGCCAGCCGGTGGGGGTCACCACCCTGGGCGGGGCGCAGTTCGAGACGACGGGCCTGTTCGGCTACTCGGGGCAGGTGGGCAAGCGCGAGCCGCGCGGCTTCCCCGCCTGGACGACCGTGCCCAGCTACCGCGACCTGGCGAGCGGCCGTCGGTGGCACTTCTTCTTCGCCTGGCTGTTCGTCATCAACGGCCTGGTCTACCTCGGCTCCGGGCTCCTCGGCGGCCACCTGCGGCGCGACCTCCTGCCGACGCGGGACCAGCTCGCGCCGCGCAGCATCCGGCAGGACATCGTCGATCACCTGAAGCTGCGCTTCCCGAAGGGGGAGGCGGCCCGCACCTACAATCTCCTGCAGAAGCTCACCTACCTGGCCATGATCCTCGTGGTCCTGCCGCTCATGCTGCTCACAGGGCTCTCCATGTCGCCGGGGTTCAACGCCGCCGCGCCCTGGCTCGTCGACCTGTTCGGCGGCCGGCAGTCGGCCCGCTCGATCCACTTCATCTGCGCCGGGCTCGTCGTGCTCTTCGTGCTCGTCCACGTGGCGCTGGTGGTGCTGTCGGGCTTCTGGAACAACATGCGCGGCATGATCACCGGCCGCTACGCCATCGAGACCGAGGGAGGCCGCCCGTGAGCGACGCCAACCGCCGGGGCTGGCTGCGCGGTGCAGGCGCGGCGCTGGGCGGGCTGATGCTGGGGGCCTGCGATCGGCTGAACGCCGATCCGCGTTTCACCGCCATGCTGCAGGGCGCCGAGGGCCTGACGCGGCGGGCCCAGCGGCTGGTCACCGACCGCAAGGCCCTGGCCCGGGAGTTCTCGGCCGCCGACATCTCCCCGGACTTCCGCGCCAACGGCACGCGCCACCCGGGCGGGCCCGACTATGCCCGCCACCTGGCCTCGAACTTCGCCGACTGGCGGATCCAGGTGGATGGGCTGGTGGAACGGCCGCTGTCCCTTAGCCTGCCGGAGCTGCGCGCCCTGCCGGCCCGGACCCAGATCACCCGGCACGACTGCGTGGAGGGCTGGTCCTCGATCGGCAAGTGGACGGGGGCGAGGCTGGGGCCGCTGCTCGACCGCGCCGGGCTCAAGCCCGAGGCGCGCTACATCGTCTTCCACTGCGCCGACCAACTCGGGGTCGGGCCGGACGGCATGTACTACGAGAGCATCGACCTCATCGACGCCTACCACCCGCAGACCCTGCTGGCCTACGAGATGAACGACCAGGTCCTGCCGGTGGCGCACGGCGCGCCGGTGCGGCTGCGGGTCGAGCGGCAGCTCGGCTACAAGCACGCCAAGTACGTTCACCGGCTCGAGGCCGTGGCCGACTTCGCCCACCTGGACGGCGGCAAGGGCGGGTTCTGGGAAGACCGCGGCTACGAGTGGTACGCGGGAATCTGACCTAGTTGTCGCCGCCCTGGCCGAGCGCGCCGGCCAGCAGGGCGCCGATGCGGTCGCTGGAGTCGGCGGCCTGGCCCAGCATGGCGAGGGGGCCGGCGCCGGGGCGCATGGCGGCCGACACCTGGCTGGCGGCGGATTGCGCCATGGCCAGCGCCGTGGCGCCCGCGTTGTTCCAGTTGGAGGCCGCGATCTTCTGGGCGTTGGCGTCCTGATAGATGAAGCCGTAGGTGGGATAGGTGGAGCCGCCGAGATCTCGGCTCGGGTCGTACCAGACCTTCACCTGGCTCCAGTCGCCCTGCGGCGAGACGTCGATCAGGGTGACGTCCTTCTCGACCTTGCCGCGCGAGCCGCCGATCGGCGACCAGTTGGCGTGGGTGATCTGGACCACGCGGTCGGTGAGCACCTGGCTCACCACGGCCACGTGGCCGAGACGCATGCGGTCGGTGGGCTTGAAGCAGAGGACGGCGCCGGCCTTCGGCTGGAAGCCGGTCTCGTACTTGCCGATCGCCTGCTGCCACCAGGTGCGCGCGTCGCCGAAGATCTGGATGCCCGAGAGCAGGCGCGCGAACGGCACGCACTGCCAGTAGGTGTCGGCGGCGGCGCTGACGGGGGCCATGCCGACGAAGGCGGCGACGGCCAGGGAACCCAGAAGGGTCCGCATCCGTTTACGCATACTTGGGCACTCCCCACGCAACAGCGAAAGGGATAACCCTAGCCTGCCTCCAGTGAAAAGAGGGTTTACGCGGCTGCGGCCGTGGCGTGGCGCACGTCATCGCGGGGCTGAGCCCCTGGACGATCGACAATATCCCCCGGCACCAAGAGCTTAGAAGAAAAATATGTTAATGCGAGCGCCGGCGTTAAGGCAACTATGCCACCCGGGGGCGGGATCTCGTCGTTCATAAGCTCATCTATGCTGTAACCGGGCGCGGTGACGTCTCGACGGCCCGGAGCGGTCATTCGGGCTCACGCGCCTGCAATGATCTGAAACAAGTCCTCGGCTCCGCTCGAGGCGCTGCGGCCAAGTGCTCGCGCCGGCAAACTCGCCTCATTCACGAAAACGAGAGGGCAGCAATCGCCTGTGGATAAACGCCCGGCCGCGGCTGCGGACTAGGCAGGACCGCCACGGCCACTAGATATGGCCGAGCCACAAGCGACGGAGAGAGACAGCCCCCCGATGGACAGCATTCCGGCCCTCTTGAGCGACCCCGCCGCCTGGGCGGCGCTGATCACCCTGATCGTCATGGAAGTGGTCCTCGGGATCGACAACCTGATCTTCATCTCGATTCTCTCGAACAAGCTGCCCGAGCACCAGCGCAGCAAGGCCCGCCGGGTCGGCATCTCGCTCGCACTGATCATGCGGCTGGGCCTGCTCTCCACCATCGCCTTCATCGTCACCCTGACCCAGCCGGTGTTCTCGCTGCCCTGGCAGGGGCCGCTGAACGCCCACGGCGAGCCCGCCTTCGAGCTGCAGTTCTCCTGGCGCGACCTGATCCTGATCGCCGGGGGCCTGTTCCTCGTGTGGAAGGCCACCACCGAGATCCACGAGAAGACCGCGCCGGCCGACGGCCACGGGGTGATGGACACCACCGGCCCGGTGGCCCGCAACTTCGCCTCGGCCATCGTCCAGATCCTGCTGCTGGACCTGGTGTTCTCGGTGGACTCCATCCTGACCGCCGTCGGCATGACCGAGCACCTGCCGATCATGGTGGTGGCCGTGGTCTTCGCGGTCACCGTCATGATGTTCGCCGCCGATCCGCTGGCGAACTTCATCAACCGCAACCCCACCGTGGTGATGCTGGCCCTGGGCTTCCTCCTGATGATCGGGGCGGTGCTGATCGCCGACGGTTTCGGGGTGCACGTGCCCAAGGGCTACATCTATGCGGCCATGGCCTTCTCGGCGCTGGTAGAGGCCCTCAACATGGCCGCCCGCCGGGCGTCGAGCCGCAAGGCCGGGAGCGGCGGCGGGGACACGCTACACTAGGCCGCGAGGCGCTCGGACGCAGGCGGAAGGGCAGGTTTCGTTAAGCCCGTCCTTCCGCCTTATCTTAAGCTTGCCGTGCGAATCACCTGGCGCGCCGACGACGCGGCGCCCGGGGCCGTGCGCCAAGGGTCAGCATGCCGATCAACTACCTCTCGGCCGCTCAGATCTCAGGACTTACCGAGACGCGCCTGCGCAGCCTCAACGAGACCCAGCTGGGCTCGCTGCGCTCCACCCAGGTGGGCGCGATCAGCACGTCCGGCATCGAGGCGCTCACCACCACCCAGGTGAACGCGCTCTCCAGCACGGGGGTGAGGGGCCTCTCCACCACCCAGATCCAGCATTTCGCGCCGGCGGTGGTGTTCGACACCGACCAACTCATGGCGCTCTCCGGCGCCCAGATCAGCGCCTTCAGCACGACCCACATCGGCGCGCTCGACGAGACCAGGCTCGACGTGCTGACCGCCACCCAGCTCGGCGGCCTGTCAGGGGTGAAGTTCTCGCACCTCAACGCCACCCAGGTGGCCTCCCTGACGACGACCCAGCTGCGCGGCCTCTCGTCGGTGCAGCTCTCGTTGCTGTCGACCACCGATATGGGCGAGCTGAGCGCAACCCAGCTCGGCGGCTTCACCACCACCCAGATGGCCGGCCTGGCGGCCGGCGCCGTGGCGGCCATGAGCGTGACCCAGGCGGCGGCGCTGGCCTCGACCCAGGTCGGCGCCCTGTCGGCGACCGCCTTCTCGGCGCTGAGCGAGACCCAGGTCGCGGGGCTCACCACGACGCAGTTGGCCGGGCTCACCGCCACCGTCCTGCGGACCCTCTCCGCCACCGACTTCGCCGAACTGACCGAGACCCAGATCGGTGCGCTGTCGTCCACCCAGCTCGGGGCGCTGGCGGCGACCCACCTGGGCTCGCTCTCCACGACGCAGATCCAGGGCCTGACCACCACCCAGGTCGCAGGGCTGAGCGCGACCCAGCTTGGCGGCCTCTCGTCGACCGACTTCGGCAAGTTCAGCGACACGCAGGTGGCCGGCCTCTCGGCGGCCCAGCTCAGCGGCCTGTCGGTGGAGAACCTGTTCAGCCTCTCCGACACCCAGATCCAGGCGCTCTCGACCACCAAGATCCAGGGCCTGGCGGCCTGGCAGATCAGCGCGCTGACGCCCACCGACTTCAGCCGGCTCGCCGACACCCAGGTGCGGGCGCTGACCGCCACCCAGATCGGGGCGCTGTCGACCACCAACTTCTCGTCGATGGACGCCACCATGATCCGGTCCTTCGGGACCGCCCAGATCAAGGGCCTGTCGGCCTACCAGGCGTGGAGCCTGAACGCGACCGACGCCGGGGAATTCACCGCCACCCAGCTGGCGGCCCTGTCGGCCGACCAGATCGGGGCCTTTTCGGTGACGGCGCTCACCTCGCTCTCCACCACCCAGATGGCGGCCCTGTCCTCGTCCCAGGTGGGCGCGATCTCGGCGACCAAGTTCTACCAGCTCTCCACCACCCAGATCGGCGGCCTCTCCGCCGCCCAGGTGAAGGGCCTGACCTCACCGGTGCTGAGCGGCATGTCGGCGGCGGACTTCAGCAAGTTCAGCGCCCTGCAGATCGCCGCCCTGACCACCGGCCAGGTGGGCGCGCTCTCGACGACGGTGGTCGGCGCGCTCGAGGCGACCCAGATCTCGGCGCTCACCACCCTGCAGATCCCGGCCCTGACGGTGACCCAGATCCGGTCCCTCTCGACCACGCAGGTGGGCTACATGAGCGCCTCGCAGCTTAACGCGCTCACCGCCACCCAGGTCGCCAACCTGCCGACCTGACGCCCTACAGGAAGCTGTAGGGGTCGATGTCGATGGCGACGCGGACGGAGGCCGGCGGGCGGACGCGCGCGCGCCAGGTGGCCATGTAGGCCGAGAGGTCGACGTTGCGGTCGGCGCGCACCAGGAAGCGCTTGCGGCGGCGGCCTCGCACCAGGCCGAGCGGCGCGTCGGCGGGACCGTAGACCTCCACCCCCTCGGCGTTCGGCGCGGCCTCGGCCATGGCGCGCACGAAGGCGTCGAGCTGGCCGGGATCGGTCCCGGAGGCGATCACCGCCGCCAGCCGCCCGAACGGCGGCAGCTTGGCGAAGGCGCGCTCCTCCATCTCGGCGGAGACGAAGGCGTCGCGGTCCTGGGCTGCGAGCGCCTGCATGACCGCGTGGTCCGGCGCATAGGTCTGCAGCAGCGCCTTGCCGGGCCGGTCGCGTCGCCCCGCCCGGCCCGTGGCCTGGGCGAGGAGCTGGTAGGTGCGCTCGGCCGCCCGCAGGTCGCCGCCGCGCAGCCCGAGGTCGGCGTCGACCACGCCCACCAGGGTGAGCTTGGGGAAGTTGTGGCCCTTGGCGGCGGCCTGGGTGGCCACCAGGATGTCGATCTCGCCGGCCGCCATGCTCTCCACCAGGCGCCTGGCCTCGCGGGCGTCGAAAACGGTGTCGGACGAGAAGACCGCGACCCGCGCGTCGGGGAACAGCAGCCGCGCCTCCTCCTCCACCCGCTCCACGCCGGGGCCGATGGAGACCAGGCTGTCCTTCGCCCCGCAGTGCGGGCAGGCCTGCGGCTTGGGCATGGAAAAGCCGGTCAGGTGGCAGACCAGGCGGCCTGAGTAGCGGTGCTCCACCAGCCAGGAATCGGTGTCGGGCGCGGTCATCCGCTCGCCGCAGGCCCGGCAGAGCACCAGCGGCGCGTAGCCCCGGCGGTTGAGGAACAGCAGGGTCTGCTCGCCCCGGTCCAGGGTCTCGCGCATAGCCGCCACCAGCGGGGGCGAGAGCCAGCGGCCCGGCTCCGGCGGTGTCTGGCGCAGGTCGATGAGCTCGATGTCCGGCAGGCGCGCGATCCCGTGGCGGGCGGAGAGGCGCAGCCAGCGATAGCGGCCGGTCTCGGCGTTGCGCAGGCTTTCCAGCGAGGGGGTCGCCGAGGCGAGGACGACGGCGGCGTTCTCGATCTTGCCGCGCACCACGGCGAGGTCGCGGGCGTGGTAGATGAAGCCCTCTTCCTGCTTGAAGGAGCTGTCGTGCTCCTCGTCCACCACGATGAGCCGCAGGTTGCGGAACGGCAGGAACAGGGCCGAGCGGGCGCCCACGACGATGCGGCAGCGGCCGGTGGCCACCGCCTCCCAGACGCGCCGGCGGGCGGGCGGGGCGACGTCGGAGTGCCACTCGCCGGGCCCGGCGCCGAAGCGGGCCGCGACGCGGCCGATCACCGCCTGGGTGAGCGCGATCTCCGGCAGCAGGATCAGGACCTGGGCCGCAGGATCCGAGGCCAGCGCGGCGGCGGCCGCCTCCAGGTAGACCTCGGTCTTGCCGGAGCCCGTGACCCCGTCGAGCAGGGCGGCCTTGTACCCGCCCTCGGCCAACATGGCCTTCAGCGCCTCGGCCGCGGCGGCTTGGCTGGGGTTGAGCTCGGAGCCCCGACGGGAGAGGTCGGGTTCGTCGAACCGGGCGACCGCCTCGACGAGGCGGACCGCCAGGACGCCTTCCTCCACCAGCCCCTTCACCACGCCCGACGACACCCCGGCGGCGCGCGCGAGGTCGGCCGGGCTCATGGGGGTGGCCTTTGCCGTCTCGATGACCTTCAGGCGCGCGGGCGTCGGTCTGGCCGGCTGAACGCCGGTGGGCTCCACCACCTTGACCGGCCGGGGCTTCGGGCAGCGGGCGCCGCGCAGCGCGATGGCCAGCGGTCCGCCCGGCGCGTCCACGGCGTAGCGGGCCGCCCATTCCACGAACGCGATCGTGCCGGGCGGCAGGGGCGGCTCGTCCAGCCGCTCGGCGACCGGCTTCAGCGGACGGTTGCCGCCGGCCCCTTCGCGCAGGGCCACGACCACGCCGCGCAGCAGGCGAGGTCCGAGCGGCGCGGCCACCTGGTCCCCCACGGCGAGCGCCATGCCCTCCGGCTCCGCATAGTCGAAGGCCTCGGGCAGGGGCATGGGCAGGAGGACGGAAGCGATGCGGCTCATCGGGAGCCTTTTGCGCTTTCCCGCAAGGCGGCTACAAGCGTCTCCCTCACTCGTAAGGTCTTATCGATGCAGCTCTTCCTCGACACCACCGACGTGGCCGTGCTGAAGGACCTGGCCGCCACCGGCCTGGTCGACGGCGTCACCACCAATCCCTCCCTGATCGCCAAGTCCGGCCGCAAGATGCTGGACGTCATCGCCGAGATCTGCGGGGTGGTCGAGGGGCCGGTCAGCGCCGAAGTCGCCGCGGCCGACACCGCCGGCATGCTGGACGAGGGCCGCAAGCTCTCCACCATCGCGCCCAATGTGGTGGTGAAGGTGCCGCTGACCCGTGACGGCCTGATCGCCACCCGCGAGTTCGCCCGCGAGGGCATCCTGACCAACGTCACCCTCTGCTTCTCCGCCGCCCAGGCGCTGCTCGCCGCCAAGGCGGGGGCCAGCTACATCAGCCCGTTCATCGGCCGCCTGGACGACCATGGCGCCGACGGCATGGACCTGATCACCGAGATCCGGACGATCTACGACAACTACGGCTTCGACACCGAAATCCTCGCCGCCTCGATCCGCAGCCCGGGCCACGTCACCCAGGCGGCCATGGCCGGGGCCGACTGCGCGACCATCCCCCCCGACGTCTTCCAGGCGCTCTTCAAGCACCCGTTAACCGAGAAGGGGCTTGATCAATTCCTCAAGGACTGGGCGAACACGGGCCAGTCCATCCTGTAATCTTCGAGGGCGACATGGACGGGGCCGAGGCCAGGGCGGACGACATCACGCTGGAGGCCGAGGTCCGGCGCTTCCTGGTGGAGCACCCTGGGCTGGTGCGGGACGATCCCTCCCTGCTTTCGGAGCTGGGCCTGAAGCCCGCCGACAATGTGGTGGAGTTCGGCCACGCCGCGCTCGCCCGCGTCCACGCCGCCCACAAGCACGAGGCCTCGATCCGCCAGCAGCTGGAGGCGACGGCGCGGGAGAACTACGCCGCCCAGGGGCAGACCCACGGGGCGGTGATCGACCTCCTGGAGAGCCGCAACCACGCCGACCTGGCCCGCCGGGTGGACGACCTGGCCCAGCTGCGCTTCGGCCTGCTGGCCGGGGTCGTCGCGCTGGAGGGCCCGGAGAACACGCCGGCCGGCTGGCGCGTGCTGGTCGAGGGCCAGGTGGACATGATCCTGGGCGGCCACCAGCGGCTGCACGCCATGGGCTTCTCGCCCACGGCGCTGGGCCTGTTCGGCGAGCGGGCGGAGCTGGTCAGGTCCATGGCGATGGTCCGGCTGGCGATCTGGGAGCCGGCGCGCCAGGGGCTGATCGCCTTCGCCTCGGCCGACCCGGAGGGCTTCACGCCGGACATGGGCGCCGAACTGGTCGTCTTCCTCGCCCGCGTGGTCGAACGCACCGCCGAGCGCTGGCCGGTCCTGTGACGGGCTTCGTCCCGTGACTGCCGCCGAGGCCCGGGCGCTGTGGCTGGAGCACCTGGCCCACGAGCGCCGGGCCTCGCCGCGAACGCTGGAGGCCTACGGCTTCGCCGCCCAGCGCTACATCGCCTTCCTGGAGCAGCACCGGGGCGAAAGCCTGACGGTGAAGGGCCTCTCCGAGGTCACCGCCGGCGAGGTGCGCGCCTGGCTGGCGCACCTGCGGCAGGGCGATCATCCCCTGTCGCCGCGCTCGCTCTCCCAGGCGCTCAGCGCCATCCGCACCTTCCACCGCTTCCTGGACCGCCGGCTCGATGCGCCCAACGCTGCCATCGCCCTGGTGCGCGGGCCGCGGGTGAAGCCCGGCGCGCCGCGACCCATGACCGAGGACCAGGCGCGCGGGATAATCGCCGAACCGGCGCTCGACCCCGACCGGGAAGACTGGGAGGTCGCCCGCGACCAGGCGGTGCTGACCCTGCTCTACGGCTGCGGCCTGCGGATCTCCGAGGCCCTGTCGCTGACGCGGGCCGACGCCCCGCTGGGCGACAGCCTGCGGATCACCGGCAAGGGCTCCAAAACCCGCATCGTGCCGGTGCTGCCGGCGGTGCGCGAGGCGGTGGACGTCTATGTGGCCGAGGCGCCGTTCGCGCTCGCGCCCGATTGGCCGCTGTTCCGGGCCAAGCGCGGCGGGGCGCTGTCCCCGCGCCACGTCCAGGCGACGGTGCAGACGCTCCGGAGCCGGCTGGGCCTGCCGGCCAGCGCCACGCCGCATGCGCTACGCCATTCGTTCGCGACCCACCTGCTGGGCGCGGGCGCCGACCTGCGCTCGATCCAGGAGCTCCTGGGCCACGCCTCGCTGTCGACCACCCAGCGCTACACCGAGGTGGACGCCGCCGCCCTGCTCAGCGCCTACGCGAGCGCCCATCCGCGGGCATAGGGGCTAGCGCCGCGGCGCCGGGAAGCGGCCGTCGCCCTGCACGTTGCGCCGCACGATGACCGGTTTCGAACAGCCGTTCTCGTCCAGCCGGAGCACCGTCAGCTCCATGTGGGCGGGCGGCAGTTCGCCGAGCGACTGGATCCGTGGCGGCTGGGGCGCGCGGCGATTCACCGGCTGGGCGTCCCACAGGCCGCAGTTCACCGCCTCGCGCATGACCATCCTGGCGCCGAGCTGGACGGGACGGTCGGCCGGAGGCGCGGCGACGGCCTGGGCGGCCAGGAGTAGGGCGATCATGACAGCCTCCTCGTGCGAGGCGCAAAGGTGCCGGATCAACCGGCCCGGGTCACGTTAAGTTTCCGCCACCCGGGCGTGCGAGCCGCAGCCAGCTCACGTCGGCGCCCGGGTCGCGGCCGCGCTCGACGCAGGTGAAGCCCTCGCGGGCGTAGAAGGCCTGGGCCCGGCGGTTGGGCTCCTGGACCTTCAGCGACAGCGGCCCGTCGGCGACGCTCGCCAGATGGTCGACCAGGACCTTGCCGATCCCCCGGCCGCGCTCGTCGACGTACAGGGAGTGGATGAAGTTCTGCGGCCGGTAGAAGCCGGCGAGGCCGAGGATGCGGCCGTCCTCGACGGCGACGTAGATCTCCTCCTCGCGAGCCGCGCGCAGGAACTCGTCGCGCCGGTGCCGCTCGGGCGGCAGCCAGGTGAAGGTCTCGCGCAGGACGCGCACATAGAGGTCCGCACAGGCGGCCAGCTCTTCCGGCCGGGCCCGGCGGACCTCCAGCGCCATGGTCAGGCCTGCATCGTCCAGCCTTCGACGCCCATGGCCGCCTGGCGAAGGGCTTCGGAGCGGGTCGGGTGCGGGTGGCAGGTGCGGGCGACGTCCTCGGACGCGGCGCGGAAGGCCATGGCCACGCAGTACTCGCCGACCATCTCGGAGACCTGCGGCCCGATCATGTGGACGCCCAGGACCGCGTCGGTGGCCGCATCGGCCAGCACCTTCACGAAGCCCTCGGTCTCGTGATTAATCTTGGCGCGGCTGTTGGCGCTGAACGGGAACTTGCCGGCCTTGTAGGCGCGGCCCTCTTCCTTCAGCTGCTCCTCGGTCTTGCCGACCCAGGCCACTTCGGGGCTCGTGTAGACCACGCTCGGGACCAGGTTGTAGTCCACGTGGCCGTACTTGCCGGCGATCAGCTCGATGCAGGCGACCGCGTCCTCTTCGGCCTTGTGGGCGAGCATGGGGCCCAGGATCACGTCGCCGGTCGCCCAAACGCCGGCGGCCGAGGTCTTGAAATGGTCGGTCGGGATGAAGCCGCGCTTGTCGGTCTCGATCCCCACGGTCTCCAGGCCCAGGCCCTCCGTGAAGGGCCGGCGGCCGATGGCCACGAGGACGTAGTCGGCCTCCAGGGTCTGGGCGGCGCCGCCGGCGACCGGTTCCATGGTGAGGCTGACGCCCTTCTTCGACGCGGTCGCGCCGGTGACCTTGGTCCCAAGCCGGAACTCCATGCCCTGCTTGGTGAGCGATCGCTGGAAGGTCTTGGCGACCTCGGCGTCCATGCCGGGCGTGATGCGGTCGAGGAACTCCACGACGGTGACCTTCGCGCCCAGGCGTCGCCAGACCGAGCCCAGCTCCAGGCCGATGATGCCGGCGCCGATGACGACGAGGCTCCTGGGCACTTCCGGCAGGGAGAGCGCGCCGGTGGAATCGAGGATGCGCTCGTTGTCGACGGTGACGCCGGGCAGCGGGGTGGGCTCCGAGCCGGTGGCGATGACGATGTTCTTGGCCTCCAGGGTCTGGACCGCCCCGTCCTCGCCGGTGACCTCGACCTTGCCGGGCCCCGCGATCCGGCCGCGGCCCTTCACCCAGTCGACCTTGTTCTTCTTGAACAGGAACTCGATGCCCTTGGTGAGCGCGGCCACGGACTCGGCCTTCTGCTTCATCATCTGCACGAGGTTGAGCTTCGGCTTCACCTCGATGCCGAGGGTCGCGAACTCGGTGTTGGCCGCGTCGTAGAGTTCCGAGGCGTGCAGCAGGGCCTTGGAGGGCATGCAGCCGACGTTCAGGCAGGTGCCGCCCAGGGTCCCGCGCATCTCGACGCAGGCGGCCTTCAGGCCGAGCTGGCCGGCGCGGATCGCCGCGTTGTAGCCGCCGGGGCCGCCCCCGATGATGACGACGTCGTACTGGGCCATGGATCCTGCCTGCCTGGGAGTTGCAGCGGCCCAGATACAGGTTTGCGGTCGCCGGGGCGAGGCTTCGCGGGCCGCGTCGGGCCTCGCCCCTGCGTCGGATCAGACGTCCAGAAGCAGGCGCTGCGGGTCCTCGATGGCGTCCTTGACGTGGACCAGGAAGGTCACTGCGCCCTTGCCGTCGACGATGCGGTGATCGTAGCTCAGCGCCAGGTACATCATCGGCCGGACCACGATCTGGCCGTTCACCACCATCGGCCGCTCCTGGATCTTGTGCATGCCCAGGATGCCCGACTGCGGGGCGTTGAGGATCGGCGTCGACATCAGCGAGCCGTAGACCCCGCCGTTCGAGATGGTGAAGGTGCCGCCCTGCAGGTCTTCCAGCGCCAGCTGGCCGTCGCGGGCCTTCTTGCCGAGCGCGCCGATCTCCTTCTCGATCTCGGCCAGGCTCATCAGGTCGGCGTCGCGGACAACCGGTGTCACCAGGCCGCGCTCGGTGCCGACGGCGACCGAGATGTCGTAGTGGTTCTTGTAGATGATGTCCTGGCCGTCGATCTCGGCGTTGACCTCGGGCACCTGCTTCAGGCCGTAGATCACCGCGCGGACGAAGAAGCTCATGAAGCCGAGCTTCACGCCGTGCTTCTTCTCGAACACGTCCTTGTACTGGTTGCGCAGGGCCATGACGCCGGACATGTCCACCTCGTTGAAGGTGGTCAGCATGGCCGCGGCGTTCTGGGCCTCCTTCAGGCGGCGCGCGATGGTCTGGCGCAGGCGGGTCATGCGGACCCGCTCCTCGCGCTCGTCGACGGCGCGCGGCGCGGCCGGAGCCGGGGCGGGCGCGGGCGCCTTCGCGCGGGCTTCCAGGGCGGCCAGGGCGTCGCCCTTGGTGATGCGGCCATCCCTGCCGGTGCCGGAAATGGCGGCGGGGTCGAGCTGGTTCTCGGCGGCGATGCGCTGGGCGGAGGGCGCAAGCACCGCCTCGGATTTCGCCTTGGCGGACGGGCTGGTGTCGGGCACCGGGGCCGAGGTCGGCGGAGCCTTGCCGGGCGTGGCCTCGGGCTGCAGCTCGCCGGCCGGGACCGGGGTGGGCGTCGAGGACGGGGCGGCCGCCTTCGGCGCAGCGGCGGGCTTGGCGGCCCCGGCCGAAGCGCCCTCGGCGATGCGGCCCAGGATGGCGCCGGGCTCGACGGTGGCGCCCTCGTCAGCGGAGATGCTTTCCAGCACGCCGTCGGCGGGGGCGGCCACTTCCAGGCTCACCTTGTCGGTTTCCAGCTCGACGAGGATCTCGTCCTTGCGGACGGCGTCGCCGGCCTTCTTGGTCCAGCGCGCCACCGTGGCTTCCGTGACGGACTCGCCCAGGGCGGGAGTCATGATGTCGGCCATTCGGGGTGCGCTCCTCAGTCTCTCAACACAAACACAAGTCGGATCGGATCGTTTACGTCTAGGCGAAGGCTTCGGTGAGGAAGGCTTCGAGTTCCTTCAGGTGGCGGCTCATCAGGCCCGCGGCGGTGGACGCCGAGGCCGGGCGGCCCACGTAGCGGGCGCGCTTGGCCTTGATGTTCAGGCGCTCCAGCGTCAGCTCCAGCCAGGGGTCGACGAACTGCCAGCCGCCCATGTTCTTGGGCTCCTCCTGGCACCACACCAGCTCGGCGTTCTTGAACCGCTTCAGCTCGTTCGAGAGCGACTTCAGCGGCCACGGATAGAACTGCTCGAGGCGCAGCAGGTAGATGTCGTCGCGGCCGGTCTTCGCCCGCTGTTCCAGGAGGTCGAAGTAGACCTTGCCCGAGCAGAGGATGACGCGGCTGATCTCGGCGTCCGGCTTCAGGGTCACGCCGCCCACGTCGCAGCCGGCCTCGGCGCCGTCCACCATCACCCGGTGGAAGCTGGAGCCGCCGGCCATGTCGGAGAGGTTCGACACCGCCCGCTTGTGGCGCAGCAGGCTCTTGGGGGTCATGACGATCAGCGGCTTGCGGAACTCCCGCAGCACCTGGCGGCGCAGGGCGTGGAAGTAGTTGGCCGGGGTCGTCGGGTTGATGACCTGCAGGTTGTCCTCGGCGCAGAGCTGCAGGAAGCGCTCGAGGCGGGCGGAGGAGTGCTCCGGACCCTGGCCCTCGTAGCCGTGCGGCAGCAGCATCACGAGGCCGCTCATCCGCAGCCACTTGCGCTCGCCCGAGGAGATGAACTGGTCGATGACCACCTGGGCGCCGTTCACGAAGTCGCCGAACTGGGCTTCCCACATGGTCAGCGTGTTGGGGTCGGTCAGCGAGAAGCCGTACTCGAAGCCGAGCACCGCCTCTTCCGACAGAGCCGAATCCAGCACCTCGAAGTGCGCCTGGCCGGGGCCCAGGTTGCGGAGGGGGAAGTAAACCTCCTCGCTCTTCTGGTCGATGATCCCCGAGTGGCGCTGGGTGAAGGTGCCGCGCACGCTGTCCTGGCCGGACAGGCGCACGGGATAGCCCTGGTCGAGCAGGGTGGCGAAGGCCAGGTGCTCGCCCGTGGCCCAGTCGATCCCCTCGCCCTTCTCGATCGCCTCGCGACGGCCCTGGATCACCCGCTCCACGGTCTTGTGGACGGTGATCCGCTCCGGGATGGTGGTGATCTTGCGGCCGAGGTCGAGCAGCTTCTGCTTGGCCACGCCCGTGGTGTGGCGGTCGTCGCCGGCCGGCAGGGTCAGGCCCGACCACTTGCCGTCCAGCCAGTCGGCCTTGTTGGGCTTGTAGCCCTTGCCCGCGTCGAACTCGCGGTCGAGGAAGTCGTTGAATTCCTTCACCCAGCCGTCGACCTCGGCCTGGGTGGCGACGCCCTCGGCGACGAGGCGCGTGGCGTAGAGGTCGCGCACCGACGGGTGGTCCTTGATCTTCGCGTACATCAAGGGCTGCGTCATCGTCGGATCGTCGCCCTCGTTGTGGCCGAACCGGCGGTAGCAGAACATGTCGACGACGACGTCCTTGCCGAACAGCTGCCGGTACTCGGTGGCCACCTTGGCGGCGAAGGTCACGGCCTCGGGGTCGTCCCCGTTCACGTGGAAGATCGGCGCCTCGACCATCAGCGCCACGTCGGACGGATAGGGCGAGGAGCGGGAGTTCTTCGGGCTGGTGGTGAAGCCGATCTGGTTGTTGACCACGAAGTGCATGGTGCCGCCGACGCCGTAGCCCTTCAGGCCGGACAAGGCGAAGCACTCGGCCACCACGCCCTGGCCCGCGAAGGCGGCGTCGCCGTGCAGCAGCAGCGGCAGGACGTGGCCGCGGCCGGCGGTGGGCTGCTCGCGCAGGGTGAAGGCCTGTTTGGCGCGGGCCTTGCCGATCACCACCGGGTTGACGATCTCCAGGTGCGACGGGTTGGCGGTGAGCGACAGGTGCACCGAGTTGCCGTCGAACTCGCGGTCCGACGAGGCGCCCAGGTGGTACTTCACGTCGCCCGAGCCTTCGATGTCGGAGGGCACCGACGAGCCGCCCTGGAACTCGTGGAAGATCACCTGGTAGGGCTTGCCCATCACGGCGGCGAGCACGTTCAGTCGGCCGCGGTGCGGCATGCCGACGACGATGTCCTTCACGCCCATGGCGCCGCCGCGCTTGATGATCTGCTCGAGCGCCGGGACCATGCTCTCGCCGCCGTCGAGGCCGAAGCGCTTGGTGCCGGGGAAGCGGCGGTGCAGGAACTGCTCGAAACCCTGGGCTTCGATCAGCTTCTTGAGGATGGCGATCTTGCCTTCCTTGGTGAAGGCGATCTCCTTGTCGCGGCCCTCGATGCGCTCCTGCAGCCAGGCCTTCTCCTTGGGATCGGAGATGTGCATGTACTGCACGCCGACATTGCCGCAGTAGGTGCGCCGCAGGATCTCCAGGATCTCGCGCAGGGTGGCCGTCTCCAGCCCGAGGACGAAGTCGAGGAAGATCGGCCGGTCGAAGTCCGCCTCGGAGAAGCCGTAGGTGGCCGGATCGAGCTCAGAGGCGTCGCCCGGCGTGGTGGCGATGCCGAGCGGATCGAGGTTGGCCTTCAGGTGGCCGCGCATCCGGTAGGCGCGGATCATCATGATGGCGCGCAGGCTGTCGAGGGTGGCGGCGCGGACCTCGTCCTGGCTGGCGGCAGGCTTGCGCTCGGCGACCTTGGAGCCGAGCTTGGCCTCGACCGCGGGCCACATGCCATCGATCGCCGAGAGCCAGTCGGGGCGGGCCTGCGGGGCCGCGGGCCGGGTCCAGGCGGGCTTCTGGGCCGCGCGCTTCACCTCGTCGGCGCGGTCGGCGAGCGAGGCGAAGAAGGCCTGCCACGAGGGCTCGACCGAGCCGGGGTCGGCGGCCCATTTCGCGTAGAGGTCCTCCACGAAAGCCGCATTGCCGCCGTAGAGGAATGAGGTCTCGGCGAGCACCTCGTTGATCAGACCTGCGTCGTCCGCCATTTCGTCCGCTTCCCGGATGGACCGCGGAGCTTCTGATCAAGGAGCCGAGCGCGGACCGCCCATACGCTTAAACAGTGTTGTGTCAGGCGCCCTTGAGCACCTCGACCAGGGTTTCGCCGAGCTTCGCCGGAGACGGCGACACGCGGATGCCCGCGGCCTCCATCGCGGCGATCTTGTCCTCGGCCCCGCCCTTGCCGCCGGAGATGATCGCGCCCGCGTGGCCCATGCGGCGGCCCGGAGGCGCCGTACGGCCCGCGATGAAGCCGACCATAGGCTTCTTGATTGCTGAATTCTTGATGAACTCGGCCGCGTCTTCCTCGGCCGAGCCGCCGATCTCGCCGATCATGATGATCGACTCGGTCTCCGGGTCCTTCAGGAACATGTCGAGCACGTCGATGAACTCGGTGCCCTTCACCGGGTCGCCGCCAATGCCCACGGCCGTCGTCTGGCCGAGGCCCACCTGAGAGGTCTGGAACACGGCCTCGTAGGTAAGCGTCCCTGACCGCGACACAACACCCACAGAGCCCTTCCGGAAGATGTTGCCCGGCATGATGCCGATCTTGCACTCACCGGGCGTGAGGACGCCCGGGCAGTTCGGGCCGATCAGGCGGGACTTCGAGCCGGAAAGCGCGCGCTTCACCTTGATCATGTCGGTCACCGGGATGCCCTCGGTGATGCAGACGATGAGCGGAACCTGGGCGTCGATGGCCTCCAGGATGGAGTCCGCGGCGAACGGCGGCGGCACGTAGATCACGCTGGCCTCGGCGCCGGTCTCCTTCACCGCCTCGCCGACGGTGTCGAACACGGGCAGGTCCAGGTGCTTCTGGCCGCCTTTGCCGGGGGTCACGCCGCCGACCATCTTGGTGCCGTAGGCGATGGCCTGCTCGGTGTGGAAGGTGCCCTGGGCGCCGGTGATGCCCTGGCAGATGACGCGGGTGTCTTTGCCGATGAGGATGGACATGTCTCTTACGCGGCCCCTCGCACGGCCTTGACGATCTTTTCCGCGCCGTCCGACAGGTCGTTGGCCGCGATGACGTTCAGTCCGCTCTCGTTGATGATCTTCTTGCCGAGCTCGACGTTGGTGCCTTCCAGGCGGACCACGAGCGGCACCTGCAGGCCGACCTCCTTCACCGCGGCGACCACGCCCTCGGCGATGATGTCGCAGCGCATGATGCCGCCGAAGATGTTCACCAGGATGCCCTTCACGTTGGGATCCGCGGTGATGATCTTGAAGGCCGCCGTCACCTTCTCCTTCGAGGCGCCGCCGCCCACGTCGAGGAAGTTGGCGGGCTCGGCGCCGTAGAGCTTGATGATGTCCATGGTGGCCATGGCCAGGCCCGCGCCGTTGACCATGCAGCCGATCTCGCCGTCCAGGGCGATGTAGGACAGGTCGTACTTGGAGGCCTCGATCTCCTTCGGGTCCTCCTCGCTCTCGTCGCGGAGCGCCACCACGTCCTTGTGGCGGAAGAGCGCGTTGGAATCGAAGCTGACCTTGGCGTCGAGGACGCGCAGCTGGTCGTCGGCGGTGACGATCAGCGGGTTGACCTCCAGCATGCTCATGTCCTTGGCCATGAAGGCCGCGTAGAGCTGCGTGAGGAGCTTGCCGGCCTGCTTGGCGAGGTCGCCCTTCAGGCCCAGGGCCGAGGCCAGCATCAGGCCGTGGTGCGGCCACACGCCGGTGACCGGATCGACGGAGAAGGTGGTGATCTTCTCGGGCGTGGCGTGCGCCACTTCCTCGATGTCCATGCCGCCTTCGGTGGAGGCCACGACCGAGACCCAGCTCGTCTCGCGGTCGACCAGCAGCGACAGGTAGAATTCCTTGGCGATGGCGGCGCCTTCCTCGATGTAGAGGCGGTTCACCTGCTTGCCCGCGGCGCCGGTCTGGTGGGTCACCAGCACCCGGCCGAGCATCTCCTCGGCGTTGGCGCGGACCTCGTCAACCGACTTCACCACGCGCACGCCGCCCTTGGCGTCGGGGCCGAGGCCCTCGAACTTGCCCTTGCCGCGCCCGCCGGCGTGGATCTGGGACTTCACGACGAAGACGGGACCGCCGAGCTGCTCGGCCGCCTTGACCGCCTCGTCGACGGAAAAGGCCGGATAGCCGCGCGGGACCGCGACGCCGAACTCTGCGAGGACGGCTTTGGCTTGGTGTTCGTGGATGTTCATGAGGCCGTGGCGCTGAAATCGCCTCGCCCGGGGCGGCGAGTGGGCGCGGTTATAGGCGCCCCCCTCCGCGATGACAACCGCGTGAGGGGGTCAAAACCACCCTCTTTTCCGCTAGGTGAGCCCGGTCATCGAGCCGCTCAGGGTCGGGCCATAGAGGGGGTCTATTCCGGGCCTAGCCGAGGAACATGGCCCAGAGGGTGCGGCCGGGGATCAGGGCCACGAACAGGTTGATGGCGAAGCCGCCGTAGAACAGGCCCATCATCCGCCGCCGGTGCTGGGCCACCGACCGGCGCCGCGCCGCGATCACCGCCAGCGGCAGGATGATCAGCACCCAGCCGGTCAGCAGGTGGAGGAGCGACCAGCGGCCCGGCGTCAGGCTGGTGATGAACAGCGTCGACCCGGCGGTCACGGCGACCAGCGCCACCCAGGTCCAGCCGGCCACCCGGTGGAAGCGGCGGCCCTTGCGGAACGCCATCAGCAGGGCGCCGAGAACCAGGGCGGCGAGCGCCGCGAACAGGTGCACCTTGATGGCCGGGGAGAGTTCGGCGAACAGCGCCAGGTCCGGCGCGTGCGGGCGCGCCTGGCCGATGGCGCGGACGATCGGCCCCCAGAGCGGCCCGAGCGCCAGGACGACCACCAGGGCCGCGGCCGCCATGCTCAGGGCGAAGCGCGGCCCGAAGCCCCAGCGCAGCGGCGCGCGGGTCCTGGGCTGCGTTTGCGATTGAAGCGACATCCTTTATCTCCGACGCATGGGCGCGGCCTTCCACCGGCCGCGCTTCCTTCAGGCCGCAGCAGTCGGGGCGGACGCAGCGATGGTCGAGCGCGGATGCGCCGGATGACGTCGGGGGTTCGCGAAACGCCGGGCGGCGCCGTTCGCGCTTCGCGGACGGCGGGGCGGACGTGGGCCCTGCTGCGCACGACGCTGCTGCCGGGCGTGCTGGTGGGCGCCTTCCTGGGCTTCACCGGGGCCTTCGACACTGACGACATGCCGCTGGCCCTGCGGATCCCCTTCATGGTTGCCATCTCCTGGATCGCCACCTTGATGGGCGTGGCCGCCTTCCGCGCAACCTCGAGGTTCGGTTTGTCGCGGACGCTCTACTGGCGGCGGGGACTGGCGGCGGGGCTTCTGATGTTCGCGCCGATGGGCCTCGTCGTCTGGGTCGCAGTGCGACTGGTGGCGGGCCCGTACGGGCCGCGGGCGGAGGCGATCCCCGGCTACCTGCTCGTCTCCCTGGTGACCTCCCTGTTCTTCTGTCTGCTGGTGGCGTGGATGCGGCGGGACACGGACAGGCCGCCAGCGACGTCGCCGGCTCCCCCGAAGTTCCTCGAGCGGCTGCCGCTGAAGCTGCGCGGGGCGGAGGTCTGGGCCGTCGAGGCCGAGGACCACTACCTGCGGCTCCACACCTCCAAGGGCCAGGACCTGATCCTCCTGCGCCTGGCGGACGCCGTGGCCGAGCTGGAGGGCGTCGAGGGCATGCAGGTGCACCGATCCTGGTGGGTGGCCCGCGACGCGATCACCCACGCCCGCCGCGGCGACGGCCGCGCCACCCTGACCCTGAAGGACGGCGCCGAGGTCCCGGTCAGCCGCACCTACGCCGGCCAGCTGCGCGAGAAGGGCTGGATCTAGCCGTTCCGCCGCCGGGCCAGCCACTGCTCGCGGGACTGACCCCACACGTCGAGCACCTTGTCCTGGAACGGCGCGGGCATGCGGGCCTGGCGCAGGATGGTGGAGCCGAGCCGCTCGGCCACCTTCTGCGAGTCCACGTTGGCGGGCTCGATGGTGTGGATCACCTCACGCCAGCCGAGGGTGTCGAAGGCCCAGTCGATGGCGGCGGTCGCGCCCTCCGTGGCGTAGCCCTTGCCCCAGCAGTCGCGGGAAAGCCCCCAGCCGACCTCCGTGCCGGGCCAGCCCTCCGGCTCCCAGGGCCCCAGCCGGCCCACCCACCGTCCGCTGGCCTTCTCGACCACCGAGAACATGGAGAAGCCGCGGATCGTCCAGGCCCCGGTCACGGTGCAGATGCCCCGCCAGGCCATCGCCCGGTCCTGCACGCCGCCCAGGTGACGGGCGGCCTCCTCGTCGGCGGCGAAGGCCGCCCACGGCTCGAAATCCTCCGCACGCGGCGCACGCAGGATGAGGCGATCTGTCTCAAGCACGGGTGTTGGCGAAGTCACGGTTATGGCCTCATTGTGGCGGTGGGAGAGACGTCGGGGTGGGCTCCAGCTTAGCCGTGGGCGCGGCGGGCTGCGACATGCCTCGACTTTCGAGGGGCTGAACCTGGTGAAGGACAGGCCCCCGATGGCGAAAGACTCGTCTGAAGACATGTCCACGCAGCTCGTGGCGCAGCCCGGCTTCCTCGGCCGGCACGTGCTGCTGGCCGGCGTGGTGGGCGCCTGCGCGCTGGGGGTTGGCGCGGGGCTCTGGGCCCGGCCGGCCGCCGACGAGCGCCGGATGACGCCGGTCCAGGCCCGGCCGACGGCCGCGCCCAAACCAGCCGGCCGGCTGGAGATCGTCCTCGACGACAGCCCTGCCCCGATTGGCGCGCCCATCGAGGTCCTGCCCGCCCTGGTCGGCCAGGCGCCGTCGGCCCCGTTGCTGGCCGCCCCCCTGCCCCCGGTGGAGGCGACCCCGCTCGCCCCCGTCCGCCCGCCTGCCGGTCTCGTCCGCGTGCAGGCGGTGGAGCCGCTCGTGGTCGAGCCCGAACCGCTTCCGCCGCCGCCGAAGCCGGTGGTGAAGGCGGCTCCGAAGCCCGAGACCAAGCCTGTGAAGAAGGCGGTCGCCGCGAAGACGCCGCACCCGGCCGAAGCGACCGCCAAGGCGAAGAAGCCCACCTCCGAACGCAGGGTCGCCAAGGCGGAGGCGGCTGCGAAGAAGGCCCGGAAGGCCGCGAAGGTCCGCGACGAGAAGCCCGCAACGTCGAAGCTCGCGCAGGCCAGGCCTGCCAAGGAGAGGACCGGCAAGGCCGCGAAGGCGGCCGAGGCGAAGAAGACCGGCAAGCTGGGCAAGGCGCTGGCCAAGGTCGCGCCCAAGAAGGTCCAGGACGCGGCGAAGACCACGAAGGTCAAGCTCGCCGAGAGCCGCAAGGCTCGCGCCGAGAAGACCCGGCTCGAGAAGGCCAAGATCGAGAAGGCCAGGGTCGAGAAGGCTCGCGTGGAGAAGGCGAAGCTCGAGAAGGCGCGGCTCGAGAAGGCCCGCGTCCAGAAGGCCAAGGCCGCCAAGGCCCGGTCCGACCGGGCGAAGGTGGTGAAGGCCGCCGCGCCCAGGCCCGCTCCGCCCGCCGCCCGTCCCAAGGTCCCGAAACCCACCCGCGACAACCCCATCCGCAAGGCGTCGAACCGCTGCGCATCGGCCGATCCGGGCGAGGCCATCGTCTGCGCCGACCCGTCGCTGGGCGCTGCCGACCGGCAGCTCGCCCGCGCCTACCGCCAGGCGGAGGCCGCCGGCGTCTCGGCCGGGCAACTGGCCCGTCAGCAGCAGCGGTGGCTGGCGGCCCGCGCCCAGGCGGCGCGCGAGGCGCCGTGGGCGGTGCGCGACGTCTACGAGGCCCGCATCGCCGAGCTCAACGACATGACCCGCGGAGCGCGCAGCGAGTACTGAGGCGAGCTGCGCCGTTGCAACTGCCAGGGCGGCGAAGGGGTTAGCCGGCGCGAGGGACGCGCTGGAGACCACTGACCATGCCGAAGGACCCCATCGGGGAGCCCTGGGCGGGAACCACCTACAACGGCTTCGCCGGCCAGGCCGCCGTTTCCCCGCCGGCCGCTTCCCGACCGCCGCAGGACCGCATCCCCCGCAAGCTCGTGATCGGCGGGGTGGCTGGAGCCGTGGCGCTCGGCCTGGTCTTCGGCCTCTGGGCCCGCCCTGACTTCGGCGACGACGGCCGCGCCCGCGAGCCGATGAAGGCGGTGACCCAGGCGGAGGCGGTCTCGCCGCCGGTGCCCGTCGAGGTGGCCGCCCCGGTTCCGCCGCCGACGCCCCGGGCCGACGGCCCGCTGGAGGTCCTGCCGCCCGAGCTCGCCCGCGCCGCGCCCGCGCCGGCGGCAGGGCCGGCCCCGATGGTCCGGGCGGAGGCGCCGCGCCCGCCGGTGGTGGTCGCCCCCTCGGCCAGCGAGAGCTCGGCCCCCGTCGTGGCGCGCGCGCCGGAGCCTGCGCCCTTCGTCCCGCCGCGCCGCCGGGCGGACGCCAACCCGAGCTTCAACTGCCGCTACGCGCGCTCCACCTCGGAAGAGATGGTCTGCGCCGATCCGCAGCTGGCCGCCGCCGACCGCCGGCTGAACCGGGCCTACGAGCGGGCCATCGCCTCGGGAATCCCGGCCCGCGAGCTGCGCGCCGAGCAGGACGACTGGCTGGGCATCCGCGAGGACGCCGCGCGCCGCTCCCCGCGCGCCGTGGCCAGCGTCTACGAGCAGCGCATCCGCGAGCTGAACGCCCTGGCCGAGGACGGGGAGTACTAGGGCCCGGAACGGCGAAGGGGCCTCGCGGCGACGCCGGGAGACCCCTCATCCGGCCCGTCCAGGCCACCTTCTCCCGCGAGGGGGAAGGACGATGTTGCCGGACCTTAGCCCAGCATATCCTTCACGGTGTCCCGCTCGCCGACCAGCTCGTCGTTGGTGATGGCGATCTTGGACTTGGCGAACTCGTCCATCTCGTAGCTGGTCACGACCTCGTAGGCGCCGGGCGCCGTGGTCTTCACCGGCATGCCGGCCCAGACGCCTTCGGCGAAGCCGTAGCGGCCTTCCGAATTGACGGCCACGGAGTGGATCGCGCCCGGCGTGACCAGGTCGCGGACGTGGTCGATCAGGGCGTTGGCCGCCGAGGCCGCCGAGCTCTGGCCGCGGGCCTCGATGATCACCGCGCCGCGCTTGCCGACCGCCGGCAGGTAGTCGTTCTGCAGCCAGGCCTGGTCGCCCACCACCTCGGCCGCCGGCTTGCCGCCGATCTTGGCGTGGGTGAAGTCGGCGAACATGGTCGGCGAGTGGTTGCCGTAGATGAACAGGTCGGAGACGTCGTTGATCGACACGCCGGCCTTCTTGGCGAGCTGAGCGCGGCCGCGGTTCTGGTCCAGGCGGACCATGGCGGTGAACCGGTCCGGCGTCAGGCGCTTGGCCTGGCTGGCGGCGATCATGCAGTTTGTGTTGCAGGGGTTGCCCACCACCGCCACGCGAGCGTCGTCGGCGGCCACCGCGTCGATGGCCTTGCCCTGGGCGATGAAGATCTTGCCGTTGTCCTTCAGCAGGTCGGCGCGCTCCATGCCGGGGCCGCGGGGCTTGGAGCCCACCAGCAGGCACCAGTTGGCGTCCTTGAAGGCGACGTTGGCGTCGTCCGTCAGCACCATGTCCTGCAGCAGCGGGAAGGCGCAGTCCTCCAGCTCCATGGCCACGCCCTTGAGCGCCTTCTGCGGGCCCTCGGCCGGGATCTCCAGCAGCTGCAGGATGACCGGCTGGTCCTTGCCCAGCATTTCGCCGGAGGCGATGCGGAAGAGGAGGGCGTAGCCGATGTTGCCGGCCGCGCCGGTCACCGCCACGCGGATGGGGGACTTCGCCATGGGTCACTCTCCAGAAGGGCGTTTACGGCCGCCGGCCGTGGTCGGCGGGTGGCGTAGCCAATTGACGGGCATGCTGCAATGCCGCAGACGGCCTTGATCCGCATGGCCGACCTCGACCCCGCCTTCGTTTCGACCTCCGAACCCCTCGGCGAGCTGGCCCTGAGCCACGTGCGCCTGCACCGCGACGCCCGCTATCCCTGGATCGTGCTGATCCCCAAGGTCGGCCGCGCCGTCGAGCTGGAGGACCTGACGCACGGCGAGCGCGACGTGCTGATGGAGGAGATCGTCCGCGCCGGCCATTCGGTCCGGGCGATCGGTCAGGCGCTCGGCCGCCCGGTCGCCAAGCTCAACGTCGGCCAGCTCGGCAACGTCACCCCGCAGCTGCACGTGCACGTCGTGGGGCGCCGGTCGGACGACGCGGCCTGGCCCGGTCCGGTCTGGGGCGTCGGCGCGGCGGAAACCTACGAGCCCGAGGCGCTGAAGGCCGCGCTGGCCGTCGCCCGCCGGGCGCTGGGACTTTAGCCGCTCAGGGCTGCGGCGGGTCCTTGCGCAGGGTCGCGGGGCGGCGCTGGCCGGCCTCCTGCAACTCGCCGGACCACTGGCCGCCGTAGCCGCCGGTGAAGGTGGCGACCGCCGGCCCGAAGCGCAGGGTCAGCGAGCCCGCGTCGCGGCGGATCTCCTCCACGAACCCCGAGGCCGCGGGCGCGCCGGGGCGGCGCAGGTCGCGCCACGCGCCCTCGGGCGGCGCGCTGCTGCGGTCGACCAGCTTCAGGGCGTAGAGGGCGGCGCCGTCGGCGCCGGTCAGGGTCCAGCTGCCGTCGAGCGGGCCCTGGAACGCCTGGGCCGAGGCGAAGGAGGCCCGCAGCCGGGATTCGTAGGCCAGGTCGTTCACGGTCGGCGGCGCGTCCGGCGTCTTGCCGGTCTCGTCCACGAACACCGGGGCGGTGAGCTGCGGGCGGGCGACGCGCGGCGTGTAGGGGATCGGCGCCGACGGCAGGGCCACGGCGGGCTCCGGTTCGGGCGCGACGGGCTGGCCGGCGGTGTCCGGCTCCTCCGGATCGGGTTCGGCGGCCGGCGCGGGAGCCCGCTCGAGCAGCGCGCCGATCGGATCGGCCGGCTGGGCGGCGGCGGGCGCGGACGCCCAGCGCAAGAGCAGCGGGGCGGCGAGGAGCGCGGCGGCGGTTCTGACCCTCATCTGGCCTTCTGGTTTCCTTCCGATCCTTCGTGGGCGGCGATGGCGTCTGCGACGGCGATCAGACGCCGCGCCTGCCCCAGATGCAACCGCTCCACCATCCGCCCCTCCACCTTCAGAACGCCCTTGCCGGCGTTCTCGCTCCGGTCGAAGGCCTCGCAGACGGTCCGCGCCCAGGCGACGTCCCCCGGGTCCGGGCTGAAGGCGGCGTTGGCGGCGTCGAGATGGCTGGGATGGATCAGGGTCTTGCCGTCGAAGCCGAAGTCGGCGCCCTGGCGGCACTCCCGCGCCAGGCCCTCGATGTCCTGGATGGCGTTGTAGACCCCGTCCAGGACGGACAGGCCGTGGGCCCGGGCGGCCATCACGGCCATGGCCAGCGCCGGCTGCAGCGGGGCGCGGTCGGCGACCGGCCGGCAGCGCATCTCCTTCACCAGGTCGTTGGCGCCGATCACCCAGACGTCGCAGCGGTTGGCGAGGCTGGCTGCGCCGATCGCCTCCAGCCGGAACATGGCCGCGCAGGTCTCGATCATCGCCCACAGCCGGGTGTCGCCCTCCAGCGCCCGGGCGTAGCGCGGCAGGTCGTCGGGCCCGGCGATCTTCGGGACCAGGATGGCGTCTGGCCCCGCCTCGGCGGCGGCGGCGAGGTCGGCTTCGCCCCAGGGGGTGTCGAGGCCGTTGACCCGCACCACCACCTCGCGCCCGCCGAAGCCGCCGTCGCGCACGGCGTCCACGGCCAGGCCGCGGGCCTCGTCCTTGGCGTCCGGGCCGACGGAGTCCTCCAGGTCGAGGATCACCACGTCGCAGGGCAGGGTGCGGGCCTTGTCGAGGGCGCGCGGGTTCGAGGCGGGCAGGTAGAGGGCGCTGCGGCGGGGACGGACCATCGGGGCTCCAGATCGCGACATGGGGCGCATGGCGGAGGCCCAGTCTTAGCGGTTAGGATGGGGCCATGACCACACGCTACGACCCGCGCGCGAGGAACGTCCTGGGCGGCGAGCTGAAGCCCTGTTCCACACAGCCGCTGACCGGCTTCTTCCGCAACGGCTGCTGCGAGACGGACCACAACGACTTCGGCATGCACACGGTCTGCGCGGTGATGACGGCGGAGTTCCTGGCCTTCTCCCGTTCGGTCGGCAACGACCTCTCGACCCCCGTGCCGGAGGCCATGTTCCCGGGCCTCAAGCCGGGGGACCGCTGGTGCCTCTGCGCGCCCCGCTGGAAGGAGGCGCTGGACGCCGGCGCCGCGCCGAAGGTGGTGCTGGAGGCCACCCACGAGGAGACGCTGGCGATCGTGCCGCTCGGCGTCCTCAAGGACCACGCGGTGGAGGCCTAGGTCAGCCCAGCGGGTATTCCGCCTCCAGGCGGTAGGCGGAGCCGTCCTTGGTCTGGTGGCTGGAATAGAGGCCGAAGCGGTCGACCCAGAGACCGGGCGACTTCAGCAGGTTGTTCGACTGGATCCAGGCGGCGACCTCGGCGGGATCGGGCCGGCGCAGGTAGGCGAGCGTCACGTGCGGCCGGTAGTGGCGGCTCTCGGCCTTCAGGCCGGCCCGCCGGGCCGCGGTCTCGCAGGCCCGGGCCAGGTGGCGGAGCTCGGCGCTCTCGCCGACGCCTGCCCAGACGGCGTGAATGTCGGGGCCGTCGCCGAAAGAGCCGGCGCCCTCCAGCACGATCTCGAAGGGGCGGCCGCCGACGGTGGAGAGCTCGGTGTCGAGGTCGCGGGCGACGTCCTCGCGCAGCTCGCCGAAGAAGCGCAGGGTGATATGCAGCGCCTCCAGCGGACGCCAGCGGGCGGCCTCGATGCCCTGCTGGCGGCGGACGAGCGCCTGGGCGATGTCGTCGGGGATGGCGATGGCGGCGAACAGGCGGACCATGCCCTTCCCTTAGCCCGCCCGCAGCCCCCGCGCCACGAGGGGCGCCAGCCGCCGGGCGATCAGGGAGACGCCGGCGGCGTTGGGGTGGATGCCGTCGCGCTGATTGAGGTTCGGATTGAGCGCCACGCCTTCCAGGAGGTCCGGCAGGAAGAGCACGCCGTGGGTCTTGGCCACGCTGGCGAAGGCGCCGTTGAACTCGCGCGCATAGGTTCCGCCCAGCAGGGCCGGCACGCGCACGCCGGCCAGCACGACGGTGACGCCGCGCCCCTTCAGCCGGCGCACGATACGGTCGAGGTTGGCCCGCACCGCCTTGGGCTCGGCCCCCAGCAGGAGGTCGTTGCCGCCGAGGGCCACGACGCAGACGTCCACGTCCCTCGGCACGGCGCGATCGACGCGCGCGGCGCCGCCGGCGGTGGTGTCGCCGGTGACCCCCGCCGGGATGACCCGCACCGGCTGGCCCATGCGCGCCAACTCGGCCTGCAGGCGCGCAGGCAGCGCCTGGCTGGCGGGCAGGCCGTAGCCGGCGGTTATGGAATCGCCCAGCACGGCCACGCGCCGCGCCGGCGCGGCCCGGGCCTGCGGGTTGAGGGCGGGCGTCATGGCGAGCACGGCCCCGGCCGCCAGCAGTCCGCGACGGGTCAGGAGAGAAGAAACCATGAGGGGCATGTAAGTCCGCCCGGAATTACGCCAAGCCCCTGCGTCAATTGGGTTTTGCTGCACCCGCGAAGAGCAGAGTTGCTGCTGGATTTTTCGGAACGCTTTACGTTCCAAGGCCTTGCTTAGACCTCCCGCGACCCCGATATTCCGGACTGCGTCCAATCCGGACGGACTAGACAAGGGCTTTGCCTCTCATGAGCGACTTCAACCGCGGCTACGCGCGCACGATCCCCGCGGATCGCGCCGACATGTCGGTGGACGCGGGTCTTCGCAGCTTCATGCTCGGCGTCTACAACAAGATGGCGCTGGGCCTGGTGCTTTCCGCCGCCCTCGCGTGGATCACCAGCTCGTTCCCGCCCGTGCGGGACGCCATGTTCACCGTGGCCAATGGCCGGGTCGGCTACAGCATCCTGGGCATGGTCGTGGCCTTCGCGCCTCTGGCGGTGCTGCTGTTCTCGGGCTTTGCGCTCAAGAACCAGAGCCCGCGCACGGCCAGCATCACCTACTGGTCGGTGGTCAGCCTGATCGGCGCCTCGCTGGGCGTCCTGGCGCTGCGCTACACGGGCACCTCGATCGCCTCGACCTTCCTGATCACGGCCACCGCCTTCGGCGCGCTCAGCCTGTTCGGCTACACGACCAAGAAGAACCTGACCGGCTTCGGCAGCTTCCTGATCATGGGCCTGATCGGCCTGATCGTGGCCAGCATCGTGAACATCTTCCTGCAGTCCTCGATGATGGCCTTCATCATCAGCCTGTTGGGCGTGGGCATCTTCGCGGGCCTGACGGCCTACGACACCCAGCGTCTGAAGATGCAGTACTACGAACTCGGCGGCGACCAGGCGGCGATGGGCGTGGCGACCAGCTACGGCGCGCTCAGCCTCTACCTGGACTTCATCAACATGTTCCAGTTCCTGCTCGCGCTGTTCGGCGACCGCCGCTAAGCCCCAGCAGGATCCAAGTATCCTCGGACCCCGGCGGGAGACCGCCGGGGTTTTTCTTTGCGCTGCGGCGGCCTAGAGCTTGGCCATGGTCGAGCTGGTCACCGAGAGGCTGAGGCTGCGCCGGGCGCGCCCCGACGATCTGCACGCCCTGCATGCGGTGCTGAGCCATCCGGCCGCGATGCGCTACTGGTCCACGCCGCCGCACACCGAGCTCGCGCAGACCGAGGCCTGGCTGGCCGACATGATCGAGGCCACCGACGAGGACTTCGTGGTCGAGCATCGGGGTTCGGTCATCGGCAAGGCCGGGGCCTACCGCCTGCCGAGCGTCGGCTACATCCTGCATCCGGAAAGCTGGGGGTCCGGCCTCGCGTCGGAGGCGCTCTCGGCGGTGATCGCCCACGTCTTCGCCACCCGCGCCGTCGACCGGCTGACGGCGGACGTCGATCCGCGGAACGCCGCCTCGATCCGGCTGCTGCAGAAGCTCGGCTTCGTGGAGACGCACCGGGCGCCGCGGACCTGGCTGGTGGGCGAGGAGTGGTGCGACAGCGTCTACCTGGCGCTGGACCGGCCCGCGGCTATTCCACCACCTTGAAGCGGCCCTTGTCGAAGAAGCGCAGCACCTGCTCCAAGTCCTGTCCGCGGCGCAGGATCATGCCGCCCTCGCCGATGATCGCCCAGGCGCCCTGCCGCCGGGCGAGCGCCGGACGCTTCTCCACGCGGTAGAGCGGCTGTTCGGAGGCCCGGCGGAAGACGGAGAAGACGGCGGCGTCGGACAGGCCGTCGATGGCGTAGTCGCGCCACTCGCCCGCGGCCACCATGCGCCCGTAGAGGCGGAGCAGCCGTTCCAGCTCCGGTCGTTCGAAGAAAACCCGCCCCTGGCGGGGCGCCGCGTAGGGCGGATCGAAAGCCATCGGGTCGAAGCCTAGACTGAATCTTCCACGAAATGCGAGCGCAAGCCGTGGCCGATGGGTTCCCGACGCCCCAGGTCCCGGATGGCGCGCCCCGAAATGACCTTATTTCGGTCCCGCGAGAGCCTGATGCCCCCCGTTTATTGGGGGTGTCGGTTGGACAGAGCCCGGTGGTCCCGGATCCTGAACAGCCCCCCCAGCCCCCCTGGATCGGCGGACCTGGCCAACCGACACACTACATCCCATCCCAACGTGAACCCGCGCGGGCCTCTCCAGCCGCGCGGGTTTTCGTTTGCGTATCAGGTCAGGTCTTCGGCTGGCCCACGGCGATGACGCGGCCGCCCTTGGCCGCCTGGACGACGAGCGCGGTGGCCAGGCCGTCGTCCTCGGTGGCGGGGATCCGGTAGGCGGTGGGCCGGCCGCGCCAGGCGCCCAGCCTGTGGATCTCCCGCACCACGTTGCGGTGGGTGATCGTCTGGCCGCGGTTGTCGCCGCTTTTGACGGCGACGTCCTGCTCGCGCGGATCGTAGCGGATCAGCCAGACCTCGGCGCCGCCCCGCGGCACGCGGCCGGAGCCGACGTCAACCCGGCGCGGGCTCATGAACTGGATGTCCGGCGGATCGCGCGGCGCGCGGGCCGCCTCGCGCAGGAGCTGCTCGACCCGCTCGGTGCGCAGGCCGGCCGCCTGGGCGCGGCCGTCGACCACTACCTGCGGCGTATAGGGCTCGCGAAGCTTCAGCTTGGCGACATAGGCCTTCTGCCGTTCGGCGAACTCGGGCTCGGCGAAGGTGTCCTCCCAGCCGAGGTAGTCCCAGTAGTCCACGGGGAAGGTGAGCGCGAGCACGCCCGGCCGCTCGGCGAGCTTGGCGACATATTCGTTGGCCTCCCCGCAGGAGGCGCAGCCCTGGGCCGTGAACAGCTCCACGACCACCGGCGGCCTTGCGGACGCGGCGACGGGTACGGCGAGGAGCGAGAGGGCGACGAGCGCGGCGATCCGCATCGGGGGGAACTTACCCGGAGTTGAGCGGCGGCCTGGGTTCAACAAGGCGTGAGGAGCGGCGGGCGGCCTGCGCATGTGCTGACCGCCCGCCATTCCCCTTAGGCCTGCGGCCGCGCCAGGCTGCGCAGGACGTAGTTCAGGACGCCGCCGTGCTTGAAGTACTCGAGCTCGGTGGGCGTATCGATCCGGCAGCGGACCGGGAAACGGGCGATGCGGCCGTCGCTCGGACGGTACATCTCCACGATCAGCTGCTTGCGCGGCGCGAGATCGGTGAGGCCGCGGATGGTGACGATCTCCTCGCCCGTGAGGCCGAGCTTGTGCCAGCCTTCCTGGGTGAACTGCAGCGGCAGCACGCCCATGCCGACCAGGTTCGAGCGATGGATGCGCTCGAAGCTCTCGGCGACCACGGCGCGGACGCCGAGCAGCTTGGTGCCCTTGGCCGCCCAGTCGCGCGACGAGCCGGTGCCGTATTCCTTGCCCGCGAAGACCACCAGCGGCCGGCCCTCGCCCTGGTAGCGCATGGCCGCGTCGTAGATCGACATGGTGTCGCCGGAGGGGAAGTGCTTGGTCACCCCGCCCTCGATGTCGGGCGTGATCTTGTTGCGGATGCGGATGTTGGCGAAGGTGCCGCGCATCATCACTTCGTGGTTGCCGCGGCGCGCGCCGTAGGAGTTGAACTCCGAGGTCGGCACCTGGCGCTCACGCAGGTAGACGCCCGCCGGCGAGGTGGCCTTGATCGAACCGGCCGGCGAGATGTGGTCGGTGGTGATCGAGTCGCCGAAGACGCCCAGGACGCGGGCCTCGACGATGTCCGTCACCGGCGACGGCTCCATCTGCATGTCCTGGAAGTAGGGCGGGTTCTGCACATAGGTGGAGCCCATGTCCCAGGCGTAGGTCTGGCCGCCCGCGACCTTGATGCCCTGCCAGTTCTTGTCGCCCTTGAAGACGTCGGCGTAGCGCGTGGCGAACATCTTGTTGGTCACGTGCTTGCGCTGCAGGGCGGCGATCTCAGCCGAGGTCGGCCAGATGTCGCGCAGGTAGACCGGCTTGCCGTCCTTGCCCTCGCCCAGCGGCTCGTTCGCGAGGTCGAGCTTCATGGAGCCGGCCAGGGCGTAGGCCACCACCAGCGGCGGCGAGGCCAGGTAGTTGGCCCTGACGTCCGGGTTCACGCGGCCTTCGAAGTTGCGGTTGCCCGACAGCACGCTCACGGCCACCAGGTCGTTCTTGGCGATCGTCTCGGAGATCGCCTCCGGCAGTGGGCCGGAGTTGCCGATGCAGGTCGTGCAGCCGTAGCCGACCAGGTTGAAGCCGAGCGCGTCGAGGTGCTTGGTCAGGCCCGCGGCCTTCAGGTAGTCGGTGACCACCTGCGAGCCGGGCGCCAGGGACGTCTTCACCCAGGGCTTCACCTGCAGGCCCTTCTCCACCGCCTTCTTTGCCACCAGGCCGGCGGCGATCAGGACCGAGGGGTTGGAGGTGTTGGTGCAGGAGGTGATCGCGGCGATCACCACGTCGCCGTTGCCGAGGTCGAAGTTCTCGCCCTCCACCCGATAGCGCTCGGCCAGGCCATCGGCCTTGCCGAAGTCGCCGGCCAGGGCGGCCTTGAACTCGGCGGCCGCGTCGGTCAGCACCACGCGGTCCTGCGGACGCTTCGGGCCGGCCAGCGAGGCGGTCACCGCGCCGAGGTCGAGCTCCAGGGTGTCGGTGAACACCGGATCGGGATCGGTCGGGTCGCGCCAGATGCCCTGTTCCCTGGCGTAGGCCTCGACGAGGGCCACGCGGTCGGGATCGCGGCCGGTGGCCGTCAGGTAGGCGATGGTCGCCTGGGTGACCGGGAAGAAGCCGCAGGTGGCGCCGTATTCCGGGGCCATGTTGGCGATCGTCGCCTGGTCTTCCAGGGTCAGGCTCGCCAGGCCCGGGCCGTAGAACTCGACGAACTTGCCGACCACGCCCTTCTTGCGGAGCATCTGGGTGACGGTGAGCACGAGGTCGGTGGCGGTGGCGCCTTCCGGCAGCGCACCGTCCAGACGGAAGCCGATGACTTCCGGGATCAGCATCGGGATCGGCTGGCCCAGCATGGCCGCCTCGGCCTCGATGCCGCCGACGCCCCAGCCCAGCACGGCCAGGCCGTTGACCATGGTGGTATGGCTGTCGGTGCCGACCACGGTGTCGGGATAGGCGACGGTCATGCCCTCGTTGTCATTGGTCCAGACGGTCTGGGCCAGGTACTCGAGGTTCACCTGGTGGCAGATGCCGGTGCCGGGCGGCACGACGCGGAAGTTGTTGAAGGCCGAGGAGCCCCAGCGCAGGAAGCGGTAGCGCTCCATGTTGCGCTCGTACTCGCGCTCGACGTTCTGCTGGAACGACTTGGCGCCGCCGAAGTAGTCGACCATCACCGAGTGGTCGATGACGAGGTCGACCGGGTTCAGCGGGTTGATCTTCTCGGGGTTGGCGCCGAGGTGGGTCATGGCGTCGCGCATGGCGGCCAGGTCCACGACCGCCGGCACGCCGGTGAAGTCCTGCATCAGCACGCGGGCCGGGCGGAAGCTGATCTCGTGCTCGACCGCGCCCTTGTTCTCGAGCCAGGCGGCCACCGCCTTCAGGTCGTCCGCGCCGACGGACTGGCCGTCCTCGTTGCGCAGCAGGTTCTCCAGCAGCACCTTCATCGAGATGGGCAGGCGGGAGACGCCCGAAAGTCCCGCTTCCTCCGCCGCGCGGAGGCTGTAGTAAGCATAGGTCTTGTCGCCCACCACGAGCTCGCGGCGGGTTTTCAGGCTGTCTACTGACGCCATATGGGAGATCCTCTCTCTGTTCCCGGCCGCCCCACGTCTGACCCAGGGATCGCGCGTCTTTGAAGGCGGACACACAGGTTCCGCCCCCGCGCGGCGTACGTCCCCCGAGGCGACGGCGGCCGGGCGCTTCATATGCCGAACCGTCTTGCGCGTCCATGCAGCGGAGGGTTGCGAGTGATTCGCACCTTGGAGCTGCGCGGGGTGTCGGTGCGCCGCGGCGGCCGGCTGCTGTTCGAGGGCGTGGAGCTGGCGCTCGCCGCCGGCGAGGCCTGCGCGCTGACGGGCGCCAACGGAGTGGGCAAGACCAGTCTCCTCAGGGCCGTGGCCGGGCTCGTCCGGATCGAGGTCGGCGAGGTGGCCTTCGGCGGGACGGACCCCTCCGAGGCGCGCGGCGCGGGCCTGCACTTCGTCGGCCATCACGACGGGCTGAAGCCGGCCCGCACGGCGCGCGAGGAACTGGACTTCTGGACCCGCTGGTGCGGCGGGACCGACGGCGATGCGGCCGGCGCCGCCGAGGCCCTGGAGCTCGGTCCCCTGCTCGACCTCGAGATCCGCAGGCTGTCCGCCGGCCAGCGGCGGCGCGTCGCGCTCGCCCGGGCGCTGGCCGCGCCCAGGCCGCTGTGGCTGCTGGACGAGCCCCTGAGCCCGCTGGACGCCGGCTGGCGCGCCCGTTTCGGCGCCCTGATGCAGCGCCACCTGGACGGCGGCGGCCTGATCCTGGCGGCCGTCCACGATCCCCTGCCGATCCCGGCCCGCAGCCTTGAGCTCACCGCGTGAGCCGGCTCTTTACCCTGCTCGCCCGGGAGACCGCGCTGGCCTGGGGCCGCGGCGGCGGGCCGCTGGTGGCCGTGGGCTTCTACGCAGGCGTCGCCACCCTCCTGCCGCTGGCCATCGGGCCGGAGCCCGACCGGCTGGCCGCCGTCGCTCCGGGGCTCGCCTGGGTGGCCCTGGCGCTCGCCTCCCTGCTGTCGCTCGAGCGGCTGTTCGAGCGCGACTACGAGGACGGGGCGCTGGACCTGCTGGTCCTCTCGCCGGTCCCGCTGGAGCTGACCTGCGCGGCCAAGTGCCTGGGGCAGTGGCTGGCGACGGGCGCGCCGCTCGCCCTGGCCTCGCCGGTGGCCGCCATCGCCCTCGGCGCCGCGCCGGCCATGGCGCCGCTGATCTTCGCCTGCGCCCTGCTGGGCGGGATCGCCTTCGCCTTCGTAGGCGGCATCGGGGCGGCGCTCAGCCTAGGCGCCCGGCGGGGCGGACTGCTCACCGCCGTCATCGTCCTGCCGCTGTTCACGCCGCCGGTGATCTTCGGCGGCGGGGCGCTGGACGCCTTCGCCACCGGCGTGCCCTGGCAGGCGGGCTTCGCGCTGTTGGGCGCCTATGCGCTCGCCGCGCTGGCCTTGGGCCCCCTGGCCATGGCCGCGGCCTGCCGCAACGCCCTCAGCTAGCCGGCGCCGGCCGGGGCTTCGGGTACCAGAGCGCGTTGACGATCACCCACCGCTCCCCGAACCGGCCGAGGTGGAAATAGTCCACGAACCAGGGCGTCTCGACCCGGGCCACCGCCGCGTTGCCGGTGACGTCCAGGACCTTCACGGAGCGGCTCCACTGGGCCTTCGGCGTCTTCAGCACGCCCTGGCGGGTGAGGTCGACCAGCTCCTCCTTGGTCATCCGGCGCAGGCCGAGCGGCTCGTCGGGGTCGCCCATCTCCACCGCGCGCTTGGCGAGATCAGGGTGCAGGGCGCGGGCGACCCGGGCGGCGTCGCCCTCCAGCTGGCCGTCCACATAGTCGTAGGCGACCGCCTCGATGGCGCCGACGTCGGATGGGGCAGGGGCGGGCTGGGCCGCGGCGAGGGCCGCGGCGGCGGCGAGGGCGCTGAACAATCGGACCTCCTGATCTCGAAGCGGGGCCGTATCGTCGCCTCCGCCGCGGCCGGCAAGCCCCGTTCGCCGAACATGAACAAAGCTTCACGCGAAGCGGCGCCGTTTCGCCCACTTTGCTCAGGAGCTTGAGCGTGGGGACTGCCCCACCACGATCACGGAGGACGGGATGTCACGCGTTTCGAGAACAGCTCTGGCGGCCGCCCTGGCCGTTTCCCTGGCCGGCGGCGCGGCCGTCGTGGCCGCCCACGCGCAGCCTGGAGCGGACGAGGCCGTGCGGCAGGCCCGGCAGGACGCGCGCAAGGCCGAGCGCAACGCCCGCGACGCCCAGATGGAGGCCCGCAGGGCCCAGCGGGAGGCGCATCAGGCGCGGCAGAAGGCGCACCGGGTGATCGTCCACCGCTTGGGCCATGACGGCGATCATTCGGAGCACCTGCGCAACCTCCTGCAGCTGCGGCCGAACCAGGAAGCGGCGCTTACCGCCTACCTCGACGCGATGAAGCCGAAGCACGATCATCTGGTCAGCTTCGAGGAGGGCGGCGGCCGCAAGTCGACGCCGGAGCGGCTGGCCGAGATGGAGAAGCAGATCGCCGAGCGCGAGGCCGCCGGCCGCGCGCGGATCGAGGCGACGCGCCGCTTCTACGCCCAGCTCGACGACAAGCAGAAGAAGGCGTTCGACGAGTTGCCGCTGATGATGGGGCCGGGTCATTTCGGCCCGATCCCGATGCGGCCCATGAAGATCATTCACGACGGCGGGCCCATGCCGGAGCCTTTCCGCTTCCCGGCCGAGATCATGCCGCCGCCGCCCGCGCCCCCGGCTCCGCCGGCCCCTCCCGCGCCGCCGGCCCCGCCGTCGCCGCCGGCCGGAGTGTAGGCCCGCTTGCAGGGCGGGCCGCCGGGCTCTAAGCGAGGACCATGATCCCGGCGCCCGCCTTCCTGGCGAATCCTGAGCGGTTCATGGCCTTCTCGCGGTGGGCCGCCCCGCTGTTCGGGGCGCTCGCCGTGGCGCTGGCCGCCGCCGGCCTGTGGCTGACCTTCTCCGTGCCGGAGGACTACCAGCAGGGCGACACGGTACGGATCATGTTCATCCACGCGCCGGCCGCCCAGCTCGGCCTGTTCGTCTACGCCTGCCTCGGCGCGGCGAGCTTCCTGGCGCTGGTCTTCCGCCACGTGTTGGCCGACGCCGCGGCCCAGGCCGCCGCGCCGCTGGGCGCGGCCTTCACCCTGCTGGCGCTGATCACCGGTTCGCTGTGGGGCCAGCCGATGTGGGGGACCTGGTGGGTGTGGGACGCGCGCCTGACCTCGGTGCTCGTGCTGTTCCTCTTCTATGTCGCCTACATGGCGCTCCGCGCCTCCCTGGACGACGAGACCAAGGCCGCCCGGGCCGCGGCGATCCTCGCCCTGGTGGGGCTGATCAACCTGCCGGTGGTCTATTTCTCGGTGGAATGGTGGAACACCCTGCACCAGGGCTCCTCCACCTTCGCCGGCGAAGGGCAGGGCCTGGCGCCCGTCTACCGCCCCCCCTTCTACCTGATGAGCCTGGCCTACATGTCGGCGTTCGGCTCGCTCTGGCTCGTGCGCATCCGCGGCGAGGTCTGGCGCCGCCGCGCCGAGGCCGCCGCCCTGCGCGCGGCGCGGGCTTAGAGGCGCGCCATGCTCGACCTCGACGCCAGCCCCTACGCCGCCTACGTCTGGCCCGCCTTCGCCATCACCGCCCTGGTGTTCGCCTGGATGGTGGCGGGCGCGCTCACCCACTCGCGCCGGTGGAAGCGCCGCGCGCAGCAGGGGGACCGCAAGTGAGCCGCTGGCTGGCGCTCGCCCCGCTGATCGTCCTGGTGGCTCTGGGGGCGCTGTTCGGCCTCTATGCGCTGAACCGCAACCCGCAGGTCCAGCCCGAGGCCATGGTCGGCAAGCCCTTGCCGAACCTCACGCTGCCGACGCTCGCCGAGGGCCAGCCCGTGCCGCTGCGGGAGGCGGCCGCGGAAGGGCCGATGCTGGTCAACTTCTTCGCCTCCTGGTGCGCGCCCTGCGAGATCGAGCACCCGGTGCTCATGCAGATGAAGGCGGAGCGCGTGCGGCTGGTGGGCATCGCCTACAAGGACGCGCCGCAGAACACCGAGGCGTTCCTGACCCGCCTGGGCAATCCGTTCTCGGAGATCCTGGTCGACCGCGACGGCCGCGCCGGCATCGAGTTCGGCGTCACGGGCGTGCCGGAAACCTATGTGGTCGGCCGCGACGGCGTGATCATCGCCAAGCACACCGGGCCGCTCACCCTCGAGGCGGCCCGCGCGCTCGCCGCCCGCGCCCGCTGAGCGGGTATGGTTAGCGCGCCGTTAACCATGACGCGGCGAGGTTGTCGGCTGTGAACCCGATCCGTCCCTCCGGCGTGCCGGCCGCACCCACGGCCTCCCAGGTCCAGCGTCCCGACGCCGCCCGGCTGGAAGCCCAGAAGGCCTTCTTCGAACTGGCGTTCGGCCGCACTTCGGCGCCCGCCGCCGCGCAGACCGCTCCTGCAGATTCGGCCCAGGTCGCCGCGCGTCCGCAGCGAACGCCGCAGGCGAGCGCCGAACCGCCCGCGAAAATCCTGCGCCCCGGGTCGCTGCTCGACATCCGCGTCTGATCGACGAACGGCGTTCTGCCGTTAAGCTATTCCAAAAATTGCCTTATTTGAATCCGGAACGGCTCGCGCATCACGCGAGTTAGCCCCGCCGTGATGGCAAATGTTACCCAGGACAGGGAAGAACGGCTCCAGGCCGAGGCCACCGCGCTCTGGCGCGAGCTGTTCGGCGAACCGCCCCCGATCCGCGCGGACGGGGCGATGATGCTGGACGCCATCATGAAGAGCCTGCCGGAGAAGTCCTACGACCGGCTGGCCTCGCCCTACTTGCGGCCCTCGCTGATCGCGGGGCCGGGCGGCGACGGTGGTTCGGCTCGGGCCTAGTCGGCCTTCCGCACCTTCTTCTTCTTTCCGGTGTCTGTCTTCGCCGGCTTAGCGGCCTTGGCCTTGCGCGGCGCGGGCGGCGGCGCGAGCGCCGCCTCCTGCGCCTTCAGGAGATCGCGGAGCAGGCCCACGAACGCGCTGCGGCGGCCGCCACCCGACAGGAGCTTCAGGAGACGGGAGTCGGCCTCGGCCATCTTCGGCCGCACGGCCTCCAGCGTCTCGCGGCCGAGATCGGTCAGGCGCACGGCGTTGGCCCGCGCGTCCGCCGCCGAGCGCTCACGCTCCAGCAGGCCCTTGCGGATCATCCGCGCGGCCATGTCGGCCAGGGTGGAGCGGTCGATGCCGGTGATCCGCACCAGGTCGGTCTGGGTCGCGCCGGCGTGGGTCGCGGCGGCCTCCAGCACGGCGTACTGGCGCTGGGTCACTCCGGCCGGTCCGAGCTCCTCGGCATAGATGTCGAGCGCGACCTGCTGTGCGCGGTGGAGGAGGTGGCTGGGCGAGCGGTCGAGCGCCGCGACACCCTTCGTCACTGACTTTGTCCTGGCCATGATTTTCCGTAGACGCCCCACACATACAGAGTAACGGCGTTATACGAGAAACTATGTCGGCTTTACGATATAAATTACACGGGACTTGGGTATTCGCTCACTCGGTGGGCGGCGGCGGCAGGTCTTCGGCCTTCATGTACCGCATCAGCAGCGGCAGCTGGCTGAAGGTGAACAGCACCATCAGGATCGACAGGCCCGGGAAGCGGAACAGCACCCACACCGAATCGGACTGGGTGCGCCAGACCGCCTCGTTGAGCGCCGCCAGCGCCAGGAACATGAGGGCGTAGCGGACCGTCAGCCGCCGCCAGATCTCGTCGGGCATCCGCAGGCTGTCGCCGAGGATCAGCTTCAGCGGGTTCTTGCGCATCGCCAGGCCGACCAGCAGCGCCAGGCCGAAGATCCCGTTCATCACCGTGGGCTTGATCTTCAGGAAGCGCGGGTCGTCGAAGACCAGCGTCAGGCCGCCGAACACCAGGGCCGCGCCGCCGGCGATGGCCGGGAAGGGCGCCACCCGGCGCTCCACGGCGATCCCCACGACCAGCGCCAGCGCCGAGCCGGCCACCAGCGCCCAGGTCGCCTTGGTCAGGTCCCGGCCGGTGACGAAAAACGCCACGAGGAAGATCGCCAGGGCCGAATAGTCGACAAACCAGCGGACCCAGTGGCGGCGGGATTCGGCGCTCATCGGACCGGCTCCGCGAGACCGACCAGCGAGCGGGCGAAGGCCCGGGCGTCGAACGGCTGCAGGTCGTCGATCCCTTCGCCGACGCCGACCAGCTTGATCGGGCTGTCCGACGCCTGGGCCACCGGCACCAGCACCCCGCCGCGGGCGGTGCCGTCCAGCTTGGTCATCACGATGCCGGAGACGCCGATCTGGTTGCCGAAGATGTTCTCCTGGGCGAGCGCGTTGCGGCCCACGGTGGCGTCGAGCACCAGCAGGGTCTCGTGCGGCGCGTCGGGATCGACCTTCTTGACGACCCGGATGATCTTCAGGAGCTCGTCCATCAGGCCCTGCTTGTTCTGCAGCCGGCCCGCGGTGTCGATCAGCACGACGTCGTAGCCCTCGGCGCGGGCCTTCTCTACGGCGTCGAAGGCGAGGCCCGCCGCGTCGGAGCCGGTCGGGCGTGACATGAAGTCGGCCTTGGCCCGGTCGGCCCAGACGTGCAGCTGCTCGACGGCGGCGGCGCGGAAGGTGTCGCCGGCGACGATCAGCACCTTGGCCCCGCGCGCGGTGAGGTCGGCGGCGATCTTGCCCAGCGTGGTCGTCTTGCCCGAGCCGTTCACGCCGATGAACAGCACGATGTAGGGCCGGGGGCCCGACAGCGGGTCGAAGTCGCCCTGCCGCGTGGCCAGTTCGTCGCCTATCGCCTGGGCCAGCGCCTCCTTGATCTCCTCCTCGGAGACCGTCTTGCCGAACTTCTCGTCGGAGAAGCGCTGGGTGATCCGGGCGGCCGAGTGCGGACCGAGGTCCGCCTCGATCAGCATCTCCTCAAGCTCGTCGAGCTTGGCCTGGTCGAGCGGGGCTCGCTGGACGAAGGCCTGGGTGATCTGGTCGCCCATCTGCTTGGACGAGCGCGAGAGGCCTTCGGTGAGCCGCTGGAACCAGCCGCGTTTGGGTTCTGCCATGGGGCGGGGTTCTAGCGGCAGGCTTGCGCCCCGTCACCTGCGACCGCAGAAGGAGGCATGGACGGGCTCCCCGCGACCCTGGTCATCCTCGACTACGCCGCCGTGGCGGTGTTCGGCGCGTCCGGCGCGCTGGCCGCCGCGCGGCGCAAGCACGACATCGTCACCTTCGGCTTCTTCGCCGCCATCACCGGCGTCGGCGGCGGCACCCTGCGCGACCTGCTGATCGGGGCGCCGGTCTTCTGGGTGGGGCGACCGGGCTACATCCTCGTCTGCCTGGCCGCGGCTGCGGCGGTCTGGTCGTTCGGCTGGGGCCGGCGGCGCGAGGTCTCGCTGCTCTGGCTCGATGCGGTGGGGATGGCCGCCTACGCCGTGGTCGGGGCCCTGAAGGCGCTGTCGCTCGGCGTGCCGCCCTTCTCGTCCGTGGTGATGGGGGTGCTGACCGCCACCTTCGGCGGCGTGCTGCGCGACGTGCTCGCCGACGAGCCCTCGGTCCTGCTCAGGCGCGAACTCTATGTGACGCCGGCCCTGGTCGGGGCCGCGGGGTTCGTCTTCCTGCGCTGGATCGAGGTTCCCGTGATGGTGGCGGGGCTGGCGGGCTTCGCCGCCGCCTTCGCGCTGCGCGCCGCCGCGATCCTGTTCAACTGGAGCCTGCCGGGCTTCCCCGGCCGCGGCCCGCCCGAGGACGAGCGCGCCTAGGTGTCGTGATCCGGGTGCTGCCGGGAGACGACGCTGGAATAGTAGGCCGCCAGGTGCGGCTCGCTCGCCGCCTCGCGAACCGGCAGGTCGCCAATGTGGCGCACCCAGTCGGCGGCGTTGTGGGCCTCGAGCTGCACCGTGGGAACGATCTCGCCCGCCCGGTCGAAGGTGTAGAAGGCGAAGTCGATGACGTCCTCGCTCCACTCGAACGTGAGCGGCGTGCCGCAGTCGCCACAGAAGCCGCGGTGGACCTTGTTGGAGCTGGCGAACCGCTTCCGCTCCCCACGCGTCCAGGTGATCTGGTCCACCTTCGCCGAGACGAAGGGACCGAACGGGCCGCCCATAGCCTTCTGGCACATCCGGCAGTGGCAGAGGCTGGCCCGGCCGAGCTCGCCCTCGATGCGGTAGCGCACGGCCCCGCACTGGCACCCACCCGACCAGCTCATTCCGCGGCCTCCAGCATGGGCAGGCAGGCCAGGACCCGCTTGCCGTCATGGCCTGTGACCTCCAGGGCGACCACGCCGCCCACGGCCGCCTCGCCTGCGAAGGCGATCTCGGTGAAGTCCTCCGCGCGGGCGACGCCCGGCCGCTCCACGAGCGCCGAGAGGGTGCGACCCGCCTGGCGCTCCAGGTGGCGGACCAGCGCGGCCTCGCCGGCGGCGCGCAGGCGGGCGGCGCGGTCCTTCACGACCGGGCGGGGAAGCTGCGGCATCCGCGCCGCCGGCGTGCCGGGCCTGGGGCTGAACGGGAAGACATGCAGGAAGGCGAGCTCCGCCTGCTCCACGAGCCGCAGCGTGTTCTCGAACATCTCGTCGGTCTCGGTCGGGAAGCCGGCGATCAGGTCGGCCCCGAAAGCCGTGTCCGGCCGCACCGCGCGCACCTCGGCCACCAGCTTCAGCGCGTCCGCCCGGCTGTGCCGGCGCTTCATGCGCTTCAGGATCATGTCGTCGCCGGCCTGCAGGGACAGGTGCAGGTACGGCATCAGCCGCGGCTCCTCGGCCAGGCAGCGCAACAGGTCCGGGTCGATCTCGGCGGCGTCGATGGAGGAGAGCCGCAGCCTGGGGAGCTCGGGGACCAGCCTGAGGATCCGGGCCACCAGCTGACCGAGGGTCGGCTGGCCGGGCAGGTCGGCGCCCCAGCTGGTGATGTCCACCCCGGTGAGCACCACCTCGCGGTAGCCCTGGGCGGTGAGCCGGCGCACCTGCTCCACCACCTCGCCCGCCGCGGCCGAGCGGGAGTTCCCGCGGCCGTGGGGGATGACGCAGAAGGTGCAGCGGTGGTCGCAGCCGTTCTGCACCTCCACATAGGCCCGCGCGCGGTCCTTCAGCCCATCGATCAGGTGACCGGCGGTCTCCCGCACGCTCATGATGTCGTTGACCCGCACCCGCAGGGGCTCGGCGGTCGGAGCATAGGCGCCGGCCTGCGCCTTCTCGGCATTGCCGAGCACGAGGTCGACCTCGGCCATGCCGGCGAAGGCGGCGGGGTCGATCTGGGCCGCGCAGCCGGTGACGATCAGCTTGGCGCCCGGCCGCTCGCGACGCGCCTTGCGGATCGCCTGCCGCGCCTGGCGCACCGCCTCGCCCGTCACCGCGCAAGTGTTGAACACCACCGCATCCGTCAGCCCGTCCTCCGCCGCCCGTTTGCGGATGACCTCGCTCTCGTAGGCGTTCAGCCGGCAGCCGAAGGTGACGATGTCGACGTCACCGCCGCCCGGTCCTTCCGGCGGCGGGGTCGAGGGGAAGTCGAGCGCCTTGCCGCTCACGGCAGCTCCCCCACGAAGTCCACGGCGGCGGGGCCGGTCATGATCACGTGGCCGTCGTCGCGCCACTCGATGAACAGCTCGCCGCCATCCAGCTCGAGGGTGGCGGCGCGATCGGTGAGGTCGCGGCGGGCCGCCGCCACCAGGGCGGCGCAGGCGCCGGTGCCGCACGCCTTGGTCAGGCCCGCGCCGCGCTCCCAGACGCGCAGCCGGATGCGGTCGCGGCCCCGGATCTCGGCGAAGCCCACGTTGACGTGCTCCGGGAACAGCGGGTGGCGCTCGATCACTGGTCCGGCCTTGCGGATCGGCGCGGCGTCCACCTCCGGCACGAAGAACACCACGTGCGGATTGCCCATGGACACGCAGCCCGGCGGGGCCATCAGGGAGGCGTCGTCACAGAGCACGACGCCGAGCTCGCGGGTGTCCTGCTCCGACGCCAGCGGGATCTCGTTCCACGCCAGGCCAGGCTCGCCCATGTCCACGCTGACCAGCCGCTCGCCGGCGCGGGTGGCGACCAGCCGGCCGGCCTTGGTCTCGATGACGGCCTCGTCCTTGCCGCTCGACTGCATCAGCAGCCAGCCCACGCAGCGGGTGCCGTTCCCGCAGGCCGAGACCTCCTCGCCATCGGCGTTCCAGAAGCGGACGCGCGCGTCCACGCCCGGCTGGTCGGCGGCCGGCGGCTCGATGAGGATCAGCTGGTCGCAGCCGACGCCGCCTTCGCGATCGGCGATCGCGCGCACCTCCGCGGCCGTGGGCGCGAAGGGGGCGGAGCGGGCCTCGACCACGACGAAGTCGTTGCCGAGCCCGTTCATCTTGAGGAACGGACGGCTCATGGGGGCGGACATATAGGCGAGAACGGCCTTGCGCGCACGTCGGGCGAGACAGGGCCGTTCCGGGCTCGCTAGAAAAGCGGCATGAAATCCCTCGCCGCCGCGCTCCTCGCGCTCGCCGTCGCCCTGCCCGCCGCGTCCCAGACCCCGCCGGGCGCGACCCCCGACAACGATCCCTACATCTGGCTGGAGGACGTCGACGGCGCCCGGGCCATGCAGTGGGTGGAGGGCCAGAACGCCAAGTCGGCCGCCCGGCTGGAGAAGGACCCGAGGTTCGAGACCTTCCTGGCGGAGGCCCGCGGCATCTTCACCGCTAAGGACCGGATCCCGACGCCGCGCTTCCGGGCCGGCGGGATCGACAACCTCTGGCAGGACGACGCCCATCCGCACGGCCTGTGGCGGCACACCAGCGTCGAGAGCTACCGCACGGCGAGCCCCGCCTGGACGACGATCCTCGACGTGGACGCCCTGGCCAAGGCCGAAGGCAAGCGCTGGTTCTACAAGGGCGCGGTCTGCCTGAAGCCGGCCGAGACCACCTGCCTGGTGCGGCTCTCCAACGGCGGCGGCGATGCGGTCGAGCTCCGCGAGTTCGACACGCGCTCCAGGGCCTTCACGGCCGGTGGCTTCCGCTTCGCCGAGGGCAAGCAGTACGTCGAGTGGCTCGATCCCCAGACGCTGATCGTCGGCCGCGAGTGGGCGCCGGGGGAGCTCACGGAGTCGGGCTATCCGATGGTGCTGAAGACCGTCTCGCGCACTGGCGAGACGAAGGAGGTGTTCCGCAGCCAGAAGAGCGACGTGTGGGCGCAGCCGGTGGTCCTGCGCGGCGAGGGCGGCCGCACCGACGGCGTCATCGTCCAGCGCGGCCTGACCTTCTACGAGAGCGAATACAGCCTGCTCACCGACCGCGGGCTCGTCCGCATCCCGCTGCCCGCGAAGGCCCAGCAGCAGGACTACGTCGACGGCCAGGTGATCTTCACCCTGCAGGAGGCCTGGGGCGGCTTCCAGCCGGGGGCCCTGATCGCCTACGAGCTCGCCGCGCTGAAGGCCGGGACCGCGAAGCCGCAGCTGATCTTCGCGCCGGGCCCGCGCCAGGCGATCCAGCAGGTGGCCGCCACCGACGGCCAGCTGGTCGTGGCCCTGCTGGAGGACGTAAAGGGCGCCGTGGACGTGTGGGACTACGCTGGCGGCCGCTGGACGTCGAAGCGCCTGCCGCTGCCGAAGGACGCCAACGTCACCCTCGTCGACACCTCGCCCAAGGACGACCGGCTGTTCGTCAACGTGGAGAGCTTCCTCGAGCCCAACAGCCTGTGGCTCGCCGACGGCGCGGCCGGGACGGCGGCCCAGGTGAAGGCCCTGCCCGCCCGCTTCGCCGCGAAGACCCACCTGGTGGAGCAGTTCTGGGCGACCTCCTCGGACGGGACGAAGATCCCCTACTTCGTGGTTCGGCCGAAGGCGGCGAAGCTCGACGGCTCCATCCCCACCCTGATGTACGGCTACGGCGGCTTCGAGGTCGCCAAGCCGCCGATCTACATGCCCGAGGCCGGCAAGCTCTGGATGGAGCGCGGCGGCGCCTACGTCATCGCCAACATCCGCGGCGGCGGCGAGTTCGGCCCGGCCTGGCACCAGTCCGTGCTGCGCGAGAAACGCCAGCTCGCCTTCGACGACTTCGCCGCCGTGGCCCGCGACCTCTTCGCCCGCAAGATCACCTCGGCGCGCCGCCTGGGCATCTACGGCCGCTCGAACGGGGGGGTGCTGACCACCGTCTCCATGACCCAGCATCCGGAGCTGTGGAACGCGGTGGTGGTGGAAAGCCCGCTGATCGACATGCTGCGCTACCACAAGCTCTCGGCCGGGGCGTCCTGGGTGGGCGAGTACGGCAACCCCGACGTGGCCGAGGACCGCGCCTTCATCGCCAGATACTCCGGCTACCAGAACCTGAAGCCGGGCGTGCGCTACCCCGAGGCCTACATCACCACCAACACCCGCGACGACCGGGTGCATCCGGGCCATGCGCGGAAGTTCGCCGCGCGGCTGGAGGAGATGGGCGTCCCCTACCTCTATTACGAGCAGACCTTCGGCGGTCACGCCAACGACGCCGACCCCGAACTCAACGCCCGCCGCTGGGCGCGGCACTACGTCTACCTGGCCCAGAAGCTGATGGACTGACCGTCAGGCGACGGCCGCCGCGTCGCTGTCGTCGGCTGCGGCCAGCACCTGCTGGATGGTGGCGAGGAGCTGGGGGAGCTGGATCGGCTTGGGCGACAGGGCGTCCATGCCGGCGGCGGTGTACTCGGCCACCTGGTGGGCCATGGCGTTGGCGGTGAGCGCCACGATCGGCGTGCGGGGCCGGCCCTGCTCCCCCTCTAGCCGGCGGATCTGGCGGGTCGCCTCGACGCCGTCCATCTCCGGCATCTGGATGTCCATCAGCACCAGGTCCCAGCGGCCGGTGCTCCAGGCCTCCACCGCCTCGCGGCCGTTCTCCACGAAGCTGGCGGAGAGGCCGACCTGCTCCAGCAGGGTCTTCAGCACCAGGCGGTTGGTGGCGTTGTCCTCGGCGGCCAGGATGCGGACCTGGCCCTCGGCCGGCTCCTCCGCCGGGGCCTGGGCCCGCAAGGGCGGCGCGGACGGGACCGGCGGCGGCGGGATGACCGGCGCGGCGACTTCGTCGGTCTGCGGCAGCACCATGCGGGCCGTGAAGGTGGAGCCGTGGCCCACCGCCGAATGCACGGTGATGTCGCCGCCCATGATCCGGGTCAGACCGCGGGCGATGGAGAGGCCCAGCCCCGAGCCGCCGTAGCGTCTGGCGTCAGAGGCGTCGGCCTGGGTGAAGCGCTCGAACAGGGTGGAGAGCACGTCGGGGGCGATGCCCGGCCCGGTGTCGGCCACCTCCACGACGAGCTCGGGGCCGGTGGCGGTGATCCGGGCGGTGACGCGGCCCTGCTCGGTGAACTTCACCGCATTGCTCATCAGGTTGTAGATCACCTGGCGCACGCGCATGGGATCGCCGCGCCGCACGCCGCGGGCGCTGTCGGCGACCCAGACCTTGACGCCGACGCCCTTGGCCTCGGCCAGCGGCGCGAAGGCCGCCTGGGCCTGGGCGGCGAGCTCGGCCACGTCCACGAGCCCGTCCTCGAGCTGCAGGCGGGCGGCCTCGATCTTGGAGAGGTCAAGGAGGTCGTTCAGAAGGGTCAGCAGCACCTCGCCGGACTGCCGGATGACCTCCAGGCGCTCGCGCTGCTCGTCCTCCAGCCGCCCGGCGGCCATGGCCTGGGCCATCCCCAGCACCCCGTTGAGCGGCGTGCGGATCTCGTGGCTCATGACGGTCAGGAATTCGCTCTTCGCGCGGTTCGCCCGTTCGGCCCTCAGGCGCTCGACCTTGGAGGCCCTGAGCGCCCGTTTCAGGCCGTGCTCGTTGGTCTCCCACTTGCGCACGGCGATCGCCAGGTGGGCGACGAACAGGCCGATGCCGAGCGTCAGGAAGGCCATGCCGCCGATGGAGGTCCCGGGCTCCACCAAGAAGGTCAGCGCGGGCAGGGCGAAGATCGCCAGGATCACCGGCGCGAGGCCCGTGATCACGAACTTCAGGGAGGCGTTGCCAAGCACGGCGAGGTTCAGCACCCCGCCCAGCAGGATGACCAGGGCCGCGAGCCGCCCGGCCTCGCCACCTGCGAACCAGCAGAACGGCGCGATGCTGGCGAACACCATACCGTTCAGCACCTGGGTGCCGAGGTAGCCGAGCTCCAGCGCCCGGGTGACCGGCCGGTCGGGATCGCGGCGCAGCGGGGCGGCCACGACGTGGTGCAGGTATTGGCTGCCGACCTGCAGCACGAACCACAGCGCCGGCCACAGGGTGTGGCTGACATAGGCCGCGCCTAAGGCGATCACCACGGCGAAGGCCACCCGGCTGGGGAACTCGCGGGCCCGGGAGACGGCCAGCGCATGGTAGGTGTTCTTGACCATGGCGGGCCTCAGGCGGCCTCGTCCGCCGCGCCGGCCTGGGCCTGCGCCAGCACCTGTTCCAGGGTGGCGATCAGCTGCGGCAGCTGGATGGGCTTGGGCGACAGCGCGTCCATGCCGGCGGCGGTGTATTCGGCGAGCTGGTGGGCCATGGCGTTGGCGGTCAGGGCGACGATCGGCGTGCGGGCCAGGCCCAGGTCCGCCTCGAGGCGGCGGATCTCGCGCGTGGCGGCGACGCCGTCCATCTGCGGCATCTGGATGTCCATCAGGATCACGTCCCAACGCGCCGTGCGCCAGGCCTCCAGGGCCTGCTCGCCGTCCTCGACGAAATCGGCGGCCAGGCCGACCTGCTCCAGCAGGGTCTTCAGCACCAGCCGGTTCGTGGCGTTGTCCTCGGCCGCCAGGATCCGCAGCACGCCGGGCTCGGCGACGGGGGCCTCGCAGCTCACCCCCGTGGCGGGCGAGGCGGCGGCGCCTTCGCCGGTCTCCGGGAGCCGCAGGCGGGCCGTGAACGTGGAGCCGTGCCCCACCACCGAGTGGACGGCGATGTCGCCGCCCATCAGCCGGGTCAGCCCCCGGGAGATGGAAAGCCCGAGTCCCGAGCCGCCGTAGCGCCGGGCGTTGGAGGCGTCGCCCTGGTTGAACCGCTCGAACAGCGTGGCCAGCCGGTCGGGGGAGATGCCCGGCCCGGTGTCGGCCACCTCGATCACCACCTCCTCGCCGCTGGCGGTGATGCGCGCCGCCACGCGGCCCTGGTCGGTGAACTTCACCGCATTGCCGATGAGGTTGTAGAGCACCTGGCGCACCCGCATGGGATCGCCCCGGCGCAGGCCGACCGCCCCCTCGGACACCCAGACCTTGAGGGTCACGCCCTTGCCGCCGGCCAGGCCCTGGAAGGCCGCATCGGCCTGGGCGCCCAGTTCGGTCAGGTCGACCCGGCCGTCCTCCAGCTCCAGCTTGGCGGCCTCGATCTTCGACAGGTCGAGCAGGTCGTTCAGCAGGGTGAGCAGCACCTCGCCCGACTGGCGGACGACCTCCAGCCGCTGGCGCTGGCGCTCGGGCAGCTCGTCGGCCGCCATGGCCTGGGCCATGCCCAGCACGCCGTTCAGCGGCGTGCGGATCTCATGGCTCATCACGGTGAGGAATTCGCTCTTGGCGGCGTTGGCGCTCTCGGCGCGCAGGCGCTCGGTCTTGGCGCCGCGCAGCGCCTTGCGCAGCGCCTGCGAGGTCTGCTGGGTGCGGCGCACCATCATGATCAGGTGGCCCACATAGGTGAGCGCCCCGACCACCAGGAAGCCCATCGCCCCCAACCGCACGTTCGGCTCGGTGAGCGCGCTGACCAGCGGCAGGCCGGCGAGCAGCAGGGCGAAGGGCCCGCATCCGGCCACCAGCAGGCGCGGCGCCACCTGGCCCTGGATGGTCACGTTGAGCATCCCGCCCATCAGGATCACCAGGGCGAACAGCCGCCCCTCCATCCCGCCGTCGAACCAGCAGAGCGGGGCGATCGCGCCGAAGGCGGCGGCGTTCAGCACCACCGTGGCGAGGTAGAAGGCCTCTCGGCCGGCGGTCAGCTCCAGGTCCGGGCTGCGGCGCAGCGGCCCCCCGGCCCAGTGGTTGAGGGCCTGGGTGGCGACCACGGCCGCCATCCAGGCGGCCGGCCACAGCGGCCCGACCACATAGGCGGCGGCCACGGCGATGAGCGCGGAGAAGCTCAGCCGGCTCACGAACTGCCGCGCCCGCGCGGCCGCCACCTCGTGATAGTTCAGGTTCCTGGGCACACGGCTCCCCCCAGGGAACCCTGCACCCGGCGCAGTTAATAGAACGCTGATACTGCTGGATTTTTTCGGCGGGCGGCCGCGCATACGAAAACGGCCGGGGATCGCTCCCCGGCCGTTCCGTGTCGGTCCCCGCGCGGGCGCGGGCGCTAGGCGGCGCTCTTGGCGAAGAGGCTGTTCCAGTTGCGCTTGCGGCGGGCCTTGTGGGCGCCGTGGTGGAAGGCGTTGGAGGCGATCAGCGGCACCACGGTGGTGGCTTCCGCGAACACCATCTGCTCCCAGGTCACGTCCACCTTGCCCCAGGAGCAGGCCTCCTTGAGGGTCGAGGACGAGCAGGCGCCGTCGCGCACGTCGGCCACCGTGATCTGGATGGCGTACTTGTGCATGTCCACCTCGTGGCCGAGGATCTCGGCGCAGACGACGGTGTCCTGGGCGAAGTTCTTCGGCACCCCGCCGCCGACCATGAAGAGGCCGGTGGCGCCCGCCTTCAGCTTGATCTCGGTGAGCTCGCGGAAGTCGGCCACGGCGTCGATGGTGAGGTAGGGCTTGCCCGCCTTCATCCGCTCCACCTGGTGCTTCACGAGGCCGAAGCCGGCCGAACTATCCACGAAGGCCGGGCAGAAGATCGGCACGCCCTCGCGGTAGGCCACCTCGACCAGGCTGTTCGGCTTCTTGGCGTTACCCGCCGCCAGCCACTTGCCCATTTCCCAGATGAACTCGCGGCTGGAGTACGGACGCGGCTCCAGGATCTCGCAGAGGTCGTAGATCGTGGCGTCGCAGGCCTGCAGCTCTTCCTCGTCGATGTAGGTGTCGTAGATGCGGTCGATGTACATCTCCCGCAGCTCGCGATCGTCGACGCTGGAATCGGCCTGGTAGTGCTTGAAGCCCAGGGCCTCGAAGAAATCCATGTCGACGATCGAGGCGCCGGTGGCGACGATCGCGTCGATCATCCCGTGCTGGACCATGTCGCGGTAGATGTGCATGCAGCCGGCCGCGGAGGTGGAGCCCGCGAGCGTCAGCCAGGTGGAGCAGTCGGCGTCCTCCAGGCTCATCTTCCAGATGTCGGCGGCACGGGCCGTGTCGCGGCTCGTGAAGCTCATCTTGCGCATGGAATCGATGATCGGGCGGGCGTCGTACTGGTCGATCGCCACGTGCTCGACGGTGTTGGCGAGCAGCTCGGCCTTGCGGTTGGTGTTCTGAACGGGAGCGTTCATCGTCGGAAGTTCCCTTCTGAGGGTGATCGCCCGTCCATAGGAAAGGCGCGACCGGGACGGAGCGACCGGCCGCGCCTATAACATTTCACCGGGTGCGGTGGTTACCGCCGGCGGCCCTTCTTGCCCGCCGCGCCCTTGGGACGCGACAGGCGGACCACCTTGCGATCCTCCGACTGCTGCTCGCGCGGCAGACGGATGTGCCGTCCGGCGAGGCCATACATGGAGGCCATGGGCGCATCTTCAACTGCGACAGTCTCGGCGTCGCCGAAGCCGTTGAAGCGCGTGTTCATGGCGATCCCGTAGGCGCCCAGCATGCCGATCTCGATGTAGTCGCCCTCGCGGACGTCCTCCGGCAGCCAGAACGGCCCCGGCATCTGATCGATGGAGTCGCAGGTCGGTCCGTAGAAACGAAAGGGCCGCAGGGGTCCTTCCAGCTCGCGGGGCTCGCCGTTCTCCTGGCCGCGGTACAGCTTCACCGGGAAGGGCCACTTGGCGTGGGCCGCATCGAACAGGCTGCCGTAGCTGCCGTCGTTGAGGTACAGCGCGTCGCCCTTCTTCAGCTCCACCTTGGTGAGCACCGAGGAGGCTTCGGCCACCAGCGCCCGGCCGGGCTCGGCCCACAGCTCGGTGTCCTTGTGGACGCTCATCTCCGCGAAGCCGCGGTGGATGGAGTCCACGTAGTCGGCGAGGTCCGGCGGCACCATGCCCGGATAGACCGAGGGGAAGCCGCCGCCCACGTCCACGACGTCGACCATGACGCCGGCGCGCAGGATGGCGCGGTTGGCCTGGGCCATGGCCGCCTGGAAGGCGGTCGGCCGCATGCACTGGCTGCCCACGTGGAAGGAGACGCCCATCCGGTCCTGGGTGGCGCGCCGGGCGGCCAGCATCAGCGCCGGCGCCTGGTGGCTCTCCACCCCGAACTTGCCCGACAGCGAGTAGGCCGCGCCTTCCGCCGAAACGCCCAGGCGGACGATCAGCGACAGGTCGTCAGCGCCGCCCGTGGCGTCGAGGATCTTCTGCAGCTCCTCGTGCGTGTCGAAGGAGAAGGTCTTCACGCCGTGATCGAAGTAGGCCTGCGCGATCGCGCGGCGGCTCTTCACCGGGTGCATGAAGGCCATGCGGGAGCCCGGCGCGTGCTGCGCGACCAGCTCGATCTCGGGGATCGAGGCCACATCGAAGGACGCCACACCGTTCGCCGCGAGGGTTTCGATCACCCACGGCGAAGGGTTCGCTTTGACAGCGTAGAAGACGTCGCCTTGAAAACTATCCTGGAACCAGCGCGCCGCTACGGCCACCACGCCCGGCCGCGCAAAGGCGACAGGACGCTCCGGGGACCGCTCGCGGACCAGGTCCAGGGGCGTATGGTACGTATGCACCTCACGCAACCCCCAACGGATTGTTGAACCCAGACCGGCGTTAGCAGCGCTTTTGAGGACATCGGGTCCGCCGGAAGCCGCGCAAATAGGGGCATACGCCCGGGATGTAAAGGGCGTTGGACGTGCGACGACACGTCTCTACTCGCCAGAGCCCGTGATTATTCTTCGAGCTGTGGCGCTTGTGGCGCGGTAACGGCGTTCGCCGCCCGGCGGTTCCGCACCGCGCCTGCCGGCTGGACCGACCGCGGGAAGGCGTGTCATGAAGCCGTCGCAACGGCCGGCGAGTTTCGTCCGCTTGCGCGCGCAACTTGAGGAAATTTCGCCGTCCATGCCTGACGCCGCCGTTCTGTCGATACGGAACGTGTCCAAGACCTTTGGCGCGCGACGCGCCCTCGAAGGGGTCTCCCTCGACGTCTCGAAGGGCGAGATGATCGCCCTGATCGGGCCCTCGGGTTCGGGCAAGTCCACGCTCCTGCGCTCCATCAGCGCCCTGCAGACCATCGATTCCGGCGCCGGCCGGATCGAGGCGTTCGGCGGACCCGTGCAGGAGAACGGCCGGATCGCCGCCAATGTGCGCAAGACGCGCACCCGGATCGGCATGATCTTCCAGCAGTTCAACCTGGTGGGCCGCCTGTCGCTGTTCTCCAACGTGGCGCTGGGCTCGCTCGGCCGGATCGACCCGCTGCGGGGTCTGTTCGGCCTCTGGCCCGCCGAGACCAAGCAGGCGGCGATGGCCGCGCTCGCCCGCATGGGCGTGGCCGACTACGCCGCCCAGCGGGCCAACACCCTGTCCGGCGGCCAGCAGCAGCGCGGCGCCATCGCCCGGGCGCTGGTCCAGAAGGCCAAGATCATCCTCGCCGACGAGCCGGTGGCCTCGCTTGATCCGGTCTCCGCGCGCCGGGTGATGGACGCGTTGCGGACCCTGAACAGGGAAGACGGCCTCACCGTCGTCGTGACCCTGCACCAGGTCGACTATGCGCTGCGCTACTGCGACCGCGTGGTCGCGCTGAAAGCGGGCAAGGTGGTCTATGACGGCCCGTCCACGGGCCTGAAGCGCGAACAGCTCATCGACATCTACGGGCCGGAGTTCGAGGACGTGTTCTGGGAAGGAGCCCCGCAATGATCGGTCGCCGCCTACTGACCGGACTTGGGCTGGCCGCCCTGCTAGGCCTCTCCGCCTGCGGGGGCGAGCCCTCGAACCAGAAGGGCGAGACGCCCAAGGAGCTGACCTTCTCGATCCTGTCGGCCGAGAACCAGCAATCCATGGGCCCGCTCTGGCAGCCCCTGCTGGACGACATGTCCAAGCAGATCGGCGTGCCGGTGAAGCCCTACTTCGCCACCAACTACACCTCCCTGATCGAGGCCATGCGCTTCAACCAGGTGCAGGTGGGCTGGTTCTCGGCCCTGCCGGCGCTGGAGGCCACGCGCCGCGCCGACGCCCAGGTGCTGGGTCGGGTGGTGGACGCCGGCGGCGAGGATTCCTACCGCTCGGTGCTCATCGTGCAGAAGGGCTCGGGGATCACCCTCGACAAGGTGCTGGCCTGCGACAAGAGCCTCACCTTCGGCCTGGGCGACGCCAAGTCCACGTCGGGCACGCTGGCGCCGATGACCTACCTGTTCACGCCGCGCAACATCGAGCCGGCCAACTGCTTCAAGGCGGTGCGCTCGGCCAACCACCAGGCGAACGTCTTCTCCGTGGCCAACGGCCTGGTGGACGTGGCGACCAACAACACCGTGGGCCTGCTGTTCGCCGGCCGCCAGAACCCGCAGATCGCCGCCAAGGTCGAGGTGATCTGGCGCTCCCCGCCGATCCCGGAATCCTCCATCGTCGCCCGCCGCGACCTGGATCCGGCGATCAAGGAGAAGATGCGCCAGTTCTTCCTGACCTACGGGACGGGGACGGGGCCCGAGGCCGACCGCCAGCGCGAGGTGCTCAAGGGCCTGGCCTACGGCGGCTTCCGCGCCGCCGACGACAGCTACCTCGATCCGATCCGGGAGATGGAGGCCGCCGAGGCGCTCGCCAACGCCCGCCGCAGCGGCGACCAGGCCGCCGTCCGGAAGGCCCAGGCCGAGTTCGACAAGGTCCGCGCCGCCGCGGCCCAGAAGCGCGCCGTGGAGCCGGACGTCTGATGTCGCCGGTCGACACGGTTCCGCCCGCGGCGCAGCTGACGCCGCCCACCCGTTCCATGGCCCAGCGCGCGCCCGACGCCCTGGTCTGGGGCGCGGTGATCGTGCTCCTCATCCTGGCGTTCGGGCCGGTGGAGATGCGCAACTTCGGCCGGCTGTTCACCAACGCCGAGAACATGCGGATCTACGGCCGGCAGCTCCTCGATCCGGAGTGGGGCAACCTCGGCATCTACGTCCGGCAGATGTGGCTGACGATCCAGATCGCCATCTGGGGCACCTTCCTGGCGATCATCGTGGCCGTCCCGTTCGGCCTGGCTTGCTCGCGCAACATCGCGCCCGCGTGGCTTCAGCAGCCGATGCGGCTCCTGATGAACCTGCTGCGCTCGATCCCGGACCTCGTGATCGGCACCATCTTCCTGGTGGCCGTGGGCCTGGGGCCGTTCGCCGGCGTCATGGCGCTGGCCATCTCCACCGCCGGCGTGCTGGCCAAGCTGTTCTCCGAGGCCGTGGAGTCCATCGACAAGGGCCCGGTCGAGGGCGTCCGGGCGACGGGCGCCAGCCGGCTGCAGGAGATCGTCTGGGGGGTGATCCCCCAGGTGGCGCCGCTGTGGACCTCCTACGCCCTCTACAGGTTCGAATCGAACTCCCGCTCGGCCACCGTGCTCGGCCTGATCGGCGCCGGCGGCATCGGCCAGGTGCTGTTCGAGAGCCTCAACGCCTTCAACTACGGCGAACTGTCGGCGATCGTCATCGTCATCGTCGTGGCGGTGTCGCTCATCGATCTCCTGTCGCAGGCGATGCGCAGCCGGCTCCTGTAGCGGCGTCGCGCAAGCTTCACCGCAACGACGTCGCAACGTCGCAGAACTGTCGCGCGCCTGTCATCGAGCCCGTCTACCTCCTCGCGCCCACAGGCACAGGAGAACGGACATGGACGGCAGGCAGATGGCGGCGGCGGCGGGCGTTCTCCTGGCGGCCCTGGGCGCGGCCTCGAGCGCCGCGGCGGTCGAGCCGCCGAAGGTGTTCGGCCGCATCTACCTCGACTACGTGGGCCAGGACGTGGACCGCGCGACCGGCCTCGACTTCGACGCCGACGACCGGCGCGTGCGCACCGCGCGGATCGGCGCCGAGGGCAAGCTGTCGTCGAAGTGGAGCTACAAGGGCGAGCTCTCGATGACGGACGACAGCGCTCCGCAGTGGGAGGACATCCTGATCGAGTACCGGCCGGTCGCCTCGACCGCGATCACGGCGGGCAACTTCAAGTCGCTGGGCCTGGAGAACATTACCTCCTCCCGCTACTCGACCTTCCTCGAGAAGGGGCCCTACACCGACGCGCTCGACATCGGCCGGGTGCTCGGCGTGCGGGTGAAGACCGGCGGTCCCGACTGGACGCTGGCGGCGACGGTCGTGGCGGACTCGATCAACGCCTCGGACCCGGTGCAGGTGGCCGAGGGCGACTCGGCGATGACCGGCCTTGCGGTGCGCGGCACCTGGGCTCCGGTGAACACCGCCCAGACCAAGGCGCACCTCGGCGCCTGGGCCCGGGTGCGCGAGCGCCAGGACGGGCGGGCCTTCACCTACCGGACCCGCAACAACACCAACTTCGGCGACCGCTACACCTCCTCCGGCGCCATCGGCGACGGCGACACCATGGTGGGCCTGGAGGGCCTGGTGATCCGCGACCGCTTCTCGCTGCAGGGCGAGTGGGCGCGCGCCGAGGTGGATCGCGTCACCGGCGGAAACGAGGACTTCTCCACCTGGTACGTGGCCGCGGCCTGGTACCTGACCGGCGAGATGCGGGTGCTGGACGCCAAGAAGGGGGAGCTCGGCCGGACCAAGGTGCTGCGCCCGGTCACCGAGGGCGGCGGCGGCGCCTGGGAGCTGGCGGCCCGCTACGACAACCTGGACCTCACCGGGATCAGCGGCGCGCCGCGCACGGCCGGCGAGTACTCGGCCTGGACGCTCGGGGCCAACTGGCACCTGACGTCGCACATGCGGGTGATGGCCAACTACACGACCTCGAAGAACGACAACCCGGCGGTGGGCGCCGACGTGGACGTCGACACCTGGCAGTTCCGCTTCCAGTACGACTTCTAGGCGGCTTCCGGCCGGCGGCGGCGGACGCGTGCCAGCCTGCGCAGCCGCCGCCAGAAGCGGGTCTTCTCCGGCTCCGGATAGGGCTGCAGGTTCTTCAGGAAGTCCTCGGCGCAGGCGCGCCAGGAGAACTTTTCGGCGAAGGCGCGGACCTGCTTGCGGTCCAGCTTCAGACAGTCGAGGCAGGCCTCGCGCAGCCCCTCGGTGGCGCTGGCGGCGAGCACGCCGGCGCCGGAGTTCGGGATGATGTCGATGGGCCCAGGCGCCGGATAGGCCGCCACCGGCGTCCCCGAGGCCATGGCCTCCAGGATCACAAGGCCGAAGGTGTCGGTGAGCGAGGGGAAGACGAAGACGTCGGCGCAGGCGTAGGCCGCGGCGAGGTCGTCGCCCGACTTCGAGCCGGTGAACACCGCCCTGGGGTACTTGGCCTTCAGCTCCTCGAGCTGCGGGCCCGGCCCGACCACGACCTTCGTGCCCGGCAGGTCGAGGCCCAGGAAGGCCTCGATGTTCTTCTCCACCGCGACGCGGCCGACATAGAGGAAGACGGGGCGCGCCAGGCCCTCGAACATGTCGGGCTCGCCGTCCCTGCGCGGGCGGAAGACCTCGGTGTCGACGCCGCGCGACCAGGACGAGATGTTGCGGAAGCCGTGCTGGGTCAGCTCGTCGCGCATGGTGGGGGTGGCCACCATCAGCCGGCCCGACGGCTTGTGGAACCACTTCATGTAGGCGTAGCCGGCGGCCAGCGGCAAAGGCAGGCGGGCCGAGACGTACTCCGGGAAGCGGGTGTGGTAGCTGGTGGTGAACGGCAGCTTCCACTCCACGCAGATGCGCCGCGCCGCGAGGCCGATAGGGCCCTCGGTGGCGATGTGGATGGCCTCGGGTTCGAAGGCCTTGAAGCGCTCCTGCACCGGCTCGTAGACGCCGATCGCCACCTTGATCTCGGAATAGGTGGGCAGCGGGAAGGTCTTGAACTGGTTGGGGTGGATCACCTCCACCGTGTGGCCCATCTCGCCCAGCTCCTTGACCACCCGGGTCAGGGTGCGGACCACGCCGTTGACCTGCGGCTCCCAGGCGTCGGTGGCCAGCAGGATGCGCATCGGCCGCTGGGTGTCGCGAGCCGCGGTGATCGCCTCGCGCACGCGCGGCATGGCCCGGGGCTTCGGCTTGTCGGGGGCGGAGGCCACCGCCTGGTTCTGCATCCAGGCCCAGAAGGCGCCGAGCAGCGCCTCCTTGGTGGGGAAGTAGCGGTAAACCGTGCGTTCGCCGAGGCCCGCGTCGCGCGCGATCTCCGCAAAGCTCAGGTCTTCCAGGGAATGACCGCCCTCCAGCTGCCGGCCCACGGCCTGGAGGATCTGCTCGCGGGTTTCCGCCCGCTGCCGGTCACGCAGGCTGGGGGGCATGGGCGGTTTCATGGCAGCCGCACTGTCATCAATTCGCCCGGGGTGTCAAACTGAACCGCGTTACGCCGCGATCGCCTCCGGCTCCGCCGGGGCTGGCGGAAGAAGCACGCGGTCCAGCGCCGACCAGTGGCGGAGCTTCGCCCACTCCAGGATCTCCAGCCGCCCGTCCGGATGCTCCACGAGCGCGGTGCAGCTTTCCACCCAGTCGCCGTCGTTCACATAGGTGATCCCGTCGATCTCGCGCATCTCGGCCTTGTGGATGTGGCCGCAGATCACCCCGTCGACGCCGCGCCGGCGGGCCTCCTCGGCCACCGCCGCCTCGAAGTTCTCGATGAAGTGGAGCGCGTTCTTCACCCGCGTCTTGAGGAAGGCGGAGAAGCTCCAGTAGCCGAAGCCGAGCCTGCGCCTCGCCCGGTTCATCAGGGTGTTGGCCGAGAGCAGGGCGCGGTAGGCCCAGTCGCCCAGGAAGGCCAGCCACTTGGCGTGCTGCACCACCCCGTCGAACTCGTCGCCGTGGGTGACCAGGAAGCGCCGCCCGTCGGCCGTCTCGTGGATCGCGTCGCGCGCCACGACCACGCCGCCGAAGTGGACGCCGCAGAAGTCGCGCACCCGGTCGTCGTGGTTGCCGGGGACGTAGGTGACCGTCACGCCCTTGCGGGCCAGCCGCAGGATCTTCTGGACCACGTCGTTGTGGCTCTGCGGCCAGTACCAGCCGCCCTTCATCTTCCAGCCGTCGACGATGTCGCCGACCAAATAGAGCTGGTCGCACTCCATGTGCCGGATGAAATCGAGCAGCAGCTCGGCCTGGCAGCCGCGCGTGCCCAGGTGGATGTCGGACAGGAAGACCGTACGGTAACGCCGGATTCCAGGATCGCCCACGATGCGCTCCCAACGCCTGGATTTTGAACAGCCGCTAGGCTGATTGCATGTCGGTTTCGTGAAACCTCGCAGGTGCGGCCTTGAAGCTCTGGTTCGAACTCCCCTTCTCCTGGTAGGTATTCAGCTAGAGCAGACCCTCCCCAGGTCGCCGAAACATTGGTCCCGATGGACGCCAGAACCTATCCGGCGAAGGCGACGCCCAAGTCGCTGCGCACGCGCGCGCGCATCCTCGATGCGGCGATGCGGCTGTTCGCGGAGGTGGGCTACCACGCCGCCACCAACGCCATGATCGCCGACGCCGCCAAGCTGACCCGTGGCGCGATGCTCTACCACTTCGCCAGCCGCGAGGAGCTGGTGGAGGCCGCCGTGGCCCATATCGAGCTGGAGCGCGCCCGCCTGTTCGAGGAGGCGGGCTCCAGGCCCCATCCGCCGGGCGTCGACGCCGCCGAGCACGCCATCGACGCCTACTGGTCCCTGCTGCACGAGACGCCGTTCGTGGCGTTCGCCGAGCTGGAGGCGGCGGCCCGCACCGACCCCATGCTGCGCGAGCGCCTGGCGGCGGCCCAGAGCGCCTTCGACCACGCCCAGGTGGGCGCCCGCTTTGGGGCCATGGTGCAGGCCGGCGCCGACCCCCGCTTCCAGACCAGCCGCGATCTCGGCCGCTTCCTGCTGGAAGGCCTGGCCAAGGGCGCGATGACCTACGACGAGGAGGCCCGCCGCGAGCGTCTGCTGGCCGTCGTCAAGCGCGCCGTGCGCATCCTCAACCGCAAGGGCGACGGCCAGGATCTCTGGGCGGAGTAGGGCCTAGCGCCCCGCCAGCACGTCCCTCGGGTCCGCGGCGTTCAGCAGCGGCCCGCCGCGGACGAACCGGCCCAGGTTTTCCAGGAACAGGGCGTCGTTGCGGGTCCCCTGGCCCGAGGTGATCCCGGAGGCGTGGGGGGTCAGCATCACCCGCGGGTGATCCCAGAAGGGGTTCTCGGGCGGCAGGGGCTCGGTCTCGAAGACGTCGAGCAGGGCGTGCTCCGGCTTGCCGGCGTCGAGGACCGCGAGCAGGGCCGGCTCGTCTACCAGGCCGCCCCGGCCCACGTTCACCAGCACCGATCCGTCCTTCATGGCCGAGAGGAAACGCGCGTCGACCAGGTGGCGGCTCTCCGCGGTCAGAGGGATCGACAGCACCACCACGTCGGCCTGCGGCAGGAGCCGCGGCAGGTCGGAGAGCGCGGCGATGGCGTCGGCGTCCGGATGCGGCGCCTGGCTGCGGCGGACGCCGGTCACGCGGGCGCCGAAGGCCCGCGCCCGCTGGGCGACGCCCTGGCCGATGGCGCCGAAGCCTATGACCAGCCAGTGGGAGCCGGTGATCTCGCGGAAGGCCAGCCGGTTCCAGGCGCGGTTCGCTTGGGAGGCCCGGCGCTCGGCGCCCCGCTGGAAGTGGTCGAGCACGCCCCACAGCACGTACTCCGCCATGCCCACCGCCTGGCCGTGGCTGGTGGTGAGCGTGACGCCCTTCTCGATCAGCTTGCCGAAGACGGGGTTGTCGAAGCCCGCGGCGCCGCTCTGCACCCAGCGCAGCTTCGGCGACTTCAGTAGGGCCACCGCGTACTCCCGCCCGGGGCCGCCGGCCCACAGGTCGGCGTTCATCCAGCCGGCCTCGACGCCCGCGTCCTCGACGGTCACCGCCCGCCCGGCGAGCGTGAGCTCTCCCGCGTCGCTCATGAGAACGGGCTCGACCTCGGAGGAGATCGAGCCCGCCAGCCTCCGGTAGGAGGGTTCGTAGATCAGCAGTCGCATCCCGGCCGACTATGGCCGGGCGGACGCCGCGTGGCTAGCGCCCGCCCGGGTTCGGCTGGGCCGGCGGCATGGCCGCATTCTCGGAGCCGCCGCGACGCCCGCGGCCCATCATGGCCTGGGCCGCCGCCATCTCGGTCTTGTCGAGCGAGGCGTCGGCGTTCTTGTCGAGCATGGCCCAGTACTTGCCGAGCATCTCGCCGGCCCGCCCGCGCAGCTCGGCCTTCTGCAGCTTGCCGTCGATGTTGTCGTCCATCATGCCGACCATGCGGGTCTGGTTCATCAGCTCGTCGTAGTTGACCTGCTTGACGGCCGTCTCGTCGGTCCAGCGGAAGCGGAGCGCGGTGTAGAACATCTCCTCCCAGGACTGGTCGCCCCAGACGATCTCCTTACTGGGATCGGGGTTGGCCGGGTTCCGCTTGGAGTTGTCGTACCAGTAGTGGGCGATGACCTTGGAGCCCGCCGGGACCTTCAGCGGCTCGGCGAAGGTGTACTCGCGCTGCCAGTTGAAGTCGTACCGCGGCATGGCCAGCAGCAGCTTCTTCTCGCCGTTCGGGTACTCGATCCACAGGTCCGAGGCGTAGCCGCGGTAGTGGGCGTGCGGGAAGGCCGAGTAGAGCAGGGCTTCCTTCGGGAACTCGACGTAGGCGGTTTCCTTGTGACGCGCCGCGCCGGGCGGGATGACGATGGAATTGTCCACCACCACCGTGCTGCGCATCATCAGGTCGGGCTTCTCGTTGTCCTTGTAGAAGTAGAGCCCGATCTGGGACTTCTCGGTCACTTCCTTGCCGTAGGGCGTGTAGTGCGCCTGGAAGCCGACCGCGCCGCCGGGCGGCAGGTAGGTGCCGACGTTCTTCGGCCAGAAGGTGGACTCGGCGCCCACCGCATAGCCGCCGACGCCCGCGCCCCAGCGGCTCTCGTTGGCCTGGGCCCCCGGAGCCGGCACGTCCTTCAGGTAGCCCGACAGGTAGTGGTGCACCGCCTGGCGCGCCCCGATCTTGTAGGTCGACGCCTTGATCCACTTGCCCTCGGTCAGCGGGTTGGCGACGAACGGCCGCTGGTACTCGACCACGCCGGAAGCGGGGATCTTATAGGCCGGGATGTCGAGGATCAGGTCGGGCTTGCCGAGCGGCCATTCCGCCGCCTGGTGACGGGTCATGGCCAGCGGGTCGGGGCCGTCGCCGCGCTGGGCGCCGGCCTCGATCCAGTGGACCAGGGTCTTGATCTCGGCCTTGGTCAGGCTCTTGTCGTCGGCGAACTTGCTGACGTGCGGGTCAGCGTTCCACGGCGGCATCCGGTCGGTGCGGATCACCTCGCGGATCATCGGCGAGAAGCCCTTGACCATCTCGTAGCTGGTCATGGCGAAGGGGCCGATGGAGCCCGGCTGGTGGCAGCCGACGCACTTCGCCTCGAGGATCGGGGCCACGTCCCTGGCGTAGGAGATCTGCGCGTGCTGCGCCTTCTTAGCCCGCTCGGGGAAGTCGATGAGGCAGCCCTTGGTGGACAGGCTGGCGTGCTGCACGGTCGGCTTGCCGGCCAGGAGGCCGTCGAGCGCGTTGGCGGCGAAGGGCGTGACCTTGGCCTTCTGGGCGCCGCCGTAGTCGATGCGGTCGTCGAGCGGCCCGCGGTAGATCACCTTCCAGGTCTTCGGATCGATCACGAAGACCTCGGCGGTGCGGGTCACGCCGAGCTGCTCGCCGACCAGCTGGTTGGAGTCCATCAGCACCGGGATGTCGAGGCCGAACTCGGCGGTCTCGGCCTTCACCGCGGCGTGGTTGTCCTGCAGGGCGGAGTTCAGCATCAGGAACTCGACGCCCTTGTCCTTGTAGGCGTCCCGCAGCTGCTTCAGCGCCGGCGTCATCGAGCGCACGATCGGGCAGCCGTTCATGTGCGAGACGATCACGATCGCCTTGGCGTCGGCCATCCGGTACAGCTCGTGGCCCATGAAATCGGCGTCCGACAGCATGAAGTTGTCGACCTGCGCCGGCAGGGCCGCGGCAACGACGCTTTCAGTGGCGGAAGCGGCCTCGCCGCTGGCGAGCGCGCTGGGCGCGCCGTCGGTGGTGCAGCCGAACAGGAGCGCCGAGCTCCCCAGGGCCGCGAGCACGGAAATGCGTGCAGCGTTCATCCCATAGTCCTCCCAATATCCCCGGAGCATTTCTCGTCGCGAAAATCGTCGCGTCGGCGCGCCTGCCCCAAACTTAACGCCGGTTAGCAGCGATTTCCAGCATACCGACGTTTCAGGAATGTTTCCGTGACGGGGGCGTCACCGAGCCTGTTCGGCGGCGATCCAATCCGTGATCCGGCGGTCGAGGACGTCCATCGGCAGGGGGCCGGCGAGCAGGACGGCGTCGTGGAACCGGCGCACGTCGAAGCGGGGACCGAGCGCCTTCGTCGCCCGCTCGCGCAGCTCCACGTACTTGCGCTCGCCCACCTTGTAGGCCAGCGCCTGGCCGGGCCAGGAGACGTAGCGGGCGAGCTCCACCTCGATGTTCAGGGGACTGAGCGCCGTGTTCTCGGTGAAGCACGCCCGCGCCTGGTCCAGGCTCCAGCCCTTCCAGTGGATGCCGGTGTCGGCCACCAGCCGGCAGGCGCGCCACATCTCGTAGGAGAGCTGGCCGAACCGCTCGTAGGGCGTCCGGTAGATGCCCATCTCCCCGGCCACCCGTTCGGAATAGAGCCCCCAGCCCTCGACGAAGGCGGTGAACGCCGGCGCCTCCCGGCGGAAGGCGGGCTTGCCCTCCAGCTCCTGGGCGAGCGCGATCTGCAGGTGGTGGCCCGGCACCGCCTCGTGGGCGGTGAGCGCCGGCAGCTCGTAGAGCGCCCGCTGGTCGAGGGCGTAGGTGTTGACCATGTAGCCGCCGGCGACGCCCTGGGCCGGCGAGCCCTGGAAGTAGCGGCCGGTGGTGTAGGCCTGCTCGATCTCCTGCGGCACCGGGCGCACCCCGTAGGTCAGGCGCGGCAGGGTCCCGAACCAGCCCGGCAGCCGGTCGTCGATCCGCTTGGCGATCTCGGAGGCCTTCTCGAGCAGGTCCTCGCGGCTGGTGGCGTAGAACCGCGGGTCCTTGCGCAGCATCGCGATGAAGCCGGCGAGGTCGCCGGTCCAGCCGGCCGCCTTCATCACCCCGTCCATCTCCGCGCGGATGCGGGCCACCTCGGCGCGGCCAAGCTCGTGGATCTGGTCGGGGGAGAGGTCCGTGGTGGTGTGGTCGCGGACCAGCCAGCGGTAGTAGCGCTCCCCGTCGGGCAGGGTGCGGGCGCCGAGCTGCGGCCGAGCGGCGGGCAGGTACTCCCGCTCCAGGAAGGTGATGAACTCCCGCTGGATCGGCCGCAGCGCCGCGACGGCGGCCCGGCCGCGCGCCCGCAGCGCGGCCTGCTCGGCGGCCGGGACCGAGTCCGGCAGCCTGGCCAGCGGCTGCAGCAGCGGGTCCTGGTCCACGGGCGTGGCCACGGTCTCGCGCATCTGCTTCAGGACCACCTCGACGCTGGAGCGCGGCTGGGTGAAGCGGGTCTTCACGCCGCGGCGGGTGTTCTCGATGTTGTCGCGCCAACTCTTCGGCGCCGCCTCCAGGCGGTCCACCCAGGCGCGCGCGTCGCCGGCCGAGCGGATCGGGGTGGTCTGCGCCAGGTAGCCCAGGGTGTCGTAGAAGCCGCCGTCGGAGGAGAGCGGCATGCGGGCCGTGTCGAAGGCCAGCCCCTGCAGCTGGCTGTCGACGATCCAGGCCAGGAGGTCCCGGTTGAGCTTCGCCTCCGCCGAAAGCCCGGCGTCGGGGATCGCCTTCAGCCGGCCCTGGAAGCCTTCGAGCGCGGCCTTGCGCCTCGCGTCCGCGGCGGGGGTGACGTCCGGCAGCTTCGACAGCGCCGCCCGGTCGCCGAGCCGGCCGGCGGTGATCGGATCGTCGGCGAGCCAGAAGGCCTCGTAGTCGGCGATCACCCGCGTGACGGCGGACTCCTGGGCGAAGGCGGGCCCCGCCAGCAGCACGAGGACTAAGGCCAGGACCAGGCGACGCATGCGGAACACTCCCCCACCGATTGCGCGGCCAAGCTGGCGCCCGCCGGCCCCGGCGCCAAGGCTTGTCTGGGGGTGAGGACCCGGGCAAAGGTGGCGCTTCGCCGGGGAGGGCCTCCATGAGCTTCGTCACGCGCCGCAAGGCCATCGAGGCGCCGCAGCATCACGCGGACGGCCACCGGCTGAAGCGGACGCTGGGCTGGCCGCATCTCGTGGCGCTCGGTGTGGGCGCCATCATCGGCACGGGCATCTACACCCTGATTGGCGTCGGGGCCGGCCAGGCGGGGCCCGCCGTGATCCTCTCGTTCGCGATCGCCGGCGCCGTCTGCGCCTTCGCGGCGCTCTGCTACGCCGAGATGGCGAGTCTGATGCCCCAGGCGGGCTCTGCCTACACCTACTCTTACGCCGGCATGGGCGAGTTGGTCGGCTGGATCATCGGCTGGAGTCTGATCCTGGAGTACACCGTCGTGTGCTCCACGGTCGCTGTGGGCTGGTCAGGGTACGCGCAAGGCTTTCTGGTCAGCCGCGGATGGGGGTTGCCAGAGATGCTGGCGGCAGGCCCCTGGGGCGAGCCCGCCGGTGCGGTGAACCTGCCGGCCGTCTTCATCACCCTGGTGGTGACCGGCATGCTCCTCGTGGGCACTCGCGAGAGCGCGACCCTCAACTTCTATCTGGTGATCTTCAAGGTGCTCGCCTTGGGCGCGTTCGTTGTCCTGACGCTGCCGGAGTTCAACGCCGCCAATTTCCAGCCCTTCATGCCCTACGGATTCAGCGCTCACGTAGACGCCGATGGGGTGAAGCGGGGCGTCATGGCGGCGGCTGCGGTCATCTTCTTCGCATTCTACGGCTTCGATGCGATCTCCACCGCCGCCGAGGAGGCCAAGAACCCAGGTCGTGACCTCACCATCGGCATCGTCGGCTCCATGATGGCTTGCGCGGCCATCTACATGCTGGTCGCGGCCGCCGCCCTCGGCGCATTCCCTTTCCAGGCCTTCGCCAAGAGCGGTGAGCCTCTCGCCTTCATCCTGCGCGAACTGGGTCATCCGCTCGTCGCGACCCTGATCGCGGCCGCCGCGGTGATCGCGCTGCCGACGGTCATCATGGCTTTCATGTACGGCCAAAGCCGGGTGTTCTTCGCGATGTCTCGGGACGGGCTTCTGCCGCGGCGCCTGTCGGCGGTGAACCCGCGGGGGGTGCCGGCCGCCGTCACCCTCCTGACCGGGCTGTGTGCTGCGGCGATGGCGGGATTCCTCCCGCTAAGGTTCATCGCCGAGGTCGCCAACGCGGGCACTCTGGCGGCGTTTGTCGCGACCGCCATCGCCATGATGATCCTGCGTGTTCAGCGGCCCGACCTTGAAAGGCCCTTCAGGACGCCCCTCTGGTGGCTGGTGGGTCCGGCCGCCGTGGCAGGCTGCATCTACCTCTTCGCCAGCTTGGCCCAGGTGACCCAGATCATGTTCTTCGTCTGGAACGCCGTGGGGGTGGCCGTCTACCTGCTCTACGGCCGGGTGAAGAGCCGGCTGGCCTAGGCCCTACTCCGCCTCGTCGAAGCCGGGCGGGCGGTCGGCGAGTTGGCGCAGGTAGCGGCCGTACTCGCTCTTGGCCAGGCGGTCGGCCAGCGCGATCAGCTGCCCACGGTCTATCCAGCCCTGGTGGAAGGCGATCTCCTCGAGGCAGCCGATGCGCAGGCCCTGGCGCTGCTCGAAGGTGCGGATCAGCTCGCCCGCCTGGATCAGGCTGTCGTGGGTCCCGGCGTCCTCCCAGGCGAAGCCGCGGCCGAGCAGCTCGACGTGCATCTCCCCGGCCTCCAGGTAGAGCTGGTTCAGCGCGGTGATCTCGAGCTCCCCGCGGGCGGAGCGGGTCAGCGTCTTGGCGAGCTCGCTGGCCCGGCCGTCGTAGAAGTAGAGGCCGGTCACCGCGAGGTTCGACTTCGGGGCGGCAGGCTTCTCCTCGATGGAGACCGCCCGGCCGTCGGGCCCGAGCTCCACCACGCCGTAGCGCTCGGGATCATGCACGGGGTAGCCGAAGACGGTGGCCCCGCGCTCGCGGGCGTGGGCGTTCTTCAACATCTGGCTGAAGTTCTGGCCGAAGAAGATGTTGTCGCCGAGGATCATGACGCTGGGCTCGCCGGCCACGAACTCCTCGCCGAGCAGGTAGGCCTCGGCCAGGCCGCCCGGGTGCGGCTGCACGACGTACTCGAACCGCACGCCGAGCTGCGAGCCGTCGCCCAGCAGGCGCTTGAAGCCGGCCTGGTCCTCGGGCGTGGTGATGATCAGGATCTCGCGCACGCCGGCCAGCAACAGGACCGACAGCGGATAGTAGATCATCGGCTTGTCGTAGACGGGCAGCAGCTGCTTGGAGACCGCGAGCGTCAGAGGGTGCAGCCTGGTGCCGGATCCGCCGGCGAGCACGATCCCGCGCCTCATGCGGCGGCTCCTTCGGTCTTCAGGTCGGCGACGATCTCGGCGAGCGCCGCGCGCCAGGGGCGGGGCGTGACTCCGAAGACCCGCTCCAGCTTGCCGGTGTCCAGCGTGCCGCGCAGGGGGCGGCGGGCTGGCGCGGGGCGGTCGGCGGTGGCGATGGCCTCCACCTTCGGCGCCCGCTCGCCGAGCGCCTCGGCGAAGATCCCCTCGGCGAAGCCCTTCCAGCTGGTCTCGCCGTCGTTGGCGAAGTGGAAGAGGCCGAACACCGGGTCGCCGGCTTTCGCGGCAGCCAGCCGGGAAGCCTGGGAGAGCACGAAACCCGCGAGGTCGGCCGCGGCGGTGGGGCGGCCGAACTGGTCGTCCACCACGCGGATCGGGTTCCCCTCGCCGGCCAGCCTGAGCATGGTCTTCACGAAATTCCTGCCGTGCGAGGACACCACCCAGGAGGTCCGCAGCACCAGCGCCCGCGGACAGGCGCTCAGCACGTTGTTCTCGCCCGACAGCTTCATCTCGCCATAGACGTTGATCGGGTGCGGCCGGTCCTCCTCCACGTACGGGAACCCCTTGTCGCCGTCGAACACATAGTCGGTGGAGAAGTGGACGATCGCCGGCCCGTTCAGGCCGCACACGCCGGCTATGGCCCCGGGCGTCTCGGCGTTGATCTCATAAACCCGCTCCGGCTCCTCCTCGGCCTTGTCGACGGCCGTGTAGGCGGCGGCGATGACCACCAGGTCGGGGTGGTGGTGGTTCACCAGGCGGGCGGCCTTCTCCGGATCCTCGAAGTCGCAGTCCTCGCGGGAGAGGGCGGTGAGCGCCACGTCGTGCGCGGGCGCCTGGCGGATCATCTCGCGGGCGACCTGGCCGGTGGTCCCGAACTGCAGGATGCGGACGGTCATGACGCCTTGACGAGGCCCAGCCGCTCGGAGTGGAAGCCGCGCTCGCGGATGCGCTCCACCCAGCCGCGGTTCTCCACATACCAGCGCACCGTGTCCTCGAGCCCCGCCTCCAGCGGCATCTTCGCCTGCCAGCCGAGCTCGGCGCGCAGCTTGCTGTCGTCGATGGAGTAGCGGAAGTCGTGGCCCGGCCGGTCGGTCACGAAGGTGATCTTCTCGGCGTGGTGGGTGTTGGCGGGGGCGAGCCGGTCGAGGTGCTCGCAGAGCATGCGGATCACCTCGATGTTGCGCTTCGAGCTGTCCCCGCCGATGCAGTAGGTCTCGCCGAGGCGGCCCTTGGCCAGCACCAGCAGCAGGGCGTCGGCGTGGTCGTCCACGTGCAGCCAGTCGCGCACCTGGCGGCCGTCGCCGTACACCGGGATGGTCTTGCCCTCCAGCGCCCGGGTGATCACGGTCGGGATCAGCTTCTCCGGGAATTGGAACGGGCCGTAGTTGTTGGCGCAGTTGGTGATCACCACCGGCAGGCCGTAGGTGCGGCCCCAGGCGCGCACCAGGTGGTCGGCCCCGGCCTTCGACGCCGAATAGGGCGAGTTGGGGTCGTAGGGGGTCTCCTCGGTGAAGTCGCCCTCGTCGCCGAGCGCGCCGAACACCTCGTCGGTGGAGACGTGGTGGAACCGGAAGGCGGCCTTCTGCGGCTCCGGAAGGCCCGCCCAGTGTTCGCGGGCGGCCTCCAGCAGCACGGCGGTGCCCACGACATTGGTGCGCACGAAGTCCAGCGGGCCCTCGATGGCGCGGTCGTTGTGGCTCTCGGCGGCCAGGTGCATCACCGCGTCGGGCCGATGCTTCGCGAAAATGCCGCGCACCCGGACCTGGTCGCAGATGTCGGCCTGCTCGAAGGCGTAGCCGGGCTGGCCGGCGACGCTCGCGACGTTTTCCAGGTTAGCGGAGTAGGTCAGGGCGTCGAGGTTGACCACCTCATGGCCGTCGGCGACGGCCCGGCGCACCACGGCCGATCCGATGAAGCCGGCGCCGCCCGTAATCAGGATCTTCATGCGGTCTTTCTAGTCTCGTTGCGGCCCCAGCCGCCGCGGCGGTCGACCATCCCCCGCGCCCTCTTACAACGAAAAGTCGCCGGCTCAACCCTCGCGCGGCGGCGCGCGAGGGCCCAGTGCGCCGGGCTCAGCGCCGCCAGCGGCCGGTGCGCTCGTCCCAGTAGCCGTAGCGGCGGTCGATGGGATAGCCGCCGAAGCCATAGCCGCAGGGATCGTCGCGCCGGGCGAGCTGGTTGGCGATCAGCCCGCCGGCCGCCGCCCCGATGGCCGCGCCGGCCGCGTCGTCCCGGGCGATGGCCGCGCCCGCCGCGCCGCCCAGCACAGCGCCGGCCGCGGTCGCGGCGGCGCGGTTGCGCTCATAGTCCCGCTGGCAGGCGGAGGCGTAGCTGTCCGTCGTCGCGCAGCCCGCCAGGGACGCCGCCGCGACGGCGGCCCCCGCCAGGATGATCATCTGTCGCATCTGGATCTCCTCGTGTCGGTCTCCCGACCGAACGGCTGCGTCGTAACGCCGTTCCGTTCCGCAGCGGCGCCGCTTGAACGCCCCGAGCGCCGCCCCCTACAATCGGCCGAATCCCCGCGGAGACAGGGGGCGGGGGACGGGGACGTGACAGCCAGGACGAACACCGCCGCGGGCCGTGACCTGACCACGGGCCCGATCGGCAAGACCCTGCTGCTGTTCGCCCTGCCCGTGATGGGCTCCAACATCCTGCAGTCGGTGAACGGCTCAGCCAACGCCATCTGGGTCAGCCACGTGCTGGGCGAGGCGGCGCTGACCGCCATCTCCAACTCCAACCAGATCTATTTCCTGATGCTGGGCGCGGTGTTCGGCATGAGCATGGCGGCCAACATCATGATCGGCCAGGCGGTGGGCGCCGCCGACCGGGCGCTCGCCACCCGCGTGGTGGGCACGGCCACCCTGTTCTTCATCGCCATCTCGGTCGTGGTGGGCGTCGCCGGTTTCACCCTGACGCCGGCGATCCTCGGCGGCATGGGGACGCCGATGGACGCGCGGCCCGACGCCATCGCCTACCTCCGGGTGATCTTCGCGGCCCTGCCGGTGCTCTACTTCTTCGCCTTCATGATGATGGCCCAGCGCGGGGCGGGGGACTCGCGCACGCCCTTCCTGTTCTCGCTGGGAGCCGTGGGCCTGGAAGTGACCCTGAACCCGCTCCTGATCATGGGCGTCGGCCCGCTGCCCCGGCTCGACATCGTGGGCTCGGCCACCGCCACCCTGATCGCCCAGACCACGGCGCTCACCGTGATGCTCGTCCACCTCTACCGGAAGAAGAGCCTGCTGGTGCTGACGCCGGCGGAATGGCGGACCTTCCGGCCGGACTTCACCGTCGTGCGGACGCTGGTCTTCAAGGGCACGCCCATGGCCTTCCAGATGATGGTGGTGAGCCTGGCGGCCGTGACCATGATGAGCCTGGTCAACGGCTACGGCTCCCAGACGGCGGCGGCCTACGGCGCGGCGGTGCAGGTCTGGACCTATGTGCAGATGCCGGCCATGGCGCTGGGCGCGGCGGTCTCCTCCATGGCCGCCCAGAACGTTGGGGCGGGCCGCATGGACCGGGTGGACAAGATCGCGCGGGTGGGCGTGCTCTACGCCTTCCTGTTCTCCGCCGGGCCCATCGCCCTGATCTACTGGCTGGACCCGATCATCCTGAAGGCCTTCCTGCCGGCCGGCAGCCCGTCGCTGCCGATCGCGGTGCACATCAACGCCGTGGTGCTCTGGGGCTTCGTGCCGTTCGGCGTGGCCTTCATCTTCAACGGCCTGGTGCGGGCCACGGGTGCGGTCTGGCCGCCGCTGCTGGCCATGGTCATCGCGCTGTGGGTGGTGCGGATCCCGCTGGCCAACGCCCTGACGCCGATGCTGGGCGCCGACGCCATCTGGGTCAGCTTCCCGGCCGGCAGCGTGGTGATGGTCCTGCTGGCGGGCGGGTACTACCTCTGGGGCGGCTGGCGGACGGCCAAGATGCTGCCCACCGCCACCCCGCACGGCGAGGCGCTCGACACCGGCATGGGCCCGCCCGCCGGCCTGGAGGAGACGGAAGCCGCCGCCGACGCCCTCAGCCGTACGACTGCGTCAGGGCCGCGTAGGTCAGGGTCCTGAGCTCGCGCCGGATGGCGTAGGTCGATGAGGGGATGAGCTGGGTCATGAACACCGCCGTGACCCTCTCCACCGGGTCCACCCAGAAGGCCGTCGAGGCCATGCCGCCCCAGTAGAACTCGCCCGTGGAGCAGGGGATCAGGGTCTTCGGCGGATCGAAGACCACGGCGAAGCCCAGGCCGAAGCCGATGCCGGCGTTGGTGCTCTCCGAGAACAGCGAGCGCGACATCTGAGTGAGGTCGCCGCCGCCGGGCAGGTGGTTGGCGGCCATCAGCCGGACGGTCTTGGGCGACAGGATGCGCGCGCCGTCCAGCTCGCCGCCGTTCAGCAGCATGTTGGAAAAGCGCAGGTAGTCCGCCGCGGTGGAGACCAGGCCGCCGCCGCCGGAGACGAGTTTCGGGGCGCGCAGGAACGGGCTCTTCGCCGGATCGTCCTGCAGCTTCATGCCGCCGCCGAGCTTGGCCTCGTAGCAGGCGGCGAAGCGGGCCTGCTGGTCCTCTCGCACCGAGAAGCCGGTGTCGGCCATCTTCAACGGCTGGAAGATCCGCTCGGCGAGCACCTGGTCCAGCGGCTTGCCGGCCACCTTCTGCACCAGGTAGCCGACCACGTCGGTGGCCACCGAGTAGTTCCAGGCCTCGCCGGGCGAGAACTCCAGCGGCACGCGGGAGAGCTGGTCGATCATGCCCTCCAGGTCGGTCCCGCCCCAGGTCGCCTCGATCTTCAGCTCGCGATAGGCGGCGTCGACGTTGGTGCGGTTCTGAAAGCCGTAGGTCAGGCCCGCGGTGTGGCGCATCAGGTCCACCACCTGCATGGGGCGGGCCGGCGCCGTGGTGGCGAACACCGGCCAGACGCCGGCCGAGAACACGCCCAGGTCCTTCCACTCCGGGATGTGCCGGGACACCGGATCGTCCAGCGCGATCAGCCCCTCCTCGACAAGGGTCATCAGGGCGACCGAGGTGACCGGCTTGGTCATGGAGTAGATGCGGAAGACCGTGTCCTCGCCGAGGGGGACGTTCCGCTCCGGGTCCTGCTGGCCGACCACGCTCTGGTGGACCACCTCGCCATCGCGGGCCAGGACGAACTGCGCCATCGGAAGCCGGCCCGGGCCGACGTACTTCTCCTGCAGGAAGCGGTCGATCCGCTGCAGGCGCTCGGGCGAGAATCCCTGGGACGTGGCCTTGCTCATGCGCGCTCCTTCCGGCTCGGGCCATCTCTTTGCCCTTGCCTTCCTGCGCGTCGCAAGCGCGACGATGCCCAGAAGGAGGAGGGCCCATGAGCACCGTCAGCTATCAGACCGACGGCCGGACGGCCGTGGTCACCATCGAGCGGCCAGAGCGCCGCAACGCCGTGGACGGCGAGACCGCCCACGCGCTCTACGAGGCGTTCAAGCGCTTCGACGCCGACGCGGATCTCGACGTGGCCGTCCTGCAGGGCCGCGACGGCCACTTCTGCGCCGGAGCCGATCTGAAAGGTGTGGCCGGCGGCCGGGGCAATCCCGGCCATGCGGAGGGCGACCTCGGCCCCATGGGCTGCACGCGCCTGCGGCTGGGCAAGCCGGTGATCGCCGCCGTCGAGGGCTACGCCGTGGCCGGCGGCCTGGAGGTGGCCTGCTGGGCGGACCTGCGGGTGGCCGCCGAGGGCGCGGTGTTCGGGGTCTTCTGCCGCCGGTTCGGGGTGCCGCTGATCGACCTCGGCACCGTGCGCCTGCCCCGGCTGATCGGCCACTCGCGCGCCATGGACCTGATCCTCACCGGACGACCGGTGTCCGCCGAGGAGGCGCTCCAGATCGGGCTCGCCAACCGGCTGGTTCCCAAAGGGACGGCGCTCGACGCCGCCCTGGAGCTGGCCCGGCAGCTGTCGGTGTTTCCGCAGGCCTGCCTGCGCGGGGACCGGCTCTCGGCCATCGACCAGTGGGGGATGGATTGGGACGCCGCCCAGGCCAACGAGTTCCGCATCGGCTGGGAGACCGTGCGCTCCGGCTCGAGCCGCGAGGGCGCCGCCCGCTTCGCCGCCGGCGAGGGCCGCGGCGGGGCGTTCTGACCTAAGTTCCTGTTTGTTCCACTCGATGAAGGGCTGAGGCCATCGCCTCCTCCCCCCCGCGAAGCGGAAAGGGAGAGGGTCTACTTGCCCAACGCTTCGAAGCTGACGTTGCCGATCCCGTACTCGCGCCAGTCCTTGTGGTCGAAGTGCCACCACTCCTGCGGATAGACGCTGAAGCCCTGCGCCTCCATCTCGCGGCGCAGGAGGTCGCGCAGGGCGCGCTGGCGCGGGGTTCCGCCGGCGTAGTCGGGATAGGCCCGCTCGCTGAAGTCGTCGTAGGCTGAGGGCATCTCCACGGCCCTGCCGGTCTTCAGCTCGTAGAGCGTGAGGTCCACGGCGGCGCCGCGGTTGTGCCGCGAGCCCTGGGCCGGATCGGCGACGAACCCGCGCTTCTCCGGCGGGGTCGCCTCCCAGAACATCCAGGTCACGAACCAGGGCCGGTAGGCGTCGTGGATGAGCAGGCCGTAGCCCTGCGGCCGAAGCGATGCCGCCACCCGTCCCAACGCGGCCGCGGCCGGCCGCTGCAGCCAGGCCCCCGCGCGTTCGTAGAGCGGGAAGCCCATGAAGTTGTTCGCCGTGGCGTAGCGGATGTCGAGGCGGACGCCGGGGTCCACGGTGCGCAGGTCCACGAGGTCGAAGGGCCGCTTCGGCTCCTCGGCGGGCGGCGTGGCGGCCATGGCCGCGGCCCGCCGCGCCGTCGCATCGGGCTGCGCGGCCAGGCCGGCCGCGGGCGCGGCCCAGAGCAACAGCAGCACGGCGACGGCGGCGGCGAGCGGTCTCATGCGTAGAGCTTAGGCGGGCGGAGATCGCTGGCAAGCCGCCAACAGGTGTTTGACAATGGGCCGGGGACGCGAAATCGTACCGAAGATACGAAAATCGGGCGCCCGCCGGGAGGACCAGATGGCCTGGGATTTTGAGACCGATCCGGAGTTCCAGAAGAAGCTGGACTGGATCGAGGACTTCATGCGCGAGGAGGTCGAGCCCCTCTCGCACCTGGGCCTCGTGGCGCACAGCACCCAGGGGCGGGAGAAGTTCATCCGGCCGCTGCAGCAGAAGGTGAAGGACGAGGGCCTGTGGGCCTGCCACCTGGGCCCCGAGCTCGGCGGCCAGGGCTTCGGACAGCTGAAGCTCGCCCTGATGAACGAGAAGCTGGGACGCAACAGCCTGGCCCCCACCATCTTCGGCTGCCAGGCGCCCGACACCGGCAACGCCGAGATCATCGCCCACTACGGCACCGAGGCGCAGAAGGCGCGCTGGCTCCAGCCGCTGCTGAACGGCGAGATCCGCTCGGCCTTCTCCATGAGCGAGCCCACCGGCGGCTCGGACCCGCTGACCTTCCAGACGCGCGCCGTGCTGGACGGAAAGGAGTGGGTGATCAACGGCGAGAAGTGGTTCTCGACCAACGCCAAGTACTCGAAGCTGCTGGTGGTCTATGCGATCACCGACCCGGACGCGAAGGACCCCTACCGGCGCACGTCGATCTTCCTGGTGCCGACCGACACCCCCGGAGTGGAGATCGTTCGCAACGTCGCGGTCGGCGGCGGCGGAGAGATCGGCGGCGGCAACGAGGGCTACGTCCGCTACACCGACGTGCGCGTGCCCTACGAGGCCCTCCTGGGCGATCGCGGCGCGGCCTTCGTCATCGCCCAGACCCGGCTGGGCGGCGGACGCGTCCACCACGCCATGCGCACCGTCGGGGCCTGCAAGCACGCGCTCGACCTGATGTGCCAGCGGGCCGTGTCACGCACCACCCGCGACGGCCGGCTCGCCGACCTGCAGATGGTGCAGGAGCAGATCGCCGACTCCTGGATCCAGCTCGAGATGTTCCGCCTGCTGGTGCTGCGCACCGCCTGGCTGATCGACAAGCACAAGGACTACCAGAAGGTCCGCAAGGACATAGCCGCCATCAAGGTGGCCATGCCCAAGGTCTATCACGACATCGCCACCAAGGCCGCGCACCTGCACGGGGCGCTGGGCGTCTCCAACGAGATGCCGTTCATGCACATGGTGACGTCGAGCCTTGTCATGGGCATCGCCGACGGCCCGACCGAGGTGCACAAGGTCACCGTCGCCAAGCAGGTCCTGAAGGACTACCGGCCCGACAACGACCTCTTCCCCGGCTACCATATCCCGAAGCTGCGGGAGGAGGCGGAGAAGCGCTACGCCAAGGAGCTGGGCGAGATCCGCGAGCACTACGCGGGCCGGCGCGAGAAGAAGTCCGAGCCCGTCTAGACCTATCGGCTATAACACCCGTCATCCCGGACGGCGGCCGGCCGGCCCGGGACCCGTGGCGCAACGCCCGGGTCCCGGCTCGCGCCGCGCCGCAGCCGGGATGACCTGTCTTCTGGAGCATCCCCTTGGCTGACACCTGGCCGGTCATGTCCATCGCCGAGGCGCACGCGCAGCTCACCGCGCCGGGCGCCCGTTTCGAGATCACGGAGACCGTCATCCGCGGGATTCCGACGCGGGTCTGGAAGAACGCCCCGCCCACGCTGCGCGACGTGTTCCTGAACGGCCGCGCCTTCGGGGGCCGCGAGTTCATGGTCTACGAGGACGACCGGGTCACCTACGAGGCCTTCGCCCGGGCGACCATCACCCTGGCCCGCCAGCTGCAGGCCGATGGGGTGCGCAAGGGCGACCGGGTGGCGGTGATCATGCGCAACCTTCCGGAATGGCCGGTGGCCTTCTTCGCCGGGATCCTCGCCGGCGCCATCGTCACCCCGCTGAACGCCTGGTGGACGGGCGCGGAGCTGGAGTACGGCCTGGCCGATTCCGGGACCAAGGTCGCCCTGGTGGACGACGAGCGGCTGGAGCGCATCCTGCCGCACCTGGACGCCTGCCCCGAGCTGAAGCGGGTCTATGTGGCCCGGCTGAAGGGCGGGCCCGCCGACCCGCGGGTGCGCCCGCTGGACGACGTGGTGGGGCCGGTGGGCGGCTGGGGCGCCCTCGAGGATCTTCCGCTCCCCGACGTTCCGCTCGACCCCGACGACGACGCCACCATCCTCTACACCTCCGGCACCACGGGAAAGCCGAAGGGCGCGCTGGGGACCCACCGCAACATGACCTCGAACATCGGGGCCGGCGGCATCTCGGCGGCGCGGAACTTCCTGCGGGCGGGCGAGCCCCTGCCGGAGAGCGACCCGCACAAGCTGCCCCAGCGCTGCACCCTCCTGGTCGTGCCGCTGTTCCACGCCACCGGCCTGTCGGCGACGCTCGGCCCATCCATGAACGCCGGCGGCAAGCTGGTCTTCATGCGCCGCTTCGAGGCCGAGGCGGCCATGCAGCTGATCGAACGGGAGAAGGTCAACGCCACCGGCGGGGTGCCGACCATCGCCTGGCAGATCATCGAACATCCGAACCGGACCAAGTACGACCTGTCGTCCCTGCAGGCGGTGACCTACGGCGGCGCGCCGTCGGCCCCGGAGCTGGTGCGCAAGATCGCCGAGGTTTTCCCCGGCTCCCAGCCCGGCAACGGCTGGGGCATGACCGAGACCACGGCCACCTTCACCTCGCACATGGGTCGCGACTATCTGAACCGGCCCGACAGCGCCGGCCCCGCAGCCCCCGTGGGCGAGATGCAGATCCGCGACCCCGCGGACGGGAGGACGGTGCTCCCGACCGACGCGGTGGGCGAGCTCTGGGTGAAGGGTCCGCAGGTGGTGAAGGGCTACTGGAACAAGCCCGAAGCGACCGCCGAGACCTTCGTCGACGGCTGGCTGCGCACGGGGGACCTGGCGCGCCTCGACGAGGAGGGATTCCTGTTCATCATCGACCGCGCCAAGGACATGCTGATCCGCGGCGGCGAGAACATCTATTGCGTGGAGGTGGAGAACGTCCTCTACGATCACCCCGACGTGATGGACGCAGCGATCGTGGGCGCGCCCCACAAGACCCTGGGCGAGGAGCCCGCCGCGGTGGTTCACCTGCGGCCCGGCGGCTCGGCCACCGAGGCCGAGCTGCGCGACTTCGTGCGCGCCCGGCTGGCTGCGTTCAAGGTCCCGGTGAAGGTCGCCTTCTGGCCCGAGCCCCTGCCGCGCAACGCCAACGGCAAGATCCTCAAGACCGAGCTGAAGAAGGTGTTCGCCGCCGAGACGGAGAGCGCATGACCGCTGCGGCGAAGCGCCCGCTGATCGTGGGCCTGGGCGGCACCATCCGTCCGGGCTCGTCCAGCGAGAAGGCGCTCGCCTGCTGCCTGCGCGCCGCCGAGGCGGCCGGCGCCGAGACCCGCCTGCTGGGCGGCGAGTTCCTGAGCCAGCTGCCGGTGTTCGACCCGCGGCCGGGCGAGTCCAGCGAGCCGCAGCGGGCGCTGGCCGACGCCATGCGGGCGGCCGACGGGGTGGTCATCGCCACGCCGGGCTACCACGGCTCCATGTCGGGCCTGGTGAAGAACGCCCTGGACACCCTGGAGCTGACCCGCGAGGACCCCGCGCCCTATTTCCAGGGCCGTCCCGTGGGCGTCATCGTCACCGCCGACGGCTGGCAGGCCGCGGGCACGACTTTGATGGCGGTGCGTGCGATCATACATGCCATGCGGGGCTGGCCGACGCCGTTCGGCGCAGCCCTGAACGCGACGACCGGCCTGTTCGACGAGGCGGGCGCGTGCCGCGAGGCGAAGGACGCCTGGCAGCTCACGACCGTGGCCGAGCAGGTGATGGACTTCGCCACCATGCGAGTTACCCGATGAAGCGCCCGTACCTGGTCACCCCTTCCGACGCCGCCAAGGAGGATGACTCCGTGTCGTCCGCCATCAGCCCCATCGAGGACATCATCGAGGACGCCCGCAACGGGCGGCCCTACATCCTGGTGGACGCCGAGGACCGGGAGAACGAGGGCGACGTCATCATCCCGGCGCAGTTCGCCACGCCCGACCAGATCAACTTCATGGCCAAGCACGCGCGCGGCCTGATCTGCCTGTCGATCACCGCCGAGCGGGCCCGGCAGCTTCGCTTGCCGCCGATGGCCACCGACAACCAGTCGGGCCACGGCACGGCCTTCACGGTCTCGATCGAGGCCAGCGAGGGCGTCACCACCGGCATCTCGGCCCACGACCGGGCGCACACCATCGCCGTGGCCGTCGACCCCACCAAGGGCTGCGACGACATCGTCTCGCCCGGGCACGTGTTCCCGCTGGTGGCCAAGGACGGCGGCGTGCTGGTCCGCGCCGGCCACACCGAGGCGGCCGTCGACATCTCGCGCATGGCCGGCCTCAACCCGGCGGGCGTGATCTGCGAGATCATGAAGGACGACGGGTCCATGGCGCGCCTGCCGGACCTCGTGGCCTTCGCCCAGCTGCACGGCCTGAAGATCGGCACCATCGCCGACCTGATCGCCTACCGCCGCCGCACGGAGCGGCAGGTGGAGCGGGTGCTGGAGACGCCGTTCGACAGCGCCTACGGCGGCCGCTTCCGGATGGTCATCTACCGCAACGTGATCGACCAGACCGAGCACGTGGTGCTGACCCGCGGGCGCATCGACCCGGACAAGCCGACCCTGGTGCGCATGCACCGGGTGGACATGGCCTCCGACATGCTGGGCGCGGACGAGGCCCGGCGCGAGTACGTGCCCAAGGCCCTGAAGGCGCTCACGGAATACGACGGGGCCGGCGTGGCCGTGTTCATCCGCGATTCCAACCCCCACTGGCTCTCCGAACGCTACGGCCAGGCCCAGGCCGACCACAGCCAGAACGTCCTGCGCGACTACGGCATCGGGGCCCAGATCCTGATCGACCTGGGGGTGCGCGACATGCTGCTGCTGACGTCCTCGAAGACCATCCTTCCGGGCTCGGCCGGCTACGGCCTGCGGATCGTCGGCCGCGTCCCGCTGGAGTAAGGCCGCCCTGAACCGCTTTTGCCCTGCCGCATTCCGTCGGCATGAGCCAACTGCGCATCGGCTGCTCGGGGTGGGTGTACAAGGACTGGACCGGCCCCTTCTATCCGGCGGGGACGAAGGACCGGGAGCGGCTCGAATACTACGCCACCCGCTTCGACACCGCCGAGATCAACGCCAGCTTCTACCGCCTGCCGTCCGAGAAGATGGTGGAGGGCTGGCGTGAGCGGGCGCCCGAGGGCTTCCTCTACGCCTGGAAGGTCAGCCGCTTCATCACCCACAACAAGAAGCTGAACGACTGCGGCGACAGCGTCGCCCTGGTGTTCGGGCGCATGGCGCCGCTGGCCGAGCACTACGGCCCGGCGCTGATCCAGCTGCCGCCGCAGCTGCGCCGCAACGACGAGCGGCTGGCGGGTTTCCTGAAGCTGCTGCCGAAGGGCCGCCGGCACACCGTCGAGTTCCGCCACCCCTCCTGGTACGACCCGACGGTCTTCCGGATCCTTTCGGATTTCGACGCCAGCCTGTGCATCTCCGACCACCACCATGCGCCGGCGCCCTGGGAGGTCACCGCCTCGTGGGTCTATGTGCGCGGCCATGGCCCCGGTGGGCGCTATCACGGCCGCTATCCGGACGACGAGCTCGCCATGTGGGCCCAGCACATCGCCCGCTTCCGGGCGGAGGGCCGCGACGTCTACGCCTACTTCGACAACGACATCAAAAGCGCCGCGCCGTTCGACGCCGAGACGCTGAAGCGGATCACGGGTACGGCGGCCTACCGCTTCGCGGCCTAGCCTTCCCCTGCGTCAACCGGCCGCGACGGGCGCGGGGTGAAACCCGGGACGTCCACCACATCTAGGGCTGCGCGTATTCGCCGCTGGCCCGGGCGCTTGCCGGGCGGGCCCATGTCCCGTAAGTCTTTGATGGGGATGGGTTTTGTAGCAGAGCTTGCTTGCCCATGTCCGAGTCCCTGCTGGCGGTCGCCGGCGATCCGTCCCTGACCTACGCCCACGAGCCGATGACCCTGCGCTGCGCCTGCCCGGTGTGCGCCGGCCAAGCCGTCGTCGTGGACGAGCCCATCGCGGCGCTCACCGACGCCGACGACGTCTTCGGCCCGCAGGCCTACCTCAACGCCGACCAGCGCGACGGCATCGCCACCAACGGCAAGACCAGCTTCTCCATCGACGAGGCGGCCTGGCAGATCGTTCGCGGGGATCCGGGCTGGTCGGGCGCCCTGCGCACGCCTTTCACCGTCAGCTACGGCTTCCGCTCGACCGCGCCCACGACGATGCCGGACGACGCGGGCGGCTTCCAGCGGTTCAACGCCGCCCAGATCACTCAGGCCGAACTGGCTCTGCAGGGGTGGTCCGACGTGGCCAACATCACCTTCGTCCGGGTAGGCGCCGGCGCGGTGGGCGAGGGAGCCTATTCCAACAGCGCCGCCATCCTGTTCGCCAACTACACGACGGGCGTCTCCGGCGCGTCGGCCTTCGCCTCGTACCCGGGCTCCACCAGCCCGACCGCGCGGGCCGGCGACGTCTGGGTCAATTCCTCGATCGCCTACAACGCCAGCCCGATGGTCGGGAACTACGGCGGCACGGTGCTGGTGCACGAGATCGGCCACGCGATAGGCCTGGCCCATCCCGCCGACTACGACGCCGGCGATGGTGTGACCATCACCTATTCGGCGAACGCCACCTATTACGAGGATTCCCGCCAGTACACGGTGATGAGCTACTTCGGGGAGTCCAACACGGGGGCGAACTTCGCCGGGACCTATTCCGCCGCGCCGCTGCTGGACGACATCGCCGCGGCCCAGCTCGAGTACGGCGCCAACATGGCCACCCGGACGGGCGACACGGTCTACGGCTTCAACGCCACGGCCGACCGCCCCTGGTTCGTCGCGGGCTCCAGCGGCGCCAAGCTGGTGTTCGCCGCCTGGGACGCCGGCGGCACGGACACCTTCGACTTCTCGGGCTTCTCCAACAGCCAGGTGATCGACCTGCGCGCGGGCTTCTTCTCCGACGTCGGCGGGCTACGCGGCAATGTCGCCGTGGCCCAGGGCGTGGTCATCGAGAACGCGAAGGGCGGGCTGGGCTCGGACCGCATCACCGGCAACGAGGCGCACAACAGCCTGCAGGGAGGCTCCGGGAACGACACCCTGGGCGGCGCGGGCGGGCGCGACTACCTGCGCGGCGACGACGGGACGGACTCGATCTCCGGCGGCGCGGAGTTCGACGACATCAACGGCAACCGCGGGAACGACACGGCGGCGGGCGGCGCGGGCGACGATTGGGTGGTCGGCGGGCAGGACCAGGACGTCCTGATGGGCGACGACGGCGCCGACATCGTCTACGGCAATATGGGCGACGACGTGCTCTACGGCGGCCTCGGCGCCGACCTGATGCGCGGCGGCCAGGGCGCCGACACCGTGCGCGGCGAGGACGGCGCCGACTGGCTCTCCGGAGACCGCGGCGACGACACCCTCATCGGCGGCGCCGGGGCGGACATCTTCCACGGCTCCCAGGACGCCGGCATCGACCGGGTGCTGGACTTCAACCTCGCCGAGGGCGACCGGGTGCAGCTCGATCCGGGCACGACCTACGTCCTGCGCCAGGTGGGCGCCGACGCGGTGCTCGACATGGGCGGCGGCCACCAGATGATCCTGGCCGGCGTACAGGTCTCCTCCCTCGCCGCCGGCTGGGTGCTTTAGGCGCATTGCCGGCCCACGGCGGCCCGCCTAACAATCTCCCCCGGGTTGTGTCGGGGGCGGAGCATGGACGGGTCGCAAGCGGCTCTGGATAGGGCGGGCCACGAGCTCCACCGCTATGTGGCCGGCCTCGATGAGGGCCTCGGCGGGCGCTATCTCAACGCCGAGCAGCGCGGCGTGGGCCAGGTCGGCGGCAAGGAGAACTTCTCCATCGACCGGGCGGCCCTGCAGATGACGGGCTTCACCGAGGTCACCAACCCGGACGGTACGGTGAGCCTGCAGGCCGCTCCCGGCTGGTCGGCCGCGGCGGGCCTTCCCTACACCGTCACCTACGCCTTCCGCGCCAGCGCGCCGCCGGTGATGCCGGACGACGCGGCGGGCTTCGAGCGCTTCAACGCCGCCCAGATGGCGCAGGCCGAGCTCGCCATGCAGGCCTGGGCCGACGCCGGCCGCATCACCTTCGTGCGCGTGGGGACGGGGACGGCGGGGGAGGAGGCCTATTCGGACGCCGCCTCCATCCTGTTCGGCAACTACACGAGCGGCGTGGACGGCGCCTCGGCCTTCGCCTCCTATCCGGGAAACCCGGCGCATTCCTCCTCGTCGGGGGACGTCTGGATCAACAGCTCGATCGGCTACAACGCCGCGGCCTCGGCGGCCAATCGCGGCGGACTGGTGCTGGTCCACGAAATCGGCCACGCCATCGGCATGGCCCACCCGGGCGACTACGACGCCGGCGATGAGGGCGGGCGTCAGATCACCTATGTGGCCGACGCCGAGTACTACCAGGACACCGTCCAGTACACGGTGATGAGCTATTTCGGGGAGGGGAACACCGGGGCCAGCTTCGGCGGCCGCTACCCGTCCGCCCCCATGCTCGACGACATCGCCGCCATCCAGGTGGAGTACGGGGCCAACATGACCACCCGCACCGGGGACACGGTCTACGGCTTCAATTCCAACGCGGCCCGACCCTGGTTCGAAGCGACGTCGAACTTCACCAAGGTGATCTTCGCGGTCTGGGACGCCGGGGGGACGGACACCTTCGACTTCTCCGGCTATTCCAACAGCCAGGTCATCGACCTGCGGGCCGGGTTCTTCTCGGACGTGGGCGGGCTGGTCGGTAATGTGGCCATCGCCCAGGGCGTCACGATCGAGAACGCCAGGGGCGGGCTGGGATCGGACCGGATCACCGGAAACGCGTCGGACAACGCCATCCACGGCGGGTCAGGCAATGACACCCTCGACGCCGGCGCAGGCGGACGGGACTACCTGCGCGGGGACGACGGCTGGGACTCCCTGTCGGGCGGGGCGGAGTTCGACGACCTCAACGGCAACCGCGGCAACGACACCGTCGCCGGCGGCGCGGACGGCGACTGGGTGGTGGGCGGCCAGGACAACGACCTGCTGATGGGCGACGACGGCGACGACATCGTCTACGGCAACCTCGGCGACGATGTCCTCTGGGGCGGCCCCGGCGCGGACCTGATGCGCGGCGGCCAGGGTGGCGACCATCTCAGGGGCGAGGCGGGCGGCGACTGGCTGTCGGGGGACCGCGGCGACGACACCCTGGCCGGCGGCGCGGGGGCCGACGTCTTCCACGGCTCCCAGGACGCGGGGGTCGACCGGGTGCTGGACTTCAGCTTCGCCGAGGGCGACCGCGTGCAGCTCGACCCGGGCACGACCTACGCCCTCTCGCAGGCGGGCGCGGACACGGTCATCGACATGGGCGGCGGCCACCAGATGGTGCTCGTGGGCGTGCAGCTTTCCGCGCTGGGGTCGGGCTGGATCTTCGGGGCGTGACGCGGAATCCCGTTCCCTCGACGGCGGATCCGGCCTATATGGGAACCCTCACCGCCCGGCCGAAAGGCCGGGCGCCTTCATTTCCGGACGACCCCCCAGGATACCACCATGACGACTGACATCCTGATGCCGAAGGCGACCGCGGTCTGGCTGGTGGACAACACCTCGCTGACCTTCGACCAGATCGCCGACTTCTGCGGCCTGCACCCGCTCGAGGTGAAGGGCATCGCCGACGGCGAGGTGGCGCGCGACATCCGCGGAGCCGACCCGATCGCCAACGGCCAGCTCTCCCGTGACGAGCTCGACAAGGCCGAGAAGAACGACAAGTACCGCATGGTGGCCCAGAAGAGCCGCCACGCCGAGCTTCTGAAGCCGGTCAAGAAGGCCCCGCGCTACACGCCGGTGTCGCGCCGCCAGGATCGCCCGGACGCGATCGCCTGGTTCATCCGCAACCATCCGGAAGTGGCCGACAGCCAGGTCGCCCGCCTGCTGGGCACCACCAAGGCCACGATCGAGCAGGTCCGCAACCGCCAGCACTGGAACTCGGCCAACATCAAGCCGGTCGATCCGGTGACCCTCGGCCTCGCGACCCAGCTGGAGCTGGATGCGGTGGTGAAGAAGGCGGCCGAGAAGAAGGCCAAGGACGACGCCCGCAAGGGCATCACCGAGCCCGAGGGCCCGACGCTCCGCCCGGCCTCGGAGACCGGCGTCGTCGAGGACGAGGCCCCGGCGCGCGCCGACCTTACCGCCGCCGACGTGTGGGCGGACCAGGACGACGGCGACGAGGACTAGACACACCGCTCACCCCGGCGAGAGCCGGGGATGAGCGGCCGTGGCCCTAGTGGAGATGGCCCCGCAGGGCCTCCATCTCCTCCTTGAGCCTGAGCTTCTGTCGCTTGAGTTCCTTCAGCTTGAGATCGTCGGTGGCGGGCCTGCGCAGCTCTTCCTGGATCGCGAGCTCCAGGGACTGATGGCGAGATCCGAGTTCACGGATCCTGGCTTCCACGGCCATGACGTTACGTCTCCTCGCTGTTGAGCATCCGAAAGGAAACACCCGCTTTCCGCGGCTGTCAGATCACATATGTTTGCAGGCGGCGAAGCTGGAGCGGCGCCTCCCGCTGGGCGTTGGGGACCTTCCGCATGACCAAGAGCGAGCGCCCGAGACTGGTCGTGGGCCTCTCCGGAGCGTCCGGGATCGTCTACGGCCTGCGTGTCCTGGACGCCTGCCGCGAGCTGGGCGTCGAGAGCCACCTGATCGTCAGCAAGGCCGCGGCGCTGACGCTGACCCAGGAGACCGGCCTTTCCGTGGCCGAGGCCGCGACCCGGGCCGACGTGGTCCATAAGGTCTCGGACATCGGGGCGTCCGTGGCGTCGGGCTCCTTTCCGACGCTCGGCATGATCGTGGCGCCCTGCTCGGTGCGCACCATGAGCGAGGTCGCCACCGGCGTGACCTCCTCCCTGCTCACCCGCGCCGCCGACGTGGTGCTGAAGGAGCGCCGCCCCCTGGTGCTGATGGTTCGCGAGACGCCGCTGCACCTGGGCCACCTGCGCACCATGGTCCGGCTGGCCGAGATGGGTGCGGTGATCGCCCCGCCGCTGCCGGCGTTCTACGCCCGGCCGGCGACCATCGAGGAGATGGTGGACCAGTCGGTGGGCCGTGCGCTCGACCTCTTCGGCCTCGCCTGGGAGCCGGTGAAGCGCTGGGGCCGGGACGTCGGTCCAACGCCGGCCGAGGCCTGAGCGATGGGGCTCTGGGAGTGGGCGCTCGAGGCCTATGCGCGCCCTGGCGTCCCCGACGCCTGCCTCGAGTTGCAGGACCGCTACGGCCAGAACACCTGCCTGCTGCTCTGGGCCGTGTGGGCCGAGACGGCCGACGCCGCCCTCCTGGCCCGCGCCGCGGAGGCCGCCTACCGCTGGGACCGTACGGCGCTCCTGCCGTTGCGCCAGGCGCGCCGGGCGCTGAAACCGGCCTGTCCGCCGGTGGACGACGGGGCCCGCGAGGCGCTGCGCGAGGACGTGAAGGCCGCCGAGCTGCGGGCCGAGCGCCTGCTGCTCGAGACGCTTGCCAGCCTCTCCGGCGACACGAGGGGCGGAACACCCGCGCTGCCGGCCCTGAAGGCCGCCTCGAAGGCCTGGGGCCCGCCGGCGCCCGACCCGGCCCTGGCTGCGCTCGCGGCGGCCTTAGGCTAGGATCGGACGCGTATGGACGACCTCGATTACACTTCCGAAGAAGCGCTGGAGGCGAGGCTCGCCGAGTTGCGCCAGGACCATGCCGACTTCGACGCGGCGATCCAGGCGCTCGCCCTGTCGCCGCTGCCCGACATGATGCTGATCGGCCGCCTGAAGCGGAAGAAGCTCGCCCTCAAGGACGAGATCGCGCGGCTCGAGGACATGCTCACCCCCGACATCATCGCCTGAGGCTCAGGGCAGGGCGCGGCGGGCCCGCTTGCGCGCGTACATCACCGCGTCGGCGCGGGCGACGATCTCCTCGGGCTCCAGGTCCTCGGTGATCTCGCAGACCCCGTAGGCGACGCGCAGCACCGCCTGGCCCGCGCCGATGTCAACCGGTCCGGCCTCGACCGCCCTGGCCAGCGCCTGGGCCTTGGCCTCCGCCGTCTTGGCGTCGGCCTGCACCAGGATCACCGCGAACTCGTCGCCGCCCATGCGGCCGACGACGTCGCTCTCCCGGACATTGGCGGCGAGCCGATCGGCCGCCGCCTTCAGCGCCGCGTCCCCCGCCCCGTGGCCGAAGCGGTCGTTGACGTCCTTCAGCTCGTCCAGGTCGAAGTAGACGAGGCTCGCGGCGCTCCCATAGCGCAAGGCGAAGGTGCGGATGCGCGAGAGCTCCCGCATCAGGGCGCGCCGGTTCAGCACCGGGGTGAGGACGTCGCGGTCCGCCAGACCCTCGGTCTCGGCCAGCTTGGCCTTCAGCCGGCCGACCTCGGCCCGCAGCTCGTCCATCTCGGCCAGCAGGGTGTCCATCGCGCCCTTCACCTGGGGCGTCAGGTCGGCTTCGCGGAGGCCGAGGAAATCGGTGCTGTCCGCACCCCGTGTCGCGGGGGTGCGGACCCGGGCCGCGGCGGCCTTCTCCGTCGCCCGCGGACGCGGGGCGGCGAAGGGCTCGGGACGCGCGCCGAAGATCTTCATGGGGTCCGCCGTTCGTTGACGTGCAGGAATCCTATGCCACTCGGTTGCGGGCGCAAAGCCGGCGCCTATACTCCGCCGCCTTCCGGGCCGGGGCCCGCTTACGGAAACGCCAGCACATGAGCGCCGCCGCCGCGCCCGTCGCCATCATCATGGGCAGCCGTTCCGACTGGCCGGTGCTGCGCCACGCCGCCGAGATGCTGGAGAGCCTTGGGGTCGGTTACGACGCCAAGGTGGTCTCCGCCCACCGCACCCCGGAGCGGATGTACAGCTTCGCCAAGGGCGCCAAGGCCGCGGGCCACAAGGTGATCATCGCCGCCGCCGGCGGGGCCGCCCACCTGCCGGGGATGACCGCTTCGCTCACCGAGCTGCCGGTGCTGGGCGTGCCGATCGAATCCAAGGCGCTGAAGGGCATGGATTCCCTGCTCTCCATCGTCCAGATGCCGGCCGGCATCCCGGTGGGGACCCTGGCGATCGGCGAGGCGGGCGCGAAGAACGCCGCCCTGATGGCGGCCAAGATCCTGGCGCTCTCCGATCCCGCGCTCGCCGAGCGCATGGCCGCCTTCACGGCGCGCCAGACGGCGAGCGTCGCCGAGACCGTCGAGGACGCGTAAGAGCCGCCATGCCCAGCTTCCCGCTCGCGCCGGGCTCCACCATCGGCATCCTCGGCGGCGGCCAGCTCGGCCGCATGCTGGCGCTCGCCGCCGCCCGGCTCGGCTTCGACGTCGCCATCCTCGAGCGCGACGCCGACAGTCCCGCCGGCCGCTCGGCCACCCACCTGATCGTCGGCGGCTATGACGACGAAGCCGCGCTGGCCAGGCTCGCCGAGCTCACCGACGTGGTCACCTACGAGTTCGAGAACGTGCCCGCCGCCTCGGTGGAGCGGCTGGCCGCCCGCGGCGTCGACGTGGCCCCGGGCCCCCGCGCCCTGGCCGTCGCCCAGGACCGGGTGAACGAGAAGACTTTCCTCAACGGCCGCGGCGTGGCGACGGTCGCCTTCGCGGCCGCCGAAAGCCCCGCCTCCGCCATCGAAGCCGTCGAACGGATCGGCGCGCCGGCGCTGATGAAGACCCGCCGCGAGGGCTACGACGGCAAGGGCCAGAAGTGGGTGGAGCACGCCGCCGACGCCGGACGCATCTTCGAGGCGCTGGGCTCGGTCCCGGTGATCGTCGAGGCGCCGGCCGACTTCGTGCGCGAGCTGTCGGTCATCGCGGTCCGCGGCCGCGACGGCGCCATCGCCGTCTATCCGCTCGGCGAGAACCACCACGAGAACGGCGTCCTGCGCCGCACGCTCGCGCCCGCCCAGGCGCCGCAGGCCCTGAAGGACCAGGCCGAGAAGATCGCCCGCCAGGTGCTCGACGGGCTGCAGTACGTGGGCGTGATCGGCATCGAGCTGTTCGAGATGAAGGACGGCCGCCTGCTGGTGAACGAGATCGCGCCGCGGGTGCACAACACCGGCCACTGGACCCAGGACGGCTGCGAGGTCGACCAGTTCGAGCAGCACATCCGCGCCGTCGCCGGCTGGCCGCTCGGCCCCACCGATGCGCGCTCGCGGGTCGAGATGCTCAATCTCCTGGGCGACGAGGCCGGCCAGTGGCGCAAGCTCGCCGCCGAGCCCGACACCCGCATCCACCTCTACGGCAAGCGCGACGCCAAGCCCGGCCGCAAGATGGGTCACGTGAACCGGGTGAAGCCGCTCTGAGATCGAGATGTCAGGTTGACCTGACGCGCGGCTCATGTAAGGTTTACCTGACTCATCGTCAGGAGGCCGACCCATGGCCTGGGACATCGCCCACCGTCGCTATCTTTTCCGCACCCTGGCCTTCATGGCGGGCTACGTCGCGATCAACATGGCCGCCATCCGCGGCGCCTTCGATGACCGCACCGCCCCGGGCTCCTATGCGCTCGGCCTTGCCGTCGCCGCCCCGGTCGCCGGCCAGATCTGGGCGACGCTGGCGCTGATGAGGGACGCCGACGAGTTCGTCCGGGCGGTGACCGCCAAGCGGTTCATCATCGCCTCGGGTCTGACGATGGCAGTGGCCAGCGCCTGGGGCTTCCTGGAGCTCTACGCCCACGCCATGCACATCTCGGCGGCGATGGTCTATCCGCTGTTCTGGGGGATCTACGGCCTGGTGACGCCCTTCGTGCGCACCGCGCGGGTATGAAGAACCGGCTGCGCGAGCTGCGCACCGGCCGTGGCTGGACCCAGGAGGAGCTCGGCAAGCGGCTCGGCGTCTCGCGCCAGGCGGTGATCGCGCTCGAGACCGACAAGCACGACCCGTCGCTGGACCTCGCATACCGGATCGCGGCCCTGTTCGGCGAGCCGGTGGAGGCGATCTTCGAGAACCCTCACGCCTGAGGGCGGGACCCGTAGCGCATGCGACCCAGCGCCTGGGCCACGCCGGTGACGAAGTCAGACGGCCGGAGCCTCGTCGTGGCCTTCCACTTCTCGAAGCGCATGACGTCCTCGATACGCCGGTCGACGTACTTCAGCGCCTCGGCGCGGCCCTCGGCCATGCGGATGGCCAGCGCCGAGGTGAGGATGCCGGCGAGGATCGCCCGCTTGGAATAGTGGTTCTCGTCGGTGGCCACGTCGCCGGCCCACCGCCACAGGACGTCGGCGCTCTCCCAGGCAAGTTTGCCGCCGAGCCCGAGGTTGAGCGGCAGGGCCAGATAGCCCGCCCACCGCCGCGTCGCGGGCTCGTCGGCGGCGGCCGCGTCCAGCCTCGCCTCGACGGCGCGGGCGATGCGCTCGCGGATCTTGAGCGCGGCCGGGTCGAGCGGCTCGAGCGCGAGGAGCGCCCGCTGGTCGTGGCGGCGGGAGAAGAGGGCGGCGAGGTCGGCCGGGCCGTGCGGGACCAGCAGCTCGGTCTCGCCCTCGGAGAAGCCGCAGGCGCGGCCGGCGTGTTTCGCCATCCGCCAGGTCCAGCCCTCGCGCGCCGCTAGGCGGATCGCCTGCTCCAGAAGCTGCTGCTCGGCCCCTCGGGCCCAGTCCTCGGCGGTGTCGGCGGTCGCGGTCATGGAACCCATCTTAGCGCCCAGGCTTTCGGCCGTCTCGGCGTGGACACAGCCTATCTCTTCTGATATCTGCCCGCGCTCAAACCCGAAGGCCGTTCGCCTCCGGGCCCAATGTTTTTGTTCGCTCGCCGCCGCCCCATGCCGGGTCACGGGCGCCGGGCGGTGTAGCGACCGACAGGAGAGAGACCCCTGGTTCAGATTTTCGTCCGCGACAACAACGTCGATCAGGCCCTCAAGGCGCTGAAGAAGAAGATGCAGCGCGAGGGCTCGTTCCGCGAAATGAAGCGGCACGTGCACTACGAAAAGCCGTCGGAAAAGCGCGCCCGCCAGAAGGCGGAAGCCGTGCGCCGGGCCCGCAAGCTGGCCCGCAAGCGCGCCCAGCGCGAAGGCCTGATCGCGGCCCCGAAGAAGCCCGCCCGGTAACGGCTACTTTCGGCCACATCGGTCACTATGTTGAAGGGCCGCGCCACCTGGCGCGGCCCTTTGCATTTGCGGTCAAGGCGCGGTCTTCGGTCGCGTGCGGGACGGCCTCGCTGGTGGAACGCCGGTCGACCCCCTATCTTGAACGAAAGCCAATAGCTCTTTGCGAGACGGTCCCTAGTCCATGAACCTGCGCAATCTCGTCATCTGGGGCGTGATCATCGTCGTCCTGGTCGGTCTCTACAGCATGATGACCGGAGGCGCCGGGCGCGCCGCCGGCCAGGGCGAGATCACCTATTCCCAGCTCCTCGCCAAGGTGAACTCGGGCGAGGTGCGCCAGGCGGTCATCCAGGGCGCCACGGTCCAGATCAAGGACCAGGCGAACAAGACCTACACGGCGGTCACGCCGGCCAGCCAGGAAGACCTCATCAAGCGGCTGGAGAGCCAGGGCGCGGATATCGCCGTGAAGCCGGCCGGCGGCCCGGGCCTCCTGGGCTTCTTCCTGAACGCCCTGCCCATCCTGCTGCTGATCGGCGTCTGGATCTTCTTCATGCGCCAGATGCAGGGGGGCGCGCGCGGCGCCATGGGCTTCGGCAAGTCCAAGGCCCGGCTGCTGACCGAGAACAAGAACCGCGTCACCTTCGACGACGTGGCCGGCGTGGACGAGGCCAAGGAGGAGCTGCAGGAGGTCGTCGACTTCCTGAAGGATCCCCAGAAGTTCCAGCGCCTCGGCGGCAAGATCCCCAAGGGCGCCCTGCTGATCGGTCCTCCGGGCACGGGTAAGACCCTGATCGCCCGCGCGGTCGCCGGCGAGGCGGGCGTGCCGTTCTTCACCATCTCGGGCTCCGACTTCGTGGAGATGTTCGTGGGCGTCGGCGCGAGCCGCGTGCGCGACATGTTCGAGCAGGCGAAGAAGAACGCGCCCTGCATCATCTTCATCGACGAGATCGACGCCGTGGGCCGCCATCGTGGCGCAGGCCTCGGCGGCGGCAACGACGAGCGCGAGCAGACCCTCAACCAGCTGCTGGTCGAGATGGACGGCTTCGAGGCGAACGAGGGCATCATCCTGATCGCCGCCACCAACCGTCCCGACGTCCTGGACCCGGCCCTGCTGCGTCCCGGCCGCTTCGACCGCCAGGTCGTCGTGCCGAACCCGGACATCAACGGCCGCGAGCGTATCCTGCGCGTGCACATGAAGAACGTGCCGCTGGCCGCCGACGTCGAGGTGAAGGTCATCGCCCGCGGCACGCCGGGCTTCTCGGGCGCGGACCTGGCCAACCTGGTCAACGAGGCCGCCCTGATGGCCGCCCGGAAGAACCGCCGCATGGTCACCATGCGCGACTTCGAGGACGCCAAGGACAAGGTCATGATGGGCGCCGAGCGCCGGTCCATGGTCATGACCGAGGACGAGAAGAAGCTCACCGCCTACCACGAGGGCGGCCACGCCCTGGTGGCGCTGAACGTCCCGGCCACCGACCCGGTGCACAAGGCGACGATCATCCCGCGCGGCCGTGCGCTCGGCATGGTCATGCAGCTGCCCGAGCGGGACAAGTTCTCGATGTCCTACGAGCAGATGACCTCGCGCATCGCGATCCTGTTCGGCGGCCGCGTGGCCGAAGAGCTGATCTTCGGCAAGGACAAGGTGACCTCGGGCGCCTCCTCGGACATCAGCCAGGCGACCAAGCTCGCCCGGGCCATGGTCACCAAGTGGGGCTTCTCCGACCGCCTGGGCGCGGTGGAATACGGCGAGAACCAGGAGGAGGTCTTCCTGGGCCACTCCGTCGCCCGCAACCAGAACGTCTCGGAAGAGACCGCCAAGATCATCGACGAGGAAGTCCGCCGCCTGGTGGAATCCGGCGAGAAGGAAGCGCGGCGGATCCTGACCGAGAAGATGGAAGACCTGCACACCCTGGCCCGGTCCCTGCTCGAGTACGAGACCCTGACCGGCGAGGAGATCACCAATGCGCTGAAGGGCGTCCCGCCCGTGCGCGAGGAGGCGGACGCCAGGCGGCCCACGGGTCCCGCGGTCTCCGTGCCGATCTCGCCCCGGCCCGATCCGGAGCCGGCGTGAGCCTGGTCTGATCTGACGGAGGGGCGGTCGCAGCGATGCGGCCGCCCTTTTTCTATGCCCCGAAGATCCAGTCGCCGGTGAGCTGGCTCATCTGCACGCCGACCAGGATCATCCGCCCGCCGCCCGGCATGTCGATGACCACGCCTTCGCCGGTCTCGCTGAGCACATAGGTCTGGCCCGGCAGGAGCTGGACGCGGTCGCCCTGAGCGCGGCTGAAGTCGGTCACCCGGTCGACGCCGGCCTCGCCGAAGGTGTGGAAGGTGTCGGCGCCCGGGCCGCCCGCCAGGGTGTCGTCGCCGCGGTCGCCGCTCATCCAGTCGTCGCCGGCCTGGCCCAGCAGGGTGTCGTCGGCCTGGCCGCCGCGCATCAGGTCGGCCCCGTCGCCGCCGTCCAACCAATCGAGGCCGAGGTTGCCGTAGACGATATCGGCGCCCGCGCCGCCGTCCAGCAGGTCCTGCCCCTGGCCGCCCACAACCCAGTCGTCGCCGTGCCCGCCGACGACGGTGTCCTGGCCCATGTTGCCGTGCAGGTCGTCGAAGAACAAACCGCCGTAGATCAGGTCGTCGCCGTCCTCGCCACGGATGAGGTCGCTGGCGTCGCCCGCCCCCGCGCGTGGCGTCAGGCGGTGCACGTCGCCGTCCAGGCCGATGACGTAGAGCCGGCCGCGCCCGTCCACGGCGAAGGAGGCGATCTGGTCGATGTCGCCGCCGCTCACCGCCAGCTGGGCGTTCCGGTTGAGGAAGTCCTGGGCGGCGCCGTCCTTCAGCGCCACCGTCCAGATGTTGCCGCTGGCGAAGTCGCCGAACCAGTAGAGGCCCTGGCCGCCGCCCGGCCCGTGGTAGACGTAGCCGCCGGTGACGGCCACGCCGGAATAGAGCGGCGTCGTGCGGTCGTAGTCGAGGATGGGCGCGGTCAGCCCGTCGGGCGCCGCGCCGATGTTCGGCCGGTTGCCCTCCATGAACCGCCAGCCGAAGTTGAGGCCGCCCTGGCCGGCGGGCGCCACGTCCACCTCCTCGCGGGCGCCCTGGCCCACGTCGCCGATCCAGAGGTCGCCGGTCGCGGAATCGAAGCTCGCCCGCCAAGGATTGCGCAGGCCCATCAGCCAGACCTCGTCGGCCCCGGCCACGGCGCCCGCGAAGGGGTTGTCCGGCGGGATCGTGTAGTTGCGGTTGGCGTCGGCCGGGAAGGCGTCGCCGTCAACGTCGATGCGCAGAATCTTGCCCAGCAGGCTGTCCCGGTTCTGGGCGTTGTTCTGCGGGTCGTTGCCCGACCCGCCGTCGCCCGAGGCGATGTAGAGGAAGCCGTCCGCGCCGAACGCCATCCAGCCGCCGTTGTGGTTGGCGAACGGCTGGTCGAACGTGAGCACCATTCGGGAAGAGCCGGCGTCGGCGTGGTTGGCGTCCGCCCGGCGGTACTCGCGTATTTCGGTGTCGCCGAGGGCGTTGGTGAGGTTGACGTAGAACAGGCCGTTCGCCGCGTAGTCGGGGTGGAAGGCCAGCCCCAGCAGCCCCTGCTCCCCGCCCGTCGCCAGGCTGTTGTCGGGCAGGTCGAGGAACGGATCGGCCTGCACCTGGCCGGCGTTCAGGTCCAGGATGCGGATCCGCCCGGTGTGCTGCTCCACCAGGAACAGCCGGTCGGGATCGCCCGGCGGCGAGGCGCCGAACAGGGGGGCCGACAGGCCGGAAGCCACCCGGACGGCGTCGATCAGCCCGCTCGCGGCGTCGGTGTCGGACGGGCCATGGCCGTAGAGGGTGTCGTTCCCCGCGCCGCCGAACAGGGTGTCGGCGCCATTCCCGCCTGAGACGGTGTCGGCGCCGCTCGTGCCGGTCAGCGTGTCGCGCGCGCTCGTCCCCGAAAGCTCGGCCATCTCAGGCTCCCACGGCTCAGCTCGCAACCAGAACGCGCAGTCGGCCGCAGCGTTCAACTAGCTCTGCAGAAGCTTGATGGCCTCCTTCAGCACCGCCCGCCCCCAGCTCGTCACGTCGGGGCGGGCGAGCTTCTCCTGCGCGGCGCTGACGGCCGTGTCCCCGTGGCGGAGGCGCAGGAAGCGGGCCTCTTCCGCCGCCTCCTCGCGAAGCCGCCGCCGTCGGCGCCACATTCGCAGCGGATTGAGGCGAAGGCGCCCTCCGGCGGCTGACGGAGGGCTCCCCATGCGGCCCGGCCGCCTGCTACTCATGATCTCGACCATGGTGACACAACCTCCTCACCCCCCAGGAGCGTCGGCGACAAGCCTAAGGGCCGTTCGCGTCATGGCTGTGACGAACGTCACACCGGACAGCTTCTCCGACGGCGGCCGTTTCCTGGATCCCGACCGGGCGCTGGCGCATGCGCGCCGGCTGATCGCCGACGGAGCCGACATCCTTGACGTCGGCGGCGAGTCGACACGGCCGGGCGCCGAGCCGGTCGACGAGGCCGAGGAGATCGCCCGCGTCGTGCCGCTGATCCGGGCCATCCGGGCGGAACGCGACGTGGCGGTGTCGGTGGACACGATGAAGCCCGCCGTGGCCCGCGCCGCAGTCGGGGCGGGCGCCGCCATCTGGAACGACGTCAGCGCCCTGCGCCACGCGCCCGACAGCCTCGACGTGGCCGCCGAACTGGGCTGCGACGTGGTGCTGATGCACATGCAGGGCGAGCCCCGCACCATGCAGGCCGAGCCGCGCTATGCCGACGTGGTCGGCGAGGTGACCGACTTCCTCGCCGGCCGGGCCGAGGCGGCCATGGCCGCAGGCGTGGCGCGCGAGCGCATCTGGCTCGATCCCGGCATCGGCTTCGGCAAGCACATGATGGGGCACAACCTGCCGCTGCTGGCCCACCTCGACCGGATCGTCGCCCTGGGCTTTCCGGTGCTGCTCGGGGCGAGCCGCAAGAGCTTCATCAGCGCCGTGGACGGCGGCGGGCGGGCGCCGTCGGAGCGGCTGGGCGGCTCCATCGCCGCGGCGCTGGCGGGCGCGGCCGCAGGCGTCGCCGCCGTGCGCGTGCACGACGTGCGCGAGACGGCCCAGGCGCTCCGGGTCTGGCGCGCGATCGCGGAGGCGCGTTAGCCCGCCGCCCCCTTCACCCGCGGGTGGTCGCGCCAGGCCGGCAGGGTGGCCATGTAGGCGAGGGTGGCCCGCTCGGCCGCCTCGCGGGCGCCGCCGCGCTCCCGCAGCTGCCAGGCGACCATCCGCTCGAAGCGGGTGTCGAAGTCCTGCAGGGCGCCGGTCTCGTCGACGCAGTACTGGCAGTAGCGGCCCGTCTCGATCGGCATGCCGCAGCTTTCACACCTGTGGGTCATGGCGGGGCTCCTTCGCGCCTATCCACAACCCTGCGCCGGCGGTCGGCATGATGGAACGCAAAACCGATGCAATTCCCCGCCGCCCGCGCTATCGCCAGCGCATGCAGCCCCTCGGCCGAGTCCTGATCATCGCCGGCTCCGATTCCGGCGGCGGGGCCGGGATCCAGGCCGACATCAAGACGGTGACGGCGCTCGGAGGATACGCCGCCACGGCCGTCACCGCGATCACGGTGCAGAACACCCTGGGCGTCACCGGCGTCCACCCGATCCCGCTGGACATTGTCGAGGCGCAGGCCCGGGCGGTGCTGGACGACATCGGCGCCGATGCCCTGAAGACCGGCATGCTGGGCGACTCCGCCGCGGTGGAGACGGTGGCCGGCATCCTCGACCTCAGCCCCGCGCCGGCGGTGGTGGACCCGGTGATGATCGCCAAGGGCGGCGCGGCGCTGCTGACCCCCGGCGCGGTGGGCGCGGTGCAGCGGCTGATGGTCCCGCGCGCGGCGCTGCTGACCCCCAACGCGCCGGAGGCGGAGGCGCTCACCGGCCATGCGATCGCCACCGCCGACGACCTGCGGCGGGCCGGCGAGGCGCTGCTGGCCATGGGGGCGAAGGCGGTGCTGATGAAGGGCGGCCATCTGGACGGCGAGCGGGTCACCGACGTGCTCATGACCGCGGCCGGCGAGACCGTGTTCGAGGCCGAGCGGCAGCACACCCGCCACACCCACGGGACCGGCTGCACCCTGGCCTCGGCCTGCGCCGCGGGCCTGGCGCAGGGCCTGCCGCTCACCGAGGCGGTGGCCCGCGCCTGGGCCTATGTGCAGGAGGCCATGGCCCGCGCGCCCGGCCTCGGCCGCGGCCACGGGCCGCTCGACCATGCCTGGACGCTGAGGGGGCGCCCATGAGCCTGGAAGCCCGCCTCGAAGCCATCGTGCGCGAGACCCCCGACCTCATGCGGGTGCTGGGCGTCGCCCGCGAGCTCGACCTTCCCGACTGGCTGATCTTCTCCGGCGCCGTCTACCAGCCGGTGCTGAACCGCCTGACCGGCCGCTCCGCCAGCTACGGAATCAAGGACTATGACCTCGGCTATTTCGACGCCTCCGACACCTCCTACGAGGCCGAGGACGTGGTGATCCGCCGGGTGGCGGAGGCCTTCGCGCCGCCGCTGCGGGAAATGGTCGAGGTGAGGAACCAGGCCCGGGTGCACCTCTGGTTCGAGGGCAAGTTCGGCGAGCCCTACGCCCCGCTCACCCACTCCTCCGAGGCCCTGACCCGCTTCGTGAGCCCGCTGTTCGCGGTGGGCGTGCGCCTGGAGGCGGACGACCGCCTGACCATCGTCGCGCCGTTCGGCCTGGAGGATCTCTTCGCCATGCGGCTGCGGCCCAATCCCTCGCGGGTCACCGGCGGCTTCGAGCGCACGGCGACCTCGGTGACCGCCCGCTGGCCGGAGGTGGAGGTTCAGCGCCGATAGACGTCCGGGTCGCGGATCTCCATCCAGCCCTCGACGCCGGTCAGCGGCGTGAAGCCGAACTGGGCGTAGAGCCCGTGGGCGTCGCGGGTGGCCAGGTGCATCCTGCGGAAGCCCTGCAGGTCGGGGTGGCCCTTGAGATAGGCCATCAGCAGCTTGCCCACGCCCGCCCCGCGGTGGGTCTCGTCCACGAAGACGTCGCAGATCCAGCCGAACGTCGCCCGGTCGGTGACCACCCTGGCCATGCCCGCCATGCTCCCGTCCGGCCCATAGGCGCCGACGGTCAGGCTGCCGGCGCAGGCTTTCGCGAAGATCTCGAGCGGAATCCCCTCGGCCCAGTAGCTCGCGCCCCCGATCCACTGATGCGCGCGGGCAACATCGAACCTCGTAACGTCGTCGCTGACGACATAACCATCCTCGCGGCGGGTTTCGTGGGGCATTGCGGCTCCTATCTCGAAGCTTCGCCATAGGAGACCTTGCCGTGATGCGCCAGTGGACCGTCGACGCCTTTGCGCCCGAGCCCTTCAAGGGCAACCCCGCCTGTGTGGTGGAGCCGATGGACGCATGGCCGGACGCCGCCTGGATGCAGAGGCTGGCCGCCGAGAACAACCAGGCCGAGACGGCCTTCCTCCTGAAGACCGCCGATCCGGCGCGCTTTGGCCTGCGCTGGTTCACCCCCGCGCTGGAGGTGCCGCTCTGCGGCCACGCCACCTTGGCGTCGGGCCATGTGCTGCTTGCGGAACTGGGGCTGGACGTCACGCAGGTCATCTTCGACACGCAGTCGGGCCCGCTCACCGTCCGCCGTTCCGGCGGGCTCTACGAGATGGACTTCCCCGCCCAGCCGCCGAAGCGCTGCGAAGTGGCCGGCCTCGCGGAGGCGCTGGGCGTGCAGCCGGTGGAGGTCTGGGCCTCCAACTATGTGATCGCGGTGCTGGCCGACGAGGCGGCGGTCCGGGCGGTGACGCCCGACCTCGTGGCGCTGGAGAAGGTCGCCGGCGAGCACACGGGCAGCCGGGGCAACGTCGGGGTCGCGGCCCTGGCCGACGCCGGACGCCCCTACGATGTCGTGGACCGCTTCTTCGCGCCGGGCTCCGGCATCCCGGAGGATCCGGCCACCGGCTCCTTGCACTGCATCCTGGCCCCGCTGTTCGCCGACAAGCTCGGACGGCCGACGGTCACCTTCCACCAAGCCTATCCCGGCCGCGGAGGCGACCTGGAGTGCGAGCACCGCGGCGACCGCGTCCTCCTGCGCGGCCGTGCGGCGACGGTGGTGGACGGCCGGCTGCGTGTCGCGCCCTGAGGGCAGGACGCCCCCGGATCGCTCCGGGGGCGTCCCGCGTCGACGTCTGTTGTCCTAGCGGCGGTAGCCCCAGGCGTAGGGTGGGGCGTAGGGAACGGCCGCATAGCGGTTCACCGCCGCTTCCACCCGGTTCACCGTCCGGCTGAGGCGGGCGAACTCCATGTTGCTGGCGCGCCCGGTCTCGACCCGCCAGGTGAGCGGCTGCACCCGGCGCAGCTCCACGTGCAGGCGGCGCGCCTCCATGGGCGACATGCGTCCGTCCCGAACCGCGTCGTCGATGCGCCAGTGGAGGCTGTCCACATAGGACGTGGTGAGCGGCGCGTCATAGGCCGGCGGGTAGTTCCAGGGCTGCGCCATGGCCGGGGCGGCCGCGGCGGCCGTCAGGCTCAGCGCCGAGGCGCCGATCAGGGCCAGAGTGTTGAGCGTCTTCATGGTCAGTACCTCTGCTTTGGTGTCCCTCTGCTTCGGTCCCTCTGAACACGGCAGGCAAAACCCGCCTGCGGCGCGATGGTTTCTTCAAAAATACACGAACGCCGCCCCGGGGGTCGGGGCGGCGCGTGCCGTTCAGGCGGTGGTGCTAGCGACGGTAGCCGTCGCCGTAGCCATAGCCGTAGTCGCGGTCGCGGCGCTCGAAGCGGATCTGGGCCGCGAGCCGGTCGAACCGGCGGTCGAGGTCCGCCCGCTCCCAGCGGGTCAGGCCGTTCACTCGATAGCGATGCTCCAGGCGCGCCAGCTGGTTAAACTCGCCGCGCAGGCGACGGGCCTCGGTGCGGGTCAGGTCGCCGCGCTGGACACCGCGCTCGATGCGCCGGTCGAGCTGCTGCTGGCGCTGGTTGATCGACTGCCAGTCGTTGCCCGGATGGTGGTAGGGCTGGGCCGAGGCGGCCGTCGCGGACAGGGCGAGCGCCGAGGCGGCGCCGGCCAGGGTGAGGATGGTGAGCTTCTTCATCTGTCAGAGTCCTTGGCTAAGGGTCGTCCCTCTGAGTGGCGCTCCCGCCCACGGGGCGTCTGAACCCCCTGGGCGGGAATGGGTTGCTAGCGGCGGCGGCCGTAGCCGTAGCCGTAATCGCGGTCGTCACGGTCGTAGCGGTCATCCCGGTCGTACCGGTCGGCGCGGCGATAGCTGTTCACGGCCCGCTCGATGCGGTTCACCGCCTGGTTGAGACGCTGGCGCTCCCAGCGGCTCGCCTGGCCGGTCTCCACGCGCCACGCCAGCGGTTGCACGGCGCGCAGCTCGCCCATCAGCTCCCGGGCTTCGCCGCGGGTGATGCGGCCCTCGTTGGCGGCGTTGCGGATCTTCCATTCCAGGCCGTCGACCTCGCCGCTGGTGTGGCGGGCGCCCGCATAGCTGCGGTCGTGGTCACGGTCCCAGGACTGGGCGGCGGCGGGGGCTGCGGCCGTGGCCAGCGCGGCGGCGGCGGCGACCGAAAGCAGGATCTTCTTCATCTGGTCCTCCAGACCATTCGAGCGCCGGGGGGCCCGGCGTTGATGGACCGAAGAAACCACACCGCCCCTGACGCGCGTCTGAGCCGGGCGTTGTGCAAGGTTCAGGTTGCTGACGCGGCGTTCAGGCCGCGTTCGTCTGGCTCCCGCCAGCCTGGCTGCAGCCGGTCGCGGCGGCGTTCAGCGCGGCCGAGATCGCCTCGTAGAGCTTGGCGATCTCAATGGGCTTGGCGACGTGCCCGTCCATGCCCACGGCCATGTATTCGGCGACCTGGTGGGAGAGCGCGTTGGCCGTCAGGGCGACGATCGGCGTGCGTGTCCGGCCCTGCTTCTTCTCGGCGGCGCGGATCGCCTTGGCGGCCTGGATGCCGTCCATGACCGGCATCTGGATGTCCATGAGGATCAGGTCGTAGCCGCCAACCCGCCAGGCCTCCACCGCCTCCTTCCCGTCGGGCACGATGTCGATGTCGATACCCAGGGAGTTCATCACCGCCGTCAGCACCTGGCGGTTGGTGGGGTTGTCCTCGGCCGCCAGCAGGCGGATGCCCGCGTCGTGGCTGGGCGCGGCGGCCACGGCGTCGCTCGCCTCGCCGTGCTGGAGCGGGAGCTCGACGGTGAACACCGAGCCCTTGCCCTCCCGACTCTCCACGTCGATCGAGCCGCCCATCATCTGGGTCAACTCCCGGCAGATGGCGAGCCCCAGGCCCGTGCCGCCGAACCGGCGCGTCGCCGAGTTGTCGGCCTGGGTGAACTTCTCGAACAGCGACGGCAGCTTCTCCGGGGCGATGCCGACGCCGGTGTCGCGGACCACCATGCGCAGGGCGCCGGTGTCGGGATTGACGTCGATGACCGCGGCCACCGAGCCCTGCGGGGTGAACTTCACGGCATTGGACAGGAGGTTGCCGAGGATCTGGCGAAGGCGGTCCGGGTCGCCGCGCCACCAGCCGGCGGCGGTGGCGTCCACCTCCACCTGGAAGCCGAGGCCCTTGTCGCGCGCCTGCACCGCATAGTTCTCGCGAGTGGCTGCGATGGTCGGCTCGAGCTCGAAGTCGTCCTTGGCGAGCGTCAGCTTGCCGGCCTCGATCTTGGAGAGGTCGAGCACGTCGTTCAGCACCGCCAGCAGCAGGTTGCCCGACTGCCGGATGATGTCGAGGCGGCCGCGCTGGGTGGGGGCGAGCTCGCCCATGGCCATCACCTCGGCCATCGCCAGCACGCCGTTCAGCGGCGTGCGGATCTCGTGGCTCATGTTGGCCAGGAACTGGGTCTTCAGCACATTGGCCGCGTTGGCCGCGTCGCGGGCGCTCTCCAGCTCGCGCATGGCCCGCTTGAGGTCCTCCTCGCGCTCGCCGAGCTTGCCCAGGAGGTGGTTGAAGCTGTCGTTGAGGCTGCGGAAGAGCTCGTCCTGCGCCTTGGCCTCGACCGGTGCGAAGCTGCCGCCGGCGGCGACCTCGTGCATCGCCTCCGACAGGCTCTGCACCGGCGCGATCACCCGCCGCGCCAGGCTGCGGGCCAGGAACAGGGCCACGCCGATCCCGCCGAACAGCAGGGCGAAGGTGAGGGCGATGAATTGCGGCAGGAGCGGGGTGAGCGCCGGGCTCTCCACCGTCATGTCCAGGCGTCCGACGAGGCGGCCCTTGTCCACCACCTCGGCCTGCACCTTCTCGGCGGCGGTCTTGGGATGGCCGCCCGGCCGGCGATAGGCCGCGAGCGGCCGGCCCTGCGGATCGCTGAGCGTCGCCGAGACGACCCGCTGGCTGGCGGACAGGGCGGCGAGGGGCGCGCCGAGGCCGGCCGGATCGCCCTCGGCCACGGCGGCGGCGGCGGTCTGGGCGGTGATCTGGGCGAGGGACTGGTGGATCTGGTGCGACTGCGTCTTCGCCACCGCCCACTGCTGCAGCATGAAGGTCAGGCAGGCGGCCAGCAGCACGACCAAGGTCGTGATCAGCCCCACGCTCGCCACTCGCGCGTGGAAACTGGCGACGGGAACCCGGTCTGTATCGCCGGTGGGCTGGGTCATGATGCTCGCGGAGGTCGCACGAGATTCCGCCTTAAGCCGATAATCCTAACGCTTCGCTTCCGAAGAGCCCGCACGTCCAAGTTGTTCGCCCTGGGCGGGCAATGGCTCGCCCCCGACGCGAAACTGTGCCCGCACAGCCACGCCACAACCCCCAGCCGAGCAAAACATGCTTAACAACTGATGAATCGTTTGCGTGAAGCTTCACCTTTCATTTACCGTGAATGCGTGGGTTTCCTTCGTGGAGGGGTGTGTGATGGAAAAGATCTTTGTGGCCCGTAAGGTCGCGAACAAGCTGTTCGAGACGGAAGCGGCCGTGGACAGCGCGCTGGTGGAAGCCGCCGAGCTGATGAGCGTCATGCTCGCGGCCCGGAAGGACGTGAACACGTCCCTGGTCTTCGCCGACGACTGCCAGGTGAAGCTGATGGAGGCCATGAAGGCCCTCAGCGAAGCGCGCACCGCCATGGTGGGCGTGCACAACGAGCTGAACGAAGCCAAGCTTCGCCTCGGCATCCGCACGAAGATGGAAGTGATCAAGCCGTCCCTGCTGACGGACGCCGAGAAGACCGCCCTGCTGCGCGACGCCGGCTGATCAAGGTTTCCAGAGTTTAACTGTTGCTGCACCCCTTAGTCGCACTAAGGGGTGCAGTACATGACCGCCGCCTATCTCCTCGCGACCCTCCTGCTGGTCTTCGCCGCCGCCACCTGCCTCTTCGGACTGGTGAAGGGCGGAGCGGCCGAGCGCTTCGGGGCCGGCGTCATCCTCGCTAATCTGCTCGTGGGCGTGCTCAACGGCTGGGTCATCCACCAGCCGCTGCTGTCGCTGGCCGTGAACGGGCTGACGGCGCTCCTTCTGCTCCCGCTCACCGTCTACTACGCCAGCTTCTGGCTCGGCGGGGTTATGCTGCTGTATGGCCTGCTGTTCACCCTGCACGCCTATTACACGGTGGTGGGCCGGCCGCAGGACGATCTGTTCGCGAACCTCAACAACCTGAACTTCTTCGCCGTCAGCCTCTGCCTGCTGAGCGGCACCGCCCTGGCCTGGCGCCGCCGTCGGCGCGCGGCGGCTAGCGCGGCCGCGGACTGATCGTCACCAGGCCCACGCCGCCCAGGATCAGGGCCAGGGCCGCGATCGCCGACCAGCCGGGCCGCTCGCCCAGCGCCGCCACACCGAGAGCCGTGGCGAACACCGGCGCCAGATAGATGCCCATGCTCATGAACAGCGGTCCCCGGCGGTGGATCAGGAAGACATAGCCGATGGTGGCGATGGCGGTGGAGATCACCCCGAGCGCGGTCATGGCCAGGAGCGACGACAGCGGCGGCCAGGGCGGCAGGGGCTCCATCAGGATCGCGGCGGCGAGCGACACCGGCGCCGCCCACAGGCACATCATCAGGGCCCCGGCGGCGGCCGGGGCAGGGGGCGCGGTCCGGGTCAGCACATTGGACACGGCGTAGAGCACCGCCCCCACCAGGGCGGCGATCAGGCCTGCGGTCTCGATCGTCATGCCCTCCGCCAGCCGGGGCGCCACCAGCACGACAAGGCCGGCGAAGCCCAGCAGCACGCCCCCGGTCTTGCGTCCGGTCAGCCGGTCCGATGCGAGGAAGGCGTGGGCGAGCACGCCCGTGAAGATCGGCGAGGCGCCGTTGCAGATGGCGTTGACGGCGCTGGGCAGCCGCTGGGCGGAGTAGGCGTAGAGCGAAAAGGGCACGGCCATGCCCAGGAACCCGATCAGGGCGTAGACCCGCCAGACCGGATCGCGCCACGGCGGCAGAGGCTGACGGCGCGCCGCCATGACCAGCGCCAGCACCGGGATGGCCACCACCAGCCGGCCGGCGGTGTTCCACAGGGGCGGGATGTGGGCCGTGGCGATCTTCAGGACGGCGAAAGACGAGCCCCACCACAGCACCAGGAAGGCCAGCACCACCCAGTCGAAGGCCTTGGAGGTCGTCATGGGGCGCCCTTGAATCACGGTCCGGCCGCCGCGCCAACCGGGCTGCGCCACAGCGTCGCTCACGACAGGTTTCAGAACATTTCTCTTGCGCTGCAGCAAGAACCCGGATTTCTGGCCAGCGGGCCACGCCCTCCCAACGGGGCGCTGCTCATCTGCAAGGATGGGAGACATCGCTATGACTACCCCGCCGAAGCCGGCCATGCGTCCGGCTCGCCCCGAGTTCTCTTCCGGCCCGTGCGCCAAGCGCCCCGGATGGACCCCCGAAAACCTATCCGGCGCAGTGCTCGGGCGGTCGCACCGTTCGAAGCTCGGCAAGGCGCGCCTGAAGGAAGCCATCGACCGCACCCGGGAGGTGCTGGAGGTGCCAGACGAGTTCCTGATCGGCATCGTCCCCGGCTCCGACACCGGCGCCGTCGAGATGGCCATGTGGTCGATGCTGGGCCCCCGCCCCGTGCAGCTCCTGGCCTTCGAGAGCTTCGGTAAGGACTGGGTCACCGACGTGACCAAGCAGCTCAAGCTGGAGGCCGAGGTGCTCTCGGCCGATTACGGGCAGCTCCCGGACCTGACCAAGGTCCGCAAGGACGCCGACCTGATCTTCACCTGGAACGGCACGACCTCGGGCGTGCGCGTGCCGAACGCCGACTTCATCGCCGCCGACCGCGAGGGGATCGTCATCTGCGACGCCACCTCGGCCGCGTTTGCCCAGACGCTCGACTGGGAGAAGCTCGATGTGGTCACCTTCTCCTGGCAGAAGGCGCTGGGCGGCGAGGGCGCGCACGGCGTCCTGATCCTCGGCCCCCGCGCCGTGGCCCGCCTCGAGAGCTACAGCCCGCCGTGGCCCATGCCGAAGCTCTTCCGCATGACCAAGGGCGGCAAGGTGAACCTCGAGATCTTCGAGGGATCCACCATCAACACGCCCTCCATGCTCTGCGTGGAGGACTACCTCGACGCCCTGAAGTGGGCGGCGAACATCGGCGGCCTCGCCGAGATGAAGCGCCGGGCCGACGCCAACCTCGCCGTGCTGGAGGCTTGGACGCAGCGCGCGCCCTGGGCCGCCTTCTTGGCGGAAGACCCGGCCACCCGGTCCAACACCTCGGTGTGCGTGAAGGTCATCGACCCGCGGGTCACCGGCCTCTCCCCCGACGCCCAGGCGGACTTCGCCAAGAAGCTCGCGTCCGTGCTGGAGAAGGAGGGCGTGGCCCTCGACGTCGGCGGCTACCGCGACGCCCCTCCGGGCCTCCGGATCTGGTGCGGCGCCACGGTCGACACCTCCGACCTCGACGCCCTGACGCCTTGGCTCGACTGGGCCTTCGCCACCGTCGCCGCCGACCTGCAGGCCGCGGCCTAACCGGCCGCCCGCTCATCCCCTGACACGAGCCTCCCGTGACCGCACGGGAGGACTCCCTCTCCCGAAAGGAGACCTCCCAATGCCCCGCGTGCTCATCGCCGACTCGCTCTCGCCCGCCGCCCTCAACATCTTCAAGGAGCGCGGCGTCGACGCCGACGTGAAGACCGGCCTTCCGAAGGAAGAGCTGCTCAAGATCATCGGCGACTACGACGGCCTGGCCGTCCGCTCGGCCACCAAGGCCGACAAGGAGGTCATCGCCGCCGCCAAGAAGCTGAAGGTCATCGGCCGCGCCGGCATCGGCGTGGACAACGTCGACATCCCCGCCGCCACGGCCGCCGGGATCGTCGTGATGAACACCCCGTTCGGCAACTCGATCACCACCGCCGAGCACGCCATCGCCATGATGTTCGCCCTGGCCCGCCAGCTCCCCGCCGCCGACGCCTCCACCCAGGCCGGCAAGTGGGAGAAGAACCGCTTCATGGGCGTCGAGCTCTACGGCAAGACGCTCGGCCTGATCGGCGCCGGCAACATCGGCGGCATCGTCGCCGACCGCGCCAACGGCCTGAAGATGCACGTGGTCGCCTACGACCCGTTCCTCTCGGAGGAGCGCGCGGTGGAGATCGGCGTGGAGAAGGTCGAGCTCGAGGACCTGCTGAAGCGGGCCGACGTCATCACCCTGCACACCCCGCTCACCGACAAGACCAAGAACATCCTGTCGGCCGCCAACCTGAAGAAGACCAAGAAGGGCGTGATGATCGTCAACTGCGCCCGCGGTGGGCTGGTGGACGAGGCGGCCCTACGCAAGCTGCTGGACGAGGGCCACGTCGGCGGCGCGGCCTTCGACGTCTTCGTGCAGGAGCCGGCCAAGGAGAACCCGCTGTTCGGCGCGCCGAACTTCATTGCCACCCCGCACCTGGGCGCCTCCACCGTCGAGGCCCAGGAGAACGTCGCCCTGCAGGTGGCCGAGCAGATGAGCGACTACCTGCTCACCGGCGCCGTCACCAACGCCCTGAACAGCCCCTCGGTCACCGCCGAGGAGGCTCCGCGCCTGAAGCCCTTCATCGCGCTGGCCGAGAAGCTGGGGGCGCTGGCGGGCCAGATGGTCGACTACGGGATCAAGGGCATCGACATCGCCTACGAGGGCCAGGTCGCCAGCCTGAACACCAAGCCGATGACCGCCGCGGCCCTGTCGGGCGTGATGCGGCCCATGCTCGCCGACATCAACATGGTCTCGGCCCCGGCGGTGGCGAAGGAGCGCGGCATCTCGGTGTCGGAGTCCAAGCAGGAGGACTCGCCGATCTACGAGAGCCTGATGCGGATCGTCATCGAGACGGAGAAGGGCCGCCGTGGCTTCGCCGGCTCCGTGCTCGCCGGCGCCCCGCGGATCGTCGAGGTGAAGGGCATGGACCTCGACGCGCCGTTCTCGCCGCGGATGCTCTATGTGAACAACCTCGACAAGCCGGGCTTCATCGGCGCGATCGGGGCGCTGCTGTCGGAGGCGAACGTCAACATCGCCACCTTCAACCTGGGCCGCGTGACCGTGGGCCAGGACGCCATCGCCATGATCGGCGTGGACCAGGATCCCGCGGACGACCTCCTGAAGAAGATCCAGGCCCTTCCCCACGTGAAGGAAGCCCGCCTGCTGAAGTTCTGAGGCCCCGAAATCCTCCCCCCACAGGGGGGGGCACGAAGTGGTGGAGGGGGTTTCACCCGCTGAGGCGGTGGTGGAACCCCCACAGTCCCTTCGGGACAGCTCCCCCTCAGGGAGCATCGGGCGTTTCTACCCTCCGCTCAGCGCGCCGAAGATCAGCAACTCGTCGCCGTCCCGCAGGGGCCGGCGGACGTCGCGGGTCTCGTCCATGCCGACGAACAGACGCATGTGCCGGCGCACCCGGTCCTGCTCGTCGATCACCCGGAACTTCAGGCCGGGGAAGCGCCGGTCGACGTCGTCCAGCACGGCGTCGACCGTGCCGCCCTGCGCCTCCAGCCGGGTCTCGCCGCCGGTGTAGGAGGTGAGCTGGGAGGGGATCAGCACCCGGATCATCAGAGCCGCGCCGCGGTCACCGAATAGATCTCCGGCAGGTGGGCGGCGATCTGGCGCCAGCTCTCGCCCGCGTCGGCGCTCATCCAGAGCTCCCCGCCGGTGGTGCCGAGATAGAGGCCGACCGGCGCGCCGTCGTCGCGGCAGAAGGCCTGGCGCTTGACCGTGAACCAGCCCTGCTCGGCCGGGAAGCCGCGGTCCTGGCGCGTCCAGCTCCTGCCGGCGTCCGCCGTGCGGTAGACGGCCGGCTTTCCGCCGGGGCTCACCCTCGGCCACACCTCCGTGCCGTCCATGGGAAAGACCCAGGCGGTGTCGGCGTCGCGCGGATGCGGCACGATGGAGAAGCCGATGTCGCCCACCTCCTTCGGCATGGCCTCGCCGATCCGCTCCCAGCGCTCGCCGGGGCGGTCGAGGCGGTAGATGCCGCAGTGGTTCTGCTGCCAGATGCGGTCGGGGTTGGTGGGGGCGAGCGCGATCTGGTGGCTGTCCTGGCCGTACTCCGGATAGGGGTCGGGCAGGAAGTTCGCCTCCACATTCTGGTTCAGCGGCCGCCAGTCCGCGCCATAGTCGGTGGTCTCCAGCACGCCGGCCGAGCAGGTGGCCAGGTACATGTGCCGGGCGTCGCGCGGGTCGATGCAGATCCCGGCGACGATCGCCCCGTCGGGCGTGCCCCCGTCCGGCGGCAGCCAGTCCATGATCTTCGGGTGTTCGTTGAGGCCTGCGACGCTCTCCCAGGTCGCGCCGCCGTCGGCGCTTCGGAACAGGCCCGGCGGCGAGGTGGCGGCCCACCAGACGCCCGGCTCGCTCGCGTGCCCCGGCTCCAGCCAGAAGGTGTGGTTGACCGAGCGGCCGTGCGGCTCGCCCTTCGGGAAGGCCGGCGGCGTCTGCGCCTCCTGCCAGCTTTCTCCGCCGTCCGTGGACCGGAAGATCGTCGGTCCCAGATGGCCGGTGGACGCGGCCATGAGCAGGGTCTTCCCGTCACGCGGGTCGAGGACCAGGTGGTTGACGATACAGCCCAGCAGGATCGGTCCCTGGACCTTCCAGTCCAGCCGGTCGCCGTCGCTGCGGTAGATCCAGGCCCCCTTGCGGGTGCCGACGAGCAGTTGGGTCGCTTGCCCCATGGATGAACCTCCTCCTCCCCGCAAAGGACGTTCCAGCCGCGCCAGTCCCGACACGCAGCCGCAAAAAGGTCAAGCAGGGGAGGGGCCTTGCCAAGCCGTCCGGCGCAGCTTCATATTACAACTGTAATATCTACGGGAGGAGCCGTTGCGTCCTGTCTGTGTCGCCCTGGCCGCCCCGGCCCTGCTGCTCGCCGGCCAGGCCGCCGCCCAGGGGCCCGCGCCGCCGACCAAGCCGCCCGCCGCCGCGAAACCCGAGCCGAAGACGGTGGGCGAGGTGGTGGTCTCGGGCGCCGCGCAGGACGTCCGCACCTCCATCGACCGCACGAGCTACGACGTGGCCAAGGACCTGCAGTCCGTCACCGGCTCGATCGGCGACGCCCTGCGCAACGTGCCCTCGGTGGAGGTGGACGTCCAGGGGAACGTCAGCCTGCGCGGCGATCCCAACGTGACCATCATGATCGACGGCAAGCCCTCGGGGATGTTCCGCGGCGAGGGCCGGGCGGCGGCCCTGCAAAACCTGCCCGCGGACCAGATCGAGCGGGTGGAGGTGATCACCAACCCCACCGCCGCCTTCAACCCGGAGCGGGCCGCGGGGGTCATCAACCTGGTCACCAAGAAGACCCGCAAGGCGGGCTGGTCGGGATCGGTACGGGCCATGCGCGGCAGCGAGGGGCGGGCGAACGGCGGCCTCAGCGGCGGCTTCAATTCCCGCAAGCTCACCCTCTCCGGTGACGTGAGCTTCCGCAGCGACCCGCAGAAATACAACTTCGTCGAGGAGCGGGAGCGGCTCGATCCGGCGAGCGGCGCCCTGGCGAAGAGCCGCGACGGGACGGCGCAGATCGGCGAGGGCCGAATCTGGAACCTGCGCGGCAGCGCCGACTACGACCCCGACCCGGCCAATCGGATCGGGGTCGAGGTCCGCCGCTTCGACATGAAGATCGGCCTCGACATGTACCAGCACTACGAGGGGTTGGACGCGGGCGGGAGCCCGGTCCGGGTGTTCGACCGGTTCGGCCGGTCGGACCCCAGGCGCATCAACACCGAGGGCTCGGTGAGCTGGCGGCGCAAGTTCACGGGGGAGGACCACGAGCTCGTCACCCACCTCAGCCGGGAGGAGACCGAGGTGGACGGCGGTGGCCGCCGCGGCTTCATCTCCGGCCGGCTGCCGCCGGCGCCGGACCTGTTCGAGGACTACCGGCAGGACAATCTGCTGGCCGAGACCGAGCTGAAGATCGACTACACCCGCCCCATGCCGGCCGAGGGCAAGCTGAAGGCCGGCTATGCCCTGGAGCGTGACGACAACCGCTACGACGACCGCGGCTCCCGCGGTCCGTCCTCCGACGCCCTGGTCCTCGAGCCCGCGCTCACCAACCTGTTCCGCTTCGAACAGGCCATCCAGGCCGCCTACGTCACCTACGAGCAGCCGTTCGGCGACCTCACCCTGCTGGGGGGCCTGAGGCTCGAACAGGTGGAGATCGACGTCGACCAGGTCACCCAGGACGTCCGGGCTTCCCAGGACTACGTCCGCCTCTATCCCAGCCTTCACGCCAGCTGGCGGCTCAGCGACGCGCGGCGGCTCAGCGCCAGCTACAGCCGCCGCGTCCAGCGGCCATCGGCCTTCGAGCTGAACCCGTTCCTGCAGTTCATCGACCCGTTCAACTACTGGCAGGGCAACCCCTTCCTGAAGCCGCAGGTGACCGATTCCTTCGAGGCCGCCTTCCAGCACCGGGACGGGGGGACGCTCTATCTGGCCACCGTCTACTGGCGGCAGAGCCGGGATGGGGTGACCGAGGTGGTCCGCGACCTGGGCGGCGGCGTGCTGTTGCGCACGCGAGAGAACCTGGGCGAGAGCCGGGCCGCGGGGCTGGAGCTGGTCGCCAACGGCAAGCTGACCAACCGGCTGAGCTACAACCTCTCCGGCAACGTCTCCTGGAACGAGATCGAGGCGTCGCGCCTGGGCTTCCCGGAGCCGCGGGACGGTGTCTCGGTCGGCGGGCGGGGTAACCTCAACTGGCAGGTGACGCCGAAGGACTTCATCCAGCTGAACGGCCACATGAACGGCGAGCGCCTGACGCCCCAGGGCTACCGCAAGCCGTTCGGGATGCTGAACCTCGGCTACCGCCGCAAGCTCAACGACCGGCTGTCGCTGATGGTCACCGGCCAGGACCTGCTCTCGACCTTCAAAGACGTGCAGGTGCTGGACACGCCGGCGCTGCGCTCGCGCGTGGTGCGCAAGGGCAACGTCCGCGGCGTGTTCGTCGGCTTCAACTGGACCTTCGGCGGCCAGGGCCAGAAGCCGCGGGAGCCGGCCTTCGAGTTCGGCGGCCCGTCCGACTGATTGCGACAAACCGGGGAGCTTGACTCCCCCCGTTCCGGGTTTAGAACAAAACTGGAACGAAAGGAGTCCGCAAAGCCATGTCCGGATCTCGCGCTCGGGAGCTCGCCGCTCTCAAGGCGAAGGTCGCCGCACTCGAAGCGGGCGGGCGGGCGGACTCTGAATCCCTGCCGTTCGGCGCCCCTTCGATTGACGCCTGCCTGCCCGGCGGCGGCCTGCCGCTCGGCCGCTGGCACGAACTGGTCGCCGACGGGATGGAGACCGAGACCGCCGCCGCCCCGGCCGCCGTCGCCGCCCTGATGGCCGCGCCCCTGGCGAAGCGCGGGGAGGCGGTCTGGGTGGTGCGCCGCGACGACCTCTGGGCGCCCGGCCTCGCGGGCCTCGGCTTCCCGCCCGAGCGGCTGATCCAGGTCTGCGCCCGCGACGAGGCCGAGGTCCTGGCGGTGATGGAGGACGCGCTCGCCACCGTCGGCGTGGCGGCGGTGTTCGGCGAGGCGGAGGCCGTCGACCTCACCGCCGGCCGGCGGCTGCAGCTCGCCTGCGAGAAGCTGGGCTCGACCGGCTTCGTGATCCGCCGCCGGCCGTTCGGGGGCGCGGCGAAGCGCGAGGCGACGGGCTCGGCCGCCGCCACCCGCTGGCGCGTGGCCCCGGCGCCGTCCGAGCCGGCGGCCGGCGAGTTCGGCCTCGGCGCGCCCCGTTGGACGGTGACGCTGGAGCGCTGCCGCGGCGGGCGCACCGGGGCGTGGCTGATGGAGGCCGCGGGAGCCTATTCGCCGGACGCTTTCTTTGTGGAGACGACGGATGTCGCGCATCCTCTGCGCCTGGTCGCCGATCTGGGCGATCGCGACCTGGCGCCGGCGCAATCCGACCGCCGCGCCGCCTGAGGCGGTCCCCTTCGCCCTGCTGGCCACCGCCCGCGGCGTGCGTAAGCTGGCGGCCGTCAACGAGGCGGGGCTGAAGCTCGGCCTGCGTCCCGACCAGAAGGCCACCGACGCGCGGGCCCTGGTCCCCGACCTGGCTGTCGCGGACGCCGAGCCCGAGACTGACGCCGCGGCGCTCGCCGCGCTCGTGGACTGGTGCGTGCGCTTCTCCCCGGCGGTGGCGGCCGACGCCCCCGACGGCCTTTTCCTGGACATCTCGGGCGCCTCGCACCTGTGGGGCGGGGAGCGGGAGATGGTGGCCGACTTCCAGGCCCGCCTGGCGGCCAACGGCCTGCCGTTCCGCTGCGCCATCGCCGACACCCCGGGGGCCGCCTGGGCGCTCGCCCACTACGGGAGCGACGGCGCGATCGCGCCGCCGGGCGGCCAGCGGGATCTGATCGCCCCCCTGCCGCCCGCCGCGCTCAGGCTCGATCCCGAGGCCGCCGCCCAGATCGAGCGGCTGGGCCTGAAGCGGCTCGGCCAGGTGATGGACCTGCCGCGCGGCCCCTTCGCCCGCCGCTTCGGCCAGCCGGCCCTCGACCGCCTGGACCAGGCCTTGGGCCGCACGAAGGAGGCGCTCACCTTCCGCCGGCCGCCGACGCCCTGGTTCGCGAGGCTCGCCTTCTTCGAGCCGATCAGCGCGCCGGAGGACATGGCCCGCGTCGCCCACGACGTGACGGCGAAGCTCTGCGCCCGGCTGGAGGCCGAGGGCCAGGGCGCCCGCCGCTTCGAGCTCTGCTTCCACCGCCTGGACGGCAAGGCGCTGCCGGTGGCCGTGGGCCTGTCGCTGCCCGGCCGCGACCCGGGGCGGATCGCGAAGCTGTTCGTCCCCAAGCTCGAGGTGATCGACCCCGGCTTCGGGATCGAGGTGGTCACCCTGGAGGCCCACGAGGTGGAGCCGACCGGCGGACGGCAGGTGACCCTCGACACCCGCGCCCAGCCCTCGGTGGAGGACGGCCTCGCGCCGCTCGTCGACCGGCTGGCCAACCGGCTGGGCGAGGACCGCGTCTGGCGCGCCGCGCCGGTGGAGAGCCATGTGCCCGAGCTCGCCGCCGCCCGCGCCCGCCCGCTTGCCCCCGCGCCCGAAGCCCGGCCCTGGGATCCCGAGACGCCCCGGCCGGTGCGCCTGTTCCGCCGGCCCGAGCCGCTGGAGGGCGTCATCGCGCTCACCCCCGACGATCCGCCCAACCAGTTCCGCTGGCGGGGCCGCACCCACCGCGTCCGCCGCGCCGAGGGCCCCGAGCGGGTCGGCGAGGAGTGGTGGAAGCGCGACATCGGCGAGGTCTCGGTGACCCACGTGCGCGACTACTACCGGGTGGAGGACCAGGACGGCGCCCGCTTCTGGGTGTTCCGCGCCGGCCTCTACGCCCCCGGTCAGCCCGCCCAATGGTGGCTGCACGGGCTGTTCGGATGACCCGATACGCCGAGCTGCAGGCGACCACCAACTTCTCCTTCCTGAGGGGGGCGTCGCATCCGCACGAGCTGGTGGTCGGGGCCGCGGCCCTGCGGATGGAGGCGGTGGGCGTCTGCGACCGCAATACCCTGGCCGGCGTGGTCCGCGCCTGGTCGGCCATGCAGGACCTGCGCGACGGCGGCTCGCCGGTCCGCGCCCTCACCGGCTGCCGGCTCGACTTCGTGGACGGCTCGCCCAGCCTGCTGGTCTACCCCTCCGACCGCGAGGCCTACGGCCGGCTTTCCCGGCTGCTGACGCTCGGCCAGCGGCGGGCGGAGAAGGGCGAGTGCCTGCTGAACTGGGCGGACTTCCTGGACCACGCCGAGGGCCAGCTCGTCCTGGTGGTCCCGCCCGAGCGGCTGGACGCCGGCTTCGAGGCCGACCTGAGGCGGATCGCCGGCGAGCTGCCCGACGTCTGGCTGGCGGCGGCCCGCCGCTACGGCGCGCGCGACCTGCAGCGGCTCTCGCGGCTGGCGGCCCTGGCGCAGGGCGCCGGCGCGCCGATGGTCGCCACCAACGACGTCCTCTACCACGGGCCTGAGCGGCGGCCGCTGCAGGACGTGCTCACCTGCATCCGCGAGACCTGCACCATCGCCGAGGCCGGGCTGCGGCTCGAGGCCAACGCCGAGCGGCACCTGAAGACCCCGGCCGAGATGGCCCGCCTGTTCGCGAAGTACCCCGGGGCGGTGGAGCGTAGCGTCGAGATCGTCGAGCGGATCGGCTTCGACCTCTCCCAGCTCCGCTACGAATACCCCGACGAGCCGGTGCCGCCCGGCAAGACCGCCATCCAGCACCTGCGCGACCTGACCTGGGCCGGGGCGGCCTGGCGCTTCCCGGACGGCGTGCCGGAGAAGGAACGCCGGGTCATCGCCCACGAGCTGGACCTGATCGAGAAGCTCAACTTCCCCAACTACTTCCTGACCGTCCACGACATCGTCCGCTGGGCGCGCGAGCAGGGCATCCTCTGCCAGGGGCGCGGCTCGGCGGCCAATTCCTGCGTCTGCTTCTGCCTGGGCATCACGGCGGTGGATCCCACCAAGCCCGACCAGGACCTGCTGTTCTCCCGCTTCATCTCCGAGAAGCGCGGCGAGCCGCCCGACATCGACGTCGACTTCGAGCACGAGCGGCGCGAGGAGGTGATGCAGTACGTCTACGCACGCTACGGGCGGGAGAAGGCGGCCATCGTCGCCACCGTGATCCACTACCGCCCGCGCATGGCCATCCGCCAGGTGGGCAAGGCGCTGGGCCTGACCGAGGACATCACCGCGGCGCTCGCCAACACCGTCTGGGGCTCCTACGGCGACGGGGTGCCGGACGCCCACATCCGCCAGGCGGGCCTCGACCCCGACGCCCCCGAGATCCGCCGCGCCACCGCGCTCGCCCAGGAGCTGCTGGGCTTCCCCCGCCACCTGTCTCAGCACGTGGGCGGCTATGTGCTGACCAAGCGCCGGCTCGACGAGACCGTGCCGATCGGCAACGCCGCCATGGCCGACCGCACCTTCATCGAGTGGGACAAGGACGACATCGACGCGCTCGGCCTGATGAAGGTGGACATCCTGGCGCTCGGCATGCTGACCGCGCTCCGCAAGAGCTTCGAGATGCTGCCGCGCCTCACCGACGGCACGCAGATCACCGACATCGCCCACATCCCGCAGGAGGACGCCGGCGTCTACGAGATGCTCTCGCGCGCCGATTCCGTGGGCGTCTTCCAGGTGGAGAGCCGGGCGCAGATGTCGATGCTGCCCAGGCTGAAGCCCGCCAAGTTCTACGACCTGGTGATCGAGGTGGCGATCGTCCGGCCGGGGCCGATCCAGGGCGACATGGTCCACCCCTACCTGCGCCGCCGCGAGGGCCGCGAGGCGGCGGAGTTTCCCGCGCCCGCGCCCGAGCACGGCCCGTCGGACGAGCTGCGCCAGGTGCTCGGCAAGACGCTGGGCGTGCCGCTCTTCCAGGAACAGGCCATGCGGCTCGCCATCGAGGCGGCGAAGTTCACCGACGACGAGGCCGATGGCCTGCGCCGCTCCATGGCCACCTTCCGGGCCAACGGCCGGCTGTGGGAGTACCGGGAGAAGTTCATCGAGGGCATGGCGGCCCGCGGCTACGACGTCGAGTTCGCCCAGCGCTGCTTCAAGCAGATCGAGGGCTTCGGCTCCTACGGCTTCCCGGAGAGCCACGCGATCAGCTTCGCGCTGCTGGTCTACGCCTCGGCCTGGGTGAAGAAGCACCATCCCGAGGCCTTCTGCGCGGCGTTGCTGAACGCCCAGCCGATGGGCTTCTACCAGCCGGCCCAGCTGGTCCGGGACGCGCGCGAGCACGGGGTGGAGGTGCGCCCGCCCGACGTCGGCTTCTCCAACTGGGATTGCACCCTGGAGGAGAAGGACGACGAGCGCCTGCCCTACCGGCCGCTGCGCCTGGGCCTGCGCCAGATCCGCGGGCTCAAGAAGGAGGACGGCGAGCGGATCGCGCTCGCCCGGGCCGCCGGCGCGGCCAGCCTCGAGGACTTCGCCCTGCGCGCCGGCCTGTCGCGCCGGTCGCTGGAGCTGCTGGCCGAGGCCGACGCCTTCCGCTCCCTGGGGCTCGACCGCCGCGCGGCGCTCTGGGCGGTGAAGGGTCTGGCCGACGAAGTGGGCGCCGAGAAGTCCGCGCCCCTGGTCGCCCGCCAGAGCCTGAAGGAGGCCCAGGTGCAGCTGCCCTTCATGAGCCTGCCCAAGCAGGTGGCCGAGGACTACCGCACCACCAGCCTGTCGCTGAAGGCCCATCCCGTGGCCTTCTACCGCGAGGAGCTCGCCGCCCAGAAGGTCGTGCCCTGCCAGGCGCTGAAGGGGATGCGTGACCGCCGCCGCCTGGCCGTGGGCGGCCTCGTCCTGGTGCGCCAGCGGCCGGGCACGGCCAAGGGAGTGGTCTTCCTGACGCTCGAGGACGAGACCGGCATCGCCAACATCGTGGTCTGGAAGGACGCCTTCGAGGCCAACCGCCGCCTGGTCATGGGGGCCTCCTTCCTGGTCGTCCACGGCCAGCTGCAGAAGGAGGGCGAGGTCATCCACCTGGTGGCCGAGCGCTTCACCGACCTTTCCTGGAAGCTGGGCGCCATGCGCGACGAGGAGGAACCCCCGCCGGAGGTGCGCAGCCGCGTCACCGGCCGCCTGATCCGCAGCCGGGATTTCCATTGACCGGGCGCCTGCGCCGCCGAATGCTCGCGGCGGTCACCAGGGAGGGGATGTCCATGCTGCGGGTCTTCGGGGCGATCGCCTGCGTGTTCCTGATGTCCGGCGCCGCCCAGGCTCAGCCCACGGAAGCGCAGCCGGTGAAGGTCCGCACGGAGGCCGGCGTAGTCGCCGGCCAGGCCGACGACCGGGCCAACGTCTTCCTGAACATCCCCTACGCGGCCCCGCCGGTGGGGCCACTGCGCTGGGCGCCGCCAAAGCGGGCTGCGGCCTGGAGCGGCGAGCGCGACGCCACCAAGGCCGGCCCGTCCTGTCCGCAGCTGATGAACGCCAATGGGACGCCCAACAGCGGCGGCGCCAATGGCCCGGTCTCCGAGGACTGCCTGCAGCTCAACGTCTATGCCCCGAAGGGGGCGAAGGCCGCACCGGTCATGGTCTGGATCCACGGCGGCTCGCACCGCACGGGCGCCGGCTGGGTCTATGACGGCTCAAACTTCGCCCGCGACGGGGTGGTGCTGGTCTCCATCAACTACCGCCTGGGCGCGCTGGGCTACCTGGCCCACCCGGCGCTGACCAAGGCCGCGGGGGCCCGTGAGCCGCTCGGAAACTACGGCCTGATGGACCAGGTCGCGGCCCTGGAATGGGTGCAGCGGAACATCCGCGCCTTCGGCGGCGACCCGTCGAACGTCACCGTCTTCGGCGAGAGCGCCGGGGGGATGTCGACGCTCGCGATCCTCGCCACGCCCAAGGCCCGTGGCCTCTACCGCAAGGCGGTGGTTCAGTCCGGCCTGGGCTGGTTCGCGCCGACGACGCTGGGCCAGAAGGAGGCGGACGGAGCGAAGCTGCTGGCGCCGCTAGGCGTGGCGGCCACCGCCACGGCGGCCGAGCTGCGCGCACTTCCCGCCGAGCGGCTGGCCGCCCTCGACGGCGGCTACGGCCCGTTCCCCGACGGGCGGCTGATGCCCGAGACCCCGACCCAGGCCCTGGCCGCCGGCCGGTTCGACGACGTGCCGCTGATCATCGGCTGGAACTCGGGCGAGGACTCGCTGATGGGTCCCGGGCCGCTGCGGCCCGAGCAGACGGCGAACATCCCGCCGGCCGCCCGGCTGGTCTGGCGTGAGGAGGCCGCCGCCGGTGACGAACCCCTGGCCCGCGCCCTGTTCACCGACCGGGTGTTCGGCGGCCCCGCCCGCTGGGTGGCGGCGAAGGCCGCCGACGGAAAGCCCGCTTGGCTCTACCACTTCTCCTACGTGGGCTCGCGCTTTCGACCGGCCATGACCCGGGCGGGCCACGCTGCCGAGATCCAGTACGTCTTCGAGTACTGGGGCCGCCGCACGCCGATGAGCCTGGTCTCCGACGAGGACCGGGCCATAGCCGCCCTGATGCACGCCTGCTGGGTCGCCTTCGCGAAGGCGGACGCGCCGTCGTGCGGCGCCGAAGCCTGGCCGGCCTACCGGCCCGCGGCGGACCAGCTCATGGAGTTCGGCCCCGCGCCGGGCGTGCGCGCCGGCTTCCGCAAGGCCCGGCTGGACGCTGTCCAGGCCATTGCCCTGCCGACCCTGGGGCTGACCGCGAACACGCCAACGAACTGATTCGCCAAGCGGAGCGTTTCCGGAGTCTCGACCCTGGGGATCCGGAGACCGGCATGGCCACCCGTCCGACATGGCAAGGCTACCTGCGCCTTAGCCTCGTGAGCTGCCCGGTGGCGCTCTACACCGCCACCTCGCGCACGGGCGAGGTGCACTTCAACATGCTGCACAAGGACACCCACAACCGCATCCGGATGATCCCCACGGACCCGGAGACCGGCCCGGTCGACCGATCGGAGATCGTCAAGGGCTACGAAATCGAGAAGGGCCGCTACGTCGTCATCACCGACGAGGAGATCAAGGCGGTCCGTCTGTCCACCACCCGCACTCTCGATATCGAGCGCTTCGTGGGCGAGGACGAGATCGACCGGCTGTACTGGAACGACCCCTACTTCCTGGCGCCCGACGGCGACATGGCGGTGGAGGCCTTCACCGTGATCCGCGAGGCGATGAAGAAGGAGGGGCGCGTGGCCCTCGGCCGGCTGGTCATGCACCAGCGCGAGCGGCTGATGGCCCTGGAGGCGCGTGACAAGGGAATCCTCGCCTACACCATCCGGAACAAGCGCGAGGTGAAGCAGCCGGAGGAGATATTCGGCGCCATCCCCGAGGTGAAGCCGCCGGCCCAGATGGTGGAGATCGCCGCCAAGATCATCGACCAGCTGGAGGGTCCCTTCGACCCCAGCCAGTTCAACGACCGCTACGAGGACGCGCTCCGGGCCCTGATCAAGGAGAAGGAGAAGGGCGCCTCGGTCACCGCGCCGCAGCAGCCGCAGGAAGCCGAGGTCATCGACCTCATGGAGGCGCTCCGCCGCAGCCTCGGCCAGACCGCCGGCGGCGGCGAGCGGCGCAAGCCCGCCGCCAAGTCCGCCGCGGGCCGCACGGCGGCGAAGAAGGACGCCAAGCCGGCCGCCAAGAAGGCGCCGGCCAAGAAGCGCGCCTGACCAGTTTACACACGGGAGAGACGACGATGCTGAAGACCCTGCTGACCACGGCCGCCGCCGTGGCCGCCTCGGCCCTGGTGGTGGGCTGCGACCGCTCGGCCCAGAACGCCGACGGGACCACCAAGGCCGGAGATCCCGGCGTGGCCGCCGCGCCGGGCACGGTGGGCGGCGCCGACACCGGGCGCGACACCGGCCAGGGCGGCGAGGCGGGCGGCGCGGGCGAGGTCGGCGTGTCGGCCGAGACCGGCTCGCTCGGCCCCGGCTCCACGGGCGCGAACGCCAGCGACTCGCCCACCTCGGGCGCGCCGAACACCACCAACAACGCGGCGTCGGGCGCGCCGCCGCAATAGCTCAGCCGGCCTCGGCGCGGCGGTCGTGGATCCGGCCCAGGCGGAAGCCCAGGGCCGCCCAGGCCGCCGCGAAGGCCGCGCCCAGCAGGGCCACCGCCCCGCCCGAGCCCATGGCCCCGATGACGGCGTTCAGCCAGCCGCTGACCGCGTCGCCGCCGCGGTAGACCACCGTGTCGATGACGTTCTTGGCCTTGTACTTGGTCTCGTTGTCGACGGTGGTGAACAGCATTTCGCGGCCGGGCCGGACCAGGGCGTATTCGCCGACCCTGCGCAGGATCATCACGCCCGCCAGCACGGGGAAGGTGGCGATGGCGGCGAGCAGGCCGAAACCCGCGACCATGGCCACTGGCACGGCGGTCAGCAGGGCGGTGACGCCCAGCCGGCGGGTCAGGCGGCCGGTGAGGAAGACTTGCACGAAGATGGTCAGGCTCTGCACCGCCACGTCGATGGCGCTGAACACCTGGGTCTGGCGGGTCCTGTCCGGGAAGGTCGCCTCCACCAGCCTCGCCTGCTCGAAGTAGAGGAAGGTGGTCACCGTCGCGAGCAGCACCACGAAGACCGAGAGGCCGATCAGGTAAGGCGAGCGGGCGATCAGCGTCAGGCCCGCCAGGATGTTCCCGCCGATAGGGCGGCCGGAGCTTTCCGCGGCGCGCGCCTCGCCGGGCTGGCCGTCGCGCCAGCGCAGCAGGAACATCACCGGCAGCAGGCTCGCCATCAGCAGGCCGGCCGAGATCAGCAGCAGCCCCGCGTGGCCCACCGAGGCGACCAGCAGGCCGCTGGTCAGCGGGCCCATCAGGCCGCCGAGGCTCGCGCCGGCGGCGATCTGGCCGAACAGCCGCTTCGCCTGGCCGGGGTGGAAGACGTCGGCCATCAGGCTCCAGGCGATGGAGACGACGAACAGGTTGAACACCGACAGCCAGATGTAGAAGGCGCGGCCGAGCCAGAGGTCGTCGCTGGCCCGCCAGATGCCGAAGGCGAAGGCTGCGAAGCTGGCGGCGAAGAAGCTGTAGGTGACCGGCAGCAGCCGGCGGCGCGGCATCTTCGTGCTGACCCAGCCGTAGAACGGCACCACCAGCAGGGTGACGACGAAGGTGCCGGTGAACAGCCACTGGAGATTGTCCACCCCGCCGGCGACGCCCATGGTCTCCCGCACCGGCCGCAGCATGAAGTAGCCGGTGAACAGCAGGAAGAAGACCAGGAAGCCCGCCACTACGGCGGCGACCTCCTGCGGCTCGGCGACGATCAGGCGGGAGAGGGCGGCGGCCGGGCCCCGGCGCCGCTGGCCCTCAGAGGCCGTCAATGAACTGCTCCATGCGGGTGCGCAGCGCGGCGTCCGGCATCCGCCCGCGCGCCGCGCCCAGGTTGTCGTCCACGTAGCGGGCCTGGGCCATGCCGGGCACCGCGCAGGTCACCGCCGGGTGCGAGACGACGTACTTCAGGAACACCTGGGCCCAGGTCGCACAGTCGATCTCCCTGGCCCAGTCCGGCAGCGGGCGGCCCTGGGTGGCCTGGAACAGCCGGCCCCGGCCGAACGGCAGGTTGATCATCACCGCCATGCCGCGGTCGCGGGCCAGCGGCAGGATGCGCTCGGCGGAGCCCCGGTTGTCGAGCGCGTAGTCCACCTGGATCACGTCCAGGGTCTCCCGCCGCATCATGGCTTCGAAGTCGGCGTACTGGTTGTCGAAGGAGGTGGTGGCGCCGAGGTAGCGGATCCGGCCCGCCTGCTTCAGCTCGCGCAGGGTGGCGAGCTGGTTGGTGATGTCGCGCAGGTTATGGACGGCGATGAGGTCCAGGCGCTCGGTCTTCAGCTTCTGGAACGAGGCCTCGATCTGCGCCCGGCCGGCCTCCTTGCTGTCGGCGCCGACCTTGGTGGCCAGGAACAGGCCGGGCCGGATCTTCAGCTCGCCGACCAGCTCGCCCACGATGGTTTCGGCCTGGCCGTAGGACGGGGCGGTGTCGATCACCTTGCCGCCCAGCTCGTGGAAGCGCTTCAGCGTCGCCCGGAGCGGCGCCCGCTCGGCTTCGCTCGGCGCGGCGTCGTAGCGGCGGGCGGTGCCGACGCCCACCACCGGCAGGGCCTCGCCGCTGGACGGGATGGGCTTGGTGATCAGGCCCGGCGCCTGGGCCAGCGCCGGGGCCGGCAGGGCGGCGGCCGCGCCGGCGGCGATGAGGCTGCGTCTCGTGAGATCCATGGGCTCGCTCCCTCGTCTGGTCCGCCAGAGCGAAGCCGCCGGACGTCGCCACAATGTGTCGAGGGATTGCGCCGGCGCAACGCCGGCGCGGCCTAGGTCTTCTTCCGGGTCAGCACCTGGAAGGCCAGGACGATGCCCAGCACCACCACCGCGGCCCAGGCGAGCGCCCGGATGGCGTCCACCACGAAGCCCAGCACCGCGCAGGCGACGATCACCGCCAGCAGGATCGCGATCCACTTGCCCATCAGCCCCTCAGCTTCCTGATCGCGGGCTCCAGCGGCCGCTCGCTGTCGAAATAGTCAGCCCAGGCCTTGGTCTTCTTCAAGAGGCCCGGCGCCGTGCGGATCGTGTATTTCTTCGGATCGAGGCCCGGCTTCACTTGGTCCCAGGTCACGGGGAAGGACACCGGCGCGCCCGGACGGCCGCGCGGCGACAGCGGCGCCACCGCCGTGCTCATCCGGTCGTTGCGCAGGTAGTCGAGGAAGATCCGACCCACCCGCTTGGCCTTGGCCATGTTGACCACGTACTTCGCCGGCTCCTCGGCGGCGATCGCCAGGCAGACGTCCTGGGCGAATTTCTTGGCGGTCGGCCAGTCCATCTTGCCCTTGCCGCCCTTCAGCGGGGTGACCACGTGCAGGCCCTTGCCGCCGGTGGTCTTGCAGAAGGAGACCAGCCCCAGCTCGTCGAGCTTGTCCTTCACCCGGAGCGCGCCTTCGATCACCCGGTCGAAGGAGATGTCCTCGTCCGGATCGAGGTCGAACACCAGCCGCCCCGGCGTCTCGGGCGAGAAGGGCTGGTTGTTCCACGGGTGGTATTCCAGCGCCCCGATCTGCGCCATGGCGGCCAGCGCCTCGATCCGGTCGAGCTGCAGGTAGGGCTTGTGGTCGCCGAACACCTGGACCTCGGTGATCAGGGCGGAAGATCCCTTGCCGGCGTGGCGCTGGAAGAACCTCTGGTCGCCGTTGATCCCGTCCGGCATGCGGATGATCGAGCAGGGCCGGCCCTTGATGTGCGGCATCATCCAGGGCCCGACGGTCTCCAGGTAGCGGGCGAGGTCCAGCTTGGTCACCGGCTTGCCGTCGCCGCCGTCCGGCCAGAGCGCCTTGTTCGGGTTGGAGAGCAGGACGCCCATCACCACCGGGTCGGGGCCCCTCGCGGCGGCGGTCTTCGGCTTCGGGGCGGGCTTGGCCGGCTTCGCTTCGGGTTCGGCGAGTTCGGTGGACAGCGGCGCCGGCGTCTCGGCCTCGACCTCGGCGGCGGGCTTGTCCTCGCGCAGCGCCTTGAACGCCCCCTGGCGGACCATGCCCGACCCGGTGAAGCCGGCGAACTCGATCTCCGCCACCAGCTCGGGCCTCGCCCAGTGGACGTTGGCCTCCTTGCGCGGGGCGCCGGGGCCGGTGAACGGGCTCTTGTCGCTCTCGGCCTTCTGCAGGCGGGGCAGGACGCGGGCGACCTTGTCGCGGCCGAACCCTGTGCCGACCCGACCGACGTAGACCAGCTTGTCGTCGCGGTGGACGCCGACCAGCAGGGAGCGCAACTGGCCAGCCTCACCCGTCCAGCCGCCGATCACCACCTCGTGGCCAGCCCGACACTTGGACTTCACCCAGTCCTCGCCGCGGCCTGAGCGATAGGGGGCGTCCAGCTTCTTGGAGACGATGCCTTCCAGCGACATGCGGCAGGCCGACTGCAGCACCGCCTCGCCGGCCGTCTCGAAGTGGTCCACGTAGCGGATCCGCTTCTCGACCTTCTTGCCGCCGGCCTTGAGCGCAGCCTGGAGCCTCACCTTGCGGTCGCGCAGGGGGAGGTTACGCAGGTCCTCGCCGTCCACGAACAGAGCGTCGAAGGCGAAGAAGATCAGGTTTGCCGTCTTGCCGTCCGACAGGGCGGCCTGCAGGGCGGGGAAGTCCGGCGAGCCGTTGTGGTCGAGCGCGCAGGCCTCGCCGTCGTAGAGGCCGTCCGGCAGGGCGGCGGCGTCGGCGGCGATCTCCTTGAACTTCGGCGTCCAGTCGAGACCCGAGCGGGTCTTGATCTGCGCCTTGCCCTTCTCCACCCGCAGCTGCAGCCGATAGCCGTCGAACTTGATCTCGTGCGCCCAGCCGGCGCCCAGCGGCGGCCGGTCCACCGGCTTGGCCAGCACCGGCGGCACGAAGCCCGGCAGGGCGGCGGCCTTCAGCTTCGGCGGCGGCGCAGCCTTCAGCGCGGCGGCCTTGGCCGACTCCTGCTCCGCCCGGTTCGACTGCCAGACGCTGCTGGCGGAGGCCCGGGCGCGGCCGCCCTTCATGAACGGCTTGGGCCCCTTGCCCTTGCCGGCGGCGATCTCCTCCATGGTGCGGCCGGAGGCCACCGAGGTGACGGCCTCCTGCACCAGCTTGTCCCCGTGATCCTCGAGCTCGTGGCCATCGCGGTGCTTGATCAGCAGCCAGTTGTCCTTCTTCTCGCCGGGCCGGCGCTTCATCCGGACCAGGACGAAGCTGCCCTTCAGGCGCTCGCCGTCCATGGTGAACTTGAAGTCGCCCTTGCGGAGCATGGCGTGGGGGTCGCCCTCCGGTTCCCAGTAGCCGCGGTCCCAGAGCATCACCGTGCCGCCGCCGTACTGGCCCTTGGGGATGGTCCCCTCGAAGTCGCCGTAGTCGAGCGGGTGGTCCTCGACCTCCACGGCGAGGCGCCGGTCGGCGGGGTCGAGCGACGGGCCCTTGGTCACAGCCCAGGACCTGAAGACGCCGTCCAGCTCCAGCCGGAAGTCGTAGTGCAGGCGCGTGGCCGCATGCTTCTGGATGACGAAGCGCAGTCGGTTGGACGGCTTGACCGGCTCTTCCCCGCTGGGCTCCGCCGTCTTGGAGAAGTCCCGCATCGACTGGTAGCGGGCGAGCTTCGTGTCGGCCATCCGGGCTCCTTCAGCTGGCCAGCGCCGTCACCCTCGGCTGGACGCCCGCCAGCGCGGTGACGAAGGCGTCGCGCCAGGCGGTGACGTCCTCGCGCTCCACGTTGTCGAAGAGAGCGCGCCAGCGGCGGATTCGCTCCGGCTTCTCCATGACAAGCGCCCGCTTGAGCGCGTCGGCGACCTCTTCGGGGCTGTTCGGATTGACCAGCAGGGCCTCCTGCATCTGCCGCGCGGCGCCCGCGAACCGGGAGAGGATCAGGACGCCGGGGTCCTCCGGATTCTGCGACGCCACGAACTCCTTGGCCACCAGGTTCATGCCGTCGCGCAGCGGCGTCACCAGCCCCACCCGGGCGGCCGAATAGATGCCGGCCAACTCGTCGCGGCGGTAGTTCTTGTTCACATAGCGGAACGGCTGCCAGTCGACGTCGGCGAACTCGCCGTTGATCCGGCCCGAGAGCGCGTCCAGCCGGCCGCGGATCTCCTGGTAGGCCTCCACGCCCTCACGGCTGACGGGGGCGATCTGCAGCATCAGGACCTCCCGCCGCAGGTCCGGGTTGTCGGCCAGCAGCCGCTCGAAGCCGAGGAACCGCTCCTCCAGGCCCTTGGAATAGTCCAGCCGGTCGACACCCACGATCAGCCGGCGGAACACGGTGCAGGCAATCATGATGTCGCGCATCCGCCTGGCTTTCGGCGAGGTCACCATCCGCGCGAAATCGGCCGCGTCGATGCCGATCGGATAGGCGCCGACCTGCAGGGTCCGGCCGAACGCCTTCAGGCAACCCGGCGAGAGCTGTTCGCCCTCCGCCTCGGCCAGCACATATTCCTCGAACGCCTGCCGGTACTCGGCGGTCTGGAAGCCCACCAGGTCGTAGTCGAACATCGCCTGCACGAGCTGCCGGTGGCCGGGCAGGGTGGTGACCAGTTGGTGGGCCGGCCAGGGCACGTGCAGGAAGAAGCCCATCCGGTTCTTCACGCCCAGCCGCCGCAGTTCCCGGCCGAGCGGGATCAGGTGGTAGTCGTGGACCCAGATAAGGTCGTCCGGCTCGATGAGCGGCCGCAGCGTCTCGGCGAAGCGGCGGTTCACCCGCTCGTAACCCTCGCCATAGGCCCGGTCGTAGGCCGTCAGGTCGGAGCGGTAGTGGAACAGCGGCCACAGCGTCTTGTTGGCGTAGCCGTTGTAGTACTCGTCGTAGTCCGCCTCCTCGAGGTCGATGGTGGCGGCGGTGACCCCGTCGATCTTCTGCATCGACAGCTGGCCGGTGAACTTGGGCGTGGTCTTCCCGCTCCAGCCGAACCACAGGCCGGAGTACTCGCGCAGCGCCGCGGCCAGCGCCATGGCCAGGCCGCCGACGCTCTCGTCGCCCTTGCCGCCGGGCGGCTGGACCCGGTTGGAGATGACGATCAGGCGGCTCAAAGCGCCGCCTCCAGCCAGGCCAGGACCTGCTCCACGCCAGCCAGGCGGAAACGGGCCGCGGTCTCCCGCGGCGGGCCCACCAGGATGCCGAGGCCGCCGGCGCCCGCCACCGCCTCGAAGCCGTGCTCGTCGGTGGCGTCGTCGCCGATGAAGATCGGTCGGGCGCCGGCGAAGGGGGGCTGGTCCAGGAAGTCGCGGACGCTGTCGCCCTTGGTGGGGCCCGGCGTGCGCAGTTCCTCCACCATGTCGCCGTGCTGCAGGGTGAGGCCGGTCCCAGCGGCGATCTCGTCGGCGAGCAGGCGCGCCGGTCCGCCGTGGGCCTTCGCCAGCCTGTAATGGAGGGCGACGCTCAGCCCCTTCTCCTCGACGATCAGGCCGGAGTCCCGGCTGGCGAACTCGCGGAAGCGCCTGGAGGCCTCGGGCAGGGCCGGGTGCGGCGCGGCCTCGTGCACCGTGCCGTCCGGTTCCCGGCGGACGAGACCGTGCACCGCGGCGACCGAGATCACGCGGCCCTCCAGGATGCGGTCCACGTCGGCGAGGGTTCGCCCGCTGATCACCGCCAGACGACCGTCCATGGCGCGGGCGAGGTTCTCCACGAGCCGGGTTCGGCGCGGCTCCGCGCGCACGTCCTGCGGCCGTGAGGCGATGGGGGCGAGCGTGCCGTCCAGGTCGAGGAACAGGGCCGCCTCGGCCAGCAGCAAGGGCTTGGGCGCCGGCAGTCCGATGGTCAGCTCCTCGAAGGTCATGAAGTACGGCGCCCCCGCTCCCACGCGCAAAGCCGCCGCCCGGCCCAGGCGGCGCCATATCAACACTGGAAGAACTCGCGAAGCCCCTTGACGTTGCATTATCCAGCCGCCGCTATGCGCGCCGTCCAATCCCGACTCAGAAGAGGTGAAGCCGATGGCTGAGACGCCGCAGGCCGACGTGATCGTGCTGTTCGGCGGCGCCGGCGACCTCGCCCGGCGCATGCTTCTGCCATCGCTCTACTTCCTGGATTCCGACGGCTTCCTGCCCGAGGGCTTCCGGCTGGTGGCCACCGCCCGCTCGGACATGACCCGCGAGGCGTTCCTCGACATGGTGCATGGCGACCTCGCCGCCCGCCCCGAAGGCCTGGACGAGACGGTCTGGAAGCGGTTCTCCGACCGCGTGCAGTACGTGGCCGCCGACGCCACCTCGGCCGAGGGCGTCGCCGCCCTGAAGCCGCACCTGGAGGGCGCCCGGGCGCCGATCTTCTACCTGGCGCTCTCGCCCAGCCTCTATGGCCGCGTCTGCGTGGCCCTGGCCGCGGCCGGTCTGGCCATCGACGAGAGCCGCATCGTGCTGGAGAAGCCGATCGGCCGCGACCTGGAATCCTCCCGCGTGATCAACGTCTCGGTCGGGGCGGTCTTCGACGAGGACCGGATCTTCCGGATCGACCACTACCTGGGCAAGGAGACGGTCCAGAACCTGATCGCCCTGCGCTTCGCCAACACCCTGTTCGAGCCGCTCTGGAACAACCTCACCGTCGACCACGTGCAGATCACCGTGGCGGAGACGGAGGGCGTCGGCGAGCGCTGGCCCTACTACGACGAGTACGGCGCGCTGCGCGACATGCTGCAGAACCACATGCTGCAGCTCCTCTGCCTGGTCGCCATGGAGCCGCCGGCGGACATGGAGCCGGACTCGGTGCGCAACGAGAAGGTGAAGGTGCTGCGCTCGCTCCGCCGTTTCACCCGAGCCGACGCGCAGGCGGCCTCGATCCGCGGCCAGTACACGCCGGGCGTCGTGGGCGGAAAGGCGGCGAAGGGCTACGAGGAGGAGCGGGGCGAGGCTTCCGACATCGACACCTTTGTGGCGCTCCGGGCCGACATCGACAACTGGCGCTGGGCGGGCGTGCCCTTCTTCCTGCGCACCGGCAAGCGCCTGCCCGAGCGGCGCACCCAGATCGCCATCCAGTTCAAGGGCGTGCCCCACTCGATCTTCGGCAACGCCGCCAAGGACGACCTCACGCCCAACCGGCTGGTCATCGACCTGCAGCCGGACGAGGACATCGAGCTCCTCCTCATGAACAAGGCGCCCGGCATCACCCAGGGCGGCATCCGCCTGCAGTCCCTGCCGCTGTCGCTGTCGCTGCTGAAGGCCTACGAGGGGCCCGGCGCGCGCCGCCGGATCGCCTACGAGCGGCTCCTGCTGGACGTCATCCTCGGCAACTCCACCCTGTTCGTCCGCCGCGACGAGGTGGAGGAGGCCTGGCGCTGGGTGGACGGGGTGGCCGACGCCTGGAAGGAAGCCGGCCTCACGCCCAAGCCCTACGCCGCCGGCTCCTGGGGCCCCGCGGGCGCCTTTGCCCTGATCGAGCGGGCCGGCCGGGCCTGGTACGACTGAGGCCTAGCCCGTGTGGCTGGCCCGGCTCAGCGGCGTGGGCTCGCCGAAACGGTGCGGGTCGCGCCCGAGCGCCATGCGCAGGACGGTGATCTCCTGCGAGGTCTCCAGCATCTCGACGATGTCGTAGAAGGCCTGCTTCTCGTCGAAGTCGTCGGGCCTGGAGAGGCGGTCGGCGACCTTCTCCTGGATGCGGCTGATGAAGGCGTCGGCGGCCTCGGCCGCGGCGCGCAGCTCCTCGGGGCTCCCGTGGCCCTTGGTGAAGTCCTCGCTCATAGGACCTCTACCGCTGAGGAGCGCGAAGGTTCCCCGCGCCTCCTCACCGCACGCTCGACCAGGGCCGCGACAGCAGGGTCGCGCAGTTGATCAGGCCGACGAGCGAGTAGGTCTGCGGATAGTTGCCCCACAGCTCCCCGTCGCCGGAGAAGGAGATGTCCTCCGACAGCAGGCCCGCGGCCGTGCGCCGGCCCAGCATCTCCTCGAACAGCTCGCGCGCCTCCTCCGAGCGGCCCGACAGGTGCAGGGCCTCGATTAGCCAGAAGGTGCAGAAGTTGAAGGCCGTCTTCGGCTCCCCGAAGTCGTCGGGGATGGCGTAGCGCAGCATGAAGGGGCCTCGGCGCAGACCCTCCTCCACGGCCTTCATGGTCGCCACCATGCGCGGATGGTCCGGCGGGCAGAACCGCACGTCCACGAGCTGGAGCAGGGAGGCGTCCAGCTCGTCGCCGCCGAAGGTGGCGGCGTAGCGGCCGAGCTCCGCGTTCCAGGCGCGGGTCTCGATGGTCTCGCGCACCCGCGCCGCGCGGCCGTCCCAGTATTTGGCCCGGTCCGAGAGGCCGAGCTTCTCGGCGGCGTTGGCGAGCCTGTCGCAGGCGGCCCAGCACATCACCGACGAATAGGTGTGCACCGCCTCCCGGCCGCGGAACTCCCAGAGACTGGCGTCCGGCTTGTCGTGCAGCTCGAAGGCCCGCTCGCCGATAGGCTCCAGCGCGCGGAAGTCGTCCACGGTGGCGGGGCGGAGCAGGCGCTGGTCGAAGAAGGCCTGGACGGTGGAGAGCACGATCTGGCCGTAGACGTCGTGCTGCAGGTGCTCGTGGGCCTGGTTGCCCACCCGCACGGGCCCCATCCGGCGATAGCCCGGCAGGTGCGGCGCCACCCACTCGGTGAGCACGGGCTCGAGCCCCACGCCGTAGACCGGCTGGACGTGTCCCGCGCGGCTCTTGTCCACCACCGTGGCGGGCCCCAGCCCGCCCGCGCCCGCCGCCCCATAGACCGGCGCCTCGTCCCCCTTGCGGGCCTGGTCCACCAGGTTGCGCAGGTAGACGAGGTAGTTCTCCAGCATGTCGGCCGCGCCCAGCCGGTTCAGCGCCTGAACCACGTAGTAGGCGTCCCGGAGCCAGCAGTAGCGATAGTCCCAGTTGCGGGCCTGCCCGCTCTCGTCGGCGTGCTCGGGGATGGAGGTGGTCAGCGCCGCGACGATGGCCCCGGTCTCCTCGTAGGCGCAGAGCTTCAGGGTGATCGCCGCGCGGATCACCGCCTCCTGCCACTCCAGCGGCGTGGACAGGGTGCGGACCCAGCTGCGCCAGTAGTCGGTGGTCTCGCGCAGCATCCGGGCGGTGGTGGTGGCGACGTCGGAATCGAAGCCTTCGTCGGGACCAAGGAACATGGCGATCGGCTCTTCCAGCCGGAATGTCCGTTCCTCGCCGATGTGGCTGATGGGAGCGTCGGTAGTGAGCCGCAGCGTCATCTCCGGCCCGACGAAGCGCATGTGGTTGGAGCCCGCCGTCGTGGCGGTGGCGTGCTCGCCGTAGTTGGCCGTCGGCCGCAGGCGGATGCGGATTCTCGGCGTGCCCGCCAGCGGCCGGATCAGCCGGATGAAGGCCAGGGGCCGATAGACCCGGCCGAGCTGGCGATACCGGGGGCAGAAGTCGATGATCTCGAGGCGGGCGCCCGAGCGGTCGGCGATCTCGGTGCGCAGGATCGGCGTGTTGCGCAGGTAGCCTTGCCGAACCTCCGCCTGGTCCTCGGCCTGGATGTCCCACACCCCCTGGGCGATCTCGTCGCCCGGGTCGCCGCCGCCGAGCAGGGCGGAGAAGAACGGGTCGCCGTCCACCCGAGGCACGCAGGCCCAGACGAAACGGCCGGCGCGGTCGATGAGGGCGCTGGCGGTGCAGTTTCCAATGGGGAACAGGTCGAGTGTCTGGCCCAAGCCTTGGGATCCCTTCTCTTTGGTATCGATACCGGGCGGAGCCCCGTTTCCGCTCGACGCGGGCTAAACGTGCCTTGATAACCTTGGCTCCGGAAGCCGGACGAGTCGCTCGCGCGTTCTCGACGGCTGACCCCACCAGAGCAGACGGAAGTTAGCCGGATGATCCGAGCCCGACGCGCCCGCATCGTCGCGACCTTAGGACCCGCCAGCCGCGAGGCCGGCAAGATCCGCGAGCTCGCCCAGGCGGGCGCGGACGTCTTCCGGGTCAACTTCAGCCACGGCAGCCACGCCGACCACGCCCGGGCGATCCAGTCCGTGCGCAAGGCCGAGGCGGCGGTGGGCCGGCCGCTGGCCGTGCTGGCCGACCTGCAGGGGCCGAAGCTGCGGCTCGGCGAGTTCGCCGACGGCGTGATCCGGCTGAAGGCGGGGCAGAGCCTGCGGCTCGACCTCAAGGCCGCCGCCGGCGACGCCGCACGCATCGGCGTGCCGCATCCGGAGGTGTTCGCGGCCCTGCGCTCCGGCGCCGTGGTGCTGCTGGACGACGGCAAGGTCCGGCTGCGGGTGACCAAGCACGGCCCCGACTTCGCGGACACCATCGTCGAGGCGGGCGAGCAGCTCTCCAACCACAAGGGCCTGAACCTGCCGGGCCTGGCCATCCCGATCCCGGCGCTCACCGAGAAGGACCGCAAGGACCTGGCCTTCGCCCTCGACCAGGGCGTGGACTGGGTGGCGCTCTCCTTCGTCCAGCGGGCCTCCGACATGGCCGAGCTGCGCCGCCTGGTGCAGGGCCGCGCGGGCGTCCTGGCCAAGATCGAGAAGCCGGCGGCCCTGGAGGTGCTGGACGAGATCCTCGACCTCTCCGAGGCGATCATGGTCGCCCGCGGCGACCTCGGCGTGGAGCTCGCGCCCGAGGACGTGCCGGTGGTCCAGAAGCAGCTCGTCCGCGCCGCCCGCCTGCGCGGCATCCCGGTGATCGTGGCCACCCAGATGCTGGAATCCATGACCAAGTCGCCGACCCCCACCCGGGCGGAGGCCTCCGACGTCGCCGGGGCGGTGTACGAGGGCGCCGACGCCCTGATGCTGTCGGCCGAGAGCGCGGTGGGCGACTATCCGATCGAGGCGGTGTCGATCATGGACCGCATCATCACCCGGGTGGAGCACGACCCCCGCTGGCCCGAGCTGATGCGCGCCGAATATCCCGTGGAGGACGCAGACGCCGACGCCCTGGTGGCCGCCGCCCGCCGGGCCGCGGAAGCCGCCTCCACCGCCTGCCTGGCGGCCTTCACCACCACCGGCCAGACGGCGCTGCGCCTGTCGCGGGAACGGCCGCTGCAGCCGACCCTCGCCCTGACCCCCAGCCTCAACACCGCGCGCCGCCTGGCGCTCGCCTGGGGCGTGGAGCCGCGCATCGTCCCCGAGCTGTTCGACCCGGAGGATCTGGCCCGGGTGGCGGTGGAGCAGGCGGTCGCCACCGAACTCGCCCCGCCCGGCCAGCGGGTGCTGATCCTCGCCGGCCTGCCCATGGGCTCGCCCGGGGCGGCCAACATCCTGCGGCTCGCCCACACTCCGCGGCGCTAGCGGCCGGCTGGCGCGTTGAGCAGGGGCATGCTGGAAACCTATCCCTCCGCCGGCGCCCTGGCCGAGGCCGCCGCGCACGGCGTCGAGGCCGCCCTGGCGCAGGGCCTGCGCACCCGCGGCCGGGCAAGCCTCGTCGCCACCGGCGGCCGCTCGCCCGGCGCGGTCTACGACGCCCTGCAGGGGGCGAAGGTCGACTGGGCGCGGATCATCGTGACCCTCTCCGACGAGCGCTGCGTGGAGCCCGACGCGCCGGAGGCGAACACCCGCCTCGTGCGGGAGCGCCTGCTCAGGGGCGAGCCGGCCAAGGCCCACTTCATCCCGCTGTGGCCGGAGTCCGCCGAAGCCGCGCTGCGGGCCCTGCTGCCGTTCGACGCCGTCCTGCTGGGCATGGGCGAGGACGGGCACGTGGCCTCCCTGATCCCGGGTGACCCCGGCCTCGCCGCGGGCCTGGATCCCGCGGGCCAGGCGCTCACCCGCCCCGTTCCCGCGGGCCTCGGCTCGCCGCCCCTGCCGCGCATCACGCTCACGCTGGCAGCCCTGCTGCAGGCGCGCGCCATCTTCCTCTTGATCGCCGGGGACGCTAAGCGCGAGGTGGTCGCCCGCGCCCAGGCCGGAGCCGATCTGCCGGTGAGGGCGCTCCTCGCCCAGGACCGGGTTCCCGTCCGCGTCCTCTGGGCGCCCGAGCATTCGTGAAACGGATGCGTTTAGGTGTTTTCGAGTACGCCGCGTCCGCCTTGCGGGACACGGCAAGCCACGAGAGGTAGCGCCATGCATCCGGTCACGGCCGAGGTCACCGAACGCATCGTCGAGCGCAGCCGCGCCACCCGGGCTGACTACCTGGAGCGGATGAACGCCGCCCGGCACGCCGGTCCCGGCCGGGCGAAGCTGTCCTGCGCCAACTTCGCCCACGCCTTCGCCGCCGTGGGCGAGGGCGACAAGCAGCGGATGCGCGACCCCACCGCCCCGAACGTGGCCATCGTCTCCAGCTACAACGACATGCTCTCGGCCCACCAGCCGCTGGAGCGCTTCCCGGCGATCATCAAGCACGCGGCCCGCGAGGTGGGCGCCACGGCGCAGTTCGCCGGCGGCGTGCCCGCCATGTGCGACGGTGTCACCCAGGGGCGGCCGGGCATGGAGCTGTCGCTGTTCTCCCGGGACGTCATCGCCATGTCGACGGCGGTGGCCCTGACCCACGACGCCTTCGACGCGGCCCTGATGCTGGGCATCTGCGACAAGATCGTGCCCGGCCTGACCATGGGCGGCCTGGCCTTCGGCCACCTGCCGACCATCTTCGTCCCCGGCGGGCCGATGACCTCGGGCATCTCCAACGCCGAGAAGGCCCGGACGCGGGCGCTCTACGCCGAGGGCAAGGCGACCCGCGAGGAGCTGCTGGACTCGGAGATGAAGTCCTACCACGGCCCCGGCACCTGCACCTTCTACGGCACCGCCAACTCCAACCAGATGATGATGGAGATGACCGGCCTGCACCTGCCAAACTCCGCCTTCATCCAGCCCAACACTCCGTTGCGCGATGCGCTGGTGGCCGCCGCCGCCCGCCGGGCGGTGGAGATCCGCGACGGGACCAACGACTACACGCCGATGTCGGCCGTGTTCGACGAGAAGAGCGTCGTCAATGCCCTGGCGGGGCTGCTGGCCACCGGCGGCTCGACCAACCACACCCTGCATCTGGTGGCGATGGCGCGGGCCGCCGGCGTCGTGATCACCTGGGAGGACTTCGACGACCTCTCCCGCATCACCCCGCTGATCGCCCGGGTCTACCCCAACGGCTCGGAGGACGTGAACGCCTTCCACGCCGCCGGCGGCATGGCCTATGTGATCCGCCAGCTCCTCGAGGCCGGTCTCGTCCACGAGGACGTCATGACCGTCGCGGGCCCCGGCCTGCGGCGCTACACGGCCGAGCCCTTCCTCGACGGCGACCGGCTGGTCTGGCGCGAGGGGACGGCGGCGTCCCTCGACCGCGACCTGCTCAGGCCCGTGGACGACCCCTTCCAGGCCGAGGGCGGCCTGCGCCTGCTGAGGGGCCCGCTCGGCCGGGGCGTCATCAAGACCTCTGCGGTGAAGCCGCAGCACCTGGTGATCGAGGCGCCGGCCCTGGTGTTCGACGACCAGGACGACCTTCTCGCCGCCCACAGGCGGGGCGAGCTCAACCGCGACTTCGTGGCCGTGGTCCGCTTCCAGGGACCGCGGGCCAACGGCATGCCGGAGCTGCACTCGCTCACGCCGGCTCTGGGCGTCCAGCTCGACAAGGGCTATCAGGTCGCCCTTGTCACGGACGGCCGGATGTCGGGCGCCTCGGGCAAGGTGCCGGCCGCCATCCACATGACGCCGGAGGCCGCCGATGGCGGTCCGCTGGCCTACGTCCGCGACGGCGACATCATCCGGCTGGACGCGGTCACCGGGGAGCTGACGATCAAGGTGGAAGCGAACGAATTGATGAGCCGCACCCCTGCCGCCGCCCGGCCGTCCGGCTTCGGCTACGGCCGTGAGCTGTTCGGCTGGATGCGCCGCGCCGCCGGTCCCGCCGACGCCGGCGCCTGCGCCCTGTTCGAGGCCGCCTAGTGAAGCCCAGCTATGTCGGACTGGTGGGCGATGTCGGCGGCACCAACGCCCGCTTCGCCGTGGTGGACGCCCAGGGCCACATCCGCAATCCGCGCATCTTCCCGGCCAAGGACTACACGACCATCACCGAGGTGATCGGCGAGTACCTGGAGACCACCTGCGGCCGAAAGCGCCCGCCCCGCGCGGTGATCGCCGTCGCAGGGCCCGTGGTCGACGGCGAGATCGAGTTCACGAACCTCGACTGGCAGATCTCCGAGGGCGACCTGATCGCCGACTTCGGCTTCGAGGCGGTGAAGCTGCTCAACGACTTCGCGGCTCAGGCGCTGGCCTGCCCGACGCTCGACCCGGAGGAGCTGAAGCCCATCGGGCCGAAGCTGAAGGGCGGCTCGGACTGCCCGATGGTGGTCCTGGGCGCCGGCACCGGCTTCGGCGTCGCCGGCCTCGCCCGCGCCGACCGCGGCGACGTCTCGGTGGCCACCGAGGGGGGCCACGCCGCCTTCGCGCCCACCGACGAGGTGGAGGTGGAGGTCTGGCGGCGGCTGCAGGCGCGCTACGGCCGGGTGTCGGTCGAGCGGCTGCTGTCGGGCCCGGGACTCTTCGACCTCTACCGTGCGCTCGGCGACATCGAGGGCACGCCCGCGCCGCTCGCCGACCAGCGCGAGGTGACCGAGGCCGGCAACGGCGGGGACCCCCTGGCCGACCGCACCCTCGACCGGTTCTGCGGCATCCTGGGCTCGGTGGCCGGCGACCTGGCGCTGACCTTCGGCGCCCGCGGCGGCGTGTTCATCTCCGGCGGCATCGCGCCCCGGCTGGGCGACCGGCTCGACCGCGGCGGCTTCCGCGCCCGGTTCGAGGACAAGGGCCGCCTGGCCGACTACGTGCGGCAGATCCCCACCTCGCTCGTGCTGCACCCCTATCCGGCGATCGTCGGGTCGGCGCGCGAGCTGGCGCAGATGGAGCGGCTATGAAGATCCAGGACATCCTCATCCGTGCGCCGGTCATCCCCGTCCTGATCATCGACGATGTCGCCCACGCCGTGCCGCTCGGCCGCGCCCTGGTGGAGGGCGGTCTGTCGGTGCTCGAGATCACCATGCGCACCCCCGTCGCCGCCGAATGCATCGCCCGCGTGGCCGGCGAGATCGAGGGGGCGGTGGTGGGCGCGGGCACGGTGCTGACGGCGTCCATGCGCCAGGCCGCCGCCGACGTCGGGGCCCAGTTCGTGGTCAGCCCCGGCCTGATCGAGGGCGAGGCGGCCGACGGCCCCGTTCCCCTGCTGCCCGGGATCGCCACCGCCACGGAAATGATGGCCGGGCTCGCCGCCGGCTTCGAATGCTTCAAGCTGTTCCCGGCCAATGTGGTCGGCGGCCCGGGGGCCCTGAAGGCCTACGCCAGTCCCTTCCCGCAGGCGAAGTTCTGTCCCACGGGCGGGGTCAGCGCGGCCAATGCGGCGGAGTACCTGGCGCTCCCCAATGTGCTCTGCGTGGGCGGGAGCTGGGTCGCGCCGACCGAGGCCGTCCGCGCCGGCGACTGGGGCCGGATCACCGCCCTGGCGCGCGAGGCCGCGGCCCTTGCCCCCCGTCCGCCGGCTCCGGTGGAGGGCTGATGACCCACACCAACGAACAGCTCCGCTGGCTGGTGACCGCCCGCGCCAAGCCGGGCGATCCGGGCGCGGCGACGGTCAGCGTGCTGGCCCGCAACGCGCTCGTCCCCGAGCTCGCGTTCGACATGGTGGTCGACTGGCATCCGGGCGCCGAGGCCCCCGACGTGGAGGGCCGCGCGCTCGTCATCCTCTCCCTGCTGTTTCGGGAGCTGGCCGCGGAGTGTGAGCGCGCCGCCGGCACGAGGTTCAGCGAGGGCTAGCGCCCCGTGAAGTTCCCCGCCCGCCGCTCGTTCACGGCGCGCACCCCCTCGGCGAAGTCCTCCGTGGCCCGCAGGATCGTCTGCTGCTCGTGCTCGTGGGCCATCTGCGCCCGGGCGGCCTCCAGCAGGCCGGCGCGCGAGGTCTTCCGCGTGGCGGCCACCGCCAGCGGGGCGTTCTCGGCGATCTCCCGGGCCAGCGCGAGGGCCGCGCCGCGCAGGTCTTCGGCCGCCACGAGCTGGTCCACCAGCCCCCAGGCCAGGGCCTCGTCGGCCTTGATCCGCCGCCCGGTGAGGAACATCAGGTGCGCCCGCTGCTCGCCGATCAGGCGCGGCAGGGTGTGGGTCAGCGCGAAGCCCGGGTGGAAGCCCAGCTTGACGAAGTTGGCCGCGAAACGCGCCTCCGGCGCGGCGATCCGGAAGTCGCAGCAGACCGCCAGGCCCAGGCCCGCGCCCACCGCCGCGCCCTGGACCGCCGCCACGATCGGGGTCTCGATGGCGAACAGCCGGGCCGCCTGCTGGTAGAGCGCCGAGACGCCCTCCATGCCGATCGCCACCCGGTCGTCGGAGCGGGCCAGGTCGGCGCCGGCGCAGAAGGCCTTGCCCTCCGCCTGCAGCACGATCGCCCGCACCTGGTCGGCGGCGTCGGCCGCCTCCAGCGCCTCGGCAAGGTCGCGGACCAGGTCGACGGAGACGAAGTTGGTGGGCGGCCGGTCGATGGTGACGATGGCGACGTGCCCGTCCGTGGCCGTGGTGACGTTCTCGCCGTAGGAGGGCTTCATTTGCGGGTCCCCAGAAGGTTGCGGGCCACCACCCACTTATGGATCTCGGTGGGGCCGTCGTAGATGCGCATGGTCCGCAGCTTGGCCTGCATCAGCGCCAGCGGCAGTTCCTTGGTGACGCCCATGGCGCCGAACGCCTGCATGGCGCGGTCCACCGTCTCATAGGCCATCTCGGTCGCGTACCACTTGATCATGCTGATCTCGTTGCGCACGTCGCGGCCCTGGTCGAGCTTCCAGGCACAGTCGTAGGTCATCAGCCGGGCCGCGTGGATCTTGGTGGCCGCCTCGGCCACCCAGAACTGGATCGCCTGCCGTTCCGACAGGGGTGCGCCGAAGGTCTTCCGCTGCGGGGCGTACTCCACCAGCATGTCCAGCGCCCGCTGGGCCATGCCCACCGACCAGGCCGCCATCTGGATGCGCCGGGTGCCGAGCCTGGTCTGCATCGGCGCGAAGCCCGCGCCCTCCTGGCCCAGCAGCTTCCAGCCCTCGACCCGGCAGTCCTCCAGCGCGATTTCGTACGTATACTGACCGCCCACCATGGGGATCCGGCGCAGTACGTTGAAGCCCGGCGTCCCCTTGTCCACCAGGAAGGCGGTGATCCCGCCGCGGGCCTTCTTCTCCGGATCGGTCACCGCCATCAGGATGGTGAAGTCGGCGTCCTGCGCTCGGGTGATCCAGATCTTGCGGCCGTTGATCACCCAGTGGTCGCCGTCTCGCACCGCCCGCGTGGTCATGGCCGCCGGGTCCGAGCCTGCGCCCGGCTCGGAGATGCCGATGGCCGAGACCGTCTCGCCGGCCACATAGGGGGCGAGGTAGGCCGCCCGCTGCCGCTCGTTCACCGTCTGCATCAGCATGCGCAGGTTGGGGCTGTCCGGCGGCAGGGTGTAGGGCGTCACGCAGCGCCCGATCTCCTCCTCGACGCCCACCATGGCGGTCATCGGCAGGTCGGAGCCGCCCACGTCCGCCGGCGCGTCCAGGCCGAAGAGGCCCAGCTCGCCGGCGACCTTGTCCAGGCGGGCGTGTTCCTCTGGGGCGAGGTAGGCGCCTTGGCCTTCGGCCTCGCGGGCCATGACTCCGGCCTCCAGCGGCATCAGCTCGTCGCGCACGAAACGGGCGACGAGGTCCTTGAGCATGCGGTGCTCTTCGGAGAGTTCGAAGTCCACTGGCCTCCCCCGGGGTCACTCTGGTCTATTGGCCGATCATAACCGGCGATGGCGGAGAGGGGAGGGCGGACGTGGCGGAAGGCAAGGTTCTGGCGAAGGAGGCCACCGGCCCGCTCAAGGGAATCCGGGTCCTGGACCTGACCAGCGTGGTCAACGGCGCCTACGCCACCCAGATCCTGGCCGATCAGGGCGCGGACGTGATCAAGATCGAGGACCCGGGCTCGGGCCGCGGCTCCGGCGGCGACATCATGCGCTGGGCCGGCCACGTGCCGGACGGGACGCCCCGGGACATGGGCCCCATCTTCCTGACCATCAACCGCAACAAGCGCTCGGTGGTGGTCGACCTGAAGCAGGAGAGCGCGCGGCGCGCGATCCGCCGGCTGATCAAGTCCTGCGACGTGTTCGCCGCCTCCGTCCGCTACGAGGGGCTGAAGCGCCTGGGCCTGGGTTACGAGGACGTCGCCGCCATCAAGCCCGACATCGTCTACGTCCACGCCGCCGGCTACGGTTCGGACGGACCCTATGCGGGGGAGCCTGCCTACGACGACCTGATCCAGTCCGCCTCGGGCCTCGCTGACGTCCTTCCGCGCACGGATGGCAACCCGACGCCGCGCATCCTGCCGACCCTGGTGGCCGACAAGGTCTCGGGCCTGTTCATGGCCCAGGCGGTCACCGCGGCCCTGCTGCACCGCGCCCGCACCGGTGAGGGTCAGTTCGTCGAGGTGCCGATGCTGGAGTGCGTGACCAGCTTCCTGCTCGTGGAGCACCTCTACGACCACACCTGGGAGCCGCCGATCGGCCAGTGGGGCTATCAGCGGGTGATCAATCCCTATCGCAAGCCATTCGCCACGAAGGACGGCTACATCGGCCTGCTGCCGTACACCGACAAGCAGTGGGACCAGTTCTTCGACGCCGCCGGCTTCGGCGAGCAGATCAAGAGCGACCCGCGCTTCGCCGATTACGCCACGCGGGCCAAGCACACCCACGAGCTCTATGCCCTGGTGGAAGAGGCGGCGGCGACCAAGACCACCCAGGAGTGGCTGGACCTCCTGAAGCCGCTCTCCATCCCGGTGGTGAAGACCAACCGCCTGGACGACCTGCACGACGAGCCGCACCTGAAGGCGGTGGGTTTCTTCGAGGTCTACGAGCACCCGGAGGCCGGCCGCTACCGCTCGATGAAGCCGCCGGTGAAGTTCTCGAAGAGCCCCGCCAACATCCGCCGCCACCCACCGAGGCTCGGGGAGCACACCGACGAGGTCCTGGCCGAGGTGAGCGAGGGCGAGGAGGCGTGAGGTGCGCGCCGTCGTCATCGGCAGCTCGGGTGCCGGAAAGTCGACCTTCGCCGCCCGGCTCGCCGCGGCCTGCGACTTGACGCGGATCGAGCTCGACGCCCTGAACTGGGGCCCGAACTGGACCAACCGCTCGGCCGTGGAGCCCGGCGACTTCGAGCGCCGCGTGGACGAGGCGATCCGCGCCGAGCGCTGGGTGACGGACGGCAACTACCGCGCCGCGCTCGGCCGCACCTTGCCCAAGGCGACGCACCTGATCTGGCTCGACTACCCGCGGCGCCTCGTGATGGCGCGGGTGATCCGCCGCTCCTTCGTCCGCGCCGCCGGCGGCCGGGAGCTGTGGCCCGGCACCGGCAACCGCGAGGACTTCCGCCGCTGGCTGGACCGCGAGCATCCCATCCGCTGGGCGTGGGACACCTTCCAGCGCCGCCGCCTGCAGTACCAGGCCCTGTTCGCCGATCCCCGCCTCGCGCACCTCGAGAAGCACCGGATCAGCCGCCCCCACCAGGCCGAGCGGCTGATCGCGAAGATGGCGGCCGACGCCTGCCTGGAGCCCTAGGCCGGCACGAACACCGGCACGGGCGGACCACCCTCGGTGTCCTGGAACTTCACCTTCACCCGCATGCCGATCTTCAGGTCCTCGGGCGTCACGTCGACGAAGTTGGTGAGCACCGCCGGACCCTCGTCGAGGGTGACGTAGCCCAGTGCGTAGGGACCGGTCGGCGACTTCCGCATGATCGAGAAGGTGTAGACCACCCCCTCACCCGGACTCTCCTCCCACACCGTCTCGGCGGAGAGGCAGTGGGGGCAGATGTTGCGCGGGTACCAGTGCGCCTTGCCACAGGGAACGCAGCGCTTGATCAGGAACCGGCCTTCGCGGGCCGCGTCCCAGAAGGGCTTGGACTCGATGGTCACCGGCGGGGCGGGGACGGGGCGGGTCATCACTTCGGACATCTCTTACGCCTCCCGTTCCAGGATCACGGTCGCCGAGCCGTGGCGCAGGCCGAGGGAGCCGCCCGTGCCGTGGGCGATGGCCAGGTCGCAGTTGGGCACCTGCACCTTCGGATGGGCCTCGCCGCGGAGCTGGCGCACCGCCTCGATCACCTTGGTGATCCCGCCGCGGTTGGTGGGGTGGTTGTTGCAGAGGCCGCCGCCGTCGGTGTTGAACGGCAGCTTGCCGACGCCAGAGATCAGGTTGCCGTCGGCCACGAACTTGCCGCCCTCGCCCTTCTTGCAGAAGCCGAGGTCCTCCAGCTGCATCAGCACGGTGATGGTGAAGCTGTCGTAGATCGAGGCGTACTTGATGTCGGCCGGCGTCACGCCCGCCTCCTCGAACGCCCGCGGGCCCGACCAGACGGCGCCGGAATGGGTGAGGTCGAGGTCGTGGCCGCCCATGGGGCCCTTCGGCGCCTCGCCCGCGCCCAGCACCCGCACCTTCGGCCGGTTGAGCGATCTGGCGATCTCCGGCGAGGTGACGATCAGGGCGCCGCCGCCGTCGGTGACCACGCAGCAGTCCAGCAGGTGCAGCGGGTCGGAGATCATCCGCGAGTTCACCACCTCCTCGACGGTGACCACGTTCTTCAGGAAGGCGTGCTCGTTCCACTGGGCGTGGTGGGACGCAGCGACCTTGATCCAGGCCAGCTGCTCGGAGGTGGTGCCGTACTCGTACATGTGCCGCATGGCGCACATGCCGTAGGTGTTGTGCGTCGAGCCGCCGTAGATGTTCTCGAAGCCGGCTTCGGGCGGGCCATCGGTCAGGGCGCCGCCGCCGGCCGGGCCGCCGCGCATGCTGGCGCCGGGCCGGTTGCCGCCGTTGCGCGGCCGGCCGGCCAGGGTGATCAGCGCCACCTTGCACTTGCCCGCGGCGATCGCCTGGGCGGCGTGGCCGACGTGCACGATGTAGGAGGAGCCGCCGGTCTCGGTGGAGTCCAGGTGCCGGACGTTCCGAAGGCCCATGTAGTCGATCATCGACAGGCCGCCGAAGCCCGGCGCGTCGCCGGCGCAGAAGTAGCCGTCCACGTCGTCGTGGCTGAGTCCCGCGTCCTTCAGGGCGCCGATGGCGCACTCGGCGTGCAGCTGCGGGGTGGAGGTGTCGGGCGCGTCGCGGAGCGGATGCTCGTACGCGCCCATCACATAGGCCTGGCCCTTGATGCTCATGAACTCCCCAAACAATCGTTCGAAGTTATGCGCGCGGGCTTAGCAGGCCTGACGCGGCGGCAGGAAGTCCGGCCTGCTCAGGCCGGCTCCGCCGTCTTCAGCCGCGCCTCGCGGAGGGCCGAGCGCCGGACCTTTCCGGCGTCGTCACGCAGGGCCTCGTCCACGAACTCGTAGGTGCGGGGCTGCTTGTAGGTGACCAGACGCTCCTTCAGGTGCGCGCGCAGCTCCTCCTCCGAGACGGGTGACCGCGCCTGGATGATCGCGTGCACCGTCGCGCCCAGATCCTCGTCGGGCAGGCCGATCACCGCCACCGACTGCACGGCCGGATGCTCCTCCAGGGCCGCCTCGATCTCCGCCGGATAGACATTGGAGCCGCCCACCAGGATCATGTCGGCGCGGCGGTCGGCCAGGTAGAGGTAGCCGTCGGCGTCGAACCAGCCGATGTCGCCCAGGCTCTCCCAGCCGTCGGGCAGGGTCTTGGGCGTCGCGCCGACGTAGCGATAGGTGGCCGGGGAGCCCGGCGGCCGGCGCATGTAGATCTCGCCCGTCTCGCCGGCCGGCAGCGGCCGGCCGTCCTCGCCGAAGATCGCCATCTCGCCGATCGCGACCCGCCCCACCGAGCCGCGGTGCTCCAGCCACTCGGAGCCGGTGATGATGGTGACGGCCTGGGCCTCGGTGCCGGCGTAGAGCTCCATCACCTCGCCGGGCGCGATCCAGTGGATGAAGGCCTCCTTCAGCCAGGGCGGGCAGGGCGCGGCCATGTGCCAGAGGGTCTCCACCGAGGAGAGGTCGTACTTCGCGCGCACCTCTTCCGGCAGCCGCCAGATGCGGCTCATCATGGTCGGCACGAGGTAGACCCAGGTCGCGCGCCGCGCCTGGATCTCCGCCAGGGTCGCCTCGGGATCGAACCGGGGCATGACCACCACGTGGGCGCCGAGCGCCGTGGCCTGCATCATCATGCCGAAGGGGGCGTTGTGGTACATCGGCGCCGGGATCAGGGCGGTCTCGATCGGCCGCAGCCGGAAGCCGCCAACCTCCGGCGTTTCGCGGAAGGTGAGACCCGGCTGCCCGGCCAGGATCAGCTTCGGCCGGCCGGTGGAGCCGCCGCTGGTCGGCGCCTTGGAGATCGGCGGAATGGCGTCGGGCAGGTCGCCGTCGTCCTCGGACTTGGCCGCCAGGTCCGCGACGCTGAGGATCGGGCGGTCGATGGCATGGTCGAAGGCCGCGATCACCACCGGCGAGTTCGCCAGTTCGACGATCGCCTGCAGCTCGGCCTTCGGCAGCCGGAAGGAGATCGGCTGCGGCGTCGCGCCCAGCTTCCAGATGGCGTGGGCGGCCTCCACGAAGCCGACGCTGTTCGGCAGGCCGAGCGTCACGAGGTCGCCCTGCTTCACCCCGTAGGCCTGCAGACCGCGGGCGATGCGGTTCGAGCGCCGGTCCAGCTCCGCATAGGTCAGGGTCTCGGGCCCGCAGCTCACCGCGGGCGCGTTCGGCTGGAAGCGCGCGTGCTGGCGCAGCTTCGCCCCAAAGGAGATCATCTCGTCGTCGGCCATACGTCCCTCCCGCCGGCGGGTTCGTCCCGCGCTTGGTTGGCTCTACTGAACCCCCCTGACGCTGGGTCCGCAAGGCGCTATGACGTCAAATTGAAACGTCTGTTTGAGGAGCCGCCATGTCCGTCGAGGAACTGCTCGCCCAGGATTTCGGGACGATCGCCGATGTCATCCGTGAGCAGGCGAAGGCGCTGAAGGACCAGCCGGCCCTCGTCGACGCCAAGCGCACGGTCAGCTACGCCGAGCTGGACGCGCTTATGGACCGCATCGCTGCGGCCCTGCAGCGGGATGGCGTGGGCAAGGCCGACGTGGCGGCGATCTGCGCCTCCTCCTCGGTGGAATACGGCGCGACCTTCTTCGGCATCCTGCGGGCCGCGGCCATCGTGGCGCCGCTCGCGCCCTCCTCGACGCCCGAGAGCCTGATCGTCCAGCTGGAGGACAGCGGGGCCAAGGTCTTCTTCCTGGACAAGCAGCTCGCCGATCACATGGCGGGCGTCATCGACCAGGTGAAGGCCAGGCGCGTCAGTCTCGACGGCTCGGACTGCGGCACGCCCTTCGAGGACTGGCTGGCGCCAGAGGGGGCCAAGCCCGTGCTGCACGAGGTCGATCCCGACCAGGGCTTCAACATCATCTATTCGTCGGGCACCACGGGCGCGCCCAAGGGCATCGTCCAGCCGCACCGGATGCGCTGGGGCCAGATCCGCCGCGGGGTCTATCCGCCGGGCGCCGTGACCATGGTCTCCACGCCGCTCTATTCGAACACCACTCTGGTCTCCTTCCTGCCGACCATCTCGAATGGCGGCACGGCGGTGCTGATGCCGAAGTTCGACGTGAAGCAGTTCCTGGAGCTGTCGGAGAAGCACCGCGCCACCCACGCCATGCTGGTGCCCGTGCAGTACCGCCGGCTGATGGAGTATCCCGACTTCGACCGCTACGACCTCAGCTCGTTCCAGATGAAGTTCTCCACCTCGGCGCCGTTCTCGGCGGCGCTGAAGCGCCAGGTGCTGGACCGCTGGCCGGGCGGGCTCGTCGAGTACTACGGCATGACGGAGGGCGGCGGCTCCTGCGGGCTACTCTGCCACGAATTCCCCGACAAGCTGCACACCGTCGGCCGCCCGCTGCCCGGCCACGACATCCGGCTGATCGACGAGGAGGGCAAGGAGGTCCCGCAGGGCCAGATCGGCGAGGTCGTCGGTCGCTCCGGGGCGATGATGGTCGGCTACCACAACCAGCCGGGGAAGACCTCGGAGGCGGAGTGGTGGTCGCCGGAGGGCCTGCGCTACATCCGCACCGGCGACGTGGGCCGCTTCGACGAGGACGGCTTCCTCACCCTGATGGACCGCAAGAAGGACATGATCATCTCGGGCGGGTTCAACATCTACCCGAGCGACCTGGAGGCCGAACTCGTGAAGCACGAGGCGGTGCTCGAGGCGGCGGTGGTGGGGGTCCCGTCGGACAAGTGGGGCGAGACGCCGGTGGCCTATGTGGCGCTGAAGCCCGGCCAGACGGTGTCGGCCGACGAGCTGAAGGCCTGGCTGAACGGCCGGGTCGGCAAGACCCAGCGCCTCGCCGACCTGCAGTTCGTGGACAGCCTGCCGCGCAGCCACATCGGCAAGATCCTGAAGCGCGAGCTGCGCGACGCCTACCAGGGCCCGGCGACCGCAGCGTGAGGAAGTTCGGGCCGCCGGCTTGTCTTCCCCGACGTCCGCCTCCCAAGTCCGGTCGAGCACGGAGAGCAGGACCATGATGGACGGCAACCAGGCGGCGGCGTTCGCCGAGCGGCAGAAGGGAACGCTTCCCGGCAACCTCGCCATCGAGTGGGAGGAGGTGGCCAACGGCGCCGCCCGCGGCCGCTTCACGGTCACCCAGGGCCACATGGCGCCCAACGGCTTCGTCCACGCCGCCTCGGTGATCGCCCTGGTGGACAGCGCCTGCGGCTACGCCTGCGTGGCCTCCCTGCCGGAGGGCGCCAGCGGGTTCACGACGGTGGAGCTGAAGTCCAACTTCCTGGCCACGGCCAAGGTCGGCGAGGTCGTGGCCTGCCGCGCCTGGCTGGTGCACGGCGGCCGCATGACCCAGGTCTGGGACGCCGAGGCGGTCAACGAGACCACCGGCAAGACCATGGCGGTGTTCCGCTGCACCCAGATGGTGCTTTACCCGCGCTAATCAGCCGCTTGCGCGAGCCGGGTCGGATGAGTAGGTTCCGCCGCTCACTCGGCGGGCCCCTCTGCGGCGGCCCGAAGACGGCCTGGAGAGGTGGCTGAGTGGTCGAAAGCACCGCACTCGAAATGCGGCGTACTCGCGAGGGTACCGTGGGTTCGAATCCCACCCTCTCCGCCATTCGCCACGGTCGCGCCGCCCGCGCCGCTGACCTGGCCGGCCGACCGCATCGGACCCTGACCTGATCGACGTCGTCCTTCCCTTCCCGGGCTCCGAAGCCCAGGCCCAGGCGCTGGCGAGCGCCCTTGGCGCCGAGATGGCCGTGCTGGAGACCCGGCGCTTTCCCGATGGCGAGAGCTATGTGCGCATCGGGTCCGACGTGGCCGGCCGGCGCGTCCTGGCGGTCTGCAGCCTGGCCGGGCCCGACGAGCAGTTCCTGCCGCTGGTGTTCGCCGCCGGCGTCGCGCGCGAGCTCGGCGCGGCGCGGGTGGACCTGGTCGCGCCCTACCTCGCCTATATGCGGCAGGACGCGCGGTTCCGGCCCGGGGAAGCGGTCACCTCGCGGCATTTCGCGAAGCTGGTCTCGCGGGAGTTCGACGGGCTGGTGACGGTCGATCCCCACCTGCATCGCCACGCGACCCTGGACGAGATCTACGCGATCCCCGCCATCGCCGCGCGCGCTGCGCCGCTGCTCGCCGCCTGGATCGCCCAGAACGTCGAGCATCCCTTGATCGTCGGCCCGGACTCCGAGAGCGAACAGTGGGCGGCCGAGGTCGCGGCGCTGGCCGGCGCGCCGCACGTGGTGCTGGAGAAGGCGCGGCACGGCGACCGCGACGTGTCCATCGAGGTTCCGGACCTCGGAGCCTGGCGCAACCGCCAGCCGGTGCTGATCGACGACATCGTCTCGTCCGGCCAGACGGTGATCGAGGCCGCCGCGGGGATCGTGCGCCAGCGCCTGTCCCCGCCGGTCTGCCTGGCTGTCCACGCCCTGTTCGATGGAGAGGTGGGCCGGCGGCTCGCCCGCGCCACGCGCGCCGTCGTCTCCACCGACACCGTGCCTCACCCGAGCAACGGCATCCCCGTTGCCGCCCTCCTGGCGGAGGCGGTGCGCAGCGTGACGACCTGAGCTCTTATCGCCTGAGGGACGGCGACGGCCGCTGCGTATATCGTCGTGGGCGAACGGACTTGGAGTCACCGGTGGCCGACAGGCTCGAAACCACGCTTCTGGCGCTGAAGGGCCAGCCCGCCGACCGTCCGCTCGACCAGCTCGAGCCTGTGGTGTGGCGTCGGCTGGACGAAGTGCGGGAGACGCGCAGCGGCGCCGGGGCAGCCTTCGCCGTCCGGGTCGCGGCGGTCATGGGCTCGCTGTTCCTCGGCCTCGCCGCCGGCGGGCTCGGGGCGGCGTCGGCCGGCGCCCGCGACAACGAGATCTCGGTCTTCTCCCTCGGACCCCAGCTCGCCCCCTCGACCCTGCTCGAGGGGCGCGGATGAAGGGCGTCAGCCGCGGGCTGCTGCTGACCCTGATGCTGACCATGCTGGCGGGCGCCCTCGGCGCCTGGGGGGCGGCCCGCTACATCGACTCTCGCCGAGCCCAGCCGTCGCTCCACGAGTTCGTCCACCACGAGATGGACCTCACGGCCCAGCAGGAGGCCAGGCTCGACCAGCTCGAGCAGGCGTTCGCCGTCCGCCGCCGCGTCCGCGAGGCGGAGCTCAGGTCGGCCAACGCCGAACTGGCCGCCGCCATCCAGGCCCGCCATGAATACTCCCCCGAGGTGCAGGCGTCGGTGGAGCGCTTCCACCACGCCATGGGCGAGCTCCAGAAGGAGACGATCGTCCACGTCCTGGAGATGCGGCGGGTGCTGACGCCGGAGCAGGCGGCGAAGTTCGATGCGCGTGTGGCAGAGGCCCTGACCGAACCCGCGCCGTGAGCGGAGACGACCGCGACGACCTCGATCTCGCCCGGGAGGCGGCCGCCGGCGAGGATCGGGCCTTCACCCTGCTGATGCGGCGGCACAAGGAGGGCCTCTACCGCTTCGTGCGCCGCTATGTCGGCGAGCCGGACGCCGCCTACGAGGTGGTCCAGGAGACCTTCGTGGCCGCCTGGCAGGCCATGGGCCGGTTCGACGCGCGCAGGCCGTTCCCCACCTGGCTGCGGGCGATCGCGCTGAACAAGTGCCGCGACCGCGGCCGCCGGCTGGCGGTGCGCCGGGCGATCCTCGGGGAGCGGGACCTCGACAGTCCCGAGGCGCAGGCCCAGCCGGATCCCGGCGCCACGCCCGAGGCGGCGCTCGGCCGCGCGCAGGACGCCGCGCGGCTCGACCGCGCCATCGCCCGCTTGCCCGCCAAGCTGAAGGAGCCCCTGCTGCTCACCTGGTTTGAGGACATGAGCCAGCAGGAAGCCGGCGCCCTCCTGGGCGTCAGCGCCAAGACCATCGAGATGCGGGTCTACCGCGCGCGCCAGCGGTTGGCGGTTCTGCTGTCGGAGCGCCCCCGCCGTTGAGGGATCGCCGCCTGGCCCGCGTATCAGACATGCGACGGGACGCTTGACCTTCCCACCATGGGAAGCCGTATCGACCCCCTCCTGATTTGTGGAACGACACCGGAGACGGCATGGCCGCGGGACTCCCCAACCTCCATCGACGCCAAATCCTGGCGGGCGGCGCCGGCCTGGCCGCGGCGGGCCTGCTGCCCGGCTGGGCGCGCAGCCAGACGCCGGGCCTGAGCCCCAGGCCCACGGCGCTGGAAGGCGAGGACATCCGGCTCAGCATCGGCCACGCGCCCTTCCAGGTGGATGGGCGTCGCGGCCACGCGGTGGCGATCAACGGGACCGTGCCCGGGCCGCTGATCCGGCTCAGGGAAGGCCAGAACGTCCGGCTGCACGTCACCAACACCCTGACCGACGAGGAGACCTCGATCCACTGGCACGGCCTGCTGCTGCCGTTCCAGATGGACGGGGTGCCGGGCGTCAGTTTCCCGGGCATCAAGCCGGGCGAGACCTTCACCTACGAGTTCCCGGTGAAGCACGCGGGCACCTACTGGTACCACAGCCACTCCGGGCTCCAGGAGATGATCGGCCACTACGCTCCGATCGTCATCGATCCGGCGGGCGCGGAGCCGAACCCTTACGACCGCGAGCACGTGATCGTGCTGTCGGATTACACCTTCATGCATCCGCACCACCTGCTGGTGAAGCTGAAGCAGCAGCCGGGTTACTCGAACCGTCAGAAGCAGACGGTGGCGGGCCTGCTGGCCGGGAAGGACCAGCCGCTGAAGGACCGTATCGAGTGGGCCAAGATGCGCATGGATCCCACCGACATCGCCGACGTGACGGCCGCCAACTTCAGCTACCTGGTCAACGGCCACGGGCCGAAGGACAACTGGACCGGCCTCTTCCGCCCGGGCGAGCGGGTGCGCCTGCGGTTCGTCAACGCCGCTTCCATGACCATCTTCAACGTGCGGATCCCCGGCCTGAAGATGACGGTGGTGCAGGCCGACGGCATGGACGTGCGCCCCGTTGAGGTGGACGAGTTCCAGATCGCCAACGCCGAGACCTACGACGTCATCGTCCAGCCGACCGAGGACCGGGCCTTCACCCTGGTGGCCGAGACCTCCGACCGGTCGGGCATGGCGCGCGGCACGCTGGCGCCGCGGGCCGGCATGGTCGCCGAGGTCCCGCCGCTGCGCGAACGCCCGATCCTCACCATGAAGGACATGGGCATGGGGAGCATGGACCACGGGGCCCACGGCGGGCAGCAGATGGACCACGGCTCCATGGGCATGCGCGATCCCGCCAACGCGCCGCAGGTGAAGCTGACGCCCGGGGTGCAGATGATTTCGCCCATGCCGGTGGACCGGGTGGGCGACCGCGGCACGGGCCTGGAGGGCGTGCCGCACAAGGTGCTGACCTACACCGACCTCGTGGCGACCCGGCCCAATCCGGACACCCGCACGCCCTCGCGCAGCCTGGACATCCACCTGACCGGCAACATGGAGCGGTTCATCTGGGGGTTCGACGGGGAGAAGTACTCTGAGACCACCAAGCCGATCCCGTTCCGCCTGAACGAGAAGGTGCGCGTGACCCTCGTGAACGACACCATGATGGCCCACCCGATCCACCTGCACGGCCACTTCATGGCCCTGGTGAACGGCCACGGCGACCACCAGCCGCTGAAGCACACCCTGAACGTCCTGCCCGGAGGCAAGCTGTCGTTCGACCTGGTCGCCGACGCGCCCGGGGACTGGGCCTTCCACTGCCACATGCTGCTGCACATGCACGCGGGCATGTTCCGCGTGGTGACGGTGCGTCCGATGGAAGGAGCCGCAGCATGAAGCGCCTGCTGCTGATCGCCGCCGCCCCGCTCGCCGCGGCCGGGCCCGCCTTCGCCGAGCCCGCCGACCCGCACGCCGGTCACCACATGCCGGCTCAGGCTCCGGCGCCCGCCGCCGTTGACCCGCACGCGGGCCACAACATGCGCGCCGCGCCGGCTCCCGCTGATCCGCACGCCGGTCACCACATGCCGGCTCAGGCTCCGGCGCCCGCCGCCGCGGACCCGCATGCGGGCCACGACATGCCCGCCGCGCCGGCTCCCGCCGATCCTCACGCCGGCCACCACATGCCCGCGCAGGCTCCGGCGCCCGCCGCCGTTGACCCGCATGCGGGCCACAACATGCCCGCCGCGCCGGCGCCCGCCGATCCGCACGCCGGCCACCACATGCCGGCGCAGGCTCCGGCGGCCGCCGCGGACCCGCACGCAGGGCACAACATGCCCGCTGCGCCGGCCCAACCGGCCGTTCCTCATGCGGGCCACGTCACGCCGGCCCCGGCGGACCCGCACGCCGGGCACAACATGGCGCCGAGCGACGTCGGCTCCGAACCTGCGCCCGCGCCGCCCACGGACCACGCTGCGGAACGCTTCTTCGGCGCGCGCCAGATGGCGGAGGCCCGCGCCCTGCTCCGCAAGGAACACGGCGACATCCGCTGGTCGCGGGTGCTGCTGGAGACCGCCGAGGTCCGGCCCTCAGACGACGGCGACGCCTACGCCTGGGAAGGCGAGGCCTCGTTCGGCGGGGACATCAACCGCTTCGTCCTCTCTACCGAAGGCGAGGGCGAGGACGGCGACCTGCACGAGGCGGAGGTCCAGGCGCTCTATTCCCGGGCGATCGGGTCCTACTTCAACCTGCAGGCCGGCGTCCGACAGGACTTCGAGCCGCGGCCGCGCCCGACCTATGCCACGGTGGGCGTAGAGGGCCTGGCCCCCTACTGGTTCGAGGTGGGCGGCGCGCTCTTCCTCTCGGACGAAGGGGACCTCTCGGCGAGGCTCGAGGGCTCCTACGACCTGCGGCTGACCCAGAAGCTGATCCTCGAGCCGCGGGCGGAGGTAAACCTCGCCGCCAGCGCCGATCGCGCCCTGGAGGAGGGCTCGGGCGTTCGCGACGTCGAGCTCGGCCTTCGCCTGCGTTACGCCATCAAGCCCGAGTTCGCGCCCTATGTGGGCGTGAACTGGGAGCGGAAGTTCGGCGACACCGCCGACTTCGCCCGCGCCGCCGGGGAGGGGGTGGAGGACACCCGCTTCGTCGTCGGCCTCAGGGCCTGGTTCTGATCCTTTCCCGTTCTCAGGAGTACGAGATGAAGCTTATCGCCGCCGCGGCCGTCGCCGCCTTCGCCCTGGCCGGGACCGCCGTCGCCCAGCCGCATGACCACGCCGCCCATGCGGCTCCCGCTGCGGCCGCGGCTGTCACCGGGGTGGGGGTGGTCAAGGCGGTCGACGCCCGCGCGGGCACGGTGACCATCGCTCACGAGCCGATCAAGGCGCTGGGCTGGCCGGCCATGACCATGCCGTTCAAGGTCTCCGACCCCGCCCTGCTCAAGGCGGCCGCGGTCGGCGACAAGGTCACCTTCCAGTTGAACGGCCAGCAGATCGTCGCCCTCAAAAAGGGCTGAGACGGCGCGGCGCCCGGCAGAAGCCCGGGCGCCGCCACTTTTTTTGAGGGCGCCCGCCCGAGCGGCGCGTATCCCGGATGACGGCGCCGCGTTCGAGCGGGCGAGCATCCATGGCGTGGCTATGGGTGTGTGTATTCGCGCCGTAATTGTCCGTCTGTCGGAATTTTCGGTCATCGCGGGCGAGGCCACGGCAAGTCCTGCCGCCGCCAAGATCGTCTCCGGGTTGTGAGGCGGTGGAAATCTACTTCCGATTTTCTGGCGCGTTGCCGCGCTTCGGCGTGGGTCCCGCGCATAACTTGGGCGCCGGGGCGCCTGGAATCTTGGCCTGTGCCTTTGCCGTGGTATCCAAAGGCTTGATAAAAAATAACCAGGGAATTGCTTTTTGCCGGCCTGGCCGGGGCAGATTCTTTCGCTCCGCGGGGCCTCACGCCCATAACTCGGCCCGACGCGGGCGCTGTCGCGAAACTTTCATCCGGCCTAAGCCGCGGCTAAATGTATAGACAATATTGACACGGGAAGGGTGGGCCGCCGAGTTGGGCGCCGAAGTCCAGTCCGACAAGAAGCGGATGACTTCATCGCGGGATACGAGGGGGTCGTTATGAAAAGGTTCACGAAGCAGCTGCTGTTCGCCAGCGCGTGCGTCTCCATGGGCATGGTCGGCACGGCCGCCGCGGCCCAGCAGGCCGCGGGGAGCGACGTCGAGGAGGTGATCGTCACCGGCAGTCGCATCAAGCGCGCCGACATCACCGGCGTCGGCCCGGCCACAGTGGTCAGCGAGGCGGAGATCGCACGCACCGGGGTGATGAACGTCGAGACCCTGCTGCAGCGCCTGCCGGCCTCGGCGGGCAACGCCGGCAACCAGACCAACGCCTACTGGACCGGCAACGGCTGGGGCACGGCGCAGGTGAACCTGCGCGGCCTGGGCATCAACCGCACCCTGGTGCTGCTGAATGGCCGCCGGGTGGTCTACGGCGGCACTGGCGCCAACAGCGCCGTCGACCTGAACACCATCCCCACCGGCATGATCGCGCGGATGGACGTCCTGAAAGACGGCGCCTCGGCGATCTACGGCGCCGACGCCGTCGCGGGCGTGGTCAACATCATCACCCGCACCGACTTCGAAGGCGTGCAGCTCACGGGCAAGTACGGGGTCACCGACGAGGGCGACGGCCAGGAGTACGCCGCCGATCTGCTGTGGGGCGTCCGCGGCGAGCGCGGCGGCTTCGTCGCCGGCGTCAGCTACCAGAAGATGGACCCGGTCAACATGGCCGACCGCGAGCCCTGCGGCCTCGGCGAGGTCGGCGGCCGGCTGGTCTGCGTGGGCAGCGCCGCGACGATCGGCGGGCGCGCGGTCCTGCCGAACGGCCAGCAGATCAACTTCAACCAGACGCCGGGCGGCAACGGCAACTTCTTCGAGCCGTACAGCGCGGCCAAGCACAACTTCAACTCCAACCCCTTCCTGAACGCGGTCAGCGCGCTCGAGCGGGTGAGCGTCGGCGTGTTCGGGGACTACGAGCTGACCGACAGCGTCGAGATGTTCGGCGAGTTCCTGTTCACCCACCGCGAGACGAGCCAGATCGCCACGCCCGGTTCGCTGCGCAACCTGACGATCACGGCCAACAACCGGAACAACCCCACCGGCCAGGACATCCTCCTGATCCAGCGCCGCCTGGCTGAGCCCGGCCCGCGCCAGTTCTTCCAGGAGACGGACACCTGGCGCGGCGTCGCCGGCCTGCGCGGCGCCTTCGGGGCCGGCTGGAGCTGGGAAGCCGCAGCCAACTTCGGCCGCACCACCGGCATCGACGGCTCGACCAACATCGCCAACCTGGAGCGGGTGCGCGCGACCATCGCCGCCTGCGTCCCCGGCTCCACCTCCACCGCGCCCTGCGCCGACTACCTGGGCTTCGGCGACCTGACGCCGGAGGTGCTCGACTACATCCTCTTCACCATGCGCGACACCGGCGGCAACGAGCAGAAGAGCGTCACCGCCGACGTCACCGGCTCGCTGTTCGACCTGCCGGCCGGCCCGGTAGGCGTGGCCGCGGGCGTGGTCTACCGCGAGGAGAAGGGCTGGCGTAACCCCGACGCCCTGACCGTGCTGGGTGTCGCCAACACCAACCAGCAGGACCCGATCTCCGGCTCGGTGAACACCAAGGAAGCCTATCTGGAGCTCTCCGCTCCGTTGCTGGCGGACATGCCGTTCGCCCAGCGGGTCGAGCTGAACGGCGCGGTGCGCTACTCCGACTACAACCTGTTCGGCGACAACATCACCTACAAGCTCGGCCTCGACTGGACGGTGATGGACGGCCTGCGCCTGCGGGCCACCTACGGCACCGGCTTCCGCATCCCGAGCGTGCCGGAGCTGTTCGGCGGCGTCGCCGAGGGCAACCTGACGACCACCGACCCCTGCAGCCGCTACTCCACCAGCGGCAACCCGATCCTGATCGCCAACTGCCAGGCCTCCGGCGTGCCCGCCGGCTACGTCCAGCTCGGCAACACCGTCCTGACCACGGTGGGCGGCAACCAGAACCTGCAGCCGGAGGAGTCGGAGAACCTGACGCTGGGCGTGGTTGTCCAGCCGACCTTCACGCCGGGTCTGTCGGTGACGGTCGATTACTTCGACATCCAGATCAAGGACGCGATCCGCAACATCCCGGGCTCGACGAAGCTGGCGGTCTGCTACGCCAGCGCCAACCTCTCGCACCCGTTCTGCAGCCCGGAGCACTTCACCCGCAGCAGCCGCACGGGCGAGGTGAACTTCCTGTCCTCCCAGCCGACCAACGCGGGCAAGGAGACGATGAAGGGCGTCGACGTGGGCGTGCGCTACGCCTTCGACATCTCGCGCTTCCGCGCGGACTTCGACTGGAACACCACCTACCTCGCCAAGTACGAGGTCATCCCGTTCCAGGGCGCGGCGCCGATCATCTTCGACGGCTTCATCGGCGGCGGGAACGGCGGCTATCCGCACTGGCGCTCCAACGCCAGCCTGACGGTCTCCGACGTGAACTGGAACGCCACCTGGTCGGTGCAGTGGATCGGCAAGGCGAAGGACTTCAACGCCGCCCCGACCGCCATCGGATCGCGCACCCCGAACGTCTTCTACCACAACGCCCAGGTCGCCTACCGGCTGAGCGAGAAGGCCAACGTCGCCGTCGGCGTCGACAACCTGTTCGACAAGGACGCGCCGTTCATCGCCAGCTGGACGGACGCCAACACGGACACCATGACGTACGACCTGCTCGGCCGTCGCGGCTACGTGCGCCTGCAGTACGCGTTCTAAGGACGCAAGTCCGGGGCCGGAGGGGCCCGCACCCTCCGGCGCCTCCTATTGCGAGATGCCCATGCGCTGGCCAGCCCTGGCCCGTAAGACCCACAAGTGGCTCGCCCTGGTCGTGGCGATCCAGGCGGTCTTCTGGACCCTGAGCGGCGTCTACATGACCGCCGTCCACATCGACATCATCCACGGCGACCGGCTGGTGAAGGCGCAGGCGGCCCAGCCGATCGCGCTCGCCGGCCTCGTGGAGCCGGCGCATCTCGCCCACCTCGCGCCGGGCATGAAGAGCGCCCGGCTGGAGACCCAGCTCGGCCAGCCCGTCTATGTGGTGCAGGCCGAGGGCGGCCCCGCGCTGTTCGACGCCCGCACGGGGCAGAAGCTCTCGCCGCTGAACGCCGACCAGGCGAAGGCGCGGGCCCAGGCGCTGTTCGCCGAGGACGGCCGGGTGGTCAGCGTGGAGTACCTTACGAAGGCGCCGCTGGAGATCCAGACGCGTCCGGTCCCGGTCTGGCGCGTGGAGTTCGAGGGCGCCTGGCGGCCCACCTTCTACATCTCGCCCGTCACGGGTGAGCTGGTGTCGCGCCGCCACGACCTGTGGCGGACCTTCGACTTCGTGTGGATGTTCCACATCATGGACTACGACGACCGGCAGGACGTGAACAACGTGCTGATCCGTGTCTTCACCTGGCTCGCGGTGGCCACCGCCGCCTCCGGGGCCTGGCTCCTGCTCTACAGCTTCCGCCGCAAGCGGCGGGTCCGAAAGGCCGCGGCATGACCTGGTCGCCCATGTTCCTGATCCGCTGGCTCCACAAGTGGTTCGGCCTGGTGCTCGGCCTGCAGTTCCTGCTGTGGTCGGTTAGCGGCGCCACCATGGCGCTGCTTGACCACCACAAGGTGGCCGCCGAGGACGCGGTCCTGCCGGTGGCCCAGTCAGCCGCGCCCGCCGACCCGCTGCCGCTGGCCCGCGTCGCCGAGGCCGTGGGCGCGCCGATCCTGAAGCTGCAGCTCAAGCCGCTGTACGACGCCTGGGTGTACGAGGCGACGACGCCGCAGGGCGTGCGGCTGGTGGACGCGACGCGGGGCGAGGTCCTGCAGATCGACGCGGCCAAGGGCCGCGAGCTCGCCGTCGCCCGCTTCAGCGGCAGCGCTCCGGTGCGCTCCGTGGAGCGGGTGGAGAAGACGACGCTGGAGACCCGCGACATCGCCCTGCCGGTCTGGCGGGTGGAGTTCGCCGATCCCGACCGGACGACGCTCCTGGTCTCCGCCGACACGGGCGAGGTGCTGGCGGCCAAGAACGACACCTGGCGGCTGTGGGACATCGCCTGGATGCTCCACATCATGGATTACCGCGACCGGCAGAGCTTCAACCACCCGCTCATCGTCACGGTCGGCACGGGTGCGGCGTGGCTGGCGCTGAGCGGCCTGATCCTGCTGTTCCGCAGCTTCCGCCGCGCCGACTTCGCCTGGGTCCTCGCCCCGCTGGAGGCGGCGTCCGCCCGTCGCCGTTCGGACCCCAAGCTCAAGGCCGCACCCGAGGCCGCCGCGAAGGACGCGCACTGACCCGCCTCACGATGGCCCGGCCGACTTGCCCCGCCTGCGGCGCATGAGCAGGTAGCCGGCCGGAATCACCAGCATCGAGAGCAGCGGCGCGGTGAGCATGCCGCCGATCATCGGCGCGGCGATCCGGCTCATCACCTCCGAGCCCGCCCCGTGACCCACCACCACCGGGGCGAGGCCGGCCAGGATCACGGCCACGGTCATGGCCTTGGGCCGCACCCGCAGCAGCGCCCCCTCGCGGATCGCCGCGCTCACCCCTTCGGGATCCGGGTCCTCCCCGCGCTCCGCCAGCGCCTGCCGCAGGTAGATCAGCATGATCACCCCGAACTCGGCCGCGAGGCCGGCGAGCGCGATGAAGCCCACGCCCGTGGCCACCGACTGGTCGTAGCCCAGCAGGTAGATCGTCCAGATCCCGCCGGTCAGCGCGAACGGCAGGGTCAGCATGATCAGGGCGGCCTCGTCCAGGCGGCCGAAGGTCAGGTAGAGCAGGAAGAAGATGATCGCCAGGGTGGCCGGAACCACCAGCTTCAGCCGGTCGGCGGCCCGCTCGAGGTACTCGAACTGGCCGGAGTAGGCGATCGAAACGCCAGGCGGGGTCTTCACCTCGCGCGCCACCGCCGCCTGCAGGTCCTTCACCACCGAACCCAGGTCGCGGCCGCGGACGTCCACATAGACCCAGGTGGAGGGCCGGGCGTTCTCGGTCTTCAGCATGGGCGGGCCGTCGGCGATGCTGATCGCCGCCACGGTCCCGAGCGTGATCTGCTGGCCGGACGGCGTCAGGATCGGCAGGGCGCGGAGCCCCTCCAGGCTGTCGCGAAGCTCCCGCGGATAGCGGACGCTGATCGGATAGCGGGCCACGCCCTCCACCGTCTCGCCGACGGTCTGGCCGCCGATGGCGCCGGAGACGATCTCCTGCACGTCGGCGATGTTGAGGCCGTAGCGGCCCGCCGCGGCCCGATCGATGTCCACGTCCACATAGCGGCCGCCGGTGAGCCGTTCGGCGAGCGCCGAGCTGACGCCCGGCGTGCGCCGCGCCGCGGCCTCCACCTGCGCCGCCACCCGATCCAGCTGGGCGAGGTCGGGTCCGGAAACCTTCACCCCGATCGGGCTCTTGATGCCGGTGGCCAGCATGTCGATCCGATTGCGGATCGGAGGAACCCAGACGTTGGCGAGACCCGGGACCTGGACGATCCGGTCCAGCTCGTCCACCAGCTTCTCCGGCGTCATGCCCGGCCGCCACTCGCTGCGCGGCTTGAACTGGATGGTGGTCTCCAGCATCTCCAGCGGCGCGGGATCGGTGGCGGTCTCGGCGCGCCCGGCCTTGCCGAACACGGTCTTCACCTCCGGCACGGTCTTGATCAGCCGGTCGGTCTGCTGGAGCAGCTCGGCGGCCTTGGCGGCGGAGACGCCCGGAAGCGCCGACGGCATGTAAAGCAGGTCGCCCTCGTCCATCGATGGGATGAATTCCCCGCCCAGCCGGCTGAGCGGCCAGGCCGTCGAGGCGAAGACCACGAGGGCCACCACCAGCACCGTGCGTGGCCGCCGCAGCACCCAGTCGATTGCCGGCCGGTAGGCGCGGGTGAGCCAGCGGTTCAGCGGGTTTGCCGCCTCCGACGGGATCTTCCCGCGGATCAGGTAGCCCATCAGCACGGGCACGAGGGTCACCGACAGGATGGCGGCCCCAGCCATGGCGTAGCTCTTGGTGAAGGCCAGGGGGGCGAACAGCCGCCCCTCCTGCGCCTGCAGGGCGAACACCGGCACGAACGACAGCGTGATGATCACCAGGCTGAGGAAGAGGGCCGGGCCCACCTCGGCGGCGGCCTCCGTGACCAGCCGCCAGCGGGTGGCGGGGATCAGCGTCTCGTCGGGGTGGTCGTGGCTCCACGCCTCCAGCCGCTTGTGGGCGTTTTCCACCATCACGATCGAGGCGTCGACCATGGCGCCCACGGCGATGGCGATGCCGCCCAGCGACATGATGTTGGCGTTCACCCCCTGGATGCGCATGACCAGCAAGGCGAACAGCACGCCGAGCGGCAGGGTGACGATGGCCACCAGGGCCGAGCGCGCGTGCCACAGGAAGAGGCCGCAGACCACGGCCACGACGATGAACTCCTCGAGGAGCTTGCTGCTCAGGTTGGCGATGGCCCGGTCGATCAGCTTGGACCGGTCGTAGGTCGTCACCACCTCCACCCCGGCCGGCAGGCTGCCCTTCAGCTCATCGAGCCTCGCCTGCACGGCGCGGATCGTCTCGCGCGCGTTCTTGCCGGAGCGCAGGATGACGACGCCGCCCGCCACCTCGCCCTGGCCGTTCAGCTCGGCCACGCCGCGGCGCATCTCCGGCCCCAGCTGGATGGTCGCCACGTCGCCCAGGCGCACGGGCACGCCGCCGGCGGCGGTGCGGAGCGGGATGGCCTCGAAGTCCTCGCGGCTCTGCAAGTAGCCACCGGCGCGGACCATGTACTCGGCCTCGCCGAGTTCGAGCACCGAGCCGCCCGCCTCCTGGTTGGCGCGGCGGACGGCTTCTGTGACCTGCTGCTGTGTCACGCCATAGGCGGCCAGCTTCACGGGATCGAGCACCACCTGGTGCTGCTTGACCATGCCGCCGATGCTGGCGACCTCGGCGACGCCGGGGAGGGTCTTCAGTTCGTAGCGCAGGAACCAGTCCTGCAGGCTGCGCAGCTGGGCGAGGTCGTGGCGGCCGGTACGGTCGACCAGCGCGTACTCGTAGACCCAGCCCACGCCCGTGGCGTCGGGGCCGAGCGCGGGCCGCGCCTCGGCCGGCAGTCGCGACTGGGCTTGGTTGAGGTATTCCAGCACCCGCGAGCGGGCCCAGTAGAGGTCCGTCCCATCCTCGAACAGCACATAGACGAAGCTGTCGCCGAAGAAGGAATAGCCGCGCACCGTCTTCGCGCCCGGCACCGACAGCATGGTGGTGGTGAGCGGATAGGTGACCTGGTTCTCGACGATCTGCGGGGCCTGGCCGGGATATGTGGTGCGGATCACCACCTGCACGTCGGAGAGGTCCGGGAGGGCGTCCACCGGGGTGGAGCGTGCGGCCCAGACGCCGGCGACCAGCAGGGCGACGGCCGCGAGTAGGACGAAGAGGCGGCCCCGGACCGAGGCGCGGATAAGGGCGGCGATCATCAGACGCCCCCCTTCGAAAGTTCGCGCACCAGGGGGCCCTGCGCCGTCTCCTCGACGGAGAAGGCGATCCGGTCGCCGGGCTGCAGGCCCGCGGCCAGGCCCGGACGGGCCAGTGGGAAGGCCATGGTCATGGCCGGCCAGCCGAGGCTCGCGATCGGATCGTGGGAGAGGGTGACGCTGCCGGCGGAGACCTGCTCCACCCGGCCCTGCGACCGGTGAAGCACGGCCGGGGTCCTGGCGGGCGCCGGCTCGTGGATGTGGCCGGCCGGCGCCTTCCCGGGCGTCGCCGGGGCCTGCGCCTTCGGCGGCGCTGGTGTTCTCGGCGGCGGTGCGGGTGCGGCTGGCGGCGGATCGACGGCCGCGCGCGGCGTGACCCCGGCGAGGCTGGCTTCGGAGTCGATCAGGAACTGGCCCGAGGCTACGACCTTCTCGCCCTCGGCGAGACCGGAGAGGATTTCGGTCCGGCCGCCGCCCTCCCGGCCGGTGCGAACCTCCGCGGGCAGGTAGCGACCGCCGTCGCGAGCCACCATCACCAGCGTCCTGCGCCCGGTGCGGACCAGGGCCTCGGTCGGCACGAGCAGGGCGGGGCGCTCGGCGCCGCCGAACTGCACGCTGGCGAACATGCCGGGCCGTAGCCGGCCGTCGGTGTTGGGCAGCTCGATCCGTGCCGTGAGGGTGCGCGTCTGGGCCTGGGCCTCAGGAAGCACGACCGACACCCGCCCGTGGAACGTCTCGCCCGGATAGGCGGCCAGGGTGGCGGACGCCGCCTGCCCCGGCTGCAGCTGGCTGGCCTGGGCTTCCGGCACGGCGGCGTCGAGCCAGACGCGGCCCAGGCCGTTCACCTCGGCGAGCGTCTGCCCTGCGGCGACGGTCATGCCCTGGCGCACGCCGAGCGTCCGGATCACCCCGCCGGAGGGCGTGGAGACGGTCACCACATTGCGGACCCTGCCGCTGCGCTCCACCGAGACGATCAGGGACGGCGGCATGCCCAGGAGCTGCAGGCGCTGGCGCGCGGCGGCCACGAGGCCGGCGTCGCCGGTGCGCTTCACCGCGAGGAACTCGCCCTGCGCCCCCGCCCATTCCGGGACCAGGATGTCGGCCAGCGGCGCGCCGGCGCCGATCAGGTCGCCCGGCGCGCGGGCGTAGACCCGCTGCACGAAACCGGCGGTGCGGGCCTGGACCACGGCCACGTCGCGTTCGCTGAAGCCGATCACCCCGGTGGCCGCGAGGCCGCCCGGCAGGGTTCCGCGCTCCACGACGGCCAAGCGCACGCCGAGGTTCTGGGTGCGCTCCGGGTCGATGCGGACGCCTGCGCTCGCAGCCGCCTCGTCGGCGTACTTCGGGATCAGCTCCATGCCCATGGAGGACTTGCCGGGCCCGGGATAGCGCTCGGCCGGCAGCATGGGGTCGTACCAGTAGAGGATCTGGCGGCCCTCGGCGGCGGCGGGGGTCGGTTGCGGGGCCGAGGGGGTGAGGCGGGCGGCGCCGAAGCCGGCGGCTCCGGCGACCAGGGCGATCGCGGCGGCGGCGAGGCCGAGCTGCGCGGGGCGGGACAGGCGTGCGGGGGTCATTGGACGGGGCTTCCGTAGGTGATGGCGAGGCGGGCGGCGGCGCGCGCCAGCTCCGCTTCGCGGGCGATCTCGTCGAGCTTGGTGCGGGCCAGGCCGTCGAAGGCTGAGACGACCTCGGTCATGCCGGCCGAGCCTGCGGCGTAGCTGGCCACCTCCAGGTCGGCGCGCTTGCGGGCCAGCGGCAGCAGGGCGTCGCGCGAGCGGGCGAGCCGTTCGCCCGCCGCCTGGTGCTCGGCGAGGTCCGCCCTGAACTCGGCCTCCAGCCGCCGGCGGGCGGCCTCGGCTTCGGCGCGGGCCTGGGCGAGGCCGGCGGTCCGGGCGGTGATCACCGGATCCTGCCGGCGTGTTGCGAATAGCGGCAGGCTCACCGTCACGCCGACCGAGACCATGTCGCCGAACGCGGGGTCGCGCCGCTGGTAAGCCGCCTCGATCGCCCAGTCGGGGCGCTTCTCCGCGCGCGCGGCGGCGAGGCCCGCGTCGGCGGCGACGCGTCCCGCCTCGGCCTGCCGGATCGCCGGGTGCTGGCGCAGGCCCGCCGACAGGGCGGCCTCGTCGACGGCAAGAGACGGCGCCGGGCCCTGCGGCTCTGGCGCGGGGTCGCCGACCCAGCGGGCCAGCTCGGCCCGGGCCTTGCGCTCGGCGGCGCGCAGCGCGCTGCGCTGATCGCCCAGCTCGGCCCGCCACTGGTCGGCCTCCACCGTCTCGCCCGGGCGGGCGGAGCCGGAGGCGAGCCGCGAGGGCAGGGTCTTCCAGAGCGGCTCCAGCGAGGCCTGCACCTCGTCGAGCGCCGCCAGCCGCCGGCGGGCGTAGTGCAGGTCGAGCCAGGCCAGGGCTGCGCCGAGGCGCGCCTCCAGCGACGCCTGCGCCTGGCCGGCGCGGGCGACGCCGATCTCGGCTTGGGCGGCGGCGGTGCGGGCTCGGCGCTTGGCGCCGTTCGGCACCTCCTGCATGAGGCCGATGCGGGCCATGGTCATGGGCTCGTCGCCGAAGCGGCCCGCCATGGGGCCGCTGATCGGCGCGTTCTCCACGCCGAACGTCAGCCGCGGGTCGGGCAGGGCGGCCGCGGCCGGCGCGGCGGCGGTCGCCGCGCGCACGGCGTGGGCCTGGGCCTGGACCGCGGGCGCGGCCTCGCCGGCCAGGCGCACGGCGTCGTCGAATGTGAGCGGCTCGGCGTGGGCCGACGCCGCGGCCGCGCCGCTGAGGACCAGCGGGCACAGCCACTTCCAGGGAGACATGCTCCGGAACTCCTGAGGTCGTTGGCGCTCGCGCGCCGGGACGGCCGAGCGGGGCTCAGCCGGCGGTCAGCAGGAGACGGAGGCTCTTGGAGGGCGCAGCAGGCCCTCGGGCGGCCGGGAATCGACCAGGTCGTCGGAGGTGTGGCCATAGCTGATCCGCGCCGCGGCGCTGTCCTCGCAGGCGAGCGACGGCATGACGATCGCCGCCGGGCTGGCATGGCAGGCCATGCCCGGCTGGCAGTCGGCGGCGTCGGGGGCCTCGTCCGGGGCCTCATCGGGGCAGCAGTCCATGGAGGCGGAGACGTGATGGTCCATCGCCCCGGTCATGGCGGGCGCGTCGGCCAGGGCGGGCGGCGCCAGCAGCGCGAGCGCAAGCACCGTCGCGAGCGCGACGATCTGCCTGAGAGCGCGAAACCAGTCCATCTGTCTGCGGCGCCTGCCATTGCCCGGCGGACAATGCCGGAAGACGCACCGTAGGGTCGGAGCGGCGACGACGCCTTGACGCGCATCAAGCGCGGAACTCAGGAACGCCGTCGGCCGAGATCCTGCAGCAGGTTGCCGCACAAGGCCAGCAGCGCGCCCGCCATCGCTCCGAAGGCGATCGCCCAGGCGACGCCCTGCAGTAGCACCCGCGGGGCCAGCGCCCCGTCGGGGCCGAAGAAGGAAACCACCGCCCGGGTCGGCGGCGTGCCGCCCATGGCCTCGCCGGCCCAGCTCAGCAGGAAGATCACCGCCAGCACCAGCGCCCCCAGTAGGGAGGCGTGGAAGACGCTGTGGCGCGTGGGCGTGGGGTGGAGACGGCTCATGCGGCGACGATGCCGCCTACGGCCGAGCTCCGCGTTGACCGAGGTCAAGCTCAGCGGCGTCGGCGGCCGAAGTCGGATTCGGTGCGGCTCACGCCCACCGTGACGCTGCCGCAGTCGCCCAGCGGCTGGGTGACCACCCCGCCGACGGTGCGGTAGCCACGCGTGCCGATGCCCGCCCAGACCTGGCCGTGCGGCTTGCCGTCGGATGGCGGACAGCGCGCGGAGGCGGCGTCCGCGGTCTCCTCGGAGGGGCGGCCCTCGAGCACGCCGCGGGCCCAGTCGCCGATCTCGCGGGCCCTGCGGTCCTCGGCGGCGGTGGCGTCGGCAATGGGCGCCGGCGCGGACTCCGCGGCGGGCGGCGAGGCGCTCGCGCCCGCGGTGGTCATCGGCTCCTGCGCCCAGGCGGCCGTGCCGAAAGCGAGCGCCAGGCCAGCGAGCGCGAAGAGGCGAAGCGTCATGGGAGACTCCAGAGACCGGGATGACCCTGGAGGTCAACCGCGTTCGGAAGATGGCGGCGGTCGGACGGCTTCCTCCGCTCACGCGCGCCGCGCCGGGCCCGCAGGGCGGTTAGCGGCGTCCATGTATTCCCAAGAAGATGTCCCAGATCAGGACGTCGACGGAGCTAAGGGCGACCATTTCGACCATGCAGCATGGAGTGCCGGTCGGGCTGTCATCACGGACCCGCCCCGATGGGAACGCTCACACCATGGCGAACACCTAAAATGGGTAGGTGGATTGTCGCAGGTCGGGATTCGTTAACGATTGGGCGACCGGAAATCCGCGATAGGCGGCGGGCTGTACGCGATCTTCGCGACGGCCAAGGAACGACCGAATGGACAAGCTCACTCCCACCGACCGCCACGAGTTCGCCCGTGAGCTGGTGATCGTCGCCCGCCGCTGGCGGGCCCGCCTCGACGACCGGCTCAAGGTGCTCGGCATGAGCCAGGCGCGCTGGTCGGCGCTTTACTGGCTGTCGCAGTCGCCGGAGGGCGCGAGCCAGACCGCGCTGGCCGACCGCACGGGCGTCGAGGCCGCCACCCTCGTCCGCGTGATCGACGCCCTGGAGGCCCAGGGCCTGGTGGAGCGCAAGGCATGCCCCGGCGACCGCCGCGTGAAGGTGGTGCACCTGAAGGAGGCGGCCCGGCCGCTGCTGGCGCAGATCGACGCCCTGGGCGAGGAGCTCCGGCAGGAGGTGATGGAGGACGTCACCCGCGAGGAGGTGGATCAGGCCTTGGCGCTTCTGCGCCGCATCCGTGCCCGGCTGGACGGAGAGACGACGTTCGCCTTCCCCGAGCTGCTGGTCGCCAACGGCTGAGCAGGACGCCGCCGGCGGCCGCGGCGGCCAGGGTCATCTAGCGCTTGCCGCGCCAAGCCGCCGCCTGGTCCGAGGCCAGCTCCACGAGGTCGCCCATCGCCACCGGCACGTCGAGCGAGTGCAGCCCCCAGTCGGGCAGCACCACGCCGTTCGCCAGGTGGTCGCCGGAGATTTCGTCGGTGCGCGGGTCGGCCGGATCGCCGTCCACGCGGACCGCCAGGTAGGCGCCGTTGTCGTCGGACATGCAGATGCCGCTGATCAGGCCCGGAACCTTCACGAAGGGCGTGTCGATCGGCTTCTGCGGCGTGGTCCACGGCAGCGGCGGCGCGGCGGTGGGATGCATGCTCTTTGCGCCGAACACCGGGTTGAGCGTCGCGCGCCCGCCGCCCAGGGCGGCGGGGTTGGCGCAGGCGACCTGCATGCCCTCGGCCGTGGTGCGGCCGAACCGGCTGTTGGCGGGCGGCGGGGCGCGTTCGCGGAAGGTCACATAGCTGACCACGCAGCCGAGCTGGTCGCGGCTGCGGCACAGGGGCATGGCCTTGAAGTCGCCGCCCACGTCCTTGCCCTTGGGCACGAGGATGTTGGCGCCGGGGAGGTAGGCGGCGACGACGCGGGCCTGGGCCGGCTTGCCGTCGATCTCCTCCTGGATCAGCCGCTTCAGCACGCTGGCCCCCTGGCTGTGGCCGAAGAGGATGACGCCGCGGCCATGGTTCTCGCGGGCGAGGTAGTGGCGCCACGCGTCGCGGATGTCGCCGTAGGCGAGGTCGCGATCCACCGGAACGGTCTCGCCCGCCGTCATCCGCCGCAGCGCCGGGATGGTGATCTGCCGGTAGAGCGGCGCGAAGATCCGGCACACCTGGCCGAAGCGGGCGAGCTGGCGCGAGGCGACCGCGCGCTCCTCCGGGCCCGGGACCATGTCGCTGTTCGGCGACGTGTCGGCCGAGACCGTGGGATAGACGTAGAAGCAGTCGACCTCGGGGGCCGGATGGCGCGTCCAGGTCTCGCGTGTCAGGGCGCCGTTGGCGGCGACCACCGTCGCCGTCAGGTCGATGTCGCAGGCGTCGCTGCGGCCGGGCCGGCACAGCCAGGCCTCCTCGCGGCCGTAGTCGTTGGCCGGCGGCCGCGGCGCCTCGGCCGCCGCTGATCCGCCCACGACGAGCAGGCCCAGGACCAGGCCCGCGAACAAGGCTCCGCGCATCGGATGCTCCTCCCCCGGCCCCTCTCGCACAAGCCGGAGGCCCTGCGCTCAGTCGAACACCCGCGCCGGTCCGGACGCAAGGCCGCTATGCCGCCGCCTCCGAATGCGGTTCTCTCGCTGAAACGACTGGCGAAACAGCTCAGCAATACGCTAGACACTTTTCGGAAGAACGGTACGGCGGGGTGACCCGCACGGGGCCGCGAGAGTCCGGGGGAGGGCTTCTGTGATACGAGATTTCCTGGTCTGGCTTCAGACCGAGCTGGGCAAGGGTCCCGGCGAATATCCGATGTCCTGGAGCGAGGCGCTCCTCGGCTCGCTGAACTTCTGGGGCCTCCTGGAAGGCACCCATCTCCTGTCGCTGATGTTGTTCGCTGGGACCATCTTCGTGGTCGACCTGCGGCTGCTGGGCGTCACCTTCAAGCGCACCCCGGTTTCGGTGCTCAGCGACAAGGTCCTGCCGCTCACGGTCTTCGGCTTCGTGCTGGTGGTGCTGACGGGGCTCGCGCTGTTCTACGCAAAGCCGCTCGTCTACTTCCACAACATCTGGTTCCGGGCGAAGCTGGTGTTCATCGCGCTGGCCCTGATCAACATCGTGATCTTCCACCGCCGGGTGCAGCGCAACCGCCACGAATGGGACACCGCCCCCAGGCCGCCCGCGGCCGCGCGGACCTCGGCGGTCCTGTCGCTGGCCTCCTGGGTCGTCGTCATCACCCTCGGCCGCTTCATCGCCTACGACTGGTACGAGTGCGGCAAGCCGATCCCGGAGTGGGCCAACACGCTTCAGCAGTGCGCCGCCTCGGAGAAGGGCGCCGCCAGCCTTTCGGAGGCCGCCCAATGACCCCGGCGCATTTCCTTCCGGGGCTGCGGCCCTGGGTCGAGAACCTGGTCAACGTCTGGCCGGCCTACATCATCAAGCCGCAGTTCGCCTCCTGGGAGGTGCTGCACATCGTGTCCCTGGTGATCCTGGGCGGCACGAGCATCCTCCTGAACCTGCGTCTGATCGGCGTGGGCCTGACAGAGGAGACCCCGTCCGAGATCCGCCGCAACCTGCGGCCCTGGATCCACGTGGGCGTGGTCGGCATCATCCTCAGCGGCGTGCTGATCGGCATGGCCAACGCCGAGCGGCTCTACGACAGCGCCGCATTCACGGTGAAGATGGCCGCCCTGCTGGCGGGGATCATCCTGACCTACGGGGCGAGCGGGCTGACCGCCAAGGCCGACGGCCAGGTCCCGCCGGCGGCCAAGGTCTTCTTCCTGCTGGGCATGGCGGTCTTCGCCTTCGCCCTGTGGGTGTTCGTCACCTCGGAGCTGATCAATCCGGGCGTGTTCCACATGCTGACCGCCGCGGCCCTGATCGTGCTCTTCGCCACCCGCGGCCCCATCCGCTGGGTTTATCTGGTGGGCCTGGTGCTCCTGATCGTCGCGCAGTTCGTCGCCACGCACGTCATCATCAAACCCGACGACTACGCCCGGCTGGACCCGGTGAACATCGGCTTTGGTTGGGCCTTCGCGGCGTGGATCTTCGGCCTGGCCGGCTTCCAGCTGTTCGCCGCCGGCCGCGGGCCGGAGGGCGGTCCGCTGAGCAAGACCATCGGCTACGCGACCATCCTGGTCTGGGTGACCGCCGCCGCCGCCGGCCGCTGGATCGCCTTCGCTTAGCTCTCCTGCGCCGGGGCGGAGGCGCCGGCCAGCGCCCGGGCGGCCCAGGCGAGGTTGCGCGCACAGTTGCGGCCGACCCGGTCGGAATATTCGTGCGCCTGCCGGGTCTCGGTGTAGTCGGGGCCCGGCCCCGGCCCCAGGTGCCAGTAGGTCCAGGCCTGGCCGGGGACGGTGAAGCCCACGTCGATCAGCGCCTGGGCCACGGTCGCCACTATGTGGTGGGCGCCGTCCTCGTTGCCGGTGACCACCACGCCGGCCACCTTGCCCATGGCCGGGGAGCGGCCCTGATCGTCCACCTCGTAGAGCAGGGCGTTGAGGCGCTCGAGCGCGCGCTTGGCGACGCTGGACATCTGGCCCATCCACGTCGGGGTGGCGATGATCAGGATCTCGGCGTTCGCGAGCTTCTCGCGCACCTTCGGCCACTCGTCCCCGCCGCCCTGGTCGGACTTCACCCCCGGCTTGATGTCGAGGTCGACCAGCCGGACCATCTCCGCGGCGATCCCGTCCTTCTCCAACTGGTCCATCACCACCCGCGCCAGCGCTTCGGTGTTGGAGAGCTCCGGCGACGGCTTCAGGGTGCAGTTCAGGACAAGCGCCTTCATGCGTCGGCTCCTCGACAGACGGACGGGGAGCTAACGGCCTGGCTTGGTGGGCGTTCCTAGAGGATCGGCTTGCCGCCGGTCACCGCCACCGTCGCGCCGGAGACGTAGGACGCCTCGTCGGAAGCCAGCATCACGTAGACCGGAGCGCACTCCTTAGGCTGGCCCGGCCGCTGCATGGGGACCTGCTCGCCGAACGACTTCACCTTCTCCGGCGGCATGGTGGCCGGGATCAGCGGCGTCCAGATGGGGCCCGGCGCCACGCAGTTCACGCGGATTCCCTTGTCGGCCAGCATCTGGGCGAGTCCGGCCGTGAAGTTCTGGATCGCGCCCTTGGTGGTGGCGTAGGCCAGAAGCTGCGGCGAGGGCGTGTCAGCCTGCACGGAGGTGGTGTTGATGATCGCGCCACCGCGCGGCATGTGCGCGACCGCCGCCTTGGCCAGCCAGAACATGGCGTGGATGTTGGTGCGGAAGGTGTAGTCCCACTCCTCGTCCGACACCTCGTCGATCGCCTCGTAGGTCATCTGATGGGCGGCGTTGTTGACCAGCACGTCCACCCGGCCGAACGCGTCGACCGCCCGCCGCACGATGGTCCGGCAGTGGTCGGCCTCGGAGATGTCGCCGGCCACCACCACCGCCTTGCGACCGGCCGCCTCCACCAGGCGGCGGGTCTCCTCGGCGTCCTCGTGCTCGTTCAGATAGCTGATCAGCACGTCGGCGCCCTCGCGCGCGTAGGCCAGCGCCACCGCCCGGCCGATGCCGGAGTCCGCGCCGGTGATGATCGCCGCCTTTCCCTCCAGGCGTCCGGAGCCGCGGTAGGTCTCCTCGCCGTGGTCGGGGCGGGGATGCATCTCGCGGGTGAGGCCGGGCGGGGCGATCTTCTCCTGCGCCTCGAACGGCGGCTGCGGCGGGTCGCGGTCGTCGGCCATCAGTCATCGTCCCGGTCGGCGGCGGCGTCCGCATTCGGCTCGCTCTCGCCGTCCATGGCGGTGCGCGGGCCGTCGGTGGAGGAGCCGGTGCGATGGCCTTCCGAGGTAACGCCCGGGGCGTCCCAGGCGCGGGCGTCCGGTGACCCCCCGCCGTGGTGGGCGCGGTCGCCGCCCGCCCCCAGGCCACCGGCTCCATAGCCGGTGCGCTGGGCGGCGCCGTCGCCGGTTGCGGTCTGCGGGCCGGAGCGCTGCTCGGTCTTTCGGATGTCTTCAGGCATGGCGGGTCTCCCTGCGTCGCAGAGCCAACCCGTGGGCGGCGGCGGCGTTCCCGCTCCGCCGTCAGGCGCGCCGGTTGGCGATCGCGTGGTAGACGAGCAGGACGACCACCGCCCCGATGATGGCGACGAGGATGGAGTAGGGGCTGACGCCCTCGCCGCCCTCCGCGCCGAAGCGGGTGAACAGGAAGCCGCCCACGAAGGAGCCGACGACGCCCAGCAGGAGGTCTACGACCAGCTTGCCGCGCCGCCGGTTCACCAGCTTGCTGGCGATGAAGCCGGCGATCAGGCCGAGCATGATCCAGGCCAGGATGGACATGGCGTCTCCGAAGGTCGCGCCCGCCTCCGTCTTGGCAGGCGCCGCGAAAAAGCCTGCAAGGCATAGTTAGTTCCCCCTCCTCCGCGCGCGGAGCCGCTCGCAACCTCGAGCGCCGGCGGGGGTTTAGGCCTTTCGCGTGTCGCCGGGACTGAAGGAGACCAACCCTTGACCAAGAAGCTTTTCGCCGCCGCCGCCATGGCCGCCTCGGCCCTGTCGCTGGCCGCCGCCCCCATGGTCGCCGAAGCCCAGACCCGCGAGCGGGTGCTGGTCTGCGACGGCAAGGTGAAGAAGAAGGCGAACACCGGCACCATCGTCGGCGCGGTGGCCGGGGGCGTGCTCGGCAACGCCGTGGCCGGCAACGGGGCCAAGACGGAAGGCACCGTGCTGGGCGCCGGCGTCGGCGCCGTGGTGGGCCACCAGGTGGCCAAGAAGAACGCCAAGAAGAAGAACTGCCACTACGAGTACGTGCGGCGCTAGGGGCTCAGCCCTTCACGCACATCCACCTCGCCCGGTGGAAGTTGAGGGCGTTGTCCGTCCACCCGGTGACGCGCGGGTTCACCAGCGCGCGCGTCACCTGGTAGAACAGCGGCGCCGTCCCCTCCTCGCTCAGCATGATCTGCTCCGCGCGTGACAGGATCTGCGCGCGCTTGGCCGCGTCCGGCTCCTGGTCGGCCTGGGCGAGCAGCGCGTCGTACGCCGGGTTCCGGTAGTCGCCGTAGTTCTGCGCGCCGGTGGTAGACTGCATCAGCGCCAGGAAGGTCACCGGGTCGTTGAAATCCGCGTACCAGCTCATCGAGCCCACCTGGAAATCGCGCTCGCGATAGGCGGCGAAGGCGATCGCGCCCTCGTTCTGCACCAGGCTCACCTCGACCCCGATCGAACGCCAGTCGGCCTGGATAGCCTCCATCAGGAGCAGGGAGTCCGTGTTGTTGGCCGTCTTGATCTCGATCTTCAGCGGCCGTTCGGGCGTGTAGCCGGCCTGGGCAAGGAGGGCGCGGGCCTCCGCCTGCCGGGCCTCGAACGGCTTGTCCGCCCAGACCACCTTCGGCCCCGGCGCATAGCCGGCGGTGATCGGCGGCACGAAACTGTAGGCGGAGAGCTGCCCGGCGCGGAGCAGCTTCTTGGTGATGAAGTCACGGTCGATGCTCTCCGACAGGGCGCGCCGCACCCGCACGTCCTTCAGCGGGGCGACGTCGCGGGTGTTGAAGGAGAGGTAGGAGGTGGCCAGCGCCACATGGGTGCGGGCGTAGCCGGGCAGGGTCTTCTGCAGTCGCTCGTAGCGGTTCGACTGGAAGCTGGTGTTGACGTCCAGCTCGCCACGCTCGATGCGCCGCTCCGCGGCTACCGCGTCAGGGGTGGGGTAGTAGTTGATGCGGTCGAGGCAGACCTTGTCGGCCTCGAAGAAGTGGGGGTTCTTGACCGCCTGGATCCGGTCGCCGAGCCGCCAGGAGACCAGCTTGTAGGGGCCGTTGGAGACGTACTTGCCGGGCTGCACCCAGGCGTCGCCGTGCTTTTCCACCACGTGCTTCGGCGCCGGATAGAAGCTCTGGTGCATCAGGAGCTGCGGCAGGTAGGGCGCGGGATGCTCCAGGGTGAGCTGCAGCGTCCGCGGACCGAGCGCCCGGGCCCCGAGGGTCTCGGGCCGGGCCTTGCCCTCGTTCACCGCCTGGCCGTTCTTCAGGATGTAGACCATGTAGGCGTAGATCGAGGCGGTCTCGGGCGCGAGCACGCGCCGGAAGCCGAAGACGAAGTCGTCCGCCGTCACGGGCGCGCCGTCCGACCACTTCGCCTCCCGCAGCTGGAAGGTCCAGGTGAGGCCGTCGGGGCTGGTGGTCCAGGACTGCGCCATGCCCGGCGACGGGCTGGCGTCGGGCGTCTCGGTGGTCAGCCCCATCATCAGGTCGCCGATGACGCGGCTTTCGGAGAGCAGGTTGGCCTTCTGCGGATCGAGCGTCAGGGGCTCGATCTCGATGCCGTATTCCAGGCAGGTCTGGCCGGCGGGGCAGGCGGGTCGCTGCACCCTGCCCTGGCAGCCGGCGAGCGCCAGGGCGGCGGCGGCGATGGCCGCGGCGGTTACGAACGGACTCTTCACGGCGACCCCTGCGCGGCAACGGCCGCCATCACGCCACGGTCTCGGGGCCGTTGTCGAGCCGGGTCAGTGCAGCCGGAACTCGCCCGCCACGGCCTTCAGTTCGGCCGGCTTGATCAGCTTGCAGTGGCCGATGGTGACCTTGAACAGCGGCCCTTCCAGCGTCCGCTCCCAGAAATCCAGGAACTTCTTCAGCACGGGGAATTCCGGGAAGATGTCGTAGTCCTGCCAGATGTAGCTCTGCAGCAGGGCGGGGTGGTCCGGCATCCGGTAGAGGATCTCGGCCGTGGTCAGGCTGTAGCCTTCCAGCTGCTTCCGGAACTCGGGCGACGCCAGCATGTGCAACCTCGACGCTGTTGGTCCAGGCGCGGCGGGCAAGCGCGTCGCCGCGCACCTAGAGCTACGCGCGATTCGTCTGAATGTTCCATGAATTCCGCAAGTTAGCACTCGGCAAGCGGAACTGCTGCCAGAAGGTCAGCCGATGGCGCCGTAGGCCTTGGGCTCCAGCCGCACGGGGATCGGCTCGGGGAACGGCCGCCAGCCCTTCTCGCGGATGACGTCGTTGCTCTCCTTGGCCCTGCGGCCCGGGCCCAGGGACCAAGTGATGTGGTAGGTGGAGCCGTCCGGCCGGTCCGTCGTCCCGGAAATCCGCACGACCATCGCCTGCACGCCCTCGCCGTCGTCCGTCTCGCCAACGATCTCGCCCGCCCGCTCGGTGGGCAGCTTCATCCGGCCGGGCCCGAACTTCAGGGTCACATGGTCGGCCACCGCCTCGGCGTAACGTGCCGGAAAGCGGGCCAGCAGCTGGCGGCGGTCCTCGCGGTCGAGCGACCAGCCGATGAAGACACCCTTGGTCGTCACGATCGTCTCCCTGGGTTGGCGGCCGCCGACCAACCGGCGGTCGGAGGGCGGGGTTCCTCAAACCTCCACGGCCCGCCGCGCCTGGCCCTCGCCGCCGAAGACGCGGAGATAGCGGGCGATCTCGGCGGGGTCGCCGGTGGCCTTCTCGGGGTTGTCGGAGAGCTTCACGGCCGGCCGGCCTCCCGCCTCCGTGACCTTGCAGACCAGGGAGATCGGCCGAAGCGACGGGGCTTCGGCGCAGCCCTCCAGGTCGTTGGTGAGCTTGGTGCCCCAGCCGAAGCCGACCCCCACGCGTCCCTGGAAGTGGCGCTGGATGGCCTCGATCCGTTCCAGGTCCAGCCCGTCGGAGAAGACCAGGGTGCGTTCGCGCGGATTCCGCCCCTTCGACCGCCACCAGGCGATCACCGCCTCGCCGCCCTCGATGGGCGGGGCGGAGTCGGGCCGCAGCGCCGGCCAGTCGGCGACCCAGTCCGGCGCGTCGCGCAGGAACGCCGCGGTGCCGAAGGTGTCGGGCAGGATCACCTTCAGGCCGTCGTCGTAGAGCGCCTGCCACTCCGCCAGCACCTGGTAGGGCGCGGCCCGCAGCGCTGCGTCGTCGGGGGCCAGCGCCGCCAACACCATGGGCAGCTCATGGCCGTTGGTGCCGACGGGCGGGACGCCGATCTCGCGGGCGAGCAGGACATTGCTCGTGCCGCGGAAGGCCGGCCCCAGCCGGTCGCGCAGGGTCCGCACCGCCAGCCGCTGCCAGGGCAGGCTGTGGCGCCGGCGCGTCCCGAAGTCGGTGAGCGCCAGGTCGGCAAGCGCCGCGAGCCGCCGGGCCTTCGCCTCCAGGCGCGAGCGCGCGCAGCCGTAGAGGGTCTCCACCTCGTCGGCGGTCATGGTCGAGACGGCGCGGCGGGCGCGCAGGCCGGTGACCACGGTCAGCGCCGGGATCTCCCACAGGGTCACCTCGGCCCAGGGGCCGCTGAAGGTCAGCGCCAGCTGGCCGTCCGCCACCGTCAGTCCGTAAGGCGGCAGCGCCAGCCCCTCCAGCCAGTCGAGGAAGTCCGGCGCGAACCGGTCCGTCCGGCCGTAGATCGGCGCGGTCTGCAGCCAGGCGCGCTCGTCCGCCGTCAGCCGCAGGGCGCGCACCGCGTCGAGCTCGGCGCGCAGCGTGTCCAGGTCCACCTCCTCGGCCAGCCGCACGCTGCGGGTGCGGTTGACGAGGCTGAAGCTGACTGGGACCTCGGCATGCCTGCGCCAGATCAGCTGCAGCATCAGGAGCTTGTAGAGGTCCGTGTCCAGCAGGCTGGGGACCAGGGGTTCGCCGCGGCCGGAGAAGTCCATGTTCAGGCCGGGAACAGGTCGGGGCGGCGCACCCGCAGCGCCAGCACCAGGGCGAGGGTTTTGAGGTCCTCGATGCGCCGCTGCGCCACCCAGTCCCAGAGCTGAGCCAGCGGGACCTCCATGACCGTGATGTCCTCCCGCTCGCCCTCGACCCCCCCGCCGTCGGCGACGCGGTCCGCGGCCGCATAGGCGGCGAGGAACAGGTCGATCCGCTCGGATGAGACACCCGGGGTGGAGAAGGGCGAGCCCACGTGCTCCAGCCGGTCGAGGCGGACGCCTACCTCCTCCAGGGCCTCGCGACGGGCGGTGTCCTCCGGGTCCTCGTCCTCGACCATGCCGGCGGGCGCCTCGGCCAGTTCCGGCGGTCCGCCGGCCCAGATCACCGGCGGCCGGGGCAGGCTGGCGAGCAGCGCCACCTTCCGCTCTGGGTCGTAGGGCAGGACGCACACCGCGCGGCCGTGGTGCTCGATCTCCCGGCGGAAGGTCTCCCCGTCCGCGGCGGCCAGGGTGGCCACCATGATCGTGGAATACCCCTGGTAGATCGTCTCCACCTTGCGCAGTTCGACCGGCATCCCGCCTCCTGGTTTGAGGTTCGTCAGATACAGGAACCCCGCCTCCTGTGCTTCAGTTCAGGCTCGGGCACGGAGGATCGCCGATGACCGCTTCCGAACGGCCGGGTGAGGCGCCCGGCGGATCGTCCGCCGCGCGGCCAGCGGGTCGCCGCGAGGCGCGGGCCTTCGATGAGAGCCGCGAGATCGCCAGGCTCATCGCCGACGCGGCCACGCCCCTGCCCGAGGTGGACGACGTGGCGTTCGGCCGCTGCTTCGACGCCTTCGCCGACGCCCGGGTGGTGCTGCTGGGCGAGGCCAGCCACGGCACCTCGGAGTTCTACCGCGCCCGCGCGGCCATCACCCGCTGGCTGATCGAGCAGCACGGCTTCTCCATCGTGGCCGTGGAGGCCGACTGGCCGGATGCGGCGGTGATCGACCGCTACGTACGCCACCGCGGCCGCGCGGCCGGCGACGCCGAGGCCTTCGCCCGCTTCCCCACCTGGATGTGGCGCAACCGCGAGGTCCAGCAGTTCACCGAGTGGCTGCGCGACCACAACCGCATGCGCCGTGAGGCCAGCCGGGCCGGCTTCTACGGCCTCGACCTCTACAACATGTCGGGCTCGATCCGGGCGGTGATCGACTACCTGGACCGGGTCGACCCCGAGGCCGCCCAGGTCGCCCGCGCGCGCTACGGCTGCATCCTCCCCTGGAGCCAGGAGCCCGCCGTCTATGGCCGGGTCGCCCTGACCCGCGGCTATGCTCCGTGCGAGGCGGAGGTCGCGGACATGCTGAAGGACATGCTCGCGCGCGAACTCGCCGCCCGCGACGGCGACGAGGTAATGGACGCCGCGATGAACGCCCGCCTGGTGCAGAACGCCGAGGCCTACTACCGGGTGATGTACTACGGGTCGGAGGAGAGCTGGAATCTCCGCGACACCCACATGTTCGACACCCTGGAGGCGCTACTGGAGGCGAAGGGGCCGGACGCCCGCGCCGTGGTGTGGGCCCACAACTCCCACATCGGGGACGCCCGGGCGACCGGCATGGGCCGCGAGCGCGGCGAGCTGAACCTCGGCCAGCTCTGCCGCCAGCGGTGGGGAGAGGAGGCGCGCCTGATCGGCTTCGGCACGCACACCGGCCGGGTGGCCTGCGCCTCCGACTGGGACGAGCCGATGGAGGTCAAGGCGGTCGTTCCGTCCCGCGCCGACAGCTATGAGCGCCTGGCCCACGACGCCGGCTGCGCACGCGCCCTGATCGACCTGAGGCCCGGCCAGCACGACGAGCTGCGCGCCCGGCTCATGGCGCCGCGCCTGGAGCGGTTCATCGGGGTGATCTACCGGCCCGAGACCGAGCGCTGGAGCCACTACGTCGAGTGCGTGCTGCCCGAGCAGTTCGACGCCTACGTCTGGTTCGACGAGACCTCGCCGGTCACGCCGCTGGAGACCCGCCCGCTCCCCGACCACGAAACCGGCGCGGAGGAGACCTGGCCGTTCGGGCTCTAGCCCCGGCTAGCCGGGACGCGGCCGTCTGGTGTTAAGGTCGCCTCGCCGGCGGCCAGCGCCCGGCGCGGGACGTGAGAACCGATGGGCGCGATCCTCTTCCTGGTGCTGCTGATCTGGGCCGTCTGGCTGACTCTGCGAACCGGCGAGCTGCGCAACCGGGTGCAGGTGCTGGAACGCCGGCTGGCCCAGTCCGCCGCCCAGTCCGCCGCCCAGTCCGCCGCCCCGGCCGGCCGCCAGGCGCTCGAGGAGGTCGAGGCCGCCCTGGCGCCGCGTGCGGAGCCCGCGGCGCCCGCGCCTGAGCTCGATCCGGCGGCGGCCTGGCCCGACGTTCCGGCGCCTGCGATCCGGCCGGCGCCGGCGCTCGCCGCGCAGCCACGCGCGGCGCGTTCGCCGGCCGCGGCCGAGGCGTCGCGGGCGGCCGTCGCCCAGTGGCTCTCCGAGAACGGCCTCGCCTGGGTCGGCGGCGCCGTCCTGGCGCTCGGCGGCCTGTTCCTGGTCAGCTATGCGGCCCAGCGCGGCGTCTTCACCCCGGCCCTGCGCATCGCCGCGGCCGTGGCGGTGGGTTTCCTCCTCCTGGGCGTCAGCGAGTGGCTCCGGCGGCAGGCCGAGCGCGAGACGCGCGGTCACCGGCTGGCCGCGGCCGCCGCGGCCGGCGCCGGCGCCGCGACCCTCTACGCCGCCGTCTGGGCGTCCTACTGGCTGTACGACTTCATCGGCCTGGGCGCGGCGGCCGCCCTGCTGGGCGTGGTCTCCTTCGGCCTGCTCGCCCTCGCCTTCCGGCACGGGGAGCCGCTGGCCATCCTGGCGATCGGCGGCGCGCTGGCGGCCCCCGTGGTGACCGGCCCGCAGGAATGGGCCGCGCCGGCGCTGACCGGCTACCTCGCCCTGGTGGTCGCGACCGGCTTCGCGACCGCGGGCGAGCGGCGATGGGGCATGGCGGGCTTCACCACCCTGGTCGGCGCGGCGCTGTGGGCGGGCGCCGGCTATGCCGCCCAGGGCTATGTCCGCGTGGCCGCCCTCGCCGTGGGCCCGCTCGCCCTCGCCATCCTGGCGGCGGAGTGGCGCCGTCGGGTGGGCGATCCGCCGGTGCGGGAGGACCGATCGGACCCCTTCAGCTGGCTGCCCACCGGCGCGCTGGCCGCGGCGGCCCTGCTGCTGGCGCCGCTCTGGGCTCTGCCGCTGCGCGGGCTGGAGCTTGCGGCCGCCGGCGTCGGCGCGATCCTGCTGATGGGACTCGCGGCGGTGGCGGCGGAGCGGCGGCTCACCGTCGGCTGGGCGCAGCTCGCCGCCTGGGTCTCGGCGGCCGCCGTGGGCCTGACCTTCGGCGCGGCGCTCGGCCGGCCGGGCTCGGTGGAGCTGTGGGCCGGCGCGGTGGCGCTCGCCACGGCCGCCGGCGGCGGCTGGGTGGCCGTGCGCGGCCGCGACGAGGCCGAGCGGCTGTTCGCCGGGGCGGCGGCCCTGGCCGTGCTGGTCATCGCCTTCTCTGCGCGGGGCGCGCTGACCGCCGACGCGCCGTGGGCGCCGCCGGCTCTGGCCGCCCTCCTCCTCGGCCTGGCCGCCGCCGTGGTCGCCCGCCGCTCGGCCGACCCGCGCATCGACCTCGCCCTGGCGGTGTGGATCTGGTGCGCCGCCGCCGGGCTGCTGTGGGCGCTCCGGCTGGCCGGCGAGGCGCGGTTCCTGCCGGTGGCGACGGCGGTGGTCTCCGCGGTCTTCGCCCTGCTGCACGCCCGGATCGGCTGGCGCGGCTTCGCGGCCTCGGCCGTCGCGGCGGCCCTGGCGACCCTGGCGGCGCTGCTGACGCCGGGCGTCCTCGGCCCGCTCTTCGCCGGCCGCCTGCCGGCCCTGGTGCTGGGCCCGGTCGTCGCCGTGGCCGCGGCGCTGGTGTTCGGCGGTTCGCGCCTGGCGCGGGAGAAGGAGCCGGCCTCGCCCACCGCGGACGCGCTGAGCACCGCCGCCGTGCTGGTGGCGCTCACCGGCGCCTTCCTGCTGCTGAGGCTGTGGGCGGACGGGCCCGGGCGGGGCGGGCTCGACCCCTTCCTGGAGGCGGGTCTTCGCACCCTGCTGCTGCTGGTCGCCGGCCTCGTGATGGCCCAGGGGGTGCGCCCGGACTCCCATCCCATCGGCCGCTGGCGGGGCCATGCCTTCCTGCTGGCCGGCGCCCTGCACGCGGTGCTCGTCCAGGCGATGGCGCTCAATCCGCTGGCCGCCTACTGGGAGCCCCCGGTCAGCGGGCCGCCGCTGCTGGATTCGCTGGCCGTGGGCTTCCTCGCGCCGGCCCTCCTGCTGGCGCTGGCCACCCGGCGGCGGGTGACCGATCGCCGTCAGCTCCTGGCGGTCTATGCCGGCGTGGCGGCGCTGTTCGCGGCCTTGTGGGGCTTCGAGGAGATCCGATCGTCGATCAGGGTCTCGATCCCAGCCCGGGCGCTGTCGAAGTTCAGCACCGGGTCGAGGTGTGGATCGTAGGCCCACGTCTTCTTTTCGCCGTCGGGATCGGTGCCGGCGTGCACCATCCCGACCTCGGGGTTGTTCACCCGGGTTTCGCCGTGGCGATAGCTCAGGACCTGCACCGGACCCTCGGATCGCCGAGAGGCCTTCTTCTTCCCCGTGACCGCCCGTCGCCGGGGCGTGGGCTCCTCGGTCGGAGCCAGTTCGAACCCTTCCTCTTCGCCGTTGTCGCCCTCCTGCCAGGCTTGCTCGTCTTCCTCCTCTTCAGCGTCGCTCATGAGGCGCATGATCGATCCGCCCCTACCGCGGCCACGGGTCAGAAGGCCGTCTTCGACAAGCGCATCCCGCGCGGCGAAATAGTCGTCGTCGGTGAGGCTCGGAACACGCTCACGCAGCAGCGCCATCATGGCGCTGTTGCCGATGGACGACCCGTCTTCGGGCGTCAGAGACAGGATCAGTTCGGCGATCGACAACGCCCGTTGGTTCATACGCATACTCCCCCTGGGTCGAAACCTAGCACCGATCGTGTGCCCACTGACAACCACGGGCTGCGTCAGGTCCGGTCGTATCGCTGACTGACGCCCCACTGCGACCCCCCGCCGCGCCGCTATCCCTCGGCCCTCCGCGCCCCCCGGCCCTACCCTCGGGCCCATGAACCCGCGCACCCGTCCCACCTACTCCCGCGCCCAGGCGCAGGCCCGCCTGCTCGCCCGCGTCGAGGCCGGGTGGACGGCGGAGGTCCTGGCGGCGGAGCCGGGGATGCCGGGGCGGAGCACGGTCAAGCGCTGGGCGCAGGCGGATCCCGACGGCTTCGGGGCCCGGCTGAAGGAGGCCCAGGCGCAGGGCCGGGCGGTGCGGCGGGCGGCCCGGCGGGTCGCCTGGCCGTTCCATGAGGCCCGCGCCGAGGCCCTGCTCGCAGCCGTGCGCCGGGGCGGGCGGCTGGCCGACCTCCTGCGCGATCCCGGCGGGCCCGACCGGGCCTCGCTCAGGGCCTGGACGATCGAGCGGCCGGACTTCGCCGCCCGGCTCGCCGAGGCCAAGGCCTTCGCCCGCGCGCACGGGCCCGCGCCCTGGCCCTATGACGAGGCGACGGCCGACCGGGTCGTGCTGCGGGCCATGCGCGGCGCGCGGCTGGCGGAGATCGCCGCCGACCCGGCCCTGCCGGGGCTGCGCGCGCTCCGCGGCTGGCGGCGGCGCCATCCCGAGTTCGACGGGGCGCTGCGCGCGGCGCTGAAGGCGGGGGCCAGGCTGCGCGGGGCGCGGCGCAGCGCCTGCACGCCCGAGCTCACCGAGCGGGTGGCGGCGCTGGTCCTGGCCGGCCATTCCCTGGCCGCCGTCGCCCGCCTGCCCGGCATGCCGCATCCGGTGACGCTCAACGTCTGGTTCGCCCGCCGCCCGGCGTTCCGCCACGCCGTGGAGACCGCCCGGCGCGTGCGCGACGAGGCGCTGATGGAGGAGGCGCTGGCGACGGCCCTGGCCTGCGGGCCGCTCGGGGTTCCGGCCGCGCGGGCGCGGGTCGCCGCCCTGAACCGGCGCCTGGGCCAGCTCAGCAGCGGCTACCGGCGGGACGACCGCCGGGCCGGCGGGGGCGGCGGGCCGTGAGCGCCGCCGCCGCCCGGCCGCCTCGGCGGCGCCTGGCCGCCGGTCACCTAGCAGGCCGCCCGGCCCGCGCGCGCCCCGAAGCTGATCCGGCGCTGCGGGGACCGCGCCCGGAGCCCCGCCAGGACGGTCACCGGTTCCGACGGCGTCGCATAATAGTCGTCCAGGCGGGCATCCGCCGCGTCCGCGTTCGGCCCGATCACCGCGATCCGCCCCGCAGCCGGCTTCAGCGGAGGGATCCCGTCGTTGTTGGCGAGCGCCATCGCGGCCTCGGCCATCTCCTGCCGTCCAAGACTGCCGGGGAGCCGACCGTTGCCGGCTTGCTCCGCAGGCGCCATCGTCGCGTCGGCAACCGTCAGGGGAGGGACGAATGAGACCATGGATGGCCGCAGCCGCCGGCCTGGTGCTGGCCGGGGCCGGTGCGGGCGCGGCGCAGGGGCAGACGCCGCCGCCGGCGATGAGCGCCTTCTACGCCGCGTGCCTGGCTTCGGGCGGCGCGCCGGGGCTGTTCGCCGAGGCCGGCAGCGACACCCGCGACTTTGTCGTCGGGCTCGCGCCCCGCACGGTGGTGCTGGTGATCTCGCCCGAGGCCGCGACCAACGCCCGGGTCGTGGTGACCCGCCGCAACGGCTCGGCCAGCGGGACGCTCAGCCTGGAGCCCGGCCAGTCGGCGGCCTTCCTCGCCACCGACGTGACGGTGAAGCACAACTTCCGGCGCGCCGAGTACTGCCTGCGGCTGCTCTGAGGCTCAGCAGTCGAGCTTCGGGCGCCAGTCGGCCGGCCGGCCCTCCGGCGTCCTGTCGAGTAGGGTCCACAGCGGGGCGGCGTCGGGGGCGCGGTCGGCGGCGCTCTCGCCGGGGATGCGGGCCTGTTCAGACCCCCAGGCTGAGCTCCGGCTGGGCGGCGGCGGCGTGGGCCTCCTCCGGCAGGTGGCAGGTGAAGGTGGCGCCGGCGCCGGGCTCGCTCTCCAGGGCCACCCAGCCGCCGTGTAGCTCCGTGAGCGCCTTGACCAGCGCGAGGCCCAGGCCCGGACCGCCGCGCTCGCGGCCGATGAAGCGGTCGAAGATGTGCGCCTGGACGTGGAAGGGGATGCCGCGCCCGGTGTCGGAGACCTGCAGCTGGATCTCGCCCAGCGCCTTGCGCGCGGCGATGGTCACCGTGCCGTCGGCGGGCGTCTGGCCGAGCGCGTTCTCCACCAGGTGGTCGAGGATCTGGCCCAGCCGCTTGGCGTCGCCGCGGATCAGGCCGAGGTCGGGCGAGGGCTCGACGATGATCGACACGCGGGCGGCCTCGGCGTCCTTCTGCCAGCGGCTCGCCACCGAGATCAGCAGGTCGGAGACGCGGACGTCCTCCAGGTCCAGCGCCATCTCGTCGGCGTCGATCTGGGCCATGTCGAGCACGTCGTCGATGGAGCGGGCGAGCTGGGTGGCGGCCGACTTCACCGCCGCCGCGTGGGCCCGGCCGCGCTCGGACAGGCCCTCGCCGGAGCGCTCCAGCAGCTCGGAATAGCCGATGATGGTGGTGAGCGGGGTGCGCAGCTCGTAGGAGACGTTGCCCACGAAGTCGCGCTTCAGCCGCTCGGCCTCGGCCAGCGCCGCCTCGCGGGCGGCCAGCGCGCTCTCCAGCTTGCGCGCGTCGGTGACGTCGGTGAAGGCGATCAGCGTCGCCCCGTCCGGCAGCGGCCGCGACTGGTAGGCGACGATGCGGCTGTCGGAGGTCTTCACCTCGCCGGTCATCGGGGCGCGGGCCGACGGGTCGGGATCGGCCACCCGGCCCTTCAGCTCCCGCCAGAAGCCCATGTCGTGCAGCTTGGGCACGCAGAGCTCGACCACACCCTCGAAGTCGCCGGCCGCCTCCAGCTGCGGCGGGGTGATGTGCCAGAAGCGCTCGAAGGCCTCGTTGTGCAGCCGCAGCCGCCCGTCCGAGCCGAACACGGCGACGGCGTCGTTGAGCTTGTCGAGCGTCGCCTGCTGGACCTGGATCAGGGCGTTGTACTGGGCCTTCAGCTTCAGCTCGCCGGTGATGTCGGAGAACAGCAGCAACAGGCCGCCCATCGGGTGGGGCTGGCGCACGACCTTCAGGGTGCGGCCGTCCGGCAGGCTCCAGAGGTCGTCGGGCGTGGGGGCGAGCTGCTCGTAGCGGTCGAGCTCGGCGGCCTTCCACTTGCCGTAGTCGGCGGTCTCCGGCAGCCGGCGGCGCTGGCGCAGGCGGTCGAGGATCTCGCCGTGGGTGGGCTGCTCGCCGAGCCAGGCGGGCTCCAGGCCCCACAGGTCGGCGAAGGCGGTGTTGTGGAAGATCAGCTTCTTGCCCTGGCTGAACACCGCCACCGCCTCGGCGATGTGGTTCAGAGTCTCGTCATGGGCCTCGACGTTGCGCTTCAGGACCTCGCGCATCTCCTCGATCTCGGTGACGTCGTCGGTCCAGACGCCGACGCCGCCGCCTTCGAGGGGCTGGGCGGTGATGCGGAAGGCGCGGCGGCGGCCGCCGACGGTCGCCCAGCGGACGGCCTCGCGCCGCTGGCCGAGGTTGGCGGCCTCGCTGGCCAGGGCGTCGGCGCCCTTGTCGAAGGCCGCCCCGCGGGAGGCGGCCTCGTCGAGGCTCTGGGCGTCGGCGGCGGCCAGCCAGGCGGCGTTGACCCACACCGGCGAGCCGTCGGCGGCGGCGATCCAGGCGGGGCAGGCCCGCGCATGCAGGAAGGCGGCGAAGCGCGGGGCGGTCGGCAGGCCGGCGTCCTCGCCGATGATCCCGGACAGCCGCAGCCAGGCGAGCGCGCCGGCCGCGCGGCCCTCGACGGTGACCGCGCCGTTCGGGCCCTGGATGTCGAAGGCGCAGGCCTCGCCGCGCTCGAACAGGGCGCGCAGGCGCCGCGCGTGATCGGGGTCGGCGCGCATCAGGGCGTTGACCAGCCCCTGCGGATCGGCCTCCGGCAGGCCCAGCGCCTCGGCGCAGGTGACCAGGCTCTCCTCGCCCGACGCCAGCATGGCGCGGCCGTCCTCGACCGCCAGCAGGGCGGAATCGAAGGCCTCGGCGGAGGCCTGGGCGGCCTCGGCGCGGGCTTCCACCCCGGCCAGCCGCTCGGCCAGCGCGTCGACGCGGGCCTGGGCGTGCCGGCGCTGCGCCAGGGCCCAGAGGACCGCGCAGATGGCCAGCGACACCGCACCCGCCGCCGCGGCCAGGATCAGTTGGTCGGCGCTCATCGAAACTCCAGGCGGCGCTCCGCCGCCCCAACGGCGAATCACCCCGTTCGGAGATTACGGCGACCCGGCGGCCGCCGCACGGCCCTTGCCTTCCGTTCGACGCGTTTCGTGCCTAGGTGTTTTGCCGCATGATCAGCCACATGACCGCCATCCTCTACCCGGTGGCCGCCAACGCCGAGCTGGCGCTCTCCAGCCCCCTCGGCCGCGCGGCGCGCGAACGGGAGGCCCGCGCCGCGGCCCGCGAGGACGTGGTCTTCACCACCGATCCCGTGGGGCCGGCCTTCGCCACCCGCGAGGCGGCGCTGGACGCCTACAGGGGGCGGGTGGACGACGACCGCACCGGCGCCTCGCCCGCGCCGGAGGACCGCTTCTGCCGCCTGGCCGAGCAGATCGTCGTCGAGCCGGGGAAGACGGCGAGGCTGGCGCCCGTCGCGCCCAGCTTCGAGGATGGCCGCCGGTGGCCTCAGCCCCCGGCCGAGCGGCCGCGCACCGCCTGGCGGCTGATGGTCAGCTACTGGCGGATCGCCACCGCCGAGCGGCCGATTGAGGCGCCCCAGGCCCGCAAGGCCCGCCGCACGCGCCAGAACCTGGACAGCGAGACCCTGCGCGCCATCGCCCGCCAGCCGCTGCGGCCCGTCGAGCCGCAGCAGCCGCTGGACATCGGCCTCTTCGAGACGAGGCTGCCCGAGAACCCGAGCATCGTGGTCCCCGATGAGTGAGCGTCAGATCGGCAAGGCGCCGTCGCTCGACGATATCGCCGCCCTCGCCGAGGCCGCCTTCCAGGCCCTCCCCGAGGGCTTCCGGAGGATGACCGGCGAGGTGGTCTTCCAGGTGCAGGACTTCGCCGCCGAGGACGTGCTGGCCGACCTCGGCATGGAGGATCCGTTCGAGCTCACCGGCCTCTACCACGGGGTCGACCTCGCCCGCCGCTCGGTGTTCGACCCGGCCCCGCAGGCCTCGATGATCTTCCTCTACCGCCGGCCGATCCTCGACGAATGGGCGGAGAACGGCGAGGTGACGCTCGAGGAGCTCGTCGCCCACGTCCTGGTCCACGAGATCGGCCACCATTTCGGCCTCTCCGACGCCGACATCGACTCCATCGAGGCGGCGGCGGGGTAGCGCCAAAGTTGACGCTCCCGTCATCTTCCTTGACGCAGCCGGGTTCGTGCGCCAAGGTCCCGCCCCTCTGGACGGGCCGAAAGAACGCCCGGCGAGGTGAGGAGAACGGGTTCATGGCCGCTGACGGCAACATCACCAAGGACATCATCTACGACGCGGTGGCGCCGGACGACTTCGAGTCCATGCTCGAGCTCGACCGCTACAACGCGCGCTCGACGGCGTTCGACAAGATCATCTCGGCGACCCACGACCACTTCTGGGATCCGCTGGACGCCAAGTACATCGACTTCGACGAGCCGTTCGACATCGAGAACGAGTACATCCTGCCCGAGGACATGATCGTCTCGATGCAGACGGAGTACGTGTCCAGCCGGCTGAAGACCCACAAGGACCGCGTCCGCTTCGCCAACCTGTCGACGCTGCGCACCTTCTCCTCGATCCTGCACGGCGAACAGGGCGCGCTGAACCTGTCGGCCTCGCTCTGCCACGTCCTTAAGGACCAGGGCGCCCAGGAGTACGCCGCCAACCAGACCCGCGAGGAAGCCCGCCACGTCACGGCCTTCGCCAAGTACATCAAGGCCCGCTGGGGCCGCCCGGTGGAATGCGGCCCGACGCTGAAGGCGCTGCTCGTCGAGATCATCGGCAGCCCCGAGGTCTACAAGAAGATCATCGGCATGCAGATGCTGGTCGAGGGCCTGGCCATGGGCGCCTTCGCCACCATCTTCTCCAAGACCAACGACCCGCTGGCGAAGAAGCTGACCCAGCTGGTGATGACCGACGAGGCCTTCCACCACAAGTTCGGGAAGATCTGGGCCGACCGGACCATCCCGCACCTGACGGAGAAAGAGCACGAGATCATCGAGCTGTGGGCCGCCCACTGCTTCCAGACCCTGCTCTTCAACCTCGTGGCGCCGAGCCAGCAGCGCGACCTCTACGAGGAGTTCGGGCTCGACCCGGACCTGGTGATCGCCGAGATGGCCCAGATGGTCACCGACGAGACCCGCCGCGAGAACATGAAGGAGCAGTCCAACATCTTCCGCGTCCTGGTGAAGACCCTGCTGAACGCCGGCATCATCACCGACCGCACCAAGGCCTTCTACGCCACCTACGTGGACCTCGAGGAGCTGAAGGGCGAGGGCGAGAAGATGGTCGGCGACGACATCGCCGAGGAGGGCATCAAGTACCTCCAGGAGATCAACTTCAAGGACAAGGCCAAGCAGATCCTGATCGCCGCCGAATAGGCCGCGTCGGAGGCCTGGCCTCACAGCGCCCGCCGGGGAGACCCGGCGGGCGTTTTGCTGCGTGGGGCGCGGCGGGGGCGCCGGGAAATTGACGGGGGCGTCAGAGAGGCCGACACTCTCCCGGCGCCACGAGACCCGCGGCAGACGGGCCGGGCGCGGGAGGACAGCGCATGGCCGACGGCAACATCACCAAGGACATCATGTACGGCGCGGTGGCGCCGGACGACTTCGAGTCCATGCTGGAGCTGGACCGCTACGGCGCCCGCTCCACGGCCTTCGACAAGATCATCTCGGCGACCCACGACCACTTCTGGGACCCGCTGGACGCCAAGTACATCGACTTCGACGAGCCGTTCGACCTGGAGGCCGAGGCCCTGATGCCGGAGGACCAGGTGCCGTTCCTGCGCCTGGCCTATGTGGACGAGAGCCTGAGGGACCCGAAGATGCGGGTCGCCTTCATCAACCACCTGCAGCTGCGCAACTTCTCCTCGATCCTGCACGGGGAGCAGGGGGCGCTGAACCTCTCGGCCAGCCTCTGCCACGTGCTGAAGGACCAGGGGGCGCAGGAGTACGCGGCCAACCAGACCCGCGAAGAAGCCCGGCACGTCACCGCCTTCGCCAGGTACGTGAAGGCCCGCTGGGGGCGGCCGGTGGAGTGCGGCGCGGCGCTGAAGGCCCTGCTCGTGGAGATCATCGAGGCGCCGGAGGTCTACAAGAAGATCGTCGGCATGCAGATGCTGGTGGAGGGCCTGGCCATGGGCGCCTTCGCCCACGGCTTCCGCCACAACCGCGATCCCCTGGCCCGCAAGCTCTTCCAGCTGGTGATGACCGACGAGGCCTTCCACCACAAGTTCGGGAAGATCTGGGCCGACCGCACCATCCCGCACCTCACCGAGGCCGAGCGGAACCTGGTGGAGGACTGGACCGCCCACTGCGCCCAGAAGCTCCTGTTCGACCGCGGCGCGCCCAACCAGATGGCCGAGATCTTCGGCGCCTTCGGCATGGACCCCGAGCGGGTGACCGCCGAGATCATCGAGCGTCGGAAGACCCGCGACCCGGCCCGCCGCTACCGCAGCGACACCAACGTCTTCCGGGTGCTGATCAAGACCCTGCTGAAGGCCGGGCTGATCACCGAGCGGACGCGGTCGTTCTACGCCATGTACGTGGACCTGGACGAACTGGACGCCGAGGGCGACCGGATGGTCGGCGACGACATCGCCGAGGACGGCATCCGCTACCTGCAGGAGATCAACTTCAAGGACCGCGCCCGGGTGGCGGTGGCGGCGGAGTAGCCCCGCGACCATTGGCGGCAGCTTGGCCGCGGACCGCCGGTGTTTGAATTGTCACGCGCCCACGGTATTTGCGTCATCCATGCTCAAGCGCCTGACCCTCGCGGCCGCCGCCGCCATGTGTCTCGCCGCCGGCCCGGCCGGCCCGGCCGGCGCGCAGCCGCAGCCCGTGGAGCGCATCGAGCTCACCAAGATGATGGGCCGCTGGTACGAGGTGGCGCGCCTGCCCAACAAGATCCAGTCCGGCTGCCAGGCCGGCGCCTCGGACTGGGTGCGCGTCTCCGACGGCTTCGCGGTGACCCAGACCTGCCGCAAGGGCGCGCCGGACGGCCCGGTGGCCCAGTGGAAGGCCAAGGCCAAGGTCGCCGACCCGGCCTCCAACGCCAAGTTCAGGATGACCTTCTTCGGCGGCCTGGTCTCGCAGGAGTACTGGGTGCTGGAGCACAAGGCCGACCAGGGCTGGATCATCCTGTCCACCCGCGACGGCAAGTACCTGTGGCTGATGAGCCAGAAGCCCACCCTGCCGGCGGCCGTGAAGGCGCAGGCGGTGAGCCGCATCCGCCAGCTCGGCTTCGACCCCGGCAGGCTGGAGTTCCCGCTGCCGTCGCGCGGCTGAGGCCTTGGCCGTCGTCCTTCTCATCCTGGGCGCGGGCGCGCTCTACCTCGCCGTCTCCGCCCTGCGCACCGCCTTCAGCCGCGGCGAGATCGGCTGGCTGACCACCGTGCGCCGGGCCGACAACCCGCGTCTGTTCGCCGTCCACGTGGCGCTCGCCGTCCTGCTGCTCCTGGCCGGCATCTGGTCGGTGGGCCGGGCCGCCATGGGTCTCGGCTGACGGCGCCGCTTGGTGATTGTATACTTTGCAAACCCAAGCGGAGCAATGATATGAAGACGGGATGGGGAAGAGCTGGAAAATTGCTGTCGGGGTGGCCAGCAGCGCTGGCGGCCTCGTCGCGGTAGCGTCGCAAGTGTCCGTCGAGCAAGCCTCCAGCAACCTTGCCGGATGGCTTCACCTCTTGGGCCTGGCCAACCTACCGACCGCGCTTCTTCAGCCGGGCGCGGACAAGGTCGCGCTCGTAGCGGGCGGTGTCGCGCTTGTGGCGCCAGTCGCGATAGCGTTGCTGCGGCGGCGAGCGAGGGTGTCGCCATCGGAACCGGCGCAGCGAGGCATTAGGGGCGGCTACACTCTGAAGGCCGACACGCCTCTAGCGGAAGCCCTCCACTTCGCGGCAACGGGAGCCTGGGATGCGCCAGCGGGCGATCCTGACCGCTACATGGTGCAGATGCAGCGCGCGATAGACGACTTTACCCAACTCGCCGCCAACAACAGCATCCGCGTCTTCTATCGAAACTTCCGGGACGCGCCGTTTCAGATCCTCGGCGGCACGAGTTGGCACGCCCACCGGATCGACCCGCTCGACGTGCTTGAGGGCGAGGCGCTGCTGCGGCGTCGGAAAGATGGCTCCCGAGTGGAGACGGCGCATGACCTACGCGTCAGCCGGGACCAGTGGGACGCCAACTGGGCCTACCTCCGCTCAACGCTTCACTAGTCGCTCATAGGCCTCGGCGTTCTCCGGCCTCTTCCGCCACTCCCGGAACGCTAGCAGTTCGTCTGCTGTGATGCTGCGTCGCCCTAGGCGCTCCCACCACTCCCGCGCCTCCTTGGCGGCTATGGCTGGCGCGAGCGGGACGACTGTCATTCCGGCGCGGGCTCTTCCGCTGGCGGAGTCTTCACGATCCGCTTCACCGCGTCCTCAAAGTGAGCCTCGTCCTCGTCCGCCTCTAGCTCGCGGGCCAGGTCGCGGAACTTGTCGACTTGGGGTTTGGGCGTCTCAGACAATGCGGAGCTGCTGCGCTGTGGGGCTGATGATCTTCAACTCGTACTTCCCGCACAGTTTCCCGCCGGGAGACGAAGAATCCAAGCCAAGGAGAGGGACGTTGCCGCCCCGCCTCTTGCCATCGCGGGTGTGGAACTCTGCGGCCCCGTTGAGAATGGCCGCGGCAAGGTGCAGAGCGTCTGGTGTGCCCATAAGGCGGTAGCCGCCTGAGTCCTCTGGTGGACGATAGTAGTAATCCCGAATCTCGCGGGCCAGTAAGATCGCGCTTCGGTCTACCTCGACGTCGTAAAAGAACGTGCTCCCGAAGCAATCCCAGTATCGTTGCTCGGCATTTCCTCCGATTTTCTTCGGAACGACCTCAGAGTGAGTTATAACGGAGGTGCAGATGCGGTTTCGCCGCTGCTTATTCTCATCGAGAATATCGGTGACGGCCTGGGCTTTGTGAGCATCGGGCTGATCTTCCATGAGGTATTCATAGAAGATGCAGGCATCCCAATAGTACAGATCGAGGGCGGCCACTTAAGCCCAATCCTCCAGCGGGGGCGGTGGCTCCATATCCCGGAAAATGCCTCGAATATCAGAGAGGTGACTGGCTGGCTCGGGGACACTTTCCAATGTAGTGGCCTCCAGGAGCACCGGGTAAGGGCTGTTGCCGTCGTAGTGGAGGAACCCAGCCGCTCGCACAGTCTTGAACAGATTGTCCCCGACGCGGGCGCGCAGATCCTCAGTAAAAACGCACTGAACTCGGCTAGGCCCGCTGGGCGGTAAGATGAAAAACTGCCGCTCGCCGTCAAAATCCATTACGCCCCGCAACTCGCCGAACAGACTCCCGCGAGATACGCCGGGGCGCCACGGTGGCCTGTCGTCCGCCACTAGGGCGGCTCGCGCGGCTAGGGCTCGCGCCTCCAGAACCTTGTCGATGCTGATGACGGTCTGGCCAAAGCTGGCCCGCATGAGGCCGAGTTGTGGAAGGCGCGCGGTGCGGACGGCGGCCAGATCCACGACGGTGTCGATCGCTGTTTGCGGAACGGCGGGATCAACCGGCCTGCCGGCATAGATCCTGTCAAACTGCTCGAATGTCCACGCCATCGCTTCCTGAGCGGGAAAACCCGGCGCTAGCGTCCGGACGCGCATCGCCACTTTGCCGGGGCTGCGCCGGCTCAAATCAACGATCTCTAGCTCGGTTTGCCGCTTTTCCTTTTTGCTGAAGGCGCGCTCAAAAGCATAGACGGCTGTAATAAAGGCTCGCAGCTTAGCGAGAAAAGCGTCGGCGGGAATCGCCCCCCGACGCTCTTCGCTACCGTCGATCTCAAAACTGACCAGTTCATCCGTCATCGGAAGTGCCCCTTAGAGGGCGAATCTTCCTCTATGCGGGCGCGCGGATCAAGTTAAATCCTTTCCGTCAAGCCATTTATTTCTGGCGTTTCTCGCCCTCCAAAAGATGTCGGCCCTACGCCTCCGCCCCAGCGCCTTAGGCTTGGGGCCGCTCGTCAGCTGACCGGTAGGTGAGGCGCTTGCCAACCACACCCTCAAGCGCCTTCACGGCCCGTTGGGTGTCGTCGTAGCCGTTGGCGATGCGGTGGCTGTAGCGGAAGTCGAACTCCGCCGCGTAGCGGTGCAGGTGCTTCTTGGCGCAGTGCTGGTACACGCCCTTCATGCCGCGCTTGAAGATGCTGTAGAAGCCTTCGACCGTCTGGGTGTGGACCGTGTAGTCCTGCCGGGAGACGTACTCGCCGCGACCGTGGGTGACTTGGCCGTGGTCGGCGAACGGGTAGCTGAGGAACTTGTACATCGGGGCTTCGTCCGTCATCAGCCGGGCCTCAGTGCTGATGTTCTCGCTCAGGATGGCGCCCACGGTCGCCGCGTCGAAACGGTCGATCACGAAGCACTTGGAAGCGCCGGTGTCGCGGTCCACGAGGGTCATGACGCAGTTCATGTTCGGCGTGCGGAACTTCTTGCCTTCCTTCGGCTGGTTGTCCGGGTTGCGGCCGATGTAGGTTTCATCGACTTCCACGGCGCCACCGCCGGAGCCGAACGGAACCGCCAGTTCGCCAGAGCGCATGGCCTCGCGGATGCGGTGGGCCAGGAACCACGCCGTCTTGTAGGTGATCTCAAGCGTGCGGTGCAGCTGGTGGGCGCTCACGCCCTTCTTGGAGGCAGTCATCAGGAAGATGGCTTGCAGCCACTTCGTCATCGGCAGCTTGGACTCTTCGAAGATCGTGCCCATGCGGACGGTGAACTGGCTGCGGCACTGGCCGCACTTCTTCAGGCCGTAGCGGACGCGCGTGGCCTTGTTCGGCGCGATCTTGGAGATCCGCTCGACGCCACCGCACTTCGGGCACACCGGACCCTGCGGCCAAATGATGCTCTCGACGAAATCGAAGGCGGCTTGTTCGTCGTGGAAGTAGGGGCGGCTGAGAACGGACATGCTTGATTCCTCTTGGGAATCTTATGCCACAGCTTCGGTGGGTTTGCAAAGTATATAATCGCCCGCCGCTTGCATCTGGAACGAAGGCGGAACACAGTCTGGCCATGGACGTCCAGGTCACCGTCGTCTCGGTCAGCCGGCCGGAGACCACAGCCCAGGTCACCCGCGGGGCCGCCCGGCTGCTCAGCGCGCTGGGCTATGCGCCGCTGGCCGAAGTGACCCTGCCCAACGGACGGCGCGCCGACCTGATGGCGCTGGGGCCCAAGGGGCAGATCTTCATCGTCGAGGTGAAGAGCTCCATCGAGGACTTCCGCACCGACCAGAAGTGGCACGAGTACCGGCCCTACTGCGACGCCTTCGCCTTCGCCGTCGGGCCGGAGTTCCCGCGCGAGGTGCTGCCGGACGAGCCCGGACTGATCGTCGCCGACGGCTTCGGCGGGGCGGTGCTGCGCGAGGCGCCGGCCGCGCCCCTGGCCGGCGCGCGGCGCAAGGCGCTCACCCTGGCGTTCGGCCGGCTGGCGGCGATGCGCGCGGCCGGGGTCCAGGCGCTGGCGCTGGCGCTGGAGTAGGGCTCAGCCTCGCGCCATCGTCACGGCCTTGAGGCCGGCGAGGTGGCGGCGGGAGACGGGGACCTCGGCGCCCGTGGAGAGCACCACCGAGGTCCGGCCGCCGGCCCGGCGGACGCGGACGATGCGGTCGACCCGCACCAGGCTGGAGCGGTGGACGCGGACGAACTGGCGCGGGTCGAGCCGGCCCTCCAGCGCGCCCAGCGGCAGGCGGACGAGGAAGCTGCGGGCGCCGGCGTGCAGGCGGACGTAGTCCCGCTCGGCGGCGACCCAGTCGATGGCGGCCACCGGCAGGCTGAGCCGGTCGCCGCGCTCCTGGACCCAGATCTCCCGGTCATGGGCGGCGGGCTCGGGCGGGCCGCCGCGCAGGTTGGCGACGATCTCCTCCAGCTCGCGCACCCGCTCGGCGGCGCCGCGGCGGGCCAGCGCCTCGCGGGCGCGGCCGATCGCCTGGGCCAGCCGCTCCGGCTCCACCGGCTTCAGCAGATAGTCGAAGGCCGCCCGGTCGAAGGCCTCCACGGCGAAACGGTCGAAGGCGGTGACGAAGATGACCATCGGGGCCGCCTCGCCGGCCCGGGCGACGCCGTCCAGCACCTCGAAGCCCGACAGGCCGGGCATCTTGATGTCGAGGAGGACGAGGTCGGGCCGCAGCTCGTCGATCAGCCGGCGGGCCTGCGCGCCCTCGGCGGCGACGCCGGCCACCTCCACCCCGTCCACCTCGCGCAGCAGGATGTCCAGGCGCCGGCGCGCCAGCGGCTCGTCGTCGACGATCAGGATGCGCAGCGGCGGCGTCATCGGCGCTCCAGCGGCAGTTCGATCTGGGCCATGAAGCCGCCGCCGGGCCGCGGGCCCACGACCAGGTCGCCGGCCTCGCCGTAGAGGGCGGCGAGCCTGCGGCGCACGTTCTCCAGCCCGACGCCCAGCCTCGGCGGGTCGCCGCAGAGGTCGGGCCGGGCGTCGTCGCGGACGGTGACGCGCAGGCGGCCGTCGCGGGCCTGCGCGTCGATCTCGATGGCCACCGGCTCGCTGGACCGGGCGACGCCGTACTTCACGGCGTTCTCCACCAGCGGCTGGAGGATCAGGCTGGGCAGGAGGGCGCCGTCGAGGTCGTCGGGCACCTCCTCCGCAAACCGCAGCCGGTCGCCGAAGCGGATCTGCTCGATGGCCAGGTACTGGCGCTGGGCCTCGATCTCGTCGGCGAGCGTGCTCTTCTCGCCCGTCGGCTTCTCCAGCGAGGCGCGCAGGAAGCGGGAGAGCGACAGCACCACCTGCTCGGCCCGGGCGTAGTCCTTCTGCAGGATCAGGGCGGACAGGGCGTTGAGGGTGTTGAACAGGAAGTGCGGGTTGATCTGGTAGCGGAGCATCTGGTTCTGGCTTTCCGCCGCCAGGGCCTGGGCCTGCACCAGCCTGAGCGTCTTCTCCCGGACCTCCTGGTCGTAGTCGAGGGCGAAGACGATCGCGCACCAGGCGATGAACGACCAGATCAGCACGGTGAAGTTCATGAACTGGCCGAGCAGGATCTCGCTCGCCGGCCCCTGCCAGGCGATGATCGGGTCGATGACGTAGAAGGCCAGGTGGTTGACCACGCCCCAGACGGCGCCCCCCAGGATCGACAGGCCGAGCGCCAGCAGCGCGCGGCGTCCGAGGCTCCAGGGCCGGGCGGCGAACAGGGCCTTCTGGATCAGCACGCAGAGGCCGACGCCCACCAGGCAGACGATCAGCCGCCGCCAGGCCATCTCCCAGAAATAGGGCATGGCCTCGCCGCCCAGCATCCGGGCCGTGATCAGGGCGTAGGCGACCATCCAGAGCAGGATGTTGGCGGCCAGGTAGCGGTCCGGGCGCAGCGCCCGGCGCCGGACGCCCGGCGCGCCCGCGGGTTCGGTCATGTCCGGCGAGGCCCTCCCGGCCCGATCATAGCCGCTTTGCGGAACGGCGCGCCTGCAAGCCTGACTGTTCGTCGCGCCGCATCGACCGCTCGCCGCAGCGACTGCAGTTCACAGCGCGCCGCGCAGCGCCGGTCGAATTGAAGCTGCTTGCGCGGTCGACTGCGCCGATGCTGCCGGTGACGGTTTTGCGGGAGGCGGCCATGAAGCTCTGCGGTCAGATCTCGGTCGAGCTCAGCGTCGACGACTTCATCGAGGCCGCCGACCACCAGCGTCGGCTGGAGGATATCCTGCGGCTGGTGCGCGACAGCTATCCGGAGGCCACCCTGGCCATGCGCGAGCGCCGCCAGCGCAAGCCGCTCTCCCTGGCCCGCGCGCCGGAGCCGCCGGCCTCGGGCGCGCTGCGCCGCTACGCGGACGAGTAACGGGCCATGCCGGCGCGCAACGCCATCCTGCAGGCCATCCACCTGTTCAAGGGCCTCGACGCCCGGGTCAGCGTCAACGAGGTGATCGCCTTCCTCTATGTCTGCGAGAACGAGGGCCTGACCGTGCAGGACCTGGCCGACGTGGCCGGGCTGACCCAGTCCACCGCCTCGCGCAGCCTGCGCGCGCTCGGGCCGGAGGGCTCGGAATGGTCCCAGGCGCCGGCGCTGGGGCTGGTGGAGGCCTTCCTCAATCCCGCCGACGCGCGCAGCCACGTGATCCACCTCACCGACCGCGGCCGCGACCTGCGCCGGCGACTGGACGCGGTGATCCGCCAGGCGACGCCCATCGAGGCGGCGGAGGAGCTGCGGGCGGCGGTGTAGCTAGCGCGGCGCGCGTTTCGCCAGGATCCGCTGGAGGGTGCGGCGGTGCATGTTCAGCCGCCGGGCGGTCTCCGAGACGTTGTGGTTGCAGAGCTCGTAAACCCGCTGGATGTGCTCCCAGCGCACCCGGTCGGCGCTCATCGGGTTCTCCGGCGGCGCGGCCGACATGTCGCCCTTGGCCAGGAGGGCGCGGGCGACGTCGTCGGCGTCCGCGGGCTTGGAGAGGTAGTCGACCGCCCCGGCCTTCACCGCCTGCACGGCCGTGGCGATGTTGCCGTAGCCGGTGAGCATGATGATCCGGGCGTCGGGGCGGGCGTCGCGCACCGCCTCCACGACCTTCAGCCCCGAGCCGTCTTCCAGCCGCATGTCCAGCACGGCGAAGGCGGGCGGGTGGTTCTTCACCGCGGCGATCGCCTCCGACACGCTGCCCACGAGGGTCGGCTCGAAGCCGCGCTGCTCCAGCGCCCGCCCGAGACGGGTGCGCAGCGGCGCGTCGTCATCGAGCACCAGGAGCGACTTGTCTGGCAGGGCGGCGACATCGGCGGACAGATCGGTCATTCAGTCACCCCAGCCCGGGGCCTCCCTCTACGCGGGTATGCGGCATGCTGTCGCAGCATCGTACCTTTCGGCAAGCGGTCTGCGTCGTCAACCGGCTCCCACCTCAATCCTCGAACGAGGCCAGCGGGCAGATACAACCGCACCGCGAGGCCTTCCGTTCTGAAACGTCACGACAGCCCCAGTTCGTTCCAGCAGCGTCTTCGAGATGAAGAAGCCGAGGCCCATCCCGATGTGGCCGGTGCGGCCGCCCTCCACCCCTGGTCGTGAGGTGACGTAGGGCTCGCCCAGCTTGGCCAGGATCTCCGGCGCGAAGCCCGGCCCGTCGTCGCGCACCTCGATGGACACGCTGTCGGCGTCGAAACGGGCGGTGACCAGCACCTCGGCGGCGGCGAAATCCACGGCGTTCTCCACGAAGGAGGTCATGGCGTGGGTGATCTCGGGCAGGCGCCAGACGTCGGGGGTCTTCACGCCCGGCGCGCCGGTGACGATCGCCTCCACGCGCACGTCCTTCACCCCGGCGTGGGGCTCGATCACCTCCTGCACGAGCTGGCGCAGGCTCATCCGCTCGTGCACCTCGTCGGAGGCCGTTTCGGGGGTCTCGGACAGGCGCTTGAGGATCTCCCGACAGCGCTCGGCCTGGGCGATCAGCAGTTCGGCGTCCTCCTTCACCTGCGGCGTGGTCGCCTCGCGGGCCATCTCCTTCGACACGATGGAGATGGTGGCCAGCGGCGTGCCGAGCTCGTGGGCGGCGGCGGCGGCCAGCGCCCCCAGGGCCGACAGCCGCTGCTCGCGCGCCAGCACCGCCTGGGTCATGTCCAGCGCCAGCGCCATGCGGGCGGATTCCTCGGCCGCCTGCCGGACGTAGCCGGCGATCAGGGCGATCCCGGCCATGTTGGCGATGGCCGCGCCGATCCGGTAGCTCTCGGGGATCTGGTACTGGTGTCCCGGCGCGTCGGGCAGCGGCAGGGAGAAGAAGGCCAGCGCCACCGACAGCGCGCCGGCGAGCACGCCCAACGCCGTCACCGGCCGGGCGGGCAGGGTGGCCGCCGCCAGCGTCACCGGCGCGATCAGCAGCAGGATGAAGGGGTTGGCCGTGCCGCCGGTCAGGTAGAGCAGGGCGCCGATCTGCAGCAGATCGACCGAGAGCTGGCCGGTGGCCTCGAGGTCGCCGAACACCCGCTGGCCCGGCGAGGCGACACCGGTCAGGAGGTTGATCCAGGCGCCGGCGCCGATCACCGCGAAGCACAGCGGATAGGGCGCCTGGAAGCCGAGCCCCAGGCCCATCACCAGGAGCAGCAGCACCTCCCCGGCGATCACCAGCCAGCGCAGGGTGACCAGGGTGCGCACGCGCAGCTGGCTGCGCCGGACGCCGAAGCTGTCGGGCTCCGGCTCGCCTTGCGCGGTATGGAGGCCCGTCCTATCGAGGCTCACGGGCTTCAGCGCCGAGGAGGCTGGGGTCCGCACGTTCGCCATGGCTCAGGGCCGCGCCCCGCGGACCCGCCACGCCGCAAGGGATCCCCGAATGGGCCGCCGCACGCTCGCCATCATCGCACTCCTGGCCCTGGCGTTCGCCATTCTCACCGGTCTCGCCGTCCGCTCCGGGATCCTGAGCCCGACGCCGAAGCAAACCGCCGCCGTCGGCGGGCCGTTCCAACTGACGGACCAAACCGGCCGCACCGTCGACCAGCGGCTGCTGAAGGGCAAGTGGAGCGCGGTGTTCTTCGGCTTCACCCACTGCCCCGACGTCTGCCCCACGACCATGTTCGCGCTCGGCGGCGCCGAACAGGCCCTGGGCGGCCAGGCCAAGGACTTCCAGACCGTGCTGATCTCGGTGGACCCGGGCCGCGACACCCCGCAGCAGATGGCCGCCTACCTGGCCAACCCCGCCTTCCCGAAGCAGGTCTGGGGCCTGACCGGCACGCAGGCCCAGGTGGACGCGGTGGCCAAGGCCTACCACGTCTTCCACCAGAAGGCGGGCGAGGGGCCGGACTACACGATCAACCACTCCTCGATCACCTATCTGATGAACCCGCGCGGCGAGTTCGCCTGCGTCATCCCCTACGGGACCGCGCCTGAGGCCATCGCCGCCAAGGTCCGGGCCGCCATGAAGCAGGGCCCCCGCGCCACGAGCTGCTAGGCGGCGCCGCCTGCTCCAGCCGACTTCGCAGGTGCGACAGGTCCTGCGACAAGCTTCACCTTGTGCATCCGATTAACCGCTCGCATGTTATGTTGCGGCGCAAAAAGGATCGGGCATGCTCTACACGCTCTACGAGGCCGGCTACTACGCGACGACGCCGATGCGTTTCGCCGCCCGGCTGACGCGGGAGTTCTGGAACTCGCCCCTCAACCACCTCGGCGACACCGACCTGGGCCGCCGCCTGTTCGCCGGCGCGGACCTGTTCGCCAACCTCACCCGGCGCTACGGCAAGCCCGCCTGGGGCATCGACCATGTGGAGATCGAGGGCCAGCCGGTGCGCGTGCGCACGACGGAGGTGTGGTCGAGCCCCTGGGTGAAGCTCACCCACTTCACGCGCGACATGGCCGACATGCGCAAGGCCGGGCGCCGAGAGCTGGAGCCGGCGGTGCTGATCGTGGCGCCGCTGTCGGGCCACTACGCCACCCTGCTGCGCGGCACCGTGCAGGCCTTCCTGCAGGACCACGAGGTGTTCATCACGGAGTGGTCGAACGCCCGCGACGTGCCGGTGATGGAGGGCCGCTTCGACTTCCACGACTACATCGACCACGTCCGCGAGATGCTGCGCCAGCTCGGCCCGCGGCCGCACGTGGTCGCCGTCTGCCAGCCGGGCCCGCCGGTGCTGGCCGCCGCCGCCCTGATGGCCGAGGACGGCGAGGAGTGCCGGCCTGCCACCATGACCTTCATGGGCTCGCCGATCGACGCGCGGCTGTCGCCGACGGTGACCAACAAGCTGGCCGAGGAGAAGCCGTTCGCCTGGTTCCAGTCGAACATGGTCTACACCGTCCCGGGGCCCTACCCGGGCGCGGGGCGGCGGGTCTATCCGGGCTTCGTCCAGCTCGCCAGCTTCATGTCCATGAACCTGGAGAAGCACCAGGAAGCCCACCTGCGCTACCTGCAGCACATGATGGACGGCGACGGCGACAGCGCCGACAAGCACCTGGAGTTCTACGACGAGTACCTCTCGGTGCTCGACCTCTCGGAGGAGTTCTACCTCCAGACCGTGGACGTGGTCTTCCAGCGCTACCTGCTGCCCAGGGGCGAGCTGGTCCACCGCGGCCGGCTCGTGCGCCCCGACCTGATCACCGACGTGGGCCTGCTCACCGTCGAGGGGGAGAACGACGACATCTCCGGCATCGGCCAGACCCAGGCCGCCCACGACCTCTGCTCCGGCCTGCCGGCCGAGCTGAAGGAGGACTACGTCCAGCCCAAGGTCGGCCACTACGGCGTGTTCAACGGCAAGCGGTTCCGCGAGGAGATCTACCCCCGCGTCCGCGCGTTCATCCGCCGCGCCGAGGCCGGCTTCGACAAGCAGCGGCAGGCCGCCTAGATTCCCTGCCGATGAGTCTCCTCGGCCGCCAGCTCGCCGACGGCGACCGGCTGGAGGTGGCCGGCGCGGTCGTGACCCTGAAGGTGCACCGCCGCGCCCGCCGGGTGTCCCTGCGGCTCGACCGCACCCGCCGCGAGATCGTCGCCACCGCGCCGTCCGTGCGCCGCCTGCCGGAGGCCGCCGCCTTCGCCCGCGAGCGCGCCTCCTGGATCGTCGAGCGCCTGGCCGAGCTGCCCGCCGCCGCCCCTGTCTCGCCTGGCATGACGCTGCACGTCTTCGGCGAGGCCGTGCGGCTGGAGGCGGGCTCCGGCCGCGCCCGCTGGATCGAGGCGGAAGGCGGCGCGCCGCACCGGATCACCGCCATGGGGGAGGGGGAGGGCTACGCCCGCGCCGTGATCCTCCTGATCCGCAAGCGGGCGCTCACCGTGCTCACCGAGCGCACCGCCCACTACGCCGCCCGCTTGGGCGCGCCGATGCCCAAGGTGAGCGTCGCCGACGCCAAGTCGCGCTGGGGCTCCTGCCGGCCGGGGCCGCGGGGGACGGCGGGCTCGATCCGCTATTCCTGGCGGCTGGCGCTGGCCCCCTTCGAGGTCGCCGACTACGTCGCCGCCCACGAGTGCGCCCACCTCCTCGAGCTAAACCACGGTCCGAGGTTCTGGGCCCATGTGAAGGCCCTGGTCGGCGACGAACGCCGCCACCGCGCCTGGCTCCGCGCCGAGGGCGCAAGGCTCCACGCGTTCGGGCGGTAGCAGAACCCTCCCCCCGGGGGAGGGGTTTTGCTCAGAACGGGACCTCTTCGCGCCGCGGGCGGTCGAACTCGGAGGGGGGCGGCTCGCGGTCGCCGCCGCCGAACAGGTCGCCGATGCCGTCGATCACGTCGCCGATCGGGTCCGGCTCGGGAGGCTCGGGCTCGATGACGCCGCCGGGGATCGGCTGGACCTTCAGGCGCGGCAGGGCCGCGGCCATGTAGGCCTTCCAGATGCCCGCGGGCGCGCCGCCGCCGGTCACCCGGCGCATGGGGGTGTTGTTGTCCTTGCCGACCCAGACGGCGGTGACGAAGCCGCCGGTGTAGCCGACGAACCAGGCGTCCCGGTAGTCGCTGGTGGTGCCGGTCTTGCCGGCCAGGTCATAGCCCGGGACGTTGGCCCGCGTGCCGGTGCCGGCCACCACCACCTGGCGCATCATCTGGTTCATGTACTGCAGGGCCGGCGTGCCGATCACCGCCTGGCGGGGCGGCTTGTCGACGCCGTGGTCGTAGAGCACCCGGCCGCTGGCCGTGCGGATGCGTTCCACCCCGTAGCCGCGGGCCATGAAGCCGCCGTTGGCGAACGGCGCATAGGCCTGGGCCATCTCCAGCGGGCTCACCTCCACGGCGCCCAGCGCCATGGAGGGGTCGAGCTGGATCTGGGAGGTGATCCCCAGCCGCCGCGCGGTCGCGGCGACGTTGGAGGTGCCGACCTCGTTGGCCAGCCGGGCGGCGACGGTGTTCACCGACTCCTCCAGCGCCTTCTCGAGCGTGATCGGGCCCAGGTACTCCTGGGTGTAGTTGCGCGGCTCCCAGTTGCCGATCTTCACCGGCTCGTCGACCACCGGGGTGGCGGGCGTGCGGCCGGCCTCCATGGCGGTGAGGTAGACGAAGGGCTTGAACGCCGAGCCCGCCTGGCGCCTCGCCTGGGTGGCGCGGTCGAACTGGCTCTGCAGGTAGTTGGTCCCGCCGACGTAGGCGCGGATGCGGCCCTCGCCGTCGATGGAGACCAGCGCCCCCTGTTCCACGCCCTGGCTCTTGGCGGCGGCGACGCCGGCCTGCAGCGCCTGTTCGGCCGAGGCCTGCAGCGGCAGGTCGAGCGTGGTCTCCACCACCAGGTCCTCGGTGGGCTCGCCCACCAGGCTGCGGACCTGGTCGTCCACCCAGTCGGTGAAGTACTGCGCCCGCTGGTTGGCGAGCACCGGGTTCACCCGCACCTTGGTGCGGAAGGCGGCCTCGCGCTCTTCGGGGGTGATGAACTTCGCCTCCACCATCTCGTCGAGCACGATCGTGGCCCGGCGCGCGGCGCGGTCGGTGGCGGCCACCGGCGAATAGCGCGAGGGGCCCTTCATCATCCCGGCCAGGAGCGCGCTCTCGCCGAGCGTCAGCTGCGAGGCGGGCTTGCCGAAGTAGCGCTGCGAGGCGGCCTCGATGCCGTAGGCCCCGGCCCCGAAGTAGACCCGGTTGAGGTAGAGCTCGAGGATCTGCTTCTTGGAGAACCTGGCCTCCAGCCAGACCGCCAGGATCAGCTCCTGGGCCTTGCGGCGGTAGTTCTGCTTGGGCGTCAGGAACAGGTTGCGGGCGAGCTGCTGGGTGATCGTCGAGCCGCCGCGCAGCGGGCCCTCGCCGCGGTGCGTCCAGTTGTAGATCTGCGAGCGCGCGATGCCCCAGGGGTTGAACCCGAAGTGGTAGTAGTACCAGCGGTCCTCGATGGCGATGAACGCCTTGGGCACGTAGGCGGGCAGGGTGTCGAGGTCGACCGGCGGCGCGTACTGGCTGCCGCGCACCGCCACCAGCGCGCCCGAGCGGTCCAGGTAGGAGATCGAGGGCTGGCGCTTCACGTCGTAGAGCTTGGACGTGTCCGGCAGGTCGACGGCGAACACGGCGAAGAAGGCGACGATGAAGATCAGGCCCCAGACGCCCAGCACCATCGTCCAGTAGAGGAGCGCCTGCAGGGGCGATCGCCGGGCTTTGGGCGGGCGCGGGCCGCGTCCGCCCGGGCCTGGCGACTGCGCGTTGGCCATGTCGTCGTCCTAAGAAGTGGCCGCCCCCCGGCCGAGGGCGATCCTTATCATCGCCACCTGAGGCCAAACAATGTTGACGAGATATGAACGCGCGCCGCGCGGGGGCCGCTCTGCATCCGCGCATAGCCGCAGTGCGAAAAAAGCGGTTGCCCTCGATCTTAACACTGTTATCTTAGCGTTGCTTAGTTCGCTTCGCGTCGTGGGTGGGGATACCCGCGGCGGTCCACGGAGAGTTCAAAGCCGGCGTCTTCGAGCAGGGACGCCGCCACTCCCCGAAACGCTGGAGGGCTCTCGTGAAGCTCCAATTCCTCGCGGCCTGCGCCGCCCTGTCCACCCTCGCCGCCGGTTCCGCTCTCGCGGCCGAACCCGTCACCGCCAAGCTGCAGTCGCCGGTCGCCGAGAAGACCAAGTTCATCGCCGGCGGCGCCATGTTCGTCTGTGAAGCCGACGCCTGCGTCGCGCAGGCCCCGACCTCGCAGACCTTCTCGGCCCAGGCCTGCAAGACCATCGCCACCAAGGTCGGCCCCGTGGCCGCCTTCTCCGGCCGCAAGGCCATGGACGACGCCCGCATCGCCGACTGCAACGCCACCGCGCTCGCCAAGGCCGGCGGCCAGCAGCTCGCCAAGCAGTAGATCTCCCAGCAGCTCAACTCTCGAGCTCTGTCACTGGAAGGGCGCCGGCGTCAGCCGGCGCCCCTTTTCGTTTCAGGCGATCCAGTCGCCCGCGCCGATGCGGCTGGCGGTCACGCCGTCGAGGGTGGTGATCAGGAACGGCCAGTCGCCGCCGGCCCCGTCCACGTCCACATAGACCTGGGTGTTGCCCGCCCCGTCGCTGCGGAACTCCACCTGGCTGGCGGCGTCCGCGATCGCCGACAGGTCCAGCTTGTCGACGCCCGGGGTGAAGTCGGTGACGTGACCGGCGTTCCAGGGCAGGGCGCCGAACACGAACCGGTCGGCCCCGCCGGCCCCGGTGAGCTGGTCCGGCCCCTGGCCGGCGTTCAGGGTGTCGTTCCCGGCCCCGCCCGCGAGCGTGTCGCCGTACTGGTCGGAGGTCAGCACCTGGCCGGGCTCGTTGCTGGGCGGCGGGGGAGGGGGCGGAGGCGGGGGTTCTGTGGTTCCGCCGCCGCCGCTGAGATCGGCCCAGTCGTAGGTGTTGGCCGGCACGCCCTGCAGGGTGGTGATCAGGAACGGCCACTGGCCCGCGCCCGAGGCGTCCGGATCGAAATACACCTGCAGTCCGCCCTCGTAGCGGTAGGAGATGTAGCCGTCGCCCTCCGGGTCCGAGCCGGTGTAGCCGGCGTCGCGGAACAGCTGGGCGAAGTCCATCCGGTCCGTGCCGACCCTGAAGTCGGTCACCGTGCTGCCGCGCCAGGGCAGGTGGCGGAAGACCAGCAGGTCCGCGCCGTCGCCGCCGGTGATGGTGTCCGAACTGCGCCCGGCCGTGATCGTGTCGGCGCCGGCCGTGCCGGTCAGGGTCGAGGGGGTGTCCGAGCCGGTGATCACCCGGCCGGTCCCGCCGTCGCCGGGCGGATGGTCGTCGTTCAGGATCGCGCCGCTCGCCGAGGCGGTGACGATGGCGGCGCCCGACGCCCCGCTGAGGCTGACGGTGAAGCCTTCGTCCGGCTCCACCGTGGTGTCGCCGGCCGCCGTGAACACCACGGTCTTGTAAGTCTCGCCCGCCGCGAAGGTCAGCACGCCCGAGGGCAGGCCGCCGCCGAAGTCGGCGGCGTCGGCCGGACTGGATCCGGAGCCCGCCACCGCCCAGTTGACCGTCGCGGTCCCGGTCGTCGAGCCGGTGCGCTCCACGGCGAAGGAGAACGAGACCGTCCCGCTGTTGCCCTCCAGGTGGTTCGGCTCGACCCCGCGGATCGCGAGCTGTGAGCCGCCGGGCGGCGGTTCGGCGCCGCCGCCGGTGGCGAGCTGGCTCCAGGTGGCGTTGGAGACGCCCTGCAGCTTGATGATGTAGTTCGGCCACTGCTGCGCTGCGCCCGCGGCGTCGCGGTCGAACAGGACGAGGGTGTCCGAGCCCTGCTGGGTCAGGCTGATGTACCGGTCGGCCACGGGGTCCGACCCCGTGTAGCCGCTCGCCTGGAACAGCGCCGAGAGGTCGAGCCTGTCCGAGCCCACCGCGAAGTCGGTGACCGTGGCCGGCGACCAGGGCTCCTTGCCCCACCGGAACACGTCCGCGCCGCCGCCGCCGGTCAGGACGTCCGAGCCCTGGCTGGCGTTGAGGGTGTCGGCCCCGGCGCCGCCGGTGACGGTGGAGCCCGGACCGGGCGAGGTCAGCACCTGGCCGCCGTCCGCGGGCGGCGGGGGCGGCGCCGAGCCGTCGTCGTTGCCGATGTAGCCCACCGGCCGGTAGTCCTGCAGGCCGCCGCCGGTGGCCGTCAGCAGGCGGACCTGGAACGTCTCCTCCGGCTCCAGGACCCTGTCGCCGGCCACCTGGATGGTCACCGTCTTGGTCGTTTCGCCGGCTGCGAACCTCACCTCCCCGGACGGATAGTGGCCCGCGGCGAAGTCGTCGCCGGAGGCCGGGTTGGCCCCGGTGGCGTAGGTCCCCCAGGTGACCGTGCCCTCGCCGGCGGCGCCGCCGTTGTTGCGGGTGATGGTGAAGGTGAAGTCGGTGGCGCCCGAGTCGCCCTCCGGCCGCGCCAGGGTCTGCGGGCTCGCCCAATAGTACACGTAGCCCGGCCCGCCGATGTAGGACCAGGGCGTCGTCGCCGGGACGTTGTCGAGCCGGATGATCGGCTGGCTGTCGGTCGCGCCCGGGCCCGCGCCGTCGCGGTCGAGGAAGACGCCCGTCCCGCCGTCGACGGCGGCCAGCCGGACGTAGCCGTCGGCGGCCGCGTCGCCGCCCGTGTAGCCCAGGCCCTGCAGCACCTTCGACAGGTCGAGGTGGTCGCCGCCCGAGCCGTAGTCCACGCGGAAGTCGGTCACCCGGGCGGTGGCGGTGGGGGCCTGGGCCCAGGCGAAGACGTCCGAGCCGCCGCCGCCGGTGAGGGTGTCGGCCCCGTTGCTGGCGTTGATCGTGTCGTCCCCGGGGCCGCCGGTGACGGAGGAGCCCGGGCCGGGGGAGGTGATCACCTGGCCGCCGTCGGCGCCGGGGGCGCCCGGGCTGAAGCGGATCTCGAGGACGGTGTTCTCGTGCAGCGGGCGGCCGTCGCCGTCCTTCATCCAGTAGCGGAAGGTCTCGCCGCCGCTGCTCGGCGCGGAGCTCTTCAGGACGTAGGTGTAGGCCCCGCTGAGGTTCATGGTCAGGGTGCCGTAGTTCCCCTCGATCACGAAGTCGCCGTTGGCGTCCGGCGTGTCGTCGCGGACGGTGGTGTTGGCGATGTCGATGCGGCCGATGGCGCCGCCGTCGATGGGCACGATGTCCACGCCGGAGCTGTACTGGGTCTCGGCGTCGCGCACCCCGGTGATGACGTTGCCGCTGGAGCGGCCGACGTTGCGGTCGACGATGTCGAGGTCGCTGGAGAGGAACGGATAGTCGTCGGAGATCGTCGGCCGCAGGGTCCCGGTCGCCGCGTCGCCGTCGCGGTCGGTCAGCACCACGGCCATGTCGTCGTAGGCCCGGCTGTCGTTGATGCCGCCGGCGTAGGGATGGTTGAGCTTGGTCAGCAGGCTGTAGTTGAACGTCACCTTGCCGTTGGCCGGATCGTAGCCGACGAACTCCACGCGGTTGCCGAGCGCGGTGATCCAGCTGGTCGCGTGGAAGACCCCGTCGGTGATCACGGCGTGGCCGGCCACGGTGAGGTCGTCGATGCCGTCGCGGGCGTAGGCATAGAGCGCGCCGGTGCCGACGCTCGACCCGTCGTAGCGCAAGGCGCTCTCGGAGACGTTGGCGTGGAAGATGGCGCTGCCCTGGCCGCCCGGCGAGCTGGAGAGCACCGGGGGCTCGTCCGAGGGGCCGTCCCGGTCGGTGATCGCCGACCAGGTCACGCTGGAGGTCGGCACGCCCTTCAGGACGAACAGCGGCGACCCGGCGGCGGCGCCTGCGAAGCCGTCGGCGTCGTAGAGGATCCGCGTGCCGCCGGCGCCGTCGCTCTCGAACCGGATATAGCCGTCGACCGTGGGGTCGGCCCCGCCGCGGCCGCCGAGCACCGGATTGAAGTCGATCTCGTCCTCCCCGATCCGGAAGTCGGTGATCGCGCTCGGGGCGTAGGGGCTGGGCTGGGCGGCGACGTAGAGGTCGTAGCCCGCGCCGCCGGTCAGGGTGTTGCCGGCGCCGCCCGTCCGGAAGACGTCGTCGCCGCCGCCGCCGATGAAGGTGTTGCCGACCGGGGTGCCGACGAACAGGTTGCCGAGCGCGTTGCCGGTGATGGTGTAGCCGCCGATGTCGCTGCGGATGAAGGCCTGGTCGATGCCGTCCGGGATGGTGAAGGTCTGCGACGAGGCCGCCACGCCCGAGCGGAGCACCGAGCCATCGCCCAGGCTGGCCACGAAGACGCCGCCGGTGGTCACGCCCTCGAGCACCCCGCCGCCCTCGTTGCGGAACGCCAGCTGGTTTCCCTCGAAGCCGATGATGCGGTTGGCGCCGGCGGTGTCGGTGAGCTGGAGGAGCTCGCCGGTCTGCACGTCCTTCACCCAGACCTGCCCCTGGCCCTCGAAGGCCACGTAGCGGCCCTCGGAATCGACCGACGGGTTGCCGGTGGCGAAGGCGAGCTGGCCCCCGTCCGTGGCGGTGGAGACCCGCGTCACCGCGCCGGTCTCCATGTCCTTCAGGAAGATGTCGGCGACGCCGTTGGTGTCCCCCGGCGCCGCGTTGGACGCCGTGGAGGCGAACACCACGTAGCGGCCGTAGGCCGAGATCTCCGCGTCGGTGACGCCCCCGAGCCGCGTCCCGTCGGCCGCCGCGTCGGCGCGCTTCAGGAGCCCGGTCCCCAGGTCCTTCCAGAACAGGCCCCCCTGGCCGTCGCCCAGCAGGTTGGTGGCGTCGCTGGTGAACAGGATCATCGGCCGCCAGTCGGCGGCGATCAGGCCGTAGCTCGGGCCGTTGGCCTCGCCGCCGGCGCTCGTCGTCGAGACCCGCACGGCCGGGGCGTAGGCCCCGTTCCCGTCGAAGGTCCGGACGAAGATGTCGCTCGCCCCGTTGGCGTCGCCGGCCACCAGGTTCGTGGCCGCGCTCTCGAACGCCGCCCCGCCCCGGAAGCCGTTCGCCCCGGCCGACAGGTAGTGGACGTTGCTGCTGGGCCCGTCGCCGTCGGTCAGCCGGGTGTAGGTGTTGTTCCACAGGGCGTAGACGTCGCTGAGGCCATTGGCGTCGGCCGCGACCAGCGGGGCCGTGGTCGCATAGAAGCCGACGAGGCTTCCGTCCGCGTCGAAGCCGCCGACGGTCACGCTGGCCGGCTGCAGCTGGGTGGTCTGCCCGCCCGCTACCGACTTGCGGACCAGGCCAGCGTCGTCCGGACCCGTGTAGTAGAGGCTCCAGCCCTCCCAGTAGACGTCGCCGATGGTGGCGGGATCGATCGGCCGGCCCTGGGTGTCGGCCGTGGCGTAGGCGATGTGGAACGGGATCACGGCGTCACCTCGCGCGCGAGGCGGGCGGGCGGGACAGGCATGGCTTTACCCCAGCTTGACGATCGACCAGGGTCCGCGGCCGGCGCTCTCCACCGCCGGCGCCCGGACCGCGACCAACCTCCGCCGGGGCGCGGCTGTTCCGCGGGCGGAGCGCCGGCCGATCACTTTTTCGAGCCTAGGGTATGCGCCCCGACCGGAGGCGCCGCCGCCGGATCAGAACACCCAGTCGCCCGCGCCGATGCGGCTGGGGGTCACGCCGTCGAGGGTGGTGATCAGGAACGGCCAGTCGCCGCCGGCCCCGTCCACGTCCACATAGACCTGGGTGTTGCCCGCCCCGTCGCTGCGGAACTCCACCTGGCTGACGGCGTCCGCGATCGCCGACAGGTCCAGCTTGTCGACGCCCGGGGTGAAGTCGGTGACGTGGCCGGCGTTCCAGGGCAGGGCGCCGAACACGAACCGGTCGGCCCCGCCGGCCCCGGTGAGCTGGTCCGGCCCCTGGCCGGCGTTCAGGGTGTCGTTCCCGGCCCCGCCCGCGAGCGTGTCGCCGTACTGGTCGGAGGTCAGCACCTGGCCGGGCTCGTTGCTGGGCGGCGGCGGCGGCGGGGGCGGCTCTTCCGGGCTCGAGCCCGAGGCGCCGGCGAGCTGCGCCCAGCTGACGTTGCCGGCCGCCACCCCGTCCAGGGTGATGATGTAGTTGGGCCACTGCTGGCCCGTCGCCGTGCCGTCGCGGTCGAACAGCACGAGCGTGTCGTCGTCGCGGCCCAGCAGCACGATGTAGCCGTCGGCCACCGGATCGGAGCCCGTGTAGCCGGACGTCTTGAACAGGGCCGAGAGGTCCAGTCGGTCCGCGCCAACCCTGAAGTCGGTCACCGTCGCCGGCGACCAGGGCTCGCGGGCCCAGGCGAAGACGTCGTCGCCCCCGCCGCCGGTCAGCACGTCGGAGCCCTGGCTGGCGTTGATCGTGTCGTCGCCGGCCCCCGCGGTGACCGTCGAGCCCGGGCCCGGCGAGGTGTAGACCTTGCCGTCCTCGCCGGAAGGCGGCGGCGCGGCCTGCAGCGTCAGGGTGAGGGTGGCCGCCGCCTCGTCGCCGTCGCCGTCGACGGCCCAGTAGGTGAAGCGCTCCACCGATCCGGCCGGGGCGTCGGCCCGGGCCGCGTAGCTGTAGTCGCCGGTGGGCGAGACGCTGAGCACGCCGTACTGGCCCTGCAAGGTGAAGCGGCCGCCGGTGTCGGCGGTGGCGTCGGTCACCGTCCGCTCGGCGTTGCCGATCCGGGTGACGCCGCCGAAGCCGTCGGCGCCGAAGCTGTCGGGCGTGCCGCTGGTCACCAGGTTGCCGGTGGCGGTCGTCCCCGCCGCGGCGGCGGCGGAATCGTTGGTGACGTGCAGGCCCTCGTCGTCGCGGATCTGCACCGTCAGGCGGCTGCTCGCGGCGTCCCCGTCGCGATCGGTGAGGATGATGTCGAAGCCCCGGATGTCCCCGTACTTGGTCTGGGTCCCCGGGCTGCTCTGGATCGGGCCGGTGAGCTGGAAGGCCACGGTGACCTGGCCGGTCGCCGGGTCGAAGCCGGTCACCGACAGCCGGCCGTAGCCGAGGTCCGTCCCGCCGGCGGTGAAGACCCCGTCGCGGATCGCCGTGTAGCCGGCGACCGTCAGGTCATCGATCCCGTCCTGCGCCGCGACCGTGAAGGTCCAGCTGCTGGAGGTCGTGGCCTGGCCCGGCTGGCTGCCCTGCGGCAGGCCGGCCTCGGCGCCGAACAGATGACCGCCGGGCGGGGTCGGGTTGCTTATGGTGGGGAGCGCGCCGGGCATCTAGAGACTCCGGGCGACAGCCCGGGTCGCGGACCCGGGGCAGGCAGGTTTGAACATCGGAAGCACCAGCACTCGAAAAGGCAACGCCCGCGGGCGCCGCGACCAGGCGGATCGCGGCGCATGACGCCACGACCCGTAGATCAACCCCCTTCGGCGGCCGCTTGTTCCCAGGGCCGAGCTTCCTTTCTTGAGGACTTTCCGAAGGTTGCCTGGCGCCTTAAGAGCGGGCCCCGATGACCGCGCCCGCCAGCACCCTCCGCCAGGAAACCCTGTTCTCCGCCAAGCCCGGGGAGGCCGCCGGCCTGCTCGAGCCGCTGCTGCTGGCGGTGGGCGGGCCGGGCGCGGCGCTGCTCTCCGTCACCTTCGACTACGGCCCCGCGCCGGCCGCCCCGGGACCGGCGGTGGCCGAGGCCTGGGTCGAGCGGGCGACCCGCAGCCTGGTCTTCGTGCACGGCCGGCTGGCGGCCGCGGACGGCGCGGTGCTGGTCACCTGCTCGGCCGTGCTGCGCAACGCCACGGAAGCTTGAGGCCATTCTCCGGGGCGCTTTGGTTGCGGCGCCGAACATCGCGTGATACTAGGCGCGCGGCTTTGGGCCAGGCGTTTTAAGGACGCTACGGACCGAAGCGCTTTTCTTTAGCGCTTACAGGCCTTTAGGTCGCGGTTGGATCAGCCGCCGCGGCTCTCGAAACGCACCGGGCGGATATTAAGTGGCGGACGATTCCCAGGCTTCGAATGTGGGCGGCAGATATGCCCAGGCCCTGTTCGATCTCGCGAAGGACCAGAACCAGGTGGCGGCCGTCGAGGCCGACCTGAAATCGCTCAAGGCCGCGCTGGCCGACAGCCGCGACCTGCAGATCCTGCTGAACTCGCCGTCGTTCGACGCCGACGCCAAGGGCAAGGGTCTGGCGGCGATCGCCGAGCGCGCCGCCTTCCACCCCACGACGAAGAAGTTCCTGGGCCTGCTCTCGGCGAACGGCCGGGCCGCCGCCCTGCCGGCCGTGATCACCGCCTTCGAGCGCCTCTCGGCCGAAGCCCGCGGCGCCGTCTCCGCCCAGGTGGTGACCGCCGTTCCCCTGACCGCCGCCCAGTCCAAGGGCGTGCAGCAGGCCCTGCGCCAGGCGCTGGGCAAGGACCCTGAAATCGAGACCCGCGTCGATCCGTCCATCCTGGGCGGCATCAAGGTGCGGGTCGGCTCCCGTCTGTTCGACGCTTCGCTGAAGTCGAAGCTCGATTCCCTGAAGTTCGCCCTGAAGAGAGCGTAAGCCCATGGATATCCGCGCCGCCGAAATCTCGGCCATCCTGAAGTCGCAGATCGCCAACTTCGGCGAGGAAGCCGACGTCTCCGACGTCGGGTCCGTCCTCTCCGTCGGCGACGGCATCGCCCGCGTGTTCGGCCTCGACAACGTCCAGGCCGGCGAAATGGTGGAGTTCCCCTCCGCCGGCGTGAAGGGCATGGCCCTGAACCTCGAGCGCGACAACGTCGGCGTCGTGATCTTCGGCCAGGACCAGGCCATCAAGGAAGGCGACGAAGTCCGCCGCCTCGGCGAGATCGTGGACGTGCCGGTCGGCAAGGGCCTGCTGGGCCGCGTCGTGAACCCGCTGGGCGAGCCGATCGACGGCAAGGGCCCGATCACCAACGTGGCCGAGCGCCGCCGGGTGGACGTGAAGGCCCCGGGCATCATCCCGCGGAAGTCCGTGCACGAGCCGGTGCAGACCGGCCTCAAGGCCATCGACACCCTGATCCCCGTCGGCCGCGGCCAGCGCGAGCTGATCATCGGCGACCGCCAGACCGGCAAGACCGCCGTGGCGATCGACACCATCCTGAACCAGAAGACGATCAACGCCGGTTCGGACGAGAGCGCCAAGCTCTACTGCATCTACGTCGCCATCGGCCAGAAGCGCTCCACCGTCGCCCAGATCGTGAAGACCCTCGAGGAGCGCGGCGCGCTGGACTACACCATCGTGGTCTCGGCCACGGCCTCGGAGCCGGCCCCGCTGCAGTTCCTGGCGCCCTTCGCCGGCTGCGCCATGGGCGAGTGGTTCCGCGACAACGGCATGCACGCCGTCATCATCTATGACGACCTGTCCAAGCAGGCCGTCGCCTACCGCCAGATGTCGCTGCTGCTGCGCCGTCCGCCGGGCCGCGAAGCCTATCCGGGCGACGTCTTCTACCTGCACTCCCGCCTGCTGGAGCGCGCCGCCAAGCTCAACGCCGACAACGGCTCGGGCTCGCTGACCGCCCTGCCGCTGATCGAGACCCAGGCCAACGACGTGTCGGCCTACATCCCGACGAACGTGATCTCGATCACCGACGGCCAGATCTTCCTCGAGACCGACCTGTTCTTCCAGGGCATCCGCCCGGCGGTGAACGTCGGCATCTCGGTGTCGCGCGTGGGCTCCTCGGCCCAGATCAAGGCGATGAAGACCGCCGCCGGCCCGATCAAGGGCGAGCTCGCCCAGTACCGGGAAATGGCCGCCTTCGCGAAGTTCGGCTCCGACCTCGACGTGGCCACCCAGCGCATGCTGGCCCGCGGCGAGCGCCTGACCGAGCTCCTGAAGCAGCCGCAGTACTCGCCGCTGGCGGTGGAAGAGCAGGTCGTCAGCGTCTACGCCGGCACCCGCGGCTACCTCGACAAGATCCCGACCGCGCAGGTCGGGCGCTTCGAGCAGGAGCTGCTCAGCCACATGCACGCCAAGCATCAGGACATTCTGGACGAGATCCGCACCAAGAAGGACCTCGGCCCGGTGGAAGACCGCCTGAAGAGCGTGCTCGGCGCCTTCGCCGACAACTTCGCCTAAGACTGGCCGCACGGAGAAAGTAGCCGGCGATGGCCAGCCTCAAGGAGATGCGCAATCGGATCGGAAGCGTGAAAGCCACGCAGAAGATCACGAAGGCGATGCAGATGGTCGCAGCCGCCAAGCTGCGGAAGGCGCAGGACGCCGCCCAGAACGCCCGGCCCTACGCCGAGCGCATGGCGGCGGTGATCGCCAACCTGGCCTCCGGCGTCTCCGGCGATGGCGCGCCGCGCCTGCTGGTCGGCACGGGCTCGGACCGCCGCCACCTGGTGGTGGTCGCGACCTCGGACCGGGGCCTCGCCGGCGGCTTCAACTCCTCGATCGTCCGCGCCGCGCGCGAGCGGATCGGGGCGCTGCTGGCCGAAGGCAAGGACGTCCGCATCCTGACCGTCGGCCGCAAGGCCCGCGACCAGCTGCGCCGCCTCTACGGTGACCGCTCGGTGGGCGCGATCGAGGCCGGCGGCAATCCGTCCCTCGCCGTCGCCGAGGAGGTCGCGGCCAAGATCCGCGAGCTGTTCGAGGCGGGCGACGTCGACGTGGTCTCCCTGGTCTACAGCCGCTTCAAGTCGGTGGTCAGCCAGACGCCCACCGTCAAGCAGCTGATCCCGGCCGAGGTGGCCGCCGGCGAGCAGAGCGTCGACCTGAAGGGCGCGGCCTACGAGTACGAGCCCGACGAGGCCTCGATCCTCGAGGAGCTGCTGCCCCGCAACATCACCACCCAGCTGTTCTCCGCCATGCTGGAGAACCAGGCCGGTTTCTTCGCCGCCCAGATGACGGCGATGGACAACGCCACGCGCAACGCCGGCGACATGATCGCCAGCCTCACCCTGCAGTACAACCGTTCACGCCAGGCGCAGATCACCAAGGAGCTGATCGAGATCATCTCCGGCGCCGAGGCGCTCTAGCGAAAAGAGCCTAAGACATGTCTGAAGCCGCCGCCCCCAAGAAGCCCCGCCGCACCCCGGCCAAGGCCTCCGCCACCACCCAGGTCCCCGCCGTCGCCGGCGTGGCCACGGGCAAGATCGTCCAGGTCATCGGCGCCGTCGTCGACGTGGAGTTCGAAGGCCACCTGCCGGCCATCCTGAACGCGCTCGAGACGTCGAACACCGACCAGCGGACCGGCCTGCCGTTCCGCCTGGTGCTCGAGGTCGCCCAGCACCTGGGCGAGAACACCGTGCGCACCATCGCCATGGACACCACCGAGGGCCTGACCCGCGGTCAGCCGGTGGTGGACACCGGCCGCGCGATCACCGTGCCGGTCGGCCCTGCGACGCTCGGCCGGATCATGAACGTCATCGGCGAGCCGATCGACGAGGCCGGCCCGATCGACCTGACCAACACCTCGGTGATCCACCGCGAGGCCCCGTCCTTCGCCGAGCAGTCGACCTCGGCCGAAGTGCTGGTCACCGGCATTAAGGTCATCGACCTGCTCTGCCCCTACACCAAGGGCGGCAAGATCGGCCTGTTCGGCGGCGCCGGCGTGGGCAAGACCGTGACCATGCAGGAGCTGATCAACAACATCGCCAAGGCCTACGGGGGCTACTCCGTGCTGGCGGGCGTGGGCGAGCGGACCCGTGAGGGGAACGACCTCTACCACGAGATGATCGAGTCCAACGTGAACGTGGACCCGCGGGCCAACAACGGCTCGACCGAAGGCTCCAAGTGCGCCCTCGTCTACGGCCAGATGAACGAGCCCCCGGGCGCCCGCGCCCGCGTCGCCCTGACCGGCCTCGCCCAGGCGGAGTACTTCCGCGACGTCGAGGGCAAGGACGTGCTGCTGTTCATCGACAACATCTTCCGCTTCACCCAGGCGGGTTCGGAAGTGTCGGCCCTGCTGGGCCGCATCCCCTCGGCCGTGGGCTATCAGCCGACCCTGGCCACCGAGATGGGCAACCTGCAGGAGCGGATCACCTCCACCTCCAAGGGCTCGATCACCTCGGTGCAGGCCATCTACGTGCCCGCCGACGACCTGACCGACCCGGCCCCGGCCACCTCGTTCGCCCACCTGGACGCCACCACCGTGCTGAGCCGCGACATCGCCGCCCAGGGCATCTTCCCGGCCGTGGACCCGCTGGACTCCACCTCGCGGATCCTCGACCCGCTGGTGATCGGCGAGGAGCACTACACGGTCGCCCGTCGCGTCCAGGAAGTCCTGCAGCAGTACAAGGCGCTGAAGGACATCATCGCCATCCTGGGCATGGACGAGCTGTCGGAAGACGACAAGCTGATCGTGGCCCGCGCCCGGAAGATCAGCCGCTTCCTGTCGCAGCCGTTCCACGTCGCCGAGGCCTTCACCAACCAGCCCGGCAAGTTCGTCGAGCTGGCCGACACCATCCGCTCTTTCAAGGCGATCGTGGACGGCGAGTACGACCACCTGCCGGAGCCGGCCTTCTACATGGTCGGCTCGATCGAGGAAGCGGTGGCCAAGGCCGAGCAGCTGGCGTCGGAAGCGTAAGGACCCATGGCCGAGAAGCTCCACTTCTCCCTGGTCTCCCCGGAGCGCGAGCTGTTCTCGGGCCTCGTGGACCAGGTCGACGCGCCGGGCGCCGAGGGCGACTTCGGCGTGCTCGCCAACCACGCGCCGTTCATGACGGCGCTGAAGGAAGGCCAGCTGCGCGTGCACAACAACGGCCAGGTCCGGGTGTTCGACGTCCGCGGCGGGTTCGCGGACGTCACGGCCGAAGGCCTGACCGTGCTTGCCGAGTACGCGGTCGAGGCCGCCTAACGGGCACGTGATCGTCTGACGCAATGCCGGCGCCGTGGGGCCTTGCCTCCCGCGCCGCGCTTGAGTTTGATGCCGCGTTGAAAAGTCAGGGGAACGTCCATGCGTACAGCCTTCGTCAGCCTCATCCTCGCCGCCGGCCTCGCCGGCGCGGCCCAAGCGCAAGAGCCGGCCGCCCAGCCCGCGGCCCCGGCTGCGACGACGGCGCCCGCGCCGGAGACCGCTCCCGCCGCCGCCCAGCCGGCCCCGGCCGCCCCGGCCGCGGTTCCGCCCGCCCCGCCGCCGCTGCCCACCACCGGCGACGCCGCCGAGGTGATCGCGGCGCTCGACAACATCTGCGTCCCCGCCGTCCGCGGCCAGAAGCTGGACGACCTGGCCAAGGCCAACGGCTTCCGCCAGAACCGCCGCGACCAGACCTGGGCCAAGCCCCTGGGCGGTCAGAAGAACTTCCAGATCATCCTGTTCCCGCAAGGCTCCAACAAGGACGTCTGCTTCGCCGAGCTGCGCTACGGCGCCGGCGCCGCCGAAGAGATCGCCAAGGGCCTGAACGTGTGGGCCTTCACCCGCCAGCCGCCGCTGGACCCGACCGCCAACTACACGCAGCCGGTGGACCCCGATGGCATGAAGCGCGTGCGCCGCTCGTGGGAGCACCTGTCCTCGACCCAGTCGATCGGCCTGAACTTCTCCACCGTGCGCAAGCCGGACGACAGCCAGGTCAACGGCCGCTACGACATGGGCACCCTGCAGTACCAGGAGCGCAAGCTCTAGGGTCCCGGCATCGCCGACCTCGATCAGCGCCGGGGACGACCCCGGCGCTTTTCTTTTGTCCGCGGGGACGGCCCCGCAACGACAGCGGAGCCAGACATGGCCTGGGTCATCCTCTTCGTCGCCGGCCTCTTCGAGATCGGCTGGGCCATCGGGCTCAAATACACCGACGGCTTCACCCGCCTCGTCCCCACCGCGTTCACCGCCGTCAGCCTGGTGGCCAGCATGGGCCTCCTCGGCCTGGCCGTGCGCAGCCTGCCGATCGGCACGGCCTATGCGGTCTGGACCGGCATCGGCGCGGTCGGCACCGCCGTGCTCGGCATCGTCCTGTTCCGCGAGCCCGCCACCGCCCTGCGGCTCGTGTGCCTCGGCCTCATCGTGGCCGGCATCCTGGGCCTGAAGTTCCTCACCCCCGCGCAGGGCTAGGCCGCCGCGCGGGCCTCCTGGGCCAGCCAGCGGAGCACACGCTCGGCCACCGCCTCCCAGCCGGGCTCGCCCACCAGCCAGTGGCTCATGCCCGGCATCTGGACGAACGCCGCGCCCACCCGCTCGGCGGTCTGCCGCACGGTGGCGGGCGGGTGCACCAGGTCGAGCTCGCCGGCGATCGCCAGCGCCGGCGCGCCGAGCGGCCCCGGTCCGACGCTGGTGGTCATGAACGGGTCCAGCCACCAGTTCAGGGTCTCGCGCAGCGCCCGCGCGCTCTCCGGCCGCATGCGCGCCACGACGGCCTCGCGCTCGGCCTTGTGGACCCGGTCCAGGCTGTAGCGGCGCATCAGCTGCCGGTCGGGCTCCACCGCCCCGCTGGAGAAGGGACCGAGCATCTGCACGCCGAAGGCGGTCACCGCTTCCTCGAAGGTCGAGCCGGAGACGCCCCAGGGCGCGGACGGGGCGAGCAGCACGAGCGCGCGGGGCCGCACCCGGCGGGCCGCCATCTGGGCCACCAGCCCGCCCATGGAATGGCCGATCAGCACCGGCGGCTCGGCCAGCTCGGCGCACAGCGCCGCGATGTCGGCGGCGTAGTCGGACATGGAGACGCCGATCACCTTGTCGCCGGGCTCGTCCGCGCCATGGCCGCGCAGGTCCGGCGCCAGCACCTCGTGCCCCTGCGCCTCGAAGGCCGCGCGGAAGCTCTCGAACGCCCAGCCGCCGCAGAACGCGCCGTGCACCATCACGATGGCGGTCATGATCCCCTCGTCCGGTCCGGCGCGGGCCTTCTGTCGTCGTGCGGGTCCGTCGCCGTGTTCATCCTACCCCGAAAGCCCGGGAGCCGGGGAGGTTTCACGGGCGCCTGGCCGCCAGGCCGGCGAAGGCCTGGGCGACCTGCTCATAGGCCGCCCGCTTGAACGGCACGATGAGCCCAGGCGCCTCCTCGAGATAGCCCCAGCGCCAGGCGTCGAACTCCGGCTCCTCGTGGTGGGCGAGGTCGAACTCGGATTCGTCGCCGTCGAAGCGGTAGGCGAACCACACCTGCTTTTGCCCCTTCCAGCCGCGCCAGGCCTTCGACCCGCCCCAGCCCTCCGGGAAGTCGTAGTGGATCCAGCCATCGGTGCGGGCCAGGTAGGTGACGGTCCGCGCGCCGGTCTCCTCGTGCAGCTCGCGCCGGGCGGCCGTCTCGAAGTCCTCGCCCTTGTCGATCCCGCCCTGCGGGAACTGCCAGTTCCAGGGCTCCGGCGTCCCGGCCCGGCGGCCCAGCCAGACGCGGCCATCGGGGTGGAAGAGCACCACCCCGACATTCGGCCTGTGCTCCGGCAGCTCGTCCGGCGGGCTCATCGCTTGGCGGCGAGCGCCGAGGCGGGGGCGAGCTGGTAGCCGCGTTCCTCCACGCTGGCGGTCCAGCGCGCCACCTTCTCCAGGGTCACCGGATAGGCGAAGCCCGCGCCCAGCGCCTGGCCCCGCTGCAGGGCGCCGGCCTCCAGGGCCAGCAGCTGCTGGTCGATGCCCTTGGCGGTGAGCTGGTCGTCGATCACCCGGTCGGCCGAGGCGCGCGGCAGCCCGCCGCCCTGGCGGCTCGCCGAGCCGTCGTCGATGAAGCCCAGGCCCCGGCCGCGGGCGGCGGTGGCGAAGGCCTCGTAGGCGGCCGGGTCGGCCAGGAAGCGCGAGCCCAGGTAGTTGGTCAGGCCGAAGTAGCCGGTGGCCCGCGACAGGATCCACTCCAGCCGCTTGGCGGTCTCGGGCGCGCTGCCCTTGGCCATCAGGGTGTAGGGGCCGGGGTCGTTGTCCGGATAGTCCAGCGGCTCCATGGGCGTCTCGAGCAGCACCTCGTGGCCGTGCTGGCGGGCCAGGTCGATCCAGCCCTGCAGCCCCTCGGCGTAGGGCACGAAGGACAGGGTCACCGGGCCGGGCAGGGTCTCGATGGCCTGCTGGGTGGCGCGCGCGTTCAGGCCGAGCCCGCCGATCACCACGGCGATCTTCGGCCGGCCGTTGGACTTGAAGGGCCGCCTGTAGGCCTCGAAGGGCGTGCGGCCGTCCTGGGCGATGATCGGCAGCGGGCCGCCGGGGCCGGGCGCGTAGAAGCCGGCGATCGGCGCGGCCGGCAGGGGGCCGTTGGCGTAGGTGGTGGCCGGCCGGGCGGCGCTGTCGGAGTTCCAGGTCTGGCCGGCCATGGGCGCGAGCGGCCGCTCGGAGAGCCGCATGACGTCCTCGGTGACGGTCATGCCGCGCGCCTTCGGCAGGGCCTGGCGCCAGCCGTCCGGCGCATGGCGCAGGACGCCGGCCAGCGGCACCCGCACGACTGGCCCCGAGGTCTCGGCCGGCCCCATCATGCTGAGCAGGGCCGCCGCCGCCACGAGCAGCATGGCGCCCGCCGCGCCGGCGCCGGCGTAGGGGCTGGCCGCCAGCCCGCGCAGCTTCGCCAGGCTGAACGCCGGCGCCTGCAGACGGGGAATCGCGATCATGGCCAAGCTTGGGAAGCTCCTCTGTGCGGAGGGTCCCGCCATACGGTTAACGAGGGATCAACCGCAGGGTGCGCCGGCCTGCCGCAGGGGGCGCTGCCTGCGCACGGCGCCGACGAAAAAGGGCGGCCCCGGGGGACCGCCCTTTCCGTGTCTCCGGCGCGGGCGCCGCTACTTCTGCGTCTGCGGCGGCTTGACCTCGGCCACGCGGGCCTTGGAGCCGACCACCTCGGCGAGCTTCGCGGTGGGCTTCGGCAGCTTCGGCGTCGCCGCCACCGAGCCGTACTTCAGCACGTCGGAGGCGCGGGTCAGCTGGAAGTCCTTCTTGACGTCGAAGCTCTCCGGCGGCGCCTCGGCGGGCTCGTGGGCGCCGCGGCGCACCTTGCCCTCGTCGGCGTTCAGCGCATTGCGGAACGAGGCCTCCGAGAACTGGAACGCCCGGTTGGCGATGTTCTGGGCCTCCTCGCGGGACGAGGCGACTTCCAGGTCCGGCTCGATGCCGGTCTTCTGGATCGAGCGGCCGGACGGCGTGTAGTAGCGCGCCGTGGTCAGCTTCAGGGCCCCGTCCATGCCGCCGCGCAGCGGGATCACGGTCTGCACCGAGCCCTTGCCGAAGGTGGTCAGGCCCACGACCTCGGCCCGCTTGCGGTCCTGCAGGGCGCCGGCGACGATCTCGGCCGCCGAGGCCGAGCCGTTGTTGACCACCACCACCATGGGCAGGCCGCCGGTGATGTCGCCGGCGCGGGCGTTGTAGCGCTCCACGTCGCGCGGGTCGCGGCCGCGTTGGCTGACGATCTCGCCGCCCTCCAGGAAGAGGTCGGAGACCGCCACCGCCTGGTCGAGCAGGCCGCCCGGATTGTTGCGCAGGTCGAGGATCAGGCCCTTCATCTGCGGGTTCTTGGCCCGCAGGGCGGCGAAGGCCGCCTCGGCCTCGTCCGTGGTCTTCTCGTTGAAGCTGCCGATCCGCAGGACGCCGTAGTCGCCCTCCATCTTGGCCGTGGCGGACTTGGGCTTGATCACCTCGCGGACCAGCTTGACGTCGAACGGGTCGGACTTCTCGCGGGCGATGGTCAGCGTCACCGCCTCGCCCGGCCGGCCGCGCATCTGCTTGACGGCGTCGGTGACGGTCAGGCCCAGCACGCTGTCGCCGTTCACAGCCGTGATGTAGTCGCCGGCCTTGATGCCCGCCTTGTGCGCCGGGGTGTCGTCCATCGGCGAGATCACCTTGACCACGCCGTCCTCGCTGGTGACCTCGATGCCGAGGCCGCCGTACTCGCCGCGCGTCTGGTCGCGCATGTCGTCGAAGTTCTCGGGGTCGAGGTAGCCGGAGTGCGGATCGAGGCTGGTCAGCATGCCGTCGATGGCCGCCTGGATCAGCTTGGTGTCGTCCACGTCGGTGACGTACTGCCGCTCGACGGTGTCGAGCACGTCGCCGAACAGGCCCAGCATCCGGTAGGTCTTGGCGTTGGGGCCGGCGGCGGCGATCGCCTGCTGGCTCACATAGGCCATGGACCCCGCGCCGAGCACGAAGGCCGAAACGCCGATCAGGAGGTACTTCTTCATCGCCTGCCTCAGGCTCCCCTCTGCGGCTCCCGCCGCTTGTGACCAGGCCCCCCGAACGCCTGTTTCCAGCAGCGCTCAGCCCGCATTTTGGTTCAGCCAGCGCCCCGGATCGACCGGCGCGCCCTGCTCCCGGATCTCCAGATAGAGTTCCGAGGTCGATTGTCGATCATCGGGCATCCATCCGACAGGCTCTCCGGCCGCGACGGATTGTCCAACCGAAACCGACGGTCGCTCAAGGCCAGCCAACACGAGATGATAGCCGCCCGCCAGCCTTAAAATAAGAATGACCCCCCAACCTTTCACGGGGCCCACGTACTGCACCGCGCCCGCGCCGGGGCTGGCCACCCGGGCGCCGCGGGCGGCGGCGAGGGTGACGCCGTTCGCCCGGCCGCCGCCGGCGAGGGGGGCGCCGAAGCCGCGGATCAACTTGCCTTGAAGCGGCGGGACCAGGGCGGCCGGCGCGCGGATCGCCTCGGCCGGCAGCGGGGGCAGGGGGCGCAGGTCCGGCGCCTGGCGCTCGGCCTCCGGGGCGGCCTCGGCCAGCTGGCTCTCGGTGGTGAACAGGGCCTCGCTCTGCACGGCGGCCAGCCTGCGCTGGCGCATCATCTCGTTGGCGGCCGACGCATAGCTCTGCGCCCGGCGCTGCAACTCGGGCGTCATCGCCTTGACCAGGATCGCCGCGCGCACCGCGTCCTTGGCGTCGTCGGGCGAGACCAGCAGGGCCGGCGGCGGATCGCGGCGGATCTGCTCCAGCACCGACAGCATGCGGGCCAGCTGGTTCATGTTGGCCGCCTGCTCGGCCGACAGCTGGGTCTCGGCGAGGTTCAGCCGCGCCAGCCGTTCGCTCGGCTGGGCCGCCGCGATCGAGGCCACGGCCAGCGCGCCCAGGCCCGCCGCCGCCATCCCACCGCCGATCGCCGTCCGCGTCTGCATTCAGTCCCTATGATAGGGCGAACCCGCCAGAATTGAGACCGCCCGGTACACCTGTTCGGCCAGCATGGCGCGGGCCAGCGCATGCGGCCAGGTCTGCGGCCCGAAGGCGAGCTTGCCGTGGGCGGCCGCCAGCAGCTCCGGGTCGAGCCCGTCGGCGCCGCCGATCAGGAACACGAGGCGCCGCACGCCGCGGTCGCGCAGCGTGGCGATCTCCTCGGCGAAGCGGCGCGACGGCCGCGCCGTCCCGTGCTCGTCGCAGGCGATCACGTGGGCGTCGGCCAGGTGGGGGCGCAGGGCCTCGGCCTCGGCGGCCTTGCCGGGCTTGCGGCTCTCCACCTCCACCACCTCGACGGGACCCAGGCCCAGCGCCCGGCCGGCGTTGGTCGCCCGCTCCACATAGAGCTTCACCAGCTCCGTCTCGGGCGAGCGGGCCAGGCGACCGATGGCGACGATGGTGATCTTCACGGGCCCAGCCATAGCGCGATTTGGCCCCTGCGCGACGTGGGCCGCGCCGCCGGCGGGAACCTTTGGGCCTGCTCATCCATCAATAGCAGAGCCGGCGGGGGCCTTGGACGGGAGACCGATGTGCCGGGCGTGACGGGCAGACGCGACGTTGTGGTGGTCACCGGCGCCTCGGCGGGCGTGGGCCGCGCCGCAGTCCGCGAGTTCGCTCGCCGGGGCGCCGACGTCGGCCTGATCGCCCGCGGCCTCGACGGGCTGGAGGCCGCCCGCCGCGAGGTGGAGGCGCTCGGCGGCCGGGCGCTCGTGCTGCCGGCCGACGTCGCCGACGAGGCTCAGGTGGAGGCCGCCGCCGCCCGCGCCGAGGCCGAGCTCGGCCCCATCGACGTCTGGGTCAACAACGCCTTCGCGGGCCTGTTCTCGCGCTTCATGGACGCCACGCCCGAGGAATTCCGGCGGGTCACCGAGGTCACCTACTTCGGCCAGGTCCACGGGACCCGTGCGGCGCTGAAGCGGATGCTGCCGCGCGACCGCGGGGCCATCGTCCTGGTGGGCTCGGCTCTGGCCTACCGCGGCATCCCCCTGCAGGCCGCCTACTGCGCCGCCAAGCACGCCCTGCAGGGCTTCCAGGATTCGGTCCGCGCCGAGCTGATCCACGAGAAGAGCCGGGTGACCCTCTCCATGGTCCAGCTTCCGGGGGTGAACACCCCGCAGTTCGACTGGGCCCGCGCCCACGTCCCCGGCCGGCCGCAGCCGGTGGGGCCAGTCTACCAGCCCGAGCTGGCCGCCCGCGCCATCTGGTTCGCCGCGCGGTCCGGCCGCAAGGAGGTGGTGCTGGGCGCCCCGGCCCTGCAGGCCATACTCGGCGACAAGCTCGCGTCGGGCCTGCTCGACCGTTACCTGGCGATGAGCGGCGTCGAGGCGCAGCACGACCCCGGAAAGCCGCCGCCCGCGCCCGACAACCTGTTCCAGCCCGTGCCGGGAGACCACGGGGCCCATGGCCGCTTCGACGCCGTGGCCCGCGACCGCGCCCCGCAGCTTTGGGCCAGCATGCATCGCGGATGGATCGCCGCCGCCGCCGCACTGGGCGCCGGCGCGGCCCTGTCGTTGAGCCTGCGCCGCCGGGCCTGAGGCGGCATCGTTTCAAACGGGAGAAGACACCATGACGGACAACCCCCACAGCACGGCCAAGGTCGGAGGCCACCCCCTCCATCCGATGATCGTGCCGTTCCCCATCGCCTTCCTGGTCTCGGCGCTGGTGACCGACCTGATCCACCTCTACACCGGCGGCGCCGGCTGGGCGCAGGCCTCGATGTGGCTGCTCGGCGCCGGCATCGCCACGGCCTTGCTGGCCGCGGTCCTCGGCTTCATCGACTTCGCGGGCGACCGGCAGATCCAGCGCCTGCGCCACGCCTGGATGCACATGATCGGCAACCTGGCGGCGGTGGCGCTGGCGGCGGTCAGCTTCTACCTGCGGGCCACCGGCGGCGCCGTCGAGGCGCTGGCCCCCGCCGGGGTGACGCTGTCGGCGGTGACGGTGGTGATCCTGGTGTTCACCGGCTGGCTCGGCGGCGAACTGGTCTACCGCCACCGGGTGGGCATCGAGGACGGCTCGATGGCCCTGGCCCGCGCCCGCGTGTCCGACCGCGCCGCCCGCTGAGCCGGGAGGTGGTCGTGGGCTTCGGTGAGCCCAGCCCATGATCCGCGTCGTCTCGTTCCGCAAGGCCGCCCTGGCCGGGGCGGCCGGCGCGGTCGCGTGGGAGGCGCTCCTGCGCCCGCTGCTCGCGGCCGGCCTGCCGCTGGCCGACCTCGTGCGGGCGCTGGGAACGGTCCCCGCGCCCGATGCGCCGGCCTGGGTCTGGTGGCCGCTCGGCATGGCCCTCCACGTCGGCGTGGGCGTGCTCTGGGCGATCTTCTACGCCTACGTCTTCTGGTCGCTGTTCGTCTGGCGGCCGGTGATCCAGGGGCTGGCCTTCACGCCGGTCCCCGCGGTGCTGGCCGAGCTCGTGATGTACCCGCAGCTCAGGCTGATGCACGTCCAGGCCGACGTGGCGCGCGAGACCGCCTGGACCCTGCTGCAGGACGTCACCTGGGGCGAGCGGGCGGGCCTGCTCCTCGGCCACCTGGCCTTCTGCCTGACGCTGGGCGCCCTCTACACCCGGCCGGTGGGCTATCCCGCCGGACACCCGCCCCGGCTGCCGGCCCCGCGCCGCCGCGCCGCCCGTCGCGTGCGCGCCCCGGAGCGGGCGCCGTCCGCCTTCATCTTCGCCACCGGCATCGAGTGCAGCTATCCGCGGGTGGAGGGCGGCCGCTGGCGGCGCGACCAGATGGCCGCCACCGGCCACTACGCCCACTGCCGCCATGACCTCGAACTGGCGGCCGAGCTCGGGCTGACTCACGTGCGCTACGGCCCGCCGCTGCACCTCGTCATGCCCGCCCGGAGCCGCTTCGACTGGTCCCTGGCCGACGGGCCGCTCGAGGCCATGCGCGACCTCGGGCTCACCCCCATCGTCGACCTCTGCCACTTCGGCCTGCCCGACTGGCTGGAGGACTTCCAGAACCCCGAGGTCCCGGCGGCGCTCACCGCCTACGCCGCGGCCTTCGCCGGGCGCTATCCGTGGGTGCGGTTCTACACCCCGGTGAACGAGATGTACGTCTGCGCCCGGCTCTCGGCCCTGGAGGGGCTGTGGAACGAGCAGCGGCGGGACGAGCGGGCCTTTGTCACCGCCGCGCATCACCTCGCCGCCGCCAACGTCGCCATGATGCAGGCGATCCTGGCCCGGCGCGCCGACGCGGTCTTCGTCACCAGCGAGAGCGGCGAGTTCTACCAGGCCGCCACCCCCGATCCGGAGGTGGTCCGGGTCGCCGACTTCGAGAACGAGCGCCGCTTCCTGCCGCTCGACCTGGTCTACGCCCGCCCGGTGAGCGACGGCATGCGCGCCCACCTCCTCGACCACGGGATGACCGCGGAGGCGTACGACGGCTTCATGCGCCGCGAGGCGCCGCGGCGGGCCATCCTCGGCGTCGACTACTACGAGTGGAACGAGAAGCTGATCGACACGGAAGCCCGTCCCCAGGCCCTGGGCGAGCTGTTCGGCTGGTACGTCATCGCCAGCCAGTATTACGACCGCTACCGCCGCCCGATGATGCACACCGAGACCAACCGGCTGGACGCCCGCGACGCGCCCCGCTGGCTCTGGCGGCAGTGGCACAACGTCCAGCTGATCCGCGGCGCCGGCGTCCCCGTCGTGGGGTTCACCTGGTACAGCCTGACCGACCAGGTGGACTGGGACATCGGCCTTTCCCAGGTGCTCGGGAACGTCAATCCGGTGGGCCTGTTCGACCTCAACCGCGACCCACGGCCGGTGGCCCAGGCCTACCGCCACCTGGTCCGCACCTTCGCCGACACCCCGGGCCTGAAGGACTGCCCCGCCCTGGAGGCGATCCTCGCATGATGGCCTTCCTGCGCGCCCATGGGCTCGACGCCGGCCCGCTGCAGCGGCCGCTGCTGGCCGGGGCGATCACCGGCCTGGTCGCCACCGTCCCCGCCGGCGCTGTCTTCGTGGCCCTGGGCTCGTTCGCCGCGACCGACGCGGTGCTGCGCCTGCCACGCCCGGCGGCGGCGGCCGTGCTGGTCGCCGCCTTCACGGCGTCGGGCGCCCTCTACGGCCTCGTCCTGCAGCGGGCGGCCAACGACCGCCGGGGCGGCTTCCTGTTCGGCATGGTCTTCGCCTTCGTCCTCTGGATGGCCGCGCCGGTGGTGGTCCTGCCCCTGCTCGGCGGGAGGATGATGGCGGCCGGCCTGGCGGCGGCGGGCTTCTTCGCGGGCTTCCTGGTCTGGGGCGCGGCGCTGGGCGCGCTCTTTCCCATCGTCCACCGGCCGCTGCACGTTCGCCTGGAGAGCGGCCGCGACGGCCGCCACGCGGGCGCCTTCGGGGCCGTCTCCCCGCTGCGCCTGCTGCGCCGTCCGCCCCGCCGCTGAGGCGCCGGGAACCTTGTGGCGCGCGCTCCGTCCAACCATCTGAGCCAGGGAGCCCGCCGATGACCGCCTCCGCCCGGACCGTCGATTTCGCCAGCCTGCCCGAGCCCGAGCTCGTGCGGCTCGCCCGGCTCGGCCGTGGCGAGGCGTTCCGCGTGCTCATGCAGCGCTGCAACCAGCCGCTGTTCCGCACCGCCCGCAGCGTCATGCGCGACGAGTCCGAGGCCGAGGACGTGCTGCAGGAGGCCTATGTGCGCGCGTTCCAGAAGCTCGGCGACTTCCGCGGCGAGTCCAGCCTGCTCACCTGGCTGACCCGCATCGTGCTCAACGAGGCCCGCGACCGGCTGCGCAAGCGGCGCACCATGGTCGAGCTCGACGCCATCGAGCAGGCCCAGGAGGCGGGCCAGGTGCTCACCTTCCCGTCCGGCCAGGTCGCCAGCGATCCCGAGCGCGACGCCTCCCGCGCCGAGGCCCGGCGGCTCCTGGAGCACGCGGTCGACGAGCTGCCGGAGAACTTCCGGCTGGTGTTCATCCTCAGGGAAGTGGACGGCCGCAGCGTGGAGGAGACCGCCGACAGCCTCGGCGTCCTGCCGGCGACCGTGAAGACGCGGCTGCACCGCGCCCGGCGGATGCTCCGCGAGAGCCTCGACGCCAAGCTGGCGTCGGCGCTCGATGGGGCCTTCCCGTTCCTCGGCGTCCGCTGCGGGCGGATCACCGACGCGGTTCTGGCCCGCTTGCAGGCGACGGGTCTCGCCGTCGCCTGAAATCAGGGGCTGAAACCTCAGGCGTTGGGCGCGGGCGTCCTGTGCGGGGCGTCCACCGACCAGATCTTCTCGATGTTGTAGAAGGTCCGCACCTCGGGCCGGAACAGGTGGACGATGACGTCCCCCGTATCGATCAACACCCAGTCGCAGTGCGGCAGGCCCTCGACCCTCACCCGGCCGTAGCCCTCGTCCTTCAGGGCCCGCAGCAGGTGGTCGGCCATGGCGCCGACGTGGCGGTGCGACCGCCCTGAGGCGACGATCAGCCCGTCGGCCACGGCGCTCTTGCCCTTGAGGTCGATGAAAACGACATCCTGGGCCTTGTCGTCGTCCAGCTTGGCCAGGATCAGGTCTTCCAGGGCGGCGATACGACCCTGGACGTCTTGCGAAGGTTCGGGGTCCGCCTGGACGGCGGACGGAACCTCTTGCGCGCGCGGCGCGGCTTCACGTTGCAGCGGGGTTGCTCCTTTGATGTCCTCGCTATCCTCAACCCTAACACGCGTGGGGGCCCGGGTCAGCCGCCCTCACGCACACGTCAAGATTTGGACCGGCGCATCCGTTCCCTGAGCGCCGTCGAGGACTGGAAGTTGAACCGCCCGAAGAGGAAGGCCCAGGCGGGCGGGCGGATGCCGGGCAGGCCCATGGCCCGGTGAGAGGGCAGCCGGGCGTGGCGGAAGCGCACGGCGGCGGGCGAGAAGCGGCTCTTCAGCGAGATCCACGGCCGCGAGACCACCGCCACCGGCGCCTCGCGCATGATCTGGGTCCAGCCGCGCCAGCGGTGGAAGGTGGCCAGGCTGTCGGCGCCCATGATCCAGACGAACTTCACCCCCGGGAAGCGGGCCTTCAGCGCCCGCAGGGTGTCGATGGTGTACTGCGAGCCCAGCCGGGTCTCGGCGTCGGACACGATCATGTCGCGGCCGCGCGCCACCGCCGCCGCCCCGGCCATCCGCTCCGCCAGGTCCGCCGTTTCGTGGCTGGGCTTCAGCGGGTTCTGCGGCGAGACCAGCCAGATCACCTTGTCCAGGCGCAGGCGGCGCTTGGCGGTCTCGGCGACGTGGGCGTGGCCTTCGTGGGCGGGGTTGAACGAGCCGCCGAACAGGCCGACCCGCATGCCAGGCTTGAGGTCGAAGCCGAGCCTGAGGCCCCCCGGACGGCCGGCCGGCGGGATCCGGCGCGCCGGCCCCGCGAACCACATGCGGTGACGCCTCAAGCGCGGCGCGGCGGGGTGGGCTGGCCCCCGCGGTCGAGGTCGGGGTCGGCCTGCCGAACCCGGGCGCGGACGGTGAACACCCCGTCGCCGGCCAGCACGCCGCCGCGCGCGAACAGCCGGCCGTGCTCCCAGTTGGAGAGGCCGAGCTCCGGCCGGTCCAGCGCGTACTGGCCGTCCACCCAGCGGGTGAAGCCGTCGCCCACGAAGGGCGCGTCGATCAGGTCGTAGAAGCGGACGTGCGCCGCCGGATCGGCGCTGATCAGGCTGGCGGTGAAGCGGGGGCTCAAGCGATTGAACAGGGCCACGGCGGCGTCGACGCTGTCCACGATCTTGAGGCTGACCTCCGGGGTCTCCTCCCACTCCCACTCGCGGCCGAGATCGGCGTCGGCGATCGGCTCGACCAGCGGCTCCTCGACGGGCCCCTCGGCCCGCACCACGGTCCCGCGCGCGGTCCGCAGCGCCTCGGGGATGCGGCCAAGGTCGGCCTCGGCCACGTGCAGCTTGAAGCCGCGGCGCCGCTCGCCGGCCCGCGCCAGCGCCTCGAGGAACGCCGGGACCAGGGCGTCGGCGGCCTCCGCCACGATGCAGCAGACGTTGAGCGTGTTGCAGACCTTGCGGTCGAGCGAGTGGTAGGCGGCGGCGTAGAACCGCTCCGGATCGGCGGTGGCGTCGGCCACCATCCAGGCGCCGCCCGTGCCGTGCAGGCTGACTGGCGTGCCGGCGCCGCGCGCGATCGCGCCCAGCTGGGCCACCGCCGGGCCCGAGCCGCGGGCCACCGCCAGGGCCAGCCGGGGATCGGCGAACATCGCCCAGCCCGCCGCGTGCGCCGCCGAATCCACCAGCACCGCCGCGCCCTCGGGCAGGCCCGCCTTGGCCAGCGCCGGGTCCAGCGCCTCGCGCACGATGGCGCGGGCGGTGCCGAGCGCGTCGGAGCCGATGCGGAAGACCACGGTGTTGCCGGCGCGGATCACGCCCGTGGCGTCGGCGAAGACGTTGGGCCGGCCCTCGAAGACGAAGCCCGTGACGCCCAGGGGCGCCATCACCTGCTCCACCTGCCAGCCCTCGTGCCGGACGGTCTCCAGCACCCGCCCGCGCGGCGGCTCGGCGTCGCGCCAGGCGCGCAGGCCCGCGATCATGTCGCGCCGCATGGCCTCGGAGGCGATCAGCCGGGTGGTCGAGCGGCCGCGCGCCTGGGCGCTCGCCACGTCGGCGGCGTTGGCCTCGGCGATGGCGGCCCAGCAGGCCTCGTCCTCCAGCCGGGCGGCGAAGGCCTCGAAGAAGGCGCTGATCTGCGCGTCGGAAACCTCGCCCATCCGGGCGAAGGCGGCCTGGGCGCGGCCCACGGCGCCGGCGGCGGTCGCGTGCTCGGCGGCCGGCACGTGCAGCAGGGCGCCGTCGGCGACGAGCAGCCGGTCGCCGGCCCGGAAGGCGCCGGCCAGCGTCTCGTCCACATAGGCCACGCGGTCGCCGCCCCAGACGATGGCCTGGCCCGGGACGAGCGCTTCCAGCCGCCCGTTACGCGACGCCTCGGCCATCCGCCCTGATCCGCCGTCGTCCAACCGACCGCCCCATATGCTCAGCTTGAGCCTTACCTACGCGCCCACGGCGTGCTGCGCCAGCGCGAGGTCGTCGGCGTGCACCAGCGGGCCGGACGTGTAGCCCAGCACCGCCTCGATGGCCTCGCTCTTCAGGCCGCAGATCCTGACCGCGTCCTCGGCCTCGTAGCGCACCAGGCCGCGGGCGATCTCGCGGCCCGCCTCGTCGCGGATCACCACCGCGTCGCCCTTGTCGAAGCGGCCCTCGATGCGCCGCACGCCGGCCGCCAGCAGGCTCTTGCCGCGCCGCACCGCCGCCGCCGCGCCGTCGTCAACCACCAGCGACCCGGCCGGCGCGAGGCTGCCCGCGATCCAGGCCTTGTAGGCCGCCGCCGGCGTGGTGGAGGGCTCGATGACGGTGGCCTTGGCCCCATGCTCCACGGCCCACAGCGGGTCGGGCCGGTGGCCGAGCGTGATGATCGTCGCGCAGCCCGCCGCCGAGGCGATGCGGGCCGCCGCGAGCTTGGTGGCCATGCCGCCGGTGCCGACGCCGGCCGCGGCGTTCGCGCCGCCCGCCATGGCCTCGATCTCGGCGGTCAGGCGGCCGATCCTGGGCAGGTGCTCGGCCGTGGGATCGCGCCGCGGGTCGGCGGTGTAGAGCCCGTCGACGTCCGACAGCAGCACCAGGGCGTCGGCGCCGGCCAGCTGGGCGATCCGCGCCGCCAGCCGGTCGTTGTCGCCGTAGCGGATCTCCTCGGTGACCACCGTGTCGTTCTCGTTGACCACCGGGATCACGCCCAGCGACAGCAGGGTCTCCACGGTCGCCCGGGCGTTCAGCCAGCGGCGGCGCACCTCGGTGTCGTCGCGGGTCATCAGCACCTGGGCGCAGGCGATGCCGTGCGGCTCGAAGGCCTCCTCCCAGGCGCGCATCAGGAGCGACTGGCCGGCGGCGGCGGCGGCCTGCTTCTCCGGCAGGGTCAGCGCCCGCTTGCGCAGGTCGAGCCGGCGGCGGCCCAGCGCCACGGCGCCGGACGAGACCACCAGCACCTGCTGGCCCCGCGCGCGCAGCCGCGCCACGTCGGCGGCGAAGGCGGCCAGCCAGCGGGCGTCCGCCCCGGCCTCGCCGACCAGCAGCGCCGAGCCGACCTTGACGACGATCCGCCGGGCCTTCTCGAGCTCGCTCACGGCTGCCAGTCCCCGGAGGACGCCGGCGCCTCGTCCTCGTCCTCCTCGTCGGCGACGATCTCGCCCCGGCGGCGGCGGACCAGCTTCCAGGCCTCGCGCAGCAGCTCGGTGACGTTCTCGCCGGTGAAGCCCGAGACCAGCCGCGGTGTCACCCCGGCCACGGCGGCCAGCTCCGCGGCCTTGGCCTCCCGCTCCTCCTCGGAGAGGGCGTCGATCTTGTTCAGCGCCAGGATCTCCGGCTTGTCGGCCAGCTCCTCGCCATAGGCCTCCAGCTCGTGGCGGACGACCTTCCAGGCCTGGCCCACGTCCTCCTGGGTGCCGTCCACCAGGTGGATCAGCACCGCCGTGCGCTCCACGTGGCCGAGGAACCGCGTGCCGATGCCGGCCCCTTCGTGGGCGCCCTCGATCAGGCCCGGGATGTCGGCCAGTACGAACCGCTCGCCGGCCGACAGGTCGACCATGCCGAGGTTGGGGGCCAGCGTCGTGAAGGGATAGTCGGCGATCTTCGGCTTGGCGGCCGAGGCCGCCGCCAGGAAGGTCGACTTGCCGGCGTTCGGCAGGCCCACCAAGCCCACGTCGGCGATCAGCTTCAGGCGCAGCCAGATGGCCCGCTCCTCGCCCTCCTGGCCGGGGTTGGCGTGCTTGGGCGCCTGGTTCACCGGGCCCTTGAAGTGGGTGTTGCCGAAGCCGCCGTTGCCGCCCTTCAGGAACAGGACGCGCTTGCCGGCCGTGTCCATGTCGTAGAGCAGGGTCTCCTTGTCGTCGTCGAGCACCTCGGTGCCCACCGGCACCTTCAGCACCACGTCGGCGCCGTTCGCCCCGTGGCGGTTGCGGCCCATGCCGTGGCCGCCGGTCTCCGCCTTGAAGTGCTGCTGGTAGCGGTAGTCGATCAGGGTGTTCAGCCCCTCCACCGCCTCGATCCAGACGTCGCCGCCCTTGCCGCCGTCGCCGCCGTCCGGGCCGCCGTACTCGATGTACTTCTCGCGCCGGAAGGACACGGCGCCGCCGCCCCCGTTGCCGGAGCGGACATAGACCTTCACCTGGTCGAGGAACTTCATGACGCGGAGACTTTACGACGGATGGCCCACACGAGGAGGGCGGCGATCAGGGATTTGACGACGGCGCCGGGCAGGAAGGGCGCGACGCCGTCGGCGAAGGCGGGGCCGACGCCCACCAGGGTGGCCAGCCAGGCCCAGCCGAGCGCCAGGATCAAGGCGTGGCCCAGCAGGAAGGCGCCGGTGAGCCGGGCCGGCTCAAAGGTCTGCTCGGCGGTGCGCGCGACCAGCGGCGCGGCCAGCAGCATGCCCAGCAGGAAGCCGGCGCTGCCGCCCATCATCGCCTCCGGCCCGCCCTCGCCGCCGGCCAGCACCGGCAGGCCGACGATGGCGAAGAGCAGCCAGACGAGCACGACCTGGAACACCAGCCGCATGCCGCAAAGCCCGGCCAGCACGAACAGCATCAGGCTCTGCAGGGTGATCGGGATCGGGCCGACGGGAAACGCCGCCTGCGAGGCCAGCGCCATCAGGCCTGCGCCCGCCAGCACCACCGGCACGCGCCACACCTGCCCGCGCCCCGCCAGGAAGCGGGCGAGCGGCGGCGGGGTCACGGCCCTGTCCTCGGCGTTCGTCATCGGCAGCGCGGATAACACAGAAAGGGGCTGAACCACGAAAGGCGCGAACGGCACGAAAAGAGGAGGAACCACGGAATACACTGACCACACGGACCCGGCGCCGCCGTTTGGTCCGTCTGGTCCGTGGTTCTTTAAACCTAGGCCAGCCACACCATCATCCGCGTCGGGACCTTGGCGCCGCGGGCGCGGCTGTCCTTCAGGGCCACGTCGCCGGTGTAGAGGAAGCCCGCCTTGCACAGCACCTGGCCGGACGCCGGGTTGTCGGCGAAGTGGCCGGCCTCCACCAGGTTCCGGCGCCAGTCGCGCTTCACCCACTTCAGCGCCCCGCGCACCGCCTCGGTGGCGTAGCCGCGGTTCCAGAACGGACGGCCCAGCCAGTAGCCGAGCTGCGGGCGGCCGTTGGCCCCGGTGGTCAGGCCCAGCACGCCCACCACGCCGAAGCTGCGGTGCTCGATGGCGAACCGCGCCTCGCGCCGCCAGTCCTGGGCCATGGCCCGCTCGCAGAACGCCTCGGCCTCGCCGGCGTCGTAGGGATGCGGCAGGTCGCAGGTCATGCCGGCCACGTTGAAGTCGTTGGCCAGCCGGCCGATGTCGGCCGCGTCGCTGCGCACCGGCCCGCGCAGGACCAGACGTTCCGTCGAGATGACGGGGCTCACTTCGATCGCGCACATGTCCTTGCCTCCCGGCCCCACGTTGCGGGGGCCCAAAACGAAAGCGGGGAGCCCGGCTGACCGGACTCCCCGCTTGAAGTCTTGTCCGGTCCGCCTGTTTGGAAACTGGCGGACCCGAAGAAGGTGGGTTCGCCCTACTCGGCTGCCATCACCTCGGCCGGAACCACCGTCACGTAGGTGCGGTCGTTTCGCTTGGTAATGAACTTCACCGCGCCGGTGACGGTCGCGAAGAGGGTGTGGTCCTTGCCCATGCCGACGTTGTCGCCCGGCCAGAACTTGGTGCCGCGCTGACGCACGAGGATGTTGCCGGCGAGCACCGCTTCGCCGCCGAACTTCTTTACGCCGAGGCGCTGGCCGGCGGAGTCGCGCCCGTTGCGCGAGGAGCCGCCCGATTTTTTGTGAGCCATTGTGCTCTCCTAACTCTCTAAGGGGCTGCCGGACCGATTACTCGGCGGCGCCCTCGTCCTTCTTGGCGGCTGCCTTCTTGGCCGCGGGCTTCTTGGCTTCGCCTTCAGCCTTGGCCTCAGCCTTGGGGGCGGCGGCCTTCTTCGGCGCGGCCTTGGCTTCGGTCTCGACCGGGGCGTTCACCTGGGCGGCCTTGGCGGCTTCCTCGGTGGCGGCGACGTCGACAGCCTTGGGGGCCTTCGGCGCGGCGGCCTTCTTCGCAGCCGGAGCGGCCTTGGCGGCGGGGGCGGCTTCCGCCGCGACCGGGGCCTGGAAGGCCAGGTTGCGCGAGCGGGCGTTCAGCTCGGCCTTGGTGGTCAGGTCCACCGTGCCGTCCCACTTGGCCGCTTCCTTGCCGCCTTCGCCGTTGATGGCGGTGACGCGCAGGACGCTCTCGAACTGGCGGTGGCCGCGGGTCCGGCGGTAGCCCTGGCGGCGGATCTTCTTGAAGATCTTCACCTTCTCGCCCTTGCGGGTCTCGATCAGGGTCGCCGCCACGGTGGCGCCGGCCACGGTGGGCGCGCCGAGGGTCACGGCGTCGCCGTCGCCCAGCATGAGGACTTCGCCGAACGAAACGTTCGCGCCGGGCTCGCCGTCGAGCTTCTCAACGACCAGCACGTCGCCGGGCTGGACCCGGTACTGCTTGCCGCCGGTCTTGATCACCGCGTACATCGTTCGCGCGCCTTCAAACTCTTATGTGCAAAACGGAATGCGCCCGCGGAGCGACCCCACGGGCGAGAGGGCGGGACTTATACGCAAGGCCGGCGGAGAGTCAACGAGGCGAGGCCAGCCGGCGGGCGACTTCTTCCAGCCTCCACGACCGCACCCGGCGCCCGCTCGGCGCAAGGGCGGATGGTCCCACGCGTAGCCATTCAGAGCCTTGAACCCATGGCGGCCAGTCTGCCTGCCGCCCCGGGTCACTCAAGGACGGCCCGCAGGGCCGCCGCGGAGCGGCCGCCGGAGGCGGTCCTTGACTGACCCGGGACGGCAGGCTCCGCTTCATCCATGGACTTCAAGGACCGCCAGCATCCCTGAGGGATGCTGGTCGGCAGGAGCCGCAAAACAACCGCTCATCCCCGCGAAAGCGGGGACCCAGGTGTTTTATCGGCGGGCGGCTGCGGTTCCGGAGTGACCAAAAAGCCTAGGTCCCCGCTTTCGCGGGGATGAGCGGCACAGGGCAGCCCTACCCCGCCTCCTTCTCCTTGCGCAGGTCGTCCGACACCAGCCGGAACATCTCCTCCACCAGCCCGCCCACGAGGTCCGGGGAGGGGTCGCGGACGCCTTCCTCGGCGAGGTGGCGGGCGGCCATGTCGGGCAGGGTGCGCTTGAAGTCCTCGCCGAACACCGCGCAGCGGCCCATGGCGAAGGTCACCCGCTCCGGCCGGGCGGCCTGCGCCGGCGGCCCCAGCGGATGGGCCATCTGCCGGTCGATGCAGATCGACCAGGAGGCCAGCGAGGTCTCGTAGCGCAGGGTGGCCACGGCCGGGTCGGCGGCGGCGAGCAGGGCGATGAGCGAAAGCACGTCGGACCGTCCCTTCAGGTCAGGGAGACCCACGTTATGGCCGGCCGCGGAGCGGCGCCATGCGACGCCGCGCCCTAGCCGCCGCCCTTGCCCGGCCGGTCGCGCAGCAGGGCGACCAGCACCCGCTCCACCCAGGCCCGCTCCTGCGGGCTCAGCGGCAGGAGGAGGGAGAGCACGCGCCCGGCGCCGGCCGGGCCGTCGTCCTCGCGCACCTCGGGGTGGCCGGGGAAGAAGTCGCGCACCGGCGTCCCCAGCACCCGGGAGATCGCCTCCAGGGTCTCGAAGGTCGGCGCGCTGCGGCCGCGCTCGATCTCGCCCAGCGACTGGATGGACCGGCCGATCGCCTCGGCGAGGTCGGCCTGCGACAGGCCCAGGAGCTCGCGGTGACGGCGGATCGCCGCGCCCACGTCGGCCTTCAATGTGCTGTCGCCCCATCGAGTCACCCCCTCAGATGAGCACCTTGCGGCGAGGCGAGGTGAGCACGCAGCGGTTGCAGTTCATCGAGCAGGCCGGACTTGCTGTCGCGCCTTGGCCATGGCAGGCTCTGCAGCCATGGAAGCCGCCGCCCAGGTCTATCCGCTCACGCCCGGCTTTGCGGCCGCGCCGGGCGTCGCGGCGCCGGATGCGCCGATGGCCGGCTTCGACCTGGACGCCTGGGTCGGCGGGGAGATCCGCCGCCGGCGCAAGGTCCGCGGCCTCTCCCAGTCGGCGCTGGCCGCCGCCATCGGGGTCACCTTCCAGCAGGTCCAGAAGTACGAGCGCGGCGCCAACCGGGTCTCGGCCTCTGCGCTGTGGAAGATCGCCCAGGCGCTGCGCTGCGAGCCGGGCGCCTTCTTCCCCGGCTATCCGGCGCTCGGCGGCGGGGCGGAGGCCGACGGGCTGGGGCCGGTGGGCCGGGCCTTCCTGGCCTCCGACGGCGGCCTGGCGCTGGCCCGCGCCTGGCTGGCGCTCACCCCCGACCGCCGCGCCGCCCTCCTCGCCGCCGCCCGGGCGCTCGCCCAGGCGCGACCCGTCTAGCAAGCCCTCCTCCTCGATGGAGGAGGGTTGGGTGGTGGTGCGGGCGCTGTGTCGAAGCGAAGGGCTCGGTGGGGCGCCGAGCCGAGAGTGCGTGACGCTTCACCCCCGTGCACCCACCACCATCCCTTCCCTTCCTCCTCGATGGAGGAAGGGGTGATCCCTGTCCGCCGACGCGGAGACCCGCTGGCCCTTCCCGCCGACCCGCGCTCTATTCGCGGCGCATGAAGACCCTGCTGATCGTCTGGCATTCCCGCACCGGCGGCTCGCGGCAGATGGCCGAGGCCGCCGCGGAGGGCGCCCGCGCCGAGGCGGGCGTGGCCGTGCGCCTGCTGCGCGCCGCCGACGCGCAGGCCGCGGACGTGCTGGCCGCCGACGGCTATGTCTTCGCCTGTCCGGAGAACCTCGCCTCGATGTCCGGCGAGATGAAGGAGTTCTTCGACCGCACCTATTACGACGTGCTGGACCGGGTGGCCGGGCGCCCCTACGCGCTCCTGGTCTGCGCGGGCTCCGACGGCCAGGGCGTGGTCCGCCAGCTGGGCCGCATCGCCGTCGGCTGGCGCCTGAAGCCCGCCGCCGAGCCGGTCGTGGTGATCACCCACGCCCAGGACGGTCCGGCCATCTGGGCTCCGAAGACCATCGCCGAGCCCGACCTCGTCCGCTGCCGCGACCTCGGCCAGGCGCTGGCCGCCGGCCTCGCCATGGGGATCTTCTGAGGGCCCGGCTCAGGGCTCGAACGGCAGGGGCGGGGGCTCGGGGCGGGTGAGGGTGAGGACGGGGCGCACCCCGGACCAGACGGCGATCTGGTGGACGTCGGGGGTCCGCTGCATCAGGGCGCCGGCGGTCTGCAGGGCGAGCTGGTCGGAGGCGAGCTCGTGGGCCTGGAAGCCCACCGGCTGGCCGTCCTCGCTCGAGCAGTAGAAGGCGTAGAGTACGTTTCCGGGCGGCATGGCGGACTTTCCCTGGCGGCGTCTTGCGGAATGGCGCAGCCCCGGCTCGGGTTGCACGCCGCGCGGCCGATCCGCCTGTGTTGCGCCTCCTGGTTTCTTGACTTTACGCCCCCCGGCCCCGCCGTTACCTCATCCCCGCCGCGGCCCGCCGCCCGCTACTCCGCAGAACCCTGCGCGGCGGCGGCCCGTTGGGCGATCGCCCGCCACCAGTCCGAGGAGTTGCCTTGAGCCCCGCCGAGATCCGGGCCCGCCGCCGCCGCCGCCGCTCGGCGATGCGGGCCTTCCTGAAGGGGGAGGCCTTCGCCGGCCTGGTCCTGATGGGCGCCGCGGCCCTGGGCCTCGTGGTGGCCAACAGCGCCCTGGCCGACGTCTATGTGGACACCCTGCACGCCTACCTCGGCCCCTTGAGCGTGCTGCACTGGATCAACGACGGCCTGATGGCCCTGTTCTTCCTGCTGGTCGGCCTGGAGGTGAAGCGCGAGCTTGTGGACGGTCAGCTCTCCACCTGGAGCCGTCGCGTCCTGCCGGGCCTGGCGGCGGTGGGCGGCATGGCCGCGCCGGCGGCGATCTATGTGGCGTTCAACTGGGGCAATCCGCAGACCCTGCACGGCTGGGCCGCGCCGGCCGCCACCGACATCGCCTTCACGCTCGGCGTGCTGGCCCTGCTGGGCAAGCGCGTGCCGGTCTCGCTGAAGATCTTCGTCACCGCCCTGGCCATCATCGACGACCTGGGCGCGGTGGCGATCATCGCCGTCTTCTACTCCGAGGGCCTGTCGCTCCCCTGGCTGGGCGGGGCGGCGGCGATCCTGGCGGCGCTCGTGGCGCTGAACCGCTTCAAGGTCATGGCGCTGTGGCCCTACCTGGCGCTGGGCGTCGGCCTGTGGGCCTGCGTCCTGCAGTCGGGGGTGCACGCCACCCTGGCCGGCGTGGCGCTCGCCTTCACCATCCCCCTGATCCCGGCGCCGGCCGCGCCCGACGACGCCAAGTCGCCGCTGCACCGGCTGGAGCACGGCCTCCACCCGCTGGTCGGCTTCGCCATCATCCCGCTGTTCGGCTTCGCCAACGCCGGCGTGCCGCTGATGGGCGCGGACATCCTGGCCCTGCTCATGACGCCGGTGGCGCTGGGCGTGGCGGGCGGCCTGTTCCTCGGCAAGCAGCTCGGGATCTTCGCCTTCACCTGGGCCACGGTGAAGCTGCGCCTCGCCGACTGCCCGGAGGACGCCACCTGGCTGCAGGTCTACGGCGTCAGCGTGCTCTGCGGCATCGGCTTCACCATGAGCCTGTTCATCGGCCTGCTGGCCTTCCCGGGCCAACCCGCCCTGCAGGACGAGGTGAAGCTCGGCGTGCTGGCCGGCTCGCTGGCCTCGGCCCTGCTGGGCGCGGCCGTGCTGGCCACCACCAGCCGCTCGATCACCGCCAAGCGCAACGCCGACACCCGGTTCAGCGACCTTCGACCCACACGTCGAGGGGCTGCTTCTCCTCGTGGCGGATGACGAACCACCAGCCGAGCGCGAACACGATCAGGGCGGTGACCGTCCCGCCGAGGAACCCGCCCGGCGTGGCGAACCAGACGGTCAGCCAGATGATGGTGACGGCGAGCAGCACCGAGCACCATCGCAGCAGCACGTTGAAGGCCTTGTAGGTGCGCTCGTGCGCGACGAGCTCGGGATCCTGCTGGAGATGACTGGCGGTATCCATTCGGAGCCTCCGAAAACGACCGGCATCAGGAGCGCCAGCATAACGCCGTTTCGCGATCGGCCCTAGCACTGGTCGCGCGCCGATTTCCGGCTAGGGTGCGCGCCATGCGCACCCTCGTCCTCGCCGGCCTCTGCGCCGCCTTCGCCGCCGTCGCCCACGCCCAGCCGATACCCGCCGAGCCGCCGCTCCTGCGCGACCTGCCCGCCCAGGTCAGCCCCGAGCGGATGCGGGCGGACATCGCCAGGATGGTCTCGTTCGGCACGCGCCACACGCTCTCGGAAACCAGGTCCGAGAAGCGCGGCATCGGCGCCGCGCGCCGCTGGGTCGCCTCGGAATTCCGGGAGATCTCGCAGGACTGCGGCGGCTGCCTCGTCATCGAGACGCCGTCCGCCGTCGTCACCGCCCCGCCGCGGGTGCCCAATCCCACCGAGATCATGGACGTGCTGGCCATCCAGCGCGGGACCACCGACCCCGGCCGGGTGGTGATCATCTCCGGCCACCTGGACAGCCGGGTCACCGACGTCATGGACTTCAAGTCGGACGCCCCCGGCGCCAACGACGACGCCTCGGGCGTGGCCGCGGTCATCGAGGCGGCCCGGGTGCTGTCGAAGCACAAGTTCCCGGCGACCATCGTCTACGCGGCGCTGTCGGGCGAGGAGCAGGGCCTGCACGGCGGCAAGATCCTGGCCGACTACGCCGCCGCCCAGGGCTGGCGCGTGGTCGCCGACCTGAACAACGACATCATCGGCAACACCGAGGGCATCGGCGGCAATCGCGACAACACCCACGTCCGGGTCTTCTCCGAGGGCACCAAGGCCGTGGAGACGCCGGAGGAGGCCAACCGCCGGCGCTACAACGGCGGCGAGGTGGACTCACCGTCGCGCCAGCTCGCCCGCTACCTCGACGGCCTGGCCGACCGCTACCTGGCGGGCCTCGACGTGGTCATGGTCTACCGCACCGACCGCTTCGGCCGCGGCGGCGACCAGGTGCGGATGCTGGAGGCCGGCTTCCCCGCCGTGCGCATCACCGAGGCGACCGAGCACTACCACCGCCAGCACCAGGACCTGCGCACCGAGAAGGGCATCAGGTACGGCGACACCATCGACGGGGTGGACTTCCCCTACCTCGCCAAGGTCACCCGGCTGAACGTCCTGGGCCTCGCCGCCCTCGCCGCCGCGCCCGCCCCGCCGAAGGACGTGGAGATCTCAGGCGCCGTCTCGGCCGACACCACGGTGAAATGGACCCCTGCCGCCGACGCCGTCGCCTACCGGGTGTGGTGGCGCGCCACCACCGATCCCACCTGGCGCTACAGCCGCACCGTGGCCCCCACCGGCGAGACCAGGCTCACGGGCGTCAACATCGACGACTGGTTCTTCGGCGTCAGCGCCGTGGGTCCCGACGGCCACGAGAGCCCCGTCGTCTATCCCGGCGCCCCCGGCCGCTGGGAACGCACCGCGCCGGCCCCGACGCCCGCGAACTGACGACCTGAGCTCCTCCCCGCAGGGCAGGGGAGGAGCGCCGCCGCCGCCTCCCGCGCAACCAGACCTTGGCCTGACGTGTTCTTCCCGCCGACGCCTCGGGGGACTTCAGAGGGACACATCAGCGCCTGACGGCGCGCAACCGCGGTTCGAACGACCATGCCTTCTTCCCGCACCACCCTCGCCCTGATGGCCTCGACGGGCCTCGCGCTGGGGCTTTCCGCCTGCAAGGTGGACAACCGTCCGCTGCTCGCCCGGGGCGAGCCGGCGCCGGCCTATGCCGCCGCGCCCGGCGCGGAGCTGACCGGCTATCCCTATGCGCTTGGCCCCCTGGATCCGGCCGAGGCCGCGCCGATCCACCCGGTCTCCGACGCCTACGACGGCTATGCGCTCGCCGAGCGGGCCTACGCCTACGACCGCGCCGCCTGGCAGGCGCCGCCGGACTACGGCTTCCGCTACGGCGAGGTCGAGCCCTGGGCCTGGCAGACCGCCGGCGACGAGCTGATGTTCGCCGAGCCGCTCGATGACGGCTACCGGTTCTACTACTACGAGCCCGGCGAGGATTACCCCTACTTCGTCCGCGACCCGCGCTACGGCTACGCCTACGGCGACGACGGGGCGCTCGCCGCCGTGTTCACCGCCGCCGGCGCGCTGCTGGGGAACGACCAGCTCTACCCGCTGGCCAATGTCGCCGGGGCCTATCTGAACCGCGGCCACGACCTGCGCCGGACCTACTACGCCGAGCCGCGGTACGCCCTGGTCTCCGACCCGGTCTGGTACGACCGCTGGGAGGACCGCGCCCCGGTGCTGCGCAGCGCCTGGGAGCCCTGGATGGCCGCGGCCGACCGGGTCGAGCCGTGGCGGGCCTACCGCGTCTCGAGCGGCCAGCGCGAGCTGCGCGCCTTCGAGGGCGAGCGCCTGCGCCGCGTGCGCGAGGCGGAGAAGGTCGAGCGCAAGTGGGCGAAGGCCGAGGACAAGGCCTGGCGCAAGGACCAGAAGGAGTGGCGCAAGGCGATCCGCGAGGACGACCGCGCCGCCCGGGTGGCCTACGGCCCCGCCCCGCGCTTCGAAGGCGACCGCCACGGCCGCGACGACCACCGCGGCCGCGGGCGCGGCCATGACGCGGGCCACAATGTCCGCGCGCCCGCCCCGGTGGCGGTGGCCGACAACCGCGACTGGCGTCCCCGCGGGGGCGACGACCGCGGCGGCGGCGGCTGGAAGCGCCAGGACGACCACGCCAAGGGCCACGACGGCGGCAAGGGCCGTGGCGGCGACCACGGCGGCGGAAACGGCAAGGGCGGCCACGGCAAGGGCGAGGGCCACGGCAAGGGCGGCAAGGGCGACTAGTCCTCCGCCGCCAGCCCGGGCGTCGGCGTGATCCGCACGCGCCGCGTCCGGCGGGCCGGCATGTCGTAGGGGCCCATCAGGAACATCCGGCCCCGGGCGTGGTCCAGCGCCACCCGGAACCGGCGCAGGATGCCCAGGCCCAGCAGGCCGTCGGGGATCGGCCCCTGCACGGCCGGGGCCAAGATCTGCACGTCCACGCCCTTGAACGGATGGCCGGCGAAGCGGACCTCGCTGGCCGCACCATCCGGTCCTGGCTGACTCCGCCCAGCGTCACCGAGCGGCCGCTGCGCACCTCGCGGCCGGCCAGCAGGCCCGCCTGCGTCGCCGCCTTCTCCGACAGCGCCAGCGCCCCCGTCGCCCCGGTGTCGACCATGACGTCGATGGGGGCCGCGGCCTCCACCCTCACCTCGGCCATCAGGGCCGCGGCCGCGCCGGCCCGCACCGTCGCCGCGCGCCAGTCCGCCTCCGGCGCCCAGGAGCTCGTGCGCCAGAAGGCGGCCCGCGCCCGGGGGAAGTCGATGTCGGCCACCACGGCCCTGAGCAGGTCGCGGCCCAGCAGCATGGAGAACGGCCGCCGCGTCAGCCGCGACAGCGGATGCAGGTCGAGCGTCGCGGCCCTCAGGCCCGTCAGCCGCATGGCGCCCAGGTCCAGGTCCAGCCGCACCGAGCGGGTGACGCTCGGCTGGCCGCTCACCCCGAAGGCCAGCATCGGGACCGGCGAGGCCTGCGGCAGGGCGAGCTCGGTGGCCAGGCCGGTGTCGATCGCCGAGTACTGGGCGCCGGAATCCAGCACCGCGCGGATCTCCCGCCCGCCCACCCGCGCCGCCAGCTCCACGAGGCCGCCGGGCTCGGGCAGGGCCATCCAGCCGGTGGTCTCCGCCCCGCCCGCGAACACGACCTCCGGCGCCGGCCAGGCCAGCCCCTCGCGCAGCAGCCAGACCCCGGCCCCGCCGGCCGCCAGCAGGCCGAGCTGGGTGAGGAGCGTCCGTCGGTTCAAAGCGCCGCGATGAGGAGGAGGCCCAGCAGGGCCGCGGCGCCCACCCCGGCCGCGGCGGCCAGGGTCAGCCCCTTCTGGCCGCCCAGCCGGGCGTCCGGCTGCAGCTGCGGCGTGGCGGCGTTCTTCGTCGCGCTGGACGGCCGGCCGGCCCGCTCCTCCGCCCGCGTGGCGTGCACCGTCTCCGGCGAGGGCGGCGTGCCGGCCGCCTCGTCGTCGGTGCCCAGCGGCGAGGCCGCCGGGTCGAAGCCCGCCACCTTGTCGCCGGTGCGGCCGCTCTGGATGTCGTCGCGCAGCTGCGCGGTGGTGGAGCCGCGCCGCTCGGGCGCGCCGCTGTCGGGATGGGTCATGGTCTTTTCCGCTGAAGCTCCCCTCTAGAACACCTCAACCGCCGGGTGGGTCCCTCCCGGCCGTCCGCCGCCCGCGCCGCCTGGCCGCCCCCGGATTGTCAGGTAATCGGCGGTGTCGTCAGGTCGTCACAAAACATTCACGGAGAATAATTGCGCATCTAACCATTGATTAGTCTTGTCGGGTCAAATGTTCGCGCCGCTCAACCGCAGGCTGCTCATGACGCTGCTCCTGGACATCGCGCCCTTCATTCCGCCCGTCGGTCCGGACGTCACCGGCGCCTACATCTACCGGCGGTTCGAGGTGGAGCCGGACACCATGGCCATCGCCGTCGTCGACGAGGCCGGGCGGCCGGTCGGCATCATCGAGCGCAACGCCTTCCTGGTCCGCATGGCCGCCCAGTACGGCCACGCCCTGTGGTCGAAGCGGCCGGTCTCGGCCTGGATGAAGACCGACCCGGTGATCGCCGACGGCGACGTCACCGTGGCCGAGTTCTGCGGCCGGGTGATGGAGGAGAGTCCGTCGGAGCTGCTGCACGGCTTCATCGTCACCTGCGGCGGGCGCTACGCCGGGGTGGGCTCGATGCTGGCCCTGCTGCAGGCCTCGGCCGCCCAGACCGCGCGCCTCGCCGAGGCCGCCGAGGCCTCCAGCCGCCGGGCCAACGAGGCGCTCGCCGCCCGCGGCCGCTTCCTGGCGGTGATGAGCCACGAGATCCGCACCCCGCTCAACGGCGTGCTGGCGGTGGCCGAGATCGTGCGGCGCAAGACCCGCGAGCCGGAGCTCGTCCCCTTCCTCGACACCATCGTCGATTCCGGCGGGGTGCTGCTGCGGCTGCTGAACGACGCGCTGGACCTCTCCCGCGCCGAGCAGTCCGGCCTGGAGCTGGACGAGGAGCCCCTGTCGGCCGCGCGGCTGCTGGACGACGTGGCCGACCTCTGGTCGCCGCAGGCCGAGCTCAGCGGCCTGGCGCTGCGCGTCGCCTACGACGGCCCGGCCGAGGCCTGGGTGCTCGGCGACCGCGTGCGCCTGCGCCAGGTGCTCAACAATCTGGTCGGCAACGCCATGAAGTTCGCGTCCCGGACGGTGGACGTGCGCCTGTCCGTGGGGCCCGCGGACGGCGGCTGCCTGCGGCTCGCCGCCGAGGTGGCCGACGACGGCCCCGGCGTGCCGGCCGACCGCATGGAGACCATCTTCCAGCCGTTCCAGCAGACCGAGGAGGGCGTCCGCCGCGGCGGGGCGGGCCTCGGCCTAGCGGTCTGCCAGCAGATCGTGGAGCGGATGGGCGGCCACATCCGGGTCCGCAACCGGTCCGCGGGCGGCGCCGCCTTCAGCTTCGAGGCGCATCTCTTCGAGGTGCCCGCGCCGGCCGAGTCCGCCTCCCACGCCGGGGACACGGGCGGCGGCCAGCGCCTGCACGTGCTGATCGCCGACGACAACGCCACCAACCGCCTGGTGGCCCGCAGCCTCGTGGAGATGTTCGGCTGCACCAGCGAGGAGGTGGCCGACGGCGCCGCCGCCGTGGAGGCCACCCGCGGCGGCCGGTTCGACCTCGTGCTGATGGACATCAACATGCCGGTGATGAACGGCGTCGAGGCCACCCGCCAGATCCGCGCCGGCGCCAGTCCGGGCTCCCAGGCGCCGATCCTGGCGCTCACCGCCAACGCCGACCCGGCCGACGCGAGCTTCTACCGCGCCAGCGGCATGAACGGGGTGGTGGAGAAGCCGATCAAGCCCGAGCGCCTGCTGGCGGCGATCAACGCCGTCTTCGAGCTGCCGCAGGCCGAGCCGGTGGCGGTCTCCGCCTAGCTCCTCAACGACCGCGCCAGGATCTCCAGGGTCAGGCGCGCCGCCTGCCGGGTCTCGTCCTGCTCGCCGCGCTCGAAGGCCGTCAGTCCCGCCTCGAACAGCTGGTCGAGGTCCTCGTCCGTCAGCACCCCCTTGCGCCGGAGGGTGGACAGCGTGCCCACGATCAGCGCGTGCAGCGCCTGCAGCATGCCCGCCCGCTCGGCCTCGGCCGAAATGGGGTTGTCGTTGTCCATGGGGGCCTTGCTCCGTGTGCGCCTGTCATCTCCAGTTCACCCGCGAAAGGCCAGGAGTCCAGCCGGAGCCGTTGGAACCCGAGGTTTGTCATTGTGTTGAACGCGGTCATGCGAACGAGAAAGAACGCCGGAACCGCCCGGCTGCTGGCCCGCGTGGCCCTGGGCGGGTGGGTGGCCTTTTCCGCCCTGAACGCCCAGGCCGCCGACTTCCGCGACGTCGCCGCCGCCTTCGGCAACACCGTGCTGGCCACCTATCCGGACGGCAAGCACCAGCGCATCTGGCTCAATCCGGACGGCAGCTACGAGGCCGTCGGCCGCCGCGGCAAGCCCTCCTCCGGCAAGTGGAGCCTGAAGGGCGAGAAGGTCTGCCTGAAGCAGTCGAAGCCCTTCCCGGCGCCGATTTCCTACTGCACCCACTTCCCCGACCAGGGCGACGTCGGCGTCACCTGGACCGGCAAGGACATCTCCGGCGTCCCCATCCAGCTCCGCCTCATCAAGGGCATCCAGAAGCCCCTCAACGGCGCCGGCAGCTGAGCAGGCCTCCTCTCCCCCGAGCCGCAGGCCCGGGGGGAGAGGAGGGGAGCCTACAGCCCCGTCTCGACCGTGCCGGCCGCCGCCGCGATGCGCCGGTCGGCCGGGACCTCGCGGCTGGCGCTCCAGTGCTCGGCCACCGCCCGGCTCACCGCCTGCATGAAGGCGAGCCTGGCCCCCACCGGCTTGCTGGTCCGGCGCATCATCACCGCCACCGCATAGGTCCGCCCGTCGGGCGCGGTGATCAGGCCCACGTCGTTGATGCCGACCGAGGCGCCGCGCCAGTCCTGGCCGGTGCCGGTCTTGTGGCCCAGCGCGAAGCCGGCCGGCAGGCCGGCCTTCAGCCGCCGCGGGCCCGTGCGGGTGTCGTGCAGCAGGTCCACCAGCACCTCGGTGGAGCCGGGCGACAGCAGCTCGCCCTTCTTCAGCGCCGCCAGCGCATGCGCGATCGCCACGGGCGAGGCGCCGTCCGCCGGATTGGCCAGATAGGCGTCCATGGCCGCGTCGCGCACCGTGTCGGGCAGGGCCGCGCGGGCGTGCTGGAAGTTCCAGTCGATCCCGTACTCCGGCCGCCAGCTCATGCCGGCGATCATCGCCTGCAGGTCGCGCTCGTAGGCCCCGACCCGCAGGTCGCCCAGGCCCTTGTCGGCGAGGATGGTGGTGACGGCGTCGGCCCCGCCCAGCTCGCGCATCAGCTTGTCGTTGGCCGAGTTGTCGCTCTCGGTGATCGCCCAGCGCAGCAGCTCGGCGATGCTGATCGGGATGCCGGCGTTGCGGATCCGGCGCCCCAGCGGCTGGTAGAAGACGCTGCGGTCGTCGGGCCCCAGCAGCACCATCTTGTCGAGCGTCGTGGTCCCGCGGTCCACCGCCTCGAGCGTCGCCACCGCCACCCACAGTTTCGACACGCTCTGCTGCGGATAGAGGCCTTCGCCGTCCACCTGGGCCGTCCAGCCCGCCTCGATGTCGGCGACGGCGATGCCCACGTCCTCGCCATAGGCCTCCGCGAGGGCCTCCAGCCGCGACTGCAGCCCTTGCGGCGGCGGGGGCGGGGCGGGCTCGAACTCGACGGCGATGCGGCGCGCGGCGGTCAGGGCCACCTCCGGCGCGCTCTGCTGCACGCTCGCCCAGCCGCCCGCGGCCGCCGCGGCGGCGATCAGCAGGCCGGCGGCGGCCAGCGCCCGGGGTCTGGCCCGCACCCGGGCCGCAAGCTTGCGAAACATCGGCCTCATCAGGGCTTAAACGCGCGGCGCCGTCAAACGTGGCCGTGGTCACGGTCACGCTATTCCCTCCACCTCCTCTCCCCCCGGCCTGCGGCTCGGGGGAGAGGAAGATCAGTGCGCGTGCCCGTGGTCGTGCGCGGCGCCCGGCCCGCGGACCTCCAGCGTCACATGACTCAGCCCCGCCAGGCCCTTCAGCCGGTCGCGGTAGGCCTCGGCCGGCTGCGGGTGCTCGGCGGCGACCACCGCGATCACCGCGTGGTGGCCGGGCCCCAGGCGCCAGAGGTGCAGGTCCACCACCTCCTCGCCCTCCGCCGACAGCCGCGCGCGCACCTCGGCGGTCAGGATGGGGGAGGGGTTGATGTCCAGCAGCGGCTTGCCGGCCTTGCGCAGCAGGACGAAGGCGAACTGGGCCACCAGCCCGGCGGCGATCAGGCCGGCGAGGGGATCGAGGAACGCCAGCCCCAGCCGTTCTCCGGCCAGGATCGCGGCCACCGCGAACACCGACACCGCCGCGTCGGCGGAGAGGTGCAGGTGGACGGCCGAGAGGTTCAGGTCGCCGTCGGTGTCGTGGCGGGCGGCGTGCGAATGGGTGGGCCTGAGCAGCCAGATGCAGACCAGGGTCACCGCCAGGCCGCCCAGGGCGATCGGCAGGGCGCCGTGGTAGTCCACCGCCTGCGGGTCCAGCACCCGCCCGACGCTCTCCACCAGGATCAGCACCGCGGTGATCGCCAGCACCACGGCGTTGGCGAACCCCGCGAGGTAGCCCACCTTGCCGGTGCCGAAGGCGAAGGCCCGGTCCTCGGCGTGGCGCCGGGCGAAGGCGTAGGCGCCGGCCGCCACCAGCAGGGCGGCCACATGGGCGGCCATGTGCAGGCCAGCGGCCGTGAGCGCCATGGACCGGGTCACCACGCCTCCGGCCAGCAGGGCCACCAGCGTCACCGCGCAGATGCCCGTGACGATCCAGGTCCGGCGCTCGTTGCGGCGATGGTCCGCGCCCAGGTAGGTGCGGTCCTCGCGGAACGCGTCCAGCGCGTCGGGCAGGGCGTCGGGGGCCCGCGGGGGATCGGCGGCGGTCATCAGGTGTTACGATATAACACCGCGGTTTCAGAACGCCACTTCATAAGCGCGCGCCGCGTCGCTACATGGCGGGTCATGACCGACAAGACCCCCGTGACCGTGCTGACCGGCTACCTCGGCGCCGGCAAGACCACCCTGCTCAACCGCATCCTCTCGGAGGAGCACGGCAAGAAGTACGCCGTGATCGTCAACGAGTTCGGCGAGGTGGGCATCGACAACGACCTGATCGTCGGCGCCGACGAAGAGGTCTTCGAGATGAACAACGGCTGCGTCTGCTGCACCGTGCGCGGCGACCTGATCCGGGTGGTCCAGGGGCTGATGAAGCGGAAGGGCGGCTTCGACGCCATCATCGTCGAGACGACGGGCCTCGCCGATCCCGGCCCGGTGGCCCAGACCTTCTTCGTGGACGACGACGTCCGCGCCAAGACCCAGCTCGACAGCGTGACCACGGTGGTCGACGCCAAGCACCTGCCGCTGCGCCTGAAGGACTCCAAGGAGGCGGCCGAGCAGATCGCCTTCGCCGACCAGATCATCCTCAACAAGACCGACCTGGTCTCCGAGGCCGAGCTGGTCGAGGTGGAGCGCGCCATCCGCACGCTCAACCCGCTGGCCCCGATCCACCGGGCGCAGCGCTCCAACGTGCCGCTGGAGCAGGTGCTGGGCCGCGGGTCCTTCGACCTGACGCGGATCACCGAGCTGGAGCCGGACTTCCTGAACCCCGGCCACGGCGAGCCGGGCCACGTGCACGACGAGCACTGCGGCCACGATCACCACCACCACGACCACGACGGGCACGACCATCACCACGGCCACGATCACGATCATGACCATGGCCACGGCCACATCCACGACCACGTGGCCGAGAGCGGCATCCGCGGGATCTCCCTGACCAGCGACCGGCCGCTGAACGGGAACAAGGTCACGGCCTGGCTGAACAACGTGCTGCAGACGCAGGGGCCCGACATCCTGCGCGCCAAGGGCATCCTCGACATCGCCGGCGACGACCGCCGCCTGGTCTTCCAGGCCGTGCACATGATCCTCGAAGGCGACTTCCAGCGCCCCTGGCGCGACGGCGAGCCCCGCTACTCCCGGCTGGTCTTCATCGGCCGCAACCTCGACGAGGCGGCGCTGAAGGCCGGCTTCGAAAGCACCGTGGCCTAGCGCTCCTCTCCCCCGACACGAAGTGCGGGGGGAGAGGGTAGGGAGAGGGGCGGCTCCGCCGCTCCACTCTGCCTACATCTGTCCGAGGGCCCTCGTTTCGAACGTCGACGCAACCCAGCCGGCCCCTCTCCCTACCCTCTCCCCTCCCACTGCGTGTGGGGGGAGAGGAGGCGGCCGCGGAAAAAGGAGGGGCCGGCCGACGGGTCGGTGACGGACGGCCCCCCAACTCCCGGAGGCGGAGTCTTTCAGAGCGCTTCGCTCACCAGGGCCACGCGTTCGTAGCCATCGGCCTTCAGGGTGTTCATCACGGTCATGAAGTCGCCGTAGCGCACGCCCCTGTCGGCGCGGATGTAGATCCGCTCGGCGTGGGGATGGGCGCTGGCGAGCGTGCGGGCGAGGTCCGCGGGCAGGGCCCCCAGCGTGGTCGGCGTGTCGCCGATGTAGAGCCCGCCGTCCTGCTGCAGGCTGACATAGGTCGGCGGCAGGGTGGGCGCGGGCGAAGCGGCCGCCTGCGGCAGGTCCACCTTCACCGAGACGGTGGCGGCTGGGATCGCCACCATGAAGATGATCAGCAGGACCAGCATCACGTCGACGAAGGGCGTGACGTTGATCTCGGCGTTCTGGGGAATGGCGAAGGCGCCTCCCGGGGCGCTCAGGCGTGCGGCCATGGCGTGGTCCTCCTGAGCGGAAGGAGACCGCCGAACTGCGAACTACGCAAGTAAAATATTACAGGCGTACATTGTAAGTCGACGCCCACGAAAAAGCCCCGCCCGGTGTCCCGGACGGGGCTCTCGAAACCTTTGGCCGAAGAGCTAGATCTCTTCGTTGATCAGGGCGACCTGGTAGAAGCCGTTGCCCTGCAGGGTGTTCATCACCGCCATGAAGTCGCCGTAGCGGACCGTCCGGTCGGCGCGGATGTAGACCCGCTGCTCGGTCGGGGCCGTGGTCGGGTCCTCCACGCGGAGCACCGCGGCCAGGTCCGACGGCAGGCCGTCGAGGCTGGTCGGGCGGTCGGCGATGTAGAGGGCGCCGCCCTGCTGGATGTTCACCAGCACCGGCTCCTTCACGACCGTGCCCGGGGGCGGCGGGATCGCCGGCGGCAGGTCGAGCTTGATCGACACTGTCGCGGCCGGGATCGACACCATGAAGATGATGAGGAGCACCAGCATCACGTCCACGAAGGGCGTGACGTTGATGTCGCTGTTCTGGCCGAGGTCGAAACGGCTGCCGCCCCCACCGCCCAGCTTTGCGCCCATGCGTATTATCCTTCCCTGGGGCGCGTCTTGGCGCCCGTCTTAGAGTCCGGTGACCTTTGGCAAGGCGTTATCGGATTGTAAAGCCCGAAGCGGAGAACCGCGTTCACCGCGCGGGATGGGCCTTCCGCGCGGGCTCCGGGCGCTCTAGGTGAGGGCGCCATGAGCATCTACGCCTTCGACGCCTACGTCACCGCCGCCCTGTTCGACAAGGCCGGCCGCGCCGTCTTCGCCCTGGGCGACGGCGCGGTGCGGTTCGGGGACGGGGCGACCGTCCAGGCCCACGACGGCGCGGCCCTGTGCGCGGCGGTCCACCCGTCGGGGGTGGGCCTGGTCACCGGCGGCGACGACGGCCGGCTGGTCTGGTCGACGCCGGAGGGCGCCGAGGAGTTGGCCAAGGTCCCCGGCCGCTGGATCGAGTCCGTCGCCGCCAGCGCCGAGTCGAAGCTCGTCGCCTTCGCCGCCGGCCGCGAGCTGCACGTGCGCGACGTCGCCGACCCGGCCTTCGCCCGCGCCTTCCAGCACGAGAAGTCGGTCTCGGCGCTCGCCTTCGACCCGAAGGGCCGCCGCATCGCCTGCGCCACCTACGGCGGCGCCTGGCTGTGGTACGCCCGCATCGCCGACCAGAAGCCCACGGTGCTGAAGTGGGCCGGCAGCCACGTGGCCTGCGCCTTCTCGCCGGACGGCAAGTTCCTGATCTCGTCCATGCAGGACAACCAGCTCCACGGCTGGCGCGTCGCCGACGAGAAGAACATGCGCATGGGCGGCTACCCGGCCAAGGTGAAGAGCCTGTCCTTCCTGGCCAGGGGCGCGCTGATGGCCACCTCCGGCGCCAACGGCGTGGTGGTCTGGCCGTTCGCCGGCTCCACCGGGCCGATGGGCAAGCAGGCGGCGGAAGTCGGCTACGAGGAGAGCGCGCTCTCCACCGTCGTCGCCGGCCAGCCCTCCGGCCAGTGGGTCGCCTGGGGCCTGGACGACGGCCGGGTGAAGGCCTGCGACCTCGCCGGCCAGAAGGTCGTGAACCTCAAGGCGGAGAAGGGCTCGCCCATCACCGCGCTCGCCATCACGCCCGACGCCAAGCGCGTCGCCTGGGGCGACGAGGACGGAAACGCCGGGGTGGCGGAGGTCGTCTAGCGCCCGCGCGCCGCGCTCCACAGCAGCCACAGGCCGAAGAACACCAGCCCCTGGCCCAGCGCCGAGAGCAGGCCGGTGAGCGCCAGGCCCAGCTGGAACATCAACCGCTCCAGCGCCGGGTCGGTGCTGTTGGTCATGTAGACCAGGGCGGTGAGGAGGAGGGAGCCGGCAAGCGCCAGGACCACGCCCAGCGCCGCCCGGGCCGGATTGGGATGCTCGGACATGCCCTTCTCCTATCACTGCCGCCTGACGCCGCCTTGATCCCGCGCAAGGTGGGGCCGGCGGGCCCGCCCGTGCGTTTGGCGAAGATGCAGCCTTGCCCGCGGTCGCGCCAGACCGGCCTAATCCCCCGCCCGCCGTCCGCCCGGGCGCCGGCCTGACCGTGGGCGAGGCGATCCATCCCCACGGCGTGAGCTTCGCGGAGGCCGCCCGGACCTGGGCGCGGATCGCCGCGCTCAGCTTCGGCGGTCCCGCGGGCCAGATCGCCATGATGCATCGCATCCTGGTCGACGAGAAACGCTGGATCGGCGAGCGCCGGTTCCTGCACGCGCTCAACTACTGCATGCTGCTGCCGGGGCCCGAGGCCCAGCAGCTGGCCATCTACATCGGCTGGCTGATGCACGGCCTGGCCGGCGGCGTGGTCGCCGGGGTGCTGTTCGTCCTGCCGGGCTTCCTGGCGATCATGGGCCTGAGCGTCCTCTACGCCCTGTTCGGCGGCCTGACCGTGGTGGCGGCCCTGTTCTTCGGCCTCAAGGCCGCCGTGCTGGCGATCGTCGTCCAGGCGGTGATCCGGGTCGGCCGGCGGGCGATCCGCAACCCGGCCATGCTGGCCGTGGCCGCCGCCGCCTTCGTCGCCATCTTCGCCTTCGACGCCCCGTTCCCGCTGATCATCCTGGCCGCCGCGGCGATCGGGTTCGCCGGCGCGCGCGCGGGCCTGGCCGCCTTCTCGGCCGGCGGCGGCCATGCGGCGGGCGGCGGCCCGGCCCTGGCCGACGCCGACAGCCTGCTGGGGGAGGAGACGCCGGCCCACGCCCGCCCCGGCTGGCGCTGGTCGGTAAGGGTCTCGGCGGTCCTGCTCGCCCTGTGGCTGGGCCCCGTGGCGGTCCTGCTCCTGTGGCTGGGCCCGGGCCACGTGTTCAGCGACATCGCCGTCTTCTTCTCCAAGATGGCGGTGGTCACCTTCGGCGGCGCCTATGCGGTGCTGGCCTACGTCGCCCAGGAGGCGGTGGGGACCTACGGCTGGCTCGCTCCCGGCGAGATGCTGGACGGCCTGGGCCTGGCCGAGACCACGCCCGGCCCGCTGATCATCGTCACCCAGTTCGTGGGTTTCATGGGCGCCTTCCGCGATCCCGGCCAACTCACGCCGCTCGCCGCCGGCGTGCTCGGCGGGGCGCTGACCACCTGGGTCACCTTCACCCCCTGCTTCCTGTGGATCTTCCTGGGCGCGCCGTTCGTGGAGCGCCTGCGCGACGCCCGCGCCCTCAACGGCGCGCTCGCCGCCATCACCGCCGCCGTCGTGGGGGTGATCCTCAACCTCGCCATCTGGTTCGGCCTGCACGTCTGGTTCGGCCGGGTGGCGGAGACCCGGCTGGGCCCCGTCCGGCTGGACGTCCCGGAGCTGGCCACCCTCGACCCCGCCGCCGTGCTGATCAGCGTGGCCGCCGCCTTCGCCCTGTTCCGCACGAAGCTCGGCGTGATCCCCGTGCTGGCGATCAGCGCGGCCCTGGGCGTCGCCTGGCGCCTGCTGGCGGGCTAGTCGAATCCCTGCAGCTCGCCCCAGGTCTCGAACGGGTCGCGGGCGGCCTTGAGCGTGTTGATCGGGTGGTCCGCGTCCCGGTAGCCCAGCGCCATGCCGGAGAACACCATGTGGTCGTCCGGCAGGCCCACCTGCTCGGCCACGGTCTTCGGATAGCGCGCCCAGTATTCCTGGGCGCAGGTGTCCAGCCCGCGCTCGGTCGCCAGCAGCATCACCGTCTGCATGTACATGCCGAGGTCCGCCCACTGCGGGGGCCCCAGCTTGCGGTCCAGGCAGAAGAAGATCCCGACCGGCGCCCCGAAGAGCTCGCCGTTCCTGGCCAGCTGCCGCAGCCTGGCCGGCTTGTCCTCGCGCGGGATGCCGATGGTCGCGTAGAGGTCCTCGCCGTTCTGGAACCGGCGCGTGCGGAACGGGTCCCACAGGTTCGGCGGATAGACGTCGTACTCCGGCTCCTCGCCGAACGGGTTGGCCGCCACCTTGGCCTTCAGCTCGTCCAGGGCCGCGCCGGCCAGCGCATAGACCCGCCAGGGCTGCAGGTTGCCGCCGCTCGGCGCCTTCGCCGCCCGCTCGAGGATCTCGCGCACCACCGCGCCGGGCACCGGATCGGGCCGGAACGCCCGCACCGACATGCGCTTCTCCACGGCCTGCGAGACGTTCATGGCTTCCTTAACCCGGCTTGACGAGGATCGTCGGGCCCGTCTCCTAGCACAGGCTCCGCAACGTCATGGCAAGGACGAGACCCCGTTGAGACGCCTCCTGAGCGCCGTCCTGATCCTCGTCCTCGTGGTCGGCTGGATCGGCCCCGTGCTGACCGTCGCCCTCTACCGGGTCGTGCCCCCGCCGATCACCTTCCTGATGGTCCAGCGGGTGGTCGAGGGCCGCGGCTTCTCCCGCACCTGGGTCCCGCTGGAGGACATCTCGCCCACCCTCGTGCGCGCCGTCATCGCCGCCGAGGACGCCCGCTTCTGCCGCCACATGGGCTTCGACCTCGAGGCCATCGAGAAGGCCATCGAGTACAACGCCCGGGGCAAGAAGGTCCGCGGCGGCTCCACCATCAGCCAGCAGACCGCCAAGAACGTCTTCCTCTGGCCGCGCCGCGACTGGGTCCGCAAGGGCCTGGAGACCTACTTCACCGTCCTGATCGAGCTCGGCTGGGGCAAGCGGCGGATCATGGAGGTCTATCTGAACTCCATCGAGTGGGGCCCCGGCGTCTACGGCGCGGAGGCCGCCGCGCGGAAGAACTTCGGCGTCTCGGCCAAGGACCTCACCCCCGCCCAGGCCGCCCGCCTCGCCGCCATCGTGCCCAAGCCGCTCTCCTGGCGCGCGGCCAGGCCCGGCCCCTACGTCCAGCGCCGCTCCGGCGCCATCAACCGCAACGCCCGCGCCGTCCGCCGCGAGGGCCTCACCGACTGCGTGCTCTAGCGCGCCTCAGTCCTGCTCGTAGATGATCAGGCCGAGGCCCCAGCGCCGCGCGCTGGCCATGGCGGTGGCGAAGTCCGCCGGCACCGCGGCCTCGTCGGTGACCTCGCCGGCCCTGAGCGCCTGGACGTCCGTCCACGCCCGCTCGGCCAGCGCCGCCAGGGCCGCGGCCTGCGCCCCCGCCTCGTCCTGCGCCTGCACGAAGGCCAGCACGGTCAGCCGCGTCGGATCCCCCGGCTCGTAGCCCTCCAGCGTCACCACGAAGATCGCCAATCCGTCCGTCTCCGCGCCGGTTTCCACTGAAGGTTGATCCAGGTCAAAGCTCAACCGTGGCCCTTACCCTCCGTTAACGATCGGAGGGACGCCCGATGAGAACATTTTCCTGCTTCACGCACGACAGCCGCCACCAAACGCCGACCCTGGCCTTCGTGTTCGCCGCCGACGACGCAAAGGCCCGCGAACTCGCCCGCCGCGAGCTGCTGGACACCCCCGGCGGCGTCGAGGTGGAGATCGTCGAGGACGGCCGCACCCTGGCGGTCCTGCGCCTCAACGCCTAGAGCCGGCGCCGGTCCTCGCGGCCCAGCACCGACGCCACGCTGACGCACAGCAGCACCTGGCCGGCGAAGTAGAGGCTCCAGACGCCGAAGCCGACCCACGCCTGGCCGGCCAGCGGTCCGATGCGCGCGAAGATCAGCAGGTCGGAGACCACGAACATCAGCGCGCCGGCCGCCGTCAGGCGCCGCGGGAAGCGGCTCAGCCAGGCCGCCCCGGCCATCAGCGCCCCGCCCGCCGCATAGACGCCGATGCCGACGGCCGCCGCCCGGTCGTCCGGCAGGGCCCAGGCCGCCGCCGCCACCGCCGGGACCAGCAGCCCGGCGAACGCCCAGTCGCCGGGCCTCAGCCCCGTCCGCCGGTTCTTCAGGTAGAGCCACACCGCCAGCAGGTGCCCGGCCAGGAAGGCCACGCCCCCGGCGGTCATGTCCTCCCCGTCCAGCAGCACGTCGCCGAGGAACCCCAGCCCCATCACCGCGGTCAGCAGCCAGCCGTCGAAGCTCCGCGCCCGGAGCGCCGCATAGACGGTGAGGAAGCCCACCCCCGTGCCCTTCCAGGCGATCGACCAGGCCCTGGGCAGGTCCATCTCCCACGAGGCCACATAGCTCACCCCGCCCACCAGGGCCGCCCCGAGCGCCCACGCCGCCAGCCTGCGCCGGTCCATCGCCTTCCTCCCCCGAAGATCCGTTTGCGCGCTCTATAGCAGAGCTTCCGCCGCGCGCGCCGCCCGCCGCGCGCCGCCTGCGCGCGCCTCACCCCTCCGTCTCCACCGCCGCGTCGGGGTCGTCCATGGACAGCACCGGCCGCCCGCGCGCCCGCTGGGCGTAGGCCCTGGCCTCCCCCTCGCTCACCGGCTTGCGCCACGGGCCGTACACCGCCCTGACCGGCAGGCCGCTCTCCGGGTCGGGGCAGGTCGCCACCACCCGCTGCGCCCCGTCCTCGCGCACCTGCAGGCTGAACGCGCGCACCGCCATGTCCATCCGCGGCCGGGGCATGTCCGGCTCCACCGTCCGGGTCCGGAACCGCTGCGGCCACAGCGTCCCCACCATCCAGCGCAGGTGCTCCAGCGTCACCTTCGCGGCGAAGGCGGTCTTCGGCGTCACCGCCCGCGCCCGGTCCCAGCCCTCGTCGCACAGCCGCTCGGCCTGCACCTCGCGCGCCGCCCGCAGCATCTCGGCGAACTCGGAATACCCCCGCCGCCAGCGGTGCACCGTCGACAGCGACGGCAGCGCCGGGTCGGCGCAGATGGCGCTCAGCGTCTGGCCCTCGCCCAGCCGCTCGCAGATCTCCACCGCCGCCACGGGATCGTAGCCGGCCAGCTGCCGCGCCCGCCCGCTGGTCTCCCCCGCCCGCCGGGCCGCCGCCAGGCTGGCGGCGAACCGGGCGTTGGCCCGGGTCCAGCGCCACAGGCTCCCCCGGTGCGGCATCCCCGCCTCCTCGCAGATCGCCGACAGGCTCTCCCCCGCCGCCACCCGGGCGCAGATCCTGCGCCCCAGCCGGGCGGAATAGGCTTTCGGCGCACGCCTGCGCCCCGCCGCCGGCGCGCAGGCCGGCGGACGCGTCTCGTCGTCCATGGGGGAAGTCCTCGGGGGAAGTCTTGGGGGGGGAAGTTCTTGCGGATGTCGGGAAAGGCGCTGGCGGCGAGGGCGCCCGCACCTCCGGGCGCGGCCCGGCCGCAAGCCGACACGCTGCCGAAATCCTCCCGCAATCCCCGCGCAAAGTCAAGAACAAACGCAGAACAGTTCCGCGCCGGCCCGCCCCCGCGCGTCCGACGAAAGCCGCACCCCCGCCGCCGATCCGCTTGCGCGGACGGGAACTCCGCCGGCCTCGCCCGGTTGGCGGCTGGATCGGACGAGGAGGAGGTCGGACGTGTCTCCTGCGGATCGTCAACGCCTTCGCGTGTCCGGCGCGGAGCTCGCCTATGTCACCGCGGGCGAGCCGTCCAAGCCGGCGGCGCTGCTCCTGCACGGCTTTCCCGGCTCGGCGGACTATTTCCGCCACCTCGCGCCCGAGCTGTCGAAGGCCGCCTACCTGATCGCGCCGGACCTGCCCGGGTTCGGCGCGTCGGATGTCCTGCCGGCGCCCTCGTTCGCGGCCTTCGCCCGGGCGGTCGCGGAGCTCCTGGACCGGCTCGCGGTCGGGCCGCGCTACATCTACCTCCACGATTTCGGCGCGCCCGTGGGGTTCGACATCGCCATGCAGGCGCCCGACCAGGTGCTGGGCCTGATCGTCCAGAACGCCAACGCCCACCGCGCCGGGCTCGGGCCGCCGTGGGACCCGGTGATCGACTACTGGACGCATCCGAACCCGGACAACGAGGCGGCCGCCACCGCGCACCTGACGTTCGAGGGCGTGCGCAACGGCTACCTGGGCGGGATGCCGCCCGACGTGGCGGCGCGGATCCCCGCCGCCGAGACCTGGGAGGCGGACTGGCGGGTGATGCAGGCGCCCGGCCGGATGGAGACCCAGCGGGCGCTCGTCAGGGACTACGGGAACCACGTGGCCCGCTTCGCGGAGATCGCCGGATACCTCGCCCGCTGGCAGCCGCCCGCCCTGATGGTGTGGGCGCGCCACGACCCCTTCTTCGATCTCGCGGAAGTCCTGTCGTGGATGCAGGCGCTGCCCCGGATGGAAGCCCACGTTCTCGACGCCGGCCACAAGCTGCTCGAGACCCACGCCGCCGAGGCCTCGTCCCTCATGCTCGACTTCATCCGCCGCACCCAGGCCGCCGCGCGCCCCTCAAGGTGAGGCGCCGCCTCGCCCCGCCCACGGGCCCTTCCAGGGCCTGCGCAGAACCTGCGTCTGTGGCGCTACTGGCAGATCGCCGCGCAGTTCGTCCGCGGGGGCATCAGGGGGGCGCCGGTCGCGCACACCTGGGTGTCCGTCCCGCCCTGGGTTCCCCATTCCTGGGGGTTCTGGGGCCGGCAGCCGCCCACGTCGAGCGGCGTCAGCATCAGTTCGTCGGTGCCGTACCGGCAGACGAGCGGCCCGCCCGACGGGATCAGCCCGTTCGTCAGCGTCACCCTCGCCGGCGGGCGCCGGGCGATCACGCCCCACGACGGGGGCGCGGCCCCGCTGACGTCCAGCGTGGTAGGGCAGGCCACGACCTTGCCCGCGCTCGCCCCCGGGCCAGGCGGGCGGCCGGGGCCGGGCTGGCCGCTGGCCACCGGCGCCAGCGCCATCCAGAGCACGGCGCCCAGCCCTGCGCCCGCCATCAGCTTCGACCTCATTCCATCCCTCCCCCGAGAACGTGCATCCGTCCTCTGATCTACAGCACAGCTCCCCGGAGTCACGCCGCGCATCGCATCTCCTCCCCCGCGTCATCCCGGAAGCCGCGCAGCGGCTATCCGGGACCCATCAACGCCGCGCTCGCCGAAGACCCTCCACCGCCGCCCCCCCGCCAAGGCGCGGCGCTCATGGATCCCGGTCTTCGGCCCCGCCGAAACCGGGATGACACCGGAGGAGAGGCGAGGGGGCCGCGCATTCTCCCCCCGGAGAATGCCACCCGCCCTTAACGCCCATGGTCAGATGCGAGCCTGCGGGCTCCGGTCAGTCAAGGACCGGGCCTGCGGCCCGGCCGCCCCGCGGCGGCCCTCCGGGCCGTCCTTGAGAGACCGGATCCCGCAGGCATCCTCGCCGCCATGGACCTTAAGCGCCAGAGCGCGCCGCTGCGCTCCTCTCCCACGCCGCAGGCGGTGGGAGAGGCTGGGTGAGGGCGGCTCCGCGCCGGACGCCCCGCCGACGTTGGACCCGCGCGCACCGAACCCACCGGAGCGCGCCGCCACCCTCCTGCGCCGCCCTCACCAACCTCTCCCTCCCGAGCTCCGCTCGGCGGGAGAGGAGCAGGCTAGCCCACCCCCTCCGCTCATCCCGGCGAAAGCCGGGACCCAAGCTGAGTCTCCGAGTTGACGAGGTCAGAATAGGGACCAACCGACAGGCGCTCGGCCGAACTGGTTCGCCGAAGGATCTCCCCGCTTGGTCCCCACCCACAATGAAAAAGCGGCCAGAGCCAGCAGGGCGAAAATCGCTGCCGGACCGTAGACCGCAGTGGGCGGCCTCAACATGGCGAGGCCGATCAGCAGCATTAGCGTCGCCGTCACCGCTCCGACGGCCCAAAGCCCCCGCCGACCCAGGTCGTGCAGTCGTGCTGCGTGGAGAAGCAGCCACGGAGCGACGAAACCTCCGTTCAATAGCCAAGCATAGCTCGACCCCAGGAGCGCCAGGGCGGCGGCCAAGATGCCGAGACCGATCCAAAACCAGCGTCGGTTGAGGCGCAGCTTTAGGATTCTGCTGACCAAAGCGGAGGCGGGCGAAGTCCCGTGCGGCTCAGGTTCGACCACTGCTCACTTCCTCCCCCTGAGCGCATTCTCCCCCGGAGAATGCCACTCGCCCTTAAGCCCCATGGTCAGATGCGAGCCTGCGGGCTCCGGTCAGTCAAGGACCGGGCCTCCGGCCCGGCCGCGGAGCGGCGGCCCTACGGGCCGTCCTTGAGAGACCGGATCCCGCAGGCATCCTCGCCGCCATGGACCTTAAGCGCGACCCCGCGCCCCAGCTCCTCCCCCGTTCACGCGGGAGGGGGACCGCCCCCGGGTCGGGCGTAGCCCGCCCGAGGATGAACTCCGCGGTCGAGGGGGCGCTGCCGCCACCCCAACCTCCTCTCCCAGCCGCGGAGCGGCGTGGGAGAGGCCGGGTGAGGGCGGCTCGGCGCTCGCCTCAACCCCGACCTTGGACCCGCGCCCACCCGATCCCACCGGAGCGCGCCGCCACCCTCCTGCGCCGCCCTCACCCAACCTCTCCCTCCCGAGCTCCGCTCGGCGGGAGAGGAGCAGGCCAGCCCAACCCCCTCCGCTCATCCCGGCGAAAGCCGGGACCCAAGCCGAGCTTCGGATGAGCGCCTGCCACAGCAGGATATCCCGGACGCCAGCTCTGGGTGGCGCCTCGGCCCCCGCTGTGGGAGGCTCCCGCCATGCGCCTCCGGAGCATATCTCGCAGCTTCATTCCCGCCTTCGCGGCGGCATGTCTGTTGTTCGCGTGTGCGCGAGAACAGCCCGAAAGCCTGCGAACGGTCGCGGCGATCGAGGTGCCTCTCCGCACCAGCGCCGACAGGGCCGATCTCATCGCCATGCTGGGGAGGCATGCCCGCGCCGGGGGGCTGCACGTGGACGACGGGAGCGAACGCTGGGCCGAATTCAGAAAGGGCGCGCGTCCTGACGAGCCGCCCTTCGTGAAAGACGTGCTCACCAAGACGATCTACATCAGCGTCTGGCGCGGCTCCGAAGACGACGACCCGGAGGTGTTCGTAGACGACGGCGGTCACCAGGGGCGACCCTGGCTGAGGTTCCTGGCGGGCAAGCATCCCGAACTGGCGACGCGGGTCCGCACGGGCCTGCTGTCCGACATCAGGCGCCGGTGGCCAGAGGCGAGGGAGGTGCCCGTGATGCCGCGTGGCGGCTTGCCGCTGAGCGACGATCTGCTGTGGACGGGGACCGCCTACATCGCGAAACCCGAGCGGCTCAGCGCCTATGCCGCGCGGGCGGGTGAAGTTCGTCGTTCATCTGCCACGACGGCGCATTCTCCCCCGGAGAATGCCTCCCGCCCTTAAGGCCCATGGTCAGATGCGAGCCCGCAGGCAAACTGCCCGCCATGGACTTAAGCGCCAAGCGCGGTCCTGCGCCGCAAAAGCCGAGGAGGAGGACAGGGCCCGGAGGACCGCTAAGCGCCAGGAGCGGACTTTACCGTACGGCTCAGAAGCAGACGTTCAGAGGCGTCATCCAGCTAACGACGCCCGCCTGCGGACGACGCTTTACTTAGCGCGCGGAGGCCCATGCCCATCTTCCTTGAAGTAGCCATACCGCTCGGGATCCGCCAGCACAGCGTCAGCCGTGGAGAACGCTAGATCGCCCATATCGACACGCTGAAGGATCTTGATCATGCGGTCCCGGTCACACGCCCGCACCGCCTCGTCCCAATCTTCGAACAAGTTTGCTTCAGCCAAGCGCTCATTGACCGTCATAGCTGCAAACTTCGACATGCGCTGCTCCGCGCTCCCGCCCACATCAGCATGAAGCACAATTCGGCGTAGCCAAAGATGCCGCGCAGCCGAGATGCGCCACAATCACCCCTCCCTCCGCCCACGCCACTGCGCGCCGCTCCGCCACCGCCCACCCCTCCCCCATTGACTCCGCACTCCCATCCCCTCAAACCGCCGCAACACAGCAAAAACACGCCCCCAGGGAGGCTTTCATGCGCGTTGGTGTGCCCCGCGAGATCAAGCCGGACGAATACCGTGTCGGCCTGACGCCGACCGCGGTCCGCGAATATGTCTCCCACGGCCACGAGGTGGTGGTGGAGCAGGGCGCCGGCGCCGGGGCCGGCTATGCCGACGAGGCCTACGCCCGGGCGGGCGCGACCATCCTGCCCACCGCCGAGGCGGTGTTCGCCGAGGCCGAGCTGATCGTGAAGGTGAAGGAGCCGCAGGCCGTCGAGTGGGCGAGGCTCACCGACAAGCACATCCTCTTCACCTACCTGCACCTGGCGCCCGACCCGGCCCAGGCCGAGGGCCTGCTGGCCTCGGGCTGCGCGGCCATCGCCTACGAGACGGTGACCGACGCGGCCGGCGGCCTGCCGCTGCTCGCGCCCATGTCCGAGGTGGCCGGCCGCATCGCCGTCTTCTCGGCCGGCGAGACCCTGCTCAAGCACAACGGCGGCATGGGCCTCCTGATCTCCGGCGTGCCCGGCGTGCCGCCGGCCCGCGTGGCCGTGCTGGGCGGCGGCGTGGTCGGCATGAACGCTGCGCGCATGGCCGCCGGCCTCGGCGCCGAGGTGGTGATCCTCGAGCGCTCGATCCCGCGCATGCGCCAGCTCGACGACATGTTCCAGGGCCGCATCCTCACCCGCTACTCCACCCAGGACGCGGTGGAGGAGGAGGTGCTGCGCGCCGACGTGGTGATCGGCGCGGTGCTGACCGCCGGCGCCAGCGCGCCCAAGCTGGTGCGCCGCGAGCACCTGTCGCGGATGAAGCCGGGCTCGGTGCTGGTGGACGTCTCCATCGACCAGGGCGGCTGCTTCGAGACCAGCCGGCCGACCACCCACAACGACCCGACCTACACGGTCGACGGCGTGGTCCACTACTGCGTGGCGAACATGCCGGGGGCGGCGCCGCGCACCTCCTCGGAGGCGCTGGTCCACGCCACCCTGCCGTTCGGCCTGCAGCTCGCCGACCAGGGGCTGGACGCGCTGAAGAAGAACGCCCACCTGGCCAAGGGCCTGAACGTGCTGAAGGGCCAGCTCACCCACCCCGCCGTCGCCGACGCGCTGGGCAAGGGCTTCAAGGACCCCTACGGGGCGTGGAAGTAGCCTACCTCCCCCATCGCGGCAGCGATGGCGGGGGAGGTGCTCGCGCCGCCGGAGTAGACACACGCCCGCAACATTGGTCACCGTTCCTTCCGCCGAACGAAATCAGGGAAGGAGCCGCTCCATGTGCGACGACGACATTCACCCCGGCCTGGTGACCGATCCCACCGTCTCGCGGCGCGGGCTCGGCCTGTGGACCGTGGCCGCCGCGGGGCTCGCCGCCGCCTCCGCCGCCGGGGCCCAGGCCAAGGTCGTGGAGAAGGACGTGCAGGTGAAGACGCCCGACGGCGTCTCGGACTCCGTCCTCTTCCACCCCGAGGGCAAGGGGACCTGGCCGGCCGTGCTCCTGTGGCCAGACATCATGGGGCTGCGTCCCGTGAAGCGGCAGATGGGCCGCCGGCTCGCGTCGCAGGGCTATGTCGTCCTGGTGGTGAACCCGTTCTACCGCTCGCACACCGCGCCGGTGATGCCGGGCGAGATCAACTTCGGCGATCCGGAGACCCGCAAGACCCTGATGGGCTATCGCGCGGCGATGACCAACGAGGGGATCGACAAGGACAGCGTCGCCTACGTGGCCTTCCTCGACGCCCAGAAGCAGACCAACAGGAAGGCCAAGGTGGGCGTGCAGGGCTACTGCATGGGCGGGCCGCTGTCGTTCCGGACCGCCGCGGCCGTTCCCGGGCGGATCGGGGCGGTGGGCAGCTTCCACGGCGGGGGCCTGGTCACCGACCAGCCGTCCAGCCCGCACCTGCTGATCCCGAAGACCAACGCCGAGTATCTCGTGGCCGTGGCGAAGAACGACGACGCCCGCGCGCCGAACGACAAGGAGGTGCTGAAGAAGGCCTTCGCCGACGCCGGCAAGAAGGCCACCGTGGAGGTCTATCCGGCCGACCACGGCTGGTGCGTGCCGGGCTCGCAGGTCTACGACCAGGCCGCCGCCGAGAAGGCCTGGGCCGAGCTCTCGGCCATGTACAAGCGGGCGCTCGTCTAGGCTTGCCCTGTTCCGCGAGCTGAGCCAGTAATCCGCGCGTGAAGGCGGTCCCCCGTCGACAGGGGGCCAAGAGGGAACAGGGGTGCAGGGCCGGTCTCGGCCCGAATCCCCGGCTGTGCCCGCAACTGTGAGCGGCGAGGCCCGCGTCCGTTCCTCAGTATACGGAGGAAGCCACTGGGAAACCGGGAAGGCGAGGACGCGGCGCCCCTGACCCGCAAGCCAGGAGACCTGCCGTCTTCCGTCGCTCGTCCGTGGCCCGGGTCCAGGCCAACGGCGCGGGAAGGCGCGAGCCCTCCGTCGCAGCGACATCGCTGAAACGACGGAGGCGCCTGATGCGCAAGACCCTGCTTTCCACCACCGCCGCGGCCGTGGCCGCCCTTTCCACCCCCGCCCTGGCCGAGGACGCGGCGGTCGACGAGGTCGTCGTCACCGCCACCCGCCTGCCCACCGACGTGGACCTGGTCACGGGGGCCCGCGTCGTCGACCGGGCCGAGCTGGAGGCCCGCCAGACCGCCTTCGCCGCCGAGGTTCTGGCCACCCTGCCGGGCGTCGCCATCGCCCGCACCGGCGCCTTCGGCGGCGTCGGCGCGATCCGCATCCGCGGGGCGGGCCCCGACAAGACCCTCGTGCTGATCGACGGCGTCCCGGCCGGCGACCCCGCCGATCCGAATGGCGCCTACGACCCCGCCTCGCTGCAGACAGCCGACCTGGAGCGCATCGAGGTGCTGTCCGGCCCGCAGAGCTCGCTCTGGGGCTCCGAGGCGATCGGCGGCGTCGTGGCCCTGAGCACGCGGGAACTCTCCGGCTGGCGGCTGGAAGCCGAAGGCGGCAGCCTCGACACCGCCCGCGCCTTCGCCTCCGCCGGGGTCTCGGAGGACGGCTACGCCCTGAACGGCTCCGTCAGCGGGTTCCGCACCGACGGGGTCTCCAAGGCCGCCGGCGGCGCCGAGGACGACGGTTTCGAGACCTTCACCGCCAACCTCGGCGGCCGGGTGAAGCTCTCGGAGACCGCCAGCCTCGATGGCCGGATCCGCTACACCGACAGCGACATCGACATCGACGGCTTCCCGCCGCCGGCCTTCGAGCTGGGCGACACTCCCCATCGCAACACCAGCCGCGCCTGGTCCGGCTTCGTTCGGGGGCGTTTCGCAGCCCTGGGCCTGGACCACACGCTCAGCCTGTCGGCCTACGACCTCACCCGCGAGAACCTGACCGACTTCCCGGCCCGCTTCGAGGCGGATCGCCAGGTGCTGCGCTGGACGGCCGAGCGCGCGGGCCTGGTGGTGGGCGCCGAGCGGCAGGCCACGGAGGCCGACCTCTCCGGCCGGATCACCGAGGACCTGTCGGTCACCTCCGCCTTCGTGGTGGTGCGCCGCGAACTCGCGCCGGTCACCTTCACCGCCAGCCTGCGCCACGACGAGCCGGACCGGTTCAAGGGGAAGACCACCGGCCGGCTCTCCGCGGCCTGGGCGCTCGGCGGCGGCTTCACCCTGACGGGCTCGGCGGGCCAGGGCTTCAAGATCCCGACCATCAGCCAGTTCGCCTGCGACTTCTGCTTCGCCCCGCCCGTGCCGCTCGTCCCCGAGAAGGCGGCCGGCTACGACCTGCGCCTGGGCTGGCGCGGGGCGCGGGCCAGCGCCGCGCTCACCGCCTACCGGCTCGATGTGAAGGACCAGATCGCCTACCAGGGCCTGCGCTATGTCAACATCGCCCGCACGCGCTCCACCGGGCTGGAGGCCGAGGTCGACGCTCAGGTCACCGAGGCGCTGCGGGTGCGGCTGGCCTACGCCCGCACCGACGCGGTGGACCGCACGACGGACACGAGCCTGATCCGCGTGCCCGACCATGCGGGCGCCGCCAGCCTGATCTGGACCGAAGGCCGGCTTTCCGGCGCGCTCACTGTGCGGGCGGAATCCAGCCAGACGGACACCGCGCGCGACGGCTTCAGCCGGGTGACCCGCAAGGGCTTCGCCGTGGCCGACCTCGCCGGCGCCTTAGAGCTGACCGAGCAACTGACGCTCACCGCCCGGGTGGAGAACCTGGCCGACGAGCGCTACGCGGAGAGCTTCGGCTACGGCGAGCCGGGCCGGGCGGTCTACGTCGGGTTCCGGCTCAGGAACTAGGGGCGACCGCGCCCACGGCGGGGCGCTCGGCCCCCTCGGCCTCGCTGAGGGCGCCGAGCTCGCCCCGCGCGCGGGCGCGGCGGCCGTAGACCAGCTCGAACAGCGGCGTGGCCATGAAGGTGGTCACGATCGCCATCAGCACCAGCATGGAGAACAGCCCCGGCCCGATCAGCCCGCGTTGCAGGGCGATGTTGACCAGGATCAGCTCCATCATGCCGCGGGCGTTCATCAGGGCGCCGATGGCCATGGCGGTGGGGTTGTCCTGCCCGGTGAGCCGGGCGGCGGCCCAGCAGGCGACGCCCTTGGCGATGATCGATCCCCCCAGGACCGCGACGGTGACGCCGAGCAGGCCCACGCTGTCGACCATGGTCAGCTGGGTGTTCAGGCCCGAGTAGGTGAAGAACAGCGGCAGCAGCACCACGACCGCGAACGGCTCCAGCATCCGCTTCAGCTCCGCCGCCAGCCGACCGCGCGGCATCACCGCGCCCAGAACGAAGCCGCCGAACACCGCGTGCAGGCCCGCGTAGTCCATGGCGAAGGCGCTGGCCATGAAGGTGATCATCACCACGCTCAGCACGCCGGGCGTCAGCCGCCCCTCGCGCTCGACGATCCGGCCCAGCGGCGCGAGCAGCCGCGGACCCAGGGTGGTCATCATGGCGACAAAGGCCACGCCGCCGACGATGGCCTTCACGGCCACCGTGGCGCCGTCGCCGACCGTGGCCAGCACGACGGCCAGCACGCACCAGGCGGCGGCGTCGCCCATGGCGCCCGCGGCCAGCGACAGGGACCCCAGGGGCGTGCCGGTCACCCCGCGCTCGTTGAGGATCCGGGCCAGCATAGGGAAGGCGGTGATCGAGATCGCCGCGCCGATGAACAGCCAGGCCTGCACGCCATCGACCCCGTCGCCGAACAGGCCGAGGTCCATGAGCCAGGGCGCGATCAGGGCGGCCACCAGGAACGGCGCCACCATGCCGGACACCGACACGGCCGCGGCGCTCGCAGCGTTCGCCCGGAAATGGTCGCGGCGGAAATCCAGCCCGACCAGGAACATGTAGAGGCCGATGCCCAGCTGGGCGCCCACGTAGAGGACGTCCCGCGACTCCTTGGGGAAGACGGCGGCCTGCAGGTCGGGAGCGAGGAGGCCGAACAGCGAGGGGCCGAGGATCACGCCGGCGACCATCTCGCCCATCACCTGCGGCTGGCCGAGGGAGCGGTGGCCGATCCAGCCGACCACGCGGCAGGCGGCGAGGATCACCGCCATCTGCAGGAAGAACGCTACGCTGAGCTGCGCCGTGGTCATGATGTTCCGCCCCTGGCCGCCCGTCTGCGCGCGCGGTCCGTTTCGGCAGCAAAACACGGGCTTTTCAGCCCCGCAACGATTTTGTTAGCGCTATCAGATCGCCATGAGGCGCAGTTCCGAGCGGTTGGGCGCGGAAATTGCGGCGGAAGGCTCTAGGCGGCGGCCCAGGCGCGGGGGTCGAGGGCCACGGGGTCGTTGATCGCCATCTCGTCCCAGTCCAGGTCCGGCGGCGGGCTCATGGCGGCGGCGACGACAGCGCTCATCTCGGCGGCCGAGGCCACGCCCACCAGCACGGTGGCCGCTTCCGGGCGCGACAGCGCGAAGCCCAGCGCCGCCTGCAGCGGGTCGGAGCGGCCTTCGGCGATCAGGCGGCGGGCGCGGGAGATGCGGCCGGCGGCGGCCTTCAGGTGGCTGGGCGCGCGGTCGGGGGGCAGGAACAGCAAGCCGTTCAGGAAGATCGAGCGCAGCTGCACCTCGACGCCCATTTCGGCCAGGGTGGCGAGGGTCCCGTCGATCAGCAGGCGCTGGTCGAGGAGGGAGGTCGGCGCCTGCACCACGTCGGGCTTGAAGCGCTTGGTCAGCCCCACCGGGTCGTCGGAGGCGTAGACCGAGACGCCGATCTTGCGGCACACGCCGGCGTCCTTCAGCGCCCTCAGCCGGTCCCACAGGAGCGGCCCGTTCGGCGAGAAGAGGTCGGTGGCGGACGGCGCCAGGATGGTGTCCACGCGGTCGCAGCCCAGCCGCTGCATCTGGGCGCGCAGCTCGGCCTCGGCCAGATCCGGGCCGCGGTCGGGGCGCACCGTGGTGATGGTCAGCTTGAAGGGATTGGGCTTGGGCGTGATCTGGCCGATGGTCATCTCGGCCGACGGCGGGCAACGGCCCACCTCGAGCACCCCGATCCCGGACCGCGCCGCGATGGCCAGGATGTCGCGCGCTTCGGCGTCCCGCGGCCGGCCGCGGAAGGCCGGCTGGTCGAGGCCGAACTGGCCCGACCCGAGGCCGAGCTTGGTGATCGGAGACATCATGGAGGCGTAAGGCTTGGTAAGGTCCCTTTGAGCCGCCATGTTGCACCCGAGATGCTTACGAAGCCGTCTACACAACCTTGCCCAGGGGTTAAGGCGTGAGCCGCGAGCCCCTGCCGGAATGGCCGGTGTTCGGCCTGGCCGAGGACGTGCGCCCTGCGCTGCGCCGAGCCCGTGACGCGGGCCGCCCGGTGGCGCTCGCCACCCTGATCGCCGTGGAGGGCGGCGGCCCCCGGCCCGTGGGGACCCAGATGGTCTTCGCCGAGGGCTTCGTCGCCGGCTACTTCTCGGGCGGCTGCGTGGAAAGCGACGTCGCCGACCACGCCCAGGCCTGCCTGGCGGACGGGGCGCCGCGCACCCTGGTCTACGGCGAAGGCAGCCCCTGGCCGGACATCCGCCTGCTCTGCGGCGCGCGCATCGAAATCTTCGTGGAGCGGGTCGCGGCGGACGACCCCGCACTGGCCGCCCTGCTGGCCGCTGCGGCCGAGCGGCGGCCGGTCACCTGGGTGAGCGACGGCTACGCGCGCGCCTGCGCGGCCGAGCTGGAGCCCTGGCCGGAGGCCGCCGTGGTCCGCGACCACGACCCCGCGCCGCGCTTGGCGGTGGTGGGGGGCGACCCCACGGCGCTGGCCATCGCCGAGCTGGGCGCCCGCGCCGGTTTCGAGACGACCCTGGTCCGGCCGAAGGGGCCGGAGACGCCGCCGCCGATCGCCGGGGTTTCCTATTCGCGGGACGAGCCGGCCGAGGCGCTCGAGGCGCTGGGCCTGGATCCGTGGACATCAGTGGCGGTGGCCACCCACGATCTGGAGACCGACCAGGCGGCGCTGCGAGCGGCGCTGCCGTCGCCGGCGGCTTACGTGGGGCTGCTGGGCGCCCGCGCCCGCCTGCCGGAGCGGCTGGCCCGGCTGCGCGCGGCGGGGATCGCCGAGGGCGCCATCGCCCGGCTGCATGCCCCCATCGGCCTCGACATCGGCGGCAAGGCGCCCTTCGAGGTCGCCGTCTCGGTGATCGGCGAGATCATGGCGCTGCGCTATGCGCGGGCCAGCGGCAGCACCTCGACGGCCTCGCCCGCGGCTGCGGCCGCGGCGCCCGGCGGACGGCGCAGCAGCGCGTCGGCCACGGCGAACACGCTCACCAGCGAAGAATCCTGATCGCGGAAGGGCCGCACCGTGACGGTCCCGTCGGCATAGGCCAGCTTCGCCCGCATCCAGTGCTCCCTGGGGCCATTGGCGGGAAGGGCCTCCTCGAGCCGCGCGGCGATCATCGCGGGCTCGGCCGGAGCGCCCTGGTAGCGGGCGAGGATCGGCTTCAGGAACAGCTCGGCGCAGACGAAGGCCGACGCCGGGTTGCCCGGGAGCCCGAGCATGCGCCGTCCGTCGCCCAGGACGCCGAAGAAGGTCGGCTTGCCCGGCCGGATCGCCACGCTCTCCACCTTCATCTCCAGGCCGAGCGCCAGCCCTGCGGCCCGCACGAGGTCGTGGTCGCCCACCGAGGCCCCGCCCAGGGTCACGACGAGGTCGGCGTCGGCGCTCCGCAGGGCCTCGATCACCGCGTCCAGTTCGTCGGCCACGGGCTTGCCGCGCGTCGCATCCGCCCCCCAGCCGGCGATCATGGCGGTCAGCGCCGGCGAGCCGGAATCGTAGATCTGGAAACGGCCGGGCTCGGCCGGCGCCTCGACGATCTCCTCGCCGGTGGAGAGCACCGTCACCCGCGGCCGGCCGTGGACCGACAGCTCCGCCCGGCCGGCGGAGGCGGCGAGCGACAGCCGCCAGGGGTCGATCCGCACGCCGGGGGCCAGCAGCGCCTCGCCGGCGCGGAAGTCGCCGCCTGCCGGACGCACGTGGCGGCCCGGCTCGGCGGCGGGGACCCGCACCACATTGCCGTCGCGCTCGGCGTCCTCCTGGATCACCACCGCGTCGCAGCCCTCCGGGACGGCGGCGCCGGTGAAGATCCGCACGGCCTCGCCTTCGCCCACCGGGGCGTCGTAGCCGTGCCCCGCCGCGCTCTCGCCGACGATGCGCAGCGGCGCAGGGCAGTCGCAGGCCCGCACCGCCCAGCCGTCCATGGCGGAGGCGGCGAACGGCGGCTGGTCGCGCACAGCGCGCACCTCCTCGGCCAGCACCCGGCCGACGGCGCGGGCGATGGGGACGACCTCGGGGCGCAGCGGCTCAATCTCGGCGAGCATCCGCGCCCGGGCGTCTTCGACGGCAAGCAGGCGTCGTGTGGTCATGGGCTCCATCAACATGAAGCCTGCGGCCGGTTCAACCGCTCGTCTCAGGCCGGCTGCGGTTCGGACAGCGCCGTCTTCACGTGTGCGGCCAGGAAGTCGGTGAAGGCGCGCACGTGCGGCTGAGTCTTCAGATCCTCCCGGACAATCAGCCACAGCTCGGCGCGCAGTTCCGGCGGCGGCGGGAAGCAGCGCATCAGCTCCGGCTCGGCGTCGCCGATCACCACGGGCAGGGCGCCTAGCCCGAGCCCCGCCTTGAGGTTCCAGACCAGGTTGACGAGGCTGTTGCTGCGGCAGCGGATCGGCGCGTCCGGCGCGGAGGCCTGCAGCCAGCGCCAGCCGGGCAGGACGGACATCCGGCCCTCCATGCCGACGATGTCGTGGCCGGGGATCTGCGCCCGGTTGGCCGGCGCGCCGCGCTCCGAGGCGTAGGCGCGACTGCAGTAGATGGTCCAGTCGGTGTCCGGCAGGCGGCGGGCGACGATGCCCGCGCCCTCCGGCGCGATGCCGGCCCGGAGCGCCACGTCGGCCTCGCCGCGGGCGACGTCCAGCCTCGCGTCGCTCGCCACCACCTCCACCGAGATGCCGGGATGCCGTTCGCGGAAGGCGAGTAGGCACGGCGTCACCAGCCGGTTGGCCAGGGTCTCGCTGGCGGTCACCCGCACGGAGCCGGCCAGCTCCCGGGTCTGGGCGGCCAGGGCGGTGCGCAGCGCCTCGGCCTCGGCCTCCATCCGTTCGGCGGCCTCCACCGCGCGGCGGCCGGCGGCGGTCAGGGTCTGACCGGTGCGCCGGCGCTCGAACAGCGGCGCGCCCAGACGCGCCTCGATGGCGTCCAGCCGGCGCAGCACGGTGGTCTGGTTCACGCCCATGAGCTCGGCGCCGCGCAGGGCCGAGCCCGCGCGCGCGACGGCCAGCACATAGCGCAGGTCGTTCCAGTCCATGCCCCATACTGCATAGCTGCAGCACAGCTGTGCAATACCGGCGATTGGCGAACGTGGGTCGACGCGGCTATTCCCCGCGCCTTCCCGGCGGGGGCCGGGGCTTTCACCCACGTCGCGGCGCGCCGCGGCACGGGCCCAGTCAACAATCGAACGTAGCTGAATGGAGAGCCTGATGAAGCTCGCGTCCAAGGCCGTGCTCGGCCTGTCACTCGCCGCCGCGGCCGTCGCCGCCGTCGCCGTCGCCCAACCCGCGCCGGAAAAGGAGCCCACCCTGGAGGAGGTCCGCGAGGCCACCGCCCGCTATCGCGACGTGAACGTCGCCCTCGCCGAGGGCTATATCCGCGACCCCTTCGACATGTGCGACACCGCCGACATGATGGGCCGTCCCGCCGCCCTCGGCGCCATGGGCGTGCACTACTTCCGCCCGGACCTGGTGGGCGTCACCGCCCCGCCGAACCCGCGGGTGGACGGGAACGGCCTGCACACCGACTTCCGCAAGCCCTCGATCCTGATCTACGAGCCGCAGGCCGACGGCTCGATGGCGCTGGTGGCGGTCGAGAACCTGGTGTTCCAGAAGGCCTGGCACGCCGCCGGCCACAAGGGTCCGCCGACGTTCCGGGGCGTGAAGTGGGACGCCATGGCCGACGATCCGAGGACCCCGATCGACGAGGCCCACATGTTCCAGCCGCACTACGACCGCCACGTCTGGGTGCACCGCGAGAACCCGAACGGCGTCTTCGCCCAGTTCAACCCCAACGTCAGCTGCAAGCACCACAAGGGCGCGGCCGGCCACACCACCCACGCCGCGCGGTGATCGGGGGGGCCTAGGCCCGCCAGTCGCCGGACTTGCCGCCGGTCTTCTCGACCAGGCGGACGGTCTCGATGACCATGCCCTTCTCGGCGGCCTTGAGCATGTCGTAGAGGGTCAGCAGGGCCACCGAGGCGGCGGTCAGCGCCTCCATCTCCACGCCGGTCTGGCCGGTGGTCTTCACCCGTGCGGTGACGGAGAGCCCGCCCTCGGCGGGCTCCACCCGCACCTCGGCCTTGGTGATGGCCAGCGGGTGGCACATGGGGATCAGGTCCGAGGTCCGCTTGGCGGCCATGACGCCGGCGACCTCGGCCACGGCGCGGACGTCGCCCTTCTTCCCCTCGCCGGACAGGGCCAGCCCCAGGGTCTCCGCGGTCATCCGCAGGAAGCCCTCGGCGACGGCTTCGCGGGTCGTGGACGCCTTCTCCGAGACGTCCACCATCCGCGCCCGGCCGGTGTCGTCGATGTGGGTGAGCTTGCTCACTGCTCCAGCAGCCGGGGCATCAGCTCGACCATGTTGCAGGGCCCGTGGCGGCTGTCGAGCTGGGCGGCGATGACCTTGTCCCAGCCGTCGCGCACCGCGCCGTTGGAGCCCGGCAGGCAGAAGACGAAGCAGCCGCGCACGATGCCGGCCAGCGCCCGCGACTGCAGGGTGGACAGGCCCACCGACTGGTAGCTGATCAGGTGAAAGACGACGGAGAAGCCGTCGAGCTCCTTGTCGAACAGCGGCCGCACCGCCTCGGGCGTCACGTCCCGGCCGGTGATGCCGGTGCCGCCGGTGGTGACGATGGCCTCGACGCCGGCGTCCACCCAGGCGTTCACCTGGCGGCGGATCTCGTCCACGTCGTCGCGCACGATCGCCTTGCCGACCAGCTCGTGGCCGGCGCCGGTCACCCGCTCGGCCAGCAGATGGCCGGAGGTGTCGCTCTCCTCGTCGCGGGTGTCGGAGATGGTCAGGACCGCGATCCGCACGGCCTTGAAGGGACGGTTGGCGTCGATGCGTCCGCCGGGGGACAGCACGGGGGCGTTCATGGTCAGGTCTCCTGCTCCCAGCGCGCGACGTCGGCGTGATCTTCCGCGCGCGGCTCGATCCAGCGGGCGCCGCCGGGGCCGTGCTCCTTCTTCCAGAAGGGGGCGCGGCTCTTCAAGTAGTCCATGAGGAAGTCGCACGCCTCGAAGGCCTGGCGGCGGTGGCGCGAGGCGGTGGCCACGAAGACGATCGGCTCGCCCGGCGCGATCTTCCCCACCCGGTGCAGGATACGCAGGTCCTGCAGGCCGAAGCGGGTCCGCGCCTCGTCGGCGATCTTGCCGATCTCGTGTTCGGTGAAGCCCGGATAGGCCTCCAGCTCCAGGATGTCGGTGGCGCCTTCCTCGGCGCGGGCCAGGCCGGTGAAGGTGGCCACGGCGCCGACCTCGGCCCGGCCCCTGGCGAATTCGGAGAGCAGCTCGCCCGGCTCGAAGGGCTGGTCGGAGAGGGTGATCATCCGCCGCTCATCGGCGGCAGGAAGGCGACCTCGGCGCCGGGGCCGAGCGGCCGGTCGCCACGCACGATGGCCTGGTCCAGCGCCACCTGCACGCCGGGCCCGCCGAGCGCCTCCCCGAGCCGGGCGTCTTCTTCCGAGAGCCGCGCCCTCAGCGCCGCGATGGAGGCCGCATCGATCTCCCGCTCGCGCCAGCCCGCGAGGTCGCTCAGGCGCCCGAACAGCAGCACCTTCGCCACGCTCAGCCCCCCGTGGTGGACATGTGGCGGGCCACCGCCGGGGCCGCGGCGCGGGCGATCTTGAAGTCGTGGCCCTTCGGCTTGCCGTCCACCGCCAGGCGGATGGCGTCCACGAGGTCGGCGTCGGAGCCGCCGGCGCGGAGCACCGCCCGCAGGTCGGTGGCGTCGTCCTGCCCCAGGCAGGTGTGCAGGGTGCCGGTGCAGGTCAGCCGCACGCGGTTGCAGGATTCGCAGAAGTTGTGGCTCAGCGGGGTGATGAAGCCGAGCCGGCCGCCGGTCTCCGCGACTTCGGCGTAGCGCGCAGGACCGCCGGTGGAGAGCGGGATGTCGGTCAGCGTCCAGAAGCTCTCCAGCTCGGCGCGGACCTGCCTCAGCGAGAGATACTGGTCGGTGCGGTCGGCCTCGACCTCGCCCAGCGGCATGGTCTCGATCAGGGTCATGTCGCAGCCCCGACCGTGCGCCCAGCGGATCAGCTCCGGGAGCTCGGCGGCGTTGTCGTCCTTCAGCGCCACGGCGTTGATCTTCACCTTGAGCCCCGCCGCCTGGGCGGCCTCGATCCCCGCCATGACCTTGGCGAGGTCGCCGCCGCGGGTCAGCCGCCGGAACAGGTCGGGCTTCAGGGTGTCGAGCGAGACGTTGATCCGCCGCACGCCCGCCTCGGCCAGCCGGCCGGCGAACTGGGTGAGCTGGGTGCCGTTGGTGGTGAGCGTCAGCTCCTCCAGCGCCCCGGTCTTCAGGTGCCGGCCCAGGCCGGCGATCAGGTCCATCACGCCCTTGCGCACCAGGGGCTCGCCGCCGGTGATCCTGAGCTTCCGTGTCCCCAGGCCCACGAAGGCCGAGGCGATGCGGTCCAGCTCCTCCAGGGTCAGCACCTCGGCCTTCGGCAGGAAGGTCATGTGCTCGGCCATGCAGTAGACGCAGCGCAGGTCGCATCGATCCGTCACGGAGACGCGCAAATAGGTGACGGTGCGGCCGAAACCGTCCGTCAGGCCTTCGGGGCCTTGCCGGGATGTGGCGTCGTAGGGCGTCATGCGGCTCCAAAGATAGAGGGGAACGACGGTTGGCGACAGGGGCAGGACCGACGCAGGCGTTCGAGGCGGTGGTGCTGGCGGCCGGCGTGGGCTCGCGCTTCGGCGGCGGCAAGCTGCTCGCGCCCTATATGGCCGGCGTCCTGCTGGACGGGGCGCTGGCCGCCGCCTTCGCCGCGCCGGCGCGGAGCGTGACGGTGGTGACGGGGGCGGAGGAGGAGGCCGTGGCCCGCGCCGCGATCCGGCTCGCCGACCGCTTCGGCCAGCACGACCGCCTGCGCATGGTCCACGCCGCCGACTATGCGCTGGGCATGGCGCATTCCCTGCGCATGGGGATCGCCGGCCTGCCGGGCGAGACGCTCGGCGCCTTCGTCTTCCTGGGCGACATGCCCCGGGTGCCGCGCGACATCCTGCAGCCGATGGCCGAGGCGGTGCAGGCGGGCGCCCTGGCCGCCGCCCCGGTGTTCCAGGGCCGCCGCGGCAATCCGGTGCTGCTGGCCGCCGAGCTCTTCCCGCAGGTCCTGGCTCTGACCGGCGACGCCGGCGCCCGCCAGGTGCTCGCCGACCTCGGGGATCGTCTGGCCCTGGTGGAGGCCCCCGACGACGGCGTCCTGTTCGACGTCGACCGGGCGGAGGACCTGCCGGGCTAGACCGTCTTCACGAACGGCAGGGCCGTGGTCGGCTGGCCGTTCATCGCCAGGAGCGCGTTGGCCACGGCGGCGGCGATCACCGGGGTGCCGGGCTCGCCCACGCCGCTCGGCGGATTGGGCGAGGGCACGATGTGGGTCTCGACCGTCGGCGCCTCGGAATTGCGCAGCACCCGGTAGCCGTCGAAGTTGCCCTGCTCGACGCGGCCGTCCTTCAGGGTGATCGCCCCGTAGAGCGCCGCCGACAGGCCATAGCAGGTGCCGCCCTCCATCTGCGCCGCCACCTGATTGGGCGAGATGGCGATGCCGCAGTCGATGGCGGTGACCACCCGGCCGACCCGAGGCTCGCCGTCCACCATCTGCACCTCGGCCACCTGGGCGACCACCGAGCCGAAGCTCTCGTGCACGGCGACGCCGCGGGTCCAGCCGGCCGGGGGAGGCGTGGTCCAGCCGGCCTTCTCGGCGGCCAGGTTCAGGGCGGCCAGGTGCCGGTTGGCGCCGGCCTTCACATAGAGCGCCCGGCGGTATTCCACCGGGTCCTTGCCGGCCTTGCGGGCCAGCTGGTCGATGGTGTGCTCCATGACGAAGGCGGTGTGGGTCGCGCCCACCGAACGCCACCACAGCACCGGGACGCCGACGTCCGGGGTGATCAGCTGGGCGTCCACCACGGGCGTGGCCCTCAGATAGGGCGAGCCCTTGGTCCCTTCGACCGCCGTCTCGTCCAGCTTGGGCTCGCCCATGGGGGAGCCCTTCATGATCGACTGGGTGACGACCCGGTGTCGCCAGGTGGCCGGATAGCCGTCGGCATCCGTGGTGATCCGCACGGCGTGGTGAACGATCGGCCGGTAGTAGCCGGCCTGCATGTCGTCCTCGCGGGTCCAGACCAGCTTCACCGGCCGGCCCTTGCCGACCTTCTTGGCGATGTGCACCGCCTCGACCACATAGTCGGACTGGAAGGTGGTGCGCCGCCCGAAGGAGCCGCCGGCGAACAGGGTCTCCACCTCGATCGCACCCGGGACATTGAGCACGATCTTCGCCGCGTTCATCTGGTCCAGCGTCGGCGACTGCGAGCCGTGGATCAGCTTGCAGCGGTTGCCGTTGACGATGGCCACGCAGTCCATCGGCTCCATGGCCGCGTGCGCCAGGTAGGGGAAGTCGTAGGTGGTCTCGAGCGCCGCGGTCCCGCCCGCCGCCCGGGCCGCGTCGCCCTTGGTGTCGAAGGCCGCCCAGGTGGTCTTCTCCGGCGTCGTCCTGCCCGCGGCGATGTCGCGGAACAGGGCGGTGATCTCCTCCGAGCCGCGCTTCTCGGCCTTGGCCTCGTCCCAGGTGACCTTCAGGGCGTCGCGGCCCTGGCGGGCGGCCCAGGTGTTGTTCGCCACCACCGCCACGCCGGACGGGATCTGGAAGACGTCGACCACGCCCGGGACCTTGCGCGCCGCCGCGCCGTCGAAGGACGACACCTTGGCCCCGAACCGGGGCGGGTGCGCCACCATGGCCACCAGCATGTTCTCCAGGCGCACGTCGGAGGTGAACCTCGCCGTCCCGTCGCTCTTGGCCTGGGAGTCCTTGCGCCGCACCCGGTCGGTGCCGATCAGGGTGAAGGTCTTGGGGGCCTTCAGGGCCGGGCTCTGCGGCGGCGCCACCTTGGCGGCGTCCTCCAGAAGCTCGCCGAAGCCCGCCTGGCGGTTCGAGGCGGCGTGGCGGACGACGCCGTCCTGCACCGTCACCTCGGCCACCGGCGCGTTCCAGCGGTTGGCGGCGGCCTGGACGAGCATCGCCCGCGCCGAGGCGCCGGCGGTGCGCAGCTGGGTCCAGGAGTTCGGGATCGCCGAGGACCCGCCGGTCCCCTGCACGCCCATCATGGAGTTGGCGTAGACCTTGGCGTTGGCCGGCGCCTGCTCGACCCGCACCTTCGCCCAGTCCGCGCCCAGCTCCTCGGCGACGATGGCCGCGAGCCCGGCATGGTTGCCCTGGCCGAACTCGATGTGCTTGGAGACCACCGTCACCCAGCCGTCCGGGGCGATCTTCACGAAGGGGCCGAAGGCGCCGAAGTCCTTCTTGGCGCCGATGCTCATGAGGTCGGCGGGCGAGCAACCGACGACCAGGGCGCCGCCGGTGAGCGCCGCGCCGACCGTCAGCGCGTCGCGCCGGGTGATGTCCTTCAGGGGCTTGTTCATGGCGTCCTCAGGCCTTGGGCGGCGGCACGGCGAGCGGGGCGGGGGTGACGGCCACCGGCGGCGGCGCGGGCCGGCCCATGCCGGCGGCGTCCTTGATGGCGGCGCGGATGCGCTGATAGGTCCCGCAGCGGCAGATGTTCCCGTCCATGGCCGCGTCGATATCGTCGTCCGACGGCTGCGGCGTCGCGGTCAGCAGGGCGACCGCGCTCATGATCTGGCCCGACTGGCAGTAGCCGCACTGCGGTACGTCGTGGCGCACCCAGGCCTGCTGCAGCGGGTGCTGGCCGCCCAGGCTCTCGATGGTGGTGATCTTGGCGCCCGTGAAGGCGGAGATCGGCGCCGAGCACGAGCGCACCGGCTGGCCGTCGGCCAGGACCGTGCAGGCGCCGCACTGGGCCACGCCGCAGCCGTACTTGGTCCCGGTCAGCCCCAGTTCATCGCGCAGCACCCACAGAAGGGGCGTATCCGGCGCGGCCTGCACCTGCACGGCCCGTCCGTTCACATCGAGCGTGGTCGCCATGGAGTCCCCTCTGACGCATCTGGATCAGGCATCCTATCGCCGTTCAGACACCACGGTAAGCCGCCCGCCTTGCGTGTCCGGGCCGATCCGCTAGCTATGCCCCGGACACGCGCCGCACATCCTTTCAGGAGAGACCGTTTGCTTCGTCCCGTCCTCGCCGTCGCCGCCCTTTCGCTCGCCGCCGGTCCCGCCCTCGCCGCCGATGGCGAGCAGCTGTTCAACATGCAGTGCAAGATGTGCCATGGCGGAACCCCGATGGGCCCGCCGCTGACCGGCGTCGCCGGCGGGAAGATCGCCGCCAAGGAGGGCTTCGCCTATTCCGAGGCCCTGAAGGCCAAGGGCGGGACCTGGACCGATGCGAACCTCGACGCCTTCCTCAAGGCGCCCACCCAGTTCGCGCCCGGCACCAAGATGATGATCTCCGTCCCCGCCGACGACAGCCGCCAGGCCCTGATCGCCTACCTCAAGACCCTGAAGTAGCGGCATGGACGCCTTCCCCGCGTTCTTCCCGCTCGCCGGCCGCACGGTGGTCATCGCCGGGGAGGGCGAAGGTGCGGAAGCCAAGGCCCGGCTGTTCGAGGGCTCGCCCGCCGTCGTACGGCGGCTGATCGCCCAGGACGCGCTGACCCCGCTCTCCTACCAGGGGGCGGCGCTGGCCTTCATCGCCAGCCCGGACGATGCGTTCGCGGAGGCCGCCGCCGCCGCCGCACGCAAGGCCCATGTGCCGGTGAACGTGGTCGACCGGCCGGCGCTCTGCGACTTCACCACCCCCGCCGTCATCGACCGGGGCGAGGTGGTGGCCGCGGTGGGCACCGGCGGCGCCTCGCCGATGCTCGCCACCCTGCTGCGCCACGACATCGAGGCCCGGGTGCCGGAAGGCGCCGGACGGGTGGCGGCCCTGTTCCGCAACCTGCAGGACGAGGTGCGCCGGGCGCTGCCCGAGCCGCACCGGCGCCGCGCCTTCCTGCGCGCGGCCCTGACGGGCCCGGCCGCCCAGGCGGCGTTGTCCGGCGACATGGAGGCCGCCGCGCGGCGCCTGCGCGAGGCGCTGGAGGAGGACGCCCCGAGCTTCGGCGTGGTCCAGGTGCTGGATGCCCGCGGACCTGCCGAGCACCTCAGCCTGAAGGCCAGCCGCGCCCTGGCCGCCGCCGACGTCTTGGTCTGCGATCCGGGCGTGGACCCCAACGTCGTCTCGCTGGCCCGCCGGGACGCCGAGCGCATGGCGCCCGAGACGCTCACGCCGGAGCGGCTGCGCGCCTTCGTGGAGGACGGGATGCGGGTCGTGCGCCTGCACGCCGGCCACGTCCCGACCGACGATCTCGCCGCTGCCGGCGTCACCATCGAGTTGCTGCCGATTGTTCAGGAATAATACCCGGGCGATATTGACGAGGAATAATATCCGGGTAAAAGGCGCGCTTCGCCCGGAGCTGCGCCATGCGTCATCTGATCCCGTCCGAGAAGCTCGCCGCCGTGGAGGAGGCGCTCCTGCAGGCGTTCGGAACCGCGGCCCCCGACGCCCCGCCGCGGCCGATGATCGGAGGCATGTCGGGCGCCCGGCTGTTCCGGATCCGGGTCGGCGGTATCCCATATATCCTGCGGCTTGAGCCGGAGCGCGCGCCGCCGTTCGGGGATCCGGTCCGGGCGCACGCCTGCATGCGGATCGCCGCGGAGGCCTGCCTGGCGCCGCCGGTCCGATACGCCGACGCGGCCACCGGCGTCGTGATCATGGACCTGATCGCCGAGCAGCCGCTGACCGAGTACCGCGGTGACCTGATGGTCGAGCTCGGGCAGTCGGCGCGCCTGCTGCACGAGACGAAGGCCTTCCCGCCCCTCGTGGACTACCTGGCGGGCATGGACGTCCTGCTGGGCTGGTTCCGCGTCGCGGGCCTCGTCACGCCCGAGGCCGACGAGTTGTTCGAGCGCTTCGCGGCCTTCCGGGACCGATACGCCACGCCCGAGGCCGATCTCGTCTCCAGCCACAACGACCTCAACGCCAGGAACGTGCTCTACGACGGCCGCCGGCTGTGGCTGATCGACTGGGACGCGGCCTTCCTGGCCGACCGCTATGTGGACCTGGCCGGCCTCGCCAACTGGTTCGGCGCTGGGGCCGAGGACACCGAGCGCCTGCTCGCCACCTATTTCCGCGCCTCGCCGACGGAGGCGCAGAGAGCCCGGCTGTGGCTGATGCGGCAGGTGAACCACCTGTTCTACGGGGTGATGTTCGCCCTCAGCGGCGCGGAACTCCGCCGGCCCGCCGACATCGCCGGCGCGCGGGGACTCGCCGAACTGCGCGCCGACCTCGCCGGGGGCCGGCTCGACCTGCACCGCGCGGGGGTGCGCCTCGAGTTCGGCGCGGCCCTGCTGGCGGAGGCCCTCGCCGGCTTCCGGAGCGCCGGCTTCGGGGCGCAGCTCGCCCGCGCGGCCTAGGCCGCTGCGCGACCCCTACTGGTCGAGGGGACGGCCGCGCGTCTCCGGCAGCAGGAACAGGCAGGTCACCACGCTGATCGCCGTGAAGGCGAACGGGTACCAGAGCCCGGAGTAGATGTTCCCCACGGCCGCTACGATGGCGAAGGCGGTGAAGGGCACGAAGCCGCCCACCCAGCCGGTGCCGATATGGTAGGGCAGCGACAGGGCCGTGTAGCGGATCCGCGTCGGGAAGAGCTCCACGAGGCAGGCCGCGATCGGGCCGTAGAGGGCGGTGGCCGCGACCACGAAGATCATCAGCACCCCAAAGGCGGCCACCAGGTTCATCCGCTCTGGGTCGGCCTTGTCGGGGTATCCGGCCTGCGCCAGGCCCTGCTTGATGCGCCGTTCCACCGAGGCCTTCAGCGCCTTCGCGACCTCCGGCGGCTGGCCGGTGGCGTCGGCCGAGGGGATGACGTTGTTCCCGACCCGCACCTGCGCCGGCGCCCCGGCCACGCCCGCCTGGTTCGAGTAGGAGACGCCGGCGTTGGCGAGCGTGCTCTTGGCGATGTCGCAGGAGGTGACGAACTGCGCCTTGCCCACCGGGTCGAACTGCAGGCTGCAATCGGCGGGGTCGGCCACCACCACGACCGGCGTGCGCGCCTCGGCCTCGGCGAGCGCCGGGTTCAGGGTCTGGGACAGCATGTGGAAACCGGGGAAGTAGGCCACCAGCATCAGGGTCATGCCGAACAGCATCACCGCCTTGCGGCCGAGCTTGTCCGACAGCCAGCCGAAGAAGACGTAGAGCAGGGCGCTGGCCGCCGTGGCGCTGAGCATCAGGATGTTGATGGTCTCGGGCGCCACCTTCAGGAACCGCTCCATGAAGGTCTGGGCGTAGAAGAAGGCGGTGTACCAGACGGCCCCTTGCGCGAACATGATCGCCACCAGCGCCAGGAGCACGATCTTCAGGTTCCGCCACTCGCCGAAGGACTCCTTGAAGGGCGCCTTCGAGTGCTCGCCCTCCGCCTTCATCTTGGCGAAGGCCGGGCTCTCCGACAGCTTCAGCCGCATCCAGATGGAGATCGCCAGCAGGCCGGCGGAGAACAGGAAGGGGATGCGCCAGCCCCAGGCGTCGAAGGCGTCGGGCCCGAACAGCTCGCCGACCGCCAGCCGGGTGACGAGGATCACCACCAGGGCCCCGAACAGGCCCAGCGCCGCGGAGGTCTGCACCCAGCTCGTGGAGCGCCCCCGCGCGTTGGTCGGCGCGTGCTCGGCGACGTAGATCGCGGCGCCGCCGTACTCCCCGCCCAGCGCGAAGCCCTGGATGATCCGCATCAGCACGAGCAGGCCCGGACCCAGCAGGCCCACCTGGGCGTAGGTCGGCAGGAGGCCGATGGCGAAGGTCGCCCCGCCCATCAGGGCCACGGTCACCAGGAAGGCGCCCTTGCGGCCCACGCGGTCGCCGATCCGCCCGAACACCAGCGCGCCCAGCGGCCGGAACAGGAAACCCGCGCCGAACAGGGCCAGCGCCGCCACATAGCCGGCCGTCTCGTTGAGACCTGAGAAGAAGGTCCTGGAGATCACCTGGATGAGGCTGCCGAAGACGAAGAAGTCGTACCACTCGAAGGCGGTGCCGGCCGCGGAGGCGGCCACCACCGTCGTCAGCGAGGTCTCCTTCTTCTGGCCCTCGGTCTCTCCTGCGGCGAGCTCCGCCATGCTGTTCTCCCCCCGGTTTGGCGCAAGCTGTAGCACCGCTCGCCGAACGCTTGGAAGGCGGGGCGAGAGAATGGCGCGCGGCGGCGAACCAGCGCAGGCTGGCGCCGTTTGGGGAGGGGCATCCCGGAGACCGCATTGCAGGACATGACCGACGTGGCCGGGGGCGAGCTGAAGTACGTCCCGGCTCCCCCCGCGCCGCCGCCTCCGCCTCCGGAGGAGCCGAACTCGCTCTGGCGGCGCCGGCCGATCCAGGTTGCGCTCGCGGCGGTCGGGCTCCTGCTGCTGGTGTTCCTCTGGCTGAGCTGGGCGCTGCCGGTCGGGCGCGCGCTGGAGCCGCTGGAGAACCCGACGCTGGTGCTGGTCACCGCCGACGGCAAGCCGTTCGCCCGCCGGGGCTCCTACAAGGAGGCGCCCGTCGAGGTTGAGAGGCTGCCCGAGCACGTGCCCCAGGCCTTCGTCGCCATCGAGGACCGGCGCTTCTATTCCCACCTGGGCCTCGACCTGCGCTCCATCGCCCGCGCCGCGGTGACCAATGCGGAGGAGGGCGAGATCCGCCAGGGCGGCTCCACCATCACCCAGCAGCTCGCCAAGAACGCCTTCCTCAACAACCGCCAGACCTTCCGCCGCAAGGCGCAGGAGGCGCTGATCGCCCTCTACCTGGAGGCCAGGCTGTCGAAGGAGGAGATCCTCTCCCGCTACCTCTCCTCGGTCTATTTCGGCGACGGGGTGTTCGGCCTGCGCGCCGCGGCCCGGCACTTCTTCAACAAGACGCCAGAGCAGCTCACCGTCGGGGAGGCCGCCATGCTGGCCGGCGTCGTGAAGGCCCCCTCGCGCCTCGCCCCCACCGAGGACTTCCGCGCCTCCCAGCAGCGCCAGCGGGTGGTGCTCGCCGCCATGGTCGACCAGGGCATGATCACGCCCGCCCAGGCCCGGCAGGCCCGTCGCGTGCGCCTGCGCGAGGGCCGCAGCAGCCTGCCGGTGGGCTCCTACTTCGCCGACTGGATCTCGGCCGAGACCAAGCGGGTCTTCGACCGCGCCTACGGCGAGGTCCAGGTCCAGACCACCCTCGACTCTGTCCTGCAGGCCCAAGCCCAGCGCGCCGTGCGCCGGGCGCTCGCCGGCGCCCGCGGCCAGCGCGCCACCCAGGCGGCCCTCGTGGCGATGCGCACCGACGGGCGGGTCGTGGCCATGGTCGGCGGCCGCGACTACCAGGAGAGCCAGTTCAACCGCGCCACCCAGGCGATGCGCCAGCCGGGTTCGGCCTTCAAGCTGTTCGTCTACCTCGCCGCGCTCCGCCGCGGCATGACGCCGGACAGCGCCATCCTCGACGCGCCGCTGAAGCTCGGCGACTGGACTCCGGAGAACCACGAGGGCGAGTACGCCGGCCGGATGGTGCCGCTGCGCGACGCCTTCGCCCGCTCCTCCAACGTGGCCGCCGTCCGGCTGTCCGAGCAGGTGGGCCGCCAGAACGTGATCCGCGCCGCCCGCGACCTGGGGGTCCGCGCCGACATCCCCAACGACCCGACCATCGCGCTCGGCACCCCGCAGATGTCGCTGCTGGAGCTGACCTCCGCCTACGCCGCCGTGGCGGCCGGGCGCACGCCGGTGATCCCTCGCGGCCTGGCGGCGGAGCCAGTCTACGGCCCCTTCGGCCGACCGCCGCGGCCGCGCGCGCTCGACGCCCGCGAGCGCGACGCCCTGCTCCTGATGCTGCGCGAGGTGGTCACCCGCGGCACCGGGACGGCGGCCAGCCTGCGCGTGCCCGTCTACGGCAAGACCGGCACCAGCCAGGACTATCGCGACGCCTGGTTCGTGGGCTTCACCGGCGACCTGGTGGTGGGGGTGTGGGTCGGCAACGACGACAACTCGCCGATGCGGGGCGTCACCGGCGGCACGATCCCGGCGCGGATCTTCCGCGACTTCACGGGCTTCGCGGCCTCACGGCAGGACTTCCGCGAGCCGCTGCGGGCCGAGCCCAGCCAGGAGACGGTGGACCTGGAGGCGATCGACCCCGAGCCGCTGGAGCTGCCGCCGATCGAGGGCGAGACCCTGGACCCCATCGGCGAGCTCCCGCCCGCGCCCGAGGGGGCGTCGCCGCCCGTGCTCGCGCCGCCCGAGGAGCTGGACGTCCCGCCGCCGGACGAACCCGCGCCGGAGGAGCCTCCGCCGGAAACGCCCTAGGGGTGTCAGGCCACGGCCGAGGCGGCGGGGTCGCCCGCCTCCGGCTCGGCGCTGAGCCGGGCGATCTCGGCGATCAGGGCGGCCGGCGAGATGGGCTTGCCCACCACGCCGTCCATGCCGGCGTCGAGGTAGGTCTGCCGCTGGTGCGACAGCACATTGGCGGTCAGCGCGACCACCGGCGTCTGGGCCGCCGGACCGCCCAGGGCGCGGATGCGGCGCACCGCCTCCAGCCCGTCGATGCCGGGCATCTGCACGTCCATCAGGATCAGGTCGAAGCCGCCGCGCTCGGCCGCCTCGACGCCGAGGTAGCCGTCGGGCGCGGTCTCCACCGAAGCGCCCAGGTGCTCCAGCATCTTGGTGGCGATCATCCGGTTGGTGGCGTTGTCCTCGACCACCAGGATGCGCAGGCCCTCCAGCACCGGCTGCACGGCCTCGGCCTCGGGGGCGCGGACCTCGGCGGCCTCGGCGGCCACCTCCAGCCAGAAGGTGGAGCCCTCGCCCTCGACCGAGGTGAAGCCCACGTCGCCGCCCATCATCTCGGCCAGCCGCTTGGTGATGGCGAGGCCCAGGCCCGTGCCGCCGAACTTGCGGGTGGTGGAGGCGTCGCCCTGGTCGAAGCGCTGGAATATGCGCGGCTGGGCTTCGGCGGGGATGCCCACGCCGGTGTCGCACACCTCCAGCCGCAGCCGGCCGGGCGCGGGCGCGGCGCAGCGCACGGTGACGCCCCCGCGCTCGGTGAACTTCACGGCGTTGCCCACGAGGTTGAACAGCGCCTGGCGCAGGCGGACCGGGTCGGAGACCACCCAGCCCATGGCGGGATCGCTCTCCACGCTCAGCGTCAGCCCCTTGGCCTGGGCCTGCGGCCTCAAGAGCCGGGCCACCCCGTCCACAAGGGCCGCGGGGTCCATGGGCTCGCAGGCCAGCTCCAGCCGGCCGGCCTCGATCTTCGAGAAGTCCAGCACGTCGTTGAGGAGCTCGGCCAGCATGTGGCCGCAGTTCAGCGCCTCCGCGAGCATGGTGCGGCCGTCCTCGCTGAGGTTCTCGTGCCGCAGGAGCTGAAGGACGCCCATCACGCCGTTCATCGGGGTGCGGATCTCGTGGCTCATGTTGGCCAGGAAGGCGGCCTTGGCCTCGCCGGCCGCTTCCGCCGCCCGCTGCGCCTCGATCAGGGCCAGCTCCTGGCGCTTGCGGGCGTCGAAGTCATGGACCAGGCCGACCGCCTTCAGCCAGCGGCCGCCGCGACCGACCTTCAGGTGATGCACCACGCGGACCCAGCGCTCCTCGCCGTCCTCGCGGACGATGCGCGCCTCGAAGGCCTCGCCGGAGCCTTTCTTGCCGGAGTGCAGGGCGCGGAAGGATTCCCGCACATGGTCCAGGTCCTCGGGGTGGAACCCCGGATAGCGGAGCTGGGTCGCCTCCTCGTAGGTGGAGCGGCGGCCCTTGCCCGTGAGCTTCTTGAATTCCGGCGAGCACCAGAAGGTCTTGTTGACGTGGTCGATCTCGTAGACGCCGGCCTCGGCGGCTTCGAGGGCGAGCTTCAGGCGCTTGGCGTTCTCCAGCGCGTCGCGGCGGGCGTGGCGCATGCGCTGCTCGCCCAGGCGGGCGGCGTCGCGGGCCTCGGCCAGTTCGGTGATGTCCTGCGACAGGCCCTTGAGCGCGTGCATCCCGCCGTGCCGCGGCTCGGTGTGGAAGGTGACGCGGACGGTGATCCAGCGGTCCTTCAGCCTCAGGCGGTGCTCGAACTGGGCCGGCACGCCGTCGCGGACGCCGCGGTTCATGATCGCCTGGATCTCCTCCCGCTCGTCCGGGTGCAGGCGCGCGGCGAACGCTTCGGGCGTCTCGTACTCGTCGGCCGTGAAGCCGGTCAGCGCCACCAGCTCGTCCGACCAGTGGCTGCGGCCCTCGTGCGGCTCGTAGGTCCAGACCCCGATCCCGGCCGAGGCGCCCAGCAGCTTGCGGGTGCGGCGAGCCTCCTCCAGCTCCGCCTGCCGCGCGCGGTCGGCGGTGGCGTCGCGCATGGTCACGATCAGCGACCCGTCCGGCATCTTCTGGCTGCGCGACCCCATCCAGACCCAGGCGCCGTCCTTTCGCCGCAGCCGTACCTGGCTCTCGCGGACGTCGCCGGGGGCCATGGCGCGCACGCGGTTGCGCACGTCGGGCAGGTCGTCGGGATGCATGAACTCGCCGACGAAGCGGCCGAGCACCTCGTGCTCCGGCCAGCCGAGCACGCGCTCCCACGCCGGGTTCACCAGCTTCAGCACGCCGCCCGGCGCGGCCACATGCATGAGATCGCCGCTGTTCTCGAACAGCCAGCGGATCATCTCATCCTTGTCGGCGGCGCCTGTCGCGCTCTGTCCGGCCATGCGTTTCCCTCAATCGGGGAAGTCTACGCTTAGCCTGGTAAACGTATCGTTTGGGCGGGGTGCGGCTTTTTAGAAGGCGTTTTCCCCGGTGATCGCCCGGCCCAGGATCAGGGCGTGGACGTCGTGGGCGCCCTCGTAGGTGTTCACCGTCTCCAGGTTCGCCGCGTGCCGCATCACGTGGTACTCGCCCGAGATCCCGTTGCCGCCGTGCATGTCGCGCGCGACCCGGGCGATATCCAGCGCCTTGCCGCAGTTGTTGCGCTTCAGCATGGAGATCGCCTCCGGGACCCAGGCTCCCTCGTCGATCAGCCGGCCGAGCGCCAGGGCGCCCTCGAAGCCCAGCGCGATCTCGGTGGACATGTCGGCCAGCTTCTTCTGGACCAGCTGACGCGAGGCCAGGGTGCGGCCGAACAGGCTGCGGCTGGAGACGTAGTCGCGCGCGGCGTGGAAGCAGAACTCCGCCGCGCCCATGGCGCCCCAGGCGATGCCGTAGCGGGCCTTGTTCAGGCACGAGAACGGCCCGCGCAGGCCGGACACGCCGGGCAGCATCATGTCCTCGGGCACGAAGACGTCGTTCAGCGCGATCTCGCCGGTGACGGAGGCCCGCAGCGACAGCTTGTTGAGGATCTTCGGCGTCTCGAAGCCGTCGGCGCCCCGCTCCACCAGGAAGCCGCGGATCACCCCGTCCAGCTTCGCCCACACCAGGGCCACGTCGCTGATCGGCGAGTTGGTGATCCACATCTTCGCGCCGTTGAGCACGTAGCCGCCGTCCACCTTCTTCGCCACGGTGCGCATGGAGGCGGGGTCGGAGCCGCCGTCGGGCTCGGTCAGGCCGAAACAGCCGATGATCTCGCCCTTCGCCATGCCGGGCAGGAGCTTGCGCTTCTGCTCCTCCGAGCCGAAGGCGTAGATCGGGTACATGACCAGCGAGCTCTGCACGCTCATCGCCGAGCGGTAGCCGCTGTCGATCGCCTCGATCTCGCGGGCGATCAGGCCGTAGGCCACGTGGTTCACCCCGGCGCAGCCGTAGTCCTCGGGCAGCGTCGGCCCGAGGAAGCCCAGCTCGCCCATCTCGGTCATGATCTCGCGGTCGAACCGCTCGTCGGCGAAGGCCGAGACGACGCGGGGCAGCAGCTTCTCGCGGGCGTAGGCGCGGGCCGCCTCCCACACCATCCGCTCCTCTTCCGAGAGGCGCGAGGCCATGTCCAGGGGATCGTCCCAGCGGTAGGTCTTCTGCGGCGCGGCGTCGAGCGGCATGGCGGGGTCCTCCTGGCTGTCGGCGGGCCTTATGACGCCATTTCGGCCGCGGGGGTAGGCCCGGACGTACCTAGAGTTCGGACCACATCCTGAGCAGGTTGTGATAGGCACCGGTGAGCGAGACGATCGCCGGGTCGGCCTGGCCGGCGCCCTGCGCCAGCTTCTGGATCGCCAGGTCCATGTCGAACAGCAGGGTGCGCCGGGCGTCCTCGCGCACCAGGCTCTGGATCCAGAAGAAGCTGCCCACCCGCTCTCCGCGGGTCACGGGCTCGACGCGGTGCAGGCTGGAGGCCGGATAGAGGATCAGGTCGCCGGCCGGCAGCTTCACCTCGTGCAGGCCGAAGGTGTCCTCGATCACCAGCTCGCCGCCGTCGTAGTCCTCGGGTTCGGCGAGGAACAGGGTGGCCGACAGGTCGGTGCGGATGCGGACGCCCGTGTCCCGGTGGAAGCGGAGCGCGTTGTCGATGTGGTCGCCGAAAGCCTGGCCGCCGCCATAGCGGTTGAACAGCGGCGGATAGACGGTGTGCGGCAGGGCCGCCGACATGAACAGCGGGTTGCGGGTCAGCGCCTCGCGGATGAAGGCGCCGGCTTCCCGGGCCGCGGACGAGTCCTCGGGCAGCTGCAGGTTCACCTTGGCCAGCGCGGACTGCGATCCCGACGTGGCGTTGCCGTCCGCCCATTCGGCGGAGTCGATCCGCGCCCGCACCTGGGCCACCTCGGCCTTGGTCAGCACGCCTGGGACTTGCAGCAGCATGACGGGGTCATCCTAGACGAAAGGGCGCCCTGCCCGCGAGCACGGGCAGGGCGCGAGCGCCGCCGGTTCCTCGGGGGAGGATCAGAACCGGTAGCTGGCGGTAAGGGTGGCGTTGCGGCGGTCGCCCGGGGTCGCCCAGCCGTTGTTGCGCCCCCGGATGTAGTAGACCTCGTCGAACAGGTTGTTGACGTTGAGCCGCAGCTCCGTGCGCTCCGTCGGGCTCCAGGCCACCGTCAGCCGATGGACCCAGTAGGGCTCAGTGCGCACCAGCGGGATGGTGGTCCGGGCCGGCGGGTTCGACCCGGTGATCTGGCCGTGCTGGGTCAGGTAGTACCGGCCCTGGTAGGTCACGCCATAGCCCACCTGTACGTCGCGCGGCAGGTCGTAGGTGGTGAACAGGCTGAAGGCGTGGTCCGGCACGTTGGCCAGCGGATCGCCCTTCGTGAAGTCCAGGCCCTGGCCGGCGCTGAACCGGGAGGCGCCCTGGAGCACCTCGCTCTCCAGCCAGGTGTAGTTGGCGAACAGCGCCCAGGCCTCGGTGATCTGGCCCGACGCGCCGAGCGTCACGCCCTGGACGCGCGCGCTGCCGTCCAGCTGCTGGTCCGGTATCGCCGGGTCGCCGGAGGGCACGCGATAGTTGGTGCGGTCGTTCCGGAACAGGGCGGCGGTGAGCGACAGACGGCCCCACAGGTCCCACTTGCCGCCCACCTCGAGGTTCTCGGCCTCCTCCGGGTCCACGTCGCAGGTGGCGGCGTTGCAGGCGCCCGAGCCGTTCACCGTCGCCTGGCTGGGCGTCTGGGAGTTGCCGTAGGCGACGTAGAGGCTGGCGTTCGGGATCGGCTTGAACACCAGGCCCACGCGGTAGGTGAGGAGGTTCTCCTCGTTGCGGAAGGTCGGGCCCGGCGTCACCTGGCCGAGCGTGGCGGCGGCGGTGGACCAGGTGTCCGTGCGGTTCTCGCCCTCGTTGTGCTCGTAGCGGACGCCGAGGTTGAGGGCCCAGCGGTCCCCGAACTCGATGTTGTCGAAGACGTAGACCGCCTGGTTCTGGCGCTGGCCGTCCTGCGCGCTGGCCTGGATGAAGTTGTAGGGGCCGGTCCAGGTGTTCGCCGGCTCGGCGATGTTCATCGGCGGCAGCACGACGGTCGAGCCGTTCGGGTTGCGCAGCACGTTGCCGGTGTCGAGGTGGAAGTCCTCGGCGAAGAAGGCCGCCCCCGCGACCAGGGTGTGGCGCGTGGCGCCCAGGTCGAAGGCCCAGGTGAAGTCGGTCTGGTTGTGCAGCAGGGTGTTCTCGGTGTCGCGCAGGTTCCCGCGCGGGCCGCTCGGCTGGTAGAAGCCGGGCGCCGGGTCGGTTCCCGCGCAGGGGGCGAAGCCGGTCAGGTTCACGCCCGTGGTCGACTGGCTCCAGGCCACCGGCTTCAGGCCGTCGGCCAGGCACCAGACGCCCTGCGGCGGGTCGACGATGGTGAGCTGGGTGACCTTCTGCCAGCGGGTCAGGTTGCGGACCTGCAGGCCGTTGCCGAAGTCGTGATCGAGGATGCCGGTGAGCATGTCGACGACCTGCTCCTGGGTGTCGACGTTGGCGTAGCCGTAGTAGTTGGCCGGATCGACGCCGCGTAGCGGCCGGCCGTTGAAGAACGGCACGCCATACTGCGGGACGTTGGTGTCCTCCTGGTGGACGTAGAGCGCGGTGAACTGGGTGGGCCCGCCCAGGCCGATGGTCGCCGAAGGCGCGATCCCCCAGCGTTCGAACTCCTCCACGTCGCGGCCCGGCGCCTCGTTCCGGTGCGCCATGGCGTTGAGCCGCACCGAGACGCCGTCGGAGACGCGGCGGTTGGCGTCCACCGTGCCGCGCAGGTAGCCGTCCGTCCCCACGCCGCCGGTGACGATGGCGAAGTCGCGGCCGTTCGGGCGCTTGGAGACGATGTTGATCGTGCCCCCCACCGAACCCGCGCCGGAGTAGACGGAATTCGCCCCGTTGGTGACCTCGATCTGCTCGATGTTGAACGGATCGGAGCGGCTGTACTGGGCGCTGTCGCGCACGCCGTCGACGGTGATGTCGTTGTTGGCCGAGTAGCCGCGCAGGTTGATGGAATCCCCGAACCCGCCGCCGCCCTCGCCGGCCCCGAAGGTGATGCCGGGCACGGTCGAGAGGATGTCGCGCAGCGAAAGCAGGTTCTGCGCCTCGATCACCCCGCGGGGCACGACCGTCACGGTCTGCGGGTTGTTGAGCGGCTCGGCCGTGGCCTTGACGTTCTCCGGAGCGTCACGCCGGCCACGGACCTCGACGCCCGAGACCGTGGGGGCGAACTGGTCGTCGGCCGTGGCGATCGCCGCCTCGTCCGCGTGCGCCGCGCCGCCCAAGGACAGCCCCGCCACGCCCGCCACGGCGGCGCAGGTCAACGCCCGCTTCCTGCGTGCGGTCACGCCGCTCCGAACTCGTTCCATGTTCCCCCGGTCCCACGTCTGAACGCTGCAAATGCGAGTCGTTCTTAGTTGGGGCGCATGAACTTGGCAATGCGAGTCATTCGCAATTTTGCGGGGATCAGGCTTCGGCCAGCCGGCGGGTCTGGGCGACACGGCGGCCGCGGCGGCGCAGCCACATGATCACGCCCGTGACACCCAGCAGGGCCGGGGCGATGCCGCCCAGGAAGATGATGGTCTGCCAGACGATCCCGGTGTCCGCGCCGTCGTGGATCTTCCGCATCCAGCGCGACAGCGGATCGGGCCCGCCCTCGCCGCCGGGACCGCGCGCGGCCTTCACCTGGCCGGTGGCGTCGACCACCTGCACGGTGGCCGGCTGCTTGGCGCCTGGGGTCTTCAGCTGCACGCGCCAGGCCGGCTCCTGGCCGCGGGTCGGCACGCTGACGCTGACCACCTGCGCGCCCGGCTTGCTGGCCGCCGCGACCGCCACCGCCTGCTCGAGGCTGGTCTGCGTCTGCGGCACGGGCGGGGCGAAGCGGCCGGGCCCGCCGCCGCCAGGGCCGCCCGGCCGCTGCGGCTGGGCGACGCCGAACAGCGCCCGACTGGTCTGCGGGAAGGAGATGTAGACGCCCGTGAGCGACAGCACGGCCAGCGGGATGCAGACCCAGAAGCCCACCATGTGGTGCAGGTTGAACAGGGTGGAGGGGCCCCGCCGCCAGCGCAGGCCCTTGGTGAAGCCGCCGTGCCTCGGCCACCACAGCCAAAGCCCCGTCACGCAGCTCACGAACATCGCCCAGCCCAGCCAGCCCACCACCTTGCGGCCGATCTGCGGGATCATCAGGCTGCCGTGCAGGCGGTGCAGCACCTGGGTGACGCTCTTGGCCGTCTCTCCCGTCGCCAGCACCTTGCCGGTGGGCGGGTCGATCCAGGCGTTCAGGGTGCGCGGCCGGCCGCCGGGGCCCGCCGGGCCATCCAGCCGGCCCACCGCCACCACCGGATCGCCGGGCTCCTGCGGCAGGCGCACCTGGGTCAGCCGGGCCTTGCCGGCGAAGGCGGCCTCCGCCGCGCGGGCGTAATCGGCCGGCGAAAGCCGCGCCTCGGGCCCGCTCACCGCATACCGGTCGGCGTAGAGCATCCGGTCGAGCGCGTCGTGCCAGACCAGCGCCGAGCCGGTCACGCTGAGCGGGATCAGGGCCGCCAGCAGGCCCACCCCGATCCACAGGTGCACGTCCAGCCACAGGCGGCGGAGGCGTGCGTTCAGCGTGCGCGTCATCGGTGGATCCCCAAGCTCGGCTTCGGCCGTTCGTCGAGTGCTAATGCGAGCTATTCTCAAAAACAAGACGCGTCGCGAATCGGCGCAGCCTGCTGGCGAGGGCGGCAACCAAGGTCCGCCTTCGGTGTTCCTCAGAACGAGGCCGGTTTAGAGCCTGGGGAAATCGCCATGCCGACGAGCGGCGCCTTGGACGTCCTGAAGCCCTTCGCCTGGCTGGCGGCGATCGCCTTCCTCGTGGGCTTCCTCAGCTATCTCGTGCTCGGCCAGCCCGCCCAGGCGGTGGCCCAGGACCACGAGCCATGGTCGGCGGCGGTCTCCGGCCCGTCGTCGGACGAGTGGAACATCATCAAGCACATCTAGGGGCCTAGCCCCCGCGGGCGACGAACCAGCCGTTCCGGAAGCCCTCGCTGGCCTTGCCATAGAGGAAGGGCTCGCCCTCGGGCGTGGTCAGCCGCCCGCCGGCCGCCGCCAGCACCGCATGGCCCGCGGCGATGTCCCATTCCATGGTCGGCCCGTGGCGCGGATAGATGTCGGCCGCGCCCTCGGCGATCCGGCAGAGCTTGACCGAGGAATCCATCGCCTCGCGCTTGTCGAAGCCGTAGCGGTCGGCCAGCGCCTGGATGGTCTCTTCCTTCATGGTGTGGCTGATCAGGCAGACCGCCTCGCCGGGAGGCCAGGGCCGCACGCGCACCGGCTGGGCGGTCCCGCCCTGGATCCGCTTCATCGCCCGCCCGCCGGCGGTGTACCAGGCCTCGCCCGTCGGCGGCGCGACCACCGCGCCGGCCACCGGCCGCCCGTCCTCGATCAGCCCGATGTTGACGGTGAAGTGGGTGTCGCCGCGCACGAAGGCCTTGGTGCCGTCCAGCGGGTCCACCAGGAAGAAGCGCGGGCCGATCGCGTCCGGCGTGCCGAACTCGCTGGCGTCCTCCTCGGAGATCACCGGCACCCCGGGGAAGCGCCGGGCCAGCTGCTCCAGGATCAGCGCCTCGCCGCGCCGGTCGGCCTCGGTCACCGGGCTCTCGTCCGCCTTGTGGACCACCGTCAGGCCCGACCGCCACAGGGGCAGGATCAGGGCGGCGGCGGCCTCGCAGATCTCGGCGAGCGCCTCGCCCACCTCGTTTGACGTCTCGCTCACCGGCCATCCCTCGGATCGTCGCCCACGAATTCCAGCCTCACCACCGCGGCGTCGATCACCTGCTTGCCGGCGTGCTCGAAGTTCACCGTCACCTTCCGTCCCGCCACCGACTGCACCTGGCCCAGGCCCCAGTCGTCGTGGACCGGATGCCGCACCAGGACGCCCGGTTCCAGGAAAGGATCGGAAAACGGCCCCATGGCGGGCTCTCTTATGGGGGGCGGACCGTTTTCCAAAGGCTCAAATCACCGCAAGGTCCCCCGCCATGAGCGAGACCCCGGATTCCCCCGCCGCCGCCCCGGCGCCCGTGCGCACGGCCGAGCTGACCGCCTACATCGCCGCGCGGATGTGCCACGACTTCATCAGCCCGGCGTCGGCCATCGTCTCGGGGCTCGATCTCCTGGAGGACCCCTCGGCGCAGGACATGCGCGAGGAGGCGATGAACCTGATCGCCAGCTCGGCCCGCAAGCTCGCCGACCTGCTCTCCTTCACGCGCGTGGCCTTCGGGGCCTCGGCCTCGGCCGAGACCTTCGACGTGCGCGAGCTGGAGAAGCTGGCCCGCGGCGTGTTCGGCCACATGCGCGCCGAGCTCGACTGGGCCGTGGAGGCGCCGGCGGTGAACAAGCCCGCGGCCCGGGCCCTGCTGAACCTCGCCCAGATGGCCGGCGCGGCCCTGCCGACCGGCGGCGTGGCCCGTGTCCGCGCCGTGCAGGAAGGCGCGTCCATCGCCATCGCCGTCGAGGCGGTGGGTCCCCGCGCCCGCCTGCGGCCGGAGGTGCTGGCCGGCCTGCAGGGCGCGTCGCTCGGCGAGGGCCTGCACGGCCACTGGGCCCAGGCCTACTACGTCCACCTCTTCCTCGCCGACGCCGGCGGCCGCGTGTTCGTGGACGTCACCGAGGAGCAGGTGACCTTCGCCGCCACCGTCCCGAGCTGAGCCTCACGCTCCCTTAACCCTGTCGCGCGAAAAGGGGAGCGGAAGGGAAGGGCCGACGGACCTTGAAGACCTGCCTCGTCGTCGACGACAGCCGCGTGATCCGCAAGGTCGCGCGCCGCATCCTTGAGGAGCTCGGGTTCGAGGTCGCGGAGGCGGCCGACGGCGCCGAGGCGCTCGCGTGGTGCCGCGTGGTCATGCCCGACGCCATCCTCGTGGACTGGCAGATGCCGGTCATGGGCGGCATGGACTTCCTGCGCCGCCTGCGCCTCGAGCCCGGCGGCCAGGCCCCCCGCGTCGTCTTCTGCTCGGTGGAGAACGACATCGACCGCATCCGCGAGGCGATCGACAGCGGCGCCGACGAATACATCATGAAGCCCTTCGACGGGGAGATCATGGCCTTCAAGCTGGCCGCCGCGGGCGTGGTCGCATGACCCCCGGCGAGCGCGCCCTTGTGGCCCGGCTGTGCGCCGATCGCGCCGGCCTCGCCGTCGATCCCGAGAAGGACTACCTGATCGAGAGCCGCCTCGGCCCGGTCGCCCGCCGCGAGGGCTTCGGCTCGGTGGCGGAGCTGCTGCAGGCCGTGCGTGACCGCGAGGAGGAGCGCCTGGTCTGGGCGGTGGTCGAGGCCATGACCCTGCCGGAGACGGCCTTCTTCCGGGATCCCGCGGTCTTCGCCCTCCTGCGCGACCAGGTGCTGCCGAAGCTGGCGCGGCGCCGCGACGGCGAGCCGATCCGCGTCTGGAGCGCCGCCTGCGGGTCCGGCCAGGAGATCTACTCCCTGGCCATGATGCTGGCGGACGCGCCGATCGCCGGCGCCCGCGTGGAGCTCTTCGCCTCCGACGTCTCCGAGCGGCTGCTGGAGAAGGCCCAGAGCGGCCTCTACACCCAGTTCGAGGTGCAGCGCGGCCTGTCGGCCCGGCTTCTGGTGCGGCACTTCGAGAAGCACGAGGAGGCCTTCGTCCTCTCCCCGCGCATCCGGCAGATGGTGCGCTGGCGGCGCGTGAACCTGATGGAGGACCTGGCCCGGCTGGGCCAGTTCGACGTGGTGCTCTGCCGCCACGTTCTGGGCTCGCTCACCGGGCCGGCCCGCGGCCGGGTGCTGGCCGGACTCGCCGCGGCGGTGCGCGAGGGCGGCTGCCTGGTGCTGGGCGCCGACGACGCCGTCGACCCGGCCGGCTTCAGCCCCGTGGCGGGCCTGCCCGGCGTCTACGCCGCCTCGGCCGACGCCCGCGCCGCGGCCTAGACAGCAGAAAGCCCCGCCGCCCGCGGGCGACGGGGCTCTCCGTCTTCAGGTCGGAACGACCTCTAGTTCTTGGCGTCTTCCGCCGCGCCGGTGACGGCCTCGCCGGCCGCCTCCACGTCCCGGCCGGCGCCGGAGACGGTGTTACAGGCCGCGACGAACATGCTGGCGGCGATGGCCGCCATCACAACGATCTTGCGCATTTGGATTATCTCCCGGGGAGTCACTAACTCTGCGTCGGCCAAACGACCTAGGCCGCAGCCTGGTTCCCCGTGGTGGCCGGCGAAGGGGTCTCGGCTCCGAGAGTCGGGAAGATCAGCCGGGCGGTGATCCCGCCCTGCGGGTTGCGCACCAGCTCGGCGCGGCCGCGTAGCTGGCGGGCGAAGGCGGTCATCAGGGTGCGGCCCACGCCCGAGGCCACCAGGGCGTCGTCGGGAGCCTCGCCGTCGTCGGAGATCTCCAGCTCGGCCTCGGGCCCGCGGACCGTGAAGTGCAGCGAGAGCGTGCCGCCGCGCGCGGCGAAGGCGTGCTTCTGGGCGTTGGTGATCGCCTCCACCGCGAAGAGCGCGAGCGGCGCCAGCCGGTCCGGGTCGATGACCAGGGCGTCGACCTTCAGCTCGGTGCGCACCGGCGGGCCGTGCAGCATCTCGCCGGCCACCAGCTGGGCGGTCAGCTCCTCCAGGAAGGGCCGCAGGTCGACCCGCTTCAGGTCCGGCCCCTGGTAGAGGGCGCGGTAGATGAGGGCGAGCGCGGTGATCCGCTGGCGCGTGTCGCTCATCGCCGCGCGCGCGGCCGGGTCGGTCAGGGCACGCTGCTGCATGTTCAGCAGGGACGAGATGACCTGCAGGTTGTTCTTCACCCGGTGGTGGATCTCGCGCATCAGCGCGTCCTTCTGGGCGAGCGAGTCCCGGAGCGAGGCATCGCGGCCGACGATGGCGTCAGCCATGTCCTCCAGCGTCTCGGCCAGCTCGCGGATCTCCGGCGGCATCTGCTCGGCCTGCACGGGCCGGACGCTCAGCCGGCCGCGTGCATAGAGGGCCGCGATCCGCTGCAGATAGGCGATCCAGCGCACCACCACCCGCTCCGTCACCGCGGTCACCGCGGTCAGGGCCAGCACGAAGGTCAGCAGCGGGAAGAGGATTCCGGTCAGCGGGTTGAGCCGGGCCCAGGAGAGCAGGCCGGGCGAGCGGGCCGAGAGGACGACGAACACCTCCTGCCCGACGACCGGCGCGGCCGAGTAGATCCGCCGCTCGCCCTGGGTGTCGTCACCGTACCAGACCACGGAGCCGGCGGCCCTGGCGCGGCTGCGCCAGTCGCGGGGCAGGCCGGACAGGGCCCGGGGATTGGTGGCGCTGATCGTGCGCCCGGTCTGGTCGATCAGAGCCACCTCCGCGCCCTGCGGCAGGGTCGGGTCCTGGACGGAGGGCTGCAGGCTCCGCAGCGAGATGAGGGCGGCGAAGGCGCCGTCGAATCCGCCGTCCGGCCGGGTCGCGCGGATCGCCGCGATCACCGCCGGCTCGGCCGCTGCGCCGGGCGCGGGCGTGATCACCAGGGCGTCGCCGGCGGCGAGCCGCTGGAACCAGGCGCGTCCGGCGCGCTGCGGGTCGTTGGGCACCCCGCGAGCCGCGCAGGCCACCCGACCGTTCGGCCCGAAGCGGATCAGGTTCAGGTAGCCCGGGATGCGTCGGGCGGCCTGCTCCAGCCGCTGGGCGCACTGGAACCCGACGGAGCCGGGGGCCAGCGTCTGCAGCAGGATCTCGCCCGCCTCCATCCGCGCGCGGGCGGAGGCGGCGCTGCGCTGGGCGGCGAACCCGAGGTTCTCCCGGAGCGCGTCGCCCTCGCGGCTGTAGGCGATCGCCGCCTGCACGATGCCCAGCAGCAGGACGGGCAGCAGGGCGGCCGCGAGGGCCGCCGTCAAGCGGACCCGGATCGTACTCAGCGATCCCCAAGGCAGGCCCGTCATGGCCCGAAATCCCGTCCTCACCGGACGGTGCTTAGCCGCTCCGCATCGGCCAGGATAGACCGCATGGCGTCGCCCGCGGCCGCCCCGTCACGCTCGTAGGCGCCATCCTCGAGGATGGCGTGGAGCGCGCGCCGGGCGCGGCTGACGCGGCTCTTCACCGTGCCGACCGCGCAGTTGCAGATCTCGGCGGCTTCCTCGTAGGCGAAGCCGCCGGCGCCCACCAGGATCAGCGCTTCGCGCTGCTCGGGCGGGAGCATGGCCAGACCCTGGCGCAGCTCGTCGAGCGCCACCGGGGCTTCGGGATCGTCCACCGCCACCAGGGTCCGCTCGGCGGCCTCCTGGTCGAGCTGGCTCTGGCGCCAGGAGCGGCGCTTCTCGGAATAGAACTGGTTGCGCAGGATCATGAAGGTCCAGGCCTTCATGTTCGTGCCCATCTGGAAGCTCGCCCGGGCGTCCCACGCCTTCATCATGGCGTCCTGCGCCAGGTCGTCGGCCGCGGCCGGGTCGCCGCAGAGGGTGCGGGCGAAGGCGCGCAGGTGCGGGATCAGCTGCACGAGCTCGCGCTTGAACGCCTCGTCCTCGGCGCCCGTGCGGGCGGGCTTCGCCGGCTTCTGGATGTCGCCGCCGTCCATCAGCCGTTCTCCGAACGACTGTCGGCGCGTCGCAGGATCTCCAGGAATTCGTCGGGCACGTCTTCGTTGACGATCTCGTCAAACATCTGACGCAGGCGGACGCCGATCGCCTGCTGACGCAGGCGGGCTTCATCCAGTGCTGCGGACGACTTTCGCCGTTCTTCTGATGGGCGTTGTTCGATCATGGCATCGGCGCTCCGCTCGCGCGGCGGCCGCCCCCTCTTTGCATCCTCGTCGCCGCTCAACGTCCGACTCCGCCGCAGGTTCCACGATCCCACGGAACAAGATGCGGAAAACAGCGCGGCTTGGGAACCGGTTCCCATCAGTGGCGTTTTTGCACCATGATGGGGCTGCGGTCGGGGGAGAGCCCTCCGATCGCGGCTGCCACGCTCCGATGTCTACCACGGGAGGGGTCCCCCTTGAGTCTTCTTGCCCGCCTGGCGCCGCACCTGCCGTACGTGCGCCGATACGCCCGCGCCCTCACCGGAGATCAGACGACGGGCGACCACTACGTGCGCGTGGCGCTGGAGGCCCTGGCCGCTGGCGAGCGCGTGCTCGAAGCCAATCTGACGCCGCGCGTCGCGCTCTATCACGTGTTCCACGCCATCTGGTGCACCTCCGGCGCCCAGCTTGAGGGCCCGGCCGAGGACGACGCCGGCGCCGACGACACCACGCGCCGCCTGATGCGCATCGCCCCGCGCTCGCGGCAGGCCTTCCTGCTCACCGCCCTGGAAGGCTTCACGCCTTCGGAAGCGGCCCAGATCCTGGGCACCGACTTCGCCGAGGTGGAGAAGCTGATCGCCGAGGCTCAGGCCGAGATCGACGCCGAGCTGGCCACCGATGTCCTGATCATCGAGGACGAGCCGGTCATCGCCGCCGACATCGAGGCGCTGGTCAAGGAACTCGGCCATACGGTGGTCGACATCGCCGCGACGCGCACCGAGGCCGTCGACGCGGTCACCCGCAAGACCCCGGGCCTCGTGCTGGCCGACATCCAGCTGGCCGACGGCTCGTCGGGCATCGATGCGGTGAAGGACATCCTGGCCCGCTACGACGTGCCGGTGATCTTCATCACCGCCTTCCCGGAACGCCTGCTGACCGGCGAGCGTCCGGAGCCCACCTTCCTGATCACCAAGCCCTTCCAGCCGGAGACGGTGAAGGCGGCGATCGGGCAGGCGCTGTTCTTCCATCCGCGCAAGGCCTCCAAGCAGGCCGCCTGAGCGGTTCCAGAGATAAAAGACGGTGGGGTTCAGGGGCGTCGCTTGCGGCGCCCCTTTCCTTTTGCGCCCGGCGTCCGGCGCAAGAAAAACGGCCGCCGGTGAGGGCGGCCGTTCTGTACCCAGAAGGACTGGAAGCCTACTGGCCGACCGGCGCCGGCGGCGGCTCGCCCTGAGCGCTGCCCGGCTGGGTGGCCTGCGGCGGCGGGGTGTTGATGGCCGCGGGCTCGGGGGCGTTGAAGGCGCGAGCGTCGGCCGCCTCGCGGGCGTTGTTCGGTTCGGTGGACGCCAGGTCCCCGGACTTCCAGGTCCAGGCGGCGAAGAGGCCGAGCGCCGCGAGGATGGTGCCGAACAGCAGCACCCAGACCACATGGCGGCCGAAACGCCCTTGGCGGGCCCGGGTGGCGCCGAGCGTGGTTCGGTTTGAATAGCGCGTGGAAAGCGCCATGGCGGAGCTCCTTACTCAGACGGGAAATAGCTGGACGGACCGATGTAGGCCCTGGCGGGCTCCAGGTCGGTCCGGGCGGTGAGGGATCCGATCACGCCGCTGGCCAGGGCCAGCCCCAGTACGGCGCAGACGACCATCAGCCGGCGGCGAGTCACCTGTTGCCGGTGGCTGGGCGTCTTCATCAGGGTGAAGCCGCCCCGCGTCGCGAACGAATTGCGCATGGTCGAGCGTTCCCTCGCGGACCCGGCGGGCCCGTTTCCGCCCGCCAAGGGCCTAACGCACCGGCCAAGCCGCCGTTCCCCCTCCCGGTGCGGAACGGTGAAGCTGCGAGGAAAGCCTTGCAATTTCAAAGCCTGTGGATGAAATTGCCCGGGGAGAGCCGCCGCGCCCCGCGCGGCCCGGCCGCGTGCGCAGATTTTTCCAAATTTTTTTCGAAACCGCCGGAACGGGTTTCCGGGATGTGTGTTTCTAGGTGTGCGGAGGCGGCGACGCCCCCCCCGACTTGAGACTGGCGATCATGCCAGTCTGCCGTCTCCGCACCCCTTTTCTCGATGATGCACACTTCAGGCGGGTCCCAAGGGACCCGCCCTTTCTTTGTGCCGTCGGCCGGCGTGCGGACGAGCGCCGCGACCCCTGCGGGGACCGCGGACCTCCCGGCTAGTCCCGGCTCATGTGCAGCACGACATCGGCGCGCCGGCGCAGCGGGGTGGTGCTGCCGTCGGCGGTGGCCGAGCCGGTCTCGCCGGCCGCCGCCACGCGGAATTCCGCGGCGGGCAGGCCGGCCGCGGCCAGGGCCGCCGTCACCGACTGGGCGCGCCGCTTGGAGAGCTCGAGGTTGGCCTCGCTCGCGCCGGCCGCGTCCGACAGGCCGGTGACCTCGACGCTGCTCACGGTGCAGCCGCGGGCCTCCTCGGACGCCTGCCGGATCACCGCGCGGCCCTCGGCGGTCAGCTCGGCCGCGCCCGGCTCGAAATAGATCTGCACCGCCTGGTCGGCGCAGCGGTTGGGAATGCGCACGAAGCGCTCGCGCGCCCGGTCGATCGTGGCGCAGGCCGCCAGGCCCGCCGTCAGGGCCGCCACCGCAGCCATCCTCGCCATCGTCATGTCGTCAGCCCTCCCGTTGGCATTTCTGCCGCCGCTCATCATGCACGACAAAGGGCGGCCGGATAACCGACCGCCCTTGCCGTCTCGAAGGTCCGCGACGCCCTAGTAGCGGGGCGTGCCGTCGGACCAGTAGTAACGGCCGGTCGCGGGGTCGTAGTAGTAATAACGCCCCGCCCGTTCGTCGTAATATTGCTGGCGGTTGGCCGGAGCCGCGCCGCAGCCGCCGTCATCGCGGCAACCCTTCACCGCGCCCGCGACCGCGCCGACGCCGGCGCCAACAGCGGCGCCCGTGCCGACGCCCACGTCGCCGGAGACCGCACCGATGGCCGCGCCCGCGAGCGCGCCCAGCGCGGCGCCGCCGGCCGCATTACCTTCCACATTGCCGGTGCTCGTGCAGGCAGCGGCCAGTACGCCGGCCCCGGCGAGGGCGATCAATGGCTTGAGCATGTCTTGGGCTCTCCTTGCTTGTCCCCTACGGCCCCTAACGCACCTTCAAGCGTAGCAGTTCCGCCGGAACCCGTCCCCTGTGGAGGTCGTTAGGCGCGGCAGGACACCCTTTAGGAGCCTCACCCATGGTTGGCGAACGCCGAGACGCGCAGGCCGACGACCTCAGGGCCGACCTGCGGGAAGCCTACGAACGGGGTCGTCGCGACGAGCGGGCGACGCGCAAGCGCCACCCCGTGCTGATGACCTTCACCTTCATCGCCGCGGCCGTGGGCCTGGCGCTGATGGCGCTCGCCGCCTTCAACGGCTCCTTCACGCGGGCCGGGGACGTGGTCGACCAGAACCTGTCCGTCGCCGCCAACCGGGCCGAGCCCGCGGTGCGCGACGCCGCCTCGGACGCCGGCCAGGCCTTGCGCGACGCGGGCCAGTCGGCGAAGACCGAAGCCGCCGAACCGGCCGACACGGCCAGCTGACGAACTGAAGCCAGGGAGGAGGGGGGCGTGACGCGCATCCGCCGCGTCGAGGCCATCGCCAACGTCGCCTCCGGCAGCGTCAGCGAGGATGCTCCGCAGGAGATCGAGAAGATCTTCGCCGACTTCGGCGTGGATGCGCACGTGTGCGCCCCGCCGCCCGACGAACTCACCGACTGCCTCCGCGCCGCCGTCGACGCCGCGCCGGACCTGATCGTCGTCCTCGCGGGCGATGGCACCGCGCGCGCCGCCGCCGAGATGTGCGGCCCCAAGGGCCCGATGATCGCGCCCCTGCCGGGCGGCACCATGAACATGCTGCCCCACGCCATCTATGGCGCGCGGCCCTGGCAGGACGCGCTGTCCATCGCGCTCGCCCAGGGCGAAGAGCGGATGCTGGGCGGCGGGGAGGTCGAGGGGCGGTTCTTCCTGGTGGCCGCCATCCTCGGTTCGCCGGCCCTGTGGGCGCCGGCCCGCGAGGCCGCCCGCTTCGGCCAGAAGAAGCTCGCCCTCCTGCGCGCCCGCCGCGCCATGCGCCGCGCCTTCTCGGGACGGCTGCGCTACATCATCGACGGCGGCGCGCGGGAGAAGGCCGAGGCCCTGACCTTCATGTGCCCCCTGGCCTCCCGCGCCCTGGCCGAGGACGAGCAGGTGCTCGAGGCGGCCGCTCTGGACGTGAAGGGGGCGCTGGACGCCTTCCGGCTGGGCTTCCATGCGCTGACCGGCGACTGGCGCGATGATCCGAACGTGGTCACCGAGCGCTGCCATCTCGCCCGCGTCTGGGCCGCCCACGGCATCCCCGCCATCCTCGACGGCGAGTCCGTGCGCCTGAAGTCCCTGGCCGAGGTGCGCTACCAGCCGGAGCTCGTCCGCGTGCTGGCGATCCCCAAGGACGTCTGAGCCGTGACGATCCGCTTCGCCCATCTCTCGGACATCCACTTCGGCGGCGAGAACCAGGCCGCCGTGGCCGCTGCGGCCGACCACGTGAACAATGGCCAGTTCGACCTGGTGATCGTCTCGGGCGACCTCACCCGCTACGGCGAGAAGCCGGAGTTCGAGGCCGCGGCCGAGTGGCTGGCGTCGCTCAAGGGGCCGAAGCTGGTCACCCCCGGCAACCACGACGCGCCCTACATCGCCGTGGCCGAGCGGATCTTCACGCCGTTCCACCGCTTCGAGCAGGCGATCGGCCCGGCCCGGGCCCAGAGCCACCTCGGCGGCGGCTTCGCCGTGCGCGGCGTCAACACCGCCCGCGGCGCCCAGCCCCGGCTCAACTGGTCGAAGGGGCAGATCGCCGCCGGCCAGGTGCGCGAGGCCACGGCCTGGTTCCGGCGGGCGCCGGCGGAGTGCTTCCGCATCCTCGTCTGCCACCATCCGCTGATGGAGATGATCGGCGGCCCGATGACCGCCCGCGTCTGGGGCGGGCCGGCGGCGGCGCGCGCCTTCGCCGAGGCGCGGGTGGACCTGGTGCTCTCCGGGCACATCCATGCGCCCTTCACCTGGCCCTATCCGTTCGGCGACGGGAAGACCTATGCGGTGGGCGCCGGCACCCTCTCGATCCGCGAGCGCGGCGTCCCGCCGGGTTTCAATGTGGTGGAAATAGAAGGGGCGGCGATCCGTGTCGCCGCCCTGGGTTGGGGGGGCTCGCACTACGAGCCCTATCGGACCTGGTCGCTCGACCGGCGACCGGTCTGAAGGTGGTTAGGGTACGCCTCGTCCGCGTACGAAGTGCATGACGATCGACACCAGGAAGAGCACCAGGAAGACGTAGAACAGGATCTTCGCGATCCCCATCGCGGCGCCTGCGACAGAAGTGAAGCCAAGCACCGCGGCGATCAGCGCGACCACCAGGAAAGTCAGAGCCCATCCGAGCATTGCCGTTCTCCTTCCGCGCCTTGCCGCGCGACTTAGGGGCCTGAGCGAAACAGCTCGCTCAGTTGAACGGCCGCGCAGCGCAGCTGTTCCACGGTGTCGCTTGGAAGCGCCTAGCGGCGGCGGTCGGTGGGCTTGGCGGAGGCGGCGCGGCCGGCGATGGCGGCGCTCAGGATCGTGGTGACGATCTTCGGGTTGCGGGCCAGCAGGATCGCCGCGCCGACGGTCGCGCCCGCAGCCACGATCGGCCGTTCGCGCGCCAGCTCGATCAGCCGGCCGGCCATGCCCGCCTGCTCGGGCGGCTGCGGCTTCGGCTTGGCCTTGCGGGTGATCGCGAAGGCGACGATCAGGGCGAAGATGGCGAACACCCCCGCAACGATGGCCGCCGCCCCGGCGGCGCCCACGTACAGCTTGGCGAAGGCGTAGAGCGCGAACGAGGCCGCGACCACGCACACGACCGCCGCCGCCGCGATGGCGGCGACGGCGGCCAGCAGTGTCAGCGCACGCTTGAAGTTCAACGGCGGCCGGAGGAGAGCAGCAGGCCGATCAGCACGCCGACGCCGAGCGCGGCGCCGGTGGCGGCGAGCGGACGTTCCTTGACGCGCTCGCTCACATACTGCTGGGCCACGTCGAGCTGCTGGCCGGCGGTGTCGGCGTAGGTGCGGCTCTGGGCGCGCAGTTGCTCCAGGCCTTCCTGCACGACCTGTTCGATCTTGGCGCGGGCCTCGGCGAAGGTGCGTTGCGCTTCGGCGGCCAGGCGCTTGCTGCTGTCGCCGCCTGCGCCGTTCGTGGCGCTGGTGTCATCGGCGTAGTCAACGGCGTTCGCGGGCATGTCGATGTCTCCGAAGAAGGACCCCGGGCGAGCGCGGGGAAGCGCTAACGTGAACGCCGGACATGCTAGCCGGTTCCGCCTTGCGGGGCAAAGGCGGAGCTTTTGTCGTGTCACCCGCGCAGCAAACGCTTGTGGGAAACGCACGGTTCCTGTCGCGCGGCGCCGCGGGCGGCCCTATGCTCGCCAGACGCGCATAGCCCAAGGGATCGACGTCAGAGTGAACCGCGACCGTCTGGAACTCGCGTTGGAGGCCGCAGGCCTGGGCGAATTCGAGTGGGACCTCGCCCGCGACGTCTTCCTGGTCTCGGAGCGCATGGCCGCCATCGTCGGCCAGCCGGCCGGCGAGATGGCCGCCGAGGGCGGCGAGGCCCTGGACCGCTACGTCCACCCGGACGACCTGGAGGCCTTCCGCGCCGATCGCGCCCGCAACATCGAAGCCGGCGGTCCCTACGAGGCGGAGTTCCGGCAGATTCGCGGCGACGACGGCCGCGTCGTCTGGATCCGGCTGGCGGGGGTGGTCACCAAGACGGACGCCGGCGAGCCGAGCCGGGTCACGGGCATCGTGCAGGACGTCAGCGAACGCAAGCTGGAGGAAGAGCAGCGCCAGACCTTGATGGCCGAGCTCGACCACCGGGTGAAGAACGTTCTGGCCGCCGTCCAGGCGCTGGCCCAGCAGACGGCCAAGCGCACCACCTCGCTGGAAAGCTTCCTCTCCAACTTCGGCGGCCGGCTGAAGGCCATGGGCTCCGCCAACGAGTTGCTGACCGCCGCCCGCTGGCGCGGCGCCGCCATCGACCACCTGGTGGCCGCGGAGCTGGGCGCGCTCGCGCCCGGCCAGACGAGCTGGGACGGGCCGGAGCTGTTCCTCACGCCGCGCGCCGCCAACGCCCTGTCGCTCGCCGTGCACGAGCTGGCGACCAATGCGGTGAAGTTCGGCGCGCTTTCGGTGGATACCGGCCACGTGGACGTCCGCTGGTCGCGCCTGGCGAGCGGCGGCTTCGAGCTGCACTGGACCGAAAGCGGCGGCCCGCGGGTCTTCGCCCCGGCCCGCCAGGGCTTCGGCACCACGCTGCTCGAACAGGTCACCGGGCGCGAGCTGAACGGGGACACGGTGGTGGAATACCGCCCCGCCGGCGTCCACGCGCGCCTGCGGGCCGGCGCTCAGGCGGTGGCTCCGCGCCCCGAAACCGTGCCGGAGGCGCCCGTCGCCCGCAGCGTCGAGACCGTGATGGCCTCGAACGGCCCGACCAACCTCCGGGGCTCGCGGGTGCTGATCGTCGAGGACGCCGTCCTGCTGGCGCTGGAGCTGGAGACCGGCCTGTCGGAGGCCGGCGCCGAGGTGATCGGCCCCGCCTATGAGCTGGAGGAGGCGATGGCCCTTCTCGACCGGCCGATCGACGCGGCCGTGCTCGACGCCAACCTCAACGGCCGCTCGGTGACCCCGGTGGCCGAGGCCCTGGCCCGTCGGAAGGTCCCCTTCGTGTTCGCCACCGGCTACGGTGAGAACGGCGGCGCGCCGGGGGGCTTCGACGCCCCGGTCATCCGCAAGCCGTACGACGTGACCCAGGTGGCCGCCGCGGTGGCCGAACTCCTGCGGTCAAGCTGACGCACCCCCTGAGACAAGGCGCCGCCTCGTCAATTGATAAGCTAAGCTTTAAGTCAAGGGCTTGGGGGACCTGCGGAAGCCGCAGGGGCCGGACCGGCGGCCTAGGGACATCGCCCGGAAACAAGCGACCCGACCTCCAGCTCCAAGCGAAGCGCGTCAGATGACGCCCTTCGCCCTGAGCGACGCCAGGCGTTCGTCCGAACAGCCGGCCCGCTCGCGCAGCACCGCCTCCGTATGCTCGCCCAGCGCCGGCCCCGGCCAGCGCACCCGCCCCGGCGTCGCAGAGAGCTTGGGGAAGGCGTTCTGCATCTTGATCCTGCCGAACACGGGATGCTCCGTCTCCACGATGGCCTCGCGGGCGGCGAACTGCGGGTCCTCCAGCATGTCCGGCGCGCGGAACACGCGGCTCGCCGGGATGCCCTTTTCCTCCAGGAGCTTCAGGAGGTCGGAGAGCGCCCAGCCGCTGGTCCAGCCGGCGATGATCGCGTCCAGCTCCGCCTGGTTCTTTCCCCGGCTGGCGTGGTCCACGAACTTCGGGTCGGTCTTCAGCTCGGGCCGCCCCATGGCCTCGGTCAGCCGGGCGTAGACGTTGTCGCCGTTGCCGCCGATCAGGATCATCTCGCCGTTGGCGCACGGATAGGCGTTCGACGGCGCGATCCCGGGCAGGATCGAGCCCGAGCGCTCGCGGACGTATCCGGTCAGGTCGTATTCGGTGACCAGGTTCTCCATCACCGCCAGCACGCTCTCGTAGAGCGCCGCATCGATCACCTGGCCCTGGCCGGTGCGCTCGCGGTGGTGCAGGGCCATCATGATCCCCATCACCGCATGCATGGCCGCCAGGCTGTCGCCGATGGAGATGCCCGCCCGCGCCGGCGGCCGGTCGGGCTCGCCGGTGACATAGCGCAGGCCCCCCATGGCCTCGCCGATCAGCCCGTAGCCCGCTCGTTGCGAATAGGGGCCCGTCTGGCCGAAGCCGGACACCCGCGCCATCACCAGCTTCGGGTTCTCGGCCGCGAGGCTCTCGTAGGACAGGCCCCACTTCTCCATGGCGCCCGGGCGGAAGTTCTCGATCACCACGTCAGCGCCGCGGATCAGCTCGCGGGCCAGCGCCTGGCCCTCCGGCGTGCGCAGGTCGAGGCCGACGGACTTCTTGTTGCGCCCGATCACCGGCCACCAGGGCGACAGGCCCTTGGGCAGGCTGCGGCCCCACTGGCGCATCGGGTCGCCGGTCTTCGGGTCCTCGATCTTGATCACCTCCGCGCCGAAGTCGCCGAGGATCTGGCCGCAGAAGGGGCCGGCGATCAGTGTGCCCATCTCGATGACGACGAGATCGGCCAGCGGGCCTGGGGCGGCGGGGGATGCGGACATGGGCTCTCGGAACGGCTGCGGTCGGCGGGGGTTGAGGTGACGCGACCAAGGTGGAGCCGCGCGCGCATGGCCTTGTCAATCTTGACCCTACGATACCTAAGTATTTCCGCCCTGGCGCTCGCCGCCTGCTCGGGCGAGACGAACGCGCGCGCCCGCGCCATGGCCGAGGCGGAGGCCGCCAAGGCCGAGGTCCGCGACGTGGTGACCGTCGCCCCGCCGGCCCCGATCCCCTCCGCCCAGGACTTCGTCGCCCGCGCCGCGGCGAGCGACGCCTTCGAGGTCGCCAGCGGCCGGCTGGCGCAGGCCAGCGCCCGCAACAGCGACGTCCGCGCCTTCGCCGCCATGCTGGTCGCCGACCACACCACCTCTTCGCAGAAACTCGCCAAGGCGGTGGCCGAGTCCGGCCATGCCCTCGCCGCGCCCGCGCCCGCCGCCGACCTCGGCCAGCTTCCGTCTGCGCCGCAGGAGCAGTTCGACCGCCGCTTCATGGAGGCCCAGGTGCGCGCCCACGAGGAGGCGCTGGCGCGGCTGCAGGCCTATGCCGAGGACGGCGACGTTCCCTCGCTCAAGGCCTTCGCGGCGGAGGCGGCCGGGGTGGTGCGCCAGCACCTGCAGCACGCGCGCGGCCTGCTGGAGCAGCTCCGCTAGGCGCCTTCCCAACCGCATGCCCGAGGGTTAAGCGCTAAGGTCATGAGCGCCTACGTCCTCGATCCGCCCGCCGTCCCGACCGTGCCCGTGGAGGGCGAGGCCGCGGCCTTCCCGGTCCGCCGCATCCTCTGCGTCGGGCGCAACTACGCCGCCCACCGGCGCGAGATGGGCGGCGACGACCGCGACCCGCCGTTCTTCTTCGCCAAGCCCGCCGACGCCGTCGTCCCGCCCGGGACCGACCCGGCCTATCCGCAGCGCACCGGCAACCTGCACCACGAGATCGAGCTGGTGGTGGCGATCGGCAGGGGCGGGTCGGACGCGCCGCCCGACCAGGCGCTGGACCTGATCTACGGCTATGCGGTGGGCGTCGACCTCACCCGCCGCGACCTGCAGGCCGCCGCCCGCGACAAGGGCCAGCCGTGGGACAGCGCCAAGGGGTTCGACGCGTCGGCCCCGATCTCCGCCATCCGCAGGTGGCAGGGCCCGCCGCCGCAGGGCCGCATCGCGCTCTCCGTCAACGGCCAGGTGCGCCAGGACGCCACCGTCGCCGACATGATCTGGAACGTCCCGGAGATCGTCTCCGAGGCCTCCAAGCTCTGGAAGCTCGCGCCGGGCGACCTGATCTACACCGGCACGCCGGAAGGCGTCGGCCCGCTGGTCCGCGGCGACCGCGTCCAGGGCGAGGTGGAGGGCGTCGGCCAGCTCGCCTTCCAGGTGGTCTGATGCCGCTTGTCCTGCACAGCTACTGGAGGGCCACCGCCCCCTACCGGGTCCGCATCGGGCTGAACCTCAAGGGGCTGGCCTACGACTACGCCCCCGTGCACCTGGTGAAGGGCGTGCAGCACTCCGACGAGTACCGGGCGCTCAACGCCCAGGAACTGGTCCCGAGCCTCGTCACCGAGGACGGCCATACGCTCACCCAGAGCCTCGCCATCCTGGAGTGGCTGGAGGAGGTCCATCCGGTCCCGCCGCTGCTGCCCGCCGACGCCCATGACCGCGCGGTGGTGCGCGCCATGGCCGGCATCGTCGCCTGCGACATCCACCCGCTGAACAACCTGCGCATCCAGCAGCAGCTCACCGCCCTCGGCGTCGACGACGCCGGCCGCGAGGCCTGGTCGCAGCGCTGGATCAACGACGGCTTCCGGGCGCTCGAGCCCATGGTCGCCCGCCACGGCCAGGGCTTCGCCTTCGGGGCTGCGCCCACGCTCGCCGACTGCTGCCTGATCCCGCAGGTCTATTCCGCCCACCGCTACGGCGTGGCGCTGGATCCCTACCCGGCCATCGCCGCCGCCGCCGCCCGGGCCGCCGAACACCCGGCCTTCGCCGCCGCCCATCCCGACCGCCAGCCCGACGCCACGCCGGCGTGATCGCCCGCGGGGTTGCCGCCGAACGCCGCTCGGCTTAAGGCGCGCCCATGCTCTCGGATCTCAAGGCCAACAATCGTCGCTGGGCGGAACGCAAGGTCTCCGCCGACCCCGGCTTCTTCAAGCGCCTGGAAGGCCAGCAGGCGCCGGAATACCTCTGGATCGGCTGCTCCGACAGCCGCGTGCCGGCCAACGAGATCGTCGATCTCGATCCGGGCGAGCTGTTCGTCCACCGCAACGTGGCCAATCTCGCCCCGCCGCAGGACGCCAACTACCTCTCGGTGCTGCAGTTCGCCGTCGACGTCATCAAGGTGAAGCACATCCTGGTGGTCGGCCACTACGGCTGCGGGGGCGTCGCCGCGGCCGTCGACGGCCAGCGCCGGGGTCTCGTGGACCACTGGCTGCACCCGATCCGCGAGGTGCACCACGACCACAAGCACGAGCTGGAGCAGCTCGGCGACGAGCGCGCCCGCTGGGACCGGCTGGTGGAGCTCAACGTGATCCGCCAGGTGCGAAACGTCGCCTCCGACGTCTTCATCCAGGACGCCTGGGCCCGCGGCCAGCCGCTGTCGGTGCACGGATGGGTCTATTCCATCTCAAACGGACTTGTGACCGACCTCGACGTCACCACCGCCAGCATCGAAGACCTGCAACGGCTCGGCTGACCCTTGACGCGGGCGCGGGGGGAGGCTTCCCATCCGCGCCACCTGCGGCGCCCGCCAGACGGCGCCGGTGAAACGCTCAAGGATAAGCGATGAGATCCAAGCTGTTGGCGGCCTCCGCGGTCGCCCTCCTTCTCGGCTCCGGCCCCGCCGTGGCCCAGCGGCCGGCCGCTGCGCCCACCGCGGCGGAGGCCAAGGCCTTCGTCGAGAACGCCGAAGCCCAGCTCGAGAAGGCCAACGCCTTCGCCGCGCGCGCCGCCTGGGTGCGCGCCAACTTCATCACCGCCGACACCCAATGGCTGGAGGCCAAGGCCGGCGCCGAGCAGAACGAGCTCGCCACCCGGCTCGCCATGGAGGCCGCCCGCTTCAACGGCGTGCAGGCCGACCCGGTCACCGCCCGCAAGCTGAAGCTGCTCAAGCTCTACCTCGTCTCGCCGGCTCCGAACCGTCCGGGCGCGGCCGAGGAGCTGTCGAACCTGCTGACCAAGCTGGATTCCACCTATTCCACCGGCAAGTTCGAGTTCCAGGGCAAGCAGATCACCCTGAACGACGCCGAAGACGTGCTCGCCACCTCCCGCAACCCGGCGGAGCTGCGCCAGGTGTGGGAAGGCTGGCACTCCATCTCCCCGGTCATGAAGCCGGACTACGCCCGCTTCGTCGCCCTCTCCAACGAGGGCGCGGTGGGCCTGGGCTACAAGGACACCGGCGCGCTCTGGCGGTCCAACTACGACATGGAGCCCGACGCCTTCGCCGGCGAGACCGACCGCCTGTGGAAGCAGGTCGAGCCCTTCTACAAGAACCTGCACTGCTACGTCCGCGCCCGGCTCAACGAGCAGTACGGCGACGCCGTGCAGGCGCGCTCGGGCCCGATCCGCGCCGACCTCCTGGGCAACATGTGGGCCCAGCAGTGGGGCAAGATCTACGACGTGGTCCAGCCGAAGGGCATCACCTCCAGCTACAGCCTCGACAAGCTGCTGGTGGAGAAGGGCTACACGCCCGTGAAGATGGTCAAGACCGGCGAGGCCTTCTACTCGTCGCTCGGCTTCGAGCCCCTGCCGCAGACCTTCTGGGAACGCTCGCTGATCACCCGGCCGCAGGACCGGGAAGTCGTCTGCCACGCCTCGGCCTGGGACATCGACGACAAGGACGACATCCGCATCAAGATGTGCACCAAGGTGAATGCGGAGGACTTCTCCACCATCCACCACGAGCTCGGGCACAACTACTACCAGCGCGCCTACAAGGACCAGCCGGTGCTGTTCCGCGGCTCGGCCAACGACGGCTTCCACGAGGCGATCGGCGACTTCGCCGCCCTGTCGGCCTCGACGCCCACCTACCTCAACCAGATCGGCCTGCTGGAGAAGGTGCCGGGCACGGAGGAGGACATCCCGTTCCTCCTGAAGATGGCGCTCGACAAGATCGCCTTCCTGCCGTTCGGCCTGATGGTCGACCGCTGGCGCTGGCAGGTGTTCTCCGGCGAGGTGACGCCGGAGGAGTACAACGACGCCTGGTGGAAGCTGCGCCTGCAGTACCAGGGCCTGGTCCCGCCGGGCCAGCGTCCGGCCGACGCCTTCGATCCGGGGGCGAAGTACCACGTGCCGGGGAACACGCCGTACACCCGCTACTTCCTGGCCCACATCTACCAGTTCCAGTTCCACCGGGCGGCCTGCAAGCAGTCCGGCTGGAAGGGGCCGCTGCACCGCTGCTCGGTCTACGGGCAGGAGGCGATGGGCAAGCGCTTCAACGCCATGATGGAGCTCGGGCAGTCGCAGCCCTGGCCCGAGACGCTGAAGACCTTCACCGGCGAGACCCGCACCGACGCCAGCGCCGTGGCGGACTATTTCCAGCCGCTCAACGTGTGGCTGACCAAGCAGAACCGCGGCGAGAAGTGCGGCTGGTGATCTAGCCTGCGGGAAGGGCGGCGGATGCGTCGTCCTTCCCGTTTCTTCATGCTGAACAGGGATTTACCGTCCCTCTAGCCCCATTCCTTTACGCTGTTCGCGCCATCCTTCCGGCGTATGTGGCCAAAGGATCGGGGCTCCCGATGAACATCAAGGCTCGTGACCGCCTGACGGGCGTGCTCGCCCGGCTGAAGGCGGGCGCGCATGACGAACGCGGCGTGGCGGCGGTGATCTTCGCGCTCGCCATCGCCGTGCTCATCCCCATGGGGCTCGGCGTGTTCGACGTCTACATGGCCACCGAGCAGCGCGGGAAGCTGCAGGACGCGCTCGACGCCGCGGCCCTCTACGCCGCCCGCTCCAACGCCCAGACCAGCGCCGACATCGACGCGGTCGGGGACAAGGCGCTGGCCGCCAACCTGCAGCTGATCAACGGCGCGGTCCTGGAATCCTCCAGCTTCAGCCTGTCCGGCACCAAGGTCGTGGCCCAGGCCTCCGTGCGCCTGCAGGCGCTCGCCCCGGCGCTCTGGGAGCACGATCCGGTCAGCGTCGACACCGAGGTGCAGCGAGCGATCGATCGGCTCGAGATCGCGCTGGTGCTCGACAACACCGGCTCCATGGTCATGAACAACTCGCCGAAGCTGGCGACGCTGAAGACCGAGGCCAAGAAGCTGGTCGACAAGCTCGCCCAGGCCGCCGCCATGAGCGCCGAGCCGGAGCCGATCAAGATCGCCCTGGTGCCGTTCTCCAACACGGTGCGCGTGCAGGGGACCACCAGTCTCGCCAACTGGAACGCGGCCAGCCACACGGGCCCCGGCGTGCCCGCCTGGATCGACCCGCGCGCCGCCCAGCACTGGGCGAACGCCACCAACAACGACATCTTCGACGTGCAGACCGACCGGCTGACGATGATGCAGAACATCGGCCAGTCCTGGGCCGGCTGCGTGGAATCCCGCCGCCAGCCGTTCGACATCAGCGAGCAGGCGCCCGACGCCTCGACCCCGGCGTCGATGTTCGTGCCCTACTTCTGGGCGGACGAGCGGGACGTCTCGGGCACGGCCAAGGTCAACGACTACCTGACCGACGGCGGCTCCAGCACCTACTGGAAGGACCGCGAGCGGCGCTCGGCCAAGTACGCCGTGGGCGCCACCTGGCGGCGGACCGGCAATTTCACCACCGACCTCGGGATGACCTACACCCACGGCCCGAACGCCGGCTGCACCCTGCAGCCGATGATCCGGCTGACCACCAACACCGCGACCATCAAGACCGCCATCGACAACATGACGGCCATCGGCGAGACCAACATCCCGCTGGGGATGATGTGGGGCTGGCATGCGCTGACGCCGAACGCCCCGCTGGCCGACGGCTCGCCCTACGGCACGCCGCACCTGCGCAAGATCGTCATCCTGATGACCGACGGCGAGAACACCCTGTTCGACTCCAATACGGAGAACGACTCCTACTACGGCGGTCTGGGCTTCATCTGGCAGGGCATGCTGAACGGCGTCACCGGCGCGTCCAGCACGTCCACGCGCACCACCGCCATGAACAACCGGCTGTCGGCGCTCTGCACGGCCATGAAGGCCCGCAAGATCGAGGTCTATACGGTGCGGGTGGAGGTCTCGAGCGGCTCGTCCAGCCTGCTGCAGAACTGCGCCTCGGCGCCCGACAAGTTCTTCGATGTGGCCAACGTCAACCAGCTCGGCGCGGCCTTCGACGCCATCGCCGCGGCGATCACCAACCTGCGGATCACCAAATAGGGGATCTCCCCGTTCGCGGGGAGGTGGCCTGCGCGGGCCGGGGGTTGCGGCGTCTTCCCCAGACGTCGCGACCCCCACTCGCGCCCGCGGGTCCTAGGCCAGCTTGATCTCGCGCAGCCGCTCCTGGAGGTACGCGTCGGCGGTGATCGGCGTCGGGTAGCGGTCCGGGTGGGCGGCGTCCACGCAGTTGGGCAGGGTGCGGATCAGGTAGTCCGAATTGAAGTGCAGGAAGAACGGCGTGGAGTAGCGCGGGAAGCCGCGCCGCTCCGGCGCCGGGTTCACCACCCGATGGGTCGTGGACGGCAGGCGGTGGTTGGTCAGCCGCTGCAGCATGTCGCCGATGTTGCAGACCAGCGCGCCCGGCGGCGGGTTGATGGCGATCCAGCGCCCGTCGTGGTCCTTCACCTCCAGCCCGGCCTCTTCGGCGCCCAGCAGCAGGGTGATGACGTTGATGTCCTCGTGCGCGCCGGCGCGGATGTGCGGCCCGTCCTGCGGCACCGGCGGATAGTGCAGCAGGCGCAGGATCGAATTGCCCAGGTCCACCTTGTCGTCGAAGAAGTGGCGGTCGAGGCCCAGGTAGACGCTGATCGCCTCCAGCACCTTCAGGCCCATGGCGTCCAGCGCCTGGTAGAGCCAGGTCACCTTCTCGCGGAACTCCGGCAGTTCGGCGTCCGGCCAGACGTTGTCCGGCATGTGGTCGCGGAACGGATGGCCCGGCGGCAGGTCGCGGCCGACGTGCCAGAATTCCTTCAGGTCGTAGTGGGTGTGGCCCTTGGCGGTCTCGATGCCGAAGGGCGTGTAGCCGCGCTGGCCGGCGACCGGCAGCTTGTACTTCAGCTTCACCTCTTCGGGCAGGGCGAAGAAGGCCTTCATCTGCTCCAGCGCCGCGTCGATCCGCGCCTGGTCCAGGCCATGGTCGGAGATCACCGCGAAGCCCCAGCGGGCGTAGCTGTCGCCCAGCGTCTGGGTGAAGCGGTCGAAGTCCTGGGAGAAGAGCGCGTAGGAAACGGGCTCGATACGGTCCTGGAGGGCAGGGGCTTGGCTCATGGGCCGCCTTCTACACCCGCCCGCCGCCGGCCTCCACCCGGCGCGGCGTTTAGCCGGGCCCCCGCGGCCTCCTCCGCCTCGTCCTCGTCGTCGTCCGGGATGCGCGCCATCTCGGCGCGGATCAGCTTCTCGAAGGTCTCGCGGGAGGCGCGCGTGGCCATGATGTAGCGCTCCTCCTCGCCGTAGGCCGGCTGCAGCTTCTTGAAGAGCGCCTGGTCGTGCTCGCGGAAGACCACGGCGGCCTTCAGCGCGCGGCGCTCGCCGATGCCCAGGTGCACCAGCGCCCGGCGGCCGAAGTTCAGCGCGCTCTCGTACATCTCCCGCTCGACGCCGTCGGCGCCGGCGGCGAGCAGCTCGTAGGCGTGCGGCCGGTCGTACGCGCGGGCCAGCACCGACAGGTGGGGGAAGTTCTCCTTAGCCAGCTCCACCAGCTCCTTGGCCTTGTCCCGGTCGTCGATGGCGATGACCAGCAGCCGGGCCTTGTCGGCGCCGGCGGTGCGCAGCAGGTCCAGCCGGCTCGCGTCGCCGTAGTGCACCCGCCAGCCGAAGCGGCGGACCAGGTCGATGGACTCGATGGAGTTGTCCAGCAGCACCACGTTGAAGCCGTTGGCCATCAGGAGGCGGGTGGCGATCTGGCCGAACCGGCCGAAGCCGGCGACGATCGCGTCGGGGTCGCCCTCGTCGAACGGCAGGTGCTCGGGCTCGGGCCGGGCCGTCGGGCGGTTCAGCAGCAGCCGCTCGTAGGCGGCGAAGACCAGCGGCGTCGCCGCCATGGACACCGCCACCACCGCCGTCAGCAGGCGCGACAGCTCCTGGCCCAGCACGCCCGCGCCGACCGCGAAGCCCAGCAGGACGAAGGCGAATTCCCCGGTCTGGGCGAGGATGACACCGGTGGTGAGCGCCGTGCGATGCGGCACGCGGAACACCCGCGCCACGCCGTACATGGCCAGCGTGTTGATCGCCATCAGGCCCACCACCAGCGCCAGGATCAGCAGCGGCTGGGACGCCACCAGCGCCAGGTCCAGCCCCGCGCCGACGGTGATGAAGAACAGGCCGAGCAGCAGGCCGCGGAACGGCTCGATGTCGGTCTCGAGCTCGCGGCGGAACTCGCTCTCCGCCAGCACCACGCCGGCCAGGAAGGCGCCGAGCGCCGGCGACAGGCCGACCAGCTCCATCAGCGCCGCCACCGCCACCACCAGCAGCAGGGCCGAGGCGGTGAAGATCTCCCGCAGCCTGGCGGCGGCGATGAACCGGAAGAGCGGCAGGGTCAGGTAGCGGCCGACGATCACCACGACGGCCACCGCCGCGATTACCGCCAGCGGCCGGACCCAGGTGGGCAGACCCTCCAGCAGCATTCCCCCGTGCCCGCCGCCCTCCGCCGCCCCGCCATGGGCCGCGCCCGTGGCCAGCAGCGGCAGCAGGGCGAACATCGGGATCACCGCCAGGTCCTGGAACAGCAGGACGCCGAAGCTAGCCTCGCCCACCGGCCCCTGCCGCAGGCCGCGCTCCTCCAGGCTCTGCAGCACGATGGCGGTCGACGACATGGCCAGGATGGCGCCGGCGGCGAGCGCCACCCGCCAGTCCAGGCCCAGGGCGTAGGCGCCGGCTCCGAGCAGCAGGGCGGTGGCGACCATCTGGCCCGCGCCCAGGCCGAAGATGTTGGTCCGCATCCGCCACAGGAGCGCCGGGCGCACCTCCAGGCCGATCAGGAACAGCAGGATGACGACGCCGAACTCGGCGAAGCGCATGACGTCCTCGGACTCGCCCACCAGGTCGAGCGCGAACGGTCCCACCACCACGCCGGCCAGCAGGTAGCCCAGCACCGAGCCCAGCCCCAGTCGCTTGGCGATCGGCACCGAGATCACGCCCGCCGTCAGATAGACGAGCGCCTGGATCAGCAGCGGCTGGCCGTTCATCGGCGGGGGGCCCGGGCAGGGGTGCGCATGGCGCGCAATGGAGCCTGCAACGGCGCCGTGTGCACGCGGTTTTTTCAGGCCGGCGGGGGGCGCCTGTGGCCGCGTTTCATCATGCGGTGAATTTCTGCGCGCGAGCGGTTCTCAATCCGGCCTCCGCAGCGTAAAGGGCAGGCATGGCGAACAAGGTGCAGACAACCGCGAAGGACGCCCTGTCGGGCCTTCTCTTCGACGGCATGACCATCATGGCGGGCGGCTTCGGCCTCTGCGGGATCCCGGAGAACCTGATCGCGGCGATCCGCGAGACGGGGGTGAAGGACCTGACCGTCGTCTCCAACAACTGCGGCGTGGACGACTTCGGCCTCGGCGTGCTGCTGGCCGGCGGGCAGATCCGCAAGATGATCTCGTCCTACGTGGGCGAGAACAAGCGGTTCGCCGAGCTCTACCTCTCCGGCAAGCTGGAGCTGGAGTTCAATCCGCAGGGCACGCTGGCCGAGCGCATCCGGGCCGGCGGGGCGGGGATCCCGGCCTTCTTCACCCGGACCGGCGTCGGCACGCTGGTGGCCGAGGGCAAGGAAGTCCGCGTCTTCGGCAGTGAGGAATATGTGATGGAGCGCGGCCTCACGGCCGACCTCTCCATCGTCAAGGCCTGGAAGGGCGACGCCGAGGGCAACCTCGTTTACCGGAAGACCGCGCGGAACTTCAATCCGATGATGGCCACCGCCGGCAAGGTGACCGTCGCCGAGGTCGAGGAACTGGTGGAGGTGGGGTCCATCGATCCCGACCACATCCACACGCCGGGCATCTATGTGGACCGCATCCTGAAGGGCCCGCGCTTCGAGAAGCGCATCGAGCAGCTGACCGTGCGCACCCGCGAGACCGAGGGCGCCGGCGCCGGAGAGGAAGTCTAGGATGGCCTGGAACCGCGACCAGATGGCGGCCCGCGCGGCGAGCGAGCTGCGCGACGGCTTCTACGTGAACCTCGGCATCGGCATCCCGACCCTGGTGGCCAACTATATTCCGGCCGGCATGAGCGTGACCCTGCAGTCCGAGAACGGCATGCTTGGCATGGGCCCGTTCCCCTACGAGGGCGAGGCCGACCCCGACCTGATCAACGCCGGCAAGCAGACGATCACGGCTTTGCCGTCCTCGTCCTACTTCAGCTCCGCCGACAGCTTCGCCATGATCCGGGGCGGCCACATCGACCTCTCGATCCTGGGCGCCATGCAGGTGGCCGCCAACGGCGACCTCGCCAACTGGATGGTGCCGGGCAAGATGGTGAAGGGCATGGGCGGGGCCATGGACCTGGTCGCCGGCGTCAAGCGCGTCGTCGTGGTCATGGAGCACGTGGAGAAGTCGGGGGCGCCCAAGCTGGTCAACGCCTGCTCCCTGCCGCTCACCGGCAAGGGCGTGGTGGACCTGGTGGTCACAGACCTGGGCGTGTTCGACGTCGCCCGCGGCAAGGCCCCGCTCACCCTCCTCGAACTTGCCCCGGGGGTGACGGTGGAGGAGGTGAAGGCCAAGACCGAAGCCGCCTTCGAGGTGGCGGCGAAGGCGGCCGCCTAGCTCGCATCCGCGGCTCCGGCGCCTACGTATCCTCGTGACCTGACCCCTCGCGAGTGACAGACTTTCCGTCCATGAAGACGCCCCTCTTCGCGGCCATCGCCGCCTCGACCCTCGCCCTGGCTTCGGCCGCGCCGGCCCAGTCCAACCTGAAGACCGCGGTGTTCGCCGGCGGCTGCTTCTGGTCGGTGGAGAAGTTCTTCGAGGCCGCGCCCGGCGTGGTCGGAGCCGTCTCGGGCTATTCCGGCGGCGCCTCCAAGAACCCGACCTACGAGGCCCACCAGGGCCACATGGAGGCGGTGAAGGTCACCTACGACCCGGCCAAGACCAGCTACGCCAAGCTGGTGGACCACTTCTTCCACAACATCGACCCGACCGATCCCAACGGCCAGATCTGCGACAAGGGCCCGTCCTACCGGACCGCCGTCTTCGTCTCGAGCCCGCAGGAGCGGCAGGCGGCCGAGGCCATCAAGGCCCAGGTCCAGAAGCAGCTCGGCGCGACCGTCGCCACCCGCGTCGTGCCCGCGGCCACCTTCTGGCCGGCCGAGGCCTACCACCAGGACTTCGCCAAGAAGAACCCGCGCCGCTACGACGCCTACCGCATCGGCTGCGGCCGGGACCGTCACCTCAAGGTGGTGTGGGGCGGCCGGTAGCCGGATCCCGCGGCCGGGGCGCGAAGCCCTCGCCGACGAACATCTCCAACCGGCGCTTGCGCTCGCGGTCCAGCCGCACGTTCGCGATCTCCCCGCCGGAGACCCGGGCGAAGTCGCCCGCCATTTCGGCCCGCCAGTTCCCCTCCAGCGCCACCGCCAGCACGCGCCGGCCCTCCGCGGGGGTGAGCGGGGCGCTGGTCTCGGCCTGGTTCTGCGGGGTGTCGGCCAGCAGCCAGGCGCGCAGCGGCGGGGCGGCCGGATCGGCGAACCACTCGCGGCCGTAGTAGCGCATGGCGTAGTAGAGGAAGCGGCTGTTGACGGCGATGGCGGTGAGCCCCGCCGGCTCCTCCACCGCCGCCCGCTCCAGCACCAGCCGGGTGGCCTCGTCCCAGCCCTTGGCGCGCTTGAAGCTGTTGGCCGCGCCCATCCGTTCGGCCAGCGCCGGCGAGACGGTGAAGGCCAGGAACAGGGCCGCGAGGCCCGCCTGCAGCACCAGCGCCGCCGTCAGCCAGCCCTTCGCCCGCCACCGCATCAGCCAGGCGGCCACCACGATCGCCCCGGGCAGGTAGGCCGCCCCCGACCAGTTGGCGTTGGCCCGGCTGACGAAGGCCTGCCCAGTGACGATCAGCAGCGGCGGCAGGGTGAAGCAGAGCAGCAGCAGGTCGGCCGGCTGCAGCCGCCGGCGCCGCACCGCCAGGACCACGCCCACGATCAGGGCCGCGAACGGGATCGGCCCGAACACCCCGAACTGGGTGAGGATGAACTCCCCGAGCTCGGCGAAGTTGAACAGCTTGCGCCCGCCCCAGGCGGCGTTGGCGGCGGTGTGCTGCACGGTGGCGAAGCCGTGCTGGGCGTTCCAGACGAGGTTCGGCGCCATGACGACGGCGAAGGCCAGGACCGCGAGCCCCGCCGCGGCCGGCGACCACGCTCGCCGCGCCTCCCGCGACAGGACGAGGTGAAGCGCGATCCCGATCGCTCCGTATACGGCCGCATACTTGGACAGGAACGCCAGCCCCAGGGTCGCGCCGACGCCCGCGGCGAGCGCCAGCCGCCGTCGCCCCTGCGCGTCCTGCAGCGCAACGTAGGCCAGGATCGTCAGTCCAAGGAAGAATAACAGGGGCGCGTCGGTGGCGATCACCGCCGCCGACAGCTGGATGGCCGGCGCGAGGGCGTAGAGCGCCGTCGCCGCCAGAGCGACTCGACTGTCATAAAGCCGCCGGGCGATGGCGTAGACCACCAGCGCCGCCGCGCCCTGGAACAGCGGCGCCCCCAGCCGGACCCAGGCCTCCGCGTCGCCGCCCAGGGCCGTGGTGGCCCAGATGGTCCAGGCGATCATCGGCGGCTTGGAGTAGTAGCCGAAGTCGAGCGTGCGCGACCAAAGCCAGTACTGGGCCTCGTCGGGATAGAGCTCGAGCGGCGTGGCGAAGAGAGCCACGAGCCGCGCGGCGGTCAGGCCGGCGACCAGCATGACCGCGGCCCGCCAGTCCCCGCCGGGCGCTCCCGTCCGTGCGTCTTCGGCCATCGGCTCCTCGTTCGCGCGCCCGCTGCGCAAGGGGCGTGTGTATAGCGTCGGCGCCACGGTTTCGAGCGACTTGCGCGACGCGTTGTCACCGTAACAAAAGCGTCACCCACGGCCGCCGATTCCGCGCTATAGGGCCGAATTAAGACTCAAAGGGGCCGTCGTGGGGCGACGGACCTGATGGTTGGGAAAAGGGGATACTTCATGAACATCGCTCAACGCCTCGCGTGCGGCGCGGCTGTAGTGGCGCTTGCCTCGGCCGCCTCCACCGCCGTCTACGCCCAGGCGACCACCGGCGCCGTCCGCGGTCAGATCACCGACGACCAGGGCGCGCCCGTCGCCAACGCCACCGTCACCGTCACCCACGTGCCGACCGGCTCCAGCTCGACGTCGGTGACCGACGCCAGCGGCTTCTACTCGGTCCGCGGCCTGCGTCCGGGCGGTCCCTACCGCGTGCGCGCCACGGCCCCCAACTACGACGCCGGCACGTCCAACGTCGCCGCCATCGGCGTGGGCGAGCCCGCCAACGTCGACGTGCTGCTCTATTCCACCGGTGCGGAAGTCTCCGAGGTGGTCGTCACCGCCGCCGCCGCGGTCTCCAACCAGGGCGGCCCCAGCTCCAACTTCACCGCCAACGACATCGACAACCTGCCGTCGATCAGCCGCGACCTGAAGGACGTCGCGCGGATCGACCCGTTCGCCTCGATCGACCCGACCAACCAGGACGCCCTGTCCTTCGCCGGCGCCAACACCCGCTTCAACCAGCTGACCGTCGACGGCGTGCGCCAGAACGACGACTTCGGGTTGAACAACAACGGCTACCCGACCCAGCGCTCGCCGATCTCGCTGGACGCCATCGCGGCGGTGAACGTCTCGGTCGCGCCCTACAGCGTGATCAACAACGGCTTCACCGGCGGCCAGATCAACGCCGTCACCAAGTCGGGCGGCAACACCTTCTCGGGCACGGCCTTCTACGAGTACACCGACCAGGACCTGCGCGGTGACTCCATCGAGGGCGTGAAGTTCGGCGCGCCTTTCGAGAACAAGGTCTACGGCGCCACGCTCGGCGGCCCGATCATCCGCGACAAGCTGTTCTTCTTCGGCTCCTACGAGAAGTTCGAGGGCGTCCTCGGCTTCGACGAGGGTCCGGCCGGCTCCGGCGCGGCGATCGAGATCCCGCGCATCACCCAGCAGGCGCTCGACACCTTCCGCGCCGACACCCAGCGCATCTACGGCTACGACCCCGGCGGCCCGGTGACCGGCGCCTTCCCGGTGGAAGACGAGAAGTGGCTCGGCAAGCTCGACTGGAACATCACCGACAACCACCGCGCCTCGTTCACCTACCAGAACACCAAGGGCAACTCGCTCAACGGCTCGGTGTCCGACACCTTCGCCCAGGGCAACAGCACGACCCAGCCGGCCATCGGCCTGGAGTCGCGCCAGTACAACAAGACCGAGGAACTGATCGCCTACCAGGTGCAGGTGAACTCGGACTGGACCGACGACTTCTCCACCGAGCTGCGCTGGTCGTCCAAGGAGACCGACACCACCCAGATCCCGCTGGGCGGCCTGAGCGTCGGTGAGACCACGGTCCGCATCGCGGCGACCGACACCCTGGCCGGCATCCTGCCGGGCGGCGGCACGCCGGAAATCCGCTTCGGCGCGGACATCAACCGTCACGACAACTATCTGAACGTGAAGGTCGACACGCTCGAGGCGATCGCCCGCTACCGCTACGGCGCGCACGACTTCCTGTTCGGCGCCCGCACCGAGAAGAACGACATCTTCAACGTGTTCGTGGCCCGCTCGCTCGGCAGCTACACCTTCAACAGCTACGCCGACTATCTGGCCCGCCGCGCCTCGGCCTTCTCGCTGACGGGCGGCATCGACCCGTCCTCGGGTCAGATCCCGGCCACCCTGGGCACCGCCCGCGCCGGCGCCGCCGACTTCGGCTTCCGTCTGTCGTCGCTGTACGCCGAGGACCGCCTGCAGATCCTCGACAACCTCGATGTGACCGCGGGCTTCCGCTACGACTGGTACTCGACGAACGACGCGCCGATCCTGAACACGGCCTTTGTGTCGCGTCAGGGCTTCGCCAACACCAAGAGCCTCGACGGCGAGTCGGTGTTCCTGCCCCGCGTGTCGTTCAACTACGACCCGACCGACCGCCTGAACATCTCGGGCGGCTTCGGCCGGTTCTCGGCCACCGGCCTGAACGTCTGGATCTCGAACTCCTTCTCGAACACCGGCGTCAGCCAGACCAACGCGGTCTGCCCGGCGGCGCCCTTCACCAACGTCAGCCTCACGGCGGCGCCGGCGGGCTGCACCTTCACGCCCCGCGGCGGCGACGTGAACGCGCTCTCGCCCGCGTTCCAGATCCCGACCACCTGGAAGGCCAACCTCTCCGTCGGCTACGAGTTCGACTTCGGCCGCTTCGGCCTGGGCGACGGCTGGCTGGCGCAGGTCGACCTGCTGAAGTCGTTCAACGAGAACGCCCTCTACTGGTACGACGCCCGCGCCATCCAGACCGGCGTGGCCCCGGACGGCCGTCCGGTCTACGGCCGCACCACGGTCGGCGACCTGACGGGCAACCAGGGCGACTTCCTGCTGCGCAACATCGACAAGGGCGGCTCGGACTCGGTGGCCTTCACCGCGGCCAAGGACTGGCGTGAAGGCTGGTTCGACGGCCTCAGCTTCCGCTACACCTACACCTACACGGAAGCCGAAGACGCCAACCCGATGACCAGCTCGATCGCCTCGTCGAGCTTCACCCGCTTCGGCAGCTCGGACCCGCAGCGTCCGCCGGCGGCGACCTCCGACTACGAGGTCCGTCATCGCCACGCGCTGAACCTGTCCTATGCCAAGAAGTTCTTCGGCGACAACGAGACCTCGTTCACGATGTTCGCCCAGCACCGCTCGGGCCTGCCGTTCAGCTACACCTTCGCCAACAGCCGGACCGGCAACTTCGACAACGACTTCGGCTACTACGCCTCGAGCTACTCGGGCCGCCAGGCGACCTCGAACGCGCTGCTCTACGTGCCGACCGCCAACGACCCGCGGGTCGTCTACGGCGCCGGCTTCGATGTGGCGCGCTTCCAGACCTTCCTGGAGAACTCGGGCCTCTCGAAGTACGCCGGCGAGATCGCGCCGCGGAACGCCTTCCGTCAGGCGGACGTGACCACCATCGACTTCCGGATCAGCCAGGAGCTGCCGGCCTTCTTCCCGAACGGGGCGAAGCTCGAGGTGTTCATGGACGTCGAGAACCTCGGCAACCTGCTGAACGACGACTGGGGCGTGCTCGAGCAGTACGACTTCTCGCGGATGGTCCCGGTGGTGAACGTCAGCTGCATCGCGGCCGGCTCCACGGCGGCCGTCGGCTGCGGCGTGCCGGGCGCCCGCTACCTCTACACCGGCACCGCCGCGGGCAACGCGTTCCAGGAGCCGGTCCGCGCCTTCCGCCGCGACCAGTCGCTGTGGCAGGTGAAGTTCGGCGCCAAGTACAAGTTCTGAGCCTTACGGCCCGGACTGCACTGAGATGAGGGCGGCTGCAGCGATGCAGCCGCCCTTCTTCTTTGGCCCGCGGAATGTCGCGGATGCTTGACGCGGGGGGCGCCGGGGGCCATCTGCGCCCGGCTTCGTTTCGAGAGGGCTGGATGAGCTTCACCGTACCTGCCGAGTGGGCGCCCCACCGGGCCATGTGGCTGGGCTTCCCGAGCCATGCGGACCTCTGGGAGACCGACCTCGACGCCGCGCAAGCTGAGGTGGCCGACCTGGCCCGAGCGCTCGCGGGCCCGGGGGGCGAGACCGTGCGCCTGATGACCGGCCACCCGGACGGCGAGGCCGCCGCGCGGCGGATGCTGGGCGGCGTGGCCAATATCGAGATCGTGCCCGGCCGCTTCGGCGACATCTGGCTGCGCGACACGGGCCCGATCTTCGCCTCCGACGGCCGTGCGCTCGGCTTCCGCTTCAACGGCTGGGGCGGCAAGTACGACCTCGAGCACGACGACACGGTCGCCGCCCAGATCGCCCAGGCGTCGGGCGCCGAGCTCGTGGCGCACGACTTCATCCTGGAGGGCGGCGCCGTCGACCACGACGGCGAGGGCACGGTGCTGACCACCGGCCAGTGCGTGCTGAACGTCAACCGCAACGCCGGCTGGGACGACGCCAAGGCCGAGGCGGCCTTCGCCAAGGCCCTCGGCGCGAAGAAGGTGATCTGGCTGGGCGAGGGCCTGCAGAACGACCACACCGACGGCCACGTGGACAATCTGGCCCGCTTCGTCGCGCCGGGCGTCGTCGCCGTCCCTGTCGCCTGGGGCAAGGGCGACCCGAACGCGGACGCCTACGACGACGCCGCGCGGCGTCTCGCCGACGCCACCGACGCGGCGGGCCGCAAGATCAAGGTCGTTCGCATCCCCTCGCCGGGCTTCGTCGAGGGCGACGACGGCCGCGCCATCCCGGCCAGCCACATGAACTTCCTGATCGCCAACAAGGCGGTGATCGTGCCCATCTACGAGCAGCGTCCCGGCGAACTCGCCGTCCAGGCGCTGGAGACCCTGTTCCCCGACCGCCAGGTGATCGGCCTGCCGTCCATGGCCATCCTCACCGGCGGCGGCTCCTTCCACTGCATCACCCAGCAGGAGCCCGCCCGATGACGCGCAAGATGACCGTGGCCGCCATCCAGACGTCCTACGGCGACGACCTGCAGGCCAACATCAGGAAGACCGCCGACTTCATCCGTGAGGCGGCGGGCAAGGGCGCGCAGGTGATCCTGCCGTCCGAGCTGTTCCAGGGCCCCTACTTCTGCGTCGCCCAGGAGGAGCGCTGGTTCGCCACCGCCAAGCCCTGGCGCGAGCACCCCTGCGTCACCGAGCTCGCGCCGCTGGCCAAGGAGCTGGGCGTCGTGCTGCCGATCTCGATCTACGAGCGCGAGGGGCCGCACTACTTCAACAGCCTCGTCATGGTGGACGCGGACGGCTCGCCCATGGGCGTCTACCGCAAGAGCCACATCCCCGACGGCCCGGGCTACATGGAGAAGTACTACTTCCGCCCCGGCGACACCGGCTTCAAGGTCTGGGACACGAGGTTCGGCCGCGTCGGCGTCGGCATCTGCTGGGACCAGTGGTACCCGGAGTGCGCGCGGGCCATGACGCTGATGGGCGCGGAGGTCCTGCTCTATCCCACCGCCATTGGCTCGGAGCCGCACGACCCGACCCTGGACACCGCCGCCCCCTGGCGTCGCGCCATGCAGGGCCACGCGGTCTCCAACGTCATCCCCGTGGTGGGGGCCAACCGCACGGGCTTCGAGCCCTGGGCGAACTATCCCAATGGCGGCCAGCAGTTCTACGGCTCGTCCTTCATCGCCGACCACCGGGGCGACCTGGTGGCCGCCTTCGGCCGCGAGGACGAGGGGGCGCTGGTCGCCGAGTTCGACCTCGACTTCCTGGCCACCCACCGCGCCGCCTGGGGCTTCTTCCGCGACCGGCGCACCGATCTCTACGGCGCGCTGGCCAACGCGCGGCCCGCCTGAGGGCTGAGGGGGTGATCGAGACCGAACGGCTCATCCTGCGGCCCTTCCGCATCGAGGAGGACCGCGAGCCGTTCGGGGCGCTCAACGCCGACCGCCGCGTCGCCGACTGGCTGGGCGGGCCGCTCACCCGCCAGCAGAGCGACGGCCTGATCGACCGCATCAACGGCCACATCGTCGAGCACGGCTTCGGCTTCTGGGCCGCCGAGCTGAAGGCGGAACGGCGGCTGGTGGGCGCCATCGGGCTGCAGGTGGTGCGGGCCGAGGCCCTGCCGCTGGGCCCGGCCATCGAGGCCGGCTGGCGGCTGGCCTACGACGCCTGGGGACAGGGGCTGGTGACCGAAGGCGCGTCCGCCGCGGTGGCCTGGGCCTTCGCTCGCCTGCCGATCCCGGAGGTCGTCGCCTTCACCGGCGCCACCAACCTGCGCTCCCAGGCCGTGATGCGCCGCATCGGCATGACCCCCGACCCTGCGCGCGACTTCGACCATCCCCGGCTCGCGCAGGACCACCCGCTCCGCCGCCACGTCGTCTACGCGATCGCGCGGCCCTAGCCGTCAGGCCTCGCACCCCGCGGCCACCGGCGCGGCGGCGATCTCCCCCCGGGCCCTGGCCATGTCGGCGTTGAACGCCGGCTCGGCGTGCAGGCGCGCCACCATGCCCGAGGCGAGCGTGCGGCCCGCCTCGATGTCGCTCATGTAGTGGACGCCGCAGATCGCCCGGCTCTCGCCCATCTCGCGGCCGGCCACCAGCAGGCGGTCGGCGCGCTCGGGGGCGAGCTCGGTGAGCAGCAGCCCCCAGGTCCAGCCGACCATGGCGTGGCCGGACGGATAGGAGGCGTTGGTCTTCATCCACTCGGCGCGGGCGATGCAGATCGGCTTGTCGTTCCCGACCGCCGGCCGCGGCCGGCCGTAGTGGTTCTTCGGCACGTTGCCCACGTCGCGGACGTCCAGCTCGATGCGGTGCAGGATGCGCCAGGCGGTGGGCGTGCGGGCCTCGCTGAGCTCCTTGCCGAGCGCGCAGGAGAAGCGCTTCAGGGCGCCGCCCTGCCAGATCTCGTTGTCCTCGATCGCCGCCTTCCAGCGCGGCGTGCCCTCCAGCGCGCGGGTCTCGTCGTACATCGCCCGCTCCGCCCGGCCCTGGGCGGAGTCCGGCGCGGCCGGCGCCGGCAGGATCGCCTTCCCGTCCAGGGCGTCCTTCGGCAGGTAGCCGGTGAGCTTGGTCGGGACCGGCCCCGCCCGCGCCGCATCCACGGCGACGGGCGGAGACGGCGCGCCGGTGGCGCAGGCGACGAGCGCGACGAGCGCCGCGCAGAGGGTCAGGTTGCGGATCAACGAAGCTTCCTAGGCGCGAAGGACGGTCTTGCCGTTCTTGATGACCGTGGCGTTCCGCTCCTTAACCCGCGCCTCGAAGGAAATCACGGTCCCGTCGCGCCAGAGATCCACGGTGATGGTGTCCCCGGGGAAGACGGGCGCGGAGAACCTCGCCTGGTGGCTGAGGATCTGGTTGGGGTCGTAGCCGGTGATCGCCTGCAGCACGGCCCGGCAGGTGATCCCGTAGGTGCACAGGCCGTGCAGGATCGGCACGGGGAAGCCCGCGCGCTTGGCCACGTCGGGGTCGGAGTGCAGCGGGTTGCGGTCGCCGTTCAGGCGGTAGAGCAGGGCCTGGTCGGGCCTAGTGTCGATGTCCACCGAGAGGTCGGGCTTGCGGGACGGGACCTGGTGCGGCTCGGGCGCGCCCTCGGCCGGGCCGCCGAAGCCGCCGTCGCCGCGGGCGAAGGTGGAGCCGGTGAGGGTGGCCACCTTTTCGCCGTTCTCGTCCTTCCAGACGGTCTCGTTGACGATCACCGCGCCCTTGTCCTTGCCCTTGTCGTAGGCGCCGACCGTGCGGCTCTCGGCGGTGAAGGTGCCGGAGACGGGGAGGGGCTGGTGCAGTTCGACCTTCTGCTCGCCGTGCACCACCATCAGGAAGTTGATCTCGCTGACCCGGCGGCCCTCCGGCACCTGCGGCGGGGAGCGGCCCTGCCGGCCGCCGGCGGCGGCCAGGACGGTGGCGGCGGTGGGCACCACCTTCAGGTTCTTCTCGTAGGTGAAATCGAGCTCGCGGGCGTCCAGGGGGTCGCGGCCCATGCCGATGCCGAGGGCATACAGCATCACGTCCTTGTCGCCGTAGCTGAAGGTCCTGGGCTCGGTCTTCTGCTCCAGGATGTCCGGGTAATAGATCGGCATGAAATATCCCTCCCTTATCAATGGGCGGATTGAAGACCCGCGGACGCGCCTCCGCAAGCGCCGCGCAGCCCAGGCATTTGCCGCTCGGTTATCGATGGGCTAGAAGCGGCGACCTCGTGCGCGCGGGGCTCCGCTGCGTCCAAAGAATTCGAAGGCTTCCATGACCACCACGACCCAGCCCGGCCTCGGCCAGATCACCGGCAACGTCCTCTTCTATTCCCAGCCCGAGCCGCTGACGCCCGAGCTGCACGGCAAGCTCGGCGTGAAGCGCATGGACGGTCCGTTCAGCTTCGCCCGCGTGGGCCACGCCATCCCGCTGACCGTGGGCGAGTTCCCGCTGGCCGCCGTGACGGGCCCGATCATCTTCGTCGGCGACGAGAAGCTGCCGATCGCGGTCATGGGCCTGAACGCCGGCGAGAACATGTTCGTCCGCGACAACGGCATGTTCGAACCGGGCGTCTATATCCCGGCCTACGTCCGCCGCTATCCGTTCGTGTTCGCCAACGACCAGGCGAACAACCAGATGGTGCTCTGCGTCGACCGCAAGGCCGAGTTCATCGTCGAAGGCGGCGACATGCCCTTCTTCGAGAACGGCCAGCCCAGCGAGTACACCAAGAACTGCATCGAGTTCTGCAACAACTTCGAGATCGAGCGGCAGCGCACCCTGTCCTTCGTGCAGATCCTGAAGGACCTCGACCTGTTCGAGCAGAAGACCGCCAACTTCACGCCGATGAACCCGGACGGCACGCCCGGCGAGCCGCAGAAGATCGCCGACTACTTCGGCGTCTCCGAGGACAAGCTCAACAAGCTGCCCACCGACAAGCTGGTCGAGCTGCGCGACAACGGCGCCCTGTCCCAGATCTACGCCCACATGCTGTCGCTGGTCGGCTGGGACCGCCTGATCGCGCTCGCCATGGCGCGCGCCCCGCAGGAGCCGGTCGCGGCCAACGCCTAACCAGGAAGAGCCCTTCTCCCCTTGCGGGAGAAGGTGGCCTGCGGAGCAGGCCGGACGAGGGGGTCTCGCGGCGTCGCCGCGGGCCCCTTCTTCGTATCCGCCCTAGCGCGCGAACACGCTGCGGGTCAGGCAGGAGAAGACCAGCCGTCCGGCCTCGTCGAGCAGGTCGTGCTGGCAGATGACGATGCCCTTGCCCTCGCCCACCGGGTCCTTGGCCATCACGGTCATGCGGCCGCGCAGCAGCTCGCCGGGCGGCGGGTTGCGCATCCAGCGCAGGGCGTCGACCCCCAGCCGCTTGATCTGCGGCCAGTCGGTGCTGGCCACTGCATCCAGACGGGCCCAGATCGCGTAGACCATGGAGTCCGGCGCGCCGCGGTCCAGCGTCCAGCCGGGCGTGAACGCGCCCACGAACGCCTCCAGCGCCTCGGGGTCCACGGCCGCTGCGCCGAGCGGGACCACCTGGCCGATCTGGATGTCGTCGAAGGCTGCGGGCACTGGGCGAAGCTCCGGGGTGGGGATCGGGATTCGGCGATGATGAGGCTGCGGCGTCGGCGAAGTCGAGCCCGCTTTGCGCTCGCGGCCCGGCCACGCCATATAGCGGGCAAGTCGTATGGGGCGGATAGGCGGATGATGCGATTCCTGGCGGGCCTGCTCATGGCGCTGGCCTTCGTCGCGCCGGCTGCGGCCCAGCCCGTCGACACCGGCCACCTCGAGGCCGAGCTGGTCGCCCAGGCCAAGGGCGTGGCCCCCGGCCAGACGATCCATGTGGCGCTGCGCCAGAAGATCGACGACGGCTGGCACACCTACTGGCGCAACGCCGGCGATTCCGGCGAGGCCACCCGCATCGAATGGGCCCTGCCGCCCGGCTGGACCGCCGGCGAGTTCGTCTGGCCCACGCCGCACCGCCTGCCGGTCGGCCCGCTCGTCAACTACGGCTACGAGGGCGAGGTCCTGCTGCCCATGGCGCTCACCGCGCCGGCCAACGCACAGCCGGGCTCCACGGCGACGCTGAAGGGCAAGGCCTACTTCCTGGTCTGCGAGGAGATCTGCATCCCCGAGGAGGCCGAGCTCCAGCTCGCCCTGCCGGTGGTCGCCGCGCCGGCGGCCGCGGATCCGAAGTGGGGCCCGGCGATCGGCCAGGCGCTGGCCGCCGCGCCGAAGCCCGCCGGCCTCACCGCCGCCTTCGAGAAGCGCGGCCCCCTGCTCGCGCTCGCCGTCACCGGCGCGCCGCTGAAGGGCGCCGACGTCGCCCAGGCCTACTTCTTCCCGTTCGCCTCCACGGTGATCGACCACGCCAAGCCCCAGCCCATCGAGCGCGGGCCGGAGGGCCTCACCCTGACCGTCACCCCCGGCTACGACTTCCAGTCGGGCGCCGGGCCGCAGACCCTGGCGGGCGTGCTCTCCCTGGGCGACCGCGCCTACGAGGTCTCCGCCGCGGCCGGGCCCCTGCCGGCGGGCGCCGCGGGCCTCGGGCCGCCGCCCGTCAAGGCGAGCGGCGGGGCGGGCGGCGGCCTGGGCCTGCCGATGGCGGCGCTGTTCGCCCTGCTGGGCGGCCTCGTGCTCAACCTGATGCCCTGCGTCTTCCCGATCCTGGCCATGAAGGCCGCCTCGCTCGCCGGCCACGCCCACGAGCAGGCCGCCGCGCGGCGCCAGGGCCTGGCGTTCGGGGCGGGCGTGCTGGTCACCTTCCTGGCGCTCGCCAGCGTGCTGATCGGCCTGCAGGCGGCCGGCTCGGCCGTCGGCTGGGGGTTCCAGCTGCAGTCGCCGCCGGTGGTGGCGGGCCTGGCGCTGCTCATGCTCGCCGTGGCGCTCAATCTGTCCGGCGTCTTCGAGGTCGGCGGCTCGCTGCAGGGCGCGGGCGCGGGCCTCGCGTCGCGGCGCGGGCTCACCGGCGCCTTCTTCACCGGCGTGCTGGCCGTGGTCGTGGCCGCCCCCTGCACGGCGCCCTTCATGGCCCCGGCGCTCGGCTGGGGCCTGACCCAGCCGCCGGCCGCGGCCCTCACGGTGTTCCTGGCCCTGGGGATCGGTTTCGCCCTGCCGTTCGTGGCGGTCTCCTTCGCCCCGGCCCTGCTGGCCCGCCTGCCGAAGCCCGGGCCATGGATGGACGTCTTCAAGAAGGCCCTGGCGTTTCCGATGTACGGCGCGGCGGCCTGGCTGGTGTGGGTGCTGGCGCAACAGGTGGACGCGGCGGGCCTCGCGCGCATCCTGGCGGCCGCCGTGGTCTTCGCCGCCGCGCTCTGGCTGGCCGGCCGGGCGCAGCGGGGTCGCCTCACCGGGCGCGGCTCGGCCGTTCAGGGCGGGCTGGCCGCGGCGCTCCTCATCGTCGCCGTCGCCATGGCGCTCTGGGAGGACTACGCGCCCCCGCCGGCGGCCGGCGTCGCGAGCGCCTCGGCCGCCGTCCCCTACGAGGCCTACAGCCCGGAGCGCCTCGCCGCCCTGCGCGCCGAGGGCCGGCCGGTGTTCGTCAACTTCACGGCCGCCTGGTGCGTCAGCTGCCAGGTGAACGAGCGCGTCGCCCTCTCCAGTCCGAAGGTCGCCAAGGCCATGGCCGACACCGGCGTCGCCTACCTGAAGGCCGACTGGACCCGCAAGGACGCCGCCATCGCCGCCGAACTCGCCCGCCACGGCCGGGCCGGCGTGCCGCTCTACCTCGTCTATGGCGCGGGCGGCGGCGAGGGCGTTATCCTGCCCAACATCCTGACCGAAGGGGTGGTGGTCCGCGCGCTGGAGGCCGCCGCCCGCGGTCGCTGACCGCCGCCTCGAAGGAGCCCGCCGATGCCGCTTCGCCGCCGCGCCGCCATAGGCTTCGCCCTCGCCGCGATGATCGCCGCGCCCGCCGCCGCCCAGCCGCAGCTCGGCCAGCCTGCGCCGGCCTTCTCCGCCGTGGACGCCGACGGCCGCACCCGCACGCTCGCGGAGTTCAAGGGCAGGACCGTCGTCCTGGAGTGGACCAACAACGGCTGTCCCTACGTCGGCAAGCACTACAATTCCGGGAACATGCAGCGCCTGCAGCGCCAGGCGGCGAAGGACGGCGTGGTCTGGCTGACCGTGGTCTCCTCCGCGCCCGAGATGCAGGGCCACCTTACCCCCGCCCAGGCCAAGCTCTGGAAGGCGAAGGTGAAGGCCGCCCCGGCCGCCGTCCTGCTGGACGCCGACGGCCGTGTGGGCCGCGCCTACGACGCCAAGGCCACGCCGCATATGTTCATCGTCGATCGCGCCGGCCGCCTCGCCTACATGGGCGGCATCGACGACCGCCCCTCGTCCGAACCGGAGAGCCTGAAGGGGGCGAAGAACTACGTCGCCGCCGCGCTCGCCGACCTGAAGGCCGGCCGTCCGGTCGCCCAGGCCGTGACCCGTCCGTACGGCTGCGGCGTTAAGTACGCGTCGGCCGACTGACGGGCCGGGGATGATCCAGGGGCTGTAAGCTTTGTCCGAGACCGACGCCGCGTGGGCGGCCCTCCATGCCGCCGCCGAGCGCGCCCGCGTGCGCCGGATCGCAAGCCTGTTCCAGGAGGAGCCGCAGCGGCTCGAGCGCCTGACGCTCGCCGCCTCGGGCCTGACCCTCGACCTCTCCAAGCAGCCCTGGTCGCTGGCCGACCTGGAAGGGGTCATGGACCTCGCCCGCCTCGCCGGCGTCGAGCCCGCCCGCGAGCGCCTGTTCGCCGGCGAGACGGTGAACCGCTCCGAGGGCCGCGCGGCCCTGCACATGGCGCTCCGCGCCCCCGCCGGCGCGGGCTTCAAGGCCCAGGGCGAGCCGGTCTCCGCCGAGGTGGAAGAGGTCCGCGGCCGCATGCGCGCCTTCGCCGAGCGGATCCGGTCCGGCGCGCTGAAGGGCGCCACGGGCCGCCCGTTCCGCGCCGTCCTGCACATCGGCATCGGCGGCTCGGACTTCGGCCCGCGGCTGGTCTGGGAGGCGCTGCGGCCCGTGGAGCCGGCCATCGAGCTGCGCTTCGCCGCCAACGTCGATCCGGCCGAGATCGCCCAGGCCATGGCGGGCCTCGACCCCGCCGAGACCCTGGTGGTGGTGGTCTCCAAGACCTTCACCACCCAGGAGACCATGACCAATGCGCAGACCGCGCGGGCCTGGCTGCGCGCCGCGCTCGGCGAGGCCGGCGACGCCCACCTGGTCGCCGTCTCCACGGCGCTCGACAAGACCCGGGCCTTCGGGATCGCCGACGACCAGGTGTTCGGCTTCTGGGACTGGGTCGGCGGCCGCTATTCGGTGTGGTCGGCCGTGGGCCTCTCCTGCGCCGTCGCGCTGGGGCCCGAGGTGTTCGACGCCTTCCTGGCCGGCGGCGCGGCCCTGGACGAGCACTTCCGCACGGCCCCGCTGGAGGCGAACGCCCCGGTTCTGCTGGCGCTCGCCCACGTCTTCAACCGCAACGGACTCGGCCGCCCGGTCCGCGCCGTGGTCCCCTACGCCCAGCGCCTGCGGCTGCTGCCCAACTTCCTCCAGCAGCTGGAGATGGAGTCCAACGGCAAGCGGGTGACCGCCGACGGCCGCCGCGTCGCCCACGGCACGGCCGCCGCCGTGTTCGGCGACGCCGGCTCCAACGTGCAGCACGCCTTCTTCCAGCTCCTGCACCAGGGGACCGACGTCATCCCGGTGGACATCGTCGCCGTCCGCGAGGCGAGCGAGGGCGACCCCGCCGCCCAGAAGAAGCTGCTCGCCAACGCCGTCGCCCAGGCCGAGGCCCTGATGGTCGGCCGGAGCGAGGCCGATGTCCGCGCCGAGCTGGCCGCCAAGGGGCTCCCTGACGACGAGATCGCCGCGCTGGCGCCCCAGCGCACCTTCCCCGGCGACCGGCCGTCCAGCTTCATCCTCCTGGAGCGGCTGACCCCGCAGGCGCTCGGCGCGCTCATCGCCCTCTACGAGCACAAGACCTTCGTGGAAGGCGTGCTCTGGGGGATCAACAGCTTCGACCAGTGGGGCGTCGAGCTGGGCAAGACGCTGGCGACCCGGGTGCTCGCCGAGCTGGACGGCGGCCCGGCGGGCGCCCACGACCCCTCCACCGCCGCCCTGATCGCCAGGTTGCGCGGCTGACTCGCCTTGGCCGCACATCTCGGCTATAGGCCCCGCCCGATGAGCCAGGTCGCGCACCATCACGGCCACCACCACCATCCGACCCTCGCGGGATCGGCCCGGGTGCGCTTGGCCTAGAGCGACCCGACCGAGCCCCGCCACACGCGGACGGGGCTTGGCTCTTTCAGACCAGCGCCGTCCGTCGCCCCTCACCAGGACCCGACCGATGGACGACCTCCCTTCCAAGCCTTCCTTGAGCCCGGACGCCGCAGCCGCTAAGCGCGCAGGCATGACCGAGAGCACCCGCCCCGAGGCGCGCGTCCCGCGCGGCTTCGTCGACCGCCGCGCCCGCGACCTCGCCGCCGAGCGCGCCATCCTGGACGCCGTCTCGGAGATCTACGAACGCTACGGCTTCGAGCGCCTGGAGACCGGGGCGTTCGAGTACGCCGACGCCCTGGGCAAGTTCCTGCCCGACGCCGACCGTCCCAACGAGGGCGTCTTCGCCCTGCAGGACGACGACGAGCAGTGGATGGCGCTGCGCTACGACCTGACCGCCCCGCTCGCCCGCTTCGCCGCCCAGACCTGGGAAACCCTGCCCAAGCCGTTCCGCCGCTACGCCTACGGCCCGGTCTGGCGCAACGAGAAGCCCGGCCCCGGCCGGTTCCGCGAGTTCACCCAGTGCGACGCCGACACGGTGGGTTCGGCCCGGCCCGAGGCCGACGCCGAGATCATCGCCATGGCCGTGGAGGGGCTGCAGGCCGCGGGCCTGCCAGCCGGCTCGGCGGTGCTGAAGATCAACAACCGCAAGCTCCTCGACGGCCTGTTCGACGCCCATGGGGTGGCCGATCCGAAGCAGCGGCTCACGGCGCTGCGGGCCATGGACAAGTACGACCGCCTGGGGCTCGACGGCGTCCGCGAGCTGCTCGGCAAGGGCCGCCTGGACGAGTCCGGCGACTACACCAAGGGCGCTGAGCTGGCGTCCCCGGCGATCGTCGCCGTGGAGAGCTTCCTCGCCGCCGCCGGCTCGCCGGACCTCTCCCGCGCCGACGTCGTCGCCGCCCTTGCCAACCTCGGCCTGGGCGAGAAGGGCGCCGAGGCGCTGACCGAGCTCTCGCAGATCGACGCGGCGCTCACCGCCATGGGCGTGGCCCAGGACGCCGCCCGGATCGATCCCACCGTCGTGCGCGGCCTGGAGTACTACACGGGGGCGGTGTTCGAGGCCGAGCTCCTGCTCGCTACGACCGACGAGAAGGGCCAGCCGATGCGCTTCGGCTCGGTCGGCGGCGGCGGCCGCTACGACGACCTCGTGGCCCGCTTCACCGGCGAGCGGACGCCCGCCACCGGCTTCTCCTTCGGCGTCTCGCGCCTTGCCGCCGCCCTACGCGCCGCCGGCCGCGACCTCTCCGCCCAGGTGCGTGGACCCGTGGTGGTCATCGCCTTCGATCAGGCGCGCATGGCCGACTACTTCAAGGTCGCCGAGGAGCTGCGCTCGGCGGGCGTGGCCGCCGAGGTCTACCTCGGCCAGTCCGGCATGAAGGCCCAGATGAAGTATGCCGACCGCAGGCTCTCGCCCGCCGCCGTCATCGTCGGCGAGGACGAGCTGGCCGCCGGCACGGTGACCATCAAGGATCTCGACCTCGGCCGCGCCCTGTCGGCCAAGGTCACCGACAACGCCGAGTGGCGCGAGCAGCGCCCGGGCCAGCAGACGGTGCTCCGCGCCGAGCTGGTGGCTACGGTGCGCAAGATCCTGGACCAGGCGTCGTGAGGACGGAGCCGCCCGTTCCGCCTGAGGCGCTCGCCGCCATCCGCGCCCCGCTGGCCGGCGCGGGCGCGCAAGCCGTGGACGCGCCCCTGCTGCAGCCGCTGGGCCTGCTCCTCGACCTCGCGGGCGAGGCCATGCGCGCGCGCCTGTTCGTCGTGCAGTCCGAGGGCGGGACGGAGTCCTGCCTCCGGCCCGACTTCACCGTCGCCATCGCGCGGCGGCACCTGGAGCGCGGGGTCGGCGAGGGCCGCTACTTCTACGAGGGCGCCGCCTTCCGCGCCTCGCCGGAGGCCGACCGCCCCGAGGAATTCCTGCAGGTTGGGCTGGAGCTGTTCGCGCCGGCCGGCTCCCCCGCCGTCGCCGCCGACGTCGAGGCCGCGACCCTGGCCTGGCGCGGGGCGGAGGCCGGCGGCCGTGGCGACCTCACGCTCTGGCTGGGCGACGTGGGCCTTCTGGGGCCGTTCATCGAATCCCTGGCCCTGCCGGCCGGGGTCGCCGCGCGGCTGAAGCGCGTGGCGGGCCGCCCGCGCCTGCTGCAGGCGGAGCTGGCGCGCACCGGCGGGGCGTCCGCCGCCTCGGGCGAGGGCTCGCAGCTCGCCGGCATGCTGGCCGGGCTCTCCGAGGCCCAGGCCGCGACCCTGCTGGAGGAGGTCTGGGCGCTGGCCGGCGTGGAGCCCGTGGGCGGACGCGGCCCGGCCGAGATAGCCGCGCGCCTGGTCCGCAAGGCCGAGGCTGCGTCTGCGCCGGCGCTTACCGACGCCCAGGCGGCCGCCATCCGCGGCTTCATGGCCATCTCCGACGCCCCGGCCGCGGGCCTGGCGCAGGTGCGCGAGCTCGCCGGCCGCAAGCCCGGCGCGCTGGACGCCGCGCTCGAGACCTGGCGCGAGCGGCTGGCCGCGATCGAGGCCCAGGTCCCGGCGGGACGCCTGCGGTTCGCCCCGGCGCTCGGCCATGCCTTCGAATACTATGACGGCCTCACCTTCGAGGTGCGCAGCGAGGCCTTGGGCGCCGACCGGCCGGTGGCCGTCGGCGGCCGGTACGACGGGCTGCTGGCCCGCCTCGGCGCCGCCGCCGAGGCCCGCGCCGTCGGCTGCATGGTCCGGCCCTGGCGGGCCTTCTCCGGGGGCGAGCAATGAGCGGGCCGCTGATCGTCGCTGTTCCTTCCAAGGGGCGGCTCAAGGAGCAGGTGGAGGCCTGGCTCGCCGACTCCGGCGTGCCGCTGCAGGCCGTCGGCGGCGCCCGCGGCTACATCGGCGAGCTGAAGGGCGTGTCCGGCGCCCAGGTGCGCCTGCTGTCCGCCGGCGACATCGCCGACGCTCTCGACGCCGGCGAGGTTCACCTGGGCGTCACCGGCGAGGACCTGCTGCGGGAGAAGGGCGAGCTGGACGGCCGTGTCCTGCTGCTGCGCGCGCTCGGCTTCGGCCGGGCGGACCTCGTGGTCGCCGCGCCGAAGAGCTGGCTCGACGTGGAGACCATGGCCGACCTGGAGGAGGTGGCCCACGACTACCTCGCCCGCACCGGCCGGCGCATGCGGGTCGCCACCAAGTACCTCGCCCAGACCCGCGCCTTCTTCGCCCGCCACGGGGTGGCCGACTACCGGATCGTCGAATCCGGCGGCGCCACCGAGGGGGCGCCGGCCTCCGGCGCCGCCGAGCTGGTGGTGGACATCACCACCACGGGGGCGACCCTGCAGGCCAATGGCCTCAAGACCCTGGCCGACGGCGTGATCCTGAAGAGCCAGGCCCAGCTCGCCGCCAGCCTGCGTGCAAGCTGGACGGCCGGTCAGCTCGCCGCCGCCGAACGCCTGCTCAGGGTCGTCGAGGCCCGCGCCAGCGCCCTGCGCTCGGCCGCCCTGATCTGGCCGTCCACGGGCGACGCCGCCGAGGCCGCGGTGGTCGACCGGCTGGTGGCCGCCGGCGCCTCGCGCAGGCCCAATGGGCTGCTGGTCGACGTGGCGGGAATCGCCGACGCCGCTACCGCGCTCACCGCCGCGGGCCTCGGACCGGTCACTGCGGCGCGGCCCGATTTCGTGTTCGATGTGGCCTGCGCGTCCTACGAGGCGCTCGCGAAACACGTTCTTTGACGTTTGCGTCAAAAGACGGTGTAAATTTTGGTTTAATCGCGAATTTCTGATGAACCTTTGCTGGCAAACCGTCAGCAGACCGTTGACTCAGGCAGGAATTTGCCGTTCTTTCATTACGCGAGAGACATGAAGGCGCTCAGTCCTGAGGTCTCCGGCGTTTCGGGGAGGAAACGCCCGCTCTTTCGAGCGACTGCTCAAAAAATGGCCCGCTGCGATTATCCCCCGCAGCGGGCCAAATTTTTTGGCCAAAGCCTATTTTTGACGAAGACGTCAAATCCCTCCCTGGAAGGGGAGGGATCGGACCCGCTGCTACCAGATCCGCACGCGCATCTCCGGCGGGACGTACATCGGGTCGCCCGGCTTCACGCCGAACGCCTCGTAGAAGGCGTCGATGTTGCGCACCGGCAGGTCCACGCGGGCCTGCGGCGGAGCGTGCGGGTCGGAGACCAGCAGCTGCTTCATCCTGTCGTCCCGGTACTTGCCGCGCCACACCTGGGCCCAGCCCAGGAACACCCGCTGCTCGCCGGTCAGGCCGTCCAGCACCGGCGCGGGCTTGCCGTCCAGCGAGATGCGATAGGCGTCCAGCGCCAGCAGCAGACCGCCCAGGTCGGCGATGTTCTCGCCCATGGTCAGGTCGCCGTTGATGTGGGCGCCGGGCAGGATCTCCACGGCCGCGTACTGCTTGCCGAGCTTCACCGCCTCGGCGTTGAACTTGGCCGCGTCCTCGGCGGTCCACCAGTCGGTCAGTCGGCCGTCGCCGTCAGACTTGCGGCCCTGGTCGTCGAAGCCGTGGGTGATCTCGTGGCCGATCACCCCGCCGATGCCGCCGTAGTTGATCGCCGGGTCGCCCTCGGGGGCGAAGAACGGCGGCTGCAGGATGGCGGCCGGGAACACGATCTCGTTCTTGGTCGAGGAGTAGTAGGCGTTGATGGTCGGCGGCGTCATGCCCCACTCGGCGCGGTCCACCGGCTGGCCGATCCGCCGGGCGCGGAAGTCCCAGTCGAAGGCCACGGCGCGCTTGACGTTGCCGTAGAGGTCGTCGTCGCGGACCTGCAGGGCGGAGTAGTCCCGCCACTTCTCCGGGTAGCCGATCTTCACGGTGAACTTGGCGAGCTTGTCGAGCGCCTTGGCCTTGGTCTCCGGACCCATCCAGGCGAGCTTCTCGATCCGGCCCTTCATGGCGGTTTTGATGTCGCCCACCAGGGCGTCCATCTTCGCCTTGCTCTCCGGCGGGAAGTAGGCGTCGACGTAGAGCTTGCCCAGCGCCTCGCCGACCTGGTTGTCCACCAGGTTCACGCCGCGCTTCCAGCGGGGCTGCTGCTGCGGCTGCCCCGAGAGCGTCTTGGAGCGGAAGTCGAACTGCGCCTCGTCGAACGCCTTCGACAGGTAGGGCGCGGCGTTGTCGGCCAGGTGGAAGGCCATCCAGGCCTTGAGCGTGTCGACCGGCGCCTGGGCGTAGATCGCCGCGATCTTCGGGAAGGCGGTGTTCTCGCTGACCACCACCCGCTTCTGGGCCGGCAGGTGCATGCCCTGCATGAAGGCGGCCCAGTCGAAGCCCGGCGCATAGGCGGCCAGCTTGTCGATCTCGAAGGGATTGTAGGTCTTGTCGTCGTCCCGGCGCTCGGCGCGGGTCCAGGAGACCTTCGCGATCTCCGTCTCCAGCGCCACGATCGCCTTGGCGTTGGCCGCCGCGTTCGGCCAGCCGGCCAGGGTCAGCATCTTGGCCACATAGGCCTCGTAGGCCTGCTTCTGCGGGGCGAACCGGTCGACCAGGTAGTAGTCGCGGTCTGGGAGCCCCAGGCCCGCCTGGCCGAGGTAGACCGTGTAGTTCATCGGGTCCTTGGCGTCGTCGTAGATCGCCCCGGAGAAGAACGAGCCGCCGAAGTCGTGCATGGACTCGCCCATCAGCCGGGCGAGGTCGGCCCGGGTCTTGGCCGCGCGGATCTGGGCCAGGTCGCCGGCCAGCGGCTTGGCGCCCAGGGCGTCGACCCGGGCCTCGTCCATGAAGCTGCGGTAGAGCGAGCCAACCTGGGCGGAGGGGCCGCTCGCCGCGCGGTCGGCCGCGGCCTTCTCGGCCACGGCGCGCATGCGGTCGCGGGAGAGCTCGTCGAGCGCGTTGAACGCCCCGTAGGTCGAGCGGTCGGCCGGGATCTCGAGCCGGTCCAGGTAGGTCCCGTTGGCCCAGCGGAAGAAGGAGTGGCCGGGGGTCACCGCCATGTCGCGGCCGGAGAGGTCGAAGCCCCAGGTCCCCATGCGCGGGGCCTTGGAGAGGTCCCGGGCCGCGGCGTTGGCCTGCGCCGTCTGGGTCGCGGGCTGCTGCTGGGCCGCCGCGGGCTGCGCGGCGAGGAGGGCGGCCGCCGCGGCGGCGCCGAGCCAGAGGGTCTTCATGCGGATGAGCTCACTCGCTGGAGGGTCGTGGCCGGACCATGCCCCGGCCGCGGCCTGTCACACTCGTTACATTTTCGTCAGGTTTTCCCGCCCCTTGGGACGGGGGATGCGTCACAGTCAGTGGTGACTGTGGTCCATGGCCGGCGCGCCTGCGCCCGTTCCCACGACGAGTTCGACCTTCACCTTGGTCCCGCTCGCGAAGCTGAGCGTGGCCGGGACCCGGTCGCCGGCGTTCAGCGCCTTGGTCAGGCCGAACAGCATCAGGTGGTGGCCGCCCGGCGCGAGGATGACCTTGCCGCCCGGGGGCACGGGCACGCGCTCCACCTTGCCCATCTTCATCACGCCGCCCGCCATGGTGGTGCGGTGGATCTCCACCTTGCGCGCCACGGGGCTCTCCGCCCCGGTGAGCGCGTCGGGGGCCTTGCCGCGGTTGGTGAGCGTCAGGAAGCCCGCGCCCGTGCCGCCGGCCACCGCCGGCCGGCTCCAGGCCTGGCTGACCTCGATCGACGTGGCCGCGGCGGCGGCGGCGGCGGCGGGGGCGGCCGCGAGGGCCAGGGCGGTCAGCAGGGCTCGCATGGATGCGCCTTTCCGGGGGCTTTCGTTCCGGGCAGGCGTCATACGCCGCCTGGGAGATTCCTCAATGGCCGGGCGTGCGCCATAGTCGCCACGCGGTGAATCGGAGTGCGGATGGAAGGCCAGGTCGAGGCGGCCGCCTATAAGGATGTGGTGCTGTTCCTGGCCACCGCCGGGATCGTCGTGCCGCTGTTCCGCCGCTGGCGGATCAGCCCCATCCTGGGCTTCCTCGGGGCCGGCGTGCTTCTGGGGCCCTACGGGCTGGGCTCGCTCGCCGACGAGTTCGGCTGGCTCTCGGCCCTGACCATCGACAACCCCGACCAGGTCGCCCAGCTCGCCGAGTTCGGGGTGGTCTTCCTCCTGTTCATGATCGGGCTGGAGCTCTCCTGGGAGCGCCTGCGCCGGATGCGCAGGTACGTCTTCGGCCTCGGCGCCCTGCAGGTGGGCGTCTGCGTCGCCGCGCTGGCCGGCGCCGCCCACCTGTTCGGCGCCCCGCTGGAGGCCGCGATCGCCATCGGCGCGGCGCTCGCCCTGTCGTCCACCGCCATCGTCATGCCGGTCCTCACCGAGCAGAAGCGCCAGCACGCCGTGGCCGGCCGGGTGACCTTCTCGGTGCTGCTGTTCCAGGACCTGGCGGTGGCCCCGATCCTCGTGGCGCTGGCCCTGTTCGGCCGCCGGGCCGGCGAGGCCTCGGCCTCGGACCTCTTCGTCTCCTTCGCCACCGGGGCGCTCGGCCTCCTGATCCTGCTGGTGTTCGGCCGCCTGCTGCTGCGGCCCATGCTGCGCTCGGTGGCCAAGGCCAAGAGCGAGGAGCTGTTCGTCGCCGCCTGCCTGCTGGTGGTGATCGGGGCGGGGCTGGTCAGCGAGCTCACGGGCCTGTCCATGGCGCTCGGCGCCTTCATCGCCGGCCTGCTGCTCGCCGAGACCGAGTACCGCCACGAGGTCGAGGTCACCATCGAGCCGTTCAAGGGCCTCCTGCTCGGCCTGTTCTTCGTCTCCGTCGGCATCCGCCTGAACGTGCCGCTGCTGGTGGAGCAGCCGCTGCCGATCATCGGCGCGGCGCTGGGCCTGATCCTGGTGAACGGGGCGGTGGTGTTCGGCCTCGCCCGCCTGTTCGGCCTGGAGACCCGCCGCGCCGTCGAGTCGGCCCTGCTGTTGGCGGCCGGCGGCGAGTTCGCCTTCGTCATCCTCTCCGAGGCCATGGGCCAGGGCCTGGTGGACCGCACCCTCGGCGAGAGCGTGCTGGTCACCGTGACGATCTCGATGTTCGCCATCCCGCTGCTCGCCGCCTGGGGGCTGAAGCTGGGCGGCCGGCAGGTCAATCCGGCCGAGCCGCCGCCCGAGCCGGACCCGGCGCCCGACGCCGAGCCCCGCGTGCTGATCGCCGGCTACGGCCGCGTCGGTCGCCTGGTGGGCGAGATGCTGCGCAGCCACGACATCCCCTGGGTCGCCGCCGAGAGCGACCCGCGGATCGTCGAGCAGGCCCGCCGGGCCGGCGAGACCATCTTCTTCGGCGACGCCTCGCGGGCGGAGTTCCTGCAGCGCTGCGGCCTGTCCGACGCCCCGGCGCTGGTGGTCACCATGGACAATCCGGACGGCGCCGAGGCCATCGTCGCCACCGCCCGCGGCCTGCGCCCGGACCTGACCATCGTCGCCCGCGCCCGGGACGCGCGCCACGCCAAGCGGCTCTACGACCTTGGCGCCACCGACGCGGTCCCCGAGACGGTCGAGGCCAGCCTGCAGCTCTCCGAAGCCCTGCTGGTGGAGATCGGCGTGCCCATGGGCCTGGTCATCGCCTCGATCCACGAGCGCCGCGACGCCTTCCGCGCCGAGCTCAACCGGCCCGAGGCGCTCGGCGGCCGCACCCGCGCGAGGCGCCAGACCGACGGCGCCTGATCGGCGCCGGAAAAAGGGCGAAATAAAATCGTCCGCCTGCAGCCCCCGAAAAGGAACCAAGCGCGGCCATGGACGTTGAGGGGGCGACGCCGCAGGGGTGCGCGCGGGCTGCTTGGGTTGGGGATGACGCCGAGATCGTTGAAGACCTGCGAGGACCGGGCCTGCGCCGCCGCTGGCGGCCGCACAGCCTCGACCTGCGGCAACGACTGGACTTTACAAGTCATTCCAAGGACTTCGAAGGCTTTTGACCTGGCGCAAATCGCGCGCCGGCAAGGCGCGGTTAAGTCCAAGGCGAAGGTTTCGGCAGTTTGGGGGTCGCCAGGCCTCTCGCTCTGCCGTCAGATGGAGGCCCCGGGCCTCCACCCGAAGTTGATCACTGAGGGGAACGTCGTATACGTCCTGGCTTAGGTTCGTCTGGCAGGGGAAATTGCGGTCTGAGTGTGGCTCTGGCGACACTTACGCAACCAACCGGCCTTGATATAACGATGCTGAGGCGTTTCGCCGCAGCACTGAGGGCAACGAGAGGGCTCTGATTATGAAGTTGAAACTCCTGGCAGGGGCCGCTCTGGCTGCGGTCTTCACCGCGACCGGGGCTGCTGCGCAAGTCGGCTGGTACGGCGCTGTCGACCTCGGCTACCACTGGCCCGAGGGGATCGAAGGCACGTCGTCGGCCAATGCCCCGAACGGCTCCCCCTACGTGTGGGACTTCAATCAGGAAGATGACTGGGCCGGCTTCGCCCGTCTCGGCTACCAACTGAACGACAACTGGCGCGTCGAGCTCGAGCTCGGCTACCGCGGCGGCGACATCGAGTCGGTCCGCGGCGGCACGACCAACGCGGTTGTCGGCCTCTGCACCCCCGGCGTGACGCGCACCACCGCGTCGCCGGTCTGCGGCTCCCCGGACGGCGACATGACGTCCTGGACCGTGATGGGCAACATCATCTACGACTTCGCCCCGGGCTCGATGATCAATCCGTTCGTCGGCGCGGGCCTGGGCGTGAACCACACGTCCATGGAAGTCCTGGGCCAGTTCTCGAACATCCCGGGTACGCCGCCGTTCACGGCCGCCACCGGCCCGGCGTTCCAGAACCTCGCCATCGATGACGACGACACCGCCTTCGCCTGGCAGGTGCTCGCCGGCCTCGCCTGGCGCGCCACGGACCGCCTGAACGTCGACCTGACCTACCGCTACCTCGGCGGTTCGGAGCTCGACTTCGCCTCCACCGGCACCAACACCCTGCAACCCGGCGTGTTCAGCGGCGAATACCGCGACCAATCGGTGACGCTCGGCCTGCGGTACTCCTTCGCCGCTCCGCCGCCGCCGCCGCCTCCGCCCCCGCCGCCCCCGCCGCCCCCGCCGCCGCCTCCCCCGCCGCCGCCTCCGGCCCCGGCGTTCGAAGCCCGGCAGTTCATCGTCTACTTCCCGTTCGATCAGTACATCCTGACGCCGGAAGCCCAGACGGTGGTCACGGAAGCTGCGAACTACGCCCGCGGCGGCAACGCCACCCGCGTCGTGGTCGTCGGTCACGCCGACACCTCCGGCTCGCAGGCCTACAACGTCCGCCTGTCGGAACGCCGCGCCAAGGCGGTGGCCGACGCGCTGGTCTCGGCCGGCGTGACGCAGACCTCGCTCTCCGTCGACTGGAAGGGCGAAACCATGCCTGCGGTCGCCACCGGCGACGGCGTCAAGGAACCGCTGAACCGTCGTTCCACGATCGACATCAATCCCTGATCTCGATCGCCGACGGTAAAGTCGGAACGCTAGCGGGAGCCCGGCCGAAAGGCCGGGCTCCTTGCGTTTGGGGGCCTCACACCGGCAGCTGGGTCGTGGACTTCACCTCTTCCAGCACCGCGTAGGTCCGCGTCTCCCGCACGCCGGGGATCCGCACCAGCACCTCCTCGAGGAAGGTCCGCCAGGCCGGCAGGTCGGCGACCCGGGCCTTGATCAGATAGTCGAAGCCGCCCGCCACCATGTGGCACTCCAGGACGTCGGGAGAGCGGCGCGCGGCGGCGGCGAAGGTGTCGAACACCTCGGGCGTCGTGCGGTCCAGCACCACCTCCACGAAGATCAGCACGCCGCGGCCCACCTTCTCGGGGTCCACCAGGGCCGTGAAGCCCTTGATGTAGCCCGTCTCGCGCAGCCGCCTGACCCGGTCCGAGCAGGCCGACGGCGACAGGTTGCACCGCTCGGCCAGTTCCGCGTTGCTGATGCGTCCGTCCGCCTGCAGGGTCCTGAGCAGCCGCCGGTCGGTGTCGTCCAGCCGTAGGTTGTTCGCCATCCGCCCTGTTTCTCCGCGTTTCTCCGGCCAACTGGCCAAAGTCACGTAGCACATTCGGGCGATACATCGTTATCCCGGATGATCTAGCGCAGGAGCCTGCCCGTGCCGTTCGATCACCTGGACGACCTGAAGTTCACCGATGAGCGTGCGGCCGTCGCTGCGGCCCTGGAGGCCAGGCCCCTGAGTTTCGAGGAGCGCGGCGCCGTCCGCGACGAGGCCGAGGCCCTGGTCCGCGCCGCCCGCCGCGCCGCCAACCGCCAGGGCGTGGTGGAGAGCTTCCTGCAGGAGTTCAGCCTCTCCACCCGCGAGGGTCTGGCCCTGATGTGCCTGGCCGAGGCCCTGCTGCGCACGCCCGACGAGGAGACCCGCGACCGGCTGATCGCCGAGAAGATCGCCTCCGCCGACTGGGCCAGCCACGCCGGCCGCTCCGACTCCCTGCTGGTGAACGCCTCCACCTGGAGCCTGATGCTCACCGGCAAGCTGATCGAGCCGGACGACGAGGCCCGCAACGACCTCTCCGGCTTCATCAGGCGGCTGGCCGGCCGGCTGGGCGAGCCGGTGATCCGCCGCGCCGTGGGCGCCGCCGTGCGCATCATGGGCGAGCAGTTCGTCCTAGGCGCCACCATCGACAGGGCGATCCGGCGCTCGGCCCAGGAGGGCTTCGTCTGCTCCTTCGACATGCTGGGGGAGGGCGCCCGCACCGACGCCGACGCCGACCGCTACGAGGCCGCCTACGCCGCGGCCATCGCCGTCGTCGCCAGATCCGCCAAGGGCCAGGGCCCGGAGGCCGGGCACGGCATCTCCGTGAAGCTCTCGGCGCTGTCGCCGCGCTATGACGCCCGCCAGCGCGAGCGGGTGTTCGCCGACCTCTATCCCCGCGTGGTCCGCCTGGCCGCCCAGGCGGCGGACGCGGACATCAACCTCACCCTCGACGCCGAGGAGGCCGACCGTCTGGTCATCTCGCTCGAGCTGCTGGAGCGGCTCGCCAACGAGCCATCACTGGGGTCGTGGAAGGGGCTCGGCCTCGCCGTCCAGGCCTACCAGAAGCGGGCGCCCCAGGTGATCGAGGCGGTCGCCGCCATCGCCCGATCCAGCGGCCGGCGCCTCATGGTCCGGCTGGTGAAGGGCGCCTACTGGGACAGCGAGATCAAGCGCGCCCAGGTCGCCGGCCTGCCGGGCTATCCGGTCTACACCACCAAGGCCGCCACCGACCTGTCCTACCTGGCCTGCGCCCGGGCCCTGCTGGGCGCCGCGCCGCACCTCTACGGCCAGTTCGCCACCCACAACGCCCACTCCCTCGCCGCCGTGCGCCAGATGGCCCGCCAGGCCGGGCTCACCTGCGAGTTCCAGCGCCTGCACGGCATGGGGGAGGCGCTCTATGCCGCCGCCCACAAGCGCTACGGCGACTTCCCGCTCAGGGTCTACGCCCCGGTGGGCAGCCACGAGGACCTGCTGCCCTACCTGGTCCGCCGCCTGCTGGAGAACGGCGCCAACACCTCCTTCGTCCACGCCCTGCTCGACGAGCGCACCCCGGTCGCCAAGGTGGTCTCCGATCCGATCACCGCGGTGGAGGCCACCGGCGGCGCGCCGCACCCGCGCATCCCGCTGCCGGTGGACCTCTACGGTCCGTCGCGCCGCAATTCGACCGGCCTCGATCTCTCCATCGCCGCCGACCGCGAGCGGCTCACCGCCGCTGTGGCCGCCCTGCCGGCGCTGGAGGGCGGACCCATCGTCGGCGGCCGGATGACCGCCGGGGCGACGCCTCGGCTGTCGCCCTCCGACGTTTCCCGCACCGTGGGCCGGGCGGGCGACGCCACCCCGGCCGAAGTCGACGCCGCCTACGCCGCCGCGCGCAAGGCCCAGCCGGCCTGGGACGCCCTGGGCGGCGAGCGGCGCGCCAAGGTGCTCCGGGCCATGGGCGACGCGCTGGAGGCCGACCGCGACCGGCTGATCGCCATCTGCGCCCGCGAGGCCGGCAAGACGCTGCAGGACGGCATCGCCGAGGTCCGCGAGGCCGCCGACTTCTGCCGCTACTACGCGAGCCTCGCCGAGAAGCAGTTCGCCCACGCCGAAACCCTGAAGGGGCCGGTGGGGGAGACGAACCGCCTGCAGCTGCGCGGCCGTGGCGTCTTCGCCTGCATCAGCCCGTGGAACTTCCCACTGGCGATCTTCACCGGCCAGATCGCCGCGGCGCTCGCCGCCGGCAACGCCGTGCTGGCCAAGCCCGCCGAGCAGACCCCGATCATCGCGTCCGAGGCCGTGAAGCTGTTCCACGGGGCGGGGCTGGACCCCAACCTGCTGCACCTCCTGCCGGGCGACGGCGCCACGATCGGCCAGGCCCTGGTCGCCCACGAGGGCTGCGACGGCGTGGCCTTCACCGGCGGCACCGACACCGCCTGGGCGATCAACCGCACGCTCGCCGCCCGCCAGGGCCCTATCGTCCCGTTCATCGCCGAGACCGGCGGGCTGAACGCGATGTTCGTCGACACCACGGCGCTGCGGGAACAGGTGCTCGATGACGTGCTGCTGTCGGGCTACGGCTCCGCCGGCCAGCGCTGCTCGGCGCTGCGCCTGCTGTTCCTGCCCAACGACACCGCCGACCAGCTCATCGAGGGCCTGATCGGGGCCATGGACACCCTGGTGGTGGGCGATCCCGCCGATCCGCGCACCGACGTGGGTCCAGTGATCGACGCCGAGGCGCGCGCCATGCTGGAAGCCCACGTGGAGCGCCTGCAGCGCGAGGCCAAGGTCCTGCACCGGATCGGCGTGCCGGAAGGCGGCCACTTCTTCGCCCCGACGCTCGCCGAAATCCCGGACCCGGGCTTCCTCGGCAATGAGGTGTTCGGCCCGATCCTGCACGTGGTCCGCTACGACCCGACCGATCTCGCCCGCGCCGCCGGTCCGGTGGCGGCCGCGCGCTACGGTCTGACGCTCGGCGTCCACAGCCGGCTGGAATCCTTCGCCGAGGCCGTGCAGCAGGCGGTCCCCGCCGGCAACGTCTACGTCAACCGCTCGATGATCGGGGCGGTGGTCGGCGTCCAGCCGTTCGGCGGCGAGGGCCTGTCCGGCACCGGTCCCAAGGCGGGCGGCCCCCACGCCCTCCTGCGCTACGCCGTCGAGCGCGCCATCAGCGTCAACATCGCCGCCCAGGGCGGCGACCCGGCCCTGCTGAACCTCGACGCCTGACCGGCCGCGTGGCCCTCCCGCGCCGGGTGCGCGGCAGGGCGCGTGCAACCGCGGATCAAGGGATTGGCGCCCGCCGCCATGGCCTGGGCCAGGCCGTGGCGGCAGGCTCGACGGCATGTCCCGTGCTCTCCTCGCCGGCCTCGCCCTCGGCCTCTCGCTCGCCGCCGCCGCCGCCCAGGCCGCGCCCTACAGGGCGCCGCGCACCCCCCACGGCCAGCCGGATCTGCAGGGGATCTGGACCAACACCGCGGTGACCTTCCTGCAGCGGCCGCAGGGCTTCAAGAACCTGGTCCTCACCGAGGAAGAGGCGGCCATGCTGGAGGCCGGCTTCCTGAAGTACGTGGGCCCGCTGGTCAGCGGCGAGCCGATCGACCCGACCCTGCCCGCGCCGCCGGAGGTGAAGGAGGTCGACAACTCCGACTTCATCGAGATGCAGCTCAAGGCGGGCCGCATCGACGGAAAGCCGCGCTCCTCCTGGATCGTCGAGCCGGCCGACGGCCGCCTGCCGTTCACCGAGGCCGGCCGCAAGGCGAGCCGCGAGATCGGCCGCGACCGAGGCTACGCGAGCTACGAGTATCGCCCCACCGACGAGCGCTGCATCACCGCCATCGGCTCCACCGAAGGGCCGCCGATGATGAACTCCGGCTTCAACGGCCACTACCAGATCGTCCAGACCCGCGACCACGTCGCCATCCACATCGAGATGAACCACGACGTGCGCATCGTCCGCCTGGCCGACCGCCGGCATCCGCACGCGGCGGTCGATTCGTGGCTGGGCGATTCCGTCGGCTGGTGGGAGGGCGAGACCCTGGTCGTGGAGACGGCGAACCTGCGCGCCCAGCACTTCATCGGCAGCCTCGGCGGCGGCTTCGCCTACGGGCCCAGGGCCAGGCTCACCGAGCGCTTCACCCGCACGGCGAAGGACGGGATGCTCTACCAGTTCGCGGTGGACGACCCCGACACCTTCACCCAGGTCTGGCGCGCCGAGATGCCCTGGCGCGCCGCGCCGGGACCCATCTACGAGTACGCCTGCCACGAGGGGAACTACTCCCTTCCCAACATCCTCGCCGGGGCCCGGGTCCAGGAGCGGGAGGCGGCGGCCAGGGCGAAATAGCGGCGAGGCGGCTCGCGCACCCTCACAGCTTCTTGAGCGTTGTAGCTTCCGGATCGCCGTCCGACGCCGGCGAGAGGGACGCCTATGACCTTCCAGCAGGGCCTCGCCTTCGGGCTGATCGGGCTTACGATCGCGTGCTTCATCTGGGGCCGCTGGCGCTACGACGTGGTCGCCCTGACTGCGCTGCTGCTCGGCGTCGCCATCGGCGTGGTCCCGGCCGAGGACGCGTTCTCCGGCTTCGCCAACGACGTGACGGTGATCATCGCCTGCGCGCTGGTGGTGAGCGCCGCCTTCGCGCGCTCCGGCATCGTCGAATCGATCCTGCGGCCGGTGCTGCCCTATCTGACCAGCGCCCGCACCCAGGTGCCGCTGTTCGTGGGCGCCGTGACCCTGCTCTCCATGGTCACCAAGAACGTCGGCGCGCTCGCCATCATGATGCCCATCGCCCTGCAGGTGGCGAAGCGGACCGGCACGGCGCCTTCGTGCCTGCTCATGCCCATGGCCTTCGGCTCGCTGATCGGCGGCACCGTCACCCTCGTGGGCACCTCCCCCAACATCCTGGTCTCGGAGGTGCGCGAGCAGATCCTCGGCAAGCCGTTCCAGATGTACGACTACGCGCCGGTCGGCCTGGGCGTGACGGCCCTGGGCCTGGTCTTCCTGTCGTTCGCCTATCGGCTGCTGCCGATGTCGCGCCCGCCGGCCGAGACCCTCGACGCCGCCCTGGACGCCGCCCCCTATTTCACCGAGGTGGAGATCCCCGAGGACTGGAGCCTCGAGAAGCGCACGGTGCGCCACCTGCACGCGCTCGGGCAGGGGGACGTCACGGTCATGGCGCTGCGCCGCGGCGGCAAGCGCCGCTCGGCCCCGCACCCCAACAGCCGCCTCCAGCCGGGCGACGTCCTCCTGCTGGAGGGCGAGCAGCAGGCGCTGGACGGGCTCATCCAGCGGGCGAAGCTGAAGCTCACCCGCTCCGACCGTCCGGTGGCCATGGAGGAGCCCACCGAGGAGGTGCGGGTCGTCGAGGCGGTGATCAGCCCCGATTCCCTGCTGGTCGGCCGCTCGGCCAAGCAGGAGGATCTCTACGGCCAGCACGGGGTGAACCTGCTGGCGGTGAGCCGCGCCGGCTACCGCACCACGCGCGAGTTGCGCACCGTGCGGCTGCGCTCCGGCGACATCATCGTCCTGCAGGGCGGGGAGCGGACCCTGCCGGGCGCGCTCAAGACCCTGGGCCTCCTGCCGCTTGCCGAGCGCGAGGTGCGGCTGGGCGGCATCCGCCACCGCGTGGCCCCGGCGCTGATCCTGCTGGCCGCCATGGTCGCCGTCGCCGTGGGCTGGGTCCCGGTGGCCATGGCCTTCTTCGCCGCCGCCGTGGCCATGGTGCTGGTGGGCGCGATCCGAATGCGCGAGGCCTATTCGGCCCTCGATGGCCCGGTGCTGGTGCTGATCGCGGCGCTGATTCCGATCTCCGACGCGATCCGCGCCACCGGCGGTGCGGATCTCGTGGCCGGTGGGCTCGCCGTGGCCTTCCAGGGACAGGCGCCGCTCTTCGCCCTGGGGGCGGTGATGCTGGTCGCCATGGCCGCCACCCCCTTCCTCAACAACGCCGCGACGGTGCTGATCGTGGCCCCGATCGGGGCGGCCCTGGCCAAGCTGCTCGGCCTCAACCCCGACCCGTTCCTGATGGCGGTGGCGCTCGGCGCGGCGTGCGACTTCCTCACCCCCATCGGGCACCAGTGCAACACCCTGGTGATGGCGCCCGGCGGCTACCGCTTCTCAGACTATCCCCGGCTGGGGGCGCCGCTCAGCTTGCTCGTGCTGGTTGCAGGCACCCTGCTCATCTCGCTGGTGTGGCCGCTGCAGGGTTGAGTTGGCCGGTCACACTCTCGTGAGCGGGACCTGCGACCTCATGACCAAGACCTTGATCTGCCGAGGGAGCGCTTAGCTTGTTAACCACTGGTTTACGAAAAAAGCCTGGGGGCGGACGGGTCGCCTCATTGACGACTCCTTAGCCACTGTGGCCCCATATCTGGGCTGGTTGAGGTGCTTGGCACACAACATATAGCGCGGGGCAGCGGGAACGACGGACGGAGAGCCGGGGTTCCTACAGGACGGGTACGGGAAAATGAGTGAAGCGGCCAAGGTTGGGATTGCCGAAGGTGCGGAGCGCGCGGGGGCGCGTTCGGAGCGTCCGCAACTGCAGCTGGTCCGCAAGGTCGAGGTCGACCGGTCGCGCGACGCCCTGCTGACCGATTTCGGCAAGACGACGCTGGAGGACCGCTACCTGCTGCAGGGCGAGTCCTACCAGGACATGTTCGCGCGCGTCGCCACGGCCTTCGCCGACGACGCCGACCACGCCCAGCGCATCTACGACTACATCTCGAACCTGTGGTTCATGCCGGCCACGCCGGTGCTGTCGAACGGCGGCGCCGACCGCGGCCTGCCGATCTCCTGCTTCCTCAACGCCGTGCCGGACAACCTCGAAGGCATCGTCAGCGTCTGGAACGAGAACGTGGCGCTCGCCTCCAACGGCGGCGGCATCGGCACCTACTGGGGCGGCGTCCGCTCCATCGGCGAGAAGGTGAAGGGCGCGGGCCAGACCAGCGGCATCATCCCCTTCATCCGGGTGATGGACTCGCTGACGCTCGCCATCTCCCAGGGCTCGCTGCGCCGCGGCTCGGCCGCCGTCTACCTCGACATCCACCACCCGGAGATCGAGGAGTTCCTGGAGATCCGGAAGCCCTCCGGCGACTTCAACCGCAAGAGCCTCAACCTCCACCACGGCCTGTCGATCACCGACGAGTTCATGGAGGCGGTCCGCGACGGCGCCATGTTCGGCCTGCGCTCGCCCAAGACCGGCGAGGTGATCCGCGAGGTCGACGCCCGCTCGCTGTGGCAGAAGATCCTCGAGATCCGCCTGCAGACCGGCGAGCCCTACCTGATCTTCTCCGACACCGTGAACCGCGCCATGCCGCAGCACCAGCGCGAGCTGGGGCTGAGCGTCCGCCAGTCCAACCTGTGCTCGGAGATCATGCTCCACACCGGCAAGGACCACCTGGGCGCCGAGCGCACCGCGGTCTGCTGCCTGTCCTCGGTCAACGCCGAGAAGTTCCTGGAGTGGCGCGACCACCCGACCTTCGTCGAGGACGTCATGCGCTTCCTCGACAACGTGCTGGAGGACTTCATCCAGCGCGCCCCGCCGGAGATGGCCAACGCCGTTTACGCGGCGAAGCGCGAGCGCTCGGTGGGCCTGGGCCTGATGGGCTTCCACTCCTTCCTGCAGGCGCAGAACGTCCCCTTCGAGAGCGCGCTCGCCAAGTCCTGGAACATGCGCCTCTTCAAGACCCTGCGCCGCCAGTGCGACGCGGCCTCCCGCACGCTGGCCGCCGAGCGCGGGCCCTGCCCGGACGCCGCCGAGCGCGGGGTCATGGAGCGGTTCTCCCACAAGCTGGCCATCGCGCCGACCGCCTCGATCTCGATCATCTGCGGCGGCACCAGCGCCGGCATCGAGCCGATCCCGGCCAACATCTACACCCACAAGACCCTGTCGGGGTCCTTCGCGGTGAAGAACCCCTACCTGGAGCGCGTCCTCGACGAGAAGGGCCAGAACACCGCCCAGGTGTGGGACTCGATCCTCGAGAACGAGGGCTCGGTGCAGCACCTCGACTTCCTGACCCAGGACGAGAAGGACGTCTTCAAGACCGCCTTCGAGATCGACCAGCGCTGGGTCGTCGAGCTCGCCGCCGACCGCACGCCCGACATCTGCCAGTCCCAGTCGGTCAACATCTTCCTGCCCGGCGACGTGGATAAGTGGGACCTGCACATGCTGCACTGGCAGGCGTGGGAGCGGGGCTGCAAGAGCCTCTACTACCTGCGCTCCAAGTCCGTGCAGCGCGCCGCCCACGCCGGCGGTGAGGGCCTGGCCGTCGTCGAGATGATGGACACCGGCAAGACCGACTACGAGGAATGCCTCGCCTGCCAATAGTTGCGCTCTAAAGGTTAAGCCGCCAGCATTCGTCTTAACCTTGAGTGTACCGAAGAGGCCGCGGGCCACCGCGGCCTCTTTAACGTCAACTATTCCCTTGCCAGCCGGATTTCGCCGTGTCTCCGTTAGCCATGGGGAACTACTTTTCGGTTTGCGGCTTAGCCTGGACGTGAAACAGTAGAGCTCGAAACCACGCGCTCTACGACGTGGGCTGGGAGATGACGAGGATGCGGCGGCTGGCCTGTGCAGCCATCGGTCTTGCATGCGGCGCCGCCGGCCAGGCGGCCGCCCAGGGGCTGGTCTCTGGCTCCTTCGCGCCGGGATCCCCCGCCGAGGCCCTCAACCAGGCCGCCTTCGCCGAGCGCGACGCCTTCCTCGACGGCTCGCCCGCCCGCTTCAACTCCAGCGCCGTGAAGCTCCCCGGCCGCACCGGCGGCCCGGTGGACTCGCTGCGCGTCAGCGTCGGCGGCGTGCTCGACACGCCCGGCGGCCTTCCGCTCAACCTCGACCGCGCCCAGTTCGACGCCCGCGACTACGACGTCTCCCTGATCCGCAGCTGGCCGCGGGCCATGAGCTTCGAGACCCGCAAGTTCGAGCTCGACGTCTCGCCCCACGCCGGCGTCGGCGTCGGCAACCGCGGCGGCTCCGCGGAGGCCGGGGCCGAGGTCCGCCTTTCCGCGCCCAAGACCCGCGAGGAGCGCGCCGTCGAGCAGCTCAAGGACATGGGCGTCGGCGACGGCGCCGCCTTCGGCGACCGCGGCCGCTGGTACCTGTTCGCCGCGGCGTCCGGCCGCGCCGTCGGCCTCAACATGCTGCGCAACGAGGGCGACTGGGACCGCGCCGGCTGGACCACCGATCCCACGTCGTCCCTGGTCGGCGACGCCCAGGTCGGCGTCGGCTGGCGCAAGGGCTCGGTGCAGACCTCGTTCGGCGTCGTCCACCGCGAGGTGCGCGGCGAGAACATGATCTTCGGCCAGAAGACCACCGACGACACCGTCGCGGCCTTCACCTTCGCCATCCGGCCCGGCCGGTAGGGGCGAGGCGCGCTCCTAGCCCTCCCAGCCTTCTTCGAACGGCATCCGCTCGGCCCAGAAGGCCGCGAGCCTCGGTTCGGCGTCCACCCGCTTCACCACCTGCGCCATCTTCGGGGCGACCGCGTAGAAGCGCCGGCGCCTCGGCGTCCAGCGCGACACCACCGTCACATAGAGGTCGAGCACGCTCAGCGCGTCGCCCAGGATGTAGCGGCCGGGCGAGACCTGCTCGTCCATCATCTTCCAGCAGTCGGCGATCCGCTCGGCCGTGCGCGACAGGATCACCTGCTCCGCCTCGGCCCCGTCCGCCAGCCGCGAGGGGATGTCGCGCACCCAGTACATCGAATAGATCTGCGCCGGGACATAGACCATCCAGCGCAGGAACTGGCCCCGCGCGGGGTCCCCCGGCGGCGGCGCGAGCCCGGCCTGCGGATGCTGCTCGGCGAGCCACAGCAGGATCGCCGCGCTCTCGGTCATCAACTCGCCCGACGGCAGCACCAGCGCCGGCACCTGCTTCAGCGGATTGATCCGCGTCACCCGCTCGTCGTCGTGGACATAGGCGCCGTCGGCCACGTCCACCCGCTCGAACGGCTCGCCCATCAGCGTCAGCGCGGCCTCGACCACCACCGAGCCGAAGCCCCGGGCGCCATAGAGCACATAGCGGCCAGCCATCATTCCATCCCCAGGTTCTTCACAACATGTTGGGCAGCTGCGCCAACTTGGCGCTAGATGTTGTCCTAAATCGGCGCCACCTTAGGTCCATCAAGCTCACGATCCCGTGCGTTGGGGAAGCCGCCAGTGACCACGTCCAAGAACCGCGCCCTGCCGGGCCTGCTCACGCCGTCCTACGCCTACAAGCCCTTCCGCTATCCGTGGGCCTACGAGTTCTGGAAGAAGCAGCAGCAGGTCCACTGGATTCCGGAGGAGATCCCGCTCGGCGAGGACCTCAAGGACTGGGCCTCCAAGCTCAACGACCGCGAACGCAACCTGCTCACCCAGATCTTCCGATTCTTCACGCAGTCGGACGTCGAGGTGAACGACAACTACATGGAACGCTACAGCCGCGTCTTCAAACCCACCGAGGTGAAGATGATGCTGGCCGCCTTCTCCAACATGGAGACGATCCACATCGCCGCCTACGCCCTGCTGCTCGAGACGATCGGCATGCCCGACGCCGAGTTCACGGCCTTCCTCGACTACCAGGCGATGCGCGACAAGCACGACTACATGCAGCAGTTCGGGGTCGACACCGACGCCGACATCGCCCGGACGCTCGCCATGTTCGGCGGCTTCACCGAGGGCCTGCAGCTGTTCGCCAGCTTCGCCATGCTGATGAACTTCCCGCGCCACAACAAGATGAAGGGCATGGGCCAGATCGTCTCCTGGTCGGTGCGCGACGAGAGCCTGCACTGCGAGGGGATCATCAAGCTCTACCACGCCTTCAACAAGGAGACCGGCGTGGTCACCAAGTCCGTGGCCGACGACATCGTCGACTGCTGCAAGACGGTGGTGGGCCTGGAGGACAAGTTCATCGACCTGGCCTTCGAGGCCGGCGAGGTCCAGGGCATGACGCCCGAGGACATCAAGAGCTACATCCGCTTCATCGCCGACTGGCGCCTGCGCCAGCTCCACCTGCCGGAGGTCTACGGCGTGAAGGAGAACCCGCTGCCCTGGCTGCAGTCGATGCTGTCGGGCGTGGAGCACGCCAACTTCTTCGAGGCCCGCGCCACCGAGTACTCCAAGGCCGCGACCAAGGGGCAGTGGCACGGCAACGAGGGCGTCTGGGCGAGCTTCGACGCCATGATGGCCAAGCGCAGCGAGAACACCCTCCCGGCGGAATAGCCGCCGGTGGCGCTCGCCGCGGCCTGGATCGAGGACGACTGGATCTACAGCCGGGAGGCGGCCCAGAGCGGCCGCTTCTGGATCCACGACGGCTGGGTCTGGGACGTGGCCGAGGTCGGCAAGCCGGTCAGCACCGGCTTCTGGATCAGCCAGGGCTGGATCTTCGGCCCCGAGGGCGCCGAGGCGGTCGACACCGGCTTCTTCATCCGCGACGCCTGGATCTACGGGCCCTCGCCCTTCCTGCCGTTCGCCCCGCAGCCGGGTGGCGGCGGGCAGCGCGTGGCGGGCGGGTAGGGGCAGCGGCCATGGCCTGCCGTCCCTTTGGGGCGGACCCCGGCATTGATCTCACGGCGGCCATTCTGCCTGCGGGCCTCGGCAACTCAAGGATGGCGCGCAGCGCCACCGCGCCGCGGCGCGCCCGCCGGGCGCGTCCTTGACTTGCCGAGACCCGCAGGCTCCCGTCTGACCGGGAGATCAATGGCTGGAAAGCATCTCGCGATGCCGTCCCGACTTTCCGCGTGCGCCTCCTCTCCCCCCGCGCAGCGGAGAGGGAGAGGGTAGGGAGAGGGCCTCACGCCACCCCCACTCCCCGACAGCCCCCTGCAACCTGCGGCCAAGCATCTGGCGCCCCGCGTCATGGCCGCCGGCTGTCCCGCCGCTACCCTCAAGCTCCGTACCGCCCTAAGGAGCTTCCCATGCTGCCCGCCATCGCGTTGCACATCGCCGGCGGGGCCCTCGGCATCCTGTCCGGCTTCTGGGCGCTCGCCGTGCGCAAGGGCGGGGATGCGCACCGGCTGGCCGGCCGGGTGTTCTTCGCCGCCATGCTGGCCATGGCCGGCTTCGCCCTGGTGGTGGCGGCGCTCCGGGTCCAGAAGCTCAACGCCATCGCCGCGGCCTTCACCCTCTACCTGGTGGTCACCGCCTGGACCGCGGTCCGCCGCCCGGCCGCCACGCCCTCGCGCCTGGAGCCCTGGGCCGCGCTCTGGGCCGTCGCCGTCTCCGCCGCGGGCTTCGGGATCGGCGGCCTCATCGCCTCCACGCCGGGCGGTCTGGCCGACGGCGACCCGACCTCCGGCCTGGATCCCGCGATCTACTACGCCTTCGGGGTCCTCGCCGCGTTCGCCGCCCTGATGGACGTCCGTGTCATCCGCCGCGGCGGCCTCGCCGGGCCCGCGCGCACCTCGCGCCACCTGTGGCGCATGTGCCTGGCCCTGTTCATCGCCGCCGGTTCGTTCTTCTTCGGCCAGGCCGATGAGGTCCCCGCCGCCCTGCGCGGACCGCACCTGGCCGTCCCGCCCTTCGCGGCGCTCGGCGCCCTGGCGTTCTGGATGCTGAAGGTCCGCCTCCCGCGCCGCCGCCGCCCGGTGGCCGCGGCCGCCGCCTAGGCCGTCCGGCCCGGCGACTGGGCCTCGATCACCGGCAGGGAGTCCCACACCTCCAGCACGCCGAGCCTGGCGAGGGAGGCGAACATCCGCTGCAGGTTGCCCGCGTTGGCGACCAGCTTGCGGCGCAGCAGCGGCCGCGTCAGGAACCGCGTCGGCACGATCAGCCCGTCCTTCACGCGCACGATGACGCCGAACCCCTCCAGCCGCCGCACGTGCCGCCGCACGGTTTCCGGCGGCATGCCCACGCGCCTCGCCAGCGCGCCGACGGAGATCGGCGTCCGTTCCTCGTCGGCGACCATCTCGTCATAGCCCGGCCCGCCGCGCACCGCGTGCGGCAGGCGCTCGGTGTTCGAGCGGAACACCTCCATCGTGATGATGCTGTCGGCCACGCTGCCGAAGCTCGCCAGCAGCTCCACCACGCGCAGCACGTAGGCGCCGGCGATCCGCGACACCGCCCGGATGGGGAACGCGCCCTGCGAGAGGTCCGCCTCCGCCGGCGGGGGAGGCGGCAGCAGCCCCTGGTCGCGCAGCTCGTAGTAGAAGGCCCTGAGCCGCTCGTATCCGCGGAAGGCGTCGGCATAGTAGCGCGGCGCCGAGAGCACCGACCCGGGCACGATCACCCCGCCCTCCACGATCACGCAATGGCCCTCCCGCGCCAGGCCCGCGATCCGCCGGCGCACCGTCTCGAACGGCAGGCTCAGGGAGCCGGCCAGGGCGTTGATGCTCACCGGCCGGCGCAACTCGTCCGGCGGCACCGCGTCGGCGAACGCCGCCTGCAGCTCCGGCTGGCGGATGATGTCGGCGATGTTGGCCTGGGTGGCGGCGCTGATCAGCAGGGTGTCGATCAGGTGGCCGTCGTCGCCGCGGACGATGGCCACGGTGTCCAGCAGGAAGGCCGCCGTCAGCCGGCTGAGAAGCCGCAGCTGGCCCACCGGATCGTCGGACCCGACGGCTTCGGGCGCGGCCAGAGCCGTGTTCATCTTGCAGGCTCCCCAGCCGCATACCCCGCGCGAGCATGTTCCTGAGGCCAAGCTCCGGCAACCTGTGGGAAACCCGTAGGCCCCCGGGGGGAATGGCGCTTTTGTTCTGCAAATGTTCGCAGTCTTCGGCCCTTGGGCGGTAGGCTCGGGGAATGCCCTTCGCCTATCCGAACCGCCATGGCCTGCAGACCGAGCTCCTCCAGCGCGTCGCCTCGGGCGAGACGATGGCGTCCGTCTGCGCAGCGCCCCACATGCCCAGCTACGTCGCCTTCCGGCTGTGGGCGCTCGCCGACCCGGCCTTCGCCGAGGCGCTCCGGACAGCCCGCCTGCAGGGCGCCTGGCGGCGCCGTTACCTGTTCTACGAGGCCCGCGCCCAGGCGGTGCTCGTCCGTGTCCGCGCCGGCGGAAAGCTGCACGAGGTGCTCTCCGCGCCCGACATGCCCAGCCGGCGGGTGTTCGCCTACTGGCGCGCCACCCAGCCCCACATCGCCGAGGAGCTGCACCGGCTGCACCAGGACCGCCGGGCGGAGCATAGCCACCGCAACCACCCCCGCTTCCGCCGTTTCGACCCGGCCCTCGCCGACCGCATCCTGGTCCGGGTCGGCCGCGGCGCAGGGCTGGAACGCACGCTCGCCGCCGACCCGGAGCTCCCCTGCCGCGCGGTGGTCAGGCGTTGGCGCACGGAGAACCCGGACTTCGAACAGGAGCTGAAGGTCGCCCTGGCGGTCGGCCACCGCCATGCCCGCCTTCGCGCGCGCTGCACGCCGGAGCTGATCGAGACCGTCGCCCATCGCATCCGCCAGGGCGCCTCGCTGGCCAACCTGGGCCTGCGCCGCGACATGCCCTGCCGCGCGACCCTCTACGCGTGGATGCGGACCTGCCCGGAGTTCGGCGACGCGGTGGAGCAGGCCTGCCACGCCCGCGAGCAGGAGCTTTCGGAGCGGATGGTGGAGATCGCCATGGCCTGCACGCCCCAGACCGCCGGCCGCGCCGGACGCCGGGTCGCCGCCATCAGGCGCCGCCTCGGCCGTCTCAGCCGCATCCCCGGCCAGCCGAAGCGCGACCGGGGCGTCCGGGAGTGACCGCCGCCCACGCCGCGGGGAGGCCCGGCGTCGGTAAGGTCAGGACCCCCAGGGGCCCTTGCGGGTCTCGGTCACCGGCACGGCGGTCGCCGCGCGGGGGCGCGTCCCGCCCGAGACGATCGGCCGGGCCCCGCCCTGGCCCACCAGGGCCATCAGCGCGCTCACCCGGTTGTGCGTCGCCGGGTGGGTGGAGAACAGGTTGTCGCCGCGCCCGCCGGCCAGCGGGTTGATGATGAACATGTGCGCGGTGGCCGGATTGCGCTCGGCGTCGGGGTTGAAGTAGCCGCCCTTGGCGTAGGCCTCGATCTTCTGCAGGGCGGAAGCCAGCGCATGCGGGTCGCCGGAGATGGCCGCGCCCTCGGCGTCCGCCTCGTACTCGCGGTGGCGGCTGATCGCCATCTGCACCAGCGCCGCGGCGATGGGGCCCAGGATCATCAGGGCCAGGGCGCCGACCATGCCGGTGGGCCGGCCGTTCTCGTCCCGGCCGCCGAACAGGAAGGCGAAGTTGGCCAGCATGCCGATGGCGCCGGCGATGGTGGCGGTGATCGTCATGGTGAGCGTGTCGCGGTTCTTCACGTGCGCCAGCTCGTGGGCCATGACCCCGCGGATCTCGCGCCGGTCCAGCATGCCCAGCAGGCCGCGGGTGGCGGCGACGGCGGCGTGCGCTGGGTCGCGCCCGGTGGCGAAGGCGTTCGGCTGGTCCTGGTCGATGACGTAGATCTTCGGCCGCGGCAGGCCCGCCCGGGCCGCCAGCTCCAGGGTGTCGGCGACGTAGTTGCGCACCAGCGGCTCGGGGTGGCTCTCGTCCACCTCCTTGGCGCGGTACATCGAGAGCACGATCTTGTCGGCGTTCCAGTAGCTGACCAGGTTCATGCCGGCCGCCAGCAGGAAGGCGATCGCCATCCCGGTGGTCCCGCCCACCATGTACCCCGCGCCCACGAACAGGGCGGTGAGGGCGGCCAGCAGCACGAAGGTGCGAAGATGGTTGCGCATCGGTCCTTTAGGTCTCGCGGGGCCTCATGCCCCTGGCGGAAATATGGGGATCGGGAGCGGCCGGTTTAAGCGCCGCTCAGTCCTCCAATCGAGGTGTCACCCGCGCGCCCGCCGGGCCAGGGCCGGCGGCCGCAGCTCGGCGCCGCCGACGTTCTCCGCCCGCAGCTGGGCGTCCATCTCGTCCGCCGGCATGGGCCGGGCGAACAGGTAGCCCTGCATCCGGTCGCAGCCGGCGGCGCGCAGGAATATCGCCTGGGCCGGGTCCTCGACGCCCTCGGCGACGATGGAGACGCCGAGCGCGCGGGCCGCGTGCAGCATCGAGCCCACCAGCCGCGAGACGCGGGCGTCGCTGGCCACGTCGTTGATCAGGCTGCGGTCCAGCTTCACCGTCTGGATCGGCAGGTGCATGAGCGCGCGCAGGTTCGAATAGCCGGTGCCGAAGTCGTCGAGGGCGATGTTCACGCCCTTGGCGGCCAGCCGCTCGATATGCCGGCGCGAGAGGGCGAGGTCCTGCAGCAGGAAGGTCTCGGTGATCTCCACCGACAGGGCCGTGGCCGGCAGGTCGGTCTCGCCCAGCCTGCGGATCAGCTTGCGCGAGAAGGCGGGGTCCAGCAGGTCCCGGGGCGAGACGTTGCACGAGACGTGCTCGATCAGGCCGTCGGCCACCCAGGGCGCGGCGTGCCGGCAGGCGGCCTCGAACACCGCCTCGTCGATGCGGCCGATCAGGCCCAGTTCCTCGGCGATCGGCACGAAGGCGCCCGGGGCCAGCAGCCCCTGCTCCGGATGGCGCCAGCGGGCCAGCACCTCGACACCGACGATGCGCCCGCCGGCGGCGTCCACCACCGGCTGGAACCAGGGCTCGATCTCGCCGGCCGGGATGGCCCGGCGCAGCTCCGCCTCCAGGGTGCGGCGCCGCTCGTTCTCGGCCCGCAGCTCGGCGTCGAAGGCGCTCCAGCGGCGCCCGCCGCGGGTCTTCACGCGGTAGAGGGCCTGGTCGGCGAACCGCTGCAGGTCGGCGGCGTCCGCGGCGTCCGTCGGGAACACGGCCACGCCCACCGAGGCGCCCGGCGCCACCACCCGGCCGTAGATGGCGTGCGGCTGGGAGAGGGCGTTGACCAGCTCGTGGGCCCGGCGGGGGACGTCCGCGGCTGGCGCGATCAGGGCGAACTCGTCGCCGCCCAGCCGGGCGACCAGCCCGTCGGGCCCCGCCGCGCGGCGCAGCCGGGCGCCCACCTCCGCCAGCAGCAGGTCGCCGGCATGGTGGCCCAGGGTGTCGTTCAGGTGCTTGAAGCGGTCCAGGTCGATGACGAACAGGGCGACGGCCTCGCCGCTCGCCCGCGCCGCCTCCAGGCGCTCGGCCAGGGCTGCGGTGAACGCCCCGCGGTTGACCAGGCCGGTCAGCGAGTCCGTCTGCGCCAGCCTGAGCGTCTGCGCGCGCTCGGCCTCGAGTTCGGCGACACGGGCCGCCAGCTCGGCCAGGATGTCAGGATGGTCGGGCAAGGGGCGGGACGCCTCGGGATCGAAGGCGGCATAGTGGGCCGACGGGGCGAATCCCGCGTTAAGCGACATGGATAACGGAGCGCTGCATGGCCCCAGCCCAAGATGACCCGCCGGCTGCGGCGACCTCCCGCGGCTGGCTCCGCCGCTGGTGGTTCGACGTGGCGCTGTGGAAGCGCATCCTGGGCGCCCTGGTCCTGGGCGTGGTCGCCGGCGTCCTGCTGGGGGATGCGGCGGAATCCATCAAGTGGCTGGGCGACCTGTTCATCCGCCTGATCCGGATGGTGGTGGTGCCGCTGGTCTTCGTCTCCATCGTCTCCGGCGTGGCGGCCATGGGCGATCCCCGCCGGCTGGGCTCTATCGGCGGGCGGACCCTTCTGCTCTACCTCGCCACGACCGTGGTCGCGGTGGGCCTGGGCCAGGGGCTGGGAGCGCTGTTCCGGCCGGGCGCCGGGATCGACTTCAGCGGCGTCACCGCCCGCCCGGTGGCGGAGGCTCCCTCCGTCGGCCAGCAGCTGATGAACATCGTGCCGCTGAACCCGCTGGGCGCGCTCGCCGAGGGCGACATGCTGGCGGTGATCTTCTTCTCCATCCTGCTGGGCGTCGCCATGATCGCGGCGGGCGAGGCGGCGCAGCCCGTGCGGCGGGTGTTCGACGCGGGCGTCGAGCTGATGCTGTTCATCACCCGGATGGTCATGGAGGCGGCGCCGTTCGGGGTCTTCGCCCTGATCGCGTGGGTGACCGGCACGGTCGGGCTCGCGGTCTTCCAGCACGTGGCCCTGCTGGCCGCCGCGGTCCTCACCGGCTCCCTGATCCAGACCCTGGTCGTGCACGGGCTGCTGCTCAGGCTCGTGGCCCGGCTGCCGGTCCTGCCGTTCTTCCGGGGCATCCCCGACGCCGTGATCGTGGCCTTCACCACCTCCTCCTCGGCCGCCACCCTGCCGGTGGCGATGCGGGTGGCGAAGGACAACCTCGGCGTCAGCCACACGGTGGCCTCCACCGCCCTGCCCATCGGGACGACCGTCTCGATGGACGGCACGGCGCTCTACCTCGGCATCCTGTCGATGTTCGCGGTCCAGGCCTTCGGCATCGAGCTGACCCTGCCCCAGGTCCTGCTGGCCGGCATCACCACGGTGCTGGTGGCGGTGGGCTCGGCGCCGGTGCCGTCCGCCTCGCTGTTCATGCTCGCCGCGGTGCTCTCGACCCTTGGCGTCTCGCCCGAGCAGACGGCCCTGGTGGTGGGTTTCGTGCTGCCGTTCGACCGGCCGCTCGACATGACCCGCACCGTGCCCAACAACACCGCCGACCTGGCGGTGGCCGTCACCGTCGCCCGCTGGGAGGGCGAGCTGGACGAGGCGGTCTACCGCGCCCGGCCGGGGGTCTAGGTCAGGCCCGGGCGGGCTGGCCCTCGTCCGGCGGCGCCTCGATCTGCTTCTCCCACTTGGCGACCACGGCGCTGGCGACGGAGTTGCCGACGACGTTGGTGGCCGAGCGGCCCATGTCGAGCAGGTGGTCCACCGCCAGGATCAGCAGCAGGCCCTCTTCCGGCAGGCCGAAGTAGGTGAGGGTGGCGGCGATCACCACCAGCGAGGCGCGCGGCACCCCGGCCATGCCCTTCGAGGTCACCATCAGGAGCGCCAGCATGGTGATCTGCTGGGCGATGGACAGCTCGATGCCGTAGATCTGGGCGATGAACAGCACCGCGAAGGTGCAGTACATCATCGAGCCGTCGAGGTTGAACGAGTAGCCGAGCGGCAGGACGAAGCTCGCCACCTTGCGGCTGACGCCCCACTTCTGCAGCTCCTCCAGGGTGCGCGGATAGGCGGCTTCCGACGAGGCGACGCTGAACGCCAGCAGGGTCGGCTGGCGGATCGCCGCCATCAGCTTCAGCCCCCGCGTCCCGACGATCGCCACCAGCGCCGCCACCAGCAGCCCCCACAGCAGCCCCAGCGACAGGTAGAACCCGCCGACGAACTTCGCATACGTCGCCAGCACCCCCACCCCCTGCACCGCAATCGTCGCCGCCAACGCCGCGAAAATGGCCACAGGGGCCGTGCGCATGACGTAGCCCGTCACCTTCAGCATGATCGCGGCGACCTGCTCCACGAGCGCCAGGACGGCAGGCGCCCGGTCGTCGATCGCCGACACGGCGGTGCCGACGAAGACCGAGAACACGACGATCTGCAGGATCTCGTTGCGCGCCATCGCCTCGACGATGGAGGCGGGCACCAGGTGGGTGACGAACTCCTTGAGGCTGAACTTGGCCACGTCCACCGTCGAGCCGGCGTCCGCCGCTGGCAGGGCGAGCGACATGCCGGTGCCCGGCTGCAGCAGATGGACCATGACCAGGCCCAGGGTCAGCGAGACGATCGAGGCCAGGATGAACCAGCCGATGGCCTTCACCCCGACGCGGCCGATCTCCGAGGCGTCGCCCATGTGCGCGATGCCCGCGACCAGCGTCGAGAACACCAGCGGCGCGATGATCATCTTGATCAGCCGCAGGAAGACGTCGGTGAGGATCGACAGGTTGTCGGCCACCGTGGCCGCCTGTTCCGCCGGGAGCGTCTGGTTGAGCAGCCAGCCGACCAGAACGCCGAGCACCATGGAGCCGACGATGAAGTAGGTGAAAACGCGGTTCATTGAGGCCCCGGCGAAGTTTTTCGTCGGCGCCTTTGTGGCCGGGAAGCGCGGCGGCGTCCATCCCGGGCGCGCGCGCCGTCTCGCAACCGTCAGCTCGGCCGTCTATAAGGCCTCGGATGACGACGAAAATGGATGCAGCCGGCATCGTTGATCGGCTGGAAGACGAATACCGCAGGAGCGTCGACGCCCTGCGGAGCGACCTGAAGCGCTTCCTCGGCGGCGGCCCGCCGCCCGCGCCGGACGTCCGCAGCTCCGGGGCCTACGCCTATCCCGAGCTGCGCCTGACCTGGCCCCCTGGCCTGACCTATCCGCGGATCAGCCGCGCCTTCGCGCGGATCGGCAATCCGGGACGCTATTCCGTCACGGTGACGCGGCCGCGCCTCTATCGCGACTATCTCGTCGAGCAGCTGGGCCTGTTGATGCAGGACTTCGACATCGAGGTCGAGGTCGGCCGTTCGCACCAGGAGATCCCGTTTCCCTACGTGCTCGACGGCGCGCAAGACCTGGCGCTGGCGGACGTCGGCGCCGCGGCGATCGCCCGGCACTTCCCGACCACCGAGCTCGCCCACATCGGCGACGAGATCGCCGACGGCGCCTGGATGGCTCACCCGGAGGCGCCGCGGCCGCTGGCGCTGTTCGATGGCCTGCGCACCGACTTCTCCCTGGCCAGGCTGGCCCACTACCTCGGCACCCCGGCCGAGCACGTGCAGCAGTTCATCCTGTTCACCAACTACCATCGATACGTGGACGAGTTCGTGCGCTGGGCGCTGGAGCAGCTGAAGGGCGACACGCCCTACACCGCGCTGTCGGCGGCCGGCCATGTGCTGGTCACGCGCGACACTCCGGACCCGCAGGGCGTGATCTCGGCGGCCGCGTGGCGCAAGCACCAGATGCCCGGCTACCACCTGATGGCCGAGGGGCGGGCGGGGATCAGCCTGGTGAACATCGGGGTCGGCCCCTCCAACGCCAAGACCGTGTGCGACCACCTGGCGGTGCTGCGCCCGCAGGCCTGGCTGATGATCGGCCACTGCGGCGGCCTGCGCGGCTCCCAGACCATCGGCGACTACGTCCTGGCCCACGCCTATCTGCGCGACGACCACGTCCTGGACGGGGTGCTGCCCCCCGAGATCCCGATCCCGCCGATCGCCGAGGTGCAGGTCGCCCTCAATCGCGCGGCCGAGACCGTCACCGGCGAGACGGGCGAAATCCTCAAACGCCGGCTGCGGACTGGCACGGTGGTGACCACCGACGACCGCAACTGGGAGCTCCGCTACTCCTCAAGCGCGCTGAGGTTCAACCAGAGCCGGGCGGTGGCGATCGACATGGAGAGCGCCACGATCGCCGCCCAGGGCTACCGGTTCCGGGTGCCCTATGGGACCCTGCTCTGCGTGTCGGACAAGCCGCTGCACGGGGAGATCAAGCTGCCCGGGCAGGCCAACGCCTTCTACGAGCGCGCCATCGGCCAGCACCTGCAGATCGGCATCGCCACCGTCGACCTGCTCCGCCAGGAGGGCGCGCGCCTGCACTCGCGCAAGCTGCGCAGTTTCGACGAGCCGCCGTTCCGGTGACGATCCGGAGCCGCGGGGCCGTTCTGCGTCTTCATTCCGCCGCCCAAGCCCGCTAGACCGCTTTCATGACCAGCCGCCGCATCGCCTTCGAGGGCATCGACAATTTCCGGGACTTCGGGGACTACGCCGCGGGCACGCGGCGACTTCGCAGCGGCCGGCTCTACCGTTCGGCGCACCAGGCCAGGGCGACGGACGCCGACCTCGAGAAGCTGGCGGGCCTGGGGCTGGCGGTGATCGTCGACCTGCGGCGGTCCAACGAGCGCGAGCGCGACCCCTGCCGCCGGTGGGAAGGTTTCTCCGCCCAGGTGGTGCAGAACGACATCGGCCAGGAGCGGGCCGATCCGTGGCACGAGTTCCTGAAGGAGTCGGACCTCAGCGAGGGCTCGTTCCACGACTACATGATGGCCTACTACCGCGCCCTGCCGCACGAGGCGCGGCACATCGACCTCTACCGGCGCTACTTCGAGGCCGTGGCCCGCACCGAGGGGCCGATCCTCGTGCACTGCGCGGCGGGCAAGGACCGGACGGGGATCATCTGCGCCCTCACCCACCATCTTGCTGGGGTGCACGACGACGACATCGTCGAGGACTATCTCCTGACCAATGATCCGGAGCGCATCGAGGCCCGCGCGCCGGTGCTGCAGGAGATGATCCGGGAGGAGACCGGCCGGCGCCCGACCCTGGGCGCCGTGCGCGTCGCCATGAGCGTGGCCCCCGAATACATGGAGACGGCGTTCGCCGTGATGCGCGAGCAGCACGGGTCGCTGGACGGATATCTCGACGAGGTGCTGGGGCTGGATGCGCCGCTGCGCGAGCGGATCCACGACCGGATCCTGGGCTAGCCGGGCGCCGGACGCGACCGCGCCCGCCGCAGCCTCCGCAAACCGCGACGGGCGCTTTCAGGGACAGACCTCTTGGGAGAAGCCTGCCGCAAGAATTGCGCAGCGGCCCTTGTCGAGCCTAATCACCTCGGCGTGTTTCACGGAGTGATGATGCAGAGCTTCCAGCCGCCCCGGCGGATCCTCATGGGACCGGGTCCATCCGACGTCCCGCCTCGCGTCCTGCAGGCGCTGGCCCGCCCGACCATCGGCCACCTGGATCCCGAGTTCCAGGCGCTGATGGAGGAGATCAAGGCCGCCCTCCAGCGCCTGTTCAACGCCCCCGAGCACGCCTGCGTGCCGCTGCCCGCGCCCGGCACCGCCGGCATGGAGGCGGCGATCATGAACCTCCTGGAGCCGGGCGACCGGGCGGTGATCGCGATCAACGGCGCCTTCGGCGGGCGGATGGCGGACATGGCCGGGCGCGCCGGGGCCGAGGTGGTCACCGTCGACCACGCCTGGGGCGAGCCCGTGGACCCCGCCCGGGTGGAGGCCGCCCTTGCGGAAGCGCCCGCCAAGGTGCTGGCCTTCGTGCACGCCGAGACCTCCACCGGCGCGCGCAGCGATGCGGCGACGCTCTGCGGAATCGCCCGGCGCCACGGAGCGCTCTCCATCGTGGACTGCGTGACCTCGCTGGGCGGGATCACCGTCGACGCCGCCGCCTGGGACGCCGACGTCATCTACTCGGGAACCCAGAAGTGCCTCTCCGCCCCGCCGGGCCTCTCGCCCATCGCGCTCTCCAAGCGGGCGCAGGCGGCGATCAGCGGGCGCAAGGAGAAGGTCCGCAACTGGCTCTGCGACTTCAACCTCCTGATGAGCTACTGGGGCGGCGAGGGCGGCCGGACCTATCACCACACCGCGCCGATCAACGCCCTCTACGGCCTGCACGAGAGCCTCGTCATGCTGTTCGAGGAAGGCCAGCAGGCGGCCGTCGTCCGCCACGCCCGGATGCACGAGGCGCTGGTGGCGGGCCTGGAGGCCGCGGGGCTCGAACTGCTCGTGGCCGAGCCGCACCGCCTACCGCAGCTCAACGCGGTGCGTGTGCCCGACGGGATCGACGAGGCCGCCGTGCGGGCGCACGCCCTCGCCAAGTGGGACCTGGAGCTCGGCGCGGGCCTGGGCCCGCTCAAGGGCCAGATCTGGCGCATCGGCCTGATGGGCGCCTCGGCCACGCCGTGGCACGTGCGCCTGTGCCTGACGGCGCTGTGCGAAGCCCTGGCGGCGCAGGGCCACAAGGTCGACACCGCCGCCGTCCTGGCCGCCGCGGACGCGAGGCTGGCGGCCTGATCCTCCGGCGTCTAACCTCCCGCCAAGCCGCGCTCCAGACGCGGCGAAGGGGGAACAGGTGACCGATTCCAGATCGCTCGACGCCGACGGCCCGGCGGCCGTCGTGGAGCCGCCCGTGATCGCCGGCCTTGGCGGCGACGGGCGGCTGAACCGCGGCGGGCTCGCCTGGTCGATCCACCAGGGCGGGCGCGACCCGTTCATCATCCTGGTCACCATCTACATCTTCATGCCCTACGTCGCCTCGGTGCTGGTGGGCGATCCGGTGCGCGGCCAGGAGATGATCTCCCGATGGGACCAGATCATCGGCTGGATCGTGGTGGTCACCGCGCCCTTCCTCGGCGCCTCCATTGACAAACTGGGGCCGCGGAAGGGCTGGCTCGGCCTCGTGGTCGGTCTGATGGTCCCGATGATCGCCGCGCTGTGGTGGGCGAAGCCGGGCGGACCGCTCAGCCTGACCAGCCTCGCCGTCCTGGTGATCGGGGCGCGCGTGCTCTTCGTCTATGCGGAGGTGCTGCACAATTCGCTGCTGATCCGCGCCGCGGGCCTGGGCGCGGCGCACAAGGCGTCGGGCCTGGCGCTGTCGCTGGGCAACCTGTTCTCGGTGATCGCCCTGGCCTTCACCGCCTGGGCCTTCGCCCTGCCGGGAAAGGTGGACTGGGCCTTCGTCCCGGCCGCGCCCCTGTTCGGCCTCGATCCGGCGACGCACGAGCCGGAGCGGGTGGTCGCGCTCATGGCCGCGGCCCTGCTCGCGGTTGGGTCGATCCCGCTGTTCCTGTTCACGCCTGACGCGCCGAAGACCGGCGTGCCCACCTGGAAAGCCTGGGCCGACGGCGCCGCCGAGCTCGGACGCATGCTGAAGACCGTGCGGCGCTACCGCGACGCGGTGGTCTATCTCGTGTCGCGGATGTTCTTCGTGGACGGCATGAACGGCGTCCTGATCTACGCCGGCGTCTACGCCGTGGGGGTGATGAAGTGGGGGGCGCTCGAGATGCTGGCCTTCGGCATCCTGCTCTCCATCTTCGCGGTGTTCGGCGGATTCCTGGCGCGCTGGATGGACGCGGCGGTCGGGCCGAAAACGGCGCTGCGGATCGAGATCTCGATGACGATCCTGGCCCTGGTGTCGCTGCTCGGGATGGCGCCCGATCGGATCCTGTTCTTCTGGACCTATGACGCGGCCGCGCATGCGCCGCTGTGGAACGGGCCCGTGTTCCGCCATCTGCCGGACCTGGTGTTCGTCGGCGTCAGCTTCGTGAATGCGGTCTTCATCACCGCCCAGTACGCCTCCAGCCGCACCATGCTGACGCGGATCACGCCGCCGGAGCAGACCGGCGCCTTCTTCGGCGTCTATGCGCTCTCAGGCGTCGCCACGGCCTGGCTCGCGCCGACGCTGGTGAACCTGGGAACCCGGCTGACGGGCACCCAGCAGGGCGGGTTCGCCACCATCAACCTGCTGCTCGCGGTGGGCCTGGTCGCGCTGTTCTTCGTGCGCGGTGGCGGCCGCGAGGTGTCGGCCCCGGCGGTGGCCGGCTAGCCCAGCCAGACCACCTCGGGCGACTTCCGGGGCTTCAGGAAGAAGGTCTGGCGGAAGGTCAGAGCGTTCGGGAGGGTCTTCTTGAGCGGCGAATCCCAGGTGTAGGCGACCTCGGCCATGATCACGCTGTCGCCCGCCGCCAGCAGGTTGGCGGGTACGGCCGTGGCGGTGGCGCCCGCGGCAAAGCCGGTCATCCCGTCCCCGCGGCTCCAGACCACCTTCGGCACGGCGTTGACGTCGGCCTTCACGCTGCTGACGCGCATGTTGAGCGTCGAGGTGGGGAAGGGCGCCAGGATCGCATCGCCCACCTGGAAGACGTCGGTCATCTGGGTGGAATTCATCTGGCTGGACTGGGCCACCAGGTCCGCGACGACGGATGCGGCGTGGCTGGCGCGCCGCTCCGCCATCATGGCCAGCGTCAGCTCGGCCAGCCCCAGGTAGAGCATGATCATCACCGGGGCGATGAGGGCGAACTCGATCGCCGCCACGCCGCGCCGGTCGGCGCCGAAGGTCCTCAGCATGCCGCGCCTCCCGGGGGATCGTCGCTGTAAGGCTCATTGCGGAACGCCGTCGCGGTCGACAGCAGGCGCATGCCCGAGCCGCCGCCCATGTTCTCCAGGGCCCGGTCGAGCAGCGGCGTGAACAGCCGCCACTGATAGTAGGTCCGCACGAGCACGATGTCGGAGGGCTGGCCTGGCGACCAGCAGGTGGTCGCCGGGTTGAAGGTCGAGCCCGGCTGGGGCTGGGCGACGGCCAGGTTGCCGAAGCTGCCGAAGGTGCGCACGTCGACGTGCAGGTTCGCCGCGCAGGAGTCCGAGAGCCAGGTCATGCCGCTGCAGACCAGGGCCTTGAAGTCGGCCTTGGTATTGGCGGCGCTGGTCTGGAACGCGCCGGTGCGGATCTGCCGCGACGCGTGCTCCGTGGCCGTCTCGAGCGTGGTGGTGACCATGAACACCATGGCCAACTCGATGACGCCGAAGATCAGCATCAGGAAGGGAATGCTGATGAGGGAGAACTCCACCGCCGTCGCGCCACGCTCGGCGTGCGCGAACCGCGCGGCGGCCGCTCGCAGGCAGGAAAGGCGGAGGGGTCGCACGACTTCGATCCTCTTACTGGTAGGGTGAAGTTATGCGCCTGCGGCTAATCAACATTTAAGTCCAGGAAATCACGCGAAATAGCCACATGGTTAACGGGTACTAATAGTAAATCGTCGTTCACCATGTGTCATCGTGCGAGATACTTGTGCGTTTACGGCGGATTAAGTGGAGGCCGGCATTCTCGTCTCGATACCGGCGCGGGTGGCGTTCGCCAGAAGCCCCGCCGCCCGCTGTAAAGGAGACGAGTAATGTCGAAGTTCATCGCGCGTTTCGCCAAGGACGAATCCGGCGCCACCGCCATCGAGTATGGCCTGATCGCCGCCCTGGTGGCCGTGGTGCTGGTCACCGCCCTGACCGCCATGGGCAACAAGCTGTCCGGCACCTTCCAGACCGTCAGCAGCAAGCTGCCGGCCGCGCCGGCCTCCTAAGCTTCCGAGCCTAGGTCCAAGCGAAACCCCCGGCGGCGACGCCGGGGGTTTTCTTTTGTGGGCCCGGCGGCGGAATCCCGACGTGGTGAACGGAAGTAAACCAACAATATGAATTAATACAACGTGTTCACGGCAGATTAAGCGTGGCCGTGGAAACTGAGGATGCACTTGGGGCGAGCAGGCAATCGCTGGACGCCCTGCGAAGACTGCTTGCAAGACTATTGGGAGACCTAACCATGTCCAAGTTCGTGACCCGCTTCATCAAAGACGAGTCCGGCGCCACCGCCATCGAATACGGCCTGATCGCCGCCCTGGTCGCCGTGGTGCTCGTCACCGCCCTGACCGCCATGGGCACCAAGCTTTCGGGCACCTTCGACACGGTCGCCTCGAAGCTCCCGGCCGCTCCGGCGTCCTAAGCTCCGCCTGATCGGAGTAAGAGGCCCCCGGCGCCCGCGCCGGGGGCCTTTTCTATGGATGCGGGCAACGCTCCGTTCATCCGCAGGCGCGATGCTGGCCCGACGGAGGTCCCGATGATCCAGCTCCTCGCCGCCGCGCTCGTGCTCGTTCTTCCCGCCCTGCTGATCGTGGCGGCTCTGCGCGACGCGGTGAACTACACCATCCCCAACTGGATCTCGCTGGCCCTGCTGGCGGCCTTCCCGCTGGCGGCCCTCGCGCTCGGCCTGCCGCTGCCGGCCATCGGTCTCCACGCCGGCATCGGCTTCCTGGCGCTGATCGCCGGCATGGCCATGTTCGCCCTGCGATGGCTGGGCGGCGGCGACGCCAAGCTGTTCGCGGCCGCCTCGCTCTGGCTGGGATGGCCCGCGGTGACGACCTTCCTGCTGGTCACCTGCATCGCCGGCGGCGCCCTGGCCCTGTCGCTGCTGGCCATCCGTTCGGTCTGGCTGCGGCCACTGGTGATCTCGGGCCCGCCGTGGCTGAACCGGCTGGCCGAGCCCGGCGAGAACGTGCCCTACGGCGTGGCCATCTGCGTCGGCGCGCTCGCCGCCCTGCCGGTGTCGCCGCTGATGAAGGGCCTCGAGGTCCTCGCCTGACCGGTTGCGGCGGCCGGCGACTTCCGCCTAGGTGAGGCGGCCATGTCCGACGTGATCCTCGAGGCGGCCGAGACCGCCACCCCCATCCAGGCCCTCGCCGAGGCCGAGCTTTCGGCGGCGCTGGACGCCGCCCCGGCCTTCGTGAAGGGCTTCGCGACCTTCTCCGAGTTCAAGGCCAAGGCCGGCCAGGTCCTGCTGGTCCCCGGCGAGGACGGCGGCCTGCACACGGTGCTGTTCGGCCTGGGCGCCGCGCCCGACGCCATGGGCTTCCGCGCCCTGCCGGCGAAGCTGCCGGCCGGGACCTACCGCATCGCCCAGGCGCCGGAGCGCCTCGACCGCAACCAGGCGGCGCTGGCCTTCGCGCTCGGGAGCTACCGGTTCGACCGCTACAAGGCGAAGAAGGACGAGCGGCCCCGGCTGGTCGCGGAGGGCGTGGAGGTCGCCGAGGTCCGCCAGGTGGCGCATGCCTGCGCCCTGGCCCGCGACATGGTGAACACGCCGGCCAACGACATGGGCCCCCTGCAGATCGAGACCATCGCCCGCGAGATCGCCGAGCAGCACGGGGCGACGTGCACGGTGGTGACCGGGGAGGGCCTGCTCGAGGCCAACTATCCGGCGGTGCACGCCGTGGGCCGCGCGGCCGTGGCGGAACGCGCGCCGCGGATGATCGAGATCGCCTGGGGCGAGGCGGGGCGGCCGCTGGTGGCGGTCGTCGGCAAGGGCGTGGTGTTCGACACCGGCGGGCTCGACATCAAGCCGTCGGCCGGGATGCGGCTGATGAAGAAGGACATGGGCGGGGCGGCGCATGCCCTGGCGCTCGGCCGGATGATCATGGCGGCGAACCTCCCGGTGCGGCTGGCCGTGCTCGTGCCGGCGGTAGAGAACGCCATCTCCGGCGACGCCATGCGGCCGGGCGACGTGCTGGCCTCCCGCAAGGGGCTGACGATCGAGGTCGGCAACACCGACGCCGAGGGGCGGCTGATCCTGGCCGACGCGCTCACCCGGGCGGCAGAGCTGCAGCCGGCGCTGACCATCGATCTCGCCACCCTGACCGGCGCGGCGCGGATCGCGCTGGGGCCACAGCTGCCGCCGTTCTTCACCGACGACGAGGAGCTGGCCGCGCAGATCGAGCGGCATGCGAAGGCCGCGGGCGACCCCCTGTGGCGGCTGCCGCTCTGGGCGCCCTATGCGGACGCGCTCGACTCGGACATCGCCGACCTGAAGAACGACCCCGACGGCTGGGCCCAGGCGGGCTCGGTGACGGCGGCCCTATTCCTGCAGAAGTTCGCGCCGTCCGGGCCCTGGGTCCACCTGGACATCTTCGCCTGGAACCCGCGCAACCGTCCGGGCTGGCCCACCGGCGGCGAGGCGCAGGCGATCCGCGGCCTCTACGCCATGATCCGCGAGCGCTTCGCGTGAGCTTCGATCCCCGCGTGACCCTCGTTCGCGACGGCATCGCCGCCCGCGCGCTGGAGGGGCTGGTTTCGGCCGAGGTCTACCTGGACCCGAGGCCGATGACCTGCGCGGCGCCCGCGGCCGGGATCCACCGGGCGCCGGACGCGGCCTCGGAGCAGATGGACCAGCTGCTGTTCGGCGAGACCTTCGAGGTGCTGGAGGAGGAGGGCGCCTTCGTCTTCGGCCAGGCGAGCCGCGACGGCTATGTGGGCTTCGTGGAGGCGTCGCGGCTCGTCCCGCGGGCGCCGGCCCCGACCCACCGCGTGGCCGCGATCCGCACCTACGCCTTCGCCGAACCGAGCATCAAGTCGCGCGCGTCGGGACCCTATTCGCTCAATGCGCTCGCCCATGTGGAGGCGCAGGAGGGACGGCTGGCGAAGGTCTCCGGCGCAGGCTGGATGACCGCCGAGCACCTGGCGCCCGTGGGCGTCTTCGAGGCCGACTGGGCCGGCGTGGCCGAGCGCTTCGTCGGCGCGCCTTATCTGTGGGGTGGCCGGGAGAGCCTGGGCCTGGACTGCTCGGGCCTCGTCCAGCAGGCGCTGTTCGCCTGCGGCCGGGCCTGCCCGCGCGACGCCGACCAGCAGGAGAAGCTCGGCCGCGGACTCGGCCGCGGCGAGTTCGGCCGCGGGGATCTGGTGTTCTGGAAGGGCCACGTGGCCATCGGCGTGGATGCGGAGCGCATCGTTCACGCCAACGGCCACCACATGGCGACGGTCATCGAGCCGCTGGACGCGGCGATCGCGAGGATATCGGGCGGGGGCTACGGCGAGCCCACCGCCTTCCGACGTCTCTACTGACGGCTGTTGCCCGAGGCCGTGGGCGACGCGGCGCTCGCGCCGCGCTGCTGGCTGGGCGCGCCCGGCGAGACCGCACCGGCGCCCTGGCCGGCCGGGCCGCCCGAGGTGGTGGCCGGGGTCGCGGTGGAGCCGGTCGCCGTGGGTTCGCCCTCGGCAGCAGCGCCTTCGGCCGGCGCCGCGTTCGGATCGGCTTCGGCCGGAGCCGCCGCGGCGGCGGGGTTCGGCGCCGGGATCGGCAGGGTCCCGCCCTTCGACCGCAGGTAGGCGATCATGTTGATGCGATCCTCGGCCTTCTTCAGGCCGACGAAGGTCATCTTGGTGCCCGGCAGGTACTTCTGCGGCGCGGTCAGGAACTCGGACAGGTGGGCGTCGTCCCAGCGCGGCACCGTGCCGGCCAGAGCCTTCATGGGATCGGAGTAGGCGAAGCCCGCATGGCTGCCGGGCGCGCGGCCGACGACGCCGAACAGGTTCGGGCCGGTGCCGTTCGCGCCGCCGGCGTCGACGGTGTGGCAGGACTTGCACTTGGCGAAGGCCGCTTCGCCCGCGGCGACGTCGGCGGTCGGCAGGACCGTGCCCCAGTCGATCGGGGCGTCAGCGGCCGCGCCGCCGGCGCCTTCTTCCACGGCGACTTCGACCAGGTAGCCCGGCTTCTCGACTTCGTGGGGGGCGAACAGGCCGTTGGAGAGTTCGCGGAGGCCGACGATGGCCAGGCCCGTCGCCAGCAGCGCGCCGGCGACCTTGTTGAAGGTGAGGTCGCTCATAGTCCCTAAGTTGGCCCTCTCCACGGCCGGCGCGCGCACCGGCGAAACGCGCGGGAATCCCGCCCCTTATTGCGCGTGGCTCTCTTACACGCTACCGCCGCTCGCGCAACCTCCACTGCTCCGCCATGAACCCCATCATCCTCATCCCCGCGCGCATGGCCGCGACCCGCCTGCCGGGGAAGCCCCTGGCGGATATCGGCGGCATGCCGATGATCGTCCGCGTGCTGCGCCGGGCGGAGGCTGCGGGCGCCGGTCCGGTGGCCGTGGCGGCGGGCGATCCGGAGATCGTGGCGGCGGTGGAACAGGCCGGCGGCCGGGCCGTGCTGACCGATCCCGACCTGCCCTCCGGCTCCGACCGGATCCTGGCGGCGCTGGCGGAGCTGGACCCCGCCGGCGTCCACGACGTGGTGATCAACCTGCAGGGCGACATGCCGTTCGTGGAGCCCTCGGTAGTGGCGGCCTGCGCGCGGCTGCTGGCCGACGAGCCGGCCTGCGACATCGCCACGGTGGTCGCCCCGGAGGCCTCCCCGGCGGACCGGACGAACCCCGACGTGGTCAAGGCGGTGCTGGCCATGCAGGGCGGCGGCCGCACGGGCCGGGCGCTCTACTTCACCCGCTCGACCCTCTACGGCGACGGACCGGTCTGGCGGCACATCGGCATCTACGGCTACCGGCGCGCCGCGCTCGAGGCGTTCAACGCCGCCCGGCCCTCGCCGCTGGAGCAGCGCGAGAAGCTGGAGCAGCTGCGCGCCATGGAGCTCGGCCTCTCCATCTGGGCGGCCGTCGCCCGGGACGCGCCGATCTCCGTCGACAGCCCCTCCGACCTGGAGCGGGCCCGTGACTTCGCGAAGGAAGCCTCATGAGCAAGGGACGCATCGCCTTCCAGGGCGAGCTGGGCGCCAACTCCCACGAGGCCTGCGCCCAGCACTTCCCGGACCACGAGGCCGTGCCGCACGCCAGCTTCGAGGACGCCTTCGAGGCGGTGAAGTCCGGCGACTGCCAGCTGGGCATGATCCCGGTGGAGAACTCGATCGCCGGCCGGGTCGCCGACGTGCACCACCTCTTGCCCAACTCCGGCCTGAAGATCATCGGCGAGCGGTTCAAGCCGATCCACTTCCAGCTGATGGCCAACCCCGGCGTGAGGCTGGAGGACGTGAAGGTCGCGATGAGCATGCCCATCGCGCTCGGCCAGTGCCGCAAGACCATCCGGCGGCTGAAGCTGAAGACCGAGGCTACGGGCGACACCGCCGGCGCGGCCAAGCTGCTCGCGGAGCGGCCGGACCCGACCAAGGCCGCGGTCTCGCCGGCGCTGGCGGCCGAGATCTACGGCCTGGAGATCCTCGCCCGCGACATCGAGGACGAGCACAACAACACCACCCGCTTCCTGGTGATGACCGCCGACCCGAACCCGCCCGCGCCGCCGTTCACCAGCCCCTGCGTGACCAGCTTCGTCTTCCGCGTCCGCAATATCCCGGCGGCGCTCTACAAGGCGCTGGGCGGCTTCGCCACCAGCGGCGTCAACATGACCAAGCTCGAGAGCTACATGGAGAACGGCGCCTTCACGGCGACCTTCTTCTACGCCGAGGTGGACGGCCGGCCCGAGGACCGCGGCGTGGCGCTGGCCTTCGACGAGCTGAAGTTCTTCTCCGAGCGCTTCGAGATCCTGGGCGTCTATCCGGCCGACCCGTTCCGCAGCCGGGGCTGATTATTCCTCCACCCAGGCCCTGATCAGCTGGTGGGCGATGGCGAGGCGGTTGGGGGCGGCGACGCCGTCGAGCTTGCCGGCCAGCAGGTCGCGGGCCTGCTCGCGGGTGAACCAGCGGACCTCGGAGAGCTCGGTCTGGTCCGGCGTGCCCTCGTCGTCCTCCACCTCGGCGATCAGGCCGATCATCAGCGACGACGGATAGGGCCACGGTTGGCTGGAGTGGTAGCGCACGCGCACGGCCCGCAGCCCCGCCTCCTCGGCGAGTTCGCGGGCGCAGGCCTCCTCGATGCTCTCGCCCGGCTCCAGGAAGCCGGCCAGCGCCGAGAACATGCCCTTCGGCCAGGCGTCCTGGCGGCCCAGCATGCAGCGGTCGCCATGGAACGGCAGCATGATCACCACCGGGTCCGTGCGCGGGAAGTGCTCGGCCTCGCAGGCCGGGCATTGGCGCTTCCAGCCGCCGTCGACCACGAGGCTGGGCTCGCCACAGGCGGCGCAGTGGTCGTGCCGGCGGCGCCATTCGAACATCGCCTTGGCGGTGGCCAGGATGGCGGCCTCGGGGGCGGGCACGCGCAGCGCCACGGCGCGCAGGTCCTCGAACCGGCCGAGCCCCTGCAGGGCGCTGTCGGCGGGATCCGCCGAGCCGCCGAGGTCGACCGCGAAGATCGCCGTCTCCTTCCAGAGACCCATGAACAGCAGCCGCTCCATGCCGCCGGCCAGCTCGCCCACGAGGCGGGCCGGCAGGTAGGCGATCTGCAGGTCGCCGCCGTCCGGGCGCGGCTCGGCGGCCTTTTCCACCAGCGGCTTGCCGTTCCAGAGCGCGAGGCCGAGGGCGTCGGGGCTGGCCAGCTGGGCGGCCAGCCACTCGGCGTCGCCGCGCCGGTCGCTGGCGCGGTCCAGAGGGTTGCCGGCGAAGGTGTTGAGGAAGACGTCGAGAGCCATGCCGCATCTTCTAAGCGGTTCTGCCGCCCCGCGTCATCCGACATGCGCGCGCCCGCTCGGGCAGGCCCCAGGCCGGGTGGCCTCGGCCATCGGTCCGGCATGGCTGAACGACTCAGGTGGTATCGAGGAGAGCGGGCCAGGAACCGGGGGCTCCCCCCTCTCCCCTTGCCCCCACGGCCCTTCTCCTCCATATGCCCGCTCGGAGATCGGCGACGGGCGAAGGCCTCGCCAACCTGGTCAGGGCCGGAAGGCAGCAGCCACAACGAGATTCCCTTCGGGTCGTTGTCCGGTCTCCACCTTTCCCCGCTTCAAGGGCCCCCAGTCGGGGCTTTCCACTTTGCCCGGGCTTTCCACTTTGCTGGGACGGGGCGGTCCCGTTAGATGGCCGCATGGCGGACGAAGACCTGACGCTCGATTCTGACCTGCCGCCGGAGCGGGACCCGAACACGGGCGACATGTTCGGCGAGGCGCCGAAGCCGCCGCCGGCCGTCCCGGCGGAGGAGTCCGCCGCCTACACCGTCATCGCGCGAAAGTACCGCCCCAGGACCTTCGAGGACCTCTACGGCCAGGAGGCCATGGTCCGGACCCTGCGCAACGCCTTCGCCACGGGCCGGATCGCGCACGCCTTCATGCTCACCGGGGTGCGCGGCGTGGGCAAGACCACCACGGCGCGGCTGCTGGCCCGGGCGCTGAACTACGAGACCGACGAGATCCACGAGCCGACCCTCGACTTCAAGGGCGAGGGCCGCCACTGCCGCTCGATCATCGAGGGCCGGCACATGGACGTGCTGGAGCTGGACGCCGCCTCGCGGACAGGGGTGGCCGACATGCGCGAGCTCCTGGAGGGCGTGCGCTACGCCCCCGTCGAGGCCCGCTACAAGGTCTACATCATCGACGAGGTCCACATGCTGTCGACGGGGGCGTTCAATGCCCTCCTGAAGACGCTGGAGGAGCCGCCGCCGCACGCCAAGTTCATCTTCGCCACCACCGAGATCCGCAAGGTGCCGGTGACCATCCTGTCGCGGACCCAGCGGTTCGACCTGCGCCGGGTGGAGCCCGAGGTGCTGCTGAAGAACCTCGAGATGATCTGCGAGAACGAAGGCGCGCGGGTCGAGCACGAGGGGCTGATGCTGATCGCCCGGGCCGCCGAGGGCAGCGTGCGCGACGGCCAGTCGATGCTGGACCAGGCCATCGTCCAGGCCGAGCCCGGCCAGACGGTCACCGCCGAGAGCATCCGCGACATGCTGGGCCTGGCCGACCGGGCGCAGACCATCGCCCTGTTCGAGCAGGTGATGCGCGGCGAGGCGGGCCAGGCGATCGAGACCTTCCGCCAGCTCTACGGCTACGGGGCCAACCCCGACCAGGTGATGCTGGACCTGCTGGACCACTGCCACGGGGCCAGCGTCGCCAAGGCCATCGGGCCGCAGGCGCTGGTCATGCCCAAGGACCAGGCGGCCAGGCTGGCGGCAGTGGGCGCCTCGATCTCGGCCGGCGTGCTGTCGCGAATGTGGCAGCTGATCCTGAAGGGCTACGAGGAGGTGCGGCGCGCGCCGGACGCCGCGGCGGCCGTGGACATGGCGCTGATCCGCATGGCCTACGCCGCCGACCTGCCGGGGCCGGAGGAGGCGCTGAAGAAGCTGCAGGCCGGCGAGCCGGTGAGCGGCGGCGCGGGACCGTCCGGCGGCGGGGGCGGCGGCGGCCAGTCGCAGGGCGGCGGCGGCGGGGCGAGCGCGGTGGCGCGCCGGCCCATGCCGCAGGCCCAGGCGGCCGAGCCTGTGGCGACCCTGCAGTCCTTCGAGGACGTGCTGGCGCTGATCGACAAGCGGCGCGACGTGGCCCTGAAGCTCGACGTGGAGCGCTACGTCCGGCCGATCAGCTTCCGGCCCGGCGCCATCGAATACGAGCCGGCGCCCGGCGCGCCAGCCAACCTCGCGCAGCGGCTGGTGGGGCGGCTGAAGGAATGGACCGGCGAGCGCTGGCTGATCGTCGCCCAGGGCGGCGGCGGGGCCGAGAGCCTGTGGGAGAAGCAGAAGCGCGAGGAGCGCGAGGTCCGCGTCCAGATCGAGCAGGACCCCTTCGTGCGCTCCGTGCTGGAGACCTTCCCGGGCGCGGAGATCGTCTCCATCCGCAACCAGCCCCAGCCGGAGGCCGCCGCCGAGCCGCCGCCGGAAGACGAAAGTGACGAGGAGTAGCCGCCGATGAAGGACCTCAACAGCCTGATGAAGCAGGCGCAGCAGATGCAGCAGAAGCTGGCGGACGCCCAGGCCAGGCTGGCGGAGCTCTCGGTGGAGGGGACCTCCGGCGGCGGCATGGTCAAGGTGACGCTGAAGGGCTCGGGCGAACTGGCCCGCGTCGACCTCGACGAGAGCCTGATGCAGCCGGGCGAGGGCGAGGTGGTCTCCGACCTGATCGTCGCGGCCCACGCCGACGCCAAGCGCAAGCTGGACGCGCAGCAGGCCGAGATGATGCGCGAGGCCGCGGGCCCCCTGGCCGGCATGGGCCTGCCGGGCATGCCGAAGTTCTGATTTGGCGAGTTCGGCCGGACCCGAGATCGAGCGGCTCATCGGCCTGCTCGCCAAGCTGCCGGGGCTCGGGCCCCGGTCGGCCCGGCGCGCGGCGCTCGCCCTGCTCAAGCGGCGCGAGCAGCTGCTCAATCCGCTGGCCGACGCGCTTGCCGAGGCGGCCCGGCGGGTGCGGACCTGCCAGGTCTGCGGCAGCCTCGACACCCAGGACCCCTGCGCCATCTGTTCTGACCCGCAGCGCGACGCCTCGCTGATCTGCGTGGTGGAGGAGGTGGGCGCGCTCTGGGCCATGGAGCGGGCGGGCGCCTTCCGCGGTCGCTACCACGTGCTGGGCGGCCTGCTCTCGGCGCTGGACGGGGTGGGGCCGGACGCCCTGCGCGTGGGGCCGCTGGTCGCCCGGGCGGCGGAGGGCGGGGTGCGCGAGGTGATCCTGGCCCTGCCGGCCACGGTCGATGGCCAGACCACCGCCCACTACCTGGCCGACCGGCTGGCCGGGGCCGACGTCAGCGTGACCATGCTGGCCCGCGGCGTGCCGGTGGGCGGCGACCTCGACTGGCTCGACGACGGCACCATCGCCCAGGCCATGCGGGCGCGGCGCCCGGCCTAGGCTTTTCCGCTAATCCCCGCGAAAGCGGGGATGAGCGGTGTTTTGGCTGATAGCCCCGACTCAGCGTTCGCGGTAAGAACGCAGCATGAACGCCGCCATCCTCGCCGCCGTCGTCTTCGCCCTGCTGGCCGCGGGCGCCGTCGCCTGGGCGCTGAAGGAGCGGCTGCGGGCGAGCCTCGCCGAAGGACGGCTGCGGATGCTGGAGGAGCAGTCGGGGGCGCAGGCCGAGTACCTGAAGGCCCAGGCCGCCCAATCCGCGAGCGCCGTGGCCGAGGCGCTGGTCAGGCAGACGGAGGAGACCTTCCGGAACCGCGAGCAGCTCGCCCAGGCGCGCATCGAGGCCCAGCTGAAGCCGGTGGCCGAGACCCTGCAGAAGTTCCAGGAGCAGGTGGCGGCGGTGGAGAAGCAGCGCGCCGAGGACACCGGCGGGCTGAAGGCGCAGATCACCGCCCTGATGCAGGCCTCCACCGCCACCCAGGAGGAGGCCCGCAAGCTGTCGGCGGCGCTGCGGCGCGGGGCCGGCGTGCAGGGGCGTTGGGGCGAGCAGACCCTGCGCAACGTGCTGGAGGCGGCGGGGCTTTCCAACCGCTACGACTTCGAGGAACAGGCCTCCACCGACACCGAGGAGGGCCGCCGGCGTCCCGATGTGACCATACGGCTGCCCGGCGGCGGCGTGTTCGTGATCGACGCCAAGTGCTCGCTGAACGCCTTCCTCGAGCTGCAGGAGGCGGCCGACGACGCCGCCCGCGAGGCCTGCGGCCTGCGCCACGTGCAGAGCGTGCGCGGCCACATCGCCGGGCTCTCGGCGAAGGCCTACTGGGACCAGTTCGAGAACTCGCCCGACTTCGTGGCCATGTTCGTGCCGCTGGATAGCGCCATGGCCGCGGCGCTGGACCGGGCGCCGGACCTGATGACCGAGGCGATGGACCGCCGGGTGGTCATCGTAACGCCCACCACCCTGTTCGCGCTGTGCAAGGCGGTGAGCTACGGCTGGCGCGTGGAGGAGCAGGCGGCCAACGCCCGCAAGATCGCCGACCTCGGCCGCGAGCTCTACAAGCGGATCGCCGTGATGGGCGCGCACGCGGGCTCGGTGGGCAAGGCCCTGGAGGCGGCGGTCTCCCGCTACAACCAGTTCGTGGGCTCACTGGAGACCCAGGTGCTCACCCAGGCCCGCCGCTTCGAGGACCTGAAGGTCGACCACGAGGGCAAGGAAGTGCCGCAGCTCGAGCCGCTGGAAAGCGCCGTCCGCCCGCTCGCCAAGCTCGGCATGGCCGAGGCGCCGACCGTGCGGCTGGTGGCCGGCGAGGAGGCCTGAGGCCATCGGCCGCCACCTTGACGCTCGCGCCTAGGGAACCTACCTCGCACGCCATGGCCATCCGCGAAATCCTCGTCGTTCCGCATCCGATCCTGAAGCAGGTGTCGCAGCCCGTCGAACGAGTCGACGACGAGCTGCGCGCGCTCATGGACGACATGCTGGAGACCATGTACGACGCGCCGGGCATCGGCCTGGCGGCGATCCAGATCGGCGTGCCCAAGCGGGTGATCGTCATGGACCTCGCCCGCGCCGACGAGGACAAGCAGCCGCGCTACTTCGTCAATCCGGAGATCCTGTGGGCCTCGGAGGAGACCCAGCCCTACGAGGAGGGCTGCCTCTCGGTGCCGGAATACTACGACGAGGTGGAGCGCCCCGCGCGGGTGAAGCTGCGCTACCTCAACTACCAGGGCGAGCAGGTGGAGGAGGACGCCGAGGGCCTCTTCGCCGTCTGCATCCAGCACGAGATGGACCACCTGGAAGGCGTGCTGTTCATCGACCACCTGTCGCGCCTGAAGCGCGAGCAGGCTGTGAAGAAGGTCAAGAAGATGGTGAAGGCGGCCTGACCACCGCTCATCCCGGCGAAAGCCGGACCCAAACGGCCTTACCGAGAAGTCCGGCAACTCAGCTTTCACCCCGGCTTTCGCCGGGCTGAGCGGGACATGCCGACTACTTCTTCTGCGCCGCCGCGCCGTCGGCCGGCGTGTCCTCATCGGCGGCGTCCTTGATGGCCGAGCCCATCTCGCCCAGCGCCTCGCGGGCCTTGCCGGCCGCCTCCTTCACCTCGGGATCGGAGGTGATCTCCTTCAGCTCCTCGCCGGCCTTGTCGAGGTTGACCTCCATCTCGTTGCCGACCTCGACGGCGTTCTCCTTGACCGTGGAGGCGGCCTGGTTGGCTTCCGCCTGGGCCTTGTCCTGCTCGCCCTGGCTGCAGGCGGCGAGCGCCAGCGCAAAGCCGATGGCGGCGGCGGAGACGATGGTTCGCATTTGACGGCTCCCTTCGATCGGCCGTGCAACGGCCGCGCTTGGACCTAAGTTCCCTTGGAGGGCCGCGGCGGCTAAACCCCGCCCATGCGCCTCGCCTTCCTGGGAACGCCCGACTTCTCCGTAGCCGCCCTCGCCGCCCTGGTCGACGCCGGGCACGAGATCGCCTGCGTCTATTCCCAGCCGCCGGCGCCGCGCGGGCGGGGCCAGACCCTGCAGCCCTCGCCGGTGCACGCCTTCGCGCAGGCGCGCGGCATCCCCGTGCGTACGCCGGCCTCGATGCGCGATCCCGCCGAGATCGAGGCCTTCCGGGCGCTGGACCTGGACGCTGCCGTGGTCGTGGCCTTCGGCCAGATCCTGCCGGGCGCCGTGCTGGAGGCGCCGCGGCTGGGCTCCTACAACGTGCACGCCTCCCTGCTGCCGCGCTGGCGGGGCGCCGCCCCCATCCAGCGGGCGATCATGGCCGGCGACAAGGTGACGGGCGTGCAGGTCATGCGCATGACAGAGGGCCTGGACGAGGGTCCGGTGCTGGCCACCGCCACGGTGCGGATCGACGCCCAGGACACCGCCGCCACCCTGCACGACCGGCTGGCCGCGGCGGGCGCCGAGCTGATCGCGCGCACCCTGCCCTCCATCGAGGACGGGACCGCCGTGGCGGTCCCCCAGGCCGAGGACGGCGTCACCTACGCCAAGAAGATCCGGCCGAAGGAAGCCCGGATCGACTGGGGCAAGCCCGGCGCCGAGGTGGACCGCAAGATCCGCGGCCTGTCGCCCTTCCCGGGCGCCTGGTTCCTGCTGCCGACCGACAAGGGACCGGTGCGGGTGAAGGCCCTGCTCTCGGCCTACGAGGAGGCCGACGGCGCGCCCGGCGCGGTGCTGGACGACCGCCTGCTGGTGGCCTGTGGCGAGGGGGCGGTCAGGCTGCTGCGCGTGCAGCGCGAGGGCCGCGGGCCGCAGGACGCCGAGGTCTTCCTGAACGGCACGCCCGTGGCGGCCGGGACCGTGCTCGGCTGATGCCCCGCTACCGGCTCCTCATCGAGTACGACGGCCGGCCGTTCCACGGCTTCCAGGCCCAGGCCAGCCTGCCGTCGGTGCAGGGGGCCATCGAGCGGGCGGTGAAGGCCTTCTGCGGCGAGACCCTGCGGCTGCAGGCGGCCGGCCGCACCGACACCGGCGTCCACGCCACCGGCCAGGTGGTGCACATCGACCTGGAGAAGGACTGGCCGGCCGAGACGGTGCGCAATGCGCTGAACTTCCACCTGATCCCGGATCCGGTGGCGGTGCTGGAGGCGAGCGTCGCGGTGGGCGACTGGCACGCCCGGTTCTCCGCCAGGGAGCGGCGCTACCTCTACCGGATCCTCAACCGCATCGGCCCGCCGGCCCTGGACCGCGGACGGGTCTGGCACGTGAAGAAGCCGCTGGACGCGGACGCCATGCACGCCGCCGCCCAGGTGCTGGTCGGCCACCACGACTTCACCACCTTCCGCGACCTGGGCTGCCAGGCGAAGAGCCCGATGAAGACGCTCGACGTCGCGGCGGTGCGGCGGGAGGGGGATCACGTCCTGCTGGAGTTCGCCTCGCGCAGCTTCCTGCACCGGCAGGTGCGCTCCATGACGGGCAGCCTGGCGCAGGTCGGGCTGGGCCGCTGGACGGCGGACGACCTGAAGGCGGCGCTGGAGGCGCGCGACCGGCGGGCCTGCGGGCCTGTGGCGCCGGCGGATGGTCTGTATCTGACCTACGTGGGCTACTGACCCTACACCGTGAGCGGGATTATGTGGCGAACCGCTCGAAGTACCGCCGGATCAGGGCTTCGTAGACGGCCTGGAGCTGGCGGATTTCCTCCACGGGGGCGCGTTCGTCGACCTGGTGCATGGTGCGGCCGACGAGGCCCACCTCGACCACCGGGCAGAGCGCGCGGATGAAACGGGCGTCGGAGGTGCCGCCGGAGGTGGAGAGCTCGGGCGGGCGGCCGGACGCCTCCTCGACGGCGGCGGCGACCACCTCGGTGAACGGGCCAGGTTCGGTGAGGAAGGCCTCGCCGCTGATCTGCGGGGTGACGGTCACCTTGCCGCGGAAGCCTTCGGCGGCCTTCTCGGCCTCGGCGGCGATCCAGTCGGCGAGCGCCTGCCCGGTGTGGCTGGGGTTGAAGCGGATGTTCAAACGGGCTCTGGCGACGCCAGGGATCACGTTGGTCGCCGAGTTGGGAACGTCGATCCAGGTGACCTCGAGGTTGGAGGGCTGGAACTCCGGATAACCCTCATCCAGCACCCGGTCCTGCAGGGCGGCCAGCAGGCGGATCAGCACCGGCGTGGGGTTGGCGGCCCGGTGCGGGTAGGCCACGTGGCCCTGGACCCCCTCCACCGTGATCTCGACGTTGATCGAGCCGCGGCGGCCGACCTTGACCATGTCGCCGAAGGACTCGGCCGAGGTGGGCTCGCCCACCACGCAGTGGTCGATGGCCTCGCCCTCGGCCATCAGGGCCTCGACCACCTTCTTGGTGCCGTCGAGGGCCACGCCCTCCTCGTCGCCGGTGATCAGGAAGGAGAGCGAGCCCGTGACCTCGCCGGCCGCGATGGCCTTGGCGGCGGCGGCGGCGAAGGCGGCGATGGCGCTCTTCATGTCCACGGCGCCCCGGCCGATCAGCACCCCGTCCACCACCTCGGCGGCGAAGGCGTCCTTGGACCAGGCGGCGGCGTCGCCCACCGGCACCACGTCGGTGTGGCCGGCGAAGCAGAGGTTCGGCTGGGCGGTCCCGTAGCGGGCGTAGAGGTTCTCGATCTCGCCGAACCGCATGCGCCGGCAGGCGAAGCCCAGGCCCTCCAGGGTCTGCTGCACGACGTCCATGGCCCCGGCGTCGGCGGGGGTGACCGAGGGGCGGCGGATCAGGTCGCGGGTGAGCTCGAGGGCGTCGATCATGCGAGCGCCTTACCACGATGTGTCATCCCGGAAAGCGCGAAGCGCTTGTCCGGGACCTATGCGCGCCTCATTTCGGAAGGATCCACCGTCGAGCCACGCCCGGTGAGACGGTGCGTATGGGTCCCGGTCTTCGGCTGCGCCGAAACCGGGATGACACTGAAGGGGAGGGAGCCATGCCGAAGATCGACATCGCGGCGCAGGCGGTGCGTACCGGGTGCAGCTATCCGCATCCGTTCAAGGAGATCTGCCTGGGGTCGACTTGGCGCAGGCTCGGGGACGCGGCGGGGCTGACGGACTTCGGCGTCAACCTGGTGCGCCTGCCGCCGGGCAAGTGGTCGAGCCAGCGCCACTGGCACACCGCCGAGGACGAGTTCGTCTGGATCCTGGAGGGCGAGGTGGTGCTGGTCGAGGACGACGGCGACCAGGTGCTCCGGCCCGGCGACTTCGCGGCGTGGAAGGCGGGCGAGCCGAACGGCCACCACCTGCAGAACCGCTCCGACCGCGACGCCGTCTACCTGGAGGTGGGCTCGCGTAAGCCGGAGACCGACGATTGCGACTATCCCGACATCGACATGGTCACCTGCCGCGAGGGCTACTGCCACCGCGACGGGACGCCCTATCCGGAGGACTAGGGGAGCCCTCCTCCTCGATGGAGGAGGGTTGGGTGGTGGTGCGGGCGCCGAGCTGACGCATGTGGCGCGGGTGGGCGCCGGCGCCCGAGGACGCCCGTCCCGTCATCACCCTGCACTCACCACCATCCCTACCCTTCCTCCATCGAGGAGGAAGGGGTGTCCTTTCGGCAGACGCCTTCTACTGGCCGCTGAAGACGTGGATCAGGCGGGCGACGGCGGGGAGCATGAGGGCGCCCAGCAGGCAGGGGAAGATGAACAGGATGAGCGGGACGGTGAGCTTCGCCGAGAGGGCGAGCGCCTTCTCCTCGGCCCGTAGCATCCGCTTGGCGCGCATGTCGGCCGAGAACACCGAGAGGGTCTCCCCCAGGCTGGTGCCCATCTCCTCCGCCTGGCGCAGCATGGTGGCGAGCGAGCGGGCGTCGTCGATGCCCAGGCGGTCAGCGAAGGCGCTCCAGGCGTCCTTGCGGGCCCGGCCGGCGCGCAACTCCAGCACCAGGAAGCGCAGGTGGATCGTGAGGTTCGGGTAGCGCCGGGCGAGCTCCTCGGTGACCCGGGTGACCGCGGCGTCGAGGCTGAGGCCCGCCTCGACTGAGGCGACCAGCAGGTCGAGGAGGTCAGGGAAGCCGTCGGCGTATTCGCGTTCGCGCGATCCTTTGCGCGACTTCAGGACCTGTTCGGGCCCCATGATCGCCAGGCCGGCCAGGACGCAGGCGACGATCAGCCCGCCCATGCCGGCCTTGCCGCCGACGATCATCGGCAGGGTGAGCACGACGCCGACGGTGGCGACGACCAGGGCCGCGGCCTTGACGCCCAGGTAGATGACGGGCGCCTCGCGGTTGTAGAAGCCGGCCTGCATCAGGCGGGTGCGCAGCAGGGACAGCTTGGCCGGGTCGCGCACGGCGCTCTGCTGTCCGAGCCGGCGGACGGTGTCGATCACCTGGCCGCCGATGGCGCCGGCGGTCTTCGGCGGAACGACGGCGGGTCCGCCCCCGGCCGCGGCCGGGGTCATCCGCAGGCGGCGCACGGCGCGCAGGCGGAACTCGGTGGCCGCGATCCAGGCCGCCCCGCCCATGGCGGCCAGCACCAGGACGAGGCCGGCGATCCAGACGAGGTTCTGAAGCTGAAGGAGGGTCATGAGCCTAGAGCCGCATGTCGATCATGCGCCGCATGACCATGTTGCCGATGAACATCCAGACGCCGAGGATCCCCAGGCCGATCTGCACGAACCGCTCGTGGATCACGTCGCCGTAGAAGTTGGGCGAGGTGATCACGATGAAGCCGATGGCGATGAACGGGGCGAGCGTCAGGATCATCGCCGAGGCGCGGCCCTCCGAGGATGCGGCCTTGATCTTCAGGCGCATCTTGTGGCGCTCACGCACGGTGCTGGCGTTGAGCTTGAGGAGGCCGGTGAGATTGCCGCCGGCGCGCTCCTGCAGGCGCACCGTGGCGGCGAACAGGTCGACGTCCGGGTGCTGGCAGCGCTCGGCCATCCGCTCGATGGCCTGCTCCATTGTCGCGCCATAGGAGATCTCGTCGGCGGCCATGCCGAATTCCGAGCCGATCGGATCGAGCATTTCGCGGCCGACGAGGGCGATGGCGGTGGGGACCGGGTGACCGGCCTCCAGCGAGCGGACGATGATCTCCAGCGCCTGGGGCAGCTGGAAGCCGAGCTTCTTGGCGCGGTCGGCGGCCATGTACTTGAGGTAGAAGATCGGCCCGCCGAGGCCCACCAGCAGGGCCACCGGCAGCGCCAGCAGCACGGTCTTGGTGAGGACCGCCACGCAGAGGCCGGCGGTGATCCCGGCCGTGGCGGCCATCATGATCCACTTGCGCGGCTCGTACTTGACCCCTGAGGCGACGATCAGGTCCGAGAGCCACTTCAGGCGCTCGCCCTTCTTGCCCTCGGCGTTGAGGCCGCGCTGCTTGCGCAGCTCCATGACCAGGGCGGAGACCCCGTCGACCTTCTCGGCCACCTTCAGGCGCGCGTTCAGCTTGCGCTTCTGGGTGGCCACGCTGAGGAGGCCGATCGCCGCCTGGGCGGCGGTGAAGACCGCGGCGAAGACGAGGATCAGGAAGGCGATCTGGGCGATGCTCATGCCGGCCCCCTCACGCCTGGCCCAGGACCCGGCTGGGGTCGAAGTTGGCGACGTCATAGGGAATGCCGCGGCGGGTCATCTCGTCGAGGCAGCGCGGGCGCAGGCCCGAAGCGCGGAACTCGCCGTGCACCGTGCCGTCGGGCGCGGTGTGGGTGCGCACGAAGGTGAAGATGTCCTGCATCTGCACGACATTGCCCTCCATGCCGACGATCTCGGTGACGTAGGTCAGCTTCCGTTTGCCGTCGGGCAGGCGCATCACCTGGACGATCAGGCCGATGGCCGAGGCGATCTGCTGGCGCATGGCGTCCGGGCTGATGTTCATGCCGCCCATGGCGACCATCTGCTCCAGGCGGCCGATGGCCTCGCGCGGGTTGTTGGCGTGGATGGTGGCCATGGAGCCTTCGTGGCCCGTGTTCATGGCCTGCAGCATGTCGAAGGCCTCTTCGGAGCGGACCTCGCCCAGGATCACCCGGTCGGGACGCATCCGGAGCGCATTCTTCACCAGCTCGCGCTGGCGGATCTCGCCCTTTCCCTCGATGTTGGGCGGCCGGGTCTCCATGCGCACCACGTGCGGCTGCTGGAGCTGCAACTCGGCGGCGTCCTCGATGGTGATCAGGCGCTCGCCCTCGCTGATGGCGGCCGACAGCGCGTTGAGCAGCGTCGTCTTCCCCGAGCCCGTGCCACCGGAGATGACGGTGGAGACCCGCGCCTTCACCGCCCCGTGCAGGAAGTCGGCGACGGCGGTCGGCATGGCGCCCACGGCCACCAGCTTCTCCAGCGTCAGCGGCTTCTTGGAGAACTTCCGGATCGAGACCGCCGCGCCGTCGATGGCGATCGGCGCGATGGCGGCGTTCACCCGGCTGCCGTCGGCCAGGCGGGCGTCGACCATGGGCTGGCTCTCGTCGATCCGGCGGCCGACGCCGGCGACGATGCGGTTCACGATGCGCAGCAGGTGGTCGTTGTCGCGGAAGTGGACGGGGGTGAGCTCCAGCTCGCCCTGCCGCTCCACATAGATCTGGAACGGGCCGTTGATCAGGATGTCGTTGATCGTCTCGTCCTTGAGCAGCGGCTCGATGGGGCCCAGGCCCACCATCTCGTCGTAGATCGAGGCGCCCAGCTCCTCGAGCTCGGCGGTGTTCAGCGCCATGCGCTCGGCGCGCGCGAAGTCGGCGGTGAGCTTCATCACCTCGCGGCGCAGGTCGGCTTCCGAAAGCTTGTCGAGCTTGGCGAGGTCGAGTTCGTCGATCAGGCGCGCGTGCAGGCGAAGCCGCATGTCGAGGCGGCCGTCGCGGGCCGGCAGGACCGAGCTGGCTGCGGGCTTGGCCTTGGCCGGCTGGGGCTCGGCGGCCGACTTCGGCGCAGGGGCCGGGGCGGCGGCGACGGGCGCCGCTTCCGGTTCAGGCTTGGCGGCGGGCGCGCGGGCGAGGCTGAAGCGGCCCATCAGGCGGCCTTCCTGCCGGGGGCTTCCTTGCGGGCGGGCTCCGCCGCCAGGCGCTCGACGAGGGTCTGGACGTCCTTGACGATCTTGGACTTGGGCCGGTGCTGCGCGATCGGTCCGCCGAGGTTGGCGGAGGCCGCGGCGGCCTCCCAGTCGGAGCTGATGCCGGCGTCGGCCTTGCGGCCGAGCGCGCGCTCCGCCTCGGACATGGAGGGCGCGGGGCCGAACATGCGGCTGGCCAGGCGGTTGAGCACGATGCGCGGCTTGGACGCGGGACCCAGCGCCTCCTCGATCTCGTCGGCCAGCGAACGGGCGGCCAGCAGGGCCGGCACGGTGAGCTCGGACACCACCAGGATCTCATCGCAGCCGGAGAGGGCCTCGAGCGTCCAGGCGCGACGGTGGCGGGGGATGTCGAGGATCACCCACTCGTAGCACTCGCAGGCGACCTCCAGGATACGCAGCACCGCCTCGCGGCTGATGGCGTCGAAGGCGTTGGGCTCGCGCACGCCGGCCAGCAAGTCGAGCTCCTTGGTCACCGGGGTGACGAAGGCCTGCAGCATGGCCGCGTCGATGCGGTCGGCGGCCGGGCCGAAGTCCGCGAGCCGCATGGCCGGCTGGGCGCCCAGGTAGGCGGCGGCCGCGCCGTCGGCGAGGTTGAGGTCGATCAGGCAAACGCTCTTGTCCTTGCCCGCCCGGGCGGCGAGCGCGGTGGCGGTCTCGACGGCGAGCGTCGTGGCGCCCGAGCCGCCCACGGCGCCGGTGATCGCCCAGCAGCGCGAGGACGCGGCCGAGGGCGTGTTCGCCTGGGCCGGCGCGCCGGCGGCCATCAGGCCGGCGACGGCCTGGGCCACCTGGTCGGGCGTGAAGGGCGCCTCGAGCACGTCGGAGCGCTCCAGGCGGAGCAGGTTGCGGACCACGGTGGTGGGCAGGCGCTCGCCGACCAGCAGGACGGCGGGCGCGGCCGGGGACGCCGATAGCGTTTGCAGGGCCTGGGCGAGCGCCGGCGCCTCCCAGGCGTCGGCGTCGACCAGCACGAGGTCGCAGGAGGTGGAGCGGGCGCCGGCCAGGCGGTCGAGGCCGGCCTCCTCCCAGGCGAAGCCGGCGAGCGGCCCCTGGGCGAGGGGGGCGAGCGAGTCGCCGAGCGCGAGCACGCGGCGGCCGGTCGTCGGAGCACTCATGGCGCTGGTCTTGGACTTGGGCTTCAGCATCTCACTTGCCTTTCCGCGCCGGGTTGCGCGTCAGCGGCTTGTCGAGCGCCTTCCCCATCAGGATCAGGTCGATGGAGCTGGGATCGGACCCGCCCACGGTGGCTGCATGGCCGGCCGTCACGTCGGTGGCGGTGGCGAGCCTCGGGGTGACCACGATGACCAGCTCGGTCTCGTTGCGCTTCCAGCGGCTGGAGCGGAACAGGGCCGAGAGCACCGGGATGTCGCCCAGCACCGGGAACTGGCGGATCATGTTCTGGTAGTCGTTCTGCAGCAGCCCCGCGACCGCGAAGGAGTCGCCGCTCTTCAACTCCACGGTGGTGGAGGTGCGCCGGGTGATCAGGCCGGGCACGCTGATACCGTTGACGCGCAGGGCGTTGGCCGGGTCGAGCTGGCTGACCTCGGGGGCGACGACCAGCTTGATCAGGCCGTTGTCCTGGACGAAGGGCTGGAAGTCGAGCTTCACGCCGTAGGTGCGGAACTCGAGCGTGATCTTGTCGAGGTCCTGCGGCACCGGATAGGGGAACTCGCCGCCGGCCAGGAAGCTGGCCTTCTCGCCAGAGACAGCGACCAGGTTGGGCCGGGCCAGCGTGCGGATGACGCCCTTCTCCTCCAGCGCCTGCAGCTCAAGGTCGAAGCTCACCGAGCCCGAGCGGCCGGAGATCTGCAGCACCCCGTTGGGGGCGCTGTTGCCCAGCACGCCGTTGCCATAGCCGAAGGTGAAGTCGTTGCCGCGGATCAGGCCGGAGAGGCCGAAGTCCTGCAGGGCCGAGCGGGTGGCCTCCAGCACGCGCACCTCCAGGACCACCTGCTGGGCGGCCTGGACGGTGAGGGTGGAGGTGACGGCGTCCGGCGCATAGCGGTCGGCCAGCGTCTTGGCCCGGGCGGCCACGGAGGGCGTGGAGACCAGGCCGGTGAGCAGCAGGCCCTCGCCCAGCGTCTGGACGCGGACGTCCTCGCCCGGGAGGGCGCGGCGCAGGTCGTCTTCCAGCGCGGCGGCGTCGTAGCCCACGCGGACGTCGATGACCTCCTTCAGCCGGCCGCCGGGGCCGTAGACCAGGAGGTTGGTCGAGCCGTACTCGCGGCCGCGGACGTAGAAGCTGTGGTCGGTGGTGGCGACGATCTCGGCGGTGTCCGGCTGGGCCACCACGATCTTCGAGGCCGGCGCGTCCAGGCGGAACGACAGCGACTTGTCGCGCGGGACGTGGATGACGCGGCTCGGCGCCGACTCCGACGGGAAGACGTCGGCGGCGGCGGGGGCGGCGGCCAGCAGGGCGAGCGTGGCGGCGAAGGCGCCGGCGAGCGTGCGGGACATGGGGGTACTCACTCTCAGTCGGCGGTCGGCGCGGGCGCGGCGGGAGCCGGCGCGGCCGGGGCCGGCGCGGGGGTGGGACGCGTGCGGCTGGATCCGCCGCGGCCGTCGCCCTCCACGATCTGGATCAGGCGCGGCGCGGCCGGCCCGGAGGACGGAGCGCGGCGGACCACGGCCCGCTGCACGACGGCGGGGCGGCCGCCGCCCACCCGGACCGGGGCGGTTTCTGCCAGCTCCGCGGAACCCGTGCGGCGCAGCGCCAGCGACAGCTTGCCGAGATCGCCAGCGACGGCGAGCTTCTGGCTGTCGGGCACGGAAACCTCGAGGGTGGCGGTGTTCGGGGTGGTGGGCTTGGCCTCGACGGTGTTGAGGTTCAGGTCGACGGCCAGCACGCGGACGTTCTGCAGCACCACCTCGGAGATCAGGTTGCGGGTCTCGCCGTTGGGGGTGAGGTCGCGCATCAGCACGACGTCGACCCGGTCGCCCGGCAGGGCGTGGCCGCCGACGCCGGTGACGTCGTCCACCTTGATGGTGTAGGCGCGCATGCCCTCAGCGATCTCGGCGGCGACCGAGGGCCGGGCCCCGGGGCCGGAGAGCTTGGCGGCGAGCATCGGCTCGCGCGCGGCGATCGGGACGAGGACCACGGGGGCGCCGCCGTTGTCGGCGGCGAGCACCGCGGCGACGTTGGAATAGGCGCCCTGCGGGACGGCGTCCTTGGGCAGGTTGATGACGGTGAGCGCGCTGGTGTCCAGCTTGTCGCCGAATCTCAGCGGCTTCGACGCCACCACCACCGGGACGCCGGCGACCGGCTGCACCACGGCGGGCGCATCCTTGGCCGCGGCTGCGTTGGGCAGCACGGTCTTGGCGACCACGAGGGCCGCGAGGCCGAGCGCGGCCGAAGCCCCCAGACTGACGATCGTGACGACGCGCATTCCGTCCGCCCCACCAAATTCCTTTTTAGGATCGTAAGGTTAGCGAGCGTCCCCTTGCGATATCCCCAACAAACCTGGTGAACGGCGCAGCAAGCATTCTGAAGGGTTGACGCTGCGGCCCCCTGGCGGCGGCCGCGCAGTCGGCTAGGCTCCCCCGCCGCCAGACGAGGAGGGGACGATGCAGCATCGCAGGCTCGGGAATTCGGGGCTGAAGGTCAGCGAGGTGGGCCTCGGCTGCAACAACTTCGGCATGCGTATCGACCAGGCCCAGACCCAGGCCGTGGTCGACGCCGCGATCGAGGCCGGCATCACCTTCTTCGACACCGCGGACATCTACGGTGGGACGAAGTCCGAGGAATTCCTCGGCAAGGCGCTGGGCAAGAGACGCAGGGACATCGTGCTGGCCACCAAGTTCGGGATGGCGGTGGGCGGCGACGAGCGGAAGAAGGGCGGCTCGCGGCGCTGGATCATGCAGGCGGTGGAGGACAGCCTGACCCGGCTGGGGACCGACTGGATCGACCTCTACCAGTTCCATGCGCCGGACCCGGAGACGCCGGTCGACGAGACGCTGCGGGCGCTCGACGACCTCGTGACCCAGGGCAAGGTCCGCTACATCGGCAACTCGAACTTCGCAGGCTGGCAGATCGCCGACGCCGACTGGACGGCGGCCGGCCAGGCGCGGTTCGTCTCGGCCCAGAACCTCTATTCCCTGCTGGAGCGGAAGTCGGCCTTCGAGGTGCTGCCGGCTTGCGAGCACTTCGGCCTGGGCTTCCTGCCGTTCTTCCCGCTGGCCTCGGGGCTGCTCACCGGCAAGTACCGTCGCGGCGAGCCGCCGCCGGAGGGCACAAGGCTGGCGGCCTGGGGGCAGCGCGGCCAGCAGGCGATGAACGACGCCAACTTCGACCGGGTGGAGCGGCTGACCGCCTGGGCCGAACAGCGCGGCCACACCATCCTGGAGCTGGCCTTCGCCTGGCTGCTCGGACAGCCGGTGGTCTCCTCGGTGATCGCCGGGGCCACCAGCCCCGAGCAGGTGAAGGCCAACGCGGCCACGGCGGCCTGGCGGCTGACGCCCGAGGAGGTGGCCGAGGTCACCGGGCTCGCGGCCTGATGTACGACCTTCTGAAAGGCCTGCGCGTGATCGAGGGGGCGGCGTTCGTGGCGGCGCCGACCTGCGGGCTCTACCTGGCCCAGATGGGCGCCGAGGTGATCCGCTTCGACAACGTCGGCGGTGGGCCGGACTTCCGCCGCTGGCCGCTCGCGCCGAACGGGGAGAGCCTCTACTGGGAGGGGCTGAACAAGGGCAAGAAGTCGGTCGCCCTGGACCTGACGCGCCCCGAGGGCCGGGAGATCGCCCAGGCGCTGGCCGCCGCGCCCGGCGAGGACGGCGGCCTCTTCGTCACCAACTTCCCGGTGGACGGCTTCCTCGCCTACGAGAAGCTGAAGGCGCTGCGCGACGACCTGATCTGCGTGCGGGTGATGGGCTGGGCGGACGGCGCCCAGGGGATGGACTACACGATCAATGCCGCGCTCGGCCTGCCCCTCATGACGGGCCCGGCGGACGACGAGCGGCCGGTGAACCATGTGCTGGCGGCCTGGGACCTGCTCACCGGCGCCTACTGCGCGTTTGCCCTCGTCTCGGCCCTGCTGGCGCGGATGCGCGGCCAGGGCGGGCGGGAGATCCGCGCGCCGCTGTCAGACATCGGGGCGGCGACCATGGCCAACCTGGGCTTCACCGCCGAGACCATGCTGGCGGGCCATCAGCGGCTCCGGATGGGCAACGACATCTTCGGCGCCTTCGGCCGCGACTTCACGACCAAGGACGGCCAGAAGCTGATGCTGCTGGCGATCACGCCCAAGCAGTGGTCGAAGGCGCTGGAGGCGCTGGGGATCGCCGCGGAGGTGGCCGCGGTGGAGGCTGAGCTGAGCGTCTCCTTCGCGACCGACGAGGGGCTGAGGTTCACGCATCGGGCCAGGCTCTATCCGCTGTTCGAGCGGGCCTTCGCGGCGAAGACGGCCGCCGAGCTGACGCCGGCCTTCGATGCCGGCGGCGTCACCTGGGGCGCCTACCAGACCCTGGAGGCGGCGCTGGAGGACCGGCGGCTGTTCAAGGACAACCCGCTGTTCGAGACCGTCCGCCACCCGAGCGGGCTCAGCTATCCGGCGCCCGGGGCCATGGGCACCATCCCGCAGGACGCCCGGCTCCCCGTGCAGCCGGCGCCGCGGCTCGGCCAGCACACCGACGAGGTGCTGGCGCAGGTCCTCGGGCTGCCGTCGGCGGAGATCGGGCGGCTGCACGATCAGGGCGTGGTGGCCTGAGCTACGCCTGATCCTTCTCCCGGCAAGGGGGAGAAGGGAGTCCGGAGCCCTACTCGGCCGCCGTCAGCACCGCCAGCACCGCGCCTTCCGTGACCTGGGCGCCGACGGCGAAGGCGATGCTCTCGACCTTGCCGTCGAAGGGGGCGGTGAGCGCGTGCTCCATCTTCATGGCCTCGAGGGTCAGAAGCGGCTGGCCCTTGGCGACCGTCTCGCCGGGCTTCACCGAGACCTGGGTCACCTTGCCGGGCATGGGCGAGCGGACCTGGCCGTCGCCGGCCCCGCCCTCGGCCGCGTCGGCGCTGGGCGGATGGGAGGCGAAGGCGAAGGCCTCGCCGTGTTCGAAGACGACGATGTGGCCGTCCTCGTCCAGCAGGACCGAGCGTGGCTCGGTGGCGGTCGCGGAGGGCGCGGCCATGACCGGCCGGCCGTCAAGGAACAGGCGCACGGCGGTCTCGGGCTCGGCGTTCAGGCGGAAGCCGGCGAGCTCGCGCCAGGGCGAGGGCGCCTCCTCCGAGAGCCCGCTCTCCTCGGCGATCATGGCGGCCGCGGCGGCGGCGGCGAGCGCGGCGACGGACGGCTCGGCCGCCTCGGTCAGCTCGGCGAGGTTGCGGTCGATGAAGCCGGTGTCCACGTCGCCGGCGATGAAGCCGGGGGCCTCCAGGCAGCGGGCGAGGAAGCCGGCGTTGGTCTTCACCGGCCAGACCTCGACGCAGTCGCAGGCCGCGGCGAGCTCGGCGAGCGCCTGCTCGCGGGTCGGGCCGTGGGCGATCAGCTTGGCGATCATCGGGTCGTAGAAGGGAGTGATCCGCCCGCCGGCCTCCACGCCCGCGTCGGCGCGGACGCCGGGCGGCAGGCGGAAGTGGTCGAGGTCGCCGGTCGACGGCAGGAAGCCCGCGGCCGGGTTCTCGGCGTAGAGGCGCGCCTCCACGGCGTGGCCCGAGAGGGTGATCTCGTCCTGGCGCATCGGCAGGGGCTGGCCGGCGGCGACGCGGATCTGCCACTCCACGAGGTCCAGGCCGGTGACCATCTCGGTGACCGGATGCTCCACCTGCAGGCGGGTGTTCATCTCCATGAACCAGATGCGGTCCGGGCGGAGGCCCTGGGAGGCGTCGGCGATGAACTCCACGGTGCCGGCGCCCACGTAGCCCACCGCCTGGGCGGCGCGGACGGCGGCGGCGGTGACGGCGGCGCGGGCCTCGTCGGTCATGCCGGGAGCCGGGGCCTCCTCGATGACCTTCTGGTGGCGGCGCTGGAGGGAGCAGTCGCGCTCGAACAGGTGGACCACATTGCCGTGGGCGTCGCCGAACACCTGCACCTCGATGTGGCGCGGGCGGGTGACATAGGTCTCGAGCAGCACCCGGTCGTCGCCGAAGCTGGCCTTGGCCTCGCGCTTGGCGGAGGTGAGCGCGGCGTCGAAGTCGCCCGGGCCCTCGACGCGGCGCATGCCCTTGCCGCCGCCGCCGGCCACGGCCTTGATCAGCACCGGATAGCCGATGCGCTCAGCCTCGCGGGCCAGCGTCTGCGGATCCTGGTCCTCGCCCAGGTAGCCGGGCGTCACCGGTACGCCGGCCTGCTGCATCAACGCCTTGGCGGCGTCCTTCAGGCCCATGGCGCGGATGGCGGCCGGCGGCGGGCCGATCCAGACGAGGCCGGCGGCCATCACCGCCTCGGCGAAGTCGGCGTTCTCGGACAGGAAGCCGTAGCCCGGGTGGATGGCGTCGGCGCCGGTCTCGATGGCCGCGGCGATGATCCGCTCGCCGACCAGATAGCTCTCGCGCGCCACGGCCGGGCCGATCAGCACGGCGCGGTCGGCGTCGCGCACGTGCGGCGCGTCGGCGTCGGCCTCGGAATAGACCGCCACGGTGGCGATCCCCAGCCGGCGGGCGGTGGCGAAGACGCGGCGGGCGATCTCGCCCCGGTTCGCGACGAGTATGGAGGTGATCATCGGATCGCTCCGCGCGCCGCAGGCGCAACAAGATGAACCACGGAATACACGGACATACACGGAATGGCCCCGAGCCCGGTCCGAACCTCTTCCGTGTATTCCGTGTGTTCCGTGGTTGAATCCTTGCGGCTTCGCCGCGTCACTGCGCTGCTCATTGCCGCCTCACATCCGGAACACGCCGAAGCGCGTCTCGGGCACGGGGGCGTTGAGGGCGGCCGAGATCGAGAGGCCGAGGACGTCGCGGGTCTGCACCGGGTCGATGATGCCGTCGTCCCACAGGCGGGCGGTCGCGAAGTAGGGGCTGCCCTCGTCCTCGTACTTCTGGCGGACGGGCGCCTTGAACGCCTCTTCCTCCTCGGGGCTCCACTTGTCGGCGTCGCGGTGCACCGTGGCCAGGACCGAGGCGGCCTGCTCGCCGCCCATCACCGAAATTCGGCTGTTGGGCCAGGTCCACAGGAAGCGCGGGGAGTAGGCCCGGCCGCACATGCCGTAGTTGCCCGCCCCGAAGGAGCCGCCGATCAGGACGGTGAACTTCGGCACCTCGGCGCTCGCGACCGCGGTGACCAGCTTGGCGCCGTCCTTGGCGATGCCGCCGGCCTCGTATTTCCCGCCGACCATGAAGCCGGAGATGTTCTGCAGGAAGACCAGCGGGATGCGCCGCTTGCAGGCGAGCTCGATGAAGTGGGCGCCCTTCAGGGCGCTCTCGGAGAACAGCACGCCGTTGTTGGCGAGGATCGCCACCGGATAGCCCCAGATGCGCGCGAAGCCGGTGACCAGGGTCGTGCCGTAGAGCGGCTTGAACTCGTCGAAATGGCTGCCGTCGACGATGCGGGCGATCACCTCGTGCACGTCGTAGGGCGCGCGCACGTCGGTGGGGACGATGCCGTAGAGCTCCTCCGGGTCGTAAGCCGGGGGCCGCGCCTCCTCCAGGTGGAGATCGACGGTCTTGGTGGTGTTCAGGTTGGCGACGATCGAGCGGACGATCGCCAGGGCGTGCTCGTCGTCGTTGGCCACGTGGTCGACCACACCGGAGCGGCGGCCGTGGGTGTCGGCGCCGCCGAGCTCTTCCGCGGTGATCACCTCCCCGGTGGCGGCCTTCACCAGCGGCGGACCGCCCAGGAAGATGGTGCCCTGGTTGCGGACGATCACCGTCTCGTCGCTCATCGCCGGGACATAGGCGCCGCCGGCCGTGCAGGAGCCCATGACGCAGGCGATCTGGGCGATGCCCTCGGCGCTCATCCGGGCCTGGTTGAAGAAGATGCGGCCGAAATGGTCGCGGTCGGGGAAGACCTCCGCCTGGTGGGGCAGGTTCGCGCCGCCGCTATCCACCAGGTAGACGCAGGGCAGGCGGTTCTGCAGGGCGATCTCCTGGGCCCGCAGGTGCTTCTTCACCGTCATCGGGAAGTAGGCGCCGCCCTTCACCGTGGCGTCGTTGGCGACGATCATCACCTCGCGGCCGGACACGCGGCCGACGCCGGTGATCACGCCGGCGGCCGGGGCCTCGTCGCCGTAGAGCCCGAAGGCGGCGAGCTGGCCCACCTCCAGGAACGGCGAGCCTGGATCGAGCAGGCGCATGACCCGGTCGCGCGGCAGGAGCTTGCCCCGGCTCTCGTGGCGCTGGCGGCTGGCCTCGGGCCCTCCGAGCGCGGCCTGGCCGGCCCTCTGGCGCAGCTGTTCGGCGAGCGCGCGGTTCACCCGGGCGTTGGCGGCGAAGGCGTCCGAGGCCGGATCGACGGCGGTCTGAAGCTTCCTCATGCGACAGGTCTAGGCCGTTTTTTCGAGCACGAGGTCAAGCTCTGCGATCATCGCCTCGCGCATGGCGAACTTTTGCACCTTGCCGGTGACGGTGGTGGGAAAGCCTTCCACGAAACGGATGTGCCGTGGAATCTTGTAGTGGGCGATCTGGCCCCGGCAGAAGTCGCGGACCGCATCCTCGTCGAGCCGCTCGCCGGGCTTGATGACGATCCAGGCGCAGAGCTCCTCGCCGTACTTGGGGTCGGGCACGCCGACCACCTGCACGTCCTGGATCGCCGGGTGGCGGTAGAGGAACTCCTCGATCTCGCGCGGATAGATGTTCTCGCCGCCGCGGATCACCATGTCCTTGATCCGGCCGACGATATTGCAGAAGCCCTCGTCGTCGAGGGTGGCGAGGTCGCCGGTGTGCATCCAGCCGGCCGGATCGATCGCCTCGGCGGTCTTCTCCGGGTCGTCCCAGTAGCCCAGCATGACCGAGTAGCCGCGGGTGCACAGTTCGCCCGGCTCGCCGCGCGGGACGATACGGCCCTCGCCGTCGACGATCTTCACCTCCAGGTGCGGCTGGATGCGGCCGACGGTGGAGACCCGCCTCTCCAGGGGATCGTCGGTGCCCGACTGGAAGCTGACGGGGGAGGTCTCGGTCATGCCGTAGGCGATGGTCACCTCCGGCATGTGCATGCGCGCGATCACCTGGCGCATGACCTCGATGGGGCAGGGGGAGCCGGCCATGATGCCGGTGCGCAGGCTGGTCAGGTCGAAGCGGTCGAAGTCGGCGTGGCCCAGCATGGCGATGAACATGGTGGGCACGCCGTAGAGGCCCGCGCAGCGCTCGGCCTCCACCGCCTCGAGCACGGCCAGCGGATCGAAGGCCTCGGCCGGGTAGACGATGGTCGCCGCGTGGGTGAGGCAGCCCAGATTGCCCATCACCATGCCGAAGCAGTGGTAGAGCGGCACCGGGATGCAGAGCTTCTCGCCGGGCTGCAGGCCGATGGCCTCGCCGACGAAGTAGCCGTTGTTGAGGATGTTGTGGTGGCTGAGCGTGGCGCCCTTCGGGAAGCCCGTGGTGCCGCTGGTGAACTGGATGTTGATCGGGTCGTCGAACTGCAGGCGGCCGGCCAGGCGGGCGAGGTCGCCGTAGGCCTCGGCGTCCTCCTGGGCGTGCGCCACGACGTCGGCGAAGCGCAGGCAGCCCTCGTGCGGCTCGTCGCCCAGGGTGATCACCGCCTCCAGCCTCGGGAGGCGGTCCGCGGCCTGCAGGTCGCGGACCATGGCGAGGTACTCGGAGGTCCTGTGGCGCACCGCGGTGACCAGCGCCCGGCAGCCCACCTTATTCAGCGCGTACTCGGCTTCGGCGAGGCGGTAGGCGGGGTTGATGTTGACCAGGACGAGGCCGGCCTTGGCGGTGGCGAACTGGGTGACCGCCCACTCCCAGCAGTTGGGCGCCCAGATCCCGACCCGGTCGCCGGGCTCCAGCCCCTGCAGGATCAGGCCGGCGGCGAGCGCGTCCACGCGGTCCTTCAGCTCGCGCCAGCTCCAGCGGACGCCCTGGTGGCGGGAGACCAGCGCCAGGCCGTCGGGATGGGCGGCGCAGGTCTCGTCGAACACCTGGCCGATCGTCCGCCCGATCAGCGGCCGCGCGCTCGCCCCATGGACGTAGCTCAAGCCCGCCATGGTCCCTCCTCCCTTGTGCTTTCCCGGCAGGATGGCGGTCGGGGGCGGCGGTGTCATCTGGTTAGGCGCAGGCTAGGCTGACGCGGGGTCGGCGTGGCAGGAAGGTTCCGTGACCCAAGAGACCTTTCCCGAGATCCGCGAGGCGGTGCGCCGGCTGTGCGCGCGCTTTCCCGGCGCCTACTGGCGCGAGCTGGACCGCGAGCGGGCCTATCCGACCGAGTTCGTGCAGGCCCTGACCGAGGCGGGCTTCCTGTCGGTGCTGATCCCGGAGGAGTACGGCGGGTCGGGCCTGGGCCTGCGGGCCGCCACCGCGGTGCTGGAGGAGATCCACCGCTCGGGCTGTAATGGGGCAGCCTGCCACGCCCAGATGTACACCATGGGCACGATCCTGCGGCACGGCTCGCCGGCCCAGAAGGAGGCCTACCTGCCGAAGGTCGCCACCGGCGAGCTGCGGCTGCAGGCGTTCGGGGTGACCGAGCCGGACGCCGGCACCGACACCACGCGGATCTCCACCTTCGCCCGGCGCGAGGGAGATCGCTACGTGGTCTCCGGCCGCAAGATCTGGATCAGCCGGGCCGAGCACTCCGACCTGATGGTGCTGCTCTGCCGGACGGCGAAGCGCGAGGACGTGGCCAAGCCGCCGGACGGCATGAGCGTGCTGATCGTCGACATGCGCGAGGCGGTGGGCAAGGGGCTCACCATCCGGCCGGTGCGCACCATGCTCAACCACGCCACCACGGAGCTGTTCTTCGAGGACCTCGAGGTGCCGGCGGAGAACCTGGTGGGCCAGGAGGGCAAGGGCTTCAAGTACATCCTCGACGGGATGAACGCCGAGCGGATCCTGATCGCGTCGGAATGCATCGGCGACGCGAAGTTCTTCATCGACCGCGCTTCGGCGTACGCGAAGGAACGCCAGGTGTTCGGCCGGGCCATCGGCGAGAACCAGGGCGTGCAGTTCCCGATCGCTCGGGCATACGTCCAGACGACCGCGGCGGAGCACATGGTGGCCAGCGCGGCGGCGCTGTTCGAGGCGGGCGAACCCTGCGGGACGGAGGCCAACATGGCCAAGCTCGCCGCCTCCGAGGCCTCCTGGTACGCCGCCGACATGGCGCTCCAGACCCACGGCGGCTTCGGCTTCGCCGAGGAGTACGACATCGAGCGCAAGTTCCGGGAGACCCGGCTCTACCAGGTCGCCCCGATCTCCACGAACCTCATCCTCAGCCACGTGGCCACCCACGTGCTGGGCCTGCCGAAGTCCTTCTGATGCCCGAAACCATCAAGATCGAAGACGTCGCCCCCGGCGTGGCCGTGGTCACCCTGAACCGGCCCGACGCGGCCAATTCGCTGAACACGAAGATGGGCGAGGAGCTGCTGCACGCCTGGAGCCACCTGGCGGCGCGGAGCGACCTGCGCTGCGCGGTGCTGGCCGGCGAGGGGCGGCACTTCTGCGCCGGGGCGGACCTGAAGGAACGCAACGGCATGAGCGACCAGGCCTGGTCCGCCCAGCACGAGATCTTCGAGGCGATGATCCGCGCCCAGCTCTCGGTGCCCGTGCCGGTGATCGCCGCGGTGAACGGCGCGGCGGTGGGCGGCGGCTGCGAGATGACGCTGGCCTGCGATTTCGCCTACGCCGGCGAGGGCGCCCGGTTCGGCCTGCCGGAGGTGGGGCTTGGGATCATGCCCGGGCTCGGCGGCACCCAGCTCCTGCGCCGGGCGGTGGGTGAGCGGCGCGCGGTGGAGCTGCTGACGACGGGCCGGCTGTTCACGGCCGCCGAGGCGCTCGACTACGGGCTGGTGAACGAGGTGACGGCGCCGGACGGCCTGATGGGGACGGTGCTGGAGGTGGCGGGGACCATCGCGTCCAAGGCGCCGCTGTCGGTGCGCGCTCTGAAGTCGGTGGTCCGCGAGGGCGCCGCGATGCACCTGGCCGAGGCCATGGACCTGGAGCTCTCCCACTACAACCGGCTGTTCAAGACCCAGGACCGGCGCGAGGGCGTGGCGGCCTTCAACGAGAAGCGGACGGCGCAGTTCGGCGGCGCGTGACGGTGGCGCGCGGCGCCCTCAGCCCTTACTGATCGCTCCATGAAGATGCCCGTGCCCGACGCGTCCACGATCGCCCGAAAGGGGGAGATCGTGCGGGCGCTGCGTAGGATCGTGCCGGGGGAGGGCGTGGTCTCGGACGCCGACGGGCTGGTGCCGTTTGAGAGCGACGGGCTCTCGGCCTACCGGCAGACGCCGCTGGCGGTGGTGCTGCCGCAGACCGTGGAGCAGGTCTCGAAGGTGCTGGCCTGGTGCCAGGCGAACGGGGTGAAGGTGGTGCCGCGCGGCGCCGGGACCTCGCTGTCGGGCGGCGCGCTGCCGCTCACCGACGGAGTCGTCCTGGGCATGTCCAGGTTCAACCGCATCCTGGAGGTGGACTACGCCAACCGCTGCGCCGTCGTGCAGCCGGGCGTGACCAACCTCGCCATCACCCATGCAGTGCAGGCGGACGGCTTCTACTACGCCCCCGACCCATCCTCGCAGATCGCCTGCACCATCGGCGGCAACGTGGCGGAGAACTCGGGCGGGGTGCATTGCCTGAAGTACGGGCTGACGACGAACAACCTACTGGGCTGCGAGATCGTGCTGATGAACGGCGAGGTCGTGCGGCTGGGCGGGCGCGGCTACGACGCAGCCGGGTACGACCTGCTGGGCGTCGTGACCGGTTCAGAGGGATTGCTGGGCGTGGTCACCGAGGTGACGGTGCGCATCCTGCCGACGCCGGAGACCGCGCGGGCCATGCTGCTGGGCTTCCCCTCGGTGGAGGCGGCAGGCGCCTGCGTCGCCGACGTGATCGCGGCGGGGATCATCCCGGCCGGCATGGAGATGATGGACCGGCCGGCCATCGTCGCGGCCGAGGCCTTCGTGCATGCGGGCTACCCGATCGAGGCCGAGGCCCTGCTGATCGTCGAGCTCGACGGCCCGGAGGCCGAGTGCGCCGAGCTTTCGGCCGCGGTGCTGGAGATCGCCCGCGCGCGCGGCGCCGACTATGCCCGCGTCTCGGAGAACGAGGCCGAGCGGCTGAGGTTCTGGGCCGGGCGCAAGGCGGCCTTCCCCGCCGTGGGGCGGATCGCGCCGGACTACTACTGCATGGACGGCACCATCCCGCGGCGCGAGCTGCCCAGGGTGCTGCGCGCGATCCACGAGATGGCCAAGGCCTACGGCCTGGGCGTGGCCAACGTGTTCCACGCCGGCGACGGCAACCTGCACCCGCTGATCCTTTACGACGCCGACAGGCCGGGCGAGCTGGAGCGGGCCGAGCAGTTCGGGGCCGAGATCCTGAAGCTCTGCGTGGCCGTGGGCGGGGTGCTCACCGGCGAGCACGGGGTGGGGGTCGAGAAGCGCGACCTGATGGGGACGATGTTCGACGACACCGACCTGGCCTGCCAGCAGCGGCTGAAGTGCGCCTTCGACCCCGACCTGCTGCTCAATCCGGGCAAGGTGTTCCCGACCCTGCACCGCTGCGCCGAGCTCGGCCGGATGCACGTCCACCGCGGGAAGCTCGCCTTCCCGGAACTGCCGCGGTTCTGATGCTGGAGACCAAGGAGATCCTGCGGGCGAAGACAGCCGAGGACGTGCAGGCGGCCATCGCCGAGGCGGGCGCGGCGGGCCGGACCCTGGAGGTCGTGGGCGGCGGGACCAAGCGCAGGATCGGGGAAGTGCGCGCTGACACCGTGCTGTCGCTGGAGAAGCTGGACCGGGTGGTCGACTACGCGCCGGAGGAGCTGGTGCTGACCGTGCAGCCGGGCGTGCGGCTCGCGGACCTGGAGGAGCTGGTCGCGGCGCATGGCCAGATGCTCCCGTTCGAGCCGCCGGGGCTCGCCAAGACGCTGGGGTCGAAGGGCCGCGCCACCATCGGCGGGACGGTGGCGGCCAACCTCTCCGGCCCGCGGCGCATCCGAGCGGGCGCGGCGCGCGACCACCTGCTGGGCTTTTCCGGCGTCACCGGCCGGGGCGAGGTGTTCAAGGCCGGAGGCAAGGTGGTCAAGAACGTCACGGGCTACGACCTCTCCAAGGTGATGGCCGGGTCGTGGGGCACGCTGGCGGTGATGACCGAACTGACGCTGAAGGTGCTGCCGGCTGCGCGGACGGAGCTCACGCTGCTGTTCTTCGGCCTGGAGGACCGCAAGGCCAACGAGGCCATGACGATCGCCATGGGCTCGCCGGCCGAGGTGTCGGCGGCGGCCCACCTGCCGAACTTCGCCGCCCGCTGCGCGCCCCTGAAGGCCGAGATGGCGGTGACGGCGCTCCGGCTGGAGGGCTTCCCGGCCTCGGTCCAGGCTCGCGCCGAGGCGCTGGTCGGCAGGCTGACGGGGTTCGGCCGGGTGGAGGCGCTGGACGCCCGCCACAGCCGCGAGTTCTGGGCCGATGTGCGGGAGGTCGCTGCCTTCGCCGACGATCCGCGGCCGCTCTGGCGGATCTCGGTCCCGCCCGCCGCCGGCTGGAAGGCGGGCCACGCCCTCTCGGGCGACGTGCTCTACGACTGGGCCGGCGGCCTCGTCTGGCTGCTGTCCGAGGAGGATCCGGCGCAGGTGCGCACCGCCGCCCGGGCGCTCGGCGGCCACGCGGCGCTCTATCGCGGCGAGGGCGTGGCCTTCGCGCCCCTGGAGGGCCCGCTCGGCGCGCTGAGCGGGCGGGTGAAGGCGGCGTTCGATCCCCTTGGCGTCCTCAACCCCGGAAGGCTCGGCTGATGCGCGTGGACTTCCCGCCCGGGCGGCTGGCGGAGCCGGACTTCGCCCGCTCCCACACCGCGATCCGCAAGTGCGTGCACTGCGGCTTCTGCACGGCGACCTGCCCGACCTACGTCCTGCTGGGCGACGAGCGCGACAGCCCGCGCGGGCGGATCGAGCTGATCCGCGCGATGCTGGAGCGGCCGGACCAGGCGCCGTCGAAGGCGACCGTCACCCATATCGACCGCTGCCTCTCGTGCCTGGCCTGCAAGACCACCTGCCCATCGGGCGTGGACTATGCCGACCTGATCGACCACGCGCGGCGGCACATCGAGGACCACTACCGCCGGCCGTGGCCGGAGCGGGTCATGCGGGCGCTGATCCCCGCCGTCCTGACCCGGCCGAAGCGGCTGCGCGCGGCGCTGACCCTGGGACGCGCGGCCCGGCCGCTGGCGCCAATGCTGGAGACGCTGCGGCTCGCTCCGCTGGCCGCCATGCTGCGGCTGCTTCCCGAGCGGGTGTCGACGCAGACGACGGAGCATCCCGCCCCGGGGACGCGCGGGCGCGTGGCGCTGCTGCAGGGCTGCGTGGAGCCGGCCCTGGCGCCGCAGATCCGCGCCGCCGCCACGCGGCTGATCGCCCGGGCCGGGTTCGAGGTGGTGGAGGTTAAGGGCGAGGGCTGCTGCGGCGCGCTGTCCGAGCACCTGGGCCGAGCCGAGGAGGCGGCGGGAATGGCCCGGCGCAACCTGCGGGCCTGGGCGGACGCGGGGCCGCTCGACGCCATCGTCACCACGGCCGCCGGCTGCGGCACGACGCTGAAGGCCTACGGCAAGCAGGCCGGCGCGGACGGCGAGGCGGCCGCGGCCAAGGCGCGCGACATCCTGGAGTTCATCGCGGAGGCTGGCCTGCCGCCGGTGACGCGGGAGGTGCGGATGGCGGTGGCCTACCACGCGCCGTGCTCGCTGCAGCACGGGCAGGGAATCAAGGCGGCGCCGGCGGCGCTGCTGGCCCAGGCGGGCTTCGAGGTGCGCGAGCCCGCCGAGCCCCACCTCTGCTGCGGCTCGGCCGGGGTCTACAACATCCTGCAGCCCGAGCTCGCCACGCAGCTACGCGACCGCAAGGCTGCGAACCTGAAGGCGGTGGGCGCGCGCGTGGTGGCGGCCGGCAACATCGGCTGCATCGCCCAGATGCAGCCGGCGTTGGACGCAGCCGTGATCCATCCCGTGGAGCTGCTGGACTGGGCGACGGGCGGGCCGGAGCCTGCGGGGCTGCGGCGGCCTCAGACGGCGTAGCAGTCCTGGATCGGGCGCTCGACCGGGATCGGGGCTTCCGCGCCGCCCGAGCCCCTCGGGGGCCGCCGCGAGGTCACAAAAGCTTCCCAGTCCGAAAGGCCGCTGCGACCGCTGCGGGACGGGGTTCGAATGCTGAAGGACCGGAGACGGTCGAGCAGGTGCTCGAGGCTCTCGTCCGATCCCACCAAGTCTGGTTTGAAGTGTCGATCGGCCATGGCGCGGGTTTATACGCCTGTATGCGACCGAACGCCACAGGCAAAGGTTACGCCTTGGTTAACGACTCACTGATTCGTGAAGGGACCCCGAGCATGGCGGAAATCCGCACCCTGAAGATCGCCTTCGAGGGCGGGCTGCAGCCGGGCCCCAAGCCCTGGATGTGGGCGAGCGTGGAAGTGGCCCTCGAGGACGAGGGTCAGATCCACCCGACGGTGACGGCGAGCGTGCCCGTGCCGTTCGAGGGACAGGACGTCTTCGAGATGCGCGAGGTCGCCTGGACGGCGTTCCGCGAGGCGCTCGAGCAGGCCCTGGCCGCCGGTGCGGGCAAGAGCGCCCAGCAGCTCTCCTTCACGGGCCCCGAGGCGCGTTGACCACCCTTACGGCAGGCCCCTAGGCTCCGCGTCCACAACAAGGGGGAAGCTCATGAGGCTGTTCACGTCGGTCGGTCCCAATCCGCGGGTGGTGAAGATGTTCATCGCCGAGAAGGGTCAGGACATTCCGCGGGTCGAGGTCGATCTGCGCGGGGGCGAGAACCGCCAGGAGCCGTACCTGAAGATCAATCCCGCCGGCCAGACGCCGGCGCTGGAGCTGGACGACGGCACGCACCTGACCGAGATCCTGGCGATCTGCGAGTACCTCGACGAGCGCTTCCCTGATCCGCCGCTGATCGGCCGTACGCCGGAGGAGCGGGCCAGGACCCGGATGTGGGTGCGCCGCATCGACCTGAAGGTCTGCGAGCCGATGGCGAACGGCTTCCGCTTCGCCGAGGGCCTGCCGCTGTTCCAGAGCCGCATGCGCTGCCTCCCAGAAGCGGCCGACGGCCTGAAGGCCATCGCCCGCGACGGGCTGCAGTGGATGGAGTCCAACTTCGAAGGCCCGTGGGTGGTGGGCGACCGCTTCACCCTGGCGGACGTGCTGCTGTTCGGCTTCCTCGACTTCGGCGGCATGGTCGGCCAGCCGCTGCCGGCCGAGCTGGAGCGCCTGCAGGGCTGGATGGCGCGGGTGCGCGAGCGGCCGAGCGTGGCCGCCAGCGCCTAGCCCACGTTGCGGTCGCGGCCCTCCCAGTAGGGCTTGCGCAGCTCGCGGCGGAGCACCTTTCCGGAGGGGTTCCGCGGCAGGGCCTCGATGAAGTCGATGGACTTGGGCGCCTTGAAGCCGGCGATCCGCTGGCGGGCGTAGGCGATGATCTGCTCCGGGTCGGGCTCCGCGCCCGGCGCGGGGACGACGATGGCCTTCACCGCCTCGCCCCAGCGCTCGTCCGGCACGCCGATCACGGCGGCGTCGGCGACGCCCGGGCAGCCGAGGATCGCGTTCTCCACCTCGGCCGGATAGACGTTCTCGCCGCCGGACACGATCATGTCCTTCACCCGGTCGTGGACGAAGAAGTAGCCGTCCTCGTTCATGAAGCCGGCGTCGCCGGTGCGCAGCCAGCCGTCGGGCCGGATGGTCTCGGCGGTGGCCTCCGGGCGGTTCCAGTAGCCGGCCATGACGATCGGGCCGCGGATCTCGATCTCGCCGATGCCGCCCGGCGGCAGCTCGCGGCCATTCTCGTCGGCGATGCGGGCCTCCAGCGTCGCCCAGGGCCGGCCGCAGGAGCGCATCAGCTCGCCCCTATGCTCGGAGGGGGCCAGCGTGGTGCCCGCGCCGCAGGTTTCGGTCATGCCATAGAACTGGATGAAGCCGCAGCCGAAGGTCTCGGTGGCCGCCTTCAGCACCGCCTCGGAGATCGGCGAGGCGCCGTAGGAGACGGTCTTCAGGCTGGAGAAGTCGGTGGTCTTCGCCTGCGGCGTCTGCAGCAGGACGTTGATCATCACCGGCGCCAGGAAGATGTGGGCGACCTTCTCCTGCTCGATCAGGCGCAGCACCTCGACGGGGTTGAAGTCGGCCATGACGATCAGCGGGCCGCCGGCCGAGAGCCCCGCGTAGCTGATGTTGGTGCCGGCCACGTGGAACAGGGGCATGACGATCAGGACGGTGTCGTCAGGGGCGTAGTCAAAGCCCTCCACCTGGTGCCGCAGCGCCAGGAAGGCGGCGTAGTTGGCGTTGTTCAGCCGCACGCCCTTGGGCAGGCCGGTGGTGCCGGACGTGTAGAGCTGCAGGACATCGTCGTCGGGCTGCGGGGCGTCCAGCGCGGGCGCCGGCGCGGAGTCGCGGCGGGCCGCGTAGCTCTCGAAGCCGGGGTGCTCGCCGTTCACCGCCAGCACCCGGATCGGTCGGTCGATCTGGGCGGTCACCGCCTCGGCGGCGGCGAAGAAGTCGGGGGTGACGAAGAAGACATCGGCGCCGGAGTCCTTGAGGATGAAGACGATCTCCGGGATCGCCAGGCGGCTATTGATCGGGGCCAGGCAGGCCCTCGCCTTGGCCGCCCCGAACATGATCTCGTACCAGGCCTCGCAGCTCTTCCCGAGCCAGCCGACGCGGTCGCCCGGCTTCACGCCGAGGGCCTGCAGCAGGCCCGCCGCCTGGTTCGAGCGCCGCTCCAGCTCGGCGTAGGTCAGCCGCCGTCCCTCGAACTCCACGGCCACGCGATCGCCGCGTCCCCGCGCATGGACGCGCGGGATGTCGGTCAATAGCTTGATGGTCTCGGCCCCGGAATCCGCCATGGTTCGCTCCCTGATCCGGCGTGTGTCCGCCGTTGGCCGGAACGCTAGCGGATCGGCGGGCGTAATGCAGCCCAGCCGATGAAGATCGCGACCTTCAACATCAACAACGTGGGCAAGCGCCTGCCCAACCTGCTGGCCTGGCTGGAAACCGCCCAGCCGGACGTGGTCTGCCTGCAGGAGACCCGCACGCCCGACGCCCTGTTCCCGGCGAAGGCGCTGGAGGCGGCCGGCTACGGCGCGGTGTGGACCGGGGAGCGGACCTGGAACGGGGTGGCGATCCTGGCCCGCGGCGGGACGCCGGTGCCGACGCGCCGCGCCCTGCCGGGCGACCCCGAGGATCGGCAGGCCCGCTACATCGAGGCGGCGGTGGGCGGGGTGCTCGTGGGCTGCCTCTACCTGCCGAACGGCAATCCGCAGCCCGGGCCGAAGTTCGCCTACAAGCTCGCCTGGTTCGACCGGCTGATCGCGCACGCCGCGGACCTGCTGGCGGCCGACGTGCCCGTCGTGCTGGCCGGCGACTACAACGTGGTCGCCACCGACCTCGACATCTACCGGGTGAAGCCGCGGACGACGGACGCCCTGCAGCAGCCGCAGACCAAGGCCGCCTACCGCCGGCTGCTCGACCAGGGCTGGACCGACGCGATCCGCGCCCTGCACCCGGACGCGCGGATCTACACCTTCTGGGACTATCTGCGCGACGCCTGGGGCCGCGACGCCGGCATGCGGCTGGACCATCTGCTGCTGAGCCCCGAACTCGCGCCGCGCCTTGCGGCGGCGGGCGTCGACCGGGAGGTCCGCGGAGAGCCCGGCGCCAGCGACCATGCCCCCGCCTGGATCAGGCTGGCCTAGTCGTCCGCCCTCGGCCATTTTGGCGCCTCCTTCCGCAGGCTATCGTGCATGCAGGACGGGAGATCATGAGGCGGGAATGGCTGCTGCCGACTCTGGAGCTGCGACGGTGAAGGCGCCGCGCACGCCCACGCGCCGGTTCGAGGCGCGGCGCAACGCCATCATCGCCTCGGCCGTGGCCGAGATAAACGTCAAGGGCGTGCGCGGCATGACCTTGGGCGACGTGGCGGCGCGGCTCGACCTGGTGCCCACCGGGGTCATCTACTACTTTAAGAACAAGGAGGAGCTCGCCGCCGCCTGCTTCGCGCGGGCGATCGACCGCTTCAACGAGCTCATCGACGCCGGTCTGGCGGCGGGGACGGACGAACGGGCCCGCCTCCGCGCCTTCGTGGACGCCTACTTCGAATTCAAGCGGCAGGCCGCGCTCGGCGAGGCCGAGCAGATCGCCGTGTTCAACGACGTGCGCGCCCTGAACTCCGAGCCGGTGAGCGAGGCCTATGTGGCCATGTTCCGCCACGCGCGCGAGCTGCTGACGGGGCCGCCCGGCGCGGAGCTTCCCCGGCTCGACCGCAACGCCCGCACCCACCTCCTGCTGTCGGAGCTGTTCTGGAGCGTCGCCTGGCTGGTGATGACCGATGTGCAGGACTACGGCCGGGTGTCCCGGCGCATGGGGTCTATCCTGGCCGACGGGCTCGTGCCCGCGGGCCTCGCCTGGCCGGCTTTCGAGATCCCGCGCCTGACGCGGGACGAGGACCCGAGCGCCGAAGCGTCCGCCGAGCTCTTCCTGCGGGCGGCGACCGCGCTGATCAACGAAGAGGGCTACCACGGCGCGTCCGTCGAGCGGATCTCGGCCCGGCTGAACGTCTCGAAGGGCGCCTTCTACCACCACAACGAGACCAAGGACGACCTGGTGGTGGCCTGCTTCGAGCGGACCTGCGAGACCATGTGGCGGGCCATCCGGGCGGCCGAGGCGGAGGGCGGCTCGGGGCTGAAGGTGCTGGCTCAGGCCAGCGCGGCGCTGGTGCACCACCAAATGACGGGCAACCTGCCGCTGCTCAGAACCTCGGCCCTCACCACGGTGCCCAAGTCGATCAACGCCCACCTGGTGCGCCAGTTCGACCGGATCTCCATGCGCTTCGCCTCGATCCTGTCGGACGGCATCGCCGACGGCTCGGTGCGGCCGGTGGACGTGAACATCGCCGCCCAGATGATCACCGCCATGATCAACGCCTCCGCCGAGCTGAATTTCTGGTCGCCCGGCCTGGCGCCGGAAACCGCCGCCGCCCACTACGTGCGGCCGCTGTTCGAGGGGTTGCTCTCGCCCGTCGCGCCGGACGCCTGAGGCTGCTGGGCCGCGGCAAGGCCGTCCGCACACGGCCAGGGTGTCGGCGGCTCAACCAGCGCTGGCGCGAGGCGCGATTTCCGGCAAGGCCCGCGTTCTCAAGGGCTTGGCGAAGCTCGGCCTTAGGTGTCAGATAGGGTCGTGGCCCGGCCGTTCGACTCAATCCGGGTGTCTGGTTTGGCCGTTCAGGCGTTCGGGGGAGCGCCGGTCACGGCGCACGGGGGGCTTTTCAAAGCGGACGCATGGACCTCAGAGCCCTTCGTCTACTGATCGTCGATGACAACCGGAACGCCGCCGAGATCGTGAAATCGGTCCTGGCGAGCGTCGGCGCGCAGCAGGTCGAGTTCGCGACCACGGCGGAAAAGGCCTTCCACCTGCTGCAGGCGGAGCCCTACGACCTGATCATCGTCGACCAGAACCTGGGCAAGGGCGACGAGGGCATCGTGCTGGTGAAGCGGATCCGCACCGACCCCCACAGCGCCAACCCCTACCTGCCGATCCTCATGCTGACCGGCTACACCGAGCAGCGGCGCGTGAAGGCGGCCCGGGACGCGGGCGTCACCGAGTTCCTGAGCAAGCCGTTCACAATCGTGGGGCTGCTCAAGCGGATGGAGGCGCTGATCCACGCGCCCCGTCCATTCGTGCGGTCCGAAGACTACTTCGGGCCCGACCGCCGTCGGCGGCAGGACCCGGACTACAAGGGCCCCGAGCGGCGCAAGCGGCCGCCCGAGGGCGCCTGAAGCTCTTACTCTAGAAGCGGTAAGTCAGGCCCGCGTTGAACACGAGCGGGTCGACCTTCACCTTGGCGCGGACCGGCGTCGGGCCGAGGTTGGCCTTGGCCACCGTGCCGACGTAGGCCTTCTTCACGTCCACGAAGCCGCCCCAGCGGTCGTTGACCATGAAGTTGGCGCCGGCCTGCAGGGCCGTGCCGACGGCGCTGTCCGCCTCGAGGTCGTTCAGGGCGGCGTCCTCGGTGTCGAAGACGATCAGGAAGGAGGCGCCGGCGCCCACGTAGGGCTGGATGCGGCCTTCCGGGTTGAAGTGGTACTGGACGAGCACGCCCGCCGGGCCGCCGGTCATGGTGCCGGCGCGGCCGAGCGCGGCCAGGGTGCCGTCGGCGTCGACGTTGAACTTCGGCGGCAGGCCCGCGGCCACCGCGAAGGCGACGTTGGGCGTGACGAAGTAGCCGACCTCGCCCTCCAGGGTCCAGCGGCCGTCGATCGAGACGTTCGCCCCGGCCACCGGCGCGCCGCCGGCGGTCATGGAGGCGCTTTCCACCGGGTCGACATAGGCCGGCCCGAGGTGGACGAACCAGCGGCTCGCCTCTTGCGCATTGGCGGCGCCGGCCAGGGAGGCCAACGCCAGGGCGGCCGCGGCCGCAGTCTTCAAGGAAGCCATCACCTGCATCCCACTTGCTTCAATCGTTGGATGCGGTTCTACGGTGTAAACCTTAAGAAACGCTGAGGTGAACGTTGATCACTAGTTTACGCGGTAATAATAACCAGGTAACCATAAGGGGAAACCGCTGGTTGCTGTAGGAGCAGATATAGCAATCGGAGATATAGTTTTCGCGGTCCCTATACGCGGGCGCGCTCTATAATGTGCACGGATATTTAAACCGTCAGGACCAGTATGCGGTCCCATTGTAGACCGTGTCTTCGCGCTATTGGGGTAGCTATGGCTGAGGAGAGCCAAGCGAGGATCGCCGACGACGAGCCGCCCGCGCGGATCCTGATCGTCGACGACATCGCCGACAACCGAACCATCCTCGGCCGCCGCTTCCAGCGCCGCGGCTTCGAGATCGCCGAGGCGGACTCCGGGCGCGGCGCGCTGGAGATGATCGCGCGCGAGACCTTCGACGTCGTCCTGCTGGACGTGATGATGCCCGACATGAACGGGCTCGAGGTGCTGCGCCGGATCCGCGAGAAGCACACCGACGTGCAGCTGCCGGTGATCATGGTGACCGGCAAGACCGAGAGCCAGGACATCGTCGAGGCGCTGACCGCCGGCGCCAACGACTACATCACCAAGCCCGTGGATTTCGCCGTGGCGCTCGCCCGGGTCTCCACCCAGGTGCGCAGCCGCCAGGCGGAAGAGCAGGTGCGGCGGGCGAACGAGGCCCTGTCGCGCGCCAACGAGGAGCTGGAGCGCCGCATCGCCGAGCGCACCGAGCAGCTCCGCGACGCGCTGGCCGAGGCCCAGGCGGCCAACAGGTCCAAGGACGAGTTCCTGGTCATCGTCAGCCACGAGCTGCGCACGCCGCTGAACGGCATGATCGGCATGGGCCAGATGCTGGCCCGCACCGAGCTCAGCGAGCAGCAGCGCAAGATGGTCGGCATCGTCAACGCCTCCGCCGACCAGCTGCACGGGGTGGTGGCCGACCTCCTGGACACCCTCGACCTCACGGCCGGCGGGCTCAAGCTCAGCCCGGAGATCACCGCGCTCGACACGATCGTGGAGGAGGCGGCCGGCGTCGCCGCCGCCAAGGCCCAGGCCAAGGGGCTCGCGTTCAGCGCCGGCATCAGCAAGGACGCCGCCGCCCCGATCGAGTGCGACCCGCAGCGGCTGCGTCAGGTGCTGGGCAAGTTGCTCGACAACGCGGTGAAGTTCACCGAGGCCGGCGAGGTTTCGCTGCGCGTGGCGCGCGCCGCCGACGCCCTGACCTTCGAGGTCCGCGACACCGGCGTCGGCTTCGACGAGGAGACGGCGCGGCGGATGTTCAATCCCTTCGAGCAGGCCGACGGCTCGCTCACCCGCCGGTTCGGCGGCGTGGGTCTCGGCCTCGCCATCTGTCGCGGCCTGGTTGAGCTGATGGGCGGGACGATCACCGCCGAGAGCCGCCAGGGCGAAGGCTCGGTCTTCCGCGTGGAACTGCCGCTGAAGGCGCAGGCGGCCGCGGCGTAGGGCGCTGCGGCGTGGCTGGACGGCATCCCTCGGGATGCTGATGGCCCTTAAGCCTCATGGCAGATCGTCTGCTCCGGGTTCCGGGCGGGTCAAGGACGCGCCTCCGGCGCGCCGCTCCGCGGCGAGCGCCTCGCGCTCGTCCTTGAGCCGACCGGAAGCCGGAGCAAACTTGCCGCCGTGGACCTAAGGACGGACGCGCTTGCGGCGCCGTTCGTGCTCCCCACGAAAAAGGGCCGGGCGTCGCCGCCCGGCCCTTCGTCCTACTGGCTGCTGACGCGGCTCAGGCCGTGGCGCGCAGGGTTTCCGGCTCGCTGTTGAGGGCCTCGAACTCGGCGTGGCCGACCTCGTAGGCGTCCCTCAGCCGCTGCACCGCGTCGCGGATGTTCTG